>JAESGM010000001.1_pt1:950000-2361256 | contig 2361256 bp, 2221 predicted proteins | sample 9269721 | NCBI WGS metagenome assembly JAESGM01 (sample SAMN15720920, study PRJNA650825) | algae metagenome | isolation source: Komarekiella atlantica HA4396-MV6 and co-occurring heterotrophs from... | place: USA: Theobald House, Kauai, HI | collected 2009-07-29 | reverse complement strand
GTCGAGCGGTGTCGATTGGCCCAGATCGGATGCTAAAAACTATGCCGAGCCGATCACCGCAAAGTTACGGGAAAGCGCGGGCATCCTGCGTCCGCTCGGCATAGTGTAGCGCTCGGCATAATCGAAGTTATGCCGAGCGCGGCATAACTTCGAATAGCGAGCCTTGATGTAGGCTTCCTTCAACTTCTCGAACCGCGACCGATCGGCCTTTGCTTCACGCGGCCAAGCTTCAGCTAATTGCGGATCGATCCGCTCTGCCTGCGTTCGGAGAAATGCGAGATTGTGGACATGAGGGCTGTAAAAGGAGCAAACGAGCAGGACGCAGTTGTAATAGCGCTCGGTCGATTGATGAAGGTTGAAAGCTGCTTCCTTGAGTCCTCCCTCGGAGATCAAGAATTCTGACGCGCGCTTGAACCGGCCTGCGCTAGGAAACCACTCCTCAAAATACTCACGCGCCATCTCCAGCGCAGCATGCGGCGTCTTCGGCTGCGGCTCGGCAAGCTCACTGCCGTCGGCCTGGTACAGGGCGATCCCGTCGCGCGCGACGTCCATGAAGAAGTAGCGTCCCTGCGACAGCCCGGAGTTCACCTCGTCGAGGCTATGCACGATGAAGTTCACCGGCGTGCGCAGCGTCTTCGTCACCGACAGCTCGCGAATGAGCCGATCGTCGAGCTTCGACCAATAGTCGGCGCGGTCGGTCAGCCGCTTGTCGTTGACGATGATCAGGAGGTCGTAGTCCGACTTATAGCCCTTTGCGGTGTGCGGCTCGTCGACCCATCCTCCCCGCGCATAGCTGCCGTAGAGGATGATCTTCGAGATCCGGCCTTTCTTCTTCCAGCCCTGCGTCGCGAGCGCCAGCGCATCCTCGAATTCTTCGAAGATAATCTCGACGACGCGCTCGAGCTCGCGCTGCTTGTGCGGGGGCAGATGGTCGATACCGCTTTTCATCGTCGTCACCCTATCAAGGCGGCGGCTCCTGCGCACCAGCTATTGCAGCCAGTGCGAGGATAAACCGCGCGTTTCTCCAGCGCCGTCAGTCGGCAGGGTTCCAGAGCAGCGCATAAGCATCGGGATTGTCCTGACCCGCGGCGCGGGCGAGGTTCGCATAGAGGCGACGCTGCCCGAACTCGGGGGCTTCGAGCGCGAGCGACACATAGCGCCGCTCGGACACCGCTGCGAGGCGGACCCATCCCGCGCCGATCTCGACGTCGTCCGAATAGACCCGGTAGTCCGGCTGGACCTCGCTTCCCTTGCCGCGATTGATGCGAATTTCGACCGGCACCCGGATCGAGAGGGTGCGAAGCTCACCGATGAAGCCCTTTTCGATCGTGCCGCTGACGAAGCCGATGGCTCCCATGATGTGTCTCCTGTCCTTGCCCGCGAGCCCGTCCCGCGGCGCAGGAAGGCAGCCGGGGCGCCGCCAGGCGCCGGCGCACCCGCAGGGCCGCAACGGCAGTGGAGGACGGGCGAAGCCCGTTGCGCCGGGGCCGCGCCCCGGCAGACGCCTCAAGCGCGGGGCGGGATCGCGGCTGACGACGGAGATGCCGTAGAGCCTTGTCCGGCCCAGCCGACGAGATACACCGGATCGCGCTTTCGAGCTGTGGCGACAATTGAAGGCGAAGCGAACGCGGGAACGATGAGCGAGGGTCCGCGCGGTGGCGTTACGATGCCGATCCGGACCAGTGGCGTGCGCCGCCATCGCGCCACCCCAGAGTGGCTCCTATGATCACGAGGAGGGCTGCGACCGCTGCCGCAACCGCGACCGCATCCGCCTGCTGTCCGCCCGCCGCGAAGATCGCAGCCAGCGCCCAGAGGAAGACGAGCGCGAAAGGCGGATTGCCTCGGCCCCGCGCAAGGGCCGCGGCTGCGATCGAACCGCCGATGACGACAATCGCCGCGGAAATGATCGGCGCGACGTCGGGCGCGGCGTCAACACCATAGTAGCGAAGAGTGGCCGCGACATTGACGATCGAAGCGGCGGTCAACCAAGCCGCGAGCGCCGACAGCGGCAGGATGGCGCCCCACCGCTCGGCCGCCGAGAAGTGCGAGGTCCAGGAGGCGATCCGCCGGTAGGCAATGAGGATCGACACCAGCGAACCGAAGATGATGAGCGTCGAGACTGCGTCGATGTCGCCAAGCTGCACCCAAGTCGCCCACAGCGCATTACCGAGAAAGGCGCCGGCCGCCGGCCAGCGTAGCGCGGCGAACAGCGCGCTATCGCGCCCGGCGGTCGTGAACTGGAGGATCGCAAAGACCAGCGACCCCAAATACAGCGCGCCCCAAATCGAGAAGGCCCAGCCCGCGGGCGTGATCAGCGTCTGAACGAGGTCCGAGCGTTCACCGACGGGCGTGCCGATTCCCATCGCGGGCAAGAGCGCAGCGCCGATCTGCGCCAGCGCGCAGAGAAGGATGACGATACGCGACGGATCGGCGGCGGGTGCCGCGGCTGTGATACTTTGGGTCATGCAGCTTCAACCGGCGCCGCGACCGTTCGTTCCGCAGCAGGGTCCGGTCAAAGATGAGAGGCATCGGGACCGCCTGCGGAAGCCGGCCCTTACGGCCCTCGTGCGATGTGGAAGCGGTCGGTCGCGGTGCGATTACGCTTCGATCGGCGAGCCGCCGTCGACCCGTTTATCACCAGACGCAACGGCGATTTCGGGCGCGACGCCGTCGACCTCGACCAGATCGTCGCCGACGAGAGTGCCGGTGATGCGCACGCGCTTCTCGACATGATCGACAGGAGTGCGGCGAAGGTCGAGCCGCCAGCGGCCGCCGAGATCGCGGCGCAGCGCAAAGCCGCCTGCCACGCGCAGCAGCGTCCCCGACTCGTCGATGCGTGATCCTATACCCGCCATGGGCATGCCTTAGCCGAGCTTGACGAGGCTCGCCACCCACGAGGGCGTTCTGCATGCTCGCCCCGCCGCTTCGAAGGGGCGGTCCAATGGGGCGAAGGGTTACCTCGCCCCAGAAAGCGCGCAAATGCCGGTCAGACGGGAAACTCGAGGATACAGCAGACACCCTCGGGCCGAAATTCGATCGCGGCAGTGCCGCCCTGCCCGCGGAGCGCCTTCTCGAGCATCCGTGTGCCGAAACCCGTGCGCGCTGGAGGCGACACGGGCGGGCCGCCATGTTCGCTCCAGCGCAGGCAGAGGCGATCCCGCCCGCTCTCTGTCACGATAGACCAGTGCACCGCGACCGTGCCGGCATCGCCCGACAGTGCCCCATATTTGACCGCGTTGGTCCCGAGCTCGTGCAGCGCCATCGCCGCGAGCAAGGCGCGCGACGCCGGCACCTCGGCGTTCGGCCCCGACTTGCTGATGCGCCCGGGCTTCATCCTGTTGAACGCGTGGAGCGCGCGCTCGATCATTTCGCCGACAGAGACGGTTCCCCAGTGGCGCTCGGTCAAGAGGTCGTGCGCGTCGGACAGGGCGCGGATGCGCGCCTCGAACGACTGGCGCTCGGCAGCCGGGGTTTCGCGGAACGTCTGGGCTGCGATGGCCTGGACCATCGCGAGCGTGTTCTTTACCCGGTGGCGCATTTCGGCGAGGGTGAGCTGCAGTTCTTCCTCGGCCCGCACGCGCGCCGCGATCTCGACGCGCGCCGCCTCGTGAAGATGCGCATTGTCCATCGCTACCGCGGCTTGCGCCGCAACGGCCTCAACCAGCTCCTCGACCTCGGCGCTGAACATGCCGGGCTCGTCATGGCCAAAGAAGAGGCCGCCGAGTACCGCGCCCGAACGTGACACGACGGGGACCGCGAGATAGCTCACGACGGGCAGATGCCCGTTCGGCATGCCATGGTGCGGCTCGCTCAGGCCGTAGCGCGGATCCTTGCGGATATCGTCGGATCTTATCGTTCCAGCCCCACGGAACGTCGGGTCGAAGACGGCGGTGTTGCGCGGCATGCCGAAGCGCTCGAAGGCCTCGCGTGGCGCGCCGGAGAGCGAGAAGAGGAGATAGCTTTCACCCTCGTCGCCCAGAACATTGTAAAAGAAGGCGCCGAAGCGCGCGCCGCTGAGCTCGGTCGCGATATCGGTGACCGCTTGGACGATCCGCTCGAGGTCGAGGTCCTGCGAGACGAGTTGGGCCGCGCGGTTGAGCTGGGTCAGCCGCTCGGTCTGGCGGGCGAGACGCGCCTCGACCGCCTTGCGTTCGGTGATGTCGCGCGCGATCTTGGAGGCGCCGATGATCGTGCCGTCGGCGCGCCGCACCGGCGACACGGTGATCGAAAGATCGACGAGGCTGCCGTCCTTGCGCCGCCGCACCGTCTCGAAATGCTGCACGCGCTGGCCGGCGCGCACCCGCCCCATGATCTCGGTTTCTTCGTCGTGGCGTTCCTCGGGAATGAGCGTGAGGATCGAGCGGCCGACGATCTCGTCGGCACGATAGCCGAACAGGCGCTCGGCAGCGGGATTCCAGCTCGTGATCGTGCCGTCGAGCGTTTTGCTCACGATCGCGTCGTCCGATCCCTCGACGAGCGCGGCGAGGTGGGCGGCGCTTTCGCGAACGGCAAAGCTTCCGTGCACAGCCTCGTCTTCGCCCAGCGTCTCATCCTGCATATGGTCTGGCCCCTGCCCCTTCCGACCGCCCTTGCGTTCCCGAAGCGGGAAAACATTATGGCAAAGAAACCCTTGAGGATTTGATGCGTTCCGCCGAGACTGTCATGCGCCCAGCCGTAACGCCGAGCGTCCGCTCAACCTCGATCCACGTTACAGGGCCAGAGATATCAGCGTGTCGAACCCGTCTCCCACCCCGCGCTGCACCGCGATCGTCGCCGAAGACGAATGGCTCATGCGCATCGACATCGTCGAGGCGCTTGAGGAGGCCGGATTTGAGGTCCGCGAGGTCGAAAGCGCCGAGGATGCCCTGCTTTTGATCGGCGAGGAGCTGCCGCATATCCTCGTAACCGACATAAGGCTCGCCGGGACGCTCGACGGATGGAGCCTCGCGGAGGCATACCGCACCGCTCATCCGGGCGGCGGCGTCATTTACGCCTCAGCCAATGTGCCGCTCGCCGATCGCCAGGTGGGCGGCAGCTTCTTTTTCTCGAAACCCGTGCTGATGAGCGCACTCGTCGATGCATGCCTCGGCCTCTGCGCCGGGCAACACGATCGGCCCGCCTGAGGCGGGCAAGCACGCCCGAGCCCTTATTACCGAGTCAAGCCAAGCCCTTCGCTGCTGCGGGCGTGGGTCAGGCGGCGGCCGCCCCCGGCGATGCCGAAGGCCCGGCATCGCCCGGAAGCGGCGGAATGCCGTGCAGCTTCCAGAGATTGGCTTCGGTCTTGCTCATGCGAACGACGAGCTTCGCGCCGTCCCAGAGTTCGACCTCGGCGCTGCTGCGCTCGTTGAGCGCGAACTGGAAAGCCTGATAGGCGTCGGCAGCGCGAAATTCGACGCGGCGCGGCGCGCGCGTGTCGCCGTCATTTAGCAAGAGATGAAAGAGACGCATGACATGCTCCAATCCTGTCGGGAGCAAGCGCGACCAGGCTCTCGGCATGTATGGATCGGCAGGCCGTATGCAACGGATGGACTGCGGCAAAATGCCGGAACCACGAGACGCCGATCAGGGTGGGACCGCAGCCGAGTCTGCTTAGCATGTTTCGCAGCGCCAAAGCGCGAAATCGTCATGATCGAGATCAACCCTGCATGCCGCGCGGCGGGCTGCGCCCATCCCATCGCCCCTCCCGGTCCACCGAGGCTGTCGCTTCCTATAGAGCATGAACGGGCGAGACGCGCGAAGGCCGGCATCCGCCGCGCGTCCTGCAGGGCAAGAGTCCGCGCTCGGGATCTCAGCGCTGATCCGCCATCGCATGCCCCTCGACCTTGCGCAGCCAGTTGTGGAGCCGCGTCGCCGCCGCCGCCCCATGTCCCGTCGCAGTGCTGATCTGGTCGAGCCCTGCCAGCACATCGCCGGCCCCATAGACCCCTGGCAACAAAGGCTCGGCAAAGGCGTCGGCGGGCAGACAGCGATTGGCGTCGCCTTCGAGACCGAGTCCCGCCAGCAATTCGCTGCGGGGCTCGGATCCGAGCGCCGGATAGAGGGTATCGACGCGCAGCGCGTCTTTCGCACCGCGCAGCTGCACCTCGATCCGCCCGTCCCGGTGCGCGAGGCGAAGCAGCTGCCGCTCCTCGATCCGGACGTCGCTTGCCGCAAGCTCGGCGCGCTGCGCAGGCGTGAGTTCGACCTGCCACTTGGGGATGAGGGTCACGTCGTCGGTATATTGCCGGAGGAACATCGCCTCGGCGGCGCCGTGAAGGTCCGACCCGAGCACGGCGATCTTGCGGCCACGATGCTCATATCCGTCGCAGATCGGGCAGTAACGCAGCGCGCCCGTTCTGACCGCAGCGTCATGGTCGCCGCTATCGAGCACCGCCTCGTTGGTGACAACGCCCGTCGCGAGTATGAGGCCGCGCGCCGAAAGACGGCGGCCGTCCTCGAGTTCGGCCGCAAACGGGGCATCGCCGGCCCCCGTGGACAGGCGATCGACGCGCGCCAGTTCGATCTCGGCGCCATAGCGCCCGGTCTGCTCGGTCAGCCGCGCGATGAGATCGGCTCCCGAGATACCGTCCGGAAATCCCGGAACATTCCAGGCCATCGGCGCCCAGAGCGCGCGCGAGCGACCGTCGTGGAGCACCAATGTGCGGCGGCGATAGCGCGCGAGATAGAGGGCGGCCGTCAGCCCCGCAGGACCCGCGCCGATGACGAGCGCATCATAAGCGGGCTCGCCCGAAGGCTCGCGGCGAGCGGGCTTGCCCGCTCCCCTTCCGGCCGCTTCCTTCATCCCTGCTGCGGCCTGATGTCGAAGGCGGCGATACGATCGTCCTCGCTGAGCGCCGCCGCAAGCGCGTCGGCGCATGCCTCGCCATAGCCTGCGGCGATCGCGGTGAAGCCGGGCGCGCCGCCGGCGCGGCGCTGTTCGACGGTGATCGCCTTCAGTCCATGTTCGCCGAGCAGAGCGATGACCTCGGCCGAAGCGATCTTCTCTCCCGCCCGATAGTCGAGCGTGACATGGGCGATGCGCCGCTGCGGCGCGTGGCGCTCGGTCCAGGTGACCGCCGCGAGGACCAGGAAAGTCGCGACGCCGCCGAAGATGGCGAGTTCGTAAAAGCCGACGCCGAACAGGATGCCGAGCGTCGCGGTCATCCAGAGCGACGCGGCGGTGGTCAGCCCGCGGACGTTGAGCCCTTCGCGAAAGATCACGCCGCCGCACAGAAAGCCGATGCCGGTCAGCACGCCATGCGCCATGCGCACCGGATCGATGCGCACGACATCGGTCGGTGTGTCGGTGAGCCATTCCATCTGGTGAACGGCCGACAGCATGAGGAGACAGCAGGAGAGCGCGACGAGGATATGGGTTCTGAGGCCCGCCGGGCTCGCGCGATATTCGCGTTCGCCGCCGATGATCGCGCCGGCGATGACCGCGCCAGCGATGGGCAGCAGGAGGTCGGGGTCGAGGAGATCGAGCTCAGACACCGCGCATCAGCCCCGGGACGAGCGGCAGCAGCTCGCGCGCGAGATAGCCGAGCGGCCCCATGGTTTCACCGAGCCGCCGTCCCGCCTCGCCGTGAAGCCAGATACCCCAAGCGGACGCCTGCAAGGGCGAGAGCCCCTGCGCGCCGAGCCCTGCGATGAGACCTGCCAGCACGTCGCCCGAGCCGCTGACGGCAAGCCCGAGACCGCCGCCCGCATAGGCGAGGCATTGTCCCTCGGCGATCAGATGGCTTGTCGACCCCTTGACCATTACCGCAGCGCCGAACCGGTCGGCCGCCTTGCCGAGCGCGGCGAGCGGGTCGCCAGCGACCTCTTCCTTTTCCACATCGAGCATCGCGGCGAGTTCGCCTTCGTGCGGGGTGAGGACGGTGTGCGGGGCGCGCGCGCGGATCGCATCGGCATGCGCAGCCGCCGCGCGGAGCGCGAAGGCGTCGAGCAGCAGGAACATGTCTTCGGGCAGCGCCGGCAGCAGCGCCTCCAGCAAGGTCTGGACGATATCGGCGTCGATCATCGCGGGTCCGAACACGATGGCGTCGTGCAGCGCCATCTCGGCGAGCAGCAGCTCGGCCGCCTCGGGCGCGATTTCGCCCGCTTCGGTTTCAGGAAGCGCGACGACGGCGCAGGCCGGAAAGGCGATACCGATCGGGATCGCCGCCGAGGCGATCGTCGCAATCGTCACCTTGCCCGCCCCGGCGCGGAACGCCGCCTCAGCGGTGAGCAGCATGCCGCCGGGGACGCGGCGGCCGCCGCCGATCACGAGCACACGGCCGCGGCCATTCTTGTCGACATTGTCATGATGATCGGGGAGCGGGTTCGCCTTCAGCCAGGCGGTATCAAGCGGGACCGGCTCAGCCACGCGCGGCCACCATCGCATCAGGCTCGCGGGTGACCGGAACATCGCCCTCCATCGGCGCCGTCACATTGTAGCGCGACAGGACGAGATTGCCGTCGCGGCCGACCTCAGCATCGAAGCGATATTCGGTGATCGCGCAGTTCGCGACGTCGCCCTTCTTGTCGATCGCCAATATCTCGGCCTCCCCCAGATTTTCAACGATGGTGCGCAGGCACAGCACAACGACTTGGTGCGCGACGATCATAACGCGCCGCCCGCCATAATGGAGCGAGACGGTATCGAGGAGCGAACGGAGGCGCAGGATCACGTCGCACCAGCTCTCGCCGCCCGGCGGGCGGTGATAGAATTTGCCGAGGAGCTTGCGGAACTCGGCCTGCTCGGGATGGGAATCCTCGATGCCGAACCGCGTGAGTCCGTCGAGGATACCGAATTCCTTCTCGCGCAGCCGCTCGTCGATGCAGATTTTCTCGTCCGGCGCGCAGCCTCCGGCGCTGCGGAAGATTTCGGCGGTCTGCACTGCCCGCACATAAGGCGAGGCGAGCATGATCTCGGGACGGCCGTCTTCTTCGCCCGAGGCGAACCAGGCGCCGAGCGCCTGCGCCTGTTCCTCGCCCAAGGCCGAGAGCGGCACATCGACATCGCGGTGGTCGAGCGCGATGCGCAGGTCGCCGGCAGCATCGGCAGCATCCCGTGCGACATTGCCGGCGCTCTGGCCGTGGCGAACCACCCAGAGCACTGAAGGCCAGCGCGGGGTCATCGAAACATCTTTCTCGTCATCGAGACGCTAACGCCTTCGACGCAGAACTCGTTGCCTGCGGGTAGCAGGTCACCCGGCGGGCGGGGTCATGACCCCAGTCCTGCCGAGCACGACTGCCCCCCATCCGCCCCCATCCGCTCCCGCCACGCCCGCCCTCGCCACGCCCGCCCTCGCCACGCCCGCCCGTCGCTTTCCCGCCCCGCCTGTCGCATTTGCCCGCAAGCGAGGTTCCGGCGAGAGGCGCGCAGGAACTTCGACCAGCCTCGGGCGATTGGGATGCTTTGCCGGTGCTGCGCCGGCGACAGCATCCAAGGAGATTTTCATGAAAAAACTCGTCGCCTTCGATCTCGACGGAACCCTGGCGGAGAGCAAGCAGCCGCTCGGCCTCGAGATGGGGGAAGCGCTTGCGAAACTGCTGCGCGTGGCCGACGTCGCGGTGATTTCCGGCGGCGATTGGCCGCAGTTCGACAAGCAGGTCGCGAGCCGCCTACCGGAAGGCGCCGATCGGGGTTGGCTCTGGCTGATGCCGACGACGGGAACGAAGCTGTATGTCCACGGCGAGGGAGGCTGGACGCCGCTCTATGCCGAATTGTTCGAAGAGGAAGAGAAAGCCCGCATCTTGACGGCCTTCGACGCGGCGCTCGAGGCGACGGGCTTCGTGCCCGAGGAGGTCTGGGGCGAGCGCATCGAGGATCGTGGAAGCCAGATCACTTTCTCGGCGCTCGGCCAGCAAGCGCCGATCGAGGCCAAGGAAGTCTGGGACCCCGACTTCGCGAAGCGGCGGATCATCCAGGCGGATTTGCGCACTCGGCTTCCCGGCCTCTCGATCAACATGGGCGGCGCAACGTCGATCGATATCACCCGCGAGGGCGTCGACAAGGGCTATGGCCTCAAGAAGCTGAGCGCCGCGAGCGGCATCGCGCTCGGCGACATGATTTTCATCGGCGATGCCATTTTTCCCGGCGGCAACGATTATCCGGCGAAGTTGCTGGGGCTCGACACGGTGAGGGTGCGCGATCCGCAGGAAACGATCGCGGTGGTCGAGGGCATCACCGCCTGCCTCGCCTGAACGTGCCGCTGCCGTCAGCAATACCCGGCCACGCCGCGGCGAACCGCTCCCACCACAGCAGGCGCGCCATCCCACTGGCGCGTGCATCGGAGGAGCCGACCGCCAAAAGCGTATAACCTCGATCAACCCGTTGCATCCGGGCGCAACAAGCAGGGTGAGCACGGGGTTTGGGAGATGGCCCGCCTCGGGCCGCATGGAAAGGATGCGTCATGGCACAGAATGACAAGAAAGACGGCAAGCAGCAGGGCGGCTCGTCCGGCAAGGGCAGCCAGCAGCAGCAGGACGGCGGCAAGAGCCGGTCGGGCGCCGGCAACCAGTCCGGAAGCAAGGACCAGGGCAAACAGCGCGGCTGAGCCCCTTCCCGCTTTCCGTGTGAAAGACCGGGCCGCGCACGACGCGGCCCGGTCTTGCATGCGGAAAAGCGTCGGCAGACCGAAACACAGAAGATCATGTGAGGAGAGACGAGATGAAGACATGGATTGGAGCCGCGGCGATCGCCGCGATCGTCGCGGGATGCGGCGGACCCGATACGCGAGGCGAGGAGCAGGCCGCCGCGCCTGCCGACACCGCCGTGGCACCCGAGCCCGTTCCGGCCGCCGCAACGCCGGCCGCAGCCGTCAGCACCGCTGAATATGTCGCGCAGGCGGGCGCAGGCGACCTCTGGGAGATCGAATCGTCCAAAGCCCTGCTCGCCAAGTCGAAGGATGCGAAGGTCAGGGCCTTTGCCGAGATGATGATCGATCATCATGGCAAATCGACCGCCAAGGTGAAGGCGGCCGCTGCCAGCGCCGGGGTCGAAGCGCCGGCACCGAAGCTTACTCCCGACCAGGAGAAGATGCTCGCGGACATCAAGGCGGCCGATGCCGCGTCCATCGACAAAATCTACCTCGATCACCAGAAGACCGCGCATGGTGCGGCGCTGGCGCTTCACCAGGGCTATGCCGCCTCGGGCGAGGCGGTCGCTCTCAAGCAAGCCGCAGCAGAGATCGTGCCGGTGGTAGAGGCGCATCGCGCCGAACTCGGCAAGCTGGCGCCCTGACGAGGCCAGGAGCCCGCGTTACGAAGCCGCCGTGCGCCTTAGCACGGCGGCTTTCGCTTGCCGCCCCCTCCTCCTCCTCCCGGCAACCGCCGCATGACGTCTCTTTTTGCCCCGCCGCACCTTCTCATCTCAGGAGCTTTCATGACCGACCGGATCGCGCCGCGTAGCGGCGCCGCCTTCACGCTTCCCAAGGACCGGATTCTCCGTGTCACCGACCCCGAGGGAGGCCAGGTCAGCGACCTGCTCGCGTTTCGCGCGGCGGATCCCCGCGAAGCGATCTCGAACGGGCGGACGTTCGACTATGAAGAAACGATCCGGCTGACGACGGGCAACCGCCTGTGGTCGAACCGGTCGAACGCGCTGCTCGAGATCGTCGAGGATAGCTGCGGAGTTCATGATTTTCTGCTGACGCCGTGCAGCGAGGAGACCTTTCGGCATTTCTACGCCGACAAGCCAGTCCATCGCGGCTGCTTCGGCAATCTGGCTGAGGCGCTCGAGCCTTATGGGATTGCGGCCGACGCCATCCCTGTCGCCTTCAACCTGTTCATGAATGTGCCGGTCGGCGGCGAAGGCAATATCCGCGTTCTCCCGCCGACGACGAAGCCCGGCGACTTCATCCGCCTTCGGGCGCTCGACGACCTGATCATCGGGCTGACCGCCTGCTCGGCCTACGACAGCTGCGGCGGTAGCTTCAAGCCGATCGACTACCGGATCGAATGAGACAAAGGGCGGCGGCGCTGCCGCGCCCGATCGCGACGCGCCGCCCGACGCGCAATCGCGAGCGCGCGATACATCCGGCGCTTGCGAAGGCTTAGCGGCTTCCACCCACCGGCGCGTCCGCGCCCTTCCCGGGCGGCGGCGCATCGGGCTCGGCGGCGCGCCCGCCGCCTGCCTGCGGGTCGCTGTCGTAATCCTCGGCATTGCCCTTGCCGCCGGCGCCCGCGCCGCTTCCGCTCACCGGACCGCTGCCGGTGCTGCGGCGATGGCCGCGATTGGCGGCGCCCGACACGTCGCCGGCGTCACGCTCGCCAGCGGGATAGCGATCAGGCGTTGTCGTCCCGACATTCTCGCGGCGCTCGACCGGCTCCTGCGGCAGCGACCCGTCGCCGGCGGAAGCTCCGCCCTTGCTGTCATCGGCATCGGTCATGATCATCTCCTCTTCAAGGCACGGGCCATGGCGGCCCGATCAGCTTTGGTTTCCCGAACCGGGTTCGGCGAGCTTCCGGTGCATTTCAGCGGTCGTCGCCTCGCTGAGGACGCCCGAGGCGAGCACCTGCGCCTTGTTCTTGAGGCCATGGACCACAGCATGCTCTCCGGCGAGGAGCGCGTCCCAGCCGGTTTTCGCGACATCGGCGGGATCGTCTTTCTCCGACTGGCCGACCTTGGTATCGAGCATGCCGGCGCGCTCGAAGAACCGCGTATCGGTCGCGCCGGGCTTGAGGCAGGTGATGGTGACGCCGCTGTCCTTCAGTTCGTTGCCGATCGCTGCGGCGAAGCTGTCGACGAAGGCCTTGGTGCCGTTATAGACCGCCTGGAAGGAACCGGCGAGATGACCGGCGATCGAACCGGTGATCAGCACCTTGCCCTCGCCGCGCGCGACCATCGCCTTCAGCACCGGCTGAAGCAGCAGCAGCGTTCCGGTGATATTGGTGTCGATAACGTGGCGCCACTCGTCGACGGGCTGGTCGAGAAAGCCGCGCCCGAGGCCGTGACCCGCGTTCGCGACGAGAATGTCGATCGGCCTGCCGCCCGCAGCGGCGAGGAGACGCTCGACGCCGGCGGGTGTCGCAAGATCGGCTTCGACCGCCTCGACCTCGACGCCCTTGGCCAGGAGGCCCGCCGCGGCATCGACAAGCGGCTCGTCGGCCGCGACGATGAGGTCGTAACCATCCTTCGCCGCGAGTATGGCGATCTCGCGGCCGATGCCGCTCGAAGCGCCGGTGACGACAGCGAGTTTGCGATCAGGCATGTTGCAGCTCCTGCCGGGCCGACACGGCCCCTTTCTCGAGGCCGGGTTTGAGGACGATCTTGGTGTAGAGGTCCTGCTCGTCGTGCCAATGCCGATACATGTCGGCGGCGTCCTCGAGCGGGGCATGGTACGAGATGAGCGAGACGGTATCGAATTTGCCGTCCCGGATCATGTCGAGGAGATCGCCCGAATAGCGCTGGACATGCGTCTGACCGCTCTTGACGGTCAGTCCCTTCTCCATGAGCTGGCCCAGCGGGAACTTGTCGGCGAAGCCGCCGTAGACGCCCGGGATAGACAGTCGCCCACCTTTCCGGCAGGCGAGGATGGCCTGCCGCAGCGCATGGATGCGCTCGGTCGACGAGAGCATTTTGACCTTCACCTGGTCGAGGATATTATCGGCCGTGAACCCGTGGCTCTCCATGCCGACGCAGTCGATGCAGGCGTCGGGTCCCACGCCGCCGGTCATTTCGGCGAGCGCCTCGCGGACATCGACCTGCGTATAATCGAGGATTTCGGCGCCATATTTCTTCGCGAGCGCGAGACGCGTCGGGAAATGGTCGATCGCGATCACGCGTCCGGCGCCGAGGAGCAGCGCCGACTGGATCGTGAACAGGCCGACGGGGCCGCAGCCCCAGACCGCGACGGTGTCGCCCGGCTCGATATCGGCGTTGACCGCCGCCTGCCAGCCCGTCGGGAGAATGTCGGAGAGGAAGAGCACGTCGTCGTCGGCAAGGTCGTCGGGGATGACGACGGGCCCGACATCCGAATAGGGAATGCGGACATATTCGGCCTGACCGCCGGCATAACCGCCGGTCAGATGCGCATAGCCGAAGGCCCCGCCCATCGCATGACCCATCATGAGCTCCGAGGCATCGCGGGTCTCGGACGGATTGCTGTTGTCGCAGGCGCTATATTGCTGCTTCTCGCAGAAGAAGCATTGGCCGCAGCTGATCGTGAAGGGCACGACGACGCGCTGGCCGCGCTTCAGCGTCGAGGACGCGCCCGTCTCGATCACTTCGCCCATGAACTCGTGCCCGACGATATCGCCCGCGCGCATGCCCGGAATATAGCCGTCGTAGAGGTGAAGGTCCGAGCCGCAGATCGCGGTCGAGGTTACGCGGATGATCGCGTCGCGCGGATTGACGATTTCGGGGTCGGGAACGGTCTCGACGCTGATCTTATGGCGTCCCTGCCAGGTAACGGCGCGCATAGCCTTCTCCTTGAATGTAATTTTGCCGGGGGGTCGGCGTTCAAATGTGCGGCTCGGCGGGGCTCTCGGCGCTTCGCGCGGAGGGCGAGGCATTGCTCGTCACCTCGCCGGTTTCCATGAGCTGCTTGAAGCGGTGGAGGTCGCGCCGCGCCTGCACCTCGGGCTCGCGCTGGAGGAGCTTGGCCGCGAGGCGCCCGGCCTTCCCGGCCGGCGGCTCATAGGCGAGGATCAGGCTCACATAGGTGCCCCGCCCCGCCAGCGCGTCGGTAAAGCGCACCTCGCCGCTATTCGCGATGTCGGAGGCTGGCAGGCTCTGCCAATAGATCGACTCATCTTCGACGCGCTCGGTGATGCGGTTGACCAAAGTCACCTCGCGCCCCGCCGGCGCCTTGATCGTCCATTGCGAGACGTCGTCACCGAGATCCTCGACCGCGACGACATTCTCCATGAATTCGGGAAAGCGCTCGGGGGTCCATGCTGCGTAGAGTTCGGCGCGGGGGCGATTGATCAGCACCGACTTGCCGAACATCGCGCGGGAGGAGGCTTTATCGAGCGTCCAGTGCGGCGCGTCGGTCGATATTGTCTCGTCATCTTCTTGCTGCCCCCGGTGCCGGCGGCGCTGCCACAGCGCGGCGCCGGTGGCGATGACGGCGATGCCCGCGCCCGCGGCGGCGAGCAGAAGCGGATCGGAAAGGTCGTTCTTGATTTTGGACATGGATCATCTCCCGCCCGGATACAGGCCGGGCGTCATTAAGAAGCGTCGGCGGGACCGGCGCTGTCGGGGGGAACGGACCCCGGCATCGGGGCGATGAACGACTGACGTCCGCCTGCCGCGATTGTTCCGGAACAGGAGGATTAAATCGCCGCAACGAGAAAGCGGCGGGACAGGCGCCACTGTCGCAGGGCTCAAGGCGGGGAGCATGGGTACGTTGGACGAGATGCTCATCCCTGAGCCCCGCCATAAGCCGCGTCGGCGCGCCCCCTCGGCAAGTCGGTGGCCGCTGCCAAGGCTCCCGCGCCCTCCCCTACCAGTCCGCCTGTGGCTTCTTGATCGCGGGGCGGACGCGCCGGCCAGGCCGCGCCGTCGAGCGCGTCGCGCTTCAAAAATTCCGCCGCGGACATCAGCAGTACGAGACCATCGGCGTGGCAGTCGAGCATCGCTGCGGGCACCGCGCGCAACGTCTCGTCGATGCCGCCGATCCCTCCGCTTGCGACCACGACATAAGAGAGACAGCCGCTTTCGCACTCGATCATCGCATCGACCGCTGCGCCGACAACTTCGCCGCGGATGTCGCTCACCGGAAGACCGCCGAAGCTGCTCGCGGCAAAGAGCGATGGCGACCCGGCGAGCCGGCTGCGTTTCGCGGCACGGCGGGCGCCATCCTCATATTCGCGCTGGCGCCCGAGCCAGCGCCAGATGCCGACGAGATTGACGAGGGTCAGAAACAGGTTCGTCGCAAGAAGATTGGTCTGGCCCGAGGTGAAGCCGACGACCGACCAGGCGATCGAGCCCAGCGTGAAGACGATGAAGCCGGTGCCCGTCACGCGCGCACCGAGATTGGCCGCAGTCATCATCGCCGCGATCATCGTAGCGGCAGGCGCAATCAGTCCGGCGGCCTCTTCCACGTGCGGCGTCTCCTCGGTCGGCAGCGCCCGATGGCGCCGCTACCGGAACAACCGCCGCCGTATGCCCGCGTTCCCCGCGGGTGCAGGCGATACAACATCGATCAATGCGTTTGTGCGTCACGCGCGAAGCGCAACGGACGCCTATGGTCCGATCGCCTGCGGTTCCGTCACCCCGCGCAAGCGCCGGACGACCTACCGGTCCTCAGGATCGCTTGCCGGCGAGCTGTTCTTCGGCGCGGCTCGCCGCTTCGATCAGGCTTTCGCCGGTTCCGCGCGCCGCTGCCGGGGTCATCGTCACCGCGACGCCATCGGGGCCGTCGAGCAGGACCATGCCATCCTCGGCGGTAGCGACGCCGGCCTGTGTTTCGGGCGGCGGAGGGGAAGGCATTTCATCGGTCATCGGCGGGGCCTCTGGTCTGGGGGCGGCGGAGATGCGGGATCGTCGATGTAAAGATAGGAGGGGTCGAACTGCCCGCGCCGCGCGAGCTTCGCGGCATCGAGGATTTCGACCTTGCCGTTGCGGAAGAGGCAAAGTCCTTCCTCACGCAGGTGGCGCACCACCCGGTTCACATGCACCGTCGTCAGGCCGCAGATCTCGGCGACATCGGCTTGCGTCAGCCCGAGATTGAACTGTCGCCCGTCGCTCAGCCCTGCCGAGAGGAGACGCACATTGGTCTCGCAGAAGAAATGCGCGACGCGCCCGATGGCGTCGAGGCGGCCGAGCCGGAAGAGCCAGGCGCGGTGGATAGCGGCATCGAGCAAGGTTGCGAACCAGAGCTTCCGGGTCAGCTCGGGCATCTCCTCGGTGATCGCGTCGAGCTCGACATGCGGGACGATTGCGATCGTTGCCGTCGTCATCGTACCGACATCATGATCGAGACGCTTGAGCGGATAGGCATGAAGGTCGACGAAGTCGCCCGGCAAATGGATGGCGACAAGCTGGCGGAGACCGTTCCGGTCGTCGAGATAGCGCGACATGATGCCCTCGACGAGGAGGGTGCTCTGGTCGAGCCACTCGCCGGCGCGCGCTATGATCTTGCGCGCATCGACGGTCATGGTGGTGCTGATAGCGGCTTCGAGGCGCGCGCGCTCGCCGGCTTCGAGGCTTACCCCGCGACGGTCTCTCAAGAAGCGATCGGTTAACATGACTGACGTTCCCTGTTTCGTCCGAAATGCGTGAGCGGGCCTGCTCAACTGCGGTCATTCCGAAAGCCCGCCAACCCCTCACAAGGGAAGCGGAATCGTCATGATCGAGGTTAATCGCAAACCCGGTCCAGCAACTTTCAAATCGCAAACTCGTTCCATCGACGGGTCCGGAGGGTGTGGCTGCACGCCCGCGGACCGCGTTCCGCCGACTAGCGCGCCCCTTTAGACAAGCGAGATCCGACATGGCCAAATCCCCGACCGCCCCCGCATCCGCCCGCCCGGGCGCCGCAAAGCCAAAGCCTGGCCGCGGCCAGAGCGCCGCCGCGATTGCCGGCAAGGACATAGGCGGCGAGTCGGTGCGCAAGGCGCCGCTCTTTCCGGCCGATGCGCCGATCGCGCAGAGCTATGGCGAGGAGCGCGGCAGCGGAGGCGAGACGCACCAGACGGGCGGCGGTCATGCAAGGCTCACCACGCAGCACGGCGTGCCGGTTGCCGACGACCAGAACAGTCTCAAGCAGGGCGCGCGCGGCCCGACGCTGCTCGAGGATTTCCATTTCCGCGAGAAGATCTTCCACTTCGACCATGAACGCATCCCAGAGCGCGTCGTCCATGCGCGCGGCTACGGCGCGCACGGCTATTTCGAACTCACCGACAGCCTCGCCGACGTCAGCCGCGCCGACATCTTCCAGCGCGTCGGCGAGCGCACGCCCGCCTTCGTGCGCTTCTCGACCGTCGCGGGATCGAAAGGCTCGTTCGATCTTGCGCGCGACGTGCGCGGCTTCGCGGCCAAGCTCTACACCAAGGAGGGCAATTGGGATCTTGTCGGCAACAATATCCCCGTCTTCTTCATCCAGGACGCGATGAAATTTCCCGACCTCGTCCACTCGGTGAAACCCGAGCCCGACCGCGCCTTCCCGCAGGCGGCTTCGGCGCACGACAATTTCTGGGATTTCGTGAGCCTGATGCCCGAGAGCTTCCATATGATCATGTGGGTGATGTCGGACCGCGCGATCCCCCGCTCCTTCCGCATGATGGAAGGGTTCGGCGTCCACACCTTCCGGCTGATCGACGCGAAGGGTAAGTCGACCTTCGTCAAATTCCACTGGAAGCCCAAGCAGGGTCTCCAGTCGGTGGTTTGGAACGAGGCGGTCAAGATCAACGGCGCCGATCCCGATTTCCATCGCCGCGACCTCTGGGATGCGATCAACAGCGGCGACTTTCCCGAGTGGGAACTCGGCGTCCAGCTTTTCGACGACGCCTTCGCCGACAAGTTCGAATTCGACGTCCTCGATGCCACCAAGCTCATTCCCGAGGAGCAGGTGCCGATCCGCACCGTCGGCCGTCTCGTTCTCGACCGCGTCGTCGACAATTTCTTCGCCGAGACCGAACAGGTCGCCTTCTGCACCCAGAATATCGTCCCCGGCATCGACTTCTCGAACGATCCGCTACTTCAGGGCCGCAATTTCTCCTACCTCGACACGCAGATCAAAAGGCTCGGCGGCCCGAACTTCACCCATATCCCGATCAATGCACCGAAATGCCCGATGGCGCATTTCCAGCAGGACGGCCATATGGCGATGCGGAACCCCGTCGGCCGCGCCAATTACGAACCGAACAGCTGGGGGCCGAGCGATGGCGGCCCGCGCGAAGACCCGGCACGCGGCTTCGCGAGCTTCCCCGAGGAGGCCGATGGGGCCAAGCGCCGCATCCGCGCGGAAAGCTTCGCCGATCATTACAGCCAGGCGCGGCAATTTTTCGTCAGCCAGACCCCGGTCGAGCAGAAGCATATCGGCGACGCGCTGGTCTTCGAGCTCTCCAAGGTCGAACGCCCGGACATTCGGAGCCGGACCGTGTCGCACCTCCTCCACATCGACCGCGGCCTCGCAGCCACGGTTGCCGATGGTCTGGGGCTGCCGCTTCCAGCGCCCGCCAAGGCCGCGAAAAAACCGCTGGCCGAGCTCCCCCCTTCCCGGCCGCTCAGTATCCTGCTCAACGGCCCGGCGAGCTTCGCCGGGCGCAAGCTCGGTATCCTCGCGACCGACGGCGCCGACGCGAAGCTCTTCAAGGCGCTGACAAAGGCTGTCGATGGCGCGGGCGCCGTCTGGGAGCTCGTCGCCCCGAAGATCGGCGGCATTACGCTCTCGGACGGCACGAGCGTCGCGGGCCGGCACAAGATCGACGGCGGCCCGTCGGTACTGTTCGACGCGGTCGCGCTACTCCCGAGCGAAGATGGTGCGACGCTGCTTGCCGGCGATGCGGCCGCGAAGGATTTCGTCAGCGACGCCTTTGCGCATTGCAAATTCATCGGGCATAGCGCCGAAGCGGCGCCGCTCTTCGCGGCCGCCGGTCTTGCCGACAAGCTCGACGAAGCCTGCATCGGGCTTGCTAAACCCGGCGATGTCACCGCCTTCCTCGATGCCTGCGCCGCGCTTCGGCATTGGCCGCGTGAAGCCGGCGTCGACCTCGACGCCAAGGCCGGCGGCAAAAGGGCCGGCGGCGACACATTGGCGACTCCCAAGTCGGCATTCGCTTCCGCTGCGAAACCGGCCCGAAAGCCGGCACGCTGACCGCCCGCACCGAAGGAACGGCGCCGATGCAGTTCGCGACCGACCGGCTCGTCTTCGGCCCCGACGATGTCGACCTATCGCGCTCGCCGCTCGCGGGCCAGCTCGGCCGCGAGACCTATGTGCTCGGCGCCTTCAACCCGGGACTGCTGCGCCTCGCGTCGGGCAATCTCCTGATGATGGTGCGCGTCGCCGAAGCGCTCCGTTCCCCCAGCGAGGATGGTCATGTCCATTCGATCCGGTGGGAGGCGGGGCGCTACAAGGTCGACCGATGGCCGCTCGAGCTTTGCGACACGTCGGACCCCAGAAAGTTCATGGTGCGCAGCGGGAGCTGGCGGGTCATGGCGCTGACCTCGCTCTCCTGGCTGCTTCCCGTCGAGCTCTCGCCCGACGGGCTCGAGATCGTCGCTGTCCATTATGACAAGGCAGTCGATCCGGGCGCCGATTTCCAATGCTATGGCGTCGAGGATGCGCGCATCAGCCGGGTCGGAAGGCGCTGGCTGATGACCACCTGCTCGGTAAGCCCCGAGCGCCACTCGACGACGCTCTACAGCTCCGAGAACGGCCTCGACTGGGTCTTCGAGGGGATCGTTCTCGATCATCAGAACAAGGACATGCTGATCTTCGAGGGGCTGATCGACGGCCGCTACTGGGCGCAGACGCGGCCGCTCGGCGATCTATACTTCGCCTATCCGCCGGGGTCGGAGTGGCGCGCGGGGCCTTCGATCAACCTCGCGACCTCGCCCGATGCCCTCCACTGGAAGCCATATGAGGCACCCGGCATCCGTCCGCACGCCGACACGGTGGCGACCGCCCGCATCGGCGGTGGCACACCTCCGATCCGCACCGATGGGGGATGGCTCTCGCTCTGGCATGGCGTCGAGCCGAAAGAGATTGTCGGGATCTACCGCACCTATTGGTCGCTGCTCGATCTCGACGATCCCTCGGTCGTCCTCCGCACCGATCACCGCCCGCTCCTCGAGGCGAACCCCGAGCTCACCCGCCCGCTCGAAGACAAGCTCTTTATCCGCGATGTCGTCTTCACGACGGGCATCGCTGATGGCGGCGATCATTATGTCGTCGCGTCGGGCGAAGCCGATCTTGCCTGCCGGATCACCCATGTCCCGAAGGCCTGCTTCGGCAACTGACCAGCGCGTAGACAAGCTCTGCGAAACGTCACCGGCGCCCACGCCGGGAGCATTTCTCTGTTCCGGCGAAGCGCAGCTTCCTTCTCGGCCCGCATCCAGGCGCCCGCCGCGCGCAGGGCACAAAGAGCGCAATATTTGTTAATCGGCGCGGCGCCGGTGCAACTTTGAGCCCGAGCCCCCGTTGCCCTTTCAGGCCCCCAGTTTTTCGCAAGAGATGGAGACAGACATGTCACAGGCAATGACAGCGCCGCGCCGCTCATCGGGATTCGGTAAGCTTCTCGGCATCGGCGTCCTCGGCGCGCTCTTCTGGTTCACCCGCAAGCAGGCACCGGCCGCTGGGAAGGACGATGGCCATTCGGCCGCCTTTGCCGATGGCGAGACGCATGCCGAGAATTTCGACCAGACCCGCTCGGCGGGACCGGACGGCATGCGCGACGAAGTCCGGCGCGATTGGGATCGCGTCGACCAGGCAGCCGACGAATCCTTTCCGAGCAGTGATCCGCCGGGCCACTATTGAGGCAGGGACAATGAGCGCTCGCCTCCCTGATCAACTACCCGCGATGACGTCGGACGCCAGCGCTGCGCCCCGGGGCAATCCTACGCTCACGCTCCACTATGACGAGGACGATATCGGCCTCGAGAAGCGCCTCCTCTTCGAGGCGGAAAGTCCAGCCGGTGCGCTTGAAATCGCTGCTGGAGAAGCGGCAGGCCGCACTGCGCGCCTTTTCGTCGACGGCATGCCGCTCTGCAGCCTGCTGAAGGCCGACCAGGACAATCCCTACTGGATCGTCGCCGCGTCGGCGGCGAGAACGAGCGACGATCCCATCTCCGCGTCTACAGAGGAAGTGCCATGATCGACGAAGCCGACGCGCATACCGAGGCTCCCGAGATCAAGGGCCGACGTGCGATCGTCACCGGCGGCACGACCGGGATCGGCCGCGCGATCGCGGTCCTGCTGGCAAGCTATGGAGTGAAGGTGTTCATCTGCGGCCGTACGCCCGAACATCTGGGCGATGCGCTGCAGCGCATCCGCGAAGTGGGCGAAGGCGACGGTATCAACGTCGATCTTTCTGTAGCGGAAGATGTCGACCGCTTTTTCGAAGCGGCGCGCAATTTTCTGGGCGAAATCGACATCGCAGTGATCAACGCCGCCGTCCCGGCCGCAGCGCTCGCCGACGCGGGCGAGAGCGAGGCGCGCTACCAGCTTGAGACGGACTTCACCGCCTATCTCGTCTGTGCCCAGGAAGCGGCGCGCTGCATGTCGGCGGGCAGCGATATCATTATGATCGGCTCGATGACGGCAGTATCGCGCGGGCCCGGCAGCTCGATCTACGTCGCGGCTAAGACCGGCATTCAGGGCTTCGTCCAGTCGTTCCGCAAGGAACTGGCGGAACAGGACATCAAGGTCGGGCTGATCGAGCCGGGTTTTACCGGCGCCGACTTCCAATATCCCGAATTCCCGCCCGAGAAGCAGAAGGAGTTGATCGGAAAGCATCAGATGCTGCGTGCCGAGGACATCGCGGTCGCCGCGCACTTCATGCTCGTCCAGCCGCGACGCGCCGCGGTCTCGCTCATCCGTGTCGAGACGCGCCTCGACCATCCCTGACCTTCCAAAGGAGCCTCCCCATGTCCCTTAACATATTCGCAAGCGCACGCCGGTCGCCGGGCAACCCGGCGTTCCTGCTCGGTGCGGCCGCAGCGGGATTTGCCGTCGGTCTCGTCGCCAACTTCGGCCGAAAGGCGGCGGTGCAGAGCCTCACCGCGCTCAAGGGACAGTGGGACGAGGGCCTCAAGGCCGAACACAGGCTGACGATGAAGCTCTTCGACGCACTCGAAGCGACCGACGAGAGCGACGTCAAAAAGCGGAAGGCACTGCTCGTCCAGCTCCAGCACGCGCTTGCGAAACATGCGTTCGAAGAAGAGAATGTCGTCTACCCTGCGATGCGCGACCATGGCCAGATCGAGGATGCTGACAAGCTCGTCCACGACCATGGCTATGTGAAGCAATATCTGTTCGACCTTTCCGAAATGGATGCCGCCGATCCCGCCTGGATCGCCAAGGTCCGCGAATTTCGCGCCGAGATCGAAGCGCATGTCGAAGAAGAAGAGCAGCGCCTCTTCCCTCGCCTCAAGGCGGCGCTCGGCGACGACGGCAACAAACATGTGACCGCGGTGATGAACAAGGCTGGATTTGCCGCCGCTTGAGCCCCATAGGCGGGCATGAGGCCCGCCTGATCGCCATGTGTCGTGGTGCAGTGACGAAGGAACGGGGGCCGGATCGAAACCCTAGGCAGACTTGTGAGTTGCCGAAGGTGGGAGAAGTTGCATGCCCCGTTATTATTTCCACAGCAGCAGCGGCCAGCGCGAACTCGACGACGAAGGCGTCGAACTGCCCGATACGGCCGCGGCACGGGTCGAAGCGGCGCGCTACGCGGGCCACCTGCTCGGCGACAATCCCGAACTCATCAACGATGTCGATACGCTGCGGATCGAGGTCACCGACGAGGATGGCTGCCTCTGCTGCGCCGTCCTGATCGCGTCGGTCGATGCCCGGCGGAAGATCGAGCGTCCCGCGCCCCCGAAATAAGCCTCTTCGCCGTCCAGCTCTCCGTCAGCTCATGCTCGCGAGCAGCCGCTCGATCGGCGTCGTCGCAAAGCCGATCGCGCTGTCCGAAATCCCGTAAGGAATGAAAAGATCGCCGCCGACGCGCATCGCGCCGCAGGTGTAGACCACATTCGGCACATAGCCCTCGCGGTCGCTCTCGGCGGCCGAGAGGATCGGGCACTCGGTGCGCGCGAGGAGCTTCGTCGGATCGTCGCGGTCGAGCAAGGCCGCGCCGAGGCTGTATTTGCGCATCGCGCCGACGCCGTGCGTGAGGAGGATCCAGCCCTCCTCGCATTCGATCGGGCTGCCGCAATTGCCCATCTGGACCAGCTCCCAGGCAAAAGCCGGACGCATGAGGATCTGCCCCTCGTCGTCCCAGTCGGTGAGGCTGTCCGAGGCGATGATCGTGATGTTCTTGCCGTCCTGCCGCGCGATCATGAGATAGCGACCACCGACCTTGCGCGGAAACAGCGCCATGCCCTTGTGGCGCGCAGCGCGCCCCGAGAGGGGCTCGAGCGAAAAGCCCGAAAAATCGGTCGTGCGCAGGAGCTCAGAGCGGATCGCTTGCCCCGAATAGGCGGTATAGGTGCCGATATATTCGGCGCGCCCGTCGTCGTGGACGAAAGGCACGAGGCGCAGATCCTCGATGCCGCCGCGCTGCGCCTCGGTCATCGGAAAGAGAACGCTGTTCGAGATCGCGCTGTCGGGCTGGCGGTGCACATTCACCCGTCCGTCCTCGCCGAGCCGGTGCCGGTCGTCGGCCACCGCCGCCATCGCGGGGCCCGACTGCGGCCACAGCGTGAAGTCGCCGCCCTCGCCGATGATTCCCTCGCGGAAGGCGACCGAGCTGATATGGCCCTCGCCGACCGCGCGCATCGACATGAGGAAGCGCTGCTGGTCGGCGGCAAGCCCGCTCTGGTCGGGATGCGGGACGACGCTCGGGTTCATGAGCGCGGCGGCGGCATAGCTATATTCGTGGCAAAAATAGGCGCCGATCAGCCGTCGCTTGACCGGCGATACGCCTGCGGGATCGAGCTGCAGATCCTCGGCGACCTCGGCAAAGCGCTCGTCGAAGATACGCCCGATCTGCCAGTGGCGCTCGGAAAAATCCTTCCACACGAGGCCGAGCTGTGCCTCGGCCTCTTCCTCGTCCATCGCCAATATGTCGGCGGCGAGCTGCGCCGCGCGCGAGGGTTCGGAGACATTGGACTGCCAGGCGAGGTGGAAGGGCCTGAGCACGACCCGCGCGGGGTCGGCCGCAAGCTTCTCATGAAGAATGTGCAGCGGCGTGTGGTTGGGATTGCAGATCAACATCGCTGGCGCCGGTGTCCTTCGCTATCCCCCGCGTCCAGAATGTATCGGCCATCGCGCGGTGCGCAAGGTGAAAAGCCAGCGCGGATTCGGCCCCGACATTCGAATTGACCCCGTGACGGGTCAGCCCGTCGCAGCAGCGCCCGGTCGCCGAGCTTGCGATCACGGCGCCGCGGTCGTTCGCGCCGAGGAACCAGCCATAGGCCCGCTCGGCGCGGTCCTGCCAGCGCAGCTTGCCCGTCAGCCGGTAAGCGGTGGCGGCGGCATCGACGGTCGCCCAGGCTTCGAGCGGCTGCTGGTCGAAGGGGAAAAGCTCGCCCTCGGCGCCGAAGCCTTCGCAGCCCATCGGGCGGAAATACCCCTCGCTGCTCGTCTGGATGTCGCAGAGCCAGTCGAGCGCCCCGATGCCAGCTTCCTCGATCGGGACCGAGTCCAGCCGCCGGCCCGCGCGCAGGAGTGCTTCGGCAAGCCGCGCATTGTCATAGGCGAGGGTGGGTTCGAACCACTCCCAGCCACTTCGCCGCGCGCTCCGCCAGAGCGCGTGCAGGAAGGCGCCGCCGCGCTCGACGATCGCGCCTGCCTCGGGATGGTCCGGCTCGCGAGACAGCAGCTCGTCGGCTCCGAGCAGCGCGAAGGCGATTGCGCGCGGGCTCTTGAGCTCGGCCGCAAGAGGGGCCGCGCGCCCAAACAGGTCGGCACACCATGCGCGAAGCTCCGGCGTGCGCGCGTGCGCCGCACCATGGCCGAGCGCCCAAAGCGTGCGCCCGTTGCTGTCCTCGGACCCTTCGTCCTCGAGCCAGCGCCGGTCATAGCCCATGAAGTTGCGAAAGCGCCCGCGATCGGGGTTCCAGCCATGGTAGAGGAACGCCGCGTAACGCGCGAAAAGCAGTCCATATTCCTCCTCACCGAGCGTCGGACTCGCGTTGACGAGCATCAGCGCGCGCGCATTGTCGTCGATGCAATAGCCATGGTTGCGGTCGGGGATGAGCCCCGTCCCGTGCTGCAATATGCCGACATCGTCCGACAGCGCGCGGATGGCGGCTAAAGAGGGGAACATCCGCCGCGGCTCGCGCCGCGCCGGCGCGGCCGCCATCGCTTCGATCAGCGCGGCGAAGCGTGCCGCGATCGCCGGCCATGCGGTAGACCGGCCGCGCGCATAGGCGCGCTCCTGGAGCGCGCGCCGTTCGGCGGGGTGTGCAAGCAGGAGCAGCACCGCTTCGGCGATCGCGTCGCTGTCGGTGCCGCCAAGCAGAATGCCGACATCGTCGGCGAGCAGCTCGCGGGCGTGGACGAAGGGCGTCGAGACGACCGCGCGCCCGAGCGCCACCGCATAGGCGAGCGTCCCCGAGGTGATCTGTGCGAGATTGGGATAGGGCGCGAGATAGATGTCGCAAAGTTCGATCTGCTCGAGGAGTTCGGGCAGGTCGAAAAAGCGGTTTTCCCAGGCGATATTGTTCGCAACGCCGAGCTCTTCGGCAAGGTCGGCAAGGCTCTGCCGATAGGCCTCGCCCTCGGCAGCGACGAGATTGGGATGGGTCGCGCCCACGATCCGGTAGAGAATGTCCGGATATTGGGCGGCGATCGCCGGCAGCGCGCGGATGGCCGCTTCGAGCCCCTTGCCCGGCCCGAGGAGGCCGAAGGTCGAGACGATCGGCCGACCCGCAAGGCCGAGCTGTTCGCGAAGCGGCGAACATGCCCCGAAGGCCCGGTCGGGGGTGCCATGCTCGATCAGTTCGATGCGCTCGGCCTTCGCGCCATAGACGCGGATCAGCGTGTCACGCCCGAAGGCGCTCATTACCACGAGCTTCGCCGCCTTGGCGACGAGATGCTCCATCACGCGCCGCTGGTCGGCGCTCGGCTCGGCGAGGATGGTATGGAAGGTGACGATCAGCGGCGCCGCCACCCGGTCGACGAGTCCCAGTATCATGTCGCCCGCCGGACCCCCGTAAATCCCGAACTCATGCTGGAGCCAGACCGCGTCGGCGCCGGTCGCGTTGATCGCTTCGGCGGCGGCGCGATAGCCGTCGGCGTCGCGCTCACCGATGCCGGCGACGGCCGCTGAATCGCTCGCATCGCCCGGCCTTGCTGCCATCGCATAGACGTCGATCGCCATATCGGGACGCACGGCCTTCAGATGGTCGTAAATGTCCGCGGTGAAGGTCGCGATCCCGCACTGGCGCGGTCGGAAGCAGCCGATAAGCGCCAGGCGCCGGGCGCGTGCGGCGATCCCGTCGACGGGACCGCTGTGGCGGCTGTCTTCATTGTCGAATGCGGTGAGGAAGCTGGTCTCGCTGTCGAATTTCATCTTCGTGCCTTCTGTCCGGTCCCCCCGAATGAAGAAAAGACGCGCGCATCAACCTTGCCCTTCTTCCCCTCGAGACGGGTTTCAGAGGAGAACGGTCGAGCCCGAAGGGCGCGCCCCGCTCTGGCAGGAGATGCGTCATCGCCTGCTTCCCCAACGCGCCCCCGCGCGTGCAGTTGCCGCCCCGCCCCGAACAATCGCCATGATCCAGGTTAACCCCGGCAACCGGGCCCAGCCGCTCGCGTTGGCAGCAGCAGGACCCAACCCAAGGACAAGCATGCCGCCCCTCCCCCTCTCCCTTTCCGGCCTCGTCTATTCGCGCGGTGCAGCGCGATCCGCGCCCCGCGAGAGCGGCATCCGACCGATGTCCCCGGCAAGGCCGGCGCTATGAGCTCCGCACCGCTGCGCGTGATCGAACTCTCGGTCTACAGTGGCCCCAACCTCTACAGTCGGCGTGCGATGATCCGGATCCGCGTCGATCTCGGCATGCTCGACGATTATCCGAGCGACCGCCTTCCCGGACTTGGCGATGCCCTGCAATGCCTGCTTCCCGGCCTCGCCGATCATGGCTGCAGCTATGGCGCGCCTGGCGGCTTTCTCCGCCGGCTCGCCGACGGAACCCGCCTCGGCCATATCATCGAACATGTGGCGATCGAGCTGCAGACCGGCGCCGGGGCCGCGGTCACGAGGGGCAAGACGCGCAGGGTGCGCGGCAAGCCGGGCCAATATGATATTCTCTACTGCTATGCCGATGCGCCGAGCGGCCTTGCCGCCGGGCGCGCCGCGATCGAACTGGTGGACGCGCTGCTCCCGTCTGCGATGCAGGGCGCGACCGGCCTCGATCGTATCGCCCAAGAGCTGGACAGCTCGGCCACCGACATAGACGCCCGGCTGAGCGCACTTCGGACGCTCGTCCGCAAAAACGGTCTCGGTCCAAGCACCGCGGCGCTCGTCGCCGAAGCGCGGCGGCGGCATATCCCGGTCTTCCGGCTCGACAAGGCCAGCCTCATCCAGCTCGGCACCGGACACCGCCAGCGCCGCATCCGCGCGAGCGTCACCGGCGCGACGTCGCTGATCGGCGCCGAACTTGCCGCCAACAAGCAGGCAGCGAAGGAGATGCTCGCAAGCATCGGCATCCCGGTGCCGGGGGGCGAACTTGTGCGAACGGTGTCCGAGGCGCAACGCGCTGCTGCCAAACTCGGCTGGCCTGTCGTCGTCAAACCCCTCGACGGCAATCAGGGCCGCGGCGTTACTACGGGCGTCGGCGACGACGAAGCTCTCCGCGACGCCTTCGGGCGAGCGCAAGCCATCGCATCGCGCGTCATCGTCGAGCGACAGCTCGTCGGAGCCGACCACCGCATCCTCGTCGTCGGCAACGCCGTGGTCGCGGTGGCGCAGCGCGTCGCCGCGCATGTAATAGGTGATGGCAAGACCTGGATCGCCGATCTGATCGAGGCGATTAACGAGGATCCCCGCCGCGGCGTCGGCCATGAGGCCGTCCTGACCAGGATCCGCATCGACGCCGCGCTCGAGGCGTTTCTCGCCGAGGCGAAGCTTACGCTCGCCAGCGTGCCGCAAGCCGGCGAGGTTGTTACTCTTCGCGGCACCGCCAACCTCTCGACCGGTGGAAGCGCGATCGACCGGACCGATGTCATTCACCCCGAAAATGCGGCGATCGCGATCGACGCCGCCGCCGCGCTCGGCCTCGATGTCGCCGGCATCGACCTGGTCGCTCGTGACATCGCCAGAAGCGTCCGTGCGACAGGAGGCGGCCTCGTCGAAGTCAATGCCGCGCCCGGGCTTCGCATGCATCTCGCGCCGTCCGAAGGGACAGCGCGCGACGTAGCGCGGCCGATTATCGCCTCGCTCTTTCCGAAAGGCCAAAAGAGCCGAATCCCGATCTTCGCGGTCACCGGGACCAACGGCAAGACGACGACGGTGCGCATGCTCGCGCGGATCCTCGAACACCATGGCCTCACCCCCGGCTTTACCTGCACCTCGGGCGTCTATGTCGGCGAGACCCGCAGCGCCGAAGGCGACGCGAGCGGTCCCAAGAGCGCGCGCATGCTGCTGCGCCATCCCCGCGTCGAGGCGGCGGTCCTCGAGACCGCGCGCGGCGGGATGTTGCGCGAAGGCCTCGCTTTCGACGCGTGCGACGTGGGAGCAGTCCTCAATGTGACGCCAGACCATCTCGGCCTCAAGGGCATCGAGACGCTCGCCGACCTCGCGCGCGTCAAAGCGATCGTCGCGCGCAACGTCAAGAAGAGCGGCGCGTGCGTCCTCAACGCCGCCGACCCGCTCACCGTGCGCATGGCGCGCCGCGCGCGCGGCCGGATCGTCTGGTTCACCGGCCGCGCAGCAACGGATGCCCTGGCACCGATCGGCGCGCATCTCGACGGCGGCGGGCTGGTAGTAAGCTGCGAGCGTGCGACGCTGATGCTGCACCGGGGCGGCGAAACCATGCCGATCATTCCCGTCGCGAATATACCGGCGACACTGGACGGCGCCGCCCGGTTCAACGTCGAGAATGCAGCCGCGGCCGCCGCGATGGCGGCAGCCTACGGAGTTGCTCCGGGCACGATCGCTGCCGCCCTCGCCTCCTTTCTCCCGAGCTTCGAGGATTCGCCGGGACGTCTCAGCCTTACCGAGGCGCATGGCGTGCGGATCGTCGTCGATTATGCCCATAATCGCGCCGCGCTCACCGCCCTCGCCGACCTGCTCGTCTCGATGCGCGGCGATAGCGATGCCCGCGTGATCGGAATGATCGGCATTCCGGGCGACCGGCGCGACTGCGATCTCGTCGATATCGGTGCGCTCTCGGGCCGGATGTTCGATGTGCTGATGCTGCGCGAAAACGTCGACCTCAGGGGGCGCCCGCCCGGCGAAGCCAATGACCTGATGCGCCAGGGTGCCCTCGCAGCGGGGCTCGATGCCGCCGCGATCGGCCTTCACGACGGCGAATATGACGCGGCGGCTGCGTGCCTCGCCGCCGCGCGCCCCGGCGACATCGTGGTGCTCACGCCGACCGATGTCGACGGGATATGGCGGCTCGTCGAAGCCTGGGCGGCCGGCCCCGGTCCCGAGAACGCCCGAACGCTGCAGGCGGCGCATGGCTGACCGGCGCTGGGCGATCGCCGTCCATGGCGGAGCGTGTCGAATCCCGCCGGCACTGCAGGCACCGCGCCGCGCGGGCTGTGCGGCCGCGCTGGAGGTCGGCAGGATGCTATTGGAGCGCGGCGGCAACGCGCTCGAGGCGGTCAAGACTACGGTCTGCCTCCTCGAGGATGATCCGCTGTTCAACGCGGGCCGAGGATCGGTGGCCAATGCCGACGGCGAAGTCGAGATGGACGCAGGCATCATGGATGGCGCCACGCTCGACGTCGGCGCGGTCGCTTGCGTGCGCTTCCTCTATAATCCCGTCGAAGCGGCGCATGCCATGCTTCGCGAGCCGCCCGTCCTCCTCGTTGGCGCCGGCGCCGAGGCCTTCGCAACAGCGAGGGGCATCGCCGAATGCAAGGAGGGCATTCGCCCGGCGACGCACGGCGGAAGCGGTCATGATACTGTCGGCTGCGTCGCGCGCGACCGCGCGGGACATGTCGCCGCGGCCACGTCGACCGGGGGACTGGCGGGCACGCCTGCCGGCCGAGTTGGCGACGCACCGATTCCCGGTTGCGGCTTCTATGCCGAGAACGGCATCGGCGCGGTGTCGCTTTCGGGCGACGGCGAGGAGATCGCACGAACGCTACTTGCCGCGCGGGTCATGCGCGCGCTCGAAACCATGAACGCCAGAGCGGCGGCGGCAACGATCTTTGAGCCGCTGGCGCGCCTCGGAGCCGAGGCGGGCGTAATCCTCGTCGACCTCGACGGCGCAATCGGCATCGCGCACAACAGTTCGCATTTCGCCGCCGCCTATGCGCGCGAGGGAATGGACCCGGTTTCCGCCATTGTTTGGAAGGACAATCATGCCCAATAGCGGCCCTCTCTTCGTGATCGGCGGCCATGAAGACAAGGAAGGCAGCCGCAAGATACTCGGTGCAATTGCTACTGAGCTCGGCGAAGGCACGCTCGTCATTGCCACCATCGCCAGCGCGAAGCGTGATGGATATTTCGAGGCCTATTGCGAGGGCTTTGCGCCGCTAGGGATCGGCCGGCTCGTCGAGCTTTATCTCGACGATCGCGATCAAGCCCGGAATCCGGCGCGCGCGAGGATGATCGACCAAGCTGGCGGCATCTTCTTCACCGGCGGCGACCAGTCGCGCCTCATGGAGCTGACCGAAGATACGCCGATCGCAGCGGCAGTTCGCGCGCTCCACGAACGCGGGGGACTTGTCGCGGGGACGTCGGCTGGTGCGTCGGCGCAAGGAGAGACGATGCTCGTCGGCGGTAGCGGCGAAGAAACGCCGCGCACCGGCGATATCGAACTGGCGTCGGGATTTGGCCTTGTCCCCAAATGCATCATCGACCAGCATTTTGCGGAGCGCGGCCGCATCGGGCGGCTTCTCGGCGCGGTCAGCCGCCGTCCCGATTGTCTCGGTATCGGGATCGACGAGGACACTGCGCTCCGAATCGAGGCCGGCACCGCGCGGGTGATCGGAAGCGGCGGCGTGACAATTGTCGACGCGTCGCGGGCGAGCCATTCCAATGCGGAGCGGGCGACAACCGAGGACATCCTGTCGCTTTATGGCGCAACGCTGCACGCACTTCGCGAGGGGGACTGTTTCGACCTGGCCGCGCGCCGCCCTGCACCATAGGTTACGCCGAAGCGCTCAGCGCGCCGCGCTGCGACCGGAGAAGGGACAACGCCAGTCGGACCCGACCGCCCGCCCCGAATATTGCCGGGCCTCCGACATATCGCCGTGACGAGCGAGCATCGGATTCGCGCTGCCGGCGAGTGCGACATCGCGTGCGATGATCTTGCCGCGCATCGTCTCATAGACGTCAGTCTCGCGCAGCTTTTCGAACTGGTCGTGCAGGTTGAACGCGAGCGCGGGGCGCTCGAAGCGGCGGGCGGGACGGCTCGCTTGGGGGTGAAGACCGACGACAAAAAAGGCTTCTCCGCCGAAGCTTAGCGAAAAATGCGGATCTTCGGGGCTGTGGCTGACGCGCGGATCGGGCGGCTGGCCCGCCCAGTCGTCTTTCCGGCTCAGCGATTCGAGGCGCTGCCACAGGCAGATCTCGAACGCTTCCTCATCGAGCCCGCCATCTTGCTCGAAAATCACCACGAGCGAATGGAAGAGGCTCGGCGAACGCGCATAACTCCAGGCAAGATCGAGGAGGTTGGGATAAATACGAAGATCGTCCCAGGCGGAGCGCACGTCGCGGCCGACAACGAAGCGGATCTGATGCCGCGCCATCGCCGACTTCGCCCCGACGCATGGAAAATCCGGGTCACCGATGAAGGCTTTAAAGCGTTGGGCCAGAGGGTGGGAGCTGTCGTCGGTTGGCGGGAGCATGCTGCTGAAACTGACCCGTCTCGCAGCAGTTGCAGCAAGTTAACCTGGGTTGCGTCGATTCTTCCGCCGCCTCGGCGCCGCTCGGTCCAAGAGTTGGCATGCCGCCGTCGAAGACTGCTTCTCCTACACTCCACAACCCTCAAATTAGGGTGCAAGGATTGAACGGTGGCGTCTCAGATACGCAATTTCTGTCTCGAGGGATTTCAATTCGCGTCTTGCAGCGCGTTGGCGATAGCGTCGCAAAATGGAGGCAAGTCGTCAGGGCAGCGACTGGTAATGATATTGCCGTCGATCACGACCGCCTCGTCAATCACTTCCGCGCCGGCGTTCGCAACGTCGGTCCGGATCGACTTGTAGCTGGTCATACGCCGCCCGTTTGTCAGGCCCGCCTCGATCAGGAGCCACGGCGCGTGGCAGATCGCCGCGACCGTATTGCCGGTCGCGGCAAAGTCACGGATCAGTGCCACCGCATCCTCATTCACGCGCAGAAGGTCAGGATTGATCTGCCCGCCGGGCAGGATGAGCGCGTCATAATTATCGATATGGACATCGGAAATCTTGAGATCGACCTCGATCTCGTCGCCCCAGTCCTCCTGGTCCAAGCCGGTGATATCGCACATCTCGATAGAAGCGATGTCGATCTCGGCACCCGCGCCCTGCAGACGCTCCAATGGCACCTCAAGTTCCAACTGTTCGAACCCGTCGGCGGCCATGATGAGAATGCGCCGGGACGATAAGGGTTCGGTCGTTGTCATGAGAAGAGCTCCTTTACCTGTTACCCAGACAATGCACCGCGCCATCATATGTTGCTTGCCGACGGTCGAACCGTGGCGAGCGAGGCAAAATGAACCGAACATCGACGACCGACATCGGGCGCGTTACTGCCGTGCGATTTGGGCGTGCAGGCCCAAAAGTCTATCGGCTATTGCGACTTGGAATCATGATCGCGAGCGCTGCGATAGCCGCCGCATTGCCATGTATCTTACGTGACCGAGTTTACGCGGAGGATTTACCTGATTCAAAGGTGGTCGCATTCCCGATGGACCAGCGGAGGTGTTCAAACTGGCAGCGTGTTCAATGAGCCGACGTCAACGTTCGCAACAGAACGTCAGCCGATGTGCAGCAAACTTTGGATCGAGGCGGACGATCCACCTCGCATATGGACATTAGGATTGGCGGCGATCTAATGTTCGAGCACAGATCAGTAGCTACGCCGGTTTCCCTATTTTTCGCGCAACCAGCCCTGCTCATCGCGTCGAATTTCCTCAAATTTCAACCGAAGATGGCTGCTTGGCGCCCTGCAAGAAGTTCGATAGGATGACGCAAAGGCCGACCACTGACTTCCCTGATTATCCCGCAGACGTTGCGATCAGCCGCGCGTAGAAATCGATCATGCGCTTGAAGCTGTCGATCGTCATATGCTCATTGGTACCGTGGATCATCGCGGTCTCTTTCAGCGTGAAGTGCATCGGCATGAAACGGTACACATCCTCGGAAATCGGCTCCATGCTGCGGCTGTCGGTCGCCGCAACGACCAGATAGGGCGCGACGACGGCATCGGGCGCATCGGCGCGCGCGGCGGCGACGACATATTTCCAGCCCTGCGACTTGCTCGACGAAACGCGTGACGGCTCGTTCGGCGGCTTGACCCAGCTCAATTCGACCGGCGCATCACCGACCGCTTCCTTGGCGCGGGCCATGACGTCAGCCGAGCTGTTCCACGGTGCGATGCGATAGTTGATGAGCGCGGTCGCCGATTGCGGGAGCACATTCTCCTTCGGGCTGCCCTGCAACATCGTCGGCGCGATCGTGGTATGGAAGGCGGCGGCCGACGAGGGCGAGGCCGCGAGCTGCTTTTTAAGGACCGAACCGAGCAGCCACTGGTTCGCGACCGCGAGTTCGGTCGTGCCGCCCTTGTGCGCCGCCAGCGCCTCGATCATCGCCGCCCCGGGGCCGCGCATCTCGATCGGGAACGGGTTTTCAGTAATCGCGAGCACCGCGCGCGCCAGCGTCGTGACCCCGGTTTCGGCGGGGGGCATCGAGCTGTGCCCGCCGGGCGCGTTGGCGGTGACCTTGAGCGTCGCATAGCCTTTCTCGGCGACGCCGATCAGGATGGCGGGCCCATCGATCACCGGCGTATCGCGCAGCACGACGCTGCCCTCGTCGAGCGTGTAGAGCGCCCGGACACCCTCGGCCTTCAGCTTGGCAGCGGCCGCGACCGCGCCCGACCCGCCGGCCTCTTCGTCATGCCCCGAGACGAGATAGATGCCGCGTTTGGGCTTGAACCCGTTTGCCGCCAGTGCCTCGATCGCTTCGAACAGGCCAATGAGCGATCCCTTGTCGTCGACCGTACCGCGGCCCCACACCGACTTTTCGGCGATCGTCCCGGCGAAGGGCGGATATTTCCAGTCCTTTTCGGTGCCTTCGGTGACCGGCACGACGTCCTGATGCGCCATGACGATGATCGGCGCGAGCGACGCTTCGCTGCCCGGCCAATGATAGATGAGCGTCCGGTTCGGCAGGATCGTCCGCGTCATCGCGCGATGCGTCGCGGGATAGGTCGCGGCGAGCCACATGTGAAGCCGATCCCATTCGGCGATGTCATTCTCGGCCGGATCCTGGTGAGAAATCGTCTTGATCTGCGCTGCGGCGCTGAGATGCCCGACCGCGGCGTCGAGGTCGTAGCTGGGCACCGCGGCGAGGCGAATGTCGCTCCCGTCCGCGATATCCTTTGGCGCAAAGGTCGCGGTGCGTACCGCCACCGTTCCCGCCACAATCGCGATAACCGCAAGACCGCCCAGAAAAATCGTCCGCCGCTTCCCCATGTCCCTCTCCTTCTGCGGCGCAATGGAGAGGTATCGGTTTCGTTTTGCAAGGGGAATGGTGGGGAAATGGTGGGCCCGGCAGGACTCGAACCCGCAACCTAGCCGTTATGAGCGGCCAGCTCTAACCGTTGAGCTACAGGCCCCCTTTTCAAACCCGGTGGGGGTGTGCGGGCGATAGCGGAGGCCGCGGCGGATTGGCAAGCGCCAACGATCAGGGGGTTGATGTTGTGGAGGCCTTCCGCTCGGCCATCGCCAATATTTCGGCGGCCGTCGTCGCCTCCACGCCGCGCCGCGCAAGGTGATCCAGCACGACATCCCACCAGCGATAGAAAAGCTCAAGATCCGCACTGCTGCGGACATAGGGCGTGTTGCCCGGTTGCAGCGACGGCGAGTGGAAGGAGAAGTTGAGCACCGGCAGGCGCGCCTTGACGGCGATATCGATCGCCCGGCACGCGCGCTCTGCGGGAATCCCCTCAGGCGTCAGTGCGATCCGCTCGACGAGCCCGAGACGCGCGAGCGCGGCGCCCGCGTGCGTGCCATTGCGGGCAACGCGGTGGTAGATGCTGCGTCCTGCATTGCCGAACACCCCGCCGAAGACCGTCGTGACCGGAATCTCCAGCATCGTCCCCTGCCCGGTACGCACCCACCAGGGATGAAGCGGCGCGGCGCGATAGTCGGGGCCGTGACCCGCGCGATAGTCGAACCCGCTGCGCACCGACGTGTCGCAGCGGAACCCGAGTTCGGCGAGCATCGCCGCGCTTTCCGGACCAAGACCATATCGCCCGGCGCGATAGACGGCAGGAGATATGCCGAAACGATCACGGATCGCATCGCGCAGTGCGGTCATTTTCGCGCGTTGCAAATCGGCCGGCAGGTTCCCCGTATAGCTGTTACGTTCGTTCACATCCTCGTCGTGCGGCGGGTTCACCCATGGGTGGAGTTGTGCCCCGATTTCGCAGCGGCCGCCGTCCTGCGCGCGCCCGAGAATGTCCACCGCACGATCGTCGGCGACGATCGGCCAATCGACCAGATAGATCGGCTGAACCGCGGCGCGTTCGAAATAGGCTTGGCACTCGGCGAGCGCGGGAACCGAGGCGAGCCCGTAACCGGTTCGCGCGAAGGGAGCGGCCCAGTCGAAATCCTCTTCGGTATCGATCGTGACCCAGAAGCGCGGTCGTTCGCCGGTTGTCAGTTCGACCAGATCCGATGCTGCCGGATATGCAAAGAAATTGCCCGCAGGCTGCACCATGCTCCCCTTCGCCCCGAAGACTGGCCGATCGGCCTACTCGCCTTGCTGGGCCTCCAGCCCGGCGTCGGCCTTCGAGTTGGCGGAGGGAAGATGCAAGGTCAAGGCGTTATGCCCGATATCGAGGCGTCCGCCGCTTGCCCGGGCGAGGCTGTCGACGAGGCGGAGCGAGAAACCGAGACTGAGCACCGCGGCGCCGGGCGCCTCGCCTTCGGGGCTGAAGCCCGGATCGAGCAGTTCCGCCGACGTCGCAAAGCGGATCGTCGCGGGGCGGACGATGCGCAGTTGGAGCATGTCGTCGTGCCGCGATTCGGTCACCAATTGCCCGACCAATATTGCGCCCGGTTCGGATACATCGACCAGCGCGGTGAGCAGGCGGCCGACCATGCGGCGCACATCGGCATCGCTGGAATGCCCAAGGAACGGCCCCCCGATGCGCGAAATGCTGAGATCGACGCGCTGGTCGGCGAGCAGCGCCGCCAGTTCGCTTTCGACCTGCGTGACGATCGCACCGATATCGATGACCTCTTCCGACGGCGCGTCGACACGCGCCGTACCGCTGCGCGCCGCGGTTTCCAGATCGTCGATGATCGACTGGACCGACGCGGCATCGCCGACAATCGTTTCGGCCATCGATCGATAGCCCGAACTCACCGGGCCGAACATCTGCCCTGAGATGATCTGCGCGAAGCCCGAAATGGCATTCAGCGGGCTGCGCAGCTCGTGGATCAGCTGGCGGATCGAGTCGCCCGAATCCTCGGGTGCAGGCCGGCCATAGGGCATTTCATTGCGATGCGGGCGGCGCGCACTCGCGCGATAACCCCGAAACTGCCCCGTCGCAGGGTCGAACCAGGGCAGCGCCGAAAAACGCCATTCGCCGGCGTCCGCCGCAGTACCTTCCAGCAGCATGCGCGCATTGATGATTTCGGCGCGCTGGCGGAAGGCGCCGGCAGCGACGCCATCGGTGCCGGGTTCGCCGCCAAAGGCCGCCTCGGCGATCGACAAGCCGATCACCGCACCGCGCGTGACACCCTCGACCCAATGGATCACCCCGTCCGGGCCGGTTTCGAACAGGAACGCCGCGCGCGGCGCGCGCGATGGGCTCGGCTGGGCACGAGTCGACTGATATTTGTCGATCCGGCGGACGAGTTCGCTGATCTGGCTCGGGTGGCTCTCGGCCGCGGGTTCGGGCACCGTTTCGGTTGCCCGAGCAGGCTCCGCCTGCGCCACGGTTTCGGGCTCTTCCTGCTCCACGATCTCGGGCTGCGGCAACGCGACCGACGCGCTGCCGAGGCTGGCGAGCGCACGATAGACGCCGCGCGGAAGATCGGACCGTCCCGCCAGCACCGATCGCGCCATCGCGCTCGTCGCGGGCAGCAGGGCGAGCCAGTCGGCTTCGGCAAGCCGCGCATCGCGCAGCATGATTGCGGAAACCGCCGGAACATCATTGGCGTAGAGCGCGACGAGCGGAGCAAAACGCCCATGACGCGCGATCGCGCGCGCGCAGTCACGGCGTACGGATTCGGGGACTCGCGGCCGCAGTACGGCAAGCGCATGAAGGCTGCGGCGAATATCGTCATCGGACAGTTGATTGCCGCGCTGCGCCAGAATATCGGAGAGTTGGCGCCACGCGATGATGCTCGCGCGGCGATCCGCAGGCGCCTGGCGCAAGATGGTCGCAATCATCGAGTCAGCAGTCACGCGAATTGAGCCCCACACCCTCGGTCGTTGGTTAGCATATGCTTACCGGCTAGCGTGAATCATTCGGTCATGAAAGTGCCTTAACCGCCCGCGTCGCATTGTGGGACAATTGCAATCGCCTGAAATAATATTATGGTCACCGCAGTTTTGGAAAGCGGATGTTTCAATGATGGCTAGTCAGAAATTCGATCAGATTGATTTGCAGATACTGGGCGAGCTGCAAAAAAACGGGCGGATGACGAATGTCGAACTGGCACAAATGGTGGGGCTCACCGCTCCGCCATGTCTTCGCCGCGTCCGCGCGCTTGAGGAATCGGGGGTGATACGATCCTATCATGCCGATCTCGACGCAGCGAAGCTCGGCTATGGCATCACCGTCTTTGCGATGGTCAGCCTGCGCAGCCAGGCCGAATCCGACCTGAAAGCGTTCGAAGACTATGTCGGCGGGCTCGCCGAGGTGCGCGAATGTTACATGCTGAACGGCGAAATCGACTTTTTGCTGAAGGTCGTCGCGCGCGATCTGCAAAGCTTTCAGTCGTTCCTGACCGCGCATTTGACGTCGGCGCCCAATGTCACGAGCGTGAAGACGTCGCTGACGATTCGCACCGCGAAGCAGCTGGCGGGAATTCCCGTCGAGCCCTGACAGGGGTCAGCCCGGACATAGAAAAGGGCGCCATCCTGACGGATGGCGCCCTTTTCTTTTAAGCGAGGCGCGATCAGTTGGTCGCGGGCGCTGCGGCCGCTGCTGCTGCCGGAGGCGGAGCTGCTGCATCCAGCTTGACCGTCCAAAGGTCGGCCAGGCGCTTGCGGGCGCCGGTCACCTGGGCAAAGCTCGCCTTGGCCCCAGCCTTGTCGCCCGACAGCGCCTGAGCAACGCCCAGCCGGTAGGTCCACATGTCCTTCTCCGCCGCGCCATTGGCCGCGGCCTGATAGAGCGGGATCGCATCGGCATAATGACCATAGCCGACCAGCGCATCGGCGGTTGCACCCGCCGTCTTGGGATTGGCCAGCGTCGAAGGCTGCTTGGCATAGGCCACGATGGTCGATGCCTCGTTGCCGGCGCGCGCCTTCTGGTCGTCGCGCCGGGCGCCCAGCTTTGCGTCCGTGCCCGGGAAGACCTTCTTCTGTTCGCCTTCCACAATAACCGCGACCGCTTCGCCCGGCAGGCCGTCGCTGGCCGCAAGCGCGCTATACTCGTCATATTCGAGGCGTTCCGTCATGGCGCCCGCGGCGCGCATCAGGCGCATGGTGTCGAGCGTGAACGATTCCTGCTCCTTCGGCGTCCCGCCAGCGGGTGCGGCCTGCAGCACCGAGAACAACGTCTGGCGCCAGACCTGCGGTTGACCATAGTCGCGCAGGCGCGCGGTCATCAGCGCGAGCATCTCGTCGTTCCGCTTTGCGGCCTGCAAGGCCTTGATCGGACGGACATATAGTTCGTCCGACGGACGCTGCCCGGCAGCGCGGCTCGCGTCGATCGCGGCCTTCGCGATCGCGATGCCCTGATCGACCTGTCCAGAGCTGAGATAGCTGTCCATCAACAGAACTGGCAGGCTGGTTTCGGTCGAACCCGCGGTGCGAGCGGCTTCGAGGCGCTTGATCGCTTTCGGATAGTCCTTCGCGCCATAAGCAAAGTTACCCGAATAGAAATTATATACGGCAAGGTTTTCGGGCGGGGTCAGGCCCGAATCGAGCATGACATCCAGTCCCTGCGACTGCGACGCCTGGTCCTTGTTCAGGATACCGAGCTGGAGCTGGTAGAAACCGAGGAGATATTTGTCGTCGGGCGCCGTTGCACTTGTCTGGCCTTCGGCCAACGCCGCCTGCAGCGTCGCTGCATCCTTCGCCGCGGTCGCATCGGTCATCTTCTTCAGCGCGGGCGCGAAACCCTTGCTGGCGGTCAGGCCCTTGCCCTTCGCCGCATCTTCCTTCTTCGGCTTTTCTTTCTTCTGAGCTGCAGCCGGCGCCGCGGTCGCCATCAGCGCGCAGCCCAGCACGACGGCCATCGCCGTTGCGGGCATCGAGCGGAAACGGTTGAACATCGAAATCTCTCCTTTGAACTCGGCCGCCTTCGCCCATGCACGCGCCTGTGGCGCACGCAGGTTCGGCCGCGCGTCGGTAACGCGGCTAAACCCGTCGCGTTGCCAAGGCAAGACAGCCGGTATCGATATTTGAATGGCCGAAAGCGGCTGAACCGAAATTGAACCCGGTCTGCCGGTCAAACGCCACCCCCGTCGGGACCGCTGTCAGGCGATCGCGTCGATGGCCTGATTAATCTGTCGCAGGACGGCCGGGTCGCCCGGCGCGCCCTCGATCGCCGCTTCGGCGAGTTCGATCAGCGGGATGATGCCAAAGGTCGCGGCGAGCCCTTTCAGCCGGATTGCCGCCATTTCCCAGTTCGCATCGCATCGCGATCGGCGCATCAGATCGGACAGATCGCGGGCGCCGCCAGCAAAGGCAGAGCGCAGGTCCATCGCCATAGCGGGATCATCGCCAAAAGCGGCGCTGAGGTATCGATCGAGAGGGCCACTGTCGAAAGACATTCCACAGGATTGGCAGACCGGGGTTAAGTTTCCGTTTCATGGCGGACATTTGATGCTAAGATGGCCGGATGACGGGGGAAAAGAAAATCGTCGGATTGTGGCGGAATTCCGCGACAAACCAGGAAGCAGACAGCGCGGAGCCGGCGGAAGTCGCGGCGTCCGAAGCCGCGCCTGCGCCCGAAATCGACGCGCCCACTGAACGGAACTGGCTCGACATGTCCTCGCTCACCAACGCCGAGGATAATGACGAAGCGTCCTTGGCACCGTCCGCGTGGTACGAACGGGTTGCCCCAGCTGTGCTTATCCTGCTCGCGCTCGGCTGGACGGGATTCGCCCTGTCCGTTGCCACCGACGGCTTTTCCCGCGGCCCCGCCCTCGCTGCTTGGCCAGCAACGCTCGCGACGATCGCAATGCCGCTGACGCTGCTTGCGGTGCTTTGGATGGCGCTGCTGCGATCGGGCCGGTCCGAACAGGCGCGCTTCGCGCGGGTCGCCGCCGCGCTTCGCGAAGAAAATCTGGCGCTGAACCAGTCAATGCACTCGCTCGGCCTGCATCTGGCCGATGCGCACAAGCAGCTCGGCGAGCAGGCAAAGATCGTCCAGCAGCTTGGCCTCGACACCGTATCGCGCCTCACGGAAAGCAGCGACAAGCTCGCGAGCAACGCCTCGGTTATTGCCAATGCCCACGACCAGCTGGCGCGCTCGGGCGATGTTGCTTTGCAGCGGATGGACGGTCTGCTCGCCGGCTTGCCGCGGATCGACGACGTCGCGCAGCGGCTCGCGGTCAATTTCCGCGAAGCGGGCCTTGTCGCGCACCAGCAGGGCGCCAACCTCGAAGCGCGGCTCGCGGCGCTCGGCGAAGAAGCGGCGAAGGCCGCGCAGTCTGGCGTCGATTCGACCGCAACGGTGCTCGAGGCGATCGTCGCGCTGCAGGAACAGACGAAGGAAACCGAATCGGATCTGCTCGCAGCCTCGGCGCAGGTTGCCGACGTACAGGGTGCGGCGCTCGCCCATATGACAAAAGCTGCTGCTTCGACGCGCGATGACATGCTCTCGACCGTCGGGACGATGACGGCCCAGATGGATCAAAGCTGGCGGCAGTTCCGCGAAGGCGTCGACGACGCCGCCGCGCTCATGGATGCAAAGCTCGCCGCCGCCCGCGATGCGAGCAATGCGATGGGTGCACAGCTTTCGGCTCACGCCGACGCCAGCGACGCGCTCGCGTCGCGCATCACCGCGCATGTGACCGAAGTTGGCCAGCAGCTCGAAATCCTCGACGTCAGCGTCAGCGCTAGCACCGGGGTGATCGGTCGCTCGATCGACGACACCAAGGCGCAGCTCGGCGCCTTCATGCAGGAAGTACAGAGCGGCAACGCCTCGGCGCACCAGCTGATCACCCACGCCGAATCGCTGCTGCTGGCGCTCGATGCCGTGACGCGCGAACTCGACGAAACGCTGCCGCACGCGCTCGACCGCATCGCCTCGCACGGCAAGACGACGCAGACCGCGCTGTCGCAGCTGCGCCCGATCCTCGATGCCTCCGAACTGGTCGCGCAATCGACGGCGTCGCATGTCAACGCGGTCCAGGCGACGCTGAAGTCGAACGAGGAACAGATGGCGGGTCATGCGACCAGCCAGCAGAAACTCGTCGACCGTATCAACGGCTCGCTCGCCGACGCCGAGGCGGCGCTCGCCAAGCTGCGCGAAGGCGCCGACGAATTCGCCGAACAGGGCGGCGCACGCATGATCGCGACGCTGGGCGAGGTTCGCGCGACCGCCGATTCGGCCGCGAATGAGGCGCGGCTGACGCTCGAAAAGCTGGTAACGAGCGCCCGCGAGACGATGCAGGCGACCGCGACCGACGCGATCGACGCCGCGTTCAAAAACGAGGTCATGGCTCAATTGAGCGCGATCGAGGATGCTTCGGCACGCGCGGTCGCAGCGGCGAACAGCGCTGCCGATCGCCTGATGCGCCAGCTGGTTACGATCATGGACACCAGCGCGAACGTCGAACAGCGTGTAAGCGAGGCCGAACAGGCAATCGCCGCGTCCGATCGCGACTCGCTTGCGAAACAGGTCGGACTGCTGACGGAATCGCTGAAATCGACCGCGATCGACGTCACCAAGATCATGTCGACCGAAGTCAGCGATATCGCGTGGGACGCGTATCTAAAGGGCGACCGCGGCGTGTTCGCGCGGCGTGCGGTCAAGCTGATCGACAACAGCGAGGCCAAGGAGGTCCTACGCCTCTATCAGGCCGACGACAATTTCCATGCATCGGTGAACCAGTTCATCCACGATTTCGAAGCGATGCTGCGCCTGCTCATCGGCGCGCGCGACGGGTCGGCGATCAGCGTGACCTTGCTCTCGTCGGACATCGGCAAGCTTTACGTTGCGCTCGCGCAGGCGATCGACCGGCTGCGGGGCTAAGCCCTCGCAAACGGCGCTCAGCGATATCCGCTCGCGAAACGGCTGCGAACAAATATTAGAGGGGCGAATGACGCGGTTGATTGTTCTAGCCCTGCTTGCGGGAATGTCGCCGAAGGCAAGCGCGGCCGCCCAGGTCCGCGAGAGCCTTGCGGGCGGCAATTCCTATTACAATCAATGCGTAGCGGGCCCGAAAGACTATAGCGCCTGCATCGGATATTTCATGGGCATCGCCGACGCGCCGATCATGAACACCGGCAAGTCGCCCGAGGAGGCGCTTTATTGCCTGCCTGCAGGCGCGTCGTACGAACAGCATCGCGACGTTTTTCACAAATTCCTTCGCGACAACCCTCAGATCCGGCAGATCTCCACGCACCATCTGTTTATGATGGCGATGAATTCCGTATTCCCGTGCAAGAGTTCGCCCGAGCTCTCGATCGATCCGAACACGGGCGGCCTCTATATTTCGGCGCCCAAGCCGCGATGAGGATGGCGCTTATCGCGTTGAGGCCCGCCCGCTGAGCACGTCGGGGTCGGCCCAACCGTTCACATAAGCGAGGTAATAGAGAGCGAAGGCGATCGTCGCCGCGATCGTCATCTGCAGCAGGATGCGCTTGGGGCGAAGGACCGCGGGCGCGCCCGGCTCCTGCCCCCTGACCAGCGGCGTCTCGTCATCGCCCGGACGGCGGCCATGAAAGGGCAGCACGAAAAAAGCGCTGAACGCCCAGAACAACAGGTAGATGGCGAGCGCCGAGGTCCATTTCATTTTCGCAGGTCCTTTTGGCTCAGATATCGACGAGCATCACGTCGACGACAGGCTTCTTACCCGTCCAGTCGGTTGCGATGCGCCGTACGCCGAGGCGGATCGCTTCGCGCAGCTTTTCTTCGTCGCGCGCGGGACCGGTCGCGGCCTGTTCAGCGGCTTCGCGCATCTCGTCGATAAAGGCTTCGCGCTCATCCTCGACCGGCACGCCGCGATAGCTGATCGCGCTGTCGACGAAATTTTTGTCAGAGAAGATCGCCGCGACAGTGATATGGCCGTGCAGCGCCAGCTTGCGACGTTCGTTGATCGTCTCACCCTCGGCGGGAAGGATGACGTCGCCATCAAGGATCAACCGGCCCGCGCGCACGCGCTCGATGATCTTGGGCGCTCCCGGCGCAAGCCGCACCAGATCGCCATTTTCCTGCACCAGCGCGTCCGGCACGCCCGTTTCGAGCGCGAAACGCGCCTGTTCGTGCATGTGGCGGATCTCGCCATGCACCGGTAGAACCAGCTTCGGCCGCAGCCAGCCGTAGAGCGCGGCAAGCTCGGGTTGCCCCGGATGGCCGCTGACATGGATATGCGCCTGTTTCTCGGTGACGGTCAGCACGTCCTTTGCCGCGAGCTGGTTCATGATCCGCCCGATAGCGACCTCGTTGCCGGGGATCTGCTTCGACGAGAAGACGACCGTGTCGCCCGCCTCAAGCTTGATCTGGTGGATGTCGGCCGCCATGCGCGCGAGTGCGGCGCGCGGTTCGCCCTGCCCGCCCGTCGCGATCACCATCACCTTGTCGCGCGGGAGGCGCATCGCTTCGTCGAAATCGACTGTCGGCGGGAAATCCTTGAGATACCCCACCGCGCGCGCGACGCCGAGGATGCGGTCGAGCGAGCGGCCTGCGACGCACAGCGTGCGCCCCGTCGCCTTGGCCACCGCGCCCAGCGTCGCGAGACGCGCGGCGTTCGACGCGAAAGTGGTGACGACCACCCGCCCCTTCGCTGCGCCAACCGCTTGTTCCAGCCCCTTGCGCAGGCCGCCTTCGCTGCCCGATGCTTCGGCATTGAAGGCGTTGGTCGAATCGCAGACGAGGACGTCCACGCCTTCGTCGCCGATCGCGGTCAGCGCCGCGGCGGTCGCGGGCTGCCCGAGGATCGGTTCCTCGTCGAGTTTCCAGTCGCCGGTGTGAAAGACGCGGCCATAGGGCGTGTCGATCACCACCGCGCTCATTTCGAGGATCGAATGCGCCAGCGGGATCAGGCGGATGCCGAAGGGACCGAGCTGGAAACTGTCGTCGATGTCGACGACGTTCAGGTCGACCTCCTTCTCCAGCCCCTCTTCGGCGAGCTTGTGCGCGATCAGCCCCGCCGTGAAGCGGTTGGCGTAGAGCGGCACGCCGAGGTCGGCGGCGAGATAGGGCAAGGCCCCGATATGATCCTCATGCCCGTGGGTGAGGATGATGCCGAGCAGGTCCTTCTTGCGATCCTCGATGAATTCGAGGTCGGGCATGACGATGTCGATGCCGGGATAATCGTGGCTGCCAAAGGTCACGCCAAGGTCGGCCATGATCCATTTGCCGTCGCAGCCATAGAGATTGGCGTTCATGCCGATCTCGCCCGATCCGCCCAATGCGAGGAAAAGCAGCTCCTTGCCCGGAGTCGTCATGTTATTGGCTTTCGTTGATTATAGAGGTGCATCAGCCCGTTCAGCGTCAAATCGGGTTCGATACGATCGAACAGCTGGCCCTGTCCCTGAAAAAGCGTCGCGAGGCCGCCCGTCGCGATCACGGTAAGCGGTTTGCCGATCTCGGCCTTCATGCGTGCGATCAGGCCTTCCATCATCGAGACATAGCCCCAATAGACGCCGATCAGCATCTGACTTTCGGTAGTGCGCCCGATAACGCTGCTCGTTGCCGGGGCTTCGATCGCAATGCGCGGCAGTTTCGCCGCTGCCGCGACAAGCGCTTCAAGCGAGAGGTTGACGCCCGGCGCGATGATCCCGCCAAGATAGGCGCCGTCGGGGCCGATATGGTCGAGTGTCGTCGCGGTGCCGAAGCTGATGACAAGCTTGTCCTTGCCGGGCTCGACCGCCTGCGCCGAAATCGCATTGACCGCGCGGTCGGCGCCGACCGATTGCGGCTCGTCGACCTTGAGCGCGATGCCCCAGGTCACCGGTTCGCGTCCCGCGACGAGCGCATCAACGCCGAAATATTTGTGCGCCAGCAGCTGCAGATTGTGGAGCGCGCGCGGCACGACGGTCGAGATGATGACCGCCTCGACATCGGCGCGGTCGTGCCCCTCGATCCGCATCAGCTGGTCGAGCCACACCATATATTCATCGGCAGTGCGGCGGTCATCGGTCGCGATGCGCCAGCGCGCGAGCAATTCGGTTCCGCGGAACAGCGCGAATTTGGCGTTGGTGTTGCCGACATCGATCGCGAGCAGCATCAGAGGGTGTCCATCACTATGCGGAAACGGTCTGGACGGAGCGCATTTTGCCGCAGGTCTAGAAGCGAGGAGGGAGCGATGGTTGTCCATCGTGACTGACGAGCGACGCCCCCATGCGGCAAATGGCGCCCGCCGCTCCGCGGTCGACCGGAGAGGCCCGCCAGCGTCGTCGCTTGCTTGCGCGTAGCTTCGGCTACGCGACTGCGCCGCGCTCCTAGCTGGCGGGCCTCTCCGGTCGATCCAGGCCATTTCCGCATAGTGATGGACACCCTATTTCCCCTCCACGGGGCGCCGTAACTCGACGTCTCCCGCATGAATCAACATGGTCTCCCCGCCGTCACGGCGCAAGCGCAGCGCGCCATCCTCGGCAAGCCCGTCGAAAAAGCCGTCGATGCCCTGCTCCGACACGCGGAGCGGTGTGCCGATCGGATGCGCCTGCGGGATCCACGCACGGACGATGCTCGCAACGCCTTCCTGCCGCCAGGTCCACAGCGCATCGATCATCGCGATGCCGAGCGCGCCGGCGAAATGATCGCGGTCGATCGCGGCGCCCTTGCCTGCCAGCGTCGCCGTCGGACGATCGGGCAGTTCGGGGGCGGCGGTCAGATTGACACCGATGCCGATCACGACCGAGTTGCCGGTGCGTTCCATCAAAATGCCGGCACATTTCGCGCCATCGATTAAAAGGTCGTTCGGCCATTTGAGCTGTGCGCCGACATCCGGCGCGAGCGCGGCAACGGTCTTGGCAAGCGCGACCCCGGCGACGAGCGCCAGTGTCGCCGCCGACGGATCGCCGATCGTCAGGTGGACGACGGTCGAGCCCATAAAATTGCCCTGCCCGTCATTCCACCCGCGCCCCAGACGGCCGCGTCCGGCGGTCTGGCGGTCGGCGATCAGCCAATGGCCTTCACCGACATGCTCGCCGCCTGCCAGCCGCGCCAGCAGGTCGGCGTTGGTCGAACCTGTCTGCGCGATCCGCTCGATCGGCGGTATCAGAAGAGCACCGTCGCGGCGCTGGCCGAAAGGACCGCCAGCACGGGAATGAAAAGATAGCCGATGACCGAGAGCCAAAGCGCGCTTGCAGTAATCACCGCATCCTCGACGATCGCACCGCCACCCTTCGGGAATTCGGTGTCCGACTTGTCGTCGAAATACATCGTCTTGATGATGGCGATATAGTAAAACGCGCCGATCACCGAGGCGACGATACCCGCAACCGCCAGCGGCACGAGGTTCGCGTTCACCGCGGCCTCGAACACCAGATACTTCGGCCAGAAGCCGAACAGCGGCGGGATGCCGGCGAGGCTGAACAGGAACACCGCCATTGCGGCCGCAAGGCCGGGACGACGCTGCGACAGACCGGCGAGCGCCGGGATGCTCTCGACCTGATTGCCCTGATCGTCGCGTAGCTGGAGCACGACGAGGAAGGCGCCGAGCGTCGTCAGCATATAGACGAGCAGATAGGTCAGCACGCCCTCGACCCCCTGCTGCGTTCCGGCAGCGAGGCCGACGAGCATGAAGCCGACATTGTTGATCGACGAATAGGCCAGCAGACGCTTGATATTCTTCTGCCCGATCGCACCGACCGCGCCGAGGATGATCGAGGCGAGCGACAGGAAGATGACGATCTGCTGCCATGCGCCGACCGCCGGCCCCATCGCGTCGATCACGACGCGCGTCATCAGCGCCATCGCCGCAACTTTGGGCGCCGTCGCAAAGAAGGTCGTCACCGGGGTCGGCGCGCCTTCATAGACGTCGGGGGTCCACATGTGGAAAGGCACGGCGCTGATCTTGAAGCCAAGGCCCGCAAGCACGAACACGATGCCGAAGATCAGCCCGATGTTGAGCTCGCCGCCGAGCACCTTCGCGATGCCCGCAAAGTCGGTCGTCCCGGTAAAGCCGTAGAGCAGCGAAATGCCATAGAGCAGCATGCCCGACGCCAGCGCGCCGAGGACGAAATATTTGAGGCCCGCCTCGCTCGAGCGTTCGTCGGTGCGCATGAAGCTCGCGAGCACATAGGCCGCAAGGCTGTTGAGCTCGAGCCCGACGTAAAGCGTCATGAGGTCGCGCGACGAAGCCATGATGCCCATGCCGAGCGCCGCGAACAGTATCAGCGTCGGATATTCGGCACGCATCGCGCCGTTGAAGAAGCGCGGCGCGATGACGATGCAGACGAAGCTCGCGGCATAGATCAGCAGCTTGGCGAAGCCGCCGAAGCTGTCGACCGACAGCGTGCCCGAAAAGACGGTCGTTTCGATACCGAACAGCGCGACGACGGCCGCCGCGGCCGCGGCGAGCGTGAGCAGCGAGCTCAGCTGATAAAGGCCGACATTGCGGTCACCGAAGAAGGTGCCGAGCATCAGCGTGATAAGCCCGCCGATCGTCAGGATCAGTTCGGGCCAGATGAGTGCGAGGTCGGCGGTCATTGGACGCCTCCTGCATGGCTCGATCCGTGCGCCGCTTCTCCATGCGCCGCGGCAGGCTTCGGCTTGCCGGCGGCGAGGTGCGCGTCGCCCGCCGGCTTGGCCGGAGCCAGACGTGCCACCACGGTGGTAACGTCGCCGCGCATCGGCGCGAGGAAGCTTTCGGGATAGACGCCCATCCACAGCGCCACGGCAGCCAGCGGCACCATGATCGTCCATTCGCGTGCGTTGAGGTCAGGCATTGCCTTCACATCGTCCTTGGTCAGTTCGCCGAACACGACGCGGCGGTAGAGATAGAGCATGTACGCGGCGCCGAGGATGATCCCGGTGGTGCACACGAAGGCGACCCAGCTCGAGGCTTCATAGATGCCCGCGAGGCTCAGGAATTCGCCGACGAAGCCGCTGGTGCCCGGCAGGCCGATCGACGCCATGGTGAACAGCATGAAGAAGAGCGCATAGGCCGGCATGTTCACCGCGAGGCCGCCATAACGGTCGATCTCGCGCGTGTGGAGCCGGTCGTAGATCACGCCGACGCAGAAGAAGAGCGCGGCCGAGACGACACCATGGCTGAGCATGATGATCAGCGCGCCTTCGATCCCCTGCTGGTTGAAGGCGAAGAGGCCCGCCGTGACGATCGCCATGTGCGCGACCGACGAGTAAGCGATCAGCTTCTTCATATCGCTCTGCACGAGCGCGACGAGGCTGGTGTAGACCACCGCGATCATCGACAGCGCAAAGACGATCCACATCAGCTGCGCCGAGGCGTCGGGGAACATCGGCATCATGAAGCGCAGGAAGCCATAGCTGCCCAGTTTCAGGAGCACGCCCGCAAGGATCATCGAACCCGCGGTCGGCGCCTGCACGTGCGCGTCGGGAAGCCAGGTGTGGACGGGCCACATCGGCATCTTGACCGCGAGGCTGGCGAAGAAGGCGAGCCACAGCCACGTTTGCATCTGAACCGGGAAATCATAGTTCAGCAGCGTCGGGATGTCGGTCGTGCCCGCTTCGGCAATCATCGCGATCATCGCGATCAGCATCAGCACCGATCCGAGCAGCGTGTAGAGGAAGAATTTGAACGCCGCATATTTGCGGTTCGCACCACCCCAGATGCCGATGATGAAATACATCGGGATCAGGCCGGCTTCGAAGAAGATGTAAAAGAGCAGCAGATCCTGCGCCATGAAGACGCCGATCATCACGACTTCCATGATCAGGAACATCGCCATGTAGAGCCCGACGCGCTGTTTGATCGCGTCCCAGCTGGCGAGGATGCAGAGCGGCATCAGAAAGACGCTGAGCATGATCAGCATCAGCGCCATGCCGTCGATGCCGAGCGCCCACTGGAAACGGCCGAACAGATCGGCGCGTTCGGTGAACTGCCACTGTGCGCCACCGATATCGAAGTTCGCCCACAGGATGCAGCCGAGCACAAAGGTCGCAAGCGTCGCGCCGAGCGCGACGAAGCGCGACGCCTTGTCGCCGACGAACAGGCAGGCGATGGCGGCGATCGCGGGGACCGCCAGCATCAGCGAAAGGATCGGAAAGCCGCTCACAGGAAATTCACCATGGCCCAGCTGGCGAGGCCGACAAGACCGAGCAGCATCACAAACGCATATCCATAAACATAACCCGATTGCAGCCGGACCGCGAGACGGGTCCCCCCAGCGACGAGCGCGGCGGCGCCATCGGGACCGAAGCGGTCGATGGTGCCTTCATCCCCGCGCTTCCAGAAGAAGCGGCCGATCGCGAAGGCGGGCTTCACGAAGAGGATGTTGTAGAGCTCGTCGAAATACCATTTATTGTACAGGAACTGGTGGAGCAGCTTGAACTGCGCCACGAAGCGCGCCGGCAGCGTGGTGTTGCGGATATAGCTGTTCCACGCGAGGAACAGGCCAATCGCCATCACCGTGAACGGCGTCCATTTCACCCACAACGGCACCTCGTGCGCCGCGTGCATCAGATGCTCGTCGAACGCGAGGCTGCCCTTCCAGAACGCCATGCCCTCTTCGGGGTAGATGAACTGGTGGTGGAACGCGATGCCCGCGAACACCGCGCCGATCGACAGCACGACGAGCGGGATGAGCATCGAGATCGGACTTTCGTGCGGGTGATAGCCCGCGGTGCCGTCGCCCGAAACGCCATGATGCGCATCGTGATGATGGTCGTCGTGCGCGGCGTGCGCATGATCGTCATGACCATGGCCGTGGTCGTCGTGAACCGCGTGCTGGATATGCTCGCTCTGTTCCCAGCGCGCCTTGCCATAAAAGGTCAGGAAAACGAGGCGCCACGAATAGAAGCTGGTGAGGAAGGCCACGAAAATGCCGACCCAGAACGCGATGACACCACCGCCGCCACTCGCATAGGCCGCCTCGAGGATGCCGTCCTTCGAATAGAAACCGGCAAAACCCGCAACGCCGGCAATACCGACACCGGTGATCGCCAGCGTGCCGAGCATCATCGCCCAATAGGTTAGCGGGATCGATTTCCGCAGCGCGCCATAATAACGCATGTCCTGTTCATGGTGCATCGCGTGGATCACCGAACCGGCACCGAGGAACAGCAGCGCCTTGAAGAAGGCGTGCGTGAACAGGTGGAACATCGCGGCGCCATAGGCACCCGCGCCCGCGGCAAAGAACATGTAGCCGAGCTGCGAACAGGTCGAATAGGCGATGACGCGCTTGATGTCCCACTGCGTCGTCGCGACGGTCGCGGCGAAGAAGCAGGTCGCGGCACCGACGAACATCACGACGCCCTGCGCGACTTCGCTGGTTTCGAACATCGGCGACAGGCGGCAGACCATGAAGACGCCCGCGGTGACCATCGTCGCGGCGTGGATCAGCGCCGACACCGGGGTCGGGCCTTCCATCGCGTCGGGAAGCCAGGTGTGCAGACCGAGCTGCGCCGACTTGCCCATCGCGCCGATGAACAGCAGCAGGCAAAGGATCGTCATCGTGTCGAGACGCATCCCCATGAAGCTGATCGTCGAGCCCGCCATGCCCGGCGCGGCCGCCAGAATCTCGGGGATGGAGACGGTGCCGAACACAAGGAAGGTGCCGAAGATGCCGAGCATGAAACCAAGGTCGCCGACGCGGTTGACGACGAACGCCTTGATCGCCGCGGCATTGGCGCTCGGCTTCTTGTACCAGAAGCCGATGAGCAGATAGGATGCGAGACCGACGCCTTCCCAGCCGAAGAACATCTGGACGAGATTGTTCGCGGTCACGAGCATCAGCATCGCGAAGGTGAAGAGCGAGAGATAGGCGAAGAAGCGCGGCTGGTCCGGGTCTTCCTCCATATAGCCCCAGCTATAGAGGTGGACGAGCGCCGAAACCGTCGTGATCACGACAAGCATCACCGCGGTCAGCGTATCGACGCGCAGCTCCCAGTTGAACTGGAGCGCGCCCGACGAAACCCAGTGCAGCACCGGCGTCACCGTCGCTTCGCCGCTGCCCGTCACGAACGACAGGAAGATCGGCCAGCTCAAGGCGCAGCTGGTGAACAGCGCGCCCGTGGTCAGGATTTTGGACGGCACATTGCCGATCACACGCTGGCCGAGGCCTGCGATGATAGCCGCGAGCAGCGGCAGGAAAACGATCGCCTGGATCACCGGTTTACCCCTTCATCCGGTTGGCATCGTCGACGGCAATGGTGCCGCGGCCGCGGAAGTAAATAACGAGAATGGCAAGACCGATCGCGGCTTCGCCCGCGGCAACGGTCAGCACGAACATCGAGAAGACCTGGCCGACGAGATCGCCGAGCGCGGCGCTGAACGCGACGAGGTTGATGTTCACCGCCAGCAGGATCAGCTCGATCGCCATCAGGATGACGATGATATTCTTGCGGTTGATGAAGATGCCGAGCACGCCGAGCGTAAAGAGCACCGCCGAAACGGCGAGATAGTGGCCGACCGAAATCACAATTCCATCCCCTGCCCGACGCCCGGATCGACCAGACGCGTTGCGTCCTGCGGACGGCGCTGGTTCTGCTTCGAGATATTCTGCGTGCGCACCCCGCCGCGCTGGCGGTGCGTGAGCACGATCGCGCCGATCATCGCGACGAGGAGGACGATACCCGCCGCTTCGAACAGGAAGATGTAGCGCGTGTAGAGCAGCTCACCGATTTGCTGGATATTGCTCTTGTCGCTAACGACCGGCGCCGCGCGCGCGGTAAGGTCGACCTTGCCAGCGCTCCACGCCGCCACAGCGACGATCAGTTCGACTGCAAGGATGATCGCGACTAGCGCGCCGAGCGGCAGATAGCGCACGAAACCCGCGCGGAGCTCGGCGAAATCGATGTCGAGCATCATCACGACGAACAGGAACAGCACCGCGACTGCGCCGACATAGACGATAACGAGCAGCATCGCGATGAATTCGGCGCCCGCAAGCAGCATCAGCCCCGCCGCGTTGAAGAAGGCGAGGATCAGCCACATGACGCTGTGGACGGGATTGCGGGCCAGAATGACCATCGTCGCCGAAGCGATGACGATCGAGGCGAAGAGCCAGAAGGCGATGACCTGAATCATATGCGCGCGCCCTTATCGATAGGGCGCGTCGGCGGCAAGATTCGCCGCGATCGCGCGTTCCCATTTGTCGCCATTGGCGAGCAGCTTGGCCTTGTCATAGAGCAGTTCTTCGCGCGTTTCGGTCGCGAATTCGAAGTTCGGCCCCTCGACCACCGCATCGACCGGGCACGCTTCCTGACAGAAGCCGCAATAGATGCACTTGGTCATGTCGATGTCGTAGCGCGTCGTGCGGCGCGAGCCGTCTTCGCGCGGCTCGGCCTCGATCGTGATCGCCTGCGCCGGGCACACCGCTTCGCACAGCTTGCACGCGATGCAGCGTTCCTCGCCGTTCGGATAACGGCGCAGCGCATGCTCACCGCGGAAACGCGGGCTGAGCGGGTTCTTCTCGAACGGATAGTTGATCGTCGCCTTCGGCTTGAGGAAATATTTGAATGTGAGGGCGTGCGCCTTCACAAATTCCCACAAGGTGAAGCTTTTGACGAGATAACCTATGTAACTCATGAATACCTCGTCAGCATCAGATAGCCGGAGATCAGGAAGATCCAGAGAAGCGAGATCGGCAAGAAGACTTTCCAGCCCAGCCGCATCAGCTGGTCATAGCGGTAGCGCGGCACGGTCGCCTTCACCCAGCTGAAGATGAAGAAGAAGATCAGGATCTTGATGAACAGCCAGATAATGCCCGGAACGGCATAGAGCGGCGCCCAGTCGATCGGGGGCAGCCAGCCGCCCCAGAAGAGCACGGCGTTGAGCGTGCACATGAGCAGCACGTTGGCATATTCGCCGAGCCAGAAGAGCGCGAAGCTCATCGACGAATATTCGGTCTGATACCCCGCGACGAGTTCCGATTCCGCCTCGGTCAGATCGAACGGGGCGCGCGCGGTTTCGGCGAGCGACGAGATCAGGAACATCACCGCGAGCGGGAAGAGCAGCAGGTTGAAGCCGAAGGCGTTGACGATGCCGAGCCCGTGGCCCTGCTGCGCCTTCACGATCTCGTTCATGTTGAAGCTGTCGGCAAACAGCACGACGCCGATCAGGATGAAGCCGATCGAGACTTCATAGCTGATCATCTGCGCCGAGGCGCGCATCGCCGAAAAGAAGGGATATTTCGAGTTCGACGCCCAGCCCGACAGGATCACGCCATACACGCCGAGCGACGAGATCGCGAGGATGTAGAGCAATCCGACGTTGATGTCGGCGAGCACCGCGCCCGAATTGAACGGGATCACCGCCCACGCCAGCAACGCGACCGTGAAGGTGATGATCGGCGCGATCAGGAACAGGCCGCGGTTAGCCGAGGTCGGGATGATCGTTTCCTGCAGGAACACTTTCAGACCGTCGGCGAACGACTGGAGCAGGCCGAAAGGACCGACGACGTTCGGACCGCGGCGCAGCGCAATCGCCGCCCAGATCTTGCGGTCGGCATAGATGATCATCGCAACGCTGAGCATCAGCGGCAGCGCTATCAGCAGGATGCCGCAAATCGTCGCGACGCCCCACGCCCAATTCGGGTCCATGCCCCAGGAGATGAAGGTCTCGGTCATTTCTTGGCCCCGTCCTGGTTCTTCCAACCATTATGCGGCCCGGGCTTTTCCGATTTGCTCTTGGGGTTGAACCCGCGCCAGACCGAATAGCCCATCCCGACCAGCAACACGCTGGCAATCGCATGCACCGGGGTCATTCCGCGGCCTCCGCAAAGTCTGCGCCATGGATCAGCTCTTCCGAGCAGCGCTGCATCGTCGGCGACGCGCGGCAGATGGCGTTGGTGAGGTAGAAATCCTTGATCGGCGACGGGATCGCGCGCGCCTCGGGCTTGGCGGGCAACTTCGGCACCGTCCAGCCATAGTCCGCGAGACCTTCGACGCCGAGTGCCGGCACCGCTGCGATCATCGCCGCGCGGCACTGCGCAAAGCTGTCAAAACCGAGCGAGACGCCGAGCGCATCCGCCAAAGCACGGAAAATGCTCCAGTCCTCGCGCGCATCGCCGGGGGCGAACACGGCTTTCTCGCTGCGCTGGACGCGGCCTTCGGTGTTGACCGTCGTGAAGTCCTTTTCGGTCCATGCGGCGGCGGGCAGGATGACGTCGGCCGCATGCGCGCCCTTGTCGCCATGATGACCGACATAGACCTTGAACGTGTCGGGCAGCGCCGCGAAATCGACCTCGTCAGCGCCGAGGAAGAAAGCGAGCTTCGGCTTGGCTGCGATGACATCCTTGATGCCGCCCGGCAGACCATAGCCGAGCATCAGCGAACCCATACGCGCCGCCGAGAAATGCACGACATTGTAGCCGTTCCAGCCGTCCTTGACCGCATTCACCGACTTGGCGAGCGCGAGACCCGCGCCGTGAACGCCGGGCACCGACAAGGCGCCGCCGCCGAAGATCATCATCGGACGCTCGGCACCCTTGAGCGCGTCGAGCACGTGGGCGGGAAGCTTTGAGACGAGCGAAGCGTCGTCGCCGAGCCACTCGGCCTTGTACGTCAGGTCGGTTTCGGGGCCGATCGCGAAAACCTTCGCGCCCTTCTTCCACACCGCCTTGCGGATGCGCGTGTTGATCAGCGGCGCTTCCCAGCGAAGATTGGTACCGACGAGCAGGATCACGTCGGCATTTTCGGCCTCGGCGATGCCGGTGTTGAAATTGACCGCCGACAGGCTGGTGACGTCATAGTCGAGCCCGGTCTGGCGTCCTTCGAGCAGGCTGCCGCCGAGCGCCGTCACCAGCGACTTCGCGGCAAACATCGTCTCGCAATCGGCGAGGTCGCCCGCAATCGCGGCAACCGACGAACCGGCGTTCACCGCCTTGATCGCTGCAAAGGCCTCGGCCCAGCTGGCGGGCTGAAGCGCGCCATTGACGCGCACATAGGGCTGGTCGAGGCGGCGACGGGTCAGGCCGTCGACATGGTGGCGCGTCTTGTCGTTCGCCCATTCCTCGTTCACGTCATCATTGACGCGCGGCAGCACGCGCAGGACCTGACGGCCGCGCGCGTCGATGCGCACATTGGTGCCGACCGCGTCCATCATGTCGATGCCGAGCGTCTTGGTGAGCTCCCACGGCCGCGCTTCGAACGCATAGGGCTTGCTGGTCAGCGCGCCGACCGGGCAGAGATCGACGATATTGCCCGACAGCTCGCTGCCGACCGCGCGTTCGAGGTATGACGTGATCTGCATATTCTCACCGCGATAGATCGCGCCGACATCTTCCACGCCTGCGACTTCCTCCGCAAAGCGGACGCAGCGCGTGCACTGGATGCAGCGGGTCATCACCGTCTTGACGATCGGACCCATATATTTCTCGGTGACCGCGCGCTTGTTCTCGTCATAGCGCGTCGCGCCGCGGCCATAGGCGACCGACTGGTCCTGCAGGTCGCACTCCCCGCCCTGATCGCAGATCGGGCAATCGAGCGGGTGGTTGATGAGCAGGAACTCCATCACCCCTTCGCGCGCCTTCTTCACCATCGGGCTGTCGGTCTTGATCACCTGCCCTTCGGCGGTCGGCAGCGCGCACGACGCCTGCGGCTTCGGCGGGCCGGGTGCGACCTCGACGAGGCACATACGGCAATTGCCGGCGATCGACAGGCGTTCATGGTAGCAGAAGCGCGGAATTTCCTTCCCCGCCATCTCGCACGCCTGCAGAACGGTCGCGCCCTGCGGGACGTCGAGTTCTACGCCATCTACGGTTACTTTAGGCACCAGCATGCCCCTTTGATTTATATGCCGAAGTTTTGATGAGGGTCTTCATCGCAGCAAGATGGCGCTGCGTCGAAACGATCAATCCGACGCCCGCAATCAAAGTCGCAAGTTTCAATATTATCGGGATGGTCTTCGGAAAGGCCACGAACGACGCGGCTTGAATCGCCATCTCGATCGAAGGCTGCTCGTACATCGAAATCTGCATGCCGAGATGTTCAACGCCGCGCGCCTGCATTGCCAGAAGTTCCCAATAATGGAGCTGATAAAGGACGAGTGACGACGCCGACAAAATCACCGTTGCGATCATCGCCAGCATTCCGAAAACGACGGCCTTGCTCATGATCCGGTCCATTCCGGCACGTTTGCACCCGCCTCGAATTCCTGCCGCGCCAGCTGATCGGCCAAGAGGGCGCGTGCATCCTCAACCATCTGGGCGAGAAAGCCGCCCAACAAGCAGAAAGCGGGATTCACCAGCATGAAAAACACGTCGGGAAACCGGTACTGACCATAAAGAAAGCGCCCGTCGCTGTTCTCGGGCGAGCCGTGAAACTGGAACATGCCATAGGCGATAAACAGCAGGTTCGCGACCGCAAGCGCATAGAACAGCGTTGCCAATTTGCTCGTCGGCATCGTCATTCCGCCGCCTCCAGCGCGCCGCCATTCTCGCGGATGCGGCGTTCGATTTCGGGGCGGAAATGCTTGATCAGGCCCTGGATCGGCCACGCCGCGGCATCGCCGAGCGCGCAGATCGTGTGGCCTTCGACCTGCTTGGTCACGTCGAACAGCGTGTCGATCTCGCTGATGTCGGCGTCGCCGGTGCGCAGCCGCTCCATCACGCGCCACATCCAGCCGGTGCCTTCGCGGCACGGCGTGCACTGGCCGCAGCTTTCATGCTTGTAGAAATAGCTGATGCGGCTGATCGCTTGGACGACGTCGGTCGACTTGTCCATCACGATCGCGGCGGCGGTACCAAGGCCCGATCCGACGGCCTTCAGCCCGTCGAAGTCCATCGGCGCGTCCATGATTTCGGCCGCGGGGACGAGCGGAACCGACGAGCCGCCCGGGATCACGGCGAGCAGATTGTCCCAGCCGCCGCGGATGCCGCCGCAATGCCTGTCGATCAGCTCGCGGAAGGTGATGCCCATCTCTTCCTCGACGACGCACGGGCGCTCGACATGGCCCGAGATCTGGAAGAGCTTGGTGCCCTTGTTATTCTCGCGCCCGAAGGAGGAGAACCACGAGGCGCCGCGGCGCAGGATCGTCGGGACGACCGCGATCGACTCCACATTATTGACCGTCGTCGGGCAGCCATAGAGGCCCGCGCCCGCCGGGAACGGCGGCTTCAGGCGCGGCTGGCCCTTCTTGCCTTCGAGGCTTTCGATCATCGCGGTTTCTTCGCCGCAGATGTAGGCGCCGGCGCCGCGGTGGACGAAGACGTCGAAATCATAGCCCGACTTCGCCGCATTTTTGCCGAGCAGGCCGGCGTCATAAGCCTCTTGGACGGCGGCAAAGAGCGTTTCGGCCTCGCGGATGAATTCGCCGCGAATGTAAATGTACGCGGCGCGCGCGCGCATCGCGAAGCCCGCGATCAGCGCGCCTTCGATCAGCTTGTGCGGATCGTGACGGATGATTTCGCGGTCCTTGCACGAACCGGGTTCGGATTCGTCGGCGTTGATGACGAGGAAGCTCGGGCGATCGGCGCGCGGCTCCTTCGGCATGAACGACCATTTGAGCCCCGTGGGGAAGCCCGCGCCGCCGCGGCCGCGCAGCCCCGACGCCTTGATCTCTTCGATGATCGCGTCCTGGCCGCGCTTCATCAGATCCTTGGTATTGTCCCAATCGCCGCGCGCCTGCGCGCTTTTGAGGTTCCACGGCTGAAAGCCGTAGAGATTGGTGAAAATGCGATCCTTATCGGCCAGCATGGCTTACCATTCCTTCCGATAATCGTGGTTGGCCTTGACCATTTCCTTCAGCGTCGTCGGGCCGCCGTCGGGTTCGCTCGTGTGGCGGTTCGCAAGCTGCGTCCCCGCCTTCGGCTGCTCGCCCGCAGCGAGCGCATCGAGGATGCGCACGGTGCTGTCATAATCGAGGTCTTCGTAATTATCGTCGTTGATCTGGACCATCGGCGCGTTAGTGCAGGTGCCCATGCACTCGACCTCGGTCAGCGTGAACAGGCCGTCGGGCGTCGTCTTGCCCTTGACCATGCCACGGTTCTTGCACGCAGCCATGACATCGTCCGACCCGCGCAGCAGGCACGGCGTCGTGCCGCAGACCTGCACATGATAGCGACCGACCGGCACGAGATTGTACATCGTGTAGAAGGTCGCGACCTCATAGGCGCGGATGAAGGGCATATCGAGCGCGGCGGCGACATATTCGATCACCGGCACGGGCAGCCAGCCCTGCGTCTGCGTCTCGGCGCCGACCTGGCGCTGCGCGAGGTCGAGCAAAGGCATCACCGCCGAGCGCTGGCGCCCCGCGGGATAGCGCGCGATGACCTGCTTGGCCTTTTCGGCATTTTCCTTCGTCCACGCAAAAGCGCCCCAGCGTGCGCGGACTTCGGCTTCATCTGGAATTTGCGGTGCGTCGGCCATTAGCGGTCACACTCTCCGAAAACGACGTCAATGGCGCCGATAATTGCAGTGGTATCGGCGAGCATGTGGCCTTTCGACATCATGTCCATCGCCTGAAGATGCGAAAACGCCGTCGGGCGAATCTTGCAGCGGTAAGGCTTGTTGGTGCCGTCGCTGACCAGATAGACGCCGAACTCGCCCTTGGGGCTTTCGGTCGCCACATAGACTTCGCCCGCGGGGACGTGGAAGCCCTCGGTATAGAGCTTGAAGTGGTGGATCAGCGATTCCATCGACTGCTTCATTTCGCCGCGCTTCGGCGGCACGACCTTGCGGTCGAGGCTGGCGATCGGGCCGGTGGGCATGTCGCGCAGGCACTGCTTGATGATCTTCGCCGACTGATAGACTTCCTCGACGCGCACCATGAAGCGGTCGTAGCAGTCGCCGCGGGTGCCCACGGGAATGTCGAACTCCATCGCCGCATAGGCGTCATAGGGCTGCGACTTACGCAGATCCCACGCGATGCCACTGCCGCGGATCATCGGGCCCGAGAAGCCCCAAGCCAGCGCGTCTTCCTTCGACACCGTCGCGATGTCGACGTTGCGCTGCTTGAAGATGCGGTTGTCGATGACAAGGCTCATCGCGTCGCCAAACAGCTTCGGCAGGCGCTTTTCGACCCATTCGCCGATGTCGTAGAGCAGACGCTCGGGGACATCCTGATGGACACCGCCCGGACGGAAATAGGCCGAGTGCATGCGCGCGCCCGAGGCGCGCTCGAAGAAGTTGAGGCAATCCTCGCGCAGCTCGAACACCCAGAGGTTCGGCGTCATCGCGCCGACGTCCATGACGTGGCTGCCGATGTTGAGCATATGGTTGCAGATGCGCGTCAGCTCGGCGAACAGCGTGCGGAGGTACTGCGCGCGCGCCGGGACTTCGAGGTCGAGCAGCTTTTCGATCGCAAGCACGTACGAATGCTCCATGCCGAGCGGCGAGCAATAGTCGAGCCGGTCGAAATAGGGCAAAGCCTGCAGATAGGTTTTATACTCGATCAGCTTCTCGGTGCCGCGATGGAGCAGCCCGACGTGCGGATCGACGCGCTCGATGATTTCGCCGTCGAGCTCCATCACCATGCGCAGAACGCCGTGCGCCGCGGGGTGCTGCGGGCCGAAGTTGATCGTGTAATTGGTAACGGCCTGATCGCCCGCAGTATCGGCGGTGTCGACCGGATAGCCGGTGAACATGTCGCTGCCGTGGTGCTTGACCTGAGGAGAGTCGGTCATGCGTCACCTCCTGATTTAGGCTTGCGCGGCGCACGCGGCTTGGCAGGCGCCTTTTCGGCCTTGGCCGTCGCAGGGGTCTTTGCGGCCTTGGTCGCAGGCTTGGCCTTCGCGCCATCGCGGCTCGTCTTCGCGGCCTTGATATTGGCCTTCGCCCCTGCCCCCGTCTGCTCGGGCTTTTCGGTGGTCTTCGGGGTCGGCGGCGGCGGCGCCTTCGCCTTGTCGTCCGCCTTCTTGACCTCGGCGGCCGTCATCGGCGTCGGCGCGCCCTTGCCCGGCGCTTCGCCGGTTCCGCCCGCCTTCTCGTCGCCGGGCAGCACATAGTCGGCGCCTTCCCAGGGCGAGAGGAAGTCGAAGTTGCGGAAATCCTGCGCGAGCTTCACCGGCTCGTACACGACGCGCTTGTCTTCCTCGGAATAACGCAGCTCGATATAGCCGGTCAGCGGGAAGTCCTTGCGCTGCGGATGCCCCTGGAAACCATAGTCGGTCAGGATGCGGCGAAGGTCGGGATTACCCGCGAACAGCACGCCATACATGTCGAACACTTCGCGTTCGAGCCAGCCGGCGTTCGGCCATACGGGAACAATCGTCGGCACGGGCGTCGCCTCGTCTGTCGACACACGGACGCGCAAACGGTGATTCCGCGTCACGCTGAGCAGGTGATAGACGACCTCGAACCGCTCGGCGCGATCGGGATAATCGACCCCCGCGATCTCCATCATCTGCTGATATTCGAGCTTGTCGCGCAGCGCGATCATCACGCCAGCGATTGCATCGCGTTCGACCGTGATGCTGTCTTCGTCGACGGTGAAGACATGGTCGAGCAGGTCGGTGCCGAGCAGCGCCTTGAGTTCGGCCGCCAGCGTTTCGCGCGGCGCGACGAGAGGAGCAGGATGAGCCATCAGCGTTCGATCGTCCCGGTGCGGCGGATCTTCCGCTGCAACTGCATCACGCCATAGAGCAAGGCCTCGGCGGTCGGCGGGCAGCCGGGAACATAGATGTCCACGGGCACGATACGGTCGCAGCCGCGCACCACCGAATAGCTGTAGTGATAATAGCCGCCGCCATTGGCGCAGCTGCCCATCGAGATGACATATTTCGGGTTCGACATCTGGTCGTAAACCCGGCGCAGCGCGGGCGCCATCTTGTTGCAGAGCGTCCCCGCGACGATCATCACGTCCGACTGACGCGGCGATGCGCGCGGTGCGGCGCCGAAACGCTCCATGTCATAACGCGGCATGTTGACGTGGATCATCTCGACCGCGCAGCATGCGAGACCGAAGGTCATCCACCACAAAGAGCCGGTACGTGCCCAGTTGAACAGATCCTCGGTCGAGGTGACGAGGAAGCCCTTGTCGCCGACTTCGCTGTTGAGGTCGTCGAAAAAGCTCTGGTCGGGGTTGGTCCCCGGAGCGACCGGCATCTGGCCGGGCATGATGATGCTGGAAGTGCTCATTCCCAATCCAACGCGCCTTTTTTCCACGCGTACACAAGGCCGAGCGTGAGTTCGGCGAGGAAAATCATCATCGTGGCCCAGCCGGCCCAGCCGATTTCCTTGAGGCTCACCGCCCAGGGAAAGAGGAAGGCGGCTTCGAGATCGAAAATGATGAAGAGGATGGCGACGAGGTAGAAACGCACGTCGAACTGGCTGCGCGCGTCCTCGAACGCCGGGAAGCCACATTCATATTCGGTCAGTTTCGCCGGATCGGGCTTGTGCGCCCCGGTCAGCCGCGCGACGCCCATCGGTAGAAACACGAAGGCGGAGGACAGGCCGACGGCGACGACCAGAAAGATCAGAATCGGCAAATATTGCGTCAGATCGACCATGGGAGCTCGCAGTTCAGTTGTTTTGGGGTGTCTTCGCACCCGTTTATCGGGGGCGCTTTAGGCCACGAAGCCGCGTGTCGCAAGCGCTGCGGCTACGAATTTCGTAACCGCTGTGACCAAAAGCATAAACGAGGCTGGCGACCAGCCCTATCGCTGTGATACCCCACCGAAAAAGGGTCGCTGTGTTGCGCTTTTTCGGGCGCACCTTCGATAAAGGGAGATTTCATGGGACCAATGACCATTCGCGCCGCGATCGCCTTGGCCAGCGCAGCGCTTTTCTCGGCGACTCCGGCCCAAGCCGAACTGATCAACGCGTCGAATCCCGCAACGATCAAGGCGATCCTCGAGTCGCAGGGCTGGCCCGCGACGCTGGTCAGCAAGTCGGGCGACGATCCCTACCTCGAAAGCAATCGCAACGGCCTCAAATTCCTCGTGCTCTTCATGAACTGCGAAGAGGGCAAGAAGTGCAAGACGCTGCAATATTATATGGGCTTCAGCGACGCGAAGGGCGTCTCGCTCGACAAGATCAACAAGTGGAACAAGGACAAGCGTTTCGCCCGCGCCTACAAGGATGACGAGGGCGATCCGGTGCTCGAAATGGACGTCGACCTCGATTTCCAGGGAATCCCGCGCGAAAATGTCGGCGAGACTTTCAACACCTGGGCCTCGCTGATGGACAGCTTCCGCGAGTATGTTTTCGAGAAGTGATATTGCGACCCTCCCCTGTCCGGGGAGGGCGCATGATTATCAGGCGTTGCGGAGCGCGCCCGCGACGAGCTTCTGCAGCTTCGAGTGCACCGCGGCGCTGCCCGCGATGAACTCGCTGCGCTCAATCGCGCGATCACCGCCGCGGAAATCGCTGACGAACCCGCCGGCTTCGCGCACAAGCAGCATGCCTGCGGCGACGTCCCACACCTGCAGGTCGCTTTCCCAGAAACCATCGTAACGGCCCGCAGCGACCCATGCGAGGTCGAGGCTGGCAGCGCCGAAGCGGCGGATACCGGCGACTTCGGGCGCAACCGCACCGAAAATGCGGCTCCACTGCGCCATATTGCCATGGCCCATGTACGGAATGCCGGTCGAGATCAGGCACTCATTGAGGTGGCGGCGCGACGCGACGCGCAGGCGCCGGTCGTGCAGCCAGGCGCCACGGCCGCGTTCGGCCCAATAGCTTTCGTCGGTGATCGGCTGATAGACGAGCGCCGCGGTGACGTCGCCCCAACCGCCGCCGGGCTTGGGTTCCTGCACCGCGATCGAGATCGCGAAATGCGGGATCGCGTGGAGAAAATTCGAGGTGCCGTCGAGCGGATCGATAATGAAGCGCGGCTTGCCCGGCTCGCCCTCGATGATCCCGCCTTCTTCAAGCACGAAGCCCCAGCCCGGACGGTCGCGGCCGAGCTCGTCATAAAGCGTGCGCTCGGCGGCCTGATCGGCTTTCGACACGAAGTCCGCCGGCCCCTTCTGCGAAACCTGCAGATGTTCGATCTCGCCGAAGTCGCGGCGCAGCTTCGTGCCGGCCTTGCGCGCGGCACGTTCCATGACGGTGATGATGCCAGATACGGCCATGTTCAAATCTCCACCCGCCCGAATTGCGGGCGGTGATTTCAGTTAGTCGGCGCGGCGGACATATTCGCGGTCGTACACATGCACGACAATCTTGGTTCCGCTCGTGATGTGCGGCGGCACCATCACGCGCACGCCATTGTCGAGGATCGCGGGCTTGTACGACGACGAGGCGGTCTGCCCCTTCACCACTGCGTCGGCCTCGACGATCGTCGCTTCGATCGTTTCGGGCAGTTCGACCGAGATCGGGCGCTCTTCCCAAAGTTCGAGCACGACGTCCATCCCGTCCTGCAGGAATTCATGCGCTTCGCCGACGACGTCCTTGCCGATGTTGATCTGCTCGAAGCTGTCCTTGTCCATGAACACCAGGTCGTCGCCCTCGGCGTAGAGGAACTGGAAATCCTTGGTGTCGAGGCGGACCTTTTCCACCGTATCGGCGCTGCGGAAACGGTTGTTGAGCTTGCGCCCGTCGATGAGGTTCTTGGCCTCGACCTGCATATAGGCGCCGCCCTTGCCCGGCTGGGTGTGCTGGATCTTGGTGACCTTCCAGATGCCACCTTCATATTCGATAATATTGCCGGGACGGATTTCAACGCCGGTGATTTTCATCGCGCACACTCACAGTTCAAGGATGGAAAGAGCAAAGCCGAGCCCGCCGGGCACAGCTATCAGGTGCGCGCCTTTAGCCGCGCCGGCGTCGAAGGGCAAGCCGCAGCGTTACGGCGTCGCGACGACCAGACGCCGTGTGCGCCGATAGCTGGCCCAAACGAGGACGACGAACAGGATCAGCCCGACCCACGGCGCATAGGGCGCATAGCCGTCGCCGGTCACCGCCAGCGGCGCGTCATTGTCGGTCACATAGACGGTGCCGGCGTAAAAGACGCCGAGCAGGCTTTCGCCGACGATCATCCCCGTTGCGGTCAGCACGCCCATACGATGCGCAAAGCTCGCGTTCGGGCGCTTTGATGCCCAGCGATCATAGAACCAGCCGCCGATGGCGCCGATCACGACGGGGAGGATCACCGCCATAGGCAGATAGATACCGATACCGATGGCCAAGGGTGGTAGCCGCAGCTTACCAGCACGGCCGAGCAACGCATCGACGATGATGAAACCGATCCCCGCGAGCACGCCATAACCCAGCATCGTCCAGTTGAGGTCGCCGCCGAGCACGCCCTTTGCCAGCGACGAAATCAGGCCCGCCTGCGGCGCGGCCAGTGCTTCGGGGCCCGCGCCCGGAACACCAACAAAACCGACGGTCTCGTTGAGAACATTGAGCACCGGGGGGACGACCAGCGAGCCGAAGATCACGCCGATGATCAGCGCCACCTGCTGCTTCCACGGCGTCGCGCCGACGAGTTGGCCGGTCTTGAGGTCCTGGAGGTTATCGTTCGAAATCGTCGCAATGCCGAACACCAGGCCCGTGACGATCAGCGCGTAGGCGACCATCGCGGCGACTTCTTCCTCGCCGCCCCCGCGGCCGAGCAGGCCGAGCAGCAGCAGCGACGACGCGATGATCGCGAGGATGCCGATGCCCGATACCGGCGAGTTCGATGCACCGATCAGGCCCGCCATATAGCCGGTGACCGACGCGATCATCAGCCCGATGACGATAATGAACAAGAGCGCGCCCGCGATGAGGATCATCGCCGATCCCGCGAGCGGCCCGCCCGCGAGCACGGTCCAGAGCAGCCAGCCGATCGGCAGCATCAGCGCCAGCGATCCGCCGAACACCCAGTTGATCGAAAGATCCTGTTCCTCGATCGCCAGCGTCTGACCGCCCTGCCGCGCGCGGCTCGCCGCCATAGCCGAGCGAATGCCGCCGATGACCGGGCCCGCAATCTTGATCAGCGTCCAGATCGCCGCGATCGCAATCACGCCCGCGCCAAAGAAACGGACGTCGGCGCGAAAAACGGTGTTTGCCAGCGTCTCGGCATCGCCCGTTCCGCCCTGCGTCAGGATCGGCAGCAGCACCCACCAGCCGGTGACCATGCCGACGAGCTGCGCCATCCCGACCGACAGGCCAACGAGATGTCCGACGCCGAACAGCGCAAAGGCAAGCCCGCCCGCGATCCCCGTCGCGCCGCTGCCGACCGCAAACCAGCGCGCAACCTCGGCGCCTGCAAGTTTCATCTGGGTCATCAGGGTAAAGACGGCGGCGACGATGCTGTTCCACAGCAAGGCCGACAGCCCAGCGCGATTTTCCTCGGCACCCTCGGCGCTGGCAGCGCCCACCTGCAACACTTCGGCCGCGGCGCGGCCTTCGGGATAGGGAAGATCCGACTCGACCACCAGCGCCCGGCGCAGCGGCACGGAGAACAACACGCCCAATATGCCGCCGAGCATCGTGATCGCGGTGGTCTCCAGCATCGGGAAACCTTGCCAATACCCGACCATGACCAGCCCCGGCAGCACGAAGATGATCGCGGCCAGCGTGCCCGCGGCGCTCGCGATCGTCTGAACGATATTATTCTCGAGGATCGTCGATCCGGCCATATAGCGCAGCAGCGCCATCGAAATCACCGCCGCCGGGATCGAGGTCGCAAAGGTCAGTCCGACCTTCAGCCCCAGATAGACATTCGCCGCGGTGAACATCAGCGTCAAAATGCCGCCGAGCACGATCGCGCGGATCGTAAGTTCGCGCCCGCGCGAGGTCGGCGTGGTGGTATCGGTCATCAAAATTCTCCCCGTCCGCTGTCTTGCGGCGGCCCGCGCACAGTGCAAGCGAAAAGCCACGAACCGAGGTCCGTTGGATCAAAACGCCAAAAGCGACGGGCCGATATGCTTTTGACGTATCGATCCAATATGGCGTTCGACTTCAATGCCATATCGGCCGCTATGACGAGCATCGATCTTTCGGGGCTTACCCCGCCGCCCCCTCGCGGCAACGCAGCAACTTCGTCGCGTGGGGCTCCTTGCGCCGGCCTTTTTGGCTGGCGCAAGGATGCGGCGCCGCCGTGCGTGTCGAAGGATGCTCCGAAGACGCCGGGGCGCGATTACCCGGCGGGTTGATCGTCGAGGAGAGCGCCGAATGCGCGCACTGCGGCCGCCGGTCCTTCGGGATATGCCCAGACGCCGCCCGACACTGCAAGGAAATCAGCCCCCGCTTCGATCAGCACCGGCGCATTCTCGACGGTAATTCCGCCGATCGCGACGCACGGCAGCTCGAACATGCCCTGCCACCATGTGAGGATTTCGGGGTCGGCATGGTGCTCAACCGTCTTGGTCGTCGTCGGGAAGAAAGCGCCAAATGCGACATAATCGGCGCCCGCCTCGCCCGCTTCCATCGCGAGGTGGCGGCTTGCATGACAAGTCACGCCGATCTGCGCCTGCGGCCCCAATATCTTGCGCGCCTCCTTGGGGTCGCCGTCGCCCTGCCCAAGATGGACCCCGTCGGCATCGAGCCGCTTGGCCAGCGCAACATCGTCATTGACGATGAATGCCACCTCATGGGCGGCGCATAGCGCCTGCAACGGCTCGGCAAGCCGCGCCGCCTCATGCTGATCGATGTCCTTGACGCGAAACTGGAACGCGGCAACGGGCCCGGCGCCCAGCGCTTCGGCCAGCCGATCGGGAAAATCGCCGCCGACGTCGAGCGGCGAAATGAGATAAAGTTGGCAAGTCGGTGCTTTCATGGCGCGTTCATAGCGGCGACGTCACAGGCGAGCAAATGCAGAACATACACCGCCTCGCGATCATCGCCCTCCCCGCCGCCCTCGCCCTTTCCGCCTGCGCCACGACGCGCGGCGCGCCGCTGCCCGACGGCAGCGATGTCGCGCTCGGCCAGAAGGCCTATGTCGATGGTCCGCTTGTCCAGCCGGTCGAAGTGATCGAGGACAGCCGCTGCCCGATGAACGCGCGCTGCGTGTGGGCGGGCCGTGTGCGGGTGAAGATGGTGTGGATTCGTGGCAATGGCGAGAAGCAGCCGTTCGAAGCGACGCTCGGTGAGCCCGTCCAACTGGCCGACGGCCAGTTCACGCTCGAATCGGTGCGACCCGAAAAGATGACCAATGTGACGATCAAGCCGTCCGATTACCGCTTCTCGTTCCGCTTCGCGGGCGGGCTTTAAAGCACCCGCGCCAGCACGAACCCGTCCCAGCCCTTGGCGCCGACCGTCTGGATAGCGGTCGCGTCGAGGCGCGGGTGGTTGCTCAGCCTATCGAACAGCGCGCGCGTGCCGACGATGCGCTCATCATCGCTGTCCGCGTCCAGCACCCCGCCGTCGCGCACGACATTATCGACGATGATCGTGGTGCCGGGGCGACCGAGGCGGATAGCCTCTTCGACGTAGCGGACGTTGCTCTGTTTATCGGCGTCGATGAAAACGAAATCGAAGGGCGCCTCATCGATCATCGCCGTCAGGCTATCGACCGCCGGACCAACGCGGATATCGACCTTGCCGGCCAACCCCGCAGTTTCCAGATTCGCTTGCGCGACGCGAGCATGATGCGGTTCGAGTTCCAGCGTCACGAGCGATCCGCCCTCGGGCAGCGCCCGCGCAAGCCAGATCGTCGAGTAACCGCCAAGGGTGCCGACCTCGAGGATGCGCCGTGCGCCCGCCATCTGCGCGAGCAGGAACAGCATCTTGCCCTGCGCCGCCGACACGTCGATCGGCGGCAGGCCCTGTTTTTCATTGTTCGCGAGGGTGGTGGCAAGCACGTCGTCCGCGCCCAGCAATTTGCCGGCGATATAATCGTCGACGGCTTGCCACCTCTCTCCCATCACTTCAGGCCACGGAGGCCGCGTGAATTTCCTTGATCGCGCCGCCGAGCGACGCGTTGAACTCGTCATCGCTCATCTGGTGGCGCAGGTCCTCGAGCAGAGCGCGGCTGAAGCTCGCGATGATGCCGGGGTTCTTGGCCAGCTCGACGCACGCCTCGGGGCGCGCAAAGCCGCCCGACAGCGCAACGACGCGCAACACCTTGGGATGCTCGACCAGCGACTGAAAGAGCCCGGCTTCGGCCGGCAGCGACAGCTTCAGCATGACGGGCGCGCCGTCCCAGCTTTCGAGGGCCGTGGTGATTTCCTGAAGCAGCAGGCGGTCGGCGCCATCGCGTTCGGGGCTCTTGATATTCACTTCGGGCTCGATGATCGGCACCAGCCCGTGCGCCGCGATGCGCTTGGCTTCGGCGAACTGCTGTTCGACGATCGCTTTCACGCCCTTTGCATTCGCAAGATTGACGACGCTGCGCATCTTGGTGCCGAAAACGCCCTTGGCGACCGCACGCTCGCAGAGGTCATCGAGACCCGGGTTGGCCTTCATCAACTGGACGCCGTCAGCCTCATCTTCGAGCCCCTTGTCGACCTTCAGAAACGGCACGACGCCGCGTTCCCAGAGCAGCGAGGGAACGGGCTTGCCGCCGGCTTCGCCGTCCATCGTGCGCTCAAAAAGAATGGCACCGATCACCTTGTCGCCGTTGAAGCAGGGCGCGGTGACGATGCGGCTGCGCATGTCGTGGATCAGTCCAAACATTTCCTCGTCGTTCGAGAAAGCATCGGCTTCGATCCCGTAACCCTTCAATGCCTTGGGCGTCGAACCGCCGCTCTGGTCGAGTGCGGCGATGAAACCCTGCCCCGATTTGATCTGGTCGAGCATGGCGGCATGGACGGTGGTCATAGGATCTCCGGTTATTTGCATACGTATGTGGCGGTGCGCATAGCTGCCCCGTCGGCGGGATGCAATGCAGTGGAAAAGCCTAAGCCTTCAGCGCGTCGACGCCCGGCAACGGCTTGCCTTCCATCCATTCGAGGAAGGCGCCGCCAGCGGTCGAAACGAAGGTGAAGTCGCCGGCAACGCCGGCATGGTTGAGCGCCGCAACGGTATCGCCGCCGCCCGCGACCGAGATCAGCGAGCCTTCGCGCGTGAGCGCAGCCGCGGTCTTGGCGAGCGCGACGGTCGCGGTGTCGAACGGCGGCGTCTCGAACGCACCAAGTGGGCCGTTCCAGACGAGCGTGCGGCAATTCTTGAGCACATCGGCGAGCGCCTCGACCGCGGCGGGGCCGACGTCGAGGATCATTTCGTCTGCCGCGACTTCATGGACATTGACGGTGCGCGTCGGCGGGTTCGGAGCGAACTCCTTCGATACAACGACGTCATAGGGCAGATGGATCGTGCAACCCGCGGCGTCGGCTGCGTCGAAGATCGCATTGGCGGTATCGACCAGGTCATGCTCGCACAGCGACTTGCCCACATCGACCCCGCGCGCGGCGAGGAAAGTGTTCGCCATGCCGCCGCCGATGATCAGATGATCGACCTTGCTGACGAGGTTGCGGAGCACGTCGATCTTCGACGACACCTTGGCGCCGCCCACCACTGCCGCGACCGGATGCGCCGGATTGCCGAGCGCGGCGTCGAGCGCCTTGAGTTCGGCTTCCATCGCGCGGCCCGCGTAAGCCGGCAGCCGGTGTGCGATGCCCTCGGTCGAGCCATGCGCGCGATGCGCCGCCGAAAAGGCGTCGTTGACGTAAAGATCGCCGATCTCGGCCAGGGCGTCGGCAAAGGCCGGATCGTTCTTTTCTTCACCCGGATAGAAGCGCGTGTTTTCGAGCACCGCAACATCGCCCGCGGCGAGCACCGCGACGCCCGCTTTCGCACCCTCGCCGACGGCTTCGGGGATGAACATGACCGAATGGCCCAGCACATCCTCGACGCCGCCCATCACGAGGCTGAGCGATTGCGTCGGGTTTTTCGCGCCTTTCGGTCGCCCGAAATGCGCGAGCAGCAGGACGATCGCGCCCTTGTCCGACAGTTCGCGGATCGTCGGCATCGCTGCCTGGATCCGCGTCGCGTCGCTGACCGCGCCTTCGAACAACGGGACGTTGAGGTCGACGCGCACGAGAACGCGCTTGCCGGTGACGTCACCGATATCGTCGAGGGTCTTGAAAGCGGTCATCGACGTTTCCCTTCGCCTCAGAGGAACTTGGCGATCACGCCCGCGGTGTCGATCATGCGGTTCGAGAAGCCCCATTCATTGTCGTACCAGCTGAGCACGCGCACCAGCTTGCCGTCGATCACCGAGGTTTCGAGGCTGTCGATCGTCGAGCTGTGCGCATCATGGTTGAAGTCGATCGAAACCAGCGGCTCGTCGGTAAAGCCGAGCACGCCCTTGAGTTCGCCCTCGGCGGCTTCCTTGAGCAGCGCATTGACCTCTTCTTTCGTGGTGTCGCGTAGCGGCGTGAAAGTCAGGTCGACGACCGAGACATTGGGGGTCGGGACGCGGATCGACGAGCCGTCGAGCTTGCCCTTGAGTTCGGGCAGGACGAGGCCGACGGCAACGGCGGCGCCGGTGCTGGTCGGGATCATCGACATCGCCGCGGCGCGGGCGCGGCGCGGATCCGAATGGATCTGATCGAGGATCTTCTGGTCGTTGGTATAGGCGTGGATCGTGGTCATCAGGCCGCGCTCGATACCGATCTTCTCGTGCAGCACCTTGGCCAGCGGCGCGAGGCAGTTGGTGGTGCACGACGCGTTCGAGATGATCACATGCTCGGCGCCGATCTTGTCGTGGTTCACGCCATAGACGACGGTCAGGTCGACTTCCTTGGCGGGGGCCGAGATCAGGACGCGCTTGGCGCCGGCGTCGAGGTGCGCCTGGCCGCCCTTGCGGTCGGTGAAAAAGCCCGTGCATTCCAGCGCGATGTCGATGCCGTTGGCGGCGTGGGGCAGCTTGGCGGGGTCGCGCTCGGCGGTGACCTGGATGCGCTTGCCGTTGACGATCAGGTCGTTGCCGTCGACTTCGACGGTTCCGTTGAACGGGCCATGGACCGAATCGCGCTGGAACAGGCGGGCGTTCGCCTTGGCGTCGGCCAGATCGTTGATCGACACCAGCTCGAGATCATGGTCGGTGCGCTCCAGAATGGCGCGAGCCACATTGCGGCCGATGCGTCCGAAACCGTTGATTGCAACCTTCACTGCCATGTCGAAACGTCCTTTCTGCGTGGGGTAAGCCGGTCCTTAATTGCCGAGCTTCGCCAGTATCTGGGGGGTGATAGCATCGGCGGTAAGGCCGAAATGCTTGAATAGGTCTTCAATCGGTGCCGAGGCGCCGAAGCTGTCGATGCCGAAGCGTAGGCCATGGCGTCCGGTATAGCGTTCCCAGCCAAAGGTCGTGCCCGCCTCGATCGACACGATCAGCGCATCGTCGGGCAGAATATCGGACTGATAAGCGGCGGTCTGTTCGTCGAAAAGTTCGGTCGAGACCATCGAGACGACGTCGGCGCCATGACCTGCAGCCTCGAGCTTGTCGGCGACTTCGATCGCGAGCGACACTTCCGAACCCGTCGCAACGAGCACGACCTTGCGCGCTGCCGAGGCGCCGCGAAGGCGGTAACCGCCTTTCGCGCAAAGGTTTTCGCTGACGTCATGGCGCAGCGGCGGGAGGTTCTGGCGCGTCAGCGCGAGTAGCGACGGCCGGCTTTCCTGCGCCAGCGCCAGCGCCCAGCATTCGGCGGTCTCGACCGCGTCGGCGGGGCGCATCACGAGCAGATTCGGCATCGCGCGCAGCGACTGGAGATGCTCGATCGGCTGGTGCGTCGGGCCATCTTCGCCAAGCCCGATGCTGTCGTGCGTCATCACATAGACGACGCGCTGCTGCTGGAGCGCCGACAGGCGGATCGCGGCGCGGCAATAATCGGCGAAAACGAGGAAGGTGCCGCCGTACGGGACGACGCCGCCGTGCAGCGCCATGCCGTTCATCGCGGCCGCCATGCCGAACTCGCGGATGCCGTAATAGATATAACGGCCCGAATAATCATTCTTCGTCAGCGGCTTGGTCGACGAGGTTTTGGTGTTGTTCGAACCGGTGAGGTCGGCGCTGCCGCCGACGAGCGCGCCGATGTCGGCGGTCAGCGCGGTCAGCGTATTCTCGGACGCCTTGCGCGTTGCAACCTTCGGCGGTTCGGCGACGAGGCCGTCGAGATAGGCTTTGAAGGCGTCGCCCGGAACGACATTGCCGCTCAGCCGGTCCTCAAATTCGCTTTTCTTGTCGCTATTTGCGAGGCGATCATTCCATTCGGCATGAAGCTCCTTGCCCTTCTCGCCAAACGCCGCCCACGCCGATGCGATATCGGCGGGAATGACGAAAGGTTCGGCGGTCCAGCCCAGTTCTTTGCGGGCTGCCGCGACCTCATCGGCACCGAGCGGCGAACCGTGCGTTGCCGAGGTGCCCTGCTTGTTCGGGGCGCCGAAACCGATGACGGTGCGGCACGCGATCAGCGACGGGCGCGGATCGGCGAGCGCAGCGTCGATCGCACGGCGAATATCGGCGGGATCGTGCCCGTCACAGCTTTCGACGTGCCAACCGGTCGCGGCGTAGCGTGCGGCAATGTCTTCGCTCGTCGACAGGTCGGTCGATCCATCGATCGTGATCTTGTTGTCGTCCCACAGCACGGTGAGACGGCCAAGACCGAGATGGCCCGCCAAGCCGATGGCTTCGTGGTTGATGCCCTCCATCAGGCAGCCGTCGCCAGCGATCACCCATGTGCGGTGATCGACAAGAGCGTCGCCGTAAAGCGCGTTGAGATGTCGTTCGGCGATCGCCATGCCGACGGAGGTCGCGAGCCCCTGTCCGAGCGGGCCGGTCGTCGTCTCGACGCCCTCAAGCTCGAAATTCTCGGGGTGCCCGGCGCACGGGCTGTGCAGCTGGCGGAAATTGCGGATGTCGCTGAGCGTCGGGCGCGCATAGCCGGCAAGGTGCAGCGTCGCATAAGCAAGCATCGAGCCATGCCCAGCCGACAGAACGAATCGGTCACGATCGGCCCATTTGGGGTCGGCGGGATCGAACTTCAGATAGTCCGAATAGAGGATCGTCGCGACATCGGCCATGCCCATGGGCATCCCCGGATGGCCGCTATTCGCGGCCTGTACGGCATCCATCGAAAGCGCGCGGATTGCGTTGGCGAGCTGACGTTCGGGCAATGTCATTAGTCCCCCGGAAAGGTTGGGATTGGTCCAGACGGAACGCCCGGATCGGATGCGCACAGCCCTTTGCGGGGGAGGGGGCAGGAGTCAACCGCCCGTGACGGAAAATCCGCGCATTTTGGACCGACAGGGCAATTGCACCCCCTTCCCGGCGCTGCTAACCCTTCGACATGGAACTCGATCTCGACGAATCCAGCTTGGCCATCGGCCGCATCGAACGCGCGCTCAGCCGCATCGAAAAGGCGCTCGCTGTCCGCGCGGCCCGGCCCGAATCAGCCACCCCTGCCCCAGCCGCCGACCAGTCTGCGTTGAAGGCCGAGGTTGCAGCCGTGATCGGCGAACTCGACCTGCTGATTGCGGAGGCCAATCGTGGCTGACGTGAAACTCACGATCGCGGGGCGCCCCTATGACTTGCATTGCGAGGATGGGCAGGAAAGCCAACTGGTCCAGCTCGCCGCCGTCGTCGACGAGAAAGCGCGCGCAATGCCGGGCGGGACCGAGGTTCGCCAGCTTCTGTTCGCTGCCCTGATGCTCGCCGACGATGCACAAGAGGCAAAGGGTAAAATAGAGAAGTCCGAGCCTCAGTCCGATTCGCTCCGCGCCGCAGTAGCGCTCGCCGAAAGCCGTGAGGCCACAGCCCGCGACGAACTGCGCGCCGCGGTTTCGCGCGAGCAGGCGGCGCTCAAGCAATTGGAAATGGCGCGCCAGAATGCGCCGGCGTCGGCACCTTCGGCCAATCCGTCGAACAACCGTGCGCTGCTGCAAATCGCCGACCGCATCGAAGCCTTGGCCGCGAAAGTCGAGCAACTCCCTTGAGCAAGCGGGCCCGCCGCCCTACATAGGGGTCGGCGGGTACTGCCCGGCACGAGCTTTTGCGAAAATCCCTGAGGCGATACATCATCCTAGGGGGCTGTCCCTGCCCGGACCCTGGTCCGACGTATATGGTCCCCACCTGACGTTACTGGCGTCAGAGGAGTTTCCAGCAAACGACCTCGGCGGTCCCGCCAACCGATTCACTTATGACCCAGAGGAGGCGATGACCGACTTGTCCGCCGATCTGGTCCAGCAAAAGCAGAAATTGCGCGAAAGGCTGCGTTTTCGGCGGCGACATTTCGCTGCGAATCTCGACGGCATGGCGCAACTGGCGGCGTTTCGCGCGCTCCCCGCACCGCTTTCCGAACTTCTCGCCGATCATGCCGTCGTGGGCGCCTATGCGGCGTGGGGCGACGAACCCGATATCCTGCCGATGTTTGCGAGCCTCGCCGACGCCGGCGCGCTCGCCCTGCCCCACCACGCCGCGCGCATCGATACGATGGACTTCCGTCGCTGGCGACCGGGCGAAGCCCTCGTAAAGGGACCGTGGAGCACGCAGCAGCCGGCCGACGATGCACCCTTGGCGAATCCGGACCTGATATTCTGCCCGCTCGTCGGTTTCGACCGCCAGGGCGGCCGGATCGGACAAGGCGGTGGGCATTACGACCGCTATTTCGCCGCGCACCCCGATGCGTTGCGGATCGGAATCGGCTGGTCGGTGCAGGAAATCGACAGGGCGCCGCGCGAATCGACCGACATCGCGCTCGACGCGATCCTGACCGAACAAGAATTCATCCTTTGTGGAGACCGTTTGTGAGCCAGATATCCCCCGGACCGCAGCCGAGCTGGCGCAAGCCCGCCGGCATGTTTCTGATCCTCGCGCTGATTGCGGGGTGGACGGCGATCGTCGTCAGCCTGTCACCTTGGGTTGGTACGTGGCCGGTACTGGTGCAGGCGGTCTTCTATCTCGCTGCGGGGATCGTCTGGATCCTGCCATTGAAGCCGCTGCTGCGCTGGATGGAATTGGGGAAATGGCGCGGCTGAAGCGCCGCGCCATATTCCTGATTTCCAGTGATGGAATGTCCCAAGACGCGGTGGCCATTCCGTCCGATATGGAAGGAATGGCGCGAGTGACGGGGCTCGAACCCGCGACCTCCGGCGTGACAGGCCGGCACTCTAACCAACTGAGCTACACCCGCGTGTGCTTGGGAGCCGCGCCAATATGGCCCTCGCCCCGACCTGTCAACCGTCGCTTTCGTCCTGCGTGCGATTTAATCGATCGCGCACGTCGTCGGTCGTCGTCAAAGTGCCATGTTCGAAAAGGAAACCCGCCAGATCGGGGGTGCCGGTCGATGCGAGCACGGTCTGCAGGATAAGCAGCAGCGGCACCGCCAACAACGCCCCCGGCGTGCCCCACACCCATCCCCAGAAGCTCAAGGACACAAGAATCAGCAGTGGATTGATCGTCAGGCGCTTGCCAAGCACCAGCGGCGTAACGAGATTCGCCTCGACCAGATGGACGCCAATGAAGATCGTCGCCGGAAGCAAGGCGAGCCCAACCGCATCGAAGGTCATCAGTCCGCCGAGCCCAAGCAGCACCGCCGCGACGATCGGCCCGAGATAGGGCACGAAATTGCAGATGCTGACGATCCCGCCCCACATGAAGGGCGACGGCATGCCCAGCGCCCAAAGCAATAGCGAGACCGTCAGGCCTAGAATCGCGTTGATCATCGTGATCGTCGCCAGATAGTCGGCGGTCGCATCGACGACATTTTGGATCACGCGCGCGGTCTGCATCGCGCCGTCGAAGCTGCCGCGCCGGCGAATCGTGCCTTTGCGGAGCCGCGTCCAGCTCGAGAGGAAGAAGAAGATGACCAGCACGGCAAAGAAAAGCTGGATCGCCGCCGCCGGCGCCGACGAGATGAAATAATCGACCACCGAGGTCGGCGCGGTCGCCGCCACCGCCTGTGCAGTCGCCTCGGTGCCGCTGGCGACGGACATCAAGGTTCGGTCGACAAAGCGTTGCAGCGTCGAATAAAAATCGATCAGCGGCGCGAGATTGCTCTGGATGCGCGGGATCGAATCGGGAAGCCGCGCGAACCAGCCCGTTGCAGGAACGACGATGATCGCGAGCGCGGCGTTGATGATCGCGAGGAAGGCCGCGAGCGCGAGGAACGCGGCAAGCGCCGATGGCATGCCCCGCCGCTCGAGCCATTCGAGCAGCGGAACCAGCGCAATTGCGATGACGATCGCGGCGGTCAGCGGCAGGAAAAACTCGGCGCCCGCCTTCAGCGCAAAGGGCAGGCCCAGGCAAAAGCTGGCGCCAAAAATCAGCGCGAGCGCCGCAAGAAGCCGGTCGCGGCGAAAATCGTCGATCTCGATCTGGTGGAGTGGATTGACGCGCGGCGGACGCGTGTCCCTGCTCCCCGTGTCGTCCGCCACCCCTGCTCTCCTCGTTAACCGCATCACCTTACGCGCGCTTATCTTTTCGCGCCAGCCGCCCCGTTTTGTGACGGATGCCAAACCTATAGTGTCCCCATCTGGATCAAAACGCGTCTTTCTTCCTGCTTTTTAACCAGAAATTACCCTTTATCGGCGACTGAGGGCTCCAAGGACCAACCTTTTCGGAGCCAAAGTGATGATGAAAGCGCCTGTGGGGGGCGCGAAGCATCAGCTTCTACCCTCTTGTTCCATTCTCGCGCTGCTGGCCGCGTTCGCGCTGCCGGCGCAGGCCGAGGCCGCCGGCACTCGCGCCGGCTCGACCATCAGCAATACCGCCAGCGCGAGCTATGACGCGGGCGGCGGCACGACCACGATCGATTCGAACCGCGTCGACCTGCTCGTCGACGAATTGCTCGATGTCACGGTCGACTCAAGCAACCCCGCCGACGTTCCGACGACGCCGGGTTCGACGGGTCAGGTGCTGACCTTCTCGGTCACCAATAACGGCAACGGGGTCGAAGCGTTCGGGCTAAGCACGATCGCGAACGCGGGCGGAGACAATTACGACCCTGTCGTCACGCAAATCTATCTCGACAATGGCGACGGCGTTTTCGACGCGAGCACCGACACGCTTTATACGGCGGGCGCGAACGATCCTTCGCTCAACCCCGACCAGAGCATCACCGTCTTCGTTCTCGCGACGACACCCGGAACGGTGGTCGATGGCAATCGCGGCATCGTAAGCCTTGTCGCGGCGGCCAAGACCGGGACCGGCGCGCCGGGTTACAGCTTTGCGGGACAAGGCGAAGGCGGCGGCGACGCCGTCGTCGGCTCGACCGGCGCTGATGGCACCGATGCGGGGGCGTATATCGTCTCGGCGGCAACCGTGACGCTCCTCAAATCGGCTGCGGTGACCAATTCGCTCGGCACCGCCGACCCAATCCCGGGTGCCACGATCACTTACACGATCGTTGCCACGGTCGCGGGAAGCGGGTCGGTCAGCGGTCTTGCGATCACCGACAATATCCCCGCGGACACCAGCTATGTCCCCGGCTCGATCACGCTCGGCGGCAGCGGACTGTCCGACGCGGCCGACGCCGATGCCGGCGACTACAACGGCACGCGGATCAACGTCGCGCTCGGCACCGTCGCCGGCGGCCAGACCCGCACCGTCACCTTCCGAACCACGATCCAATGATGGAGATGTGCATGCGCACCGCCCTTTTCCTTCTTCTTGCCGCGCTGACGCCGGGCCAGGCGTTCGCTGCGAACCAGGTCGCACTCGACAATAATGTGTTCGTCGAGCGCGTGTCGGTCGACGCGCAAGGCAAGCAGAAGATCCTGCTCGAAGAACCGAAGGTCGTCGTTCCCGGCGACCGGCTCGTCTTTGTGCTCAACTATCGCAACGCCGGCGCACAACCCGCCGACAAGTTCGTGATCACCAACCCGATGCCTGCCGCGGTCCGTTTTGCGGACGCCGGCGACACCAGCCCATTGGTTTCGGTCGATGGCGGCAAGCAGTGGGGACTGCTTTCCGACCTCACCATTCCGATGACCGACGGCTCGCGCCGCGCGGCACAGCCCGCCGACGTCACGCATGTTCGCTGGGCTTTCCAGAACCCGATCCCGGTCGGCGGAACGGGCAAGCTCATCTTTCGGGGAGTTGTCAGATAATTGAATAAATAAAACCGCTTAACGGTTGCCAGCGGTGGGGAAACGGCAACCAACATAAAGCCCAGGAGCTCAGCTATGACCAGCAAGCTGACTTATATGGGTGTCATCGGTCTGGCGGCGCTTTCGAGCGTCGCCGCTACGCCGGCTTTTGCCGCCGGAACGACCGCGGGCACCACGATCACGAATACCGCCACCGTCGACTATCAGGTCGGTGGCGTCGCGCAGGGACAGCAGACGGCGTCGAACAATTTCACCGTCGACCGCAAGATCAACCTGCTCGTCGAAGAGGTGGGGACGGTCACGACCAGCGTTGTGCCCGGCCAGGCGAATGCGGTGACGACGTTCCAGCTGACCAACAGCTCGAACGAAGTGCTCGATTTCGCGCTCGTCGCGTCGCAGATCACGGGCGGCACCGCCGCGCACGGCGGCACCGACACGTTCAATGCGAATAATATCCGCATTTACCGCGACAATACGGTCACCGGCACCGTCGGCAGTTGGGACGCGGGCGATACGCTGCTTACCGGCTATGTCGACGAGCTTGTCGTCGATACGGCGATCCGCCTGTTCGTCGTCGCCGATATTCCGACGACTGCCGCTGTCCCCGCCGTGGTCAACGGCGCTGTCGCCGGTGTAACTTTGCGGGCTACGGCACGCGAGGGTGGGCTTGCCGGCACGCAGGGTGCGGCGATCACCGAGACCACCGGCGCCAACACCGCAGGCAAGGACACCGTCTTCGCCGACATCGCAGGTGTAGCCGGCGATGTCGCCCGCGACGGTTCGCACAGCGACAATGACGATTATACCGTGCAGACGGCGACCCTCGCGGTTGCGAAGAGCAGCCGCGTCATCTCGGATCCGTTCAATAACACGACGAATCCGAAGCTGATACCGGGTGCAGTGGTCGAATATTGCATCGCGGTCAGTAACAGCGGCGGCGCCGCAGCGACCTCGGTGGCGATCAATGACGCGGTTCCCGGCCAGTTGACCTTCGTTGCGGGTTCGATCCTGCTCGGCGGCACCTACACGGGTACCGTGCCCAGCGGCACGTGCGATTTCAACGGCACGGCGGGCGGCAGTTACGCCGCGCCGAACGTGTCGGGGACGATCGCGTCGATCGCGGCGGGCGCCACCAGCACGCTCGTCTTCCGCGCGACCGTCAACTGACCGGAAAACCGACGGAGCAGCGGGTGACGCCCAAAAACCGTCTCCCGCTGCTCCTTTCGGAGCTGAAATGGCGTTCCGCACGAAATTTTCCGGCCTTGTGACCGCCCTGGTCGCGGCAGCGATGCTGCCCGCGATAACCCCGGCGAATGCGCGGGTGATTACGAACACGGCTTCGGCGCAGTGGACGCAGGACGGGCAGCCCGGTCAGGCGCTGTCGAACCGCGTCGACGTGACGGTGACCGCGCGTCCGCCGCAGCCGCCGACGATCACGACCTATCGTCTGACCAATGGTGGTGGCAACAAATCGGTGCCGCTCGCGCCGACACAGTGCGCCAGCACGGTCGCGCGTAGCGCAACGAGCACCATCCCGCTCGGCGGCGTTTACGAAGGCATCTCGACTGCTCCCGCGTCGCTGCAAAGCACCGACAATTTCCGCGCCGGCGAAGTGCTGGTCGTCGGGGTCACGCTCGCATCGGCCAATGCCGATCCGCAGGCGCGTGACACCCTGCCCGTTATCCTCGAGCTCGAAAATGGCGACCGCGAGGCGATCATCCTGACCGAGACCGCGAACAACAGCGGCGAATTCGTCGGCATCATCAATACGATCGGCGTCCCGCCTGCTGTCGCGCAGGGCGATTGCCGCCTGTCGGTCAATCCCGGCGCGCCGCTGACGCTGCGCGTCACCGATCAGGCGAACGCCAGCCTCGTCGCGCTGGCGACGATCAACTTCCTCGTCGATCCGTTCGGTATCGTGTTCGACAGCGGCGATGGCGCCCCCGTCGCCGGCAGCCGCGTGACGATCGTCGACGCCGCGACCGGCCAGCCCGCGCAGGTGTTCGGCGACGATGGCGTCTCCGCTTATCCGTCGAGCGTGATCACCGGCCAGCCCGTCACCGATGCGGGCGGCACCACGTACAACTTCCCGCCGGGCGACTATCGCTTTCCGTTCGTCGCGCCGGGGACCTATCGCCTCGTCGTCGCGCCGCCCGCGCCCTATACCGCGCCGTCGAAATCGAGCGCCGCCGATCTCGCGGGTCTCCGCCGTCCCGACGATGGCCTGCCGTTCGAAATCACGGGCGCGAGCTATGGCAATCCGTTCACGCTGAACAGCCCCGCGCCCGTTCGCGTCGACATTCCGGTCGACCAACCGGGCCTGCCGCTGATCCTCCGCAAGACGACCTCGACGCAGGTCGCGGTGCCCGGCGACGTGATCCAATATCGTATCGAGGTCGCCAACCGCGACGCGCGCCGCAACACCGGCGCGGTGACGGTGCGCGACGTGCTGCCCGCCGGCATGCGGCTGCGCGCCGATACGGTGCGGGTCGATGGCGTGCGCGTCAACGCCGCCGTCTTGGCCAATGGCCGCGAGTTCGCCGTCACGCTGCCGACGATCGCGGCGTCGCGGTCGGTGCTGCTCACCTATCTGGCCGAAATTATCGTGTCGGCGCAGCCGGGCAATGCGCTCAACCGCGCGACCGCCACCGACAATCGCGGATCGACGAGCAATATCGCCGAAGCGACGATCGCCATCAAACGCGACCAGCTCGGCGACCGGATGACGATCATCGGCCGCATTACCGACGGCGGCTGCAGCGTCGATCCCGGCGAGGCCGATGGCATCATGGGCGTCCGCGTCATGCTGCAGGACGGCAGCTACACCGTCACCGACGAGGATGGCCGCTATCATTTTGAAGGCGTGCGCCCCGGCCTGCATGTCGTGCAGATCGATCCGTCGACGATGCCGCTCGACCGCGAGCCGATCGACTGTGCGCGCTCGACGCAGAGCGCCGGCAGCGCGATCTCGCGCTTCGTCGAAGGCCGCGGTGGTACGCTGAAGCGCGCCGACTTCCGCGCCGTCGCCAGCGCACCGCGCGCCGCTCCCGACACAATCGCCATCGCGGCACCAACGCACCTCGGCGATCCCGAGGCCGCCGGCGCCAATCGCGACTGGCTCGCGGGGCAGGCGCCCGGCATCGGCTGGCTGTTCCCCGATATCGATCATAACCCCCGCGCCAAGGCGATCCGCGCGGCGGTGAAGCATGCGCCGGGGCAGACGGTGTCGCTGCGCGTCAACGGCAAGCCCGCCGACGCGCTGACCTTCGAGGGCGTGAGCAAGTCGGCCGACGGCAGCGTCGCGGTCAGCCTGTGGCGCGGCCTCGAAATTCGCGAGGGCGAAAACAGCCTCGTCGCCGAGGTGAAGGATGCCGGCGGCGCCGTCGTCGAAACGCTCGAGCGCAACGTCCATTATTCGATCACCCCTATGCGGGCATCGCTGATCCGTGAAAAGTCGGTGCTGATCGCCGATGGTGTGACGCGCCCGGTCATCGCGGTGCGCCTGACCGACCGCGACGGCAAGCCGATCCGTGCCGGGCTGACGGGCGATTTCAGCGTCCCCGCCCCCTATTATCCGGCGGTCGAAGCCGATGCGCAGCAGGCGCGCCAGCTCGCGGGCCTCGAACGTGCACAGCCGGTGTGGAAGATCGATGGCGACGACGGCATCGCCTATATCGAACTCGAACCCACCACCGCGTCGGGCACGCTTGCGATGGATTTCACCTTCCGCGACGACAAGGTGACGCGCAAGCAGACGATCGAGACGTGGCTCGATCCGGGTAATCGCCCGTGGACCGTTGTCGGCTTTGCCGCCGGCACGCTCGGCTACAATACGCTCGACGACCGGATGGAGCCGGTGGCCGAAACGCTGGACGATCTCAACGCCGACGCGCGCCTCGCGCTCTATGCCAAGGGCCGCGTCCTCGGCAAATGGCTGATGACGCTGGCGTATGACAGCGACAAGGACAAGGATGACGCCCGGTTCGGCGGCGTGATCGATCCGCGCGCCTATTATACCATCTATGCCGACCGCAACGAGACGCGCTATGACGCGGCGTCGGTGCGTAAGCTCTACCTGCGTCTCGAACGCCCGCAATTCTATGCGATGTTCGGCGATATCGAGACGGGAATCTCGGAACCCGAACTCGCGCGTTACCAGCGCGCGCTCAACGGCGGCAAGGCCGAGTATCGCGGCCGCAATGTCGCGGCGACCGCCTTCGTCGCCGACACGCCATATCGTTTCCGCCGCGACGAGATCCAGGGCAATGGCCTCACCGGCCCGTACCAGCTCGGCGCCAAGGACATATTGCCGAACAGCGAGCGGATCACCATCGAGACGCGGGACCGGCTGCATAGCGAGCGCATCGTCGACAGCGTCAGCCTGTCGCGCCATGTCGACTATGACATCGATTATCTGTCGGGCACGATCCGCTTTCGCGAGCCGGTGCTCAGCCGCTCGTCGAACCTCGATCCGCAGTTCATTGTCGCCGAATATGAGGTCGACGGTGTCGGGCAGCGCGTGCTCAACGCCGGCGGCCGCGTCAGCTATCAATCGAACGACGAAAAACTCCGCGTCGGCGCGACCTTCATCCATGACGAGGATGGCAATGCCAAGACCAACCTCGGCGGCGTCGATGCACGCTATCGCCCGACGATCGAAACCGAGGTCCGTGCCGAACTCGCGATCAGCGACGCCAAGGCGACCAACGGCGGCACGACTGCCGACGGCACTGCCAAGGCATGGCTGATCGAGGCCGAGCATCACAGCAGCAACGCCGACTTCCTCGCCTATGTCCGCGAACGCGAGGCGGGCTTCGGCACCGGCCAGCTGAGCAGCAGCGAGAATGGCACGCGCAAATTCGGTTTCGATGCACGCCTTAAGGCCAGCCGCAATCTGTCGGTCACCGGCAGCGCTTGGCAGGAAGATTATCTCGACACCAACGCGCGTCGCCGCGCCGCCCGCGCGCTTGTCGAATATGACAATGGCGACAGCGTTGTGCGCGCCGGGCTGACGCATGCCGACGATCGCCTGACCGACGGCAGCCGCAACCGCTCGAACATCGTCCAGCTCGGCGCGACGCAGCGGCTCATGGGCAAGCGTCTCGAACTCGACGCGCAAACCGAATTCGCGCTCGGCGGCAAGGACGCAAGCATCGATTTCCCGACGCGGCACCGTCTCGGCGCGCGCTATGCGATCAATCGCGATGTCAACCTCGTCGGCAGCTACGAGATCGCCGATGGCGACACGATCAAGGCGCGCACCGCCCGCCTCGGCTTCGACCTGACGCCTTGGTCGGGCGCGCGGCTGCTCGCAACCGCGAACCAACAGGAAATCGGAGAATATGGTCCGCGCAGCTTCGCCGCTTATGGCCTGTCGCAATCGCTGAAACTCGGCGAGCGCTGGTCGGTCGACGTGTCGGTCGATGGCAATCGCACCATCGGCGGCATCAGCGCGCGCGACGTGCTCAATGTCGACCAGCCGGTAGCATCCGGCGGCTTCCTCGGCGGCAATGGCACGCTGACCGAAGATTTCCTCGCGATCAGCACCGGCGCAACCTATCGCGCCGACCGCTGGACGCTGACGGGCCGTGCTGAATATCGCGATGGCGAAATCGCCAACCGTTACGGACTGACGCTGGGCGGCCTCCGCCAGCTCGGCGAAGGCCGGGCATTGGGCGCGCTCTTCACTTACGCCAAGGCGAGCGGCGCCGGCACGACGCCGACGACCGAGGTCCTCAACTTCGAAATGAGCTGGGCACATCGCCCCGCCGATTCGCGGATTTCATGGCTCAACAAGAGCGAATTCCGTTCGGACAAGGTGCGTGACGCGGTCGCGGGTCAGGCCGGACCGAACGGTGGCCCGTCGCTGACGATCGACGGCGACGCGACGAGCCGCCGCCTGCTCAACAGCCTGTCGGTCAACTGGGCCCCGCTCGGCGACCGCGGCTTCGGCGAAGGCTGGTACGAACGCGCCGAAATCGGCCTCTTCTGGGGCACGCGCTATAATTTCGACCGCTTCGGCGCCGATGACGTGAAGGGTTGGTCGAACCTGATCGGCGCCGATTTCCGCTTCAACCTTGGCGAGCATGTCAATGTCGGCGCTTCGGGCACCGTGCGTGTCGGCACCGACGCCGATACGGTGAGTTGGGCGGGCGGCCCGACAGTGACGCTGGCGCCGATGACGAATGCGAACATCACCTTCGGCTATAATTTCGCAGGCTTCCACGACCGCGATTTCGAGGACGCGCGCTTCTCGCGCTCGGGCGCTTATGTGACCTTCAAGCTGAAGTTCGACCAGACGAGTTTCGCGGGGCTGGGGCTGTAAACCGGCCGCGCGTGTAGCGAAGCAATCCGGGGCGAGCGTCCACTGCCCCGGATTGCTTCGTATGATCTCAGTCCGCGAACAGCAGGACCGGCGTTTCGATTAGCTTCTTCAGCGCCTGCACATAGCTGGCGGCATCCCAGCCATCGACGACGCGGTGGTCGCAGCTGATCGACAGGTTCATCAACTTGGCGCGGCGAATGTCGTCGCCGTCGAACACCGGCCGCTCGACGATCTTGTTCGGGCCGATGATCGCGACCTCGGGACGGTTGATCACCGGGGTCGTCGCGATCCCGCCGAGCGGGCCGAGCGACGTGACGGTCAGCGTGCCGCCGGTCAGCTCTTCGACCTTCGCCTTTCCGGTGCGCGCGGCTTCGGCAAGGCGCGTGATCTCGCTCGCGAGCTGCCACACATTCTTGTCCTGTGCGTCGCGGATCACCGGGACCATCAACCCCGCGTCGGTCTGCGTCGCCATGCCCAGATGCACCGCGCCATATCGCGTCACCACGCCGCCCTCATCGTCATAGCGCGCGTTGATCATCGGGAACTGCGGGATGGTGCGGCAGATCGCGACGATCAGGAAGGGCAGCATCGTCAGCTTCGGACGCCCGCCCCGATTGGCGTTCAAATCGGCGCGCATCTCTTCGAGTGCGGTGACGTCCATTTCCTCGACATAGGTGAAATGCGGGATCGCACGCTTCGATGCTGCCATATTCTCGGCGATCTTGCGGCGCATGCCGATGACCTTGATCGGTTCGTCGGCGCGGGCGCGGCTCGCGCCGGGGGCATGATAGCCCTGCCCACCGCTGTAACGCAGGAAAGCATCGAGGTCGGCATGGCGAATACGGTCGCCTTCGGCTTGTACCTGCGAAAGGTCGACACCGAGGTCCTTGGCGCGGGCGCGAACGGCCGGCGACGCGAGTACGGACCGGCCATGATCCGCTGCGGCGGCAACCGGCGCCGGGGCCGGTGCAGGAGCAGGTGTCGGAGCAGGCGCGGCGACGGGCGCAGGCGCAGCAACTTCAGCCACCGAGATTTCCTCGGCACCCGGCGTTTCCGCCACGATTTCCCGCTCAACCGGCGTGTCTGTGGGCGGCGCCTCGACATCACCGTCGCCATCGGTCTCGATCACCGCGAGCGTCGATCCGATCGGGATCAGGTCGCCGACTTCGCCCGCCAGTTCGACGACGATCCCCGACACGGGCGATTCCATTTCGACGGTTGCCTTGTCGGTCATCATGTCGGCGAGCTGCGCATCTTCCTCGACGCGCTCGCCGATCTTGACGTGCCAGGCGACGATTTCGGCCTCGGCGATGCCTTCGCCGATGTCGGGCAGACGGAATGAATAACGGGCCATGGCGTCAGTCCTTCAAAATCTTGGTCAGCGCGGTCGCGATGCGCACCGGGCCCGGGAAATAGGCCCATTCAAGGCTATGCGGATAAGGCGTGTCGAAGCCGGTGACGCGTTCGACCGGCGCCTCGAGGTGATAGAAGCAGCGCTCCTGCACCAGCGCCGCGAGTTCGGCGCCAAAGCCCGAGGTGCGCGTCGCTTCGTGGATGATCAGGCAGCGGCCGGTCTTTTTCACCGACGTCTCGATCGCATCGATGTCGAGCGGCAGCAGCGTGCGCAGATCGAGGATTTCGGCATCGATGCCCATTTCCTCGACGATCGTCTTGGTCACATGGACCATCGTACCATAGGCGAGGATGGTGAGCGCCTCGCCCGAACGCACCGTCGCGGCCTTGCCGAGTTCGATGCGGTAATGCCCCTCGGGCACCGCGCTCGCCTTATGCTTCGACCAGGGTTCGACGGGGCGGTCGTAATAACCGCTGAACGGGCCGTTATAGATGCGCTTCGGCTCGAGGAAGACGACGGGGTCGTTGTCCTCGATCGCTGCGATCAATAGGCCCTTCGCGTCATAGGGATTCGAAGGGATCACCGTCTTCACGCCGCAGATGTGCGTCATGATGCTCTCGGGCGACTGGCTGTGCGTCTGCCCGCCGAAAATTCCGCCCCCGAACGGCGTGCGCACCGTCATCGGGCAGATATAATCGGCTGCCGAACGATAGCGCAGGCGCGCCGCTTCGCTGACGAGCTGGTCGAGCCCCGGATAGATATAGTCGGCGAACTGGATCTCGGGCACCGGACGCAGGCCATAGGCACCCATGCCCACCGCGACGCCGATGATGCCGCATTCGTTGATCGGGGTATCGAACACGCGCGTCTTGCCATGCTTTTTCTGCAAGCCCGCGGTGGCGCGGAATACGCCGCCAAAAAAGCCTACGTCTTCGCCCATAACGACGGTGTTGGGATCGCGTTCGAGCATGACGTCCATGGCGCTGTTGATCGCCTCGATCATGTTCATGGTCTTGGTATCGGAGCTTGAAGATTCTGGCATCATTCGGGCTTCCAGTTGGGGCCGAACTTGGCCTCTTGCTCGGCGAGCATCTGATCGCATTGTTCCTTGAGGTGCCAGGGCATCTCTTCGAACACATCCTCGAACATCGTCTCGAACGGCTGATGCATGCCGTGACCGAGGATGCCGAGCTTTTCGGATTGTTTCTGGGTCGTCTTGACGAGCTCGTCGAGTTCCTTCGCCTGCGCCTCGTGGCGTTCGGCATCCCATTCGCCGAGCACCTCGAGATGCTGGCGCAGCCGCGCGATCGGGTCGCCGAGCGGCCAGGCGGTCGCCTCATCCGCCGCGCGATACGCACTCGGATCGTCCGACGTGCTGTGGCCCTCGCTGCGATAGGTGAAGTGCTCGATCAGCGTCGGACCGTTGTTCGTGCGGGCGCGATCGGCCGCCCACTGTGTCGCGGCATAGACCGCCAGCGGGTCGTTGCCGTCGATGCGGAGGCCGGCGATGCCATAACCCACCGCCCGCGCTGCAAAGGTCGTACGCTCGCCGCCGGCAAAGCCCGAGAAGCTGGAGATCGCCCACTGATTGTTCACGACGTTGAAGATCACCGGCGCGTTATAGACGGTCGCAAAGGTCATCGCCGAGTGGAAGTCGCCTTCGGCCGACGAGCCTTCGCCGCACCATACGGTCGCGATCCGGCTGTCGCCCTTCGAAGCCGAAGCCATCGCCCAGCCCACCGCCTGCGGATATTGTGTCGCGAGGTTGCCCGACACGCTGAAGAAGCCATGCTCGGGCGCCGAATACATGATCGGCAGCTGACGGCCGAGCAGATGGTCGCCGCGGTTCGAATAGATCTGGTTCATCATCTGGATCAGCGGATAGTCGCGCGTGATCAGGATGCCCTGCTGGCGATAGCTCGGAAACACCATATCGGTGCGGTCGATCGCCATCGTCGACGCGACCGAAGTCGCCTCTTCGCCGGTACATTTCATATAGAAGCTGGTCTTGCCCTGTCGCTGGGCGCGGAACATGCGGTCGTCGAACGCCCGCGTGAGCATCATGTTTCGCAGCATCGTGCGCAGCCGCTCGGGCGACAGCTTGGGGTCCCACTGCCCCTTCGCCTGTCCGTCGAAATCGAGCACGCGGACAAGGCCATAGCTCAGTTCGCGCATCGCGTCGGGCTTGGTTGCTTCGCTCGGGCGCGGTGCCGCTTCGACCGCGGGAACTTCGATATCGCCGAAGTCCGGGGTATCGCCGGGACGATAGCGCGGTTCGGGGATATGAAGCGACAGCGGCGGCAAATTGCTCGCCGAGCGCTGAGGCAGCTCAGGCATATCTTCTTCCCTTTGAAGGCGCGAATCGGCGCCTAGTTATATTTCAACGTGGCGACATATTATTACGGTCGCCATACGAATGCAATCATGGCGCTTAGACCGCGACAGGCGCGGAAATATGCGCTTGCGGCGCATAGTCCTCGACCGCGAAATCCTCGAACCGATAGTGAAAAATGCTCGAAGGGCGGCGAAGGATGCGCAGCTTCGGCGCCCCGCCCGGAACGCGCGACAATTGTTGTTCGACCAGTTCCGCATGGTTCAGATACAAATGCACATCGCCGCCGGTCCAGACGAGCTCATGGGCATGCAGCCCCGCCTGCTCGGCGACCATTCGCGTGAGAAGCGCGGCTTCGAAAACATTGAAGGCAAAGCCCAGCCCCAGGTCGCACGACCGCTGGAACAGCAGGCACGACAGCCCGCCATCGCTGCGGACGTGGAATTGGTAGGTCATGTGGCACGGCGGCAACGCCATGCGGTCGAGATCGGCGACATTCCAGCCGGTGAAGATATGCCGCCGCGAGCCCGGATTATTCTTGAGCGAATCGACCAGCGCCGCAATCTGGTTGTGTCCCTGTTCGGCGCGGCGAAAAAGCCCCTCGCCTGCCGGCTCATACCGCGGCCAGTTCACCCATTGATGGCCATAGACGGGTCCGAGATCGCCCCATTTCGCGGCGAAATCCTCATCGGCGATGATCCGCGCCTCGAAATCCTCGGCGCTGATCGCCTCGCCCGTCGCACGGCGATATTTGTCGAGCGGCCAGTCGGTCCAGATCTTCACGCCCTGCGACACCAGCGTCCGGATATTGGTATCGCCGGTCAGGAACCATAGCAGTTCGCGCAGCCCCGTCTTCCAATAGACGCGCTTGGTGGTGAGCAGCGGGATCGCGTCGTCCTTCAGCGAGAATCGCATCGTCTCACCGAACAGCGATCGCGTCCCCACGCCGGTGCGGTCGACGCGTTCGTCGCCTTCGACCCAGATGCGCCGCATCAGGTCGAGATATTGAAGTTCATAATGGATGGAATCAGGCAAGACTCGGCTCCCGGCTTTGTCTCTTGGTGCTAGGCCCCGCGTCGCGAGCGGACAAGGGACCAACAGGCGTGACGTCACAATGTCTCCGATGCGGGGCAGTCGCGCGTTGGGAAACGCGCGCGGCGGGCGCATGGGGACTCCGATGACTTTGTTCGAACCTGTCGGCAAAATGCCCGAGCCTGAAGCGCAGGCTGGGTTCGTCCCATCCCACTCCGAGGATGCGGTGGCGCAGCAATTGCTGCGCCCGCTGTTCGACGCCAACCGCGAAACCTTGCTCATCGCCGGATTCGATGCATTCGACCGCCTGATCCGGCTGGAGCGCGTCGAGGGCGATACGACGGGCCGCTGCATCATCCCGCCGCGATGCTGGCGCGCCCTGCTTGACCGCGGAATTGCGACGGTCATCATGGCGCACAACCACCCGTCGGGCACCGCCTGGCCGAGCGATGCCGACATCGTCGCGACGCAGGAAGCCGCGCTGTTGCTGCGCGCCCTCGACATCGATCTCGTCGATCATCTGATTTTCGTTGCTGGTGGTCATTTCAGTTTTCGAACTGCCGAAATGCTCTAGTTCGGGCAATCATCTTCAATGTGCCGATTGGCGCTTGAAGTTCACAGATTGCGCGTCTAGAGGACCGCCCTGCCTTCGCGGCGACCCCGGTCGGCGCGCAGATCGGTCGGGGAGTAGCTCAGCCTGGTAGAGCACTGTCTTCGGGAGGCAGGGGCCGGAGGTTCGAATCCTCTCTCCCCGACCAATTTCCTGCATATTGCAGATTCTGCACCGTCGCTTCTTGTAAGTCGGCGCACAACATCCTAAATCTATCGTACGCCGCCATGGTTTTCCCCCTTTCCATCGCGGCGAGTGTCCCGTCTCATTGACGCGGACGCGTCCTCCCTGGACCCTGGCCACCTCGTACTTCGGTACGAGGTGGTTTTTTATTCAGCGGCTTGCGGGAATATTTCGGCTTCGGGCCGCATCTGCCCTAAATCGCTGACAAGTTCCGCGAACCAACGCGCGAGCCGTGCGACGCGCGCCGAATCCGGCGATCGGTCGGGAGTCAGATAGAGGCTGCGGTCGAGTTCGATCTGAACGGCATGGATGCCATCGCCGGGCCGGCCATGGGTACGGATGATGTGCCCGCCAGCGTAGGGCTGATTGCGCGTCACGATTTCACCCAAGCGAACCGCAGACACCATCGCGCGGTCGATCAGCCAATCCCCCGCGGTTTCGCCAAAACGATCGCCGACAATGATTCGCGCGCCATGCCCCGGCTGACCCGGCGGAATCGACGGCATCGAATGAAGATCGATCAATATCGCATGGCCAAATCGGTTGCGCGCCGCCGTCAACGCATCGGCCAGCGCCGCGTGATAGGGCCGATGGAAGGATTCGAGGCGCCACTCCAGCGCAGCGCCGTCGATCGGCCGCTTCCACAGCGGGCCGCAGTCGGCAAGCCGCGTCGGCACGACGCCAAGCCCCGCCCGTTCCTTGCGCCCCGGCGCCGAAAATTGCGCCCGGAGCGGCATCGCAACTTCGCCCGGTGCCATCTGCCCCTCACCGCGATTGAGATCGGCAACGGCACGCGCCCATAGCGCATGAACGACCGTCGCCCCCGCGTCGGCGGCGTCCGCTGCGATCAGGTCGCACCAACTATCTTCGAGTCGTTCGAGGTTCGGCCGGTCGACCCGCGCCGCTGCCAATATCTCGGGCGGATAGATGCGTCCCGCGTGCGGCACCGACACAACCACCGGGCCACTCACCGCGGGCCGGTTGACAGCGATGGCGGCGGGCAGGAAGGTGCGGGATGGCATAAGCGATGGGTGGCAAAAAAAGCGGGACGAATCCAGCGCCGCGCGTCAATTTGTTAAATCTCTGACGCTATGCAGGGTGACGAAGAGGGTGCAGCCGACCGGAACCGGCCGCACCGAGGACCAGGGAACAGATTTCAGCATGATTCGTATTTTGCTCGCGGAAGATGATGACGTGATGCGCGAGTATCTGGCGCGGGCACTGACCAGCGCCGGCTATCACGTCACGGCGGTCGATCGCGGCACTGCCGCCGTTCCCTATATCGATTCGGGGACATTCGACCTTTTGCTGTCGGATATCGTCATGCCCGAAATGGACGGGATCGAACTTGCCCAGCATACGGCGAAAGCCGCGCCGCAGACGCAGGTAATGTTCATCACCGGCTTTGCCGCGGTTTCGCTGCGCGCCGAGGAAAATGTGCCGCAGGCGAAGCTGCTGTCGAAGCCCTTCCACCTCAAGGATCTGGTGCGAGAGGTCGACAATATGTTCGGCCGCAGCGACCGGTCGAACCAACAATAACGACGACGCCTTGCGCGAAGGGCTTGCCAAGCCGCGCAGAGGCCTTTAGGGGGCGCGTCACCCCAAGGGATGGGCGTGTAGCTCAGTGGTAGAGCACTGTGTTGACATCGCAGGGGTCGCAAGTTCAATCCTTGCCACGCCCACCATTAAAAACGCCGCCACCCCAACGGGTTGGCGGCGTTTTTGCTTTCAGGCCATTCCCTTCGCCAAGTCGCCGCGCGACGCGTCGCCAATCTGACTGCCGCCGTCGCAGTCGAGGATCGTGCCGGTGATATAACCAGCCGCGGGCGAGCAGAGGAACACCGCCGATTCGGCGACTTCCTCGACCTTGCCCCAGCGTTTCATCGCGATCCGGTCATAATGAGCCTGCCGCGTTTCCGCATCGGGGGCCAAGCGCTTCATCCCTTCGGTATCTGCGATCGGCCCCGGCGATATTCCGTTCACGCGCACTTCGGGACCCCATTCGAGCGCGAGCACGCGAATCAACTGGTTGATCCCCGCCTTGGCGGCGCAGGCGTGCGCTTGCAGCGCCGACGCATTGACCGCCTGTCCCGCCGTGATCGCGATCAGCGATGCGCCCGGCTTGTTGAGCAGATCGTGGCAGCCGCGAAACACGTTGAAGGTGCCGTTGAGGTCGATATCGACCACGGTGCGGAACGCGTTCGCCGACATACCGAGCGCCGGAGCGAGGAAATTGCCCGCCGCGCCCGAAATGACGATGTCCATCGGGCCCAACTCGCCCGCGACGCGCTCCATAACCCCGCGGATCGCCGCATAGTCGCGCACGTCACCCGACAGGCCGAGCGCGCCCTGGCCGATCTCGGCGGCCGCACGGGCCGCTTTGTCGGGATCGCGCCCGGCCACCGCGACCTTGGCGCCGAGTTCGGCAAAGCGCTTGGCGATCCCGAGGTTGATGCCGCTGGTGCCGCCGGCGACGAAGGCGGTCTTGCCGGCCAGAAGATTTTCCCGGAATGTCGTCATACTTCTCTCCCTTCGCTTATCTCTGAAGGCCGGTGGCACCGTTCCGGGGTTGACGGATCGAAACCAGTCGCCTTTTGAAACTGGAACAGACAGCAAGGATGATCCGATGGCAAGTGCCGGCCCCACCTCGAACAGCTTCATCTCGCAGCGGTTGAAGCTTCATTATGTCGACTGGGGCAATCGCGGCGCTCCGCCGCTGCTGCTCGTCCACGGCGGGCGCGACCATTGTCGCAACTGGGACTGGGTCGCCGAAAAGCTGCGCGATCGCTATCATATCATCGCCCCCGATCTGCGTGGCCATGGCGACAGCGCATGGTCGCCCGACGGCAATTACGCGATGGACGCCTTCGTCTATGACCTCGCCCAGCTGATTCACCAGCTCGACCTCGGCCCGCTCTCGATCGTCGCGCATTCGATGGGCGGCAATATCGCGCTGCGATACACCGGGCTCTATCCCGAAAATGTCCGCAAGCTCGTGGCGATCGAAGGGCTCGGCCCCTCGCCCAAGGTGATGACCGAACGCGCGAAGACGCCCTATGCCGAACGCTTCCGCAAATGGATCGACGACAAGCGCCAGGCGGCCGGGCGCACACCGCGACGCTACGCGACGCTCGACGACGCGCTGGCGCGGATGATGGGCGAGAACAGCTATTTGACCGAAGCGCAGGCGCGTCACCTCACGATCAACGGCATCAGCCGGAACGAGGATGGGACGTGGAGCTGGAAGTTCGACAATTATCTCAATGTATGGCCGGCGTTCGACATGCCGCAGGAAAACATTGCGGCGCTATGGGCTGCGATCACCTGTCCTACCCTGCTGCTCTATGGAGCGAACAGTTGGGCGTCGAATCCCGAGAAGGATGGCCGGCTCGAACATTTCAACACGGCAAAGGTGATCGAGTTCGAAAATGCCGGCCACTGGCTCCACCATGACCAGTTCGACCGGTTCATGTCCACGCTAGACGAATTCCTCTAAACGGGTCGCCAGCGCGCAGCGACGCGCGATAAGAGGCGACACAATGGCCTATACGGGGCAGGTTTCGGGACGACAGCGCGCCATATCCGGAGGCGGCGCACTGATCGCGGTTCTGGCGGTCGGCTTTGGCCTCGCCAGCGGTCTTGATCTCGAAGTTGTGCGCAAGGCAAGCGATGCGATCACCGCAATCGCTATCCCCATGCCCCCGCAGCCGCGCGAGCAGGTCGTCCCACCCAAAGCATCGAGCCAAAAGGCCAGCGGCAAAGCCTCGGCCGCGAACAAGCACGCCAGGGCGGCACCGGTCTTCGCAGCCGAAGCGAAATTGCCTCCGATTGCGCCGCCGGTTGCCGCTGCGCTGCGCCCCGGCACCGGCAGCGACGCATCGGCGGGCGCGACACCCGTTCCCGGGCCCGGCTCGGGCGCAGGCGGACGCGGCGATGGCACCGGCGCAGGCGGATCGGGAAGCGGGACCGGCGGAGGCACCAAGGCCGCGTGGCGCAGCGGCGCGATCCGCGACCGCGACTATCCACGCGAAGCAAGCCGTGCCAAGGCGGGCGGCGAGGTCGAGGTGCGCTTCACCATCGAGGCCAGCGGCCGCGTGAGCGGATGTCGTGTGACACGGTCGAGCGGTGACGCATCGCTCGATCGGACGACGTGCGACCTCATTGAAGAGCGTTTCCGCTTCAGGCCCGCAACCAATGCTGCCGGCGAACCGGTGGCAAGCCAATACGGCTGGCGGCAGAGCTGGTGGCTCGAACGCCGAAACTGAGCCTTCTTCAATTGGTATCAACTGCGACAAAGTCGCGAATGATTCGCATTAGAGTTGACTTTGCAATCGACTCTCAATAGCGGGCGCCCCGAACCAATCACAAAACAAGGGGGTTTACCGTGAAGCCATCAACATCCGCTTCGTTCCTCGCACTCTCCTGCGTGGGCGGCCTGATCAGCGCACCCGCGCTCGCCGCCGAGGCCGACGCGGCGCAGGACGCCCCCGGCGGCCGCAGCGAGATCATCGTCAGCGGCACGCTCGCAAATGAGGTGGAATCGCCGAAATCGACCGCGCCGATCGTCGACACCCCGCAGACGATCACGGTCGTGTCGCAGGAGCAGATCCGCCAGCAGAATCTCTTGACGCTGCGCGACGCACTGCAGACGATCCCCGGCATCACCTTCGGCGCGGGCGAAGGCGGCGGCGGCTATGGCGATTCGATCAACCTGCGCGGCTATTCGGCGAACAACGACCTGACGGTCGACGGCGTCCGCGACAGTGCGCAATACAGCCGTACCGACCCCTTCAACCTCCAGCAGATCGAAGTCTATAACGGGGCCAACTCGGTCTTTAACGGGTCGGGCAGCGTCGGCGGCACGATCAACCTCGTCAGCAAGATTCCCTTCGCGCGCAATGCGACGACGGCGCAGGCAGCGGTCGGCACCGACAATTATTATCGCGCGTCGGTCGACAGCAACTGGCGCGTGAGCGACCTGATCGCGGTTCGCCTGAACGCCATGTATCATGAGAATGACGTCCCGGGCCGTGACGTCGAATCCTATCAGCGCTGGGGCGTCGCGCCGTCGATCACGATCGGCGTCGAGAGCGACACCAGCCTGACGCTCGCCTATATCCATCAGGACGATGACAATACGCCGATCTATGGCGTCCCCTTCTTCCTGAGCGGTGTGAACGACGGTCCGCTCGCGGGCGTCGACGACAGCGACTATTTCGGCATCGTCAATCTCGACGAACAGAAGACCAAGGTCGACCGCCTGACCGCAACCTTCCGCCACGCGTTCAGCGACAATGTCTCGATCCGCAACCTGACCCGCTGGCAGCGCGTCCACCAGTACAGCCAGACGAGCGCGCCGCAGGGCGTCTTCTGCCTTGCAAACGGACTACAGCCGATCGGCGGCAGCGCCAATGCGACCGTCGGCAGCGCCTGCCCGGCGGGCCAGAACACCCCCGGCTTTTATTATCCCGCCGGCCCGCGCGGCCTGGTCCGCGATCAGGTCAACGACCTGATCCACAACCAGACCGACCTAACCGTCGTCAGCGGCGCAAAGGGCGGGTTGTTCAATACGCTCGTCGTCGGGGCGTCGTACACGCAGGAAGATTATTCGATCGAAAATGCACAGCTGCTGCGCGCGCCCGGCGGCGCGACGCCGAACCCGGCGCAGCCGCCGATCAGCCTGTCGAACCCGAATACCGTCTGGACCGGCCCGGTGAATTATATCCGCACCGGCAACAGTTATGGCGACACACGCAACCTCGCCGTCTACGCGTTCGACACACTCGAAATCTCGCCGATGTTCGAGCTGAACGCGGGCCTCCGTTATGAAAGCGTGCGTACGGTCTTCCGCGCCGACACGGTGACGACGCCCGCGACCGGCGCGGTCTACGTCCGCGGCGCTGAGCAGACCAGCGACGAGAATCTCTTCTCCTATCGTTTTGGCGCGGTCTTCCATCCGCTCGAGAATGTCAGCCTCTACGCCGCCTATGGCAATGCCAAGACGCCGACTTCGGCGACCGTGCGCGCGGGCTGCGGCCTGCCGGCGACGCCGGGCGCGGCCGATCCGTGCGCAGTAGCGCCCGAAAAAGCGCGGACCTATGAGATCGGGGCCAAGGCCGAACTGTTCGACAAGAAGCTGCTGCTGACAGCGGCACTGTTCCGCAACGAGCGCACCAATTTCCGTACCCCGTCGAACGACCCGGCGCAGCCAAACTCGTTGCAGGTACTCGACGGCAAATCGCGCGTCGACGGTCTCGCGCTCGGGATCAGCGGTAACGTCACGCCCGAATGGGCGATCTTCGCCAATTACACCTATCTCGACAGCGAAGTGCGGCAGAGCGTTTCGGACTATTGCCTCGCCAACCCCGATCCCCAACCGCTCACGGTTCCGGCCCGCCCGGCTTGCGCCAACACCGTCGCACTCCGCGATCCGCAGGCAGGCGATCGGCTCATCCAGACCCCGAAACATTCGGGCAGCCTGTTCACCACCTATGCCTTCCCGTTCGGTCTGCAGATCGGATATGGACTGACCTATCAGGGCAAGTTCGCAACCAATCAGCGCAACGTCGCGCAGCGGACGCAATTCATGGTCGACGATTATCTGATCCACCGCGCGTTCGTGTCGTATGATTTCAAGAACGGCCTAGTGGCGCAGCTCAACGTCAGCAACTTCACGAACGAGGATTATTACACCGGCGTCCGCAACAATGTCGGGGCGGGTGTGGTAGCACCGAACGGCAGCGCGACCCCCGGCGCTGTCACCGGCGGCGCTGTAACGGGCGGCTGGGCGACCCCCGGTGAATCCCGCTCGGCGGTGTTCAGCCTCTTCTACAACTTCTGATCGAAAGGGCGGGCGCGGCGATTGCCGTTCCCGCCCCTTTCAGCCTAGAAGCGGCGCCATGATCCGCATCATCCCCGACGTACTCGACGCCGACGGCGTCGCAAAGCTCCGCGCGATACTCGACGCCGCCGACTGGATCGACGGCAACGAGACATCGGGCCCGCAGGCCGCGCTTGCAAAACGCAACCAGCAGCTTCCCGAATTCGGCGAGGCCGCCGCCGAGGCGGGACGTTTCGTGCTCGATGCACTCGGTCGCAGCCCCCTGTTCATCGCCGCCGCGCTGCCGCTCAAAATCTATCCGCCCTATTTCAACCGTTATGCCGGCGGCGAGAATTTCGGCGACCATATCGACAATGCGATCCGCATGCGCCGCGGCAGCGATTTCCGGATGCGCAGCGACCTGTCGGCCACGCTCTTCCTTGCCGATCCCGGCAGCTATGACGGCGGCGGACTGGTCGTCGAAGGCTTTTCCGAAGCGCCGGGGATCAAATTGCCTGCGGGCCACATGGTCCTCTACCCCGCCACCACGGTCCACCGTGTCGAACCGGTGACGTCGGGCACCCGCGTCGCGAGCTTCTTCTGGATCCAGTCGATGGTCCGCGACCAGGGACAGCGCAACCTGCTCTTCGACCTCGACCTGGGCGTACAGGGCGCCGCGACGGCGCTCGGCCAAGGCGATGCAACCGTCGTGCGCCTGACCGGCGTCTACCACAATCTTTTGCGGCGCTGGGCCGATAGCTAATCCTGCATCGCGCGCCACGCGCGCGAGACATATTCGCGGTCGCCCGCGATCACGCAAGCCGCGAGTTCCTGCTCATCGGCGAGCGCAATCGCCGCCTCCGCCCCCAAAACCGTCAGCGCGGTCGCCCAGCCATCCGCTATCATGCATTCGCGGTGGAGCACGGTTACCGACGATACGCCGTTCACGATCGGACGCCCGGTCGCCGGATCGAAACTGTGCGAATAATGCCGACCGCCCGCCCTAAAACCACGCCGGTAATTGCCCGAGGTCGCAACCGACAGATCGTGCAGCGCAATGCGCCAAGGTGCAATCGACGACGTGGGGGGCATCTCGACATCGACCCACCAAGGCTGGCCATCTGGGCGAATTCCCTCGCCGCGCAGTTCGCCGCCGACCTCGAGCAGAAAATGCCGCACATCGATGTCGAGCAACCATGTCGCCGCCAGGTCGACGCCATAGCCTTTGGCGATGCCCGACAGATCGAGCGCGGCCGCTTCGCTGCGCCGGATGCGCCGCTGCGCCGGGTCGAAATCAATTCTTCGGTCCGCGGTCGTGTCGCTTCCGTCAGGCGGCAGCTCCGCAGCGTTCGCGCTGCCGAAACCCCATGCGTCGGTCACGCGACCAAGGCCAACGCCGAATGCCCCGCCACTGGCCCGCGAGATAGCAAGCGCCGCCTCGACCACATGGGCCAATTCGCGCGGCACCCCATGCCATCGGCCCGGCGCAGCACGATTAAAGCGCGAAAGATCGGAGTCCGGCTCCCACTGGCTCATCTGATCGACGACCAGGTCGAGCGCCGCCTGCACGCGTTCGGCAGTCCCAGCAGGCGGTGCCACCGCATGCAGCGACCAGCTCGTACCCATCGTCTCGCCGGTAAAGCTTTCGATGATCGCCCCGGCGTCGCGCCCGGTAAAGGCCGCGGGCGTCAACGCGCGGGGGATCAGGATGCGGTCGGTCAGGGCGCCAGAACTTCCAGCGTCGTGACATAGCTCGCGCGGCGCTGCGGCGCCGGTTCGGGCGCGCCCTCTTCGCGTTCGACCTGCGGGGTCGTGACGTTCAGCCAATAGAGGCCGGGTTCGGTCCAGTTGATCGCGACCTTGCCGTCGGCACCGGTCTTGAGATCCATCTGGCCGAGCTGGTCGCGATAGCGGATGCCACCTGGGATGACCGTGACCGGGAGGCCTGCGGCGGGTTTGCCATCAAGCAGGAACTCGAAGGTCGCCGCCTCGCCGGCGATCAGGTCGTTCGGATGCGTTACGGGGACAAGCTCGATCCCCTTGCCCGTCGGCTTGAACAAGGTCGTCGTCGGTTCGCCGACGGTCACGAAAATCTCGTTGCGATTGTTCGATTCGGCCGTCTTCACATTGGTCGCGCCGGCAGGAATGCGCTCGGCGACGTTCGCGGTCGTCGTGCCGCGCGGCAGACGCTCGGTCTTGCCATTGAGATCATAGCTGCCCATCACGCCGTCGACGACCGACGCGATGCGCCAGGTACCCTTTTGCGTCAGATGGACGTCGAAGGTGCTGCGATAGCGGCCCGTCGCCTTGTTCTCGATCGCAGCTTCGGTACCGTCGGGCGCCCACGCCTTCATCGCGTCGAGGCGCAGCGGCTGGTGCTCGAAATAGAAAAGATCGTTCGACACGGCAGCGTCGACGGTGACCCACACGTCATCGCCCGACAGGACGGTCGACGACGGCATCATCCACTGGCGGTGCGCCGAAGCCGGAACGGCGACCATGGCCGCGAGCGCGGCCGTCGCGGCGAAACCCCAAATTCGCTTCTTCATATCCCTGTCCTTTCAGCTTTAGCGGAAGGCAACCGAAACGGCGCCCAGTTCAGTCGTTCCCGCGGCGCGGCCGCCGGCTCCGGCCTTCGCAGGCCAGGTGAAGGGAATGCGCAGCAACTCACGGCCGCCAACTTCGCGCGCCGCCTCAATCACCAGCGTGTACTGGCCGGGCGCGGCCGCCCCGAGCTGCGCGCGCGTGAAGGAGACCTTGTGCGCGCCGGGTGCGCGCGTCGCGCCGGTGATGCCGTTCGCGGGGAAGGTCATCGAACGGCCGGCGGCGCGCCACCACTGGCGCACGTCGCGAAGCCACTTCGTGCCCTCGTTTGCCTTCATGTCATAATCGTACCAGACCGCGACTGTCTTCGCCGAAGCGCCGACCTTTTCGACCCAGATGGCGACATAGGGCTTGTGATATTCGGCGACCTTCAGTCGCGGGATATTGATCGTGACGTCCATCGTGCCCGGATCGGCCGCGAGCGCGGGAACGGCGAATATGGCGCCGAGGCCGATCGTGCCGATGACGCGTGCCGGGGTGGAAAGCTGCATGGACGGATCTCCCTAATGAATGAAAATGATGGCGATGGCCGCCGGAAGCGCGAGCCCCATGCCGACGAGCGGCCAGGTGCTTTTGCGCTTCGCCGAATGGAGCCAGAGCAGAACGAGCCCGGTGATCGCAAAAATCAGGCAGGCGAAAGCGAAGACGTCGATGAACAGGCTCCATTCGCCGCCCGAATTGCGCCCTTTGTGCAGATCGTTGAGGTAGGAGATCCAGCCGCGGCTGGTGACCTCGCTCGACGCTTCGCCGGTCGCGAGGTCGATCGCGACCCACGCATCACCGCCGGGGCGCGGCGCGGGCAGATAGACCTCGTCGGCCGACCATTCGGCCTCCCCCGACGCCTTGACCGGGAAGCTGTCCTCAACCCATTCAGCAACGTCGGCGGGCAGCGGCGCCTTTTCGGCGGCGGGCGTTGCCGATTTCAGGCGCGTGAGCAGCGCGGGCGGCAGTTGCGCCGCCTTTTCGGTGACGATGGGCGCGGCCTCAATGTCGGCGGCATGATTGAGCGTGAAGCCGGTAATCGCGAACAGCAGCAGACCGATCAGGCTGATAGCCGAACTCATCCAGTGCCACATATGGAGCTGCTTCAGCCAAAAGGCTTTCCGGCTCTTCTTCGTCGCCGGTCGCGGGGGTGTCGGTGCATGCATCCGGGAACTCTATGAAAAGGTTGCACGGCCATTATCGAGAACGATTCGCAATTACAATAATTAATCCAGCTTTTTCGCCGGGTGCGAATGTGGACTTCGATCGGGAAAGCCGCCCCCTCTGACCCGGCGATGCCAGCGGGGCGGATTCTCAGATCGGGAATTGGGAAGGTGGCGGAGACGGAGGGATTCGAACCCTCGGTGCCGCATTCACAGCACGACGGTTTAGCAAACCGTTGGTTTCAGCCACTCACCCACGTCTCCGCATGGCCTGTCGCGCTAACGACAGTCTGGCCTAGGCGGGTCGCTATAGCCATGCACTTCGCGCCCCGCAACGGCAAAGATTGCGCAATTTTAGGGTCAAAGGCGGCATTTCGTCGCCCGGATGATTCGGTCTGGCGTAAATTCGACTCAAGTCATCGCCGGTTCATTGCTCACGCGCGAAAGCGAGTCATGATTAACGCAGAATTTGGCGCGTGTGCGTCGTTCGATCTTTGGGGGTCCAATATGCGCAAAACGTTCACCAGCCTTGCCTTGGCAGCGATGGCATCGCTCGGCCTCGCGCTGACGCCGCTTCCGGCGGCCGCACAGATGCGCGAAGTCGATCCCAACAGCACGACGATCGATTACGATCTCAACAATCCCGCGCCGCCGGCGTCGAGCGATTCGACGGCCGGCACGTCATACGATAGCGACCTCGCCACCGGCGACCAGCAGACGAGCGAAATCCCTCCATCGGCCGACGCCAACACGGCGGGCGCCGACATGACAGCGACGACGGTCACGGCCGCCCCTGGATCGACCTACAAGAAGGACGACCTGATCGGCGCGGCCGAAGGGGTGTTCGGCAAGGGCGCGCAGGGCCTCGCCGGGTTGATCGAGGACATATTGAAGAAGCAGGGCGAGCCCAATGCCTATATCGTCGGCCGCGAGGCCGGCGGCGCGCTTGTGCTCGGCGTGCGTTACGGCTCGGGCACGCTGCATCACAAGATCGAGGGTGAACTGCCCGCCTACTGGACCGGGCCTTCGGTCGGGTTCGACGCGGGCGCCAACGCCGGCAACACCTTTGTCCTCGTCTATAATCTGTTCGACAGCGAGGATCTCTACAAGCGCTACCCCGCGGGCGAAGGCGCCGCCTATCTGGTCGGCGGCTTCAACGCGAGCTATATGCGCCGCGGCGATGTCGTGCTGATCCCGATCCGCGTCGGCGTCGGCGCGCGGCTGGGCGTGAACGCCGGCTATATGAAGTTCCGCAAGAAACAGAACTGGGTCCCCTTCTAAACACAACCCGTTTGCCACGGGGGCGATAGCCCGCGCTTCGGCGCGGGCTTTTTCTTTGCGTCGATGATATCGTAGGATTTATCCGAGAGGGAGACCGACGACATGACATCGCAGCCTGCGGGCGGTCCGCATTATTCGCCATTCACGACGGGCGGCGGCCTTATTTTCGCCTCGGGCCAGTTGCCCCTTAAACCGGGACGCGACACGTCACTGGCCAATGCTCCTTTCAAGGAGCAGGTCGAACAGACGCTACGGAACCTCGAAGCTGTTCTGCGAAGCGCGGGAACCGAGCTGTCGCAGGTAATCAAGACGACCGTCTATCTCAGCGACATCGCCGACTGGGACGAACTGGACAGCATCTATGGCGCATTCTTCGGGGCGACGCGCCCGTCGCGGAGCGTGGTGCCCACGGGGCCTCTCCACTTCGGTTTCAGGATCGAGATAGAGGCCATCGCCCTGGCGACAAAGGAACATGCCGTCTGACGGATACTGACGCATCGCACGAACAGGGGGAAGCCATCATGTCCATCGAACAATTGCACAGTGACCCGCACGCCCGTTCGGCATTTGCGCGGCGCCCGATCATCACCGGCATCGCGGTGGGAATCGGCTCGTTGCTTCCGCACGCCTTTCTGCCCGCGCCCGCGTCGCTCGGCTTTGCAGCAGTCCTGATCGCACTCATCGCCGGCATCTATTTCGGCTTCGCGGTCGTGAACGGATCGCCGCGCGACCAGTTTGTCGAGTTCAATGTCAGCGGGCTCTTTGCGGTGTCCGGCCTGCTCGGGCTGCTCTATTGGCCCGTCCTGCTGCCGCTTGCCTATTTCGGGCACGCGGCATGGGATCTTGCGCACCATAACCGGGCGCGCCTGCCGCTCGTCGCGATTCCCCAATGGTACGTGCCCTGGTGCGTCGTGATCGACGTCATCGTGGGAGCGGGCCTGCTGATCATCTGGCACAGCGACGGCCTGATCTAAAAAGTCCGGTCAATCGCCGTCGAAGGCGATCAGCGTTTCACACTTGAGCCCTGCGACCTCCAGCCGTTTCGACCCGCCGAGGTCGGGCAGGTCGATCACGAACAACGCCGCGGCGACCTCTGCCCCGACGCTCTGCATCAGCGCCGCGGTCGCGAGGATCGTGCCGCCCGTCGCGAGCAGATCGTCGACGAGTATGACGCGGTGGCCAGGTAGAACGGCACCCTCGTGCAGCTCGAGCCTATCGACGCCATATTCGAGTTCATAGTCGACGCCGATGGTGACGCCGGGCAGCTTGCCCGCCTTGCGCACCGGGACGACGCCCAGCCCCATCGCGGTCGCCATTGCGGCACCGAACAGAAAACCGCGCGCCTCGACCGCGACGATGAAGTCGGGGCGGTGCACGGCAGCGAGCGCGCTCAGCCGGCGCACGCTTTCGGCAAAACCGGCGGCGTTGCCGATCAACGTGGTGATATCGCGAAACTGGATGCCCGGCTTGGGAAAGTCCGGGATGGTGCGGACGAGCGACGCGAGGTCGAGGTCCGGCTGAGGCGGGAGGGCGATCATGTCGTCACAATCGCCCTTCCCTCGTCCCTCAATGCTTCTTGTCGGCCCAGATGTTCCGGTACGACAGATAGGTCAGCACGGTGAAGATCAGCAGGAAGAAGAAGACTGCATAACCCACCTGGATGCGCTTGATCAGCTTCGGCTCGGCAGTCCAGACGAGGAAAGCCGTGACGTCCTTCGACATCTGGTCGACGGTCGCCTTGGTGCCATCGGCATAGGTCACCTGATTGGGTGCCAGCGGCGGCGCCATCGCGAGGTTGAGGTTCGCGAAATAGGGGTTGTAGTGCAGCCCCGTGCCAGGCTTCAGCTCGGCAGGCAGGTTCTTCGGCGGGTTCTGGAAACCGGTCAGCAGCGAATAGACATAGTCCTTGCCGCCTTCGCGCGCCTTGGTGATCAGCGAAAGATCGGGCGGCAGCGCGTTGTTGTTCGCAGCGCGGGCAGCCGTTTCGTTCGCATAGGGCGACGGGAAATAATCCGACGGCAGTCCATCGCGCGTCGCCGGTTCACCCGTGTCGGGGTTGATCGACGGCACTTGGAAGCCCTTGGCGAAGGTCTTGATCTGGCCTTCGGTGTAGCCGAGGTCTGCAATGTCGCGGAAAGCGACAAGATGCAGGCTGTGGCAGGCCGAGCAGACTTCCTTGTACACCTGCATGCCGCGCTGCAGCTGAGCCTTGTCCCAGTGCGGCAGGACGATGCCATCGCTGGCCAGCTTCAGATGCCGGGGGTGTTTGTGAAACTCGTGCGCGACATTGGCTTCATTGCTGAGCGGCGTCGTGAAGATCGCGAGCACCAGCGCGGTAATGAAACCGAGACCGACGAGAAAACCGAGCGGACGAACCATGGCTGTATCAGCTCCTATTAAAGTCCGGCGCTCAGGCCGTTGCCGAAGCCGACGCGGTGTCGGTGGCGTGTTTGGCGAGGACCGCTTCGGTGATCGAATTCGGCATCGGAAGCGGGCGTTCGATCCGCGACACGATCGGCAGGATCACCAGGAAGTGAGCGAAATAATAGATCGCGCCCAGCTGGCTGAGGATCACATAGGGCTGCTCGGCGGGCTGCATGCCGCAGAAACCGAGGAGCAGCACGTCGGCGACGAGGACCCAGAAGAAGATCCGGTACAGCGGACGATAGTTCGACGACTTGATCGGCGAGCTGTCGAGCCAGGGCAGGAAGAACAGCAGCGCGATCGATGCGAACATCGCGATGACACCCCACAGCTTCGCATCGATCCACAGGAAGTTGAAGGTAAAGGCCTTCAGGATCGCGTAGAAGGGCAGGAAGTACCATTCGGGAACGATATGCGCCGGGGTCGAAAGCGAGTTCGCCGGGATATAGTTGTCGGCATGGCCGAGCGTGTTCGGGCTGAAGAAGGTCAGCGCGACGAAGATCAGCAGGAAGACGCCGACGCCGAAGCCGTCCTTCGCGGTGTAATAGGGGTGGAACGGGACGGTGTCCTGTTCGTCCTTCACCTCGATGCCCGTCGGGTTCGACGAACCCGGGATGTGCAGCGCCCAGATGTGCAGGATGATGACACCCAGGATCACGAACGGCAGCAGATAGTGCAGCGAGAAGAAGCGGTTGAGCGTGGCGTTGTCGGGGACGAAGCCGCCGAGCAGCCATTCGCGCACCGGCTCGCCGACCAGCGGTATCGCCGAGAAGAAGCCGGTGATCACCTGCGCGCCCCAGAAGCTCATCTGGCCCCACGGCAGCACATAGCCCATGAAAGCGGTCGCCATCATGAGGAGGAAGATCACGACGCCGAGCAGCCACACCATTTCGCGCGGCGCCTTGTACGAACCGTAATAAAGGCCGCGGAAGATGTGCAGATAGACGACGATGAAGAACATGCTCGCGCCGTTCATATGCGCGTAGCGGATGAACCAGCCGGCGTTCACGTCGCGCATGATATGCTCGACCGAATTGAACGCAACGCTCGCGTTCGCGGCATAGTGCATCGCCAGAACGATACCCGTGATGATCTGGATCATCAGCGCGGCGCCGGCGAGGACGCCGAAGTTCCAGAAATAGTTGAGGTTGCGCGGCACCGGATAGCCGGGGCCCGTGGCATTATAGACGAGGCGCGGGATCGGCAGCTTCTCGTCCATCCACTTCATCAGCGGATGCGTCGGCTCATAGGGTTTGGCCCAGGGAAAGCTCATCTTATCTCGCTCCTCAGCCGATCGTCACGACGGTGTCGCTGTTGAATTCATAGGGCGGCACAACCAGGTTCTTGGGTGCCGGGCCCTTACGGATGCGCGCCGCGGTGTCGTAGTGCGAACCATGGCACGGGCAGAAATAACCGCCGAAATCGCCCTTATTCTCGCCTTCCGCCGCCCCGAGCGGCACACAGCCGAGGTGGGTGCAGACGCCCAGCGTGATCAGCCAGTTTTCCTTGCCGGGCTTGGTGCGCTGGTCGATCGTTTCGGGATCGCGGAGGTCGCCGAGCGGAACCGCCTTGGCTTCGGCGATTTCCTTGGCGACAAGGTTGCGCACGAATACTGGCTGCTTGCGCCAGCTGGTTTTGATCGCCTGCCCGGGCTGGATCGCCGAAATGTCGATTTCGGTCGTCGACAGCGCGAGCACGTCGGCCGACGGGTTCATCTGGTTGAGCAGCGGCAGCACCACGGCGACCGCACCGACACCAGCGAAACTCACCGCCGCAATATTGATGAAATCCCGGCGGCGTACGCCATCCTCGATACCGGCGTTGAGTTCAGATTCACTGGCCATTCGACTGCCCTTGCATGGGTGAACTAACAAAAGTTCTCGAAGTTATGGCCGCCCCTGTTGCGCGCGCACGAAAGCGCACAACCCGGCGGCCCCTCCGGGAATTGCGGGCCTGATAGCCGCACTGTCCGGGCTTGCCAACAGGCAATTTCTGCTTCTCTTGCAGTACCAAGCCGTGCAGCGAACGGCTCTCGATTCCTCGCGACACCGCGGCTATGGGCCGTCTATGGAAATCGCCCTGTTTCAGCCGGATATTGCGGGCAATGTCGGCACGACGTTACGCACCGCCGCCTGTTTCGGCGTGCCTGCGCATATCATCGAGCCGTGCGGCTTTCCCTTCTCCGACGGCGCGCTCAAGCGCGCGGGGATGGACTATGCCGTAAGGGCCAATGTGCAGCGCCATGCCAACTGGAATAGCTTCCGGCAATGGAGCGCGGATGCACGAACGCGGCTCGTGCTGCTCACCACCGCGGGCGCGACGCCCCTGCCCGCCTTTAACTTCCAGCCTGACGATGTGCTGCTGCTCGGTGCCGAATCCTCGGGCGTTCCGCCTTACGTCCATGACGCGGCAGCGGCGCGGGTCGCAATTCCGATGCAGACGGGCTTTCGCTCCTTGAATGTCGCGGTCGCGGCTGGCATCGCGCTCGCCGAAGCGCTCAGGCAAACGAAAGGCTTTCCGGCATGATCTCGCTCGATCCGCAGCAACAAACAGCGCGTAGCTGGTTCGAATCGCTCCGCGACCGCATCTGCGCCGAGTTCGAGGCAATCGAAGCCGAAGCAGGCAGCGACGCGCGTTTTGCCTATACGCCGTGGGACCGCGAGGCCGAGGGGCTCGAGCCCGGCGAAGGCGGTGGCGGCGTGCGCGGCGTGATGACCGGCAAGGTCTTCGAAAAGGTCGGCGTCAACGTCTCGACCGTCGGCGGGCAATTCGCCCCCGATTTCGCCGCGTCGATCCATGGCGCCGGCGAGGATCCGAGCTTTTTTGCGACGGGAATCAGCCTCGTCGCGCATATGGCGAACCCGCACGTTCCCGCGGTGCATATGAACACGCGTTTCCTCGCAACGACGAAGCGCTGGTTCGGCGGCGGCGCCGACCTCAACCCGCCGATCGAATATGCCGAGGACACCGGCGCCTTCCACGCGCGGCTACGCGCCGCGTGCGCCCCCTTCGGCCCCGACGTCTATGAACGCTATGCCAAATGGGCCGAGGATTATTTCTATATCCCGCATCGCGGCGTCCACCGCGGCGTCGGCGGCATCTTCTACGACCATCTCGAGTGCGGCGACGATGCCGAGTTCGACCGCAACTTCCAGCTGACGCAGGCGGTCGGCGAGGCCTTCCTCGACATCTTCCCGCAGATCGTGCGCCGCCGGATGGGCCTGCCCTTCACCGAGGCCGAGCGCGAGGCGCAGTTGATCTGGCGCGGGCGCTATGCCGAGTTCAACCTCGTCTATGACCGCGGGACGTTGTTCGGGCTCAAGACCGGCGGCAATATCGACGCGATCCTGATGAGCCTGCCGCCGCTCGCCAAGTGGAGCTGACAAAAAGGGCGCCTCCCTTGCAGGAAGCGCCCCAATTGCACCCATCTTTTACCGGCGATCAGGCGAAAACGTCGCTCGAAGCGCGCGGCGCAAGCGCGCGATAGACACCGACCGGCATCGAGAATGAGATCATGATGATCGGCAGGTAGACGAGCGCCGCCATCACAATCATGCTCAGGATCGCACCGACCACCGAACCGCCCAGGATCGCGCCGAGGACGCCGCCAAAGATCATGCCTGCGATCAACGCATAGACGAACACCCCGATCGTGAAGAGCAGGTAGAAGCCGACGATCGTCCATTGCGACGCGCTGGTCAGCCGCCACGATTCACTAAGGCCGGTCATCGGGTTGCGCGTCAGTTGGTCAGCCATGACGGGGCCTGCAACCATGAAACGCCCCTGCACCCACAGCATGAAAACCAGCAGGCCGATGTAGACGATGACCATCAGGAAGATCGCACCGCCGCCGATGGCGCCGGCTCCGCCCGATTCAAGAGCGCCGGGAGAGAAGGCCCCCATGCCGCCCAGCGCTGCGCCAAAGATCAGCGTCAGAACGAGCATGGCGACGAAGATGACGATATAGGCCGCGATCATCACCACGAACATGCCAAACGCCAACGCGGGCCCAGCCTGGAACGCCCACGCGAAATTCGGAGCTTCGCCGGGATGCATGCCGCCGCGCCAGATCAGCATCGAAACGCCATAGAAAACAACCGCGGCGACCAGTGCGAAAAGCGCGATCTTGCCAAACGCGCCCATCACGAGCGACGGGTCGTTGGGCGCCAGCGCCATTGCCGAGAAGGTGGATCCGAGGACCAGAAAGCCGAGCAAGCCAACGACGACCAAAGCGCCGCCCACCCATATCAGCATCTGCATCCAATTGGCCTTCAGAAACGCAAAGGTTTCCGAAAAGGCCGCCCCAACAGTCATTTTTGTCATGCCACTTCCCCCTGTTTTAGAACCAGATTCCTATACTCCGTCCAAGGCGGGCAAAGCCGGTCGGCTTCGTCCCATTTGCGACACATCATTATGATTTGCGGTGTCCCGCGTCACTGGAACACGTCCGATGAGGTCCGAAGCGCGAGCTGGCGATAGGCAGCTGCCGAAACGGCAATCGAGGCCAGGCTGCCGACGGTGCTGAACGCCGCCTCGATGAAGCCGCCGAGCATCTGCCCGAACCCCGGCTCGCTGCCCGCGATGACCGAGACGACGCCGCCGACGATCAGCGCCGCGATCACGATCACCAGCGCGACGAGGAAGAGGAAAAAGAAAATCGCCCAACCATTATTGCGGGTGAGATCCCAGCTCGCGCGGATCGCCTCGAACGGATTGTAGAGGCCGCGGTCGGCGACCGCCGGAGCGACGAGCGCGAGACGCCCGACAAGATAGATGCCCGGGATGATCAGCAGCAGAAAGCCGATGCCGATTGCGAAACCGCACAATATCTGGATCGCGATCATGCTGGGAAAGACCGTGAGCGCGAAGGTCAGGGCCTCGCCGACGCTGACGCCGGTTCGTGACAGCCAGAGCCGCAGGATACCCGCCGTGCCGATAAGCGAGCAGAGTGCGATGGCGAGTTGCCCGGGGATCATCTGCCGGAAGCTTTCCTGGAACGTCGCCATGACCTGGTTGAGATCGGCGCCAGGCGCGGGCTCGATCGGCACCGGCCCGAACCACGCGACCGCAAGCGCCGGCAGGAACAGGAACACGCCCGCGATCGTACCCACCAGCGCCGTGTGCGATTTCAAAAGCTGCAGGGTGTCGTCCCACGCCGCACCCATGTCGAATTTTACCATTGATACCCCGTCATTTTTTCGATTTCTCTATCGTCCGAGGGTGACGATCTTCGACGCTTCTGTCCAGCCCTCTCGACAAGCGGCCCGGAGGGCCTTGCGCAAGGCGCCGCGGCGCGCCAGATAGCCCCCGCAATGAACGCCCTTTCCCCACCCGAATGGACCATCAGCTCCGGGCTCACCGACTATGATATGGCATTGGCCGACATGGAGGTGCGCGCCGCCGCAATCCACGCCGGCGAGGCGGGTGAGCGCATCTGGCTCATCGAGCATCCGCCGCTCTATACGGCGGGGACAAGCGCCGATCCTGCCGAGCTGTTGAACCCGCAATTCCCGGTTTATGATGCAGGTCGCGGCGGGCGTTATACCTATCACGGGCCCGGGCAGCGGGTCGGTTATGTCCAGCTCGACCTGACCCGGCGCGGGCGCGACGTGCGCGCCTATGTCTCGGCGCTCGAAGGCTGGGTGATCGACGCGCTCGCATTGCTTGGTGTCGAGGCGCGCCGCGCCGATGGCCGTATCGGCATCTGGACCGACGACCTGGATGGTCGCGAGGCGAAGATCGGCGCGATCGGCGTGCGCGTGAAACGCTGGGTGACGATGCACGGCTTTTCGCTCAACGTCACACCTGACCTCGCACATTTCGGCGGCATCGTGCCATGCGGGATCGCAGAATTTCCGGTGACGAGCCTCGCCGCACTCGGCAAGACGGCGTCGTTCGCCGATGTCGATGCGGCGCTGGTCCAGACGCTTCCCGCCTTTCTCGACAAGCTTTCGCCAAGCGATTAGGAACGCCGCATGACCCGCACCCTTTTCGCCTCGCTCTCCCTGCTCGCCCTCGCCGCCTGCGGCGGCGGAGATACTTCCGGCAAATCGACGACCAAGCTCGACGCTGTCGAGGTCCAGCCGGGATCGGTGAGCGATTCGATGATCATCCTCGACGATGCGGTGAGCGATGGCACTGCGGTCGACAACAGCATCCCCGACGACGGCACCAAGAAGGAAGCGGCAAAGACCGACGACGCCGAGACGGCAGACGAGGCTGCACCCGAAAGCGAATCCGACGACTATCCCGAAGCGGTCGATATGCCGGTCGCGAAACGGTCGATCACCGCCGATACTGCCGCCAAAAAGACCGAATAGGCTTAGCGCAATCCCAGATTCTTGTGCGTCTGCAGCGACAGGCGCCAGCGCGGATCGTCCATCACCAGATCGATGCATGCCTGCACATTGGCGGCCGCGTTCGGATCGTCGAGCGGTTGTACGAGCAGGTGCTTGAAATCGAGCGCCGCGAGCCGCGCAATGTCGCTACCCTGCTGCGGCCACACGAGCTTCAGCTCGTCGCCGCTCGTCTGCACCAGTTCGCTGCCCGCCTTCGGGCTGACGCAAATCCAGTCAATGCTGCGTGGGATCGGGAAAGTGCCGTTGCTTTCGATCGCGATCGTGAAGCCGCGTTCGTGGAGCGCGTCGATCAGCGCATCGTCGACCTGCAACATCGGCTCGCCACCGGTCAGCACGACATAACGGTCGTCGGGCCCCTCGCCCCAGCTTTCGGCGATGACATCGGCGAGCGCCGCCGCAGTCTTGTACTTTCCGCCCAAAGTCCCATCGGTACCGACGAAATCGGTATCGCAGAACTGGCACACCGCCTTGGCGCGATCCTTCTCGCGCCCCGTCCACAAGTTGCACCCGGCAAAGCGGCAAAAGACCGCCCGGCGGCCCGCCTGTGCGCCCTCGCCCTGCAGCGTGAGGAAAATCTCTTTGACCGCGTAAGTCATCGGCTCAGGCGTAGCGCGTCGGGTCGGCGAGCCCCGCGTCGGCGAAACCCTTGGACCGCAGGCGGCAGCTGTCGCACGATCCACAATGTAGCCCCTCGGGGGTCGGGTCGTAGCACGACCAGCTCATCCCCGCGTCCATGCCGAGCCGCACGGCTTCGGCGGCAATATCGGCCTTGGTCATATGCTGGAGCGGCGCATGGATGCGGAAATCGACACCCTTGTCGCCGTCGCGCGTCGCGAGTGCCGCCAATTTCTCGAAGCCCTGGATGAATTCGGGACGGCAGTCGGGATAGCCCGAATAGTCGAGCGCATTGACACCGATCACGATGTCTTGCGCCTGCCGCGCTTCGGCGAGACCGAGCGTCAGCGACAGGAAGATAAGGTTGCGCGCCGGGACATAGGTGACCGGAACGTCCGGCCCAACGCCGTCCTTCGGTACCTCGATGTCATCGGTGAGCGCCGAGCCGCCGAAGCGGCGCAGATCAAGCGGCAGGACGATATGTTCGGCCGCGCCGACAGTGGCGGCGATCCGCGCCGCCGATTCCAGTTCAACGCGGTGACGCTGGTTATAGTCGATCGTCAGCGCGACGATGCGCGCGCCCGCTTCGCGCGCGAGACCCGCGCACACCATCGAGTCGAGGCCGCCCGACAAGAGGACGATCAGGGTTTTTCCGGCTAGATCCTGCATCGGCGCCAGATAGGCCCGCACCGCGAGGGGTGCAAGTGCTGCGCCGCACCAAAAGAAATGGGCCGCGAGGCAATCGCCGCACGGCCCAGTTCGGCATGACAGCCGTTAGGGAGAAGGGCACATAACAAGAAGCCCTGTCCCCGTGTAACGCGGCATGGTTAATATTTGGTTCGCTCAGCAGGCGCCGGCGCGGCGCGCCTCGATCGCCTGTGAAAAAGGCCTGCCGTCGGCGATGCCCTGCGTGTCGATCTGGACCAGCCGGTTCGTCTCGCTGCGGATCGTCGTGCGGCCATGGCCGGCGCCGGGGCAGGTATAATGCACCGTAACCGAATTCGGCGTGTCCTCGATGACATAGCGCGAGCAGGTCGCGCGCGGGTGCTGGATCTGGATCATCCGGCGCGCGTCGCCGACACAAATCGTCTGCAGTACGACATCCTTGCCGCGTTCGCGCAGCTGCCAGCTGCCTTTTTCGAGCCGGTCGAGCATCGCCAGCGACGGCGCCTGCGCCGGCACCGCGCTCGCCCCGGCGCAGCCGAGCACGATCAGGGACATTCGCAATGCGGGAGAGAAGATCGCCATTCCACCTATCCATTGGCCGCCCGCAAGCGAGCGAATTGCGACCCCGTTGCCAATTAGCTAGCAAGCCGAAACCACGATTTCAACCGCTTGGCGCTCGATTGACCCGTTTCATCGCCGGCGGTGGCAGGAATTGCGACCTTATTCCGCGCGATTATGGGTCGCAATTTCATCTAGCGGGATCGGAAAGAAGCGCGAGCAAAAGGCGCAATCGACGACGATCCGCCCATCCTCGTCGGCCATGTCGGCCCGCTCGGTCTCGGGAAATTGCGCCAGCACCCCGGCGAAATAGGCGGTGCTGCACCGGCAACCGCGCGACACCGAAACGCCGGGTTCGACACGAACCTCGTCCTCGTGGAACAGCCGCCATGCCAGCGTTTCGAGCGACGTCGCGGGATCGGTGAGTTCCTCATCCTTCAACGTCGTCGCGATCGTGCGCGCATGGTCCCATTCGGGATTGTCATGCCGAACGTGCAGGCGGTCGCGGCCGACTTCGCCCTCGGGCAGATGCTGGAGCAGCAGGCCGCCGGCAAGGCAACCCGCCTCGGGATCGTGGCGCGCGGCAAGCTTGATCAGGCTCGAAATCTGTTCGGACTGCTCGAAATAATGCTCGGCCGCCTCGCCGATCGATGCGCCTTCGAGCGGTACGATACCCTGATAACGCTCGGCGGTCGCCGCCTGGTCGAAGGTGATCGCGAGGAAACCTTCGCCGAACAACGCGAACAGGGTCGGATCGGGCCCGACCTCGGCCAGCCGTTCAGCATCGAACTTCAGATAGCCGCGCAGTTCGCCGCCGCGATAATCGCAGACGAGCAGCTCGATCGGGCCGCCGCCGGTCTGCGCCTGCAGCGTCATCTGGCCATTTTCGTCCTTCAGCGTCGAACCGAGCAGGACGGTGAGCACCAGCGCTTCCGCAAGCAGCTTTTCGGCCACCGGCGGATAATTATGCGCGCCCATGATCGTCTGAAGCGTCGGCCCCAATCGCACCAGCCGCCCGCGCACATGGCGCTCGGAGATGGTGAACAGCAGGGGCTGGTCGAACCAGGTTTCGATAATGTCACTCACGTCTTCGAACTCACAATTTTCCGAACGCCCAGAGCAGGATCGATTTCTGCGCATGGACACGGTTTTCGGCTTCGTCCCACACCCGCGACTGCGGGCCGTCCATCACCGCGTCGACCACCTCGTCGCCGCGATGCGCCGGCAGGCAATGGAGGAAGATCGCATCGCCCTTCGCACCCGTCATCAGCCGTTCGTCGACCTGATAGGGCGCCATCGCCGCGATCTTGTTGTGTGCATGATCCTGCCCCATCGACACCCAGGTATCGGTGACGACCAGATCGGCGCCCGCCACGGCCTCGCGCGCGTCGCGCGTGATCTCGATGCGGACGCCTTTCGCGCGCGCCGCTTCGACGAAGCGCGCGTCGGGTTCATAACCCTGCGGCACGCCCGCGCGGACATGGAAACCGAACAGGCCGGCCGCCTCGATCAGCGAGCCGAGGACATTGTTGCCGTCGCCGAGCCACGCAAGCTCGAGCCCCGGTAACGCCTTGCCGCTCTCGACGACCGTCAGCAGGTCGGCGACGATCTGGCACGGGTGCGACAGGTCGGTCAGCCCGTTGATCACCGGGACGCTGGCATATTCCGCCAGTTCCTCGGCTTTCGCATGGTCGTCGGTGCGGATCATGATCGCGTCGGCATAACGCGACAGCACGCGCGCGGTGTCGGCGATCGTCTCGCCGCGGCCGAGCTGCGTCACGCCGGCGTCCATGATCATCGACGTGCCGCCGAGCTGGCGGATCGCGATGTCGAACGAAGCGCGGGTGCGCGTCGAATTCTTCTCGAACACCATCGCGAGCACATGCCCGGCGAGCGGCGCATCGGCATCGACCTTGCCCTTGGGCCAGCCCGCGCGCGCCGCCTTGCGATCGATCGCGTCGGCAAGCATCGCGGCGACCGCGTCCCCGCCCGCATCGGACAGGTTCAGGAAATGCCGCATCAAACTTCGGGCGGCGTGTAGCTCGCCGCGCCTGCCGAAAGCTTCTCGATGAACTCGGCGATATGGCTATCGTCGATGTTGAGCGGCGGAAGCACGCGGACGACATTCTCACCCGCCGCGACCGTCAGCAGCCCGTGGTTGTCGCGCAGATGCGCGACGAACGCCCGGCTGTCCGAGCTGAGCTTGAGCCCGAGCATCAGGCCGACGCCGCGGACGCTGTCGAACAGCTGGTCGTGGTTCGGGATGAGCTGCTCGAGCGCACCGCGCAGCCGCTCGCCGGTCGCCTTGACCTGATCGAGGAAGCCGTCTTCGAGCACGACGTCAAGCACCGCCTGCCCGGCGGCGCAAGCCAGCGGGTTACCGCCATAGGTCGAACCATGGGTGCCGATCACCATGCCGCGCGCGGCCTTTTCGGTCGCGAGGCACGCGCCCATCGGGAAGCCGCCGCCGATCCCCTTGGCGCTCGCCATGATGTCGGGGGTCACGCCGAAATGTTCATAGGCATAGAGATGACCGGTGCGAGCAACGCCGCACTGGACTTCGTCGAATATGAGCATCAGGTCGCGCTTGTCGCAAATGTCACGCAGCGCCTGCAGGAAGGGCTGCGACGCGGGGCGGATGCCGCCCTCGCCCTGGATCGGTTCGACCAGGAAACCAGCAGTATTGTCGTCGACAAGGTCGAGCGCGGCGTTGATGTCGTCGAACGGCGCATAGGCAAAGCCCGGCAGCAGCGGATCGAAGCCCTTACGCAGCTTTTCCTGATTGGTCGCCGAGATCGTGCCGAGCGTGCGACCGTGGAAGGCGTTGTTGAAGGTAATTAGCGTGTGTTTTTCGGCATTGCCCGCGCTCGAATGATAGGCGCGCGCGGTCTTGATCGAACATTCGACCGCCTCGGCGCCCGAGTTGGTCAGGAACACCGTATCGGCGAAAGTGTTCTCGACGAGGCGCGCGGCATAGGCCTCGCCCTGCGGGCTTCCGTACAGGTTCGACACATGCATCAACGTCGCGGCCTGCTCCTGGATCGCCTTCGTCAGGTGCGGATGGCCGTGGCCGAGCAGGTTGACCGCGATGCCGCTTGCGAAGTCGAGATAACGCTCGCCTCGATCGCCGATCAGATAGGCGCCCTCACCGCGAACCGGACGCACACCGCACCGGGGATATACGGGCATCAGCGGCGTGATCGTCATGGCAGGCACCTTTCAGTCAAAAGTAAAAAGGCGACCCCAAAACGGGTCGCCCTTGGTCGGGCCGCTCCTATACTGCCCCAGCCGGAGCCGCGTCAACACGGCGTACATAGGCGCAACCCATGACCGATCCGCCGCGTTCGCCCACATGATGAACCGCACACTCGTCCCGCTGCTGCTGCTCATGTTTGCCGGATGCGACGCGCTGCCACGCGACGCGTCGGGAACCAGCGAGCGGATCGTTCGCGACGGCAGGATGCGCGTGGCCGTCGCGCCCGGCACGCCCGATGCGGCCTTCGCGCTGTCGCTGCTTCGCGATTATGCCCGGCAGCGTGGCGCGCGACTGACGATCGTGCAGGTCCATGGCGAACATGCGCCGCATTGGCTGGAGGCGGGCAAGGTCGATGCCCTCGTCGGCCATTTCGCCAAGGCCTCTCCGTGGATGGCCAATATTTCGCTGTCGAAGGCGGTCGGAGGCCCTGAACCTGACGACAGCAAGCAGCCTGTCCTGCGCATCGCACGTCGGAATGGCGAGAACGCCCTGATCCTCGCGACCGACCGCGCAGTTGCGGCGATAGCGGAATGAGCCTGCATAGCGGCATCCCGCGTGCGATCGCCGCCGACGTCCGCCGCGGCGAACGGCTCGAATATTGGACGCTCGGCTGGATGGCGAGCGTCGTCCTCGTCATGTGGCTCGTAATGGGCGCGAGTCAGGCGATGAAGGCGGCGGTGATCGAGGACCTGCTGAGCCTCGTCCCCGCGATCGTCTTCCTGCTCTCGGTCCGCTGGGAACGCCGCCGTCCGAACGCCCGCTTTCCCTTCGGCTATCGCCGCGCGAACAGCCTCGCCTTCCTTGTCGCCGCGACCGCCCTGCTATCGGTCGGGGGTTTTCTTGCTTATGAGAGCGTGTCGACATTGCTGCGGCAGGAGCATCCGAGCGTCGGCGGGGTCACGCTGCTCGGCCACACGATCTGGCTTGGCTGGCTGATGCTCGCGGCGCTCGCCTATTCGGTCGGCCCGCCGATCATCCTCGGGCGGCTGAAACAGCCGGTCGCCGAGCGTATCAGGGACAAGGTTCTGCATACCGATGCCCTGATGCAAAAGGCCGACTGGCAGACGGGGCTTGCGGGAATCGCGGGGATCGTCGGGATCGGCCTCGGCTGGTGGTGGGCCGATGCGACCGCCGCGCTCTTCATCTCGCTGTCGATCATCAAGGATGCGGTCGGCGCGCTCGAACAGGCGGTCGCCGAACTGCTCGACGGCACCCCGCGCGCGCTCGATTCCAACGAACTGTCCGACGATGCCAAGCAACTGACCGCCGCCCTGAAAGCGCGCTTTGGCAAGGTTGACGTCCGGCTGCGCGAGACAGGGCGCTATATCGCTGCCGAAGTCGATTGCCGCCCGCCGCCGGACATTCCGACGGCGGCCGAACTGATGGGCGATGATCTGGCGTGGCGTCTTGCGAGCCTGAGCTTCCGTCCCGAGCCGGGCGACGCCAGCCCCTAAAGCGCCTTGGCCGCCTCCATGGCGAGCGCGACCGAATGCTTGCGCGCATCATGGTCGTACATCGACGAGGCGACGATGATTTCGTCGACGCCGGTGCGCGCCTTAAACGCCTTCAGTCCTGCGGCGACGTCATCGACCGTCCCGACCGCCGAGCATTGCAGCACATGGTCGAGGATCGCGCGGGCATTGGGTGGCAGGCCGTCCTTATAGCCTGCCAGCGGCGGCTTCATCTTGCCGGGGTTCCCCGTGCGCAGTGCGACGAAGGCCTGCTGCTGCGACGAGGCGAGCAGTTCGGCTTCCTCGCGCGTGTCGGCGGCGAAGACGTTGAACGCTGCTGCCGCATAGGGCTCGGCGAGTTGTTCAGATGGCTTGAACTGGCGGCGATAAATGTCGAGCGCCTCGTCGAGCGCGTCGGGGGCGAAATGGCTGGCGAAGGCATAGGGCAAGCCGAGCATCGCCGCGAGCTGTGCACCGAACAGGCTAGAGCCAAGAATCCATAGAGGGACATTGGTCCCCTCACCCGGCACCGCGCGGATCCCGAGGCGGTCGTCACCGGCAAGGAAGGCCTGCAGTTCAACGACGTCCTGCGGGAACTGACGCTCGTCGCTCGCGAGGTTGCGGCGCAGCGCGCGCGCGACGATGCCATCCGAGCCGGGCGCGCGACCAAGGCCGAGATCGACGCGGCCGGGAAACAAAGCGTCCAATGTACCGAACTGTTCGGCGATCACCATCGGGGCGTGGTTCGGCAGCATGATGCCGCCCGCGCCGATGCGGATCGTCGACGTCGCCTGCCCGATATGCGCGAGCACGACCGAGGTCGCGGCGCTCGCGATCCCCGCCATCCCGTGGTGCTCGGCAACCCAATAGCGTTCGTAACCAAGTGCCTCGGCGTGCTGGGCGAGATCGGCGGCGTTGGCGAGCGACTGCGCGATCGTGCCGGTGTCGGTGACGGGCACGAGATCGAGGAAAGAGAGTTTCGTCATGAAACGGATATGCGGTGCGGGTCGCCGCGGTTCAAGCGCAGCGCTTCGCGGGCGACGCGAAGAAAAACTATGCGCGCTCGTCCTTTGGCGAATCCATCAGCACATAGGTGGTGATCGAATGCACCTGCGGCAGCACGCCCAACACCTCGGTATGGAAATGCTTGTATGCCGCGAGATCCTCGGTCTCGACGCGCAGCAGATATTCGATCGTGCCGGTGATATTGTGGCACTCGCGCACCTCGGGCGCGAGCGCCATCGCCGCTTCGAAATCCGCCTGCGACTTCTTGGTATGCGACGACAGGCCGACGGTCACATAGGCGAGAAAGGTCAGCCCGAGCTTCGCCGGGTCGATCACCGCGCGATAGCCCTTGATCACGCCGCTGCGTTCGAGCTCCTGCACGCGGCGCAGACACGCCGACGGCGACAGCCCGACGCGGTCGGCAAGTTCGAGGTTAGAGATTCGCCCGTCGCGCGAAAGTTCTTGCAATATCTTGCGGCCGATGGCGTCAATCTTGATCATAGATTGCACAATCTATCCGATGACTACGTATCTTTGCAATCCATCGCGCATCGAAACGCATTATGTTGCACGCCATGGAACAGACCACCCTCGCCGCGCTCTCCGCCTTCGCGCTCGTCTCGTCGATCACGCCGGGGCCGAACAATATGATGCTGATGGCGTCGGGCGCCAATTTCGGCCTCCGCCGCACCGTCCCGCACGCGCTTGGGGTCGGCTTCGGCTTCACCTTGATGATCGTCCTCGTCGGGGTCGGGCTGATGGGCTTGTTCGACCTGTTCCCGATCCTGAACACCGTGCTCAAGGTGGTAAGCGTCGTTTACCTGCTCTGGCTTGCGTGGAAGATCGCCAACGCCGCGGCGCCCGACACGGCGACGGGCGCACGCAGCAAGCCGATGACCTTCTTTCAGGCAGTGATGTTTCAGTGGGTCAATCCCAAGGCCTGGTCGATGGCGCTGACCGCGATCGCGCTCTACGCCCCCGACCGCAATCTCGGCGCAGTGCTGCTCGTCGCGGTCGTTTTCGGGATCATCAACCTGCCCTCGACCAGCCTGTGGGCGGTGATGGGACAGGTGCTGCGCGGCTGGCTGTCGAGCCCGGCGCGGCTCAAGATGTTTAACTGGACGATGGCGGCATTGCTGGTGGGATCGCTAGCGCTGCTGATCTGATTGCAAGGTTGCATCTCGCAACCTATGCACGGCGCTCCCTCTTCTGACCGGAGAACAGAGCCATGCAAAGCCGCCGCCTCGGCAAGAGCGCCATCCATGTGTCCGACATCTGCATGGGGACGATGACCTTCGGCAGCCAGACCGACGAAGCCGAAGCATTCCGCATCCTCGACCGCTGCTTCGACGAGGGCATCAATTTCTATGACACCGCCGAGGGCTATCCGGTGCCGCCCGATGTCAAATGGGTCGGCCGCACCGAGGAGATCGTCGGACGCTGGATGAAGACCAAACCGCGCGACGCGATCATCCTCGCGACCAAGGTGTCGGGGCCGAGCCATGTGTGGTTCAAGTCGCCCTGCCGCAACGGCATGACCGCGCTCGACCGCAAGAACATCTTTCAGGCGGTCGACGACAGCCTGACGCGCCTGCAAACCGACTATATCGACCTCTACCAGACGCACTGGCCCGATCATGACGCGCCGTATGACGAGATGATGGACGCGCTCGACGAACTCGTCCGCGTGGGCAAGGTCCGCATCCTCGGCTGCTCGAACGAAACGAGCTGGGGGCTGATGAAGTCGCTCGCGGCGTCGGAAAAGCTCGGCGGCGCGCGTTATCACACGATCCAGAATAATTTCAGCCTCAACAACCGCCGCTTCGAAGACGAACTGGCGCAGGTCTGCCGGCAGGAGGGCGTGAGCCTGATCCCTTACTCGCCGCTCGCCGGCGGGGTGCTCTCGGGCAAATATCAGGACGGCGCGCGGCCCGAAGGCGCGCGTTTCTCGCGCTATCTTAGCATGGAAGGGCGGCAGGCGGTGATGGGCCGCCGCTTCGTCAACGAAAAGAGCCTTGCCGCTACCGAACGCTACCTCAAGATCGCCGAAGAAGCGGGCCTGCATCCGGTGACGATGGCGACCGCCTGGTCGAAGCAGCACGACTTCGTAGCTTCGACGATCGTAGGAGTCAGCGCCTATGATCAGGTCCAGCCGCTCCTCGATGCGATGGAACTGGTGCTGGACGACGATGTGATGAAGGCGCTGCACAAAGTCAGCAAGGATATCCTCTACCCGATGGGGTAATTCCCGAACCTCGTCATTGCGAGGAGCCGAAGGCGACGCGGCAATCCAGAGTTGCGCAACCCCGCTCTGGATTGCTTCGCTACGCTCGCAATGACGAAGCGCGTTAGGGCAAGGCGATCTTGAGCAACGTCGGCCATTCGAGCACCAGTGCGCCGCCTATGGGCAGCGCACGCCACGCCTTCGATAGCCGGTCGAAATCGGCAAACACTCGCGATTGCGCCGCATTGATCCGTGCGCGCTCTTCGGCGCTGAGCGTTGCGCGTGTTCGTTCGGCCTCGCCGAGCGCCGCGCGTTGCGCCGCGCTGTCGGGGCGTGTGCTGCTGCGCCACGCGATGTCGAAGAGAAAAGCGGCGAGTTCGGACAGCTCGCCCTCGCGGCCCTGCGTCTTGATCAGCTTCGCGCCCTTCGCGACTTGCTTGCGCGCGGCACGCTGGCGTTCCTTTGCCGACAGCGCTCCGCCCGCCTCGACATGGAAGGACCCCGCGTCGCCGCCCGCCGCGATCTGGCCGAACACCCCGGTCTTCAGCCCGAGCGCCGCCTCGACGATGAAATGCACCATCTCGTGCGGCAGATCGGGATCGAAGCCCGGCGCGGGGTCCATCACCAGCACCGGCAGCCCGTCACGCTCGATGCGCATCGAATAGCGGCGTTCGCCCGACCGGATGAAATGGACTTTCATGGGGTCCGCCTGTAGCTTCCTGTCCCGTTCCACCAAAAGGATTTGCGATGACTTCTGCCCGCCGCGCGTTTTTCGCCCTCGCCGCTTTCTCCGCCATCATTGGCACCGCGCACGCCGCGAACCCGGTGATGTTCCGCGACGCGGGCTGCGGCTGTTGCCTCAAATGGCTCGAGCAGGTGAAGACCTCGTTCGGGCAGAAGGCGACCATCGTCAATTCAAAGGACATGGATGCAGTCAAGGACAAGCAGGGTGTGCCGCAGGCGCTGCGCAGCTGCCACACCGTGCTCGTCGGCGGCTATGTGATCGAGGGGCATGTGCCCGCGAAGGAGATCGCCCGGCTGCTCCGCGAAAAACCCAAGGGCGTGAAGGGCCTCGCGGTCGCGGGCATGCCGATGGGGTCGCCCGGCATGGAGCATGGCGACCACCGCGAAGCCTATAAGGTCATGAGCTTCGGCCCTGCCGGTCAGCGCGTCTATGCGAGCTATGCCGCGAGCGGCGGCGCGCACGCGCACTGACCGAGGAGCCGCGCGTCAGGCCAGCTCGGCCTTGAACAGTTCGAGCATCCGTCCCCACGCCTTTTCGGCCGCCGCTTCGTTATAAGCGCGGCCATCGGGCGGACACCAGCCGTGCATCGCGCCTTCATACACCTCGACCTCATGCCACTGCTTGCGCGGCGCGAGCACCTCTTTCAGCAACACCTTTTCGTTCGGTGTTTCCTTGTCATCATTGTCGGCGATCGCGAACAGGTAGCCGGCGTTGGTTTTCGGGATCAGCAGATGCGGGCTGTCGGGCTTGTCGGTACCCACGCCGCCGCCATGAAAACTCCCCGCCGCGCCGACGCGATCGGGCTTCAGCGCCGCCGTATAGATGACCATCGGGCCGCCCATGCAATAACCGGTCGTGCCGAGCTTCCGCTTGGTATCGACTTCCTTCTGCGCATCGAGAAAGGCCAGATGCGCTTTGGCGTCGGTCTCGACGATCGGCTTGGTAAGCTGCTTCAGATAGCCGAACAGCTTTTCGCGTACGGCCGGATCGCTCCAGTCGTTCGCGGCATCGACCACCGGCGACTTTTGCCAGCGGTAAAATGGATTCACGGTCAGCACGGCGTAACCCTCGGCAGCGAGCCGGTCGGCCATCTGCCGGAATGCCGGACGGAGCCCCCGAATATCAGGCCACACGAGCACGCCGGGATGCTTGCCCTCGGCGGGCGCAACAAAATAGGCGTCGCAGGTTCCGTCGTCGGTCTTGATCGTGACGTCGCGCCCCTTCACCGGCTTCGCCGCCATCGCGCGCACCGGCAGCGCCGCAGCGAGCGCGCCGACGCCTGCAAGCGCGGTAAAGCTGCGCCGTGCGACGGGCATCCCAGCGCGATCCAGATCGGCTTCGGTATTCTCGGTGCACATGCAATCTCTCCTCGGGGACGTTTTGGGAAAGTCGCGGAAAATAGCGCAACTTCACTCGCGATTTCATATGTCGTCCCGTCATCGGGATCGAACCGGCGCGAAGCTAATCCAGCCGCCAAATGTAGGACAGCGATTTTTTGCGTGCTCCGTCAGCGGGTCAGCGCGGCGACCTCATCGAAGGTCTGCGCCACATGATGTACACCGAGCCCACGCAACATCGCGCCATGCGCCGCCCGGTCGACGATATGCCCCGCGCCGCAAAAGCCGACCACGGTCATCCCCGCAGCGATCGCGGCCTGCGCCCCCGTCGGCGAATCCTCGATCGCGAGACAGTCGACCGGGTCGACGCCCAGCCCCTTGGCGGCCGCAAGATAGATATCGGGAAACGGCTTGCCGCGATCCCAGCCGTCGGCGCTGTAGACATGCTCACCGAAATGATGGCCGAGCCCGAACAGGCCGAGCGCCCAGCCGATATATTCGGCGCGGCTCGACGAGGCGATCGCGCGGGGCAGAGGCCCAAGCGTGTCGAGAAACGCCGCGACACCCGGCACGGCATCGAAACTTTCCATATAGCGCGCCCGCGCCCGCGCGCGGTGCGTCTCGCGGAAGTCGTCGGGCAAGGCGCGCCCATATCGCGCGACGATGCGCCGCTCGGTCTCCTGCCAATTATGGCCATAATAATCACGCAGGCACTCGTCATAGGTCGCAGGCATGCCCGCGGCGGTCAGGCTCTCGGCGAGCGACAGGTTGGCGCGCACTTCGCTGTCGGCGACGACGCCGTCGAAATCAAAGATGATCGCGGCGGGAGGGGTCGATCTCATATTCTTCATATTTGCCGCCTAGAGCATCGGGGATCAGGAGACACCCCCATGAAATTCATTTCGCTCAAGTCGCGCGGCGGCAATTATCTGTTGGTCGCCGAAAATGTCGCTTGGCTGCGCGACTATGAAAATGGCCAGACGCAGGTCGGCATGGTCGGCGGCGCGCCGCTGCTGGTCGCGGGCAAGCTCGAGGACATCGCGGCGTCGATCCTCGAACAGGCGAACTCGACCAAGTGACGCCCCGGCGGCGGCTGCCGCGTCAGCGCATGACCTCATGTTCGCGCGCATAGCCCCACGGCCCCTCGCCCGACCAGCCGCGTCCGTCGGGGAAGCTGAGCTTCAACCCGCTGAGCTGCGCCGGGTCGAACAGGCGCATGTTCACGCCCATCAAATCGACCTCGCCGCCCATCCGTTCGATCAGTCCCTCGGTCGCCGACCAGTGTGTCGTGCAACCACAGGTCGCGCAGAAATGCAGGTCCGAATTGGGGTTCTCGCGATCGGCACGATTATAGGTCCGCGTTGCCCCTTCGATCACCACATCGCGCGGCGACATATAGCTCCAAAGGATACCGTGCGAGAAGCAGAGCGAGCAATTGCACTCGGCAATCTCCTCGGGCGCCTTGGCGAGGCGCACCGCGACGGCGCCGCAATGGCACGACGTCTCCCAGCTCATTCGACGGTGACCGACTTCGCCAGATTGCGCGGCTGGTCCACATCGGTGCCCTTTGCGACCGCAACATGGTAAGCCAGTAATTGCACCGGCACCGCATAAACCAGCGGCGCGATCAGCGGGTGGACCTTGGGCATCTCGATCGTCGCCATGCAGCCGTCGCCAGCTTCGGCGAGGCCTTCGGCATCGCTGATCAGCACGACCTTGCCGCCGCGCGCCATGACTTCCTGCATGTTGCTGACGGTCTTTTCGAACAAGGGCCCGCTGGGCGCGAGGACGATCACCGGCACCGCCTCGTCGATCAGCGCGATCGGGCCGTGCTTCATCTCGCCCGAGGCATAGCCCTCGGCATGGATGTACGAAATTTCCTTGAGCTTGAGCGCGCCTTCCAAGGCAAGCGGATAGTCGGGGCCGCGGCCAAGGTAGAGGACATCGCGCGCCGGGGCGACGAGGTGCGCCATCTTCGAGATTTCCTCGTCGTGCGCGAGTGCGGCGTTGAGCGCAGCGGGCGCCTCGATCAGATGCTTGACGATCTCATGCTCGTCGGCGGCGCTGAGCTTGCCCTTCTTGAGCGCGAGATGCGCCGCGAGCGCGGCGAGCACCGCGAGCTGGCAGGTGAAGGCCTTGGTCGAGGCGACGCCGATTTCGGGGCCCGCGTGCGTCGGGAGCAACAGGTCGGCCTCGCGCGCCATGCTGCTGGTCGGCACATTGACGACGACCGCGATCGTCTGGCCGTTCGCCTTGCAGTGGCGGAGCGCCGCGAGCGTGTCGGCGGTCTCGCCCGACTGCGAGATGAAGAGCGCGAGCCCGCCGGGTGCAAGCACCGGGTCGCGGTAGCGGAACTCCGACGCGACATCGATGTCGACGGGAACGCGCGCGAAGGTTTCGAACCAATATTTGGCGACCATACCGGCATAGAAGCTCGTGCCGCACGCGACGATGGTGATGCGCTCGACCGTCGACAGGTCGAAATCCATCTGCGGCAGCGCGACCGTCTGTTCGAGCGGACGGATGTAGGAGGAGAGCGTCTGCGCGACGACGGTCGGCTGCTCGAAAATCTCTTTCTGCATGAAGTGGCGATAATTGCCCTTCTCGACCGCGGCGGCGGTGACCCCCGAGGTCGTGATCTCGCGCGTCGCAGGATTGTTTTCGGCGTCGTAGATCTGCGCGCCATCCTTCGTGATGACGACCCAGTCACCCTCGTCGAGATAGGCGATCTTCTGCGTCAGCGGCGCAAGAGCCAAGGCATCGCTGCCGAGATAGGTTTCGCCCTCGCCATAACCGACGACCAGCGGCGAGCCGAGCCGCGCGCCGATGAGGAGGTCGGGATGCTGGCGGAAGGCGATCGCGAGCGCGAACGCGCCGCGAAGCTGCGGGAGAACGGCCTTCACCGCTTCCTGTGGCGACTTGCCGGCCTCGACCTGCTCGCTGACGAGATGCGCGACGACCTCGGTGTCGGTCTCACTCTCGAACTTGCGCCCGCGCGCCTGCAGCGCTTCGCGGAGCGGCTTGAAATTCTCGATGATCCCATTGTGGACGAGCGCGACCTCGCCCGTCGCATGCGGATGCGCGTTGCTCGTCGTCGGCGCGCCATGCGTCGCCCAGCGCGTGTGCGCGATGCCGACGGTCCCGGGCGCCGGATTGCTGCCAAGTTCCTTCACCAGATTGCCGAGCTTGCCCTCGGCGCGGCGGCGGATCAGTTGCCCGCCCTCGACCGTGCACACACCCGCCGAGTCATAGCCGCGATATTCCATGCGCTTCAGCCCGTCGACGAGGCGGTCCGCCACCTGGTCCTTGCCGATGATTCCGATAATTCCGCACATGGATAATGGCTTTCGTTAGAGCGTGTAAGGAACGCGGATGCCCGGCATCGATGCCGGGAAATCCTTTGTATTGCGTGTGACGAGAACGCGACCGCGAATCTGCGCGGTCGCAAGGATTATGGCATCGGGCGCTTTCAGTCTCGATCGCTCGCGGCGAAGCGCCGCAGCGCGGTGCGAAATCTCGTCGTCGATTTCGTCGAGCCCGAAACGCCCAAGAAACTGCAGCGCATCGCGAACGACCGCATCATGGCCCTTTGACAGCACTTCGATCCACGCCATCCGGCTGATCCACATGCGGGCCCCGCTTTCCGCGATGCGCCGCAACTCCCGCTGGGCGGGGCGATGGTCCAGCAAGGTATCGATTAGGATATTGGCGTCGAGGCTGTAGCCGCTCATTCGGATTTCTTTTGGCGCTTTTTGCCGGCTTTTTTGGTCAGCGCCAGATAATGCGCGCGCTCCCTGTCGTCCTCGTCAGTGAAACATTCGGGCGATTCCGCCCGAACCTCTTCATAGTCATCGTCCCACGGCCGGGTCCATTCGGCGCGCCGCTGGCGATCATATTCGCGCGGATCGATCGAAATGCCATGCCGCGCCCAGGCACCGAAGCCAACTTCCAGCCAGTCCTTCGGCGTCTCGGCGCGATAGGCCGCGACGGCCTCGCGGAGAACCGATGCGCGCGACTTCCCCTGCTCGGCTGCGAGCTGGTCGAGCCATTTGATGTCGTCGTCAGGCAGATCGGCGAGGATGCGAGTCATTGATATACTGATATCATATCATGATATCATGTCAATCAATCGACTTGCGATAGACCAGAAAACCCGATTTTTCGGCGATACGATCGTAGAGTTGCATCGCGGTGTCGTTGGTCTCGTGCGTGAGCCAATAGACGCGCGGCAACGAACGTTCCTTTGCCGCGTCATAGACCGCCTCGATCAAGGCGCGACCGACGCCCTTGCCGCGCGCTTCGGCGGTGGTGAACAGGTCCTGCAGGTATAGCGACGGCAGCAGTGACGTCGTGCTGCGGTGGAGCAGATAATGGGTCAGGCCGAGGAGTACGCCGTCCTGTTCGGCGACGAGCGCGAACATCGGCTCGTAGGGATCGAAGAAGCGCTCCCAAGTGGAGGCCGTGACCTCCGGCGCCAGCGCCGTATCGCCGCTGCGGCCATAGAAGGCGTTATAGCCGTCCCAGAGCGGCAACCACTGGTCGTAATCGGCGCGCGCCGCCGGGCGAACGATCAGGCCGCTCATGACCGGCCGAAATTGCGGTCGACGAAGATCATCGCGAATTGCCGCGGATCGGGCGCCTCGCCATTGCCCGCGGCGAAGCGCGCCTTGCCGTCGGTCCAGATTTGCAGAATCTGCGCTTTCAGGTCGGGGCCGAACTTCATCTGCTGCTCGACGATCTGTTCCCAGCTTCCCTTGATGCCGAAGCTCTGCTCGAGTTGCGGCACCATCGCCTTGCAATATGTCTCGGTCGCGGCGTCGAGGTGGCCGATAGCCTTGAGCACCCAAGCGTCGACAAAGCGCAAAAAGGGCTTGTCGGTATAGCGGTCACTCACTTTGTCTTCTCCAATGTCCATTCGTCGCGGAGCAGGCCATAGATCAGCGAATCGCGCACGCCGATATGTGTTTCCCATTCGCCGCGCAGCCGGCCCTCGCGCTGGAAGCCCAGCCGTTCGAGCAGTCCGATCGAGCCCCGATTTTCGGGATCTGTGTCAGCAAAGATCCGGCGCAGCTTCATCTCGCCGAACCCATGGTCGATCACCCGCGCCACCGCTTCGCGCGCGATGCCGCTGCCCCATTGGTCACGGCGGAGGATATAGCCGATTTCCTTCACGTCGGGCTTGCCGTCGATCAGGATCACCCAGCCGAGCGCGACATCGTCGCCGGCAGTAATCGCCCAGCAAAGATAGCCCTGCCCTTCGCTAGCATTGCCTTTGACATAGTCGGCCGTCTCGGCGGGCGATGTGTGCGGTCCGCTCGACCACCAGATCATCACCTCGGGATCAGACAGCACCGAAAACAGCGCAGCGGCATCATCCTCGCGCAGCTGGCGCAGCACAAGGCGCGCGGTCGTCAGTGTCGGCGCGGACATGGGGCTATTTTTTCTCCGCCGCCTTCTTCTTGCGCATCGCGTCGTGGAAACGGTCGGCCCAGCCCGGCTTGACCAGTTGCTCGCCGCGCACGATGCGGAGTTCACCATCGGCGACGTCGCGCGTCACCGCGCTGCCCGCCGCGACGATCGCATCGGCACCGATCTTCACCGGCGCAACCAGCGCGCTGTTCGATCCGATGAAGGCGCGCTCGCCGATCTCGGTCTTATATTTGAAATAGCCGTCGTAATTGCAGGTGATCGTGCCCGCGCCGATGTTCGCGCCGGCCCCCACGCTGACGTCGCCCAGATAGGTCAGATGGTTCGCCTTCGCGCCCTTGCCGAGGACCGCCTTCTTCGTCTCGACGAAATTGCCGATCTTCGCTTTCTCGCCCAGGATCGTGCCGGGGCGCAGCCGCGCGAACGGGCCGACCTCACATCCCGTACCGATGATCGCCCCCTCGATATGGCAGTTGGCGCGGATATTGACGCCGTCGGCGACCTTCACGCCGGGCCCAAAAAAGACATTGGGCTCGATCGTCACGTCGCGGCCTAGCTCGGTGTCCCATGAGAACCAGACCGTGTCGGGCGCACGCAGCGACGCGCCGCCCGCCATCGCCTCTTCGCGCTTGAACGTCTGCCACTGCGCCTCGGCGGCCGCGAGTTCAGCGCGGCTGTTGATCCCGGCAACATCGGCGGGATCGGCCTTTACGACCGCACAGCGGCGCCCGTCGGCGTTCGCGATATTGACGATATCGACGAGGTAAAATTCCTTGGCCGCATTGTCGTCGGTCACGCGCGCGAGCAGCGCAAAGAGGTCGGCCGACTTCGCGGCCATCAGCCCCGAATTGCAGAGGCGCACCGCGCGCTCGGCGTCGGTCGCGTCCTTATGCTCGACCATCTTGGTGACATAGTCGCCGCCCTCGGAATCCTTGGCGGTGATGACGCGCCCATATTGCAGCGGATCGGCGGGCTCGAACGCGAGCACGACGACCGCTGGCGCATCGGCGGCACCCAGCCGGTCGATCATCGCCTGCATCGTCGCGGTGGGAACGAAGGGCACATCGCCATAGAGGATCAGCACATCGCCGTCGAAACCCGCGAGCGCCGCTTCGCCCTGCTGCACCGCATGGCCCGTGCCGAGCTGCGGATCCTGCACCGCAAGCTCGGCGCTGCCCGCGAGCGCAGCCTCGAGCTGATCGGCCTTGTCGCCGACGATCACGACCTTCTTCGCGGGATTGAGCGCATCGACGCTCGCCATCAGGTGGAGCAGCATCGGTCGCCCCGCGATCGGGTGCAGCACCTTGTGCAGGTCGGATTTCATGCGGGTACCCTTGCCCGCGGCAAGGACGATAGCGGCGATAGGATTGCTCATGCGCGCTGCCATGCCAGCAAATCATTGCGGTTTCCAGAGCATCGCGCCATGCGCAGCGGATGAACGGATTTCCTTTTACGATCGTCGGCTTCGACCTCGACGGCACTTTGCTCGATACGCTCGGCGACCTTGCCGCCGCGGTCAATCACACGCTGGCATCGATGGACCGCGCCCCGCTGACCCCCGACGCGGTGCGGCCGATGATCGGACGCGGCGCGAAGCATATGCTCCAAGAGGGTCTCCGCGCATCGGGCGGCGTTCCCGATGGCGCGGTCGAACGGCTTTATCCCGAACTGCTGGACTTTTATGCCGCGCATATCGCCGTCCACAGCCAGCCCTTCCCCGGCGTGATCGCCGCGCTCGACCGGCTCGACGCACTCGGCGTGCGCACCGCAGTGGTCACCAACAAGGCCGAACACCTCGCACGCCTGCTGCTCGCCGAATTCGATATGGTCGACCGCATGGCGGCGATCATCGGCGGCGACACGCTGGGTGTCCGCAAGCCGTCGCCCGAACCCATCCATGCCATGGTCGAGCGATGCGGCGGCGGCCGCGCCGCGTTCGTCGGCGACAGCATCTATGACGTCATGGCGGCGAAGAATGCGGGCGTGCCCAGCGTGGCGGTCAGCTTCGGTTTCCTCGACCGCCCCGCGCCGGAGCTTGGCGCCGACCATGTGATCGACCATTTCGACGCGCTGGTTCCGTTCCTCGCGACGCTCTAGCGCTTGCGCCACTTCGTCCAGAGATGCTTCGCGAGCATCGCGGGCGGCATGCGCAGCCAGTGCGAGCGGACGTAAAAGGCCTGTTCGAGCAGTGGGTCGGTCGCCCGCCCCCAATCGTCGCGCGCAAGCAAGCGGCGGCGGAACCATATATCGGTTGGATCCATCCGATCCCACCCGCTCGGCAGCTTCGCGCCATAGATATCGCGCGACAGCCGCGCCGCGCGATGCACCGCGTCCTGCAAGCCGTGGAGCGCCGCGCGACCGTCGAGCTGCCCCCAGAAACCTGGATCGGCTTCGGCAAAGTCACGCGTCATCGTGTGGAAATCCCACAGATTGCGCAGCCCGCCCTGCAAATCGCCGTCGGCGAGCATATGTGCGGCGCAGTGGCACGCCATGTCGGCGGGGTTCAGCACCGCATAGCCGCCACCGTTCGTCACCGCGTCGCTCATCATCGCGAGCGCATCGGGCGTGATCCGGTGGGTGCGCGGCAGGATCGTGTGGTGGACGTCGATCATGCGGTCGCGCACCTTGTGGATCAGCGGCGGCAGCTCGTGCATATGCGCGCGGTAATAATGATCGTCATAGGGATCGGACTTCACCCATTCCCACCCGGCGTTGAGCAGCTCATTCTCGGCGCGCCGGATGTCGGAGGCGAGAACGAGGATATCGAGGTCGCCGATCTGGCGCCCCGCCGAACAGGTCATGCGGGCGGCGGCATAGGCGGCGCCTTTCAGCAGCACGAACTCGATCCCCGCGGGTGCGAGCGCGCGCCGCGCCATCTCGGCCTCCCACAAGGCCTGGCGCTGCGCGACCGCGGCGGCGGCGCGCTGGTCGGCGAACAGTGCGGCGACGGTGGGCGGTAAATCGGCCTCCGCCAACCGGTGCGCGAGTGTCGCGAGCATCGCCTCGCTGCGCGCGACGCCGATCACGCCGTCCCAGTCGCGCGGCGAAAGCGCGGCCGGATCGCGGCGCCCCGCGAGCAGCTCGACGAAGGCGCGTACCGCACTCACCGGGGCGCCTCCGCCCATAGCTGCTCGACCAGCGCGATACCGGTCGCGCTGTCGGGATAGGAAATGCCGAACGCCGGCGTCTCGCGAACGAGCCGCGTCAGCGCGGCAAAACCCGCTTCGCCGAGCGCGATATAGTTGGTCGACGCCTCGGTCAGCCGCACGAATGCCTCGCCCTCGCCCATCGGCTCGATGCTTGCCTCGCCGCCGAAGCGCGGGAAGAGCAGCAGCGCCGGGCGCGCGGGCTCGTGCATCGCAGCGATCGCTTCGGGCCGCGGGATCAGGTGGCGGATATCGCCCTTCGGCGTGCCCGCGAGCAATGGGCCGAGCCGCGACGGATCGACCTTTGCCGCTACCTCCGTAATCGCTTCATTCTTGAGGCTGACGGCGCGCGGAAAGGCGAAAGCGTCGCCGCCCTCGGGGTCGATCAGCGTGAACTCGTCGCCCATCAGCCGCCAGTCGCCCTCGCCGAGCAGCGCCGCGAGGGTCGATTTGCCCGACCCCGATTCGCCCGACAGGATCACAGCACGCCCATCCTTCGCGACCGCGCTGGCGTGGAGCAGCATGTGCCGTCGCCAGCCCAATGCGACCTGCAAATTCATCCCCATCTCGGCGGCAAGCAGCCCCATCGACAGCGGCAGCGGCAGCGCGTCGGGAACGACGAAATCGCCGCCGATATGCACCGAAGGCCTTACCCAGCGCCGCCACGGCCGCGCCGCGAACAGGCGCACCGTTGCGTCGGCGGGGCAATCATCGTCCTTTGGATATCCAGCGTACAGCCGTTCGAGCGCCGCAATTGGCTCGCCCCAGTCGCTTCCGATCCGGAACTGCACCGGCCCGACCGCAATGCGAATGCTGTGCCTCACGCGCGCTCCACCAGCCCCATCGCGGCAAGTTCTCCGAGGCGCTCGGCGAGGATCGGCTGCACGTCGCCGCCATCGCCCAGATCGAACGTCGCCGCGAGCCGCGAAGCGAGCGTCGCCGCGCTACACGCGTCAGCGCCCATCGCGCCCAGAATCTCGGGCATCGGCGACACGACGAGGTGCGTCTGCATCGACCGCCGGTCGAAAATCGCGGTCAGTTCGCCCAGCGGCTCGATCCGCAGCGCGCCCGGCGGCGCGGCGCGATAGGCGCGATCAGTCATAGACTTCGGCGGCGGCGGTCAGCTTCGCAAGGATGGCCATCAACGTCGCGCGTTCGCCCGCGCTGATATTCGATTCGAGCTGTGCCTCGCTCGCGAGCGCCGCGGGGACGATCGCGTCATAGAGCGAACGCCCCGTTTCGGTGAGTTCGAGGTGATGCGACCGCCCGTCGGCTTCATGCGCCTGGCGCGCGATCAACTGGCGATCGGCGAGTGCCTTGGCGGCGCGGTTCACCGTGACCTTGTCCATGCGCGTTGCCTCGACCAGTTCGCGCTGCGTCTTCGGCTGCCCCTCGCCCAGCACCGCCATCAACCGCCATTCGGGAATCTTCAGCCCGAAGCGATTTTCATATTCGGCGGCAATCCGGCTCGACAGGGCATTGGATGCGATGGACAGGCGGTACGGCAGGAAATTGTCGAGATTCAGCTTCTTCGCGGCCATGCCTTACAAACCCTCACCTTTTGCCCGGTCGCAGTCATCCTATAGCCTGTTTCGGGTCTGTGAAGGTCTCACGACGGGAGAATCAGAAAGAAAGTCGCGCGCCGACCCACAAGGTGCGCGGCGTCGCACGTTCGACGATCCCCGACGAGGAAATCGCGGCGGGCACCAACTCGTCGAACAGATTCTCGCCGCGCCCCTCGATGCTGATCGCCTCGGCAAGCTTCCACGAGAGGCCGGCGTCGAGCGTCAGCGCATCGTCGAGTTCGAGCAGGCCAAGGTCATCCTCATTCTGCTTGCCGACATAGCGCAGCGTCGCAAAGCCGCCGAACGGGCCACTGCCATTGCTGCGCAGCGACACGCTGCCGCCATGCTTCGCAATCTGTGCGGGGCGGCGGCCATCGAGGACTGCTGCGCCGCCCGAGGCATCGACCTTCGCATCGGTAAAGGCATAGGTAGCGCGGAGCGTCGCGGGGCCGATCCGCTGCTCGGCGCTGACCTCGACCCCCTTGCTGTCGATCGCGTCGAGATTCTGCCGCTGATTGAGGTTCGGCGCGAGCGTCACATTCGCGATCGCGTTCGTCAGATGATTGGCGAACAGCGTCGCCGACAATTTCGTTCCGCCGCTCTCCCAGTCGGCCCCGACCTCACCGCCCCACAGCCGCTCGGGCTTGAGCATCTCGTTCGCGGTCGTCACCTCGGCCCCAACGCGGAACGGGCGGTAAAGCTCGTTGAGCGTGGGCAGGCGCCAGCCGCGATAGGCGGCGGCACGGAGCGAAAACGTGTCCGAGGTCCAGCGCACGCCGGCGCGGCCGCTGCCTTCCCACCCCTGCCGCGCGGCAAAGCGCAGGTCGGTGATGACGGGGCCGGCAATATTGCGTTCGAGCCGATACCCCTCGCCGAGCCACCAGCGATCGACGCGGCCACTCAGTGTCCAGAGGAGGCCGTCATTCGAGTCACCCGACGTCCACTCGGCGAAAGCCCCCACCGTGTCGCTGCTGCCGCCCGCGATGCGGTGGCGGCCCGGAACGACGCCGGTGAAAAAGAAATCCTCCTCGGTCCGGCCGGTCGTGCGGCGCCAGTCCACGCCGATGCGCAGCGGGTTTTCGAGATCGATTCCGGGACGCACTTCGACGCGCGCACCGAGCCCTGTCGCCGGCACGCGCTGGAAGAGTGCGGGCGCGACGCTGTTCCGTCCCGCAGCGACGCTCGCGAAACCACTCTCGAAATCGCGAAGTTGGATATAGGCGAGCGCGAGCAACTGGGTCGAACCCCACGGATTGTGCAGGAAACGAAAACTGGCGTCGACCCCGTCGATCCGGCTGTCGGTGAAATCGGTACCGCGGTCGCGCCGGTCGGAAAAGCCGCGCACACTCGCTTCGACCCGGCTGTCGTCACCGGCATCGAAACGCAGCCGCAGACCAACGCCGCCCTGTTCATAGGGTGCGGCGCGATCGACCGTGCCGCGCTGCCGCTTGGCAACGGGAATGAAGCCGTCGCCGCGGCCATAGCGTGCATCGAGCGCGACGTGCCCGCCTTCGCCGAGTTCGGTTCCTGCCGACGCCGAAGCGTCCAGACTGTCCCGGCTGCCATAGGCGATGCTGCCCGACACACTGTCGGTCATCTCCGAATGAAGGCCGATCGTTCCTGCGAGCGCACCGGAACCATCGGCGCCGCTGCCACCGCCGCGCGTGACGAAGATGCCACCGAGATTGATCGCGTCATAGGCGCTCCACGCTACCCAGCCGCCGAAGGGATCGGCCTGCGGGATTCCGTCGAGCGTCACCAGCGCGCGGCTCGACGCGTTGCCGCCGAGCCCGCGGAGTGTGATGCCCTGACTCGTCGGATGGGCAGAGCGCCCGTCCGATCGACGAAATTGCACCAGCCCCGCCTCGTCGCGCAGCCGGTTTTCGATCCGATTGCCCAGCCCCGGATCGACGTCGGTCAGAAAGCTGTTCGCCTGGACCTTGTCGCTGTCGGACCGACCGAGCACGCCGCTGCCGATCACGACGATGACATTCTTCGGCAACGGATAATAATGGACGCAGCACTCTTCGTAATAGGTTTCGTCGGTGGGCTCGGCTGGCGCTTCCTGCTGTGCCACCGTCGCCGCCGGCAACGCCAGCGCGGCAACCCCCGTCAAAAGCCGGATCACGCGGGCTTCACCGCGTCGGGATGCGCCTTCTGAAACGCGTCCAGCTCCATGCACGCCGCATCGATCTCGACCAGCCGCGGAAAGGCATCGAGCGGCACCTCGAAGCGGCGCGCGTTATAGATTTGCGGGACGAGGCAGCAGTCGGCGATCCCGGGCGTGTCGCCACCGAGATAGCGCCCGTCGCCCGCCATCGCCTCCAACGCCTCGAACCCCTGCGTGATCCACGTCGCGATCCAGCGTTCCTTGGTCTGTTCGTTGAGCCCGAGGTCGCGTTTCAGATATTTGAGTACGCGCAGGTTGTTGAGCGGATGGATGTCGCTCGCGATCACCTGCGCGCGCGCCAGCGCAACCGCGCGCGGCATCGCTTCTTCGGGGATCAGCCGTGGTTCGGGGAAGGCGCGGTCGAGCCAGTCGATGATCGCCATGCTCTGGATGATCGGCTCGCCATCGACGACGAGCATCGGGACGAACCCCTGCGCATTCTGCTCGAGATAGGCGTCGCTGCGCTGCTCGCCCGCGATCAGGCTGATCTCGACGCGCTCATAATCGAGCCCTTTGAGATTGAGCGCGATGCGCACGCGAAAGCTGGCCGAGGAGCGGAAATAGTCGTGGAGAACGAGCTGGGGCGTCGGATGTGTCATGGCGCAGCCTAATGCGATGCTTTCGGCATCTCCGCAATCCATTGCCTGAGCAGCGCCGCGCCTTCCTTGTGCACCGTCGAGCGCCCGACCTCGGGCATCGCGATGCCGGGATCGGTGCTTTCGAGCCGATAGATGAGGAAGCTGTGCGCGGGATCGCCCGGCGCAATCGCAAATTCCATCCCCCCGCTGCCACGCCCCGCCGCGGTCGGGCGCTTGCCGATGCCGTAATTCACGCCCGCCGGATCGTCGGTCCAGCGCAGGAACAGCCCGCTGTTCGACGCGCTTCCTGCGGGATTGTGACAATGCGCGCAATTGACGTCGAGATAGGCACGCGCGCGGTCGGCAACGCTGCCGCTCTTGGGGTCGTCCCACTGCGGCATCGTCGGTTTCAGCGCGGCGACATTGTCGAAATAGAGGGCGCGCAATTTGTCGGACGCGGCCGGATCGGGAATGAAGTTGCGTGCCTTGGGCCCGATCGGGACGATCTCGCCGCTCAGACTGTGACATTCCTTGCACTGATTCTTGTTCGGCACCGCATAGCGGATGCTGTGCGTCTCGCCGTCGGGGCTCTTGAAACTCACCGGCACGCGCCGTCCACCGAGCGCCAGCGTCGCATCCTTGCCGTCGGCGTCCCAGATATAGGGCAGCGCGGTCCAGCCCGACGCACGGCGGATCAGCAGCCGCGTCTCGACCGGGCGCCCGCCATTGACGTCGCTCCAGCCGAAGCTTTTGACGAGCACGGTGCCGACCGGAAAGTCGATCACCCCGTCGCTTCCGACCTTCGCCTTCTTCCCCACCGGGATCGAGATGAAGCGGTGCTTGTCGGTATAATCGCTGAACAAGGGCGCACGCAGCGTATAGCGGAGGCCCGTCGAAGGCTGCGCGGGATCATTGCCCCGAAACAGACCGAATGCCGACAATTTCGGCGGCATCATGTCGCTCTCGACGACAGCCTGATCAACACCCGGCGGCGCCAGCGCCGCGCCGCCGCTCGAGCATAATAATGCCGCGCCAATCGCGGCCAATACCCGCTTCACTTGACCTTCGCCTCCATCGCATCGGGCAGCTTGATCGCCGGCAACGCCGCGGGGGGCGTGCCCTTCGACAGGTCGGCGGGCGCCGGCTTTGCTTCGCTCTGCGGCGTCTTCACATCGGGCAGGTTCAGCGACAGCACGCCGACCTTGTCGAGCACGACCGCATCGCCCGCACCGTCCCACAATACCGGCGGAATACTGCCCCCCATCGCCGCCGCGATCATGTCGCCCCCGGGGAATTTCGGCGCATAGCCCGCCTTGCCATGCTGGTTCCCGCGCACGACGATCGCTTTCGGCAACGGCTGGTATTTCGGATCCTTATGCTCGTAGCGATAGCCGACGATCATCACATTCGCGGTGCCGTTCTGGTCGAAGACATTGTCGAAAATCTCGACATTGCGGTTCGCCATGACGAGCACCCCGGTGCCCGTCGGCACGCTCGCGACGATATTGCCCTTGGGCGCGAAGTTCGGCGTGCTGTTGTCGTTGACGATATTCTCGAACACGCGGACATTGTGCCCGCCCTGCATCGGCAGGCTGGGCAGGTCGAACACCAATATGCCGCCGGTGTTCTTCGTCGCGATATTGTCGTGAACGTCGGCGTCATAGCTGTTCTCGATCTCGATCCCCGCGACATTTTCAGTCGCGATCGAATCGCGGACGACGATATTCTTCGACTGGCCGACATAGATGCCCGCGTCCGACGCGCCGCGCACGAAAACGCTGTCGATCAGCACGTCGCTGCTCTCAACCGGATAGATGCCGTAGGCGCCGTTGGTTTCCTTCGGCCCCGCGGCCCATTCGACGCGCAGCTTGTAATAGACGATGCGGTCGGCACCCTTCGACTTGATGCCGTCGCCCTTGGTGTTGAGCACCGCAAATTGGGTGAGGAGCACGTCGTCGGAGGTGACGAGCAGCCCCTCGCCCGTGCCCTGCTGTCCGGTAAAGTCGAGGATCGACCCGCCCTCGCCCGCCCCGGCGCCGCGCACGGTGACGCCCGCAACGTCGAGCGACAGGCCGTCGGTCAGCTTCCACACGCCCGCGCCGAGTTGCACCGTGTCGCCCGGCTGCGCAAGAATCAGCGCTTCTTGCAGCTTTTCGTTGGCATCGGGCGTTGTTGCACTGACGCTGATCACTTTCGCCGCCGCCGGACTGGCGGCAAAGCCAGCCACGATGCAGAGCGTCGCCGCGTGGCACAGGCCATGGAATCGCATATGTCTCTCCCCTTATTTTCGGGGAGCATGGTACAAGACTTGACGCAAGCCAAGCGATGTTGCTGACATATGTGTAGCTAACCCGGGGAGAGGTCGCTTGATTCACAGATTAGGTTTGGCGCTTGTCGCCTTGATTGCCGTGCCGTCGATGGCTGCGGCACCCGCGCCGATCGCGGGACGATGGAAAACCGACGATGGCAAGGGCATCGTCGTCATGGCTGCGTGCGGCAACAAGATGTGCGGGCGCGTCGAACGCCTGCTGATCAAACAGCCCGCCGGGGGCCAGCTCGACGAGCGCAATCCCGACAAGTCGAAACGCGGCCGCAAGGTTACGGGCCTGCAGATTTACTGGGATCTTGTGCCCCACGGCGACAGCTGGAAGGGCGAAGGCTATAGCCCCGAAGACGGGCGCTATTACAAGGCGCACCTGCGCGTGAAGGGCGACAAGATGACGATGAAGGGCTGCGTCAGCGTGTTTTGCCGCACAGTGACGTGGACGAAGATGAGCTAGGCATTTCCGCTCGTGTCGAGCGAAGTCGAGACACCCTTAAGTCGCACTCGACCGATGGGCATCTCGACTTCGCTCGATGCGAACGGATTTCTAGTGAGACTTATGCGTCGGCGCCCAAAATCCAGTCGACGCCCGCCGCGACATGGATACGCGTGGTGTCATAGATCGGCAGGACATTGGCGTCGGTATCGACCAGCATTACCAATTCGGTGCACGCCAGCACGATCGCCTGAATATCCTGCTTCGCGATGTCGGTGATGAAGGTCTTCATCGTCCGGCGCGAACTTTCGTTCACCTTGCCCAGCATCAGCTCTTCATAGATGATCCGGTCGATCTCGTCGGTCCGCGTCGCGTCATACGGCGCGAGTGTAAGCCCGTGACGCACCAGCCGCTGGCGGAACCAGGGCTCGGTCATCACATTGCGCGTACCGATCACCGCGGTTGCCTTGACGCCGTCGGCCTTCATCTTTTCGCCGGTTTCGTCGACGATATGGAGCAAAGGGATCGAGATCGCCGCGGCGACGTCCTCGGCAACCTTGTGCATCGAATTAGCGGCGATCATCAGCGCGGTCGCGCCAGCGGCCTCGAGCCGCTGCGCCGATGCGATCAGCACCTCCTTCGCATGCGTCCATTGCTCGGGCGTCGTGATCCGCGACAGCTCGCAATAGTTGAGGCTCTCCATCAGGATCGGCGCCGAACAGGCAGTACCAAGGCGCTTTTGCACACCCTTGTTGAGGTGCCGGTAATAGAGCTCGGTCGATGCCCAGCTCATTCCCCCGATCAGGCCGATTTTGCGCAAGATGGTCCTCCGAAATACAACAGGACCGGGTCTCGCCGGACCCGGTCCCGAACTTGGCTAGAAAAACTGGCGCCCGCGGGCAAGCCCGCGAGCGAAGTTTTGCGGCAAAGCGTCAGTGTCCGCTGCCGCTGAGGGCCTTGACGATGTCGTCGGCCATCTTCTTCGCATCGCCGAGCAGCATCATCGTCTGGTCCATATAGAAGACGTCATTGTCGACGCCGGCATAGCCGACCCCGCCCATCGAGCGCTTCACGAACAGCACGGTCTTGGCCTTTTCGACGTCGAGCACGGGCATGCCGTAAATTGGCGATGATTTGTCGGTCTTCGCCGCCGGGTTCGTCACGTCGTTCGCACCAATGACAAAGGCGACGTCGCACTGCGCGAACTCGCCGTTGATGTCCTCAAGCTCGAACACCTCGTCATAGGGCACGTTCGCTTCGGCGAGCAGCACGTTCATATGGCCGGGCATGCGTCCCGCGACCGGATGGATCGCATATTTGACGTTCACGCCCTCTTTCTTGAGCTGGTCGGCCATTTCGCGCAGCGCATGCTGTGCTTGTGCTACCGCCATGCCGTAACCGGGAACGATGATGACATTCTCGGCCTGGCTCATCAGGAAGGCGGCGTCTTCGGCGCTGCCCGGTTTCCACGGGCGCTGTTCCTTCGAACCGCCCGCGCCGCCGCCCGAATCGTCGGCGCCGAAGCCGCCCGCGATCACGCTGATGAAGCTGCGGTTCATCGCGCGGCACATGATGTACGACAGGATCGCACCCGACGAGCCGACGAGCGCACCGGTGATGATCATCGCAGTATTGCCGAGCGTGAAGCCCATCGCCGCCGCGGCCCAGCCCGAATAGCTGTTCAGCATCGACACGACGACGGGCATATCGGCGCCGCCGATCGGGATGATCAAGAGGAAACCGATCGCGAAGCTAAGCCCGGTGATCGTCCAGAACACCCACGGCGACTGGTCCTGCGTGAAATAAGCCGTCAGCGCGACGATCGCGGCGAGCGTGCCGAGGTTGATGATATGCCGCCCCGGCAGCATGATCGGCGAGCCCGACATATTGCCGTTGAGCTTCAGGAAGGCGATGACCGAGCCCGAGAAGGTAATCGCACCGATCGCGATACCCAGCCCCATCTCGATGCGGCTGACGACATGGATCTGTCCCGCGGCATCGGCAATGCCGAATGCGACGGGGTTGAGATAGGCGGCAGCCGCCACCGCGACTGCGGCAAGACCGACGAGGCTGTGGAACGCCGCGACGAGCTGCGGCATCGCGGTCATCGCGATCTTGCGCGCCATCACGATACCGATGACCGCACCGATGCCGATCGCGACAAGGATTTCGACGAGCGAGATGGTGTCGAGCACGCCACCAGCATCCACCGGCGCATGCGTCAGCATGGTGGTGACCACCGCGATCGTCATGCCGATCATGCCGAAGCGGTTGCCGCTCTGCGCCGTCGCCGGGCTCGACAGCCCGCGCAGCGCGAGGATGAAGAGGACGCCCGCTACCAGATAGGCAACGGCCGCATAAGGATTCACCGCGCCATGGCCGCCCGTCGCGGCCGAGAGAATGGCCTGTACGTCCATCTCAGCGCTCCTTCTTCTTGTACATCGCGAGCATGCGCGACGTCACGGCGAAGCCACCGAAGATATTGATGCTCGCCATCACCACCGCGGCGAGGCCGAGCCATTTCGACGTGGCCGATCCCGCAGCAGCGCTGGCGATCAGCGCGCCGACGATGATGACCGACGAAATAGCGTTGGTGACGCTCATCAGCGGCGTGTGCAGCGCCGGCGTCACCGACCAGACGACGAAATAGCCAACGAAGCAGGCCAGGACGAAAATCGAAAAAATGGAGATAAAATCCACGGCAAGCTCCCCTGCTGATTCCGCGAGGCCACCTCTTGCCGTGGCCATGCTGGCGTGTCGACTCCAAAGCAGCCAAAAAAGAAGGGCCCGCATTCCCCCAAGCGAGAAATGCGGGGCCCACGTGACATAAAATATCGCCGCGCCGCGGCGCCGCAATATTACATTGTCGGTATCAGCACCGCGTCGACGACATGAACGACACCGTTCGATTGGCCGAGGTCGGTCGCCGTCACCGTCGCCTTGTTGCCGCTCGCGCTGGTCAACAGGATCGCATCGCCGCTCTTGGTCGCGGTCAGATCCTGTCCATCGACGGTCTTCAGAAGCGCGGTGCCACCGCCTTCGGTGATCTTCGCGGCGAGATCGCCTGCAGTCAGCTTGCCGGGCACGACATGATATTTGAGGATACCCGCGAGCACCTCCTTCTGCGCCGGACGCATCCAGCCGTCGCGCGTCACCGGCGGCACTTGCGCAAACGCCGCGTCGGTGGGCGCGAAGACCGTGAACGGTCCGGCGCCCGACAGCGTTTCGGACAGGCCCGCCTGTGTCACGGCGGCCGCGAGCGACTTGTGGTCGGGAGACGCCGAGAGATTCGCGGCAATGCTACTGCTCGCCATCATCTGCGACGGGCTGGCAGCGGGTGCAGCCGCCGTTTCGCCGGTGGCGATGGTCGTCGTCTCGGTCGGCGTGTCGGTCTTGCCGCAACCCGACAGCGCGAGCGCGGCCGCTGCGGCCGTCAAAATCAGGGGGGTCTTCATTGTCCGTCCTTCAAAATGACGCCCGCAGCGGCGCGAATCGTCAGCCGAGAGTCGGCATCAACACGCCGTTGATGACGTGAATGTTACCGTTCGACTGTTCGACGTCAGGCTGGGTGATGAAACCGCTGCTGCCCTGCGTGCCGTCGACCTTGATGTTGCCCTGCACCTCGGTGAAGGTCAGCGTTTCGCCTTCGACGGTCGCCAGCGTCGCCTTGCCGCCGCCGGCCTTGATCTTGGCGAACAGATCCTCGGCGGTCACGCGGCCCGGAACGACATGATAGGTCAGCACCTTGGCGAGCGATTCGGTGTTGCCCGGGTTCATCAGCCAGTCGGTCATCTGCTGCGGAACCGCAGCAAAGGCTTGGTCGGTCGGCGCGAACAAAGTGAAGGGTTGGCCGGCCAGCTTGTCCGAAACGCCGGCGGCGGTCAGCGCGTTGGCCAGCGTCTTATGGTCGGGCTTCGCAGCGATTTCGAGCGCGATTCCGGTGGGCTGGGCGGGAGCGGCGGGCGCTGCGGCTTCAGCCGGAGCAGCCGCATCGGCGGCGACTTCGGTCGCTTCGGCCGGGGCGGCGGTTTCCTGCGCGTAAACCGGCGACAGGGTGGCAAGCACAAGGAGGGGAGTGGCGAAAAGCTTCGCAGACGACATCAATCATTCTCCAATTGGTTGAGAGTCAGGGTTAGGGAAACCCTGAACGCATAGTAACCAATGGAAGTTTCATGAAAAGGCCGAAATCGGCCATTTCGTCGACGAAATTACCCCAGGAGGCGCTCGTTCACGACCTTGCCGCCTTGCGTCAGGCGCACCGCATTGCCGATTTCCTCGTCGAGCACGGGCTTGCCCGCTTCCTTGTCCCAGAAGGCCGAGAGGAAGTTGAACAGGTTGCGGCTGAACAGCGCGCTGGTATCGGCGGGCATCAGCGCCGCGATATTCTTCGCGCCGATCACGGTGACGCCGTGGATGCGCTTCGCCTCGCCTGAGACCGATCCCTCGACATTGCCGCCGCTTTCGGCTGCCATGTCGACGATCACGCTGCCGCTCCGCATCGTCGCGAGTTGTACGTCCGAAATCAGCCGCGGCGCGGGGCGCCCCGGGATCAGTGCGGTGGTGATGACGATGTCCTGCTTGGCGATGTGCGACGACACGAGTTCGGCCTGCGCCGCCTTATATTCGTCGGACATTTCGGTGGCATAGCCACCCGCGCCCTCGCCCTCGATCCCCGCGACCGTCTCGACGAAGATCGGCTTGGCGCCGAGCGACAATATCTGTTCCTTGGTCGCGGCGCGAACGTCGGTCGCGCTGACCTGTGCGCCAAGGCGGCGCGCGGTCGCGATCGCCTGCAGCCCGGCGACGCCCACGCCCATCACAAATGCCTTCGCGGCGCTGACGGTGCCTGCGGCGGTCATCATCATCGGAAAGGCGCGGCCATAGGCGTTCGCCGCGATCAACACCGCCTTGTAGCCCGCGAGATTCGCCTGGCTCGACAATATGTCCATCGACTGCGCGCGCGTGATGCGCGGCATGAATTCCATCGCCAGCGCTTCGAGCCCCAGCTTTGCATAGTCGTCGACGCGCGCGCGTTCGCCGAACGGGTTGAGCCCGGCGGCGAGCCAGGCGCCATCGGCAAAGCCCGACAGTCCCTTGGGATCGGGGCCCTGGATCGCGAGAATGATGTTCGCGCCCTTCAGCACATCGGCGCGGCTGCCAACGCTGGCGCCCGCTGAGCTATAATCGGCATCGGCGATCGAAGCCTGATCGCCCGCCCCCGATTCGACGGCAACTTCGGCGCCCAGCCCAATGAATTTCTTCACGGTTTCGGGGGTCGCGGCGACGCGGGTCTCGCCTTCGGCGAGTTCCTTCAGAACTGCGATGCGCATGCGCGAAGCCCGGTCAGGACGCGATGAGCAGGACGACGCCGACGGTTACGATCGCGGTGATGATCGAACCGATTTTCAGCAGGCTGATGAAACCCGTGTAGGTTTCTTCGGCTGCCTTCATTTCCTGCTGTGCCATCATTTTTCCCCTTGAACGGCCATATCTGTGCGCGAACGCACAGCGCCCTGCCCAGAATCGGTTATCGCGCCGGTCTTAGCCACGCGCCCCGCGATGCTCAAGTGCGGGTTTGTGGACAGGGACCCTAGACTTCGCTGCAGGAAAAGACGAATGCCCTTAATCGCCCTTTTACCCCTATCGGATAGATATGCAGCCCTCAGCGGAACAAACCCATAGCAATGTCGGTTCAGGGGGCAGATTCGATACGATGACGAACACGCGCGACACGCGAATGGTGATGATCGTCGACAGCGAGCCTGCCCAGCAGCGCTTTCTGGCGGCGCTGGTGTCGCGCGGCGGCTGGCGCAGCGTGATCGCGGCCGACACTGACACCGCCCTTGCCAAGCTCGGCACCCAGGAAGGGATGGCGCTCGACGCCGTGCTCGTCGATCAGGGCGCGCCGGGAATGGATATTGCCGAATTCGTCGGCGAACTCCGCCGTTGGCGCCCCGCGCTGCCGCTTGTCGTCATCACGATGCGCAACGGCGTCGAGGTCGCGGTCAGCGCGATGCGCGCCGGCGCGAGCGACTTCGTCCAGAAACCCATCGCGCCCGACCGCCTGCTCGAAGCGCTCGACCGCGTCGTGTCCACAAGCGGCCCGCAGGGCGAACTCCGCCCGCTGACCGAAAAACTGCGCGCACCCTTGGCGTTCGAGGAAATCATCGGGTCGAGCCCCAATTTCCGCAGCGCGCTCGCGATCGCCGCCAAGGCCGCGCGTGCACGCGTCCCGGTGATGATCAACGGCAAGCCCGGCACCGGCAAGGAAGTCTTTGCCCGCGCGATCCACAGCGCCAGCCCACGCGCGCGCGGCCAACTCGTCATGGTCGATTGCTCGGCGGTGTCGCCGGGCCTGATCGGATCGGGCCTTTTCGGCCACGAACGCGGCGCTTTCCCTGGTGCTTTCGACCGTCAGGTCGGCCGCCTCGTCCAGGCCGACGGCGGCAGCATCATCATCGACCATGTCGAATGTATCCCGCTCGAAACGCAGGCGAAGCTCGTCGAATTCCTCAACAGCGGCGAAGTGCAGATGATCGGCGGATCGATCCGCCAGAGCGTCGACGTCCGCATCATCGCGACGAGCGCGAGCCCGCTCGACAAGCTTATCGAGGCGGGACACTTCCGCGAAGACCTGTTCTACGCGCTGTCGAGCGCCCAATTTACCCTGCCCTCGCTATCGGAACGCCGCGGCGACGTCGGCCCGCTTGCACGCCATCTGCTTGCACGCATCGGCGGCCTGCCAGGGATGGGCCCCATCGGGGTCACCGACGACGCGCTCCGTCTGCTCGCTGCCTATGCTTGGCCGGGCAATGTCCGCCAGTTGCAGGATGTGCTGTTCCGCGCCGCGGTCGGCAGCACCACCGACGTCCTTACCAGCGCCGACTTCCGTGCGATCGAGGCAACGCTCGGCGGCGGCGCCAGCAACGACGGCGATGTCGCGATCAATGGCGAAGCGATCGGCGTCACGCTCTACCTGCCCGACGGCAATCTCCGTCCGCTCGAGGAAATCGAAGCCGACGTCATCCGCCTTGCGATCGGCCATTACCGCGGCCGCATGAGCGAAGTCGCCCGCCGCCTCGGCATTGGGCGCTCGACGCTTTACCGCAAATTGAGCGATCTCGGGATCGACACCGCCGCCTGATCAGGCGGTCAGCGCCGCGTCGCGCAATCCGCGCCAGACGCGGATCGCCTGCCGGTTTTCCGGAATGTCGTGGACGCGCAGCAATTGCGCACCCTGCGTCGCCGCCTGATAATGGAGCGCCACCGTGCCGCCGAGCCGCTGATCGGCCGCGGCCTCGTTATCAAGCGCGCCAATCATCCGCTTGCGGCTCGCGCCGAACAGGACCGGGCAGCCCAAGGTGTGGAACAGCGCCAGTCCATTTATCAGCGCCAGATTGTCGCCGACCCCCTTGCCGAAGCCGAGCCCCGGGTCGACGATAATCTTCGTGCGATCAATGCCCGCAGCAATGCAGGCTGCGACCCGCTCGGCGAGCATGTCGTACACGTCGAGCAGTATATGCGCGTAGTTTCCGCCCTCGTGCGGGTCGCTCTTGGCTGACGGCGCGTGCATCAGCACCACCGGGCACCCGGCGTGCACCACGACTTCCATCGCGCGGTCGTCGTACCGCAGCGCCGAGATATCGTTGACGATCCGTGCGCCGGCGGCGAGCGCCGCCTCCATTACTGCGGCCTTGCGCGTATCGATCGACACCGCGACGCCGCCCCGCGCGAGCGCCGACACGACGCCTTCGATGCGCTTGATCTCGTCGCCTTCCCAGACGAGCGGCGCACCGGGCCGCGTCGATTCGCCGCCGACATCGATGATCGCCGCGCCTGCCGATCCCATCGCAAAGCCCGCTTCGGCCGCCGCCTCGGTATCGACATGCTTGCCGCCGTCCGAAAAACTGTCGGGCGTGACGTTCAAAATGCCCATCAGTTGCGGCTCGTTCAGCCGGATAGTCCGCTCGCCAAGCTGGAGCACGCCGCGCGGGCGGGCAATGCCGGCGCGCTGCGCCGTTGCCGCCTGTCCCAGCCGATCGGGCATCGCCGCGATCCAGCCGTCCCACTCGGGAACCGGAACGATCGCCGATTTGACCGTCAAACCATCGCGCAGACTGACGTGCCATGCGGCAAACCATGTCATCGTGTCGGCAATGCGCAGGCAATCATCATCGAGTTCATGCGGCCGATCGACGAAGCAGGTCGGACGACAATAGATTTGCGCGGCCGCCGACGCGGCCCCGAGATCGGGCTTGGTCAGCGGCTGGAACATCAGGCCTCGTTCGCCAGTAGCCAGTCCTGCCGTACGGCGTCGATCACGCGCAATTCCTTGCCGTTGTCGACGTGCCAGAAGGTCCAGCCGTTGCAGCTCGGCGCGCCCTGCAGACCCGCACCGACCTTGTGGATCGACCCTGCGGGCTGACCTTCGCATTCAAGGCTGCCGTCAACGCGTACTTTCGCCTTCCAGCGGCGCTTGGTGTCGGTGAGTAGCGTCCCCGGCGCGATCATGCCGCATTCAACGAGCGTGCCGAACGCAACGCGCGTCGCCGCCTTCGGCGCCATCATCGTCTTTACCGCGCTCTCGTCGAGCGGGAGCGCCAGCTCGATACGCTCCAGCGCGGCCTCGATATAATCATCCTCGCGTTCGATGCCGATGAAATGGCGGCCAAGGCGTTTGGCAACCGCGCCCGTCGTGCCGGTGCCGAAAAAGGGATCGAGGATCACGTCACCCGGGTTCGAGCAGGCGAGCAGGATGCGATAAAGCAATGCTTCGGGCTTCTGTGTTGGGTGCACCTTCGTGCCGCCCCTCTTGAGCCGCTCCTGACCGCCACAGATCGGGATCAGCCAGTCCGAGCGCATCTGAAGCTCATCGTTCAGCGTCTTCATCGCGCGATAGTTGAAGGTGTAGCGCGACTTCTCGCCCATCGACGCCCAGATCAAAGTCTCATGCGCGTTGGTGAAGCGCGTGCCCTTGAAATTGGGCATCGGGTTCGCCTTGCGCCACACGATGTCGTTGAGGATCCAATATCCATTGTCCTGCAGCGCGGTGCCGACGCGGAAGATATTGTGATAGCTTCCGATCACCCAGATGCTGCCATTCGGCTTCAGGATGCGCTTCGCTTCCTTGAGCCAGGCATGGGTGAAGCGGTCGTAGGTCGCGAGGCTGTCGAACTTGTCCCAGTCATCGTCGACAGCATCGACCTGACTGCCATCGGGGCGCAGCAGGTCGCCGCCGAGTTGGAGATTATAGGGCGGGTCGGCGAAAATCATGTCGACGGACGCGGCGGGCAGTGAGCGCATCATTTCGACGCAATCGCCCTGCAAGATGCTGTCGAGCGGCAGGTCCGCGGGGTCGACTTTCGGCGTCCGCTTCTTCGTCGCCGGCGCCTTGACCCGTTCCATCACACCCATGCTTCACCCCGTTCTTCGACTGAAAGAAGGCCCTGATGAGTCAGGCGGAGTCCGCCGTCAAGCGCAGGACTCTAGGGATTCCGCCTCTCTAATTGGTTAACGCGATGAGAACGAAACGAGTCTGCCACGACATATGGAGTCATTGGAGAATCACAGACTCAACCACTGGTGGTGTGGCGATGAGGACTCACCCCCGAAAATATTTTTGTTGCCGGATCAAAGACCCGGATCAACGCCCGTCAGTTCGATCGACCGCATCCATAGCTCGCGCGCGAGCTTCGGATCGCGTGCCGTGCGCGTCGCGCGCGCCGGGCCCGAGCGCCCCGACACCTCGCCAAGCCCCTGAGGTCCCAGATAATCGCCCCCTTGCACGCGTGCGCCCGTCGCCGCCTGCAGGGTCGGCCACGCCCCCTGCGCCGCACTGTTGAAGAAGGGCCCGGCGAGCGGCGTCATCGTGCGCAGCGGCAATGGCAGGTGCCGAGTGAGTTCGGTTAGCGCGACCCCGGGATGGCATCCGATCGCCTGGGTCGCGCGCCCCGCCGCGCTCAGTCGCCGGTCGAGCTCGAACATATGAAGGAGGTTTGCGAGCTTGCTCATCTGGTAACGCGCCCAATTATGATAGCTGCGCGACGCCGACAGGTCGCTGTAATCCATCGCGCCATTCTTGTGCGCAATGCTGCCGGTGATGACGATGCGATCGTCGACATGGCTATGGATCAGCCCGGTCAAGGCGAAGGTGCCGAGGTGGTTGACCCCGAATTGCAACTCATACCCCTGTTTCGTCAGCGTCTTGGGCGGGATCATCACTCCCGCATTGTTGATGAGCACGTCGATCCGCGGCCCGGAAAGCACCGCCCTCGCCGCGTCGCGCACCTGATCGAGGTCGGCAAGATCGAGCGGCTGGAACGACAATTCGGCCTTTGGCACGTCGACCCGGATGCGGTTCATCGCAATCTCGGCCTTGGCCTCGTCACGGCAGGCGAGGATCACATGCGCGCCGCGCGCCGCCAATATCTTCGCGGCCTCAAAGCCGATCCCGGCATTGGCACCGGTGACAAGGAAGGTGCGGCCGGTTTGGGCCGACACATCGTCGGCCGTAAATCCCCTGCTCATCGCGCGTCCCCCTCTGGTGTTGCGTTTTCAGACCAGCTGCATCTGTGCGACCGGGGCAAAACTGGTCCGATGGTGCGGTGTGGGCCCATGCTGACGCAGCGCCGCGAGATGCTGTGCGGTACCATAACCCATGTTGGTTTCCCAGCCAAAGCCGGGGAAGTCGCGCGCGGCGGCGACCATGAAGCGGTCGCGATGCTCCTTCGCAAGGATGCTCGCTGCCGAAATGCACGGATGGAGCGCATCGCCCCCGATGATCGCAGTCGCGGTGTAGCGCCAGCGCGGCAGACGGTTGCCGTCGACCAGCACCTCATGCGGATCGAAGCCCAAGGCCTCAACCGCGCGCGTCATCGCAAGGAAGGTCGCCTGCAAGATGTTGATGCGATCGATCTCGGCAACGCTCGCCTCGCCGACGCCCCAGCGACAGCGCGCCTTGATCTCGATCTCGAGCTCGCCGCGGCGCTTCGCGGTGAGCTTCTTGCTGTCGTCGAGTCCTTGGATCCCGCCCTCGCAAAGCAGTACCGCCGCCGCAACCACCGGCCCGGCGAGCGGCCCGCGTCCGGCTTCGTCGACCCCGACGATCATATGCGCCACGGCGGATAACGCCGATATTCAGCCGCCTGATACAGGCACAGCCGATTGCCCGCGGGATCGGCCAGCCGCGCCTCGCGCCAGCCCCATTCCTCGTCCTTCGGCATCTGTTCGAACCGCACCCCGCGCCGTGCCAGATAGGCGACCCACGCATCGAGCGCGCCGCTTTCCAGATAGGCCGTCGCTCCGCCCGCCGCGCCGTCGCCAACATGGATCGACAGCGTGACGCCATTCGCGGCCTCGAACCGCGCGTAGCCATTGTCAGGGCTATCGACGATCTGCTTCAGCCCCATTTGTTTGTAGAAAGCGACCGACACTGCATAATCGTTCGCGGGCAAGGTGATCTGGTTGAGCGCCGGCCCAGTGAACAGCCCGTCGTTGCGGACATATTGCTGTCCCATCGGGCCATGCCCCTGCCCCAGTCCCGGCGCATCGTGCAGTGACAGCCGCACAAAATCGCGTGCCCGCGCAATCGCGGGTTCGAGCGGCATGCCTTGCGCCAGCCCGGTCGCGATCGCGCTCGCGAGCGTGCAGCCGGTGCCGTGGCTATGCGGCGTGTCGATGCGCGGCGCTTCCCAACGCGCAACCTCGCCCTCGCCGGTTTCGAGCAGGCGGTCGATCACCGTTTCGCCCTCAGCGTGGCCACCCTTGATCAGCAGCGAGCAGCCGTGCGCGAGCACCGCCTCCTCGCCGCCCAAAGCTTCCAGCTCGGGCAGGTTCGGCGTCGCGACCATCGCGCGGTTCAGCAGCGCGCGGAACGCGTCGATCGTCGCCGCATCGGCGAGCACCGACCCGCTCGTCGCGACCATCACCGGATCGAATACCAGCGCCGCCTGCGCGAGGTCGGGTTGCGACAAGCGCTCCGCGACCGCTGCGGCGGTTTCGGCGCTGCCGATCATGCCGATCTTGACAGCGTCAACACCGATGTCCGACGCGACGCTGTCGATCTGCGCGAGCACCATTTCGGTCGGAACCGGATGGACGCCCTGCACCCCCAGAGTATTCTGCGCGGTGATCGCGGTGATCGCAGTCATCGCATGGCCGCCGAGCATCGTGACCGCCTTGATATCGGCCTGGATGCCCGCGCCGCCACCGCTATCGGATCCGGCGATAATCAGGATGCGTGCGGTCACCCCTTATGCTTTCGCTCCGTCGAAGCGGGGAATTTCGCCAGCGCCGCACCTTCGCGCAGCGGCCGGTCGAGCAGGTCGCCGCCGCAATTGGGGCAAATCTCGTCGAGCTTGTCGGCGCAGTTCGCGCAGAAGGTGCATTCGAACGAGCAGATGAAGGCGCCGTGAAGGTTGGCCGGCAGATCGCGGCCGCACTTTTCGCAATCGGGTCGCATTTCAAGCATGTGATTATTCCTTAAAGGCCGTTCGCCCTGAGCGTGTCGAAGGGCCGTTCTTCCTTCCCCTTCAATAGAGAAAAATACGGTGCTTCGACAAGCTCGGCACGAACAGGGAGAGAAGATAATTAGGCGGCCGCGGCGCGCACCGCGTCGCAGATCATATCGACGACCTGCTCGACCTGCCCCGCATCGTCGCCCTCGGCCATCACGCGGATCAACGGCTCGGTGCCCGACGGACGGATGACGAGCCGCCCGCGTCCGTTGAGCGCCGCTTCACCCTCGGCGATCGCCGCGATCACATGCTTGTCGTCGAGCGGCTTACCGCCGGCAAAGCGGACATTCTTCAAAAGCTGCGGTACCGGATCGAACTGGTGGAGCAATTCGCTCGCGGGCTTGCCGCCCGCCACCAGTTCGGCAAGCACCTGCAACGCCGCGAGCGTGCCGTCGCCGGTCGTCGCATGATCCGACAGGATCATATGCCCCGACTGTTCGCCGCCGACGTTGAAACCGCCCTCTTTCATCCGTTCGAGCACATAGCGGTCGCCAACCTTCGTGCGTTCGAGCCGCAGCCCCTCGCCCTCGAGAAAGCGTTCGAGGCCGAGATTCGACATCACCGTCGCGACGACGCCGCTGCCCTTCAGCCGCCCCTGCCGCGCCCAGCTCGCGCCGATTAGCCCCATGATCTGGTCGCCGTCGACCAGCTTGCCTTTCTCGTCAACGACGATCAGCCGGTCGGCGTCGCCGTCGAGCGCGATGCCGATATCGGCACCACTGGCGACGACGGTTTCCTGCAACAGCTGCGGCGCGGTCGAGCCGCATTTGTCGTTGATGTTCGTGCCATTGGGTTCGACCCCGATCGCGACGACGTCCGCGCCGAGTTCCCAGAATACCGTCGGCGCGCTGTTATACGCCGCGCCATTGGCGCAATCGAGCACGATGCGCAGTCCGTCGAGACGGACCGATTCGGGCAGGCTCTGCTTCACCGCATGGATGTAGCGGCCGCGCGCATCGTCGATGCGTTTGGCGCGCCCGATATGCGTTGCATCGGCGAGCTTCGGCTCAACTGTCAGCAAATGCTCGATCTGTGCCTCGTCCTCGTCGGACAGCTTATATCCGTCGGGACCGAACAGCTTGATGCCATTGTCATAATAGGGATTGTGGCTCGCCGACAACATGACACCGAGATCGGCGCGCATCGAACGCGTGAGCATCGCGATCGCCGGGGTCGGCATCGGCCCGACCTGCACCACGTCCATGCCGACGCTGGTGAAACCCGCGACGAGCGCATTTTCGAGCATATAGCCCGACAATCGCGTATCCTTGCCGATCACGACGCGGTGTTTGTGATCGCCGCGCAGGAAATGTGCGCCCGCGGCCATGCCGACGCGCATCGCGACCTCCGCCGTCATCGGGGCCTTGTTGGTCAGGCCGCGAATCCCGTCGGTTCCGAAAAACTTGCGCATGTTCCCTCTGCTACTTAAGCCAAGCCCGGCAAATGCCTGCCCCGGCGCCCACGGGATGGCCTCCGCAGAGCATTTACCGGCCCAAAAACCGGTTCCCGTTTCTTCCGGGAGGTGCTCTAAGTCACCCTCTTTTGCTTGGCAAGCTGGCCAGAATAATCGCCGGGAGAATCCGTCTTGAAATCCGCTTGGTTCATCCTCTCGGCGCTCGTCGCCGGCATGCTTCTGGGTATCGGGGTCGAGCTGGTATCGCCCGCCGCCGGCACCGCATCGCTTCCCTATATCGAACCGATCGGATTGCTCTGGCTGAACGCGCTCAAGATGACGATCGTCCCGCTCGTCGTCGCGCTGCTCATCACCGGCATCACCGCGACCGCCGACGCGGCGCGCGCGGGCAAGCTCGCCTTTCGCGCGGTGATGACCTTCCTCGGCGCGATCTTCCTGTCGGGCCTGATGACCTTGCTCCTCACGCCGCTATTCCTCCGGCTTTTCCCGCTATCGTCGGGCGCTGCCGAGGCGCTGCGCCATGGGCTTGGCGGCACGACGGAGGCGGGGCCGTCGCCGACTTTCGGCGACTTTCTGCTTTCGCTGATCCCGACGAACCCGATTGCGGCTGCCGCCGAAACCGCGATCCTGCCGCTGATCGTCTTCACCACCATCTTCGCCTTCGCGATCACCAAGCTCGAACCGCCGCAGCGCGCGACCTTGTCGGGGCTGTTCAAGGCGCTCGGCGACGCGATGCTGATCGTCATCGGCTGGATCCTCGCGCTCGCGCCGATCGGCGTTTTTGCATTGGGCTATGCGCTCGCGGTCAAGGCCGGGGTCGCGGCGTTCGGCGGACTCGTCCATTATGTGCTGATCCTCTCGGCCACCGGCGCGAGCTGCATCATCCTCGGGCTGCTGCTTGCATGGCTCGTCGTCGGCATCCCGCTGCCGCGCTTTTTCCGGGCGATGGTACCGACGCTCGCGGTCGCGATCAGCACACAAAGCTCGCTCGCCAGCCTGCCCGCGATGCTGAAATCGTCCGAAGAGCTTGGCGTCGATCCCAAAAAGGCCGACGTCGTCCTGCCGCTCGCGGTCGCCCTGTTCCGCTTCACCAGCCCCGCGATGAACCTCGCGGTCGTCGTCTATGTCGCATGGCTGTTCGGTATCGAGCTGTCTCCGTGGGAAATGGCGGTCGGTCTCGCCGTCGCGATGGCCGCCGCGCTCTCCTCGGTCAGCCTGCCGGGTTCGATCAGTTTCGTCACCTCGATCGCTCCGATCGCGGTGTCGATGGGCGTCCCCGTCGCACCGCTCGGGCTGCTCGTCGCGGTCGAGACTTTCCCTGACATTTTCCGTACACTCGGCAATGTTATCGGCGACGTCGCCGCGACCAAATATGCCGCCGACGGCGTCGAGAAGGAACCAGCAGGAGAGACCCCATGAAATATCGCAAGCTCGGCCACGGCCTTGAAGTTTCAGCGATCGGCATCGGCTGCATGCCGATGATCAAGGGCGGCAATATCCTCTATGGCGAGGCGGCCGATTTGGGCGAATCGACGCGCACGATCCACCGCGCGATCGACCTCGGCGTCACCTTTTTCGACACCGCGCAAATCTATGGCCCGTTCAGCAACGAGGAACTGCTGGGCGAGGCGATCAGGGGCAAGCGCGACGGGCTCGTCATCGCGACCAAATTCGGCTTCAAGTTCGACGGCAACCAGATCGTCGGCGTCGACGGATCGCCCGCCAACGCGCGCGCCGCGTGTGAAGGCTCGCTCCAGCGGCTCGGCATCGACACGATCGACCTCTTCTATCAGCACCGCGTCGATCCGTCGGTGCCGATCGAGGAAACCGTCGGCGGGATGATGGAGCTCGTCAAGGAGGGCAAGGTCCGCCACATCGCGCTGTCCGAAGCCGGTCCCGAGACGATCCGCCGCGCCGCGAAGGCCGCGCCGATCACCGCGCTGCAGAGCGAATATTCGATCTGGGAACGCGATATCGAGGACGAGATCCTCGGCGCATGCCGTGACAATGGCATCGGCTTCGTCCCTTATTCGCCGCTCGGCCGCGGCTTCCTCGCGGGCGCGGTGCGCAGCCGCGACGAGCTCCCCGAGAACGACTGGCGCCGCAACGATCCGCGCTATTCTGACGAAAATCTGCCCGCCAACCTCGCGATCGTCGACGCGATCGGCGCGGTCGCCGACAAGCATGGCGTCTCGAAAGCACAGGTCGCGCTTGCCTGGCTGCTCGCACAGGGCGACGACATCGTCCCGATCCCCGGCACCAAGCGCCGCGCGACGATGGAGGACAGCGTTGCGGCCGCCGACGTCACACTGACCGCCGAAGACCTCGCCGCGATCGACGCCGCGGCGCCGAAGGGGGGCACCAGCGGGCCGCGCTATGGCGAAATGGGGATGCGGATGGTGCGGCTGTAAAGACGACCGCTTTCGGCCGGTTGCGGACGCCGCGCTTTTAATACCATGTCATTCCCGCGAAAGCGGGAACCCAGGGCTAGGCCAGCCGACGGACGCTCCGGGTCCCCGCTTTCGCGGGGATGACGAAAATGGAGAACGGCCGTTCCCCACCCCAAAACCGACGAGCCCGTCTACCCTTTCCCATCGATCCGCGCGCACAGCGCATCGACCTTCTCCGCCAGCTCCGCAATCCGCATCTGGTCGAGCTTCTCGTGCAGCCGCATGATCTCCAGTTCGGCGCGTAGATTGATCTCGTAATCGACGCTCGCCGTCAGCCGGTCTTTCGCCGCCTGCCGGTTCTGGCTCATCATGATGATCGGCGCCTGCACCGCGGCGAGGGTCGAGAGCATCAGGTTCAGGAAAATGAAGGGATAGGGGTCGAACGCCAGCCCCCAGCGCTCGAGTATCTCCGAATTGAGCAGCATCCAGCCGAGCAGCACCAGCGTGAAGACGATGATGAAACCCCATGAACCGCCGACCGCCGCGACCCGGTCGGCGAGCCGGTCGCCGGTGCTGGCCTGCGCGTCCTCGATATCGGCGGCGTCGCGGCTGCTCGGCGCGCGCTGGGCGATCGCCTCCACCACGCGGCATTCTTCGGGATCGAGCTGGTCGAAGGCGCGGCCAAGCAGTCGCAGCGACAGATCGTTGAGATGCGTGCTGTGATTCATTCGGCTCCCATCAGACCCAGCGCCAGATGCCGGCGACCATATAACCGAGCGCACCATGGCCCCAAGTCGCGGCAATCCAAAACACTATTCCGCCGAGCAGCGCGTGCGGCCGCGGGATTGCCTCGCCCCATGACGCCGCTCCGCCGACCTGCCGCGCATAGGGCAGGAAGCTCGTCCGCGCCGCCCAGCCGCGCCAGGCATCGCCCATCAGCCGCGCCTTCTTCGCATCCTGTCCCGCCGATCCGACGAGCGCGAGAAAGATGATTGTTGCCGACAGGACGATCTGCCCCGGCGTCGGCATCACCAGCACATGCGCGAACGCCCACAGGGCAAAGCCCCACATCATCGGGTGCCGCGTGATCGCGAACACCCCGCGCGGCGCCGCCTGTGCGGCCTTGGCGGCGCCCGGCGCAGGCATCGCCGGATTGCCGATCAGTGACCCCATGAACAATATGCTCGCGAACAGCGCGATCAACGATGCGAGGATCCACAGCGGATCGTCGACCACCCATAAGGGCGGCTCGGGCGGCATCCCGCGCCACGCCTGCACGATCAGGATGAAGGTCGCGATCGCAACGATCGAATAGGTGATCTGGAACCCCCGCTCGCCCAGCCGCGCGGCAATGCCGTCGCGCAGCGGGTGCGACAGCGCAAGGTGCGAGCCCACGAACAAAACACACGTTGTGATCAAAAGCGACATCGGTTGCATGGCAAATCCCCTTGTCGAACGCCCGGCATCGATAGTCGTCGGCGGACGACTCGACGCCATCTGCCGGCACCATCCGTCACCAAGATAACAGTGTCAACATAGAGGGTACGGAAAGGGGCAGACGCCGCGACGCCTGCCCGATCCTTAGCGGTCGTATGCCTTCGGCAGCGCCCCTTCCTGCGGGGTCGTATAACGCTCGCGCAGGCGATCCTGCCGCGTCGTCAGCGACTGCGCCTTGCCGTCGATCCACACTGCCGTCGGCCGGCTGCCGAGTTCGAGCGGGTCATTGTCCCAGATCACAACGTCGCCAGCGCGGCCCGGGCGCAGCGAACCGATGCTGCCCTCCATGCCGACGGCGCGCGCGGGGACACTGCTGATCGACGCGAACGCCTGATCCCACGTCATGCCGCTTGCACCTGGCACGCGCGCCAGCCCGACGAGGTTGCCCGCATATTGCGTCGAATAGCCCATCTTGTGCGCGTCATCATCGTCGAAGACCCCGACCGACACGTCGACGCCTGCGGCCTTGAGCCGTCCAGCGTTCGACTGCGTCGCACCGAGTTGTTCGAAGCTCGACGGCAGGTCGGTGAGCGGCGACACAAGCACCGGCACCTTCGCCGCCGCGAGTTCTCGCGCGACGAGCCAGCCTTCGGTCACGCCGACGAGCACCAGCTTCAGCGCCGGGAATTCCTGCCGCAGCTTCAGCACATTGACGATGTCGGCGGCGCGGTCGACACGCACGAACAAAGGCGTCGTGCCGTCGATCACGCGCACCAGTGCATCGGCATCGGCGCGCTGGATCATCGCGTCATTGCCCCATTCGGCGAGCGTCGCCGGATTGCGGGCGTAACTGCGCGCCGCGAGCAATTGTTCGCGGAACAAGAGGAAGGTCGCCGCGCGGCTCCCCCCCGCCTTGGCCGAGCCATCCTCACCGAACGCGACATATTGCAGCGCGCGCGGCTTGGTCACCATGTCCATATCGTCGGCGAGGTCGACGACCGCGCCTTGGCCGGCGAACAAATTGCTGCTGCTGCCCGGCGCGACGATCGCGCGCGTCACGCCCGAGGCGCGGTTGACCGCAACCGGCGAGCCCATCGGGTTGAGCGCGGGCGCGATATCGAGCCCCGCCGAGAAACGCGTGCGCGGTGCCGACCGGTCGTTGGTGCCGGTGACGGCATCGACTTCGGTCAGCCCGACGCGGCTGAACGCCGCGACGATCCCCGGCGTGACATAACGCCCCTGCGCATCGACGCGCTCGACGCCCGAAGGCACGGCGACGCCAGCGCCCGCTGCGACGACCTTGCCGCCGCGCACGACGACGGTGCCGCCCTCAATGGGCGCGCTGCCGTCACCGATGACGAGCTTGGCATTGACGATCGCGACATCCTGCGCTGCGGCGGGGAGCGCGATCACCGCGGCGGCGGAAAGAAGAAGCGCGCGGATCATTTCACGTCTCCTTCGCCCGGCTGGCCCAGTTCGAAATCGCTCACCGGCCGCCGTTTGGGATCGTTCGCGTCGAACATCAGCGCGCCATCGATCCACACCTTTTCGGGGCGCGTATAGGCGCTGAAAGGGTTGCCGTTCCACAGCACGACGTCGGCCATCTTGCCCGGCTTCAGGCTACCCGTCTTGTCGGCGATCCCCAGCGCCTTCGCCGGGTTATACGACAGCCAGGTCCACGCCTGCTCGTCGCTGACGTCGATCCCGATGCGGCGTCCCGCAGCACGCGCTTTGGCGGCTTCCTGGTTCAGGCGCTGGATCTGGTTCGCGTCGTCCGAATGGACGATCGTGCACGCACCGGCTTTATAGACCAGCGGGATATTCGCGTTCACCGAGTCATAGGCTTCCATCTTGAAGCCCCACCAGTCGGCCCACATCGCCGAGCAGATGCCTTCCTTTGCGAGGATATCGGCGATCTTGTAGCTTTCGACCGCGTGGTGGAAGGTCGACACCTTATAGCCGAACTCCTTCGACATATCGATCACGAGCGCCATCTCGTCGGCACGGTAGCAATGGTTGTGGACGAGAATTTCGCCCGACAGCACGCCCGCGAGCGTTTCCATCGCGAGGTCGCGGTCGACGGCTTTTCCATCGTCCATCTTCTTCTTGTATGCCGCCGCCTTCTGCCAGGTCGCACGGTTGACCGCGAAATTGCCCATGCGCGTCGAGGGCATCCGCCCCTTGCCGCCATAGACGCGCTTCGGGTTCTCGCCGCAGGCCATTTTCAGGCCATAGGGGGCGCCGGGGAATTTCATCCCCTGCACGGTGCGCGAGGGCACATTCTTCAGCGTGATCGAGCGCCCGCCCATCAGGTTCGCGCTGCCCGGCAATATCTGCAGGCTCGTCACGCCGCCGTTGGCGAGCGCGCGGCTGAACCCCGGATCCTGCGGCCATACGCTATGTTCGGACCAGACTTCGGGGGTCGTCGGCGCGGTCGCTTCGTTGCCGTCCGAATGCGCTTCGACGCTGGGCGAGGGATAGTCGCCGAGATGGCTGTGAATGTCGATCACGCCGGGGGTGAGGAACTTGCCCGTGCCGTCGATCACGTCGGCGTCGGTCGGCAGTTCCATATCGGGGCCGCCGATCCGGTCGACCTTGCCGCTCGTCATCACGATCGCGCCATTGTCGATCCGCCCACCCTCGCCGTCGAAGATGGTGACCCCCTTCACCACCGTCAGGCGGGTCGGATATCCCTTGTACGTCGAGGGGTACGGATCCTTGTTGAACTTCACCGGCTTCTCGGCGGGCTTGTCGCTCGCCGAGGCCACCTCTCCGCCGCTCGCCGCACAGCCGACGAGCGCCAGCGATACCGCAGCCAGCAGGCTGCCCTTCACGCCCCTGATCATGAATTACGCCCCCTTGGGTTCGGGATGGATGCCAGCGGCCTGCGGTTCGCCGAGTTCGCCCGTGCCGGCAATGCCCTCATCGCGGTCGCGCAGCGTGTCGAGATGCATCCAGCGCTTCACGATCGGGCTGAGCAAGAGCACGACCACACCCGCACCGATCGCGATCCAGCCAAACAACTGGTAGATGTCGAGCAGGCCCTGCTTGGTCATCTGGCCGTCATGGCCGCCGGTGGCTTCACCGATCTTGCCGGCCACGAAATTGCCGACCGCAGTCATATAGAACCAGGCACCCATGATCAGTGACGCGAGGAAGCTCGGCGCCAGCCGGTTCATCGCGCTGAGGCCGACGGGCGAGAGGCAGAGCTCGCCGGTCGTCGCGAAGAAATAATAGGCGAAGACGAGGAAGACCGGCGTCATCGCGCCGACGCCATAGGCCTCGGCGCCCCAGACGAGAACGAGGTTCGCGAGGCCCATCTGCGCGAGCGCGAGGCCGAACTTGGCCGGCGCCGACGGCTCGGCGCCGCGCTTGCCGAGCCACAGCCAGAGCGTGGCAAAGAGCGGCGCGACGAGGATGATGATGATCGGGTTGATCGACTGGAAGATGCCTGCCGGCACGCCGCCACGATCGACGAAGCGATCGGTGAACAGGTTCATCGAGCCGCCCGCCTGTTCGAACAGGCCCCAGAACAGCGGGTTGAGGCTGATCAGGAACAGGATCGCGAACATGCGCTCGCGCGGTTCCTTCTCGAGCTTGAAGCTTTCATAGAGAACATAGCCGAGCAGCGCGACGCCCGAGACGGCGAGCAGGCCCTGAATGACGTCCTGATATTGCACCAGCGCCCAGATCACCGCGACCGCCGCGAAACCGATGCCATAGATGGTCATTTCGCGCGAACGGGCGAGCGGGGCTGGCGCCTCGCCGGCGCCGTTCAGCACGCCCTTGCCGAGCACGAAGACGATCAGGCCGGCGAGCATACCGATGCCCGCGAGGCCGAAGCCGAAGCCCCAGCCGATCGTCTGGCCGAGATAGGCGACGAGGATGGTGCCGAGCGCGGCGCCCGCGTTGATGCCCATATAGAAGATCGTATAGGCGCTGTCGCGGCGCGTATCGGTAAGCTTGTAGAGCTGGCCGACCATCACCGAGATATTCGCCTTGAGGAAGCCCGAGCCGACGATGATGAAGGCGAGCGCGGCCCAGAAGACGTTGATCGTCGGGTCATTCTGCCCGCCGACGCCCTCGACCGCCATCAGGCTGTGCCCCGCCGCGAGCAGCAGGCCGCCGAACAGCACCGCCTTGCGCTGGCCGAGATAACGGTCGGCGAGATAACCGCCGAGCACCGGCGTGATGTAGACGAGGCTGGTATACGCACCATAGATCAGGTTCGACTTGCTGTCGCTGAACAGCCAGTGCTGGGTCAGGTAGAAAATCAGGATGGCGCGCATGCCGTAATAGGAGAAACGCTCCCACATTTCGGCGAAAAACAGCATGTAGAGGCCCTTGGGGTGCCCAGCGAATTCGGGCTTCCGGCTCGTCGCGATCAGCGCCCCGACGGTCAGGAATGCCCCCAGGAGGACCAGCGCGATAACCGCGATCCAGTCGCCCTCCTGCCAAAGGCCAATATCTTTCATCAAAGCGTCCCTTTTATCGATTATCGTGAGCGCGGCGGTCCGCCGCGCGAATGCGGCAACCTAGCGCTAAAATTGCGTATGGGAAGAATCTAATTGCGCCTGAAACCGTTTCGGGCGGGCCAAAAACTGTTGCGAATCGTTCGCAACACTTGCGCTGAGGCGCATAAAAGGCCACATGACGCGCATGTTCAACGACCGCTCCTCGCTCCTCGCCCATCTCGCCACGCGCCGTTCGGGCAAGGCCCGCGACATGATCACCCCCGGCCCCGACGCTGCCACGCTGCACGACATCATCGCGCTCGCGCTGCGCACGCCCGACCATGGCAAGCTTGCGCCTTGGCGGATCGTCACCGTCGCCGGCGACCAGCGCGACGCCTTCGCGGCGCTGCTCAAAAAGGCGTGGGTCGCCGAAAACCCCGGCGCGGCGGGCGTGGACCTCTCGGCGCTCGACCAGTTCGCGCATCAGGCGCCGACCCTGCTCGTCCTCCTATCGACCCCCGTGCCGGGCGCCAAAATCCCCGTCTGGGAGCAGCAGATGTCGGCAGGCGCCGTCGGCATGAACCTGCTCCACGCCGCACACGCACACGGCTTCGTCGGCAGCTGGCTGACCGGCTGGGCCGCCTATAGCGCCGAAGTCGCCGCGGCCTTCGGCGCGGGCGAAGGCGACACGATCGTCGGCTATTTCTTCCTCGGCACCCCGGCACGCGAGCTCGATGAGCGGCCACGGCCAGAATATGGCGATGTCGTACGCGCTTGGGACATTTAGTTATACCAGGCGGTGCGGCTTTGAAATAATCCGAATTTGACTGTGCTGCTGTCTTATGGCATTAAGGCGGCATGCTCGATCAGTCCAAACCCGTGTACCAGCGTCTGCGCGATGTCATCGCCAACGCCATCCTCGACGGCCAATTTCGCGATGGCGACATGTTGCCGTCGGTCCGATCGCTCGCGGCAGAGGAAGGCGCCAACCCGCTGACGGTGGCGAAGGCCTATCAAACCTTTCAGGACGAGGGGCTCGTCACGGTCAAGCGCGGCGTCGGCATGTTCGTCGCCCAGGGCGCGACCGAACGCCTCCGCGACCTGATGCGCGCCGACTTCCTCGCCAACGTCTGGCCGCCGGTCGCGCAGCAGATGCGCCGCATCGGCCTCGATGCACGCACATTGCTCGACCTCACCGAAGCCTGACCTTACCGCCCGATCTGCGCCGCCTTGTCGCGCAGATCGGCCGCGGCCTGCTTGCTCCCGCGCCGCTCCAACAGGCCGGCGTAAAATTCCATGATCCCAGCGTTGAGCGGCTGCAACCGATAGGCGCGGTCGATCAGCGGCAGCGCGCGATCGTCATCACCCTTCGCCGCCCACGCCCGCGCGAGTTCGCGCAGGATGACGGCATCGCGATTGCCAATACGCCGGCGCACGCGCTCGAAATGCGCGATCGCCTGATCCCAATGCTCGATGTCCATCGCCAGATGGCCCGATAGCCGGTCGGCGGCAATGCTCGACGGCTGGCTGCGCTGCAATGCAAGGATTGCGGCACCCGACCCCGCAGCATCGCCGGCGCGGAACAGCGCATTGGCGAGCCGCAAAGTGGCCTGCTCGCCCGCATCGAGATTGCGCGCGGCGCGATACGCCTGCACCGCCAGATCGGTCCGCCCGCCCGCCAGCGCCGCATCGCCCAGCAGGATATGCGCGTCGGCGACACCACGATTCGCATCGCGCAGACGCGTCGCTCGTTCGATCGCCCGCACGCTATTGCCACTCGACAGGTCGGCCGAGATCGCCGGAATCGCATAAGCCGGATTGAGCGGCTCGGCGTCGGCCGCCATCGTCAGCAGGCCATAGTCATTGTCGGCGGCAAAGGGCACCGCTTCACCCGGCGCCAGCGCCGCCGCGCGTCCCAGATAGTCCGCCGATTCGATCCGTTGGCCGAGCTCGGCGGCGGATCGCGATGCGAGAAGCAACGACCAGCTATCGGCATCGGGACGCCGGACCAGCGGAAGCAGCGCGTCGAGCGCTGCACCGGCGTCGCCGTCGGCCCATTCGGCCGCCGCGAGGATGCGGCGTGCGGTGAAATTTTCGGGCTGTTCGACCAGCAGCCGATCAGCCCAACTCGCCGCGACCGCCTCGCCGCCCAGTTCTAGCTCGACGATCGCGCTGAGCAGCATGAACGACGGCTGCTCGTCGAGCTCGCCGCGGGTGCGCTGAAGCAGACTGCGCGCGAGCGGAAAATTGTCGGCGCGCGCCGCGAGCACCGCCTGCAAATAAAAGAGCCGCGGGTCGCGCGGAACGATCGTCGCGGCGTGGCGCAGCGACGCCAGCATGTCGCGATAACGCCCAAGGTCGCCGAGTGTCGCCGCCTGCTCGATCAGTGCGTCGGCATTGTCGGGATCGGCGGCAAGCGCGTCTTCGTACCAGGCGAGCGATGCCTTGAGCCCGTCCTCGGCCCGTACAAGGTTCGCCTTGAACGCCAGCGCCGCGCCATTCCCCTTGTCGAGTTCGATCGCATAGTCGACCGCATCGCGCGCGCCGAGCGTGTCGGCATTGGCGTCGCGAAAGCGTGCGACGTCGACCCACAGCGCCGAGGAGCGCGGCAATTCATGCACTGCGCGGTCATAGGCCTCGCGTGCGGCGCCCAGATCACCATTGCTCAGATGCACATCGCCCGCGACCCAAGCCGCTTCGCCAATCATTTCGGGGATGATCGGGCCGTCGTCGAGCGTCTGGAGCGCGCGGCTCCCCTCGCCCTGCATCGCATAGGCGCGTGCGAGCAACGGGCGCAGCGCCGCCTCCTTCGCCCCCGCACCCAGCGCGCCCTTGACCGCCGCCTCGGCCGCGACCCCATCGCCTAACTTGATCGCCACACGCGCCAGCTCGACGCGCTGTGCAATCGCCCCGGGATTGCTAGCGATGGCGTTCTGGAGTGCGGCGCGGCGCTCCTCAAGCGCTTGCCGCGGGGCGGACGACGCCCCATCGCCGCACCCTCCCAGCAGCAACGCCGCGAGCAGCAGCGCGCTCGTCCAGACACGCCTCAAATCCATTCAGGCGTGCATCCGGTACTGCTTGAGCAGGTCGTACAGCGTCGGCCGGCTGATCCCGAGCAACTTCGCGGCCGCAGAGATATTGCCCTCGCTCTGCGTCATCGCGCGGCGGATCGCGACGCGGTCGGCGGCCTCGCGGGCGCTGCGCAGGTTCAACCACGCCTCCTCGCCCTCTCCGTCGCCGCCCGTGATATCGAGGTCCTCGCGCATCACCAGCTTGCCGTCGGCCATGATCACCGCGCGCTTGATGCGGTTTTCCAGCTCGCGGACATTGCCCGGCCAGCGGCCCTCGTCGATCGCCTGCAGCGCGTCGGGCGCGAAGCCGCGCACCGCGGGGTTCATCTCGGGCGCATATTGATGGAGGAAATGCCGCGCGAGCAGCACCGCGTCGCCCGGCCGTTCGGCAAGCGACGGGATCTTCACCACCATCTCGGCGAGCCGGTAATAGAGATCGTCGCGAAAGCTCTGCTCGGCGATCATCGCATCGAGGTCGCGGTGTGTCGCGCAAACGATGCGGGTGTCGACCGCGATCGCTTTACGTCCGCCGATCCGCTCGATCGTCCGCTCCTGCAAAAAACGCAGCAGCTTGACCTGGAGCGGGAGCGGAATGTCCCCGACCTCATCGAGAAACAGCGTCCCGCCATGCGCCAGCTCGATCTTGCCCTCGGTCGTCTTCACCGCGCCGGTGAACGCGCCCTTCTCATGTCCGAACAATTCGCTTTCGAGTAGATTTTCGGGAATCGCCGCGCAGTTGATCGCGACAAACGCGCCGTCTCGCCGACCGCTCGCCTCGTGCAACCCGCGCGCGAGCAATTCCTTGCCGGTGCCGCTCGCACCGAGCAGCATCACCGACACGTCGAGGTTCGCGACGCGCTCGATCGTCCGCGCGACCTTCTGCATTTCGGGCGCCCCGGTGATCATTCCGCCGAGCACGCGATTGTCGCTCGAACCCTGGCTTGCGAGCCGCGCATTTTCGACTTCCAGTTCGCGCACATGAAAAGCGCGGCGGACGATCAACCCCAATTCGTCGATATCGATCGGCTTCTGGTAAAAATCCCACGCGCCACTTGCGATCGCCGCCAGCGCGCTCGCGCGTTCGCCATGCCCCGACACGACGATGACCTTGGTGTCGGGCTTCGCCTCAAGGATCGCCTTCAGCGTCCGGAATCCCTCACGCGTGCCATCGGGATCGGGCGGCAGGCCGAGATCGAGCGTCACCACATCGGGCTCCTCGGCGCGCAGCAATTCGATCGCGGCGTCATGGTCGCCTGCGACGAAGACCTGATAATCCTCATACGCCCATTTGAGCTGCGTCTGCAGCCCCGGGTCGTCCTCGACCACCAGCAATTTGCGCAAATTGGCCCCGCCCTCGATCATTATTACCCTACTTTCACCACGCGGGGGTCGCCCCCGCTATCGCTGCGCGCATCGCCGAGCGGGAGCCACAGCGTAAAGCTGCTCCCCTTGCCCGGCTCACTGGACACCTCGATCGCCCCGCCCAAAGCCTGCGCGATCTGCAATGCTTCGAACGCCCCGAGACCGAAGCCCGATTCCTTTGTTGATACGAAGGGTTTGAACAGCTCGTCGCGAATGAACTCGCGCGTCATGCCGCACCCCTGATCGATCACGTCGATCCGCACGCGCCCCTGCTCGGCGACCGCGACCACTTGCACGGGCGTTTCGGGCGCCGAAGAGTCGATCGCATTGGCGACAAGATGCTGGACGATCTGGCGGATCGCACCCGCATCGGCCCATGCCGACAATCCGGCCTGGCAGCCGACGAACAGCGCGCGGCGCGGCCGCATCTCGGCCGCAATCTCGTTCAGCACCGGCTCGACCAACGTCCGCCCGGCCTCGGCCGCCGGCCCCCGCTCACGCGGCGACAGGCGGACGAGCAGGTCGCTGAGCCGTCCGGCCGAAATCTTCAGCGTCTCGACCATGTCGGCGCGGAAATCCGCCTTGTCGGCGTGACGTTCTGCGTTGCGCGCGAGCAGCCCGATCTGGCTCGCCAGATTCTTGATGTCGTGCATGATGAAGGCAAAGCGGCGGTTGAACTCGTCGAACCGCCGCGCTTCGGACAGGGCCTGCTGGCTCTGCGATTCGGCGAGATAGCTTGCTGCCTGCTGCCCCGCGATGCGCAGCACGTCGAGGTCCTCCCAGTCGAGCGCGCGCGATACGGCGGGGCGGTGCAGCACGACGATCGCGATCATCCGCTGAAAATGCAGCACCGGCACGATAACCCACGCGCGGCTGTCCGCCATTAACCATTCGGGGATCGCCAGATCCTCGCCCGGATGCCCTCGCCGCTCGGCATCGAGATCGACGATATGCTGCGTTTCCTGCAGCATGAAGGCCGAGCGCAGCGAGAGCGTCGCATCCTCGCTCGCATCGCCAGGCCAATGCCATTGTTCGGCAATGCGAAATCCCCCCGCGGCGCCCGGCGTCATCAGCAGCGCCCCGGGGCTTCCCGTCAGTTCGGCAAGCGCCTTGGCGACACGGCGATACAGATTGCGATCGTCTTCGCCGCCATCCCCTTTGGCGCCCTGCCCCAGTGTCGCGGTGAACCGCATCCACTCGGCGCGATAGTCGTACCGATGCTCGAAGAAATGTTTCGAGATCATCACCGACAGCCACGCGCGCGACCGCGCAGAAGCGATCATCAATCCCCCGGCGCCGAGCGCAACGAGCAACGAGATCGCCTGCGCCAGCTCGGCATAATCGCCGCCGACGACGCGCGCGACGGCGCCGGTAAGCGCGATGACGATCAGGTAAGCGGCCGCGCCCAGCAGGATCAGCGTCCGCGTCGCGGCCGTACGTGACAGGCGCATCCTCTCGCGCCCCACGTCCATCGCGGCAACAACATAAACCGGCAGCGTGAGCAGCGCGATCCCCGGAAGCAGCGCAAGCAGTGTCGACGCGATTTCGCCGGTCAGCGCACCGATCAGCTGAACGTTGAGTTCATAAGCCCACAGCATCGCAAAGCCGCCGGCGACCGCCATCACCGGCATGCGTTGCCCCGCACTCGCATGGCGAACCCCGCCGTCGATCATCAGCAACCCGCCGATCGCCACGACCATCGCGGCAAAGCCCAGCGTCGGCGTCATCCACGGTTCGGCCGCCGCGCCCGCGCGCAGATGCGCCGCGGCACCGAGCAACAGCGTCAAAACGCAGATCGTCTTGAGCATGCGCGCGATCAGGCGTAGCGGCGGCGACATCGGCGCACGCGGCGACCAGAATGTTGCCCCCAGCCAGAGGAGCATGGCAAGGTCGCGCACCGTCTGAGCAACCAGCGATTGCGACGATCCGGGGCCATAGACGGTCAGGCCTGCGCACCATAGGGCGGTGGCCGCGGCCGTCGCCGCAAGCAATCGCGGCGCCGGCATCAACGCCGCCATCCGCGCCCGCGGCCGCATCAGCAGCCACAGCGTGACGCCGACGAAGCCAGCCAGCGCAAGGCTCGACAGGATATGGGACAGGCCCGTGAGCGCGCTCACCGCTAGCGCGCCCCCTCCGGCCACAGCACGACACGCACCGTCTGGAGCAGGATCAACAGGTCGAGGAAGGGGGAATAATTTTTGGCGTAATAAAGATCATATTCGAGCTTCACGCGCGCATCCTCGACCGACGCGCCATAGGGATAGTTGATCTGCGCCCAGCCGGTCAGGCCGGGCTTCACCATGTGACGTTCCGCATAATAGGGAAGCTGCTTTTCGAGTTCCTCGACGAAGCTCGGCCGTTCGGGGCGCGGCCCGACAAAGCTCATGTCGCCTTTGAGCACGCACCAGGTCTGCGGCAATTCGTCGATGCGCAGCTTGCGGATCACGCGGCCGACGCGGGTGACGCGCGGGTCGTTCTCGGCGGCCCACACCGCCTTGCCCGCCGCCTCGGCATCGGTGCGCATCGACCGGATCTTGAAGATGTCATAGGGTTCGCCGAACAGGCCGACGCGCGGCTGGCGGTAGAAAACCGGCCCGCGGCTGTCGAGGATCACCGCAATCCCGGCAATGACGATCAGCGGCAGGCCGATGATCAGGACGATCAGGCTGGCGATTATGTCGAACAGGCGTTTGCCGACCTTCGAAATGCGCTGCCCGGCCGAAAAGCCGTCCGAAAAAATCAGCCCGCTGGGGTTGGTCGTCGCCAGATCGACGCGCCCCGTCTCGCGCTCTATGAAGCTCGCAATGTCGTTGACATGGACGCCCGTCGTCTTGACGCGCAGCAGGTCGTTCAGTGGCAGCGCGTTGCGCCGTTCCTCGAGCGCGAGCACGACTTCGCCCGCGCGCAGATCGACGACATGGTCCGACAGATTGGCAAGCGCCTCGCGCGGGATCGCGCCCGCCACCGTTTTTTCGGCCGCGCTCATCGCAACGAAACCGACCATTTCGAGCCCGCTGCCGGGCGCTTCGGCCAAAGCGGCCAATCGCGCGGCGCGCGGCCCGGCGCCCAGCACCAGGATGCGGCGCCGAAACGCCTCGGTTCCCGACGATTGGGTCAGTACAAGGCGGATCAGGAACAACGCCGCAATGGCGAGGAGCATCGCGTACAGGCTGTTCGCGCGCCACAGCGTCGCGGTCGGCAACAGAAAGCCAAGCACCGAGAGGAAGATGACGCCGAGCGAAATCGCGGCGAGCAGGCGCGCGGTGGCAAAGCGCATCGAACGCAGCCCTTCGTTCCCGTACATGCCGGTCGCCATCATCGCGAGCGAGTTCGAAAGGCCAAAGGTAAAAAGGGGCAGCCAGCGGTCGCCGAGCGGCCCGGCGTCGAACCCTGCCTGATGCGCATAAAGGTGCCATGCCCCCTCGGCCGAGCCGAGCAGCGCCAAGAATTCGATCAGCGCCAGCCAGACAACGGCGTGCGGAACATAATGTTTAAACAGCCGAAACATGGGGGACCTTTCGCACTCGATACTACAGCCGAGGCGTCAACTGTCGGTTAATTTTACACTCGCTATATTGCGAATGACAAGGTGACCAGCCGCATCCAACAGGATAGACCCACGCCCATGACGCTGATGATCCAGCCCGTTATCCTGTGCGGCGGCGCGGGCACACGCCTGTGGCCCGAATCGCGCGGCACGCGGGCCAAGCAGTTCCTGCTGCTCCACGGCCAGCGCAGCCTGTTCCGCCAAACCGTCGAGCGCACGCCCGCCGGCCCCGACTTCCTGCCGCCGATCATATTGTGCGGCGACAGCCATGTCGCGATGGTCCGCGAGCAGATGAACGACCGCGAAGAATCGTTGCTTGTCGAACCGATGCCGCGCAACACGGCGGCGGCCATCGCTCTCGCCGTTGCGCGCGCGGATGCCGATACGCTGCTGCTCGTGATGCCGAGCGACCATGTCATCGCCGACGTCCCTGCCTTCCACGCGGCAATCGCAAAGGGAGTCCGCCTCGCGCAGCAGGACTGGCTTGTCACCTTCGGCATCGCCCCCGACAACCCCGAAACCGGCTTCGGCTATATCGCCGCCGGCGCCGCGCTAGGCGAAGACGGCTTTGCGGTCGACCGCTTCGTCGAAAAGCCCCCGCTCGCAGAGGCCGAGGCGATGCTCGCGGCGGGCGGATATAGCTGGAATGCCGGCATCTTCCTGTTTCGCGCCGCACGCATGCGCGACGCGATGCTGACGCATTGCCGCCCGATCTTCGAAGCGGCGGACAAGGCCGTCGCGGCGGGCATGCGCGACGGCGATGCACTCTATGCCGACGCGATCGAATTCGCGAAAGCGCCTTCGGACTCGATCGACTATGCGGTCATGGAAAAGGACGATCGCGTCGCGGTCGTCCCCGTCGCGATGGGCTGGTCCGACCTCGGGTGCTGGCATACGATCCATGCGCTCGCCGAAAAGGATGATGCCGACAATGCCGTCACCGGCGACGCCTTTCTTCACGAAAGCCGCGGCAATCTGGTCCGCGCGGGCGACAAGCGCGTGTCGATCCTCGGCATGGACAATATCGCGGTGATCGTCGACGGCGACGATATATTGATCATCCCGCTCGAACGCTCGCAAGAGGTTCGCGCAGCGGCAAAGGCGCGCGAATAGAGACCAGCCGCATCAGGCACTTGCGTCGAAGGTGACTTGCTGTAACAATACACCCATAAGCGCTTCCCAAGGAGCGTGCCAAAGCTGTTCTGGAGATCACTCATGTTCGACCGTCGTACCCTGCTCGCCGCCGCCGCGGCGTCCTCGATGCTCGCCGGCGTCCGCCCGCGCACCGCATTCGCTGCGGCGCCCGATGGCGAAGGCGCGCGGCTGACCGCGATCTACGAGCGCATTTACGACATGCTCGTCGATCAGGATCCCGAATTCGCGACCTCGCTCGGACTCGACAAGGGCGATCGCGCCGCCGCCAAGGCCAAGCTCGCCGACCGCTCGCCCGCGGGAATCAAGAAGGGGCACGATCTCTACCGCACCGGCCTTCGCGAGTTAAAGACGATCGACCCGAAGAAATTGTCGGGCATGGACCTCGTCAACTACGAAACCTTCCGCGGTCCGTGGGAGGATTATGTCAAGGCTTACGACACCTTCTCCTACGGACTTCACAGCTGGCCTGAACCGCATCCGGTGACACAGCTCAGCGGCACCTATCGCTCGATCCCCGATTTCCTCGTCAACCAGCACAGCATCGCGAACGCCGCCGATGCCGAGGCGTATCTCGCGCGCTGCGCCGATTTTGCCGTCCAGCTCGACAATGAAACCGGCCGGATCAAGGCCGACCATGCCGCAGGGATCATCCCGCCCGATTTCGTCATCGACCGCACGCTGGCGCTGTTCGACAAAATCTGGGCACCCACGCCCGACGCGAACATCCTGACCACCAACCTCAAGACCAAGACCGCCGATATCCCCGGCGACTGGGCGAGGCGCTGCGCTGCGCTCGTCGAAGGCAAAATCTATCCTGCAATGCGCCGCCAGGCGGCCGAACTCACGGCGGTCCGTCCGCGCGCGACGCACGATGCGGGCGTGTGGCGCCTGCCCAAGGGCAATGAATATTACGCCTATGCGCTGCGCTTCGCGACCACGACGGGCATGTCGGCCGAGGAAGTGCACAAGCTCGGCCTCGACCGCATGGCCGCGCTCACCGCGCGCGCCGATTCGATCTTCAAGGCGCAGGGCATGTCCAAAGGCACCGTTGCCGAACGCATGCGCACGCTCGGCAAGGATCCGCGCTTCCTTTATCCCAACACCGACAAGGGCAAGGCCGACCTGATCGCCAAACTGAACGAGCAGATCCAGGAAATGCAGCGCCGCCTGCCCGAAGCCTTTGGCCGCCTGCCCAAGGCCAAATGCGATATCCGCCGCGTTCCGCCCGAGATCGAGGCCGGCGCACCCGGCGGCTATTATCAGATCCCGGCGCTCGACGGCTCGCGCCCCGGGGCTTATTATATCAACCTGCGCGATACCGCCGAAAATCCGTCGTGGACGCTGCCGACGCTGACCTATCACGAGGCAACGCCCGGCCATCACCACCAGATTGCGCTCGCGCAGGAGGCCGAGGGCATTCCGCGCCTTCGCCGCCTCCCCGCCTACTCGGTCTATACCGAAGGCTGGGGCCTTTACGCCGAACAGCTCGCCGACGAGATGGGCGTGTACGCGAACGACCCGTGGGGCCAGCTTGGCTATCTGCAGAGCTATATGTTCCGCGCCGCGCGCCTCGTCGTCGACACCGGGCTCCACCACTATCGGTGGAGCCGCGAGAAGGCGATCGCCTATTACAACGACTCGCTCGGCACCCCCGAGGGGTCGAACGTCACCGAGATCGAACGCTATTGCGTGTGGCCGGGTCAGGCGACGAGCTATATGGTCGGTCAGACGCGCTGGGTCGCGATCCGCGAAAAGGCGAAGGCCGCGCTCGGCGACAAATTCGATATACGCGGTTTCCACGACACCGCTTTGTCGGCTGGCGCAATGCCGATTTCTGTGCTTGAATCGGTGATCGATCGCTGGACGGCGGCGCAAAAGGCCTGACCCCGAAACGAAAAACCCTTCGCCTGCCAGGACGGGCGAAGGGCTTTTCGTGGCCGATTGCGCTCCTGAGCAGAGCGGCAAAAAGGGCCCTAATTCTGGAAGATCGCGGGCGTTCCGGGTTTCACCATCTGCGCCAGACGCGCGGCGTCCCAATTGGTCAGCCGGACGCACCCATGGCTCTCGGCGCGCCCGATCGTATGCGGCTCGCTCGTCCCGTGGATGCCATAATGCGGCTTGTTGAGGTCTAGCCAAACGACGCCCACGGGGCTGTTCGGGCCGGGCTGCAGCAACACCGCCTCCTTGTTGTTGCTCACGTCCCAGAACAGCTTGGGATTATAATGAAAGTCGGGATTGCGGCTGACGCCCTGGATTTTCCATCTGCCGATCGGCAGCGGATCATGGCTGCTGCCCATCGTGGCGGGGAATTGCGCGACGAGTTTGTCGCCGTCGTCATAAACCTTCAGCACCCCCTCCGACTTGTCGACCACCACCTTTGCGGCGCCAACCTGCGTCGGCGCAACCCCCAGGCGTTCGAGCGTGCCGTTCCACCCGCGCGCATCCTCGCCCAGTGTCGCGCGGTCTATATCGGGGATATTGGGGACGCGGAACGGGCGGCCCGCGCCGACGAGCGTCGACGGGCTGTTGAGCGCGACAAGCGTCTCGGGCGTCGTGTGAAAGCGTTCGGCCAGCGCTTCGGTCAGATTGCGATAACCAAGCGCGGGCAATTTGGACTGGTCGGCCGCATCCTTCGGAAAGGCCGGAACGAACGGCCCTTTGGCGAAACCGGCAGGTATAACGACCAACCGTGTTGCCGGGATATTGCGCCCCTGTTGCAACGCCTGTTCGGTGACGGCGTCGAGCTTGCCGCTCTCTTCGAGCCCGCGTGCCTTCTGAAAACCGCGGAGCGCGGCGACATAGGATTGACCTTCCTTCCCGTCGATCACCCCGGGCGAGAAGCCGAGATGATCGAGAAGCACCTGCGCGCGAAGGATCGGCGGATCGGTGAAAGGCGCCGCGTCGGTTTTGGCATCGTCAAAGCGGAGGCTATCGGAATCGGCAGAGGCCTTGGCTGCGGGCGCTTGTTCGGACTCCGCCTTGTCTGGCGCCGCATTGCAACCGGCGACGAGCAACAGCCATGGTAGAATGAAGATAGGTTTCAAATGCTTGTCCTCGCAGTTCGAACAGGGTTAACGATCCTGCGCTCGAAAGGATGCGGGACAAGGGGCTGACGGCGAACGGGGGCTCCGTCTCAGCCTTCATCCTCTTCGGGGACGATCTTTGCCGCCAGCACCTTGTGGCGCAGCACCTCCCAGTCGGGAAAGCGCCAAAAGGTCGGGCTGTCGCGGCCGATGATCCGGGGATGCTCCGCCGACGGCGTAATCATGCGATCGACAAATTCGATCTCGGCGAGCGCATCGCAATCAAAAAAGGCACGGACGACGAGATCTTCGGCCGCTTCGCCCTCGCTGCCGACGACAATGCCCAACTCGCCCGTCGACAACCGGACGAGCGTCCCCACCGCATAGATGCCGAGGCTGTCGGCAAAGCGGTCGAGCAGCATTGGGTCGAAATGCCCCTCCCACTTCTTCATTTCGGTCAGCGCCTCGCACGGCGTCCACGCGTCCTTGTACGGCCGGTTCGACGTCACCGCGTCATAGACGTCGCAAATCGCGCCCATGCGCGCCGCGAGTGATAGTTCTTCGCCCTTCAGGCGGCCGGGATACCCCGTACCGTCGACCTTCTCGTGGTGCCGCAGGCAAAGCTCCAGCGCGATTTCGGGCGCGCCGGGCGAGCTTGCAAGCAGGCGATGCCCGGCGGCCGGGTGCGAACGGACCGAGCGCATTTCGTCCTTCGAAAGCGCGCCCGGCTTGTTCAATATCGCGTCCGAAACCGCAACTTTCCCGACATCGTGGAGCAATCCCGCGACGCCCATGTCCTCGACCTCCTGCGGATCGAGTTCCAGATGGCGCGCGAAATTGATCATCAGCGCGCAAACCGCGACCGAGTGGAGGTAGGTATATTGATCCTTTTCCTTGAGGCGGACGAGATTGATGAGTGCTTTGGCATCGCGCTCGATCGACGCGCCGATCGAGCTGGCGAGACGCACCATATGCCGCACCTCGACCGCCCGTCCCAAGCGGGCCGCATCGAACATGTTGACGACGGCCTTTCGCGTGCGCTCGATCACGGGTTTCGCCCGGCGACATTCACTCGAATAACCGCGCCGCGGGCGCGGGGCCGCGCGATCCTTGGGGTCGGGCTGTGCAAAAATCTTTGGCAATGGTGCGGTACGGACGGCGGGCCGCGGCCTTCCCCATGATCGCGACAGCTTTCGGCGCGGTGCTTCTTCGCCTTTGCTTGGCTGGCGACCCCCGGACGGTGCGATCCCGCGCTCCGGGTCGATCATCAGCCCTTCGATGCCCGAATTGCGAATACGTTCCAGCTGCTCGATTGTCTCGACCCGAAAATTGCTCCGCCAGAAAGGGTGATCGAACCACGACCCTTCAAAGGCGTGGACAAACATGCCGATTTCGACGTCCTCTGGTTCAATTCGTACAAGCATTTCGGGTCCCGTTGCGGCCGCCTGATAGACACGCACCTTTCCCAATACGGCACGCTATGTGCCAAATTAAGCCACACGGCAAACACCGGTTAACCTCAGTCGCCCGCAAAATCGAATGCGCTCACCCCGCGCTCGCCTTCGCGGAAGCGCAACGGCCGGCCGAGCGGCGGCATCGAGCGCTGGACGCAGCCGGTGCGTGTGCAGCGGCGGCATCCGAGGCCGATCGGCGTCGCGGGGCTGCGCATCAGGTCGAGCCCGCGTGCCGCGATCAGCGGCGCCGCGACTTTCGCATCGACGCCAACACAAACGGCAAAGCGCGCCGGGGTGCCGCTGCCCGTCGCGCCGGGCGCGGCAACCGAACGCGACTGGGTGAACCAGCGCGATCCATCCTCCAACTCGACGAGATCGGCGACCACCTCACCCGGACGCGAAAAAGCCTCATGGACGCTCCAGAGCGGGCAGCGCGCATCGCCATCGACCAGCGGCGACTGGCTCGCCCCGGCGTAGCGCTTGCTCCCCTGCCCCGCGCGATCGATGCGCAGCATGAAAAAGGGCAGTCCGCGTGCGCCGACGCGCTGGAGCGTCGTCAACCGGTGCGCGACCTGTTCATAACCCGCACCGAAGCGCCGCTGGAGCAGCAGCAGGTCATATCCCGTCGCGTCACAAGCGCGGAGGAAACGGCTGTACGGCATCATCAGCGCTGCGGCGAAATACTGGATCAGATGGCGTTCGAACAATCGCGCGGCCGCGCTCTCGGCAAACTCCGCCCCCGCGACGAGCGCATCGATCTCGCCCTTCGCCTCGATCTGCGCGAGCGTCGCGGCCGCCTGAAAGGTCCGCGACGCCGGCCGCAGCAGCTCGTTCAGCATAAGTTGCCGCGCATGCCAGTCGAGCCAGCGCAGCCGGTCGGGCATGACATCGCTCGGCAAGATGCGGATGCCAAGCTGGTGCCGCGTGCGCAACCGCTCGGAAATCGTCCCATAAAGATCGCCGCCCGCGAGCCGCAGCTCGTCGGCCAATTCCTCGGCGCGCGCGTCGAGATCGGGGAAATGGTTGCGCCATTTCTCGATCGCCCGGCGCACCGCGGCAACTTCGGGCGCTTCTTCCTGTGCCTCGCCGCGCGCTTCCGGCGCTGCATCGAACAAGCGCGCAAAGGCCGCAGCGGTCGCCGGGGCGGTCTGAAGCCACTCATCGACCTCCTGCGTCCCGATGCCGAGGTCGGCGAAGCGCGGATCGCCCAGCCGTCGCCGCAGTCCCGCAAGCCCGCCCGGTAGGTCTTCGGCACCCAGCTTGGCCGCATCGAACCCGAAGCGTTCGGCCAGTCTGACGATCACCGTCGCGGATAATGGCCGCTGCCCATGCTCGATCAGGTTCAGATAGCTCGGCGAGATATCGAGCGCCTCGGCCATGGCGGCCTGCGTCATCCCCGCCTCGCGCCGCACCTTGCGCACCGCTGGCCCCGCAAACACCCGCCGCTCTGCCATTTTGTAACTTTCTTTACTGATTTACAGTCTCATTTACACCTAAATCCCATATTTCACAAATATTATTGACAAAGCTTTTCACTTTCCGCGGCACCTTCGGCAACTTCCACCCATCAGCTTCGAACAAGGACAAGATGATGGGTTATCAGGAAGACATGGCGCAGGCAGGCCGCCTCATCCGCGATTATGACGGTACCTGGGACGGCATCAGCGGCGAAAGCATCGCCCGCATGCGCGCGCAGAACAAGTTCCGCACCGGTCTCGACGTCGCCCGCTACACCGCGCGCATCATGCGCGCCGACATGGCCGCCTATGACGCCGACCCCGCGAACTACACTCAATCCTTGGGCTGCTGGCACGGCTTCATCGCGCAGCAGAAGATGATCTCGGTCAAGAAGCATTTCGGCACCACGAAGGGCCGCTACATCTACCTCTCCGGCTGGATGATCGCCGCGCTGCGCAGCGAATTCGGACCGCTGCCCGACCAGTCGATGCACGAAAAGACCAGCGTTCCGGCGCTGATCGAGGAAATCTACACCTTCCTGCGTCAGGCCGACGCGCGCGAACTCGGCATGCTGTTCCGCGATCTCGACGCCGCGCGCGCCGAGGGTGACGAACTCAAGGCCAAGCAGGTCCAGGCCGCGATCGACAATCATGAAACGCACGTCGTGCCGATCATCGCCGACATCGACGCCGGCTTCGGCAATGCCGAGGCGACCTATCTGCTCGCCAAGAAGATGATCGAGGCTGGCGCCTGCGCGCTCCAGATCGAAAACCAGGTCTCGGACGAAAAGCAGTGCGGCCACCAGGACGGCAAGGTCACCGTGCCGCACGAGGATTTCATCGCGAAGATCCGCGCCTGTCGCTACGCCTTCATGGAACTCGGCGTCGAGGACGGCATCATCGTGACTCGCACCGACAGCCTCGGCGCGGGCCTCACCAAGCAGATCGCCTTCTCGAAGGAGCCCGGCGACCTTGGCGACCAATATAACAGCTTCCTCGATTGCGAAGAGGTCGAAGGCGCGGGCAATCCGGGCGACGTCCTCATCAACCGCGACGGCAAGCTGATGCGTCCGAAGCGCCTGCCCTCCAACCTCTACCAGTTCCGTTCGGGAACCGGCGAGGACCGCTGCGTCATGGACTGCATCGCCAGCCTGCAGAACGGCGCCGACCTGCTCTGGATCGAGACCGAAAAGCCGCACATCGAACAAATCGCCGGCATGGTCGACCGCATCCGCGAAGTCGTCCCCAACGCAAAGCTGGCGTATAACAACTCGCCGAGCTTCAACTGGACGCTGAACTTCCGTCAGCAAGTGTTCGACGCGTGGACCGCCGAGGGCAAGGACGTCAGCGCCTATGACCGCGCCAAGCTGATGAGCGCCGATTATGACGCGACCCCGCTGGGCGAAGAGGCCGACAACCGCATCCGCACCTTCCAGCGCGACGCGGCGAAGCGGGCGGGCATCTTCCACCACCTGATCACGCTGCCGACCTATCACACGGCCGCGCTCAGCACCGACAATCTCGCCAAGGAATATTTCGGCGACGAGGCGATGCTCGGTTACGTCAAGGGCGTCCAGCGCGCCGAGATCCGCCAGGGCATCGCCTGCGTGAAGCACCAGAATATGTCGGGCAGCGATATCGGCGACGATCACAAGGAATATTTCGCCGGCGAAGCAGCGCTGAAGGCTGCGGGCAAGGACAATACGATGAACCAGTTCGCCGCCTGATAAGAGTTCGACGCGGGGGAAATGTTGCAGCCCCCGCGTCACCCCTCTTGGCGCGGGGCTCGCGACCCGCCCCGCGCCTACCGAGCTTTCCTGGGGAGGAAAGCCTGTCCGTCGGAAGCCCTTGCGCTTCCGGCGGACATTTTCATTGCGGTAGCGCCGCCTCCTCCTCGCGCGTCTTGACCAGCGACCAGATGATGCCGCCGGCGATCAGCCCGACGGTGACGCCCAGGCTGACCAGCGGCGGGAATTTGTCGCCGCCGAGGACGAAGTCAGCGACGAAGATCTTCGACCCGATGAAGACGAGCACCAGCGCCAGCGCATATTTCAGGTAATGGAAACGATGCACCATCGCCGACAGCGCGAAATAGAGCGCGCGCAGGCCAAGGATCGCCATGATGTTCGACGTATAAACGATGAAAGTATCGGTCGTGATCGCAAAGATCGCCGGCACGCTGTCGACCGCGAACAACAGGTCGGCGAGGTTGATCACGACGAGCGCGAGGAACAGCGGCGTCGCGGCGAGCACGATCTTGCCGGTCTTCGTATCGGGCACGCGCACGAAGAATTTCTCGCCGTGCAGTTCGTCGGTGATCGGCATCCGGCGCGACAGCCATTTGACGACCGGATTGCCCGCGACGTCCATCGGCTTTTCGCTCGCGAACAACATCTTCACGCCCGTGAACACAAGGAAGGCAGCGAAAATATAGAGTATCCAACCATATTCGGTGACAAGCGCCGCGCCGCCCGCGATCATGATGCCGCGCAGCACGATCACTGCGACAATGCCCCAAAGGAGCGCGCGATACTGGTAGCGCGGCGGGATCGCGAAGGTCGTAAAGATCAACGAAATCACGAAGATATTGTCGATCGACAGCGCCTTCTCGATGAAGAAGCCAGTGTAATATTGGAGGCCCGCCTCGCCGCCCTTTGCGGCCCAGACCCACGCGCCGAACGCGGTCGCAATACCGATGTAGAGCGCCGAGAGCTTGAGGCTCTCGCCGATCCCCATCTCCTTGTTTTCCTTGTTGAGGATACCAAGGTCGAAAGCGGTAAGCGCGATGACGAGCGCGATGAACGACAGCCAGAACCAAGCCGGCGTGCCCAGCCAGTCGGCAAACAGAAATTCCATGATGATGTCCCTGGATATGCCGAGCGCGCCGCCATTGGGCAGCGTGCTCGGTCGTTAATTGTGATGGATCAGCGCGCCAGCGCCGGGCGCAATGCGGGCCGCATCGTTAGGGCGGCAAGCCGCTCCTTTACCGCGAGCTTCAACGTCTTCAGCCGCAGCAAGCGAAATGGATCGGCGCCACGCCGGCGCACCTCGCGGCGTTCGGCATCGTCGAGTTGACGATGGAGGACGGTCAGACGGTAGAGATTGGGATTGAGTGTCATTAAAAAGGGCCTCCTGATCGAAAAATCAAGCAGGTGACGCCGATGCCGGGACCCCGGGAAACAGGGGGGAGATAGGGCCAAAGCATCGGGGTCACCCGATGCGGTCCGACATCACGTGGCAGGATATATCCCGCCGACGCCAGAGGGGCCCGGCCCGCATTTCCTGTATTTAGGGTGCCGCCGCCCCACTTGCAAGTCCCCCGGCGTCCCGGCACGCTGCGACAGGTGGAAGAGGAGGATTTGCATGAGCGTGCTTGTCGAAAGCGATGGCCCCGTCACGATCGTTACCATCGACCGCCCGGCGCGCCGCAATGCCGTCGACCCCGGTACCGCCGCCGCTTTGCGGACCGCCTTCACGGCCTTCGCCGCTGATGATAATGCGCGGGTCGCAATCCTCACCGGAAGCGACGGGCATTTCTGCGCCGGCTTCGACCTCAATGCCGTGGGGACGTCGCGCTATGACCCCGACGGCCCCGGCCCGATGGGACCGACGCGCATGCTGCTCGAAAAGCCGGTGATCGCCGCGGTCGAGGGGCATGCCGTCGCCGGTGGCCTTGAACTCGCGCTTTGGTGCGACCTGCGCGTTGCCGCGGAAAGCGCCGTCTTTGGGGTCTATTGCCGCCGCTGGGGCGTACCGTTGATCGACGGCGGAACCGTGCGCCTGCCGCGGATCGTCGGACAGGGCCGCGCGCTCGACATGATCCTGACCGGGCGACCGGTCGCCGCCGATGAGGCGCAACGGGTCGGCCTTGCCGACCGGGTCGTTCCCGACGGCGCGGCGCTATCCGCCGCAATCGAGCTCGCGAAGCAGATCGCCTCCTTCCCGCAAATCTGCATGAACAGCGACCGGCTCAGCGCCTATCGCCAATGGGATTTCGACATCGAAGGCGCACTGTCACACGAAGCACACGCCGGCGTTGCCCCCTTGCGCGAAGGCGCGGCGGTGGGCGCAAAACGCTTTACCGAGGGCGTGGGCCGCGGCGGCAGCTTCGCGGCCTTCAAAGGAGAATGACGACGGCGAAATGGACAAGGCGGCCCCCGGGGCAAGCCGGGGGCCGAAGTGGGAGGCCATTATCGGCGCGCGCGACGTCACAACCTTAGCAAAACGTGCAGCGCGTCAGGGCTAATTGCTATGTTGGTGCCGCGCGATGCAGGCGGTGGAAAGCGACCCGCGATCAATCAATCCGATTGAAATGCGTCGTTTCCAGTTTCTGACGACTGTCGGCGGACCAGACGATCGTTTCGGTCATGGATTTCAGATCTTTGGCGACGGTATAGACCCGCGTCGACACCCGCGCCCCTGCTTTTCCCAGCGTCATGACCAAGGTATCCGGCGCCGGCTGACGCAGAGCGACACTGTCGATAAAATCCATATTGCCTGTGATCGGCACCGGGACGCCGTCAAGCGCGGCGGTCGATTCCGAATTTTTGCTGGAGCCGTCCGGCGCAATGACTTCCACGCGCGTTGTCCATTTTCCGTCCGCCGATGGACGGAACGTCATCGTGACCCGTTGCGGGCGTTCCTTTTCCGGCATCTGCGACGCGTCCAGCGACCAGCTTCCGACCAGCGGCAATGGCTTGGATGCGGCGTCGTAAGCGGCGTCAGGGGTTCCGGCCTGATCGGCAGAGGGAGCGCCTGCGAACATCAGTCCAGCGGCGGCCATGGGTATTGCAATCAGCATGATGATCATTCCTTTCGAACCGCGACCTCCGACGGTTGCGGTGTGCGCCAAATCCTTCCCGTTGGGGCGCTGTCTCGAAAGATCGATATTTTCGTCACAAGTTTTTTGGAGGTCCAGAAGGCGCGCCAGTTCGCGGCTGCTGCCGACGCCCGTCTTGCGCCGGGCAGCGCGCAAACGCTCGTTGATCGACGTTTCCGAACGGCCGAGACGCGCCGCGATGGTCTTTACCGTATGCCCGGCGACCAGCAGGCGAAGAATTTCCATTTCCCGGTCGGTGAGGCACGCGGTCAGGCCGGGAGCGGGTTCATTGGCAGACATGTCTTTTGCTCACCACAGCACCGCGAACAGGTCCATCCCAATTTATTTGGGAAACGGCCGCGTGGCTGGGCAATGCGGGCGGCGGCCTCTGCGGGGGTCGCGTCTCTGCCTATTTCTTCGCCATCAGCTTCATCGTCATCGCCGTCAGCGCCTCGGTCGCGGTCGAGATTACCGCAGGCGCGTCGGGTGCCCAGAAGGGCGAATGGAGGCTGGGCAGCGTCCGCCCTTCCTTCTTCGCTGCGTCATATTCGGCCTGCGGCACCCCGCCGACCCAGACGATCAGGCTCTTGATGCTCTTGTCCTCGCGCCAGAAGCGGCTGAAATCCTCACCGCCCATCACCGGCGGCATCTGAACGACGCGGTCCGCGCCGAAGCTCGTTTTCAGAAACGCTGCCATTTCCTCGGTGAACTCCGGGGTATTGAAGGTCGCGGGCGTATATTCGTCCTTTTGCACCGTCACGACGGGCATCTTGTCGTCGGGCATCCCCGCCGCGATTGCCTCGCCCTTCGCGATCCGCGCAATGCCGTCGAGCAGGTGATCGCGCACCTCGTCGCTATAGCTGCGCACAGTGAGCTGAAGCTTCGCTTCGTCCGAAATGATATTGTGCTTCGCCCCGGCATGGAAGCTGCCGACGGTCACCACCGCGCTGTCAAGCGGGCTGATCTCGCGCGAGACGAGCGTCTGCAGCGCGCCGACGATGCGGCTCGCGAGCACGATCGGATCCTTGGTCGTCTGCGGATAGGCGCCATGACCGCCAACGCCCTTGACCGTGATGTCAACGCTGTCGACATTGGCCAGCGCATAACCCGGCGTATAGCCGATCTTGCCCGCCTGGAACTGTGCCGCGTCATGGAAGGCCAGTGCATATTGCGGCTTGGGGAAACGCGTATAAAGGCCGTCGGCGAGCATCATGCGCGCGCCCGCGCCCCGTTCCTCCGCGGGCTGGCCGATCATCACCAGCGTGCCCGACCATTTCGCCTTGTTCGCCGCCATCAGCCGCGCGACACCGATCCACGCCGTCATATGCGTGTCGTGGCCGCATGCGTGCATCACGCCGGTCTCGACGCCTTCCTTCGTGGTCACGCGGATCTTCGACGCGCCGGGCAGGCCCGTCTGTTCGGTGACCGGCAGCCCGTCCATGTCGGCGCGCACCATCACCACCGGGCCCGGGCCGTTCTCCATCACCGCGACGACGCCGGTGCCGCCGACCTTTTCGGTCACCTTGAAGCCCAGCTTGCGCGCCTCGGCCGCAAGAATGCCAGCCGATCGCACCTCCATGAAGCTGAGTTCGGGGTTGGCGTGCAGATCCTTGTAGATCGCCATCAGCGATGGCATCTGCTTCTCGACCTCACCGCCGAGCGTTTGCGCCGCAGCAGGCGCAGCCAAAGCCAGCGCCGCCGCGCTCATCAACAAAATCCGCATGCCAATTCCCCTGTTGTTCTTTTCAGCTCGCCGGGACCAGTTCGATCACGTCGAGCAAGGATTCATACGCCGGTGCGGGCAGAACCAGCCGCCAGCGATTGTCGCCGATCCGCTCCACCAGCCCCGCCATGTCGCGCATCCGGTCGCTGCCATAATTGACCGCCATCTTCTCGTCGCCGAGTTCGAGCGTCCCGAGAAAAATCTGGCGCTTCAGATTGTCGGGAAAGATCAGCCCGACGGGACGCTGCGACCCCGTAATCTTGGTCAGGCTCGACAGTCCCTGTTCGGGTGCAACGCGGCAACGGAACCAGCCGTACGCGACGTAAGCAAGCCCGCTCCGCCCCTGCGTGCCAAGTTTGATCGTCCGGCAGCGATAATCGCCCGCCGGCAGATGCGGGTTGGGCAGCGCCGCCGTCGGTTGCAGCAATATGCCCTCACGATCGATATCGGCGCCAAAGCCTTTCGCCCGCGCGTCCGCTAGCGCCGCTTGCCAGCTCTTGTACCAGCCGCGGATGCGTTCCTGATCCTGGTCGGTCGCCGTTGCGCGCCAGGTGCCCGTCTCCGGCGGCGCATCGGCCGACGACGGCGGCATCGGCGGCACCACCGACTTGCACGCGCCAAGAGTGACGCCAAGCGCCACCGCCAAAACCCAAATGGTGCGACCCATGATTCTCCGTTTCTCCCCGGCCCTTCGATGGTTAACCTTAGGAGGCCGAAGGAGAATGCTCAAGGGGACAGCGGGTCAGGCCGCGGTCCAGCCGCCATCGACGCTGAGGTTCGCCCCGGTGATGTTCGCAGCTTCGTCGCGCGTCAGGAAGGAGGCGATCGCCGCGACCTGCTCGACGGTGACAAACTGCTTCGTCGGCTGCCCCGCGAGCAGCACATCGTTGATGACCTGCTCGCGCGTCATGTTCCGCGCTTTCATCGTGTCGGGGATCTGGTTCTCGACCAGCGGCGTCCAGACATAGCCGGGGCTGATGCAATTCACCGTGATCCCGGCATCGGCGACTTCGAGCGCGACCGTCTTGGTCAGGCCGGCGAGACCGTGCTTCGCGGTAACATAGGCCGATTTGAACGGCGAGGCGACGAGCGAATGCGCCGAAGCGGTCGCAATGATGCGCCCCCATTTCTTCTTGCGCATGACGGGCACGGCATGGCGGATCGTATGGAACGCCGCGGTCAGGTTGAGCGCGATGATCATGTCCCATTTCTCGACCGGGAAATCCTCGACCGGCGAAACGAACTGCATGCCCGCATTGTTGACGAGGATATCGACCCCGCCAAAATCCGCCTCAGCGCGCTTGAACATCTCCTCAATCGCCTCGGGCTTGGTCAGGTCGGCGCCGTCATAGGCCGCCTTCCCGCCGCTCGTCGTCTCGAGCCCCTTGCGTTCGGTCTCGATCGCGTCGGCCTCGCCGAAGCCGTTGATGATGATGTTCGCGCCCTCGGCGGCAAAGGCCTTCGCAATGCCGAGCCCGATGCCCGAGGTCGATCCGGTGACGAGGGCGGTCTTTCCTTTAAGGCGCATCGATAATCCTTTCAGTGGGGGAGAATGTGAAGGTGAAGGTGGTCGCCGGTCGCTTCAACCATCCTTTGGTCTGAGCCCGTTCGATTGCACGGCAAAACTGTCCGAGCGCCCTTCGGCGATGCTGTCGGCAAGCAGGTGCCCATCCTTCATCGCCGCCTCGACCGCGTCACGGCCAAGCGCCCAGTTGACCTCCATCGTCGAACGCGAAAACTCGAAATCGCGCGCGCCCGTCTGCCACGCCGGCGGTTCGTGGATCAGCTGGACGACATTGAGCGCCTTGCAATCCACCATCCGCCGCACGGCCTTGACCTCGGGCAGGTCGGCACATTCGGCCGGGAGCTTTTCCAGCATGCGGTCGATCAGCCGGTGCTCCTTGCGCCGCCGCACCAGCCCGTCGGAGATGCGCCGCGTGCGGCTCGAATAGCGGATATCCTTTTCGCGCGACCAGGCTGCCTCCAGGTCTTGCGGACGCTCGCCACGCGCGGGGAACAGGTCGACCTGAAAGACGAGCATGTCCTTGTTCGCGGCCTCGACAACATGCTCGAGCGGGGTGTTCGACACGAGGCCCCCGTCCCAATACCAATTGCCGTCGATCTCGACGGGCGGCAGGCCCGGCGGCAGCGCACCCGACGCCAATATGTGCCGCGCGTCGATCGTGTCGCTTTGCGTATCGAAATATCGGAAATTGCCAGTCTCGACCGCGACGGCGCCGACCGACAGCCGCACCTTGCCGTTGTTGACCCGGTCCCAGTCGACCAGGCGGTCAAGAGTGCCGATCAGCGGCGCGGTGTCGTAGAAGCTCACAGCTTCGGGCGTTTGTCGTTCGGCAAAGGCGGGCGGCGGGAAACGGGGGATAAAAAAGCCCGGGACGCCGAACGCCGTCACCTGCGCCGCCGCCGCCAGATGCGTCCATTCGCGCGCCCAATCATTATCCGCGGTCGGCAGTGACGGCAGTGCCGACGAGACGCCTTCCCAGAATTCGCGCATCTTGCCGACCGCCTGATCGCGCTCGTTCCCGGCGATGATCGCCGCGTTGACCGCGCCGATCGAAATCCCCGCGACCCAGTCGAGTTCGATACCAAGCTCGATCAGCGCCTCATAGACGCCCGCCTGAAACGCGCCTAGCGCGCCGCCGCCCTGCAGGACGAGCACGACGAGATCGGGTAGTGGAAGCGCGGCACGGGCAGCACGGCGGGGCATGGACTCGCGATCCTTGGCTTGGCGGACGTGCGATTTGTGCACCGCAGCACGCGCCATTGCAATGGCTTGTCGGCAGCGAAGCCCCTTCCAATTGCCCCACGCTGCTGTAACACTCGGCGCGATACGACCCTTGCCGGTGGAGAAGCCCGATGCGCCTCGACGATTATGATCCCGGAGACGATATTCGCGATCTGGGCCGGGGCGGCGGCGGCTTCGGCGGTGGCGGCGGAGGTGGCGGCCTTGGCGGACTGCTGATCGGCTTCCTGCCGATGCTGCTCGGCCGCAAGATGGGCTGCGGAACGATCCTGCTGCTCGGCGCGGTGGCCTTTTTCGTCCTCGGCCCCGGCGCGAACATGCTGAGCATGGGCGGTGGCACGAGCGACCCGATGACCGACAGCCGCAGCGGCGCCAATGTGGCGTGCGATACACAGGCCGAACGCTTCGCGTGCAACGTCTTCGGCTCGACGCATCAGGTGTGGGGCGAACTGATCAACGGCTATCGAAAGCCGACGCTCAATTTCTTCACCGACCAGAACCGGTCGGGCTGCGGTGCGGCGCAATCGGCGATGGGCCCCTTCTATTGCCCCGCCGATCAGGGCGTCTATCTCGACACCGCCTTTTTCCGCGAACTCGAACAGCGCTTTGGTGCCGCTGGGGACGCTGCACAGGCTTATGTCGTCGCGCATGAAGTCGGGCATCATATCCAGACGATCAGCGGGACTTCGGATCAGGTCCGCCGCGCGCAGGGCCGCGCCTCGCAAGCCGAGGGCAATGCGCTGCAGGTCCGGATGGAGCTGCAGGCCGACTGCTACGCCGGCGTCTGGGCGTCGCGCGCCCGCAACAGCGCTGGCCAGCCGGTGATGGAGCCGGGTGACATGGAAGAAGCGATGCGCGCCGCCAACGCGATCGGCGACGACACGCTGATGCGCTCGGCCGGCCAGCGGCCGGTGCCCGAAAGCTTCACCCACGGGACGAGCGAACAACGCATGACTTGGCTGCGCCGCGGCCTGCAATCGGGAGATCCGCGCCAGTGCGACGCCTTCGACACCGCCATCTGAGCGCCGCGATCGCGGCAAGTCTTTTGGCGGCATCGCCGGCGTCGGCCGAAACGCTCTACGTCCAGACCGGACGCCTGATCGACGGTATCTCGAACGAGGTCCGCACCGGCCAGTGCATCACCGTCGAGGCCGAGCGCATCAAGGCCGTCGGTGCGTGCGGCAAGGCACCCGACGGCGCGACGGTCGTCGACTGGTCAGCGTTCACCGTGCTGCCCGGCCTGATCGACCTCCATACGCACCTCGCCGACCTCGGCCAGAGCGCCGACCTCGCCGCGCCGATGAAGGCCTCGCCCGCCGAAACCGCGCTCGTCGGCGCGCGCAATGCGCGCGTGACGCTCGATGCGGGTTTCACCAGCGTGCGCGATGTGGGCACCTATCGCGGGCTTACCGACGTGACATTGCGCAACGCGATCGACCGCGGCGACGTGCCGGGGCCGCGCATGTGGGTCGCCGGCGCCTATCTCACCATTCCCAAGGGCGGCGGCGAACTCAACGGCGTGGTCCCGAACGAGCAATTGCCGGCCGACATGCGCCTCGGCGTCGCAGCGACGCCCGAGGAAGCGGCCGCAAAGACGACCTATTTGCTCGACCATGGCGCGGACTTCATCAAGACGATCGCGACCGGCGCGGTCCTCGCAATCGGCACCGAACCCGGCGCGCCCGAGCTGACCGTCGATCAGCTTCGCGCGATCGTGAAAGTCGCACATGCCCGAGGCAACAAGGTGACGGCGCACGCGCACGGCGCGATCGGTATCCAGAATGCGATCAACGCGGGCGTCGACAGCATCGAACACGCCAGCCTCGCCGACGAAGCGACGCTCCAGCTTGCGAAAAAACACGGCACCTGGCTCGCGATGGACATCTACAACGGCACCTACATCGACGATGTCGGCACCAAGGAAGGCTGGCCCGAGGAATATCTGCGTAAGAACCGCGAAACGACCGACGCGCAGCGCGCCGCGTTCAAGCGTGCGGTCGAGCTCGGCGTCAACATCGGCTATGCCACCGACGCGGGCGTCTATCCGCACGGGCTCAACGCACGCCAGTTCCGCAATATGGTCAAATATGGAATGACGCCGATGCAGGCGATCCAGTCAGCGACCGGCCGCGCGTCGGAGGAAATGGGCCGTAGCGACGTTGGCGCGGTCGTACCCGGCCGCTACGCCGATTTCGTCGCGGTGAAGGCCGATCCGCTCGCCGACATCAGCGTGCTCGAAAAGATCGACCATGTGATGAAGGGCGGCGCCCTCGTTCGCTAAGGCTTGCCGCTGCGCTCGGCGGCGTGCAGTTCCGCCCGTTCGAGCAGCAGAGCAAGATCCTCGCGGCTGATGTCGAACGTCTCTCCCAGATCGTCGAGCGCCTGATCGATATCGCCCATCAGCAGGCCGGAAGCCGGTGCAGGCGGCAACGCCTTGCCTTCGACGGGCTTGGCGCGGTGCGGGTAGCTATGCCCCGAAAAGCGATGGAACATCCATCCGATCGCCACCATCAGCAGCGAATTGACGAGAACGACAATCAGGAAATCGGCCACATGCGCCGAGAACAGCGCATAGCCCCCGAGCACGGCACTGAGCGCCGCAGCGCCGCCGGGCGGATGCAGGCAGCGCAAGAGCGACATCGTCAGAATCGCGAGCGAAACCGCGACCGCAGCAGCAATCGCCGGATCGGGAACTATCCACGCGACGATCGCACCGACGATCGCCGAAATCACATTGCCTCCAGCGATCGACCAGGGCTGCGCCAGCGGACTCGCGGGCACGGCGAACAGCAGCACCGCCGACGCGCCCATCGGCGCGACGATCCACGGCATCGACGACGGGAATAGCGCGATGCAGGTCAGCCCGACGAAGCCGATCCCGATCAGCGCGCCGACGCTGGCGATCACACGGTCGCGCAGACTCGCACCCGCCAGCAGCGGGACGAAGATGCGGCCTGTGTTCAATAGGACGCGGACCATCGGTTTCCTTCTCGTTCCTCGATCGGCCCGATGGGGCTTTTCCTTTTGGCCCGCCAGCGAAATTTAGTTGGCGTCTGCGAAGCGCGATTTGGCGCGCCTTCGTGCTTGAACGCGCAGCTCGCGTCGCTAAACCGCTTTCATGCGAAACCAGATCCTTTGCAGCGCGATCGCGCTCGCCGCCGCCCTTTCCACTCCCGCTTTCGCCCGTCCGATGACCGAGGTCGACCTTGCGACGCTGAAGCGCGTCGCCGCGCCGACCGCGTCGCCCGACGGGCGCTGGGTCGTCTTTCAGCAGACCGACACCGAAACCGGCACTTACAAGCGCTCGACCGGACTCTGGCTCGTCGATCGCAATGCAAAGGACGCCAAGCCCGTCCAGATCGCCGATACCGCAGGCAAGAATGAGACCTCGCCCGCCTTTGCGCCCGACGGCAGCCTCTATTTTCTCTCGAATGCATCGGGCAAGGACCAGCTGTGGCGCATCGATCTGAGCGCCGGCGCTGCCGCAACGCAGGTCACCGACACTCCGGCCGACGTCGCCGGCTTCAAGATTTCTCCCGACGGCAAAAAGCTGCTCGCATGGGGCGACATCCCGAAGGAATGCACTGACTTCGGTTGCGATGCCAAGGACAAGGGCGCGCTTGTCGGACCCGGCAGCGGCCGCCTCTACAAGGATGGCGCCGGATTCGTCCGCCACTGGGATGCTTGGGAGACCCCCGGCACCTATAGCCGCCCCTTCATTTTCAACCTCGACAGCGGCAAAGCGAGCGCCGCGCGCCCGGTCGACGCCGGCCTGATCGGCGACAGCCCGTCGAAGCCGTTCGGCGGCGGCGAGGAACTCGCGTGGGGCGCCGACAGCCGCACCGTCTTCTTCACGCTGCGCAAGGCCGACCGCAACGAGCCGACCTCGACCAACCTCGATATCTATAGCTGGCTGGTCGACAGCCGGATGATGCCGGTCAACCTGACCGAGGCCAATCAGGCAACCGACACTCTCCCCACCCCCTCGCCCGACGGCAAATGGCTCGCCTATGCCGCGATGGCGCGGCCGGGCTATGAAGCCGACCGGCAGGTGCTGATGCTGCGCAACCTCGAGAGCGGCGAGACGAAGAAGCTAACCGATGCATGGGATCGCTCGGTCGCGTCGATCGCATGGGCGGCGGACGGCAAGTCGCTGTTCGTCACCGCGCAGGACGTGCTCGACCATCCGGTGTTCAAGGTCGACGCAGCGACCGGCAAGGTGGAAAAGCTCAAGGCCTCGGCCGACGCCTTCGACGGCACGATCAGCGACGTCACGGTGCTGCCGGGAGGCTCGCTTCTCTACACGCGCAACACCGCGCTCGCGCCCACGGACCTCTACACTCGCGACGCGAAGGGCAAGGTGAAGCAGGTCACGGCCGTGAACGCCGCGACGCTCGCCGAATTCGATCCGGTCAAGTTCGACCGCATGCAGTTTGCCGGCGCCAACGGCGACAAAGTGTGGGGCATCATTCTGAAACCCGCAAACAGCACCGGCAAGCTGCCGGTCGCCTTCATCGTCCATGGCGGCCCGCAGGGCAGCTTCGGCAACGGCTGGTCGACGCGCTGGAACCCGCGCCTGTTCGCGCAGCAGGGTTATGGCGTCGTCAGCATCGATTTCCACGGCTCGACCGGATATGGTCAGGCCTTCACCGACAGCATCAACAAGGATTGGGGCGGCAAGCCGCTCGAAGACCTCCGTCTCGGCCTCGCCGCCGCGGGCAAGCAGGATGCGCAGCTCGACATCGCCAATGCCTGCGCGCTCGGCGCCTCCTATGGCGGCTACATGATGAACTGGATTGCCGGCCAGTGGACCGACGGCTTCAAATGCCTCGTCCAGCACGATGGCGTCTTCGATGCGCGCGCGATGGCGTATGAAACCGAGGAGCTATGGTTCGACGAATGGGAACATGGCGGCCCCTATTTCCAGGTTCCCGAAGAATATGAAAAATGGAATCCGGTCAATCATGTAACCAAATGGAAGACCCCGATGCTGGTGATCACCAGCGAGAAGGACTTCCGCATTCCCTATACGCAGGGCCTCGCTGCCTTCACTGCGCTCCAGCGCCGGAACATTCCGTCGCAGCTGCTCGTCTTCCCCGACGAAAATCATTGGGTACTGAAGGGTGCGAACAGCGTCCAGTGGCACCAGACGGTGTTCAACTGGCTCGGCAGCTACCTCAAGAAATGAGCCTTGGCGGGCGGCAGGTCATATCGCGACCTCGCCGCCCGTCTTGCCATAGAAGATCCGCCATAGTGCCAGATCGTCGCTGAAATCGGCATAATGATGCTCGACCCCGGCGGCGACGAACAACAGGTCGCCGGCCGCGAACGGCGTGCGCTCGTCGCCGTGGATCAAGACGCCTTTTCCGCGGATAACCGCGTATAGCTCGTCCTGTTCGTGCGGCGTCTGGCGGTTCGGCGGGACAGGAACCGACAGGCGAACATCCAGCGTCCCGCGTTTCAGGGCGAGCACCGAACGTTCGCCCTCGGGCGTCGGTACCTTTGCCGCATAGTCGGCAAAACGGATAACCCCGCTGCGCATCGCATCGTCCATGACCTCGCTCCTGCAGTCGGCGATACTCTAATCCCTGCCGATCCGGCTTGCCAGTCCGCACCCCGGCTGGCAAAGGCGCCCGGCTATGCCGATGGAAAAAACGTTCGATCCCGCCGCTATCGAGGCGAAATGGGCCCATGAATGGGAAAGCCGTGGACTCTTCCGTCCCGCGCGTCCCGACGCGACACCCTTCACGATCGTCAACCCGCCGCCGAACGTAACCGGCGCGCTGCACATCGGCCATGCGCTCGACAATACGTTGCAGGACGTGCTCGTCCGCTACGAACGCCTGCGCGGCAAGGATGCCCTCTGGGTCGTCGGCATGGACCATGCCGGCATCGCGACGCAGATGGTCGTCGAGCGCCAGCTCAACGAGCGCCAGCAGAAGCGTACCGATTTCACGCGCGAAGAGTTTGTCGACAAGGTCTGGGAATGGAAGGCCGAAAGCGGCGGCCAGATCACCGGCCAGCTCCGCCGCCTCGGCTGCTCGATGGACTGGTCGCGCGAGCAGTTCACAATGGACCCGCATTTCACGCAGGCCGTGGTCAAGGTCTTCGTCGACCTCCACAAAAAGGGCCTGATCTACCGCGACAAGCGCCTCGTCAACTGGGACCCCGCGCTCAAGACCGCAATTTCGGACCTCGAGGTCGAATCGCACGAAGTGCCGGGCCATATGTGGCACTTCAAATATCCGCTCGCGGGCGGCGAGACCTACACCTATGTCGAGCGCGACGCCGACGGCCATGTCCTGCTCGAGGAAGAGCGCGACTATATTTCTATCGCAACGACGCGCCCCGAAACGATGCTCGGCGACGGCGCGGTGGCGGTGCATCCCGATGATGAACGCTATCGCCCGATCGTCGGCAAATATTGCGAGATCCCTGTCGGGCCGAAGGAACATCGCCGCCTGATCCCGATCATCACCGACGAATATCCCGATCCGCATTTCGGGTCGGGCGCGGTCAAGATCACCGGTGCGCACGACGAAAACGACTATGGCGTCGCGCAGCGGAACGGCATCCCGATGTACCGCCTGATGGACGAAGTCGCCGCGATGCGCGCCGACGGGGCGCCCTATGCCGAAGCCGCCGCACGCGCGGTCGAGATTGCCAAGGGCGCGACCGCGCCCCCGGCCGAAATCGACGCGCTCAACCTCGTTCCCGAGGAATATCGCGGTCTCGACCGCTACGAAGCACGGAAACGCGTCGTCGCCGACATCGATGCCGAAGGCCTGATGGTGAAGGTCGAGGACAAGCTGATCATGCAGCCGTTCGGCGATCGCGGCGGCGTGGTGATCGAACCGATGCTCACCGACCAATGGTATGTCGACGCCAAGACGCTCGCGCAGCCGCCGATGGCGGCGGTGCGCGACGGGCGTATCAACATCGTCCCCAAGACGTGGGAAAAGACCTTCTTCAACTGGATGGAGAATATCCAGCCTTGGTGCGTCTCGCGCCAGCTCTGGTGGGGTCACCGGATTCCGGCATGGTACGCCGAAGATGGCCGCATCTTCGTCGCCGAAACCGAAGAGGAGGCGCAGGCCGAAGCGGGTGCAGGCGTCGCGCTCACCCGCGACGAAGATGTCCTCGACACCTGGTTCTCCTCAGCGCTTTGGCCCTTCGCGACGCTCGGCTGGCCGGAGAATACCGACCTCCTCAAGCGCCACTACCCCAACGACGTCCTCATCTCGGGCTTCGACATCCTCTTCTTCTGGGATGCGCGCATGGCGATGCAGGGGATGGAGTTCATGGGCGATGTCCCTTGGAAGACGCTCTATCTCCACGGCCTCGTCCGCGCGCCCGACGGCGCGAAGATGTCGAAGTCGAAGGGCAATGTCGTCGACCCGCTCGGGCTGATCGACCAATATGGCGCCGACGCGCTCCGCTTCTTCATGTCGGCGATGGAAAGCCAGGGCCGCGACATCAAGATGGATGACGCGCGCCTCGCCGGCTATCGCAATTTCGCGACGAAGCTCTGGAACGCCGCGCGTTTCTGCGAAGCCAACGGCATCTCGGCCTCGACCAGCTTCGAAGCCCCCGCCGCGACGCTGCCGGTCAACCGCTGGATCATCGGCGAAGTCGCCGCGACCGTCGCGATGATGGACAAGGCCTTCGCCGCGTACCGCTTCGACGATGCCGCCAACGCGATCTACAGCTTTGCGTGGGACCGTTTCTGCGACTGGTATCTCGAACTGATCAAGGGCGCGATCGATGACGAGACCAAGGCCGTCGCCGGCTGGGTGCTCGACCAGATCCTCGTCATGCTCCACCCCTTCATGCCCTTCATCACCGAAGAGCTGTGGACGGGGCTCGGCGACCGCGCGGATTATCCGCTGATCACCGCGAAATGGCCCGCGCCGGTGGCCTCCAGCGATGCCGAAGCCAGCGCCGATATCGACTGGTTGATCAAGCTCGTCAGCGAACTGCGCACCGCCAAGGCGGAACTCGGCCTGCCGCCGGGCGCGCGCCTCACCGCGCATTTTCCGGCATCGCTGAAGACCCGCACCGACAAGCTCGCGGCGCAGCTCGACCGCTTGGCGCGTCTCGAAACCGTCAGCTTCGATCCCGCTCCGGCGGGCGCGTCGGCGCAGCTTGTCGTCGAGGGCGAGACGATCACCGTCCCGCTCGAGGGCGTGATCGACATCGCCGCCGAACGCGACCGCCTCACCAAAGCGCTCGCAGCCGCGGCGAAGGAGCGCGACGGCCTCGCCGGGCGCCTGAATAACCCATCGTTCGTCGAACGCGCCAAGCCCGAAGCGGTCGAAAAGGCGCGCGCTGACCACGCCGCGAAGGAAGCTGAAGCCGATCGCCTGACCGCCGCGCTGGCGCGGCTGGGGTGAGCGAAGAGATCCCCGTCACGCCGACGCCCGTTGCGGCGGCGGCGGATCCGGCCGCAAGTCCGGTTCCGCCCCGTCAGACGGCGCGCGGCGGCGGGCGGATGGATCTGACGCAGGGACCGATCGCAAAAACGCTGATCCTGTTCGCGCTGCCGACGCTCGCGTCGAACATCCTCCAGACGCTGTCGGGCTCGGTGAACTCGATCTGGGTCGGGCAATTCCTTGGCGAAAGCGCGCTCGCCGCGACCGCCAATGCGAACATCATCATGTTCCTGATGTTCGGCGCCTTCTTCGGCTTCGGCATGGCGGCGACGGTGCTCATCGGTCAGTCGATGGGCCGCGGTGACATCGACGCCGCGCGGCGCGCAACCGGCGGCGTGATCGGGCTCGCGCTGATCTTCTCGGTCGTGATCGCGATCTTCGGCTGGTTCGCGTCGGACCAGATATTGCACTGGCTCGAAACCCCGCCCGAGGCCTTCGCGATGGCGCACGATTATCTCCGCGTCACCTTCCTCGCCGTCCCTGCCTCCATGCTCAGCGTGACGTTGATGATGGCGTCGCGCGGCGCCGGTGACGCCATGACGCCGCTCCGCTTCATGATTCTCGCGGTCGTCCTCGACATCGCCTTCAACCCGGTGCTGATCCTTGGCCTCGGCCCCTTCCCGCGCCTCGGCATCGCCGGCAGCGCGCTCGCGACCGCGCTCGCGGGTACGATCAGTCTCGCGGGCATGATCGGCTGGTTTTACGCGAAAAACCACGTCCTCCGCCTCCGCGGTCACGAACTTAGCTACCTCTACCCCAAATGGAACGAGCTGCGCTTCATTATCGGCCGCGGCCTGCCGATGGGCGCTCAAATGCTCGTCATCTCGGGCGCCGGGCTCGTCATGGTCGGGCTCGTCAACCGTGAGGGGCTCGTCACAGCCGCCGCCTATGGCGCGACATTGCAGCTCTGGAACTATATCCAGATGCCCGCGCTTGCGGTCGGCGCCGCGGTCAGCTCGATGGCGGCGCAAAATATCGGCGCCGGGCGCTGGGACCGCGTTTCGTCGGTGACGAACAGCGGCATCGCGATCAACCTTGCGATGACCGGCGTGCTGATCGCCCTCCTCCTCGCGTTCGACCGCGCCGCGCTCGCGCTTTTCCTCGGCAGCGAAAGCCAGGCGATCGACGTCGCGCGCAATATCCAGTTGATCGCGACCTGGACCTTCCTGCCCTTCGGTACCACCATCGTCCTCATCAGCACGCTCCGCGCCAACGGTTCGGTCGTGCCTCCGCTCGTCATCCTGTTCCTGTCGATGTTCCCGATCCGCCTCGGCATCTATTATTTCGGCTATCCCGCGGTCGGCAGCGATATCCTCTGGTGGAGCTTCCCGCTCTCGTCGCTCGCATCGCTCGCAATGGCGTGGGCGATCTATCGGCGCGGAAACTGGCGCCGTACACTTCCCCAACCGGGCTCCTGAGGCGCGCTGCGCTTTCGACCAAGGCGCGCGCAGCTTCGACTGGCGGCCCGGCGCCCGCTAGCCATCGACCGCCATTTGCCGCTAAAGCATCGTCAATGAACATGACAAACCGCAAGGACGCGCTGCGTGACCAGCGTGCAAAAATGCTCGCGACGGATCCCGATTGGCGCGCCTCCGACGCGAGGGTCAACCCACGCGTCGCCATCGGCTCGATCATCGCCATGTGGGTGATCTACTTCCTGATCACCACGGTTCTTGCGATGCTGACCGGCGCGCCCGAACAATGGACTTCATCCGGGCGCCGTGCCGTCGTGGTGATCGCGGGCATTCTCTGCACCTTCGTCCTCTACCAGCTGCTCCAGCGCGCCCAGCCGCAAAGCTTCGGCGCCCGCCTTGCCGCGGCGATGGGGGCGGCGGTACCGCTTGTCATCATCTATGCGACGGTCAACCTGCTCGTCTTCTACTACTGGTTTCCCGTGGCTGACAGCGCCAAGCTGATCGAGGAGATGCAAGGCAAATATCCGGGCGCATGGGAGATGATGCTGATCCTCGACAGCTCGATCCGCTGGTATTTCTTCTTTGCCGTCTGGGCCGCGCTCTACGTCGCCTTTGGCTATGCCAACGAAATGCGCGCGGTCGAGCGCCGCGCGAACCATTTCCGGATCGAGGCGCAGACCGCGCAGCTCCGCGCGCTCCATTATCAGGTCAATCCGCATTTCCTGTTCAACACGCTCAATTCGCTGTCGACCCTCGTCCTCAGGGGATCGAAGAGCGAGGCCGAGACGATGATCATGAACCTGTCGTCCTTCCTGCGATCGAGCCTCGCGGTCGATCCCGAACAGCTGGTCAGCCTTGACGAGGAGATCGCGCTCCAACGGCTCTATCTCGACATCGAACAGACGCGTTTCCCTGACCGACTGCAGGTCGAGGTCTCGATGCCGAAAGAGCTGGAGAATGCCTGCGTTCCCGTGCTGATCCTGCAACCGATCATCGAAAATGCGATCAAATATGGCGTCGCGCCGAGCAAGGGGAAGATCGCGGTCCGCCTGACTGCCAGCGCCGAATATGGGCTGCTGGTGCTGCGTATCGAAAATGATATCGATCCGAAGGCCCCCGCCCCCGCATCGGGCACCGGCCTGGGCCTCGGCAATGTCCGCGAACGCCTGCTGACCCGCTATGGTCCGACCGCCGGGTGCGAATGGGGTCCTTCGGATGGCGGCGGATTTGTCGTATCGCTTTGGTTGCCGCTGGCACGGGAGGCTTGCTAATGATCCAGACGCTCCGCACCCTCATCGTCGACGACGAACCGCTGGCGATCGAACGCCTGCAGATCCTCACCGGGCAGCAGGACGGCGTATCGCTCGTCGGCACCGCCAGCGACGGCGCTTCGGCGCTCCGCATGGTCGATGCGCTCGCGCCGGACCTCGTGCTCTGCGACATCGCGATGCCCGATCTCAATGGCCTTGAGGTCGCGGCGGCGATCGAGGGATTGGACAATCCGCCTGCGGTTGTTTTCGTCACCGCCTTTGACCGCTACGCCGTCGCGGCGTTCGATGTGGCGGCGGTCGACTATCTGCTCAAGCCGGTATCCCCCGATCGCCTCGCCCGCGCCCTTTCGCGCGTGCGCGAATGGCGCGCGACCGAGCGCGCGCCGGCGCAAAAGAGCAAATGGATCACCGAATTCTGGGTCCAGAACCGCGGCGAAATGCTGCGCATCGACGCGGGCCAGGTCGACCTGATCGAGGCCGAACGCGACTATATGCGCCTTCATGTCGGCGGCCGCAGCTGGCTGATCCACCAGACGATCAAATCGCTGGAAGCCCGTATGAACCCCGACCAGTTCATGCGCATCCACCGGTCGAAGATGATCCGCCGCGAAGGCATTGTCGGGTTGAAGCATCATGGCGACGGCGCATGGAGCGTCGACCTTGGCGAAGGCGGCGTCCACCGCATCGGACGCACCTATCTCCACGATGTAAAGTCGATCATGCACGCCTGAACAAAAAAGGGGGCCATGCCGCCGGGGCATGACCGCCTTTTTGGGATCAACATACGGCAGGGTTGATTAGGGAGCGGCGGCGACGACGATGCGGCCGCGGTCGGCAAGCCGGGCACCTTCGCCGTTGAACAGGCCCGCCAACTTCACATCGGCGTCGGCCATCGCGCTGTCCTCACAGCGGGTGGCGGCGGCGCGTTCGCGAAGGGTCTGCCGGTAGTTCACCCGGGTGCCGCATACTTTCTGGACGGCAAATTTGACGCGCGTGTTCAACCGCTCGCGGCCGTCGACGCTAGACAGGTCCAGGTCGTCGTAACGCACGACCGTGGTATGCCGCTCGCCATCGTCTTCGGCCGCGGCCGGAACCGAAAAGCCGGCCAGCGCCACCGGCGCAGCTAGCAGGAATGAAAATTTCGCCATGGGGGAGTCCTCTCTTCACAAGGATGCGGGATACCGGCTGGCGGACCGGGGAGACCGTCTTCCGATATCCCGCAAAAGGGGTGATATCCCCTGGACGTCATCAGAATCGCCTTTGGATCGATCGGGGCAGAGAGCGGCTCGATTGACAGACGAAAGGCGTCGAGCCGTCGACCAATGGCCGACCGGAGGGCAATATCATGACGCGGGACTTGCATCCGACGAATGGACATGGCCAGATTGGCCGATGGGGAAGAAATTATCTTTCTTTGCGAGTCGGCATAAGGGGGTGCGGCTCTTACGCTGGTCGGTGCTGGCGCTGGCGGGCGTGACCGCCGGGGCAATGCTTGGCGAGATGGCCGCCGGGACGCGGCTCGGCGGCGAAACCGGCGAGCGCGCGGCCTATTCGGACCTTAGCGCCAACCCCGATGCGCTGGTTGCGCAGGGCGAGGGCGGAATCCTTCCCTGCCCAGGTTGTGCGGACAGCTACGGCGTCGCACGGCAGCTTCGCGCAGAGGAAGCGAGGATGAGCAACGAATTTCGCAAACTCGGCACCGTCGACCTCCACGCACAGATGCTTGCCGACGCTAGTGACGATTATCGCTACGGTGGCCGCTTTTCTGACCCGGAGCCGGACGCAGCGGAGACGAGCGAAGACCCGCACGCCATGGCGCCGGTCGACGAATCCCCGACCGCCGACGTGATGTCCCTCGCCCCCGCCGAATATTGATGCCTTAGCGCGGCGGCTTTGCCGGTTGGGCGCAGCGGGTGGTGTCGCCGGCCTTGCAGGCGGCGACATCGGCCTCCCACTTCATCCGTTCTTCGGCCGACATGGCGGCAACGCGCGCCTTCTCTGCCTCATAGGCGGCAGTTTCCTCGTTGAACACGGTCTGGTCATGCGCCACCTGCTGCTGCGCGGCGGACACCTCCTGCGCGTAGGTCGTGTTATCGGCCTTGGCGCGCGCCGCCTGTTCGGCGTTGAGCCGCGCTGTGTTCGCGCGCTCTTCGGGCGTCGTGCCATCCTTGGCGGGTTTCGCCGCCGTCGTCGCATCGGCCGGCGCCTGGAACGCTGTAGCCTGACCCGAGGTGAACAGCGCCAACGCGGCGGTGACCGCCGTAATCTTCCTGGTCATCGAAGCGTCTCCTTCAATCATTTGGTCTGCCGCTCCAACGCTTTGCCCGGTAGCCCGTTCCCGGCGACGAATTGACCTCTTCAAATGCAAGCGTCATGCTGGACGCCCTCTTCATGTCCGATCGGCCGATCATTTGCCAGCATCACCGAAGCACCCCCTCAATCGCCCGGTATTCTTTACACCCCTCGCGGTGCTTCTCGCCGCGGTCATCTTCAGCCTGTGGCAGGGTGCCGCGGTCGTCGCAGCCGAGACGGCAATCAACGACTGGATATTGCGCAATTTTTCGCCGCTCTTCGCTTGGGCTGGAATTGGATTTCTCGCACTTCTGGCGGGCATAGCCATTTCGCCGCTCGGCGGGCGGGTCATCGGCGGGCCGGATGCGAAACCGATATTGACCCGCTGGCGGTGGTTCGCCGTCACGCTCTGCACGACGATCGCCACCGGCATCCTCTTCTGGGGCGCCGCCGAGCCATTGTTCCACCTCAACGATCCCCCCGCGATGCTCGGGCTTCAGCCGGGCAGCGATGCCGCCGCGACCTTCGCCATGTCGACGATGTTCCTGCATTGGACGCTGACGCCCTATGCGATCTACACCGTCGCGGGCCTCGCCTTCGCGCTCGTCTATTACAACCGCCGTGAACCGTTCAGCCTGTCGTCACTGTTCGTCCCGCTGATCGGCCAGCGGGCGCATGGTCCGGTTGGCACAGGCATCGACATCATCTGCCTTTATGCGCTGGTTGCCGGGATGGCTGCATCCCTCGGCGCAGGTCTTCTTGCGCTCGCGGGCGGTATCGAGGGGATCGGCGGCTTCGACGGCGGCACCGCGCTGCGCTGGGGAATCGCAGCCGCTATCGTCGCCAGCTTCCTGATTTCGGCCGCGACGGGTTTGCAAAAGGGCATTGCGGGCCTGTCGGTGCTCAACACCTGGCTGTTCTTCGCTATCATCGCCTTTGTCCTCGTTGCGGGGCCGACCGCCAAGATGGTCGGTCTGTCGCTGCGCGGCACTGCCGACTATTTCCAGACCTTCTTGCCCCGCAACCTCGGCCTCGACGTCGACACTGGCTGGCACCGGCAATGGACGATCTTCAACTGGGCGAACTGGTTCGCCTGGGCACCCGTGACCGCGCTGTTCCTCGGCCGCCTCGCGGTCGGATACAGCGTCCGCGCCTTCATCCTCTATAATCTGATCCTGCCGTCGCTATTCGGTGCGGTGTGGATGACAGCCATCGCCGGTGCGACGATCGCTTTCGATCAGCAGAGCGGCGCCAGCCTCTACGCGGTGCTGACCGCGCAAGGCCCCGACCCGGTGCTGTTCCGGCTGTTCAGCGCGCTCGGCGGCGGTCCCGCGGTTGCCGCGGTCGTGCTGTTCGCGATCTTTCTCTCTTACGTCGCGGGCGCCGACGCCAATGTGTCAGCGATGAGCGCGCTGTCGACGCGCGGCATCTCACCCGATGCGCCCGAGGCGCCGCTCTCGGTTCAGGCGGTGTGGGGCGTCACCGTCGGCCTCGTCGCAATCGTGCTCGTCGCGGGCGGCGGCATCGACGGGATCCGGATGATGTCGGTGCTCGGCGGTTTCCCTGCGCTGTTCGTCATTGTCGGCGCCGCACTGTCGCTCACGGTCTTGGCGGTACGGGGACGACACGAAGCCGCCCCCGCCCAATCCTGAGAAAGGGGCCTCAGGACTACCAGATCCGGGTGCGTTCCTCGGGCTTCAGATAATATTTGGCGCCCGCGGCGACGCTGAACGCCTTGTACCACGCATCGACGTTGCGCACAGGCCCGATAATGCGCCAGCGCGCGGGGCTGTGCGGATCGCTCGCGACCTGCTGCTTGATCGCATCCTCGCGCTGCTTCGTCCGCCAAGCCTGTGCAAAGGCGAGGAAGAAGCGCTGGTCGCCGGTCAGCCCGTCGATCACCGGCGCGGGCTTGCCGCCAAGCGAGCGCTGATAGGCATCATAGGCGACCTCCAGCCCCGCCAGATCGGCTATATTCTCGCCCATCGTCAGATCGGGGTTGATGAATGATCCCGGCGCCGCCTCATAAGTCGCATATTGCGCGCCGAACGCCTTGGCCTGCGCGTCGAAGCGCGCCGCATCCTCGGGCGTCCACCAGTCGCGAACCGCGCCCTCGGCATCGATCTTGCGGCCCTGATCGTCAAAGCCATGCGTGATCTCGTGGCCGATGACGGCGCCGATCGCGCCATAATTGACCGCATCGTCGACGCTCTCGCTGAAGTAGGGCGCCTGCAATATGCCGGCCGGGAACACGATCTTGTTCTCGAGCCCGCCATTATAGGCGTTCACTTCCTGCGGGTTCATCGACCATTTCTTGCGGTCGACGGGCTTGTTGAGGTCCGACAGCGCATAGGCATATTCGAACGCCGCGCTGCGCTTCACATTGCCATAAAGGTCGGCAGGGTCGATCTTCAGCCCCGAATAGTCGCGCCATTTGTCGGGGTAACCGACCATCACGTCCATCTTCGCGAGCTTCGCCAGCGCGGCGTCCTTCGTCGCCGGTGCCATCCAGCTGTTGTTCCGGATGCGATCGCCCATCGCGAGTTTCAGGTTGGCGACGAGCACCTCCATCTTCGCCTTGGCGCTCGCCGGGAAATATTGCTTCGAATAGGTTTCGCCGACGAGCTCGCCGAGGCTGCCGTCGACGAGCGTCAGGCCGCGCTTCCAGCGCGGGCGGAGCTCGCCCACGCCGCTCAGCGCCTTGGTATAGTCGAAGCGGCTGTCGACAAATGCCTTCGACAGATAGGGCGCGGCATTGTCGGCGACGTGGAATTGCTGCCACAGCTTGATCGTATCGAGCGGCGTCTTGGCGTAAAGCGCCGCGATGTCGCGCACCGCGGTCTTTTCGTTGACGATGATCCGCTTTTGCGGCGCGATGCCCGACCCGTCGAACCAGGCCTTCCAGTCGAGCCCGGGCGCATAAGCGGCGAGTTCGTCGGCCGACATCGGGTTGTTGATCTTGCCGATGTCGCGGCGGTCGGCGATCGCCCAGCTGACTTTCGCAATCTCGGTCTCGAACGCCATGATCGCGTCGGCCGCCTTTTCGGGGTCGGCATTGCCAACCATCTTCATCGTCCGCGCGATATAGGCGCGATATGCGTCGCGTTGCGGCTTGAAGCTGTCGTTCAGATAATAGTCGCGTTCGGGAAGTCCGATCCCCGCTTGCCCCAGCCACAGCACGTTGACGGTCGGGTCGGCAGTGTCCGCATAGGGCCCGCCGCTGACGATCGTCGAGCCGAAGGTGCCCTGCGTGCCGCCCATGAAGCGCGCCATTTCGCTCTTGTCCTTGATCGCGGCGACCGCGGCGATGTCGGCCATCAACGGCTTGGCAGCGAGCGCCTCGACGCGCGCCTCGTCCATGAAGCTTTGATAGAGCCCGCCAACCTGGCTCGTCGCGGGCGCGCCGGCGACAACCGCGCGCAGTTGGCGCTGGGTCAGGTTATAGACGTCGTAATCGACGCCGGCCGAGGCCTGATCCGACGGAATTTCGGTGCGCGCGAACCAGCCGCCATTGGCATATTTATCGAAATCGTCGCCCGGCTTCACCGAAGGATCGCGCGCGTCGAGATCGACACCCCATTTGCCGAATGACAGGGCTTTCAGCGATCCCGCTTCGGCGTCGCCCGCAGCTTCGTCAGCCGCGGCGCTGAGCGATGCGGCTGGCACGGTCTGCGCCAGCGCCGGCGCTGCCAAAGCCGCAGCGATGGCCAGCGAGGCCGCGCCCAAAAATCCCGTCTTCATTCCCCGTCTCCTTGGTCCCCGCGCCAGCCCGAAACGCTGGCGAACATATCCATGTTGTCCTCCCCGCCGGTCGGGCGGTCAACCGGTCCGCGGTGCATTGGTCGACCGGAAACCCGCGTTGGTAGATTAGTTGGAACCGCACCTCCGCCTCTTTCCGAAGATATTGACGAGCAACAATTATATCGTAATGAACCGGCGGCGGCGCTGGCCGCAGCGGGGGAAAAATCATAAAAGCGTTTTTGTTGGCGGCGGGGGCAGCCGCGGCATATTGGGTGCCCGCCGCAGCGGCGCAGGAACCATCGGATCGCGTCGAAACGCCCGGCCAGGTCCAGTTATCGGCCGAACAGCTGTTCGCATTCGCTGCGGAGGCGCAGGCGGCGCGTGATTTTGCGGCGGCTGAAACTGCCTATCGCGCCCTCGCCACAAACCCCGACATCGAGTTTCGCACCGAGGCGCGATTCCGGCTCGCGTTGATGCTGGCCGACGATCTGGGCAAGCATCGCGAAGCCGCCGTCCTGTTTCGCGAGATTCTCGACGAAAAGCCCGGCGCGGCGCGCGTCCGCATCGAACTGGCGCGCATGCAGGCGATGCTCGGCAATCTCGGCGCGGCGGAGCGCGAATTGCGTTCGGCGCAGGCGGCTGGCTTGCCGCCCGAGGTCGAGCAGCAGATCCGTTTCTATGCCGCGGCGCTCAGCGCGCAAAAGCCCTTTGGCGGATCGGTGGCGATCGCCTTCGCGCCCGACAGCAATATCAACCGCGCCACCCGGTCGGACACGCTCGGCACGATCATCGGCGACTTCACACTCGATGAGGATGCTAAAGCCCGGTCGGGGCTGGGGATCGCGCTGCGCGGTCAGGCCTATTTCCGTACCGGGATCGACAGGCGTTCCCAGTTGCTCGTCCGCGCATCGACCTATGCGAACCTCTATCGCGCCGAGCAGTTCGACGACATCGCCTTCTCGATCCAGGCGGGCCCCGAATATGTATCGGGCAAGGACCGGATCAATATATCGGGCGAAGCGACGTGGCGCTGGTATGGCCTCGATCCCTACAGCTTCTCCGCCGGTGCCGGGGCGACCTGGCAGCATCCGATGGGGCAGAAGGCGCAATTGCGCCTCGACGGCCGCGTCGCCGACGTCAACAACCGCCGCAATCGCCTGCAGGATGCGACCAACGTCTTGCTCGCCGCATCCTATGACCGGGCCTTTTCGGCGAAATTCGGCGGCGGTCTTCAGCTGAGCGGCAACCGCGAAGCCGCCCGCGACCCCGGATATTCTACGACATCGGGCGGCCTGACCGCCTATCTCTTCCGCGAAATCGGGCAGACGACGTTGACCGCGAGTGCCGGCTACAGCCGGCTCGAGGCCGACCGGCGGCTCTTCCTCTATCCGCGCCGCCGGGTCGACGACCGGCTGCAGGCATCGATCGGCGGCCATTTCCGCTTTCTCAAGATCGGCAGCTTTGCGCCAACAGTCAAAGTCGGCTGGGAACGAAATAAATCGACCGTTGAGATTTGGGACTATTCACGTATCAGTGCAGAATTCGGCATAACTTCCGCTTTTTAAAGCGAATATGCCGAAAAAAGGGAAACAGGGGGGCCTGGTCAAATGAAAAATCGCTTCGCGGTCGCATCGTCGTCGCTGGTTCTGGCTTTTGCGCTGTCCGCATGTGGCGGTGGCGGCGGCGGCGGAGTCAACAGCACGCCCCCGCCCCCCACACCTACGCCGACACCAACTCCCACTCCGACTCCGACTCCGACTCCCACGCCGACACCAACGCCAACGCCGACCCCAACTCCTACGCCAACCAGCAACGCCAATCTGCTGGGGCCGCTGGTCAGCGAGACGTTCGCTAATAATGCAACCGTCGGCACTGCCAATTTTACCGCTGGCGATTCATCGGGAACCGTGACCGACGGCCCCGTCACGATCAGTTACAACGCCGCAAATCAGGCTTATACGCTGTCGAGTGCAACGGGATCGATCACGTTCCTGCCCGCTGATATTGACGCCGCTCAGTCGAACGCCGGCGCGGTTGTCTATGTTCGTACGAACGGATCGACGACCGATACGCTCACGCTCACGCGGCCCGGAACCACTGGACCTATAACCTATACTTACGTCGGAAGCGCATTTTGGCAGCGCACGACGATCACGGGCGCAACCGGTAGCGGCGCCATCAACGCTGTCGCCTATGGCGTGCCCACGCCGAACGCGGCCGTACCTCGGACTGGCCAGGCGATTTTCACCGTCGATCTTATTGGCGCCCGGACACAGGGCGGGTCGGTTTCCCCCATGTCGGGAAGCGGCAACACGATCGTCGATTTCACCAGCGGCATCGTCGCCACGGCCGGCAGGATTACCCAAGGCATCACCGGCACAGGATCCTTCGCTTCACAGGCCAGGCTATCGAGTAGCGGAAACGCCTTTTCGGGAAGCTTCTCCTTTGACGATTTTGGCCATTTCGAGGGCACGATCAACGGCAAGCTCTACGGTCCGGCCGCCGAAGAAATCGGGGCCGCCTTCCGCGCTACCAGCGCCAATCTGCTCGCAGTCGGCACCATCATGGGTCGGCGTGGGACCGGATCGATCGGCAATACCCAGTTCAACGACAACAGCAGCAACGTCACACAACCGGTTCTCGACAACAGTCAGTTGTTCGCGGCCGACGGCGCGACGATCTCTACAACCTTGACCGGCGCATCGGGATCGAACGTGACCACCGGCACCTTCTCGAATGGTAGTCGCTCGTCCGAAGGGCCTGTAATCTTCTATGACTCGGCGTCGCGCAGTTATGCGTTGATCGCGTCCGATCGGTCGCAAACTTTCTTCCCGCCCGATTTCCGTATTTTGACGGCAACGAACACAGAAACCTTTGGTCCCGGCGGCCGGACGGTCATGCCCACCAACGGCCAATCGATCAACCTCACCTACACCCGCGCGGGTGGCTGGGTTTTCCGTGACGGCTCGACGAACGGCGTCACCCGCTACCGGCTCAGCAATTTTGTATATGGTATGCCGACGACCGATGCATCTCTGCCCCGCACCGGATCCGCAAATTTCCGGATCATCGTAGGCGGTACCATCGCCGACGCCGACTATCCCAATCTGATGGGTTTCAACGGCACGGGTGCGTTGGAAGCAAATTTCGGTACGGGGGACATTCAAGGCATCGGCACGCTTGATTATCGCGAGGACTTTTCGCTTTCCGGACGCCCTACGGCAACGCCCACCGGCAATTTCAACTTGTCGGCGCAAATCGCGAGTTCGGCGAACCGTTTTAATGGCACAATAAACCTGACAGGAATCGGCAATTACAGCGGCGCCCTGACCGGCCGCTTCTTCGGCCCCACAGCCCAAGAATTGGGCGGCAGCTTTTCGATCAGCGACGGCGGCACGGGGCTTGGCGCCGGTACAATGCTGGGCGTCCGCGATTCGACCGCGGTTTTGCCGTCGAGCGTCGTCCCGCTGCTGTCGCTGCCCGGCCCGACCGATCTGGCGAGCCGATACACGATATTCGGGAATTCGGCGAACGCGGGTCACATCGTCGGAGTAAATTTCGACCCCACGACCAATAGCTATGTGCTCGCGATGGCCGGTTCACCCATCGCGGGGACCCCATCGACACCGCTACCGCTCAACGCCTCAAATCGCGACGCGGGGGCAAGCGACGCATCGTTCACAGCCTATGCCGGAACGTTTCAAGGCGCTCCCTTCACCGCGAAGACATCGTTGCCGGGCGGGAGCAATCCGACCATCGCCCTCACCTATACCGGCTATGCGACGATGGCTTACGGCTTGCCTCAGTTCCGGACCAACTATTTTGCCGTCTACGGTGTCGGCACGCCGGCACTCAACATGCCACGTACCGGTTCGGCGACATTCGACGGAATCCTTGCGGGCCATGGCAGCGTCGAAGTTCGCAACGCAGGCGCGAACGGGACGCTCGACTTTTACAATCTGTCGGGGACCAGCCGCATGGTCGCCGATTTCGCTACCGCCAGCTTTGCTTCGACCTTCGGAATCAATGGGATCAATACAACAGACCAGAGCAATCGCAGCTTTGGCAATTTCTCGGTTAACGGGACGATCACTGGCGCGACTTTCAGCGGGGGCATCAACGGCAATTCCTTCGCCGGCCAATTCTTTGGGCCGAATGCGAATGAATTCGGCGGAATATTCGACTTTTTTACGACAACCATGCCTACCGCCGACCAGTCGATCCTTACCCGGCTGCAAGGCATTGCCGTTGGCGGGCGAGCACCGTAACGCCGCGTCATTGTAGCGGGACCAGACCGTTCCTATCTTATCGGCGGGCCAGCATCGGCCGGTCGAATGCGCCCTTGCGCCCCAAGAACAAATCTGGAACATACCTCTCCCATGAGTCTCACCCATATTAAAGTGCGCGGCGCGCGCGAGCATAACCTCAAGGGCGTCGACGTCGATCTTCCGCGCGATGCGCTCATCGTCATCACCGGCCTGTCGGGCAGCGGCAAATCGTCGCTCGCGTTCGACACCATCTATGCTGAGGGGCAGCGGCGTTATGTCGAGAGCCTGTCGGCTTACGCGCGCCAGTTCCTCGAAATGATGCAAAAGCCCGACGTCGAGCATATCGACGGCCTGTCGCCGGCGATCAGCATCGAACAGAAGACGACGAGCCGCAACCCGCGCTCGACCGTCGCGACGGTGACCGAAATCTACGACTATATGCGCCTCTTGTGGGCGCGCGTCGGCATTCCCTATTCGCCCACGACGGGCGAGCCGATCAGCGCGCAGACGGTCACCGACATGGTCGACCGCGTGATGGCGCTGCCCGAGGGAACCCGCGCCTATCTGCTCGCCCCCGTCGTCCGCGGGCGCAAGGGCGAATATAAGAAGGAACTCGCGCAGTGGCAGAAGGACGGCTTCACGCGCGTCCGCATCGACGGCGAATTCTACGAGATCGGCGACGCGCCGGCGCTCGACAAGAAATACAAGCATGACATCGAAGTCGTCGTCGATCGTATCGCGGTGCGCGAAGGCCTCGGCACGCGGCTCGCCGACAGTTTCGAAACCGCGCTCAAGCTCGCTGAAGGCCTCGCCTATGTCGATCTCGCCGACGGGCCTGTCCCGGGGCGCGAGGAGGAAGACACCGGCGGCGCGATGAAGGGCGCGGGCATCCCCGCGAACCGGCTGATCTTCTCCGAAAAATTCGCCTGTCCCGTCTCGGGCTTCACGATCGCCGAGATCGAACCGCGGCTATTCAGCTTCAACGCGCCGCAGGGCGCCTGCCCCGCGTGCGACGGGCTCGGCGAGCGGCAGGAGTTCGACCCCGACCTCGTCGTCCCCAACCATGCGCTGTCGTTGAAAAAAGGCGCGATCGTGCCCTGGGCGAAATCGAATCCGCCCTCGCCCTATTATATGCAGGTGCTCGAAAGCCTGGGCAAAGCCTATGGTTTCGACCTTACTACGCCCTGGCAGGACCTGCCCGGCGAGGTGCAGCTTATCATCCTCTACGGCACCGGCGGCAAACCCGTCGAGCTGACCTTCAAGGACGGCAAGCGCAGCTACACGACAAACAAGGCGTTCGAGGGCGTCATCGGCAACCTCAACCGCCGCCTGCTCCAGACCGAAAGCGCGTGGATGCGCGAGGAGCTGAGCAAATATCAGGCGCCGCATCCGTGCGAGACGTGCCACGGTGCGCGCCTGCGCCCCGAACCGCTTGCGGTGAAGATCGCGGGCGAGGATATCAGCATGTCGGCGCAGCGCTCGGTGGCGGACGCCCTTAACTGGTTCAGCACGCTCGACGCGAAGCTCAACGACACGCAGCGCCAGATCGCCAAGGCGATCCTGAAAGAGATCAACGAGCGCCTCGGTTTCCTCAACAATGTCGGGCTCGATTACCTCAACCTCAACCGCACCAGCGGAACACTCAGCGGCGGCGAAAGCCAGCGCATCCGCCTCGCCTCACAGATCGGCAGCGGCTTGTCGGGCGTCCTCTACGTCCTCGACGAGCCGAGCATCGGCCTGCACCAACGCGACAACGACCGGCTGCTCGCAACGCTGAAGCGCCTCCGCGACCTCGGCAACACCGTGATCGTCGTCGAGCATGACGAGGATGCGATCCGCCACGCCGATTATGTCGTCGACATGGGCCCTGGCGCGGGCCTGCATGGCGGCGAAATCGTCGCCGAAGGGACGCTTGACGAGGTCCTCGCGAACAGCAAGAGCCTCACCGCGGCCTATCTCACCGGTGCGAAGAAGATCGAGGTGCCGAAGCACCGCCGCCCCGGCAACGGCTTCGACCTCGTGCTCAAGGGTGCGCGCGCGAACAATCTCAACAATGTCACCGCAAAGATCCCGCTCGGCACCTTCACCTGCGTCACCGGCCTGTCGGGCAGCGGCAAGTCGAGCCTGATCATCGATACCCTCTACGCCAGCGCGGCGCGCGTGCTCAATGGTGCGCGCATGATCGCGGGGCCGCACGACAGCCTCAAGGGGCTCGAGCATTGCGACAAGGTGATCGACATCGACCAGTCGCCGATCGGCCGCACCCCGCGATCGAACCCCGCGACGTACACGGGCGCCTTCACGATCATCCGCGATTGGTTCGCGGGGCTGCCCGAAAGCCAGGCGCGTGGTTACAAGCCCGGGCGCTTCAGCTTCAACGTCAAGGGCGGGCGCTGCGAGACCTGCACCGGCGACGGCCTCATCAAGATCGAAATGCACTTCCTGCCCGACGTCTATGTGACGTGCGAGACGTGCCACGGCAAACGCTACAACCGCGAAACGCTCGAGGTGAAGTTCAAGGGCCACAGCATCGCCGACGTGCTCGACATGACGGTCGAGGATGCGGCGGAATTCTTCAAGGCGGTGCCGTCGATCCGCGAGAAGATGGCGATGCTCGTCCGCGTCGGGCTTGGCTATATCAAGGTCGGGCAACAGGCGACGACGCTGTCGGGGGGCGAGGCGCAGCGTGTCAAGCTCGCCAAGGAGTTGTCACGCCGCTCGACCGGGCAGACGCTCTACATCCTCGACGAGCCGACCACCGGCCTGCATTTCGAGGATGTGCGCAAGCTCCTCGAAGTGCTCCAGGCGCTCGTCGATCAGGGCAACAGCGTCGTGGTGATCGAGCATAATCTCGACGTCATCAAGACCGCCGATTACATCCTTGACCTCGGCCCCGAAGGCGGGGTCAAGGGCGGCGAAATCGTCGCCGCAGGCACGCCGGAGCAAGTGGTGAAGGAGAAGCGGAGCTTCACCGGCCAGTATCTGGCGCCATTGTTGAAGTAATTGTGACGCCCCCTATTGCGGACCCGATTGACAAGGCACTGGCAGCCTTGCAAGTAACGGTCGGCCGCACTCTGCGGCTTGGGGGAAAATGGATGAATTACCTGAGGGGCGCGTCCGCTTTTGCGGTCTCTTTTGCTATGCTTTCAATCTCGGTTCAGGCGCAGGAAGCCGCGGCACCCGCCGCTGCCGCCGAACCCGCGGCGGCTGCCGAAACCGCCGCCGCACCTGCAGCGGTCCCGGCCGTCGTTGCCGCGCCGGCAGTCGCCATCGCGGCGCCGGCGCCCGGCCTGATGCTGCCGTCCTATACCGAAGTGATCCTGACGCCCGATGCCGAGGCGAACAGCAAGAAGTTGCGCGAGGGGCACACGATCCCGATGCACACCGTCTTCGACGTGATGCACAATGGCGTCGTCGTGATCCCGAAGGGGACGCGCGGCATGGGCACGGTGACCTGGCGCACGGGCAAGGGCGCGTTCGGCAAGTCGGCGAAGATGGAGATCACCTTCAACGAACTGACGCTGCCCAACGGCCATCGCTTGCCGCTGGCGGGCACGCACCGGCAGGAGGGTCAGGGTAACACCGGCGCCGCGGTCGGCGCAGCAATCGCGGTCGGCGTGTTCGGGGCTTTCGTCACCGGCAAGTCGGCGATCATCCCGAACGGCCAGCATCTGATGGCGCGGACGAACGAGCCGCTCGCCTATGCCATCCCGGCGGGCGCGGTGATCGTCCCGACCGCGCAGCTCGCTCCTGCAGCCGGCGTTGCGGTGGTGACGCCCGCGGCCGTGGCCGCTCCGGCAGCGGCTGCCGCGCCGGCGACCGAAGCCGCGCCGGCGACCGAGCCCGCGGCGGCGACGACGCCGACCGCCAACTGAAGCGACGGAGGCAGGGGCCCGGCACAGCATGGCGGGCCCCTTCCCTTCACCAATCCCGCTGGAAACGGATCGCGAAGGCTGCCAGACTGCGCGCCTGAGCTGCGGCGGGAGCTTCATGCAATGTCTTTCGGTCATAGTCGACTAACGCTTTCCTGTGCCACCGCCCTGTTGCTTGCGGCGAGCCCCGCGATGGCGGCTCCCGCCCCGTCTTCGCCCGAAGTAGCGTTAGAAGCTTACGTCGACGGGCTGCGCACCGGGCGGGTCGAGACACTTCAGGCGCTGTTCCTGCCCGACGGGCAATTTTGCACGCTTGCCGACAAGAGCGCGGCGCCGATCGGTTGCAAGCGCTTTGCCGAGGTGCTCGGCGACTGGGCGGCGCGGCCCGATCCCGCAGCGAGCGGGCGCGTCCTCGACCGCCGCGACGCGACGCCGGTGATGAGCGCGGTCACCTATGAACTGCATTTCGGCGGCGACCGCTACGTCGACCAGCTGCTGCTCTATCGCACCGATGCCGGGTGGCGCGTCGTCGCCAAGACCACCGCGGTCCAGTGAGCTAGCGCCACATCGCCGAGAGCGGGTAGAGCGCGATCAGCCAGATCAGGCAGGCGCAGACGATGCGCCGGTCCTTGGCCCAGATTGCCAGTGCAGCGACGGGAAAGAAGCTCCAGCTGATGACGATGCGGCGCAGGTCGAAGGACGGCAGGCCGTCGAGCGCGATCACGGTGGCGATCAGCACGACGTTGCAGAGCAGGACGCCGCCGATCACCTTGCGCCGGTGCATGTCGAAATGGGCACCCAGATCGTCCCACGCCTCGACATCGTCCGGGAAGACGAGGCTGGCCGCGACATAATAGACGGCGGTGACGATGAAGCCGCCGAACAGCACCGGCCAGCTCAGTGGCAGCAGGTCGCGGAGGGCCCAGCCATATTGCCAGAAGGTCACGACGTCGCACGATACGAACAGCCCGAGCAGCGCGGTCGGCCAGCCGATGCGCACGCGGTGGCTAGCCTTCAGCGCCTTCGCCAGCCCGCCGAGCCCCTCGGCGAGCGCGAGGCCGAGGATCAGCCCCAACAGCGACATGGTGAATTCGAACTCGCTCATGCGCCCCCGTACAGCCCCGCTTCGTCCATCGATCCGCCCTATCGCAACGGCGCGGCGGATCAAGCTGTCCCGCGCTGCAATGTCCAAAGTTCAGTAAAGTTCAGCCTTGTGCGCCGATCTGCCGCGGCCCTGCCCCATAGGCGAGACAGGGCCAGCCATGGCGCCCCCGCCCCGTACGCCGGGCAGCAACCGTCATTGTCCATATTTGAAAGAGCGGGGCGAAGGCTGGCACAGCCGGATAATGTAGGAAAGCGGTTTTTTTGAAGCCCTCCCGCTTGCGGGAGGAGTTTGGGGAGGGGCTGTGGCCACCCCAATCTTTCGTCACCCCGGACTTGATCCGGGGTCCCGCTACACTGGCGCGAGTAGATGCCGGATCAAGTCCGGCATGACGAGAGAAAAATCGGCCGCGTGCAGCGATCGGAACGGATTGGCAGCCCTACCCCATCAGCTTTGCGGTGATATCCTCCGCCGCATAGATGCGGATCACCGGCGGCGCGGGCGACAGCGCGCGCATCTCGGCGACGAAGGCGCGCGAGGCGGGCAGCGCGAAATGGGCGCGGACCGCGTCGACGCTCTCCCACTCCTCGACGAACATCAGCCGGTCGGGGTTTTCGACATCGATATGGCAATTATGCGCCAGACACCCCGGCTCGGCCCGCGACCGCGCGCTATGTTCGGCGCCGAGCGCGATCATGCGCTCGCGATGCTCGGGGGTGAGGATGATGTGGCCGGTTATGAGGATCATACTCGCGCCCCTAACTCTTTTGGGCAAGGTAGAGCTTTTGCAGCACCGAATTTACTATTTCGGCTTGAACCGCGATCATCAGGGCAAATGCGGCGTCTCTTCTTTTTATTAGGACCTCCAACTCCGGAGAACCGCCCGCGCCGTGGGCTATTTCATTGCGGCTATCACAAATCTCCTTATCAATAAAAATAGAATCTTCAGAAAATTTATAATCCATCCCAGCTATCAAGAATAGCGCCTGCAAGACATCAGACCTAAGATTAGATTTAGTGTTAACATGACGTCGAAAAGGGTCTTTATTCTTGGACTGCGGTCGCTTCATATGGTCCAGAAACGCCTCAAAAGACGTAAAATCATTCCCAGAGGCGAGCTTTGGGAAATCGGATTTTGATGCCAAATAAAGAAAATTTTGACTCAACTGGTCAAAGGCCATTTTTCGCATCGCGACCAACTCAAAGTACGCAAGGAAGCAATTCCTGACGAAACCCTCCCAGTGTGCATAAAGAAGCGGTATCGAGGCTCTTATTAAAGCCACCCTCTCAACAGGGCTTGAAATTTGCGCCAAGCCGATGAGGGAGGAAATTTCTTTCCGCCTCCATGTTAGGTCGGTATCCAAATAGGTTTGCAAAGAGGGGCCGTCGTAAGCCTTCACTTCGCAAACCACGCCTTTCCAAAGGGAATCGTCTTCTGGATTCTATCTGTGCCTCGCTGTCCCGCCTTGGTGAACTCCTGAACGTCGGCTCTCGCCCAAAGCGCTTTCGCCCTTTTTAGCACATAGTCCCCAGGATTGGCTCGAGCCCTTATCGATCGCAAATTTTGAGAGACTCCCAAGAATACAGTTTCGAATGCAGCCTGGCCTACGCGCCCTTGGAATTTTCCATCTTTAAAACGCCTTAGCAAGTCCACATTACCCGTCGAGACCAGAAGCTTTAGCGTTTCCTTGAACTGCTTCACCATGCCGTCAAATTCCTTCTTACCAGAAGAAATGACTTCAATTATTCCGTTGTCCAGATACTCCTCGATATCCCATGACCTATCGTACTCCATAAAATTGAATACCAAAAATCTAGTCAAAAAATCCATTTTTGACTGACTTTCGGACGACCTTTCTGATTGATGCATTATATTTATAAAATCTTGATCCTCAGAAAGATCCTTCAAAATCTTAAAATACTCCTTATTTATCATATATATTACGCTATTACGCAGCTCTTGTGGCGTCGCTATCGACCCATGGCTATTTAATCTTTGAAAAAGATCGTATTTCGCTTTCTCGTCGCTCGTCTTTTTAAGAATTTGCACGGCTAAGCGAGAACGCTTAATCGCTACTTGAAAACTAGGCCCTATTGGCTTCGATTTCGGCGGAGTGCCATCCCACGACTTCCCATCGAGAGATGGCAGGTATCGCGTATCGCAAAGAACCGATGGAGGAACTAGTTTCCCATCCGAATCACGGAGCAAACCGGCAAATTCCAATATGGTTGAGACGCGCTGGAGACCATCGATAAGTTCCCAACTTCCATCCTCCGTTTCAAACACAAAGATAGAAGGAATTGGAACTCCAATAAGGAGCGACTCTATAAGATGGCTTTTCTGAAAGATATTCCAACGGAAAAGCCTTTGGAACTCCGGATTTACGATTAACTCACCATCCCGGTACACATTCATGATCTCGCCAACAGACATATCGTAAGCATCTGTAGCAAGGTGAAGGGCACTCTGCTTAATTTCGGACTCTAACGACATATCTTTTACCCCGTGGCCGCTCATTTTCTACATTTAGGCTCAGCGACGTCGGCATTGCAATCGCAAACCCGACCTCCCGCTGCTGCTCACACATTCCTCAATGACACTTATATGACACTCCCTGTCACAAACACGTCACACAAAACCCCCATTGGCGGCTCAGCGAGTCGCCGCGGGGGTGGTGGCTTGGATCGGTAACGACCCCCACCACAGGATTATCCCATGCTGCAGAAATTTGCCCTTATCGCTGGTGCGGCGACGTGCGCGCTGGCGCTTTCCGCGTGCCAGGATCAGGCATCCTCGGGCGGCGGCGCGCGCGATTATATCAGCGCGGTCGGTTCGTCGACCGTCTATCCCTTTGCCACCGCGGTCGGCGAGAAGTTCGCCGAAGCCACCGGCAACAAGACGCCGAAGATCGACAGCACGGGCACCGGCGGCGGTTTCGAGCGTTTCTGCGCCGGCGTCGGCGGCGACACCCCCGACATCGCGAACGCATCGCGCCGCATCAAGAAGAAGGAATTCGACACCTGCGCCGCGAACGGCGTCAAGGACATCGTCGAAATCCAGGTCGGCATCGACGGCATCGCGCTGGGCGAAGCGGCGCGCGGCCCCGGCTTCAAGCTGTCGGAAGAAGATGTCTACAAGGCGCTCGCGGCCAACCCCTATGGCAAGCCGAACACCGCAAAGACGTGGAAGGACGTGAACCCCGCGCTTCCCGCGGTCGCGATCTCGGTCTTCGGCCCGCCGTCGACCAGCGGCACCTATGACGCGTTCAAGGAGCTGATCCTCGGCAAGGGCTGCGACGCCAATGCGGAGATGAAGGCGCTGAAGGACAGCGACAAGGAAAAGCATGAGGCGACCTGCACCACGCTGCGCGGCGCGCCCTATTATGTCGAGCAGGGCGAGAATGATAACCTCATCATCTCGAAGCTCGACAAGAACCCGACCAGCCTCGGCATCTTCGGCTTCAGCTATCTCGATGCCAACAAGGACAAGATCAAGGCGGTTCCGGTGCAGGGCGTCGCCCCGACCTATGCCGCGATCGCCGACGGCAGCTATCCCGGTTCGCGTCCGCTGTTCATCTATGTGAAGAAGGCGCATGTCGGCGTCGTCCCCGGCCTCGCCGAATATGTCGCCGAGTTCCTGAAGGGCGCGGGCGAAGGCGGTTATCTCGCCGCCAAGGGCCTGATCGTTTCGCCGAAGGCGATCGCCGATCTCGCGGCGTCGAACGGCAAGGCGATGACCGCGCTCAACGGCGCCGAGCTCAAGTAAGTTTCCCTACTGCCTACTCCGTGTGCCCCCGCGAAGGCGGGGGCCCATCACCCACCCTTATGATCTTCAGCAAATGTCGGCGGAAAACGATAGTGCAGGAGATGGGCCCCCGCCTTCGCGGGGGAACATGGATAGAGATGGATTAGCCGAGACGTGACCTTCAACGCCGCCGCCCTTTTGCTTTTGATCGCAGGCTTGGCCCTGATCGGCTGGCTGGCCGGCCGTGCGCGGTCGAACCTGCTTGCCGGCCGTGCTGGCGAAAAGCTGCATTCGCGCCCGCAATATCATGGCTGGTATGTCGCGCTGTGGCTGTTCGCCCCCGCCGCGCTGTTCCTCGCCGTCTGGTCGTCGGTCTCGCCCGCGCTGATCACCAACCAGGTGCTCGCGACCGAGGCCGCGCAGTCGCTCCCCTCCTTCGGCTTCGAGCGCGGCGCGATCCTGTCCGACGCGCGCGCGGTCGCGCAGGGAAGCCAGCCCGCGGTACGCCTGCCCGCCGCAGCGCCGCTGGTGAAGCCCTATGCCGATGCGAGTCAGAAATATGCGTGGATCGGCATCGCCGCGATGCTCGCGCTGGCGCTCGCGGGCGGGCTCTACGCCTTCACGCGGATCAAACCCGATTTCCGCGCGCGGAGCCGCGTCGAAAAGATCGTGATGCTGTTCCTGTTGCTCGCGTCGCTCGTCGCGATCCTCACGACCTTCGGCATCGTGCTCTCGCTGCTCTTTGAATCGATCCGCTTCTTCCGGCTCGTCTCACCGGCCGAGCTCTTGTTCGGGACCGAATGGGCGCCGACGAGCGGCGCGCCGCAGCCCGACACATTTGGCGGCATTCCGCTCTTCTGGGGCACGATTTTGATCGGCGCGATCATCGCGATGATCGTCGCGATCCCGATCGGGATGATGACCGCAGTCTACCTCACCCAATATGCCGCGCCCGCGGTGCGCAAGTGGGTGAAGCCCTTGCTCGAGATCCTCGCGGGCGTGCCGACCGTCGTTTACGGCTATTTCGCCGCGCTGACCGTCGCGCCTGCCTTGCGCGAATTTGCGGTGATGCTCGGCATTCCGAATGCCTCGACCGAAAGCGCGCTCGCCGCGGGTATCGTGATGGGCGTGATGATCATCCCCTTCGTCTCCTCGATGGCCGACGACAGCATCAACGCGGTGCCGCAGGCGATGCGCGACGGATCGCTGGCGCTGGGCGCGACGCCGAACGAGACGATCCGCCAGGTGCTGATCCCCGCCGCGCTTCCGGGCGTGATGGGCGGCATATTGCTCGCGGTCAGCCGCGCGATCGGCGAGACGATGATCGTGGTGATGGCGGCGGGCCTGTCGGCGAACATGACCGCCAACCCCTTTGCCAGCGTCACCACGGTGACGGCGCAGATCGTCAAGCTGCTCACCGGCGACCAGGAGTTCGACAGCGCGAAAACGCTCGCGGCCTTCGCGCTCGGGCTCGTCCTCTTCATCGTTACGCTGCTGCTCAACATCGTCGCGCTGCGCATCGTCAAAAAGTATCGTGAAGCTTATGAATAGGGAAACCGCCCCCACCGACTGGAAAGGCGCCGTGATGCAGAAACGCATCGCGGGCCGCTACGCCGCCGAGCGTCGTTTCAAGCTGCTCGGGCTGGGCGCGGTGCTGCTCTCGGGCGCTTTCCTTGCCTTCCTGCTCTTCGTGATGGTCGGCAACGGCGCGCGCGGCTTCATGTATACGCATGTCGCGGTGCCGGTCGATTTCAAGGCGATGCCGCTGACGATCGACAAGGCGCGCCTCGCCGATGCCGACGCCGATCAGGTGATCGCGAACGCGGGCCTCTCCGACATCGTCGCCTTTGCCGCCGACGAGGCGCTGGGCACCGACGGGTCGAAGCTGATCTCCGAAAATGCGTGGAAGGAAGTGCGCAGCGCGATCAAGGCCGACCCCGAATTGCTCAATGGCAAGACGGTGTTCGAACTGCCCGCCTCGTCCGAAGTCGACATCGCGGCCAAGGAAGGCGCCAAGGGCGCACTCGGCGCGAAGGTCGATGCGCTGGAAAAGGACGGCAAGCTGTCGACCGGCATCCACTGGCCCTTCTTCAAGAACGCCGACGCCACCGATCCTGCTGTCGCGGGCATCTGGGGGGCGCTCAAGGGCTCGGTGCTGACGATCTTCATCGCCTTCCTCATCGCCTTCCCCACGGGCGTGCTCGCGGCGCTGTACCTCGAAGAATATGCGCCGAAGAACCGCTGGACCGACCTCATCGAAGTGTCGATCAACAACCTTGCCGCGGTGCCGTCGATCATCTTTGGCCTGCTCGCGCTTGCGGTGTTCATCAACTGGTTCGGCCTCTGTCAGGCGAGCCCGCTCGTCGGCGGGTTGACGCTCGCGCTGATGACGATGCCGGTGATCGTGATCGCCAGCCGCAATGCGATCAAGTCGGTGCCGCCGTCGATCCGCGATGCTGCTTTGGGTGTGGGCGCAAGCCCGGTGCAGGTGGTGTTCCACCACGTGCTGCCGCTCGCCCTGCCCGGCATCCTCACGGGCACGATCATCGGCATGGCGCGCGCGCTAGGCGAGACCGCACCGCTGCTCCTTGTCGGCATGCGCGCCTTTATCGGCGACGTTCCGGGCGGGGTCTGCTCGCCCTCGACCGTGCTGCCGATGCAGATCTTCCTCTGGTCGGACGAAGTCGACCGGGGCTTTGTCGAGAAAACCTCCGCCGCGATCATCGTGCTGCTTATCGTGCTGCTGTCGATGAACGCCTTTGCGATCTATCTTCGCAACAAATTCGAAAAACGCTGGTGATCATGACCCAAGACGATTTGACCATTACCGATCCCAAGATGAAGGCGCATGGCGTCAACGTCTTCTATGGCGAAAAACAGGCGATCAACGACGTGTCGATCGACGTCGGCACCGACCTCGTCACCGCCTTCATCGGCCCGTCGGGCTGCGGCAAGTCGACCTTCCTGCGCTCGCTGAACCGGATGAACGACACCGTCGCAAGCGCACGCGTCACCGGCAAGATCGAGCTCGACGGCGAGGATATCTATGCGCCGTCGATGGACGTTGTGCAGCTGCGCGCGCGCGTCGGCATGGTGTTCCAGAAACCGAACCCCTTCCCCAAGTCGATCTATGACAATGTCGGCTATGGCCCGCGCATCCACGGCCTCGCGCCGGCCAAGGCCGACCTCGACGTGATCGTCGAGCGCGCGCTGGTGCGCGCCGGCCTTTGGGACGAGGTCAAGGACCGGCTGGGCGAAAGCGGCACCGCATTGTCGGGCGGCCAGCAACAGCGCCTGTGCATCGCGCGCGCGATCGCGGTCGACCCCGAAGTCATCCTGATGGATGAGCCCTGCTCGGCGCTCGACCCGATCGCGACCGCAAAGATCGAGGAGCTGATCCACGAACTGCGTGGCAAATATGCGATCGTGATCGTCACGCACAATATGCAGCAGGCGGCCCGCGTGTCGCAGCGCACCGCCTTTTTCCACCTCGGGACGTTGGTCGAATATGGGAAGACGACCGACATCTTCACCAACCCGAAGCAGGAACGGACCAAGGATTATATCACCGGCCGTTACGGTTAAGCCCCGGCCGAAGAAGGACGAAGCAATGGCAGTTACGAACGATCATACGGTCAAGGCTTTCGACGAGGATCTGAACCGCCTCCGCGGCCTGATCAGCGAGATGGGCGGCCGTGCCGAACAGGCGCTGCTCCAGGCGATGAGCGCGCTCAACAGCGGCGACCTCGACCTCGCGGCGCAAGTCGTGCGCGAAGACAAAAAGATCGACGCGCTCGAGGCCGAAGTCGAACAGCTCGCGGTACAGACGATTGCTCTCAGGGCACCGATGGCCGACGACCTTCGCGAAATGATCGCGGCGCTGAAAATCGTTTCGGTCGTCGAACGCATCGGCGACTATGCAAAGAACATTGCCAAGCGCGTCGCGCTGATGGACCAGACGCGCCAGATCGAGGCGATCCCGGTGTTGATGTCGATGTCATCGGCCGTCGCGGAGCTGATCCATGACGCGCTCGACAGCTTTGCCGCACGCGACGCCGACCTCGCTGTCCGCGTCACGGTGCGCGACAAGAATGTCGACGATTTCTACAACAGCATCTTCCGGACGCTCGTGACCTTCATGATGGAAAATCCGAAGCACATCACCGAGAGCGCGCACCTGCTGTTCGTCGCCAAGAACCTCGAGCGCATGGGCGATCATGCGACAAACATCGCCGAGATGGTCTATTATGTCGTCACCGGCGAACGGATGGAGGAACGCGAGCGCGGCGAGCAGCCCGAAGATGGCGCCGCGGAGCAGGAGCAAGGCTGATGCCGCAGCCCGATTTGCTGCTGATCGAGGATGACGAGGCGATCGCCGAGCTCATCGTCTGGCATTTCGCACGCGAAGGTTTCTCGGTCCGGCAGACCCCAGACGGCGAGCAGGCGCTCGTCCTCGTCGAGGAACGCGTCCCCGACATCGTCCTGCTCGACTGGATGATAGAAAGCCTGCCCGGCATCGAAGTATGCCGACGCCTGCGCCGCAACCCCAAGTCGGCGAACGTCCCGATCATCATGCTCACCGCGCGCGGCGAGGAAGAGGATCGCATCCGCGGGCTCGAGACCGGCGCCGACGATTATGTGACCAAGCCATTCAGCCCGCGCGAGCTGGTTGCGCGCGTGTCGGCGGTGCTCCGCCGACTGCGCCCCGCGCTCGCCGGCGAGATGCTGACCTATGCCGATATCGAGCTCGATTCGGTCGCGCACAAGGTCGTGCGCAACAGCCAGATCGTCGCGATGGGGCCGACCGAATTCCGCCTGCTGCGCCATTTCATGGAGCATCCGGGCCGCGTCTTCTCGCGCGGACAATTGCTCGACAGCGTGTGGGGTCAGGACAGCGACATCGAACTGCGCACCGTCGACGTCCATATCCGCCGCCTGCGCAAGGCGATCAACCTGCCCGGCACGAGCGATATCATCCGGACGGTGCGGTCGGCGGGTTACGCGCTGGATTCGGGGAAAAGCGTCTGACGGAATCCGGAAGCGGCGGCTGACGACCGATTGCGGCCGCTCCACTACCTAACCCGTTCGCATCGAGCGAAGTCGAGATGCCCCTCGGGCTAGGCGTTGCATCGATGGGTGTCTCGACTTCGCTCGACACGAACGGGAAGAGGGCGTGGCTGTTTTCGACCGGAAGCTGCCGGTCGGAATGTGAACCCCGGCGAAAGCCGGGGCCCAGAATTCCAATACTAACCTCGCGCTTTTCCGCGCTGGGCCCCGGCTTTCGCCGGGGTTCACAAAGGGCAGCATTCCACCCCTAAGCCGCCGCCCGATCAGAAGTCGAACTGCGTCCGCAATCCAAATGCGTCGGCCGAATAGTCCCTATCGCCATTCGCCGCGGCGATCGCCGCGTTGTCGTACATCAGATGACCATAGTTGGCGGTGATGCGGACATAGGCGACAGGCGCCCAGACGAGCGACATGCCAATCGTCTTCTGGCGGCCGCCGATGATCCCCGCGTCATTGAGATCCAGATAATCATAGCGCGCGTTGATCTCGATCGCGCCGGGGCCACCATCGCTGATCGGGCGCGTCGGCTGCAGCCGGTCAAAGGCGCCATCCTTGTATCCGCGCGCATCGCCGCGCGTCAGCACATAGCCGACCTCGGCATATCCGCCGAAGAAAGTCGGGTCCGCGAAACCGGGGCGGCGCGCGGTCTGCCAGAAGGCTTCGCCCGCGACATGAAACGGTCCCGCGATCGCGGCGGCCTCGGCGCCGAGCCCGCGCTCGCTGGTCACGGTAAAGGTGCCCGTGTCGACTGGACGGCTGTTGACCGTGTGAACAAAGGGCCGCGGGGCGTAGCGCGCCGCATTCGGCCCGTCGTTCACCTTGCGCACGTGCGCCGATCCGCCAAGGTGCAACTGCGTCGAGCCCAATTTGGGCATCCAGACAGCACGCCCGTCAAAGCTGACGCTATTGTCGGAATCGCTCAGCAGATCATTGGCATTGTCGCCGAACACGCCGCCCTGCAGCAACCAGCCCTTCCCCTTATATTGTCCCGACAGGCCGACGCGGCGTTCGAAACCGAACGCTTGCGTGAAGGCCGCCCGCTCGGCCATGCTCGTGAACAGGTCGCTGGTCATTTCCTCGAGCGACCAGAAGGGTTTGATCTGCCCCGCGGTGATCGTCAGCGGCCCCGTGCCATAGGTCATATAGACGTCGGTCAGCTCGACCGAGCTGTTCGCGAAATCGGCCTCGACCCGATAGCCGAACCCGCCGGGGATCTTGCCGTCGAAGCCGATATAGACGCGGCGAAATTCGGTACCGATCCCGCCGTGGGTGTCGGTGACCCCCGCGGGCGCATCGATGCTGGTGACGTCGACCTGCATGCGGCCGCGCGGCTTGAAACTCCACCCGTCGGCGGTCTTGAGTTCGGGCGCGCCCTTCCAGCTGATCTCGGTCGCGGGCTTCGCGGTCACCGAAGGCGGCGTGGTCGGCGGCACTGGCGCCGGCGCCGGCGCGGTCACCGGCTGCGCGGTCGCGGCATCGAGCCGCGTTTCGAGCGTTTGCACTTGCGCCTTCAATGCCGCGAGTTCGGCACGAAGCTGGGCGGCTTCCTCGGCAGTCATTGCCTGGGCGTGCGCCGCGGTCGGCAGGCTGAACATCGACGTCGCCAACAGGGCGGCGGTCAGGGCGTGGCGCATGAGGGGTTGCTCCGTTGCGTAAGGTGACAATCTGAGGGCGCTGCTATGACGCTTAGGTGACAGATGCACGTCATTTGGATGACATTTTTGTTTCAATGGTCGATTTTCACGCCCTCTTGCCAGCAGGATGCGAACGGCTAAGGACGGTCGAGTTTTTTCGGGCAACCTTTCTTTGAAGGCGGCCCCTTTCGGGAGACCATCATGACGATCAAGTTTGACGGACGTGTTGCAATTGTTACCGGCGCCGGTGGCGGCCTCGGCCGCGCTTATGCGCTCGAACTCGCGCGGCGCGGTGCAAAGGTCGTCGTCAACGACCTCGGCGGATCGCGCGACGGCACCGGCCATTCGGATGCCGCACTGCAGGTCGTCGAGGAAATCCGTGCAGCCGGCGGCACAGCAATCTCGAACGGCGGCAGCGTCACCGAATATGACCAGATGGTCGAAATGGTCGCCAAGGCGAAGGAAGAATGGGGCGGCGTCCACGTCCTGATCAACAATGCGGGCATCCTCCGCGACAAAAGCTTCGCCAAGATGGAGCCTGCCGATTTCGACCTGGTGCTGAAGGTGCATGTCAGCGGCAGCGCCAACGTCACCAAGGCGTGCTGGGACCTGATGCGCGAGCAGGCCTATGGCCGCATCCTGATGACCGCCTCGTCGACCGGCCTTTACGGCAATTTCGGCCAGGCGAACTATGGCGCAGCGAAGCTGGGCCTCGCAGGGCTCACCAAGACGCTCCATCTCGAAGGCGCGAAATATAATATTCGCTGCAATACGATCGCGCCGGTCGCGGGCACGCGCATGACCGAGGACATTTTCCCAGCCGAACTGTTCGAGAAGTTCACGCCGGAGAATGTCGTCCCCGCCGCACTCTATCTGGTCAGCGAAGACGCACCGACGAACATGATCGTCGGCGCCGGCGCAGGTGCGTTCCACGCGGCCTATGTCACCATGACCCCCGGCGTCGCGCTTCCCGAAGGCGAACGCACGCCCGAGGGTGTCGCCGCAGCGTGGGAGAAGATCATCGACCGCAACGGCGAAATCGTCCCGCAGTCGGGCAGCGAGCAGTCGATGAACGTCATGAAGGCATTGATGGCGCTGGGCTGAAGCTGATACACCTCCCCGCATAGGGACGCCGGGGCGGCGTTCCTGTGCGGGGGGATGATATGGCGGAAATGAGCCTCGGCGACGGTATCGACCTGCTCCAGCGGCGGGCGAAGATCGTCAAAAACTTGCTGATCGTCGGATTTGCCGTGACGGTCGCGCTGCTCGCGGGCGAGATCGGCGAAATCAACGGCGACATCGTCCTCGCCAATCCCGACCCGTCACCGATGGAACAGCTCTATCTTGCCGTGCTGCTGGCCAACACGCTCGTCTCGCTGACCACGATCGTCTTCTTCGCGATGTGGATATATCGCGCCGCCGCCAATGTCGTCGCGGCCGGCATCGCGGGTTTCGACTTCACCCCCGGCTGGGCCGTCGGCTGGTATTTCGTGCCCTTCGCCAATCTCGTCCAGCCTTTCCGCGCAATGCGGCAGATCTGGAACGCCAGCCACGCCGGCAGCAGCGACCTCGATCGCGGCGACCCGATCCTGACCTTGTGGTGGACGGTCTGGCTCGCATCGAACATCAGCGCCAATATTTCGATCCAGATGAGCTTTCGCGCGACCAGCACCGAAATGGTCAACACGTCGCTCTATCTGGGCGCCATTTCGTCGGTGCTCAGCCTCGTCCTGTTCGTGGTGGGCATGCGCCTTGTCGAGCGCGTCACCGAGGCGCAGCGCGACCGGCTCTCGCCCGCACATATTTTCGCCTGACTTATCGTATTGCATCACTAATACAGTTCCGCTAATAGCGATGCGGGGCAAGGGGATCGGACAGAAGGACGACCCCGATGTATAGTGAAAGCGACCTGCAAGCTGCGGTCGATGCAAAGGTATTGACGCCGGAGGCCGCATTGGCTTTCCGGTCGCATATCGCATCGGTGCGCGCCGCCCCCGGAGCGGATGAGGAATCATTCCGCCTTATCACCGGCTTCAACGATATTTTCGTCAGCATCGCGGCGGTAATCCTGCTCGTCGCGGTCGGCTGGATCGGCGCCTCGATCCATCCCGCGCTCGGCGGCGCGTTCGTCGCCGGCTCGGCGTGGTTCCTTGCCGAATATTTCACCCGCAAACGCCGCATGGCGCTGCCCAGCATCGTCCTCGTCCTCGCCTTCTCGGGCGGGGTGTTCGCGACGATGGTCGGCATCCTTGTCAAGCATGGCGAGTCCATTTTCGGCAATGATGTCGGCGAAACAACCGGTGCGATCCTGATCGGGTCGATGGCGCTGGTGACCGCCGCGGCGACCTGGCTCCACTGGAAGCGCTTCATGGTGCCGATCACCGTCGCCGCCGGAACCGCCGCGCTCGCCGCCACCGCGGTCGCGCTCGTCCTCGCGATCACCGGCATGCCCAGCCCCGACGGCACGCTGCCGATGGCGCTGGTGCTGATCGCCGGGCTCGGCGTCTTCGCGCTCGCCATGTGGTGGGACCGCACCGACCGGGTGCGCCAGACGCGCCGCAGCGACGTCGCTTTCTGGCTCCACCTGCTCGCTGCCCCGATGATCGCGCATCCGATCTTCCACCTGCTCGGTGTCACGCGCGGCGACGACATCGGCAGCGCCGCGGCGGTGATGGTGATCGGCGTCTATATCCTGTTCGGGCTGATCGCGCTTGCGATCGACCGCCGCGCCCTGCTCGTCTCCGCCCTCGCTTACGTGCTGTTCGCAATGACGCAGCTGTTCAACACCTTTGGCGCGGTCGAGCTCAATGTCGCGCTGACGGCGTTCGTGATCGGATCGGCGCTGCTGCTGCTCTCGGCCTTCTGGCAGAATGCGCGGGCGGTGGTCGTGGGCTTCCTGCCCGACAATCTCGCGAACCAACTGCCCGCGACGACCCGTACGGTCAGTCTCCAACCAGCTTCATAAGCTTGCGTTCGACGGGGGCGAGCACGTTCGAAAGCTCGTCCCCGCGTTTCAAAATCGCCCCGGCTTCGGAGACAAGGGCCCACATGCCCTGCCGGCTCCGCAAGGCGGGGCGTTTTTCTATGCGATATTCGGGGCGCTCGGCAGCGCGGCGAAAGGCCGAGAAGATCGCCGCGTCGCGGTGGAAATCCATCGCATAGTCGCGCCAGTGCCCGGCGGCGACCATGCGGCCGTAAAGGTCGAGGATGCGCATGAGTTCGGGACGCTCGAAGCTGGTTTGTTGCGGTACCGTCCGATTGTTGAACGGCAGAGGCGTCACCGTCCCCATCAGGCGCTTGTCCGGCTCCCTTTGCGCCGTGGCGCTTGGTCCTCGGCAACCTCGCGTTCGTCGAGCAAAGCCTTCAGCTGCTTTTGCATCTGGTCGAGCTGGCATTGCAGAAGTTCGATCTTCTGCGTCGCAGGGTCGAAGGTTTCGCTGCACGGCGTGCCATAGGGCACGAATTCGCGGGCATATTCGGTCGCGTCGAGCAGGGTCGAGCGCGCCGGGATACCGACCATCACCGCGCCCTCGGGCACATCCTTGGTCACGACGGCGTTCGCACCCACGCGCGCGCGCGCGTTGACGGTGATGGGGCCGAGAATTTGTGCGCCCGATCCGACGATGACATCATTGGCGAGGGTCGGGTGGCGCTTTCCGCCGATGCCGTTCGCGGGATCGGTGCCGCCGAGCGTCACGCCCTGATAGATCGAGACATTGTCACCGATTTCGGCGGTTTCGCCGATGACAACGCCAAAGCCGTGATCGATGAACAGATGCTCGCCGATCTTCGCGCCCGGATGGATGTCGACCGCGGTCAGGAAGCGCGACAGGTGATTGACGAAACGTGCGAGAAAGAACAGCCGCGCCTCGAACAGCCAGTGCGCGATGCGATGCATGCCGACGGCGACAAGCCCCGGATAGAGTAGAATTTCCCAACGCGACCGCGGCGCAGGGTCGCGCGCCTTGATCGAATCGAGATAGGCGACCAGCCCGTTGAACATCGCATTGTCCCCTGCGACCTCGTTTGTTCTGGCGAAGATAGTTGTTTGGAGGCGCTATTTCCACCCCCGACGCACTTTTAGTCGTCAGCGGCCGAAAAGGCCGATGCGCAGGAGGAGCAGCCCTTCACTGCGCAGGTTCCGTTCGCCATCATGGGCGGCAATCGCCGCGGCCCAGCGGTCGAGCATCAGGAGTGAGCGATTTCCGGCAAAAGCGCGGCGCGGCGGCGCGACCAGAAGTTTGGCGTGGCCGAGCAGATCGCGCGCCTCGCGCTCACCGTCCTCGACCCCTGCCCCCCACAGGAGACCCCACCGTTTTCCAGCAGCCTCCTCGCCGCCGGACAGCTTGAATAGCGCCCCGCCGAAGCTCTCGGACGCCGCCCGTCGTTCTTCATCCGCCTCGGCAAGCAGCAACGCTTCGGCGGCATCGACAAGCGCGTCGAGCCCGCCCTGCCCCGCCCATGTTGCCTGAAGCTCAGCGAGCAACGGCTCGCCCTTGGGCAACGCCGCGGGATCGCTCGCCACCAGCGCCGCCATGTCGCGCCACCAGGCAAGCTTGATCTGCCCGATCAGCGGCTCGCGCGCGTCGAGCAGCAGCTTGGTCAGCCGCGCGGCCAATCCCCACAGCGCCGACATCGCAGCGCGCCGCGCGTGCGGTACGGAGACCAGCACGCGCGGATCGCGCATATCGGGATAGAAGGCCGCCTCTTGGTCTTCAGGCGCGATTGCGGACCGCCTTCACGGCTGCAACCACACGCGGCGTATCGATCAGCGCGGCCTTTTCGAGGTTGTGCGCATAGGGCAGCGGCACATCCTCGTTGCACACGCGCATGACGGGCGCGTCGAGATCGTCGAAGCCATGCTCCATCGCGACCATTGCGAGTTCGCTGGCGATCGAGCAGACGGGCCAGCCTTCCTCGACGATCACAAGATGGTTCGTCTTCTTGAGGCTGGCGAGAACCGTTGCGGTATCGAGCGGGCGGATCGTGCGAAGGTCGATGACTTCGGCGTCGATGCCCTCACCCGCGAGCTGGTCGGCAGCTTCGAGCGCGAGCCCGACCCCGATCGAATAACTGACGATCGTGACATCGCTGCCCTGACGCATGATGCGCGCCTTGCCGATCGGCAGGACGAAATCATCGACTTCGGGAACGTCGAAGCTGCGACCGTAGAGCAGCTCGTTCTCGAGGAAGACGACGGGGTCTTCGGTGCGGATCGCGGCCTTCAGCAGCCCCTTGGCATCGGCGGCGTCATAGGGCGCGATCACGATCAGGCCGGGGACGCTGGCATACCAGGGCGCATAATTCTGGCTGTGCTGCGCGCCGACGCGCGCGGCGGCGCCGTTCGGACCGCGGAACACGATCGGACAGCGCATCTGGCCGCCCGACATATAGTTGGTCTTGGCCGCCGAGTTGATGATGTGGTCGATCGCCTGCATCGCGAAGTTGAAGGTCATGAATTCGATGATGGGCTTGAGGCCGCCCATCGCCGCGCCAGCGCCGAGACCGGCGAAGCCATATTCGGTGATCGGCGTGTCGACGACGCGCTGGGGTCCGAACTCCTGGAGCAGGCCCTGCGTCACCTTGTAGGCGCCCTGATATTCGGCGACTTCCTCGCCCATCACGAAGACGCGATCGTCCTTGCGCATCTCCTCGGCCATCGCGTCGCGGAGCGCTTCACGGACGGTCAGGCGCGCCATGGCGGTGCCTTCGGGAATGGCGGGGTCCGACGCGCGCTCGGCGGCAGCGGGAGCCGCAACCTGAGCGGCGGCGGGTGCCGGAGCCGGCGCTTCGGCCTTGGGTTCGGGAGCAGCAGTCGGCGCAGGCGCAGCAGCCGGAGCGGCCGCTTCCTCGCCCTCGCCCGTGATCGTCGCGATCACGGTGCCGACCTTCACATTGTCGGTGCCCTCGGCCACGAGGATCTGGCCGATCGTGCCTTCGTCGATGGCTTCGAATTCCATCGTCGCCTTGTCGGTTTCGATCTCGGCGAGAATGTCGCCCGACTTCACCGCGTCGCCTTCCTTGACGAGCCACTTGGCGAGCGTGCCCTCTTCCATCGTCGGCGACAGTGCCGGCATTTTCAATTCGATGGCCATCTCAATATTGCTCCACCAGCACGTCGGTATAAAGTTCATGAAGTTCGGGTTCGGGCGCGCTTTCCGCAAAGTCGGCCGAGTCCGCAACGATCTGACGGATTTCCTTGTCGATATCCTTGAACTTGTCCTCGCCGATGCCGGCATCGGTCATCAGCTTTTTCAGATGTTCGATCGCGTCGCTCTTGTCGCGCACCGCCTGCACTTCCTCGCGGCTGCGATATTTGGCGGGGTCGGACATCGAGTGGCCGCGATAGCGATAGGTCTTGAGCTCCATCAGCACCGGGCCCTTGCCCGCGCGAACCCATTCGAGCGCTGCCTCGGCCGCGCCACGCACGGCGAGCACGTCCATGCCGTCGACCTGCATGCCCGGGATGCGGAAGCTCTCGCCGCGGCGATAGAGCTGATCCTCGGCCGACGCGCGGTTGACCGACGTGCCCATCGCATATTGGTTGTTCTCGATCACGAAGATGATCGGCAGCTTCCACAGCTCCGCCATATTGAAGCTCTCATACACCTGGCCCTGGTTCGCGGCGCCGTCGCCGAAATAGGCCATGGCGACACCGCCGTCGCCGCGATATTTGTGCGCGAAGGCAAGCCCGGTGCCGAGCGACACCTGCGCGCCGACGATGCCGTGGCCGCCATAGAATTTATGCTCGACGCTGAACATGTGCATCGAGCCGCCCTTGCCCTTCGAAATGCCGGCCTGGCGCCCCGTCAGTTCGGCCATGATGACCTTGGGATCGATGCCGTAGGCGAGCATATGGCCATGGTCGCGATAGCCGGTGATCACGCTGTCCTTGTCGCCGTCGAGCGCCGACTGCAGCCCGACCGCAACGGCTTCCTGGCCGATATACAAGTGGCAGAAACCGCCGATCAGGCCGAGGCCGTAAAGCTGCCCCGCCTTTTCCTCGAAGCGGCGGATGAGCAGCATCTCGCGATAGAATTTTTCCAGCTCTTCGGGCGTCGCGTCATAGGGGACGGGTTCGCGCGGTTGCTCGCGATTGGTCGCGGCGGCCGGAGTGGATGCAGTCTTTTTGGGCGCGGGGGAGGTTCGCGCAGGTGCTTTGGCCAAGACGGGTTCCTTTGCATTTAGCCGTTACGGCAAGCCGCCATATAGGAGAGCCGCAGCGCACTTGGCAACGCCCACCATGGGAGGGGTCGGCATCTACGTACGTATGCAGCATGGGCGCAGCAAAGCTGCGGCGAAAGCTCAGGGCTTTGCGTTCGGTTCCATCGGAATGATCACCTCGTCGGGGTGATAGGCGCCGAGCTTCTCGCGGACATATTCCTCGGCCAGATCGGGATCGACGCGGCGGCGGTCGAGCAGGTTGACGCGGTTCTGGAGCTCGGTCTGCTTCTTGGTGAGCTCGCTCAGAATGACGCGCTGCTTCTCGACCGACTGTCCATAATCGCCCCAGGCGTAAAGCCCGGTCGGACCGAAGATGATGTAACCGATCATCGCCAGCACCACCATCACCGCGATGGCGGGTCCGGCGGCCCGGTTCATCGATTTGCGGAATTTGTGGCGCTGCGTCATTCCGGCCCTTGAATCAGAGTTGATTCGTGGCGTCAAGGCGCCAATCGCCGGTTTTCATCAGTTCACCGCATCAGGACAGCCGCCAGAGATGCGGCGCCGTCTTGCAGAAGGTTCCGAGCCGCATCGCGCCTTCCCACAGCTCGATGCTGCGCCCCGCCGCCTGCCCCTGTGCGATCTGCAATGCAAAGTCGGGGCTTTCAGCCTGAAAATCAATGCGCAACGGTTCGCCCGAAGAGTCATCCTCGAGCAGGATATGAAAGGACCGCATGTCGAATACCTTCGATGACGGAGCCGGTGCGACCCGGGCCTCGGCATATTTCGATCGGCTATCCGTATGAAACGGAGGGACTGCGGGCATTGAGCCGGTACCACGAAGAGCCGATCTGGTGGAAAAACCGCAACCGTCGCAGACAGCCTAGCATCTTCCCACCGATCAACCTAAGCAATTCGGACCCGGCTTAATCCATGTTATGAAAATATCGCGGCGCCCGGATAGCGCGCCATATCGCCCAACTCTTCCTCGATGCGGATCAGCTGGTTGTATTTCGCAAGCCGGTCCGAGCGCGCCAGGCTGCCCGTCTTGATCTGGCCGCAGTTGGTTGCGACCGCGAGGTCGGCGATCGTCGAATCCTCGGTCTCGCCCGAACGGTGCGACATCACCGCGGTGTAACGCGCGCGGTGCGCCATATCGACGGCATCGAGCGTTTCCGACAGCGTACCGATCTGGTTGACCTTGACGAGCAGCGAGTTGGCGAGGCCGTCCTTGATCCCCTGCTCCAGCCGCAGCGGGTTGGTCACGAACAGATCGTCTCCGACGAGCTGGCACTTGTCGCCGACGAGGTCAGTGAGTGCTTTCCAGCCGACAAAATCATCTTCGCTCATGCCGTCCTCGATCGACTTGATCGGATAGTCGTTCACGAGCGCGGCGAGATATTCAGCCATCTGTTCGGGGCTCAGTGAAAGCCCCTCGCCGCTGATCTCATATTTGCCGCTCTTGAAGAATTCGGTCGCGGCGCAATCGAGCGCGAGCACAACGTCGGTGCCGAGCTTGAAGCCCGCCTGGTCGACCGAGGCGGCGATGAAATCGAGCGCGGCGCGCGTCGAGGCAAGGTTCGGCGCGAAGCCGCCTTCATCGCCGACCGCGGTCGCGAGCCCCTTCGCCGACAGGCCCTTCTTCAGCGTGTGGAAAATCTCGCTGCCCCAGCGGACGGCTTCGGCGATGCTGCCGGCGCCGACGGGCATGATCATGAATTCCTGCACGTCGATCGGATTGTCGGCATGCTCGCCGCCGTTGATGATGTTCATCATCGGCACGGGAAGCGTGCGCGCCGAGACGCCGCCGACATAACGATAGAGCGGCAGGCCGCGCGCGTCGGCCGCGGCCTTTGCGGCGGCGAGGCTGACGCCGAGGATCGCGTTGGCGCCGAGGCGGCTCTTGTTCGGCGTACCGTCGAGGTCGATCATCGCCTGGTCGAGTTCGCGCTGATCCTCTGCATCGAGGCCGATCAGCGCTTCGGCAATATCGCCGTTCACCGCCGCGACCGCCTTGGTCACACCCTTGCCGAGATAGCGGCTCTTGTCGCCATCGCGAAGTTCGACGGCTTCATGCGCGCCGGTCGAGGCGCCCGACGGAACTGCGGCGCGGCCAAAGCTGCCGTCTTCGAGCAGGACATCGACTTCGACGGTCGGATTGCCGCGGCTGTCGAGGATTTCGCGGCCGTGAATATCGATGATGGCGGTCATGGAATATGTCCTGCTGAAGCCCTGTTGGCAGGGCGTAGGGAAAGGCGCCCGCCTGTTATCGACGGGGTGCCTTCAGTGCAACCGTTGCATAGGAATTTTGCTGCTCTATGGAACCATTAGCGCCGCCTTGCTATATATTGAGGCAGGACCGAAAGAGGATGCCCGCAAGCGGGGCACCCGATAGAGAGAAGAGGACTAACCGATGGCCAAAGCCGCTACTCCCGCGACCAAGAAAGCCGCCGCTCCCCGTCCCAAGGCACCCGTGAAGGCCGCCGCCACCAAGGCTGCGCCTGCTCGCAAGCCCGCGGCCGCAAAGGCAGCCGCAAAGGATCACCCGATCCGCGACCAGATCGCCGCGACGCGCGACACCATCAAATCCGAAGCTTCGAAAAAGGCCGCCTCGCTCAAGGATGAAGCCGCAGCACTGAAGAAGCAGGCCTCGACCAAGGCGCGCGATGCCGCGACCAAGGGCAAGGACAAGGCGGCCGAAGCCGTCGGCAGCCTCGCCAAGCTGCTCGAAGACAGCGCCGGCACCGTCGATAGCAAGTTCGGCAAGCAGTATGGCGACTATGCCCGTTCGGCCGCGACGACCGTAGCCGGGCTCGCGACGACGCTCGACAAGAAGGATCTCGACGAACTCGCCGCCTCGACGCGCGACATGGTCAAGAAGAACCCGGCGATTGCCGTCGGCGCGGCCACGGTGATCGGCTTCGTCCTTGCCCGGATGCTCAAGGGCAACTCGAACGATTGACAGGCCCTTGCCACCTTCCGATCCGAAGACCCCGCCGACGTCCGAGGCGCGCAGCTTTGACGGCATAAGTCACGGCTACGCGCCGGACGGGCGTCCGCTTGCGCCGCCCCCCGTTCCGCTCGAAAAGATCGTCGGCGACGTCGTCGACAATCTTTCGGCGACGGCGAAGGCGGAGCTTGCACTGCTCGAAGCGCGCACCGAACTTGCGCTCCACGGTGTATCTTGGACTGCGGGCTGGGGCGCGGTTGCCGCTTCGGCTTTGGGTATCGCGATGCTTGCGCTGGCGTTCGGGGCTATCCTCGCACTCGCGCCGCACGTCGGGCCGTTCGTTGCGACGCTGATCGTCGTCGCCATACTGCTGGCCATCGCCGGTTTTGCCGGCTGGCGTGCGCAGCGCAGCTATGGCGACATCCGTACCGCGCTGCGGCGCGACCTGACGAACGAAGGGATCGACGATGCCGCGGACGCGTAACCGCCTGATCGCTGCCGCGCGCCGTTCGATGCTCCAGCGCGCCGAATTGCACCGCCGGCTCGACGTTGCGCGCGCAGCGCTTAGGCCCTCGGCGCTGGTCGATCGGGGCAAATACCGGATTGGCGCGGCCGTCGATGATACGGCAGAAGCCGTGCAGAAACAGTTTCGGAGCAACAAACTGCCGATTGCGATCGCTGCCGCGGCGGGCGTCGCCTGGCTACTGCGCGAACCGATCAAGGAGCATGCGCCGCGTCTGGTGCAAAAGATTCAGGACCTGGCGGCCGACGTCGCCGATCATTTTCGCCCCACCGACGAACCGGCGGACGAAGATGAAATCGAACCATTGGAGGAAGATGATGAAGCCGTTCGGTGAAACCGCCCGCGAAACGCGTGCAAAGGCGAGTGAACTTGCTGAGAAAACCGCCGAAAATGCCCGGCTGACCGCCGAGGCTGCAAAGGCGCGGATCCAGGACGGTTACGGCCGCGCCCGCGCCGCCACCGAAGACTTCGCAGCCAAGGCGAGCGAGCAAGCCGGCGTGGCCCGCGAAGCCGCCGGCGAAGTCTATGAAAAGGGCAAAGCGCAGGCCAAGCGCGCAAACAGCAAGCTCAAGGATGTTGCGGAGAAACAGCCGCTGGCGCTTGTCGCTGGCGCGGTTGCGATCGGCGCGCTCCTCGGCTCGCTGCTGCCAAAGGGCCGCAAGGAAGAAGACTGAGCCGGACTTGCCGTAACGGCGATGCGCTGGTAGGGGCCGCGGCTTCTCCCCTCCCCGCGCTAACCCGCAAGGAAAGCAGTCATGAGCAAATTGCACCTCGTGTTCGGCGGACGCGTCAGCGACCCGCAGGGCCTCGACTTTACCGACCTTCACAATCTCGACGTCGTCGGCCTCTACCCCGACTATAAGTCGGCCGAAAAGGCTTGGCGCAGCGCGGCCCAGCGCACGGTCGACGATGCCGAAATGAAATATGTCGTCGTCCACCTGCACAAATTGTTGCAGCCGGACGCGGATAGCTGATTTGAGCGGCCCTTCGGGGCCGTTCTTTTATCAGCGGAAATTGTCAGCGTAGGCCTGAATCTTCAGCGTCCGGACAGGAGTCGCGGTAATTTCGACCTCGATGCCGTTCTTCTCTGCATAGGCCACGGCCTCTTCCTGGCTCGCAAAGCCCAGTCGCAGCTGGCGCTGCGTATCGCCGCTGCCCGCCCAACCCATCAGCGGATCGGCGGTGCGCGCTTCGGCGGGGGCAAATTCCAGCATCCAGCGCTGCGTCCCGGCACGCCCCGACTGCATGGCATTCTTGGGCTTCTGGAAGATACGCGCTTTCATCGGGGTCGTCCTGTAACTGGGGCCTGAGCCGTCGCCTTAGCGCCAAGCAGCGGCCGCGAAAAGAGGCCTATTGCGCATCGCGCCGCGCCTGCGCCGCTTTGGTCATCAGGCTCGGCCGCGCGTTCGCCGGATCGTCGGGCCAATTATGCTTGGGATAGCGCCCGCGCATCTCGCGCGCCACATCGTGCCAGCTCCCACTCCAGAAAGAGACGAGATCGCGCGTCGTCTGGATCGGCCGGTGCGCGGGCGAGGTCAGCGCGAGGATCAGCGGTACCGGCGGATCGCCGATCGTCGGATGGCGCGCGAGCCCGAACAATTCCTGCACGCGGAGGCTCACCGTCGGCCCGCCATCGGCGCCATAGTCGATCGGATGCCGGCTTCCGACGGGCGTAGCATAATCGGCGGGCGCATGCTTTTCGAGCAATTGCCGCGCAGGCCAGTCAAGCATTGCCATCAGCGCGTCGGTCAGCTTGCGATCGCCGATGTCGCGAAGGCCGCGGCAACCCGCAAGCAGGGGCTCCAGCCAGAGTTCGAGGCTGTCCGCGAGCGCGCCCGTCGATAGCGCGTCGATCCCCGCATAGGAGGCGCGCTGCCGCAGCGCCTGCGACGCCGGGCCCCAGCCGATCAGCCCCAGCCCCTTGCCGCGCACCGCGGCCATGCGCACCGCGACATCGTCCTCGGCATTTTCGCTGCGCCCCGCCTGCCCGCTGGTCAGCGCAATCGCGCCAAGCCGCCGTTCGCGGCGATGATCGACGCGGTCGCTTGTCGCATCGTAACTGCTCGCAGAATGCTGGACGATGCGGTCGGCAAAGATCGCCTCGACCTCGGCCTGATCGATCGGCGCCGCGGCAAGGATGCGCACCCCCGCAGCATGGCCCTGCGCGTCGGCGATGGCGAGCCATTCGCTGCCCGCGAGCGGATCGACGGGATCGATACGATAGGCGCGCCCCCCAACGCTCAGATATTCGCCGCGCTGGCCCGAACGCTGGCGTGCGACGCGGTCGGGCCACGCGGTCGCGATCCAGCCGCCGATCGAACGCGGTTCGATATCGCCGGCTTCCGCCGCCAGTTTTTCGCCGATCGTCGCGAGCCGCCGTGCGAGCCGCCACGCGCCTTCGCTGCGCTCGTTGCGTTGACCACGCCAGCGCCCGAGCCGCGCTTCGACATCGACCCCGCGCCCGCCGAGCCCCGGTTCGGTTAGCAAGACCGCGAGCCGCCCTGCCATCTCCCCCTCGCCCGCGCGCGCCGCGTCGAGCAGCATATGCGCAAGCGGCACGGGCAACGGGATTGCCGCGAGCGCCTTGCCGTGCGCGGTGATGCGGCCGTCGTCGCCGAGCGCGCCGATCGCCTGCAATCGCGTCTTTGCCTCGGCTATCGCGGCGGGTGATGGCGGATCGAGCCAGCCGAGTTGGCGCGGATCGACGATGCCCCAGCTCGCGCAATCGAGCACGACGGGCATCAGGTCATTCTCGTGTATCTCGGGCGGATCGAACGGCGGCATGCCCGCCGTTGCCGCAGCTTCCCACAGGCGATAGGCGACCCCGGGCCCCTGCCGCGCGGCACGGCCGGCGCGCTGCGTCGCCGACGCCTGGCTTGCGCGTTCGGTGACAAGGCGTGCGATACCCGCCGCCTTGTCGAAGCGCGGGCGCCGCGACAGGCCGGCGTCGATCACGATCCGCACGCCGTCGATGGTCAGGCTGGTTTCGGCGATGCTTGTCGCGAGGATCAGCTTGCGCCGCCCTTCGGGGTCGCGGACGAGCGCCTTGCGCTGGAGCGCCGGGTCGATCTGGCCGTGGAGGCGGTGCACGACGAGCGGCAGGCGCCCCTCTTCGACCGCAGTCGCGGCGCGTTCGATATCGGCGGCACCGGGCAGGAAAGCGAGCATGTCGCCCTCGGATTCTTCCGCCAGTGCCTGCCGCACCGCTCCCAACACGGAAGCCTCCAGCCGATCCTCGGCGCGGCGCCCGATATGGCGAAGCTCGAGCGGCCAGATCTTGCCTTCGCTCTTCACCACGGGCGCGTCGCCGAGCAAGGCACCGAAGCGCACGCCGTCGAGCGTCGCCGACATGGCGACGAGGCGAAGATCGTCGCGCAGCCCTTGCTGTGCGTCGATCGCGAGCGCGAGCGCAAAATCGCCGTCAAGGCTGCGTTCGTGCACTTCGTCGAAGAGTACCGCCGACACGCCCGAAAGTTCGGGGTCGGCGAGGATGCGGTTGCGGAACAGGCCCGGGGTCATCACAAGCAGACGCGTCGCTGCCGACTGCTTGCTGTCGAGCCGCGTCGCATAGCCGACGACACCGCCGACCGCCTCGCCCATCTCCTCGGCGATCCGCTCCGCCGCCGCGCGCGCCGCAAGTCGCCGCGGCGACAGCAGCCAGACATTGCCCTTGCACCACGGCTGGTCGAGCAGCGCAGGCGCGACGCGCGTCGTCTTGCCCGCCCCGGGCGGCGCGACGACGACGGCGTTGGGTTTCAGCACCAGCGCCGCCATAATATCGGGCAGCACGGCATCGATCGGGAGCGGCTGCATCAGGGGCGCGCCGCAGGATTGCCCAGTTCGGCATTCAAGCGAAAGGCCTCGACGGCGAGGCACTCGACCGTCTCGGGCGTCACCTCGGTCCCTTCGGTCATCACCAGATTGCCGAGTTCATATTTGCCGCTCGCCTTGATCCGCGGTTCCAGTTCGCGCAGCCGCTTGCCGCGCCAGAAGCCGAGCAGTACGCGATGCTCCTCGGCGCGGATCAATATGCACGGGCCGTTGCCCAAGAAGACGAGGTTGGTCCATTTGATCGTCTCTTTAAAAGGAGCCGCGCGCATGATCGCCGCGCGCATCATTTCGGCGCGCTCGCGCCGCCAACCCGACAGCGCGGCGATATAGGCGTCGGGACTGTCCGCGACAGGGCCCATTCCCATCGCCATCAGGCGCGGCTCAATAGGCGCGCGCGACGGCGAAGGCGACCGCTTCGGTCAGCGCTGCCTTGGCCTGGCTCGCGCGGAAGCCGCCAATCGCGTCGACCGCACGCTGGCCATAGTGGCGCGCGCGCGCGAGCGTGTCCGCGATCGCATCATGCTTGTGCAGCAGGCTGGTCGCATGCGCCAGATCCTCGTCCGATGTGCGGTGGCCGGTGATCGCCAGCTGCCAGAATTCGCGCTCCGCCGCATCGCCGCGCGCATAAGCGAGGATAACAGGCAAGGTGACCTTGCCGTCGCGAAAGTCGTCGCCGACTCCCTTGCCCATCGTTTCGGCGTCCGAAACATAATCGATCGCATCGTCGACAAGCTGGAACGCGATACCGAGATTGCGGCCATAGGCGTCGAGCGCGGCTTCGGTCGCATCGTCGCGTTCGGCGACGACCGCGGCGATCTTGCACGCGGCGGCGAACAACTCGGCGGTCTTGGCATTGATGATTGCGAGATACTGGTCTTCGCTCGTTTCGATCCGGCGCTGCGCCGACAGCTGGTTGACCTCGCCCTCCGCAATCACCGCCGACGCGCGCGACAGGATCTTGAGCACCTTGAGCGAGCCGTCCTCGACCATCACCTCGAATGCGCGGCTGAACAGGAAATCGCCGACGAGTACCGACGCGCTGTTGCCCCAGATGAGGTTCGCGGTCTTGCGGCCGCGGCGCAGGTCCGATTTGTCGACGACATCGTCGTGGAGGAGCGTCGCGGTGTGGATGAATTCGACCGCTGCTGCCAATTTGCAGTGGCGGCGGCCCGGATAGTCGAGCAGCTTGCCGCACGCCAGCGTCAGCATCGGGCGCATGCGCTTGCCGCCGCCCGCGATCAGATGCCCCGCGAGTTCGGGGATCAAAGGCACTTCGGACTGCATCCGGTCGAGGATGACCGAATTCACCTCGTTCATGTCCGCGGCGACGAGCGCCATCATCGGGTCGAGCGAAGGCGGACGATCGCCGTGGAGGAGGTGGATCTCGGCAGTCATAACGCGGCGAGCCTTGGCCGCGCAGTCACGATTTTGCAACGACTTTCGGCTTGCCAGCAGCCCCCCGCCGGTGCCAAGCGGTCGGGGCACGAGAGGAGCCGCGCATGGACGACCAGTTGAGCCGTTACCGTCAGAGCATCGACAATATCGACGCGGCGCTCGTCTATATGCTCGCCGAACGGTTCAAGGTGACCAAGGCGGTCGGAGAGCTCAAGGCGCGCGAGGGCCTGCCCCCCGCCGACCCCGGCCGCGAGGAACGCCAGATCGGGCGGCTGCGCGAGCTCGCGCGCGACGCCGATCTCGACCCCGATTTCACGGAGAAATTCCTTCGCTTCATCATCGACGAAGTGATCCGCCATCATCAGCAGGCCAAGCGGGAGCAGGACGCATGAGCCCGGACCATCCGATCTTCGCGCGCTGGCCGGCTCAATATCCTGACCGGATTCAGCTCTTCTCCGCGCCGACGCCGAACGGGGTAAAGGCGGGGATCATGCTGGAGGAAACCGGCCTCGCTTACGAACCGCACCGGATCGACATCATGGCGAACGAAAGCCACGACCCGGCGTTTCTCGCACTCAACCCCAATGGCAAGATCCCGGCGATCTACGATCCTGCGGGGCCGAGCGGTAAGCCGCTGGCGCTGTTCGAATCGGGCGCAATCCTGCTCTACCTCGCCGACAAGAGCGGCCAGTTCATCTCGGCCGACCCAAACACACGGTATGAGACGATCCAGTGGGTGATGTGGCAGATGGGCGGCGTTGGCCCGATGTTCGGCCAGCTCGGCTTTTTCCACAAATTCGCCGGCCGCGAATATGAGGACAAGCGCCCGCGCGACCGCTACGCCGCCGAATCAAGCCGCTTGCTTGGCGTGCTCGATGCGCGGCTGGCGACGCGCGAATGGGTGATGGGCGCCGATTACAGTATCGCGGACATCTCGCTGATCGGCTGGGTCCGCAATCTGATCGGCTTTTACGAAGCGCGCGAAATCGTCGGCTTCGATCGCTTAACGCATGTCCAGCGCTGGCTTGAGGCGGGCCTTGCGCGGCCAGCGGTGCAACGCGGGCTGGAAGTTACCGCGGCCTAAAAGCCACGAACGGAGCGCGCCAAAAATGCGCGCTCCGCCCGGGGAATGACCGGGTGGGCAAACGCCCACCCGCACATCTTACATGCCGTCGAGGCCCTTGCTGACCAGAATGTTCACCGCAACGCGGCGATTCTGGGCCTTGCCCTCGGGAGTGCTGTTGTCCGCCGCCGGATCGGCTTCCGCCATCCCGGTGGGGGTCAGCATGCGATAGGGCTTCCAGCCGCACGCCTGCTGAAGATGATTGACGACGCGGCTGGCGCGCTTTTCGCTGAGCTCCTGGTTGAGCTCCTGGCTTCCGGTCGAATCGGTGTAGCCAACGACGAGCAGCAACGCATTGTCCATACCCTCGGCCTGCGACGCGGCGCTGCAGAGGTCGGCCTTCGCCTGCTCGGTCAGCACTGCCTTGCCGGTGGCAAAGTTCACGTTCGTCGTGCCCTTGACATTATACTGGTCGATGTCGCCGACGCGGCTGCGCAGCGCTTCGGTCGCCGCAGTCTGTTCGGCGAAACGCTGGTCGGTGCCCGTGCGGATCATCGATGCCGTGCGCAGGTCCTTGCTCTTCAGATCGACCTGGCTTGCGACCAGACCGCCATCCCACTGCAGCGTGTCGATGGACACGGGCAGGCCGTTGAGCAACTGGTCCGCGCCAAGCTTGTCGCGGTTAAGGCCCAGGAAGCCGCCGCTGCTCTTGATTTTCGTATAGTCGGCGATGGCGATGGTCGTGCTGTTGCCGTCGGCGGTCGCGACCTTGATGCGGCCTTCAGTGCGCGCGGCGATGATGCCTTCGACCTTGGGTCCCTTGGTCATCTGGTCAGGCGAAGGCAGCGTTCCGACGACGGTCGCCATGACTTCGCCGCTATCATTGTCCTGCTGCTGCGCAGCAACGCCGACCGTCGCGGTCCCGGCCAGCATAGCCAGCGCGAACAGCGCCCCCGAACCCTTGGTAAATGCACCCATACCCTACTCCTTCAGTTGGACTAGCAGGGCCCAAAATCCTCTTGTGGCCCTTTCTGGCACAAGAATACTCGCGGCGACGGCGAAAGTTGCGCAAGCTGGCGCGCAGGTCGCACGGCGTGCCGATAAACCTGTGTCGCACAAGCGGAATTTTTTTCGTTTTTTCGGTGACGGAAATTGCAGCTCGGGCCGAATTGGCGCGGATAAGCACTCCGACCGCTACGCTGCCGGCAACCTCAGCCGGACCATCAGCCCCCCCAAATCCTCGCTCTCCTCAAGCGTGATGCTCCCGCCGTAAATTTCGGCAACGTCGCGGACAATTGCGAGGCCCAGCCCCGTGCCCGGCTTGCCGCTGTCGAGCCGGACACCGCGGTCGAAGATACGTTCGCGGTCGGCGGGCGAGATGCCGGCACCGTCGTCCTCGACCAGGATTTCGGCCATTCCGTCTTCGCGTCCGATCGTGACAAAGACGCTGCCACCGCCATATTTCGCTGCATTTTCGAGCAGGTTTCCGACGAGTTCGTCGAGATCCTGCCGCTCGACCCGGACAACGACGCTCTGGTCGCCAGCGGCGTCGAGGCGCGCATCGGGATAGAGTGCCGCGACCGCGCGCGATACGCTGTTGACGCTGTCCCAGACGACCGCGCGCGCCTGCGCCGCACCGCGCCGCCCGACAGCGCGTGCGCGCGCCAGATGGTGGTCGACCTGCCGCTGCATCGTCGCCGCCTCGCGCCGCACGGTTTCGGCGAGCTCCGACGTCGAACTCGTCGCGCTGTTGACGAGGACGGTTAGCGGGGTCTTGAGCGCATGTGCGAGATTGCCGGCGTGGAGCCGCGCTTCCTCGGCCTGTTTCTCGTTATGTGCCAGCAGCGCGTTGAGTTCGTCGACCATCGGCTGCACCTCGAGAGGAAGGGGTGCATCGACACGGCGGTTCTGCCCGCCGCGCATAGCCGCGATCGCGCGGCGGATATGGCGCAGCGGCCACAGGCCGTAAAAGGTCTGGAGTGCCGCAAGGATGATGAGCCCGAGGCCGAGCAATCCAAGGCTGGGGATCAGCGTCGCGCGCACCGCGCGGTTTTGGGTGTCGAGCGCCTCGCGCGATTGCGCGATCTGGAACCGCCAGTTGGTCTTGCTGCCTGGAAGGATCACGTTGCGTTCGAGCACACGCAGTTCCTCTTCGGGAAACTGGTTGCTGTCATAGGTGTGGATCTGGTTGTCGACGTGCGGTGCGGGGGCCTTCAGCGTGCGCTCCCACAGCGAGCGCGAGCGATAGGGTTCCTGATTGCCGCCGCTGATCTGCCAGTAAAGGCCGCTATAGGGTTCGAGGAAACGCTGGTCGCCAAGCGGCTCGACCAGCCGCACCTCGCCGTCGGGGCCGATCTCCGATGAGCGGATCATCGCGATCAACACATATTCGAGGCTCGAATCGAAGTTGCGCGTGATCGCGCCGGTCAGCACCCGGTCGAGCGCGAAACCGCCGCCGATCAGCAGCACCGAAATCCACAGCGCCGCGATCGCGATCATGCGCCGCGCCAGCGAGCCGGTGATGCGACTGGTCAGCGCTTGCGGCTTGTCCGCGTCGGTCTCCGCGACAACGGCCGGGGCGTCGGCCTCCGCCACAGATCAGCCCTGCGGATCGTCGAGCTGGTAGCCGAGCCCGCGGATCGTCGTGATGATGTCGGCGCCGAGCTTTTTGCGGATGCGCGTCACGAAGACCTCGATCGTATTCGAATCACGGTCGAAATCCTGATCGTAGATATGCTCGATCAGTTCGGTGCGCGACACGACCTTGCCCTTGTGGTGGAGCAGGTACGACAGCAATTTATATTCCTGCGCAGTCAGCTTGACGGGCGCGCCGTCGAGCGTAACGCGGCCCGAGCGCGTATCGAGCCGCACCGGACCCGCAATCAGTTCGCTCGATGCGTTGCCCGCAGCGCGGCGGATGAGTGCACGCAGGCGGGCGATAAGTTCTTCGGTCTGGAACGGCTTGGCGAGATAATCGTCCGCACCGGCATCGAGCCCGGCGACCTTGTCGGACCAGCTATCGCGCGCGGTAAGGACGAGCACGGGAAAGTTGCGCTTTTCGCGGCGCCAGCGGTCGAGCACGGTCAGCCCGTCGATTTCGGGCAGGCCAAGGTCGAGGATCGCCGCGTCGTAATTTTCGGTCGACCCGAGAAAATGCCCGTCCTCGCCATCCGTCGCGAGGTCGACGGCATAGCCCGCCCCCTCCAGCGTCGCCTTCAGCTGCGGCCCCAGCGTGGGTTCGTCTTCGACAATCAAAATCCGCATTCAGGCGCCTTTCCGTTGCGCGCCGGGCGACCCGGCCGCATGTTTCGACTGTGTATCAAGTCCGAACGATCATCGCAAAATCTCGTTGCGACGAAACGAGCGGCTATTCGAATATCAGGGTTTGCGTCCCACGATCCGGCCGGTGCGGGCATCGACATAGACGACAACGACCTGGCTGCCGTCCATGAATTTCAGGGCATAGATCATCCGGCCCGCGTCGAATTGCGGACCACCGAGATAGGTCATCTCGCTATAGGGCGGACGCGAACGAACGTCGGCGATCAGCTTGTTGAGCGGGATCACCTGTCCCTGCGCCGCCGCCTGGCGCAAATTGTCCTGGTCACGGTCGCCGCGCGCGGCCGCAGGGGCCGCTATCGACAGCAGCAGCGCGGAGGCGAGAGAGAGGGTCAGTGTGCGGATCATGATCGAACGATAGGCCACGCGCATTGAATAGCTGATGAATAGCCGGGTCAAGCCTGGTTTATCCCGCCCCGACGCGGGCATGACGCCTTTCGGCGCGACGCCGCTCGATAAGCGGCACTCATTTTTCTAAACATGCAAAAAGGTGATAGGATCCGGACTTACCCGAACCATGAAGAAATGATTGCATTGATCGCCTCATTTTCAGCAACCTCCGCACGCCCGGAAGCGACTTGATACGCGCCCTTTTCTTTCGCTCTGCGGCCGTCATCGTCATGGTGACAAGCGATGGATGACCACTTGTCTCCAAGTGACGAACCTTGAGATTGCGGATATTTGCGATGTGCGTCACAGTACCCGTTGTTAAATACTGCATATGCTCCAGATCTACGCGCAGGCATATCGGCGACGCACTTGTCTTGATACCGCCTCCGTTCGGCGTCCAAATCAGGATAATCCCGCCCGGTGACAATCGCTCTATGCAATGATCGAGCAGGCTCATCGGATCCAACGGATGCTCGATGATGTCGTTGAGGACGATGACGTCAAACGTCCTTGATCCACCCATATCCTCGATGGGGCCGACATGCACCGTCGAGGCACCAAGCAGCAAGGCTGTTTCGGCCGCCGAACGATCGAATTCGACACCGTGAGTATTCGCCCCCAGCCTGCGAAGCTGATAAAGAAACTGGCCTTTCCCGCATCCTACATCGAGGACTTCGGCACCTTCCATTGCGACATGGCTGTCAAGCCATGCGATACGGGGATCCTGCGTCGGGCGCTCCGAATCCAGCTCGGCCTTAATGTCCTGAATACGGGACGATTCGTGTGAGAAATGCGTCTCGTGATAATTTTCGTAAAATCCGTTAAGCTGATCTACAGACGGGGATGGGCTAACTGTAAAACACTCGCAATTGCGACATGATCTTACACCTAGTCCGTCTGGCCTAATATATATCGGCTCAATATGTGCATTTCCGCATACTGCACATGACCTGCTCACAAGGTCTTCATTATCCCATTTCGGGATACGAACATCCAGAATATCCAGGCGCTTAGGGACTTCATCTGTTTTCAGGCCAATCTCTTGATATTGGCCTTCCGCGGAATTCATAAAATACTCCTTGTATCCGTCCCTCGGGCTCGGAAGTAACTCACGCGGGGTGGTTTATCAATTTTTTTGCGGAGGCAGGGAACCGGCCCGCGAGCAAAGGCGAATCGCCCCCGCTTGGCGCCGTTCTTGGCACGGGAGGAAAAGGCCCCGCCCATTTTCAAGGGCAATCCCAGCGCCCTTGCGCCGATTTGGAGATGAAAACGGACCCGGTCCGTCGAGGAGCGGCAATCCTGCCGGGAAACAACACTTAACAGCCTGGTCAGGCTCGAAAAGTGGTGGGCGCGACAGGGATTGAACCTGTGACCCCACCCGTGTGAAGGGTGTGCTCTACCGCTGAGCTACGCGCCCGATCGGGACCGACCGATGTCCGGCGTCCGAAAGCTGGACGTCCATAGCCGCTGCGACGGTGATTGCAACGGGCATTTGCGCAATCTGCACGCGCAAGCCAGCTGAATTCCATCAGGCAGATACAAATCGGGCCGCAGCTTGCGCCACGGCCCGAGATGATTTCACCAGAAGGTGCCGTCAGGCTTAGTTGACGGCGTCCTTGAGGGCCTTGCCGGCCTTGAACTTCGGCTGGTTCGACGCCGCGATGGTCATCGTTTCGCCGGTGCGCGGGTTGCGACCGGTCGATGCCTTGCGCTTGCTGACCGCGAAGGTGCCGAAGCCAACGAGACGGACTTCGCCGCCCTTCTTCAGCGAACCGGTGATTGCGTCGAACACGGCCTCGACGGCCTTGCTCGCGTCACCCTTGGTCAGGCCGCTCGAGTCAGCGACGGCGGCGATCAGGTCTTGTTTGTTCATGCCTAAGGAACCCCTGCATTATGGTTGGTTAGATTGATTCTCATGGCCCGAAGCCATGGCGCGTCACTAACGATGTTTGACCCCGGCTTGTCAAAGCAAAAAAGGGGGAAAAACGCCCCAAAACGTCGATTTTGCGACGAATTTGGGGCGAAATGCCGTGAAGCGGGTTCGTTTTAGTGCCGAATCGTCGTTTCAGGGTCGGTTCCGGCCGGAACCGGGGGCGAAGCGGCAAGCTCGTCGGCCTCGGTCCATTCGATCGGCACGACGGGCGATACCAGGGCTTCGGCAAGCACCTGATCCACATGGCTGACCGGAATGATCTTCAAGCCGGTCGTGATATTCGCCGGAATTTCAACAAGGTCTTTCTCATTCTCTTCTGGGATCAGCACCGTCTTGATGCCGCCGCGCAGCGCCGCGAGCAGCTTTTCCTTGAGGCCGCCGATCGCGAGTACGCGCCCGCGCAGCGTGACTTCACCCGTCATCGCAACATCTCGGCGGACCGCAATCCCGGTCAGCGTCGAAATCATCGCGGTGACCATGCCGACGCCCGCCGACGGCCCATCCTTCGGAACCGCGCCTTCGGGCAGGTGGATGTGGATGTCCTTGCGCGCGAACAGGCTGGGCTTGATGCCATAGGCCGGCGCGCGCGCCTTCACGAACGACAGCGCGGCCTGCACCGATTCGGTCATCACTTCGCCGAGCTTGCCGGTGGTACGCACCTGGCCCTTGCCCGACGCGGTGACGGCTTCGATCGTCAGCAATTCGCCGCCGACCTCGGTCCATGCAAGACCCGTGACGGCGCCGACCTGGTCCTCCAGATCGCCCATGCCGTGACGGAATTTGCGGACGCCCGCGAATTCGGCCAGATTATCCGGGGTCACGGTGACGCTGGTCGCCTTGCCTTCAAGAATGCGGCGCAGCGCCTTGCGCGCCAGACGCGCAATCTCGCGCTCGAGCGTGCGAACGCCGGCTTCGCGGGTGTAATAGCGGATGAGGTCGCGCAGCCCCTCTTCGGTCAGCTCGAATTCGCCGGCCTTCAGCCCGTGCGCTTCGACCTGCTTGGCGATCAGGTGGAGCTTCGCAATCTCGACCTTCTCGTCCTCGGTATAGCCTTCGAGCCGGATGATCTCCATGCGGTCGAGCAAGGGCTGCGGCAGGTTCAGCGAGTTGGCGGTCGTCACGAACATCACATCCGAAAGGTCGACGTCGACCTCCAGATAATGGTCCTGGAACTTGCCATTCTGTTCGGGGTCGAGCACCTCGAGCAGCGCCGACGCCGGATCGCCGCGGAAATCCTGGCCAAGCTTGTCGATCTCGTCGAGCAGGAACAGCGGGTTCATCGTGCCGGCCTTTTTGAGGTTCGTCACGATCTTGCCCGGCAGCGAGCCGATATAGGTGCGGCGGTGGCCACGGATTTCGGCCTCGTCGCGCACGCCGCCGAGCGACTGGCGGACGAATTCGCGGCCCGTCGCCTTGGCGATCGAGCGGCCGAGCGAGGTCTTGCCGACGCCCGGAGGGCCGACGAGGCAGAGGATCGGCCCCTTCAGCTTGTTGGTACGCGCCTGCACCGCCAGATATTCGACGATCCGGTCCTTGACCTTTTCGAGCGCATAATGGTCGTCGTCGAGGACGGCCTGCGCTTTGGCGATATCCTTCTTGAGCTTCGACTTCTTGCCCCACGGCAGGCCGATCAGCGTGTCGAGATAGTTGCGGACAACCGTGGCTTCGGCCGACATTGGCGCCATCGCGCGCAGCTTCTTGAGCTCCGCGTTCGCCTTGGCCTTGGCCTCCTTCGACATTTTGAGGCCGTCGATCTTGAGCTGCAGCTCGGCGAGGTCGTCGCCGCCCTCGCCATTGTCGTTGCCGAGCTCGCGCTGGATCGCCTTCAGCTGCTCATTGAGATAATATTCGCGCTGGCTCTTTTCCATTTGGCGCTTCACGCGGCCCCGGATCTTCTTTTCGACCTGCAGCACGCCGAGTTCGCCTTCCATGAAGGCAAAGACCATTTCGAGCCGCTTCGACGGCGCATCCTCGACGAGCAGCGCCTGCTTGTCGGACACTTTAATGTTGAGATTGCCTGCAACCGAATCGGCTAGCCGCGAGGCGTCCTCGATCTGCGACAGCTGCACCGCGGTTTCGGCGGGCATCTTCTTGTTGAGCTTGGCGTAATTTTCGAACTGATCGACGACCGAACGCATCAACGCCGCGGTATCGACGCTGTCGTCGAGCGTGTCGCCGACGGGCTTGACGCTCGCCATCACGGCCTTGTCTTCGGTGGTCAGGCCGAGCAGCTTCGCGCGCTCCTTGCCCTCGACAAGCACGCGGACGGTGCCGTCGGGCAGCTTCAATAGCTGGAGAACGGTAGCGATCACGCCGACGTCGTACAGATCGTCGCGCTGCGGGTCGTCCTCGCCCGGATCGAGCTGCGCGACGAGGAAGATTTCCTTGTCGCTTTCCATTGCGGTTTCGAGCGCAGCGACCGAGCGGTCGCGGCCGACGAACAGCGGCACGATCATGTGCGGGAAAACGACGATGTCACGTAGCGGAAGAAGGGGATAAGATTGCGTCATTACGGCTCCTGGACGGGCCCCGCGACCGGGCGCACCGCCCTTCTTATAGGTGGTTCTTCGCTAATATGGCGTAATTTTGCACGCATTCAATGTCGCTGCGCTGAACGGCGCGGCCCATAGGGATTTGGAGGCCGGCTCAGAACGGCAGCTTGAAACCCGGGGGAAGCGGCAGGCCGCTTGTCATCTTGCCCATTTCCTCGTTGCTCGCGGTATCGGCTTTTTCGCGCGCGTCGTTAAACGCGGCCGCGAGCAGGTCTTCGAGCATCTGCTTGTCCGCAGGAACCATCAGGCTGTCGTCGATGTGGATCGCCTTGATCCGGCCCTTCGCGGTCGCGGTGATCTTGACCAGACCACCGCCCGACACACCCTCGACCTCGACGCTGTCGAGCTTGGCCTGCGCCTCCTGCATCTGCGCCTGCACGGTGGCGGCGGCTTCCTGCGCCGCCTTCATCATTTCTTCGATCGATTTCATGGGTTCGACCTATGGCGATTGTCGTCGCCCTCGACAAGTCTCGCGTCGGGAAAAGCGGCCAAAGCGGCCTTCACAACCGGCAATTCGCGGATTCGGGCGTCATTGTCGGCGAGCGTCGCGGCGCGGATCGCGCCGAGGCTCGGCCGCCCCTCCCCCTCGCCCGCCCGCACGTGCCAGCGGCTGCCGGTCTGCGCGAGCAGTGCATCGCCGAGATCGCGGGCGAACGCCCCGCCGAGCGCGGGCACAGGCGCGAAAACGATGCTGCCCGGTTCGAGTTCGATGATTCGCAGATGATCATAGACATCGACCGCAAGTCGATGATTTCCAGTGGTTTCGAGAAGCTGATGAATCTGGGCGACAGTGAGGGCGGATGCCGGTACCTCGGGACTTGCCGTCGCGGGCACTTCGGCCGTGGCGACAGGCTCGGCGGCCATATGCTCCGGCCCCGCAGGCGCCGCCGGCGCAGTGAGCGGCATCGTCGGCACGCCGCCCTTTTCGAGCAGTTTCGCAAGCTCGCCGGGGTCGGGCATCGACGCGGCGTAGATGACGCGCAGCAGCAGCATTTCGAGATGTTCGAGCGGGTTGTTCGCGCGCAGCACCTCGTCATGCCCCTTGAGCAGCAGCTGCCACAGCCGATTGAGCGGCGCGAAGCCGAGCTTTTGCGCCCAGTCGCCGATGCGTTCGCGGTCGGCCTCGGCGAGCGCGGGGTCGTCGTGGCGCGAGACTTTGGCGAGCGTGATGGCGTGCGTCAGGTCCATCAGCCCGCGCACCATCGCAACGGGTTCGATCCCCAGCGCATATTGCGCGCGGGCGAGGTCGATAGCAGCGCCCGCATCGCCTTCGAGAATGGTCGCCATCAACTGCGCGATCGACGAGCGGTCCGAGAGGCCGAGCATCACGCGGACCTGCGCCGCAGCGATCATCCCGCCGCCATCGAGGTCGGCGTGCGCGATCGCCTGGTCGAGGATCGACAGGCCGTCGCGCACCGAGCCTTCAGCGGCGTTGGCAATCAGCCAGATCGCCGGCGCCTCGGCTTCGACGCCTTCTTTCTGCAAAATCGCGCTGAAATGCGCGAACAGCATGTCAGGGGTGATGCGGCGAAGGTCGAAGCGCTGGCAGCGCGACAGCACCGTCACCGGCACCTTGTTCACTTCGGTGGTGGCGAACAGGAATTTGACGTGCGGCGGCGGCTCTTCGAGCGTTTTCAGCAGCGCGTTGAACGCGTTACGCGACAACATGTGCACTTCGTCGATGATGTAGATCTTGTAACGTGCCGACACGGCGGCATAGCGCACCGCCTCGATAATCTCGCGCACATCGTCGACGCCGGTGTTCGAGGCGGCGTCCATCTCGATCACGTCGATATGGCGCCCTTCGGTGATCGCGCGGCACGGCTCGCACACGCCGCACGGATCGATCGTCGGCCCACCCTGCCCGTCGGGACCGATGCAGTTCAGCGCCTTGGCGATCAGGCGCGCCGTCGAGGTCTTGCCGACCCCGCGCACCCCGGTCATCAGAAACGCATGCGCCAGCCGGTCGCGCGCGATCGCGTTGCCGAGCGTGCGCACCATCGCATCCTGCCCGATCAGCTCGGCGAAGGTTTGCGGGCGATATTTGCGGGCAAGGACGCGGTACGGACCGCTCGACGGCTGCGGCGCAGTCTCGGGCAGGTCCATTCCCAGCATCGGGGTTTCGTCGTCGGCGGAATCGCTCATGGCCCCGTCTTAGGGGCGCGCCGCGGTCTTGTCGAAGGGGGAAATGGGTGGGAGCCGGAACGACCCGCAGCGAATTCGTTGCGGCTGCTTCCTTCCGGACCTGACCGGGTTGGCGAAGACTGCGTCCGCCCGACTCCCGCGGCGCATATGGCGGCGGATGCGGGGAAATGCAAGCGTGGCGCTATCGATCGGCATCATGGCGGTTTTGGGGTGGAAGCTGCCCTTTGTGCACCCCGGCGAAAGCCGGGGCCCAGTGCGGAAAAGCGCGAGGTCAGCGTTGAAATTCTGGGCCCCGGCTTTCGCGGGGGTTCACATCTCTATCGGTAGCTTCCGGTCAGCGCGGCCCCTGCATGTTGCGGCTTTCGGCGGGGATGTGGACCGTCAGGCCGTCCAACGCCTCGGTCAGCACGATCTGGCACGACAGGCGGCTCGTCCGTCGCACACCGGCCGCGAGATCGAGCATATCCTCCTCCATCTCGCTCGCGGGCGGCAGGCGGTCGAAATCCTCTTTCGCGACGATGACATGGCAGGTCGAGCAGGCCATCTGGCCTTCGCACGTTCCTTCGAGCGGCATCATATGCGCCTGCGCGACGTCGAGCAGGATCGACCCGGGTTCGGCCTCGGCCTCGGTCCGGCCCTTGCCATCGGCGTGGATGAAGGTGACGCGCATCAGTTGACGCCCTGCAATCGCGCGGCATCCCTGATCGCGGTGAGGCCGTCGCGCAATTGCTGTTCGCTGGTATAGCGCCCCCAGCCGAGGCGGATCGAGGCGCGGGCATCGGCTTCGCTCACACCCATCGCGCGCAGCACATGGCTGACCTTGCCCGACCCGCTGCCGCATGCGCTACCGAGCGAGAAAGCGACATCGCGCGCATCGGACATCAGGCGGAGGCCGTTCACGCCCTCGCGCCGGACGTTGAGATTGCCGTGATAGCGGCGGGTCGCATCGCCGTTGATCGTCCATTCGGGGAGCATATCGAGCGCAAGCGACCAGAGGCGTTCGACGTGCGCGGCATCTTCGTCGAACCGTTCGGCAGCGAGCGCTGCGGCGGCGCCGAAACCGGCGCAGAGTGCCGGCGAGACGGTGCCCGAGCGCATCCCCTGCTCCTGCGCGCCGCCGAACATGAAGGGCGGCAGGTCGACGCCATCCTTGATCCACAGCGCGCCGACGCCCTTCGGCCCGTGGATTTTGTGCGCCGAGATGGCGATCAGGTCGGGGCCATCGGGGATCGCGACGCGGCCATAACCCTGCACCGCGTCGCAGAGCAGCAGGCTGTTCTTCGCATGCGCCGCGGCGGCGAAATCGGCGACGGGCTGAATGGTGCCGACCTCGTTGTTGACGAGCATGGTGGCGACGATGCCGTTTTCGGGGATCGACGCATCGTCGGGCGACAAGGCGAGCCCCGTGCCATCGACCTGCAGAATATTGGCGTTCAGCCGCTCGAGGCATTGCAGCGAAGCGGCATGCTCGATGCTGAGCCCCGCGACCCCGCCCGGCATCGCCTCGGCGCCGCGCAGCAACGCCCAGTTGAGCGACTCGGTCGCGCCCGAAGTGAAGAAGACCCGCCCGCCCTTGGGCAGCAGCGCCGCGACCTGATCGCGCGCGACCTCGACCGCGGCGGCAGCGGCGCGTCCGGCCTTGTGCGTGCTCGACGGGTTCGCGAAACCATCGTCCGAAAACCAGCGCAGCATCGCCTCGCGCGCCTCGGGAGCGAGCGGCGTAGTGGCTTGATAGTCGAGGTAAATCATCCGCCGAGAGAGTCCTTATTGCGAACGATTCGCAAAAGTTGCATGTTGATACCTATTTTCTATATAGGCGCCATCTTCGCTCCGCCACCCCGCCCCTCGGCGAATCACTGGCAAGCCCACGAGACATAGAAGGTGCGCCCATGCCCGACGTTATTTTTCCCGGCCCCGAGGGCCGCATCGAAGGCCGTTTCTCGCCCCCGCCGCGCCCGCGTGCGCCGGTTGCGCTGATCCTGCATCCGCATCCGCAGGGCGGCGGTACGATGAACGACCGCATCACGCAGGCGATGTACAAGAGCTTCGTCGCGCGCGGCTTTGCAGTGCTGCGCTTCAACTTCCGCGGCGTCGGCCGCAGCCAGGGCACGTTCGATAACGGCATCGGCGAGCTCAGCGACGCCGCATCGGCGCTCGACTGGGTCCAGTCGATCCATCCCGAAGCGCAGACGACGTGGATCGCTGGCTTCAGCTTCGGCGCGTGGATCGGCATGCAGCTTTTGATGCGCCGCCCCGAAATCCGCGGCTTCCTCTCAGTCGCGCCGCCGGCGAACATGTACGACTTCAGCTTCCTCGCGCCCTGCCCCTCGTCGGGCATCATCGTCGCGGGCGGGCAGGACGAGATCGTGCCGCCGAGCGCGGTGCAGAAGCTGGTCGACAAGCTGCGCACCCAAAAGGGCATCACGATCCATCACGACGAGATCCCGCGCGCGAACCACTTCTTCGAGCATGAGCTCGACCAGTTGATGAAGTCGCTCGATAACTATCTGGATATGCGGCTCGCGCCCGATTCGCCGATCCGCTGACGAGACCTTCCTCCCTGTCGCGGCGCGACGGGGAGGATTATTTCACCGGTACCAGCCAGATCGCGACATTCGCGAACATCACGAGCGCCGCGACGAGCATCAAGAGCGCTCGGCGGCGGTCGCCCTTGCGAAAAATATAGACGGCACCGCCGGTCAAAAGGACGCCGGTCAGCATCAGGATGGAGATGATCGTGTCGGACATAGCCGGCCTTTATCGGCGCCGTCACAAATTTGCCACCTCGCTTATGGTCAATCCGCGCGGCTTCGCCTAAAGGGCCGACATCGATTCCCTTAGACCCCGCGGGAGCCGCACCATGCGCATCGCCATCGCCTCCGACCACGCCGCTTACGAGCTGAAAGCCGTGCTTGCCGACTGGCTGCGCGAAAAGGGGCATGAGGTCGAAGATCTCGGCACCAACGGCCCCGAAAGCGTCGATTATCCCGATTATGGCTACAAGCTCGGCGAAGCGATCGCCGACGGCCGTGCCGAACGCGGCGTCGCGCTCTGCGGATCGGGGATCGGCATTTCGATTTCGGTCAACCGCAACCCCGCCGCGCGCTGCGCACTCGTGTCCGAGCCGCTGTCGGCGAAACTGGCGCGCGAACATAATGACGCGAACGTCATCGCGATGGGCGCGCGGCTGACCGGCATCGACATGGCGAAGGCGTGCCTCGACGCCTTCCTGACCACCGAATTCGCCGGCGACCGCCACGCGCGCCGCGTCGACAAGCTTTCCAACCCGCCCCAACTGGAGACCAGCCGATGACCACAGAAACGCTCGCCAAGCCCATCAAATCGGCCGGCTATTTCACCGATAGCGTCGACAAGGTCGATCCAGCGGTCGCGGCAGCGATGAAGCATGAGCTCGACCGCGAACAGCATCAGATCGAACTGATCGCATCGGAAAATATCGTCTCGAAGGCGGTGCTCGAAGCGCAGGGCAGCGTCTTCACAAACAAATATGCCGAGGGCTATCCCGGCCGCCGTTATTATCAGGGCTGCGCACCGTCGGACGAGGTCGAAACGCTCGCGATCGACCGCGCCAAGCAGCTGTTCGACTGCGGCTATGCCAACGTCCAGCCGCACTCGGGCGCACAGGCGAATGGCGCGGTGATGCTCGCGCTGACCAAGCCGGGCGCGACGATCATGGGCATGAGCCTCGACGCCGGCGGCCACCTGACGCACGGCGCACCGCCCGCCATGTCGGGCAAATGGTATAATGCCGTGCAATATGGCGTGCGCGCAGACGATCATCTCGTCGATTTCGACCAGGTCGAGGCGCTGGCTAAAGAACATCGCCCGACGTTGATCATCGCGGGCGGCTCGGCTTATCCGCGCACGCTCGATTTCGCACGCTTTCGCGCGATCGCCGACGATGTCGGCGCGCTGCTGATGGTCGATATGGCGCATTTCGCAGGCCTTGTCGCCGGCGGCGCGCATCCCTCGCCGCTTCCGCACGCGCATGTCGTCACCACGACAACGCACAAGACCTTGCGCGGCCCGCGCGGCGGCATGATCCTGACCAATGACGAAGCGATCGCAAAGCGCATCAATTCGGCCGTCTTCCCTGGCCTGCAGGGCGGCCCGCTGATGCACGTCATCGCTGCCAAGGCGGTCGCATTCGGTGAAGCTTTGCGCCCCGATTTCAAGGATTACGCCAAGGCAACGATCGCCAATGCGCAGGCCCTCGCCGCGCGTCTCAAGGCACGCGGCGCCGATGTCGTCGCGGGCGGCACCGACACGCACCTCGCGCTGATCGACCTTCGCCCGCTCGGCGTCACCGGTCGCGATGCCGATGAGGCGCTCGAACGCAGCGCGATCACCTGCAACAAGAATGGCGTCCCCTTCGACCCGCTGCCGCCGGTCAAGACCAGCGGCATTCGCGTCGGATCGCCGGCGGGCACGACGCGCGGATTCGGCATCGCCGAGTTCGAGGAAATTGGCGATATGGTCGCCGACGTACTCGAAGCGCTGCGCGACAAGGGCGAGCATGGCGACGCCGATGTCGAAGCCGACGTCCGGGGCCGCGTCCGCGCGCTGTGCGAACGCTTCCCGATCTACTAAGGATAAAGCCATGGCGCGGCAGCACCCCGAGGAACCGACGCTGGTCGAACTCTCGATCGAAGAGGTCAAGGCGATGGGCAAGCAAGGCTTGGCCCATCCGTCGACGCGTCCGGTGCTGATCGGCGGTGCGGTCGGCGCGGCGGTGGGCGCATTGCTCGACGCTGTCAGCTGGCCCGTGGGCCTGTTCGGCGGCGCGCTCATCGCGCTGCTGATGCGGGTGAAACGCTAACCGATGCGCTGCCCCTATTGCGGACATGAAGACAGCCAGGTGAAGGACAGCCGTCCGACCGAGGATGGCGCGGCAATTCGCCGCCGCCGTCAGTGCGAGGATTGCGGCGCGCGTTTCACGACCTTCGAACGTATCCAGCTTCGCGAAGTCGGGGTGACCAAGGCCGACGGGCGCCGCGAACCTTTCGACCGCGAAAAATTGATGCGCAGCATCCAGATCGCGTGCCGCAAGCGCCCGATCGACGGCGCGCGCATCGAACGGCTGGTGTCGGGCATCCAGCGCCAGCTCGAAACCTCGGGCGAGAGCGAAGTGCAGGCGCAGCAGATCGGCGGCATGGTGATGGAGGCGCTGAAAGGCTTCGACAGCGTCGCCTATATCCGCTTCGCCAGCGTCTACCGCGAGTTTACCGAGGCCAAGGATTTCGAGGAATTCGCGTCGTCGGTGACCGAAGCAGCGCATAAAAATTGAGCGCGGCCCCGCCCCCCGTCATCGTCCTCGTCCGTCCGCAGCTTGGTGAGAATATCGGCAAGGCGGCGCGCGCGATGCTCAATTTCGGGCTGACCGAGCTCCGCCTTGTCACCCCGCGCGACGGCTGGCCCAATCCCGACGCCGGCCCGGCGTCGGCCGGCGCCGACATCGTGCTCGCCGAGGCCAAGGTCTTCGACAGCCTGGCCGATGCGGTCGCTGACTGCACCACCATCTATGCCACCACCGTTCGCAAGCGCGGCGTGATGAAGCCCGTGCTGACCCCCGAAGCGGCGGCGCGTGAGGTTCATGCAAGCGCGGGCCGTTCGGCCTATGTATTCGGCGCCGAACGCTCAGGACTCGAAACCGACGATGTCGCACTCGCGCACGCGATCGTCACGGTTCCGATCAATCCCGAATTCGCCTCGCTCAACCTGGCGCAGGCGGTCATCCTGCTCGCCTATGAATGGTCGAAAGCTATCGCGCTCGCGAGCCCGCCCGAAGTGCCGCTCGACCCGCCCGCGCCGCATGGCGAGCTGGAGCAGCTCATCGAACATCTGACGCGCGATCTCGACGCGAGCGGCTATTTCGTACCGCCCGAGCGGACCGAGGCGACGCTGCGCACCTTGCGCACCGCGCTGACGAAGACCGGCTGGTCACACAATGATATCAGGATGATGCACGGAATCGTGACCGCTCTCGGCCGGACGCCGAGGTCGCGTTAAATATCCGAATCGCCGAACTCTTGGCTAAAACGGAAAACACCCCTAGAAGGCCGCCTTCTTTTTAGGGGAGCGAAAGATTTTATGATTTCCGCGATACTTTCCCTCGCGTTGGCGACTGTGGCGGCAAATGGCGCAGAAACACCCGCAAAGCCTGCAAAGCCCAAAAAGGTCTGCGAAAAGATCGAAATGTCGGGCAGCAACGTGCCAAAGCGCGTATGCCGGACGGTCGTCGAGCCCGCGAAGCCGAAGGAAGAGGCCACGCAGGTGGCTACCGACAAACCGGTAGCCGACTCCACCAACTAATCGATCAGCTCTCGGCGCGCAGGCGATCCCATCGGGTCGCCTCATAGGCGATCGATTGTTCGACCAGTTCGTCCCAAATCGCACGTAGCCGCGCAGGCTCCAGACCGGCGGCTTCGGCTTCGCGCGCTACATTGTCGAGCACCTCGGCCTTGCGCGCTTCATCGCGAACGGCGGCGCGGTCGGTCTTGATGCGCGCGGCGGCGTCCATATAGCCGAAACGACGGACGAGCAGCGCGACGAGCTCGCGATCGACCTGGTCGACCCCGGCGCGGACCTCGATCATCGTTTCGCAGTCTTCGGGAAGCTTGGCGGACGTCATGCGCGCTGCCTTTAGCGGCTTTTTCCATTCTGTCGAGCGGGGCCTTGAGCGCTTGACTTTGCGCCCCTCCCCGTCTAACCGCGCGCCTTCGCAATGGACCCCGCACCCCGGTGAAGCGGCGGTCGCATATGGAAATCTCCATATGGTGCGACCCGGGAACCGCCGAAATCCTTCGGCACACAGCATATTGGAGACGACAATGTCGAAGCGCCAGAGCGCCAAGTATAAACTCGACCGCCGCATGGGCGAGAACATCTGGGGTCGCCCGAAGAGCCCGGTCAACCGCCGCGAATATGGCCCCGGCCAGCATGGTCAGCGCCGCAAGGGCAAGATGTCGGACTTCGGCATCCAGCTTCGCGCGAAGCAGAAGCTGAAGGGCTATTACGGCGACATCACCGAAAAGCAGTTCAAGAAGAACTATTTCGAAGCGTCGCGCATGAAGGGCGACACCGGCCAGAACCTGATCGGCCTGCTTGAGCGCCGCCTCGACGCCGTCGTCTACCGTTCGAAATTCACCCCGACGATCTTCTCGGCACGCCAGCTCGTCAGCCACGGTCACGTTTATGTGAACGGTGTGAAGTGCAACGTCGCAAGCCGTCTCGTGAAGCCGGGCGACGAAATCACCCTTGGCAAGAAGGCGCAGGAAATGGCGCTGGTCGCCGAGGCGCAGAGCCTGCCCGAGCGTGACCTGCCCGAATATCTGGCTGTCGACGGCACCAAGGCGACCTACGTCCGCGTCCCGACGCTCGACGAAGTGCCCTATCCGGTGAAGATGGAACCGAACCTGGTCGTCGAATTCTATTCGCGCTGATCGAGTTCGCTATCGAATTCAAAAAGGGGCGGTCCGGCAACGGGCCGCCCCTTTTCGTTTCAGTGCGGCAGAAACTGCGTAATCCGCCCGAGCATCGCGATGCGCGTCTCGCTGTCCCATAGGGCGTGCGCGAAGCCGGGATATTCGATCAGTTCGACCTTCTTTCCCGCCGACGTCAGCGCGCTTCGCATAACGCGGGCCTGGTCGATATCGACATGCTGATCGAGCGTGCCGTGGAACATCAGTACCGGCGCCTTGATCGCGCCGGCATTCTGCGCCGGCGATCCTTCGCGAACATGCGGACCCGACCCGATGAAATCACGTGTGATCGCACCGCCCGCATCGCGCATGCTTTGATCCTTCATTTTGCCAAGATCGGTGACGGGCGCAATCGCGACAATCGACTTGAACAGATCGGGAGCGAGAACACCCGATTGCAGCGCGGCATAGCCACCATAGGACCAGCCAACGATCGATAGCTTTGCCGGGTCGGCACCTTCGGCGACGATCCACCGACCGGCGTCGGTAACGTCGCCAACCGCCGTTTTCCAAGACTGGAAACCATTGTTCTGATACCAGCTGTCGCCATAGCCCGACGACCCCCGAAAATTGGGCTGCACGACCGCAAAGCCGCGTTGCGCGAAATATTGCGCCATCCAGTCGAAACCCCATTCGTCGCGCGCCGACGCCTCTCCATGCGGCATGACGATCGCGGGCAGGCCCTTTGCATCGGTCCGACCGGGCGGCAGCGTCAAATAGCCAGGCACGACCGTGCCATCCGCCGCCGGATATTTGATCGCCTTCACCGGCGACAGCGCTTGGCCCGCCAGCAAGGGCCGGTCCTCAAGCAAAGGGCGGAGTTGCTTCGCGGCGGGCGTATATCGGTAATAACGGCCGGGGTCGACGTCGGAACCCGACCACAGGAGCCAATGCGCTTCGTCCGCCGACGCATCGATGAAATAGACCTCACGGCCACCGAGCGCGCGCGAAAGCGATTTCGCCATCGTTGCGACATTGGGATCGGTCGTCACCATCTTGCGGCGGTCGGTGGCATAAGTCGCCCCGACGACGCGCCGGTCGCGACCGACCTGAACCAGCCTGTCCACGTCAACCTCGGGATGGCGATACAGCGTCTCGCCCCTCCCCGTTCCATCGAGGTTCACGGCCATGACCGCCTGACGTCCGTCGATCCGGCCAAAGCCGATGGCACGATTGGTCGCGGCATCTACTGCCCACGGATCGAACCCCTCGCGCGAAACAACGTCGTAGGACGACAATGACTGCCAGTCGCCGCCAGCTGCGGGTTTGAAGAAATAGCGGAATGTGCTGCTGAGGTTGCCCGTGCGCCCCTCCATCGGCTGGGTGCCCATGATGCGCACCTTGCCCTTGCCATCCGTGATATATTCGCGTGCATCGCGTCGCGGCTTCTCGATGACCTTTACCGTGCCTTGCGAGACGTCCATCAGGTCGACTCCCATGCCCGCTTCTTCTTTGGAAATCAGCGTCGCTTCCGGCACATGGCTTCGCATCACGAGGACGTTGTTTGCGGTCCCCGGCTGCCAGTCAATCACACTGCCGCCGCGAAAATCGATGCCCACCGCATTGTCGCCGCGTCGGGTGCTGAGCGTCTTCACATTGCCGCCCGTCGCATCGACCCCAAGCAATGACGAGAAACCGAAGATGGAATCGCCGAGCTTCTGCCGCCCGCCGATCTGACAGATCAGGCGCGCATCGGTTGCCCAGCGACACCATTGCAGGATCTCGGGGTCGCCGCTTGCGCGAAGAATACGGCGCGGCGCCGCAGCGCCGTCGATTTCGACGACGAAAAGGTCGTTTGCTTCCCCCTTGTTCGGCGCGAGAAAAGCGATCTTTTGTCCGTCCGGCGACAGGCTGACCTGGGTAATCCCGTCGAGCGTCCCGAACCGCCGTGCAACCTCGTCGACTTGCGCTTGCGCCGCCGTCGCGGCCAGTGCGGTGCCCAACAACCATAAAAAACGACCCCGCATACGCCTATCCCCCTGTTATCCCGTTATGTTCGCTAACTGCTAAATCGGCGCTGGGCGATTTCCAAGGCCGAAGATTCGCCGGGCCCAAGTCGGCTTGCGCCGTGGGCACGAGGCTGGCACAAGCCCGCTCGTCGCAAATGAAACTTTCCGAGGAATTTCCATGCTTCGTTTCCCCCGAACGACCGCAGCCGTTGCGGTTCTCTTGACCGTTGCCGCGTGCAACACGTCCGATAAGGCGGCGACGTCCGCCACCGCCATTCCCGACGTCCAGATCCCCGAACTGTCGCTCGCGACGTTGCAGGAGGTGACGAAGGAATTGTCGTCGGATGCCTATGAGGGCCGCGCCCCCGGTACCGCAGGCGAGGAAAAGACCGTCGCCTATATCATCAAGAAATATGAGGAAGCGGGGCTGAAGCCCGGCAACAACGGCAAGTGGACGCAGGACGTGCCGCTGGTCGAAATTACCGCAAAGAATGCGACGCCGCTCACCTTTATCGGCGGCAAGACGCCGGTTACCGCGCAATATGCCAAGGACTATGTCGCGTTTAGCTATCGCGTCCAGCCGAAGACGCAGATCAAGGACAGCGACGTCGTCTTCGTCGGTTACGGCATCAACGCCCCCGAAAAGGGCTGGAACGACTATGCCGGGCTCGATGTGAAGGGGAAGACCGTCGTCGTCCTCGTCAACGATCCCGATTGGCAGACAAAGGAAGCCAAGGGCGAATTCAACGGCCGCGCGATGACCTATTATGGCCGCTGGTCGTACAAATATGAGGAAGCCGCGCGGCAGGGTGCCGCGGCGGTGCTGATCGTCCACGACACCGAACCCGCCGCCTATGGCTGGAACGTCGTCGAATCGAGCAACACTGGCGCGAACTATCTCGCCGAAACCAAGGACGGCGGCGCGAAGGAAACCGTCGCTAACGGCTGGATCCAGCTTCCGAAGGCAAAGGAACTCTTTGCGAGCGCCGGGCAGGATTTCGACAAATTGCGCGCGGCCGCAGGCAAGAAGGGCTTCAAGCCCGTCGCGCTCACCGGCGTGAAGGCAAACTTTGGCTTCGATAATGAAATTTCGAAGAAGATGTCGCGCAACGTCATCGGCGTGCTGCCGGGTGCCAAGCGCCCCGACGAATATGTGCTCTACACCGGCCACTGGGATCACCTTGGCCGCTGCACGCCCGTCGCGGGCGACGACATCTGCAACGGCGCGGTCGACAATGCGAGCGGCATCGCGGGCCTCGTGACGCTGGCACAGGCCTTCCACAAGGCAGGCGCCCCCGATCGGAGCATCGTCTTCCTGGCCGTGACGGCGGAGGAATCGGGCCTGCTCGGTTCGAAATTCTATGCCGAAAACCCGATCTTCCCGCTCGCGCAGACGGTCGGCGGCGTGAACATGGACGCGCTGAACGCGATCGGCCCGGCGAAGGACATCGTCGTTGTTGGCGGCGGCAAGTCCGAACTCGACGCCTATGTCGAAAAGCTCGCCAAGATGGAGGGTCGCACGATCAAGGCCGAGCCGACCCCCGAAAAGGGTTTCTACTACCGTTCGGATCACTTCAGCTTCGCCAAGCTTGGCGTCCCGATGTTCAACTTCGGCAGCGGCGAGGATCTGGTCGAGGGCGGCACCGAAGCCGGCAAGAAGGCATCGGAAGATTATGAGAAGAACCGCTACCACGCGCCGGGCGACGAATATGAGGCGATTACCAACTGGGCCGGCATGATGTCCGACCTGCGCCTCTATTATGCCGCGGGCCGGATGCTGGCGATGACCGACGCCTGGCCGAACTGGGTCGAGGGCGACGAATTCCGCGCCGCCCGCGACAAGTCGCGCGCCGGTAAATAAACGGAAAGAGCGCGCGCCCATGACGCTGAAAATGCCTGCCGAATGGGCGCCGCACGACGCCGTCTGGATCGGTTTCCCCCACCTCGCCGAGGAATGGGCGGGCGCGATCGAGGAAGGACGGCGCGATGTCGCCGCCTTCGCCAACGCCGTCCGTGACGGCGGCCGCGGCGAAGAGGTGCGCCTTGTGGTCAACGACGCGCGGCAGGCGGATATTGCCGCCGCGCTCGTCGATCCGGGGGTCAGGATCATTGTCCAGCCGCTCGGCGACATCTGGCTGCGCGACACCGGGCCGATCATCGCGGGCACCGGCGCCGCGCGGCGCGCACGCAATTTCGAGTTCAACTGGTGGGGCGAGAAATTCGTCATGCCGGGCGATCAGGAAGTCGGCGCGGCCCTGGCCGCCGGATCGGGCCTGCCGGTCGACGATCAGGATTGGGTGCTCGAGGGCGGCGGCATCGACGTCGACGGCACCGGCCTTTGCGTCACCACCGAAGAATGCCTGCTCAATACGAACCGCAATCCGTCGCTGACGCGCGAGGATATCGCGGTGCGGCTCCACCAGTCGCTCGGGATCGACCGCATCCTGTGGCTTGGCAACGGCCTCGTCGGCGATCACACCGACGGCCATGTCGACAATCTCGCGCGCTTTGTCGGCGAAGGCCGGCTCGCGCTGCCCGTCTCAGCGGGGTCGGACGACCCCAACGCGCATATCTATGCCGACGCGCGCGCGCGGACCGCGGCGTTCGGCGGGGTCGAGATCGTCGACTTGCCCTCCCCCGGCCGCGTCGAAGTGGACGGCGAGATCGCGGCGGCGAGTTATATGAACTTCTATATCGGCAACAGCGTCGTGGTCGTGCCGACCTACGGCGTCGCGAACGATCAGGCTGCGGTCGATACGCTCGCCGCGCTCTTCCCCGACCGCCGCGCCGTCGGCGTGCCCGCGCGCGGCATCATCGTCGGCGGCGGCAGCTTCCATTGCTCGAGCCAGCAGCTTCCGGCCTAGCATCGAGCGCGAAGCCTCCTATATTCCGGCTCGATTTTGAGCCCATCACGGACCCGCCCATGACCCGCACCATCACCGTCGCCGCCCTGCAGCTTCCCCTGCCCGGCCCCGTCGAACCGAATATTGAAGCCGTCACCACGCTCGTCGAGGAAGCGGCTGGCAAGGGCGCGCAAATCATCCTGCCGCCCGAACTCTTCGAAGGCCCCTATTTCTGCCAGATCGAGGATGAGCAATTGTTCGCGTCGGCGCGCCCGACCACCGAACATCCGAGCGTGGTCGCAATGCAGGCGCTCGCATCGAAGCTGAAGGTTGCAATCCCGACGAGCTATTTCGAGCGCGATGGCCACCATTATTACAACACGCTCGCGATGATCGGCCCCGACGGCGCGATCATGGGCACGTACCGCAAGAGCCACATCCCCGACGGCCCGGGCTATGAAGAGAAATATTATTTCCGCCCCGGCAATACCGGCTTCAAGGTCTGGGACGTTTTCGGCACGCGCATCGGCGTCGGCGTCTGCTGGGACCAATGGTATCCCGAATGCGCGCGCGCGATGGCGCTGATGGGCGCGGAATTGCTGTTCTACCCCACCGCGATCGGCAGCGAGCCCTACGACGCCGATCTCGACACCAGCCGCATGTGGCGCCGCGCGATGCAGGGTCACGCGGTGTCGAACTGCATGCCGGTGATCGCGTCGAACCGCATCGGCACCGAGGGCGACGCCAATTTTTATGGCCACAGCTTCATCAGCGACGAATGGGGCGATCTTCGCCAAGAATATGGCGCGTCCGAAACCGGCGTGCTGGTCGAAACGATCGACCTCGGCCGTGCCGCCAAGCACCGCGCCGGCATGGGCTTTTTCCGCGATCGCCGGCCGCAGCTTTACGGACGACTGGTCGAGGATATCTGAGCCGGCGTCAGGCGCTCGCTGCCTCAACGATCAGCTTCGTAATCGCCTCCGGCTGTGAAATCATCGACAGATGGCTCGCCTTGAGCTCGATCGTCTTCGCGCCCATCCGTTTCGCCATGAAGCGTTCAAGGTTAGGGTTGATCGTGCGGTCCTCGCTCGACACGGCGTAGAAGCTGGGTTTCGATCGCCACGCCGCCTGGGTCACCTGCCCGCTCAGCAACGCCCGCCGAAAAGGCTGCTGCACCGCATAGAGCAGGCGCGCTTTCGCTTCGGGCAGATCGCCGGCGAAATCGCGCAGGAAAGCCGCTTCGCTCAGTCGCCCTTCATCGCCGTCATAGACGATGCCCGCTGTTGCTGGCGGCGTCGGATAGGTCGCGGCGAGCGCGGCATAATTCTCGTTCGCGTCGGGCGCCCGCGCTGCGACATACACCAGCGCGGACACATTGGGATGAAGTCCTGCCTGCGTCACGATCATGCCGCCAAAGCTGTGCCCGACAAGCACCGTCGGCCCATCCTGCCGCGCCAGAACCCGCTCGGCGGCGGCGACCGACTCGTCGAGCGTCGTTAGCGGATTCTGGACCGAGGTCGCATTGAAGCCCAATGCCTGCAGCCGCGATATTACGTCGATCCAGCAGGAGCCATCGGCGAAAAGTCCGTGAACGAACACGATATTGCGTGCTTTGACCTTCATTGTCGTTGCACCCCGCGCGGCTCCGATAAGAAGCGGGGCGGCCGCACCTGCTATGAGGGCGGCAGAAAAATCACGGCGGTTCATCATGACCTCTGTCCCGAAGCTTGATCGATACGCGCAGGATAGACGACGGCAACGGACCCGCGAACCCAAACCTTGGTTTGGTTTGCTTTAGCGGCCGACGCGGGCAATAGCGGATGAAAGCAAGAGCGGGGAACGACATGGACATTCCGGACGACATTTTCACCGAGCCCGAGGACGTCGATCCCGAAACGCTCGCCAATCTCGGCCCGCTCCGCCGCCTTGCCGGCGTCTGGGAAGGCCAGCGCGGCGTCGACATCAATCCCAAGGCCGACGGCCCCGAGACACGCCAATATTATGAGCGGATCGAACTGCAGCCGATCGACCCGCAGGCGAACGGACCGCAACTATTCTATGGGCTGCGTTATCATCTGCACGTCAACACGCGCGAAGAGGACATCGCCTTTCACGACCAGGTCGGTTACTGGCTCTATGAGGCCGCGACAGGGCTGATCCTGCAGACGCTGGCAATCCCGCGCGGCCAGATCGCGATTGCGGCGGGGCATGCCGAACCCGATGCCAAGCGGCTCGTCGTCAAGGCAACGCGCGGCGAAACCGAATATGGCATCTGTTCGACGACGTTTCTCGATCTCGCCTTTCGGACCGACGCCTATCAGTTGACGATCGATTTTCACGATGATGGGTCATGGAGCTATGTCTCGGACACGACGCTGGTCGTGAAGGGTCGTGAAGAGCCTTTCCTCCATCGCGACCGCAACAAATTGGTGAAAATCGCCGAGCCCGACCTCAACCCCTGGGCAAAGATCACGCGCGGCGGCTGAGGTCAGTTTTCGAAGCGGCGGATGCTTTCAAGGTCGGCGCGGTCGAGCGGCTGCGTCAACCACAGGCCGCCGCGACCGGCACGCGACCAGCGAACGATCGCGCGGCGTTTCACGTCGCCCGCCAGGATCAGGTCAAATTCCTTACCGACTTCCAGATGGCCGTCATGGACGAAACCGGCGCCATTCTGCGACAGGTCGACGAGTTCGATGCTGGTCGTGCCCTCGTCGGTGACCGCTTGCGCCTGCGTGCTCACGGGCAGGCGCGGCTGGCGATAGCCGGCGCCGCGCTGCTCGGCGGCCAATTGCTTCAGCACATCGGCGACGTCGACTTCCTTGTCGAACGACACGCCGCATCGCCCGGCGTCGGACCAGACGACCTCGCCGCGGATCACGACCGTATCCGAAAGCGCGATCTCCAGCTTCTCGCCGACCGCGATCGGAACGTCAGCGGCAAGCATCATGCCCTTGTCCGAAATATTACGGACCCGCCACAGGCCCGCGTCGCCATTGCGCATCACCTTGGCGATCCGCCAGACCGTGCGATAACGGTCGCCACCGCGACGATCGGTGTCGGCGACGCTTTCCTGTTCCTCTACCGGATTGGAGAGGGGGCGTTGGTTCATGTCACATACCTTATCGAAGCAGCACGGAGCAGAAGCATAACCTCCTGCCTATACTGCGAAATACACAATCCCCACCCAACCGCATTACTTGAATTTAGCATATAATTCAATGACGGTGCAGGCCATAGTTAACGATGCTTCAGTCAAAAAATACGAAAGCGTGAGCGGCCTGCCTGTTCGTTAGACAGCGAAGTTTTCGCATTTTACACAATTTACGGCGCGATTCCGCTGGGATTAAGTGCCAAAATGACGCCTTTTCGACGACCGGGACGATGCTTTTCGCCCCGGCGCGTCAGGCCGGTCGAACCGAGCGACGCTTTGCGGCATGAAAGCGAAACTACGCTTGACGCGGCCAACTCTACCGATCAAGTTGAGTTGCCGGATTGATCCCGACCGGCAAGGCATTTTCCCGGGATCCGCGGCTTTTGACCGGGAAGCAGCTTGCTCCGCGTTACCAACAGCTAAAGCGCGCGATGCTCAGGCGACAGCGCCAAGTATCGTGTTCCCCTCATTCGATGAGGTGATACGATGCAACACTCCCCGCCGCGATAGCGACCCGCGTCCAAGCCGGACGCTTCCCTGAACCGAACCCGTTTCTCCGGCGCCGCTCGGCGGTCGCCGACCGTATCGCCACGCGCTTCGGCGCGGCGACCTTAATCGACAAGGAATTCGACATGACCGTCCAGACGCTCGAACATCGCGAAATCGCGACCAAACTATTCGACATCACCCCGCTGCAGCCGAGCCTCGGCGCGCAGATCAGCGGCATCGATCTCGCCCAGGCGCTCGATCGCCCAACTTATGACGCGCTGCGCGCCGCGCTGCTCCGGTATAAGGTGCTGTTTTTCCGCGACCAGAATCTGACGCGCGAACAGCATATCGCGCTCGGCGCGGCGTTTGGCGATCTCGAGGAGCATCCGGTCTTTTCGCTGCCCGACTATCCGCAAATCCTGCCGCTGATTTCGCAGGAGTTGAAAGGCAAATATCGCCAGTCGACCGACAGCAACTGGCACGCCGACACGACGTTCCGCACCGAACCGTCGGCGGCGTCGATCCTGATCCAGCGTGTCTCGCCCTCGCTCGGCGGCGATACCGTCTTCGCCAACGCGGTCGCCGCTTACGAGACGCTCGACGAGGCGACGAAGGAACGTATCGATGGGCTGACCGCGATCCACGACCCGAGCGTCTTCATCCAGTTCCTCGACACCGAGGAGAAGAAGGACGCGCTGCGCGCGAGCTTTCCTCCCGTCGAGCATCCCGTCGTGCGCATCCATCCCGAAACGGGCGAGAGGGTGCTCTACGTCAATTCGGTGTTCACCCGGTACATCGTCGGGCTACCCGAGGAGGAGAGCAAAACATTGCTCGCACGGCTGTTCGACCAGGTGAAGCGCCCCGAATTCCAGGTGCGGTGGAGCTGGCAGCCGGGCTCGATCGCCTTCTGGGACAATCGCGCGACGCAGCATTATGCCGTCCCCGACTATAGCGAAGCACGCCACATGGAGCGCGTGACGATCGTCGGCGACCGCCCGGTCGGCCCGAACGCCGTCTGATCGCGCTCGACCAGATGAAACTCTCCCTCACGCCCCTCCGCGCGCTCGTCGCCGGCGCCTTCCTGTCGCTCGCAGCCTGCGGCGGCGCCCCCGACAGCGGAACGACGATCAAGATCGGCGACCAGCTCCACGCGCTCAAATCCTCGCTCGACGTGTCGGGCGAAGGCCAGCCGACCGTTTACAAGATCGAATGGGCCAATTTCGTCGGCGGGCCGCCGATCATCGCGGCGCAGACGGGCGGGTCGCTCGACGTCGGCTGGATGGCCGAAACCCCGCTGATCTTTGCGCAGGCCGCGGGCAGCCCGGTGAAGGTCGTCGCGGTGAGCAAGACCGTCGATGGCGGCGGTTCGCCCTATGCGCTCGTCGTCAAACCCGATTCCCCGATCCGAAGCATCGCCGACCTCAAGGGCAAGTCGGTGTCGTTCATGAAGGGCACGGTGCTCCACTATTTCGTCGCGCGGCTGCTCGACAAGCAGGGGTTGTCGCTGAAGGACATCAAGCCGGTGCAGGCGACGGGCTTCGGCACCGGGCTGCTCGACAAGGGATCGGCCGACGCGATCACGATCGGCGAGCCCTATCTGACGCAGGCACTCGATGCCGGGAAGGTGCGCGTGCTCGCCAGCGGGACACCGCCGAACACCCCGGGCTTCTTCTATCTGGTGGCCTCGGACGCTGCGCTTGCTGATCCAGCGAAAGCCAAGGCGATCGGCGACCTCGTCGCACGCGCGGCACGCGCGACGCGCTGGCAGCGCGAAAACCCCGCCAAGGCGGCGCCCGCACTCGCCAAACGCTATAATGTCGACGCAAAGATCGCCGAAAAGATCGTCCAGCGCACACCCTATAGCTATGCGCCGATCAGCGAGGCGATCATTGCGGCGCATCAGGACGAGGCCGATCTCTTCTTCAAGGAAGGGCTGATCCGCAAGAAGCTCGACGTGTCGCAGATCTTCGACAAGCGTTATGACGATATCGTCGCGGCGCAGGAGTCGGCGAAGTGAACGCGCCGACGTCGATCGCGCTCGCGGGCGACCCTGGCCGGCTGGTGCAACCCGTGGTCCGCAAGGCCGCAGGCCGATCCGAACGCTTCTCTTTCGCCCGCCGCGCGACCGGACCGCTGATTATCGTCGCGCTGTGGGCGATCTCGACTAGCGCAGGGTGGATCGATCCGTCGATCCTCCCCTCACCCGCCGGGCTGGTCGCGGGATGGCAGCAGCTCTGGACCGAGCAAGCGCTTGCGTCGCAGATCGCGACCTCGCTCACCCGTGCGCTCGTCGGCGGCGCGGTCGGCATCGTCTTCGGACTGATCCTCGGCACCATCGCCGGGCTGTCGAAGCTGGGCGAGGAAGTGTTCGACGCGCTGCTCCAGATGCTGCGTACCGTCCCCTTCCTCGCGCTCGTGCCCTTGTTCATCGTCTGGTTCGGGATCGGCGAAGCGCCGAAACTCCTCCTCATCGCGCTCGCGACGATGTTCCCGATGTATCTCAACACCTATGCCGGGGTGCGTAACGTCGACCGCAAGGTGATCGAGGCGATGCGCAGCTTCGGGCTCGGCGGCCGCCGCCTGATCCTCGAGGTCGTGCTGCCGCTAGCGCTGCCGCAGATCTTCACCGGGCTGCGCTTCGCGCTCGGCGTCTCGGTGCTGGTGCTGATCGCCGCCGAACAGATCAACGCCTCGGCGGGGCTCGGCTACCTGCTCAATAGCGCGCAAATGTACCAGCAGGTCGACGTCATCCTGATCTGCATCGCCATCTACGCCGTGCTCGGCCTCAGCGCCGACCTGATCGTCCGCTCGCTCGAACGGCTGTTCATGCCGTGGCGCGCGGGCGTCGCCATCCGATAGGAGATTTCCCGATGTCCGCCGTCCTTTCGATCGACTTTGCCGCCGCCGAGCGCGTCGCCGCGCCCGATTTTTCGCACCGCCCCGTCGCGGTCGAGGTCAGCGACGTCAGCCGCAATTTCACCGGCACCAATGTCCTCGACAGCCTGAACCTGACGATCCACAGCGGCGAATTCGTCGCGCTGCTCGGCGCGTCGGGCAGCGGCAAGACCACCCTGCTGCGCATCCTCGCCGGTCTCGACGCGCCCGACAGCGGCGAAGCGTGGGTGCCCGAGGCGCGCACGGTGGTGTTTCAGGAACCGCGCTTGGTCCAGTCGAAGAGTGTGTGGAGGAATGTCGTCATCGGCCTGTCGGGCAAGGACGCATCGCGCGAACGCGCCGAGGCGGCACTCGCCGAGGTCGGGCTCGACCATCGCACCGATGCCTGGCCCGCGACCTTGTCGGGCGGCGAAGCACAGCGTGCGGCGCTCGCGCGCGCACTGGTTCGCGAGCCGCGCCTGCTGCTGCTCGACGAACCCTTCGCGGCGCTCGACGCACTGACGCGGCTCAAGATGCAGCGGCTGATCGGCGAGCTGTGTCAGGCGCATGGCCCCGCGACCCTGCTCGTTACGCACGATGTCGAGGAGGCGATCCTGCTCGCCGACCGCATCCTTGTGCTCAAGGAAGGGCGGATCGGGTACGACACGCGCGTCCGCCTGCCGCATCCGCGCCGCGCGGGCGGCGAGGAATTCGACGCGCTGCGCGATACATTGCTTGCCGAACTCGGCGTGCCGCAGACGCACTGACGCTCAGCTACCGAACACAGCAAAGGCTTTGACCGCCCCGGCATGCATCGGCATGCTGGGGTCAGGGGGGATTTGGACTCATGGTGATTTCGCGCGCACGGGCCTGGGCCACGCGCATGCCCGGATCGGGCTGGATGATCGTCGCGCTCGTGCTCGGCTTCACGATCGGCACCTTCGTCGCGTCATCCTCGCCCGCGGTCGAGGCGGCGCAGCTCGTCGGCGGCATCTGGCTCGACGGGCTCCGCATGACGATCGTCCCGCTGATCTTCGCGCTCGTCGCGACCGGGGTCGCCAGCCTCGGCATGGGCGACCATCACGAGGCAGCACGGCTCGGACGACGCTTGCCGCTCATACTGATCGGCCTGCTGATCGTCTCGGCCGTCATCGGCGCACTGATGGTCCCGCCGCTGCTCGGCGCGGTCACCATCGCGCCCGCCGATATCGCCGCGCTGCGCAGTCTCTTTCCCGCGCCGCCAGCGCCGTCGGTTCCCGGCGCCGCCGAGACGCTGCGCGCGATGATCCCGACCAATGTCGTCGCATCGGCGGCCGAGGGCGCCGTGCTCCCGCTCGTCATCTTCGCATTGGTGCTCGGGCTTGCGGTCGGCAAGATCGACCGCGACCGCGCCGAAGCCATCCTCCAGCCGCTGCGCGGGCTTGCCGACGCGATGATCGTCGTCGTCGGCTGGGTGCTGCGTATCGCGCCGATCGGCATCTTTGCGCTCGCGCTGGCGATCGGCGCGACCGTCGGCACCGCCGTGCTCAAGATCCTCGCCCAATATCTCGCAATCTCGATCGCGGTGACGCTGGTGCTGATCGTCCTCGGCTACGCCATCGCGCGCTTTTGGGGAGGCGTCCCGCTCGGACGCTTCGCCCGCGCCATGGCGCCGGCGCAGGCGATCGCGGCGAGCACCCAATCGTCGATCGCGACGCTGCCCGCGATGATGGTGAGCGCCGAGCGCGTCGGCATCGAGGAGCGCAATGCCGCGGCGATCCTGCCGATGGCGGTCGCGACGTTCAAGATTACCGCCCCGTCGAACACGGTCATGATGGCGCTGGCGCTCGCGTGGATGGCGGGGATCGAAGTCTCGCCGCTGCAGCTCGCGGTCGCCCTGCCGCTCGCGATACTGTCGTCGCTCGCGATCCTCGGGATGCCTGGGCAGATCAGCTTCTACGCATCGGTCGCGCCGACCGCGATCGCACTCGGCGCGCCGCTCGAACTATTGCCGATCCTGCTCGCGATCGACGTCATCCCCGACATGTTCCGCACGGTCGCCAATGTGACGCACGATGTCGCCGCGGCAGCGGCCATCGCGCCGCCTCAGTAACGGCCGGACAGCAAAGCCCCGGCGCCCGGAACTTCGGTCGACAACCCCAAGCGCGTCAGCATCTGGTGCGCGGTGCAAATTGCGGCGGACACGACAGGCAAGCCGATCGCATCCTCGATCTTCTGCACCGATGGCAGCGACGGCATCTGAACGCAGGCCGACAGCACCAGCGCGTCGATCCCGGTCAGGTCGAGCCTTTTGTAATGCTCGAGCAGCTTCGCCGGGTCCTGCGCCGCGACCTCCAGATTGTCGGGAATTTCGAGGGCAAGCCAATCGCTTACCTCGATACCTTCATTCCGAATATAGGAGACGACCATCTCGGTCAGCGGCTTCATATAGGGCGCGACAAGCGCGATGCGTTTGACCTTCAGCGTCTTCAGCCCTTCGACCAATGCGCCGGCACTCGTGACCACCGGTGCGGCATGGCCATTCTCGACCGTGCGCTGGTGCAGCCGCGCCTCCGACACGCGATGATAACCCTCGCCCATGCTCATGATCGCGACGAGGCAGGCATAGCCGAGCACATCGACCGCGGCATCGGAGAGTTCGAGCGCGCAACGGTCGGAATCGGCGTCCATCGCCGCGAGTTCCTCCTTCGTCACCTTCTTCATCCGCATGCGCGACGAATGAAAGGTGAAGCGTTCGGGCGCGATGCCTTCGCGCCCGCGGAGCAGCGCGGGAATCTCGGTTTCCATCGTGACGTTCGAACTGGGCACGATCTGCCCGATGCGGATCGGTCTCGCCATCGTGCCGCCCTTAGACAGCGATGATCGGGTTGCGGAGCGTGCCGATACCCTCGACGGTGCATTCGACCACATCGCCCGGCCACATAAACTCCTGCGGTGTGCGTCCCGCGCCAACGCCCGCGGGGGTACCCGTCGCGATGATGTCGCCGGGCTCGAGGGTCATCACGCTCGAAATGTCGGCGATCAATTGGTTGATATTGAACAGCATGAAGCGCGTATTGCTGTTCTGCTTCTCGACCCCGTTCACATGCGTCAGGATATTGAGGTTGTGCGGATCGCCGATTTCGTCGGCGGTTACGATGCACGGCCCCATCGGCGCGAAGCTGTCCTGCCCCTTCGACACGATCCACTGGCCGGCGCGGCGGCAATCGCGCGCCGACACGTCGTTGATGACGGTGTAGCCGAAGACATGGTTCAGCGCGTCAGCCTCGGCGACATGGCGCGCGGTGCTGCCGATCACCACCGCGAGCTCGGTTTCCCAGTCGAGCTGCTGCGTTACTTTCGCATTGTGGCGGATCGGATCGTTCCACGCGACGACTGCGGTCGGCGGTTTCGAGAAGATCACGGGCTGCTGCGGCAGTTCGTTCGACGTGTCGAGCGAGCGTGCTGATTCAGCAACATGCTCTGTATAGTTAAGACCGATTCCGAAGATATTCTTGCGCGGCCGCGGGATCGGCGCGAGCAAGCTGACATTGCCCGCGGGCAGCGAGGTGCCGATCAGGTCGGCGGTGGTTGCGGCTGCCACGGCTTCCTGCAGGAAGCGCAGCGCGATCGGGCCCAGATCGATGAAATCGAGCATCGTCGACGGCATGTCATTGCCGATCGCGTCGCCGAAATATTCGACATCGATCACCATCCCGTCGTGGAGAAGGCCGAGCCGCGGTTCGGTCTCGACCGTGCGATACGTCACAAAGCGCATATTTGATGTCCGTCATTTTCTTGGAGGGCTTCCTCGATCCGGACGCCGAGCGCCTCCATCACGGGGAAATCGTTGAACGAGAAGAGGAACGCTTCTTCGGATGCGTCGAGATTGACATGCTCGTGCCACATCCATGCGGGCACGCAGAAAATGTCGTGCGTGCCCCAGTCGAAGCGCTCGCCGCCGATGATCGAATAACCGCGCCCGCCCGCGACATTATAGACGACGTTGCCCGTGTGGCGGTGCGCCTTGCCGCGAAAGCCGCCTTTAAGCATCTGCATATGCGCGCCCATCGTCTGCAGCGCCCAGCCGCCGGTCAGCGGGTTCGAATAGCGTACCATATGCCCGTCGAACGGCGTGCCGTCGGACACTTTGGCGAGGTTCCACAGCGCGTCGCGCGTCGCTTCCCAGCGATAGACCATCACCGGCGAATAGGGCTTCTCCCACGCCGCCACGCCCTCGGGCCGCAGCGCCGCGCCGCCATAGCTCAGCGGCAGGTCATCGGCGGGAAAGGCCGCCGTCTGCGCGGGCTGGTCATAGACCGCGTAGAAATTGGTCTCGAGGCTGTTCATCAGCGGGATGTCGAGCCCGTCCTGCCAGATCGACACCTCGCCCTCGGCGACGACGCCATGGTCGTGCCAGGCACCGTTCGGGGTCAGCACATAATCGTTGGCGCCCAAGGTGATGTGATGCCCGTCGACGACGGTATAGGCGCCCTTCCCCTCCATGATGAAGCGGTGCGCGGAGGCGGTGTGCTTGTGTGCAGGCGTGATCTCTCCGGGGCGCATCGCCTGCATCCCGCTGAACAGCCAGCCGCAGACCGCGACATTCTCGCGCCCCGCATCGCTGTCGTTGAGCAGGGTGACGACGCGGCGCCCCGCTTCCTCGGGCTTTACCAGGTCGAGCGCACGCAGGCACATGGCGCGCATCTCGGCATAGCGCCACAGCGTCGGGCGGTAGCGCGTTTCGGGCTCCCACGGCTCGATCGCATTGGCACGTTTCCAGAAGGCTCCTGCATTTCGTGCCGCAAGCTCCTGATAAAAGGCTTCGAGTTCGGGCGTATCGGTGACCCTCGCGCGCCCGAGCACATCGTCGCGCGGATCGATGATCGTGCTGCCTTCTGGCATCATGGCGTCTCCTCGTCGGGATCGACGGGCTGCGGCTCGTCGACAAACAGGGCCGACGCGCGGGGAGTCCGGTCGACCGTCAGGTTGAAGATGTCGAAGCGGTTATAGCCGCCGATGATGTCGTGCATCAGCTTCGGCCGGATGCACTCGCCAAGGTCGATGTCGGCATAGACGATGCCTTCCTCGTCGATCAAAGCCTCGCCGACCAGATTGCCGTGCGGGTCAATGACGCCCGAAAAGGCGCTGTTCGGCCGCGACAGCAGCTCGCGGTTCTGCGGGCGCCCTTCGGACATCGCCGCGATAATCTCTTCGCTCACCGCCGAGCAGGCGACGATCGTGAACACCTTGCCCTCGAAACTGTGCGCGGTGGCGCGGATCTTGATCGCCTCGGCCATATTGTAGGACGCAGGCGCGACCGGCAGCGCGATATAGTTCGCGACATGGACCAGCTCGCCCTGCGACAGCAACGCGAAGCGCGCGAGCGTGTTGGTATTCTCGCCGCACGCGAGCGTGCCGAGCGGCCCGACCGGCGTGTCGTAGACGCGGATCGAGCTGCCATCGCCGCCTGCCCAGGTCAGCTTTTCGGCCCAGGTCGGCACCAGCTTGCGGTGGCGACCGAGCAGGTTGCCGTCGGCGCCGATGATCAGGTTGGTGTTGTAGAGCGTGCCGATGCTCACCGGATCGCGCTCGTTGATTCCGATAACGACGGTGCAAGCATGTTCGCGCGCGGCATCGCAAAGCGCAGCGACCTCGGGGCCATCGACGAGCACGGATGCGCGATACAGCCGCTCGTGCCACTCGGCGCCCTCGATCGGCGTCATCAGCCAGTTCCAATAGGGGTAGGCCGAAACAAAAACTTCAGGGAAAGCAACCAGCTGCGCGCCGTTATTCGCAGCCTCTGCGATCAGTGCGCACGCCTTGTCGACGGTCGCCGCGGTGTCGAGGAAGACCGGCGCGGCCTGTACCGCGGCGACGCGCGACTTGGGCAGGAAGGGTGCCGACACGTCGCTCATGTCACCGCCGCCCGCTGATGATATTGCGGTTTGTCCCATGCGCGCGTCGCGCAGACCTTTTCGAGCCGTTCCACGGTTTCGACGATGTCGTGATAGCGCAGGTAAAGCGGCGTCAGCCCGAAGCGCAAAATGTCGGGCGCCCGGAAATCGGCGATCACGTCATATTCCTTGAGCGCCTGCACGATCTGATAGCCTTGCGGATGCGCATAGGCGACCTGGCTACCCCGCTCGGCATACCCCTGCGTGCTCACCAACTCAAACCCATAGGCGTCGCACAGCGGCCGCATCTGCTCGATGAACAGGTCGCCGAGAGCGAGCGACTTGCGGCGGATTTCGGCCATGTCGGCTTCGAGCATCAGGTCGACGCCGACCTCGAGCGCCGACAGGCCGAGCACCGGCGGCGTGCCGCACTGGAAACGCTCGATCCCGGCGGCGGGATCATAATCCTCTTCGAAGGCGAAGGGCCGCGCGTGCCCGAACCAGCCCGACAGCACCGGCGTGGCGCCATGGTGGCGCGAAGCAGCGAAAAGGTAGGCGGGCGCGCCGGGGCCCCCGTTGAGGAATTTGTATCCGCAGCCGATCGCGAAATCGGCGTTAGCGCCGTTGAGATCGACCGGGATCGCCCCCGCGCTGTGGCTCAAATCCCAAACGACGAGCGCGCCAACGTCGTGCGCGGCTCGCGTGATCGCCGCCATGTCACGGACGCGGCCCGACTTATAATGAACCTGCGTGAGAAGCAGCACGGCGACGTTCTCGTTCAGCGCCCCGACCACAGCGTCCGGCGCGACGGTCACCGCCTTCACGCGCCCGCCCGAAAAGACCTCAATGCCCTGCATCATATAGACGTCGGTCGGGAAGTTGGTGGCTTCGGACAGGATCACCGCGCGCTCACGCCGCAATGAAAGAGCAGCCGTCAACGCCTTGAAGATATTCACAGACGTCGAATCGGTCGCGACGATCTCGCCGGAGTTGGCGCCGATCAGCCGCCCGATCTTGTCGCCGATACGCCGCGGCGCGGTCGACCATTCGGCGCCGAGCCACGACGTGATCAGCCCCTCGCCCCACTCGCTGCCGACAACCTCAGCGAGCCGTTCGCCAGTCGCCTTGGGCAGCGCGCCGAGCGAATTGCCGTCGAGGTAGATCAGCCCTTCGCGAAGCTGGAAACGGTCGCGAAAATGCGCGAGCGGATCAGCCGCGTCGAGCGCCGACACATCGTTGGCAAGCGGCGTATCGGTCATGCGATTTCCCTCAGGATGGCGCGCACCGGGCTGGCATCGGCGCCGACGATGCGGAGCGGCAAAGCGACAAGCTCGTACCGTCCGGGCGGCACGTCATCGAGCACCAGCCCCTCCAATATCCGCATATCGGCCGCCTTCACCGCCTGATGCGCGTCGAGCGTCTTCGACTGTTCGGGGTCGAGCGAGGCGGCATCGGTGCCGATCAGCCGCACGCCCATAGATCCGAGCCGCGCGATCACATCGCTGGCAATTGCGGTGAAATCGCTGTCCCATTGCTCGTGCGGGAATTGCGCATAGGTCCGCAACAGCACCCGCTCGGCGCCCTCGATCGCATCCCAGTCGATATCGGCAATCTCGACCCGCCCGCGCGCATGGCGCATGTCGAGCAGAACGCACGGCCCAATATAGGCATCGAGATCGCAATCGGCCGACGACGCACCGTCATTGGCATAATGCAACGGCGCATCGCCGTGCGTCCCCGCATGCAGCGGCGTGAACATGCCCCCGACATTAACCGGACAGCCGTCGCCGATCACCGCGTGGCTGTGGAGCGCGAAGGCGGGCTCGCCCGGCCACACCGGCACCGCGGCGTGCAGCGGCTGCGAAATGTCCCAGATCCGGCTCATGCGCCCTTCCCTTCGGCATAGTCGCCGCCTTCGCGCGGCGCGGTCATTTCTGTCCGCATCGACCAGAGTTCGGGGAAAAAGCTGAGGCTCAGCGCCTTGACGAGATAATTGACCCCCGACGAACCGCCCGTCCCCGGCTTGTGCCCGATCACGCGCGCGACGGTCTTCATGTGCTTGAACCGCCATTCCTGGAAATAATATTCGAGCGCGGTGATCTTCTCGGCGAGCGTGTAAAGATCCCAGTGCCGTTCGGGATCGGTGTAGATCGCGAGCCACGCCTTTTCGACCGCCTCAGACGCCTCGTAAGGTTTGGTCCAGTCGCGTTCCAGATGATCGGCGGGAATATCGAAACCGCGCCGCGCGAGCAGCTTCAGCAGCTCGTCATAGAGCGACGGCGCCGCGAACGCCGCACGCAGTCTTTCAGTGGCTTGCGGGTCATCCTTGTGGACGATCATCATATCCTCGCGCTTGTTGCCGAGCAGATATTCGAGTTCGCGATATTGCTGCGACTGGAAGCCCGAGGCGCGGCGCAGGAAGCCGCGAAAGGTCAGGAAGTCGTGCGGGGTCAGCGTCGCGAGCACTTCCCAGCTATGGATCATATGCCGCTGGATCGTCGCGATCCGGTCGAGCCCCTTGCCCGCGATATCCAGCCGGTCGGCCTTGATCGCGTCATAAACGATCCGCCCCTCGTGCAGCACCAGCTTCAGCCACAGCTCCATCGTCTGGTGCATGATGATGAACAGCATTTCGTCGGGCTTGTCCGACACGGGCACCTGCGCCGAGAGCAACTGCGCGGTCTGCAAATGCCGCGCATAGGTCAGGCCATTGTCCCACTGGATCGTTTCGCCGTCGATCTCGGTCTCGAAAATATCGGTGCCGCCGTCGCTGGTCTGCCTGATCATAGAAGCGCCTCTCCGCTTGCCGGCGCGGCCGGAAGGCGGCCATCATAAGCGACATCGCCGCGCCACGCATCCCCGGGCTCGAGCGCCGGCTCGCCGGCGATCTTGCGGTAGATACTCGCGAAGTCGGTTTCCTCGGTCGCGCGCAGCAAATCCGAAAAGCCTCCGACAACGAAATAGGTCTGCTGATATTCGTCGAAATTATATCGCGTGCGCATCACGCGCTCGATATCGAGCCAGATGCGCTGCGGTCCGGGTGCGGTCAGTGCCGATACGGTCTCGGCGAAGCTCGACATCAGACCACCGCCAAAGGCGCGGAGTTCGCCATCCTCGACCACAAGGCCGAATTCGACCGTGTAAAGCCACAGGCGCCCGAGAAAATCCGACGCCCCGAGCTTTTCGGCGCGCAACCCGGCCTCGCCATAAGCAACGAGGAAATCCGAAAAGGCCGGATCGGTGAGCATCGGGACATGGCCGAATATGTCATGAAACATATCGGGCTCTTCGCTGTAGGCGATCTGCTCGGGCGGGCGGACGAAGTTCGCGGCAGGAAAGCGTTTGTTCGCGAGATGCTCGAAGAAAGGCTCGTTCGGGATCCAGCCAGGTACCGCGACGACTTCCCACCCTGACGCCGGCTTCAGCAGCGCGTTAAGCTCAGCAAAATCGGGAACGCCGGGTTTCAGCTTTCTGAGGATATCAAGGCCATCAAGAAACGACCGGCAGGCGTAGCCATCCAGCGCCGCCGACTGCCGATCGAACAGGGTGCGCCATGTCGCATGCTGCTCGGCGGTGAAGGCCGACCAATTTTGCGGCATTGTCCAATTGGCCGCGACACCTTCGGGCGGTGCGTCGAATATATGTGTCGCGGCCATAGGTCTCTCTCCAAACCCTTCGGCGCAAGAGATAGCGCGGCAACGCGCGAACATTGTGCGGATTTCGTGCCAAGAAATCACGGAAAATTCATAATCGTTCCACGCAATATCGAATTTGCAGGAAAATGTTCCATGAATTAGGATAGGCAATCCCTTTTACACTGAAAACCCGATTCAGGACGGAACGCATGGACAAGCTCGACTGGAAGATCATCGCCGAACTCGAACGTGACGGCCGGCAATCCTATGCTGACCTCGGCGAACAGGTCGGCCTGTCCAAATCGCCCTGCTGGTCGCGCGTGAAAAACCTGGAAGAGAGCGGCGTCATCGAAGGCTATGCGGCGCGGATCGATCCGCTCGCGATCGGCCTCGCCGTACAAAGCTTTGTCGAGGTGCAAATCCGCTTCGATGCGCATATTGAATTCGAGGCGGCGGTGCTCGCGCATCCCGCCGTCGTCGAGTGCCACACCACCGCGGGCGAGAGCGACTATCTGCTCAAGATTTTCGCGCGCTCAGCCGATCATCTCGACGAGCTGCTGCGCCACAATCTGTCCAAGCTTCCCGGCGTCCAGCGGCTGAAAACCGTGGTGTGCCTCAAGACCATCAAGCGCCACGGCGATCTCGCCGAATGGGCGCGGACGACCGAGGGCCGCGGCCGCCCGTCATTCGATTAGGCTCAGTGCTTCAGATATTGGCTCGGCGGCACGCCAAAGGCGCGGCGAAACATCGCGGCGAACCCGCTCGGGCTGTCGTAACCGACGTCATACGTGACCTGCGTGATCGACGCACCTGCCGCGAGCAGCGACAGCGCCTCCATCAACCGCACCTGCTGGCGCCACACCGCAAGCCCCATCCCCGTTTCCTGCTTGAAGCTGCGGGTAAAGGTTCGCCGTCCCATCGCCGCGAGCGCCGCCCAGTCGTCGATGTCGCGCGGGTCCGACGGGTCGGCGATGATCGCGTTGCAGACGCGGAGCAGGCGCGGGTTCGAGGGCATCGACACCTGATAAGGAGCGTTCGGCATCCGCCCGATCTCGTCGAGCAACAGCGTAATGATCCGCCCCTCGCGCCCGTTGATGTCGTACAGCGCGGGAAAATCGACAACCTCGAGGATCAGCGATTTGACGAGGTTCGACACCTCGAAGACGCGGCATTCCTTCTCATGCTCGCGGTCCTCGCACGGCATGTAAAGCGTGCGGAGCGACACCGGGCCACGGCACGCGACCTCGTGCCGTGTGCCCGCGGGCAGCCAAACGGCGCGCTGCGGCGGGATCACGAAACTCGTCTCGGGCGTCCGTACCGACATCACCCCGGCCGAGGCATAGAGAATCTGGATATGGTCATGACTGTGCATCGGGTCGACGAAGCCGGCAGGATATTCATCCTGCAGCGCCATGACCGGGCGGTCGTTGGTCAGGACATCGACACTATGCTTCATGGCCCAATCCTTACAAGCATCAGACAATCGCACAATATAGGCCGCGTGTCGCGCTGGCCAGCTATGAAGCGCCCACTGGCCTGTCCGGTGCGGTGATTGGCCCGATTGGGCGATAGATGCGGCCGCGCAAACGCTATCAGGCGATCAAGGATTGTTTCGGGAAGGATATGCCAGATATGTCAAAGGGCTTGAGCGCCGTGCAGGACGATATGGCCGACCCAGATATCCGGCGCTTTGTTGACGCGATCAACGCTGCCTATGCCGAACATGGCGCGCCAGCGGGTGCGAGCATGGCGACGCGTCGCCAGATCGCCGAGCGCGTCCGCGCACCGTGGCGCGAGGGTGGCCCGATAATGGCGGAGAGCCGCGAAATGGATATGGGCGGCGTTCGGCTGCGCCTTCACCGCCCGGTCGCTGACGAAAAGCTGCCGGTGATGCTCTACATTCACGGCGGCGGCTGGACCTTGTTCAGCATCGACACCCACGACCGGCTGATGCGCGAATATGCCGCGCGCGCCGGGATCGCGGTGCTCGGCATCGATTACAGCCTGTCGCCCGAAAGCAAATTCCCCGTCGCGCTGGATGAATGCGCCGCGGCGCTCGACTGGATCGCAACGCAGGCCGACGCACTGAATCTCGATGCGCACCGCGTGCTGATTGGCGGCGACTCCGCAGGCGCCAATCTATCGGTCGCAACCTGCCTGCTACAGCGTCAACGCGGCGCGAAGCTGCCGATCGCCATGCTGCTCAACTATGGCGCCTTCGCGCCCGAACATACCCCGAGCTACGCGCGTTTCGGCGCAGGGGACTATTCGCTCGAATCCGGCGAGATGGACATGTTCTGGGCCAATTACATCGATACGCCCGACCAGCTCGCCGATCCGCTTGTCACGCCGCTGCGCGCCGATCTGTCGGGCATGCCGCCCGCCTTCCTCGCCATCGCCGATTGCGACATCCTCGCCGATTGCAACGACGCCTTCGCCCGCAAACTGACGGACGCGGGCGTCGCGACGCGCGCCGTCACTTACAAGGGGGCCACGCACAGCTTCCTCGAAGCCGTATCGATCGCCCCGCTCGCCGGACGCGCGCTCGACGAGCAGGCCGCGTGGATCCGCGATATCGTCCGGACATGACAAACCTGTACGATCCGCGCGACGCCGCCGACATCGCGCAGCTTGTTGCCGAATATCCGCTCGCGTGGGTGATATCGGGCGATTTTCACGCCAGCCCCTTGCCGCTGATCGCAGAAACCGACGATAGCGGCAAAATTGCCGCGCTGTTCGGTCATTGCGCGCTCCGCAATGCGCTCGTCGCCGATTTCCGTGCTAACCCGCGCGGGCTGGTTCTGTTCAACGGGCCGGCCGGCTATGTTCCGACGTCACTCTTGTCGAAACCCGACTGGGCGCCGACGTGGAATTACGCGGTGCTCCGCTTCACCGTCGAAGTCGAGTTCGTCGGCGCCGAAACGCGCGAGGCGATCGAGCGGCTGGTCGCGAAGACGGAAGGCGGCGCCTGGTCGACAGCCAGCCTCGGCGCGCGCTATGAGGCGATGCTCGATCAGATCATCGCCTTTCGCGCGCATGTCCGCTCGGCCGAGCACAGCTTCAAGCTCGGGCAGGATGAAAGCGCACAGAGCTTTGCCGAGATCACCGCGGGCCACAGCGACCGGACGCTCGCGGAATGGATGGAAGGACAGGCCAAAAGGTGAAGCAGTTTTTCGACGATCGCCAGACCGCCCACGCCCCCTTGCGCGAACTGCACAATGGCGACTGGGTGCCCTATGCGGAAAATATCGAGCGTCCGCGCTCGATCGTCGAAGCGTTCACCGATTGGCGTCCGGTTCGCGATTTCGGCATGGCGCCGTTGCGCGCGGTGCACGACGCCGACTATCTCGCCTTCCTTGAGCGCGCGCACCGCGACTGGCTCGCCGCAGGGCGCAATGGCGACGCGATCGGCTATACCTTCCCGGTCCGGCGGCGCCGTCCGCTAAGCTTCGGCCGCATCGACGCCGATCTCGGCGCGTACAGCTACGACGCCGGAACGCCGATTGCGGCGGGAACCTGGGAATCGGCCTATTGGTCGGCGCAGAGCGCACTGACGGCGCTCGACCATCTCGCGACCAGCGGCGAAGCGCATGCCTTCGCGCTGTGCCGCCCGCCCGGCCACCATGCCGGGCGCGACTATATGGGCGGCTATTGCTACCTCAACAACGCCGCGATCGCGGCGCGCGAGGCGCATAGCCGCGGACTTGGCCCGGTCGCGATCCTCGACATCGACTATCATCACGGCAATGGCACGCAGGACATCTTCTACGAGGATCCGGCGATCTTCTTCGCGTCGATCCACGCCGATCCCCGCACCGATTATCCCTTCTACTGGGGCCATGCCGACGAGACCGGCGAGGGCGCGGGCGAAGGAGCAACGCTTAACCTCCCCCTGCCTCGCGGCACCGATGGACAAAGCTATGCACCCGCGCTCGAAACCGCCCTCTCCGCCATTTCGGATTGGGGCGCGCGGTTTCTGGTCGTCTCGTTCGGCGCCGACACGCACAGCAGCGATCCGATCTCAAGCTTCGCGCTCGAACGCGAAGATTATGTGATGCTGGCAGCGAAGATCGCGGCACTCGGCGTGCCGACGCTGATCGTCATGGAAGGTGGCTATGCCGTCGGCGATCTCGGCAAGAACGTCGCCGCGTTTCTCTCGGGCTTCTAAAGACAAATAGAAAGGGCCGCACCGCTCGGTCGAGCGGTGCGGCCCTTTCTTGCTCCTCAGTTCAGGCTGAAGCGCACGGTCGCACCGATCGTGCGCGGCCGCGCAACCGAACCTGCGAACGCAAAGGGCGCGTTCGAGATGCCATATTGGTCGAACAGATTCTTTGCGAATAGCCCGAGTTCGATCTGCTCGGTCACCGCGATCGACGCGTTCAGGTCGACGATATGAAAATCGCCCTTCTCGAGCGACCCGGCGAAATCGACGGGTGCGCTCGACAGATAGCGGTGCGCGATGCCGAAGCGCGGCTTCAGCTTCGAGTCCGGGAAGCTCAGATCGATGCTGTTAGCAAGGATCCACTCGGATGCGCCTGGCAGCCGCGTTCCCTTCGCATAGCCGCCGCCGGGCGCGAAGGTGTCGGGCAGCAGTTCGGACAGGCGGGCGTCATTGTACGACACGTTCGACTGGAAGGTCAGGTTGCGCGTCGGGCGCAGCGTCAGGCTCAGTTCCATCCCGTCGATGTCGGCGCCGCCGCCATTCGTCGTGTACGCCCGGACGTCGGGCGTGAAGAGCCGCGCCTGAATATTGTTCCAGTCGATATGATAGACGGTGAGGTCGACCGACAGCGTATTGTCGATCACGTCAAAGCGCGTCCCGATCTCGAAATTCTTCGTCGTGTCGCTGCCGAACGTCAGCGGCAGTTCGGGATAGGGCAGCGCAAAGACGTTGAGCCCCCCGATCCGGAAGCCCTCCGAATAAAGCGCATAGAGCATGAAATCCTTGCTGGGCTTGAAGGTCAGCGACGCCTTCGGAATGAAGTCCGAATGCTTCTCCGCATCCGCCTCGAAATTATAGGCTGGAACCTGCGCCGCGTTCGGCAGCAATTCGGCCTGCGGGCGGGTGCGATATTCGAACAATCGGCCGCCGAGCGTCAGCGTCAGCGAGTCGATGAGGTCATAGGAGACTTCGCCGAACAGTGCCTTTTCGGTCACGCGGTTGCGGCTGAAGGTCCGCTCGGAAAAATCGCCGGGAGCAAGCTGGTCACCCGTCTGCCCACCGAATTCTGCGGGATTGGCGTCGATATAGTCGCTGATCCCCTCGATATAGAGCAGCCCGTTCCCGGTCGACCGCATCTTCGTATAGTTGGCGCCGATCAGCCATTTGAACGGCCCCTCGTCGGGCGACGCCAGCCGAACTTCGATATAATCGGTCTTCGACTTCGAGCGGCCGCGATCGAGCAGCGGCGTGTTCGTGCGCGGATCATTGCCGCCAAAGATCGAATAGTCGAACAGCACTTCGGCATTTTTCTCGATATGGCTGCCGAGCGCGGTCAGCGTGGCAAAGCCCAGATCCTGCTCGAAACGCAGGCTGTGCAGCATGAAGTCGGTGTCCTGAAACTCGGCGAGGTTCGTCGCGCGCTCATAGGTCTTCTCGGGACCGAACAGGACATAGGTCTGATCGTCGAGATCATATTCCTGATACATGCTGATCGCTGAAATGCGCGTCGTTTCGGTCGGGGTGAAGACGATCGAACCGCGCAAGCCACGCACGCGCAGATCGTTGCTGCCCTTTTCGCCCAGCAGCGTGTTGTCGAGATAGCCCGCATCGACACGCTGTAGCGCGACGAGGCGCACCGCCAGCTTGTCGGTCGCGATCGGCAGGTTGACCATGCCCTTCACCGCATAGCCGACATCGCCGTCGGCGCGCTTGGTCGTCGACACCATGCCCTCGAAGCCCGCGTCGAAGCGCGCGGGATCGGCTTCATTGACCACATAATTGACCGCGCCGCCGAGCGATGACGAACCGAAGAGCGTGCCCTGCGGCCCGCGCAGCACTTCGACGCGGCTGACGTCGAAGCTGTCGACGTCGGGGATAACAACGGGAAAGCCGGGTTCGATCAGCGGGATTTCGTTGAGATAATAGCCCGTCGTCGCCTGGTTCGCCTCATGATAGGTCGATGACGCGACGCCGCGGATCACGACTTCGGAGACGCCGGGCTGATAATCGTTGAATACCACGCCGGGGACGCGCGTGATATAATCCGACAGGCTCTGGGCGTTGAGCTTCTGCAACGTCGCTTCGCTGACCGCAGTGAGCGACCCGGTGACATCGCGCGCCGACTGTTCGCGCTTCGCGGCGGTGACGACGATTTCGCTGTCGTCGATATCCTGTGCCAACGCACCCGATGCCTGACCCAGCGCCAGTATCGAAATGCCGCACGCCACGACGCGCCTGAACGATGCACACCCCATTTTTGCCTCCCTAATTGAGATTGCCTATCGGTAGGAAAATCCGATGCTCAAGCTATCATGCGAAACTGGCGTGGCGGCGATGGTCGGGCCATATTCCAGCCAGATCGGGCCAGCGGTTCGCGCAGGAAACAGCCGTTTCGTCGCGGCTTGCCGCCAATTTGCCCGATCAATGGATTGGGCGGCCTGATCGGCGCAGTAAGCCAATTGCCGCGCCATACACTGGACGCCACATCCCCACCGGGCGAGAGAGGGTCGCATGCAGAACATCGAAAACAAGGGGCGGCGAGCATTTATGGGCAGCGCCGCAGTCGCGGCGCTTTTGCTGGGGACTCGCGCGACGTGGGCATTCGAACAGGCGGCCGCCGGGGGCTGGCCCAAGGTCGCGCCGCCGCAGCCGCCGCGCATTTCGCATGTGATCGATCAATTGGGCCGTCAGCGCGACGACACCTATAGCTGGATGAAATTCATCCCCGCGAGCGGCGAGCGGTCGCGCGACAATCTGCCCGAAGCGGTCGGCACGATGCTGAAGGCCGAGAATGACTATGCCGACGCGATCCTCGCGCCGCTTGCGGACGAGCGCGCGAAGCTGCTCGATGCGATGCTCGCCCGCGCGTCGGGCGACGTCGCCGCCCCGGCGCTCGAGAAGGACGGCTGGGACTATGGGTCGGCGCGGCCCGCCGGCGCGGCGCACGCAATCTATACGCGCAGCCGGAAGGGCGGGAAGCCCGAGCAACTGGTCGACGAGGCATCGCGCGCGAAAGGCCTGCCCTATTTCCGCAGCACCGGGCATCAGCCGAGCCCCGACCACCGCTATTTCGCCTGGGCCGAGGACGTCATCGGCAACGACCGGCACCGCATTGTCATCCGCGACAATGCCAGCGGCGAGATCCGCACGATCGTCGACAAGGATGCCTATGGCTATGGCGGGCTCGTCTTCGCGCCATCGTCGCGCTGGCTGTTCTGGATCTGGCGCGACGCGCGCAACCGCCCGACGCGCCTCTATCGCACCTCGGTCGACGGCAAGATCACCGACCTTGTCTATGAGGAAAAAGACCCCGCAATCTTCATGCAGGTGAAGCGCACGGCCGCCGATGGATTCGTAGCGCTCACCCTCGCGGGCCCCGAGACCGCCGAAGTGCGGCTGGTGCCCGCCGCCGACGAAACGGGCGCGCCCGTCGTCGTCTGGCCGCGCAAGACAGGGGTGCTCTACGACATCGACGAGTGGGATGGCAGCCTGATCGCGCTGACCGATGCGGGCGACGCGTTCGATATGGCGTTGCTGCGCCTCGATCCCAAGAGTTTCCGTACGCTCGCAACGCTCGTCCCGCACCGCGCGGGGACACCGATTCTCCATATGCTGCCGTTCAAGCAGGCGCTGGTGCGGCTCGAACGCGTCGATGGCCTGCACCGGCTCGTGATCCTGCGCGCCGATGGATCGGAGCAGACGATCGCCTTCGACGACCCCGCCTATGCGATCGAACTGATGCCCGAGCAAAGCTATGACGCCGCATCCGTGATGATCGTTCACCAGTCGCCCAAATCGCCGCGGCGCTGGATTCGCATCGACCTCGCAAGCGGCGAGCAAACGGTCGTGCAGCAACAGAAAGTCGCGAACTTCGACCCCGGCGACTATCAGGTCGAACGCCTGCTCGCCCCCGCCCCAGACGGCGAGATGGTGCCGATCACCCTTCTCTCACGCCGCGGCGCATCGAAGGACGGCAAGGCACCGCTGCTCCAATATGGCTATGGCTCGTACGGCGTGCCGAGCGATCCCGAATTTTCGATCCCCGCGCTCGCGCTTGTCGATCGCGGATGGCGCTATGCCATCGCGCATGTCCGCGGCGGGTCGGAGAAAGGCCGACGCTGGTTCCTCGGCGGGCGCAAATTTACAAAGCGCAACAGCTTTACCGACTTCATCGCCTGCGCCGAACATCTCGCGGGCGAAGGCTACACCGCGAAGGGCAAGGTCGTCGCCTATGGTCTCTCGGCCGGCGGGCTGTTGGTGGGCGCCAGCATGAACATCGCCCCGACCTTGTGGGGCGGCGTGATCGCGCAAGTGCCTTTTGTCGACATGCTCAACACGATGAGCGACGGCGCACATCCGCTGGTGCCGCTGTTTCGCCCCGACTGGGGCGACCCGCTCGCCGATCCCAAGGCCTATGACTATATCGCCTCGATCTCGCCCTATGAGAATGTCCGGGCGGCCGCCTATCCGCCCTTGCTCTGCACCGCCGGGCTCAAGGACGACCGTGTCGCCTATTGGGAACCCGCAAAGCTCGTCGCCGAGGTGCGCCGACGCTCGACGAGCGGCAATCCCGCGCTGCTACGCACCGACATGGACAGCGGGCATCAGGGAAGCGCGGACCTGAAGAGCGAATATCAGCAGAAAGCGCTCTTCTGGGCCTTTGCGATGCGCTGCGTCTAAAACCCCCGGAACGACGGCGCCGGGGCGAACATCAATGCGATGAAGCCATAGGCGCTCGCGAGCAGCAGCAGCACGCCCGCAGCGCCGACCAGCCAGTCGGCGCGCAGGCGGCGCGCCAGATAGGCGCCGATCGGCGCGGCGATCACCCCGCCGATGAGCAGGCCGATCGCGGCAGTGCTGAAGCTCTGCCACCCGATCGCGCCGAGAAAGCCCGCGGCGATCGTCACCGTGACGAAAAATTCGGACGCGTTCACCGTGCCAATGACGGTGCGCGGCTCAGCACCCTGCGCAAGCAAATTTGCGCTGACGATCGGCCCCCAGCCGCCGCCGCCCGACCCGTCGGCGATCCCGCCGACCAGCCCGAGCGGCCCGACGAACTTTATGCTGCGATAGGTTTGCGGACGCCGCGCTCCGCGCCAGAGCAGGTAGATGCCGACCGCACCGAGATAGGCGAGCACGACCGGCCGCGCGATGCTATTGTCGATGTTGGTCAACACCCAGACGCCGATGAGTCCCCCGATGATGCCGGGCACGACGAGCCGGCGGAACAGTCGCCAGTCGACATTGCGCTGCATCGCGTGCGCGAGCCCCGACACTCCGCCGGTAAAGCTCTCGGCAAGATGCACCGCTGCCGACGCCGAAACCGGCGGCAATCCCAGCGTGAGCAGCAGCGCGGTGCCGATGACGCCGAACGCCATGCCGAGCGCGCTGTCGATCAGCTGCGCGGCAAATCCGACAAGAATGAAGGGCAACAGCGCCCAGAGCGTGAGCCCGTCAAACGCCGTCATCGCGCCGCCTGCCGCGCGCGCACCGTCTTCGGGCTTCGGCGCGTGAACAGGAACGCCGCAGGGAAACCAAGCGCGATCAGCGACAGTGCGCCGGCGAAGACCGGTTCGCCGCCGGCTAGCCACGGCAGCACCGCGGCCCAGATCGACACGCCGAGCACGGTCAGTAACGTCTGTTCCTGATCGATATCGGTCGCAACCGCCAGCGGCACGCCCCGCGCGTCGGCGCGTAATGCTTCCAGACGCCGCGCGACCGGGCTATGCGGCGCCGCGCGGCGCCCCGGCACCAGCGACGACAGCACCGATCCGACTCCCGCGCCGACCAGCCGAACACCGACCGCGCGCGCAAAGGCTCGCGGCTCCTCCAGCCGGTCGCCGACCGCTCGCAGGCTGAGCCGCCCGCCGAACACCAGGTCGATCAGCGCCTCGCCGGTCACCGCCTTGATCGGCCGGTCCTGCACCTCGTGGCTCGCCTCGATCCAGTCGAAGATCGCATTGGGTACGTCGATGCTGCACGCGCGTTCGAGCCCCTGGAATCCCGGCGCGCTATTCGCCTCGCATATCCGGTATCCCTCGTCGTCGAACAAGATGTCGATCCCCGCGATCTCCAGCCCCAGCGTGTCCGCCGCGCGGGCCGCAAGGTCGGCCATTTCGCCCGTCGGCGTATAGGCAATGCCGACCCCGCCCAGCGACACGTTCGATTTGAAATGGCCTGCGGGCGAGCGCCGCTCCATCGCCGCGATCACTCGGCCGCCGATCACGAGCACGCGCACGTCGCGGCCGTGGCTCGACCGCACATAATGCTGGAACAGGAAATCGGCCTTGGCATCGGCGCTTTCGAGCAGCCCCGCCAGATCTTCGAACTGGCTGCGGTCCTCGCATTTGAGGACGCCCGTGCCGCGCGTCCCACGCAGCGTCTTGACGATCACCGGGAAACCGAGCTCCTCCTCGACGACATCGACCCCCATCGGAAATTTGCCGAGGATCGTCGCCGGGATCGGCAGGCCGGCGCGCGCGAGGCGCTGCATCGTGTGCAGCTTGTCGGCAACGAGGTCGATCGCCTCGGGCCCGTTGATCAGCCGCACGCCGCGCCGCTCGAAATGGCGGAGCACCGCGAGGGTGAAATAATCGGTTTCAGCACCCGTCCGGCACAGGATGAAGTCGGGCCGCGCGAGCGAATGCCCCTCATAATGCACCGACCAGCCATCGACCGGCGCGGCGACGATATCGAAGTTATGCGGCTTCAGGACGTGAAGCTCGATTCCCCGCTCCGCGGCGGCTTCCTGAAATCGCAGAATTTCCGGAACCTCCGGCAGGGCCGGATCGAGATCCCGTTGGAAGAATATCCAGCCCAGCAACGATCGGCTCCTTCAACATCTGGTCGAACGCAGATGCTCAGTGCCAGAGAACGCCCCGCTCGCGCAATCGTTCATGCTGGATTTTCGGTTAACCCCCTGATTTGCCGGTCGGATCGAACCAATGGCTCCGAACCGGATCAAATGCGTCGGAAAATATGCACTCTCCGGCACAAATCGTCCTTAAATCTTTCCCTTCGCGCTCGTTAAACATCGCATGACCACCAAAGCGACACAATCGAACGAGCCGGTAGGACGGTTCCTGGGTTGGCTGGGGCTTCGCAACGCACGCGGCGCTCCTCCTGAAGGCGGCCATGCGCCTCCGAACGGAACGGCACCGTACGACCTTGCGCGGCAGGCGCGATACGAACTCGCCGCCTCGATCACCTCCTTCCTTGTCGACAACGACCTCGATGTGTCGCCGACGAACCTGCTGCTCGCGCACAGCGCCTTCTCGGGCCGCAATCCCCGGCTTGCACGGCAAATCGTCGCACAGGCGCAATCGGCCGAAGGCATCAACCAGACATGGCTCAACGAGCTTGACCATCAGGAAAGCAACCAGCCCGATCGTGTCGAACTCGACCGGCTGATGACGCGGCTCGAAACCAATATCGAGGCTTTTCAGGCAAATACAAAAGAAGCGCGGGCCGTCACGAGCGACTATGGCACCGAGCTTGAACAGCATGTCGTCGACCTCGAACAGCTTGAGAAAACGGGGCGCATCGTCTCCAGCCTTGCAGATCTCGCCAAGGTCATGCTGGAACGCACGCGCAAGGCCGAAGATGACATGCGCAAGAGCGAGGATGAAGCCAAAGCGCTGCGCCGCAGCCTCGATCGCGCCAAGCGTGACGCCGAGCTCGATTATCTGACGGGGCTTCCCAACCGCCGCGCATTCGAAATTCTGCTCGATCGCCATTACAAGGAAGCGCGCGCGGCGGTCGAACCGCTCAGCATCGCCTTTTGCGACATCGACGAATTCAAGAAGGTCAACGACCTCCACGGCCACGAGGCCGGCGACCGCGTGATCAAGGCGATCGCAGATACGCTGGCGCGGATATCGAATGACCATTGCCACGTCGCGCGTCACGGCGGCGAAGAATTCGTCATGCTGTTTCGCGGGCTGACCCCGTCGCAAGCGGCCGAAAAGCTCGACGACGCGCGCGAGGCGCTGGCCGACCGGCGGCTCATCAATCGCAAGACTGACGAACCTTTCGGCCAGATCACCTTCTCGGGCGGGGTTGCCGATGTCTTCGGTTATGGGGACACGCGCGCGGCGCTGAAGGCGGCCGACGAAGCGCTTTATAGAGCCAAGGCGGGCGGCCGGAACCGCGTCGAGATCGCTAACCCGGCCTAAAAGACTTCCCGCGAGGGGGCGGGTAGCCGCGGGCGATCGTGCACCAGAGCGCGACCGTCCGCGGCTTTATTCTTCAGCCGAGCCGCTAGGCCGTTACGCCGTCGCCCGGCGTGCCGCCCATAGCCCGAAACTAGCGATGATCGCATAGCAGATCAGCGGCACCGCCAGCGCGATACGGATGTCACCGCTGAGGTCGGCCACCGTCCCGAACAGGAAGGGGACGATCGCGCCGCCGATGATCGCGGTGCACATGATGCCCGACCCCTGCGGCGTCTGTTCGCCCAGCCCTTCGGTGGCGAGGCTGAAAATTGTCGGGAACATCAGCGAATTGCAGAAGCCGACGAGGATCAGCGCCCAACCCGACAGCGCGCCGGTCGTCACCGCCGACAGGATGATCAGCGAAATCGCGCCCGCCGCAAAGGTCGCGAGCACGCGTCCCGGTTTGGCCAGTCGCAGGATGAAACCGCCGAGCAAGCGGCCAACGAGCGCGCCCAGCCAATACATCGCGACCAGCTTGCCCGCCGCCTGGAGCCCCAGCCCCATCACGCTCGGTTCGGCAAGATAGGCCATCAGGTTGGACCCGATCGCAACCTCGGCGCCGACATAGACGAAGATGCACAGCGCGCCGAACTGGACGCGGCGGTTGTGGGTCAACAGGCCCCACGTGCCCTCCAGCTTCACATCGTCGGTCTTGGCATGGTCGATCGCCGAACGGTACATCCAGAATATCGCCGCGATCACCAGCATCAGCACCCCGAGCCACATATAGGCGGTACCGATCGACGCTCCCTCCGCGACACGATAGGCCTGAATCTGCGCCTCGCTCGCGGTCTCGGCGTCGATCGGCTGCTCATCGCCAAGCAGGAAGGTGGCCCCGCCATAGACCATCAGGAACACGCCGATCGAATTGAACGCCTGCGCGAAGGTCAGCCGGCTGTGCGATGTTTCGACCGGGCCCAGCGTCGTGATCACGGGATTCATCGCAACCTGCAGCACCGTGATCCCCGCGCCGATGCAAAAGAGCGCGGCGAGGAAGCCGGGATAGGACGCAGCGGCCGAAGCCGGGATGAAGAGGAAAGCCGCCGCCGCCACAATGATGAAGCCGAGCACGAAGGTGCGGATATAGCCGAGCTTCGACATGACGATGCCCGCCGGGATCGAAAAGGCGCCATAGGCGATGAAAAACGCCATCTGCACGAGGTTCGCCTCGGCGTGCGTCAGGTGGAACATCGGCTTGAACTTGCCGACCAAGAGGTCGTTGATGTTCGTCACCCCGCCGAGCAGGAAAAACACTGCGAAGGCGAGGATCAGCACCAGCTTCGTGCTGCCACCGCCCCTGCCCGGCTGTTCGATCGCGTTCGGATCTACGCCCGTCGCAACGTTCGGAGCCAATGCCATGTCTCTCTCCCTATATTCTTATCAGGCCAACCCGTGTGCGGGTTTGGTTATTTGGCCACCGGCGGGCAAGGCAGATTTTCGCCAACCGCCTCAACATTCGTATTCAGGAGCGTCGCGGCGAGGCCTTTGTCGCCCGCAATCGAGACGGCATAGTCGACCTGCCGCAGATTGGCGCCCGCATCGGCGAAGCAGCGCAGCGGCACCTTGATCGTCGAAACCTGCCCCGTGGGCGCTGCCTTGACCGCAGCCGAGATGTCGAAAGCCTTGCCGCCGAGCGCGAGGTTCACCGGCGCGCTGCCGGTCGCATCGATCCGCCAGTCGACGCGCAGCGCGAAGCTGTTGTTGAGTTGGCGCGACAGGTCGGCATAGGGGCCGGTCAATTCCAGTGTCGCCGGGCCGGTCCAGGTGAAGGACTTGCCGTCCTCCTGCGCGCGCACGTCGACCGATCGCGCAGCAATCATGCCGCCGGGGCTCGTGATCGGCGCGGATTCGACCGGGCGCTTGCCGCCCGCGTCGGTGATCGAGAGCACCCACGGCGCCCGCGCGCGTCCGCCCGAGAAGAAATTCTCGACATTCAGCGCTGCAGTGATGTCGACGCCCAGCTCTTCCGAAAGCTGCGGCACCGTGCTCGTCTCGCCATATTTCAGGCCATAACCGACCGCGAACTGCGGCTTTTCAACCGGCGAGCGCGCATCGGCGGGCCAGGCGAAAGGCAAGGTTCCCGTAAAGCCGCGCGCCGTCTTGCCATCCTTGCCCGCGACGAGCACGTCGGCGACGCCCACACCCTGCGATCCCGGCAACCAGCCCGCGACGAACGCGTCGGCGGCGTTGATTTCGGGGTTGGTGAACATCGGCCGCCCCGACAGGAACAGCGCGACGACCGGGATGCCCGCGGCCTTCAGCTTCTTGAGCGTCGCGAGATCGGTCGCGTCGGTCGGCTGGTAGTCGAGCGTCGCAACGTCGCCCTGAAACTCGGCATAGGGCGCCTCGCCGAACACAACGATCGCGACGTCGGGCTTCTCCTTATACACCCCGCCGTCGGACAGGGTCGCAACACCGCCCGCATCGCGCACCGACTTGTTCAGCGCTTCCCATATCGTCTGACCATTGGGGAAGTCGGCATGGGTGACGTCGGTCCCCTGCCAGCTGATCGTCCAGCCGCCCGACTGGATCGCCATGCTGTCGGCGGCGGGGCCGGTGACGAGCACGCGCGCGCCCGGCTTGATCGGCAGCACGCTGCCGTTGTTCTTGAGCAACACCAGCGACTTCGCGACGGCTTCGCGCGCGATGGCCAGATGCTCGGGCGTGCCGACGGCTTTCACCATGCTGCGATCGACATGGCCTTCCGGAAACAGCCCGAGCTTGTATTTGACGCGCAGGATACGCCGCACCGCATCGTCGAGCCGCGCCGCCGAAATCGTGCCGTCCTTCGCATGTTTCAGCGTGGTCTCGTAAAGCCCCTTCCAGCTGTCGGGCGCCATGAACATGTCGAGCCCGGCGTTGATCGATTGCGCGCAATCGGTGACGCTGCATCCCGCGACCTGCCCATGCCCGTTCCAGTCGCCGACGACGAAGCCCGCAAAGCCCATCTTGTCCTTGAGCGCGTCGGTGAGCAGCCCCTTGTTGCCGTGATGCTTGACGCCCTGCCAGCTCGAGAAGCTCGCCATCACGGTCAGCGCGCCGGCGTCGATCGCGGCGGGATAACCCATCGCGTGCTTCGCGATCAGCTCCTTTTCATCGACCTTGGCATCGCCTTGGTCCTTGCCCTCGAACGTCCCGCCGTCGGCAAGGAAATGCTTCGCGGTCGCGGCGACATGGCTTGCGTCGACGGTCTTCCCCGCGACCAGCGGCCCCTGAAGCCCCAGCACCATCGCCTTCGCATATTCGGCGATCAGCTTCGGGTCGGACGCATAGCCTTCATAGCTGCGGCCCCAGCGCAGATCCTGCGGCACTGCCAGCGTCGGGGCAAAGGTCCATTCGATCCCGCTGCCGGCGATTTCGGCGGCGGTGACCGCCCCGATACGCTGGATCAGCTCCGGATCGCGTGCGGCGCCGAGGCCGATATTGTGCGGAAACAGCGTCGCGCCGGGAATATTATTATGCCCATGGACGGCATCGACGCCAAAGATGATCGGGATTGCGACGCCGTTCGCCTGCGGGCGCAGCGACACCGCGCGGAAATCGCCGACGAGTTTCGCCCAATCGGCGGCGGTCGAGCGTTCATTGCCGTTGGGTCCGCTGTTGCCGCCCGCGAGGATCGACCCCAGCGGATAGGTTTCCAGATCCTTGGGCGTGATCGTGCTGATGTCGCCCTGGATCAGCTGGCCGACCTTCTGCTCGATCGTCATCTTCTTGATCAGCGCGTCGATCCGCGCCTCTGTTTTGGCATCGGAGATCGCGGCCGGGCTTTTCGCAGCCGGCCATAATTCGGGATGAACCGCGGCCGCGTCGGATCCGGTGGTTTGTGCGGCGGCGCCTGCGGTTCCTGCCAAAAGCAGCGCGGTCGCCATAACCATTGCCTGTCGGCGCATCGTCTCTCCCATCCCTCTATGTGAACGTTATCAAATTCGCTCTCGCATAGTGGATGGATGAAATCAAGCGCTCTGTTTTCAGGCGGCCGCGTGCGATCGCGGCATCGTCGCGAGCAGCAGCACGGCAATGCCGGTGAGCCCCGCAAGCAACAGGAAAAGCGCATCGAAACCAAAGCCGGGGACGAGCGAGATCGTGAGCCACGGCATGATCAGCGAGGGCACGGTATTGGTCAGGTTGAAGATGCCAAGGTCGCGCCCGCGCCGGTCCGAACGCGGCAGGATCCGCAGCGTCTGACTGCTATGGAGCGACAGGAACACCGTCGTCGCAACACCGAAGACCAGATAGCTCGCCTTCGCCGTGTCGAGCTCCGTCGCGAACGCCATTCCGATCATCCCGATGCCCGACACCGCCGCGCTGACGACAAGCGGCAGAAAGGGCCGATCGTTGCGGTCCGCCCAGCGCCCGCTGAGCAGCGCGATGGGCACGGCGAGCGTCAGCGCGAGCCCGAAAATGCGCGCCTTCTCGTTGTCGTGCATGCCGGGGTCGATCGAACGGAACCAGAAATAGAGATAGGCGAACAGCGCCGCCTCGGCGATCTGGACGAGCAAGCGCGCGAGCCACATCCGCACTGCTGGACCGGTCGGCCGCGACGGCCGATCTTCGACCGTGCGCGCCGGCGGCGTCGTGAGATCGGGGAAGGGGCGCGGGCGACCCAGCAACAGCACCGGCAGGACGGCGCTTGCCACGAGCAACGCAATGACGAGAAGCCGCTGGTCGCCCGACACCAATCCCGGCCAGGTGACGAGCCACCCCGACCAGGCACCGAGCGCCGGCGAAAAGGCGAGCAGCCCGCCGAGCAGCCCCTTCTGCTCATCGGGGACACAATCGCCCGCCCATGCTGCGAGCGGCCCGAGCATCATGTTGAGCGTCAGCTGCCACGCGACGATGAGCGCGACCAAAGTCCAGATGTCATGCGCCAGCGGCACCATGAGCAGCAGGGCAATGGTCAACAGCAGGCCGGTCAGGACCCAGCCGCGCCGGTTGCCGGTGCGGTCGCTCAGCCAGCCGAAGCCGATGCCGCCAAGGCTCGCCGCGATCGCGCCAAAAAAGGTGACATAGCCGAGCGTCTGCACATCCGCCGTCCCCGCCAACTGCGTCATCCGCCCGGGCAACCAGATCGTCAGGAAGGGCACATAGGCCATCGCGCCGCCGGCCGATGCCAGCGCATAGAGCAGCAGGAAACCCGTGGACTGACGGCGTGCGGCGCCCGCTTCAGCCATGGACGGCGACGGGCGGCGCCGCCGTCGAGCCGCGCGCGACGAGCCCGCCCTGCACCCGCGTCGGTTCGGTCTGGCGCGGCGCACCGCGCTGCGCGGCGATGATCAGTTCGACCGCGCGCGATGCGGTTTCGGCGACCGGCTGGTCAACCGCGGTCAGTGCAGGCTGGGTGAAGCGGACGACGGGGGTGTTGTCGAAGCTGACGATCGACAATTGCCCGGGCACGTCGAAATCCATCTCGCGCGCAACCTCGAGCGTCGCGAGCGCCATCTGGTCGCTGCTCGCGATGATCGCGGTCGGCGGATTGGCGCCGCCGAGCAGCTTGCGCGCCGCGGCAGCACCCGAGTCATAGGTGAAATCCCCTTCGGCGAGCAGCCCGTCGGTCGGCAAACCGGCGGCCGCCATCTCGCCTTCCCAACCGTCGATGCGCCAACGGCTGAGGCTATATTCGTGCGAGCCGGCGATGAAGCCGATGCGCCGGTGTCCCAGATCGATCAGGTGCCGCGTCGCGCGCCGCGCCGACCCTTCGTCGTCCATCGTCAGCGCGATGCCAGCCGTGCCGCCGCGCGACCCGATGCGCGCAAAGGGGATCTTCTGATCGTCGAGCAGCCCGACGATCAGCGGATTGTCCGAATGCGGCGGGGTCAAAATGACACCGTCAGGCTGCAGCGCGGCGATCGCCGCGCCGAGTTCGCGTTCGACATGATCGTTATGCGTATCGACGAGCTCAAAAATCATGCGATAGCCATATTCGGCGCATTTCAGCATCCCGCCAAGCAGCATCTGGTCGACCCAGTCGACCCCCTGCCGCCCGCGCCAGTCGGCAATGGTACGTTCTCGGTCGTTGATCGCGAGGATCAGGTACGACCGCGATCCGCTCATCCGCTGCGCCGCGATCGACGGGACATAGCCGAGCTTGTCGATCGACGCCTGCACCCGCTCCTTCATTTCGGGACGGACATTGGGTTCATTGTTGATGACGCGGCTCACCGTCTGCAGCGACACCCCCGCGTCGGCTGCAACATGCTTGATCGTAACCGACTGCCGCCGACGCCCCATTATGCCCCCTGGCCCCCTGTCTTGCTGCAACCGCTACCGGCATCGCCGTCGCATTGCCAGACGCGAACCCAGTCTATTTCCATCTTTTTCGGATATCCGCTTTCATCCACGCCCTTCAGCCCGCGATCTTCGGCCAGCCCGCCGCCGACCGCGAGGTTCAGGATCAGGTGGAACGGGCGGTCGAACGGCGCCGCAGGATCGCTCGATCCGGTGCTGCTCCATTCGCTCGCGATGCGCGTCGCATAAGGCTTGCCATCGACCGTCCAGACGATCTTTCCCTTTTCCCAGACGATGCCGAAGATGTGGAAACCATCGATCGGTGCGGGCAGCGCGGTCTCGTCGCCCTTAAGCTTGTTGGCCGGCCATTGGCCGCCGAAATGCAGCGTGCCGAGAATGCGGTTCTCGATCCCGCCCGCGCATGTTTCGCACCGCACGCCGAGGTTGACCGCCTCCAATATGTCGATTTCGCCCGACGCCGCCCAGGTGCCGTAATGGCTTGTTTCGGGCAGCATCCAGATCGCGGGCCACGTCCCCTGCCCTTGCGGCAGCTTCGCGCGCACTTCGATCTTGCCATAGGTCCACGCCGCCTTGCCGCGTGTAACGAGGCGCGCGGAGGTAAAGCCTTTCGTCGCCTGCGCCTTCGCCTTGGCCGGATCGCTGCGCTGCGACAACGGGAAGGCCGGGCCCGTCGCCTTCTCCTTGCGCGCGGTGATGATCAGCTTGCCGTCCGCGACGGCGGCATTGCTGCGCTTGTCGGTATAGCATTGCCGTTCATTGTTGCCGCCGCCCCAGCAATCGACGTCGAAATCCCATTTGCTGCGATCGATCGTCGCGCCGTCGAACTCGTCCGACCAGGCAAGCCGCCAGCCGCCATCGGTCGGCTGCGCTGCCGCACTGCCGCCAAGCGCAGCCGCCAGCATCAGCATCGCCGCGCCGCGGATCATGCCGCCTTGGGTTCCTCGGCGCCGCAATAGCGCGCGACATAGGCCTGATGCGTGGGCAGCGTCGCCACCGTCTGCGCAATATTGTCGCGGATCGACTGGAACAGCCGCTCGACCTCGTCGTCGCGCAGCTTTTCAGCGATCGGGTGATAGGTCTGCGGTTCGATCCCCTGCCCCATCATCACCTGCACCCAGCTATTCTCGGCGAACAATTCCTCATATTTCCGGAACACGCGGCCGGTTTCGCGGAACAGCTCGATCTTCTGCTCCAGCGAATCCGGGATCGGCATGTTCGCGACATGGCGCCAGAACGGGCTGTCGCGGCGGTTGGTCGCTTTGTAATGCAGCACGACGAAGTCGCGGATCTGCTCGATGTCGAGCCGCTGCTGGTCGTTGAATTCCTGCGCGTCGCGCTCGCTGACGCGGCCATTCGGCATCAGGCGGATGAAGCGCAGCACCGCACGCTGGATCAAATGCACCGTTGTCGCCTCGAGCGGCTCGACAAAGCCGCCCGCGAGCCCGACGGCGACGCAGTTGCGGAACCATTGCTTGCGCCGCACGCCGCCCTTGAACTTGATGTCGAACGGTTCGATCAGCGGCTCGCCGACGCTGCCCATCAGCCGGTCATAAGCTTCGTCGCGCGACAGATAGCCGCTCGAATAGACGATCCCCGCGCCCATGCGATGCTGCAGCGGGATGCGCCATTGCCATCCCGCATCATGCGCGATCGCCTGCGTATAGGGCATCGGCGGCCCGAGATGTTTCGATTGTACCGCGATCGCGCTGTCGTTCGGCAGCCAGTGGCTCCAGTCCTCGAACCCGGCATGGAGCGCGCCATCGATCAACAGGCCGCGAAAGCCTGTGCAATCGACGAACATGTCGCCCTCGATCCGCCGGTCGCCGTCGAGATGCAGCGCAGCGATGTCGCCGGTTTCGCTGTTCAGTTCGACGCGCGCGATCTTCCCCTCGACGCGCTTGCAGCCATCGGCCTCGGCGAGCTTGCGCAGGAAGCGCCCATAGAGTGTCGCATCGACATGATAGGCATAATTCATCCGGTCTTCGGGCAGGTGCGCAAACTTGCCCTCCATTCCGGCGACGAGTTCGAGGCAATAGTCGCTGTACGGCTGTTCGTGCCCGCGTTCGCGCGCGTTGAGCCAGAAATGCTGGAAGCCCGCCGACCAGTGATCCTTCCCGCTGAGGCCGAAGCTGTGGAAATAGCTGTCGCCGTCGTGCTTCCAGTTATCGAACAATATGCCGAGCTTGAAGGTCGCCTGCGTCGCGCGCATGAATTCGGGTTCGGGAATGCCGAGGATCCGGTTGAAGTTGACCAACGGCGGGATGGTGGACTCGCCAACGCCGATCGTCCCGATCTGCTCGGATTCGACCAGCGTCAGGTCGACGGTCGGGCCCATCGTGCGCGCGATCGCCGCCGCCATCATCCAGCCGGCGGTACCGCCCCCCGCGATGACGACGCGCTGGACCTGTTTCTTGTCGCTCATTTACTCAAAGCCCTCAGCAAAAAGGCGCGCAACCGCCCCGCCGTCTCGGACGTGAGCGGGGCGAGGATGCTGCGCGCGGTTTCGGGAATATGGTCGGTGACCCGGTCGTCGTTGTCGAAGACATAATGGTCGAATTGCTCGTGCCAGATCGCCTTGTCCTCGGGCGGCAGGTCGCGGATCGCGAGGATTGCATGGTTGAGCGCCGCCTGCGGCTGGCCAAGCCAGGCGGGAGTCCGGCGCCACCAGTAATTGACCAAGATGTTAAAGGCTTCGAGCCCCTCGACATGGTGCCACCACATCGACGGGATGAAGATCGCATCGCCTGGTTCAAGCAGGACCGTCTGCGCCTCGGCCATCGCATCAACAAAGCGCGGATGCGCGGCGAGATCGGGGGCGTCGAAATCGACCATGCTGACGACACGGCCCGCAGGCGTGTTGTCGATGGGCCCCAGATAGAGATTGCGGAACTGGTCCGGCGGAAACAGCGTGAAGCGGCGCCGACCGACCGCGCAGCACGCCAGATTGTCAGGAAAATCGTTATGCGCGGCGATCTGCGTGCGCGTCCCGATCCAGATGCTCTTGATCGGATCGCGGTCACCAAGGTCGATCCTGTTCGCTTCGTCGAGCCCGTCGAAATGCGAAGGAATATCGATCGACGCGAGATAGACGGTCCGGCTTTCACCCAGTTCCTCGGCCTTGTCGATCCCCGCGAAGATGTCGGCGAGCTTGCCCGTCCCGACGCGGAAATTCATCTCCATATCGGCGTCATAGAACAGCCGCCCGTCGTGCCCCGGCGGACCGATCGACACCTTGAACGGTCGCTCACGCGCGCGATCGAGCAGATAACGCCGGGCCGCCTGCGCGCTGGCCTTGCCCGCTTCGACCAGCGGCCAGTCGGCGGCGAGGCCGCGCAGGACAAAGGGCTCGCGCGCGCCTTCCAGCAACGCGTCGAGCCCCGCCCCCTTATTCCATTCGCGCTCGGCTACCGGCGCCAAGCGGTTGTAAATCGGGGCGTCGGCTTCAGCCACCGCCCAGCCTGCGGTTCTTGCGCGCGACGAGCACCGACAGCTGCGACAGCGACGCCAGCGCCATGAACATCGGCATCAGATGGCCCGCGGCGTGCAAGGCACCCAGCGCCTCGCCGTCGAGCGCGCGCAGCTTGGCTTCGTCGATGATGTGAAAGCCGACGAGCGAGTGGAGCGAGCCGTCGTCGAGCGTCACCTCGAGGCTGAACGGCTCGAGCAGGTCATAAGCGAGCAGCGCATCGTAAAAGGCCGCGCTCTCGCGATAGCCCTCGTCAAGGTCGCCCAGCCGCTCGGCTATCTCGTCGAGATAGGGCGTGGCATTGCCGTCGACGTCGAACAGGCGCACGCCCTCGCTCGCTGCCGCGATGCGCGGATGGTCCATATCGACATGCACCTGCCCCGGACCATCGCCATTCGCCGGACGCCCAATCAGGAAAGGCTGGATCGACACCGACAGCGGCCGATAGCGCGCGTCCCAGCGATCGCCGTCGAGGAAGAGGTTCTCGCCACTCTGGAAACCGAACATCGCCAGCGCCGAAAAATCGTCGCGCCCGGTTTCGCGGCGGAACAGGATCGGAAAATGCGCCTGCACGCGCCGGAATTCGCTCGGCACCGTCAGCGTCGCCATGATGTCGTCGCCCAGTTCCGCACCGGCATCGGTCCTTATGCGCAGGTCGCGGTGGGTCTTGTTGTCGAGGACGGCATGACGGGTCATCAAATTCCTTTCTTAGCGCGCTGCAACGGCATTGGCATCGGGACGAAGCGCGTCGAGATAATCGCGATTGGCGGGCAACGCTGCGGCGAGCGAACGGGCGCGCTGCCGGTTCTCGGCGAGCAACGCCGCGGCCCGCGCTCCTGCCGGCAGATCGGCCGGCACCGGATGGCCCATGCCATAGAGGATATATTGGTGGCTTTCGGCCGAGAAAATCTCGTCGACGCGAGGGAAATCCCACGTCGACGGCGGCTGGTCGCGCCATAGCCGCAGCATTTCGGCAAGGCGCGGCGGGACGTGCGCCGGGTCGCGCTGTGCCAGCCAATAGGGCTCTTCGCGACGGCTGAGCACATAATGGAGCTTCAGAAACTCGACAATGCGATCCCAGCGATAGCGGAACAATTCGTTGAAGCGGCCCGCATGAATCGGCATCGCCGCGCGGCTTGTGGGGAAATTGTCGATGAGGGCGCTCAGCGACAATTCGATCATCACGATCGCCGACGCCTCGAGCGGCTCGATAAAGCCCGCCGAAAGCCCGATCGCGATGCAATTGCCCTCCCAGAAGCGGGCGCGATGGCCGGTCGGAAAGCTCAGCCGCCGCGCCGGAACCTCGGGCGCGTCGGGCAGCGCGCGCGCAATATAGGCGCGCAGGGTCGCCTCGGCCGTTTCGTCATCCATGAAACGGCTGGCATAGACGCAGCCGATGCCGCGGCGTCCCGGCAGGCCGATATCCCATATCCAGCCCGCGGCATGCGCGGTCGACACCGTTTGCGAGGCGATAGGACTGCCCGCCGCAACCGGCACCTGCGCCGCGAGTGCGCGGTCGTTGAACAAAGTGTCGCTGCGGTCGATCCACTCGACGCCCATGTGATTGCCGATCAGCAGCGACGCATGCCCGCTGCAATCGATGAACAGGTCGCCCGCGATGTCGCCATTATTTCGCGTCGCGACCGACGCGATGCAGGCCCCGGCATCGTGCGCCACTGCGACGACATGATCCGAGACATGTCGCACGCCCAGCTTTTGCACCGCGTGCGATGCGAGCAATGCCGCAAACTTGCCCGCGTCGAGGTGATAGGCATAGTTCGCCGCCCCCTGATAGTCGGGCATCGCACGTTGCCGCGGCGCGAGATCGAGGTCGCAGATATGCGCCTGTGCGGTCATCGCCGCCGCGAACGGTATATCCGGGGCACCTGCCTGCCAGGCCGCGAGCAACTCCGCCGTCGGCGCGGCGGGCGGCGAGGTGAAGGGGTGCAGATAGCGGTCACCCTCGGCGCCGGTCACCCAGCGGTCGAAGCGCGACCCCTGTTTGAACGATCCGTCGCAGGCGGCGAGAAATTCGGCCTCGCCGATGCCGATCGCCGCCAATGTCGCGCGCATCGTCGGCCAGGTTCCCTCGCCAACGCCGATCGTCGGTATGTCGGGCGCCTCGATCAGCGTGACCGACATTTGGCCCGCAACCGCGCGCGGCGAACTTGCAAGGCGCGACGCGGCGAGCCAGCCGGCCGTGCCGCCGCCCACGATGACAATCCTCTCGATCGCGCTATCCATTGCCGTCGATCCTAAGCGAGCTTGCCGCCGCCGTCACGCAAAAGAGCCGCGCCCGGGGAGGACGCGACCCTTTTGCCTGCGACCCGGCGGACGTGCCCACCCGCCTTAGAAGCTGAACCTGACCCCTGCCGCATAGCGGGCGAAGCCCGGCTGTACGAAGGTGACATTATTCTCGTGGCGAAGGTGCCCGCGGCGTCCCTCGCCGGTCAGGTTGATCGCCTCGACGAACGCGGTGAAGCCTGGAATGAACTCATAGCTCGCACTGGCGTCGATCTGCCAATATTCCTCGGTATAGGACGGGTTTGGCCCCGTCCCGGCGAGGAATTTGTCGCGCCAGTTCCACGCGACGCGCGCCTGGAGACCGTTCTTGTCGTAATAAGCAACGGCGTTGGCGCTGTCGCTGAGTCCAGTCAGCGCGAACTGGACCACCGACGACGGCTGTGTGTTGTCATAGGTCGCGTCGCCATTGACGATCGTATAGTTCAGGATCACGCCGAAGCCCGTATCCCAGAAGCTGTGCTGGACTGCGAACTCCCACCCGTTGAGAGCGGCGGTCTGGTCGCTGTTGACCGGCGTCGTGATCTCGAAATTGACGAGCGGATCGCCGGGCGCGGCATTGATGATATTGCCGGTGACCGTGCTCGGGAAGTTGGTGATGATATACTGCCGGATCTGACCGACGGTTGCGTTCGCCCCAAGAGCAGCGACCGCGGCGTTCCAACGCGGTCCGTTTACCGGCGTCGTAAGCCCGAACGCGTTGGAGTTGATACGGGTCGTCGAGATGAAGTTGCTCACATCCTTGTGGAAATAGCCCACCGAGACATAGCTGTCGGGCGCATAATACCATTCGGCCGAGAGATCGATATTCTTCGACTTGAAGGGGATCAGGCCAGGGTTCCCCTGGGCCCCGAAACCGCCGCCGACGCGGAACAGCGTGTCGATCGTGCGCCCGCCCTGCAAATTGGCGAAGCCCGAGCGGGTGATCGTGTGGCTGTACGATGCACGCAATTTGACATTTTCCATGGGTGAAATGTCGAGGTCAAAGGCCGGCAGCCAATTGTCGTACGACCCTTTGAACCGCGTGAAATCGCTGTCGCCCGAAAAGACGACGTTGAATTCATTGTCGCCCACCCAAGTGGTCGTCACCGGCACCGGCACCAGCGCTGCCGATGCGACATCGGTCGTCTCGTAGCGAATGCCTGCGACGAAATGCGCCGGGTTCTGGAACAGGTCGAACACCGTCGCGACCTGCAGATAGGGCGCCAGCGTCTTCTCGTTGATGCGGCGGTCGGTGTTGAAATTGGCAAGGCAGGTGCCCGGCTGGGCCGAGCCCGTCGCGGGATTGCTGCACACCTGATATCGCTGCTCGATCAGGTCAGCCATTCGTTCGAAATCAAAGCTGTAGAAGCTCTGGATCATGCCCGGCTGCGCAAGCCCCGGGAATTTGTCGGGAAGCGTGACCAGCGAGAAGATATCGTCCGGAATGTCCGACGCCGGACCGGCGCCGCCCCAGGTGTCATCGTTCTGGATCGTACCGAACGCCGAACGCACCTTGCTGTCGACATAGGACACACCAAAATCGATGCTGTCGAGGAAGCCGCCCTCATGGTCGTACTGACCACGGAACTGGACCTGATTGATCCGGTTCCGGAAATAGGCGTTGCGGAAGGCGTTGCCGGTCGACGCGATCAGCGCCGGATTCAGCGGATCGATGCCCGGGAACATTTCATAGGAAATGACCGGCAGGTCATTCTCGAAATTGACCGTCTGATTGCGAACACCGAAGACCGCATTGCCCAGCGACATGCTAGAACCGAAACGGTTGACCGGCTTGACCTCCGCGGTCGAATGATGACCATCGAGTTCGATTGTAACGCCGTCGGGCCCCTTCCATTCGAGGTTGAACGCCGCGGATTTATTCTCCGCCCGGTTTTCTGTCAGCGCGCCGCTGTACGACAGATCCTTACCGCCATAGAGCGCATTCGGGCCGGGCGTCCCCGTGGGCGCCGTAAAGCGTTCGGTGTAGAACAACGGGCCGGCGACCGGACCGTCGGTCCATGCACTCGACGTGTCTTCGTGGTTGAACCACACGCCGACGTTGCTGTTTCGCGTCTCGACCGTGTTGCGCGAATAGATATATTCGGCGGTTGCCGTGAGATTGTCGGTGGGACGGAATTGCAGCACCGCCTGACCGTTGATGCGTTCGCGATTGATGTCCTCGAGCGCGTAGGATGCATTCTGGGGCACCTGATAGACGTCGGTCGGATCGGGGCGGTTCGTGATGTTCGCCGCGCGGGGCGTGCCCGGCTGCGCCAGCGAACCCCAGTTGTTCTCGCTGCCCAGATAGCCGTCGCGCCAACCGGCGCTGGCCGTGTTGGTGCTCGACTTACGCTCCTGATAGGAACCGGCAATCATGATGCCAATCGTGTCGTCGGCGAAGGTCGTGCTGAAGATGCCCGACACCTCCGGGGTGATCGGATTGCCTTCGTTGCGCGACGAATCATAGACGCCCTTGACCGAAAGGCTGCCGCGCATCCCGGGATTGTCGAGCGGGCGCGGTGTGCGGATATTGATAACGGAGCCAATGCCGCCCGATTCCATCGTCACGCGGCCGCTCTTGTACACCTCGACCGCGGCAATGCCTTCGGACGCCAGGTTCGCAAAGTCGAACGAACGCGACGACGGCGCGCTGCCGCCGTCACCGATGATCGCGGTCGGCACCTGACGGCCGTTCACCGTCACCAGGTTGAAATCGGGACCGAAGCCGCGAACGGTGACCGTCGAGCCTTCGCCGTTCTGGCGGTCGATCGACACGCCGGTGATACGCTGCAGCGATTCGGCCAGGTTGGTGTCGGGGAATTTGCCGATATCCTCGGCGGAAATCGCATCGACGACGCCTTGCGCCTCGCGCTTGATATCGGCCGATGCGGCAAGGCTGGCGCGGATGCCGGTAACGACGATTTCGTCGCCGTTCACTTCGCCCCCGGCCGGCGCTTCCTGCGCGACCGCGGTTTGCGCCATGCCCATCAAGGACAGAGCCGACGTACCGACCATGAATTTGGCAAGCCACTGCTTTTGAGACGCCCGCATCCCCATTCCTCCCAGATCAACCGCTCTTTTAATGGCGGCATTCGCTTAATGTGAACGTTATCTAAATGGGAACGTTATCATTGTCAACGCATCGACCGTTGCATTTGGGTCACAATGTTGCGCTTTTTTGCGCAGCAAACGTATGCAGCAAAAGTGCCTTACGGAGGCTTCAGCGGCTCCAGCGCGCAAAAATTGCCGTGGGGAGCAGCAATCCCCGCGCCTCTTCGCGGACCGCCAGCTCCCCGCACTCGACCTTGCCTGGCAGGTCGGCGAAAAGCTGCGCCAGCAATTCGCCGATGGCGAGCGCCGACATGCGTACCGCATAGACGGTGAGGAACAACGCACGGCTGTTAGCGTCGAGAAGCTGGCGGCAGTCGGTGAGCAACGGAGCCAACCCCTCCTCGAGCTGCCAGCGTTCGCCGGTCGGCCCCCGGCCGAACTTTGGCGGGTCGAGTAGGATCGCATCATAGCGCCTCTCGCGCCGAACCTCGCGCGCGGTGAACTTACCGGCATCGTCGAGAATCCAGCGGACGGGCTTGTCGGCCATGCCCGCGAGCGCAGCATTTTCGCGCGCCTGCCCCACCGACTTCTTCGATGCGTCGACATGCGTCACCGATGCGCCGACCGCGGCGAGCGCCTGGCTACCGACGCCAGTATAGCCGAAGAGGTTCAGGAAGGCGGGGTCGGCCTTGTCGGCGACGCGGTCGCGCAGCCAGTCCCAAACGGGCGCCATGTCGGGGAAAAAGCCCAGATGGCGAAACGGGGTGCATTGCGCGGTGAAACGCGTTTCGCGCCATGCGAGCGGCCAACCTTCGGCGGGCACGGGCTTGTTATAATACCAGCGCCCGCCGCCATCATCGTCCGACGCGGGGATGAATTCGCCGTCGGCCTTTTCCCACTCGCTCTCGGGCAGCGCGGGCGCCCACATCGCCTGCGGCTCGGGACGAATGAAGCGATAGCGACCGTAGCGCTCGAGCTTGCGCCCGTTCCCGCTATCGACGAGCCCATAATCGTCCCACGCCTCACCGACGAGCGTGACGAGAGGCAGAAGATCAGCCACGCGCCGCTTCCGCGAGGACAAAGGCCTTCACCGCATCATAATCGCCCGGCAGGCGCTCGTAGCGCTCCTCGCGGTCAAACAGATTGCCGAGCCGCGCGGGCAACGGCGGACGCACCCCGGTCGCGCGCTCGACGGCTTCGCGGAACTTCGCCGGATGCGCGGTCGCGAGGGTGACAACGGGAATATCAGCATCGATTTCCAGCGTGCGCGCGGCCGCGAGGCCGACCGCGCTGTGCGGATCGATGACCTGCCCGCCCTTTTCCTGCGCCCAGCGCAACGCGAGCGCCATCGTGTCGCCGTCGATGCTCGCGCTCGAAAACAGGTCTTTGGCGCCGGCCAGCATATCGGCGGGGATGGTCATCGCGCGATTGCGATCGAACTCGCCCATCATGCCGGTGATCGCGGCACCGTCGCGGCCCGCGAGGTCGAAGAGCAACCGTTCGAAATTGCTGCTGACCTGAATGTCCATGCTCGGCGTTGCCGTCGGCGTGACGGTGCCGGCGCTATAGTCCCCGCTCGTCAGCGCGCGGTGGAGGATGTCGTTGACGTTGGTCGCGACGACCAGCTTCGCAATCGGCAGCCCCATCTGCGCCGCAACATAGCCAGCGAACACATCGCCGAAATTACCCGTCGGCACCGAGAATGCAACGGCGCGGTCGGGACCGCCAAGCCGGACCGCGGCGTAGAAATAATAGACGACCTGCGCCATCAGCCGCGCCCAGTTGATGCTGTTCACCGCAGAGAGCGTGACTTGCTCACGCGCTTCTGCGTCGCCGAACAGCCGCTTCACCATCGCCTGCGCGTCGTCGAAGCTGCCGTCGATCGCGATATTATGCACGTTCGGGGCGAGCACCGTCGTCATCTGCCGCCGCTGCACGTCGCTGACGCGCCCTTCGGGGTGGAGCATGAAGATGCGAATATGCTCACGCCCCGCAACCGCCTCGATCGCCGCCGACCCGGTGTCGCCCGAGGTGGCACCGACGATCGTGATATTCGTATCGCCGCCGCTCAGGAATTTCTCGAACAGCTGGCCGAGCAATTGCAGCGCGACGTCCTTGAACGCGAGCGTCGGGCCGTGGAACAGCTCGAGCAGCCAATGGCGATGATCGAGTTGGACGAGCGGCGTCACCGCGTCGTGGCTGAAGCGGCCATAAGCGGCGCGGCACAGCTCGCGCAGTTCATCCTCGCTGAGCACGCCTTCGACGAAGGGGCGCATGATCCGCACCGCAGTCTCGGCATAGTCGAGCCCCGCGAGCGCGCGAATCTCATCAACCGACATCTGCGGCCATTTCGCCGGCACATAGAGCCCGCCGTCGCTGGCAAGGCCGGCCAAGGTTGCGGCACGAAAGTCGAGGGTCGGCGCGGAGCCGCGGGTGCTGATATATTCCATGACGGACACAGCGCCTAGCGGCGCGCCGTCACGGCTGCAAGCGGCGGCGGACCGCGAGGATGTAGATAATCAGCGCCACGATCGCGAAGAAAAACCATTGGAAGGCATAGGCAAGGTGATTGTTCGGCGTATCGTCGGCCGACGGCACCGCACTGGCGCGCAATCCTGCCGCGGGTTGATCGGCGATCAGCATTGCGCGCGCGGGCACAGCCTTGCCCATCACGCGCTCCATCACCGTCGGCTGCTCGGGCCCGGGAACGATCGTCCCCTGCACCGTCCCGCCCGTCCATCTGGGCGGCGCAAAATCGTCGCCGATGCCGACATCGACCAGCACGCCGGGCCCCTCGGCGCCGGTGCGGCAGTCGGCGATCATGCGGATTCCCGACTTGCCCTTGCGATCGGTGCCGCTGCGCGGGTCCCAGCGAACGGGTTCGAGGCAGACGACGCTGCTCTTGCGATACAGAAAGGCATCGGGAACGGGCGGCAGCTCGGGATAAGCGACCAGCGACGACATCGCCATGTTGCGCTGGAACAGCGCGATCAGCGCCTCTTTCTCGCTCTTGCGCTGAAGCTGCCAGACGCCGAGCGCGATCATCGTCGCGACCGCCGCGAGCACAAGGATCGTCGGGATCAGCGGCCAGCGCCGCGCAGGGGCCACGGATTCGGCGGGGTCAGTCATTCTTGTCCTCCACCTTGCGGCCCTCCGCCGCTTTCCGCTGATGCTCGCTCGCGAGCAGCGCGGCCTTGCCGACGCGCAGGCCATAGACGACCGCGGCGGCAGTCAGCGGCACCCACAGGATCACATGCACCCACAGGGGCGGGCGCACGACGGCATCGAGCGTCAGCGCAATCGCAATGAGCAACGCCCCGATGATCAGCGTCAGAAAAGCCGCAGGCCCGTCACCGACATTGTAGCGGCTGTAGTCGAGCGCGCAGACGCGGCACCGTTCCTCGAATTTCACCGGCCCGTCGAACAGCGTCGACGCGCCGCATTCGGGGCAGAGACCAAAAAGGGCAGCGCGCCAGACCGGCGGCTGCCCCTTTTTGATGTTGTCGCCTGCTGGCAATTTAGTGCGCGGCGACCGGCGCGCCCCAGCCGCCCCAGACATAGACGATGATGAAGAGGAACAGCCACACGACGTCGACAAAGTGCCAGTACCAGGCAGCGGCTTCGAAACCGAAGTGCTGCGTCGGGGTGAAGTGGCCCTTGTAGGTGCGGACGAGGCAGACGATCAGGAAGATCGTGCCGACGAGCACGTGGAAACCGTGGAAGCCGGTCGCCATATAGAAAGCCGAGCTGTAATTGCTCTGTCCGAAGCCGAACGGCGCGTGCGCATATTCATAGGCCTGGATCGCCGAGAAGATCGCGCCGAGGATGATCGTCAGCCACAGGCCCTTCTTGAGCCCTTCACGGTCGCCGTGGATCAGCGAATGATGCGCCCAGGTGATCGTCGTGCCCGAGCAGAGCAGGATCAGCGTGTTGAGCAAAGGCAGCGAGAAGGCGTCGATGACTTCGATGCCCTTCGGCGGCCACATGGTGATCGCCGCGGCGCCATCCTGGCCGAAGAGCGACGTGACCGCACCCTCGGCATATTCGATCGGCACCGGGAACAGCGAGAAGTCGAACCAGGCCCAGAACCAGCCGACGAAGAACATGACTTCCGAGGCGATGAACAGGATCATGCCATAGCGCAGGTGCAACTGGACGACCGGGGTATGGTCGCCGGCATGCGCTTCGTTGATGACGTCCGACCACCAGCTGAAGAAGGTGGCAATCACGCCCATGAAGCCGAGGCCGAGGACCCATTTGCCGACGCCGCCGAAATGATCGGCGTGCATCGCCATCACGAGCCCGAAGAACATCACGAGTGCCGCGACCGAGCCGATGAGCGGCCAGACGCTGGGATTTACGAGGTGATAGTCATGATGTTTCGCACCGGACATGGCGTGTTTCCCGTTTTTAGCAGCCCCAGCATGACGATTCCCCATCATCTGCCGGTCTTGTTAGACTCTTGTTCGCGGCCTTAGCTCGCCTTTTTACCCTCGTCTACTGGATCGGAGGGGTGGAAGGTGTAGCTGAGGGTGATTTCCTGCACGTCGCGCGCGTCGGGGTCGTCCTTGATCTTCGGATCGACGAAGAACAGCACCGGCATGCGCATCTGCTGCCCCGGCTCCAGCCGTTGCTGGGTGAAGCAGAAGCACTGGATCTTGGTAAAATATTTGCCCGCCTGGTCGGGCGTGACGTTGAAGCTGGCGGTCCCGACCACCGGATGCGCCGAATTATTCTCGGCGATAAAGATCGCCATGTCGCGCGCGCCGATGCTCACCGTATCGGTCGGATGCTCGGGATAGAATTTCCACGGCAGGTTCGGCGAGACATTGGCGTCGAAACGGACCGAGATCGTGTCCGACAATATCTTCGGTTCCGCGGCCGCCGCGACCGGATCAAAACGCTGCGTCGTACCGCCGAAACCGGTCACTCTGCAGAAAAGATCGTAGAGCGGCACCGCCGCGAAGCCGAGGCCCGTCATCGCGACAACCAGCATCGCGCAGAGAAAGGCCGTCTTCTTCACGAGAAAATCTGCATCTTTGCGATGGTGATGAAGAAGAACAGGATCGCGAGCGCGCCGAGCATCCAGGCCATCAGGTTCGCACGGCTGCGCTGACGACGGCGATATTCGGCTTCGTCGAAGGGTTCCCGTGTCGGTTCGTCGGTCATAGCGGCCACCAATGGTCGGCGACAACCGCGCCGAACAATATGAAGAGATAGGCGATCGAATAAGCGAACAGGCGCTTTTCGGGTTGCATCCGGTCGCCCTCGCCCGTCGCGCGCGTGCCGACCTGAATCGACATCAGCACGAAGACCAGCGACAGGATCGTCGCGGTCCAGCCATAAAGCGCGCCGGTATAGCCGAGCGGCCAGGGCACGATGGCACCGATCGCCATGATGACGGCGTAAAAGAGAATCTGGCGCCGCGTCGATTTCTCGCCCGCGACCACCGGCATCATCGGGATGCCTGCGGCGGCATAGTCCGAACGCACGAACAGCGCGAGTGCCCAGAAATGCGGCGGGGTCCACAGGAAGATCAGCAGGAAAAGCAGCACGGGCAGCGGCGCGATCGAACCCGTCGCCGCGACCCAGCCGATCAGCGGCGGGAATGCGCCGGCGGCACCGCCGATGACGATATTCTGCGGCGTCCGCGGCTTCAGCCACATCGTATAGACAAAGACATAGAAGAGGATCGAAACGGCGAGCAGCAAGGTCGCCTGCCAGTTCGACGCGAACAGCATCAGGAACAGCGAAAAGGCGGCCAGCCCGACGCCGAACTGCAGCGCGGTCTGCGGGTCGAGGCGGCCGGCGGGCAGCGGCCGGCCCGCGGTCCGCTTCATCTTGGCGTCCAGCCCCGCCTCATACCATTGATTGAGCGCGCCCGAAGCCCCTGCCCCCAGCGCAATCGCGAGGATCGAGGAGAAAGCGAGCACCGGCGGTACGCTCACCGGCGCCGCCAGTAGCCCGCACAGCGCGGTGAACACCACCAGCGACATGACGCGCGGCTTCGTCAGCGCGAACAGGTCGCGCCAATCGGCGGGAAGCGCCGTTTCGCCGTGGGTCAGGCTCTGCGCCATGGTCACTCCAGCCATCAGGGAAACGCCCCCTGCCTTAAATCAGCAGGGGGCGGAACCGATCAGGCGATACGCGGCAGTTCGTTGAACTGGTGGAACGGCGGCGGGCTCGACAGCGTCCATTCGAGCGTCGTCGCGCCTTCGCCCCACGGATTGTCGGCCGCCTTCTTGCCGGCGAACAGCGAGTAGAGGATGTTCGCGAAGAAGAAGAGCATGCCGACGCCCATGATCACATAGCCGTAGGACGAGATCAGGTGCCAATGCGCATAGGCTTCCGCATAGTCCGGGTAACGGCGCGGCATACCCTGCTGACCCAGGAAGTGCTGGGGGAAGAACATGACGTTCACGCCGATGAAGAAGATCCAGAAGTGCAGCTGGCCGAGAGCCTCGCTGTACATCCGGCCCGACATCTTCGGGAACCAGTAATAGAAGCCCGCGAAGAGCGAGAAGACCGCGCCCAGCGACAGCACATAGTGGAAGTGCGCGACGACATAATAGGTGTCGTGCAGGTTGGTGTCGACGCCGCCATTGGCGAGCACGACGCCAGTCACGCCGCCCACGGTGAACATGAAGATGAAGCCGAGCGACCAGACCATCGGGGTCTTGAAGCTCATCGAACCGCCCCACATGGTGGCGATCCAGCTGAAGATCTTGATGCCCGTCGGGACCGCGATCACCATCGTTGCCGCGGTGAAGTACATCTTCAGGTTCACGCTCATGCCGACCGTGAACATGTGGTGCGCCCACACGATGAAGCCGACGACGCCGATCGCGACCATGGCGTAAGCCATGCCGAGGTAACCGAACACCGGCTTGCGGCTGAAGGTCGAGATGATCTGGCTGACGATGCCGAAGCCCGGCAGGATCATGATGTACACTTCGGGGTGACCGAAGAACCAGAAGAGATGCTGATAGAGGACGGGGTCGCCGCCGCCAGCCGCATCATAGAAGGTGGTGCCGAAGTTGCGGTCGGTCAGCAGCATCGTGATCGCCGCAGCCAGAACCGGCAGCGCGAGCAGCAGGAGGAAGGCGGTGACCAGCACCGACCACACGAACAGCGGCATCTTGTGCAGGGTCATGCCCGGCGCGCGCATGTTGAAGATGGTGGTGATGAAGTTGATCGCACCAAGGATCGACGCCGCGCCCGCAAGGTGGAGCGAGAAGATCGCCATGTCGACCGCAGGGCCGACTGACCCGCTGGTCGACAGCGGAGCATAGACCGTCCAGCCGGTGCCGGCGCCATTGCCACTGCCGCCCGGAACGAACATCGATCCGACGAGCATGACGAACGCAACCGCCGTCAGCCAGAAGGACACGTTGTTCATCCGCGGGAACGCCATGTCGGGCGCGCCAATCATCAGCGGCACAAACCAGTTGCCGAAGCCGCCGATCATCGCCGGCATGACCATGAAGAACACCATGATCAGGCCGTGCGCGGTGATCATCACGTTCCAGAAATGCTTCGCCGCCGTCAGATCCTGCGCGCCGCCGAGCGCCTGCGCCCAGGTTCCCAACCACTGGATACCAGGGTGCGCAAGCTCGAGGCGCATCATGCCCGAAAGCGCGCCGCCGACGATGCCGGCGATGATCGCGAAGATCAGGTAAAGGGTGCCGATGTCCTTGTGGTTCGTCGACATGAACCAGCGGACAAAGAAGCCGGGCGTGTCGTGATCATGGTCATGATCGTGCGCATGGTCGTGGCCGTGCGCGGGTGCAGTCGCTGCGATATCGGTCATCTGTCGGACCCCTTATTAATTCTTGGCGGCCGGCGCGGCGGCGGGCGCCGCTGCCGGTGCAGCTTCGGGTGCGGCTTGCGCGGGGGCAGCAGCCGGCGTCGCGGCAGGTGCGGCAGCCGGAGCGGCGGCGGCAGGTGCCGGAGCAGCTGCGGCCGGCGCGGCGGCCTCGGGACCCTTGGGGTTGCCACCCTTCGAGCGGACCCAGGCTTCCCACTTGTCGACCGGGAGCACTTCGACGGCGATCGGCATATAGCCATGATCGACACCGCAGAGTTCCGAGCACTGGCCGTAATAGACGCCGACCTTGTTCGCGGTGAACGTCGTTTCGTTGGCGCGGCCGGGGACCGCGTCCATCTTGGTCCAGAAGGCCGGAACCGCAAAGCTGTGGATCACGTCGGCGCCGGTGATGATCAGCTTCACCTGACGGCCGACGGGAACGACCATGCGGTTGTCGACGGCGAGGTGATAGGGCTCACCGCGCGCGACGGCATCCTTCTCGGGCAGGATCTTCGAGACATATTCACCAATGCCCTGGTCGGGATAGGCATAGCCCCAATACCATTGGTAACCCGTGACCTTGATCGTCAGCGCGTCCTTCTTCGGCGGTTCATATTGCTGGGCCAGCAGCCGGATCGACGGCACCGCGATCACCGCGAGGATCAGCACCGGAATGGCGGTCCAGATGATTTCGATGAAGGTGTTGTGCGTCGTCTTCGAAGGCACCGGGTTCGCCTTGGCGCGGAAGCGGAACACGACCCACAACAGAAGACCAAGGACGATCAGCGTGATCACCGTGATGACGGGCAGCAGGATCACATGGTTGAACCAGTAAGCCTGTTCGCCGACGGGGCTGACCTGCGGCTGGAAATCGATGCCCGCGTCGACCGGCTGGCCGACACCGGGGGTCGGCTTCATCGGGACATAGGTTGCATCGCCAGCCGGAGCCGCTGCGGTCGTCGCGACCGGTGCTGCCGCCGGAGCAGCCGCATCGGCAGCAGCCGGAGCCGGATTCGCCGGAGCCGTTGCGGCGGGTGCTTCGGCCGGAGCCGCAGCAGGTGCCTGCGCATGGCCGGCGCCCATCGCGCCGAGCGACAAAGCCGCCGCAATTAACACCTTGATTACAGGGGTTTTCAAGCTCTTCATAAGGATAGTGCCGCCCGTTGCCTGTTGTTCTTATTGATGCCCCAGCCGGCCTTTCCCCACTGCTGGACACAGGTCCACGCAGCCATCGGACAGGCTGAATCTCGCGGGCGCTATAGACCCGCTTGCCGCTTGCCTCAAGCATCTCTAACACTATTTTGCGGCTGGATAATCTTCGCCGCTCAAACCCGCTCGCCCGTCACGGGCGAAGCACAGGACAAAAGAATAAATCTCCCATGACCGATGACGAAATCCTGGCCGAGTTCCGCGCCGCCGACGCCCTGCTGCAGGGCCATTTCCTGCTCTCCTCGGGCCGCCACAGCGAATATTATCTGCAATGCGCGCGCGTGCTGATGGATACCGAGCGTGCCGGACGCCTCGCCGTGGCGCTCGCGGCCAAGCTGCCGCGCGAGCTGAAACAGGCGATCGATGTCGTCGTGTCGCCCGCAATGGGCGGCGTCATCATCGGCCATGAAATGGGCCGCGCGCTCGGCAAGCCGGCGATTTTCGTCGAACGACCCACGGGCACCTTCGAACTCCGCCGTGGTTTCACGATCGATCCGGGCGCGAAAGTGCTGATGGTCGAGGATGTCGTGACCACCGGCCTGTCGTCGCGCGAAGCGATGGAGGCGGTGCGCGCCGCGGGCGGCGATGTGATCGCCGAGGCCGCGCTCGTCGACCGCTCGGCGGGCAATGTCGAGCTTGGCGTGCCCTTCTATCCGCTCGTCGCAATCAATTTCCCGACCTATGCCGAGGACGAGCTGCCGCCAGAGCTGGCAGGAAGCGAAGCGGTGAAGCCCGGTAGCCGGAGCAACGCGGCTTGACCGGCGCCTCGCCTTCGCGCCTGCGGCTCGGCGTCAACATCGACCATGTCGCGACGATCCGCAACGCGCGCGGGGGCGAGCATCCCGATCCGGTGCGCGCGGCGGAAATCGTCGCGGCCGTCGGCGGCGACGGCATCACCGCGCATCTGCGTGAAGACCGGCGCCACATCCGCGACGACGACCTCAAACGCATCCAGGCCGCAACCGACCTGCCGCTGAACCTCGAAATGGCGGCGACCGACGAGATGCTCGAGATCGCGCTGCGCCACAAACCGCACGCCGCGTGCATCGTCCCCGAAAAGCGCGAGGAGCGCACGACCGAGGGCGGGCTCGACGCGGCGGGGCAGCATAATCATCTCGCCCCCATCGTCGCGCGACTGAACGACGCGGGCATCCGCGTCAGCCTGTTCATCGAACCCGACGCGCGCCAGATCGAGGCGGCGATGCGCCTCCGCGCCCCCGTCGTCGAATTCCACACCGGCCGCTACGCGCATGTCGAGGGCGAGGAACGCGCCGCGGAACTGCGCCGCCTCGCCGACGCCGCCGCGCTCGCATGGAAGAATGGCATCGAACCGCACGCCGGCCACGGGCTGACCTATGAGAATGTCGTCCCCGTCGCCGCAATCCCGCAGCTCGCCGAACTCAACATCGGCCATTATCTGATCGGCGAAGCGATCTTCACCGGGCTCGACCCCGCGGTGCGCCGCATGCGCGCGCTGATGGATGAGGCGCGGGGCGCATTGTGATCATCGGCCTCGGCTCCGACCTTTGTAATATAGAGCGTATCCAGGCGTCGCTCGACCGCTTTGGCGAACGCTTCGAAAATCGCGTCTTCACCGATGTCGAACGCGCCAAGGCGGCGCGGCGCCCCTTCACCCGCGCCGGAACCTACGCCAAGCGCTTCGCCGCGAAGGAAGCCTTTTCGAAAGCCGTCGGCACCGGCTTCAAACGCGGCGTCTTCATGAAGGACATCGGCGTCGTCAACGCGCCCTCGGGCGCCCCTACGCTCGCACTCACCGGCGGCGCCGCCGAGCGGCTCGCGCAGATGATCCCATCGGGCCACACCGCACATATTCATTTGACGCTGACCGACGACCATCCCTGGGCGCAGGCGTTCGTCATCATCGAAGCAATCAAGGACTGAGATACATATGGCGAAGGACAAGTCGAAGGGTGACGAAAGCTGGGGCAAGCTGATCCGCGATGTCGTGGTCATCCTGCTACTCGTGCTCGGCATCCACAGCTGCGTCGCCAAGCCCTTCTATATCCCGTCCGATTCAATGATGCCCGTGCTGCGTAATGGCGACCGGCTGATCGTCAGCAAATATCCCTATGGCTGGTCCTATTCTTCCGTAAGCTTCCACCTCGCGCCCAAGATAGCGGGGCGCCTGTTCGGCAAGCTGCCTGAGCGCGGCGACATCGTTGTGCTCGAACATCCGGTGACGCGGATCGACTATATCAAGCGCGTGATCGGCCTGCCGGGCGATACGGTCGCACTGCGCAACGGCGAACTCAGCATCAACGGCAAGCCGGTGAAGCGCGAAGTCCAGCCGATGCTGGCGATCCCGGTCGATCTCAATACCCCCGGTCCCGACAGCAGCCTGTTCCGGTTCGTCACCAGGGACGCGAGCGGCAAGGAAACCCTCGAATTGCCGATCGTGCGCGAAACGCTTCCCGGCGGCGCGACCTTCGACACGATCGACATGGGGCCCGGCTACACCACCGACGATTATGGCCCGGTCACGGTGCCCGCCAACCACGTCTTCCTGATGGGCGACAACCGCGACGGCAGCGCCGACAGCCGCGTCGACACGAACCAGAAGGGCCTCGGCGGCCCCGTCCCCTTCGATGCCATTGCCGGACGCGCCGAGATCATCAGCTTTTCGACCGATGGAACTGCCGAGTGGTATAACCCATTGAGCTGGTTTAACGCCTTGCGTTCGGGACGCGCGGGAACCGACCTGCGCCCCGAACGTCAGGGCAGCTAAGACAATAGGGAACAAGACATGGCGGCGACACGAAAACCGGCAGCAACGCGAACCGCCGCCAGCGCCGCCGCCAAGGCTGAGGCACATAAGGAAGCCCCTGGCCCGACCGAAATCCGCAGCCAGCTCGTCCGCACCGAATTGCTCAAGGCCGGCGTCTGGATCGGCCTCGCGCTGCTCATCGGCCTCTGCATCATCCTCATCCAGCCGATCCTGCTGATCTTTGCCGGCATCGTCATGGCATCGATGCTCGACGGCGGGACGCGTCTGCTCGGCCGCGGGCTGCCGATCGCGCGCGGCTGGCGCCTCCTCATCGTCTGCCTGTCATTGCTCGCCTTCCTCGTCTGGACGGTCATGTTCGCGGGCTCACAGATCGCCGATCAGGCCGCGACCCTGCAAACCGTCGTGATGGCCCAGATCGAGCGCATTGCCGAATGGGCGAGCGACCACGGCATGGGCAATTTCCAGCTCGATACCAAGACGATCACCGACAATATCGCCGGCACCGTCGGCCGGGTCACTGCCGCGGTCGGCACGGTGCTCGGCGGGCTCACCAGCCTCGTGATGATCCTCGTCCTCGGCATCTTCATCGCGATCGAGCCGCGGCTTTACGAGCGCGGCGTCGCTTGGATGCTGCCGATGAAGAGCCGCGAGAATTTCTACATCACCACCGCGCGCATGGGTTTCACCCTCCGCCGCCTGATGGCAGGGCGCCTGCTCGGCATGTTGGTCGAAGGCATCGGAACCTGGCTCGCCTGCATGGCGGTCGGCATTCCGATGGCGGCCTTGATGGGCCTCCTCACCGGCCTGCTCGCCTTCATTCCGAATATCGGCGCGATCGTGTCGGGCGTGCTGCTCGTCCTCGTCGGCTTCTCTGCGGGGACCGACACCGGCATCTGGGCGATCGCGATCTATTTCATCGTCCAGACGGTCGACGGTTATCTGATCGTCCCGATGGTCGCGAAAAAGACCGTCGACCTTGCCCCCGCGCTCGTCCTCGGCGCGCAGATATTGTTCGGCGCGCTGCTCGGCCTGATGGGCCTGTTCCTCGCCGACCCGATCGTCGCGATGATCAAGGTCGCGCTGGAACGCGAGGCCGAACGCAACGCCGACAAAACAAAAACGGCGGCGGGCAACTGAGCCCACCGCCGCAATTGTTTCGCTAAGTCCGCTGGTTTTACTGCGGCGGCATGCCCGGGGGCGGGCCGCCGGGACCACCCGGACCACCCTGCATCTGTTGCTGCTGCATCATCTGCTGCTGTTGCTGCATCTGCTGCTGCAGCGCGCGCACCTCGGCCTCCGAACGGAAGTCGAGCAAGGTCACGTCGAAGTGCAGCGTGCTGCCCGCCGGGATCGGCCCAACGGCGCGGTCGCCATAGCCGAGCTGCGCCGGGATGGTGATCTTATATTCGCCGCCCTTTTTCATGCGGGTCAGCGCTTCCGAAAAGCCCGGAACGACCTGCGCGACCTGCATCGGCGCCTGTTCGTTCGCGTCAAAGACGGTGCCGTCGTCGAGCTTGCCTTCATATTTCACGAGGACAACGTCGGCCTTGGTCGGGCTCGGCCCGGTGCCTTCCTTGACGACTTCGAACCCGATACGCGGGGTCATGTGCCAGGCAAAGGCTGCGCCCGCGACCAGCAGCGCCGCGAGGCCGAACCACATCAGCCACAGCCCGCCCTTGCTCACCGGACGCAATGGAACCGTCGTTACACTCATCTTGGATGATCCTTCCGCTGCCCCGGCCGGGGCGAAAATGCTGGCGAGGCCTATAGGCGGAGCGGCGCCGGGCGGTCCAGAGGCAATTATGCGCGCGCCGCGCTTATCCGCTGATGTCTGCTTTGGGGTGGGTAGCTGCCCTTTGTGAACCCCGGCGAAAGCCGGGGCCCAGTGCGGAAACGCCAAGGTCAGCGTTGAAATTCTGGGCCCCGGCTTTCGCCGGGGTTCACACCTCTATCGGCCGCTTCCGGTCGCCAGCCGTCGATGCCCTCAGCCCAGCGCCGCAGCGAGCCGCTGGCGAAGCGCGACCAACGCCTCGACCGGGATTCCCGTCGCACCCCGCGCCGGCGCGGCGCTATCGAGCGCCTCGCGCATCAATGGCGCGCGCGCGGTCGGCGCCGCCCCCGGCTCGGACAAAGCCTTGCGCGCACCCTCGACGGTAAATCCCTGCACATGCAGAAGATGGTGGATACGCTCAGCGAGCGCGACGTCTTCGGAGCGATAGTAGCGGCGGCGCCCCGACCGCTGGAGCGGCTTCAGCTGCGGGAAACGCGTCTCCCAATATCGCAGCACATGCGTCGGAACGCCGATGCGCACCGCGAGTTCGCCGATGGCGAGCATTGCGCCTGACGCTTTACCGCCATCGTCGGTCAGGTCAGAACCCGACATCAGGTCAGGCCCGGTTTATTTGCCGGCAACGCGGGCTCGCATCGTCTGACTGGCGCGAAAGGTCATGACGCGTCGCGGCAGGATCGGCACTTCGATGCCGGTCTTAGGATTGCGGCCGATCCGCTGCGCCTTGTCGCGCAGCACAAAGGTGCCGAAGCCCGAGATTTTGACATTCTGACCGACCGCAAGCGCGTCGGACATATGATCGAGAATCGATTCGACGATCGACGCCGATTCATTGCGCGACAGGCCGATCTGCTGGTTGATCCGCGTCGCAATGTCGGCCCGTGTGAGCGTCCCTGCTGTCATGTTGATCCCTTCCCCCTCACTGAAGCGAATATGGTCATTCGTTCCCCGGACAGCCCCCACCGTCACGAGTCCCGTTAGCATATGTAACAAATGCGAATTAATCCGCCAAACTGAAACGGATGGAGCGAGAAGTTGACGCGCCGGATCGAAGCGTCAGACGCGCAGGACCGCAGCGCCCCAGGTAAAGCCGCCGCCCATCGCTTCGAGCACGACCAGATCGCCGCGCTTGATCCGCCCGTCGCGCACCGCAAGGTCGAGCGCGAGCGGCACCGACGCCGCCGACGTGTTGGCGTGCTGATCGACGGTCAGAACGACGCGTTCGGCCGGCAAACCCAGCTTTTTCGCGGTTGCGTCGATGATCCTTTTGTTCGCCTGATGCGGCACCACCCAGTCGATTTGCTCGGCCGAGAGGCCCACATCGGCCATCACTTCGCCCAGCACCGAGGCGAGGTTGGTCACGGCGTGACGGAACACTTCGCGGCCCTGCATACGGACATGGCCGACGGTGCCGGTGGTCGACGGACCGCCGTCGACATAGAGCATGTCTGCGTATTTTCCCTCAGCATGCAAACGCGTTGCGAGGATGCCCCGATCGTCGTCGACATCCTGTGCCGACAGCACGACGGCGCCCGCGCCATCGCCAAAGAGGACGCACGTCGTGCGGTCTTCCCAGTCGAGGATGCGGCTGAAGGTTTCGCTGCCGATCACCAGCGCATGTTTCGCGGCACCGGTGCGCAGCATCGAGTCGGCAACCGACACGGCATAAAGGAAGCCCGAACACACGGCGGCGACGTCGAAGGCGATGCAGTCGGGCGTGCCGAGCAGCGCCTGCACCTTGGTCGCGCTCGCCGGGAAAGTATTGTCGGGAGTCGCGGTCGCCACGATGATCAGGCCGATGTCGGCTGCTTCGAGCCCGGCGGCCGCCAGCGCCTGCTTCGCGGCATCGGCGCCCAGCGTCGCGGTCGTCTCGTCGGCCTCGGCGATATGGCGAAAGCGGATGCCGGTGCGCTCGACGATCCATTCGTCGCTGGTGTCGACACGCTCGGCGAGTTCGGCGTTCGAAACGCGGTTACGCGGCAGCGCCGAGCCGGTGCCGGCCAATATGGCGCGCAGCGTCATGCCGCGGCGCCGCTACGGAAATTCGCGAGATCTTCAGTCACCTGACGCGTGATATCCTTTTCGATCAGCTCGGCGCAGAGGTGCACGCAATTGGCGACCCCCTTCGCGTCCGCGCTGCCATGGCTTTTGAGCACCACGCCGTTGAGGCCGAGGAACACTGCGCCATTGTGATTATTGGGATCGAGATGATGCTTGAGCAATTCGGTCGCGGGGCGCGAGATCAGGAAGCCGATCTTCGAGCGCGTCGAGCTGGTGAAAGCGCGGCGGAGCAAATCGGTCACGAAACGCGCCGTTCCCTCGATCGTCTTCAAGGCAATATTGCCCGAAAATCCGTCATGGACGATCACATCGACATCGCCGCGCGACAATTTGTCGCCCTCGATAAAGCCCGTGAAGTCCATCGGCAGCCCATGCGCCTCGCGCAGCCGCGCCGCGGCGTCGCGAATCTCGTCGGTGCCCTTCAGTTCTTCGGTGCCGATGTTGAGCAGCGCAACGCGCGGCTTTTCGAGCCCCATCGCGGTGCGTGCATAGGCGGCGCCCATCACAGCGAACTGGATCAGATTGTTGGCGTCGCAATCGGTGTTGGCGCCAAGGTCGAGCATGACGACGTCATTGGCGCCGAGCGTCGGCAGCAACGCCGCGAGCGCCGGTCGGTCGATCCCCGGCATCGTGCGAAGCGCGAGTTTCGCCATCGCCATCAGCGCGCCGGTGTTACCCGCGGACACGGCGCCGCCGGCATCGCCGCGCTTCACCGCGTCGATCGCCAGCCCCATCGAGGTGCTTTTCGCCTTGCGGATCGCCTGGCTCGGCTTGTCCTCGCCCGTCACCACGCCGTCGGTGTGGATGATATCCGACGCCGCGCGCAGGTTCGGGTGGTTTTCAAGCGCCGCCTTGATCTGCACCTCGTCGCCGACGAGGAGGAAGCGGAGGCCGTCATGCTTGTGGCGCGCCATTGCGGCGCCGGCGAGCATCATGCGCACGCCGACGTCACCGCCCATCGCATCGATTGCGATTCGCGGTGTCAGTACCATTTAATGCCCTCCGGCCTGATTTTTACGCGCCGACCGACACCACTTCGCGGCCATTATAATGGCCACAGGCGTTGCAGAGGTTGTGCGGGCGCTTCAGCTCGCCGCAGTTCGGGCATTCCTGAAAGGCTTCGACCTTCAGGCTGTCGTGGCTGCGACGCATGCCGCGCTTCGAGGGCGAGGTTTTTCGCTTGGGAACGGCCATGATATTTCCTGCATTCTTAAAGTGTGTGTCACGAATCGGCTACCCGGATTTGTCACCCCGTCGCCGGAAATGACTGGCCCGCCCGCCGTGCGAAGGCTTGTTCCTGCCTGTATCAGCCAAGAAAAATCTTCCGCCGGAGGGTGCCTCAACGCCAGATGGTGTCGGGTGCCGGATCGGGCGGGGCTATAGCGTTTTTGCCCGCAAAGGCAAGCCCCGAGGCGTGGACTATCCTGTATCGCCTTCCCCCTTCTTTCGTCACCCCGGACTTGATCCGGGGTCCACCGGAGCCGCGACGTCATAGACCCCGGATCAAGTCCGGGGTGACGAGGAAGAAAAAGCCGCGCTTGCCCAGCCCTTCCTACGATGCCACACCTCCCCTCAACGCTGGATCAACCGGCCAATTATAAGGGGGAAGCCAAATGATAATCTTGCCGATCAGCCTGACGATCGCCGCCGGCGCGGCACTGCTCAACCTGTGGCTTTCGGTTCGCGTGGGGCGCGTCCGCACGAAAGAAAAGGTCTTTATCGGCGACGGAGGCAACGACCTGCTCACGCGGCGGATGCGCGCGCACAGCAATTTCGTCGAAAATACAGCCTTCGTGCTGATCCTTCTCGCGCTCGTCGAACTCGGCCTAGGCTCGTCGATGTGGCTGTGGGGGGTCGGCGCGCTCTATCTTCTCGGCCGCATCTTCCATGCGCTGGGCATGGACGGGATGATGTGGGGCCGCATGGTCGGCACCGTGATCACGATGCTGACCCAGCTGGGCCTCGCAATCGGCGCGCTGGCGATCGTCTACCTGACCCCGACCAGCATCACCACGACCGAGATCGTCGAAACCGAAGTCGCCGCGCCGAAGTAACTCGGCCTAGTTGCCAAGCGCCATATCGCTCACGAACGGATTGGTCCGCCGTTCGTGGGCGAAATTGCTGTGTGCGCCATGCCCCGGCAAGAAGGTCGTGTCGCCGCCGAGCGGCCACAGCTTTTGCGTGATCGAATCGAGCAATTGCTGATGATTGCCGCGCGGAAAGTCGGTGCGGCCGATCGATCCCTGAAAGATCACGTCGCCGACGATCGCCAGCTTCGACGGCGCATGGTGGAAAACGACATGCCCCGGCGTGTGCCCCGGGCAATGAATGACGTCGATGGTGAGATTGCCGACGGTCACCGTATCGCCATCGACGAGCCAGCGATCGGGCTCGAAGGATTCGCCGACCATGCCGAAGCGGGCGCCATCCTGAGCAAAGGCGTCGATCCAGAAACGGTCATCCTCGTGCGGTCCCTCGATCGGCACGCCCAGCTCCTTCGCAAGCATCCCCGCCTGTCCGCAATGATCCATATGACCATGCGTCACGAGGATCTTCTCGACCTCGACCCCGGTCTGGCGCGCCGCATCCTTCAGCTTGTCGAGATCGCCGCCCGGGTCGACAAAGGCCGCCTTGTTCGTCGCGGTGCACCACAAAAGGGTGCAATTCTGCTGGAAAGCGGTGACGGGCACGATCGCGGCGCGAAGCGGAGGATTGGGAGCATTCATAGCGCTCGATGTGGGGAAATGCGCGCCGATTGGCAAGTCCGCGCCTCAGCGCAGCGTCATCGTATCGCCTTCGACGTTCACCGCCGCCAGTTTCGAGAGGAAGCTCTGCCCGAGCAGCGATACGCCCATATCGGCGTCGATAACCGCCGCCTGCACACGCCGCACCTCGATCCCCTCGACTTCGACGCTGTCGAGCGTGACCATCCGCATCGGCACGACGCCGCCCGCGGTGTTCGCGCTACCGCCGACGGGAAGATCGTCGACGTTGATCCCGATCGCTTCGGCATCGCTCCGGGTCAGCGCGACAACCGACGCGCCGCTGTCGACGAGCATGCGAATGTTCCGCCCGTCGATCTCGGTATCGGCATAGAAATGCGAATCGCCCGAACGCGCGAGCAACACCTCGCTCGGCCGGCCCGAACCGCCATTGGCCTGGGCTGCGGCCAACGACCGGTCCTTGCGGACCTTGTGCGTCGTCCAATTGTCGTGATTGCCCGCAATGACGTTCGTCGGTTTGACGACGTCATCGGACGAAGACTGGCTGGCGATGCCCGCCAAGCCGACTGAAACTGCCGCGATCACCGCAGCCAACCCAAGAAAGCGCCCCAACATGAGGCGCTTTCTTGCAGAAGAGAGTTGGAGATTGGTTAAGCCGGCTCGCGGGCCGGTCGACCGTCGTGACTTATGCTATATTGCGCCACCCCTTTTGCGTCGATGGAGATTTCAACGCAAATGTACGGACGCCGCGGCGCCACCGCCGCATCGGCTTCCAAAATCGGCCATAATCCAGCCGCTGCGCTAGCTTGGGTCGCGGCACAGGCGATCCCTCTTGTCGTGCGTTGCATATCGGCACGATTGCCGGCGACTGTTTCGGCATCGGCCCAAAGCGGGGTCCGCCATCCGAGAATCTCGACTTTGGGATCATCCAGCAGCGGAATCCGCTCGTCTTCAGTGAGTATCGCGACATGCCTATCCCATCGCGGCGGCTCCCCGATATAGGCGACGTTGTATCCAGTTGCGGACCTGTATGGGAGGAATCTCTGCAACGCGTCGCGGTCACCTGATCGAAATGCAATCAAAAGGGGGGCGAATGCCGCGGCGAGTTTCTCACGCGCCGGCCCATCCGCCATCGGTGCCAGATTGCCCAGCCCGGGCGCAGTCCTCGCGGTCAGGCGCACGGGATCAGCGGGTCCCGTTTCCTTGATTTCGTTCGCTTCAATATAGAATCCCTTGCTGAAAGAACAGAAGCCGCCAACCACTTTTCCTGGCCCCAGGGTCTTCACTTGTTCGTGCAGCGCGTCGCAATCACCGATCCGGCCCACAACACGTGCCGCGACTTGGGGAAGGCTATAGTCGCGGCCGTAGAGACCGAGGATCGCCCCGGTACTGGACGGGTCATTGTAAATCCGCTGCAACCGATAGCGCGCAAGATTGTCAGCCTGAAGCGTATCACCCCTCGCCCAGCCATCGGTGGAAACACATCGACCGACCGCCTTGCTGCCGAGCGCGACAATCTCGGCGACTGTCATTCCCGGACTGTCGGCAGGGCATGTCGGCTTGGGCGAGCTCTCGGCTGCCGTGGCTGGCACCGAATACAAGCCGAACGGAACTGCGAGAGCGAAAAGCGAATATGCGAGGCGCGTCGTCATACTGTCTCCATCCATGCAGGCCGCGACGAAACTGGGACATTCTCCGTCCGCCGATGCTCGACCGACCAGCCAAGCTCGGGATATGCGATGACCTGCCGTTTCTCATCCGCCTCGGTGATCGGCACGACGACCAGCCGCCGGTTGACCTTTTGCCGCCAGTTCATCCGCGCAGTATTTTCCTGCCCGACATAACAGCCCTTGGTGAAGCTGACGCCATTGAGCTCGGCGGCGTTGCATTCGAGCCAGAGCGTCGTGCCATCGCCCAGTTCCGCCCGCCCCTCGGTAACGCCGAGCGACAGCCGGTGTGCGCGCCACGCCGCGTCAGCGCCCTCGCCTTCACCCGCCGGCGCAAGCCAGCGCTGGCCGAGTTCGGGCAGCCGCGGATCGACGACGCCGAGATCGCCTTCGGGCGCCCAGTGGACGCACAGCTCCTCCTCGCGTTCGATCGTGATCGCGCGCCGCAAACGATAGAGCGTCAGCCTTTTGGCAAGGTCGCCCGCCGCATCGCGCTCGCAATCGATGAGAATATCGTCGCCGTCGCCCCAGATCAGGAAATCGAACAGCGCTTTGCCCTGCGCCGTCAGCAGCGCCGCCCACACTGGCAGATTGCCCGATGTGTCGTTGGTGACGAGACCTTGCAGAAAGCCGCGGACGTCGTCACCCGACAGACGGATGAGGGCGCGGTTGACCAATGTGGTCGAGAGGGTGGTATTGCCCATGGCGATAATCTAGTGACGCCCCAGCCAAAGCCAAGCCCACTATCGACGAGTCTTTTCGATGACCGACCGCCTGACGATCCGCCGCCCCGACGATTGGCATGTCCATCTGCGCGATGGCGCGATGCTCAGCCATGTCGCGCAATATACCGCGCGCCAGTTCGCGCGCGCGATCATCATGCCCAACCTGTCGCCGCCGGTCACCACCGCCGAGGAAGGCCGCGCGTACCGCGACCGCATCAACGCCGCCGTCCCCACCGGGCTCGACTTCACCCCGCTGATCGTCGCCTATCTCACCGACCATAGCGATGCCGACGAAATGGCGCGCGGCCATGCTGAGGGGGTGTTCACCGCAGCGAAACTCTATCCCGCGCACGCCACCACCGGCAGCGCGCATGGCGTCACCGACATCGCAAAGATTATGCCCGTGCTCGAACACATGGCAGAAATCGGCATGCCGCTGCTGATCCACGGCGAGGTCACCGACCATGACGTCGACATCTTCGACCGTGAGGCGGTGTTCATCGACCGCACGCTGAAAGGCCTGGTGCGCGACCTGCCGGACCTGAAAATCGTGTTCGAACATATCACGACGGCCGAAGCCGTCGATTTTGTGACGGCCGCACCCGCCAATGTCGCCGCGACGATCACCCCGCAGCATCTCCACATCAACCGCAACGCGATGCTCGTCGGCGGCATTCGCCCGCACGCCTATTGTCTGCCCGTCGCGAAGCGCGAGCAGCACCGGCTCGCCGTGCGCGCCGCCGCAGTGTCGGGTTCGCCCAAATTCTTCCTCGGCACCGACAGCGCGCCGCACGCCGTGCACACCAAGGAGGCTGCCTGCGGCTGCGCCGGCATCTTCAACGCGCCCTACGCGCTCGAATCCTATATCCAGGTCTTCGACGAGGAAGGCGCGCTCGACAAGTTCGAGGGCTTCACCAGCGAGCACGGCCCGAATTTCTACGGCCTGCCGCTCAACACCGGCACCATCACGCTCGAACGCGGCGAAACCGTCGTGCCGGACAAAATCGGCGAAGTCGTCCCCTTCCACGCCGGCGAAACGCTCGGCTGGCGGCTGGCCTGATATCCTCTCGTCACCCCGGACTTGATCCGGGGTCCATGACTTCAGCGCCGCAGTGGATGCCGGATCAAGTCCGGCATGACGAGAAAACTATGCCGCCGGCATCATCCGGTCGGCGCGCATCTTGCGCCACATGTCAAAGCTGAACACCGCAATGCTGACCCAGATCAGCAGGAAGCAGACGAGCTGCGCGGGTTTCAGCGGCTCGTGGAACACGAACAGGCTGAGCAGGAAGGCGATGCTCGGCGCGAGATACTGCACGAAGCCGAGCGCGGCATAGCTCATCCGCCGCGCCGCGGTCGCGAACAGCAGCAGCGGCACCGCGGTAACGACCCCGCCCGCCGCGAGCAGCCAGCTGATCCCCGCCGCCGACCCGAAACCGCGCCCGTCGCCGATCCAGATATAATAAGCCGCACCGGCAATTGAGAGCGGCAGCAGCAACGTCGTCTCGATCGCGAGACCCGGCAGCGAGCCCACCGGCACGATCTTGCGGATCAGGCCATAGGTGCCGAAGCTGAACGCCAGGGTCAGGCTGATCCACAGCGTATCGAGCGCACCCGCGAGCAGGATCGCAACGCCGATCCCGGCGATGACGACCGCAAGCGCCTGAAGCCGCGACAGTCGTTCGCCGAGGAAAATCATCCCCAGCATCACATTGACCAGCGGATTGAGATAATAGCCAAGGCTCGCCGCGAGAACATGGTCGGTGAAGATCGAATAGATATAGACGAGCCAGTTGAGCGCAATCAGCACCGAACTCACCAGCAGCATCCGCAGCACGCGCCAATCGCGGAGCGCCGCCAAATATTCGCCGATCTGGCGGCGGAACGCCATGATCAGGAAACAGAGCGGCAGCGACCAGACGATCCGCTGCGCCAGCACCTCGACCGGCGGCACGCTCGACAGCAGTTTGAAGAAGAGCGGGACGAAGCCCCAGATCAGATAGGCGCTGATCGCAAAGGGCAAGCCGCCCTGATGGCTCCCCGCGGGGGCGGAAGGCTGGTTCATGATCGTCTAGCCCGGCTGGATCAGATGATGCCGCCGCCGAGCATCAGGCGAATGACGCCGATGACGATGACGACGATATTGAGGTTCCGCCCGCTCGTCTTGTCCGACATCGCGCCCAGCGCGAGTCCGACGACCGCAAAGGGCACGATCACCCAATTCGCCCAGCCGAGCAGCGGGATGAACGCAAAAACGGCCAGAACCAAGGCGATAGCGCCAATGACGAGCGATCCGATATTGAGCATGCCAAGGTTCTCGCATGCCGCCGCCGATGCGGCAAGGCCCTTTCGGTTCGTCGATGAAAGCGCTCAACTCGTCTTGTTGCCTTGGGTTAATGCAACGGCTTTGCGGCCCGGCTCGTTTTTCCCGTCGAAGCGCCACTCTTGTGCAAACGGGATGAGGCGCCGAACCAGGAAAGGACTTTTTATGCGTAGTTTCACCAAGGGCCTGATGGGCGCTTTTGCTGCCGCCAGCGTCGCGCTGACCGCGCCTGCCTATGCAGCTATTGCGGCTCCGGCGAAGGCCGAAGGCTTCCATCAGCTCGACCAGTCGTCGAACTTCTATCGCAAGAAGGATCGCCGCTATTACGCCCGCGACGAACGGATCAGCCGCAATACCCGCGTGTGGCGCGGCGAAGACGGCCGTTATCGCTGCAAGAAGGATAATGGCACGACCGGCCTCCTGATCGGCGGCGCGGTGGGCGGTCTCGCCGGCCACGAAATCGCTGGCGGCGGCGACAAGCTGCTCGGCACGATCATCGGTGCCGGTGCCGGCGCCCTCATCGGCCGCGAAGTCGACCGCGACAAATATCGCTGCCGCTAAGGCACAAACGCCAACCGTCTCGCGTGTGAGTTTGGACCCCTCCGCTCACGCCCGCTGATGGCGAGGGCGCCGGTTTCACCGCCGGCGCCCTCAAGCGTATCCGCTTGCCCAAACCCTCCTCTTGCCGCAGAACCGGCGGCCATCCGCTGCGGGAGAGAGATTATGCTGAATGGCCCCCTGCTCGTCACCGAACGGCTGATCCTGCGGCCACCCGCGACCGAGGATTTCGACGGCTTCGCCGAAATGTGCGCCGAAGAAGAGACGATGCGCTTCATCGGCGGCACCTGTCCGCGCTCCGCAGCGTGGCGCATGTGGTGCACGCTCGCAGGCGCCTGGCACATTCGCGGCTTTTCGATGTTCTCGGTTATCGAACGCGCGACCGGCGAATGGGTCGGGCGCCTCGGCCCATGGGAGCCCGACGGCTGGCCCGCACCCGAGATCGGCTATGGCGTGCGCGCCAAATTCGCCGGCAAGGGCTATGCGCTCGAAGGCAGCGTCGCCGCGTGCGATTTCGCGGTCGAATTCCTCAAATGGCCCGAGCTGATGCACAGCATCGACCCCGCCAATACGCGCTCGCAGGCGCTGGCAAAGCGGCTCGGCGCGACCAACAGCGGCCCGACCCGCCTCCCCGCGCCCTTCGAGGACGCGCCGGTCGACGCCTGGACGCAGAGCGCCGACGCGTGGCGCATCAAGCGCAAGGAGTTCCTGCCGTGAGCGACCAGCATATCGACCCCGAGCGCGAACAGTTCGATGCGTTCAAGGCGCTGCCGCGCGACACCGTCATCCACATGCTCAACCTCGTCCGTTTCAAGGACAAGGCGACCTACCCCGACGGCCACCTGCTGGCGGACGAGGGGCTCTCCGGCGCCGAAGCCTATCGCCGCTATGGCGTCGACAGCGGCCCGGTTTTCCAGCGCGTCGGCGGCCGCGTTGTCTGGACCGGAACGATGGAAGCGATGGTGATCGGCCCCGCGGGCGAACATTGGGATGCAGTGTTCATCGCCGAATATCCCGGCAGCGCCGCCTTCATGGAAATGGTCACCGATCCCGTGTATCGCGAGGCGGTCGTCCACCGCCAGGCTGCGGTCGAAACGTCGCGGCTGATCCGCTGCGCGCCAAAAGCGTCTCGCTCCGAGACAGTTTTCGGCTGAGAAAGCCCCGCGCGTTAACGCATTTTATTTGGGCCTTTTTGAGCGAAATCGGGCATTCCCTGTAAAGGATAAGGGAGTGTTAGCGATGATATTGCGCGGAAAATGGCTGGTCACCGGCTTGCTGATGGCGGCGGCACCGCTCGCCGGGTGCCGGGACAATCCCACGGCCAAGGCCGACCTCGCGCCGCTCGACGACGGGCTGACGAGCGACGATCCCGCGATCAAGGGCTCGCTCGAAGACAAGATCATGGTCGACCCCAAGCTTGCTGGGCAGTCGAACAAGAATGCCGTGGGTCCGGGCAACAAACCCGTCGACGGCGGCGTTCCCGGCATCGCGGGCGGCAAGGCCGCGACCGCCGCCGAAGCTGCGGCGGCGCAGGCTGCGGGCAAATTGCTCACCGCGCCCAAGGCCCTGCCCTTTGAGGCCGGCTGCGACGGCTGCGAAACGCAAAAGCGCCCCGTCACGATCGGCGCGCTCGCGCGCGACCAGCAAAAGGGGAGCTGCGACGCCAAGCTGACCTACAGCAACGCATGGGCCGACCGCCTGCCCGCCGCATTCAAAGTCTATCCGCGCGCAACGCTCCGCGAAGCCGCGGGCATCGCCGGCGGCAAGTGCAACATCCGCGTCGTCAATTTCCAGACCGCGGCGTCGATTCAGGGCGTGCTCGACTATTATCACACGATGGCGATCCGCGCGGGCTACACCAGCGACCACCGCGTCAACGGCAACGAACATATGCTCGGCGGGACGAAGGGCGACCTCGCCTATGTCGTGATGCTGCGCCGCGACGGCGGCATGACCGACGTCGACCTGGTGGCGTCAGGCGGCAAATAAGCCAGTCATAGAAACCACAGAAAAAGGCCCCGGGGAGAGGGATCCCGGGGCCTTTTTCTTTGCTTGCGTGACGAGCAAGCGGTCAGATCTTGTCGCCGAGCGCGCCCTGGATCTTGCCCTTCAGATTCTGGGCCTCGCCCTTGCGCTCCTGCGCTTCGCCTTCGGCACGAAGGCGTTCGTTGTCGGTCGCCTTGCCGGCTGCCTGCTTCACATTGCCGGCAGCTTCATTGGCGATGCCTTTTGCCTTTTCGGTCAGTTCACCCATGGGGAATCTCCTTGGCTTTCCAGAGGCGGGAGGGGCTCGCCTCGTGCAGGAAGAACGGGTGGCACCCCGCGACGTTGCGCGACACGGGACAGGGCGTTGCAAAGGAAAGTTAACGCGCGTCTGCATTGGGGTAGGAAGCAGACGCGATGCGTTAAATGGACGCTGTCAATGGCGTCCTTTAGCTTTGTCAGCTTGATACTGGCCTGCCGCAACCGCGTTTATGCCGTCGGTCGCCGATTCCACTTCCTTGGAAAAAATACGCCATTGGCCTCGACGGCGCTCGCAAACGTATCGAGCTTTTGCAACCATATACTCGCCAGTGTATCGACCATCCATATCGACGCGACGGCCAATCTCTTTCACCGTGACAATTTGTCGGTTTTCAATGACATTGTACATCCGCCACTCTCGCGCAGTCGTGCTATATTTTGGGCACGGCCCGTTCAATTTTACCCCGTTCCAATTGTGGCGTGGGCTGGTGGGGTGTTTGGAGAAACCATCAGCCCAAGTCAGGGGCTCAATTGCTTCGCTAATCTGACAATCGACCGCCTCATTCCAGTATCGGATGGCGCTAGCGCAATCTGGAGCGGGCAGTTTCATTGCACCCGCCTCCGTCGAGAGAAGGGTGAGAACGGAAACAGTGAAGCAAATTGTCCGCATTACGCGAGATTTACAGATAAGATTGATGTCCGCAATCGGTCGTTTTCTGCCGCTGCATCTAGATCGAAACCGCTTGACCGCTTCGGGGTGGGGAGCAGCTGTTGCAGGAGCGAAATAATTTCCCCTCCCGCTTGCGGGAGGGGCAGCGAGGCTTGCCAGCTTGCTGGCTAGCCGCAGCGGGGTGGGTCATCGCAACGTCGCTGCCCACGCCCAACCCCTCCCGCAAGCGGGAGGGGAGAAGAGGTGGCAGCTTCCGGTCGAAACCCGCCATTCTCCGTCAGCCCAAACGAAAAAGGGCGCCGCGTTGCCGCAGCGCCCTTTCTCGATCCGGATCCCTATAGGGAGACGGTCTTACTTGATACCGTCGCGCTCCATCCGCTTGCGCTCCATCTTGCGGGCGCGGCGGACAGCGGCGGCGTGCTCGCGCGCACGCTTTTCGCTGGGCTTCTCGTAATGACGGCGCAGCTTCATTTCGCGATACACGCCCTCACGCTGCAGCTTCTTCTTGAGCGCGCGAAGGGCCTGGTCGACATTATTGTCGCGAACGATGATCTGCATACGCCGTGTCGTCTCCGGTTCGTCCAACGATGAATGACTACCGGCCATCCGGTCCGCCAAAAATCGCCGATATAAGGGCAATAAGAGAAGCGCCGCGAACCCGCGACGTTCCGATGGCTGGCCCACTAAAAGGATTCGCGGCAAAATGCAAGCCCCTGCGCGGTAAACTGCGCCTGCCCCGCTATCGAACCGCCTGCCCGCTCCCGGGATTGTGCCCCGCCCCATCCTTATGGCATAGGTAGCAGGACGAAACTAACATCATAATGAGGGACAGGCCATGGCGACCCAGCTCAAGCGCAACAGCAAATATAGCGAAGCCGAATGGACGGCGCGGCAGGAGCTTGCCGCCTGCTACCGCATCTTCGCGATGATGGGCTGGGACGAGATGATCTTCAACCATATCACCGTGAAGGTTCCCGACGAAGAAGGCGCCTTCCTGATCAACCCTTACGGCCTGCATTTCAGCGAAGTCACCGCCTCGAACCTGATCAAGATCGATATCGACGGCAACAAGGTCGACGAGGATAATCCCTGGCACGTCAACAAGGCGGGCTTTGTCCAGCACAGCCTCTTCCACCGCGTCCTGCCCGACGCGCATGCGATCATCCACACCCACACCACCGCGACGACCGCCGTCTGCGCGCTCGAAGGCGGGCTGCAGCCGGTCAACTTCTATGCCTGCAACTTCATGGGCCAGCTTGGCTATCATGATTTCGAAGGCGTGACGGTGCGCGAGGAAGAGGGCGAGCGCCTCGTCAAGAACCTCGGCGACAAGCGTATCCTGATGCTGCGCAACCACGGCCCCGTCGTGATGGGCAAGTCGCTGACCGAAGCCTTCATCAAATATTGGGCGCTCCAGCGCGCCTGCGAAATCCAGCTCGCGACGATGAGCATGGGCAAGCCGATCACCGTCCCCGACGAGGTGATCGCGGTTCACCAGCGCGACCTGTTCATGGCCTCGATCCCGGGGCAAGCGGGCAAGGCCGAATTCGACGCAATGGTGCGCAAGGTCGACAAGATCGACACGAGCTGGCGTGACTAATCCGGCGGCTGCGCTAACAGGGGCGGCATGACGCGATTCTCGGTCAACGACCGCCCGGTCGAATATCGCATGGAACCCGAAACGCCCCTGCTCTGGGCGCTGCGCGACGCGTCGAACCTGACGGGCACCAAATATGGCTGCGGTACCGGCGAGTGCGGCGCGTGCACCGTCGACATCGACGGCGAGGCGATTCGCAGCTGCATGGTCACGATCGCCGAATGCGAGGGCCGCTTCGTCACGACGATCGAAGGGCTGGCGCGCGACCGCAGCCATCCGGTGCAGCAGGCTTGGGTCGCCGAACAGGTGCCGCAATGCGGCTTCTGCCAGTCGGGGATGATCATGGCCGCCGCAGCCCTGCTGCGGTCGAACAGCAATCCGAGCGATGCCGAGATCGACGCGGCGATGACCAATATCTGCCGCTGCGGCACCTATCCGCGCATCCGCACCGCGATCCGTCTCGCGGGCCGTGTGATCCGCGGCGAGGAACGGATCGCCGCTGCGCCGCCGCCCGGTATCCGCCCCCAAGATGCTGTAGAGGCCGTCCCGGCGCTCCGCCTGCCACCGGGGACCTGAACGTTCCCGTTCATCTAGCTGAACCGCAGGCAACAACGTGGTCAGCCATCGATCATCTTGCGGAGAGTAAGAATCGATTCATCATCCCGGCTGGCGTCTCCAGCACACGGGACATGAGTTGGAGAATGGTCAGATGAAGAAGATGTTCGGAGGGTTGCTGATCGCTGCAACGATCCTGACCCCGATCGCCCCTGCGGCCGCACAGGCACCGGGCGAGCGGGTGCAGATCGCACAGCGCGGCGACCGTGGGGACCGCGGACCACGCGGCCCCGAAGTACGCCGCGGTGGCGGCAATTGGGGCGGTCAGGCTCGGCCCGAGCGCCAGCAAAGCCAGCAGCCGCGTGCGGAACGCCAGCAGCAATGGCAGCAGCGCGGCGGCGACCAGCAGCGTCAGGCGCAGCGTGAGCAATGGCGCCAGCAGCGCGGCAACGATGCGCAACGCCAGCAGTGGCAACAGCGCGGCAGCGACCAGCAGCGCCAGCAATGGCAACGGCAGAACGAGCAGCGTCAGGCGCAGCAGGTCCAGCGCCAGCGCGGCACCTATGATCGCAACCGCGACGGCCGCACCGACCGCCAGTGGGACCGCAATCGCGACGGTCAGGTCGACCGTCAGTGGGACCGCAACAACAATGGCCGCGTAGATCGTCGTTACGACCGCAACCGCAACGGCGACCTCGATCGCCGCTGGGACCGCAACGACAACAACCGCGTCGACCGCCGCTGGGACAATAATCGCAACGGCTATGTCGACCGGCGTTATCGCGACGGCCGCCACGATCGCTGGGACCGCAATAACAATCGGTGGAGCCGCGACTGGCGCAATGATCGCCGCTACGACTGGCGCAGCTATCGCGACCGGAACCGCAGCTATTACCGCCTGCCGCGCTATTACAACCCGTATCGCGGTTATGGCTACACGCGGTTCAGCATCGGCTTCAGCCTGAACTCGCTTTTCTATAGCTCGCGCTACTGGATCAACGACCCCGGCTATTACCGCCTGCCCCCGGCTTACGGCGGCACGCGCTGGATCCGCTATTATAACGACGCGCTTCTGGTCGACACCTATTCAGGCGAAGTGATCGACGTCGTCTACGATTTCTTCTGGTAATATTCCTTTCGGTTATCAGATGACAAACTGAGGGGCCGGTTCGCCGGCCCCCTTTTTGTGTCCGCGTTCGATCGGTTGTTGCCGATAGAGATGTGAACCCCGGCGAAAGCCGGGGCCCAGTGCGGAAAAGCGCAAGATTAGCGTTGGTATTCTGGGCCCCGGCTTTCGCCGGGGTTCACAAAGGGCTGCTCCCCGCCCCAAGGCCGACTATATTCACTCCCCGCTTGCCCTCCTCCACTCCCCGCGCCACGATGGCGCCATCAAACAGGGGAGACTTCATGCGTAAATTGGGAATGGTCGCGGCAGCGACGCTCGCGCTGCTCGGCACGACGGCATATGCAAAAACGACGGTCGTCTATGCCGGCCGCGTCATCACCGACGCGTCCAAGCCCGCGCAAGGCCCCTCGACGGTTACGATCATCGACGATCGCATCACCTCGATCGCCCCCGGCCGCACCGAAGCGCCAGCAGGCGCCGAAGTCGTCGATCTCGGCGACAAGACTTTGCTCCCCGGCCTCATCGACCTGCACGTCCACCTGACCGGCGATCCCGGCGACGACTATCGCGCCGCGGCGGTCGATCCAACCGAATGGGGCGTCGTCGTCGGCGCGAAAAATGCCGCCATCACGCTGCGCGCAGGCTTCACGACGGTGCGCGAAGCAGGGTCGGCGCAATATACCGCTTTCTCGCTCCGCCGCGGCACCGCGAACGGCTTTATCGAAGGGCCGCGCATCATTGCGGCCGGTCCGGCGCTGTCGATCATTGGCGGCCACGGCGACGTAACGGGCTTTCGCGAGGACATCCATGCCGTCCTTGATGAAGGCTATACCTGCACCGGAGCGGTCGAGTGCGCCGAAAAGGTCCGCAAGGCCTCACGCGCGGGCGCCGATGTCATCAAGATCACCGCGACCGGCGGGGTGCTGTCGCAGCAGGCGCGCGGTCTCGAAGGCCATTTCACCAGCCCCGAACTGCAAAGCATCGCCGACACCGCCCACTCTCTGGGGCTGAAGGTGATGGCGCATGCGCATGGCGCGGGCGGCATCAAATCCTCCGCCGCGGCGGGGATCGACAGTATCGAGCACGGGACCTTCGCCGACGACGCGACGCTTCAGGTCATGAAGGCCAAGGGTACCTATCTCGTCCCGACGCTAATGGCGTTCGAGGGTATTCGCGAGCGGCTCGGCAAGGGCATCTATACCCCGACGGTCGAGAACAAGGTTCGCATGACGCTCGGCGATGTCGGCAAGGCCGTCACGCGCGCCAAGGCGCTCGGCGTGCCGATCGCCTTTGGCACCGACGCCGGCGTGTTCGAGCATGGCCGCAACGGCGGCGAGTTCGCTTTGCTCGTCAAATATGGCCTGACCCCGCGCGAAGCGCTGGCGAGCGCGACGACGGTCGCCGCAAAGCTGCTGTCGCTCGAGAGCGAGATCGGCCGCATCGCGCCCGGCATGTCGGCCGACATGATCGCGGTCAGCGGCGATCCGCTCAGCGACGTTACCGTGCTCGAAAAAATCGACTGGGTGATGGCGCGCGGCCGGATCGCCCACTGAAGCGACTTCAAAATATAGCGTATCCCCGCGAAGGCGGGGATCCATCTCCGGTCGGTTCAAGATGGTGTCGGCGGGAGATGGGCTCCCGCCTTCGCGGGAGCATATAGCTACATTTAATGGATCATATCACGCCGCGCGGCGGACGCGTCCCCGCGCCGGCGTGGCGGTCTTCGGGCCGGTGAGCCCGTCGATCTCGACCGCCTCGGCAAATTTCACCCCGACGCGGTTGCCCGCCGACCAGCGCGCTTCGGCATCGAATATCTGGTCGGCGCCGAATTCCAGCGTCAGCACCGTGCCCGGCGGCACATTCCACAGCCCCTCGATCAGCGCGCCGCGCGACGACAAGTTGCGGACGATCCCCTCATATCGGTAGCCGCCGCTGCCGACCTGGATGGTGCGGAAGGTCGTGAGCCGCGGTTCGCGCGCGCTTTTAAATCCCTTCGCTTCGACGCGCCCGCCGCTTTCGCGCAGCAAGGCCAGCACCTCGGCGAGGTCCATCGGACGCCCGTAAATATAGCCCTGCACATGGCTGCACCCGAGCCCGCGGATGAGCGCGAGGTCGTCGTGCGTCTCGACCCCCTCGGCGGTCGTCTCCATCTTCAGCGCGGTCGCCAGTCCGACGATCGACGAGATGATCGCGGCGTTCATGCTGCTCGGATCGGCGGCGCCGAGGACGAAGCTCTGGTCGATCTTGATCTTGTCGAACGGCGCCTTTTTCAGATAGCCGAGTGCCGAATAGCCGGTCCCGAAATCGTCGAGCGCCAGCCGCACACCGGTGCGTTTCAATTTCTGGAACATCGCGAGATTTTCGGGGCTCTCATCGAGGAAGACACCCTCGGTGATCTCAAGTTCGAGCTGTTCGGGACGGATGCCCGCCGCCGACACCGCGCTCATGATCGTCGCGGGCAGCTTTTCATTGGCGAACTGCCGCGGCGAGACATTCACCGCGACGCGGTACCCGGGGCCGAGGTGCGCGATGGTCGCACAGGCGGACCGGATGATCCATTCGCCGATCGGGACGATCAGGTTCGACTCCTCGGCAACCGGAATGAATTTCGACGGGCTGATCAGGCCCTCGGTCGCGTGATGCCAGCGGATCAGTGCTTCAAACCCCGAAATCCGTTCGCTTTCGACGTCGACGATCGGCTGGTAAAGCAGGCGGAGCTCATCCTTTGCCAGTGCGTCGCGCAACGCATCCTCGATCGCCTTCCGCTCGCTTGCCTGATTGTGCATCGCGTCGGCATAGAAACGATAGACCCCGCGCCCCGCATCCTTCGCGGCATAAAGCGCGAGGTCGGCGTTGCGGACGAGCGCCGACGCGCTCACCCCCTGCCCGTCCGATACCGCAATACCGAGCGACGATCCGATCCGCACCTGCTCGCCCTCGATCGCGAACGGCTTCGCAAGGCTGAGGATGATCGCATTGGCGATGCCGGCGAGCTTCTCGGGCTGAATCAGCTGCGGCACGACGATCTGGAATTCGTCACCCCCGAGCCGCCCGACCTGTCCCTTGTCGCCAACGATCTGCGTGAGCCGCCCCGCTACCTGTTGGAGCAACTGGTCGCCGACCGGATGCCCCAGCGTGTCGTTGACCGCCTTGAACCGGTCGAGGTCCATCAGCAACAGCGCGCAGGGCTGCGGCTGACCGCTATGGCTCTTTAATGCACGTTCGAGCAGGTCGGTGATGTGGCGCCGGTTCGCGAGCCCCGTCAGCGTGTCATAACGCGCCAGCTGATTGATCTCGCGCTCGGACCTTTTCTTGTCGGTCAGGTCGGTGCCGCTGCCGCGGAACCCCTGGAAATTGCCGAGCTCGTTGCTGATCGGGTGGCCCGAGATCGACCACCAGCGTTCCTCGCCCGGCACTGCGGCCCGCACCGTCAGCTCCTTGAACGGCGTGCGCGACGACAGGCTGAAACCCAGCGTGCGCTCTTCGCTCTCGTCGTTGCCAAGCCGCTTGCGGATGATGTCGGTAAAAGGATGGCCGAGCAGGTCGGCGAGCGGGCGTTCGAGCCGCGCCGCCACGGTCGGCGAAATATAGACGAGCTGGCCATGCCGATCGGTTTCCCAGAACCATCCGCGCCCCGCACGCTCGAAATCGCGCATCAGATTGAGTGCACGCTGCTGGTCGCTGATGCTCAGCCGCGCGGCGCGCGTGGCGCGGCGCTGGTGCCGGACATCCTCGCGCATCATCACGATCAACAGGCCGAGGAAGACGAATCCCGCGACCGCGAACGGCCACGAAGCCACGCCGATCGCCCCGCCCAGCGCCGTCGCGCCAGCGAAGGCGAAAAAGGCGGGCCGGACCACCGCGACCGCCGACGCCGCAACGAGCAAAGAGCCGATATGGATCGCGGTAAAGGCGTCGAAATGGCGGCTGCCGTCGGGGACAGCGATCGCGTCGAACATCGCGGCGGCGTTGAGCAATGTGCCGAGGACGATCAGCGCCATGCACAGCATCGCCATCAGCCGGACTTGGCTGTGCGCGATCGGACGGGGTTTGCGCATCACCTGTCCGATCACGGTCAGCGCGACATCGCACGGCAGACCGGCCGCCATGACCAGCCAATGCGCAGGATGATCGAGGAAACCCGTAACGCCGGGCACGAAAGCGAAGGTCAGGAACGCAAGGACGCGGCCGATCAGCACATAATGCCACAGCTTCGCCACCCGCATCAGGTGCGTGACGAATTCCGGTGAATCGAACAGCGATTCGCCCGCTGGCAACTCGCCGCTTACCGGCCGGATGATGTTACGCCGAACCCCCAATTTCCCGATATTTCCTGCTCGTCTGGTCGGGGTAAGCAGTGGCCGGAAGGGGTTTCCAAATCCTTACCAAATGGCATCCATTTCGCCCGTTGCTGTGCCAAAACGGAAGGGGTTTGGTTTCGGTTCGCAACTTGTTATAGATCGGCCATGCCCGCCGTCCGCCTCTTCCCGCCCGACCGCTTTTTCGACCGCGCCGAATGGTCCGCGATCACCCGCGCCTCGTCGTGGCGCGGCATCTGGCTGGTGGCGCATGCGTGGATTGTCAGTATCGCGCTCGTCGGCCTCGCCGCCTGGTCACAGAACCCCGCTGCATGGTTGGTCGCAGTAATTTTCGTCGGCGGGCGCCAGCTCGGGCTCGCGATCCTGATGCACGATGCGGCGCATGGCGCGCTCCATCCGAACCGGAAAATCAACAATTTCCTCGGCCAATGGCTGACCGGCGCCGCGGTCGGATCGGACCTGATCGCCTATCGCACCTACCATCTCCAGCATCATAAATTCACGCAGCAGCCCGAAGACCCCGACCTGTCGCTGTCGAAACCCTTCCCCACCACGCGCGCCAGCCTGTGGCGGAAAGTGCTACGCGACATGACGGGTCAGACCTTCTTCAAACAGCGCGCCGCGCAATTCGGCTTCGCCTTCGTCGGGCTCAAGGCCATGCTGCGCGGTGAGCAGGGCCAGAAAAGCGGCGCGAGCACCAAGGCCGGGACGCCATTCAACAAGCAGTCCGACGACGGCATGACGTCACCGACGATCGACGTCGCGGGGGCAATGGCGGTGGCACGCGCCGTGGGGCGCTTCCTGTTCGTGCAGGCGGCGCTGCTCACCCTGTCACTGGCGCTCTATGGCTGGACGCCCTACCTGCTCTGGCTCGCCGGGCTCGCAACGACCTTCCAGCTCTATCTCCGCATCCGCAACATCGCCGAACATGCGTGCACGACCACGGGCAGCGACGATCCCTTCACCCACGCTCGCACGACCCACGCCGGCTGGCTCGCGCGCGCGACGGTTGCTCCATATTGGGTGAATTATCACGCCGAGCATCACCTCTTCATGGGTGTTCCCTGCTACCGTTTGCCCGAAGTCCACGCCGCACTCGGCCGCGCGGGCAATCACGAATCGATGACGATTGCGCCGAACTATGCCGCCGTGTTGCGGCAGGTTACGGCGAGCGACTAGCCTTCTTCCCCCTCGATGGGGGAAGGATACGCAGCCTTGTCGCGAAGCGGCTAGGCGGAGTTGGATGGGGGTGACGGTGCGTCATCGCTCCACCGCTTTAGGCCGGAAGCACACCCCTACCGCTGCGACTAGGCAGCAAGCTGCCAAGTCTCACTGCCTCCCCCATCAAGGGGGAGAATATCGCTAGCCGCGCTACTTCTGCACGAACCTTGCGCCGGCGCGGTCTTTGACCGTCTTTTCGGGGTCGAAGATCATTCCGTTCATCGCGACATAGACCCCCGGCGGCAGCGTCTGCACCGCAGCCAGCGCAAAGCCGACGTTGAACTCGGCATCGCTCGCGCGCACCGACGCGGGCTGCATCGCCCCCGTCATCACGATCGTCTTGCCCGGAATCCCCGCGAGCACGCGCCCGGTGACGACCATCGTATCGGTGCCGTGGGTGACGAGGATGCGCGTCGCATCGCTCGCGGCGACCGCAGCACGGATCGTCTCGCGATCGGCGTCGTCGAGTTCGAGGCTGTCCTTGCGCATCAACTGCGTCACGCGGTGCGGGACGTGGACGTTGTTCTCGCGCAGCATGTCGGGGATCGCCGCGGGACCGATCTGGAACTCGGACAGCGCGTCGAAATAGACTTTGTCGATCGTCCCGCCGGTGGTGAAGATGTCGATCACGCGCATTCGTCCTGCACCGGCGACGCTGGTGTGCCGTCGGGGGCCGCGAAGGGCCGCTTGAAGGTGAAGGCCTCGGCCGTCGGCCCGTTTGCCTCGATCATCGCGATCCGCGCCATGCCCTCTGCCACAGTCGGGCGATGCCCCGCCGGAACCCACCACAAAGCCTGATAGAGCGCCATATGCTCGAACCATTCCTTGCGCCGCTTCATGATCGTCAGATGGTCGGGGGTACGATAGACATAGGCCGCGAGCGCATCGATATCGCGCCACACTGACATGTTCGCGATCAGGTGCGGATCGTCGGTCACCGGCACGTCGGTCGCATTATTGCCCTCGCCGGTGAGCCGCCAGACGAAGCCGTCGGCGGCCTCGGCAACCGCATTCACATGGTCAAGCGCATCCATGAAATCGCGGTTCGCGACATGCTCGGGCGGCAGGCGAAAGCGCCCGATGTTGATCTGCGCGAGTTCATAAGCCGCCATGCGATGCTCCCAATATCTTCCGTTCGCATCGAGCGAAGTCGAGATGCCCATCAATCTTGCGCTGTCCCGATGGGTGTCTCGACTTCGCTCGACACGAACGGATTTTCAATATCGTTTCAGGCCAGTGCCTCGGCAATCAGTCGCCGCGTATTATCGATACCGAACAGCGCGATAAAGCTGCCCATGCGCGGCCCGGCGCTCGATCCGAGCAACGTCTCGTACAGCGCCTTGAACCAGTCGCGCAGGCTTTCAAAACCATAGGCCTCGTTCTTGCCGATCTCGTAGACGATATTCTGGATATCGTCGGCACCAGCGTCGGCGGGCAGCGCTGCGAGCTTGTCGTCGAGTTCCTTTAGCGCCGCGCCTTCACCGCCCTGCGGCTTGCGGCGGCTGAGCGTCGGCGCGACATAGTCGCGGTTATACGCCATCGCATTGTCGATCAGCCGGTCGAGCTCGGGATAAGTCTCCGCATTCGCACCGTCGACATATTGGCCGAGGTAACGCCAGATCTGGTCCTTCGACGCATCGGCGCCCATCACCCCGACAAGATTGAGCAGCAGCCCGAACGTCACCGGCAGTTCGGCCGACGGCATATCCTCGCCGCGTGCGGCATGGACGTGGTGCACCGGATTGCCGAGCTTCTTGTCGGGCTCCTGCGCCGCATAATTGCCGCGCATCTGCAGATATTCGTCGACCGCCTTCGGGATCACGCCGATATGCAGCTGCTTCGCCGCCTTGGGCTCGCGGTACGCGAAAAAGGCCAGGCTTTCCTCGCTGCCATAATCGAGCCACTGCTCGAGGCTGAGGCCATTGCCCTTCGACTTCGAAATCTTCTCGCCTTTTTCGTCGAGGAACATTTCGTAGATCAGCCCCTCGGGCTTGCGGCCGCCGAGCGCCTTCGCGATCTTGCCCGACTGCGTGCCGCTGTCGGTCAGGTCCTTGCCATACATTTCATAATCGACACCCAATGCGACCCAGCGCATCGCCCAGTCGACCTTCCACTGAAGCTTCGCGCCGCCGCCGAGGATCGAGTGGGTGATCGTCTCGCCCTCATCCTCGAACGACACGAGTCCAGCGTCGGCATCGACCACCGTCACCGGCACCTGCAGCACGATCCCCGACTTGGGGCTGACCGGCAGGATCGGCGAATAGGTCGCGGCGCGCTCGGCACGCAGCGTCGGCAGCATGATGTCGAGGATGTCCTGATTGTGGCGCAGGACATTTCGCAGCGCGTCGTCGAACGCGCCCGACTTGTAACGCTCGGTCGAACTGACGAACTCATACTCAAAGCCGAAACGGTCGAGAAACTCGCGCAGCATCGCATTGTTATGATGCGCAAAACTCTCATACTTGCCGAACGGATCGGGGATCGCGGTGAGCGGCTTGCCCAGATATTCGCGCAGCATGTCGCCGTTCGGCACATTGTCGGGAACCTTGCGCAGACCGTCCATATCGTCGCTGAACGCGACGAGCCGCGTCGCCGCACCGCCAGTCAGCGCCTCATAGGCGCGGCGAACCATCGTCGTGCGCAGCACTTCGTTGAAGGTGCCGATATGCGGCAGCCCCGACGGGCCATAGCCGGTCTCGAACAATATCGCCTCGCCGCCCGGCTTGCCGTACGGATAGCGTTTGACCAGCTTGCGCGCTTCCTCGAACGGCCAGGCCTTGGACGTTTGCGCGGGTTCGCGCAGCGAAGGATGAAGGTGCAAGTCAGTCATGCCGCGCCCATAGCGGCAAGAAGCGAAGATGGGAAGAAGACCGGCGCCCCGCTCTCCCTCCCTTCGATCTTACCCGCGTGCCTGAATCGCGGGCATGAAGCTGCTCTTGCGCAGCAACGCCGCCGAAACGAGCGACACGAGCAAGGCGACCGGGAATATTTCGGTCAGCGTCAACGCCATGCGAAACAGCGGATTCTTATATTGCTCCGCCATCGCGCCCATCTCGGCCGAAAAGGCGGCAATCTCGGACGCCGGTTTGCCGGCGGCACGCATATCCTCGACGCTCTGGGCGATATAGTCCGCCATGAACGTCCCGCCGGTCTGCCACATATAAAGCTCCCAACCGAGGACATAGAATAGCGCTGCGACGAGCCCGATGCCGAGCCCGACGCCGAACGCTTTCCAGAAGCTGATGACGCCGCCCAGATTGATGTCGCGATACCGCTTCACGCCGATGAAAACGAACAGCAACGCAACCAGCATCGACAGATAGCCGGCCACCATGCCCATCGCACCATGGTCGGCAACGAAGGTGATGCTGATGAACATCCCGATGACGACGATGACGCCTGCAATGGCGCCATAAACTGCTATAATCCTGCCCATGATTCTGTCTCCCCATCTGGTGAATGCCATGCGGGATGGGCCGAAACAACGGCCGGAATCCATCGCCCAAACGGGTGATTTGACACATTTAGTCCGATTTTACGGCAGGATGTCGAGCGCCTGCGCCTTTTGCACCGCCTGCGTCCGGCTGGCGACCGCCAGCTTTTCATACACGCGCGCGACGTGCGTCTTCACCGTGTTGGGCGAGATATCGAGCTGGCGCGCGATGACCTTGTTGGCGTGCCCTGCCGCGAGCATTTCGAGCACTTCGCATTCGCGCGCGCTGAGCCCCAGCGCGGCGATCGCCGCCTCATTGCGCTCAAAGGCCTGGCGCGGTCGCGCGGTCAGCCGGTTGCCGGCCCATATGCCGAGAGCGACGCAAAGGACGGCGATGACCGCGATATAAAATTCGGTCGACCAGCGGTGCACGACATGTTTGTAGTTCAGCCACTCGAGCAGGAACGCCGCAGCCGCAAGCGCGATGCCGTACAGGATGATCGGGCGGGCCATGCCCCGCATAGACCACTGCCAGCCATCGCTTGCAACATTGTCCCGGCCCGACCCAACATCGTTACCGGAAAATTTACCATGCGGGCGTAGCGTCCCGGGCATGGACAATTTTCGCACCCCCACCGCCCGCGGCCACAAACGCACCGCTGTTTCGATCGACGTCACCGTCAACGGCGTGCTCAACTTCGTCGACGGGCAGATCACCGATCTGTCGGAGGGCGGCGCGCGGATCGACGGGGCGAGCCTGCCCGCACGGTCGCGCTGCGAAATCCACTACGGCGGCGAAGTTACCTATGCCGTCGTCATGTGGTCCGAGTTCGACCGCATGGGCGTGCGCTTCCCGTACGAATTGACGCACGGCCCGCTCCACGCCGCGCTGAACCGTGCACGGCGCGCGTCGATGATCGAACCCGCGCAGATTTTCCAGACGGCGCGCGCGCCCGTCTTCGGACGCCGCGGCCTCAGCTAAAGCTCAGAAGGGCGCGATCGCTACGCCGTCGCGCTCATTGTCCCAGATCATCGCCATGATCCGCCAGCCGCGGTCGGGATCCCTGAACAGCTGGATCGAATTGATCCCGCGCCGCTCGGGCTCCGCATCATCCAGCGCGGCGCGCGCCTCATAGGCGCTCCAGACATGCGCGATATTGCCAAGCACATCGATCCGCCGCCCGATCTCGATCTCGAAAAAATCATTCGCCGCAAAGAAGGGCGTCGTGTCGCGCGCATAATCGTCGAGTCCCATGCTCCGGAAGGTCGCGCGGCCGTCGGCATCGATACTCGTGCGAATCTGACGCGCATCGGGATGAAAGCAATTCGCCTGCCGCGACCAGTCGCGCGGCCCCTTCGGGCCCGAGATCATCGCATACATCTCGTCGACCACCGTACCGATCGCCGCCTCTTCGCCCATCCCCATTGTCCTTTCGCCTAGTCTGGATCAAACGTCGCCGAACCGCCCCGCGGCCGCAAGAAGAAAGCTTCCGATCGCGCACACGACCTTGCCGCGTTCGCCTTTTGTCCCTAGCGTCGGGCGATGGCCCCCGACCCGCTTACCCTGCCTGCGATCCATGCGAGCCATATCGGCATCTGGATCGCCGACACGCACGGCCGCGTCCAGCGCGTCGGCCGCGGAGAGGCCATCGCCGCCGTCGCGGCCACGCCGCACCTGCTCCTGAATGCCACGCTGACCGGCGACCGGCTCGGCTATCCCGAGCTCTCGGGCCTCGACCTGCTCGAACTTTTCGCCTTCCTCTATCCCGCGCGCTTCGCGGTACCGACCCCGGCGGGAATCGCCGCCGCGATCGGCCTGCCGCCACCGAAGAGCGAAGAAGATATCGCGGCCTTCCTGCCAAAGGCGGCAGCCACGATGCTCACCAGCATCGACGATCCCGACTGGCCCGAGCGCGAAGGCGCTTGGCACGGCATGCAGGCCCTCGCCCGCCAGCGCTGGTCGTGGTCGCCGCTCATCCAGCGTCTGTCGGCGCCCGACGCCAATGAACGCTGGCTGTTTTCGCGCCTGTCCGAATGGGAAGAGGGGCCGCCGCGCGGGCAACCCCGACAGGTGACGATCAACGAAGCCGATGTGTCGGCACGGCTCGACCGGCTGACCGGCGACGGCGCCGAACGCCGGCCGGGGCAGCAGGATTATGCCCGCGCGACCGCGTCAATCTTCGCGCCGCGCGAGCGCAAGGATGCGCCGCAGATGCTGGTCGCCGAGGCCGGGACGGGCATCGGCAAGACGCTCGGCTACCTTGCCCCGGCGAAGCAATGGATCGACCAGTCGGCGGGCGCGATCTGCATCTCGACCTATACCAAGGCGCTGCAACGCCAATTGTCGCGCGAGACCGAGAAGCTCTACCCCGACGCCGCAACGCACCGCGAAAAGGTCGTCGTGCGCAAGGGGCGCGAAAATTATCTCTGCCTGCTCAATCTCGAGGACGCGCTGCAGGGCGGCTTTTCGGGCCGCGCCGCGATCCTCGCGCAGCTTGTCGCGCGCTGGGCCGCCTATACGCGCGACGGCGACATGATCGGCGGCGACCTGCCCGGCTGGCTTCCCGCCCTGTTTCGCCGCAACGGCACCACCGCGCTCACCGACCGGCGCGGCGAGTGCATCTATGCGGGCTGCCCGCATTTCCGCAAATGCTTCATCGAACATTCGGCGCGCGCCGCGACGCAGGCCGATATCGTCATCGCCAACCATGCGCTGACGATGGTTCAGGCGGCGCGCCCGCGCGATAGCGGCGCGCCCGCAACGCGGCTCATCTTCGACGAAGGCCATCATCTGTGGGATGCGGCCGACAGCATGTTTGCCGCCGCGCTCACGGGCCAGGAAGCGGTTGAAATCCGCCGCTGGGTGCTCGGCCCCGAAGGCAAGTCACGCGGGCGGCGGCGCGGGCTCGCCGCGCGTCTCGCCGATGTCGCAAGCTATGACGAGGCCGGAGACCGCGCGATCCAGGCCGCGATCGCCGCCGCCGCCGAATTGCCCGGCGACGGATGGCTCGGCCGCCTGTCCGAGAACGACCCATGGGGTGCGATCGAGCGGCTGCTCGTGGCGGTCCGCGCGATGGTCTATGCGCGCAGCGTCGACACGCGGACGGCCGATGCGGGCTATGGTCTCGAAACCGAACTCGCCGATCCCGAACCCGAACTTGTCACGGCGGCGGCCGGCGCCAGCGATGCCATCGAAGCGCTGCTGCGCCCGCTGATGGCGCTCGGCAAAAGGCTCGAAGCGTTGATCGACGACCCGCCCGACTGGCTCGATGGGCAGGCCCGCGCGCGCGTCGACGGCGCGCGCCACAGCCTCGGCACGCGGATCGATACGCTCGGCGGCTGGCTGTCGCTGCTCGGGCGCGTCGGCGGCCCCGCCGACCCCGATTTCGTCGACTGGCTCGCGGTCGACCGCTATGACGGGCGCGAGTTCGATTGCGGGCTGCACCGCCATTGGCTCGACCCCGCCAAGCCGATCGCCGAGGTCGTCTATCGCCCGGCGCAAGGCGTGCTCGTCACCTCCGCAACGCTGCGCAATGGCGGGCACGGGCACGGCGGCTGGACCGATGCCGACATCCGCACCGGCGCCCGCCATATGGACGGCGGCGTCCAGCATTTCGCCGTCCCCAGTCCCTTCGACTATGCGCGCCAGTCGGAGGTGCTGATCGTCACCGACATCGCGCGCGGCGACCTGCCCGCGCTCGCGGGCGCATACAGCCGCCTGATCGAGGCGTCGGGCGGCGGCGCGCTCGGGCTGTTCAGCGCAATCCGGCGGCTGCGCATCGTCCATGCCCGCATCGCCGACCGCTTGGCGCGTGCGGGGCTGCCGCTGTACGCGCAGCATGTCGATCCGCTCGACACCGGCACGCTCGTCGACATCTTCCGCGCCGACCCGCACGCCTCGCTGCTCGGCACCGATGCCCTGCGCGACGGGGTCGATGTACCCGGCGACTCGCTGCGGCTTGTCGTGATGGAGGGTGTCCCCTGGCCGCGCCCGACGATCCTTCACGCGGCACGGCGCGCGGCGCAGGGCGGCAGCACCTATGACGATATGGTCATCCGCGGCCGCATCGGGCAGGCATTCGGCCGCCTGATCCGCCGCGCCGACGATTTCGGCCAGTTCGTCATGCTCTCACCCAGCTTCCCCTCACGGCTGCTCAGCGCCTTTCCCGAAGGCACGCCGATCCGCCGCCTGCCGCTCGACGAAGCGGTCAACCATGTCGCCGCGGCGAATGTCGAACGCAGAAAAAGCGCCTATGCCGCCTTTTCACCGTCATAAGATTGCGGCACAAGGCCAGCGCACTGACGGAATAGCGCAGCGGCGCGGGGAGATATTTTGAAGACTTTGACGATCCTGCGCCACGCCAAATCGGGTTGGGACGTCCAGGTCGAGCGCGATTTCGACCGGCCGATCAACAAGCGCGGCGCGCGCGGTGCCGAACTGATCGGGCAGTGGCTGAAGCGCCAGAAGCTGCCCATCGACCGCATCATCGCCTCGCCCGCTGTCCGCGTCACCGAAACGCTCGACATCTTCCAGCCCGCCGCCGATCTGGACAATCTTGAGCCGCATTGGGACCGGCGCATCTATCTCGCCTCGGCCGCAACGTTGATCGATGTTATCCGCGACACCGGCAAGGATGCACAGCATCTGCTGATTTCGGGGCACAACCCCGGGCTCGAGGATCTGATCCTGATGCTCGTCCCCGAAGCGGCGGACGATGAATTGCGCGCGAAGGTCGATGAAAAGCTTCCGACCTCGGCGCTCGCGCGGCTCGAACTCGACATCGCCGACTGGAACGATCTCGACACGAACAGCGCGCGCTTCGTCGGCTTCATCCGCCCGCGCGACCTCGACCCGGCGCTCGCGCCGGCAATGGACGATGATTAAGGTTAGCGACCGCTTTGGGGTGGAGAGCTGCCGTTTGTGCACCCCGGCGAAAGCCGGGGTGCACATCTCTAACGTCCACAATCGGTCGCTAGCCGCCGCTTAAATCAACCCCGCCAGCGGGCTCGACGGATCGGCATATTTGCGCAGGCCCATGCGTCCCGACAGATAGGCATCGCGTCCAGCCTCAACCGCCAGCTTCATCGCGCGCGCCATGCGGATCGGGTCTTTCGCCTCGGCGATCGCGGTGTTCATCAACACCCCGTCGCAGCCGAGTTCCATCGCGACCGCGGCGTCGCTCGCGGTCCCGACGCCCGCATCGACTAGCACCGGCACCGACGCGCCCTCGACGATCAGGCGGATCGTCACGCGGTTCTGGATGCCGAGCCCCGACCCGATCGGCGCGCCGAGTGGCATCACCGCGACCGCACCCGCATCCTCGAGTTGCTTCGCGGCGATCGGGTCGTCGACGCAATAGACCATCGGCAGGAAGCCCTCTTTCGCGAGCACTTCGGTTGCCTCCAGCGTCTCGCGCATGTTCGGATAGAGCGTCTTCGCCTCGCCGAGCACTTCGAGCTTCACCAGATCCCAGCCCCCCGCCTCGCGCGCAAGGCGCAGCGTACGGATCGCATCGTCGGCGTTGAAGCAGCCCGCGGTGTTCGGCAGGTACGTGATCTTCTTGGGATCGATATAATCGGTGAGCATCGGCGCATTGGGGTCCGACACATTGACGCGCCGCACCGCGACGGTGACGATCTCGGCGCCCGAAGCCGCAACCGCGGCGGCATTCTGCTCGAAATCCTTATATTTGCCGGTGCCGACGATCAGCCGCGACGTGAACGTCCGTCCGGCGACACTCCACTGATCCGCTGACAACTCAACCACCTCCAACAAAATGAACGATTTCCAGCGCATCGCCCTCGGCGAGCGCAACATCGGCAAGCGTCGAGCGCGGCACGATCGCACGATTGCGCTCGACCGCAACCTTCTTCACGTCGAGTCCCAATGAGGCGACGAGATCGGCGACGCTGCCCTCGCGCACCTGTCGCGTTTCGCCATTGAGGATTACAGAAATCACCGCGTAGCCGCCTTGCTTTGCCTTTGCCGAGCAGCCCATATAGGGGGAGCAAGCAACGTAGCAACCGAAAGCCCGCGCATTGACCGACAAGCCGACCGTCTTTGTCTTCTCCGGCCCCAATCTCAACCTGCTCGGCACGCGCGAGCCCGAGATTTACGGGCACGACACGCTGAACGACATCCACGCTCGGCTCGAAGCACAGGCCGCCGAGCTCGGCCTTCGCGTCGAATGCCGGCAAACAAACCATGAAGGCGTGCTGATCGACTGGCTGCACGAGGCCTATGTCGCGGGCGCCAAGGCAGTCTTGCTCAACGCCGGCGGCTATACGCACACGTCGATCGCGATTCACGACGCGATCAAGTCGATCAAGGTGCCGGTGATCGAGGTCCATCTTTCGGACCCGATGAAGCGCGAAGAGTTCCGCCATATCAGCTATGTAGGCATGGCGGCGGTCGATCATTATGCGGGTCACGGCGCGGAAAGCTATACGCTGGCGCTGGACGCCGCCGCCCGTCTCTGACAATAGGGCGCATCAAAAAACGGGGTCAGGGCGTTGCACCGACAACGCCGCAACAACAGGAAAAATTCTCATGGGTGACCATAAAGACAATGGCATCAACGTCGATCCGGCCTATGTGCGCGCGCTCGCCGAGCTGCTCGACGATACCGGTCTGTCCGAAATTGAGGTCGAGGACGGCGAACGCAAGATTCGCGTCGCGCGGACGCTGACCGCCGCCGCGGCGCCCGCCGCCTATGCGGCCGCGCCCGTTGCGGCACCTGCCGCGGCGCCAGCCGCTCCGGCCGCTGCACCTGCCGCCGCCGCGCCCGCCGCCGACAGCTTCGCCGACGCCGTGAAGTCGCCGATGGTCGGTACCGTCTATCTCGCCCCCGAGCCGAGCGCGCCGAATTTCGCCGCCGTCGGATCGGCGGTAAAGGCCGGCGACACCATCCTGATCATCGAAGCGATGAAGGTGATGAACCCGATCACCGCACCCACTGCGGGCACGCTGAAAGCCGTGCATGTCGAGAACAGCCAGCCGGTCGAATTCGACCAGCCGCTGTTCACCATCGGCTGAGTCCCCACCCATGGGCATTGAAAAACTCCTGATCGCCAACCGCGGCGAGATCGCGCTGCGTATCCACCGCGCATGCCACGAAATGGGCATCAAGACCGTCGCGGTCCACTCGACCGCGGACGCCGACGCGATGCACGTCCGCCTCGCCGATCAGGCCGTGTGCATCGGCCCGCCGGCGGCGAAGGACAGCTATCTCAACATCCCCGCGATCATCTCGGCCGCCGAAATCACCGGCGCCGACGCGATCCATCCGGGTTACGGCTTCCTGTCCGAAAACGAGCGCTTCGCCGAGATCATCGAGGCGCACGACATGGTCTTCGTCGGGCCGAAGCCCGAGCATATCCGCACCATGGGCGACAAGGTCGAGGCAAAGCGCACCGCTGTCGCGCTTGGGCTCCCCGTCGTCCCGGGCTCGCCCGGCGCGGTGACCTTCAGCGAGGAAACAAAGACGCTCGCGAAGGAAATCGGCTATCCGGTGCTGATCAAGGCCGCCTCGGGCGGCGGCGGGCGCGGCATGAAGGTCGTTCCCGACGAAGACAGCCTCGAAAGCCTGATGGGTCAGGCCTCGTCCGAAGCGGCGGCCGCCTTTGGCGATCCGACCGTTTACATGGAAAAATATCTCGGCAACCCGCGCCACATCGAATTCCAGGTGTTCGGCGACGGCAAGGGGGGCGCGATCCATTTGGGCGAGCGCGACTGTTCGCTGCAGCGCCGCCATCAGAAGGTCCTCGAAGAAGCCCCCTCGCCGATCATCTCGGCCGAGGAACGCGCGCGCATGGGCGGCATCTGCGCCGATGCTATGGCAAAGATGTCCTATCGCGGTGCCGGCACGATCGAGTTCCTGTGGGAAAATGGCGAATTCTTCTTCATCGAGATGAACACGCGCATCCAGGTCGAGCATCCGGTGACCGAGATGATAACCGGCTTCGACCTCGTCCGCGAACAGATCCGCATCGCGGGCGGCGCGGGGCTTTCGGTCAAACAGGAAGACCTCGAATTCCGCGGCCATGCGATGGAATGCCGCATCAATGCCGAGGATCCGCGCACCTTCCTGCCCTCGCCGGGCAAGGTCACCAACTATCACGCCGCAGGCGGCATGCATGTGCGCGTCGATAGCGGGCTCTACGCCGGCTATTCGATCCCGCCCTATTACGACAGCATGATCGGCAAGCTGATCGTCTACGGCCGCACGCGCGAAAGCTGCATGATGCGGATGCGCCGCGCGCTCGAGGAAATGGTGATCGCGGGGGTCAAGACGAACATCCCGCTGCATCAGGCGCTGCTTGCCGATCCCGACGTCATTCACGGCGACTATACGATCAAGTGGCTCGAGGAATGGCTGGCGAAGCAGGATGAAGCGGCGAAAGCCTGACCTTCGTCCGTTTTCCCCTTTTCGTCATGCCGGACTTGATCCGGCATCCATCGCCGCCCCGTCGTCATGGACCCCGGATCAAGTCCGGGGTGACGAAGGTGCGGTTGCGCCGAGCTGTGTCCTAGTTCACTTTAACTGTGGATGCTTTTTGGCTATGGGCTTTGACCATGGTCAAAAACTCCCCCTTTTCGGCGCGTCCTGCTGCGGCGCTTCTTCTTCCGCTGAGCCTGCTCGCGGCGCCCGCTTTCGCGCAGCCGGGGGTCAAGGAGGATTCGGTGATCCTTCAGCCCGACAAGGTGAAGGACGACGCCCCCGTCGTCGAGACCGCGGCCGAGGCGAATTTGCCGAGCTGGACGAAGCAGAATGCCGAAGCGTTGCTCGTCTCGATCGAAGGCATCGGCGCCGAGGGTCTGTTTCCAAAGGATTATAGCCCCGACGCGCTCGCTGCGGCGATCATGGGCGGCGATCAGGCGCGGCTCGACAAGACCGCGACCGACACCTTCCTGCTGCTCGCAACGCATCTGCGCGACGGGCGCACGCCGAACGCAGCGCGCAAACAATGGTTCATGGTCGACAGCGACGGCGATAACGAGCCCCTGCTCTCGCTGCTCGCCGCCGCACTCGGCGCAGGCACGGTGAGCGAGACGCTCGCAACGCTCGACCCCGTGCATCCCGACTTCGCGGCGCTCAAAGCTTCGCTCAAAAAGGCGAAGACCCCCGCCGACGCCAATGCGATCCGCGTCAACATGGAACGCTGGCGCTGGATGCCGCGCGCGCTCGGCGAACGCTACGTCGTCAGCAACGTTCCCGAATATCTGACCCGCGTCGTCCACGGCGGCACGATCATCGCGACGCACAAGGCCGTCGTCGGCAAGAATTCGACCCCGACGCCGCAGCTCAACCCGATGGCGACGGGCATCATCGTCAACCCGACCTGGACGCTGCCGCGCAGCATCATCAACGAAGGCATTGGCGCGACGATCGCCCGCAATCCGGCCGCCGCGCGCGCGCAGGGTTATACCTGGACGGGCAGCGGAAAGACCCTGTCGGTGGTGCAAAAGGCCGGTGCGAACAACGCGCTCGGCGTGATGAAGATGGAGATGCTCAACCCGCACGCCATCTATCTGCACGATACCCCGTCGAAGGGCGCCTTCGCCGCCGCCGCGCGTGCGTTCAGCCATGGCTGCATCCGCACCGAGCGCGCGCTCCATTTCTCGGGCCTGATGGCGGTGATGTTCGCGGGCAAGAGCCCCGAAGAGTTTGGTGAGGCGATCGCCAGTGGCGAGACGACGCGCTTCGGCTTCGACAGCCCCTTCCCCGTCTATGTCGCCTATTGGACCGTCATTCCCGACGGCAAGGGCGGCGTGAAGAAGCTCGCTGACATCTACGGCCGCGACGCCCCGGTCGTCGCGAGCTTCTCGCAGCCCGGCCGCCCGACCGCGACGATCATCGCGCCGACGCCGCCCGCGGTCGTGCCGACGGTAACGACCACCGCGCGCGCGACGACGCCGGGGACGTCAGGGATTTATTAAGGGACCGCTTTCGACCGGAAGCTTCCGTATCTTTTGTCGTCACCCCGGACTTGATCCGGGGTCCCGCTTGAGATCGAAGGCAATCTGCGCGTCAAAAAGCGGGATCCCGGATCAAGTCCGGGATGACGAAGAAGGGCAGTTGGCTGCCCAATTCCCATGCGGATCGCGACTCTCGTTATCAGTCCGCCGTCTTCGGCAACGGCCCGCTGATCGAACTCGCGCGCCGCATATTCTCCACCCCCGGCAACGGATCGGCCGGCGGCAGCTCGAACAGCTTCGGCATCGGCGGCGGCTCGCTCAGCCGGTCGGCGAACAGCAAGCGCCCCGGTCCGAGCTTGTAGAGGATCATCGGGAGCAGCTCTTCGCCAAAGACGAAACAGCCCTCGCTGCGCCCCAGCTTGCCCTGCGTCGCGATCAACGCCGGGTCGGCGTACCACGCGCCATGCACGACGATCGCGCGCTGGTCGGCCGAGTAATTGTCGGGTTCCAGTCCCGCGAGGCGCATCGACGATCCGTTCGAACCCCAATAATAATCGCTGGTGCGGTACGCGCCGCGCGAGGTCGCGAGCGACCCCATGCGGTTCGAAAAGCTCTTGAGCCAGCCGTCGTGCTGCGGGTCCGATCCGCGCCCGTGCGTCACGGGGAACATCTCGACCTTGCCCGCGACCATATCGACGAGCGCGAAGCGCGGACGCGACGACGGCAGGCCGAAATCGACGACGCCGACCCGGTCGCTCTGCGGGATATTGCGTCCCTGCATCGCGAGCTGCTTCTTCGCTACGGCCAGATAATCGACCGGCGGCGGCAAAGGCGCTACCGGCTGCTGAATCCAGTTGGGCAGTTGCGCGCGCGCCGACGTGGCGGCCAGTGCCCCCACGCCTGCGATCCCGGCCAACAACGCCCTGCGATCAATCAATTCATTCACTTTGAGCAACAACCCCGCATCGGCCGCCCATTGACGGTCCCCACGACTTTGCATGTCGTATTCGGACCGGGAAAGGCAAGCTGGTGGTTCCCCTTCATGCGGGAAGTTGTGCCATATCTGCCATGAATAGCGGGTTTACGCTGCTGTAAGCTCTCGTTAGGGCGGGTCCATGAACGCGACCATCTGGCACAACCCCGCTTGCGGCACCTCGCGCAAGACGCTTGCGATCCTTCAGGAAACGCCCGGCGTCGCTCTGACCGTCGTCGAATATCTGAAGAATCCGTACAGCGCCGACAAGCTCCGCCAGTTGTTCAAGGACGCTGGCCTGACCGCGCGCGACGCGCTGCGCCTGCGCGGGACCGATGCCGAGGAACGCGGGCTAAAGGACGCGAGCGAAGATGAAGTCATCGCCGCGATGGCTGCGTATCCGGCCTATGTCGAACGCCCCTTCGTCGAAACCGACAAGGGCGTGAGGTTATGCCGCCCGCAGGATCGGGTGCACGAGATCCTCTAGGCCGAGGACAGGTTGCCGAATTCGGCGGCAACAGATCATTTACGCTGGCGCGGTACGCTGATCGAGATCAGCGGAGCAGCGTCATGAGCCTCGAAGATTTCGCACGCGAAGTAGCCGGCAAACCGCCGAAGAACCGGGGAATTGCCGATCGGATGCCGCTGACCGATGAAGATGGATGCAGCTATGACCAACAGGTCATGGTCGGCCGCATCCCCCTCGGTTTGGGAATTGCGTTTTTTGCCATCTTGTTGACGGTCGCTTGGGCCAGCGGCGATCCAGCATGGACGGAACTGACGGCGAAGCTCGGGCAGTTCTTCGGCCTGCTGAAATCGATCGCGAGCGCCGCGACGACCTGATCAGAACGCCTAACCGGCGGCGATCCGTCCGCCGCTGATGCGAAAGCGCGTGACGGGCCCTGGCATGTCATCGAACAGCGCCGCCTCTGTCCCGGTCAGCCACGCCTGCCCCCCCTGCCCGGCCAGCCGCTCGTAAAGCGCACCGCGGCGCAGCGGATCAAGATGCGCCGCAACCTCGTCGAGGAGCAGCACCGGCCGCTGCGCGCGCGCGCGCGCGACGCTGTCGCTATGCGCGAGGACAAGCGAGAGCAACATCGCCTTCTGCTCGCCCGTCGAACAACGCGCGGCGGCGCGGCCCGTTGCGGCGTGGACGGCGGACAGATCGTCGCGGTGCGGCCCGGCGGTTGCCCGGCCCGCCGCCGCGTCGATCCGGCGGCGCGATGCGAAGAGCGTTTTCAGCGCCTCGACATCGTGCGGCGCGGTCCGCACGCCGCCCTCGCTATCGACCAGCGTCAGCAGCGGCCGCGCAAAGGGCGCATCGGGCTGGCCTGCCAACTCGGCCGACAAGCCCGAAAGCATAGTTTGCCGCGCCGCATCCATCGCCGTGCCATGCTCGGCGAGTTGCGCCTCGAGGCTCGTAAGCCACTGCTGGTCGGCTTGCGCGGGATCGGCGAGCAGCTTGCCCCGGGCACGCAGCGCTGCCTCATAACGATTGCTGTGCTGGGCGTGGCGCGGATCTAGCGCAAGCACGAGGCGGTCGAGGAAACGGCGGCGGTTGCCGGCCGTCTCGACGAACAGCCGGTCCATTGCGGGGGTCAGCCACAGGACTGAAAGCCAGTCGCCGAACGCCGTCGCCGCAGCGGTCGCACCATTGATGCGGACGATCCGCCGCCCCGGCTGCGCGGCCTCGATCCCGGTTCCGAGCGCCACGGACGCCAGGTCGGCGCCCGCCTGAACCTCGGCAAAGACCGCAAAGCCGCCGCTCGCCCCGTCGCGCACCATGTCGGACAGCGCCGCGCGGCGCAGCCCGCGCCCGGGCGCGAGCAGCGAGATCGCTTCCAATATATTGGTCTTGCCCGCGCCATTGTCGCCGTGGAGCGCGACGAGTCCGGAGGCAGCCGCCATGTCCGCGCCGGCATGATTGCGAAAATCGGTCAGCGAAAGGCGGGTCAGCGTCATCTGTTTTTCGCCTACCCCAGCCCCTTGCGCGATACCAGCCCGACACCGCGCCACGATATGTTGAATATTTTCCGACTAACGGGAATTTTCACCATCTTAGCGCATTTTTCACGCTGAAATAATCTGTCGCAAACCGAAAAACCGCAGTTAACCGCCGATGAATGAAATTGGCACGGTCCCTGCAATACTGTCGGCATCCACCGGATGGCCGGATGGAAGGTTCAAGGAAGGAAAAATATCATGGCTAATTTCAATGTCGACTCGTTCAAGAGCTACGCGATCGCCGCCGTTGCGTCGCTTTACTGCTCGATGATGTTCCTCGCCGCTGTCGGCCCGAACGCTGCACATTTCGGTGGGCTGGTCGCCTGACCAGCCCCCACTAGCAGCCAGCAAACGCCGGCCATCTGGCCGGGATGGAAAGGAAAGAAATGAAACAGGGTTTTCGCAAGAATCGTCGCGACGGGATGATCTTCGGCGTGTGCGCCGGGATGTCAGACCAGTTCGGCATCGACGTCTTGTGGACGCGCGTCGGCTTTGTTGCCCTGACGCTTTTGGGCTTCGGCCTGCCTCTGCTGCTGTACCTCGCCGTCGCGATCCTCGCGCCCTAGGACAGCCAAGGGCCGGACGCCTTGAAGGCGCAGTCGCACCGGCCCGAACAATCCCAGGACCAAGGGCTCACCGGTCACGCCGGTGGGCCCTTTTCATTATGACGCGGCGCGTGCTTGCGCGGGCGATTTGCTCCCCTGCCGGCTGCGCAGCATGATCCACGGGACATGTGCAGAATCGAACCGCACGCGCATATCGCGCTTGAAATAGGGCGGCATATGATCGCCGACGATCAAAATGTCGGTATCGGGGAAATCGGGTTTCATGATTTCTGTGGTGATGCTGTCGGCCAGCTGCCGCTGCAGTTCAAAGCCGCGGCACAGCATCGGATATTGGTCGCGCCACGCCGCATCGCCAATCCGGCAATCATTGGTGCCCAGCTCCCGATTGGCCGGCACCGGGATATGACCATTGAGCGTCAGCCAATAAAGAAATTTACGCTTGCCCGGCTCTTCGCGGAGCCGCTGGCCGATCAGGCGCGGGATGTCATTGTCGCAAGCGCCCGGAAACACGCTGCCGCTGCACCGATCGGCCCCCATCGCGATCAGTTCTTTCGCGAACAATGCGCGTTCGAAACCGATTTTCGGATACCAGATCGCGCGATCGAAGAAGGCGCCGTTGAAGCTGTGCATCGCCTCGACCTGAAAGCCCGCCGCGCGAAATTCTTGCGGCAGGCAGTCGGCATGATCGAAATCATAGGATTTGAAACCTGCCGACCAGACGCCGCAAAGTTCGCGCAGTTCGGCGCTCGTCGTCGACCCATAATAGCGGCTCTCGCCGCGCGTCACCTCGTAACGCGCGCTCCATCGGCCGGGGTTCCAGAGCTTGTCCTGCAACGCGCGGTCGTAGGGATCGGACGATACGCCCCAGGATTCGACGACGATGACCAGGAGGTTGCGGGCCTTGACGGTCGAAGGCGCAATGTCATTTCGTATCACCGCGGAATCGATCTGCGCACCCTCGGGCGCCCGCATCCTGAAGGTGCCGAGCGTCTTGGCGCTTGCGAACACGTCGGCGTTGACCAGCAGCAATACCAGGACAACCGCCAGAATTTTATGGTCGCGCGTCTTGAGCGGCGGGATGCGCGGTCCCAGCATGACAAGTGCAACAAGCGATGCCGCCAGCAACACGCCGCCGACCAGATATTCGGGCGATTGAAAAGGGTCGAGCTCGCCGATAAATTCGATCGAATTCAGCAGCTCGGTCGGTTCCAGATTGAACGACATGGTCGTGTAGAGCATCAGACTGAAGACGAACAAGGCAAGGACAAGCAATGTCCGCGCAGGATGATGACCCCACCCCGACAGCAGCAGGGCAAAAATGCCTCCTATCGTCATCGGCACCACCATGCGCGGTCCGCCGATCGGCCACATGGCGATGAACGCCAGGTTCGGCAGCACGAGCCACCATAAGGCCCAGCGCCAAGGGAAACCGCGCGCGATCTGCATTTGCCAGACTTGCCCCCAATTTGCATGCGCCACGGCCGGCATGCATCGGCGGCCAAGCCTAACGATACATGGTTAGCATCCGGTAAAACGCGCTCTTCCGGCGCGGGTCGCTTACCCTTTTGGCCGGACAGTGAAGCGATAGGGGATATAGAGAAACACTTCTGTCGCGCTCGCCTGGGCCCAGATGAGTTGCTCGTTGAGCCCCGCGACCTCGACGCCATAATCGGGTCCAAAGGCACCCGCCGTCTTGAGCGCCTCGGCCGCGACGAGCTTGACGATCTCAGGACGATATTGGTCGGGATTGATGATCGTCAGAGTGATCGCGCCATTCTTTTCCAGCAGCGCGCGGCCGTTCGGCGGCACCGCCTTGATGAAATTGTCGATCCGCCCCTGCGCGCTGCCGACCGACCCCGCGAGGCTCGCCTTTACATAGAGTTCGATCTCGCTCGTGTCCGGCCGCTGGCCGCGCCCAAAGACCAGATCTTTGAAATTGGCGAGAGTCAGCTTGGTGAGTTCGAATTCGCCGGTGACGAGTTCGATGCCGGCGCCGTCGGCACGGCGGATCGCGGCCTCGAGCATCGCATGGATCTCGCGCTTGCGCATATCCTCATCGCGCGAATCGGAAGTGAATTGCACCGGCTGGATCGCGCTGTCCGCCGCGCGGCGCAACCCGACGACGGTTTGCTCGTCCGAAAGATAATCGGCCGACGCCCGCTGTGCTGTCACCACCACCTCGCCCTGGATATTGCTGTTGTCCTGCGCCTGTGCTGGCAGCACGCCGGCCAGCAGCGCCGCGCCGAATAGATAGATTCGCATCATCCGTCTCCCTCCCGTGGAAGCCGGCAAGCTATCAGCTTGGCGACAAAGAAAAAGCCCCGCCGGATCGCTCCGGCGGGGCTGTTCTTTTCAGGCTTTCACCCGAGAGCGAGGAAGGCTTACGCCTCGTCGCCCTTGATCAGGTAATCGCCGGCATCGGCATCGCTGCCGTGGGTTTCGCCTTCGACAGTGCCCAGCGGATCGTTGCCGATCGCCGCTTCGGGGCCCTGCGCCAGTTCGGCGGCATGCTCTTCGGCGGCGGTCTGCGGCGCGATCAGGTGCGCCTGGTTCGCGGCGCGCATCGATGCGCGCAATGCAGCATCCTTGCTCGACGCGGTGACGCGAACGCGGTTCATGGCAGCGCCGGTACCCGCCGGGATGAGGCGGCCGACGATGACATTCTCCTTGAGGCCCTGCAGCGAGTCGATCTTGCCCTGCACCGAAGCCTCGGTGAGAACGCGGGTCGTCTCCTGGAAGGACGCCGCCGAAACGAAGCTGCGGGTCTGCAGCGACGCCTTGGTGATGCCGAGGAGGACCGGACGGCCTTCCGCGGGCACGCCGTTCTTCGGCAGCTTGGCGTTATATTCCATCATCTCCAGATAATCGAGCTGTTCGCCCGGCAGCAGCGTCGTGTCGCCGCCGGTCGTGATCTCGACCTTCTGCAGCATCTGGCGAACGATCACCTCGATGTGCTTGTCGTTGATCTTCACGCCCTGCAGTCGGTAAACTTCCTGGATTTCCGCGACGAGATATTCGGCCAGTGCTTCCACGCCCATGACGTCGAGGATGTCGTGCGGGTTCGGCGAACCGCTGATCAGCGCGTCGCCGCGCTTGACCTGGTCGCCTTCCTGCACTTCCAGCACCTTCGACTTGGGAATGAGGTACTCGATCGCATCGCCTTCTTCCGGAACGATCGCGATCTTGCGCTTCGCCTTGTAATCCTTGACGAATTCAATGCGGCCGCTGATCTTCGCGATAACGCTGTTGTCCTTCGGAATGCGCGCTTCGAACAGCTCGGCAACACGCGGCAGACCGCCGGTGATGTCGCGCGTCTTCGACGCTTCGCGGCTGACACGCGCCAGAACGTCGCCCGCCTGCACTTCCTGTCCGTCCTCGACCGACAGCATCGTGCCGACCGCGAGCAGGTAGCGTGCCGCTTCACCCGACTGATCGTCGAGCAAGGTCAGGCGCGGCTGCAGGTCTTCCTTCTTGGCGCGACCCGCCGAGCGATATTCGATCACGACGCGCTGGGCGATGCCCGTCGCTTCGTCGACCTGCTCGATCAGGGTCTTGGTGTCTTCCAGATCCTGATACTTCACGACGCCCTGCTTTTCGGTGATGAGCGGCATGGTGAACGGATCCCATTCGGCAATCCGGTCGCCCTTCTTCACCTTCTCGCCGTCCTTGTGCATGATCTGCGCACCATAGGGCAGCTTGTGCGTCGCGCGTTCGCGGCCTTCGGCGTCGATGATCGCGATTTCGCCCGAACGCGACAGCGCCAGACGGCGGCCACGCTGGTCGACGATCGTCGCCATGTCGCGATATTCGATCGTACCGTCCGAAATCGCTTCGGCGTTCGACTGTTCGTTGACCTGCGCCGCGCCACCGATGTGGAACGTACGCATGGTCAGCTGCGTGCCGGGCTCACCGATCGACTGCGCGGCGATAACGCCGACAGCTTCACCGATGTTCACCGGCGTACCGCGGGCAAGGTCACGGCCATAGCATTTGCCGCAAACACCCAGCGTCGCTTCGCAGACCAGCGGCGAACGGATCTTCACCGACTGAACCTCGGCGTCTTCGATCCGCTGCGTCGTCGCTTCGTCGAGCAGCGTGCCCACCGGAGCGATGACATTGCCGTCCTTGTCGGTGACATCTTCGAGCGTCGTACGGCCAAGGATGCGCTCACCCAGCGAGGCGATCGTCGAACCGCCCTGGATGATCGCACGCATTTCCATGCCGCGTTCGGTGCCGCAATCTTCCTCGATCACGACGCAGTCCTGCGACACGTCGACCAGACGGCGGGTCAGGTAACCCGAGTTCGCCGTCTTGAGCGCCGTATCGGCCAGACCCTTACGCGCACCGTGCGTCGAGTTGAAATACTCGAGAACGGTCAGGCCTTCCTTGAAGTTCGAGATGATCGGCGTTTCGATGATCTCGCCCGACGGCTTGGCCATCAGGCCGCGCATGCCGGCAAGCTGCTTCATCTGTGCCTGCGAACCGCGAGCACCCGAGTGCGCCATCATGTAGATGGAGTTGATCGGGGCCAGACGACCCGTCTTCGGATCCTTCGGCTCGGCGCGGATTTCGTCCATCATCGCGTTCGCGACCTTGTCGCCGCACTGCGACCAGGCGTCGATCGCCTTGTTGTACTTTTCCTGCTGCGTGATCAGGCCGTCCTGATATTGCTGCTCGAAATCCTTCACCAGGGCGCGGGTTTCGTTGACCATGCCTTCCTTGGACTCGGGGATGATCATGTCATCCTTGCCGAAGGAAATGCCGGCCTTGAACGCGTTGCGGAAGCCCAGCGCCATGATGGCGTCGGCGAACAACACGGTCTCTTTCTGGCCGGTGTGACGATAGACCTGGTCGATCACGTCGCCGATTTCCTTCTTGGTCAGAAGGCGGTTGACGACGTCGAAGGGCACGGTGTGCGACTTCGGCAGGCATTCGCCGATGAGCATGCGGCCCGGCGTGGTCTCAAAGCGCTTGAGATACTCATTGCCCTGCTCGTCGGTCTGCGGGACGCGGCTCACCACCTTGGTGTGCAGCGTGACCGCGCCGGTGAACAGCGCCTGATGCACCTCGGCCATGTCGGCCAGAAGCATCCCCTCGCCCGGCTCGCCTTCGCGCTCCATCGAGAGATAATAGAGACCAAGAACCATGTCCTGCGACGGAACGATGATCGGCTTGCCGTTCGCGGGGCTGAGGATGTTGTTCGTCGACATCATCAGCACGCGCGCTTCCAGCTGTGCCTCGAGGCTCAGCGGAACGTGAACGGCCATCTGGTCACCGTCGAAGTCGGCGTTGAACGCGGCGCAGACCAGCGGGTGAAGCTGGATCGCCTTGCCTTCGATCAGCACGGGCTCGAACGCCTGGATGCCCAGGCGGTGAAGCGTCGGGGCGCGGTTCAGCAGGACCGGGTGCTCGCGAATGACTTCGTCGAGGATGTCCCAGACTTCCTTGCGTTCCTTTTCGACCCACTTCTTCGCCTGCTTCAGGGTCATCGACAGACCCTTAGCGTCGAGGCGCGCATAGATGAACGGCTTGAACAGCTCGAGCGCCATCTTCTTCGGCAGGCCGCACTGGTGCAGCTTGAGTTCGGGACCGGTCACGATGACCGAACGGCCCGAATAGTCGACGCGCTTGCCGAGCAGGTTCTGACGGAAGCGGCCCTGCTTGCCCTTCAGCATGTCGGACAGCGACTTCAGCGGACGCTTGTTGGCACCCGTGATCGTGCGGCCGCGGCGGCCGTTATCGAACAGCGCGTCGACGGCTTCCTGCAGCATGCGCTTTTCGTTGCGGACGATGATGTCCGGCGCACGCAGCTCCATCAGGCGCTTCAGGCGGTTGTTGCGGTTGATCACGCGGCGATAGAGGTCGTTCAAGTCCGACGTCGCGAAGCGGCCACCGTCGAGCGGCACCAGCGGGCGCAGTTCGGGCGGGATGACCGGCACGACTTCGAGGATCATCCACTCGGGACGGTTGCCCGATTCGATGAACGATTCCACGACCTTGAGGCGCTTGATGATCTTCTTGGGCTTCAGCTCCGACTTGGTCGTCGCGAGGTCCTCCATCAGGTCGATGCGTTCCTGCTCCAGATCGAGATTTTCGAGGAGCACGCGGATCGCCTCGGCGCCGATGCCGGCCGAGAAAGCGTCTTCGCCATATTCGTCCTGCGCGTCGAGCAGTTCGTCTTCGGTCAGAAGCTGGAACTTCTCGAGCGGGGTCAAGCCGGGCTCAAGAACGATATAGGCTTCGAAATAGAGGACGCGTTCGAGCTGCTTCAGCTGCATGTCGAGCAGCAGGCCGATGCGCGACGGCAGCGACTTCAGGAACCAGATGTGCGCGACGGGCGCGGCGAGCTCGATATGGCCCATGCGCTCGCGGCGGACCTTGGTCACCGTGACTTCGACACCGCATTTTTCGCAGACGATGCCCTTGTATTTCATACGCTTATACTTGCCGCACAGGCATTCATAATCCTTGATCGGACCGAAAATGCGCGCGCAGAACAGGCCGTCACGCTCGGGCTTGAACGTGCGGTAGTTGATCGTTTCGGGCTTCTTGATCTCGCCGAACGACCACGAGCGGATACGCTCGGGGCTCGCAATGCCGATCTTGATCATGTCGAAGGTTTCGGGCTTCGCGACCGGATTCATGAAGTTGGTAAGCTGGTTCATATTCTAGCTCCATCTTCCCCTCTCGCGCGGCGCGAGAGGGGTGAGGAAAAATCTTATTCGGCGGCTTCGGGAAGGGCTTCCGGACCTTCGTCGGGGTCTTCTTCCGAATAGGAAGAGAGTTCGACGTTGAGGCCCAGCGAGCGCATTTCCTTGACGAGCACGTTGAAACTTTCGGGAATGCCGGCCTCGAAGGTGTCGTCGCCCTTGACGATCGCTTCGTAGACCTTGGTGCGGCCGATCACGTCGTCCGACTTCACCGTCAGCATTTCCTGCAGCGTGTACGCGGCGCCATAGGCCTGGAGTGCCCAGACCTCCATTTCACCGAAGCGCTGGCCACCGAACTGCGCCTTACCGCCCAGCGGCTGCTGGGTGACAAGCGAGTACGGCCCGATCGAACGCGCGTGGATCTTGTCGTCGACCAGGTGATGCAGCTTCAGGATATACATATATCCCACCGTCACCTTGCGGTCGAAACGGTCGCCGGTGCGGCCGTCATACAAATCGACCTGACCCGACCGGTCGAGACCGGCGCGTTCCAGCATCGTCGACACATCGCCTTCGCGCGCGCCGTCGAACACCGGGGTTGCGAAGGGCACGCCGACCGACAGGTTTCCTGCGAGTTCGACGACTTCATCGACGCTGCGCGCCTTGATTTCGTCGGCATATTCATCGCCATAGGCCTGCAGCAGCGCTTCGCGAACCGCCTCGGGCGGAGCGCCCGCCTCGGGGTCCGGGTTCGCCATGCGCCAGTCCTCGAGCGCCGCGGTGATCTGGCGGCCGAAGCCGCGCGATGCCCAACCAAGGTGCGTTTCGAGGATCTGCCCGACGTTCATGCGCGACGGCACGCCCAGCGGGTTCAGAACGAAGTCGACGTGCGTCCCGTCTTCGAGGAACGGCATGTCCTCGATCGGCAGGATGCGGCTGATGATGCCCTTGTTGCCGTGACGGCCGGCCATCTTGTCGCCCGACTGAAGCTTGCGCTTCACGGCAACGAAGACCTTGACCATCTTGAGCACGCCCGGGGCGAGTTCGTCGCCGCGCTGCAGCTTTTCGACGCGATCTTCATATTTCGCGCTGATCCGCTTGATCGCTTCGTCATACTGCGCCTTGATCGCTTCGAGGGCGGCCTGGGCATTGTCTTCGACAACGGCCAGCTTCCACCAGTCGGCGCGGTCGAGGTCGACCAGCATCTCTTCGGTGACGACATCGCCCTTCTTCAGGCCCTTCGGCACTGCGCTGGTCGCCTGACCGATGAGCAGTTCCTTGAGGCTCGAGAAGGTCGCGCGGTTGAGGATCGCGCGTTCGTCGTCGGCGTCCTGCTTCAGACGCTCGATCTCTTCGCGTTCGATCGCGATCGCGCGTTCGTCCTTGTCGATACCGTGACGGTTGAAGACGCGGACTTCGACGACCGTGCCCGACACGCCCGGCGGCAGGCGAAGCGAGGTGTCGCGCACGTCGCTGGCCTTTTCACCGAAGATCGCGCGCAGCAGCTTTTCTTCCGGCGTCATCGGCGATTCACCCTTGGGGGTGATCTTGCCGGCCAGAATGTCGCCCGGGCCGACTTCGGCACCGATGTAGACGATGCCCGCTTCGTCGAGGTTGCGCAGCGCTTCCTCGCCGACGTTCGGGATGTCGCGCGTGATGTCTTCCGGCCCAAGGCGCGTGTCGCGTGCGGTGACTTCGAATTCCTCGATGTGGATCGAGGTGAAGACGTCGTCCTTCACGATGCGCTCGCTGATGAGGATCGAGTCCTCATAGTTATAGCCGTTCCACGGCATGAACGCGACGAGCACATTCTTGCCGAGCGCCAGTTCGCCAAGCTCGGTCGACGGACCGTCGGCAATGATGTCGCCCGCGCGGACGATCTCGCCCACCTTCACCAGCGGACGCTGGTTGATGCAGGTGTTCTGGTTCGAACGCTGGAACTTCTGCAGGCGATAGATGTCGACGCCCGACTTGCCGGGTTCGACCATGTCGGTCGCACGGATAACGATACGCGTCGCGTCGACCTGGTCGATCACGCCGCCGCGGCGCGCCGCGATGGCCGCGCCGGAGTCGCGTGCAACCGTCTCTTCCATGCCGGTACCGACGACCGGCGCCTCGGCGCGGATCAGCGGCACAGCCTGACGCTGCATGTTCGAGCCCATGAGCGCGCGGTTTGCGTCATCGTTTTCGAGGAACGGGATGAGCGATGCCGCAACCGAAACGAGCTGCTTCGGCGACACGTCCATCAGCGTGATCTGATCGCGCGGGGCCATCAGGAATTCGCCGGCTTCGCGCGCCGAGATCAGCTCGTCGATGAAGCTGCCATCGGGGTTGAGGTCGGCGTTCGCCTGCGCAACCGTGTGCTTCTGCTCTTCCATCGCCGACAGATAGACGACGTCGGTCGTGACCTTGCCGTCGACGATCTTGCGGTAAGGGGTTTCGATGAAGCCATACTTGTTCACGCGCGCAAAGGTTGCGAGCGAGTTGATCAGACCGATGTTCGGACCTTCCGGCGTTTCGATCGGGCAGATGCGGCCATAGTGCGTCGGATGAACGTCGCGGACTTCGAAGCCCGCGCGTTCGCGCGTCAGACCGCCCGGCCCAAGCGCCGAAACGCGGCGCTTGTGCGTCACTTCCGACAGCGGGTTGGTCTGGTCCATGAACTGCGAGAGCTGCGACGAACCGAAGAATTCGCGCACCGCGGCGACCGCCGGCTTCGCGTTGATCAGGTCGTTCGGCATCACGGTCGACACGTCGACCGAGCTCATGCGCTCCTTCACCGCGCGCTCCATGCGGAGCAAGCCGACGCGATACTGGTTTTCCAGCAGTTCGCCGACCGAACGGACACGACGGTTACCGAGGTTGTCGATATCGTCGATTTCGCCCTTGCCGTCCTTCAGGTTCACCAGTTCCTTGACGACGGCGAGGATGTCCTCGCTGCGCAGCGTGGTGACCGTGTCCTCGGCATCGAGGCCAAGGCGCATGTTCAGCTTGACGCGGCCCACGGCCGACAGGTCGTAACGCTCGGCGTCGAAGAACAGGCCGCCGAACAGCGCTTCCGCGGTTTCGCGCGTCGGCGGTTCGCCGGGGCGCATGACGCGATAGATGTCCGAAAGCGCCTGGTCGCGGTCTTCGGCCTTGTCGGCTTTCAGCGTGTTGCGGATCCAGGGGCCCGTGTTGTTGTGGTCGATGTCGAGCAGCACGAGCTGGTCGATGCCCGCGGCGTCGAGCTTCTCGAGATTGTCGGCGCTCACTTCGTCGCCGGCTTCGATATAGATCTCGCCGGTCGCTTCGTTGATGAGGTCATAGGCCGAGTAACGGCCGAAGATTTCCTCGGTCGGGATCAGCAGCGTGTCGAGACCGTCCTTCGCCGCCTTGTTGGCAAGGCGCGGGCTGATCTTGTGGCCGGCGGCGAAGACGACTTCGCCGGTCTTGGCATCGACGACGTCGAACGCCGGCTTCGCACCACGCCAGTTTTCGACGACGAACGGAACCTTCCAGCCGTTCGCCGCACGCTCGAAGACGAGGCGGTCATAGAAATGGTTGAGGATTTCCTCGCCCGACATGCCCAGCGCGTACAAGAGGCTGGTAACCGGCAGCTTGCGCTTGCGGTCGATACGGACGTTGACGATGTCCTTGGCGTCGAATTCGAAGTCGAGCCACGAACCGCGATACGGGATCACGCGCGCTGCAAACAGGAATTTGCCCGACGAGTGGGTCTTGCCGCGATCATGGTCGAAGAGCACACCCGGCGAACGGTGCATCTGCGACACGATAACGCGCTCGGTACCATTGACGAAGAAAGTGCCGTTCTCGGTCATGAGCGGCATGTCGCCCATGTAAACGTCCTGCTCCTTGATATCGAGGACCGAACGGGTGTCGGTTTCGCTGTCGACTTCAAAGACGATCAGGCGCAGCGTGACCTTCATCGGCGCCGCATAGGTGATGCCGCGCTGACGGCATTCCTCGACGTCGTACTTCGGGTCTTCAAGTTCGTAGTGAACGAAGTCGAGCTCGGCGGTGCCGGCGAAATCGCGGATCGGGAAAACGCTGCGCAGCGTCTTTTCCAGGCCCGACACATAACCCACCGACGGGTCCGAGCGCAGGAACTGCTCATAGGATTCGCGCTGCACCTCGATGAGGTTGGGCATGTCCACCGCTTCGTGGATGTTGCCGAACAGCTTACGGATTCGCTTGCTTGCGGTTGCTTCGAGGGCCTTGCCCACCGACTTCGCCTTGGTCGCCATAAGTGATTGTCTCGCCTTGATAAAATAGCTCGCGAGCGCAGGAGAGACGCAAAAAGGCCGCGACCAACCGTTGCCGGTTTACCGCAGCTTTCCAACGCATCTCGAAATCCCGAACGCCCTATCCGTACAGCCCGTTGCGCAAAGTCAGGCTCTATCTCGGACGATCGGGTATGACGGCCATATAGGATTGGGGGTGCGGAGTGTCAACGGCACCGGGGCGAAGTGATGATGCGAATGTCGGCATTGGGGTGGATTTCAGACTGTCCTCTATGCCCGTTCGTGTCGAGCGAAGTCGAGACACCCATCGACGCAACGCCTAGCCCGATAGGCATCTCGACTTCGCTCGATGCGAACGGGTTGGGTAGGTGCAAGGTCCGAACCCCGTCGAAACCCGCCGCTCCCTAAAACACACCCTTCAACAACGCCGCGGGGTTCCGCCGCAGCGCCGCCTCCTCGCCCGCCATATAATGAAAGATGCCCTTCAGCGCCTGCTCGGTCACCGACCGCGTGAGCCCGTCGCGCGTGAGCCCCGCGGACGCGAACAATTGATTGCCCTTCGACAGCTGATCGAGCTGACGATAGGCGCCGACATCGTCGAGCGCCGATCCGATCAGCGGCGACACCTTGGTGAACAGCACATCACCCGCGCTCGTCTGCAGATAGCGCGTCGCGCCGTCGTTCTTCGTCACCAGCGCGGGCGCGTCGGTCCAGCGCAGATTGTCGATAGCGGTACGAAACACCGGCTTCGCCTCGCCCGCCGCCTTGCCGCCGGCGTCATTCAGGCTCTTGGTCAGATTGGTCGTGAGCCCCAGCTTGTCCCCCATGCCAAAAAGTTTGGAGGCGAGCTTTCCGCCTGCCCCGGGCAACAGGATGCGCACCGCCGTATCGCGATAAAAGGCGCCCGGCTGCGCCAATTTGTCGAGCGCGCCGTCAGACGCCCCCGCGATCAATCCCTTCACCCCGCTCTTCGGCAGCTTTGCCAAAGCCCAGGGCGCGTGGATCAAGGCGACCATCCCGGCCGCGCCCGCAAGCAGCATCCGCCGCGCCATCATTGCTTCGTCCGGTTCCATGCTGCGACCTCCTCTGCCCTGCGCTCCACGCAAGCAGGTCTATCAGCAAATTTGATGCCTGCCGATGCCGGAAACGGTACAAGGCAGTGGTCAGATTTCGGGCCTGAGTTCAACACGCCGAGCGGCGTAATGTATCGGTCGACGAATCCTGCCCATCAAAGGAAACACCATGTCCGCCCCCATTCGCATCCTGCTCCAGACGACGATCCCGCCGATCGACGATGACTGGCATATCGGACGCTTCTCGATGCTCCGCGACTATCTGTCGGGCCTGACTGACGCGGATGGCCAGCCGCTATGCGCCGTGACCGCGCGGGATCGCACCGCGCCAGGCAGTCCGGACCCGGTCCTTTCGACAATCGACCAATCTGACTTCGACGAGCTTTGGCTTTTCGCCGTCGATACCGGCGACGGCCTGACCGACGCCGATTGCGAGGCGATCAGCCGCTTCAGGGAGAATGGCGGCGGCCTGCTCGTGTCGCGCGACCATATGGACCTCGGCTGCTCGGTATGTTCGCTGACCGGCGTCGGCAACGCGCATTTTTTCCATAGCATGCGCCCCGAACCCGATCCGGCCCGCCATGTCGTGGACGACCGCGAAACAAGCTACATTCTCTGGCCGAACTATCATTCGGGCGCGAACGGCGATTTTCAGACGATCACTATCGCCGATCCGCCGCATATTCTGCTCAGCGATCCGTCGGCAGCCGATGGTCTGATACATTATCTGCCGTCTCACCCGCATGAGGGGGCCGTCGGCGTCCCCGAAGGCGAAACCTCGGCGCGCGTCATCGCAACGGGCGTGAGCCAGGCGAGCGGCAATCGCTTCAACCTCGCGGTCGCGTTCGAGCCGACCGCGGATGGCGGGCCGGCGCTTGCCCAGTCCACTTTCCATCATTTCGCCGACTATAATTGGGATCCGGCGATGGGGTGCCCGAGCTTCGTCAGCGAAAAGCCCGGCGATGCGCTGGCCCATTCACCGCACGCGCAACGATCGATCCGCCAATATGTCCGCAATCTGGCGATCTGGCTTGCCGGACGGCCGCTCGAGCGGGATGTCCCGACGCGATAGGACGAATGCGCCTTCACGCCGCGCTGCGCAGCCGGTTTCGTCCCTCGCGCTTGGCGACATAAAGCGCTTTGTCTGCACGGTGTAGCAGTTCCTCGACGTCGGCCTCGCCGTCATAGACCGCCAGTCCGACGCTGATCGTCGCGTTGGGCAAATCGTCTTCGGCGGCGGTGCCGGCCTCGACCGCCTTGCGAACGCGTTCGGCGACGATCTCGGCGGCCTGCGCGCTCGACCGCTGGAGAATGCAGACGAACTCCTCGCCGCCGATGCGGCCGACGATATCTTCCTCGCGCAGCGCCGCCTTGGCCCGCAGCGCGACGCGGCGGATTACCTGATCGCCTGCTGCATGGCCGTAGGTGTCGTTGATCCGCTTAAAATGATCGATGTCGAAAATCGCCACGGCGAGCGGCGCACCATGGCTCTGCGCACCCGCCAGCGCTTTCTCGAGCGTCGCCAGCGTGTGGCGGCGGTTGGGCAGGCCGGTGAGCATATCGGTGTTGGCGACCCGTTCGGCCGCACTGCGCGCCGCCTCGAGAATGCGGGCGTCTTCGACCGTTGCGGTCACATCCTGCACCGTACCGAAAATGCCGACGGCCTTGCCGCCGCGGCCCATTTCGATCGAGCCGTGCGATTTGACGTGCCGGATTTCGCCGTCGGTGCGCAAGATGCGGCCCTGAAATTGGAAAGGTTCGCCGGTGCGAACCGCCTCGGCCAAAATCTTGCGCACCGCCAGCCGATCCTCGGCGACATATTGCTGAACGCTATAGTCGACGTCGACCGGGCTTCCCGGCTCCAGCCCATGGACCCGATAGGTCTGGTCCGACCATGTGATTGTCCAGCCGACAAGGTCGACGCGCCAATGACCGACAAGCGCTGCCGCCTCGGCCTGCAGCAGCCAGCGATTGCTTTGCTCGAGCCGTTTCGCCAGCCGCTGGCGCCCGACCAGCAACGACGCGAGCGGCAGCGTCGAGAACAACAGGATGAGCAGATAGAATTGCAGGAACAGCACGCGGGTCTTCTGCACACCCTCGATCGCTGCAATCGGCCCATAGCCCTGCCCTGTCAGCAACGACGCGATGATCGTCACGATCAGCATTCCCGCCGCGGCGCCAAAGGGACCGAGCCGGTAGGCCGCGGCGATCACCGCGATGCACGGCAGAAATCCGATGGGAAATTGCGCCTGCGAAAAGGACAGGATGGTCACCAACCCCGTAACGGTCAGGATCGCGGCCGCTTCGGCCTTCATCCGCGCCGATGCATTTGCCATCGCATTCGTCCCGACCATCCGCGCGAGCATCACGATCGGCGGGGTCACGATCAACATGCCGAGCAGGACCGTCGTCAGCCAGGAAAGGAAGAAATCCAGCCCTTTTCCAGTCAGGGCCCAAGCGAGGAAGGCGCTGGCGATACTTGCGGCGCACGCCGCGATACAAAAGCTGACGACCGAACGCGGCTCCATGAACGACAGTTCGCCTGCCTCGCGCCGCCGCATGATCCACAGCGCGAGCGCGGCTTCGCAACCGTTGGAGAAAGTGAAGGCAAGGCACGTCAGCAACGGCGCCCCGCCATAGATATTGGCGCCCAAACTCGCCGCCACCATCCCCACAAACGCGGCGCCGCAGGCGCGCGCGGGCATCAGCAACAGCAGCGCGAGGAAATAGCCGCTGGGGGGCCATACCGCGGCGATATTGTCAGCCCCTTTCGTCGCGTACAGCGACAGGCTCGCAAGCAGGAAATATCCTGTTGCGGTCAGCAGGAACCAAAAGACCGCTTCGACTCTGGGGGTCAGCGACTGGGTCATGCGGTCAGTTAACCTAAAAGGGGAAAATAAACCGCTAATAATAATAGCCACCCGCGGGCCCCGCGGCGGGTCAGCCAACCCCGCCAAAGGTCAGGCCGACCACTTCGGCGACCTTGCCCTCGTCCCATGCGATCCGCCGGTCGAGGATCAGCATTGCGAGGCCATGCACCAGCGCCCACGCATGCAGCGCCGCGGTGTCGGGGTCTTCGACCCCCGGGAGCGCCTCGCCGACCCCGGCGCGCAGCAAATTATAGGCAACTTCGCCGCCATCGCTACTGCCGTCAGGGCAGCGTTCGCGCATCTGGCGCGTGAAGCTCAGTCGGAACAGCGCCGGCTCGTCATGCGCGAAACGGACATAAGCGATGCCCGTGGCTTTGAAGCCGGCGATCGCGCCGCCCGCTTTCAGCCACGCCTGTGCCTGCAGCGCGCCGAGCCGCCGAAGCCCCTCATCGGCGAGCGCGTCGAGCAGCGCTTCCTTGTCGGGGAAATGGCGGTACAGCGCGGTCGCGCTGACTCCCACATCGCGCGCGAGCGCGCGCAGCCCGAGTTCGGCACCGTCGCCCTCGCCCAGTCGCTTGAGCCCGGCCGCGATCACCGCCGCGCGCAGGTCGCCGTGATGATAAGCGCCCGTCGCCTTCGCGCCGTCGCTTTTTATGTTGACACTGTTATCTTTGCTTGCCATCATGTTGTCACTGTAAACATATCGAGTCGTCCGCACAAGCCCTCGATACGCGGCACCTTCGACAACTTCCGTAAGGAGCAACATCATGGCAAGCAACGTCGAAACCCTGATCCGCGGCGCCGTGGTCAAAGGCATTGGCAAGGTCGCCGACTTTAACCGCAAGCGCCTCCCCCGCCCCACCGACGCGCACCCCTTCCTCACCGGCATCCACAAGCCGATGACCGAGGAGTTCACGCTGGAAGAACTGCGCGTCGAAGGCGAAATTCCCGCCGCGCTGACCGGCCGCTACCTGCGTAACGGACCGAACCCCGCCGAGCCGCCCGATCCCGCAAGCTATCACTGGTTCACCGGCGTCGGCATGGTTCACGGCATCCGTATCGAAGGCGGCAAGGCCGACTGGTATCGCAACCGCTGGGTTCGCGGCTCGGAAGCCTGCGCGGTGCTCGGCGAAGACCTGCCCCCCGGCCCGCGCGCCGAGAATAATGATGCACCGAACACCAATGTCGTCGGCCTCGCGGGCCGCACCTTCGCGATCGTCGAAGCGGGCGGCAAGCCGGTCGAGCTCGACTATGAACTGAACACGATCGCGCACAACCCGTTCGACGGCACGTTGGTCGGCGGCTACACCGCGCACCCGCATCACGACCCGGTGACCGACGAAATGCACGCGATCACCTATCGCGGCGACGCGCCCAACAAGGTCTGGCACGTCGTGCTCGACAAGGATGCGCACGTCATCCGCGAGGAAGCCATCGCAGTCAGCGACGGCCCTTCGATCCACGACTGCGCGATCACCGAAAACTATGCGCTGGTCTTCGACCTGCCCGTCACCTTCTCAATGAAGATGCTGCTCGCCGGCTATCGCTTTCCCTATGCATGGAATGAAGCGCATCAGGCGCGCGTCGGGCTCCTCCCCAGAAAAGGCAGCGGCGACAGCATCATCTGGGTGCCGGTTGAACCCTGCTATGTCTTCCACCCTGCCAACGCGTATGAAACTGCTGACGGAAAGGTGATCGTCGATGTCGTCGCGCACGAGACGATGTTCGCCGAATCGAAACGCGGTCCCGACAGCCAGAAATCGCGCCTCGAACGCTGGACGATCGATCCGGTGGCCGGAACGACCACGCGCACCGTCATCCACGATCATGCGCAGGAATTTCCGCGTTATGACGAGCGGCTGACGACGCGGCCCTATCGCTACGCCTACAGCATCGCGATCCCCGACGGCGAATCGTCCGAGTGGGCGCTGGCCGAGACGCGGTTGTTCAAGCACGACCTCGAAGCGGGCACGACCGCTGTTCAGGACTTCGGCCCCGGCCGCCACCCCGGCGAGTTCGTCTTTGTGCCGCGAAGCGCCGACGGCGCGGAGGATGACGGCTGGCTGATCGGGCTGGTGGTGGACATGAACCAGGAGACAACCGAATTGGTCATCCTCAACGCCGATGATTTTAGCGGGTCACCGCAAGCTGTCGTGCACTTGCCGCATCGCGTTCCGCCGGGCTTCCACGGAAACTGGGTCGCGGATTGACCATCTCGAGGCGCTTCATCAGCGCCTCGGTCACCTGCAGCGATCTTTCATTGTCGACATCGATCGCCGTCGCCCCATTGCTCACCAGCAGCGGGGCGATCTCGACGTCCAGATGAGCCGAGATGCGCTGAAAGATGTGATGGATCGGACCAAGGCCGAGCCGGAAGCGGAGCAGGTTGATGAGGCCAAAGGCCTGCATCACGCGGAACGGCTTCTTGACGAACTGGCCGCCGCCGCGAAACGCCTCGGCCGCGCGCAGCGCATTCGGATGCCCGATCCAATAGGCGTTGCAGTTCGACACCGCGACGTCGGAAAACTCGTAAAAGCGCCGCTGACCTTCGGGATGGAAGTCAAGGACATCCTCGCGCCGCGCGAGCGCCACGCCGGCATCGGCGCCGAGCCGTTCCGCCTCACCCCCGATCTCGGCAATCGTCGCGGGGGTGAGCAGGCAATTGTCGGCGGTTGTGATGAGCAGCGGAAAGCTGGCGATCCCCGCGATTGCGAGAACCGAATCCGCGAGATTGTCGGCCGCGGGCACGACGATCAGCCGATCGCCAAGCAGATCGACGACGGCATCCTTGAGATCGCCGAGGAGCTGCGCGTGATGAGTGGAAACAAAAACCTGGCGTGCGCTGCTATCGGCCGCGCTTTCCAGCACATGCGCGATCATCGGCCGCCCCGCGACGGGCACGAGGCATTTGTCCGCGACGCCGTGCGCCTTCGCGAGCGCGTCGACCGCACCGGGGCGGCGGCCCGCGAGGATCAGGATCGAGCCGCTCACGCGGCGTTCCGCTGCGCCGTCGGCACGATCTGGCGGAGCATGCTTTCGGCGACGATCGTCTCGATCAAGCTCGCGTGGGTGAAACCGGCCGCGACCGCCGAGCGAGAGAAAAGCTTTTCGGACCAGAGATTGCAGTTGAGATTGACCTCGAGCAGCCGGACATCGCCTGTCGCATGATCGACGCGAAACTCGAAGCGACCGTAATCGAACGGGCGGAAGATGTCCGTCATGCGCCTTGTATAGTCGGCGATCTGGTCGCCGATCGCCGGATCGTCGAAGCGCTTGATGCAATATCCGACGTTGCCGACGAGATCACGCTTTTCCTGATAGGTGCGGAGCTGGGTCGGATCATCCTGTTCGAAGATCATCATCGGCAGCATCGCGGGTTCGCCGTCCAGCGTGATCACGGGCACTTCGATATCGCTGCCGTCGATAAAAGGTTCGACAAGCGCGTCATGATCGAGTGCATGAATTTCGGCGACCGCTTGCGCTAATTGGATCCGGTCGTGCGCGTCGCGGACACCCCATGATGCCGAGCTGTTGTTCGGCTTGATCACCCAGCGCCGCGCCGGCGGGCTGCGTGACACGTCGACCGGCGCCCCGCGGCGGAACAAGGCCCAAGGCGCGGTGGGCACGCCGCGCGCCGCGGCCTCGAGTTTGGTCAGATGCTTGTCGTCGGACAGCCCGCGCACGATCGGCGATGCGCCAATATAGGGCAGGCCGTGCTGGTTGCAGAGCAACGGGAGCAGCATTTCCGAATTGAAGAAACCGCCGCGGTTGAGCAACGGGAAGACAAAGTCGGCGGCCGGCCGGTCGAACAGCGCGGCATAGCTGTCGGCAATCAGCAGTTCGATCCCGAACCCCTCGAGCGTCTCGCGCATCTCGCGGTGATAAAGCGCATGATTGCCGTCATCGGAATGGAGCCCGCCAGTCCAGCGCGCATGCTTCGCAATGAATAGAAGCCGCTGCGTGTCGCGCAGATGGTTCGGCAGCCGGGTCGGCGAGAGATCGGTCGTTTTCATGCGCGGCGTTGACCACGCCCAAGTTGCGTAGGGATGACGAATTGGTGACCGCCATGCCACCAAAGCGCAAGATCAGTGTCATTATAATGTGTTCCGCCCCGGAAATGCGGGCTTGCAAACAAGCCTTTGCCGGCAACGCGACCTTCGTCGCCTGACCGCAAAAATGGTCGCTAGCCACGTTGAGCGGCACCGGAATCTTCGCCGCGCCGTTCGACGAACACGGCTCATCCCGGAATCGACGCTTTCCGGGCAGCACTTTCGCCCGCCGGTTCGTTCGTCCTTCACTATGACAAAGAATATCGCCCTCTCCCGCCCCGCCATGAGCGCGATTGCCGCGTTCCTGGTCCTTTCCACCCCCGGTGCTTTTGCACAGGAAACCCCGACGGTTACGATGACCCCGCCGGTTGCGGCGCCGACGCCGCAAACCCCGCCGACGGTAGCCGAGCCGAGCACCACCACACCGAGCACGACCGCACCCGTCGCCGCGCCGCAGGCAGCTCAGTCCCCGGCGCCGACCCCGGTGATCCGCGTGCCGCTCGATATTGCGCCTGAAACAACCGCTCCTGCGCCCAAGGCCGCCGAACGTGCCGCCGCCCCCGCGCCGCGTGCAGAGCGCACGGCGCAGCGTGCACGCCCCGCAGCCACGGCGCCGGCCGCCACAGCACCGGCGGCAGCAACGCCCGCCGCCGCGCCCGCAACCGATGCTCCCCTCCTTGACGAAGCGGGCCCGATCGCCGCACCGGTGACGTCCGCCGTCGAGCCGATCGCCGAGCCGGCGCCCGTTGCGGTCGAACAGACGAATACGACCGGAAACGAGTTTCCGTGGGAGCTTGCCGGCGGTGCCGCCGCGCTGCTCGTCGTCGGCGGCCTTGGCCTCGCCTATGCCCGTCGCCGCCGCACGGCTGGCGAAGATTATGAAGAAGCGCCAACCTATGAATATGAGCGCGCGCCCGCTGCCGAACCCGTAACCGGCAGCACCCAGCAGTGGGTTACGCCGGCCTATGCGCCGCGCGAGGAAGTCGCTCCGCGGACCGTGCCCGCCTTCGCCGCGGCGCCGAGCGGCAGCATGGGTCGTCACGAGGCGATGGCAATGGCCGGCCCGACCGACGACAATCCTTTTGCTACGCTGAGTAAGCGCCTGAAGCGCGCACGCTTCCTCGATCGTCAGGAACGCACTGCCTATGACGAGACGCTGGCTGGCCAGAAGGACGTGACCCGCAAGCCGGTCAGCGCCTGGGAAATCGCCCAGCGCCCTGCCCCCGTGATGCAGGAACAGGAAGTCCGCCGTCCCGAACCCGCGCGTGTCCGGACCTCCACCAGCTTCCGTCCGGGCTATTCCAAGAACTAGGCCCGGCTATCCGCGGTGGTCCCCTCACCGCATAGAAAAAGGGCGGTGCCTCGCGGCACCGCCCTTTCTCATTTCTCGCTGGAAACCGGCGGATGAACCCGCCGGATCCTCGCCAACTGATTACTTCAGTTCGACGGTCGCGCCGGCGGCGAGCAGCTTGGCCTTCAGCTCTTCAGCTTCAGCCTTGTTGACGCCTTCCTTGACGGCCTTCGGTGCGCCTTCGACGAGCGCCTTGGCTTCGCCAAGACCCAGGCCGGTGATCGCACGGACTTCCTTAATCACGTTGATCTTGTTGCCGCCGTCACCCGTCAGGATGACGTCGAATTCGGTCTGCTCTTCAGCAGCCGGGCCAGCGGCAGCGGCCGGGCCAGCGGCGACGGCAACAGCAGCGGCAGCCGAAACGCCCCACTTTTCTTCGAGCATCTTCGACAGGTCAGCCGCTTCGAGGACGGTCAGCGCCGACAGTTCTTCAACGATCTTTGCAAGATCAGCCATGTTCATTCTCCATCAGAACCGGGATATCCCGGTAGTAAGTTTCAGGTTTAGTTCGAAATCACGCTGCTTCTTTGGCGGCATATGCGCCAAAAACCCGCGCCAACTGGCCCGCCGGAGCTGCGGCAATCTGCGCAACCTTGGTGGCCGGAGCCTGCACCAGACCGATGATCTTGGCGCGGAGCTCGTCGAGCGAGGGAAGCGAAGCCAGCGCTTTGACGCCATTCACGTCGAGGACCACGTCGCCCATGCCGCCGCCAACGATTTCAAGCTTGTCGTTGGTCTTGGCAAATTCCACGGCGATCTTGGCAGCCGAGACCGGGTCGGTCGAGGTTGCGAGAGCCGTGGGACCGGTCAGCAGTTCGCCGATACCGGTGTAGGACGTGCCATCGAGCGCGATTTTGGCAAGACGGTTCTTCGTGACGCGAAAGTCGGCCCCTGCGTCGCGCATCTGCTGGCGCAGCACCGTCGACTGAGCGACGGTCATGCCGAGGTTGCGGACGACCACAACAGCAGCAGCTGATCCCAGCGTAGCGTTCAGCGAGGATACGGCTTCGGCCTTTTCCGTACGATCCATGCCTATACTCCACTCATCTGCCCGGATGCGCTGGCGCCGAAACGCACGCGCCGCCGGGCGGCTAAAAAACGCAGATACAGGCGCGAGCCAAGGCTCACCTGCATTTGCGTTGGCGATGTCCGATGGGGTCGGTCAAGACGCGTCGCCTGAATACAGGCGGGCGACCGAAAAAGACTGTTCCCCGTCTCGGCTGGAAATTAAGAAGGGCAAATCCCCTTCACCAACTGTCTCGGACGGAATTGCCTCGGCCGGAGCCTTGGCAACACGGGGGCGCTAATAGCGTCAGCGGGCGCAGAGTCAAGGCCCGTCCACGATTTTCGCCGCGTTTCCCGCTTGGCGCACCGGCCCGCCGTCACTAGAGACGCGACCATGTTCCGCATCCGCCAATCCACCCCCGCCGATGGACAGCGCGTCGTCCAGATCTGGCGCGATGCCGTCGATGCGACGCACGACTTCCTGACGGCCGCAGATCGCGTGGCCATCGAAGCCGAAGTCCAATCCTTCCTGCCCGCAGCACCGCTCTGGCTGGCGGTCGATGCAGAGGACCGGGCGATCGGCTTCATGCTGCTCGACGGATCGAGCATGGAGGCCCTGTTCATCGGTCCCGCGCATCGCGGCGCCGGTGTCGGGCGCGCGCTGGTTGCGCATGCGCTGGAACATCATCCGATGCTGACGACCGAAGTGAACGAACAGAATGGACAAGCCGTCGGCTTTTACGAGCGCCTGGGTTTCGTACCCACTGGCCGGTCTGAGCGCGATGGCCAAGGGCGCGCCTACCCGCTGATTCACCTGCGCTTCGCACGCCAGAACTGATCGCCCCGCATTTCCCCTCGGAATTTTTGCTGACGACCCTTGCGCATTCCTTCTTAAGATATATCTTAGACGCATCTAGAATCACTCTAAGGAACAACAAATGATATTCTACGCAAGAATGGAAGGCCGCGGTTGCGGCGGGCGGCATGCGATGCATCGCGGCGGGCGCGGGTTCGGACATGGCTTTGGCGATGGTTTTGGCGGCGGCCGCCGCGGCGGCGGCCGGGGCGAGCGCGGTGAGCGCCGACGCATGTTCGACGGCGGCGAATTGCGGCTGGTTCTCCTCAAGCTCATCGCCGACGAACCGCGCCACGGCTATGACCTGATCCGCCACATCGAGGAACTGACCGGCGGCAGCTATGCACCGAGCCCGGGGGTCATTTATCCGACCCTGACGATGCTCGACGACATGGGGCTGATCGAGGCGCAGCAGAGCGACAGCGCGAAAAAGCTGTTCGCGATCACCGACGCCGGCCGCGCCGAACTCGAAGCCAACAGCGAAATCGTCGAAGCCGCGCTCGCCCGCCTGAGCGCGGTCGGCGAAGAAACCCAGCGTACGGACTCGGCGTCGGTGCGCCGCGCGATGGGCAATCTGCGGCAGGTTCTGATGAACCGGCTCGGCGACCGCGATCTCGAGAGCGACACGCTGCACGATATCGTCGCGCTGATCGACGAAGCCGCGCAGAAGATCGAGCGCCTGTGATGGTGAGCGCGATCGCAAACACCCCCACCGCGCACGCGAGCAAATATCTCCAGCAGCTCTGCAAGCACTGGCAGCATAACCTCGCGGTCGAATTCACCCCCGAGCATGGCACCGTGACCTTCCCGAAAGACGCGCGCGGCGCCACCTGGGCGGGCGGCGCGCTCGTGACCTTCGATGCAGGCCCCGACGCCCTGTCGGTTCGCATCGACGCCAGCAGCGACGAGCATGTCGAGGCGATGAAGGGCGTCGTCGCACGCCACCTCGACCGCTTCGCGTTCCGCGAGGCGCCGTTGACGTTCGATTGGCAGGGGGCTTGACCCCTTGCCCCTCGTCACCCCGGACTTGATCCGGGGTCCATGACTGGATGCACCGCGTTTGCAATCTAGGGTGCTATGGATCCCGGATCAGGTCCGGGATGACGATGGAGGTGGAGCGCCGCCGACTTGCGGAACGCCAATTATCGTTTTTCGATAATATCGATTGACGATAAGCCAAAGGCGCAATATATCGTTCTTCGATAAATAAATCATCGGAGAACGATATGCCTGCCAATCACTCGACCTTGCTGGGCGTGACCCGCGGCCTGCTCTGGCTGATGCTGGCGCTGGTCGCCGCCGCCCTTCTGTTTGTCGTCGGCTCAGGCGGCGCGCTGATCGCGATATGGCCCGATATCGCGGCAGGGCTGAAGACCAGCAGCGTCTTCGTCGATGCCGATGCGATGCGGCCACAGCTATTTGCCCTGCTCGGCATCCTCGCGGCCATTCTCGCGGTCGCCGTCTATATCCTGCGCCAGCTTCAGGCGCTCGTCGCGAGCGCCGCGTCCGATCCTTTCATTCCCGCCAACGCATCGCGCCTCCGCCGCATCGGCTGGGGGCTCGTCGCGACACAGCTTCTCGCCTTCCCGCTCGGTTGGGTGGCGAGCAACATTGCGGTATCGACCAGCAAGTTCGCCAATATGGGCGGTCTCGACCTGCAGGGCATCCTCGCGATCCTGCTCGCCTTCGTCCTGGCGGCGGTCTTCGAACGCGGCGCCGCGATGCGCGACGAGCTGGAAGGGACCGTGTGATGGCGATCGTCGTGAAACTGGACGGCCTGCTCCACGCAAAGCGAATGACGCTGACCGACCTCTCCGACCGTATCGGCATCACGCTGGCCAATCTGTCGATCCTGAAAACCGGCAAAGCCAAGGCGATACGCTTCTCGACGCTAGAGGCGATCTGCACCGAACTGGAGTGCCAGCCCGGCGACTTGCTTGCCTTCGAAGCCGATAGCTGAAAACGGCGCGGCGAAACTCGGCCCCGCTCCGCCTTCCCCGGTCGGAGTGGGGCCTTTTATGTTGCGCGGCCCGTCAGGCGACGACGGCGTGCCGGCGCGCGTAGAGGAAATAGACGCCGAGCCCGCCGACATTCCAGACGAGGAACCAGAGCTGGGTCTGCATCGGCAGGCTGAAGAAGAGATAGATGCAGCCGAGTACGGCGATGCCGCCGACCACCCACGGAAGCGGCGTGCGGAAGGTGCGCGGCGCATCGGGCGCGCGGCGGCGCATGATCAGCATGCAGATCGACACCGCGGTGAACGCCGCAAGCGTTCCGGCGTTGGCAAGCGCCGCGAGCTCGCCCAAGGGAATGAAACCCGCGAGCACCGCGACGACGATGGCAGTGAAGATGGTGATCCGCACCGGCGTTCCGCGCGACGACAGCTTGGCAAGGCTGGCGGGCAACAAACCATCGCGCGCCATGGTGAAGAAGATACGGCTCTGGCCATAGAAGAAGGCGAGGATGACGGTCGGCAGCGCGATGATCGCCGACACGGCAAGATATTGCGCCGCGAGCGGGCTGCCGAGTTCGCGCAGGATCAGCGCCAGCGGTTCGGGGCTGTTGGCGAAGCGTGTATAGGCGATCGCACCGACTGCAGCGACCGCAACCCCGATATAGATGACGACGCACGCGAACATCGACCCGACGATCCCGATCTTGAGGTCGCGGTCGGGGTTCTTCGCTTCCTCGGCTGCGGTCGCGATGGCGTCGAAGCCGTAGAAGGCGAAAAAGATGATCGCCGCCGCCGCCATCACGCCGCGCTCGACGCCGTCGGGGCCGATATGCTTCGCAAAGCCATAGGGGCTGAACGGCTCGAGATTGGCGGCGTTGAACGCGGGCAGCGCAACCGCGACGAACACGACCAGCGCGACGATCTTCACGAGCACGAGGATCGCGTTGAGCGTCGCGCTTTCGCGCGTGCCGACGAGCAGCAGCCCCGCCACGACCGCGATGATCGCGATCGCCGGAAGGTTGACGATCCCGCCGAGTTCGGGCCCCTGCATCAGCGCCATCGGAAAGCCCGCCCAGGCTTCGAGCAGGGGCGCGGCATAGCCCGACCAGCCGACCGCAACCGCGCTGACCACCAGCGAATATTCGAGGATCAGGCTCCACCCGACGATCCATGCGAGCAGTTCGCCGATCACGACATAGCTATAGGTATAGGCGCTGCCCGAGGCCGGGATCATCGTCGCCATTTCGGCGTAGGCGAGCGCGGCGCACGCACAGATCAGCCCGGCGATGCCGAAGGACAGGATGACCGCGGGACCCGCCTTGTCGGCGCCGACGCCGATCAGCGTGAGGATGCCCGTACCAACGATCGCCCCGACGCCAAGCGCGATCAGGTGCGGCCAACCGAGCGTCCGCGCCAGCGCCTGTTCGCCCTCGCGTCGTTCCGGAACGATCGGTTTGCGGCGGAACAGGCTGTCGGTCATATGGTGGGCTCCCCTTATCTGCTTTGGGGTGCTTGTAAGGTCACTGAGTAGCAGCGCAACCCTCACCAATTACGAACAAGATCAGATCAACGCCTCGATCGCCTCGGCCAGCTTCGCGTCGCGTTCAGACAGTCCGTCGGCGTCGTGCGTTGTGAGCAAGATGTCGACGCGATTATAGACGTTCGACCATTCGGGATGATGGTCCATCTTTTCGGCGATGATCGCGACGCTCGTCATGAAGCCGAAGGCCTGCGCAAAGTCGGCGAACTTGAACTGACGGGTGATCGCGTCGCGTTTCGGTTCGTGCGTCCATGCGGGGAAACGGGCGAGCAGCGCGGCGCGGGCGTCTTCGTCTAGTTTCTGGACCATGATTTATCTCCCGCTAGCCAATGTCGTGCGCCCGCCATAAGGAAGGGTGCCATGACCGACAAGCCTGACCTCACCCGATTGCCTGCCGGCTGGACCGGAGGCGCTCCAGACGCCGATGCGCTGTTCGCGATGGCCGAGGCCGCGCTCGAAACCATGCCCGCAGTCTTTGCGCCGCATATCGAGGGTGTCGTCATTTCGATCGAGGAATTCGCCGACGACGAGATCCTCGCATCGCTTGATATCGAGCATCCCTACGAACTCACGGGTCTGTATGAGGGCCGCCCGCTGACCGAGCGCAGCATCGACCAGAGCGGCGGGATGCCCGACCGTGTGACCCTCTATCGCATCCCCATCCTCGTCGAATGGATCGAGACCGGCGAGCGGCTCGACACGCTGGTGCGGCATGTGCTGATCCATGAGATCGGGCATCATTTCGGCTTTTCGGACGACGATATGCATGCGCTCGAGGCGATGACGTGAGCGCGCCTCCGCGCGCGGGGGCAGTGACGGCGTTGCTGCTGCTCGACCGGGTGGCGTGCATTCGCGGCGACCGGCTGCTCTTCGAGAATTTGTCGCTGGAACTGAAGCGCGGCGACGCGCTGTGGCTGCGCGGCCCCAATGGTGCGGGCAAGTCCAGCCTGATCCGGCTGGCGGCGGGGCTGCTACGCCCTGCGGCCGGCACGATCGAACGCCGCGAGCGTGTTGCGTTGATCGACGAGGCGGCGGCCCTCGACGCCGAGCAGCCGCTGCGCCGCGCGCTCGATTTCTGGGCGCGGGTCGACACGGTCGATGGGCATATGGTCGACCGCGCGATGGACGAGATGGCGCTCGCGCCGCTCGCCGAGGTGCCGGTGGCGATGCTGTCGACCGGCCAGCGCAAGCGCGCTGCGATGGTGCGCGTGATTGCGAGCGGCGCGCCGATCTGGCTGCTCGACGAGCCCGCGAACGGCATGGACGATGCGGCGCAGGCACGGCTGGTCGCAGCCATTGCCAAGCATCGCGCGAATGGGGGCGCGGTGATGCTGGCGTCGCATTTTACAATCGGGGTTCCCGATCTCGCCGAGCTCGACATGGGGGCGCTGGCATGACCGCGCTGATCACCCTCTTCTGGCGCGATCTGCGCCGCGCATGGGGCAGCGGCGCGCTGTGGCTGCCGGTGCTTTTCTTCCTGCTCGTCGCGACCGCCTTTCCCTTTGCGGTAGGGCCCGATGCGCCCTTGCTGCGCCGCGCAGGCGGTGGGATGGTCTGGGTCGCGGCGCTGCTCGCGGCACTGCTGCCGATCGACCGGCTGGTGAAGCCCGACCGCGACGCGGGAGTGCTCGACCAGCTCGCGGTGCGGGGTTTCGCCGACGAGGTCATCGCGGCGGTCAAGATCGCAGCGCATGCCATCGGTTTCGGGCTGCCGCTGATGGTCGCGCTGTTTCCGGCGTCGGCGCTGCTGGCGCAGGATGCGGGGCGCGTCGAACTGCTCGCGACAGGCATCGCCATCGCCATCCCGGCACTTGCCTCGCTGGCGGTTCTGAGTGCTTCGCTGACCGCGAACCACAAGGGCGGCAGTGCGATCGGCGGGCTGCTGATCCTGCCGCTCGCGGTGCCGATGCTGATCTTCGGTGCGGGGATGCTCGATCCGTCAGGGCGCGGCGCGATCAAGCTATTGGCGGCGACGAGCTTGCTGCTGACGGTGATTGGACCGTTTGCGGCGGGCGCCGCACTGCGTGGACTGCGCGAATGACGCGCCAGTCGCTCGCGCATATCGCGCTGGTCGTGCGCGATTATGACGAGGCGATCGACTTCTATGTCGGGACTTTGGGCTTCACGCTGGTCGCCGACGAATATCAGCCCGCGCAGGACAAGCGATGGGTGCTCGTCGCACCGCCGGGCAACCCCGAAGGCGGCGCAACGATCCTGCTCGCGCGCGCCGCGAACGAGGAACAGGCGGCGTTCATCGGCAACCAGTCGGGCGGGCGCGTCTTCCTGTTCCTGCAGACCGACGACTTCGCCCGCGACTATCAGCGCCTGCTCGACAAGGGCGTCCGGATCGAGCGTGAGCCCTTGGAGGCCGACTATGGCACGGTTGCCGTGTTCCTCGACCTTTATGGCAACAAGTGGGATTTGATCGAGTTTCGCCCAGCGGAGTGACCGCTAGCGGCCGGAAGCACCCCTCTCCTACATCGTCACCCCGGACTTGATCCGGGGCCTGCCTTCTTGAAGGAATAGGCGGGTCCCGGGTCAAGCCCGGGATGACGGAAGTGGGTGACGGACGTCCGTTCCCCAACCCAATGCCGCGCATAAGAAAAGGGCCGGAGTTTCCCCCGGCCCTTCGCTAAATCATTGCGGTGCCAATCAGGCGCCGGTCACGTCGGCCGTATCGACCTTCACGCCGGGGCCCATCGACGACGACAGGGCAATCTTGCGGACATATTTGCCCTTCGCGCCGGCCGGCTTGGCCTTGACGATCGCGTCGACGAAGGCGTCGAAGTTCTGGCGGAGCTTTTCTTCGCCGAACGACAGCTTGCCGAGGCCGGCGTGGATGATGCCGACCTTTTCAACGCGGAATTCGATCTGACCGCCCTTGGCGGCCTTCACGGCTTCGGCGACGTTCGGCGTCACGGTGCCCAGCTTCGGGTTCGGCATCAGGCCCTTCGGACCCAGCGTCTTGCCGAGGCGGCCGACGATGCCCATCATGTCCGGCGTCGCGATGACGCGGCCATAGTCGAGGTTGCCCGCGAGCATGTCTTCCATCAGGTCTTCGGCACCGACCTTGTCGGCGCCCGCGGCCAGCGCCTTGTCGGCATTGTCGCCGCGCGCGAACACGGCAACCTTGACGTCCTTGCCGGTACCGGCGGGCAGCGTCACGACGCCGCGGACCATCTGGTCGGCGTGGCGCGGATCGACGCCGAGGTTGATCGCAACTTCGAGCGTTTCGTCGAACTTGGCCGAGGCCAGCTCGCGAACGGTCTTCAGCGCTTCGTCGACGGTGTGCAGCTTCAGGCTGTCAACCTTGCCCTCGAGGGCCTTCTGCTTCTTGGTCAGCTTTGCCATCGGTTCAGCCCTCCGTCACTTCGAGGCCCATCGAGCGCGCGCTGCCCTCGATGATCTTCGTTGCCTGCTCGATGTCGTTCGCGTTGAGATCCTTCATCTTGATCTCGGCGATTTCGGCGAGCTTCGAGCGTGCGATCTTGCCACCGCTGATCTTGCCCGGCTCCTTCGAACCCGACTTGAGGTTCGCGGCCTTCTTGATCAGGTAAGTTGCCGGCGGCGTCTTCGTGACGAACGAAAAGCTCTTGTCGGCGAACACGGTGATGATGGTCGGGGTCGGCGTGCCCTTTTCCAGACCGTCGGTCGCAGCGTTGAACGCCTTGCAGAATTCCATGATGTTGACGCCGCGCTGACCCAGTGCCGGCCCAAGCGGCGGCGACGGGTTGGCGGTGCCGGCGGGCACCTGCAGCTTGATGTAGCCGCTAATCTTCTTAGCCATGATGGCCTCCTGTCTTTCTGTCGCCCCGGATGGATCCAGGGCTCAAAATTAGCGGTCGAACAGAAGGGCATCACCCCTTCCTCCCGCGCGGAATCACGCCCTTATCTGACGCGAAGCGGCGCGCATAAGCGCAAACGCCGCCAAAAACAAGCCTTATGCGTCGGGCGCGGGCGGCGTGATGCGTAGCAACCCTTCCTGCATCGCCGAAGCGATGAGCGTGCCGTCGCGGCGATAGATCAGCCCGCGGTTGATCCCGCGGCTGCCCCCGGTCCAGTCGCTATCCATCACATAGACGAACCAGTCGTCGACGCGAATGTCGTCATGGAACCACATCGCATGGTCGAGGCTGGTCGAGAACAGCCCCGGCGTTGACCAGGTGAAGCCGTGCGGCAGCAACGACGAGGACAATAGCCCCATGTCCGACACATAGGCGAGGAAGGCGCGGTGAAGCAGCGGATCGTCGCCGATCGGCGCAGCGAGCCGATACCATTGATAATGTGTCGTGCCGCGCTCGGTCGAGGAAGGGCGGACATTGCGCGTCTCGAACGGCCGCAGCCGAGCCATCCGCTCGAGCTGCGCGTCGCTGACATTCGGATCCGCCGCCAGATTTTCGACGAGTTCGGCGCATTCCTCGGGCGGCAGGACGTCGGGCATCGGCGCCTGATGCGCCGCGCCGGGCTCGGGCGCGTGGAATGAGGCGGTCAGGTTGAAGATCACCTTGCCGTCCTGACGCACGACGACGCGGCGGTTCGCAAAGCTACGCCCGTCGAAGTCGCGGTGAACGCGGAAACGGAGCGGCTTTGCCTCGTCGCCGCCGCGCAGGAAATAGGCGTGAAGCGAATGCGCCGTCTTGCCGGGATCGACGGTGCGCGCGGCCGCCATCAGCGCCTGTGCGATGACCTGTCCGCCAAAGATGCGCTGGCGCGTCGGTTTGTCGAACGCCGGAAAGGTGAATTCGTCGGGCTCATCCGCCGGGGCAAGATCGAACAGCCGGGTAACAGCGCGAACGACCTTTTCCGGCGAGAAGCTCGCCTGAATTTCGCGCACGCGATCGAGACGAGCCTGCATCTCTTCGGGAGTGAGGCTCATAGGTTCGATCCGTTGGCTGGGCCGCGCCCGCCAAGGCGCGGCGTGATGTTATTTGAAGCGCTCGACCTGTTCGAAGTCGAGCTCGACCGGGGTGGCGCGACCGAAGATCGACACCGACACCTTGACGCGCGCCTTTTCGAAATCGAGTTCCTCGACCAGCCCGTTGAAGCTGGCGAAGGGACCGTCGAGCACCTTGACCTGATCGCCGATTTCGTAATCGACGCGGATTTCCAGCTTCGGGCGCGCCGCAGCCTCTTCCTTGCTGTTCAGGATGCGCGCGGCTTCGGCTTCGCTGATCGCCTGCGGCTTGCCCATCGAGCCCAGGAAGCCCGTCACCTTCGGCGTATTCTTGACGAGGTGATAGACATCGTCGGTCATCGTCAGCTTGGCGAGGACATAGCCGGGGAAGAATTTGCGTTCGGCCTGGACCTTCTTGCCGCGCTTCACCTCGGTGACGGTTTCCACCGGCACTTCGACCGCCTCGACGAAATCGGTCAGGCCCATGCGCTCGGCTTCGGAAAGCACCGAATCGCGAACCTTGTTCTCGAAACCCGAATAGGCGTGAATGATGTACCAGCGCGCCATGTGTATCCGTATCCTGTCCCTGTAACCGCGGGCGTTAGCGCGCGAGCGACGTCAGCCAGCTGACGATCGCGTTGAAAACCGTGTCGACGCCAAAGAAGAACAGCGAAAGGATCGTCATCATGATCAGCACCATGATCGTCGTCTGCACCGTTTCGCGGCTGGTCGGCCAAACGATCTTGCGGGCTTCGGTACGCACCTGATTGATGAACTCAGCCGGGCTGGTCTTGGCCATGTCGATCGTCCTGTCCTTGCAACGTCAATGATCCGGGCCAGATGGGTTGCCGCCCCCGACGCGTCAAGCGCGCTTTGGGCAATAGTCCGCCCACCCTCCCCGAGCGTGTCGGCGAAAGGCGGAAGGAAAACGGCGCATCTGTCCGAATGAAAGCGGCCTTTACTTGGGCGCCGCGGCGATTGCAAGTCAAAGGCTGGCGACGGGTGAAGCGGGCGTCCGCGGCATATGTCGGTGCATCAGCGCGAGCAGCCCGATCATCAGCATCCAGCTGGCCATCGGCTGCAGCACGAACAGCAGATGCAGTTCGCGAGCGGCCGCCGCGCCATTTTTCGGATCGAAACCGACGATGTCGAGTAGCGCATAGCTGACCGCGATCGCAGCGGCGACGCCGAACTTCGCCATCAGGTTGAGCAGCGCGAAGAGAAAGGCCGAGCGATTACGCCCGCACCGTTCGGCATCGCGCGGAATCAGGTCAGCGAGCATCGAATAGGTGAAGAGCAGTCCGACAAAACCCGTGCCCAGCATCAGCGAGAAAAAGGCCGCCTGCGCGAAACCCTCCGGCTCCTGTGCCAGCGTCGCGAGCAACAGCGACGAAATCAGCAGCCCCATCGCCATCATCATCGGCGGTTTCCCGAAGCGCCGCGCGAGCAAGGTCCATAGTGGCGACGCCAGCGCGCCGCCGATAAAGCTCGCGAACAATAGCAGGGCGCTCTGCTGATCGAGATCGAGCACCGAAGCGGCGAAGAAGATGAAGAGCGAAGTGAGCGAACCGAAGGCGAAGCTGTTGAGGAACTGGACACCGAGCAGCAGCATCAACGGCGGAAAGGAGAGCGAGGCGCGAATTTCGTACCGCCATCCGATCCCCGTTTCGGCGATGACGGCACGGCGTGGCACGCAGCCAATCGCGAACAGAGCGACGGGCGCGAGCAAGAGAAAGATGCCGGCATAGGCAATGATCCTCCCTTGCAGATCGACGCCCGGCATCAGCAACTGCGCCGCCGCGGGCGCGGCGAATGCGACGATCAATGCGATTTTCGTGAACCAATCACGGGCGCCATAAAGCAACGCGCTGTCAGCAGGATTGCGTACCAAGGCCGCGCCCCATGAGAGCTGTGCGACCTCATAGAGGCTGAAGCTCGAATAGAAGAATATCATGACGAGAAAGAGCGCAGCGAAGGGCAGCGCATTGCCCACCGTCACGATCAGCAACAGCAGCAGCGACAGCGGGACCAGCGCGGTCAGCATCCACCGGCGATGCGCCCCCATTCCTGGGCGGAAGCGATCGATCATCGTGCCAATCAACGCATCGACAATCCCGTCCCATATCGTCGTCAGCGAAAAGAGGAGCCCGACGAGCGCCACCGAAATCGCCCCGCCTTCGGCGATATAGGGCGGCAGATAGACGCTGAACGGCAGCGCGAGCATCGCCGTCGGTCCGGCCGTCGCGGCATAGGCGGCAACCGTACTCGGGCGCAGCGCGGGCGGTTCGTCGGCCAAGGCAGCCGATGGCAGGACAGCACTGGCCAAGATGCGATGCTCCCGAAACAGGAAGCGCCAAGCTTTCAGTTATTGACAGCCATGTCAACAATCACCCGGCCGATCGGCGCACGCCCCACTTACCGGATTTTGAAATGCGAAAGGAAGGGCTGAAGGCGCCAGTCGATCTGGTCGCGGTCCAGCCATTCCTCCTCGACCCCCATCAGCGTGTTCAGCATTGAATCGCCGACGACGATATCGAAGAACAACCGCGCCGCGGCTTTCGGATCGTCAATCTCCGCCCGGCCCGTCGCCGCCCACTCGGCGAACAATTCGATCAATTCGTCGAGCGCGGGCACATGGAGGTCGCGATAGATCTGCAACGCAAACTCGCGGTCGCGCAAGCTTTCGGAAATCAGCATGCGCATTAGCGCAACGGCGCGCGGCGATTCCATCAATTCGCTCTGGCGATGGGCATAGGCTTTCAGCGTTTCGACGCTCGACATTTCGCCGGTCGTACCGCCTTCGAGCGACCGCAGCATGGCTTCGTCGCACCAGCGCGTCGCGATCGCGTGGAGCAGCCCCTGCTTGTTGCCGAACAATTCATACAGCGTCGCGAGCGAGCCGCCCGAACGCTTCACGATTTCGGCGAGGCTGGTGCGTTCATAACCCTGCTCGAGAAACAGCGACTCTGCGGCGTCGAGAATGGCGCTTTGCCGCCGCTCGCGCGGCGACAGCCTATCTATCTGACATAAATCCGATTCCGGCGTCGTCATTTTTGCATTCCTCCTCCCTTGCCCTTTTCTGTAATTTAAATTACACGGCGCCAGAGCGCAAGCTTTTGCGTATACACAACTCCCGCACAACTGCGATTTTTCCAGGGGTCCATATGAGTCGCTTTCGTCCTCTTGGCTGCGCCGCCGGCGCTGCGCTGGCTCTGGTGCTAGCATCCTGCTCGTCGGAAGCGCCCCCCGCGCCGCCGCCACCCGAGGTCAATATCGTCACAATCCGCACGCAGGCAGTACCGAATGTGATCGAATTGCCTGGCCGCGTGCAGGCGTTTCGCACCTCGGAAGTGCGCGCGCGCGTCAACGGCATCGTTGAGCGCCGCCTGTTCAACGAAGGCAGCTATGTTCGCGCCGGGACCCCGCTGTTCCGCATCGATCCGCGCGAGCTCACCGCAACCGCCAATGCGGCGCGCGCGCAACTTGCCCGCGCGCAGGCGACCGCCGCCAATGCGCGGCAGGTGGTCGGACGCTATCAGCCGCTGCTCGCCGACCAGGCGATCGGGAAACAGGAATATGACGCCGCGGTCGCAGCGCAGCGCACCGCCGAGGCCGATGTGCAGGCGGCGCAGGCCAATCTCGAATCGGCGCGGCTGAACCTCGGCTATGCATCGGTTACTGCCCCCATCTCGGGCCGCGCGCGTCGCGCCGAGGTGACCGAGGGTGCGCTGGTCAGCGCCGGCCAAGGCACGCTGCTGACAACGATCGAACAGATCGACCGCGTCTATGTCAATTTCGGCCAGTCGAGTTCGGACCTGCTCGCGAACCGCCGCGACATGGGATCGGGCAAGGTGAATGTGCCCCAGTTCGACCGCGTCGAGGTTCAGCTGATCCTCGAGGACGGCACCGCCTTCCCCGTCGTCGGCCACCTCGACTTCCTCGACCTGTCGATCGACGAAGCGACAGGCACTGCGGCGCTGCGCGCCGAATTCCCGAACCCGAACTCGGCGTTGCTCCCCGGCCAGTTCGTCCGCGCGCGCATCTTTGCCGGCAACCGATCGGACGGCGTCCTGATCCCGCAGCGGGCGGTCAAGCTGGCCGCCGACAACGCAAGTGTCATGGTGCTCGACGCGAAGAATGTCGCCACGCCGCGCCCGGTGAAGCTCGGCACGATGGTCGCCGGCCAATGGGCGGTGCTCGACGGGCTGAAACCCGGCGACCGGGTGATCGTCGACGGGCTGCAAAAGGTGCAGCCGGGCCAGCCGGTGCGCGTTGCGGCGCCCAAGGGCACAGCTTCGACACCCCCGGCGAAGCGTTGATCTGACATGACCCCCCGCTTTTTCATCGACCGGCCCATTTTTTCGTGGGTCATCGCCATCGGCATCCTGCTCGCCGGGATCATCGCTCTGCGCGGCCTTCCGGTCGAGCAATATCCGTCGGTCGCGCCGCCGTCGCTGACCATCGGCGTCACCTATCCGGGCGCCGATGCAAGCACGCTCGAGCAGAATGTCACGCAGGTCATCGAGCAGGAGCTAAATGGGGTCGAGGGCTTCCTCTACATGGCCTCGACCAGCGAGTCGAACGGCACCGCGTCGATCACCCTGACCTTCGAGGCTGGAACCGACATCGACAATGCGCAGCTCGAGGTACAGAACCGCCTGCGCCGCGTCGAACAGCGCCTGCCCGAAGAAGTGCGCCGCCAAGGCATTTCGGTGACCGAGGCGAACTCGGGCTTCCTGCTCATCGTCGCGATCACGTCGAAAAGCGGCGACACCGACCCGATGGAGGTCAATAATTTCGCGAACACACGCGTGCTCGACGAACTGCGCCGCGTCGGCGGGGTCGGCAACGTCCAGGCGTTCGCCCCCGAATATGCGATGCGCATCTGGCTCGATCCGCAAAAGCTCGCCTCCTATAATCTGTCGGCGGCCGAAGCGCTGGGCGCCGTGCAGGAACAGAATAGCCAGACCCCGGGCGGCCAGCTCGGCGACCAGCCGATTGCCAAGGGTGCGCAGCTTAACGCCGTGATCACGACGCAGGGCCGCTTTACCAAGCCCGAGCAGTTCGAGAGCATCATCCTGCGCGCCAACCCCGACGGGTCGGCGGTGACACTGGGCGACGTCGGGCGCGTCGAGTTGGGCGCGGCAAGCTATCTCTTCTCGTCCGAGCTCAACGGCAAGCCGATGGCCGGCCTCGCGGTCCAGCTGACCCCCGGTGCCAACGCGCTGTCGACGGCACAGGGCATCCGCGACCAGATGGACCAGCTGTCGAAGAGCTTCCCGCCCGACATCACCTGGTCGATCCCGTACGACACGACGCCGTTCATCAGCCTGTCGATCGAAGAGGTGGTGATCACGCTGGGCGAGGCGATGGTGCTCGTGTTCCTCGTGATGTTTCTGTTCCTCCAGAACTGGCGCGCGACGGTGATCCCGACGGTGGTCGTGCCCATCGCGCTCGCCGGTGCCTGCCTCGGCCTCTGGATGGCTGGCTTCTCGATCAACGTGCTGACCTTGTTCGGCATGGTGCTGGCGATCGGTATCCTCGTCGACGACGCGATCGTCGTGATCGAGAATGTCGAGCGCATCATGAACGAGGAACATCTGTCGCCCTATGATGCGACAGTGAAGGCGATGGGCCAGATCACCAGCGCGATCATCGGCATCACGCTGGTGCTGATCGCGGTGTTCATCCCGATGGCCTTCTTCCCCGGGTCGACCGGCGGCATCTATCGCCAATTCTCGATGACGCTTGCGATCTCGATCGCCTTCTCGGCATTGCTCGCGCTGACGCTGACGCCCGCGCTTTGCGCGACGCTGCTGAAACCGCACGACCAGACCGAGCGCAAGGGCCGGATCGGCGCCTTCTTCGACCGCTTCTTCGGGCGGTTCAACACCTGGTTCGGCCGGACGACCGACCGCTATCAGGGCGGCGTCGGCAAGATGCTCGCGGCGCCGCTGCGATGGCTCGGCGTGTTCGTGGCGATGGTTGCGATCACCGCATTGCTCTTCACCCGCCTGCCCGGCTCCTTCCTGCCGCAGGAAGACCAGGGCTATCTGATCACTGTGGTTCAGGCGCCTCCCGGCGCAACGACGCAGCGCACGAATGAGGCGACCAAGCAGGTAAAGGCCTTCTTCGCCGAACAGCCGCAAGTCGCCAATATCGTGCTCGTCAACGGCTTCAGCTTCTTCGGTCAGGGCCAGGCGAACGCGATCATGTTCACCCCGCTGAAGCCATGGGACGAACGCACGGGCGAAGGCGACAGCGCCGACGCCATCGCGGGCAAGGCGATGGGCACCCTCATGGGCATCAAGGAGGCCTTCGCCTTCTCGCTGAGCCCGCCTTCGATCCCCGAACTCGGCACGTCGAGCGGCTTCACCTTCAAGCTCCAGGATCGCGGTGGCAACAGCCGTGAGGCGCTGGTCGCCGCACGCAACCAGTTGCTGGGCGGCGCGATGCAGAGCAAGCTGCTCGCCAATGTCCGTCCCGAAGGACAGGAGGACGCGCCGGTGCTGAAGGTCGATATCGACCGGATCCAGGCGCGCGCGCTCGGCTTGTCGATTGGCGATGTCAATGCGACGCTCGCGATCAGCTTCGGCAGCGCCTACGCCAACGACTTCACCCGCGAAGGCCGCGTGCTGCGCGTGCTGCTCCAGGCCGATGCCGCGAGCCGCATGACGCCCCAGGACGTGCTCGAGCTGCGCGTGCGCAGCGCGAACGGCGACATGGTGCCCTTCGGATCGTTCAGCAGCGCCGAATGGTCGGCCGAAGCACCGCAGCTCCAGCGCTATAACGGCTATCCCGCGATGACGATTTCGGGCGAACCCGCGCCCGGCCAGTCGACCGGCGAGGCGATGGCGGAGATGGAGCGCCTCGCAGAGTCGCTTCCTGCGGGCTTCTCCTACGAATGGACCGGCATCTCCTATGAGGAGAAGCAGTCGGCGGGCCAGATCGGCCTGTTGCTCGGCCTGTCGCTCGTCGTCGTCTTCCTGCTGCTGTCGGCGCTGTACGAAAGCTGGGCGGTGCCCGTCGCGGTCCTGCTCGTCGTGCCGCTCGGCGTGCTCGGCGCGGTGCTCTTCTCGATGTTCCGCGGCCTCTCCGCCGACATTTATTTCAACGTCGGCTTGATCACGATCATCGGCCTGTCCGCGAAAAACGCGATCCTGATCGTCGAATTCGCGATCGAGCAGGAGGCCGAGGGCAAGTCGACGCTCGATGCGGTGATGGAGGCGGTGAAGCTTCGCCTGCGCCCGATCATCATGACCAGCCTTGCCTTCATTCTCGGCATGGTGCCGCTCGTCATCGCGAGCGGTGCCGGCGCCGCCAGCCGCATCGCGGTCGGATCGGGCGTGATGGGCGGGATGATCGCCGCGACGTTGCTCGGCATCTTCTTCATCCCGCTCTTCTACCTGTCGGTGCGCAAGTGGATCAGCCGCAAGCGACCGCCTGCACCCGCCGAAAAAGGACATCATGAGGAGCCCGATCATGCGTAATCTGATCGCGCTGCTGGCCGCGACGACGCTCGCCGGATGCGTCAACATGGCGCCGAAACACGAGCGTCCGGCGCTCCCCACGGCGCCGGCCTATCCGGCCGAGTTCGCGGGAGACGTGACGCTCGGGCAGCGGGCGACCGAGGTGAGCTGGCAGGACTTTTTCGCCGACCCGCAGCTCGAGGTGCTGATCACGCAGGCGATCGCCCGCAACCGCGACCTCGCCGTCGCGATTGCGCAGATCGAGGAAGCGCGCGGGCTCTACCGGATTCAGGACGCCGACCGCCTGCCGACCGTCGGCGCGAGCGCCGATGCGACCCGGACGCGCGGCCCGTCGCTGACGGGTGCAGGCACCGACACGACCAACCGCTATTCGGTCGGCGTCGGGGTGACCTCGTTCGAGCTCGATTTCTGGGGACGGGTCAAAAATCTGTCCGAAGCGGCGCGCAGCCAGTATCTCGCGACCGAGCAGGCCGAACGCGCCTTCCGCCTCGCGCTGGTCCGCGACGTCGCCTCGACCTATTTCGCCTCGCGCGGCGCCGAGGAACAGATCGAGCTGGCCGAAGCGACGGTGACCAGCCGCAAGGAAGGGCTGCGCATTGCGAAGAGGCGGCTCGACGCCGGCGTGACCTCGGCGCTCGACTATCGCCAGTCGGAAACGCTGCTGACGCAGGCCGAAACGCAGCTTGCGAGCCTCAAGCTGGGCAAGGCGCAGGCCGATAATTTCCTGAGCGTACTCACCGGCGGCCCGGTGGCGGAGCCCCTCCCAGCTCCCCTGCCCCTTATGGCACAGGGCCAGTCGCCGACGCTGACCGCCGGGCTGCCCTCCGACCTGCTGGTCGCGCGTCCCGACGTGCTCGCCGCCGAGGAACGGCTCCGCGCCGCGCGCGCCAATGTCGGCGCCGCACGCGCCGCCTTCTTCCCGACGATCTCGCTGACGGGTAACCTCGGCTTCGCCTCGGGCTCGCTCGACAATCTGTTCAGCAACGACGGGTTCGGGTGGAGTTTCGGCCCGTCGATCAGCCTGCCGATCTTCGATTTCGGGCGCAACAAGGGCAATCTGACCGTCGCCGAGGCGCGCGAGAATATCGCGGTAGCGACGTACGAACGTACGGTGCAGGGCGCATTCCGCGAAGTCGCCGACGCGCTCGCCGGACGCCGCTATCTTGCCGATCAGGTCGAGGCGCAGGAACGCGGGACGCTGGCGACGCGCCGGATCGCCGACCTCGCGCGCAAGCGGTATCGCGAGGGCGTGTCGACCTATCTCGAAGTGCTCGATGCCGAACGCAATCTGTTCGCCGCCGAACAGACGCTGATCGAGACACGCCGCGCGCAGGTCGACAATCTCGTGACGCTCTATGTCGCGCTCGGCGGCGGGCTGGTCGAGCGGCAGTAAGGCGCTGCGATGACCGACGAAGCTTCGCCGCTGCTGAAGGACATATTGGGCCGTCAGGCACTGGAAACGATCGGCGATACCGGGGCGGCGGCGTCACCACGCTTTGATCGCGCAGCCTTCCTGTCCGCCGCTGCCGACGGGCTCGAGGCGCTGTCGATCATGGAGCGCGTTCGCCATATTGCGGGCGCGCTTCGTGGCGCGTTGCCCGACAGCTATCCCGAGGCACTCTCGATCATCCGTGCGATGGCGCCACGGCTGACGCATGGGTTCCAGGCGATGGCGGTGACCGAATATGTCGCGCGGTACGGGCTCGACGATTTCGACCTTTCGATGGCGGCGCTTGCCGACCTGACGCGCTTCGGTTCGGCCGAATTTGCGATCCGGCCGTTCCTCGCGGCGGATACCTCGCGCGCGCTGGCGATCATGACCCGGTGGGCCGGCAGCGACGACGAGCACGTCCGCCGGCTCGCGAGCGAAGGCGGCCGCCCGCGCTTGCCATGGGCGGCGCGCGTTCCGGCGCTGAAAGCCGATCCGACGCTTGCAGCCCCGATCCTCGAGATATTGAAGGCCGATCCCAGCCTCTATGTCCGAAAATCGGTCGCGAACCATTTGAACGACATCGCCAAGGATCGCCCCGACTGGCTGCTGGGCCGCCTTCAGGCGTGGCCTCAGGATGATCCGCATACGATCTGGATCATCCGCCATGCGCTACGCACGCTGATCAAGAAGGGCGAACCTCACGCGCTGGCGCTGATCGGCGTGGGCCATGGCGCGGCGGTGAGTGTGCGCCGTTTCGACATTTCGCCGGCCACCGTCAGCCTTGGCGACCGGATTGCGATCACCGCGGAGTTGGCGTCGGATTCGCCTGATGGTCAGCGGCTGGTGGTCGATTACCGCGTTCACTACGCACGGGCTGGCGGCAAGACCGCGGCCAAGGTTTTCAAGCTGAAGACCTTTGAACTCGGCGCCGGTGAGACCGCGATGCTAGGCATCGGTCAGGCGATCCGCGATTTCAGCACACGGCGTCACCATCCCGGCCGCCACGACGTCGAGTTGATCGTCAACGGACAGACGATGGCGAACGGCGCGTTCGAGATATTGCCCGGCTAACGCGGCAGACCTGACGCTCGATCGTTTTTCGTTGAACAACTGTGTGCCCCCGCGAAGGCGGGGGCCCATTTCCGGTCGGCGCTATTTTGAATCGACGGGAGATGGATCCCCGCCTTCGCGGGGATACACGTATCTGCGTTGACGCCGCACACAAAAGCGATCGAGCCTTAATTGCCGGGCGGCGGCTGCGGCTCGGGCACGGCGGGAGCGGGAGCGGGAGCGGGAGCGGGTGCCCGGTCCTGGATCGGCAGGCGCAAATCGATCCGGCTGCCGTTGATCTCGGTCGTGATCACCGCATCGCCGCCCTCGATGCCGACGCGCGTACGGTCGCCGATCGGGATGTCGCCGATGTCGGGAATGTCGAGCGGCTCGACGGGCCCCGTCGGATCGACCACCTTCTTGCGCTGCGGCGCGGCCTTCTTGCCCGATGCCTCGGTCATGAAATCGCGCCATATGCGCGCGGGCAGTCCGCCACCCGAAATGCCCTGCAGCGGGCTATTGTCGTCGTTGCCGATCCACACGCCGACGACGAGATCATTGGCATAGCCGACGAACAGCGCGTCGCGATTGTCCTGGCTGGTGCCGGTCTTGCCGAAATTCGCCTGCGGCAGCCGCGCGGCGCGGCCGGTGCCGCGATTGACTGCGGCGCGGAGCATCTGTTCGATCTCTTCATGCTCTTCGGATCCGAAGCTGCTCGGCCCCGAGATCAGATTTTCGAACCAGCCCTTTTCCTCGGTCTCGAACGCATGCGGTTCGACCGGGTAGCTGTTCGCAGCAACCGCGGCATAGGCGGCAGTCAGTTCGAGCAAGGTCATGCTCGACGTGCCGAGCGCGAGGCTGGGATCGCCCTTGGCCATCGGCGCGGTGACGCCAAGGTCGCGCGCCATGTCGATGACCTTGTCGTCGCCGACCTGACGCAGCAACCGTACGGCGGCGACATTGCTAGACGAGGCGAAGGCGTCTTCGAGCGTGATCGATTTGGAGTAGGCGCCGCCCGAATTCTTGGGGCGGTAGGACCCGGTCTCGATCGCGCTGTTGTCGATGACATCGTCGGTATTCCAACCGTCGCGCAGCGCCGCGAGATAGACGAACAGCTTGAAGGTCGATCCCGGCTGGCGCCGCGCCTGCGTCGCGCGGTTGAAGGGCGATGCGGCATAATCCTTGCCGCCGATCATCGCCACGACCTCGCCATTCGGGCGCATCGCGACGAGCGCGACCTGCGCTTTGCCGAGCCCCGCACGTCCGGTCACGCGGCGCGCAATCCCCTGCAAGCGCGCGTCGAGCGTTGTCGCGATCGTCTGCCGCGAATAGCCGACGTCGCTCAATTTGCGCGCCTCGGGCAGCGCCCAGTCGGCAAAATAGGTCCCGGTCGGGAGCGTGTTGCGCGTACGCACGTCGATGCGCGGGGTGCGGAGCGCCTTTCGCTCCTGGTCGGTAAGATAGCCCGTCGCGACCATCGCATCGAGCACCAGCTTCATCCGCTTTTCGGCGAGGTCGGGATTTTTGGTCGGCGCGAGGCGCGACGGCGCCTGCACCAGCCCCGCGAGCATCGCCGCCTGCGCCGGGGTCAGCTTCTCGGGCTGGCGATAGAAATAATGGAGCGACGCGGCGCGGAGACCATAGGTGTTGTCACCGAAATAGGCGTTCGAGAGATAGCGTTCGAGGATCTCGTCCTTGGTCAGCCAGGCTTCGAGCCAGAAGGCGATCAGCGCCTCGCGCGCCTTGCGGCCGAGCGTGCGTTTGGGGGTGAGGAAGGTGAATTTCGCAAGCTGCTGGGTGATCGTGCTGCCGCCCTGCGTGCGTCCGCCGGTAACATTGCTCCACACCGCGCGCGCGATGCTGCGCGGATCGACGCCCCAATGATTGTAGAAGCGCCGGTCCTCGATCGCGAGGAAGGCGCCCGTCACATGTTTGGGCAGATCCGCCGCCTTCACCGGCGTATCGACGATCGCCCCGATGCGCGCGATCGGGGTGCCATCGGACGCGAGCAAGGTGATCTGTGGCGGCGCGATCGGCTCGAGCGATTTCGAAAGCGGCGCGGTCAGCGCGAGCCAACCGACGAGCAGGATGAAGATGACGCTGAAGATCGCGAAACCGCGCGAAATGCGGCGCGTCCACTTGCGCCGCCGTGTTTCGGGAACCGGCGGCGGAGGCGGAGGCGGTGCGATATCGGCGAACGGGCCACCCGGCGTCGCGGCAAGGGCGGGATCGGGGCCTGCGGATTTACGGAACCATTTCATGCGCAGCGCCCGTATTACAGCCCCAACACAGCATAAGCAAATGCGTTGTGCGGTGCGTGCGACAGGCCCCATTTCGCAAGAAGGACAGCGACTTGATCGGCGCGGCGGGATAAGAAATGAAAAAGCCCCGCGCACCGGAGAGCGATGACATGAGCCAAGCAGCAACCCGCTATTGCGATCTGGTGATGAAGGGCGGCATCACGAGCGGCATCGTCTATCCGAACGCCGTCCTCGCCCTCGCGCGCGACTTCCGGTTCAAGAATATCGGCGGAACCTCGGCGGGCGCGATTGCCGCGGCGGCTACCGCGGCAGCAGCCTTGGGCGACCGCAAGCATGTCGCATCGGGATCGACCGCCCCCTGCCCTCCGACGCTTGGCTTTGCCGGGCTCGAGCGCGTCGCGGCGCAGTTGTCGTCGGAGGGCTTCATCTTCGGCCTGTTCCAGCCCGCGCGCGGCGGGCGCAGTGCCTATCGATTGATCGTGACGCTCGCCGGGAACGCGGGGGTGTTCCGCAAAGCCATCGCGGCGGCGGTCGCGGTGGTGGCGATCGCGCCGCTCGAAACACTGCTCCTGCTCGGACTGTTCCTGGCGTTCGGTTATTGGCTTGCGGGATCGGCCGGAGCCGCGGCTGCGCTGTTGCCATCATTGATCTGCGCCTATCTCGGCGCCGCGATTGCCGCGGTGCTGCGTGTTGCGCGCGTCACCCGGCGCAACCTGCTCGGCCTTTGTTCGGGGCTGAGTACCGGAAAGGATAGGGCCAAGCCCGCGCTGACCGAATGGCTGCACGAGGTCCTGCAATCACTGTCGGGCAAGGCGGCGTCGGAACCGCTGCTGTTTGACGACCTCTGGACCGCGCCCCGCTATCCGGCTGAGCCCAAAACCGAAACGGCAATCTCGCTCCAGATGATCACGACGGGCGTATCGCATCACGAGCCCAGGACGCTGCCCTTCACCGACGCCTCCTTCTGGTTCCTGCGCGAGGAATTCGACCTGTTGTTTCCCAAGATCGTCGTCGACGCAATGGTCGCGATGGCGGGCTCGTCCGATCGCGTCGGCGACAAGGATTATTACCGCCTGCCCGCCAAGGGCCGCATGCCGGTGCTGGTTGCGATGCGGATGAGCCTCAGCTTTCCATTGCTGATCAGCGCGGTGCCGCTGCACGAGCCCGTCGGGAGGCGAACGCGCCGCGGCGAGACCGAAGGCGAGACGTTCGATGAAGGCGAGGACGCCAAGGAAACCACGCTCAGCCAGAGCACCGACAGTCTGGCGACCGGCGGTGAGGCGCCGCTTTCGCTGATCGAGGGTTTCCGCGTCTGCTGGTTCTCGGACGGCGGCGTTTCGAGCAATTTCCCGCTCCACCTCTTCGACGCGCCGCTGCCGCGCTGGCCGACCTTTGCGATCAACCTCGTCTATCCGCAAAGCGATGACAGTCCCGCGGTGGACAATCCCGAGCCCCAAGGTGCGCGGGACAAGGCCGAAGCCGCCGTGTGGCTTCCGCTACACAATAATCGCGGCTGGCAACGCAGCTATAGCTCGATCGCCCGCCCCCTCGCTCTCGCCGAGGTGTCGGGCTTTGTCTTTGGCATCCTCAGCACGATGCAGAATTGGCGCGACCTGTTGCAATCGCGTGCGCCGGGACAGCGCGACCGGATCGTCCATGTCGCGCTCGACAAGGTCGAGGGCGGGATGAACCTCGATATGTCGCAGGACATATTGGACAGCATTTCGCTGAAAGGGACGGTCGCCGGCGAACGCTTGTACCAATTCTCGTTCGACAATCATGTTTGGGTACGCTGGCGGAACGTCGCCTCAGGCCTTCAGCGTTATACGGTCCGGATCGCTGCCAGCGCAAAGGTCGTGCCGCCGATCCCGGCCTATGAGGCGGCCCTTGCAACGGTCCGGACGGGAGCGCCGCCGGCAGTTTCGTACAAGTTCCGGTCGGCCGGGGCCGAAAGCGCCGCGCAGGCGTTATACGCCGGCTTGGTGACGCGCGGCGAAGAATGGGCCGACCTCGGCCCCGACCTCAGCGACGGGACGCCGCGGCCGCTACCCCAGATGCAAATCACGCCGATCTATTAGGGTCGGAATCCTGTCAGCCGTAGCGTTCGCGGATCGGCGCCTATCAGATGAAAATATGATCCCTTTCCAAACGCATGTCCCGGGGCCCCAGACCAAAGCATAGGGCAGTACCGCAACCATCCGCCATCCCTGCCCGATAGCTATACCGATCCGTCAGGCGCTTCGACGGGAATGACGAAGCGGAACTCGGCTCCGCCACCCGCATGGTTCGATGCGGTGATCGATCCGCCATGTTCGGCGATGATCGATTGGCAGATCGCAAGGCCGATCCCCATGCCCGCCTCCTTCGTTGTGAAGAAGCCTTCGAAAATGCGGTCGAGATCGTCGGGCGGGATCCCCGGCCCGGTGTCGCGAAGCGTGAAGGCGAGCGCGCCGTCCTCGGTCAATTGCGTCCCGATGCAGATCTCGCGCTTGCCCTTGGCCTGCGCTTCGACCGCCTGGACACTGTTGATGAGCAGGTTCACGACGACCTGCTGCAACTGGATGCGGTCACCCATCGTGTCCGGGAGCGACCGGGCGAGATTCGTGGTGATCGCGATCGATTGCGACTCAATCTCGTGGCGGATGAAAATCAGAGATTCCTGCACGATCTCGTTCAGGTCGATCGCCGAGCGTTCGGGCTGCCGTTTCGATGCCATGCCGCGGATATGCTGGACGATGTCGCTGGCGCGCCGTCCGCTTGCCGCGATGCGCGTCGTCAGCGCCTTGACCTTTTCGACATTGGGGTCGTCGCGCGACAGCCAGCGCAGGCTCGTCTCGGCATTGGTGACGATCGCCGCGAGCGGCTGGTTGATCTCGTGCGCGATCGATGTCGTGAGTTCCCCCAGTGTCGATATGCGCGCGGCGTGGGTGAAATCGGCCTGGAGCTGCCGGATCTCGGCCTCCATGCTCAGCCGGTCGGTGACATCCTCGAAACTGAAGATCGTGACGTCCAACTCGGCGAGCACTTTGGGATAGGTTACCGACATACGGACGTCGAGCACCCGGCCGTCGAAGGTCTGGACCTTGGTCACTTCGCTATGGTCCGCCTGGCCGTTGAAGCGGCCGATCATGACATTGCGCAGCGAGTGGCGGCTGATCGTGAACAAATATCCGACGGGGCGCATCAGGTCGAGCGCGCTGGCGCCGCCGAGCAACTGTACCGCAGCGCGATTGACGTCGGTGATCTGCACCGTGGTCGCCGCGAGTTCGACAAGCTCGGGATGTTCATCGAGATAAGCGCCGAAATCGGTGACGCCGGTTTCGCGGATATCGTTGTAGATGCGGCCCATATGGCTGGCATCGACTTGCCACAGCGCGATCGGCATATGATGGACGAGCTTGCGGTATCGCGCCTCGCTCGCGCGAAGATAGACATAGGATCGGTCGTCATCGACCGCCCCGTTGACCGCGACATAAATCCGCCCGGGTTCCTCGGCGCGCCACACCGTCACCAGCGGATCACGCAATATGCCGTCCGACGGCAGTTGCCGACGATAGGTTGCCCCCTCGGTCTGTCCGGTCATCGCATCGACGATCAGGACCGCCACGGCGACGCGGCTCTCCAATGGCCAGAAACCAGCGACCGGCTGGCCAATCATCAGGTCGCGACCGCGATTGCCCCCGACCAAGCGCATCGTCCGCTCGTTCACATTGACGATACGTGCCACCTTGACCAGTTTGAGATAGCGGGCGTTCATGTCGCGCTCGTCGACGCCTGCCGCATCGCGCAGCCGTGCGATCTCGGCGATCAGCGCCGCGGCGCCGGAAACGTCGATCTCCCAGCTCGCGGCCATCAGACGGTCCGGAATATGCCAATCGGCGCCCGCGACCGCGCCTTCATTCAGCGACTGCCGCCCATATTCGATGACATCGCGCGGCGTCCCGTCCTGCGCGTAGCGGACATATTGGCGGATATCGACCGCGATATGGATACCCGAAGGGGTGCGGCGGCTGACCACGCCCTGCCATCCGCCCTCCTGAAGCAACATGCGCCAATGTTCGCGCTCATTTTCGCTGCGCGTCGAAAGATGACCGATCCCGCGGCCGATCATGGTGAGCGCGGGCCAGCCGTACAGGGCTTCCGACGCGGGGTTCCAGTAGTGAACTGCGCCCTCGATGTCGAAGATGATCACGCTTTCGGAAGCGAATTCCGCGATGTCGGGCTCGGACGATTTCGCCGCGACGTACAGCTTGTCCTTTGGCGGCACCGAAGGGAGCGGAACGTCGGGCAATTTGGTGCTCACCGCCCGGGCTCGTCCGGCCAATCCTCCTCGCCGATCGCCGATTTGATTTGGTCGAGGAGCGTCTCGTCGGCGACCGGCTTTGTCAGCCAGGCCTGCGCGCCGAGTTCGAGTGCCTTCGCGCGGGCTCCCGCATCGAGAACCGACGTCAGCACGATAACGGGCAAGTTCGACCCTCCAGCCCGCATACGTTCGAGCAGGTCGATCCCGCTCATGCCCGGCATGCGGACATCGGTAATCAGGCAATCGGCCTCGATCGGCGAATTGTCGTTCAGGAACGCCGGGGCGCTGTCAAAGGTGGTACACGCGAGCCCCGTGACCATCATCAGATCACAAAGGGCTTCGCGGATGGCTTCGTCATCATCCACAACTGCGACAAGAGGCGTCTTGGGCAAGCGGTTCAGCCCTTTTTATCACGACCGAGGTGGCCAACGACGCCAATGTTACGCGGCTTATAAAGCTTTGTAACCATACCAAAGTCTAGGCTTCTCCCGTTTCCCGCAATGGCAAGGGCAATTTCTCCCACGCACGGATCAGTTCACCGACTGTCGCGGCCTGCATTTTCTTCATAACGTTGCTGCGGTGCAACTTGACCGTGATTTCCGAAATGCCAAGGTCATAGGCGATTTGTTTATTGAGCCGCCCGCGCGCTACTTCGCGCATCACTTGGCTTTCGCGCGGGGTCAAAGTTGCAAAACGCTCGACATGTTGCTGGATGATTTTCGCATTCGCACGTTCGGCGACGTCCCGCTCGACCCCGGCGACGACCGCATCGAGCAATGTCTGGTCGCGGACCGGTTTGGTCAGAAAATCGACGGCGCCCGCCTTCATCGCCTGCACCGACATCGGAATATCGCCATGCCCGGTGAGGAACACGATCGGTTTGGTGACGCCCGCGGTCGTCAGATGTTGCTGCAGGTCAAGCCCGCTCGATCCCGGCATACGGACGTCGAGCACAAGACAGCCGGCGCGTTCGAGCAATGGCGATTCGAGCAGCTCGCGCGTCGATCCGTAACAACTTGCCTCGATCCCCACTGACAGCATCAGCTCGCTGATCGCGGTGCGCACCTCTTCATCATCGTCCACGATGAGAACAAGCGGCGATTCATAGCTTTCGGTCGAAATCATTGCCCCCTCCAGGGTCGCGGCACTGACAATTTAGGTACAATAGCCCAAGGGTACTCGGCCAACACCCGCGCGGCGGACATTGCGTCCGCCGACTTCGCGTGGCCCGACATTATCGTATCCATGGCCTGAGCGCCATATGACCGCCGATCCTGCAAAGATTCAAGTGTGTTTGGGTCATTCAATCGGTCCTTCCATTGAGTGAAAACGGGTTTCAAAGCAGCGCCATGCCGCCGTCGACGCGCAGGTTGATGCCGGTGACGAAGCTGCTGGCGTCGGAGGCCAGGAACAGCGCCGCACTTGCCAGTTCGCTTGGCTGGCCAAGTCGGCCGATCGGGATCGCGCCCGCCATCATGTTGACGAACGCATCATGATCTTCGGGGGCCACGCCCAGCTTTTCGAGGATCGCCGTCTCGGTCGGTCCCGGGCTCAGCATATTCACGCGGATGCCGCGCGTCTTGAATTCGAGCGCCCAAGCGCGTGCGAAGGCGTTGATCGCGGCCTTCGTCCCTGCATAGACCGCATGGCCGTCGAGCACCTTGTCGCTGGCGAGCGAGCCGACGAGGATGATCGAGCTGCCGTCGCGCAGGACAGGCGCGATCTTCTGCACCCCGAAGAAAGTACCGCGCGCGTTGATCGCAAACTGCGCGTCATATTCGGCCTCGGTCACGTCGTGCGAGGGGGTGATCGTGTTCACGCCGGCGTTCGCCATATAGATGTCGGCATGGCCGAACCGCTCGCGGACGATATCGGCGACCTGCCGATGGTGATCGGGATCGGCGACATCGCCCTGGATGCCGAGCGCAGCCGAGCCGATTTCGCGCACCGCATCATCGACGACCTGCTGGCGGCGGCCGGTAATGACCACCTGCGCGCCTTCGGCGGCGAAGAGCTTCGCCGCGGCAAGCCCGATGCCACTGTTGCCGCCGGTGATCACCGCGACCTTTCCGTTCAAACTTGTCATACTCACCTTCCTTGTTGAGGGGAAAGCGCGATATGGCCGTTCCAGTATCTCTAATAAGACTGGACTTTGGCACATCATCTTTGCCAAAAACTATCGAATGAAAACGCGACAGGAACGAACCACCGGGCTGCTCGCCTTTGTCCGCACCGTCGAGGCCGGCTCGTTCAGCGCCGCGGCGCGGCTCGCCGGCACGACGCCCTCGGCGGTGTCGAAGAATGTCGAGCGGCTCGAAAAACGGCTCGGCGTGAAGCTCTTCCTGCGCTCGACGCGGTCGCTGTCGCTGACCGTCGACGGGACGGCTTATTATGAACGCGTCGCCCCCTTGCTCCGCGCGCTCGACGACGCCGACGAGGCGCTCGAAGGCGCCGGTCGCGCCAGCGGGCTGCTGCGCGTCAGTATTCCGGCCATTTTGGGCGTGGCGCTCGTCGATGCGCTGACGCGCGATTTCGTCACCCGCTATCCCGACATCAAGCTGGAGATCAGCATTTCCGACCGCCATGTCGACCTGGTCCGCGAGGGGTTCGACGTCGCGCTGCGCACGGGGCAGGTCGCCGACAGCGACTGGATCGTGCGCCCCTTGGGAAATCTGCCACTCGCGCTGGTGGCATCGCCCGTCTATCTCGATCGCGCGGGCCACCCGCAATCGATCGAAGAACTCGGGCAAGCGGCGCATATCCGTTATATGCTTGGCGCGCGGGCCTACCCCATCGCCTTTGCCAATGGCGAAATCCTGAACCCCGCAGGCGTGTTCGACAGCGATTCCGGGCAGGCGATGCGGACCGCGGCGCTGAACGGCCTCGGCATTGCGCAACTGCTGCGCTTTGCGGTCGAGGATGATCTGAAAGCCGGCCGCCTGATCCAGGTGATGCCCGATTATCCGCTGGCGCTCGTCCCCGCGCAGGCGTTGCACGCATTCGGACGCTTTCCGCCGCTCCGCATCCGCCTCTTCACCGACTTTGTCGCCGAAACGATGGCCGCGCATATCGTGAAGCGCTGAAGCACTCATGTGCTGCGAAAGCCGATCTTGCGATGACTCTCGTCGCAGAAGGGTTTGTTTTTCGACGCGCCGCAACGGCACAGGCGCGCGGTCTCGACCGTGGCTACGGTGCGTCCCGTCCCGCTGAGGATTTCGAGATTGCCGCGCACCTGCAGCGGCCCGTCGAGCTCGGGTTCGATTGCCAGCGGACCGTCGCGCACCGCGAGCTGCGGTCCTTTTTTCGTCGGAGGCTCGCCGGTCGCCTCGAAGCCGATATATTTGTGCGACTTGTCGCAAAAGGGTTTGTTCTTCGACGCGCCGCAGCGGCATAGCGTCGCGCGAAAGCCCGCCTTCTCGCCATCAATCGCGAGATCGGCGCGCACCGCATAAGGCCCGTTTTCGCGCAGCGTGATCAGATTGACCGGCGGAACCGGCTCGGCATGGCCGTCGCGGCGTTCATAGGTCAGCGCGCCCGACGGGCATTGGCGGATCGTGCCGCAAAGATATTCGATCTCGGTCGCGTCGGGGATGATCCACGGGCCCTCGACATTGGCAAGGAAGGTCGCGGGCCCCTGCGTCACGCAAAAGCGGGCGTGGATGCACCGCTTTCCGTTGAACATCACCGTGATATCCTTGCCCTCGGCGCGATCGACTCCGTTGACCGATGTGGTGGGCGGAGCGACGACGGCCGGTTGGACGCGCGGGGCCTGCTGCGCCGCTGGCGCGGGCACGCCGGCAGGGGCATTGCGCAGACGCGCCGCCTGCTTCGCCAAGATTTGCGCGGCGCGCGCGCAACGAGGATCGGCGGGGTCCATTGCTTCCGCCGCCGCCGCCAGTTCCTCGGCGCGTTCGAGATAGATGTGCCGCGCGCCTTCTCCGGGGGGGAATGACGCCGCGTCGCGGAGGGCGGTGAAGGAAACACCCGCGTTGCAATCGGGGTTCGAAGGACCTGCCGGCAGGCGCGCAGCGCGTTCGGCAACAGCGGTAAGCGCGTGCATCAGCCCGATTGCGCAGCCGATATAGAGCGCCTTGTCGGTGTTCGGCCGCGGTAGCGCATAGGCGCCCGCAAGCAGACGAAGCGAGAGCGCATAGATGGAGTTCGCAAGGTCGACGGCCGCAACGGCGTCTGCATCTTCCAGCCAAACCCGCCCTTCGGGCCGCGGCGGCTTGCGCAGCACGGGGTTGACCGCCGCAGGATGCGCGGGCGCAAAAGCTGGATTAGTTTCCGCCAGCTGCTGCATTTCGGATTGCACCGCGACGAAACGCTGAAAATGCGAACCATCGCGATGCGACGGTGCCCCCTCGCCTTCTTCGATGATTTCGTTCAGCGCGGCGAGTGCGCTGGCGAGGTCGGTGACGAGCCTCGCGCCTCCGAAATCGACCTCCGCCGTCGACAGCTGCAGAGCCGGATCGCCGCAGAACACCGCCGCCTCGCCGTGCGCATCGACAAGCGCACGCAGGTCGGCCTCGATCCGTTGGTAGAAGGCACCGATCGTCGCATAATCATAGCTTGCCGGCGTGAGGTGCGGCGCGACGATTGCGCGGGTCGAACCATTTGTGACCGCAAAGGTCGCGCCATCGGGTTCGCTCGAACCTTCGGGGCGTTCGAGAAAGATGAAATGCTGGATCACGTCGGCGCCGAAGGGTGCGAGTTTCACATTGATGCTTGCGGGCAAATAGCCCGGGTCGAGCGGAAAGTTGGTCCGGCCGAAGCGCGGCGAGCCGCCCAATGCTGCCGTGATATTCCACACCGCGACCAGATGGCTCATCTCGTCGATCGCGACGTCGAGGATCGCTCGGCGCCAGCGCGCCACAGCTTCGGCCTCCGCTGCAGCAAGCCCCTCACCCTCGCCATCCTTCAAACTGAAGGCCGCGTAGAGATAGGTACACATCAAATTCTGTTCGAGTTCGGCGGCTTCGTAGAGCGCGTGCAGGATCTTCTCGCGGCTTATCGCGGTTTTGCCGTCCATATTCTTACCCTCCTGACACGGTCGCGTGGTGGCCGGACAAGGGAGCAGGATAGGCAGCCATCCGGCGAAGGTTAGGCGCGAGAGCTGACAAGCCGCTTGTACCAAAGCGCTCGTCCACCCGCCAAAATGCGGACGAAATTTCGTCCGACCTAACCGGCGAGGCAACGCACCCTGACCTTTCGCATAGGTCGCCCCCGTCTCGACAGACCCGGCGTGCGGCGCATAGCCTCTGGCCCATCGAGAGCGTTTTAACAGTACCATGAGGTGACGAGATGACTGCACCATGGAACCCGGAGCTGGTATCCTTCCAGATCGATCGAGCGCATTCGACACCGATTACCGCCCAGATTACCGCGACGTTGCGCGCAGCGATTATCGAAGGGCGGCTGCGGCCCGGAACGCGGCTCCCGTCATGGCTCGACATGGCCTCGCAGCTCGGTGTGGCGCGCGGGACGGTGAAGGCCGCCTATGAGGCGCTGGCCGACGAATTGCTCGTCTTTTCGGCCGGCGCCGCCGGTACGCGCGTCGCCGAGCGCGCCGCGCCGCGCCCGGTCGAGACGAAACAGGTCGACATTCCGCGCCCCTTGCAGGATCTCGAACGTGGCTTTTCGCTTCGCCCGCTGCCGTTCCAGATGGGCGTTCCGGCGCAGGATGCCTTTCCGGCAAAATTATGGGCGCGGCTGCGCACCCGCGCGGTCCGCGCCAATGCCATGGCGCCGGTCGGCCCGCCCGATCCGCGCGGCGAGCCCGAACTGCGCGCGCAGATCGCGGCACAGCTTGCGATCACGCGTGGCATCTGCTGCCATCCCGACCAGATCATCCTCACTTCGGGCTACAAGAACGGGCTTTGCCTGACTCTGATGGCGCTCGGGGTGCAAGGCCGCACCGCATGGGTCGAGGACCCCTGTTATCCCGTGGCGCGCACGGGGCTGGAAATCGCAGGGCTGAAACCGGTGCCGATCCCGGTCGATGCCAAGGGGATACGCGTCGACATGGGCGTCCGCGCCGCGCCCGACGCCGCGCTGGCCATCGTCACGCCGGGCCAGCAGGCGCCGACCGGCGTCACGCTGTCGCCCGAACGCCGCACCGCGCTGCTCGCCTGGGCGGAGCGCGAAGGCGCGTGGATCATCGAGGATGATTATCTGAGCGAGCTGCAGCTCGGCGGCCGCGCGGCGCCGGCGATGGCAGCGAACGATCCGGCGGGCCGCGTGATCCATATCGGCACCTTCGGCAAGACGATCAGCCCCTCGCTGGGGCTCGGCTTTGTCGTCGCGCCGCTCGCGCTCGCCGCGCGGTTCGGCGAGGTCGCGGGTTACCTGAACCCTGCGCCCAATGTGACGACGCAGCTCGCGCTCACCGACTTCCTCGCCGACGGGCATTTCCTGCGTCATCTGCGGCATATGAAATGCCTGTACCGCGAACGCAGGGACGCGCTCCACGCCCGGCTCGATCCGAATATCGTCGTCGACGCCTTTGCCGGCCTTGCCCTCGTCATTCATTTGCCGCGCAGCTATGACGATGTCGCGCTGGCCAAGCGCGCGCCCGAATTCGGTATCGCGCCCTGCCCGCTGTCGGTCTGGTACGCCAATCCCGCCGAGGCGCAGCCCGGACTGGTGCTGTGCGTCACCAACCTGCGGCCGCAAATACTCGACAAGGCCTGCGACACGCTCGCGACGCTGATCGCCGAAGGCGCGGCGGTGCCGATCGCAGCGCAAGCAGCATGAACGGAGAGATGCCATGAAACTGCTGCACGTCGACGCCAGCCCCAAGGGCGCGAATTCGAACTCGCGGGCGCTGTCACGCTTCTTCGTCGACCAGCTTCGAGCGCATATCCCGTCGCTGTCGGTCGACCATCTCGACCTCGCATCGGAGGCGTTGCCGCCGATCACCGAATTGTTCACCAGCGCGACCTACACGCCGGAGGCCGAGAGGACGCCCGAGATGCGCGAGGCCCTGACCGCGTCCGACGTATTGTGCCAACGCCTGCTCGACGCCGACGCGCTGCTTTTTGCAATGCCGATGCACAATTGGACGATGCCCACCGCGTTCAAGGGCTTTGTCGATGCAATCGTTCGCGGCGGCTTGACCTATGTGCCGACCGAAGACGGCCGCTTTGTCGGCATGCTGGGCGGCAAGAAAACCCTGTTCGTCACCACCCGCGGCGTCGATCTGCGTCCCGGAACACCCTTTGCCGCGATGGACGCGCTGACTCCCGCGCTGCGCGCCGCCTTCGGCTTCATCGGCGTCGCCGATCCTGTCTTTGTCGATGCACAGCCGATGCAGTTCGCCAACGAGGTCGAGCGGGCAGCGGCGATACGGCGAGCAAGAACCGAACTGTCCACGCTCGCCGAATCGTGGGGGGCGATCGAGCCGCGCGACGCATTGTCCAAGGCGAGTTAGCACGCTCGGTACAATCATATCCGCAGCCCTTGGGTCTGTCGCCGCAACGCGGTGCGCGTAGGCTGTCCAGGTCATTCCACTCGAAAGGGAACTGCCATGGACGCCGAAGTCATCGACAATGTCGAAAAGCGCTGTTTCGAACTCGACCTGCCCGACGGCTCCACCGCCGCGGCCTTTTACCGCGTCGACGAAGAGGACCGACTGGTCCTGATTCACACCGAAGTGCCGTCCGAATTCTGGGGCATGGGTATCGCGTCGCAACTCGCAGAGGGCGCGTTTCACCTGATGCGGCAGACGGGCCGCAAGGCGATCCTGCGCTGCCAGTTCATGGTCAACTTCTTTGGCCGTCATCCAGAATTTTCCGACGTCGTCGCCGGTTGATCGAGGCCCGCCATGACCGATGAATATAATCTCGAACGCTTCGTGACCGCACAGGCCGAAGCCTATGACGATGCGATCGACATATTGCGCCGCGGCGCGATGTGCACGCCTTATATGGACTTCATCTTCCCGCGCCTCGGCCGCGAGGACGGCGAGGACGGCACCTATGCACTGTCATCGCTCGACGAGGCGCGCGCCTATCTGGACTTCGCGCCGCTCGGTGGCCGGTATCGCGAGAGTGTCGAGACGCTCTTCCGCCTCGTGCAGACGAGCGCGCGTGAGGTATTCGGAGACGTCGACGCGGCGAAATTGCACGCCTCGCTCACCCTGTTTGCCGAGGCGTCGAACGAGGTGCTGTTGCGCTCGGTGCTCATCACCTGGTTCGACAATATGGTCGACGAGGATACGATCGTCCGCATCAACAACGAGGTTTGAGCGGTCAGGCGAAGGCAACCCATTCGCGGAGCCAATCATCGAACCGCGTTGGCGCAACGCGCGGGCGATTGCAGGTAAGCGGTTCGCCATCGAAATGCGCACCAAAATAGAGCGCGTCGGGATCGACCGAGATCCAGCGCGAATCCTCATTGGCGGTCAGGATTTCGAGCGCGAGGTCGGAAAGACCGAAGGTGTCGGGCCCGGCAATCTCGACGATATCGTTCGCCGGCGCTTCGGTCACGAAGCCGGCCAACGCTTCGACCACGTCGTCGGCGGCGATCGGTTGCATGGTCACGGGCGCGAGCGGCATCCGGTCGCCCTCGCCGCTCGCGTCGACGATCTTGTAAACGAATTCGAAAAAGGGCGTCGAGCGGACGATCGTAAAGGGGACGCCGGCATCCAATATCCGTTCCTCCTGACCCCGCTTGGCCTGGAAATAGCCGCCGTTCAGCGTTTCCGCACCGACCGCCGACAGCGCGATGAAATGCCCGACCGACGCCGCGCGGGCGGCCGCGAGGACATTGTCGCTCGAAGCTGCGAAGAAGCGCCGCATGTCGGCGGCGTCACCATAGCCCGAATTCGACGCATCGACGACGACGTCCGCGCCTTCGAGCGCTTCGGCCAACCCTTCTCCGCTGATCGTGTTGACGCCGGTCGATCGTGCCGCCGCGACGACATCATGCCCAGCATCGCGTAGCCGTGCGGCGAGCCTGCGGCCAATCAGGCCGGTTCCTCCGATGATGGTGATTTTCATGACGTTTCACTCCGCGATGCAATTGCCGTGTCAGCAATTTATCCCAGCGGGAGCGGTCATGGCAGAACCGAGAGCAGACAATCGCCCTGCACTAAGCGGGCGTTTCATCCTCCGGCACCAAGGGATCCTCCCACCCGGCCTCGGTCGCCTCAAAGCGCGATCCCGTCTCGAGCGTGCGATGCACCGGGCAGCGATCTGCCACGCTGATCAGCTCCGCATGCTGCGCATCGTCGAGCGTGCCTTCAATCTCGACGCGGCGGCTGAAGATGTCGGGCTTGCCTTCGCCCTTTTCCTTGCGGTGCGTCACGCCGGTGCGGATCCGGTCAACCGGCCAGCCTTTGCGGTCGGCATAGAGGCGCAAGGTCATCGTCGTACAGGCGGCGAGTGCCGCGGACAGCAGGTTGAACGGCGTCGGTCCCGAACCAAGCCCGCCGGCGCTTTCGGGTTCGTCGGCGATGAAGGCGGCCTTGCCCGCCCGCATCGCGAGCTGGAATTTGCCGAGCCGCGTCTCCTCGGCCTCGGCGTCGAACTGGCTGGCGGCGGTCGGCGGGGTCGCCGGCAGGTAGCGGCTGGCCCAGGCCGATATCATGTCGGCGGCAAAATCGGCATCGCGCGCGTCGGTCAAAAGATGGTCGGCGCCGTCGAGCGAGACAAAGCTCTTGGGATGCTTTGCCGCGAGATACATGCTGGTGACATTTTCGATTCCGACCACCTGGTCGATCGGCGAATGGAGGAGCAGCAGCGGCCGCTTCAGCTTTGCGAGCCGCGCGCCCTGATCCTGTTCGCGCAGGCTGGCGACGAAATCCTTGTGGACGGTGAAAGGCCGGCTGCCAATCGCCACGACCCCGCTTCCTTCGCGCTCGATCGTCTCCAGCCCTTCGGGATCGAACTGGTGGAGCGCATGCTCGACATCGAAGGGCGCCGCAATCGTTGCGACGGCGTGGATGCCGGGCAGCGATTCCATCGCCGCGATGACCGCTGCTCCGCCCAGGCTGTGTCCGACAAGCAGCATCGGCGGCATCCCGGCGTCGGCCATCGCGCCGGCGGCGTCGACCAGATCCTTCACATTATGGCTGAAACCCGACGCGCCGAACTCGCCTTCACTGGCGCCCAGCCCGGTGAAGTCGAAGCGCAGGACGCCGATGCCGGCACCCGCGAGGCGGCGCGATATCCGCACCGCGGCCTTATTGTCCTTCCCGCATGTGAAGCAGTGCGCGAACAGCGCCCACGCCTTGGTCGAACCGACCGGCAGCTCAAGGCGGCCCGACAGGCGATGGCCGGCGGCATTGTGAAAGTCGAAGGGACGCGTCGGCATGATATTCTCCGGTATCGCAGCGGCTGATCCACCCCCGCATAACAGAAAGCACGCGGATGCAGGAGCCGCCAAGGCATCTCCGGTTAAGCGAGCCCTTCGGCCTTGAGCGTCGCCTGCACAGCGGGCCGCGCGTTCAGTCGCTCGTGGATCGCCGCGATCGCGGGCGGCATTTCAACGCCGAAGCGTTCGGCCCAGCGCGTGTTCACGAACAGGTAGAAATCGGCAACGGTCGGCTGGTCGCCGAACAGATAGTCTCCCTTGATCGTACCGCCGAGGTAGCGCATCCGCGCGGTGATATAGGCGCTCGCAACCGACTTCTGCTCGTCGGTGCCATTGTGCCAGTAAGGCTTGTAGCTCTTGTGGATCTCGGTCGAGATATAGGCGAGCGCCTCGACCAGCCGCGTGCGGCCGAGGGGGCCTTCGACGCCGAACTGCGGGTAGATGCCCGCGAGATAATCTAGGACCGCGATATTCTCGGTCAGTATTTCGCCATTGTCGAGCTCGAGCGCCGGAACATAGCCCTTGGGTGTGACCTTGTTGAAATCCGCACCGCTCGCGGTGATTTTCGTCCGGATGTCGACGCTCTCATTCTCGAACGGGACGCCCGCTTCGTAGAGCGCGATATGGGCGGCGAGGCTGCAGGCCCAGGGGCAATAATAGAGCTTCATCGATCATCTCCTGACGGGGAGCCGCTGGGACACCGGAGGGTGGTGCCCCAGCGGCCGGGGTCGGTGCTGGACGGCAGGGTCAGCGGGTCCAGCACCCGGGGGCTGATTAGGCCGCGGCTGCCTGTCCGACCGGGTGGACCGCGCGAAGGCTGATCTGGACGGTGTTCCAGAAGTTGATCGCAGCAACCGCGACGGTCAGATACGCGATCTGCTTGTCGTCGAAATGCGCCTTCAGCAGTTCGTAATCTTCGTCGGGCGCGCCGGTTTCGGCGATGCCGGTCAGCGATTCCGTCCAGTTCAGCGCAGCGCGCTCGCGGTCGGTATAGAGCGGCGATTCACGCCATGCGTCGAGCAGGTGGATGCGCATGTGGCTTTCGCCATGCTTCACCGCATCGGTGGCGTGCATGTGGATGCAAAAGGCGCAACCGTTGATCTGCGAGGCGCGGAGCTTCACCAGTTCGATCAGGCTGTGCTCGAGGCCCGAATTTTCGAAGGTCGCTTCGAGGGCGAGCATCGCCTTCATCGCATCGGGGGCGGCCTGGAAAATGTTCATGCGGGGGGTCATTGTTTTTCTCCTACTCTCATGGGGATCAAAGGGTGGCAGCGGTGCGCGAGCGTTCTTGCCGCGCGTCAGCGACGGCCCAAAGGCTGAGCAACGCCGTCAGGATCGCGGGCAAGGTGACCGCCGGGAAATCGCGAGCGATGGCGTCCGGACCGCAAATGCCGACCGCGACTTCCCAGAAATGGAAAAGCGCATGGCCCCAGAGCCACAGCGTCGCGGCCGTCCACAGCAGCACGCGATATTGCGGCCGGAAGGCACCGACGAGGAGCGAGGTTCCCACGAACAGGAAGATCAGCCCGATGTCGCGGATGAAATGCTGGTTGAACGGGCCGGTGGTGGTGACGCCCGGGACCGCGAGATACCAGTCGCCGGGTGACCAGAGCATGAAAAGCCCGTTCGCTTCGGCCCCGATGCCAAGGATGATAGCGGTCCAGATGCAGATCGTCTTGAGCATGATATTCTCCCCTGAAAATCGCGGTCGTGTTTATTTCTTCGGCGGCGGCGGGACGTTTTCGAGCCACCAGTCAAAGCGCGTCGAGCCGAGCTTGGCACCGGGCCCAGGGATCAGCGAGTCATCCGCGAGCCGCAGGCCGAAATAGCGTGCCTCGGGATCGACCACGATCGGGCGGGTGTCGCCGTCGAAGGCCATCACCTTTCCGATGATCTCGTCGAGATGGAATTTTTCGGGACCGCCGATCTCGACCATGCCGTTCGCGGGCGCGGCGAGCGCGACCGCGGTCACCGCATCGGCGACATCCTCGGCCGCCATCGGCTGGATATAGGCGTGCGACAGATGGACCTCATCGCCGACGACCGCCGACTGGCCGATGCCGCGGAGGAATTCCATGAACTGCGTCGCATGGATGATCGTGTAGGGAATGCCGCTTTCGCGGATCAGCTTTTCCTGCGCCTGCTTGGCGAGGAAATAGGGGCTGACACCCATTTTTTCGGTCCCGACGACCGACAGCGCGATGTGATGGCCGACGCCGGCCGCCTTTTCGGCCGCGGCGACATTCTGGCCCGCGGTCCTGAAGAAGTCGATCGCCGCTTCGTCAAAGGTCGGCGAGTTGGCGAGATCGACGACGACCTCGGCGCCGGTCAGAACTTCGGCAAGCCCCTCGCCGGTCAGCGTATTCACGCCGGTGTTTGGAGCAGCGGCGACCGCCTGATGCCCCTGCGCGTTCAGTTTGCTGACGACCTTTGAACCGATCAGTCCGGTTCCTCCGATCACGACGATCTTCATGACAACTGCCCTTCCAGTGCTTCGACGCGGGTTGCATCGCTTGCATTGGAAGTAGCCGAGCGCGCGCGCGGGCTGCAGACCTGAGAGGTGCGAAAGCCAGTGTACCATCTGGTCCGCGGCGCGCGTTGGTACAATCAGGCGGTCAAATCTCGCACCTTATCGGCGAAAGTCCGGCCTGCTCTAATCCTCCCATCGAGACGGCCCGCGCAACTCTCTCTCCCCCGGCGCGGTCCGCCTCGACTGTCATAGCGTGACTCAAAACATGCTTGTGGAGCCGTGTTAATCGGACGCGACAGAGATGATGAACGCAGGGATTTTTCCGTTTTCTCCCTGCGGCCAACGAATTGGCAGGCGAGCATCCTACCTGTCCGGCTCCCTTTTCCCGAAGCCTGATTATCCGTTTGCGAGCGTGTCGCGCGCGACGCGTTGCAGCGCGGCCGCCTGCGCGTCCGAAAGCCCGAGTTCGTCGGCGCCCTTCTCCTTCGCGCCGAGTGTTGTCGGATCGATGCCGGTGATCGCGCCGAAGGTCACGAGCGCCGAGAGATAATAACCCGCGACACTCGCGTGATAATGGTCGTACGCCCACAGATCGAGCTGGCCATAGCCGATCCCGTCATAGGGATTGGGGTCGGCGACGCCCGTCGTCATCGCGCGGCTCCAGGCCTGGCCGACCGGCACGATCCCCGCCACGGACGGAGTGGCGGATCGTGCGCGGTCGGCCGCGGCGCGAAGGTCATCGGCCATCGCCGTCACCGGCTTTCCGTACCAATGCCCCCCGGATTTGTAGATCTGGTCGGCGCGGCTCCACGTCGCGGCGAGACGGATATCGACCGCGGGGTTGCGCGCCTTGAACAGCGACGCCAGCCGGTCGACATTGCGCATATAATCCGCCGGATCGCCGGGCTTCGCGCGGTCGAGCGTGCTGAATTCCTGCAGCACGACGATGTCCCACGCCTTGTCGAAGAGCTGGCGCCGCTCGTCGTAATGGAAGCCCAATGACTTGCCGCCCTGCGTTTCGAGGCTGACCCGATAGTCTAGCCCCGCCTGCTCGGCGAAGAGCTTGAACAGCGCGGGCACGCCGCCATAGCCGGCATTGTTGAGGTCGGTGACCGACCCCGCGCGCCAGTTGCGCGCGGCCGAATGGGCACCCTGCGTAAAGCTGTTGCCGATGAACAGGATCGTCTTCGGCGCCGCCTTCGTTGGGGCGGAGGGGGTCGCGCCGGCGGCGGTCGGCGCGGGCGCGCTCTCCTTTGCCGAAACCGCCGGCGCGACGGCGAGCGCGGCAGCGCCGATCAGAAACCAGATGCCGTGCCCGTATTTCATATCAAAACTCCGTGGTGACCGAGCTGTACCAGTAGCGGCCATAGGGGTTATAGAGCGACCCCAGATAGCCTTCGGACGACAGCGGCGGCTTTTCGTTGGTGATGTTGCGCACCCCGACCCGCCAGCGCATGTCGCCGCCGAGGCCGCCGGCATCCTTGATACGCACCTGCGCATAGAGATTGCCGGTCAGCTGCGACTTCACGCGCCACGGATTGCCGTCGGCATCGACGAAGGCGGTTTCGTCGACCGCGCCGGTGTAGCGCGCGAAGGCGCCGATCTGGAACTGGCCGAGCGACCAGGTGAGCGACGCCGTGCCGCGCCATTTCGGGCGGCCGTTGGCCTCGATCAGATTCTGCGTCTCGGGCAGCGGCGTCCCGGCATTGATGTCGCCGGCTTCGCGCGCGGCGACGAGCATATCGACCGCGTCGCCCGGCGCGCGCGAGAATTTGAGCAGCCGCGTCGCGTTGACCGAGAAATCGAACTTGCCGACATCGGTCTTCGGCGACTGCCAATAGAAGGCGAAGTCGAGCCCGCGGACGGTTTGCGGTTGCAGGTTGATGAACTGGTCGCGTACCGTGGTGATCGCACCCACTGGCGCGATCCCGGTCCCTGCGAACTCGGCGATATCGTCGGCGTCGGGCGCGGCGCGGATCACGTTGGGGTTCGACGATCCTTGCAGGCGGAGCAGATAATCGAGCGCGACCGCGGTATCGTTGCCGAGGATGCCGACGATGCCCTTTTGCTTGATCGACCAATAGTCGACGGTGAAGGTCATGCGGCCGAGGTCGGGCGACAGGAAGGTCGGTTCGAACACCGCGCCGAGGTTATAGTTGGTGCTCTTTTCGGGTTTCAGGTCGGGGTTGCCCGAGACGCGGCGCGAATAGCCGACATTGTTGCCGCACGCGGTGAAATTGGGGATCCGGCCGGCGCGGAGGTCAACCTCGCAGCGCAGGAAATCCTGGCTGGTCGCGAGGCGTGCATATTCGACCGCGTTGACCTGTTCGAGGTTCGGCGCGCGGAAACCCTGCGAGAAGGAACCGCGGAAACGAACGCCATCGACGACGTCCCATGCCGCCGCGATCTTCGGCCGCGCGACGCTGCCGAAGTCGCTGTAATGCTCGAAGCGCCCGGCAAGCTGGACGTCGAAGCGGCGGACGAGCGGGATGTTCATCTCTTCCGAAACCAGCGGGACCGCGAGTTCGGCATAGCCAGCGGCGACGGTGCGCTTGCCATAGGTATCGGGATTGTCGCTGACCGCCGCGGCATCGCTGATCGTCACCGCGCCGGAGACCGCATCGATGAAGGGACTCGATCCGTCGACGGCGGAATCACGATTGTCGCGCTGGGTTTCGCGCCGCACTTCGAGGCCGAATGCCACGCCGACGTCGCCGCCCGGCAGCGTGAGGAGATCGGCGCGCGAGGCGCGGAAATCGCCCATCGTCAGCGTCGTTTTGGACCGGCGCTGGAGCTGGAAGGTGATCGCATCGATCGCGGTCTGCGAGCTGGGCGTGCAATCACCCGAGCTCAGGCTGTCGATGCAGCCGCCGTTGAAAGGGTTATAGGCGTCGGGGGTCGCGAGCGCGAGGCTCCGCTGGAGGGCCGAGCTGCGCACCGCGAGGCTGCTGTCGACCGCCGAGGCTTCGGAATAGACGAAGGCGCTGTCCCATTTGAAGCCCGCGACCTCGCCGCGCACGCCGATCAGCCCGCGCAATTGCTCGCCGCTCACCTTCACCGCCTGCGGCCCGGTATCGACGAAGCGATAGGTGGTGAGCAGCACCGGCAGCCCCGCCGCGGGCACGTTGACGAGCCCCGGGATGCGGTTGGGGTTCGGCTGGCCGTTGATCGTTGTCGCGCCGAACGGGTTGTAATAGTTCGACGCCGGGATCCAGATCTGGTTGAGGTTGATCACCGGCGGCTGGATGCGCGTCGTGTTCGAACGGTAATAGCCGAACTCGCCGAACAGGGTCAGGTCGTCGGTCACGTCATAATGGCCGTTGACGAAGGCATTATAGCGTTTGACGCTGGGCATCACGGTGGTGCCGACGGCGGTATCATAGCGCAGGTCGCGGAACGCGTTGTTCGTCGCGAGCGCCGTGTTCACGAGGCAGAGGTCGGCGGTGAGCGCCTGCGTGCATCCGCCAAGCCGCGTCGGGCGAACGGTGAAGGCACCCGCAGCCGTCGTCAGGTTCGTCGTGCCACGGCGCGGTCGGCCGCCGGTGACGGGGACCTGAAGCGCGGGCCACGCGCCGCGCGTCGCGCGCGCGTCGGGGGTCAGCGAGTCGGCGAAATCGGGATAGTCGGCGAACAGCGGACGCAGGTTCGCCGAAGCGGTGAAATCCTGATCCTCGGCGCGCAATGCCGAGCGGTCGGTATATTCGAACGAGGCCGTGATATTGCCGCGCGCGAAGCTCTTGCCCGCAAGGATATTGCCCTGGAATTCGCGCAGGTGCGTGCCCTCGGCGCCGCCATATTGCGCCTGCATCCTCAGGCCGTCGTAATTGTCCTTGAGCACGGTGTTGACGACGCCCGCGACCGCATCCGAACCATAAAGCGCGGCGGCGCCGTCGAGCAGAACTTCGAGCCGGTCGAGCCCCGTCGTCGGGATCGCGTTCGAGTTATAGCTGAGCACCGGCACCGTGCCGGTGTCCGACAGGCCCTGACTCGCGGGGTGGGTGACGATGCGGCGGCCGTTGAGCAGCACGAGCGTGTTGCCGACGCCCAATGAGCGCAGATTGACCGAGCCGACGTCGCCGCGCGCGGCGTTGCTGGTCTGCGCATTGTTACCGGGGTTGAAGCTGACGTCGCCCATCTGCGGGATGTTGCGGATCAGTTCGTCGCCGCTGACCGCGCCGATCGCGTCGAGCTTGTCCTGTCCGACGACGACGACGGGCAGCGCCTCGGTGACGCGTGCGCCCTCGATGCGTGTGCCGACGACGACGATATCACCTGCGGTTTCGCCATCGGGCTGCGGCTCAGTAGCGTCAGCGGCTTCGGCGGCGGGGTCCGCTTCGGCCGTCTGTGCCAGCGCGGGCGCACTCGCGAGAAGGCAGATCGCCGTGCTCGCCAGAAGCATCGTTCCCATTGTCCGTTTCATTGTCACTCTCCCCAATTTTTTCTCTGAATTTCGTATTTTGCCGGTTTCAGTCGCTGTCCGTTTCGACGGGTGCTGCCGCGAGCGGTGCGGGCTCGCCGCTGAGCGCGCGATTGAGCGCATCGCGATCGAGCGCCTTTTCCCAGATCGCGACGACGATCGCGGCGAGCGCGTTGCCGATGAAGTTGGTGAGCGCGCGGCACTCGCTCATGAAACGGTCGATACCGAGGATCAGCGCGAGCCCGGCGACGGGCACGGTCGGGACCGCCGTCAGCGTCGCGGCGAGCGTGATGAAGCCCGCGCCGGTGACGCCGGCCGCGCCCTTCGAACTCACCATCGCGACCAGCAGCAGCGCGACTTGGTCGCCGAGGCTGAGGTCGATGCCCGTCGCCTGCGCGACGAACAGCGCCGCGAGCGTCATGTAGATGTTCGTGCCGTCGAGGTTGAAGCTGTAGCCCGTCGGCACGACCATTCCGACGACCGATTTGGCGCAGCCCGCTTTCTCGAGCTTGTCCATCAGGCTGGGCAGCGCCGCCTCGGACGACGAGGTACCGAGCACGAGCAGCAGTTCGGCCTTGAGATAAGCGATCAGCCGGAAGATCGAAAAGCCGCAGAGCCGTGCCATGCCGCCAAGGACGATGACGACGAACAGGATCGAGGTCAGGTAGAAGGTTGCGATCAGCGCGCCGAGATTGACGAGCGATTCGACGCCATATTCGCCGATGGTGAACGCCATCGCGCCGAACGCGCCGATCGGCGCGAAGCGCATCAGCATGCCGACGAGAGTGAAGAAGACGCTCGACAGCTTTTCGAGTATGCCGAGCACCTGCGCGCCCGCGGCGCCGGTGTGCGACAGCGCGATGCCGAACAGGATCGCCGCGAACAGCGCCTGCAGGATCGACCCCGAGGTCAATGCCGAGACGAAGGTCGTCGGGATGATTGCGAGCAGGAAACCGACGAGCGAGGTGTCGTGCGCCTTCGCATCATATTCGGCGATCTTGGCGACGGCGTTCGGATCGAGCGTCGCAGGGTCGATGTTCATTCCCGCGCCCGGTTGCACCACATTGGCGACGATCAGCCCGATGATCAGCGCGAGGGTCGAGAAGAAGAGGAAATAGGCGAAGGTCTTCGCCGTCAGGCGGCCGAGCGTCTTGCCGCTGCCGACCGATGCGATGCCGGTCGACACGGTGAGGAAGATCACCGGCGCGATGATCATCTTGACGAGGTCGATGAAGCCCTTGCCGAGCGGCTGGAGCTGGACGCCGATCTCGGGCCAGAAATGGCCGAGCAGGATGCCGCCGGCGATCGCCGCGAGCACCTGCACATAAAGATGCGACCACCACGGCCCGGTCTTTGCCGGCACGTGCGCCGCATTCATGTCGATCGTGGCTGCCACCAGCCTCTCCCCATATATTGCGTCCGGCTCGACGCGGACCGGGGTGTTTCCCGGCCTTTGGCTGAAAATAGGGGCAGGATGGAATCGCGGTCAAACGCCGAGCGACTCATATTCAAGATATTGTTATTATTGTACTATCTCCGGCTCGGCGCTGTAGAGCAAATTCAATTTGTGCAAAATACCGCATACGTAGCCAAGGATTTGTGCAATAATCCACACATGACGTTGCCGACTGATTCGACCGCAGCGGGCGCACACCCCAACCGCCGACGGCTGTTTGTCGCCGTCGCGATCGGGCTCATTGTCCTGCTCGCCGCGGGATTGGGGCTGACGCAATGGGCGGCGGGACGCGCGAGCGCGCAGGCCGACATTGAGGCGCGGCAGAATGCCCGCGCGCACGCCAGCCTGCTCGAAAGCGAATTGCAGAAATTCCGCCTGCTGCCGCGTGTGCTCACCGAATTCCCCGACGTCCGCGCCGCGCTGGCCGACAAGAGCGACGCGGCGTCGCGCCGGCTCGACCGCGAACTCGAACAGCTTGCGGCGCGCACCGACGCGACGGTGATCTATGTGATCGACTCGGGCGGCACGACGATCGCGGCGAGCAACTGGCGAGCCTCGACGAGCTTTGTCGGCGAGAATTACCGTTTCCGCCCCTATTTCCAGGGCGCGATGAAAAGCGGCGAGGCCGAGCTGTTCGCGCTCGGCACGGTCAGCGGACGCCCCGGCCTCTACCTCGCGCGCCGCGTCGACGTCGGCGGGCGTCAGCTCGGCGTGATCGTGCTCAAGGTCGAATTCGACAAGCTGGAATCGCGCTGGGCCGATTCGGCTGCCGCGACGCTCGTCACCGACGCGGCGGGGATCGTCGTGATGAGCAGCGAGCCGCGCTGGCGCTTCCGCTCCTTTGCGCCCATTTCGGCCGAAACACAGCAGCGGCTTCGCGCGACGCGCAGCTATGGCGACGCGCGGCTCGATCCCTTGCCCGTCGACCGCGTCGATGGCGGTGTTCGGATCGGCGCAGACCTGTTCCGCGAGGCCGACGAGCGCGTCTCCTTCCCCGGCGGCACGCTCCGCCTGCTCCAGCCTGCCGAACCCGCGCGCGCCAGCGCCAATGCGACCGCGCGCGTCGCCTTCCTTGTCCTGCTGATCCTTGTCGGCGCGGCGATCATCACATTGCTCCGCGTCGTCGAGCGGCAGACGCTGCGGCAGGCCGCGCATGAAGCGCTCGAACGCGAGGTCGCGGCGCGCACGCGCGACTTGCGGAACGCGAATGACGAACTGCGCCTCGCGTCCGAACGGCAGCGCGAAACCGACCGTCGCTATCGTGCCGCGCGCGAGGAACTGGCGCAGGCCAGCCGTCTGGGATCGATCGGCCAGATTACGGCGGGCGTCGCGCACGAGATCAACCAGCCCATCGCCGCGATCCGCACCTTCGCCGAGAATAGCCTGCGCTATCTGGAGCGCGAACAGCCCGACAAGGCGCGCGGCAATCTAGGCACCATCGTCGAGCTCACCGCGCGCGTCGGGGCGATCACGAACGAGCTGCGCAATTTCGCGCGCCGCAAGCCCACGCCGCTGGGGCCGGTGGCGGTACAATCGGCGGTCGACGGGACATTGCTCCTGATCGGCGACCGGCTGCGCGCGCAGGGCATCGCGCTCGAGGTCGAAATCGAAAATCCAGCAACGACGGTGCACGCCGACCGCGTCAGGCTGGAGCAGGTGCTCGTCAACCTGCTGCAAAACGCCGCCGAGGCTGTGCATGGCGTAAAAGATGCGCGCATTGCGCTCCATACGCACGGCGCCCGCCCGGTCTATATCGACGTCTGCGATAATGGGCCCGGCGTTCCCGCCGACCTCTTGCCGCAGCTCTTCACGCCCTTCGTCACTGGCCGCCCCGACGGACTGGGGCTCGGGCTTGCGATCGCGAGCGACATCATGGCCGAATTCGGCGGCACGCTGACCCTGATCCCTTCGCCGCTCGGCGGCGCGGGATTCCGCCTGACGTTGAGGCCGGCATGAGCTTTTTCACCGGCGAGCAGACGATCTTTTTCGTCGATGACGATGCGGCGCTGCGTGAGGCGAATGTCCAGACGCTCGATCTCGCGGGGCTGGCGGTCGAGGCCTTTCCCGATGCGCAGAGCGTGCTGCCGCGTATCGAGGCGGGCTTCTCCGGCATCATCGTCACCGACATCCGCATGCCCGGAATGGACGGGCTCGAACTCCGCGCAGCGATCCACGCGATCGATCCCGACATCCCCGTCATCCTGATCACCGGCCACGCCGATGTCGCAATGGCGGTGCGCGCGCTCCACGACGGCGCGTTCGACTTCCTCGCCAAGCCCTTCGCCGCCGATCATCTCGTCGGCATCGCGCGGCGAGCGCTCGCACACCGCGCGCTCATTCTCGACAACCGGCGGCTGACCACGGCGGCGGCGGCGATCGACAGCCCGCTGATCGGCGAAAGCCCGGCGATGATGCGGCTGCGCGAGACGATCGCGCAGCTTGCGCAGGCCGATATCGACGTGCTGATCGAAGGTGAAACGGGGACGGGCAAGGAACTCGTTGCGCATATGCTCCACCGCCAGAGCCGGCGGAGCGCGGCATCGCTGGTTGCGGTGAACTGCGCCGCGCTACCGCAGGAACTGGCCGAGGCCGAATTGTTCGGCAGCGACCTCATCGACCGCGCGACGGGCAAGCTCGGCCAGTTGGGCCGCATCCGCAGCGCGCATCGCGGCACATTGTTCCTCGACGAGATCGACACGATGCACCCATCGGTGCAGGCGAAGCTGCTGCGCGTGATCGAGGAGCGCGAGGTCCAGCCGATCGGCGCCAGCGCGCCCGAACCCGTCGACCTGCGCGTCGTCGCGGCGACCAAGACCGACCTGATGGACGCGGTGCGCGGCGGCGATTTCCGCGAGGACCTCTATTACCGCCTGCACGTCGTGAAGCTGCGCATCCCGCCGCTGCGCGAGCGCCGCTCGGACATTCCGCAGACTTTTGCCTTCTTCCTCGACGAGGCGGCGGCGAAGATGGGGATGACGGGGTTCAAAATCGACGACGGCATCCGCCGCCACCTCGTCGAGCATGACTGGCCGGGCAATGTCCGCGAGCTCAAGAATTTCGCCTATAGCGTCGTGCTCGACCTGCCCTCCGACCCCGGCCTGTCGGCGATGCCCGCCGACGCACCGCTCGCCGAGCGCGTGCGCCGGTTCGAGGCGACGATCATCCACGACACGATGGCGCAGACGCGCGGCAATATCGCCGAAACGATGGCGCGGCTGGGGCTTCCGCGAAAGACGCTCTACGACAAGATGGCGAAGCTCGGGATCGATCCCAAAAGCTTCCGCGCTTAGCGCGCCGCCGGTTTCCCCTGTGCGGCGAGCACGCGGAGGATATTGCCGCTCCACATCTTCTCGATGTCGGTGTCCGAATAGCCCGCGGCCTTCAGCCGTTCGGTGACCTTGGGCAGCGCCGAAATATCCTCGATGCCCGGCAGACCGCCGCCGCCATCCCAGTCGGCGCCGAAGCAGATATGGTCGACGCCGCCGACCTCGATCGCGCGCAGCACCATCTTCATATAGCCGTCGAAATCGGCCGCCCAGAGCTTCTCGGTCTTGTCGAGCTCGCGCCACTGGCGGTTGAGGTCGGCCTGCTCGGCGGGCGTGATCTGGCCGATACGTTCATATTTGCCGAACAGTTCGGCACGCGCCGGCGACATGTTCATCGGCGACATGAAGATCGTCGAGATACACATCGCGCCGCCCTTCGCGGCAAGCGCCTTCAGCCGTCCCTCGTCGAGGTTGCGCGGATGGTCGAACGCCGAGCGCAGGCTCGAGTGCGAAAGCAGGATCGGATATTTGGACAGCGCCAATATCTGGTCGAATGCCGCATCGGACGAATGGCTCGCGTCGATGACGATGCCGAGGCGGTTCATCTCGGCGACCCACTGCTTGCCGAGCGGGCTCAGCCCCTTCCAGCGCCCCTCGCCCGTCGCGCTGTCGGCGAACTGGTTGTCCTTTGAATGCACCGGCCCCGCGAGGCGCAGCCCCTTGTCGTAGAATTCCTGCAGTAACGACAGATCCTCGCCAAGCGGATAGCTGTTCTCCATCGACTTGAAGGCGATCAGCTTGCCTTCCTTGTTCAGCCGTACCGCGTCGGCCGCAGTGAGCGCCGGTGCGATTGTGGCCGAGTTCGCGGCAATGGTCTTGTCGATCAGGTCCGACCGCCCTCGCGCAAAGGCGAGCGCATCGGCATAGCCCTTCGGCGTCAACGGCCCCTGATCGGTGTAGATGGCGAAGAAGCCGCCATCGAGATTGCCGTCCTTCATCCGCGGGATATCGAGCTGCGCCATGTCGTCGGCGAGCGCGTGACGGTCGGCGAAGCTCCAGCCCGCGCGCTCGAAATGGAGCGGGGTGTCGAGATGCGTGTCGAGCACAAGCATCCGGCTGTGCAGCGGCGCCTGCGCTTCTTTCGGCTTGTCGCCTCCGGTCGAACAGGCCGTCAGCGAAGTGGCCGTCAGCAATATGCAGAAACGCTTCACTTCTTTGTCTCCACGGGTTTCAGGTCGAGATCGTGATAGTCCCAGCTGAAGTCGGCAATCTTGCTCACCGCCTTCAACGTTACGCCGGTGATCTTGCCCTCGGCATCGAGCGCGAAGGTCACATAGGCGGGCTCGATCGCCGGATCGTCGAAATCGGTGACGAAGCTGTCATACTGCCAATGTTTGAGCCGCCCCGCCATCCGCGGCGTCGAGGTGAAATCGATCGTCAGGCCGGTCGATGCCTGCCCGATCACGATATCGCCATACCAGGGATCGCGGTAGCGGCCCGCATAGCGCGCCAGATCGAGCGAGGGACCGCTCTGCGCCGGCGACGCCTTTGCCTGTTTCAGAAACTCGACTCCCCCAGCGAGCCGAGACTGATACCAATCCTCCCATTTCTGGATCCAGCCATAGTCGGGCTGGTCCAGATAATGGTCGAGCAGATCGTAAGTGAGGCCGAGCAGCATGCCGCTGTCCTCGCTGTTCATCATGATCGCGAAGCCGACATTCCTGTCGGGGATCATCACAACGCGCGTGATCGAACCGAAGACGCCGCCGCCGTGCTGGATGATGCGGTGGCCGCGATAATCCTGCACCTGCCAGCCGAGCGCATAGGCCTGCTGCGTCGGCTGCGCGGGCTTGAGCTGGTCGGGAAGCGGACTGATCGGCATCGGCGTCACCGGCGCCCACATTTCGGCGGCCTGCTTTTCACTGAACAGGCGTTTGCCGCCCGGCAGTGCGCCATGCGCGAGCTGGATCTTGAGCCACGCCGCCATATCGTCGGCGCTGAGCGCGAGCCCGCCCGCGGGCGCGCCATTGCGCCCCAATTCATCGCGCTCATTGAGCGCCGCCTGCGGACCGAGACCGCGCAGCGCGCCCGACAGCCGCGCATGCGGCCACGACCGGTTGGGAATGCGGAAGCGGTCCTCGCTGTCGCTCGTCGCATTCTTCATCCCGCCCGCGCGCAACACGCGCGCGCGGATGAAATCTTCCCACGTCTGCCCGGTGACTTCCTCGATCAACTGGCCCGCGACCGCGTAGAGGATATTGTCATAGGCATAGGCCGAGCGGAAACTCGTCTTGGGCTTGAGGTAAGCGACGCGTTCCACCGTCTGCTTGCGCGTCAGATGCGTGCGCGGCACGAACATCAGGTCGCCCTGCCCCAGCCCGAGCCCGCTGCGGTGGACGAGCAGGTCGCGGATCGTGATTTCGCGCGTGACCCATGCGTCATACATGCGGAACCAGGGCATATGCTTGATGACGGGATCGTCCCACGCAATCTTGCCCTCATCGACGAGGATCGCGAGCGCGGCGGCGGTCATCGCCTTGCCGGTCGAGCCGGTCTGAAAGATCGTCTGCCCATCGACCGGCGCGCGTTCGCCGATCTTGCGTACGCCCCAGCCGCGCGACAGCGTCGTCTTGCCATCCTCGACGATCGCGATCGACACGCCCGCCGCGCCGACCTTCTTGCGCAGCGCCTCGACGCTTTCGCCGATATCGGCGGGCGGTTCGGCCCATGCGGGGACCGCGACCGACAGCATCAGCGACAGGGCAAGCAGGCGTTTCATGGCAAGGCCTCCATATGGGGAGCGGTGGACGGGCGCAGCAGGCGCCAGGTTCCGATGGTGATGAGCGGCAGGACGAACACTGCGAGGAACAGCCAGGCGAGGAAGCGGTATCCGCTCGCGATCAGGTCGACGAGGCCGATCTCGCCCGCGACGAACATGCAGCCGGTGAGGATGACCGCGCCGATGATTGCACGCGCGGCGGTCGAGAGCGGCGGTCGCCCGCGGCTCTCGATCGCGCCCGAGATACGCTCGTTGATCGCATGGACCGATCCCGCCCCGCTTTCGAGCAGGGCTGCAAAGATCATCACCTGGAACAGGATATGGAAACCCGGCACCGTCATCTGGCGGAGCAGGAAGTCCGACGGCAGAGTCTCGTCCCCGATCGCGGGATAGAAGGCCATCATCGCGACGAAAAAGAGGATCGCGGGCAGCATCGACAGCGGCCCTGCGATCAGCCCGGCAACGACTGCGTCGCGCTGGTGTCTCAGATGCCGCAGCACGGGCAGGATCACCACCGCGCCGACGATATTATAGCTCGCGTAAGTGAGCCCGCCTGCCATCCAGTTGCCCGACGGCGGCGGCGCGTTCGCGAAGCCCTGCCCGATCAGCCCGCCGAAACTTGCAAGCGCGAGGACGAGAAACAATCCGTAGACGGCGTAGAGCAGGATCGAGACATATTTGAACATCTGCTCGACGACGCCGGTCCCCCACGCGGTGACCGCAACGATCGACACGGCGAGCAGCAGCACGCCCGCAAGTTCGGGCCAGCCGAAGGTTGCCGCACCGATCGCGCCCGCCGCAGCGCCGAATACCGCGAGGATCAGGACGACAAAGATGATGTAGGCAATCTCGAACGCGATCCAGGCGGGCCCGAGAAGTCCCTTGAAAAAGCTGCGATAATCATAGGCGCCGAGCTTGATCGCGAGCGCGAAGGTCAGCGCGGCGACGATGCTCCAGATCAAGGTCGCGAGCAGCATTGCGGACAGCCCGCCCCATGGCCCCGACGGCACGAAATATTCGGCCAGCTCGCGCCCGGTTGCATAGCCGCCGCCGATAATAACCGCCTTCAGCGCAAATCCGGGCAGCAGGTAGCGCTGGAACCAGCTCGACCCGCTGCCCGTCTCGCCCACACTCACGCGAGACACTTTTCGACGAGCGCGTCGAACCCTGCTCCGCCGCGGATCGGATCGGCGACGGGAAGCCCGAGCCGTTCGCGTTCGGCCGCCATCAGCGCCTCGGCCGCGTCGGCGTCAAAACTCGACGTGTTGAAGCTGATACCGCCGCAGCGGATCGCGGGATTGGTGCGGCTTCCGAGGCGGATCGTCATATCGATAACCTCCTCGACCGAAGGCAAGGCAAAGCTTTCCATGCCGAGGATCACGCTGCGCGTGGGATCATGGCACACGACGAACACGTCGGGCTGGCTGCCGTGGAGCAGGCCGAGCGACACCGGCGCATAGGCGGGGTTGAAGATCGACCCCTGCCCCTCGATCACGTCCCAATGACTATCGGGCGCATCGGGGCTCAGCATCTCCGCTGCGCCTGCTTCGAAATCCGACACCACCGCGTCCATCGGCATGCCGCCGCCCGCGATCATGATGCCCGTCTGACCCGTCGCGCGAAAATCGGCGTCGAGGCCGCGCGCGACAAAGGCACGGTGCAATGCAAGCGCGGTATATTTCTTGCCGAGCGCACAGTCGGTGCCGACGGTGAGCAGCCGCTTGCCGGTCCGCTTGCGCCCCGTTCCCACGGGGATTGCGGGCGGCGGGGTGCGGATGTCGATAAGCCGCTGTCCCGTCCGCGCCGCCGCCTCAACGAGCGCAGGGACGCTCGTCAGCTTGGTATGAAGCCCGCTCACGATATCAAGCCCCGCCTCCATCGCCTCGACGAGCACAGCGACCCACGCCGCGCCGATGATGCCGCCCTGATTGGCGACGCCGATCACCAGCGACCGCGCGCCGGCTGCCCGCGCCTCGGCGGGCGAGAGGCGCGGCAGGCCGGTCGAAACGGTGCAACCGCCGATCGCCCATTCGCCCGTACAGCGATCGCCCGCCCAGTCGGCGAGACCGAAGGCGGTCTTGGCATAGGCCGCATTGGTCGTGTCGCCGAGGAACAGCAGATAGGGTTGCGGCAGGGTCAGGCTGCCCTCCAGCCTGCCGATAGGCGCGTTCATCTTGCCCAACTCCAATTCGCTCAAAAGGCCATATCGAGCGCAACGCCGATCGTCCGCGGCTGCAGCGGAATGCTCGTTTGATACGCCTGCGTACCAAAGGCGTCGAGCGTATAGGAACGCTGCGTCGCCGCCCGCTCGTTCGCAAGGTTGCGGGCATAAACACGGATCGTCCAATGATCGTCGAAGGTCACGGCAGCGTTTGCGTCCAGCGCGGTATAGGCATCCGACCACAGATTGTCCGGGCTGCTGGACGGCAGTGACGCGAGCTTCGACGAATGCCGCACGCCGACGCCGACCTTCGCCGTCGCATTGCTACCGATGGCAAAATTATAGTCCGCCTGCACCGATCCGGTGAATTTCGGCACGCTCGGCAGGCGGGCGCCATCGACGCCCGAGATTTCGGGAGCGTCCGCCGTCAGCTTGGCATCGGCGTAGGCCGCGCTCGCAACCAGCGACAGCCCCGAAGCAGGACGCCACGTCAGCGTGCCTTCGACGCCCTTGCTGACCGCGGAAGGCCCGTTGGCCTGACCCGTCACGCCGCCGAACGGCTGGACGACCTGGATATCGGTCCAGTCCATATAGAAGCCAGCCACATCGACGGTCAGCGTGCTGCCCAGATTACCCTTGAAGCCGACTTCATAGTTGACCAGCGTATCCGCCTTTACCTGCGGCGGAACGCCGGGGAACACCACGTTCGGACCGCCCGGGCGATAGCCGTTCGCGACGCGCGCATAGATCATCGCGTCGTCGTTGATGTGGAGCTGCGGACTGACGCTGTAGATGAAGACATCTTCTTCCGAGGAGCCGGTGAAGTTAGCGACGCCGATGAACGGACCGCTGCTGATCTGCTGGAAGTTCTGCTTGTTCTTCGCGTAGCGGAGGCCGCCGGACAGCGCGAACATGTCGCCGAAATAGGCCGTCGCATTGGCAAATACCGCCATTTCCTTGAAGGTCGAGGGCAGCGACACGACGGCGCCCGGATCAAGCGCGTTGGGTGCGCCCGAGAAGTCGAACGTTCGCACGAGCTGGTGATTTTCGCTGTCTTCCTTGGTGTAGAAGGCGCCGACCATCCATTCGAAGCGATCGTTGCTGGGCGACGCCAGCCGGATTTCCTGCGTGAACTTTTCCAGATCGAGCGCGATGCTGAAGGGTGCGAGGCCCGCGGGCACCGCCCCACCGGTCAGCGCGGGGAAAGCGATCCCGAAGACCAGCGAGGCATCCTGCACGCTGGTCGTGCTCGTCTCGCTGTATGTCGAGACCGAGGTCAGCGTCGCAAAGCCGAGATCATAGTCGAGAACGGCCGAATAATAGTCGATGCTCTTGCGGAAGGGCTCGGGCAGGAAGGAGTTATACGACCAGCCATCGCCGATCGGGACGCCTGCCGCAGTGGCGACGACATTGTTGGTCGCGTTCGCGTCGATCGTCTGCCAGATGCCGCCAAGGCGGACCGTGAAATCCTCTGTCGCATTCCACAGCAGGCTCACCCGGCCGCCGCGCTGTTCGACATCGTTCGCGTCGTTCAGCGCCGGATTGTTGACCGAACTGACATAGCCGGGCGTCTTGCGCCACGAGAAGCTGCCCGTGATGCCAAGCTTGTCCCGGACGATCGGCGCATTGACCATGACCTGCGCAGCCCATCCCGGATTGCCGGCTTCGTCGATCGTGAACAGCTCGCCGCCGGCCTTGACGCTGAAATCGGTCGTGCTGGGCGCGACGGTGCGATATTTCAGCAAGCCCCCGATCGAGCTTGCGCCATAAAGCGTCCCCTGCGGTCCGCGGAGGATTTCCAGCCCGGCGATGTCATAGGGCATCAGGTCGAGCGAGTAGGTCGCGCTGCGGGCGTACAGGCTGCTCGATCCCACCGGCGCGTCGTCCAGATAGATGCCGACCGCCTGCGCCGATCCGACCGGCGCGATACCGCGAAGCGAGATGATCGAGGTGCCCGGCTGCGAGCTGAGCACCGTCATGCCCGGGACATAACCGGCGTAATCGACCAGCGACCCCGCCCCCTGCTCGCGCAGGGCGTCGCCATTGACGACGGTGATCGAAATCGGAACATCCTGCAGCGCCTCGACGCGCTTTTGCGCAGTCACGACGATCTCGCCCTCTGTTTCGATAGCGGCGGCTTCCTGCGCCTGTGCCGGCATCGCGACCATCAGTGCGGCCATGCTTGCTGCGATAAAAAGTCCCTGTTTCATCGTCTTATCCCCAGACTTGGGCGAGCAGGCGGCGGAAATTGCCACCGAGCACGGCCCGGATGTTTTCGTTGGAATAACCGCGGCGGATTAGCTCTTCGGTCAGGTCGAAAGTTTTGAGCGGATGGTCGAAACCGTCGATGTCGATCTTGTCGCGGAAGGCGTAGCTGCCCTTGTAGCTGTTCTTCAGCGCCGCATATTCGTCGGGCTTCATATCGTCATAGCCGTGCAGATCGGCGTCCGATCCGATGCCGACATGGTCGATCCCCACCAGCTTGGCGACATGGTCGATATGGTCAGCCATATGTCCGACATTGGTGGGGTCGGTCGTGCGCACGAACATGCGCACCCCCGTTATCCCCATCACCCCGCCCTTTGCGGCGAGCGCCTTGATCGCCGCGTCGGTCTTGACGCGGGGGTGATCGACAAGCGCACGCGCGTTGCTGTGCGTGATCGCGATCGGCCCCTTGGCGATCTCGATGGCATCCAATGTTGTCTTGTCGCCGCAATGCGAGACGTCGACGAGCATCTTCTGCTTTTCCATCTCCGCGATGATCGCAGCGCCATAGTCGCTGACGCCGCCGTCGACGCGTTCGGTGCTGCCCGACCCGATGCGGTTCTGACTGTTATAGGTGAGCTGCGCGCAGCGGAGGCCGAGACGGCGGAACAGCGCGACGTCCGAAACCCTCTCGAAATGTTCGGCATTCTGGATGCCCATGATGACGGCGCATTTCTTGTCGGCCTTGGCGCGGTCGAGGTCGGCGACCGTGTCGACGAGGGTGAAGACATGGCTGTTACGCCCGGCAAAGCCCTGCCAGCCGGCGAGGAATTCCATCGCCTGTGCCTTTGCGTCGGGGCCGCCCAGACCATAAGCGTTGTGAAATCCGGTGATGCCCGACGCCCGGAACTCGGCCGCTTCGGCGTCGGTCAGCCGGTGCGCGACATAATTGTCGTCGAGCGTGATCTTGAGCGGCGCGAGCATGTCGATGACAAGCGACGAAGCGACCAGATCGACCGCGCGGCGCGAGTAGCTCTTCCCCGGCGCAGCGGCGAAGGCATAAGCGCCCCGGTTGATCATGGGCGCGGATAAGGCGACACCGACCGCGCCCGCGAGTGCCGCGCGGCGCGTCATATGGAACGACCCCGTCATTCCAACCTCCCTTATTATCGTTTCAGATGCAGACTATTGTCCTAATCAGAAAACTGTCAACCCATTTAGGACATATATTTGTAACTTGCAGCGATTCCGGCGGGTGAGCGATCATCGAACCGCGGGAAGCGCGCGGTTTGGCTGAAGAACGCACTCGATTACGAGAGGGGCACCGGAACGAAAAAACGCCCGACCCGAAGGTCGAGCGTCCGTTCGCGCATGCTCTGCGATCAATAGACCATCCCGAAGCCGTAGAGATGGAAGGCCAGCGTCACCCAGACGAGGACCAGAGCGGCAAGGATGAGCAGCACCGCGCCGAGCTTCATCGTCCAGCGGCGCTTGTCCTTGATGCTGAGCCACAGATGCCAGCCCGCGGTGATCAGAAGCCCGAAGGCGGCAAGCGGCGTCACGATGCGCAGCAGGTTGATCAGCCAGTCGAGCGGCCCGCCGATGCTGCCGATATCGGCCGAAAAGGCCGCGATCAGCCCGAACCAGCCGGCCAATGCGCCGATCGCAAGCCAGGCGAAGGCGCGCGACAGGCGGTAGGCGCGCCGCGCCTTGCCTTCGAGCGCGAACTCGGCCTTGAAGCTGCGGCGGACCAGCGCGCGCACCGGCCAGGCCAGCGCCGCGAGCAGGATGATACCGAAAGCGAAGATCAGCGCGGGGTTGAGCCACGCCGCGTTCACGGCGAACGGCGCCGGTTCGAACACCATGAAGGGCGACCCGCCATCGACGCTCCAGCGCACGACGCGGCCGTCCTTGACCTCGGCGGCGACGCGTTCGCCAGTGCCGGTGTCGCGCCACACGAAGGGCTCGACCTCGACCCAATCGCGCGCACCGGCGCCAAGGCCGTCGAGCGCCGGCAGCGTGATCTTGCCATCCTCGGTCAGCGAGATCGTCGTCTGCCCGAGCAGGCCGAACAGGCTCATGAAGTTGGTGAAGGAACCGCGGCTGCTGATGTAGTTGCCCACCATCATCTGCGCGTGCTGCGCCGCGATCTTTGCATCGACCTGACCCGGCTTTTCGGTGCCCGGCAGATAGCGATCGGCGAACTTGTGGAACAATGCGCTGCGCACCGCGCCCGCGTCGCCCTGCGCGCCCGCGCTGTTCATCGAGATGTAGACGCCGATGTCGGCGTCGGGGAACAGCCACAGATAGCTGTGGAACCAGACGGTGTCGCCGCCGTGCGCGATCGCGCGGTGGCCATTGACCCATTGTTCGTAGAAACCGAGCGCCATGCTGTTGAGCGGACCGACGCCGGGCGCCTTGAAGTCGTGCATCTGCTTCGCGGTCTCAGGCTTCAGCAGCCCTGCGCCGTCATTGAGGTGCGCGATCATGAACTTGCCCATATCGGCGCCGCTCGCCGAAAGACTGCCGGCGGGCGCTGGGATCACCATCTCGAACGGCTTCGCCTTTTGCGTAATGTCGGGATAGCCCTTTGACATATGCGGCGCGAGATTGGCGGGAAGCGGCTGGCGGAACGACGAATGCGTCATGTTCAGCGGCTTGAAGATATGATTTTCGATATAATTGTCGAACGGCTCGCCGCTGACACGCTCGACGATATAGCCCGCTAGCGCAGTGGCATAGTTCGAGTAAGCGGGCGTCGTGCCCGGCGCGAAGACGCGGTCGGGAAGCGCAAGCGGCATCTGCTTCTTCAGCGTCATCACCGCCTTGGGATCGCTGCTGATCAGGTAGCGCACCGATTCCTGGAAACCCGCAGTGTGCGTCATGATGTTGCGCATCGTGACCGGCTTGCCCTGATAGGGCGGAATCTTGAAATCGAGATAGGTGTTCACGTCCTTGTCGAGGTCGATCTTGCCCGCCTCGACCTGCTGCATCACCGCAGTCCAGGTAAACAGCTTCGACACCGAACCGGGGCGGAACAGCGTGCTCTCAGGCAGGACCGGCGCGCGCTTCGCGACGTCGGAGAAACCATAGCCCTTTTCGAGCACGACCTGATTGCCGCGCACGACGACGACGACCGCGCCCGGGATGCGCGCGCGTTCGAGCGCGTAGGGCAGATAGCCGTCGAGCCAGGCTTCAAGGTCCTTGGCGTCGAGCGCGACGGGCGCCGCGGCAGTTTTCGCGACCGGAACGGCAGCGGCTTCGGCTTTCTTTACGGCCGGTGCAGGCACTGGCCCCTGCGCCGCCAGCGGCAGCGCAGCAAAAGCCGCCAGCCCGATCATTGCCTTTCGGATGAGACGCATCGCTTTCCCCTTTTCGTTTTCGCGGCCTGTCACATCTTGCAGCAAGCCGCGCGACCCCTTACCAAGGGACCAACATCTATTGGCCCGATGGGGACATAATGATCCTGATTAGAAAATTGTCAAATATGGAATGGAAAAACTGATGGCGGATGGGGCGACACCGCCGACGCTGGGCGCGGTGATGAAGGGCATACGCGCCCGCAACGGCTGGACACTCAAGGAAATGAGCGCGAAATCGGGCATCCCGGTATCGACGCTGTCGAAGGTCGAACATGACCGGCTAACGCTGAGCTATGACAAGTTGCAACAGCTCAGCCAGCGACTCAACATCCGCATGTCCGACCTGTTCGCGGAGGATGAGGAAGATACGACGCCGCGGGTGACGGGACGCCGGAGCATCGGGACGATCGAGCGCGCGGCGCGCGTGACGACCGACAATTACGACTATCATTATCTCTGCACCGATTTGCGCCAGAAGCGGATGATCCCTATCATCACGCGCATCCGCGCCCATAGCGCGCGCGAGTTCGGCGAACTCGTCCACCATCAGGGCGAAGAGTTCATCTATGTCCTCGAAGGCCGGATCGAGGTGCACAGCGAATTCTATGACCCCGTCACGCTAGAGGTCGGCCAGGGCATCTACATCGATTCGTCGATGGGCCACGCCTATGTCGTCGCCGAAGGCTTTGAGGAGGCGCTGGTGCTCGGCGTCTGTTCGAGCGCCGATGACGGGCTGATGGACAGCTTGATGAGCCTGCACGGCTAAACCCCAGCTTTCGGAGAGACATATGGCATCGCAGCGGCGCTTCGCACCTTCCTTCGTGCTGCTGTGCAGTTCGATGCTCTTGTCCGCATCGGCGGCCGCTGAGGCGCCCGCTTATGACCTGATTATCCGCGGCGGCACGATTTACGACGGGTCGGGCAAAGCGCCGGTCGTCGGCGATGTCGCGATCAAGGACGACCGGATCGTCGCGGTCGGCAAGGTCGATGGGACCGCGAAGACCGAAGTCGCGGCGAAGGGCATGGCGGTCGCGCCGGGCTTCATAAACATGCTGAGTTGGGCGACCGAGTCGCTGATCGCAGACCCCAAAAGCCAGAGCGACATCCGGCAAGGCGTCACGCTGGAAGTGATGGGCGAAGGCTGGTCGATGGGGCCGATGAACGCCACTATGAAGGCGCTGGAGACCGAGCGACAGGGCGACATCAAATATCCGATCGAGTGGACATCGCTCGGCGATTATCTGGGCTGGCTGGAAAAACGCGGCGTTTCGACCAATGTCGCGAGCTTCGTCGGCGCCGCGACCGTGCGCGTCCACGAACTGGGCGAAGGCGATGTCGATCCGACGCCCGAGCAGCTCACCCGCATGCGTGCGCTGGTGCGACAGGCTATGAACGATGGCGCGATGGGGGTCGGCAGCTCGATCATCTATGCTCCCGGCTCCTATGCCGAAACCGACGAGCTTGTCGCGCTGACCGCCGAGGCGGCGAAATGCGGCGGCATGTATATCAGCCATATGCGCTCCGAAGGCGACCGGATCGAGGAAGCCGTCGACGAGCTGATCGAAATTTCGCGCCGCTCGGGTGCGCCCGCCGAAATCTATCATCTCAAGATGGCGGGACGCAGCAACTGGGGCAAGCTCGATACGATCGTGAAGAAGATCGAGGATGCACGCGCCGCCGGGCTGAAGATCACGACCGACATGTACACTTATACCGCGGGCGCGACCGGACTCGACGCCGCGATGCCGACCTGGGTGCAGGCGGGCGGGCTCGAGGAATGGATCAAGCGGCTGAAAGACCCCGCGATCCGTGCGCGCGTCGCCGCCGAGATGAAGCAGCCCGGCAGCGACTGGGAAAATCTCTATTTCGGCGCGGGCGCCGACAAGATGATCCTGTCGGGGTTCAAAAATGACGCACTCAAGCCGCTGACCGGCAAGACGCTCGCCGAGGTTGCGGCGATGCGCGGCAAGCCGGCCGAGGAAGTCGCGATGGACCTCGTTGTCGAAGATGGCTCGCGCGTCGGCACTGTTTATTTCCTGATGTCCGAGGATAATGTGCGCAGGCAGATCCAGCTGCCATGGATGAGCTTCGGGTCCGACGCTGCGTCGCAGGCGACCGAAGGCGTCTTCCTGAAATCGGGCGCGCACCCGCGCACCTATGGCAATTTTTCGCGGCTGCTCGGCCGTTATGTCCGCGACGAGAAGCTGATCTCGCTCGAACAGGCGGTGTATCGCCTCACCACCCTGCCCGCGACCAACCTTGGCATCAAGGATCGCGGCGCGCTGAAGCCCGGCTATTATGCCGATGTCGTGGTGTTCGATCCGGCAACGATCGGCGACCGCTCGACCTTCGAGAAACCGCACCAATATTCGGTCGGGATGCGCGACGTCTTCGTCAACGGCGTCGGCGTGCTGCGGAACGGCGAACATAGCGGCGCAACGCCGGGGCGCGCGGTGCGCGGTGCGGGTTGGAACCGCTGCAACTAGGCCGCGATTGAGAGGCCCGCCAGCAGGCGCTGCTGTTCGGCGTGTGATTTGAACAGAAAGTCATAGGGCAGTCCAAGCCGAACGCTTGCCTTGCAGTGCGGCGCCGTCCGATCGACATGGCGATCGGCGAGGCGGCCGGCGAAGCGGAGCGCCGTGCGATCGAAGCGCGTCAGGTCGAAACGCGAACCAAGATCGAGCCGCTGCCGGATATGCGCCGGAAGCAGTGACACAGAGGCGCGCGCGATCGCGCGATGGAGGAAGCGCGGTACGCCCGGCGCGGCGCGGCCGGACTGGATAATATCAAGGAATTCGAAGATGATCGGGTGCTGCTCGAAGTGCGGTTCGAGCGCGTCCATCATCGTCATGAAGGCGGCAACCGTCGGCGGGGTATGCCGCGCCCCGAACTCGCGCCCGATCGCGTCGCCGTCTGTCATGAAGCGATCCTTGTCGGCGTCGCTCAGCGGATGGACGAAGCGGTCATAGGCCATCAGGAAGCCGTAGGAAGCGGTTGCCGCAACCCAGTCGAGCAGCACAGGATCGAGCGCGCGATATTTGGCGCCGCCCGGGGTCTCCCCCTTCACCTTGCCGTGCATCCGGTTGACCTGGCCGATCACCTGCCTCGCCGTGCTCGCCGGCCCATAGCAGGCGAGCATCGCAACAAGCCCGGTGCGGCGCGAACGCCCGATCGGATCGGCCTTGTAGGTCGAATGATCCCACACGCCCGAGCGGATGCGCGGCTCGGCGAATTCGAGCAGCACCGCAGCAATGCCGCCGATGCCGAGCGCGATCGGGTTCTTGTAGATGCGCCACTGGACGCTGTCGGGTGCGAGCAGCGCGGGTTCGCCGACGGGGGCCGCGAAGTCGATCGCGGTCCCCAGATATTCATCCTGCATCGGCAGTCGTGCCACGCGGGCTTCCTCCTTTAGAAGTCATAACCCAGCGTAAGCCCCCAGGTTCGCGGCTGGTTGGCGAAACGCACGACGACGTTGGCGTTGCTGGCGACCGCCGACCAATAATATTTGTCGAACAGATTCTTTGCCCACAGCGATACCGACCAGCCGCTCTCGTCCTTGAGGCCAAGGCTCGCGTTGACCGTGCCATAGGCATCGACCTTGTAGAGATCGAGATCCTCGAAGATCGTGTTCGACTTGCTCTGGTAGCGCGCGCTGACCGCGCCCGTCAGGTTGACGGTGTCCGTGACCGGCGTGTCATAGGCGATCGTCACGCTGCCCTGGAATTTCGGGCTGTAGATGAACTCGGCGCCGTCGAAATTCTCGGGCTGCCCCGCGGCATTGGTGCCGTTATAATCATTGATCCGCGTCTTCAGGTAGAGCGCATTGGCCGCGATCGTCAGCCCCGTCGCCGGGCGGATCGTCAGCTCGCCCTCGACGCCGTAAGCCTCGCTGTCGGGGACATTGTCGAGGCGCGAGAGCGCGGTATAGATCGGATCGGCAAAATAGGTGCTGATCTGCTTGTCGGCATAATCGTAATAGAAGGCCGAGAGATTGGCCTGCACCAGCCGGTCGGCGAGCGTGGCCTTCACGCCAACTTCGTAGGCGGTGAGCTTCTCCTGTTTCACCGGCGCATTCTGCCGCGCAAGGTTCGCGGCGTTGATCGGCGTCGTCCCCGACTTATAGCCGCGCGAGACCGAAGCGTAGAGCAAGGTGTCATCGTTAGGCGACCAGTCGAGCGCGACGCGCCACGCGAGATTGTCTTCCTTGAGCAGCGACTGCACCTCGCCGAACGCCCCCGTCACGGGGTCGAAGGTGTTGCACTGACCCTGCGAAATCTGCGCCGCGAGCACGCCGTAGGTTTGCAGATAGAGCGCGCGGTTCACGACATTGACGTTGGGCAGCATATTGCCGTTGAAGTCGCGCGAGCAGCCATTGTAGCGCTGCTTGTCCTCGGTGTAGCGCAGCCCGACGGTCAGCTTGAGCTGGTCGGTCAGTTCGGCATCGGCATTGCCGAAAACGCTCCATGTCTTGGTGCGGATGCGTCCGAAATCCTCATAGGTACGAAATGCCTGGCTGAGCTGGAGCGGCGTATAGCCCCCCGAATTGAAGATCGGGCTTGCGAGCAGCGGCGCACCCGCCGCACGGATCAGCCCGACATTGGCATTCTGCCCGAGCAGCGTTCGGTTCGAATCGATGATGCGGTCATTGGCGTAATAGGCGCCGACGAGCCAGTTTACCGCGCCCGCTTCACCCTCGACATGCAGCTCCTGCGCAAAGCTCTTGATCCGCCCGACGGTATTCTGGAGCAGGATTTCGAACGGCGCACCGCTCCAGTCGGAGAGCGCATTGCGCTTGAAGTCGTTATAGCTGGTGAGCGAGACAAGCTTCATCGTCTCGCCCAGATCCTGATCCCAGCGCAGCTTCAATCCCCAAAAGCGGTTGTCCTCGGCGAGCGGGCCGTCGAGCCCGAGTCCGGTGCCGATATCGGCCGAGCGCGAGGCCTCGGGCGCCCAGTCGGCCTGGCTTGCCTTCGTCGGAAAATTGTTCGCCAGATAGGTGGCAAGCCCCGGCGCGTTGAAGAAGCGCGAGTTGCTCGTACCCGTCGTCGGATTGGTCGCGGGCGTGAAGCCGATCCCCTGCCCGGCCACCGTGTCGGACTTGTTGCGCCACCATGTGACCGACAGGTCAAAATGCGTACCCGGCGCCGGATCGATCGCGAGCGAGCCGCGTACGCCGAGCTTGTCGACCTCGCCGAGCCGTTCGCCCCGCGTGTTGCTGACCTGCCAACCCTTGTCGCTATTCTCGCTGCGGAAGGCGATGCGCGCCGCGATCCCCTCGCCGAGCGGGCCCGAGATATGGCCGCCGATATTATACGTCTGATAATTGCCCAGATCGGCCTTGATGCTGCCCTCGAAACTGTCAGCCGGCTTCGCAGTGATGAAATTGATCAGCCCCGCCGTGGTGTTGCGGCCATAGAGCGTGCCCTGTGGCCCCTTGAGCACCTCGACGCGCTCCAAATCCATCACCGGCCCGGTGTTCATGATCGGATAGGCATAGGCGACTTCGTCGACATAGGTGCCGACGGTCGAGGTCGACGAGAGGTTGATCGTGTTGAACCCGATTCCGCGCAGCGTATAGGTTGGTACGCCCTGATAGCTTTGCGAGACGGTGAAGCTCGGCGCCACCGTGGTCAGGTCGCGCATGTCGGTGACGCGCAGGCTTTCGAGCGTCGCGGCATCGACCGCCTGGATCGCCATGCCAACGTCGTTCATCGATTCGGCGCGGCGCTGCGCGGTGACGATGATGTCGCCTTCGGCCGCTACGCTGTCGGGTGCGGTTTCCTCGGCAGCAAAGGCCGGTGCCGCGACAACAAGGCTCATCGCCGTGCCCGCGCCCAGGAAAATACGCATTGCCTTCATCACTCATCCTCCCTCAAACACCTTGTCGCGGGGCTCGTCGTTGTGCGAGCGTCGCGCGAAACCGGACCGTGACAGAACAAAGGATTGCGGCCGAGCGAACAAGCTGACACCTGTGTCAGGATAGCGGAGGGACGAGCGCGTGACCGATCAAAGGGCCGAATGCTGGGCAGAGATGCCCGCGCTGATCGCGGCGGTACAAACCGCTGGCGACGCAATCGGCCTGCCCTATGTCGCCGCGCAGGCCGATCTGGGCGACCCCGAACCGATGAGCGACGAGGAAGGTCGTCCCTACGCCGAAACCAGCTTCAACTGGGTCGATCCGAGTTACGCCTATTGGCGCGACCGCAAGCTGGCGCTGCAACTTGCTTTCCTGACTGCAGCGCGGCTCGTCGCCGAACCCTTCTATTACAGCGACGGCCGGCTTGGCACCTGGCGGCCGACGCACCTGCTCGACGAGGTCGACTGCTCGCAGGCGCGCAACACACCCAATTTCGGCGACGCGATCATTGCGCCGGTGCATCTGCCGCGTGGGCTCGTCGGCGCGGTCTTCTGGTGTTCGCGCGAACCCGTCGGGGTCGAAACGATCTTTGCCGCACAGGCCGGGCATCTGCACAACCTCGCGGTCAAACTGATCGCTACGCACAACGAAGCCCGCGGGCGGCCGCGCAACGCGACGGTGCCGCAAACGCTGACGCGCCGCGAGGTGCAGTGCCTGCGCTGGGCGGCGGCGGGCAAGACCGACGGCGAGATCGGGATCATCCTGTCGCTGTCGGTGTCGACGGTGCGTTTCCACCTGCGCAACGCGGCGGCCAAGCTTGGCGCCACAGGACGCGCGCAATCGATCCAGATCGCCGCCGGGCTCGGTTTCGTCGGTGCGCGCGCCGCCTGATGCAGGTGCCAGCTTGGCCCTGCCGCGCGGCGACCTACAAATCCGGGGCATGGACATGTTGAACGACCCGGCCCTTACCGCCTTTCGCGAAGACGTTCGCGCCTTTCTTGCCGCGCATCTGCCTGACGACATCCGTCATGGCGCGGCGCGCGCGACAAGCGTCTTCGTCGATCCTGCCATTTCGCTGCCGTGGCAGCGCATCCTTCACGCCAAAGGCTGGGCGGCGCCCGACTGGCCGGCCGAGTTCGGGGGCCCGGGCTGGAGCGAGGTCGAGCGCTATATTTTTGCCGCCGAATGCGCCGAAGCTGGAGCACCCAATCTTGCACCGATGGGGCTGAAGATGGTCGCTCCGGTCATCATGCATTATGGCAGCCCCGAACAGCGCGCCCACTACCTGCCGCGCATCCTGTCAGGTGAAGATTATTGGTGTCAGGGCTTTTCGGAGCCCGGCGCGGGATCGGATCTGGCTGCGTTGCAACTGCGCGCGACGCCCGATGGCGACGACTATATCCTGAACGGATCGAAGATATGGACGACGCACGCCCATTTTGCGAACCGCATGTTCGCGCTCGTGCGGACGTCGAGCGAGGGTAAGCCCCAGGCGGGAATCAGCTTCCTGCTGCTCGACATGGCGACGCCGGGCATTAGCGTCGAGCCGATCCGCACGCTCGCGGGCGATCACGAATTCAACCAGGTCTTCTTCGACGATGTCCGCGTCCCGCAGGCGAACCGGCTCGGCGGCGAGAATGAGGGCTGGTCGGTCGCAAAGCATCTGCTGACCTTCGAGCGCGGGGGCAAATATGCGCCGGGGCTGATCGGCCGGCTCGAACGGCTGCGCGCCCGCGATGACATCGAACCGGTTTTGCGCGCGCAGCTCGACCGCGAAGCGGTGACGCTGAAGGCATTGCAGGCGCTCGAGATGAAAGCGATGCGCGGCGTCGGCGGCAATGCCGCACTCTATGCGTCGGCGCTGAAGGTGCTGGGGACGGAGACGGCGCAGCGTATCGACACGCTCGCGTGCGAAGCCGCGGGCTATGCCGCATGGGCCGACGCCGACGGGCAGACGCCCGCCGACCTCGCGGTCGCTGTGCCGCGCTACCTCAACGACCGCGCCGCGACCATCTATGCCGGGTCGAACGAAATCCAGCGCGACCTGATCGCGCGGACGATGCTCGGCTAGGACGCCCTGCCGGAAAAACGCGCGAGGTGATCGGCGCGGGGCCCGAATGCCGCGGCGATCGCCAGCGCACGCTTGAAATGGCCGCCAAGGCTCAGTTCCTCGGTGAGCCCCATGGCGCCATGGATTTGCACCGCGCTTTCGCCGACGATCCGCACCGCATCGCCGACCTCGATACACGCAGCGCTCACCGTCTGCGCACGGTCGGCGCGATCCTGATCGACCGCGAGGATCGCTGTTTCGGTGAGCGCAACTGCCTTCATTGCAGCGAGTTGCATGTCGGCCGCCCGGTGGCGGAGCGACTGGAAGCGCCCGATCGGCGATCCGAACTGCGTGCGTTGGCCGAGATAGTCGATGCTGTCCGCGATCATCCGTTGCATCAGGCCGACGGCTTCGGCGCAGCGCCCCGCAAGAATCAGGTCGTTCGCATGGTCACCCCATCCGCGCGCCGCATCGCCGCTCGCAAGTAGCGCGGCGTCGCCGGGTTTGAGCGTGAAGGCAAGGTCCGCCGAAACGCTGCCGTCGTGCATGATGCGATGGCGTTGCTCGACCTTGTCGCCGTCGGCGGCGACAAGCAGCAGCGCTTCGTCGCTCGCGACGAGGAGCAGGTCGGCCTCCGCCGCACCCGCGACCAGCGCCGCACTGCCGCGAACCAGCCCATCATCGACGACTGGCATGGCCGCGGTCGACGCCGCACAGATGACCGCGATGCGCCGGCTCCCCGCTGCGAGGTCGGCAAGCGCCGGATGTTCGGGCGCGGCACGCGCGAGGACCGCGGTCGCCGCGACGTGCGAAAGCCAGTCGGCGCCAGCCAGCGCCGGCCCCAGTTCGGCCATCACGACCGCGATGTCGATCATACCGCCGCCGAAACCGCCGACATTTTCGGGCAGCGCAATACCGGCAAGGCCGAGCGTATCGGACAGCTCGCGCCAGCCGGGGCGCTCATTGTCGGCAAGGAAGCGCTGGACGCTATCGCGCAGCATCTGTTGGGCGTCGCCAAGCGGCAGGTCGAGTTCGGCCACGTCAGATCCCCCACCCGGCAGGCCGTGTCGTTGCGTATAGTTGCGTCATTTGCTCTCCCTCGCCCTTCCTGCAGCCTGCCGCGCCGCGGGTCTAGCTGATTGGCGTGGCAGGTCCGGCGCGGCGATTGGCGGAGGCCATATACTTAGCATTAAAACTATAGCATGGGGGCGGCATGCGAAGCTCGGGACGAGTCGATACGGCGGGACAGGACGCGAGGACAGGATGAACCCGATCTGGCTCCCCGCATCGCTGTTCGGCGGCCTGTTCCAGGCGTGGCGTACCGCCCTGCAACAGCGCCTCCGCGCCGAACTCAGCGTCAGCGGCGCGGGGCTGGTCCGCTATCTTTACGGGCTTCCCTTCGCCCTCGCCTTTGCCGCGGTCTGGCTGACGCTGCAGCATGAAGCGGTCCCCGCGTTCGGAACGGCTTTCGTGGGCTTCGCGATCGCCGGCGCAATCACTCAGATGGCGGGCACGATCCTGCTGATCATGGCTTTCGGCCATCGCGGCTTCGTCGTCGGAACGGCCTTTTCCAAGACAGAGGCAGTGCAGGCGGCGCTCGTTACCGCGATCTTCCTCGGCGAAAGATTGCCGCTTCTTGCGTGGATCGGTATCGTTGCCGGGGTCGCCGGCGTGCTGGTCCTCGCGCTCGCCGGGCGTGGGGTGTCGGCGCGCGAGATATGGCGCGCGCTCGGCCAGCCCGCGGCGCTCTGCGGGCTCGGCGCCGGGTCGATGTTCGCACTTGCCGCCATCGCGGTGAAGCTCGCGACCGCCGAACTTGAAGGCGTCGACCTGATCGGATCGGCGCTCGTCACGCTCGTCGTCGTGATGGGAATCCAGACCGGGCTGCACATGCTCTGGGTTGCACTCCGCGACCGCGATACGCTGCACGCGGTCTTCCGGACCTGGCGCAATTCGAGCCAGGTCGGATTGCTGTCGGCGCTGGGTTCGGCCTGCTGGTATATCGGCTTTGCCGCCGCGCCCGCAGCGCTGGTGCGTATTGTCGGACAGGTCGAGGTGATCTTCACGATCGGCTTTGCGCATTTCTATCTGCGCGAGCCGGTGCGCTGGCACGAAATCCTCGGCTTGCTGCTCGTCGTCGGCGGCGTCGTAATGGCGCTGCTCGCGACCTTTTAGGGGAAGGCGGGCGCCTTGCTGACCATCGCGGGCAGCGGGCGATCCATCACGCCGGCGAGCCAGCCAGCCGCCTCGACGACCTGAGGAAGCCTTATGCCGGTCTGGATGCCGCTCTTTTCGAGCATGTAGATCACATCCTCGGTCGCCACATTGCCCGCCGCGCCAGGCGCGAAGGGACAGCCACCGAGCCCGCCCAGCGATGCATCGACCGTCGCTGCGCCTTCGGCCACCGCAGCCCAGACATTGGCGATCCCGGTACCGCGCGTGTTGTGGAAATGAACGCGCACCGGAAGGTCGCCGACCGCCTCGCGCACACGGCCGACCATCTCGGACACCTGCGCGGGCACGCCGACGCCGATTGTGTCGGCAAGTGCGATCTCGCGCGGGGCTGAATCGGCGGCGCGCTTCGCCATTTCAACGACGCGGTCGATCGCAACCTCGCCCTCGAACGGGCAACCGAACGCCGTTGCGATGGTGATCTGACCGCCCCGCCCCGCCGCCTTCGCCAAGGCGACGATGTCAATCGCCGCAGCGAGCGATTCATCCGAGCTTTGCCCCTGGTTGCGGACACCGAACGTATCGCTCGTCACGCATACCGCGCCGAGTTCATCGATCCGGCCCGTGGCGAGGGCGCGCTCCGCACCGCGGCGGTTGAGCACGAGACCGATGTACGTAACATCGTCGCGATCGGGCAGTATCGCTACCAATTCCTCGGCATCGGCGAGCTGCGGCACCTTCTTCGGATTGACGAAGCTCGTCACCTCGATACGCCGGACACCATAGTCAATAGCGCGGCGTATCAGCGCGAGCTTGTCGGCGGTCGACACGATCGCCGCCTCATTCTGCAACCCGTCGCGCGGGCCCACCTCGACCAGTTCCACGGTACGATTTTTCAACATCTTGCGCCCTGATTATCCCGAGTCATTTAGCAGGTTGAAAATTACATAGCATTCTAAGTATACAAAGGCCATGGGCGAGGCAGGTCGTCTTACCAGAGTCGACCGCGAAAGGAATGATATGAGCGAGACGGGCAGCGGGGGCGCGCTGGAAGGCATCCGGGTGGTCGAGATGGGGCAACTCATCGCCGGCCCCTTCTGCGGACAGCTCCTTGGCGACATGGGCGCCGAAATCGTCAAGCTCGAACCCCCGGTGACCGGCGACCAGATGCGTAACTGGGGCCAGGGCGACCGCCCAAGCTGGTGGCGCGTGATCGCGCGCAACAAATATTCGGTCGCGGTCGACCTGCGCAGCGAAGACGGTCAGGCGCTCGCGCGCGAGCTGATCGCGAAGGCCGATATATTGATCGAGAATTTCCGCCCCGGAACGCTCGAAAAATGGAACCTCGACCCCGTCGAGCTCCGCAGGACCAATCCGGGCCTCATCGTCGTGCGCGTGTCGGGTTACGGCCAGACCGGCCCCTATTCGGCGCGCGCGGGCTTCGGCGGCATCGGCGAGGCGATGGGGGGCTGGCGCGGCATCGTCGGCTATCCCGACCTGCCGCCCGCGCGCATGGGCGTATCGATCGGCGATACGCTCGCCGCCACTTACGGCTGCATGGGCGCGCTCGCCGCGCTCCACCATCGCAGCAAGACCGGCGAAGGCCAGATCGTCGATTCCGCGCTGTACGAAGCGGTGCTGCAGGTCATGGAATCGACGGTGTCCGACTATTCGGCAAGCGGCACCAAGCGTCGCCGCACCGGATCGACGTTGCCGGGCATCGCACCGTCGAACGTCTATCCGTGCAAGGACGGCGAATATCTGATCGGCGCCAATCAGGACGGCGTTTTCGCGCGCCTCGCCGCCGCGATGGGGCGTCCCGAACTCGCGAATGACGAACGCTATGCAACCCACCGCGCGCGCGGCGTACGTCAGGAGGAGCTCGACACGCTGATCGGTGAATGGACCGCGACGCTGTCGATCGCCGAACTCGAAGCGAAGATGGTCGAGGCGGGCGTTCCCGCAGGGCGCGTTTTCGATGCCGAGGACATGCTCGCCGACCCGCATTTCGCGGCGCGCGAGGCGCTGGTGACGGTCGCCGACGAGGAATTCGGCGAGGTCACGATGCAGGGCGTGTTCCCGAAGCTGTCGGCGACGCCGGGCAGCGTGCGCCGCCCTGCCCCGCTCACCGTCGGGCAGGATGGCGCCGACGTGCTGAAACGCTGGCTCGGACGGGAGGTTTGACGCGATGATCACGCTCTACGGTGGTCCCACCCCCAATGCGCGCAAGATCGCGATCGCGCTGCTCGAAATGGGGCTCGAATGGCGGCTGGAATATATAGACATCCTCGCAGGCGATCAGCTGACGCCCGAATTTCTTGCGCTAAACCCAAACAACAAGACGCCGGTAATCGTCGATGACGAGGGGCCGGACGGCGAGCGGTTCGTGCTGTGGGAAACCGGCGCGATCCTGCTCTATCTCGCCGAGAAGATCGGCCGCTTCGTGCCGACCGATCCGGTGAGGCGCGCAATCTGCTGGCAATGGCTGATGTTTCAGGTTTCGGGTGTCGGCCCGATGTTCGGGCAGGAGGCGCATTTCACCCATTATGCCAAGGACCGACACGAATACGCCATCGCGCGCTACAGCCGCGAGGTCGACCGGTTGATGATGGTCCTCGACAAGCGCCTCGGCGAGGCCGAGTGGCTCGCCGGTGAGGATTACACGATCGCCGACATGGCAACCCTGCCCTATCTGCGTCGCCAACTGATCGAAAAGGCCGGGCGCTTTCCGAACGTCGATCGCTGGGGCGCGGCGATGCTCAAACGCCCCGCGGTCGCCGAGGGGATGAAGGCCGGCGTCGCGCGCGCCGAGACGATCGAGGGCGGGCTGACGGGGTTCACCGACGAACATCGCGCAATCCTGTGGGGCGACCGCCAGCACGCGAAACGCTAGCCGTCAGTCCTTGGCGACAGCCGCGTGGTTCGCGGTGCCGAACATGTTCGACCATTCCTTGTCGTCGAGTTTCTGGTGCCGCCCGACATATTTCGCCGGCGCTTTCAGATCCTCGCGGGCCAGCGCGCGCGCGACCGCCGGGCGTTCGCGGATGCGCTCGAACCACGCATGCATCGCGGGCCATTCGTCGAGTCCCATACCCATGACGAACGCCGACGCGCGGCCGGGCCAGATCGCCATGTCGGCGATGCTATATTCATCGCCTGCAACATAGGCGCTCTTCTCCAGCCGCTTCTCAAGCACGGTGAGCAGACGCGTGAGTTCCTTTGCATAGCGTTCGACGGCATAGTCCTGCCCTGCCGGCGCATAGCGCAGGAAATGGCTCGCCTGCCCGCCCATCGGCCCCAGCCCCGCGACTTGCCAGGTCAACCACGACAGCGTCGCCGCGCGCGCCGCCCCCGATGCGGGCAGGAAGCGACCGCTCTTTTCGGCGAGATATTGCAGGATCGCGCCGGACTCGAACACCGTTACCGGCTCACCGCCTCCTTGAGGGTCCTGATCAACGATCGCGGGCAGCTTGTGGTTCGGATTGATGCGCCCGAATTCGGCGGTCAGCTGGTCGCCCTCGAAGATGTCATAGGGGATGACGCGATAGGGCTCGCCGATTTCCTCGAGCATGATCGCGATCTTCTGCCCGTTCGGGGTCGCTGAATAATGGAGATCGATCATCTTACAGCACCTCGTGAATGACATGGCGGACGCCGAAATCGGTGCGCTCGCCGACTCCGACGGCAAGCACGCCATTGAGCCAGCCATATTTCGCGCTCGCCGTTTCGAACACCGGCGCGATTCGCAGATAGTAACGCGACGGATCGGCATCGGGCACATCCGGATCAACGAAGGTCGCACGCACATCGTCGGGGATGATGTTGCGGCCGGTATAGCTCAGATAGATGAGGTCGCCGTCGTCGGTCTGCCACACCGCGCGGGCGTCGAAGGTGCCGACCGACGCATCGTCGCCCAGCCGCCCGCTCCGCGACCAGTTGCCGCCGCCGGGAAGAACTATGCCATTGATACGAGGCCCGAAAAAACGACCGCCACTGATATAGCCGAGCCGTTGATCGCCGAAGGGCGATGCGCCGATCCCGACGATCCCGCCGCCCACTTCGAACTCGACGGTGCACAGATGGCGTGTCGCCAGTGCCGATGCCCCGCCTCGCGAATTTTCTTCGTTCATGATGCGAATCCTCTTCCTGCCTATGGACAAGCATAAAACCATTAGTATACTAAGGGTCAATCAGATTGACGGATCGGAAGGCTTTCCGGGACCGGCAGCGATAGGCTCTATGGGAGGGTGACAATGAAGGCTCGCAACCAGTTTCTGCTGTCCGGCGTCGCGGCGATCGCGATGCTCGCCAACGCCGCACCGGCGATGGCGCAGGCGGCGCCCGCCGACACGGCGGACATCGACGACAGCAACACCAACGAAATCATCGTGACCGCGCAGAAGCGCGAACAGAGCCTGCAGGACGTGCCGATCTCGATGGAGGTCGTCAGCGGCGCCAAGCTCGCCGAATTCAACACGAGCGACATCAAGGCGGTGATGAACTACACGCCGAACGTCTTCGTACAGTCGACCGCCGGCAACGACGTCATCTATATCCGCGGCTTCGGTTCGCCGCCGGCGAACTTTGCCTTCGACCAGTCGGTCTCGCTCTATGTCGACGGCATCTATGCCGGCCGCAACCGTCAGGCGCAGGCGCCCTTCTTCGACCTCGCGCGTGTCGAGGTGCTGCGCGGGCCGCAGGGCGCTCTCTTTGGCAAGAACACTGCCGCAGGTGCCGTCAGCGTCGTGTCGGCGGGGCCGACGAAGGACTTTGAAGGCGCGCTCACCGGCCTTTATAACTTCGACCACAAGGGCACTGATTTTTCGGGCTATTTGTCGGGACCGATCACCGACACGCTCGGTGCGCGCTTTGCGTACAAGATCGTCAACCAGGACGGCTATATCTATAACCGCGCGACCGATCACGACGATCCCGAAATCAAGTCGCAGCTGCTGCGCCTGACGCTGAAATGGGAACCGTCGGCCAATTTCGATTACACGGCGAAGGTCGAGTACGGGAACCGCGAAGTCATCGGCGGTATCACGGTGTCGAGCCCGCTGACCAGCGGGCAGGATCCGCAGACCAGCCGCTATCTCGAACGCTCGGCGCTCGGCGACGAAGGCAATGACAACAAGTCGGTGATGATCTCCGGCGTCGGCAACCTCGCGCTCGGCGATTTCACGCTGACCTCGGTCACCGGCTACAGCTGGTTCAAGTCGAAGATCGTCAACGGCTTCGACCAGACGATCCCGAACAGCGGCGGCGCGTTCACGGCCAATTCGGTCTATAACGCTTTCCCCGAACGCTTTGACCAGATTTCGCAGGAAATCCGTATCTTGTCGCCGACGGGCAAGACCTTCGAATTCATCGTCGGCGCCTATTACGACAAGGCGAACTACACGCTGGAGCAGTATCAGGGCTTCAACATCCCGAGCCTGAACATCCCCGGCGTGATCGTCGGCCCCTATTTCGGCCGCATCGACAGCGTCTTCAATCAGGAAGCCGAGAGCTGGTCGGTGTTCGGACAGGGCACGTTCAACGTCACCGATGCCTTCCGCGCGATCGGCAGCATTCGTTATTCGCACACCAAGAAGGACGGCGATTTCGCCGCACGCCTTGTCTACGGTTCGAACGGTGTCAACGGCCAGCCCTTCGCCCTGCGCCCGATTTCGAGCGCGGTGGGCAAGATCAGCGAAGGCAATGTCGATCCGTCGGTGACGCTGCAATATGACATCGCGCCGCGCATCATGATCTACGGGACATGGGGCCGCGGTTCGAAATCGGGCGGTTTCGTGTCGAACACGCTCGGCACGACCAATGCGACCTTCACTTTCGAACCCGAACGGTCGGAGAATTTCGAGGCGGGCATCAAATCGACGCTGGCCGACGGCAAGGTCGTCGCGAACGTTTCGCTCTATCACACCAAGTTCAAGGACCTGCAGGTTTCGGTCTATCAGCCCGCGACATCGAGCTATCTGACCGGCAACGCCGCGGCTGCGACGTCGAAGGGTGTCGAAGGATCGCTCAGCATCTATCCGATCGAGAATTTCGACATCAGCGCGTCGGCGGCTTACTCGGATATCAAATATGACGATTATCCGGGCGCGGCCTGCCTCGCCTCGCAGGTCGGCTGTACGCCGGCAACGAACAACCTCGCTGGCTATCCGGTCGCCTATTCGTCGAAATGGACGGGCAGCGTCACCGCGCACGCACGCTTCAACATGTCGGAGGACCTGAAGCTCGACATCACTGGCGTCGCCGCGGGCCGGTCGAAATATTTCAACTCGGACAACCAGAGCCCGATCTTCGGTGTGCAAGAAGGTTATGTGAAGCTGGACCTGCGCGTCCAGCTCGCCGATCGGGATGACCGCTGGCATGTCGCACTCGTCGGCAAGAATCTGACGAACCAGAAGACGATCGGCAGCGCGTTCAACCTGCCCGCGCCGATCACGCCGGTTCCGCGCGCGATCCTCTATCTCGAACCCACGCGCAATATTTCGGTCGAGGCCGGGATCAAGTTCTAGGATAGACCTTTCCGATGTCCCAGGGATCGGCCGCGATTGACGCTCTCCTCGACCGGGAAGCGGCGATCGCGGCCGTGACCTGTTATGCGGGCGCGCTCGACGCGCGCAACTGGAGCACCTACCGCGCGCTCTTCACCGACGAGATCGCGATCGATTACGGCTCGATCGGCTCGCTTGTCGCCACCGTTACCGCCGACGAGTGGACGAACCGGTGCCGCGCGCTCGAGGGCTTCGACGCGACGGCGCACCAATTGCACAATATCGTCGCGACGATCGACGGCGACCGCGCGACGGTGACGAGCATCGTCGATGCCGTTCACGTGGTCGGCGTCGAGGACCGCGCGCTGCTCGGCGACCTGATCGGCCGCTACACGCACCGGCTAGTGCGACAGAACGGGTGGAAGATTGCGGGCGTGACGCTGTCCGTTGTCGCCTACCCAGCGGGGAAAGAGGCATTCGAAGCTGCTTTCGCCGCCGCGCGCGCCATTTTCGCCGAAGGGAATACCGCATGATCGACGTCTATTTCACCCCGACGCCGAACGGCCACAAGGTGTCGATCATGCTCGAAGAGATCGGGCTGGAACACCAATTGCTCGCGATGAACATGCTCGAGGGGGATCATCTCACGCCCGAGTATCGGCGGATCAACCCGAACGGCCGCCTGCCCGCGATCGTCGACCACGACCCCATTGGGGGCGGTGCGCCGTTGCCGGTGTTCGAGAGCGGGGCGATCCTGCTCTACCTTGCCGAGAAGAGCGGACAATTGCTGCCCGAAAGTCCGCGCCGGCGCAGTCAGGCGCAGCAATGGCTGATGTGGCAGATGGCAAGCTTCGGGCCGATGCAGGGGCAGGCGCATCATTTCATCCGCTATGCGCCCGAGGGACAGACCTATCCGGTCGAGCGCTATCGCAACGAGACACTGCGCCTTCTCCATGTGCTCAACGGGCGCCTCAGCGAAGCCGAGTATCTTGCCGAGGAATATTCGATCGCCGATATCGCGGCCTGGCCGTGGACGCGCGCGATCCGCGCGATCGGGCTGACGCTCGACGATTATCCCGCGGTCGCCGACTGGTTCGCTCGCATCGGCGAGCGCCCGGCGGTGATCGCGGGGACCGATGTCAAAAATGCCGCCAATCTGTCGAGCGCCCGCCCGGCGCTGACCGAGGAGCAATGGTCGAACCTGTTCGGCAAGAATATGCTCGAGGCGCCGACGCGCTAGACCGTGTCGGCGTGGCCCCATTGATATTCGACCTGCCCGTTCAACCGCCGCACCGCCACCCAGTCGCCGCCTGCCAGGCTGTCGTCCTCGATCAGCGCCATGACGCCGCCGGCGATATCCTCGGGCCGGCACGCCTCATTGTTCGCCAGCACGGTCTTCATCCACTCGGACTTGCCGCCAGCGCCGGTCGTGTCGAGAATCGGCGTGTCGACGAGCCCCGGCAGCATCCCCGCGACACGGACATTGCATTCCTCCTTCAAGGGCGCACAGCAGCGCGTGAACATCATCACCGCCGCCTTCGTCGTCGCGTACATGGCGTCATAGAAACCGGTACCGAGGGCGACGGTCGAGACGGTGTTGACGATCACCCCGCCCCCGCGCGCCTTCATCTTCTGCACCGCGATCTGCGTCGCCGCGACGAGCGAGGTGATGTTGACGTCGATGATCCAGCGGAGGCGCACCGCATCGACATCGGGGAATTGCGGCAGGCCCGACACGACGCCGGCATTGTTGTGCAGGATGTCGACGTCGCCATGCGCCCAGAACCAGGCTTCGACCGCGGGCACATCGGAGAGGTCGAGAACATGCGTCGACACTCGCGCACCCTTCGCCGCGACCAACCGCGCGGTTTCGGCGAGCGCATCTGCCTTGACGTCGACGAGCCGGATCTCTGCCGCGCCGCGCTCCGCCAGCATCACCGCGGTCGCACGGCCGATGCCGCCCGCCGAACCCGTCACGATCGCGCTTTTGCCGTTGATATCCATCTCTTCTCTCCCGCTTATCTTGTCGCTACCGTAAAGCACATTGACAGATAAACTTAAATACCTAAGTATTTTTCGACCGAGAAGACTCGTGCGTTTTGGGGAGAGTTATGACCGAGGCCACCGCCGTTAACGCAGGCGCCGCAGCGTCCGACAGCGGCCTCGCGCTGCGCCGCAATATCGCGCTGGTGATGCTGTTCATCGTCGGCACGATCAACTTCGTCGATCGCCAGCTCCTGTCCGTGCTCGTCGAACCGATCCGCGCCGACATGGATTTCAGCGACACGCAGTTCGGGCTGCTTACCGGCCTCGCCTTCGCACTCTTCTACGCCGCGATGGGCGTCCCGGTCGCGATGATCGCCGACCGCTGGAACCGCGTGAAGCTGATCGGCATCGCCTGCGTCGTGTGGAGCGGCTTCACCGCAGCGTGCGGCATGGCATCGAACTTCTGGCAACTCGCGCTGATGCGCTTCGGCGTCGGCGCGGGCGAAGCTGGCGGCACCGCTCCCTCGCTGTCGGTCATCGCCGACTATTACCCGCCCGCACAGCGCCCGCTGGCGATCGGGCTGTTCACGCTCAACGGTCCGTTCGGCGTTTTCGTCGGCGCGACCTTCGGCGCGTGGGCGGCCGCCAATATCGGCTGGCGCAACGCCTTCATCCTGATCGGCATCGTCGGGGTCATCGTCGCGCCGATCCTCATCTGGCTCGTTCGCGAACCCGCACGCGGGCAGATGGACACGCAAAAGGCGGCCGACGAGGCCCTGCCCTTTTCGCAGAGCCTCGCCATGTTCTGGCGCCGCCCATCGCTGCGCATGGTGATGATCGGAAGCGGCCTTGCCGCCTTCACCAGCTATGGCATGCTCAACTGGATCCCCGCCTTTCTGATGCGCACGCAAAAAATGCCGCTCGACGCCATGGCGACCTATTTCGGTCCGGCGGCGGGGATCACCTTCGGCATCGGCATCCTCGGCGGCGGCTGGCTGGTCAGCCACCGCGCGAAGGTGTCGGCGCGCGCTTATGGCTCGATCCCCGCGCTCGCCACCGCGGTGCTGATCCCGACCTTCATCGCCGCGCTGCTCGTCGACAGCTGGCAGCTCTCGCTCGCGCTGATGCTGATCCCGATGGCGGCGTGCACCGCCTATGTCGCGCCCGCGCTCGCCCTCGTCCAGAACCTCACGCCGCCGCGCAGCCGCGCGACCGCCGCCGCCGTGCTGATGCTGATGTTCAACATCATCGGCCTCGGGCTCGGCCCGCTGTTCGCCGGGATCGTCAGCGACAGCCTGAAGCCCGAATATGGCGACGGCAGCCTCCGGTGGGCGTTGATGGCGTTGATGCCCTTCGCTGCCGCCGCCGGCATCGCCCAGTATCGCATGACGCGCTATCTCGAGCAGGATTTCGCCGAATGACCGACGTCGCGGGCAAGACGGCCTTCATCACCGGCGGCGCGAGCGGGCTCGGGCTCGCCACCGCCCGGGCACTCGCCGCCAAGGGGGCATCGGTGATCGTCGCCGATATCGACGCGGCGGGTGCCGAAAATGCGGCGGCTTCGCTGCGCGACGAAGGCGCGAGCGCACTCGGCCTGCAGCTCGACGTCACGAGCGAAGACAGTTGGGCAGAGGCGGGCGCAAAGGCGCGCGACTTCGGCGCGGTGCGCATCCTGTTCAGCAACGCCGGGGTCGGCGGCGGATCGGGACCGTTCGAGCAATATGACACCGACGTGTGGCGCTGGAACTATGCGGTCAACGCGCATGCGCATCTCTATGCCTGCCGAACCTTCCTCGGCGAGATGAAGGCGAGCGGCGAGCCATCGCATCTCGTCATCACCAGCTCGATGGTCGCGATCGTGCCGCCGCCGATCTCCGTCGCCTATATCAGCTCCAAATATGCGACGCTCGGCATCGCGATGGCGCTGCGCAACGAGCTTGCCGAAAGCTGCGTCGACATTTCGGTGCTGATGCCCGGCATGTCGGCGACGCGGATCGTCGAGACGACGCGCGACCTGCGCCCCGTCGAGGTCGAGGTCGGCAAGGCCGCTGCCACGAGCCAAGCGATGCAGGGTGTGCTAGCGGGCGGCATGTCGCCCGACAAGATCGGCGCGCGCGTCGTGCAGGCGATCGAGTCCGGCGAGTACTGGATCTTCACCCATCCCGAATGGAAGGCGATGGCCGAACTGGTGACGCAGGACATGCTGTCGTCCTTCGGCCCCTCCGCCGATCCGGATTACCGGGGCGACGATATCGACGGGCTGATCGCCGCCAACGGCGGCCGCATGTTCGGCGCGAAAGCTTAAGGAGAGCATCATGGCAGAGCAGGACGACATCCGCGCAATGGCGCAGCGCTTTTTCGACGCGATCGAGGCGGGCGACATCGAAACGATGCAGGGCAGCTTCACCCCCGACGCCGAGATCTGGCACAACACCGACGAACTCATCGTGACGCCCGCGCAGACCGCGCAGACGCTGACCGGCATGGTCGCGCGGATCAAGGACCGCGAATATGCCGACCGCCGCCTCACCACCTTCCCCGGCGGCTTCGTCCAGCAGCATGTCCTGAAGGGCGTGCGCGTCCACGACGACGGCCCGGTCCGCCTGCCCTGCGCGATCGTGTGCAAGGTCGAGAATGGCAAGATCACGCGCCTCGACGAATATTTCGACAGCGCGCATGTCGCCGAATTCCGCAAATTTGCGAACGCCTGAGGAGTTTCCCATGCCCGTCCTGCGCCAGGTTCCCCGCTCGGAAGTCACCGACGAAACCGTCCTCGCCTATTACAACCGCCTGTTCGGCGACCGCGATCCGGTGGCCGAGCCCGGCACCGCGACCGGCACGCCCGGCGACTGGTGGACGGTGTTCGCGCTGTCGCCCGACATTTTCGAACATGCGGTCAAGGGTTTCGCCGTCTATCGCAACCCCGCGCGCACGATCGATCCGGTATTGCGCGAACTCGGCCAGACGCGCGCAGGCTGGGTGAAGGGCAGCCAGTTCGTCTTTTCACAGCATTGCAAATCGCTCCGCGGCCTCGGCGTCAGCGAGGAGAAGATCGCCGCTATCGCGCATTGGCAGGTCGCCGACTGCTATGACGAGCAGGAACGCGCTGTGCTCGCCTATGCCGACTGCCTCGCGCAAGCAAGCGGGCGCGTGCCGCTCGAGGTGTTCGACAAGCTCAAGACCTTCTGGAACGACGAGCAGATTTTCGAATTCACCTACATCACCTGCCTCTACGATATGCACGCGGTAATCACGCGCGCGCTGCGCATGGAATATGATGCCCGCGAAGACCCGATCGTCGAGATTGCGGCACCCGAAGGCTTCAGCGCCGCCGACTTCCTGAGCGCGCCGAGGCCTGCGAACGGATGAGCGGATACGGCCCGCCCGAGATCGTCGCGACGGGTCTTCGCTTTCCCGAAGGACCGGTGCCGATGGCGGACGGGTCGGTGCTGCTCGTCGAGATTGCGCGCGGGACGCTGACGCGCGTCGGGCCCGACGGCAGCCTGACCGTCGTCGCCGAGCTTGGCGGCGGGCCGAACGGCCTCGCGATCGGTCCCGACGGCGCCGCCTATGTCTGCAACAATGGCGGGTTCGAGTGGATCGAGGCGGGCAGCCTGCTGTTTCCCGGCCACGCGGCAAACGCGGACGCCTGCGGTTCGATCCAGCGCGTCGACCTGACCAGCGGGGCGGTGACGACGCTCTACGGCAGTTTCGAGGGCGAGAGACTCAAGGGGCCGAACGACATTGTGTTCGACGCCGCGGGCGGCTTCTGGTTCACCGATCATGGTCAGGTGCGCGACAGCGGCCGCGATCACGGCGCGATCTACTATGCTGCCGCCGACGGGTCGAAGATCAGCCGCCAACGCGCCGATATGATGGGACCGAACGGCATCGGCCTCTCGCCCGACGGCAAGACGCTTTACGTCAGCGAAACGATGACCGCGCGCGTCTGGGCCATGGACATCGTCGCGCCCTGCGAACTCGCGCCGCAGCCACCCTGGGCGCCCGGTCGCTTCGTCGGAACGCCGCCCGCCTTTCGCCTGCTCGACAGCATGGCGGTCGAGGAAAGCGGACGTATCTGCGTCGCCACGATGGTCGAGGGCGGGATCACCATTTTCGATCCCGACGGGGACGGTTCGGAGTTCGTGCCGCTACCCGATGTCGGCATCACCAACATCGCGTTCGGCGGTCCCGACCGGTGCGACACCTATATCACCGCGTCGACCACAGGCACATTGTACCGCATGCGCTGGCCGCGTCCCGGAGCACAATTGCATTAACTGTCAACTTAATTGACGATTAGGGCGTTTGATGCTAGAAAAGACTCAAGGAACAGGATGGGCATGAAATTTTATAACTCAATCGGCCCCAACCCACGCGTCGTGAAGCTTTTCATGGCCGAAAAGGGTATCGAGATTCCCGAGGTCAACATCGACCTGCGCGGCGGCGAGAACCGGCGCGCACCCTATTGCACCGACGTCAACCAGGCGGGCCAGACCCCCGCGCTCGAACTCGACGACGGCAGCTTTCTCTGCGAAATTACCGCGATCTGCGAATATCTGGAGGAACGATTCCCGGAACCGTCGCTGATCGGCACGACTGCCGAAGAGCGCGCGAAGACGCGCATGTGGACGCGCCGCGTCGACATCAAGATCTGCGAGCCGCTGACCAACGGCTTCCGTTATGCCGAAGGCCTGCCGCTGTTCGAGCCGCGCATGCGCTGCCTTCCCGAGGCCGCAGCGGGGTTGAAGGCCGTCGCGCAGGACGGGGTGAAGTGGCTCGATCCGCTGATCGCGGACCGCGAGTTCATCGCCGGCGACGCATTGTCGCTCGCCGACCTGTTGCTCTTCGCCTTCCTCGATTTCGGCGTGTCGGTCGGTCAGCCGATCGACCCCGCCTTCACCCATGTCGGGCGCTGGTACGAGCGGATGAAAAGCCGCCCCAGCGCGCTTTCGAACTGAAGATATAAGGAGATGGATCATGGCTGCAGCGAATAGCGAATTCGAGTTCCTCGGCGTCAATCACCTCGCACTCGTGTGCAAGGATATGGCGAAGACGGTCGAATTCTACCGCGACATCCTCGGCATGCCGCTCACCAAGACGATCGACCTGCCCGGTGGGCGCGGCCAGCATTTTTTCTTCGACATCGGCAATGGCGACAGCCTCGCCTTCTTCTGGTTCCCCGAAGCCCCCGAAGCGGCCCCCGGCATCTCCGCCCCCGCTGCGCTGCCGACCCAAGGCAGCTTTGTCTCGGCGCATGGGTCGATGAACCATATCGCGATCAATGTCCGCGCGGACAAGTTCGACGATTATTATAGCCGCCTCGTGGAAAAAGGCATCAACGTCAGCAAGATACTGAACCACGACGACAGCCCGATGCAGTCGACCGATGAACTCCACCCCGGCGTGTTCGTCCGCTCGGTCTATTTCTTCGATCCCGACGGCGTCTGCCTCGAATTCGCGGCGTGGACCAAGACCTTCGACGAAAGCGACGTCGCGCACGATCCGGTGCAAGCCGACGGCACCAAGCGCGAAGGCCTTATCACCGGTCGCAACCCGGTGCCCGCCGAATAGAAATTCCCAATCATATTACCCATTGGGAACTCCTCCTGGACCCGGCCTATGGCCGGGTTCTTTTTTTGAAGGGTTCGCGTGACGGGTTACGACCGGAAGCTGCCCTCTCCTGCATCGTCACCCCGGACTTGATCCGGGGCCTGCCTTCTTGAAGGAATAGGCGGGTCCCGGGTCAAGCCCGGGATGACGGAAGTGGGTGACGGACGTCCGCTCACCACCCCTAAGCCGCGATACGGCTTACCCGACCGCCCGGTCGCGGCCCTCCCAATAGGGTGCACGCAATTCGCGGCGGAGCACCTTGCCCGAGGGATTGCGCGGCAGCGCCTCGATGAACTCGATGCTCTTGGGCACCTTGTAAGCGGCGATCCGCTCGCGAGCCCAGCCGACGATGTCAGCGGGGTCGAGCGTCGCGCCGGCCGCGGGCACGATCAGCGCCTTCACCCCCTCGCCCCATTTGTCGTCGGGCACACCGATCACCGCGACGTCGGCGACGCCGGGACAGCCCATGATCGCGCTCTCGACCTCGGCCGGATAGACATTCTCTCCGCCCGACACGATCATGTCCTTGATGCGGTCGTGGACATAATAGAAGCCGTCGGCGTCGCGATAGCCGACGTCGCCAGTGTGGAGCCAGCCGCCAGCCAGCGTCTCCTCGGTCGCCTTCGCGCGGTTCCAATATTCCTTCATCACGATGCCGCCGCGGATCGCGATCTCGCCGATTTCGCCCTCACCCAATTCGCGCCCCTCACCATCAAGGATCGCCATCGCGGCGCCGGGCCAAGGCTTGCCGCACGAGGTCAGCTTGCCCGGCAGGTCATGCGCGCTCGGCGACAGATAGGAACCGCCGCCGGCGGACTCGGTCATGCCGTAAAATTGCACGAAATCGCAGCCGAAGGTTGCGCGCGCACGGCGCAGCACATCCTCGGCGATCGGTGACGCGCCATAAGCGATCGATTTGAGCGCCGGATAGTCCCCGCTGTTCGCATCGGGCTGGAGCAGCAGCATCTGGATCATCGCGGGCGCAAGGAAGGCGTGCGCCACATCCTCCTCGCGCATCATGCGCACCGCGTCGGCCGCGGTGAAATCCTTGACGAGCACGAGGCGTCCGCCCTGCGCGAGGCCCGAGAAGCTGACGTTCGTGCCCGCGACGTGGAACAAAGGCATGACGATCATCACCGTCTCGTCCTCTCCATAGGCGAAGCCGTCGACCTCGGTCGCCGCCTCGAGGAAGGTACGATAATTGGCGTTGGTGAGCACAACGCCCTTTGGCAGGCCGGTCGTGCCGCTGGTGTAGAGCTGGAGCACATCGTCGGCGAGTTGCGGGGCGTCGGCGAGCGGCGCATCGGATACATCGCCCAGCCAAGCGTCGAAAGGCTCGAACGAAGGATGCTCGCCATAGAGCGCGATCAGCCGCGGCGGCGCGGCCAGATCGGCGACCGCCGCGAGCGCGCAGTCGAAGAAATCCTCGCCGACGAACAACAGTTTTGGCCCGGCATCGCCCAGGATGAAACCGATCTCGGCGGGTGCAAGGCGGCAGTTGATCGGCGCGAAACAGGCGCGCGCGCGCGCGGTGCCGAAGAAGAGCGGATACCAGCTGTCGTGGTTCTTGGTCAGCGCCGAAACACGGTCGCCGGGCGCGACGCCTGCAGCAATCAGCGCATGTGCCACGCGGTTCGACCGCGCATCGAGCTCGGCAAAACTCGTCTCGCGACCCCCGAATTTCACCGCGGTCGCCTGCCCCCGTACCCGCGCCTGCGCCGCCGGAATGTCCGCCAGCGTCCGGATGGCCTCCAGATCGATCATTTTGCTCTCCCAAACCGTCGTTTCGACTTGAATTAGATAGAATACTAAGCAAATGCTTGGCCAGATAAAAATTCGAGAGGAATGGCCTTGTTCGACCACCCCATCCTGCCGACAACCATCGTCGGAAGCTACCCCCAGCCTGACTGGCTGATCGACCGCGAGCGGCTGAAGGCCAGCCTGCCCCCACGCGTACGCGCCGAGACGCTGTGGCGCATCCCTGAATCCTGGCTCGCCGACGCGCAGGAGGCCGCAACCTTGATGGCGATCCGCGATCAGGAAGAGATCGGCATCGACATCGTTGGCGACGGCGAGATGCGCCGCGAAAGCTATTCGAACCGCCTCGCCACGGCGCTGTCGGGGATCGATCGCGAAAAGCATGGCACCGCGATCGACCGCACCGGCAACGCCAATCCGGTGCCGCTCGTCTCGGGCCCGATCCGCCGCGTCGCACCGATCGAGGCGCAGGACGCCGCGTTCCTCCGCCGCCATTCGACCAAGCCGGTAAAGCTCACCCTGCCCGGCCCGTTCACGATGACGCAGCAGGCCGAGAATGGCTATTATCCCGACCTGCGCGCGCTCGCGATGGACTATGCCGACGCGGTCAATGCCGAGGTCAAGGATCTGTTCGCGGCGGGCGTCGACGTCGTCCAGCTCGACGAGCCCTATTTGCAGGCACGCGCCGCCGAAGCGAACAGCTATGCGATCGAGGCGATCAACCGCGCGCTCGACGGGGTAGATGGGACGACCGCGCTCCACATTTGTTTCGGTTACGCTATGGTGCATCATGGCGCGGGCGCGACGGGCCCGAAGCCCAAGGCCTATGACTTCCTCGCCGAACTCGAAGCCTCCGCGATCGACGTCATCTCAATCGAAGCGGCACAGCCGGGGCTCGACCCCGCAATCCTCGCCGAACTGCCGACCAAGACGATCATGTATGGTGTGCTCGACCTGTCGATCCCCGAGGTGGAGACGCCCGAAGTCGTCGCGGGTCGCATCCGCGAGGCGCTGCGCTATGTCGATGCCGAGCGCCTCTGGATCGCGCCCGATTGCGGGATGAAATATCACAGCCGCGAGCATAGCCAGGCAAAGCTGAAGGCGATGGTCGACGGGACGGCGCTGGTGCGGGCGGAGTTGAAGTAAGCCTATTCGTCGATGAAGGCGTCCAGCAGCGGCATAACCGCTTCGGGCGCCTCGACGGTCGGCAGGTGCCCTGCCCCGGCGATTACCTCGAGCCGCGCTCCCGGGATCGCTTCCAGTATCTCCTCATGGTGCGCACGGCTGGTGATGCCGTCCTTTTCGCCCCACACCAGCAGCGTCGGCACCGCGATCTCGCCGAGCCGCGGACGACTGTCGATCCGCGCCATGATCGCACGTTGTTGCGCGAGAAAGGTGTCGGCGCCGGTGTCGGCCGCCATCTGGCGCGCGATACCCAGAAGGTGTTCGTCGCTGCGCTTTTCCTCGGGGAACAGGATCGGGATGCGTTCCTCGACGACCTGATCGAAGTTGCCGCTCTCGACAAGGTCGATATAGCCCTGCCGCCGTGCAGTCTGCGCCGGCCCGTCGGCCGAAGCGAGCGTCGAGATCAAGGCAAGTTTGGCCACACGTTCGGGTGCGCGGCGCATCACCTCAAAGGCGATGAAGCCCCCCATCGCGTGCGCGATCAGGATGAACTGTGACGGCGCATTGTCAAGCAGGCGCTGTGCGAGGCCCTCGATCGTGTCGTCGCTGCGGTTGTCGGCGACGATCACCTCGCGATCCGTCCACGCATCAATCAGCGGTTGCCACACGGCATCGGTTAAAAGCTGGCCGGTTATCAGAACAATAGGAAGCGACATTAGACTACCTGATGAAGAAGGGTTTCGCGCGCCGCCAGACGACGGCAATTTTCATGCGCGACGGTCAGGCTACGCACGAGCGTTTCGGGCGTCAGCCACGCGATATGCGGCGCGAGCACAACATTCGGCAGGCCGAGCAGTGGATTGCCACGCGGCAGCGGCTCCTCCGCAAACACATCGAGCCCTGCGCCGCGCAGATGCCCCGAAGTCAGCGCCTCGACCAGCCGCGCCTGATCGACGAGTTCGCCCCGCGCGGTATTCACCAGCACCGCGCCCTTCTTCATAGCCAATGGATCGACGCTCGCGCGCGTTTCGTCAGTCAGCGGGACATGAAGCGAAACAATATCGGCTTCGGCGATCAAGTCGTTGAATGAACGATATTCATAAGGACCGTCGCGGCGATTTCGCGCGGTATAGATCACTTTAGCCCCGAGCGCCGCGAGCACCGGCGCGAGCAGTTGGGCCGAATTGCCGAAGCCGACGAGGCCAACCGTGCGCCCACCGATCTCACCGACGCTGTCCAGTTCCGACGGATCGGCAGTCCACCCCTCTCCGGCGCGCGTGCGCGCGTCGAAGAAGCAGGCGCGGCGGAGCACCGCCATCATCAGCGACAGCGCCATTTCGGCAACCGCCTGGCTGTTCGTCCCCGGCATGTTGCACACTGCGACTCCATGGTCGCGGGCGGCGTCGAGTGCGATGGTATTGACACCGACGCCTAGCTTCTGGATCAGCTTGAGGTTCGGTGCCGAGCAGATGAATTCAGGCGTGACGGGCGTCAGGACGTGAAGCAGCGCCGTGATCTCGCCCGCGACCTCATCGAGCGGCGCGGCTTCATCAACATGCGTCACGACGCCCGCCCCGAAAATCGCATCGACCGCGTCGCGGAAACCGGGGCTTGGGCGGGCATGCAGGACGATCATGCGTGGACGGCCCCGATCGACCCGGCAAAGGCCGAGAAACCCGCGAACATCGCGTTAGCGCCCATCGCCTCCTCAATCCGCAGCATCTCGTTCCACTTCGCCATGCGTTCGGAGCGGGTGAAGCTACCGACCTTCAGTTGCCCGGCGTTCCAGCCCGTCGCCAGATGCGCGATGGTGACATCCTCGCTCTCGCCCGAGCGCGCCGAGACGATCGCACCCCAACCGCGCGCGACCGCCGCGTCGAGCGCAGCCTTCGCTTCGGTGACGGTGCCCACCTGATTGACCTTAATCAGCGCGGCGTTGCACACGGCAGCATCGCCCGCGCGCTCAACGCGCGTGGCGTTGGTGACGAGCACATCGTCGCCGATGATCTGGACGCGCTCGCCAATCGCCGCAGTCACCGCAGCCATCGTCGTCCAGTCATCCTGCCCCGCCGGATCTTCTACCGACAGGATCGGATAGGCCTTCGTCCACTCGATGATGCGCGCCGCCATCTCTTCACCCGACAATCGGCGGTCGTCGAGTGCAAGATCATAGCCATCGGCGTCGCCCAACTCGTTCGCCGCGATATCCAGGGAGATGAAGACTTCCTCGCCCGCGCGGTGTCCGCTCGCTTCGATCGCCTTGGTCAGCGTATCGAGCGCATCCTCGTTCGACGCGAAATTGGGCCACCAGCCGCCCTCGTCGGCGACGCCCGACAGCGGCCCCTTCGCCTCCATCAACTTACCTGCGGCGCGGTAAACGTCGTCGGTGATCTCGAGCGCGCGTCGGAAGCTCCCCGCCTTCGGGCACATGATCATAAAGTCCTGCACGTCGGTGCGCCGTCCGGCATGTGCGCCGCCGCCGAAAATCTGTATTTCGGGCAGAGGGATGCGCACCTTTCTTCCACCGGCGAGATAGCGCCACAATGGCTCGCGCGCATCGGCGGCTGCGGCGTGCAACACCGCCATCGACACCGCGACCACGGCGTTGGCGCCGAGCCGCGCCTTGTTCGGCGTGTTGTCGAGTGCGCAGAGCGCCGCGTCGACTGCCGTCTGCTCGCGCGCGTCCATGCCGCCAATCGCGCTTGCAATTTCTGATCCGATCCCAGCCACCGCGCGATTGACGCCAAAGCCCCCAAATGCCTCTCCCCCATCGCGCAGGTCGATCGCCTCATGCGCGCCGCGCGAGGCGCCAGCGGGCGCGATGGCGCGGCCGATCGCTCCCGACTCCAGCGTGACCTCGGCCTCGACGGTGGGCCGGCCGCGCGAATCCCATATCTGGCGGCCGGTGACAAAGGCGATACGCGAAGTCATGCAAGAGTCCTTTTCCAATGGGCCACGAGAGCGTCGAGAGGCCGCGGTGCGAGGATCAGCGCGCGCGCCTGATCGCGCACGATGCGCTTGTGTTCGAAGTCCGTCAGATAAGGTGCGGGCGACTTGCCCTCGACCCGGGCGAGCAGCAGCGCGGCGGTGAGCTGTCCCGCGCGAAGCAGCAGTCCATCCGCCTCCTCCCAGCCGACACCTGCCCGATAGGCATCAACGAACATATCGGCCGCCTGCGTCAGCCAATGATCGTCCAACCACACCGCCTTGAGCAGCAAGTGCGTCGTGCAGAAAGCGAGGTCGAACGCCGGATCACCGTAGACGGCGCATTCGGCATCGAGGAACACCGGTCCATTGGCGCTCACGAGAATATTCTTGGGGCTGACGTCGCCGTGCACGAGCGCAATCTTGCGCGACATCAGGTCGTCGGCCAACGCATTCAGCACCGGCGCCAGTTCGACATCCTTCCGCGCGACATGCAGCAGGAAAGGATCGACACGCAGCGCCCGGAACATCTCGTCGTTCGGAAAGGCACTGCGGTCAGCGGCATTATTCGCTGTCGCCGCGTGAATCGCGGCGATGCCCCGCCCTACCGCTGCGGCGAAGTCGATATCGACACGGCCTGCAACCAGCTCGTCCTTCCAAACCGGGCATCCGGGCAGGAAGCGCATCGCAAAGGCATGTCCGGTCGGCAATTCAGCCAGCACCTCAGGCGCGATACGCGGATCGACGCTGCGCGCACGGCGCAGCCAACGCACCTCGCTTTGCCCTCGTTCGACCGGCGCATGCCATTCGGCAGCGACGCGCAGTTGCTCGAGCGGACGCTTGACGACGATCGGGCCCGACGGCGTTTCAACCTTCCACACGTCGCACGAAACGCCGCCGGTCAGCGGTTCGAGGACGACATCGCCCGCGCCGACCAGCCCGGCGGCACGCAATTCTTCCACGATGTCGGCGGCGTCCGTCACGTCACAGCTTCTCCCGGATCCACGCGCCGACAAGATCGGCTGCATTCTGCCGCTCGGCAATCGAATCCTCGAAATAATGTGCGCCGGGGATCAGTTCGATTGTCTTGTCGGTCGAACCGAGGAAGTCGAAAATCTTGCGCGCATCGCTCGGGAAAACGCCGGTGTCGGCGAGCCCCTGCACGACCAGCGCCGGCGTGTCATGCTTCGCGAGGTGCGGCTGCCCCTGACAGGGCGAGGTTTCGAGGCTCCACATGTTGAGCCAGGTCTTGAGCGTATTGGCGCGGCCGATGCTCGGCGTGCGGTTCGCGATCGCGGGGTCGCCGCGATAACACCAGTTCGGCTTGCGGTCCGACGGGTCGATTGCCGGATCGACGCAGCGGATATCACCCCAGCAGCGGAACATCGGAAAGATGCGGTCGGGGATGCCCGCAGCATTGAGCCGCGCCAGTTCCGCCTTGGCCCAGTCGGTGATGCGCTGGTTGCGCGCGCGCTGGCCGGCGCGATATTTCGCGATGAACTCCTCCGAATAGGGCGGGCCGTTGTCGGGATTGAACGGATCGAGCTCGGGATCGGTCAGCGTCGGATCATTCTCGTCGGTCACCGACGCGTCCATCCAGTCGGTGAGCACCTCGGGGCGCCCCTGATGCGCGTTGAAGCTGATATAGAGATCGCCCCTGATAAGCTCTGCCAGCGCATCCCGCCCCACCGAGGGCAACCGGTCGGTCAGCGTCGGCGCGATCGCCTCCGCCTGATAGGCGCCCATCAGCGAGCCGCCGCCCGAATTGCCGAGGATGACAATCTGCTCGACCCCGGCCTCTTCTTTCAGCCACCTCATCCCGACGCCGATATCGAGCACCGCATGTTCGAGCAGGAACTGGTCCTCGAACCCGCGATAACGCGTGTTCCAGCCGAGGAAACCGAAGCCCTGCCGTGCGAAATAGGGGGCGATATAATGTTCGCCGAAATCGACGTTATAATGGGTCGCGATGATTGCGACCTTCGGCCGCTTGCCGCTTTCGGTCCAGTAGATGCCCTGGCACGGATGCCCGCCCGCCTGAATGCGCGGCGCGGTCGGCGACACAAGCCCGACAAATTGCGCGTCCAGTCCCTCGATCCCGTTCGGGTCCATCATCGTCTCTCCTGATTATCGATTATAGTTCAGCGGGTGACTTCGAAGGGCAATTTATAGCCCTCTAGCCCCACACGGATGGCCTTCTTGTCGATCTTGCCCGTTGGCCCGAGCGGGATCTCTTCGACGAAGAGCACGTCGTCGGGCATCCACCAGCGCGCGATCTTGCCGTCGAGATACGCCTTGAGATCGTCGGCGCAGGCATCGCATCCGGCCTTCAACTGGCAAAGCAGGATCGGCCGCTCGTCCCACTTCGGATGCGCGATCCCCACGACGGCGGCATTGGCGACTGCATCATGCCCCATCGCGATATTCTCGATCTCGATCGAACTGATCCACTCTCCGCCTGATTTCACCACATCCTTGGCGCGGTCGGTGATTTGCATATAGCCTTCGGCATCGATCGTGCTGACGTCGCCGGTGTCGAAAAAGCCCTCGTCATCGAGTACGTCGCCCCCCTCGCCGCCATAATAGGCGCCCGCGATCGTGGGCCCCTTGACCATCAGCCGTCCCGGCGTCTTGCCGTCATGCGGCAGGCGGTTGCCGGCATCGTCGACAAGCTTCATTTCCAGCCCGCAGAGCAGGCGGCCTTGCTTCAGCTTATACGCCATCTGCTCAGGCTCGGACTTTGCCGCGACCGACGCGTTCGGAACCGATACAGTTCCCAGAGGCGAGGTTTCGGTCATGCCCCAGCCCTGAATGACATCGACGCCATAATCGTCGCGAAAGGTGCGGATGATCGACTCGGGACAGGCCGATCCGCCGATCGTCACGCGCTGCAACGTCGTGAAGCGCTTTCCGTTTTCCTGCATATATTGCAATAACATCTGCCACACCGTTGGCACGGCGGCCGAATAAGTGACGCCCTCCTCCTCGATCAGATTATAGATGGACTCGCCATCCATCCGCTGTCCCGGCAGCACAAGTTTCGCGCCGACCGCGGGTGCCGAATAGACGACGCCCCATGCATTTGCGTGATACATCGGCACGACGAGCAGCACCGTATCGCGCGCCGACAAAGCGAGTGCATCGCGCTGCAACGTCATCAGCGCGTGAATGTAATTGGAGCGATGCGAGTATAGCACGCCCTTCGGATTGCCCGTCGTGCCGCTGGTATAGCAAAGACCACAGGCGACGTTCTCGTCGAAGTCACCCCAGTTATATTCGACGGAATGGCCGGCGATCCAGTCATCGAACGCGAGTGCCGGAAAGCTGGTCTTCGGCAGCGAGGCGCGATCGCAGAAGAAGATCACCTTCTCAATCGACGGCACTTGCGGCAGCAATTCCTCGACAAGCTCGGCTGTCGCCGGATCGGCGATCAGCAGCCGGTCACCGGCGTGGTTCGCGATATAGGCGATCTGTTCGAGGAAGAGCCGCGGATTGAGCGTGTGGAGCACCGCCCCCATCCCCGCCGCGCCATACCAGGCGGCCAAGTGGCGCGCACCGTTCCACGCCATCGTGGCAACACGATCGCCGCGCTTGATCCCTTCGGCGGCGAGCGCGTTCGACACGCGCTTTGCGTCGGCATGAACGTCGGCGTAACTCGAACGGGTGACGCGCCCCTCGGCGTCGCGCGACACGATCTCGCGCGCACCGTGCCAGTTCGCCGCATGGTCGATGATCCGGTCGACCGTCAGCGGCACATTCTGCATCAACCCGTCCATGCGGCCTCTCTCCCTTCTCGTTATATAGATAGTATGCTAAGTATTTTGCGATTGCAACGCCGCTCTGCCTTGCTTCGACTGGCCTGCTCTTCTAGCGTGGCGCTGTCGGCATTCCGCCGACAAACAGGGGCACAACTTAGCGTCATATGCGCACCAACCAGCTAATTATCGCCCTTTTTCAGCGCTTCTGCTGGCTCGACGAGGGGCTGCAGGCGCGGCTTCACGATCATGGCTGGCCCGACGTCAATCGTCCGCAATCGATGGTGATGACTAATATCGTCAGTGGCATCGTGCGCCCATCGGACATCGCCCGCAACCTCGGCGTGTCGCGGCAGGCGATCCACAGCACGATCAACCAGATGGTGAAGCTGGGCATCGTGCAACTCGAGGTCGACCCCGCCGACCGCCGCCACATGATCGTCTCGCTGACCGATCTCGGCGCGCGGATGCGAAAGGATGCGCAGCGCTCGATGGACGAGCTCACCGCGCAAATCGCCGCCGTTTTGGGACAGGACAAATTCGACGCACTGCTCGCGGCGCTGGAAGCCGACTGGGGCGACAATATCGTCCGTGACGTCGCGGCCCCACGGCGGCGCGGCGTCTAAACCGCCAGCGCCTTCGCGACGGCAACCAGCCGCCCCGCCGTCATCTCGACGAGCGACGCCGGCAACGCCTCCTTCAAACTGCCATCCTCGGCAAACGCCGCGTGCGCGTTCGGCACCACGACCTGCTCCGGGATCACCAGCATCTGGATCGTCGACAATATCTGGCGGAGATGCATCAGCCCGCGCAGCCCGCCAAAGGGACTGATCGACGCCGACATGATCGCTGCTGCCTTGCCGCGATAGGCGGAGAGCGCGACAAGGCTCTCGTCCCCGGTCGGCCGCGACGCCCAGTCGATCGCATTTTTGAGCAGCGGCGAGAGCGAGCCATTATATTCGGGGGAGACGAAGAGCAGCCCGTCCTGCGCGGCGAACAACGCCTTGAGCTTGAGCGCCTCGGGCGGAAATGCACCTGCTTCGAGCGCCGCCGAATAGAGCGGTAGATCGAACGCCGCGAGGTCGACTCGCGTCACCTGGGCGCCCTGGGCTTCGAGGCTGGCCGCGGCGAGTTCGCCCAAGGCGCGATTAAAGGACCCCTCGCGGGTGCTTCCAACGATAATTGCGATGCTGGTCATCCATCCTCCCGGGCAATATGGTTAGTATACTAACCTATTGTCCCGAGCGCCCGGCAAATGCAAGCGGTCAGGCCTTGATGTCGGACAGCACCGCCAGCTTGCGCGTTTCGTCGCCGAGATTGTCGATGACGCGGCGCATCAGCCCCTGCAACACCTCGACCTCCTCGTCGGTCATGCCCTTGGTCGCGATCTCGTGAATCTCGGCATTCATCGGCGCGAGGATCAACTCGAGCTTCTTGGCGTGCGGGGTCAGATGGATGAAGGTCTTGCGCCGGTCGTCGGCCGTCTTCTTCCGCGTGATCAGCCCGGCCTTTTCCAACCCCTTCAGCGCAACGACCGTCGTCGGCTCGCGCATGCCCACGCGTTCGCTGAGTTCACGCTGGGTGATGCCATCCTCGCGCCACAGCTGACGGAGGAACCGCCACTGCCCCGCCGAGACGTCGTGCGTCAGCGTGCGGCGCTCGAGCAACCGCGAAAAGGAGCGGAAGACGACGCGCGCCAGATAACCGATGCTGTTTTCAGGATCGGTATAATATTCGGCGGGATGCCGGTAATCCTGTGGTTTCTTTGACAAATCCTGCTCCCCTGTCGCGGTCCCCGGCGTCGGGCGCCGACCCGCGCGATTGCGAACCTTAGGACGCGAAGATTCGCGCGGCAACTATCTTCATCGCCATCTTGCATCGGTTTGCCCTTCCAACCCCGCGATAATGTTGGACAAGATCGATCGATCCATTTACTTAGAATACTAAGTTAATGGAGGCGGTGTGCAGAAATTTGTTCGGCTGAATGCAGTGGCGGCGCCCCTGCCGCTCGCCAACGTCGACACCGACATGATCATCCCGGCGCAATATATGAAGGCGCTGACGCGAACGGGGCTGGGCAAACACCTATTTCGGGAGTTGCGCTTTGCCGACGACGGCAGCGAGCGCGGCGATTTCATCCTCAACACGCCCGCCTGCCGCAATGCCCGAATCCTCATCGCCGACCGCAATTTCGGTTGCGGCTCGTCGCGCGAGCATGCGGTGTGGGCGCTGGCCGACTTCGGCATCCGCTGCGTTATCGCACCGAGCTTCGGCGATATCTTCGCCGGCAATGCACGCAAGAACGGCCTGCTGCTGATCCGCTTGCCGGACGAAACATGCGCGCGGCTGCGCGATGAGATAGCGCTCGCGCAATATGCGCCGATCGAAGTCGATCTGGAGGCACAACAGATCCGGCTTGCATCAGGCGAAACGATCGATTTCGACATCAATGGTGGCGATCGCCGTATCCTGATGGAGGGACTCGACGACATTGCCCGCACACTGCGCCATGCCGACGCGATCGAGCGGTTCGAAGCGGCGCTCTAGGCCAGCATTTCAGGCGACGCGATGCAGCCTGCAATCGCGCTCGCCGCCGCGAGCGCGGGGCTCATCAGATGGGTGCGTCCGCCGCGGCCCTGGCGATTTTCGAAATTGCGGTTCGAGGTTGCCGCGCAGCGCTCGCCGGGGAGCAGCCGGTCCGCGTTCATGCCGACGCACATCGAGCAGCCGGGCTCACGCCAGTCGAATCCTGCATCGCGCAAAACGCAGTCGATCCCCTCCTCCTCGGCCTGCCGTTTGACCAAGCCCGACCCCGGGACGACCATCGCGCGGACATGCGAAGCCACGCGGCGGTCGCGTACGACCTCCGCAACCACGCGAAGGTCTTCGATCCGGCTATTCGTGCAACTGCCGATAAACACACGGTCGAGCCGGTGCCCCGCTATCCGCGCCCCTGGGACCAATCCCATATAGGCAAGCGCACGCTCAGCAGCTCCCCGTGCGTCGGCGCTTTTCAGCACGACCGGATCGGGAACCCGTCCGTCGACCGCGACGACCTGCGCCGGGTTTGTGCCCCAACTCACCATCGGGCGCACATCGCGCGCGTAGACCCGCACCTCGCGGTCGAATACCGCTTCGTCATCACTCACCAGTTTCCGCCAACGCGCGATCGCAGTGTCCCAATCGGAACCCGTCGGCACCGCCGGGCGGCCCTCCAGATAAGCAAAGGTCGTCGCATCGGGCGCGACCAATCCCGCGCGCGCGCCCATTTCGATGCTGAGGTTGCACAGCGTCATCCGCGCCTCCATCGACAGCCCGCGGACGGCCTCGCCGGCATATTCGACGACATGCCCGCCAGCCCCGTCAACGCCAATCACGCCGAGCAGGTGGAGCGCGAGATCCTTTGCATGGACGTGCGGCGCGAGCACGCCGTCGATCATCACGCGCATATTTCGCGACCGCCGCTGACGGATAGTTTGTGTCGCCAGCACATGCTCGACCTCCGACGTGCCGATCCCGAACGCGAGCGCGCCAAACGCACCATGCGTCGACGTGTGACTGTCGCCGCAGACGATTGTCATTCCCGGCTGCGATCGCCCCTGTTCTGGCCCGACGACATGGACGATCCCGCCGCGCGGATCGCCCATCGGGAAATTCTCGATCCCGAAACGCCGCGTATTATCCACCAGCGCCTCGAGCTGCGCCCGCGCCTCGGAATCGGCGACACCGGCGGCTCCGTTCGCCTGTCCGACGGTCGGCACATTATGATCGGAGAGCGCCAGCGCCCGCTCGGGGCGTCGCACCGCCCTCCCCTCAGCGACCAATCCGGCGAAGGCCTGCGGCGAGGTCACCTCGTGGAGTAGGTGCAGCTCGATATAGAGCAAAGTCTCGCCATCATCTTCGGCGACGGCATGCGCGTCCCAGATTTTGTCATAGAGCGTGCGCGGGCGCCGCATGGTCATCCCGCGCAAAATCCCGTCCTCCACGCAAAAATCTCCGGACTCGATCAACGTTCACCCCGCACGCCCTGCGCTCATAAAATATACTTAGATAGCTAAGTTATTATCGCGAAAAGATGGGCACATCAAGAATTTTCGGGATTTTGCGGCAGCCGATCCTGCTGTTGCGGTGGCTCTGGCACTCGCGACCCCGGTCAAGCTGCGATCGCGCAATAAGGCAATCTTTAGAATTGAAAGGCAAAAGAGCGGCGGGGACCAGGGAGAGCATGCATGTTCAGCGTCCTCGAGTGCGTCGTCTATCAGCACGATCTGCGATTTGTCCTGATTGCCGCACTGGTCTGCATCCTCGGGAACATCAGCCTTTTCGTCGTCCTGAACCGCTCGACGCACTGTGTCGACGCGCGCCGACGCCACTGGCTGGTGGTTGCGGCGGTGGCCGAAGGTGTGGGGGTGTGGGCAACGCATTTTGTCGCGATGCTCGCCTATCGCGGGTCGATGCCGATCCGCTTCGACGTCGGGCTGACCATCCTGTCGGTCGCGATTGCGATCGGCTTTTTCTGGGGCAGCTTTCGATTGCTCGGCAAGGCGCCGAGCGCGGGGCGCTGCGCAATCGCGGCCGCTGGCGCGGCCATCGGCGTTGCAGCGATGCATTTCACCGGCATGGCGTCGATCATCGCGCCAGCCCGCGTAACCTATGACTGGGCGCCGATCCTCGTCTCTCTGCTGCTGTCGGGGCTGTGCTTTTTTGCCGCCTTCCTGGCGTTCGCGAGAACGAAGGGTTGGACGAAGATCGCACTGCCCGCGGGGCTCGCCGTGCTCGCTATCGTCATAATGCATTTCACCGCGATGTCCGCCACGACGCTTGTCCCCGATCCAACGCGCGGCACCGCCCTGGGCACGGGCAGCAGCGGCGACTGGCTCGTTCCGGCAATCGTGATTGCCAATGTCGCGCTGGTCGCGCTGGCGCTCACCGGCTCGCTCGTCGACCGCTGGCTCACCGACGCGCACGGCCTCGCCGATGCGACGCTCGAGGCGCTCGCGATCACCTATGACGGGCGGATCGTCGAGGTGAACGCGCGGCTTTGCGCGCTGCTCGGCGTCAGCAGCGGCGCGATTGTGGGCAGCACGCCATCCGACTGGTTCGTCGCCAGCGACGGCGGTTCGTTCGAGGCGCCCGACGGCCATTCGGCCGAAGCGCGCGTTCGCGGCAGTAACGATGACGATCATATTTTGGAGATCGCGACCCAGACGATCGAATATCGCGGCCGAAGCTGTCAGGTCCTTGCGATCCGCGACCTGTCCGACCGCAAACGTGCTCAGCGGGCGATCGAGCATCTGGCGTCGCACGACGCGCTGACCGACCTGTCGAACCGTGCCCACTTCGGCCGGGCACTCGACGCGGCGATCGGCGCGAAAAAGCCCTTTGCGCTGCTCGCGCTCGACCTCGACCGGTTCAAGGCGGTGAACGACCTATACGGCCATGGCGCGGGCGACCAGATCCTGTGCCGGATCGCCGACATCCTGCGGTCGGTGGTGCGCGCCGACGACGTCATCGCACGCATCGGCGGCGACGAATTCCTCGTGATCCAAACCGGCGTTTCGGACCCGGACGACGCACGCAGGCTTTCGGCGCGCATTCTCGATACGCTGGCGATCGAGATGGACGTCGCGCGCGACCCGATGGCGGTCGGGGTCAGTATCGGCGTCGCGCTCTTTCCGCAGGATGGCAGCAATGCCGAAATACTGCAGCGCAACGCCGACACCGCGCTTTATCGCGCAAAGAATAATGGCAAGGGCAACGCCGCCTTCTTCGATCAGGAAATGGACGAGCTTGCACAGGAACGCCGCGCGCTCGAACATGACCTGCGGCACGCGATTGCCCGCGATCAGCTCTATGTCATGTACCAGCCGCTCGTCGCGACCGCCTTTGCCTCGGTGATCGGTTATGAAGCGCTGCTTCGCTGGAACCATCCCGAACGCGGTGAAATCGCGCCCGACGACTTCATCCCGGTCGCCGAGGAAATCGGCGCGATCGTTCCGATCGGCGAATGGGTGCTCCGCGAAGCCTGCCGCGCGGCGGCGGACTGGCCCAAGAATGTGTCGGTCGCGGTCAATGTATCGACGATCCAGTTCCAGGTGCCGAACCTGCCCGCGGTCGTGCGCGACGCGCTGTCGCAATCGGGGCTCGAGGCACATCGGCTCGAGCTTGAAATCACCGAAACCGCTTTTCTGCGCAACCGGCACAGCGCCTTGAAAGCGCTCCACGAAATCCGCGCGCTCGGTGTCCGGATCGCGATGGACGATTTCGGCACCGGCTATTCGTCGCTGAGCAATCTCAAGGCCTTCCCGTTCGACAAGATCAAGATCGACAAAAGCTTCGTCGCCTCGATTTCGGACGACGAGGCGGCGCGATCGATCGTGCGGGCGATCATCGGGCTCGGCCGGAGCTTTAATATGCCGATCGTCGCCGAGGGGGTCGAAACGCAGGAACAGCGCCAGATGCTCCTCGACGAGGGCTGTCCGCAGGCGCAAGGCTATTATTTCGGCCGTCCCGCCGCCGATCCCTTTCAAGCCGACGCCTGGGCGCTCGCATCGCTTCACGCCGACAAGCGCGACGCCGAAGCATAGCCGCGCCGCCAAAGTCAGCGATAGCCTTCGCGCGGCGAATGAGGCACAACCCGCCCTGATGGCAGGATGCGGGGGATCAATTGGGCCGGTGAGCGACCTTCTGTCCGCCGACAGTCACTGACGCATGGCCGACGCCGACGAAGCCGAAACCCTCGCCGCGGCCATCGCCGGCAATCGCGACGCGTTCGAGGCCCTGCTGCGGCGGCACTATGATCGAATCCACGGCCTCGCGTGGCAGCTCACCGGATCGCGCGCTGACGCCGACGATATCGCGCAGGATGTCTGCTGTATCCTCGCGGAAAAACTCTCCGCCTTTCGCGGCGAGGCCAAATTCACGACCTGGCTGTGCAGCATCGTCTATAATGCCTGCCGCGATTTCCACCGGAGGCGGTCGGCGCTGACGCGCTTCACCGGCCGGCTGAGCGTCATGGTCGGGCTGACGCAGGCACCCGACGGCCGCGACCTTTATGACGCGCTCTGGATCGAAAGCGCGATAGCGCGACTGAAGCCCGATCTTCGCGACACCGCGGTGCTGATTGCCGGACAGCAGCTCACCCACGCCGAGGCTGCACAAATCCTTGGCATTGCCGAGGCAACTGTGTCGTGGCGGATGCGCGAAATTCGGCGACAGCTCGCGACAAATTCGGGAGGCGACGATTGATCGCGGAGCTTCGGGAATTTTTTCAACACGCCGCCAAGGATTTCCCGCGCCGGGGCGTCCCAGGGACATGCGGGCGATTGTGCGCCGCTGTTGCCAGGGAGACATAGCATGTCCCGTTTCTATCTGACGCTTACCGCCGGGCTGTCGATCACGCTCGTCACCGCCTGCTCGCAATCGGACACACCCGACATCGCATCGCCGTCGTCGGAGGCGGCCGCGCCCAAGGCCGAGCGGCTGGAAGATGCTTCGGCGATTGTAGTCACCGGCCGAAAAGTGAGCGCGCCTTCGATGGATAGCGCAATGCCGATCTCGGTGATCAGCTCCGAACATGTCGCATCGGCTCCACCGCCGCCGCAAACCCGGCAGGTTGTTGTAACGGGAACGGCCATCGGCGGACGGCGCCCCGACCCGATGATGCCCTATTATCAGGATGTCGGCCGCGACAAATTCACCTCAACTCAGGAAAATGCGTTCAAGATCGCGCAGAACGACCCCGTGTCGACCTTTTCGATCGATGTCGACACCGCCTCCTATTCCTTCGTTCGCGCATCGCTGAACAATAATGCCCTGCCGCAGCCGGCGGCGGTGCGGACCGAAGAGTTGATCAATTATTTCCCGTACGATTATGCGGCGCCGCGCAGCGCGCAGCAGCCCTTCTCCTCGAATGTCGCAGTCTTTCCCAGCCCGTTCACGGCGGGCCGCAAGCTCGTTCGCATCGGCATCAAGGGCTATGCGATCGAGCACGCGACGCGGCCGCGGGCGAACCTCGTCTTCCTGATCGACACGTCGGGATCGATGAACGCGCCGAACAAGCTGCCGCTCGTCAAGAAATCGCTCGGCCTGTTGCTCGACCAGCTCGATCGTAACGACCGCGTGTCGATCGTGACCTATGCGGGCAGCGCGGGAACCGCGCTCGAGCCGACGTCGGCAAGCGAAAAGGACAAGATTCTCGCGGTGATCGACCAGCTCGGCGCGGGCGGCAGCACCGCGGGCGCCGAAGGCATTCGTCAGGCCTATGCGTTGGCCGGGCGCAATCTCGACCCGAACGGCGTCAACCGCGTCGTCCTCGCCACCGACGGCGATTTCAACGTCGGCATCACCGACCAGAACGAGCTCAAAGGCTATATCGAGCGCGAGCGCGGCAAAGGTATTTTCCTGTCGGTCCTCGGTTTTGGCATGGGCAACTACAACGACGCGTTGATGCAGACGCTCGCGCAGAACGGCAATGGTGCAGCCGCCTATATCGACACGCTCGGCGAAGCGCGCAAAACGCTGGTCGACGAAGCCACCTCGACCCTCTTCCCGATCGCAAAGGACGTAAAAATCCAGGTCGAGTTCAACCCCGCCACCGTCGCCGAATATCGGCTCATCGGCTATGAAACGCGGATGCTCAACCGCGACGACTTCGACAATGACAAGGTCGACGCGGGCGATGTCGGATCGGGGCAGACGGTGACGGCGATTTACGAGATCGTCCCTGTCGGCGGGCCGCGCACGATGGGCGATCTGCGCTACAGCAAGCCTGCCCCACGCATGGCCGCGGCATCGGCGAGCGAATATGGCTTCGTGAAAATCCGCTACAAGCTGCCGAAATCGGACCGTAGCCAGCTCATCTCGACGCCGATTGACCGCCGCGTCGAATTCGCGCGCTTCGCCGACGCGCCGCAGGATGCGCGCTTTGCGACCGGGGTGGCGGCGTTTGCCGAATTGCTCCGGGGCGGCAAATATAGCGGATCGATGACCTATGACGATGTGCTCCAGATCGTCGGCGCCTCGCGCGGCACCGACGATTTCGGCTATCGCATGGAACTGACGCAGATGGTTCGCGCCGCGAAGACGGCCGGATCGATGGCGAAGCTGGAGCGGTAACATGGTGCGGCGGCGTATCCGAACGAGCGCCGCCGCATCCGCTTTGCCGCATCTGCATTTCGATCGCGATGTTCGACCGGCACTCAATTGTGCGTATAAGGCCAGACAATGACCGGCGACGACGATCTCAATGCCCTTCTGCCACAAGCTCCGCCGCCCGCGCCCAAACGGCGCGAGGCGGCAATTGCCGAGGCGCTCGCACGCTTCGACGGGACAAATGTCGCAGAGCGCCGACCAGCACCGGCCGGTACGACGCCATGGTGGAAAGCGCTTCGGGCCCCACAGACCGGGCTGCTCGCGACCGCGGCGCTCGTCGCAGCGATCAGCCTGCCCTTCGCCTGGACGACGCTCAATCCGGGCGCCCCCGTCGCCGACGAGCGGGCTTCGCCTACCCCTCGCGAAGGGTTACAGATCGCTACGCACGACACGGTCGACGTTCCAGCTGCGGCCTCGATGCCAACGCCGCCGCCCGCGGCTGCTCGCGTGGCCCCAAATATCCCTGCTCCCATCTCCTCCGCGCCCCCAGCGTCCGCAGCGCCCGCAGCGCCCGCAGCGCCACCGGCGAAGCGGGTCGAACTGGCGCAGACCGCAACTGCCGCGCCGGCGGCAGTTGCTGCAAAGGCCGAAGAAGCCGCACCCATTGTCGTTCAGGGGCGGGCGGCCCCGCGCCCCATGCTCGAGTCAGCAAGCCCTGTTTCCGTGGTTTCGGCCGATGCTGCGTCCGGGAATGAAGTCGTCGTCACCGGCACGCGTATCTCGAAGCCGCCGCGGCGCGGCGACTGGAACGCCTGCACGGTCAACGACCCAAGCCGGGCGCTGTCCAAATGCAGGAAGCTCGCGAACAAGGGCGCAAAGGACGTCCGGGCGCAGGCTGACGCCCATCTTTCCGAGGGGCTGAAACATGCGTGGGACGGCGATCTGGACGAGGCAATCATCGCGTTCGATCGGGCGATAGCCGTCGCGCCTGACCTTTCGGTCGCCTACCTCAATCGCGGCCTTGCCTATGATCGCCAGGGCGAGAGCACACGCGCAATCGCCGATCTCGACCGCGCGATCCGCCATGCGCCGCAGTCGGCTCGCGCCTATTATAATCGCAGCCTTCTCCTCCGAAAAAATGGCGACACCCGCCGCGCCGACCTCGATGAACGGCGCGCGATCAGCCTCGACAACCGATATCAGGCGGCGCCGCGCCCGGACTAATCAGGCCCGAAGTGCCTGACCCACAAGATCGCCGCTTGTCGCATGATCGTCGGCCGCATCTGCACTGCCAACGGCTCGGCCGCCAATGCGATGATATTCCTGCACAATCTGGGACAGCGCCGATAGCGCCAGCGTCGCAGGATCGCGCGTTGCAGGTATCAAGCCAACCGACGTGTGCAGCTTTTGGCGCAAATCCTCCGGCACCCCGGCAGCTCGCAAGGCGTCGCGCCGGATATCCTGCGTTCGCCGGCTCCCGATCGCCCCGATGTAAAAGCTGGGAAGGCGCAACACTAAAGGCAGTAGCTCTTCCTCCCAGTCGCGATCGTGAAACACCGAGAGGATTGCGGTCCAAGCATCGGTACGCACCGGAGGCAGCAACGTGCGCGCGGTCAGCCGGACTGTGTCGAATCCTTCGGAAGCCAGGCCCCCCAACGCGCGTTCGTCGGGCGATAGCACGGATATATCGGCGCCAAAGCTCGCCGCCAGCCGCGCCAGCGCCGTGAGTTCCTCGCCCTGCCCGATCGCGACGACGCGAAGCGTCGGTGCATAGCAAAGGCGGAAGCCGTCATCGCGCCAGCCCGCCCAATCGCCTCCGGGCGAGGGGTCCAAAAAAACGCCAACGTCCGAGAGCCGCAACACGGCTACCTCGCGGCGATCATGCCGCGACAACAGTTTCGCGATCGCATCCGGGTCGGGGCTGGGGTTGAACAGCAAGTCGATCCCGCCGCCGCACGGCAGCCGGATGTCGAGATAGGGCGATCCCGCGCCGAACCGCACCAGCTTGGCACGCCCGCCGGCGAGCGTGCCGATCGCCTCGGCGACAACCGCCGCCTCGATGCAACCGCCAGAGAAAGAACCGACATATCGGCCGTCTGCGGCGACCGCCATCTGCGCACCGATCGCCCGCGGCGACGATCCTTCGATCCCGGTGAGCGTTACGAGGATTGTGCCGACACCCTCCCGGCTCCGATCGAGGACAAAGCGCAATATGTCGGCCGGCGTGGTTGCTATCATTCGTCGTTTGCTCTGAAAGGGGCGCAAAGAGTAGCGGAAGGAACGAGAGCCATGGTCGAAGCCACGAACATCGCCGCCATCCTTCTCGCCGCGGGCAGGTCGCAGCGGTTCGGCGCCGACAACAAGCTGCTGGTACCGCTCGCGGGCGAACCCCTGGCGCTCCACGCGGCACGGCGGATCGTCGAGCTCGCCCCCGGACGCCGGGTTGCGGTCTGCCCCGACAACCATGGGATGCTCGCGCGGCATCTCACAGCGGAGGGTTTCGAAATTGTCGTCAACGCGCACCCTGAACGCGGCCTGTCGCAATCCTTGTCGCGAGGCATCGCCGACGCCGCGCTGGGCCCGGAGGTCGCGGCGCTAATCTGTCTCGCCGATATGCCCTTCGTCAGCACCGGCCATTTGCGCAATCTGCTGACGCGCTTCGATCCCTCGACCGCGCCGGTTGTCGCAACGACAAATGGTGCCGCGACAATGCCGCCCGCACTGTTTGCCCGCTCCCTGTTCGAAAAACTGCAACGCGGCGAAGGCGACCGCGGCGGCAAGACCCTGTTCGCGGATGCCGCACTCGTCCGTGCCAGCGCCGACGAATTGGTAGATATCGACCGGCCGGGCGACCTGCCCGCCCGCTGATCGCGGCGCGTCGCGATCACGTCATCTCCGGCAATTTGTCGATGAACTTGTCGAGCGTGATCGGATAGTTGCGTACGCGTGCGCCCGTCGCGTTGTACACTGCATTCGCCACCGCCGCCGCGACGCCGCAGATGCCGAGTTCGCCCACGCCCTTCGCCTTCATCGGCGAGGTCGTCGGATCGGTTTCATCGAGGAAGATCACGTCCTGATGAGGGATGTCGGCGTGGACCGGTACCTCATATCCGGCAAGGTCGTGGTTGACGAAGAAACCAAAGCGCTTGTCGACCGCGAGTTCCTCCATCAGGGCGGCGCCCGCACCCATCGTCATCGCGCCGATGACCTGGCTGCGCGCCGCCTTGGGGTTTAGGATGCGCCCCGCGGCGCACACCGCAAGCATCCGCCGAACGCGGATCTCGCCGGTCATTGCATCAACGCCAACTTCGGCGAAATGCGCGCCGAAGGTCGATTGCTGGAACTTCTCGGCCAGGTCGCCATATTCCATCATGTCCTCGGCGACCAATTCGCCGTCCTTGGCGGCATCACCGAGTGCGAAGCTGCGGCGGCCCGCCTTCACCTTGCTGTCGCCAAAGACGGCGGTCGCCGGATCGAGCCCCAGCTTTCGCGCCACCGCGTCGCGCAGCTTGGCGCAAGCCGCATAGACGCCCGCGGTCGAACTGTTCGCGCCCCATTGGCCGCCCGAGCCCGCCGATACGGGGAAGCTTGAATCGCCGAGCTTCACCACAACCCGGTCGATCGGAACGCCCATCATTTCGGCGGCCGTCTGCGCGATGATGGTATAGCTGCCGGTCCCGATGTCGGTCATGTCGGTTTCGATCGTCACGGTCCCCGACGCATCGAGCCGCGCGCGCGCGGCCGACTTTTCGTTGAGATTGTTCCGGAACGCCGCCGCGACGCCCATGCCGACGAGCCAGCGCCCATCGCGCGTCACGCCGGGCTTCGCACGCTTGCTCCAGCCGAACTTGTCGGCGCCGGTTTTCAGGCATTCGTTGAGCCGGCGCTGCGAGAAAGGACGGCTCGGCTTTTCGGGGTCGACCTGTGTGTCGTTGAGGATGCGGAATTCAACCGGATCGATGCCCAACTTTTCGGCCATCTCGTCCATCGCGATTTCAAGCGCCATCAGCCCCGGTGCCTCGCCGGGCGCGCGCATCGCATTGCCTTCGGGCAGGTCGAGGACGGCGAGGCGCATCATCGTCATCCGGTCGGCGCCCGCATACATCAACCGCGTCTGCGCCACCGCGGTTTCAGGCCCCCCACCGGGCAGGTCGCCCGACCAGCTTTCATGGCCGATCGCGGTGATCTTTCCGTCCTTTGTCGCGCCCAGCCGGACACGCTGGATCGTTGCCGGACGATGCGGTGTGTTATTGAACATGAAGGCACGCGGCAGGGCGACCTTAACCGGGCGCTTTGCAGCCTTGGCACCCAATGCGGCAAGGATCGCATCGGCGCGGACAAATAATTTTCCGCCGAACCCGCCGCCAATATAGGGCGAGATCAGCCGGACATTTTCCTTCGCGATCCCGAGCGTCTTGGCGACGTCGCCGACCGACCAGGCGATCATCTGGTTCGAGGTCCAGAGCGTAAGCTTGTCGCCTTCCCAATTCGCGATCGATGCGTGCGGTTCCATCATCGCATGCGCGTGGTCGGGAGTCGTGTAGCGCCCATCGAACTGCACCGGAGCGGCGGCAAATGCGGCGGCGAAATCGCCGACGCTGGTGTCAGGGGCCGTTCCGAAGACGGTCGGCGGTTTTACCGCCGCGTCGAGTGCTCCGGCGAGGTCATAAGTTCCTTTTTCGCGGGCATAGTCGACACGGACGAGCGACGCCGCGGCGCGCGCCTGTTCGAACGTCTCCGCAACGACGATCGCGATCGCTTGATGGTAGTGCTGTATTTCCGGGCCGCCGAGCAGCTTCGCCGTGTTGAAATTGCCCTTGTCGAGCTTTCCGGCATTCGCGGCCGTCACGATCGCGAGCACGCCCGGCGCGGCACGCGCGTCGTCAAGGTTCATCGACGCGATCTTGCCCTTGGCGATCGCCGATCCGACGACATAGCCATAGGCCTGCGACTTGGCGAAATCCTGATGCTCATAGGCATAGGGCGCGGTGCCCGTTGTCTTGAGCGGCCCTTCGATGCGGCTGGTGGGTTTGCCGACGACCTTCAATTGGTCGATCGGATTGGTGGTGGCGGGCGTGTCGAATTTCATGACTCAGCCTTTCGCTTGCGCCAGCACACCGGCGAGCGTGCGCTCGACCAGCGTCAGCTTATAGGCATTTTCATGGGTGGTCTTTGCACCCGCGAGCAGCTTTGCGGTGACCGCTTTCGCGCCCCGCGGCAGGTCGGCTTCGGCCGCCTCGACGCGCCACGGCTTGTAGGCGACGCCGCCGAGCGCAACGCGGCCCGTGCCGTCCTTTTGCACCACCAGCCCGACCGAGATCAGCGCGAAAGCGTAAGACGCCCGGTCGCGGACCTTGTGATAGATATGCGTACCGCCGATCGGCTTCGGCAGCGTTACAGCGGTGATCAGTTCGCCCGGCGCCAGCGCCGTCTCCAGATGCGGGGTCTTGCCCGGCGCGCGATAGAAATCGGCAAGCGCGATCGTCCGCGCCTTCCCACCTGCATCGACCGTCTCGACCGCCGCATCGAGCGCGCGCATCGCCACTGCCATGTCGCTGGGGTGGGTCGCGATACACGCGTCGCTGGTGCCGATGACGGCAAGGGTGCGATTGAAGCCGCCGATCGCGGCGCAACCGCTGCCCGGCTGGCGCTTGTTGCACGGCTGGTTCGTGTCATAGAAATAGGGGCAGCGCGTACGCTGAAGCAGATTGCCCGCCGTCGTCGCCTTGTTGCGCAATTGTCCCGACGCGCCCGCGACGAGTGCGCGCGCGATGAGACCATAATCGCGCCGGATGCGCGCGTCGGAGGCGAGGTCGGTGTTGAGGACCATCGCCCCTATACGCAGCCCGCCTTCGCGCGTCGGCTCGATCTTGTCGAGCGCGAGGCGGCTGACGTCGATCAGATGCCCCGGCGTCTCAATCTCGAGCTTCATCAGGTCGAGCAGGTTGGTGCCGCCCGCAATGTAGCGCGCGCCCTTGGTACGCGCAAAGGCGGCGGTGGCGGCGGCGGGCGTGTCGACGCGCTCATAGGTGAAGCTTTTCATGCCTTCACTCCCGCCACGTCGGTGATAGCCGCAACGATGTTTGCATAGGCACCGCAGCGGCAGATATTGCCGCTCATTCGCTCGCGTATTTCCATGTTGGTGACCTGCGGCGCGGCGGTGAGGTCAGCGGTGACATGACTCGGGATGCCGGCCTTGATCTCGTCGAGCACCGCGACCGCCGAACAGATCTGGCCCGGCGTGCAATAGCCGCATTGAAAGCCGTCGTGGGTCACGAAAGCGTCCTGCATCGCGTGCATCTTGTCGGGCGTCCCGAGGCCTTCGATCGTCGTGATCTTGTCGCCCTCATGCATCACCGCAAGGCTCAAACAGCTGTTGATCCGCCGCCCGTTGACGATGACGGTGCAGGCGCCGCACTGGCCGTGGTCGCAGCCTTTCTTGGTGCCGGTCAGGTGGAGATGTTCGCGCAGCGCGTCGAGCAGCGAGGTGCGCGTATCGAGCTCGAGCTCTTGCGCCTGGCCATTGACATTGAACGCCACTTTGACAGCCGGCGGCGCCACAGCGGCCGGGGTGGCCGCCGTTGCCCCGCCGATGGGAACAAGCGTCACCGTCGCAACCGAGGCCGCGCCGCCAACCAGCACGCCGCGCCGGGACAGCTCATATTCTTCAGGAGTTTGCACCGCGGTCCTCCGTTTCTGTTTCTGTTTGCCGATGGGCGCGGATGCCCACGGGAAAGATCAGGCAGTCGTACCGCACGATTTATAATCGCGTCGGCCCAGAAAATTTCGGATTCGTGCTGAAGGGGTAACATAATAATATGCCGCAGAACAAGCGTCGCACCGGACGATGCGACGCCGGCGGGCCGCCGCTTGCCGAGGTCGTTTGTCCTGCTGGACCTCTCGAAGCGTCAACATCGAAAAAAATAGCCCTGAGCAATATTGCAAATGCGAGTTACTCTCATTAGTGGCGCATCACCACGCGGCCCGACCGCCGACTAAAGGGGAAAAATATGCGCCGTTCCATTCGTTTGCTGATGACCGGATCGGCGCTTCTGTATACCGCGACATTTGCCCAGGCACAGCAAGATGCGCCGCCGACGGCGACCGACGAGGACCCGCGCGATGTCATCGTCGTGACCGGCTATGGCCGGACCGATCAGCCTACCGCCGCAACCGGGCTTCCGCTTTCCCCTCTCGAAACCCCGCAAACGATCAGCGTGATTACGCAGCAGCAGATTCAGGACCAGGGGTTCAATACGATCAACGACGCGCTCGACTTCACCGTCGGCATTTCCAAGAAGGATATCGACCGCGGGCGCAGCGCGATCACCGCGCGCGGCTTCGAGGTGCAGAATTTCCAGCTCGACGGTGCACCGTTCGAAAATGGCAATGTCGGCTTTGGCGAAACCAGCACCGCGCAATATGAGCGCGTCGACCTGGTGCGCGGAGCCGCCGGTCTGATGCAGGGCGCCGGCGACCCGTCGGCGGTCGTCAACCTGATCCGCAAACATGCGACGGCAAGCGAATTGGCCGGCGACATCGGCCTCGAGGCAGGCTCGTGGGACCGCTTCGCCGCAACGCTCGATGTCCAGTCGCCGCTCAACGCCGCGGGCACGGTGCGCGCGCGCGCCGTCGCCCAGGCCTATACGCAGGACAGCTTTGTCGACCTCGAAAAGAAGAAGGGCCTCCTGCTCTATGGCGTCATCGACGCCGATCTGGGCGACCGCACGACGCTGTCCATCGGTGCGAGCTACCAGCGCGACGAGCGAGACGGGATCATGTGGGCGCAATTGCCCTATTGGTATACCGACGGCACGCGCACAGACTGGCCGCGCTCCAAGACCACCGGCGCCGACTGGGGACTTTGGAACACCACCGAGATTTCGGCCTTTGCCACGCTCAAGCACAAACTGGGCGACGACTGGGAAATTCGCGGCGACATCGCCTATCACAAGGGGCTCGAAAATTCGAAGCTGCTGTGGCTCGATGGCCTGCCCGATCGCGTCACCGGCGCCGGCGTGAACAGCTATGGCTATTGGTACAAGGCCGCGCCCGAACAATGGCACGGCAGCGTCCAGGCCAATGGCAGCTTCGCCTTGCTCGGCGGCCAGCACGACCTCGCCTTTGGCGCAATGGCAAGCCGCGTAGACAACGGCTGGACGAACCGCGATCCGATCGCGATCGACCCGATCACCGACTTCAACAGTTTCGACGGTCGGCTCGCCGAGCCCGAATGGGGTGAGCGATATGACATGTCCGGTTTCGGCAATACGACACAGGCGGCGGTCTACGCTTCGACGCGGATCAACCTGATCGGCGGGCTCAAGCTCATCGGCGGCGGGCGCGTCAGCTATTACAAGCGCGAAGAGCATGAAAGCCTGTACAGTTCGCCCTACAGCCTGTCGTACAAGGGGCAGATCACGCCCTATGTCGGGCTGGTCTACAACCTCACGGACAATCTGTCCGCCTATGCAAGCTACACCAATATCTTCAAGCCGCAGGGCGATCTGCGCGACCGGAACAACAAGCTGATCGATCCGCTCGAGGGCACCAATTATGAAGCCGGCCTGAAAGCGCTGCTGCTCGACGGCCAGTTGCTGGCGACGGCCTCGATCTATCGCATCGAACAGGACAATCTGGCGGTGGCAGACGGCCTGATCCCCGGCACCCCCATTCAGGCCTATCGCGGCATGAAGGGAACGGTCGCCAAGGGATATGAACTGGAAATCGTCGGCAAGATCACCCCGCAATGGGACGTCAGCGCCGGCTGGAGCGATTATAGCGCAAAGGACGCAGAGGGTGCACATGTGCTCGCGCATCAGCCGCGCCGCGTGTTCAACTTTGCGACCCGGTACGACTTTACCGGAACGCTCGACGGCCTCAGCCTCGGGGGCGCGGTGAAATGGGAAAGCCGTCCGCCGGTGACAGCCGTCAATCCGGGGTCGAACGTCGAGGAGCGGATCGGCCAGCCCGCTTATGCCATCGCCAATATCATGGCGCGCTATGACCTGACCGAGGCATTGTCGTTACAGGCCAATATCGACAATCTTTTCGATAAACGCTTTTTCAGCGGCAACGTCTGGTTCCCCGGCTTCGTATATGGCGAGCCGCGAAACGCGCGGGTGACGCTGAAATACAACTTCTGACGAAATAGCAGAAACATGTCCGCAGCTCCGCTTTTCTCCGGTGGCGGGTGCGGGGCGATTGCGGACATGAAATGAGGGCGCTAGCCACGAGCGCATGACATCGGTCCGTTCACGCCCGTTGGCGCTCGTCGCTGCCCTTCAGTCGCTTGGCATTGCCGCATCGCTGATGGCGTGGGCACCCTCGCACGCGGCCGAACAGGTGCTGTACACCAATGCGTCGGTCATCGACGGCACGGGCGGTCCCTCACGCGGCGGGCAGGATATTCTGATCGACGGCGAACGGATCGTCGCGATCGGCGCGCATGACACGCTGGCAGAGCGCGCCGGAACCGCGCGCCGGGTCGACCTGACCGGACGCTTCGTGATCCCGGGACTTATCGACAGCCACGTCCATCTCGCCACTCCGCCGAACCGCGCCCGCGCCGAAGCGATCCTGCGCCGAAACCTTTATGGTGGGGTCACCGCCGTGCGCGACATGGCGGACGACTTGCGCGCGGTCGGCGAGCTTTCGCGTGCGTCCTTGGTCGGCGAGATTCCCGCGCCCGACATTTATTACGCGGCACTGATGGCGGGGCCGTCCTTTTTCGAGGATCCGCGCGTCCTCGCGGTCAGCCGGGGTTTCACGCCGGGCACCGCGCCGTGGATGCAGGCGATCGACAAGAAGACCGACCTGCGTGCCGCAATCACACTCGCACGCGGCACGTCGGCGAGCGCGATCAAGATCTACGCCAACCTGCCAGCAGAGCGCGTCGCGGCGATCACCGCCGAGGCACACCGGCAGAAGATGATGATCTGGGCGCACAGTGCAGTCTTCCCTGCCCGCCCCGCCGAGGTGATCGCGGCGGGCGTCGATTCGGTCAGCCATGTCTGTTATCTCGGCTATGAAGCGCAGCCCGACATGCTCGCCGCCTATCAGGATCGCACCCCGGTCGACGAGGCCCGCCTCGCGCCGACCGGAGACGATCCGGTCGTCGGTCGCCTCTTCGCCGCGATGCGGAAGCACGGTACGGTCCTCGACGCGACTGGCAGCCTGTTCGTCAAGTTCGAGGCCGCGCGCAAGGCCGACCCCAAGGCCAAACCATTGCGCTGCACCGGCGCCCAGACGATCCGCCTCACGCAGCAGGCGTGGCGCGCCGGCCTGCCCATTTCGACAGGCACCGACTTCACCAATCCAGCCGACGACGCGTGGCCCGAGGTTCACGCCGAACTGCGTTATCTGGCGCATGACGTCGGCATGCCGCCGCTCGCGGTCATCCATTCGGCGACGCTCGTCGGCGCGCGCGCGGCAGGGCAGGACAAGGAAATGGGATCGATCGAGCCCGGCAAGCTGGCGAATTTCGTCGTGCTGGCGGCGGACCCGCTCGTCGACATCGACAATATTGAAAGGATCGAGATGACGGTGAAGCGCGGCCGCGAATATCGCCGCGCCGACTATATCGCGCCGACGGCGAAGGAGCTTGGCAATGACGATTGAACGCCGCGCGATGCTTGCGGGTGCAGCGGGACTGGCTGCGACATCTCTCCTGCCTGCTGCCGCACATGCCGCGGTGCCCGACGGTGGCAAATGGGTTATCGTCAATGCGCTGGGCGGCCTCGCCGATCCCAATGTGCGCGATGCCCCCGATCCCTTTTCGCCGCGCGTGCTGGCTGAGGCGCATGCGTCGGGCATCACCGCGATCAACTGCACCCTCGGCTATGTCGCGGGGCCGGCCGAGCCGTTCGAAAAGAGCGTCGCCGACGTCGCCGAAATGGACATGCTGCTGCGCCGCTATCCACGCGACCTGCTCAAGATATTGAGCGCCGCCGACATCCGCCGCGCCAAGGCCGAAAGGAAGATCGGCATCATCTATGGCTTTCAGAACGGCGCGATGATGGGCAAGGACGCCGCCCGCGTCGACATCTTCGCCAACATGGGCGTGCGCATTTTCCAGCTCACCTATAATCCGGCGAACCAGCTTGGCGACGGATCGATGGCGCCCGGCAATCGCGGCCTCACGCCGTTCGGCCGCGAAGTGATCGAGCGGCTTAACGCACAAAAGATGATCGTCGACCTCTCGCACAGCGGCGAACAGACCTGCCTGGACGCCGCGCGCGCTTCGAAGGCGCCGATCTCGATCAACCACACCGGTTGCCGCGCCGTCACCGATCTCCCCCGCAACAAGACCGACGCGGAACTGCGGCTTGTCGCCGAAAAGGGCGGCTTTATCGGCATCTATTTCATGCCCTTCCTCAACATTTCGGGCCACGCCCGCGCCGAGGATGTCGTGGCGCATATCGACCATGCGGTGAATATTTGCGGCGAGGATCATGTCGGGATCGGCACCGACGGTACGGTGGGCCAGATCGACGATCTTCAGGCGTATGAAGCGGTGCTTGCCAAGGAAATCGCCGAGCGCCGCGCCGCGGGGATCAGCGCTTCAGGGGAGCGTCCCGATACTTATCCCTTCGTCGTCGATCTGCGCGGGCCTGACCAGTTCCGAAAACTGATCGGGCTGCTCGCCGCGCGAGGCTATTCGAGCCGCCGGATCGAAAAGATCATGGGGCTCAATTTCCTGGGCCACGCCGAAAGCGTCTGGGGTGGCTGATCCGATCCTTTTCATCAACGCGGAAGAGGTCCGACAGCGGCTCGACCACGAAATTTGTATCGGGCTGATGCGCGACGCGATGATTGCGCTTGCCGGAGGACGGAGCCGGCAATTGCTGCGTGGAATCATCGACCTTGGCGAGGGCGATCTGTTCGGTGTCATGCCCGGCGCGCTCGACGGCGCGGGCTTTGGTGCGAAGATCATCAGCGTCTTCCCCACAGCAGCCGCGCATGGCAGCTCGCATCAGGGCGTCATCATCCTGTTCGATCGCGCCAGCGGGGCGCCGGTGTGCGTGATCGACGCCAGCGAAGTCACCGCGATCCGCACCGCCGCCGCCTCGGCAGCGGCGACCGACGCGCTCGCCCGCCCCGAGGCGAGCCGCGTTGCGATCATGGGAACGGGCGAGCAGGCATGGCACCATGTCGCCGCCATCCGCCACGTGCGGTCGCTCGCCGAAGTACGGATTTGGGGCCGCGCGCCCGAAAAGGCGAAGGGGCTCGCCGACTGGATCACGCGCGACTTTGGCCTTCCCGCGCGAGTGGCCGCTTCGGTCGCCCAGGCGGCGGAGGGCGCCGATATCATCTGCACGCTGACCGGCGCTGCCGAGCCATTCCTGCGCAACGCGCAAGTCGCGGACGGGACACATATCAACGCCGTCGGATCGAGCCGCGCTGGGCCGTCCGAGATCGACGAGGCGCTGGTTGCGCGCGCGCGTTTCGTGCCCGATCATCGAGAAGGCGTCCTGGCGCAGGGCGCCGAATATCTGCGCGCGCGCAACGCCGGGCTCGTCACCGAAGCGCATGTCCTGCCCGAGATCGGGCATGTCTTTTCAGATTCCGCACCGGGCCGCCTGACGGCATTGGACGTCACCATCTATAAATCGCTCGGCTCGATCGTGCAGGATCTGGCCTGCGCCGCGTGGCTTTGGAAGACGTATTCCAGCTGAGAAGTTCACGTAAGACCGCCACCTAAGAGGCTGCAACTCCGCGCTCGATGCGATAAGGAAAATCATGTTTATCGAACCGACTCGCCGCAGCCCTTTGGGCGTTGCGATCATGACGGTCACGAACCCGCTCGCGGCGCGCCCGTGACTGCGAAGCCGGCATAGCGCGTCATGGCGGACTATGTCTTCAAGCCGCATGAACGGCCGACGCTTCCGGGGTCGCCCGCCAACCCCGATCATCCGACCTCGCGCATGGTGCGCCACTTCCTGATCGGCTGCTTGATCGGGATCACCGGCGGGCTTGGCAACGCGCTCGTCACGGTCAACCTCAACTTCGCGCAGGGGACGCTGGGGCTCAACAGCGACGAAGCGGCCTGGCTGACCGCCGCCTATTTCATGACCAACGTCACGGCGAACCTGCTGCTCGTCAAATATCGCCAGCAGTTCGGGCTGCAGCCGTTCATCCGCTACACGCTCGTCGCCTATGCGGTGACGACGCTGATGCATCTGTTCATCCACGATTTCTGGACGTCGGTCGCGGTGCGCGCGATGAGCGGGATCGCAGCGAGCGGCCTTTCGACCCTCACCATCCTCTATTTCTTCCAGGCGCTCCCGGCATCGAAGCGGCTTGCCGCGGTGATGATCGGCATCTGTATCCCGCAGATCGCGACTCCGCTTGCGCGCGTGCTGTCGCCGGGGCTGCTGATCTGGGGCGACTGGCACAATCTATACTGGTTCGAATTCGGTATGGCGCTGGCGACGCTCGCTGCGGTGATGGCGCAGCCGCTACCGCCGAGCGAGCGCGAGAAAGTGTTCGAACCGCTAGATTTCCTGACCTTCGGATTGCTCGCGCCGGGACTGTGGCTGCTGGTCGCCGTCCTCTCGCAGGGGCGAATCCAGTGGTGGACCGAGCAGCCGTGGATCGGCTGGTCCATGGCCGCGAGTGTCGCGCTGATCGCCGCCGCCATCCTTGTCGAGCATCATCGCAAGAATCCGCTCATCAACACGCGCTGGCTCGGCACCCGCGAAATGATGCGGCTGATCGCGGTCGCGGCATCGGTCCGTATCCTGCTGTCCGAACAGGCGTTCGGTTCGGTCGGTTTCCTCAACGCCGTCGGGCTGATCAATGACCAGTTGGTCACGCTGAACCTGATCGTCGTCTTCGCTTCGATCGCCGGTCTGGCAACCGCGGTTTTGACCTTCCGCCCAGACAATCTGACGCGGCCGATCATCATCGCGGTCATCTTGATCGTGATCGGATCCTTCATGGATGCAAATTCGACCAACCTCACCCGTCCCGGCCATTTCTACCTCAGCCAGGCGCTGATCGGTTTCGCTTCGCTGCTGTTCCTGGCGCAGGCAATGGTGATCGGCATCGCGCGGACCCTGCTTGCCGGCGGCAAGAATTTCATCAGCTTTGTCGTGTTGTTCAGCATGAGCCAGAGCATCGGCGGGCTCGCGGGCGGCACCCTGCTCGGAACCTTCCAGACGGTTCGCGAAAAATATCACTCGCACGAACTGGTCCAGAATATCGTCGCCAGCGATCCGCTCGTCGCGGCGCGGCTCGGTGCCGGCAGCCGCGTCGTGGCCGGGACGGTCGGCGATCCGGTGCTGCGCAGCGCGGAGGGCGCCGCATTGCTCCGCCAGCAAGTTACACGCGAGGCCAATATCCTTGCGTATAATGACGTATTCCTGCTGGTGGGGGTACTCGCGATCCTGACGACGATATGGGGCTTCATGATTAGCCGAGGTATCCGGCGGCGAAACGAGCCATCACCGGTGATATTATTGGTACAGCGCCTGCAAGCGCAGGCACAGGCGCAGGCTAAACAGGGGCAATGACATGAGCGACGAGCCAAAGGCGAACACGCCGAAACCCGAACCCGCAACGGCAGCCCCGCCGCCCGAAGCCGCGCCACCGGCCGATCCGCAGGTCGACGCTCAGCCGTCGGCGTGGCGCCCCCCGGACAAGACCCGCACGACCGTGATCGTCATCATCGTCGCCGCGGTCGTGGCGGTGCTCGCGATCCTCTATGCGTGGGACCTGCCGCCCTTTGCCGGCAGGGCGGAACGGACCGATAACGCCTATGTCCGCGGGCGTGTGACGATCATCAGCCCGCAGGTCAGCGGCTATGTCACCAGCGTCCCGGTGCAGGATTTTGCCGAGGTCAGGGCCGGGCAAGTGCTCGCGACGATCGACGACCGCATTTATCGCGCCCGCGTCGCACAGGCCGAGGCGAACGTCGCGGCGCAGCAAGCCGCGCTCGCCAATTCGGCGCAGGCGCAGCGGTCGCGCGAGGTCGCCACCGACAGCCAGAACGCCGGCATCGCCAACGCGCAGGCGCAGCTGACGCGCGCCGAGGCCGACATGCGCCGCGCGCGTACGCTCGCCGCCGACGGCTCGATCTCGACCCGCGAGCTCGACCAGACCCGTGCCGCGCTGCTCGCGGCGCAGGCGTCGTTGCAGCAGGCGCGTGCAAGCCGGTCGATCGGGACGCAGGACGTCCGCACCGTCGTCGTCGCGCGCGCCGGCCTTGAAGCCGCGGTCGCTTCGGCGAAGGCGCAGCTCCGCCTTGCGCAGATCGACCTCGACAACACGATCATCCGCGCGCCCGCCGACGGCCAATTGTCCGAAGTCGGCGTACGTCTGGGCGCCTATGTCACTGCTGGCACCCAATTGCTATCGGTCGTCCCACACAATGTATGGGTCATCGCGAACTTCAAGGAAGCGCAAACGGGGACGATGGCGATCGGCCAGCGGGCGCGGTTCAGTGTCGATGCGCTGGGCGGTACCGAGCTGACCGGACGGATCGAGAATCTGTCGCCGGCGGCAGGGTCCGAATTCGCCGTGCTGAAGGCCGACAATGCCACGGGCAATTTTGTGAAGGTGGCGCAGCGCATCGCGGTACGGATTGCGATCGACAAGGGACAGCCGGCGGCGAAACGGCTGCGGCCCGGCATGTCGGTCGAGGTTCGTATCGACACGAGCGGCGGATCGCGCCGGTGAGGCTATCGCACCTTCTGCCGGCGCCTTTGCTGGCTGCGGCGCTTGCGGCTTGCGCCGGGCCCAATGTTGCGACGACGACAGTGGCGCCCGTCACGCCGCCGCTCGCTTGGCGCATCGACCCGGGGCCCGCCGCGGCGCTGCAGAGCGAATGGTGGCGGTCGTTCGGCGATCCGACCCTCGCGGAGCTGGTGGACACGGCGCTCGCGAACAACAGCGATATCGGTGTCGCTGCGGCGCGCGTCCGCGAAGCGCGCGCCAATGTCGCGCTCGCGCGGGCGCAAACGCTGCCGACAATCGACGCGACGCTTGGCGGCGGCCGGTCGCGATCGGTTAACGCCTTCGGCCAGCCCGTCGAGCAGAATTTCGCGCAGCCTCAACTTCAGGTCGCCTATGAGGTCGATCTGTTCGGCCGCCTCGCCGACCAGCAATTGGCCGCGCGCGATCTATATCTTGCGAGCGAGGCCGCGCACGACACGATCCAACTGTCGATCGCTGCGGCGGTAGCGGGCAATTATGTGGTTCTGCGCAGCCTCGACGCGCGATTGGAGGTTGCGCGCGAAACCGTGCGCGCGCGATCGGAATCGCGCCGCATCGCGAAGTCGCGGGTCGGGTCGGGCTATTCCCCCAAACTCGAACTCGAACAGGCGCAGGCCGAATATGACGCGACGGCACAGATCGTGCCGCAAATCGAACTCGCCATTGCCCGCACCGAAGACGCGCTGAGTCTGCTGGTCGGCGATACGCCGCGCGCCATCGAGCGCGGCGAGCCGCTTGACAGGCTCACAGCGCCGCTGGTTCCCGACGGCCTCCCGTCCGAGTTGCTGCGCCGCCGGCCCGACGTGGCGCAGGCCGAATATCAGCTTGCGGCGTCCGACAAGAATCTCTCCGCTGCGCGCAAGCGCTTCCTGCCGCAGGTGCGCCTTACCTCGGCCGCCGGCGCGGCCTTTTCGACGCTACTCGGCGACCCGATTACAATCTGGTCGGTGGGCGGCAGCATCCTTGCGCCGATCTTTCAGGGCGGACGGCTTGCAGCGCAGGCCGAGGCCGCGGGCGCGCAGCGCGATCAGGCTGCCTTCGCCTATCGCCGCACCGCGCTCACCGCATTCCGCGAGGTCGAGGATGCGCTGGCAGCTGTCCGTCTAATCGATGCCCAGATCGCCTTCGCCCAGTCGCAGCGCAATGCGCTGGCCGAGGGCCTCCGCCTCGCGACCAATCGCTACCGCGAAGGCTATTCGCCTTATCTCGAACAGCTTGATGCCCAGCGCGGCCTGCTGGGCTCCGAGCTGTCGCTGATCCAACTCCGCGCCGACGCACTCTCGGCGCGCATCCAGCTCTTCCAGGCGATGGGTGGCGGCTGGACGATGTGCGAGATTCCGGAAACATCCTGCGCGACGGCACCCCAAGTCGTCGATCCGTCATAAGACGAAGGCCGCTAGCAAGCCTCTCTAAAGCGATCGCGCTCTCGGCCCGCCGTAGCGGCGCGGCTGCTGCGGCAATGGTTGGTGATGGCTGCAATTTGAAACATGGTTTAAATGTCCTGATTCATGAGGTTATCGGGCCAATCCCGCATCCCTAAGGCAGTATATTTTCTATAATTGAAAATCATGTCTCGATTGGGGTTGATTTTTCAAAAAATTCCGACTTTATAAAAAATCGCAAACCGGAGGACCAGATGAGCCTCGCGGTAAAACATAAGCGAGCATCGGACAGCCGACCGGCCATCCACAGGCGAAGGGGATAATTATGAAATTCGTTCAATCCGGCTTGTATGCGGGCACCGCGCTGTCGATACTGGTCAGCATGAACCCGGCCTATGCGCAGTCGGTCGACGCCGGCGCCGAGGTCGTTTCGGATGAAGAGATCGTGGTCAGCGGCTCGCGCATTCAGCGCGAGGGTTTCGACGCCCCGACACCGACCACCGTGATCGGCGAGGCCGAACTGGCGCTCGGCAACCGCCCCAGCATCGCGCAGGTCCTGAACGACACCCCCCAGTTCCGCCCCACGTCGAGCCCGACGACGACGACCGGCAACACCGCCAGCGGCGTGTCGACCGCCGACATGCGCGGCCTCGGCGCGGTCCGCACGCTCACGCTGCTCAACGGGCATCGTTTCTCGGGTGCGGCCGACCTCAACACCGTGCCGCAAAGCCTCGTCAAGCGGATCGACGTCGTCACCGGCGGCGCTTCGGCGGCCTGGGGCTCGGGCGCCGTCGCGGGCGTGGTCAATATCATTCTCGACGATGATTTCACCGGTTGGCGCATGGGCGCCCAGGCCGGCGTGTCGTCACGCGGCGATGGCGCACGCTATGGCGCCGACATTGCCTGGGGCACCGATTTCGCGGACGGGCGCGGCCATTTCATGGTCGCCGCCGACTATATGAACGAACGCGGCATCCTCGACCGCAAGAGCCGCCCCAAGCTGGAATCGGGCGTGTTCCTGCGCCCCGACGGCCGGCTCGAACTCGTCAAAGACCCCAATTTGACGCAGCTTTACAACGGCGGCTCGATCCTCGGCCTGACCGGGGCGCCGTATAATCTCGTCTTCAATCCCGATGGCAATATCGGCCCGTTCCCGCTCGGCAGCGTGACGCAAGGCGTGACGACCGTCGGTGGCGGTGGCCAGAATATCTATGATTATGTAGCGGTGAGCACGCCGTACGAACGCATCAATGGCTTCGCCCGCGCCGATTTCGAGGTGACCGACTCGCTGAAGGTCTGGGCCAATTTCAGCTATCACCGAATGACGGGCAATTACGCTTTCTTCCCCGAAACCCCGACCGCCGTGATCATGCCCGACAACGCCTTCCTGACGGCGGCGAACCGCGCCGCGCTCGCCGCCGCCGGCGTCACCGGTCCGTTCATCCTTGGCCGCATGCTCGACGATGTCGGCCCCGACAAGATGCTGACCTTCAAGTATAACCGCCGCAACCTCGAGGGCGCGATCGGCCTCGACGGGACGTTCGGCGACGGTTGGAGCTATAAATTCTATTATGATCACGGCGAGGTTCGGATCAATCAGGGGCTGAACAACCAGCGGATCAAGACGCGCTTCAACAACGGCGTCGATGCGGTGCTGGTGAGCAATACGCCGACGTGCCGGATCAACGCCGACGCGTCGACCGCCAACGACGATCCCAATTGCGTGCCGATCAACCTGTTCGGCAACGGCAATATCTCGGCGGCGGCGGCAGAGTGGGCGTTCGGCGGATCGCAGCTGATTTCAACCACCAAGCTTGATACGGTGGGCGCGAGCCTGTCGGGCCAGCCCTTCTCTACTTGGGCGGGGCCCGTCGACATCGCGATCGGCACCGACGCACGCTGGGAAAAGCAGATCACCAACTATGTCGATCCGCTGTCGCTGGCGAACGCGCTGGGTACGCTCAACTCGTCGGCGACCAACGGCAGCTTCAACGTCAAGGAAGCCTTTGCCGAAGTGAACGTGCCGCTGCTCGACATCTCCGACGCGGTGAAGCTCGAGATCAACGGCGCCGCGCGCTATTCGGATTACAGCACCAGCGGCGGCATCTGGTCGTGGAAGACCGGCGGAACGCTGCGCGTCGTCAATGACCTGCTGCTCCGCGCCGTCTATTCGCGCGACATTCGCTCACCCAGCATCACCGAATATTTCCTTACCCGGTCGACGAACATCGGCAATGTCATCGATCCGTTCCCGAACGCCAGCGGCGCGGTCAACACGCCGCAGGCCAATGTCGTGGTCTACGGCGGCGGCAACCGCAACCTGACCCCCGAAATCTCGCACACGCTGACGCTCGGCGGCTCCTATTCGCCAAGCTACATCCCGGGCGTCCGCCTGTCGGTCGACTATTATGAGATCGACATCGACAATGTGATCACGACGGTGACCGCACAGGATCTGCTGCGCCAATGCTATGCGGCGAACCCGGCCGACCGGACGTGCGGCGGCGTCATCACCCGCCTGCCAAACGGCAGCATCGAGTCGATGACGAACACCTTCCGCAACCTCGCCAACTATAACACCGCGGGGCTCGACATCGAGGCGTCGTACCGGACGAGCCTCGGCGACGGCACCCTCTCCTTCCGCGCGCTGGCCAATCATGTCTTCCACCTGAGGATCAACGGGACCGACGTGGCGGGCGTCGTCGGCGGCGAAACCGCCTTCTCGACCCCGAAATGGCGCGGTTCGGGAACGATCGCGTTCGACAATGACAGCTTCGGCGCGAACCTGCGCGTGCGCTATGTCGACGGCGGCCTCTACAACACGCAGCTCGGCCCGACGCAGCAGCCGATCGTGAACAACCGCAACGGCAGCCGCACCTATGTCGATCTGGGGCTGCAGTTCAAGACGGGGCCGTTCACGCTGTTCAGCAACGTCAACAATCTGTTCGACCGCAAACCACCGTTCACCCCCTATATCACCCCGAACTACGACGTCATCGGGCGCTATGTTTCAGGGGGCGTGAAGCTGAACTTCTAAGCCTTTATAACAGCTAGTCCCGGTGGGCGGCGGTATCGACGATATCGCCGCCTATTTTTTGCGCTGAATTGGGCCGGAAGGCTGCTTTGGGGTGGTGACCGCCATTGCTGGTCAGGGATCTGGGTCGGCGCAAAGGCCGCGTGATATGCCAAAGTTCAGTAAAGTTCAGCCTTGTGCCCCCCCGATTTGGACCTCATCGCGGCTGGACGCACGCGGCCTTGGTCACACGGCAATCCGGGTAGCGATCGCTTTTATCCACCAAATGAAAGCGCCGGATGAAGGCTGACACAGCGGGATAATGTAGGAAAGGCCTATTTAGAGGCGATGTCTGCTTTAGGTGGGAAGCGGACACTCCCCATTTCGTCATCCCCGCGAAAGCGGGGACCCAGAGCGTCCGTCGGCTGGCCTGGCCCCTGGGTTCCCGCTTTCGCGGGAATGACGAAGTAAGTGGAGCGGGAAGTCCCCTACCGGTCGTTTTCAGTCCTTCGTCATCCCGGACTTGATCCGGGATCTAATGCGACGTTGAAATCATGGGACCCCGGGTCAAGCCCGGGGTGACGATGATTGATAAGGCGGTTGCCGGCCGTTCCGGTTCTTCCATATGCGGCGTCAGTAATTCACCGTCATCGCGAGCAGGCCGAAGGTCCACGCGACATACAGCGGCATGATCGTCGCGAAGAGCAGCAGCAGCGCCCAGAGCGTGCGGAACCAGCCGCGCTTTTCTTGGGCAACGAGGCGGAGGTTCCACGCCGCGAGCAGCGTGCCGCCGACAAGGACGATCAGGCCCGCGATCTGGAGGAACCACAGCCACGGGTCGTAGGATGGCAGCGCCTTCAATTTCGACATGCTGATCACCCACGCGGCGACGAGTGCGAGCACCAGCCCCGAAGCCATGCGCACGCCGCGATAGACACGCAGCGAACGGCGTTCGAGCGTCAGGGGCGCCTTGTAATGACGGCGGATCAGCGCCGAGGCCGGCCACTGAAGCAGGGTGAGAAGCAGCATGCCGAGGCTGACGTACATCGCGGGCATGATCCACGCCGCCGACTTGGGCGCCGGCGCACGGTCGAACACCATGAAGGGCGAAATGCCGTCGATGCTCCAGCGCACGACCTTGCCGTCCACGACCTGCGCCGCGAGCCGCCCGTGGCCGTCGGCATTGTGCCAGACGAAGGGCGCGGTCTCGACCCATTTGGCGGGCTTTCCGTTGAGGTCGCGCGCAGCGGGGACGATGAGTTCGCCCTTGGGACCGACGCTGATCTTCACCTGTCCGAGCAGCGACGCGATCGCGTAGAAATTGGTCTCCGCGCGGCGGCTGTTCAGCCAGTTTCCGGCAAGCATCCGTGCATGTTCGGCCGAGGTTTTTGCGTCGACGCGCGTTGCAGGCATTTCGTTGCCCGGCAGATAACGATCGGCGAAATCCTCGAACAGCGCACGGCGCACCGGGCCGACCGAGGCCTGCTCGCCCGTCGCGTTGAACGACATATAGATGCCGACATTCTCGTTCGTGAACAGGTGCAGCGCGGTGTGGAACAGCTGCGTGTCGCCCAGATGCGCGATCACCTGCCGCCCGTTGATGTTGGTTTCGAAAAAGCCGAGTTCCATCCGGTTGAGTGGCGGCAGGATCGTCAACGGCGTGTCGTGCATCATCCGCGCGGTTTCGGGCTTCATCAGCCCCGCGCCCTGATTGAGGTGCGCGATCATGAATTTCGCCATGTCGGCGCCAGTTGAGGAGAGGCCGCCTGCGGGCGACGGACCGACGATTTCGAACTTCGACGGCCCAGCCGAAAGCTGGCGATAGCCCGTCGCCATCCACGGCGCGAACGCCCCCGGCAGCGGTTGGCGGAAGGTCGACTGCGCCATGCCGAGCGGCTGGAAGATGCGCTGCTCGACATAATCGTCGAACGACATTTTCGTCACGCGCTCGACGATATAGCCCGCGAGCGCGGTGCCATAGTTCGAATAGGAGGGCGTCGTTCCGGGCGTATAGATACGGTTCGGAATCCCGCCCTTCACCAGATCGCCAAGCGGGATCTGGAATTTCTTGTCCTCGAACATGGTGAGCTTGCCATGCTCCTCGAACCCTGCGGTGTGCGTCATGAGCTGGCGCATCGTCGCAGGCTTGCCGTCCTTCGGCGGAATCCTGAAATCGAGGTAGGTGTTGACGTCGGCGTCGAGGTCGATCTTGCCCGCCTCGACCTGCTGCATCACCGCGGTCCAGGTGAACAGCTTCGACACCGATCCGGGGCGAAACAGGGTACGCGCGGGGTCGACGGGGGTGCGCTTGGCGGCGTCGGCATAGCCGAAGCCGCGCTGCGTCAGCACCTGTCCGTCCTTGACCACGACGATCACCGCCCCGGCAAGGTCGCCGCGCTTGAGCGCGAACGGCACGAAGCCGTCGAGCCAGCTATCAACATCCTGTTTGGTCAGCGTCGCCGATGGCGCGAGCGGGGCCGCAACAGGCGGAGCTACCTTTTGTGCTTCGGCCGCCGGCTTGGGCGCGATCGCGGGCGCCAGCGGCGTCGCCGGCTTCGACGCCGCCGTGCCAAGCATCAGGGCGAGCGGCAGCAGCGCGAACAGCTTACGCGAGCGCATCGTCATTCTCCCGCCGCCCGTACCACGACGCCGCGCGCCATGACGAAACCCATGGTTTCGAGCGTGCGTACGTCGGTCAGTGGGTCGCCTTTCACGGCGACGATATCGGCCGACTTGCCGGCGGCGAGCGTGCCGATTTCGGTTTCCAGCCCGGCATGCGTTGCCGCCCACACGGTCGCGGATTTGATCGTCTCGAGCGGTGTCAGGCCGGCCTTCACCATCAGCGCGAATTCGCGGGCATTCTCGCCATGCTTCGATACCGCGCTGTCGGTCCCGAATGCGATGCGCACCCCGCCCTCATGCGCGCGGCGCAGCGCGTCGACCATCAGCGGGCCAACCGTGCGCGCCTTGGCGCGAACCGGCGCGGGCATCCAGTCGGCGGTTTCGGCCTGCCGCGCGACGGTGTCGCCGGCGAGTAGGGTGGGCACCAGATAGCTGCCCTTCGCCTTGAACAGCCGGATCGATTCCGCGTCCAGATATGTCCCATGCTCGACCGAATCGACGCCGGCGCGCAGCGCGGCGTTGACCCCGTCGGTTCCGTGCGCGTGCGCGGCGACCTTGCGGCCGAGGCGATGCGCGGTATCGACGATCGCGGTCAGTTCGGCATCGCTCATCTGCTGGCCGAGCCCCGCCGCGGTGTTCGACATCACGCCGCCGGTCGAGGCGGTCTTGATGACGTCGGCGCCCTGCTGCACCGCCAGCCGGACCGCGCGCGCGCAATCGTCGGCGCCCGAGCAGAGCGTCGGCGAACGGAACAGGTCGATGATTTCCTGACGATAGCCGTGGACGTCGCCGTGCCCGCCATGCGCTGCGACCCCGCCCGCGGCGATGATCCGTGGCCCGATAACCTTGCCCGTCGCGGTCGCATCGCGCAGCGCGTTGATCGCCTGCGGATCGGAGCCGAGGTCGACCACCGTTGTGAACCCCGCGCGTACGGTGCGCTTGGCAAAGACGACGCCGTCGAACGCCTGATCGACGGTCGATTTGGTCACCGCGTCGAGGCGGCTTGTCGGGCTCGATTCAAAGGTCAGGTGGACGTGGCTGTCGATGAGGCCCGGCATGACGAACTGGTCGCGAAGATCGACGACTTTGCCCTCGCCAACGAAACCATCGCGGATCGCGGCGACCTTGCCGCCTTCGACGACGATCGTCTTGTTCGTTTCGACCCGGCCGCTCGCAGGGTCGGCAAGCAGGCGGCCGGCGTGGATATAGGTCGTCGTCGATTCTTGCGCCGCAAGCGGCTGGGTCAGCGCGACCAATGCGAACCCAGCGAATATCGTCTTTTTCATCATGCCTCTCCCTGTCCCGTTATCGCTATCAGCCGAGGTCACGGCCCCAGATCGCCTCGCCGCACCATGCGTTGCCATCGACATATTCGATCGAAGGCTTGCGATCGTCCGCAAGGAAGATCGGGCCGTCGAGATCGACGATGTCGCAGAGCTGTCCGACGATGAACGACGGCGCCATCGCGAGGCTGGAGCCGACCATATTGCCGACCATGACGCCAAGCCCGAGCTCGCGGGCACGCTTCGCAATCGCCAGCCCCTCGGTGAGGCCGCCGCATTTATCGAGCTTGATGTTCACGACGTCGAAGCGGCCGACGAGGCCCTCGACATCGGCCAGCGTCAGTGCGCTTTCATCCGCCGCAATCGGGATCGGGCATTGATAGCCGGTGAGGTCGGCCTCGCGCCCACGCGCGAGCGGCTGTTCGAGCAGCTTGACGTCGGCGCCGACCAGCGCCGCGACGAGCGCGTCGAGATCGCCGATCGCAAAGCCCTGATTGGCGTCGACCCCGATCCAGCATTCGGGCCGCGCCGCGCGCACCGCCTGCACGCGGGCGATATCGACATCGAGGTCGCCGGTGAGCTTGAGCTTGAGCGCGCGCGCCTGCGCATAGTGGCGCGCGCCTTCAGCCATCACCTCGGGATCGTCGGCGCCGAGCGTGAAGGTCGTGCGGAGCGGGCGCGGTTCGGCGAGGCCGGCAAGCTCCCAGACGGGCACGCCGCTGCGCCGGGCTTCCAGTTCCCAGAGCGCGCAATCGAGAGCGTTGCGCGCGCCGCCCGCGGGGAGCAGCGCCTGTAGCTGCTCGCGCGTGATCCCGGCCTCGACCGCGCCGCGCACGCCTTCGATCGCGGCCGTCATCGCGGGCACATCGTCTCCGAGATAATAGACCCCCGACGCCTCGCCGCGCCCGCTGTGCGTGCCATCGGACAGCGTGACGAGCACGACGGGCGTGTCGGTGAAGACATGCCCCGAGATGCGGAACGGCTTGGCGAGCGGGAGCGATTCAATCGCGAGGTCGAGCGAGAGAGGGGTTAGCGTCGTCATCGAATCTATCCTTCGGTTGTTCAGGAAGCAGGCACAGCGGGCGCGAGCGCCGCTGCGATCTGCGAGAGACATTTGTTCCAGTCGAAAGCCTGCCCCTCGGGCGTCCAGCCGAGGCGGACGATCACCGCGTCCTGCGACGGGATCGCCGCAACAATCTGGAAACTATGCCCGCGCGCCATGATGGTGTCGACGGGGAGGTCGGGGTAGAGCTTGCGGCGTTCGCCGTCGGGCTCGGGCTGGTTCAGCCAGAGCTGCGCGCCATAGACGGGTCGCGGCGCCGCGCTGGTCGGCGCAACCGCAAATTCCATCCATTGCTTCGAGAGCAATTGCTTGCCGCCAACCTTGCCTTTGTTGAGCAGGAGCAACCCGTAGCGCGCCCAGTCGCGCGCGGTGGCATAGGCGTAGGAGCTGCCGACCGGTACCCCGGCTTCGTCGGGTTCGATCAGCGTGCTCGTCATGCCAGTAGGCTCGAACAACCGCTTTTGCGCAAAGCGCGTCATGCCTTCGAGCGTCCCGCCGGTTGCCTGAAACACGATGCGCGACAAGATGTTGCTCGTCCCCGACGAATAGCTCCAGTTCGTGCCGGGCGCATCCTTCAGCGGCAATGCGGCTGCCATAGCGCCCATGTCGGCCGCCTCGAACAGCATCTTGATCGAGTCATTGCCGGGAACATAGCTTTCGCTGAAGGTCAGGCCGCTCGACATGGTGAGCAACTGGCGCAGCGTGATCTTCGCGCGCGGATCGCCCTCGCCCTTCCACTCGGGAACCGGCGCGGGTTCGTCGAGCTTGAGCTTGCCGTCGTCGACCAGAATACCGACCAGCGTCCCCATGATGCTCTTCGACGCCGACCAGCCGAGCAGTTCGGTATTGCGGTCGAAGCCGGGGGCATAGCGTTCGGCGACAATCGCCCCGCCCTGCACGACGACAATCGCGCGCGTGTCGGGATAGCCGCCCTTATTCTGTTCGTCGAAGGCGGCGCTGACCGCCTTGTCGAGCGCCGCGCGGTCGAGCCTGGCTTCGGCGGCGGCCTGAAGCTTGGGCACCGGCGCATCGCCGATGGGCCAAGGCTTTGCGGCGTTGCCGCGCGTCGGCTTCAGCTTCGCCACCTGAGCATCGAGCGCGGCGGTCGAAACATCGCCGGTCAGCAGCGTGCAACCGGCGACCGGGCGGAACAGCGCGGTGCGCGTCGCCGCGCCGGGCGCCGATGCGGTAACCGTGCGCGCCTTGCGGTCGACCGCCAGCGTCACCGCCGTCATGAACGGCGCAAAGGCGTGGACATCGTCGCGCAGCACATCGGCCTCGGCGCGCTCAGCGACGAAAATGCTGGCGCAGGCGATCTGCGCCGACACTGCGGTGCCCAAGTCTTCGGGTTTCGCAATCGGCGGGGCGGCGGCGAGGGCCGACGCCGAGCCTGCAATCGCGAGAACAAGGCTGACAACAGGCCGCACCATATCCTCAGACGCCGCAGCTATGGCGCAACACCGCGCCCGCCTTGGCGCCCGTATGCTTGCCGTTCGCGATCGTGACCACGCCGTTGACGATCACCGTTTCGATCCCCGTCGGCGACGCGGTGGGCTTTTCCCAGCTTGCGACATCGTCGAGCTTGTCGAGATCGAACACGACGATATCGGCGCGCATCCCGTCGCGGATCAGCCCGCGGTCGGTGAGGCCCATGCGCTGTGCCGGCCAGCCGGTCATCTTGCGTACCGCATCCTCGAGCGACAGTATCGGACGGCGCTTCACATATTCGGCGATGATGCGCGGGAAGGTGCCATAGGCGCGCGGGTGCGGCAGGCCGAGCGCGTCCATCTCGCCCAGCTTCTCCGACGCCGCCGCATCGCTGCCGATGCTGACCCAGGGCTGCTTGATCGCGGTCTCGATGTCCTGCTCGCTCATCATGAAATAGAGCGCGACCGAGCGGTTCGGCAGGCCTTCGAGCAAGATATCCCACGCGACATCGGCGGGATCGCGGTTCAGCGCCTTGCCGATCTCGGCGAGGCTCTTGCCGTGGTACGGCTTGTATTTTTCGCTGAACCCGTTGGCGAGCCGGACATTGGCGAAGCCGCCCGATGCGTGGACGAGGTTCGACCAGCCGGGCATCGAGCCCGCGGCGACCTCCTTCTTCATGCGCTCGCGCACCTTGGGATCGCGCAGCCGCTCGACCCCCTTCTGGACGCCGTCGGCCCACACCCAGCTCGGCGCGATGATCTCGAGCCCCGTGCCGCCCGCGGTATAAGGATAAAGATCAGCGGCGACATCGACGCCGCGCGCGCGCGCCGCGTTGATCGTCGCCACCGCCTGCGGCATCAGCTTGCCCCAGCCGGGGGCATAAGCGGCTTTGAGGTGGAAGATCTCGACCTTGACCCCGCCCTTCTCGCCGATCTCGATCGCTTCCTCGATCGCCTTGACGAGGCCCTCGCTCTCGTCGCGCATGTGGGTGGCGTAAAAGCCGTCGCATTGCGCCGCGACCTTCGCCAGCGTCACGAGGTCCGACGTCGTCTGGAAGCTGCTCGGCGGATAGATGAGTGCGCTGGTGATGCCGAACGCGCCATTGTCCATCGCGATCTTGACCTCGCGGCCCATCGCCTCGAGCTGCGCCGGGGTTGGCGATCCCGCACCATCGCCCATCACCTTCACGCGCGCCTGCGTCGCCGAATAATATGTGCCATAGTTGACCGAGATGCCCTGTTTTTCGAGCTGGCTGAAATGCGCAGGAATCTCGGCCGCCTCGGCGGGCGGGCCGCCTTCGCCGGCGATGACGGTGGTCACGCCCATCATGAGCTTGTTCTCGGCCGCGCCATTCTTGACCAGCACGCGCCCCGACTGATCCATCATGTCGATGAAGCCCGGCGAGACGTAGCGGCCCGTCGCGTCGATTTCTCTGGTGCCGCGCCCGGCAACGCGGCCGATCCGCACGACGCGGCCGTCCTTGACCGCAACGTCGGCGCTGACCCACGGGCTGCCTGCGCCGTCAAGCACGTGGCCGCCACGGATCACGATGTCATATTCGGGCGCCGGGGTGTTCGCGGCAAGCAGCAGCGGCAGCATCGACATCGCACCCAAGAGGATCTTACGCTTCATCATTCTTCTCCCTGTCGGCGGCCCCACGACCCGCGATCTTCGTCCTTCGTTACCGGGTGGTCCCCTTATCGGCGCCTATCTGGTCGGCGCGCACATCGCTCACAACCTCGCGGACTGCGGCGATCACCAGATCGGGCCGGTCGATCTGGATATAATGGCCCGCGTCGGGCACGACCTGCTGGCGGCCGCGCGTCGAAAGTGCCGCCTGTTCGGCGTTGAGCGCCTTCCATTCCTGTTTGAAGCGCACGCCGTCCGACGCCTTCAGCGACAATCCATTCAACTCCTCGGGCTTGAGCGGCGCCATCGCGGTCAGCACGATCACCGGCCGGTTTCCGAAACTCTGGACCGCGCGCGCGTCGTCCATCGTCTGGTCGAAGCCGTCGAGTTCGGACGTCGCGCCATGCACCGACTTGCTGGCATAGGCCGCCATCCGTGCTGCCGCGTCCTTCGGCAATTTCCCCTGCCCGGCATTCGCCATCGCGAGGCGCACGATGCCCGTCCACGACAGCGCCGTGGCGGTGTGCATGATCCATCCCGCCTGGCGCGGATGCGCATCGACCTTCACGGCTTTCCCAAGCCGCGCGACCTGGTCGGGATGCGATGCGTCGACCATCACCAACCCCGCGACCTGCTCGCCATATTTCCCGACATAGGTGCGCGTGTAGGGCCCGCCGATCGAATGGCCGACGAGCACCAGCGGACCGGTGACCCCCGCGCCCTTCAGCAGCGCATGGAGATCGTCGGCGACGGCTGATGCACGCTGCGGCGTATCCTTTGCGTCGCTCCACATGATGCCGGCGCGGTCATAGGCACAGGCGCGCGTGAAGCCGGCAATCTCGTCATGGACCAGCGTCCAGTCGATCGTCCCGCCTGTACCAAGGCCGGATTCGAAGACCACGGTCGGCGATCCGGCGCCGCGGCAGTCGATGTGCATCTTGCGCCCGCCGACGTCGACCATCTGCCCGCGCGGAGGATAGTTCGCCGCAGCATTCTTGCGGCCGAGTGCTTCATAGATCGCGCCCACCACGACGAGCAGGATCAACAGCAGAAGCAGCCCCAGCAACATACGCTTCACCCAGCGCCGGACCCGCGCCCAGCCGTTTGTTTTCGTCATTTCAGACTCCCCTCGACGGCAGGTTCAAGCGCTCGCGTCTCTCCGCGAACCAGCCGGACCAATCCGACCGTCAAAAGCGGCACGACATAGACGGCGAGGAACACCCACGAGAGGAATCGATAGCCGCTGGCGATCAGCGTCACGAGGCCGAAACGGTCGGCAAGGAACATGCATCCGATCAGCAGCGCCGCGGCGATCCCGGCGCGGGCTCGCTTGCCGAGCGGCGCCCCGCCGCGCGCCCGGCGCGCCGCATCGACGCGCTCGTTGATCGCGTGCACCGAGCCCGCCCCGCTTTCGAGCAGAGCTGCAAAGATCATGAACCGGAAGAGCAGGTGGAACAGCGGCATTTCGAGTTGCCGCAGCATGAAGTCCGACGGCAGCGTTTGGCTCATGATGCCGGGATAGAAAGCGATCATCGCGGCGAAGAAGAGGATCGCGGGCGCCATCGCGAGCGGCCCCGCAATCAGGCCGGCGGTCACGGCATCGCGCTGGCTGGTCAGATGACGGATCACCGGCAGGATCACCACCGCGCCGATGACGTTGTAACCCGTATAGGTGAGCCCCCCGAGGATCCAGCCGTCGGACGGCGCGGGAATGGCGAACCGCGCGGCAATCTGGTCACCGAAGCTGCTCAGCGCGAAGACCATGAACAGCGCGTAGACGCCGTAGAGCAGGAAGGAGACATATTTGAACAGGCCCTCGACCGAGCAATTGCCGAAGGTCACGAACAGCGCAATCGAGGCGGCGAGGAATGCGGTTCCCGCGAGCGGCGGCCAGCCGAAGATCGACGCGCCAATCTCGCCCGCCGCGGCGCCGAACACCGCGAGCACGAGCGTCACGAGGAGGACGTAGCCGACCTCGAACAATATCCAGGCGCGGCCCAGAAGCCCTTCGAAAAAGCTGCGATAATCGAACGCGCCCATCGCGCGGGCGAGCGAGAAGGTCACCGCGCAGATGATGCTCCACAGCATCATTGCCAGCAGCATCGCGGCCAATCCGCCCCACGGCCCACTCGGCAGGAAAAATTCCGCGAGCTCGCGTCCGGTGGCGTAACCGCCACCGATCACGACGGCCTTGAAGGCGAAACCCGGCAACAGGAAGCGCTGGAACCAGGAGGATGCTGCCGGGGCGGCGGCTGCGCTCATGCGAGACAGCTATCCACGAGACGGGCGAAGGCTTCGCCGCCGCGGATCGGGTCGGCAACCGGGAGGCCGAGCCTTTCGCTTTCGGCCGCCATCAGGGCAATGGCCTCTTCCTCGCCCAGATGCGCGGTGTTGAAGGACACGCCTGCACAACGGATCGCCGGATTGGTCCGGCTACCCAGCCGCAGGTTGAGATCGATAGTTTCCTCGATGCTCGGCAAGCTGTAGCCGGGAGATCCAAGTATTTCTTCGCGACCGGGTTCATGGCACACGACGATCACGTCGGGCTGGCTCCCGTGAAGCAGGCCGAGCGATACCGCGGCATAGGCGGGATGGAACAGCGAGCCCTGCCCTTCCACGACATCCCAGTGATCGTCGGCCGCGTCGGGGCTGACCGTCTCCGCCGCGCCCGCCTCGAAATCCGAGACCACCGCGTCCATCGGCACGCCGCCGCCGGCGATCATGATTCCCGTCTGCCCCGTCGCGCGGAAATCGGCGTCGACGCCGCGCGCGGCGAAGGCACGCGCGAGCGCAAGCGCCGTATATTTCTTGCCGAGCGCGCAATCGGTTCCGACGGTGAGCAGGCGCTTGCCGCTCCGCTTGCGCCCCGTGCCGACCGGCAGGCCAACAGGCGGATGGCGCACGTCGATTAACTGGCGACCGAGGCCCTCGGCCCGCTCAGCGAGTTCGGGCATATCGGCGAGCCGCATATGCATGCCGCTGACGATATCGAGCCCCGCTTCGAGCGCTTCGAAGAGCGCCGGCATCCAGCTTTCGGGAATCACGCCGCCGCTGTTCGCGACGCCGATGAGCAGCGAGCGCGCGCCGCGCGCCTCTGCTTCGGCAGGTGCGAGTTGCTCCAGCCCAGCGCTGACCGTCGCACCCGGCAGCGCATATTCGCCGACGCATTTCTCGGGCGCCCAGTCGCGAAGACCGAACGCGGTCTTCGCATAACCGCGGATCGTCGTGTCGCCGAGGAACAGCAAATAGGGCTGCGGAAGCTGCAAGGCGCCGCCAGCGACATCGAGGGAAGTTTGAATGTTCACGTCTCTCACCAAATTCGGAAGCGCGGCTGAATCGGCCTTTTTCACGGCATCGATCCTGCAATCACTCCTGTTGACCTGTTTGGGACATTATTTTCAAATTTTGATAAAAGCAATATGATTGGAGAAGTTTTCTTTGCCGGCAGGCGGGGCGGCTATGCCGAGCGCCCCGCCCTGCCCCGTCAGAAGCGGGTCCCGAAGCCGATCAAGTGGAAGCCCGCGCCGATCCACAGGAGGACCACGGCGCTGGCGAGCAAGACGATGCTCCAGAATTTAGCGAAGCGGCCGCGTTTGCCGGTCCAGACGTGCCGGATATTCCAGATCGCGCCCACCAGCAGGCCGAGGAATATGATCGGCGTCGCGATCTGCAGCGTCACCAGCGCCCAGTCGAGCTCGCCGCTGAGCGACGAGAAATCGCTGACCAGCGTCGACACGAACAGGATCCACGCGAGCATCACCCCGACGGCGAGCGCCGCAAAGCCGCGCGTTAATCGGTAACTTCTGAGCGCGGCGGGCGCGAGGTCTGCTTTCGCGCCGTACCGGCGACGGACAAGCGCCGCTACGGGCCAGGCGATCGCGGTGAGCAGCAGCGCGCCGAGACTGGCGAGCATCGCCGGCGTGAGCCAAGCGGTCGACAGATACCAGGGCACGCGGTCGAAAGCGATATAGGGTGACGCCGAATCGACGCTGAAACGCACGACGCGGCCATTTTCGACCTTCGCGGCGAGGCGCAACTTGCCATCGGCTTCGCGCCACACGAAAGGCGCGATCTCCACCCATTTGCGCGGCTGGCCGCCGATGCCCGGCGCGGCGTTCACCCGTATGCCGCCGTCACTATCGAGGGAGACTTTCGTCTGCCCGGCGAGTTCCATCGCCTTCAGAAAGCTCGTTTCGAGCCGCCGGGTCTTGTTGTACGTTCCCACCATCATGCGCGCATGCTCGCGCGCGCTTGCTGCATCGACGCGGCCGTCGCGCTGAACAAACGGGAAATAACGGTCGGCAAACGCCTCGAACAGATAGGCGCGGATCGGGCCGGAGACATTCTGCGTGCCCGCGGCGTTCATCGACATATAGATGCCGACTTTCTCCTCGGGGAATATCCAGAGCTGGCTGTGGAAATTGAGGCTGTCGCCGGCGTGCGACAGCGCTTTGCGGCCGTTGATATTCTGCTCGTAGAATCCCAGCGCCATCCCGTTGAGCGGCGGGACCAAGCGCAAGATGGTGTCGTGCATCTGCGTCGCGGTTGCCGGTTTCAGGAGCGGCCCACCCCTGTCGAGATGCGCGATCATGAAGCGCGCCATGTCGGCGCCCGACGCGGTCATCGCGCCCGACGGCGCAAGGCTGCTGAGTTCGAACGGCCCCGGCTTGCCCGATCCCGACATATAGCCGCTCGCCATCAGGGGCTGCAGCCGTGCCGGGAGCGGCTGGCGGAAGGTCGATCGCGTCATGCCTGCGGGCGTGAAGATGTAGCGTTCAACATAATCGTTGTACGGAAGCCCCGAGACGCGCTCGACGATGTAGCCCGCGAGCGAGGTGCCGTAGTTCGAATAGGCTGGCGTCGTACCCGGCGCGTAGATGCGGTATGGCACCTGGCGCTTCAGCGCGTCGCCGAGCGAGGGGATCTTTTTCGGATCATAGCTGTTGAGCCCGCGCTGCACCTCGTCGAAGCCGCCCGTGTGCGTCATCAGATTGCGCATCGTCACCGGCTTGCCGGCAAAGGGCGGAATCCTGAAATCGAGATAGGCGTTGATGTCCTTGTCGAGATCAATCTTGCCCTGCTGGACGAGCTGCATCACTGCCGTCCAGGTGATCAGCTTCGACACCGAGGCCTGCCGGAAAAGTGTGGTTTCGGGATCGACGGGCCGCCGCGTGCCGACATCGGCATAACCGAAGCCGCGCTGCGTCAACACCTTGCCGTCCTTGACCACCACCACGACCGCACCCGCAGCGTCGCCGCGCTTCAACGCATAGGGCATATAACCGTCGAGCCAGGCATCGACGTCGCTTTTGGTCATCACGGGGGCGGACAACGGGCTTGGGCCGCGCGCGTCCAGCGACTTGGCCGCCGTTTGCGCGGCGGACGGCGTCATCGATGGCGCCATGACCCCGACCAGCATCGCCGCAGCCAGCATTGCGCAAGACCGTATAAACCGCATTCGCCCTCCCCTTTCGACGTAGCCATTTGCCGGCCTTATCGGTGAAATTTCACTTTTTGAAATATTTTCAATTTTTGACATAGGCATCCGGAACAGAAATTTGTCAATGGCGGACGCGGCAAGGCGGCCGCGGCGCGACGCCGCGGGCAAATTTCAGAACGGCGGATTTTTCCGAAGCGGCGGCGAGAGCCGATTACCGGGCGAGCGGCGCCAGGATTATTCAGCTTCGACCGGATGAAGCGCCGACTTCAGATCGGCGTCGCTTGCCGAGCAGACCGACAGGATACGGCACGGCCCGTCGCCCACCGCGACATAGCCATGCCCCATCGACGCGTCGAAATAGGCCGAATCGCCTGTTTTCAGGCGCGACGGTGCGTACATATCGGTGTGAAATTCGCATTCGCCTTCGAGCACAAGGACATATTCCTCGCCCGAATGGCGCATCAGATCGCCGAAATCGTCAATCGAGCGCACCTTGATGTCGATAATCATCGGATTGAGCGTCTTGTTGAGCAGATCCGCCGACGGATAGGTGTAATTATAGGTCGCGGTCTTGATCGAAGGCCCCTCGCCGGCGGGTGTGATGCTGCGCCGGCCGGTGGCGGCATGCGTGGCAGCCGGGACCGAGGTCGCCGCCGCGAACAGCTGCGTGATGTCGATGTCGAGCCCCTGGCTGAGCCGCAGAAGCTTTTCATAATTCAGCGACATCTTGCCGGTTTCAATCTTTGACAAAGTCGAAACCGGAATGCCGGTGCGTTCGCTCACCTCGGCAAGCGTCCATCCCTTTTCAATCCGCAACTCCCTCAGGAATATCCCGGGATTGCCATCGACGGCGGTCCGCCGATCGCTTCCGGTGGGACTGGGTTGGCGCGTTGCCGGCATTTGCGTCCTTTCGCTCGTTTTTCTTATCTAGCACATATTTGCGCATTTATCGTATCGATCAAGCCGAACGGGATAATCTGTGCGAACAATCGGCAAAGAAAATTTGCGTATCGGATAGGACCAAGATGATTGCATACAGCGCTGCACGCCGCCACTGATGCGCCGATTCGCTGGGATGACAGGATGACCAACAAGCTATCCATTCGCATTTCTCCGGAGTTTACGAGCTTCGTCGGCCGCGGGCCCTGTGACGCGGCCTTCCTGCCGCCCGACGCGCTCATCTTCGGCTTTGGCGATATTGGTGAGCCTGCCGTCTCGATGCTTCTTCCCGGCGATATTGCCGGCCTCGCCGATGACCATCTGGTCGTGCTCGCGATCAGCCGCTCCGCGTGCGACCGCCTGTTTTCGCGCCGCCCCAAATCGGATGGACGCTGGTATCTCCCCGCCAATCTTCGCGGTCTCGGCCGCGCAGTGGTCGCCGTCGAGGGCAACAGCGAAGTCGATGACATGCTCCGCAGCGCGCGCAGCCAGGAACTGCTGTGCCAACTTTTCGCAGAACTCACTGCCGACCGCATGGTCGAGGTGGGTGGCAGCACGTCGCTGAGCGAACTCGACATCACGCGCGTCGCGGCGGCGCACCAACTGGTCAACGAGAAGTGGCAGGAAAAGCTGACCGTCGGCAGTGTCGCCCGCCGCTGCGGCCTCAGCAAAGCCAAGCTGACGCGGGGCTTTCGCGAGCTTTACCAGTGCAGCGTTGCCGAGGCGGTTAGCGAGCGGCGCCTGCAACGCGCGCGCCAGCTGCTGGCGCAAAGCGACCTTCCGATATCGAGCATCGGCTATAATTGCGGCTATATGAGCAACGCGAGCTTTACGCGGGCCTTTGCGCGCCGTTTCGGCATGGCCCCGACCAAGATGCGCGGCCGCGAGGCCACGGCCTGAACGCGCCGACGCGAGGAGGCATCCCCCGAAGGAGGGGTGGCACGATGCCGCCCGTTCCAGCATGATCCGGGCTCCATATTTATCGAGGTGAGCCGCCATGCGTTACGCAAGACTTCCGATCGAGGTCGAATCCCCCGAAGAGTTCGGGTACGGAAATATCCGCAACAATCTGGCCGAAAGCTCGATTTCGGACCGCAAACTGTCCGATCTCGGGCTGACCGTGCCCGACCTCACCCTGCTCTATACCGAGCATCGCGGCAGCACCTCCTTGCGTGCGCTGATCGCGCGCGACGGTGCCGGCCTGACCGCCGACGATGTGCTCGTCACGACCGGCGCAGCGGGGGCCTTGTTCATCATCGCGACCGCGCTGCTTTCGCCCGGCGACCATATCGTCGTCGTGCGGCCCAACTACGGGCTCAACCTCGAAACCCCGCGCGCCATCGGGTGCGAGATCAGCTATATCGACCTGACGTTCGATACCGGCTTTCGGACCGACGTCGATCAGGTCGCCGCCGCGGTAACGCCGAAGACCAAGGTCATCAGTATCACGCACCCGCATAACCCGAGCGGCATATTGTCCGACGAGGCGGAACTGCGCCGCCTCGCACAGATCGCGGCCGATGCCGGCGCCTATCTGGTGGTCGACGAAACCTATCGCGAGCTGTGCTTCGGCACGCTGACCCCGCTTGCCGCGACGCTCGGCAGCCATGTCATCAGCGTGTCGTCGCTGTCGAAGGCCTATGGCATTCCCGGCACGCGCATGGGCTGGCTGATCGTCCAGAACCCCGAACTGCACGAGATTTTCCTCGCGGCGAAGGAGCAGATCGCAATTTGCGGCAGCGTCGTCGACGAATGGATCGCCGAGCAACTGCTGTCGCAAAAGGACAAGGTGCTCGCCGAAACACTCGCCGAGATGGGCCAGCGCCGCGCGCGGGTGATCGAATGGATGGCGGGCGAGGATATGCTCGAATGGAACGAGCCGTCGGGCGGTGTCGTGGGCTTCGTGCGGATGCGCGGCGAACCCGCGGGCGGAACGACAGCCTTCTACGAGCGACTGCTGAACGAGCATGGCACCTATGTCGCACCGGGCCATTGGTTCGATCTGCCCGACACATATTTCCGCCTCGGCTATGGTTGGCCGACGCGCGACGAAATGGAAGCGGGCCTTGTCGCCATATCGGCAGCGCTGCGCGGCTGATATAGCGAACTTGAAAAGGGCGGCCTATCCAGTCCGGATCGGCCGCCCTTTTTTGTTTGCGCGCCTCAGGCGGCGAGGCGATCCCACACCGTCTTGGCGATCGCGATGTCCTGGACCGCGACGCCGGTGAGGTCGGCGACGACAATCTCGTCGTCCGCGAAGGCGACCGGATTTTCGAGCAGCGCGCCGAGTTCGATCAACGAGTCCGGGGCGATCAGCCCGGCGCGGATCGGCCAGCCCGCCTCGCCGTGATGCGCGCATTGCACCGCCGAATCGACGATCAGCCGCGCCTTTGCAGTCAGCGCGGTTTCCAGTTCCTGTTTGCCCGGCGTGTCGGCACCAACCGCGACGATCCGCGTCCCCGGCGGCACCAGATCGGCGGTCAGCACCGGCGCGGTCGACGGTGTCGTAGTGACGATCAGGTCGGCGCGGGCGCACAACGCAGCCAGATCGACGGCTTCGCCGCCCAGTTCGTCGGCGAGTGCAACCGCCTTGTCCAAACTGCGGCCGTATAGGAGGATTTCGTCGAGACCGAGCAGGCGCGCGATCATCTCGCCCTGCATCTTCGCCTGAATGCCCGTTCCCACGACACCCAGCACCTTCGACCCCGGCCGCACGATGGCGCGCGCGGCGAGCGCGCCCGCCATCGCGGTGCGCGTGTCGGTGAGCACGCCCTGATCCTTGAGCATCGCAAGCTGTTCGCCGGTCTTCGCGCTGACGACAATCATGCAGCCGTTGCTCGACGACAGCCCCCGCTCGGGATTGCGATAGAAGCTCGTCGCGAATTTGAAGACGAAGACATCGTCGCCGCTGATGTAGCCACCTTTGACGTGGCAATCGCCCGGGGGATCCTCGAAATTGAGATGCGCGACCTCGGCGAGTTGCACGCCGCCGCGATGGAGACGGCGAAATCCGTCTTCGACCGCTGCGAGCGCCGCCGCTTCGTCCAGCGCGTCCAGTATCTCGGGCAATTCGACGATCCGCATGGCATCCTTCCTGCTGTTGCGCGACAAGTTCGTGTCAGCTTTCGCGCGATAGTCCATCCCCCCCAGGAGGGATGAGGCCGTGACGATGCAATCCGCACTGACCGACATGATCGGCGCGATCGGCGAGGACAGCTTTATGGCTGCCACCGCCGAGAGCCTGCGTATGGCGATCGGCTTCGACCTCGCGGCGGCTGTCCTCCATCGTACGAACGCGCCGGCCGAACTCCTCTTCGACGGCTTCGCACCCGCGGGCTTCGGGCAAGGCCTCGCCAATTATGTCCACCATACCCACGGCATGAGCCCGATGGTGCATCCCGTCCCGATGCTGGGCGCAGTGCGCGCGAGCGATTTTGCGATCGACGGCGGCACCCGGGCCGACACCTATCTGGTATGGACCAGCGACGAGGAAATGGGTTTCCGCACGCTCGGCTGGCCCGAACGTTGCGAAGAGATCGGCCTCTATGTCGCGGCATGGGGCGGCATCGTCGAACTCAGCTTCTATCGCGAACGCGCGCGCACGTCGCTGTCTTCCAGCGATCTGCGCGCGCTGGGAGAGCTTTCGGGCCCGGTAACCGCCGCTTTCGAACGGCACGGCCGCTTTTCGCGTCCTGCCCCGGTGCACCAACATCTGTCGGCGCGCGAGTGCGAGGTCTATGAGTTGATGGTCGCGGGTTGCTCGAGCGAAGCGATCGCTCTCAGGCTCGGGATCAGCCGCCATACGGTGAAGGATCATCGCAAGCAGATTTTCCGCAAGCTGCGGGTCGGCTCGCTCGCCGAATTGTTCGCGCGGAGCCGCCGCACCAACTGACCCCTCCAAGGAGGGATGGTCCGCCCGTGCGGAAACGGGCAGATCTGGCCTATCACGAACGATGGAGCGCAACATGGACCCTTTTTTCGAACAGATCCGGGAGGCCCATATCGCGATCCGGCCGCAAGTTTCGGTCACGCCGCTGGAACCGAGCCCGGTTCTGTCGAAGCTGCTCGGCTGCGACGTGTCGCTCAAGCTCGATTTCCAGCAGCCGACGGGATCCTTCAAGATCCGCGGCGCGACCAACAAGGTCCGCACGCTCGACGACGAAGCGCGCCGCCGCGGGGTGCTGACGGCATCGACGGGCAATCACGGCATGGCGGTTGCGCGCGCGGGTGCCCTCGCCGGGGTTCCGGTCACCGTCTATGTCGGCAACGACGCGCTGCAGATGAAGGTCGACGGGATAAAGGCGCGCGGCGCCGAGGTCGTCGTGATCGACGGCACGGCGGGCGACGCCGAACTGGCGGCGCGACGGGCCGGCGAGGAACAGGGCCGCACCTATATCTCGCCCTATAATGACCCGGCGGTGATGGCGGGCCAGGGCACGATCGGCATCGAGATCGCCGAACAGGATCCCGATCTCGACGCGGTGTTTATCGCGGTCGGCGCGGGCGGGCTGATGGGCGGCGCGGGAACCGCGCTCCATGCGCTGCGCCCCGGCATCGAGGTCGTCGGCGTCTGGCCCGAAGCGTCGCCCTGCATGCTGCGCGCATTGGAAGCTGGCGAGATCGTACCGACGCAGGAATTCCCGACCCTGTCCGACGGCACGCTCGGCGCGATCGAGCCCGGCTCGATCACCTTCCCCGCGTGCCAGAAGGCGATCGACACGCGGATCGTCGTCGACGAAACCGAGATCGCGGCGGCGATGAAGCGCATCGCCGAAACCGAACGCTGGATGATCGAGGGTGCGGCGGGCGTCGCCTTCGCAGGGCTTGTCCAGCAGGCCGAGCGTTATCGCGGGCGCAAGGTCGCGGTTGTGCTGTGCGGGCGCAATATCGCGCTCGACCTGTTCTTGCGGACGATTGGCTGACAGCGCCGTGACAGCGAGGCGCGCGCAGGCGTTACCTATGACGATCACCGACATCAGCCGCGACGAAGCCGAAGCCCTTGCCTGGATCGATACGCTGGGTCCGACGCTGCTCGAGCGGACGCTCGCCTGGTCCGCGATGAATTCGGGCAGCTTCAACCTCGCGGGGCTCGACCACATGGCCGAATTGATCGGCGGCGAGATGGGACGGCTTGGCGGCACGGTCGAACTGCGCGACCCCGCGCCGTTCGCCTATCCCGATGCGCGCGGCGACCTGCAGCCGGTGCAACATGGCCGCAACCTGCATTTCCGCCGCGACGCCGCGGCTGCGAAAAACCGCGTGCTGCTCGTCGGGCATATGGACACGGTATTCGGCGTCGATCATCCGTTCCAGACCCCCGACTGGATCGACGAACAGACCGTGCGCGGCCCCGGCGTTGCCGACATGAAAGGCGGCATCATTGTGATGTTGACCGCGATCGAGGCGCTTTCGCAGACCTCGCTAGCCGACCGCCTTGGGGTCGAGGTCATCGTCAATGCCGATGAGGAAGTCTCGTCGGTCGGCTCCGCCCCCCTGCTCGCCGAAGTCGCGCAGCGCTGCACCGTCGGTTTGGCTTATGAACCCTCGGCGACCCCCGAAGGCGTGCTCGCGGGCGCGCGCAAGGGCTGCGCCAACTTCGCCGCCGCGATCACCGGCCGGGCGGCCCACGCCGGGCGCAATCCGCACGATGGCCGCAATGCGATCGTCGCCGCGGCCGAGCTCGCGGGGCGCATCGCCGCGCTGACCGGCATGCGCCCCGACCTCACCGCCAACCCCGCGCGGATCGACGGCGGCGGGCCCGAGAATATCGTGCCCGACCGCGCGGTGCTGCGCTTCAACGTCCGCCTCGCCGACCCGGCGGACCAGCCTTGGCTTCTCGGTACGCTGAACCGGATGGTTGCCGAAATTGCTGAGCGCCACGATGTCGAAATAGGTCTGCACGGCGGGGTTCAGCGTCCGCCGAAGCCGATGGACGCGCACCAGCAGCGGCTGTTCGACCTTGTTCGCGACTGCGGTGCCGCGCTCGATCTCGATATCGCGTGGCAAGCGACCGGCGGCGCGTGCGACGGCAATAATCTCGCCGCACACGGCCTTGCGGTCGTCGACACGCTCGGCGTGCGCGGCGGAGCGATTCATTCGGACCGCGAGTTCATGATCGTCGGCTCGCTCGTCGAACGCGCCAAGCTGTCGGCGCTATTGCTGATGCGCCTCGCGCGGATGGAGGAAAGTTTCTCAGCGCCCCGCGGCGAGTGACTCAAAAAAGGCGAAGGTTCGGCCAAGCGCGAGCAGGCTGGCGTCGCGCGTCATTTGGGGCGTACTCCCCGTCAGCCCGTGATCGACGTCGGGGATGAGCAGTAATTCGGCCTTGGCACCGGCTCCTTGCAGCGCGGCCGTCATCGCCTTCGATTGCGACACGTCGACCGTCTCATCCTTCGTCCCGTGGATCAGCAGCATCGGGGGCACATTCTTGCCGATGCGGTACAGCGGGCTCGCCGCGCGCGCGACGTCGCGGCATAATGCTGGATCGCACCCAAGCAGGCCCGTGACGTTGACACTCGGAACATGCTCGAGATCGAAGACGCCGTACCAGAGCGCCGCGCCCTGCACGCAATCGTCGACCGGCGGCGCCTTGGTGCCTTTGAGCGCGTTGATCTGGCTTCGCGAAAGGCGGCCGGTCGACGGCTGCGGGTCAAATTCGCGGACGCCGCAGGTCACCGCCGCGAGCGAGGCGAGATGCCCGCCCGCCGAACCACCCCACAGATAGACACGGGACGGGTCGATACCGAGCGCGCCGCTCTGCGTGCGAAGATGCCGGATCGCCGCCTTCACATCCTGTATTTGCGCCGGAAACTTCGCCTCGCCGCTGAGGCGATAATCTAGAGAGGCGACGACGAAACCCCGCGCCGCGAGCGAAGCGAGCACCGCCGGCCAGTTCGCATAGGCGCCCGATGTTCTCGCATCACCGCGACTCCACCCTCCGCCGTGGATCCATAACACTGCGGGGCGTGCCTTGCTGCGGTCGCGGGGGGCGTAAATATCCATGCGGACGGGGCGGAAGCCGTCAAGATTCGAAATCTCCACCTGCGGCCAGGCGACGACGTCGCCGGGAAAGGCAACCTCGGCTTGCGGAAAGACATCCTCGCGCGCGCTCTTTTCGGCGATTTCGGCCTCGACTGGCGGCTGCGCCGCAACGGGCACGGCGAGCAACATGGCGAGGGCCGACAGGCAGAGTGCCTTCATCCGACTTTCTCCATTTGTGGAAGCAGGCGTTGCAAAAGCGCGGGAAGCATCCCGCCGCGCGCCAATATGTCACACTCAGCCTGCGTATCGGCGGCGAGCCGCGCAGCATAATCCCGAACCGCGCCCCGATCTTTGATACGCAACGCCACGGGCGCGCCGGGTTCCAGCGGCATCGCGGCGGGAAAGCCTATCAGCGCGTCGGCCGACAATTCGCGCAGTGCCAGCGCGTCTGCGCGCGCGACGGTCAGCGGCAGCACCGCCATGTTGATCAGATTGCTGCGATGGATGCGCTCAAAACTCGATGCGATCACCGCCCGCACACCGAGCAACTGCGGCCCCTTCGCCGCCCAGTCGCGCGACGACCCGGTGCCGTAGCGGTCGCCCGCGACGATCACGAGCGGGGTGCCCTCGGCGGCGTAAAGTTCGGCCGCTTCCCACAGCGTCATCTCCGCCCTGCTTGGCGCGTGCACCGTCCGGCCCGGCGCGATCCCCGGGCGCAGCAGATTGTCGACCGAGGGATTGGTGAACAAGCCGCGCACCATCGCCTCCCAATTGCCGCGGCGCGCGGCGAAGACATTGAGGTCGCCCGGCGTCTCGCCGCGCTCGATCAGATAGCGCGCCGCCGACGTGCCCGCCGGAATGGCGCCCGCCGGAGAGATATGATCGGTTGTGATGTCGTCGCCGAGCAGGAGCAGCGGGCGCGCCACCGCTCCATCCAGCGCAGGCCGCGCATCGGGGCGAACGAAGGGTGGCGAACGCAGATACGTCGATCCTGCGTCCCACGGAAAGAGCGCGCTGTCCGGCGCCTCGAGCGCCGCCCACGCCGGATTCGCCTCGGCGGCATCATAGCGAAGCTGAACATCGTCCGGCGCGCGCGCATCGGCGAGCAGACGGTCAATCTCCTCGGCATCGGGCCAGATGTGGCCGAGTGTGACGGGCGTGCCGTCGCCGCGACAACCGATTGGGTCGCGCAAAATGTCGCGCGCCGCATCGCCGGCGATGGCGAAGGCGACCACCATCGGCGGCGACAGGAGAAAACTTTCGCGCACCTCGGGATGGACCCGCCCCGGGAAGTTGCGATTACCCGAGAGCACCGCGACGGGCACCACGCCGCCGGCAATCGCGTCATACATCCTCGGCACCAGCGGCCCCGAATTGCCGATGCAGGTCGTGCATCCGACCCCGACGATCCCGAAACCCAAGTCTTCGAGCGGTTCCATCAGTCCGGCACGGCGCAGCAGCGCCTCGGCCGCCGGCGACCCGGGCGCGAGCGAGGTCTTCACCCAATCGGGGACCGTTAGTCCTGCGGCAACGGCATTGCGCGCGAGCAACCCTGCAGCGACGAGCATCCTCGGATCGCTGGTGTTGGTGCAGCTGGTGATCGCGGCGATTGCGATCGCGCCTGCGGGTACATTCCCCGCTGCGACTCCTGAAGCGATATGCGAGGCCGTATCGCTGGCGGCGCGCAAATCCTGTGGGCGCGACGGGCCCGCGGCGGCCCGTATCACGTCGCCGAGATCGATTGTCAGCACCTCGGAGTAATCCGGCGCGGCTTCGGGATCGAACCACAGGCCTTGTCGGCGACAATAATCCTCGACCAATTGCGTCGCATCGGCCGGCCGGCCCGTTTCGCGCAGATAGGCGATCGTTCGCGCATCGACCGGAAAAAAACCGGTCGTCGCGCCATATTCGGGCGCCATATTGGCGACCGCCGCGCGCGTGTCGGCCGAGAGCGTCGCGACGCCGGGGCCGAAAAATTCCACGAAGCGGCCAGCAACGCCATGCGCGCGCAGCCTTTGCGTGACGAAGAGTGCGAGATCGGTGCCGAACACGCCGGGCGGCAACTCGCCGATCAGCCGCACACCGACGACATCGGGCACGCGCAAAATCACAGGCAGCCCGAGCATGGCCGCCTCGGCCTCCAGCCCACCGACTCCCCAGCCGAGCACGCCGATGCCATTCACCATCGGGGTGTGGCTGTCGGTCCCGATCAACGTGTCGGGGACCGCCCAAGTCACCCCATCACGCTCTTCGACGCGCGCGACGCTCGCGAGCCGTTCGAGGTTGAGCGTGTGCATGATGCCTGTACCCGGAGGATGGACGGTCAGCTTATCGAACGCACCGCTCGCCCATTTCATCAACCGCAGCCGCTCGAAGTTACGCTCGCGCTCGCGTGCCATGTTGAGCAGCGCGGCATCGGGATCGGCAAAATGGTCGACCGCGAGCGAATGGTCGGTCGATACGTCGACGGCCACCACCGGATCGATCCGCGCCGGGTCGCCGCCCGCAGCCGCGAGCACATCGCGCGCGGCGGCAAGGTCGACGAGCGCGGGGACGCAAGTCGTGTCGTGCATCATGATGCGGCCGGGGTGGAATGGCAGTTCGACATCCGCCCAGCCGCCGTCGATCCACGCCGCGAACGCCGCTGCGCCATCGTCGCCACCGGCACGCAGCAGGTTTTCCGCGACCAGACGGTGGATCACCGGCATCGTTGTCAGTCGGGGGCCCAAGCGGGCGGGAAGATCGATGATGCGAAGCTGCTGCCCCGCGGTGTCGAGAATCATGATTGCGCCTCGCCGGATTAACCGATCTCAGCTGGGTCCGCTCGTGATTTTTGTCAATGCAAAATGCAATTATTCGACAAGACCGACCTTCGCGTCGAGCGCCTGGCCGATATGGCGGCGCAGGAAGTCGGCGGCGAGCAGCATGTCGCCGCGCTCGATCAGGTCGAGGAGCGCCAGATGTTCGCGACATTGCTGGTCGAGCCGGGCGCGATCGGCATTGGCGCGAAATTCGATCAGCCGCCGCAGCCGGTTCACGCGCCGGATCGCGTCGAGGAAGAAACGGTTGCCCGACCAGGCGACGAGCATTTCGTGCAGGCCCGCGTTGATCGCGTACAACTCGGCGCGGGGCAGGCTGGCAATTCCGCCATCGAGCAGCCGCTTTTGTCCGGCGCGCAATTCCTCCAACTCTGCCGGGACGAAGCGATATCCGGGCTGCAGCAGCGCCTCGATCTCGATCGTCGTCCGGAAGCGATAGGCCTGTTCATATGCCTCGGCGGTATGCAGCGTCGCTAGAAACAGCCAGCCATGGCCGGGCAACCGTTCGACCCAGCCTTCCTCGGCGATCTGCGCTAGCACGCGCTGAAGCCGCGCGCGCGTCACTCCGAAACGGCGCATCATTTCATTCTCGCTCGCCCGGTCGGGCAGCGTGCCCGACAAGCGCGCCTCGACGATGGCGGCATAGAGTGGGTCGTCGCCTTGCCCCGCCGCCGCGGCGTCATCGGGCGCGCGCCTGACGAAGAAGCCGCGATTTGCTTGCGCCTCGACGATGCCCGCCGCAGCCAGCGCCTTCAGAGCCGCAGTTACTGGCGCGCGCGATACACGGAAGCGGTCGGCCAGCGCCTGCGCGGCCAGATGATCGCCCTCGCCCAGCCCCTCGGTACGGATATGATCGGCGATCTGGCGCGCGATCCGGTCTGCCAAGCGTTCGGTCATGGCAAAGACTTGAATCGACAAAATGCAATTTTCAAGCAAAAACGATGCGCCGTGTCAGCGATATGACAGCCAAGGGAGTACAACAGGCGCTTATGACCCATATCCTCACCCTGCCCGGCGACGGCATCGGCCCCGAAATCACCGAAGCCACGCTCGCTGTAGCCCGCGCCGCCGGCGGCGACGCGATCCGCTTCGAAACGATGGACATCGGCCTTACGAGCCTCGCTGGCCAAGGCAGCACGCTTCCCGATGCGGTACTCGACGCGATCCCGGAAGCGGACGGTGTGATCCTCGGCCCCGTCTCGCACTATGACTATCCCGCAGGTCAGCCCAATCCCTCGGCGAAGCTGCGTACGCATTTCAATCTTTTCGCGAACATCCGCCCGTGCCGCGCACGCGAAGGGCTGTCGATCCTGCGCAAACCGATGGACCTCGTCATCGTGCGTGAGAACACCGAAGGCTTTTACGCCGACCGGTCGATGCACATGGGGCCGGGCGAGTTCATGCCCGATCCCGACAGCGCCTTTGCGATCCGCAAGATTACGGCAGCCGCCGTGCGGCGGGTGGCGCGCGCCGCCTTTGAAATCGCATCCGAGCGTCGCCGCAAGGTGACCGCGGTGCACAAGGCGAACGTCCTCAAGCTGACCGATGGCCTGTTCCTCCGCGAAGTGCGCGCGGTAGCGACCGATTTCCCTGACGTGACGCTCGACGAGGTGATCGTCGATGCCGCCGCCGCGCTGCTGATCCGCAGCCCCGATCGTTTCGACGTCATCGTCACCACCAACATGTTCGGTGACATACTCTCCGACGAAGCATCCGAACTGAGCGGCAGCCTCGGGCTCGGCGGATCGATCAACGCAAGCGACGACATCTGCGTCGCACAGGCGCAGCATGGCTCGGCGCCCGACATCGCGGGCCAGGGCATCGCGAACCCGACGTCGCTCATCCTGTCGGCGGCGATGCTGTTCGACTGGCTCGGCCGCAAACGCGGCGATGCGGCGCTTGGTGACGTCGCTCGGCGGATCGAGATGGCGGTCGAGGCCGCGCTCGCCAATCCCGCGACACGCACGCGCGAAATCGGCGGCCCGCTCGACACACGCGGGTTCACCGACGCCGTGATCGCCGCGCTATGATCGCGACGATCGATCCCGCGACCGGCGAGACGCTCGCGCGGTTCGATGTGCATTCGCCGGCCGAAATCGACGCACGGCTCGAACGCGCGGCGTGCGCGCAGGCGGCGTGGCGGTGGCAACCCGCAGACGAGCGTGCAGCATTGCTTCCCCGCCTCGCCGCGCTGCTTCGCGCCGAGAAGGAAACGCTCGCCGCGCTGATAACAAGCGAAATGGGCAAGCCGATTGCCGAAGCAACGGCGGAAGTGGAGAAATGCGCGCTCAACTGCGATTTCTACGCCGACCATGCCCCCGCGATGCTTGCCGATGCGCCCGTCGCGGCCGTCCCCGGCACCACCCTTGCCTTTGAGCCGCTCGGCGTGATCCTCGCGATCATGCCATGGAATTATCCGCTGTGGCAGGTCGTCCGCTTCCTCGCGCCCGCGCTCGCCGCGGGCAATGGCGCGATCCTGAAGCACGCCGCGAACGTGCCGCAATCAGCACTCGCGCTTGAACGACTGGTGACCGATGCGGGATTTCCTGAAGGGCTGTTCGCGAACCTGTTTGTCGAGCCTGCTGTGGTGGCAGACGTCATCGCCGACCCGCGCATCGCGGGGGTGACGCTGACCGGATCGACCGAAGTCGGCGCGATTGTCGCCGGACAGGCTGGCGCGGCGCTCAAGAAGCAGGTGCTCGAACTTGGCGGCTCCGACCCGTTCGTTATACTCGCCGACGCCGACCTCGACCGCGCTGCACAGGTCGCGGTGACGGCGCGCTTCACCAACGCCGGGCAAAGCTGCGTCAATGCCAAGCGCTTCATCGTCGAGGCGCGCGTCGCCGACGCCTTCGCCGAACGCTTTCTGGGCGGCATCGCCGAACTCAAGCTCGGCAATCCGCGCGACGCCACCACCACCCTCGGCCCGCTTGCGCGCGGTAACTTGCGCACCGCGATCGACGACCAGGTCCAGCGCAGCATTGCGTCGGGCGCGCAACTCCGCGCCGGCGGCAAAATGCCCGACGGCGCGGGCTTCTATTATCCCGCGACGTTGCTCGACCATGTCGCGCCCGGCATGGCGGCGTTCGACGAGGAAACCTTTGGCCCTGCCGCCGCGATCGTGCGCGCGGCAGATGCCGACGAAGCCATTGCGCTCGCCAATCGCACCAGCTTCGGCCTCGGCGCCTCGATCTGGACCGCCGACACCGACCGCGGTCGCGCGCTCGCACGCCGGATCGACGCGGGGGCGGTGTTCGTCAATGCGATGGTCGCATCCGACCCGCGCGTGCCCTTTGGCGGGATCAAGCGATCGGGTTACGGCCGCGAACTCGGCGAAGCCGGGATGAAGGAGTTTACCAATATGAAGACGATCCGCGTGGCGGACGCCGCATGAGCGCGCCGCAGGTCCTCGTGCCCGAGGGGTTGCCGGTGAAGGATCGCGGCAATGGCGTGGTTACGACGCCGCTGGTCACCGCCGGTCGCGGGTCGAAATCGATGCTCAACGGCATCACGCGGATCGCGCCCGGCGCCGCGGTTCCGCTGCATATCCACAATTGCGAAGAAAGCGTCGTTGTGATGTCGGGCGCCGGCAAGGTGCATATCGACGGCGTCGAAACGCCCGTCGCGCCCGGCGTCACGAGCTGGATCCCGCCCGAGGTGCCGCACTGTTTCCTGAATCTGGACGGCAACGAACCGCTAGTGATCTTCTGGACCTATGCGTCGATCGACGCGACGCGGACGGTGATCGCCACCGGCGTCACCACCCGCATCGACGAAGAATAATCGTCAGGCGACGCCCTTGAGCGTCGCCAGCTGGTCGACCACGCGGTCGGCTTCGAGGCTGGCGACCGGATAGGCGCAATAATCGGCCGCATAATAAGCGCTCGGTCGGTGATTGCCCGAGTCGCCAACGCCGCCGAAGGGCATGTCCGACGATGCGCCGGTCGTCGCGCGGTTGCGGTTCACGACACCGGCGCGCGCTTCGACGCGGAAGCGCGCCCAAAGTGCATCATCGTCGCTGATGAGACCAGCCGACAGGCCGAAGCGTGTCGCATTGGCCGCGGCCAGCGCGGCATCGAAATCGGCGACGCGGCGGACCTGCAGCACCGGCGCGAAAATCTCCTCGTCGGGGACATCGAACCCCGTGACGTCGAGGATCGCCGGGCGCACAAACGCCGCCGAACGCCCGCTAACACCGTCGAATGCGCGGATGACCCGCGCGCCCAGCCCAACCAGGGTTTCGACCTGTGCCGCCGCGCGTTCGGCGGCGACCCCCGAGATCAGGGGTCCCATGAAAGGCTCCGGCGTTTCGTCCCACGCACCGATCCTGAGCCGATCTGCGAACGCCGCAACCGCGTCGACGATGGCGTCGCCCACAACTCCGGTCGGCACGATCAGGCGCCGTGCGCACGAGCAACGCTGGCCGGCAGTGATGAAGGCCGAGCCCGCGATGATCGAGGCCGCGGCGTCGGGGTCGCCGTCCCACGCGACCAGCGGGTTGTTGCCGCCAAGCTCCAGCGCGAGAATGACGGCGGGCCGGTCGGCAAAGAGACGTCGGAAATGCGCCCCCGCGCCCGCCGAGCCGGTGAAGAGAAGCCCGTCGATGTCCTGCGCGACCAGCGCCGCACCGGTATCGCGCCCGCCCTGGACGAGGACCGCCGCGTCCAAGGGAACACCCGCCGCATGCAGCGCCTCGATCAGCAATTGCCCAACCAGCGGCGTTTCTTCCGACGGCTTGAACACAAGCGTGTTCCCGGCGAGCAGCGCGGGTACGATATGGCCGTTGGGCAAATGACCGGGGAAATTATACGGCCCCAGCACCGCCATCACGCCGTGCGGTCGATGGTCGAGCCGCGCGCGGCCAAAGGCGGTGTCGCTTTCGCGCACGCCGGTCCGCTCGGTCATAGCCTTGATCGATATCGCGATCTTGCCGATCATCGAGGCGACTTCGGTCTGCGCCTCCCACAACGGCTTGCCCGTTTCGCGCGCGATCGCTTCGGCGAGCACCAACTGGCGTTCGCCGAGCACGGCGGCATAACGCTGCAGGACGGCGATGCGCGCCTCCGCGGCCTGCCCCGCCCAGACGGGAAACGCTGCCCGGGCGGCAGCAACCGCACGCGCGCAGTCGTCGGCCGACGCCGCAGTTCCTTCCCATACGATATCGCCGCGTGCCGGGTCGGTCGAGGTGAAGGAAAGGCTCATGCCGCGACCTCGACAGCAGCGGTCATTGCTGCGCATGTTGCGTCGAGGCGCGCGATGACCTCATCGGCTTCGGCAAAACTCATCGTCAGCGGCGGCAGCAGCCGCACGCAATTTTCGCCGCCGCCCGCGACAAGCAGGCGCTGATCGCGCGCCGCAGCGATGAAGGCACGGTTGTTCGGAACGAGCTTCAGCCCGATCAGCAAGCCCTTGCCGCGCACTTCGGCGATAATCTCGGTCCAGCCCGCAGCCAGCGTTTCAAGGCTGGCGCGCAGCCTGTCGGAAACCGCCCGTGCATGTTCGAGTGTCTCGGGTTTGGCGATTTCGTCGAACGCCGCGATCGCCACCGCCATCGCGAGCGGATTGCCGCCAAAGGTCGATCCGTGCCCACCCGGCTGCATTCCCGATGCCGCCTTAGTCGTGGCAAGACAGGCAGCGACGGGCAATCCCGACCCCAGCGCCTTGGCGACGGCCATGATGTCGGGCTCGGTACCCGGAAACCACTGATGCGCAAAAAGCTGGCCGGTGCGCCCCATGCCGCTCTGCACCTCGTCATAGATCAAAAGGACGCCAGCGGCGGTGCAGGCCGCGCGCAGGCTTTCGAGGAAAGTGCGCGTCATCGCGCGCGCACCGCCCTCGCCCTGCACCGGTTCGATCAGCACGGCGGCGGCTGCCGGATCGGCGATCGCCGCGGCAAGCGCCGCCCAATCGTCGGGCGACTGATGGACGAAACCCGGCAACGCCTCACCGAAGCCGTCGAGGTGCGCGGCATTGCCCGCGGCATTGAGCGCGGCATAGGTCCGCCCGTGGAAGGCGCCGTGAAAGCCGATGATCGTCTGACGCTGCGTATCACCGCGCGCGGCATGATAGCGGCGCGCGACCTTGATCGCGCATTCGACGGCCTCCGTCCCGGTGTTCGCAAAAAAGACGGTGTCGGCGAAGCAGGCATCGGTCAGGCGGGTCGCCAGCGCGTCCTGCCCCGGCACCTGGAACATGTTCGATACATGCCAGAGCGCATTGCCCTGTTCAGTCAGCGCGGCGACGAGCGCGGGATGGCAATGGCCGAGCGCGTTCGACGCAACCCCGGCGACGCAATCGAGATAAGGCTCGCCGTCACCTTGGCTATAAAGCCACGCTCCCTCGCCCCTGACGAAAGCCAATGGGGCACGGGCGTAGACATTCATGAGCGGGCTGGTCATCGCATCCTCCAAAATAGTGCGACGACTGTCTTAAATTCCTGTTTCGTAATCTTGAAGGCACGAAACACCAGCCTTACGGGAATTATTCGGACCCCTATATTCATATTTGGAATAAAGCCGGGGCGAGCGAGCGCCCACCCCGGCAGTGGAGGAGTCTAGAAATTGGTCGTGATCGAGAACTTCACCGTCGACGGTGCGCCCTGCGCCAGGAAGTCCAGGCCCGTGGTTCCCCAATAACGTTTGTCGCCGACATTTTCCCACGTCAGTCGGAAGGTCGTATCGGTTCCCGCCACCTCGGTGTTGTAACCAAGACCGAGGTTATAGGTCGTGTAGCTTGGCACCATGATGTAGTTTTGCGGGTTCAACGGGCGCTTGCCGACATGATAGGCCGCGGCGTTGACGATCAGCCCCGGCACGAACGACGTGAATTTGTAATCCGCCGCAAGCGAGAAGGTCGTGCGTGGCGCGCCGTCGACGCGGTTGCCGACATTGCTCGTCGCCTGACACCGCAGGGCAGCGGCGTTCGCGGTCGGAACGGTGGTCGTGCAGCGGTTGGTGGTCGTGTTGAGATAGGTCGGCAGACCGCCCGACGACAACAGAACCGTGTCCTGCCCTTCCTTATATTTCGCGTTCAGCAACAGGCCGGTCGCATAGACCGTCAGTTCGGGCGTAACCTGCCCGGTCGCGCTGAATTCGAAGCCGCGATAGACTTGGCGCCCGTCCTTCACATAGTCATTGTTGCCGTTCACGAACGCCGCACCGCGATTGATATCGAAATAGCTCGCGGTGAGCAGCACGCCGCGCTTGGGTTCATATTTGATCCCCGCTTCATATTGGCGGCTTTCCGACGGCGGCAGGATTGCGCCCGAATTATTCGCCGTCGTCGGCGCGAGCGGCGTCGCTTCGAGGCCCTCGATATAGGTGCCGTAAATGCTGAGCGAGCGGAACGGCTTTACCACTGCGCCATAGGAGAAGGAGGTCGGCTTGCCCGAGAAGGTCTCAACACCCGTCTTGCGTTGCTTTTCCGTATAGTCGGAGAAGCGCACGCCGCCGAGCAGATCGAGGAACGAGCCGATGCTTACGCGGTTGAAGACATAGAAGCCGATGTCGTTGACCTGCACCTTGCGGCTGTCGTTCGCGCCATAATTGGGGTTGGCGAACGGCACTTCGGTAAAATCGAGCGGGTCGGCGATATTCTGGACGAAGGTCGCGTTGATCGTGTTCGGATTGTCGCGGTTGCGGACATTCTGCGACGCGCCGATCAGGATGTTGTTTTTTACGAAGCCGAGGTCGATCACGCCCGCAAGTTCGGCGCGGATATTCTTGTTGAGGTTGCGTTCGCGCGGCGCGTTGCCGACGGTCAGCGTATAGCGGTCGCCGCCGAGCGGGGCGCCGAAATCGATGAAACCCGACTTGCGATAGCGGAAGGAGTCCGACTGGCCGACACTGCCGCTGAGTTCCCAATTTTCGGCAAACTTCCAGCGCGCCGCGAGCAACAAGTTGGTTTCGGTCGCACGCGTCCGCATCCAGTCGCCAGCACCGAAGTTCAGTTTGTTGCTACGGAACACCGGCAACACGCCCTGCGGATCCGGCGTCCCGACCGTCTGCGGCGTTTTGGTCGTATAGCGATAGGTCGCGGGCTCTCCGGCGCGGTTCGAGATATATTCGGCGTCGAACGAGATGGTGAGGTTGTCGGTCGGCTTGAGGTCGAACGCTCCGCTGACCAGCGAGCGCCGGCCCGCGGTATTGTCAATCCCCGAGTCCAGATGGGCATAAACGGCGTTGAGACGCGCGCCGAACAGGCCGTCGCCAAAGGTGTTGCCATAATCGGCGCTCCCGCCGATCTGGCCGTGCGCATTGCCAAAGATCGACGCCGAGAAGGTCGGCGTTTCGGTCGGGCGTTCCATCACCATATTGATGATGCCCGACGGGGTGGTGAAACCGTAATAGAGCGCCGACGCACCCTTCAGCGCTTCGACGCGCTCCTTGTTCTCGAGCGGCAGGCCGACGAGGTTAACGATCGGCAGCGAGCCGTTGAGGCGATAATTGCCGCGGTTGTCGACGTCGATGCCGCGGATCGCGAGGCTGCTGTAGAAGGTCGACGTAATCTGCGAGCTGGTAACGCCCGCCGAATTGCGGAGCGCGTCGCTTAGCGTCACCGCCTGCTGGCTTTCGAGCAGCGTCTTCGGGATGACCGAAATCGTCAGCGGTACGTCGAGCTGGCGTGCGCCACGGAAGCTGCCGACCTGTACCGCTTCGGTGCCGGTGCGGTCGGCGGTGACGACGATTTCCTCGAGGCCCGAAGCCTCGGGTTCGGGGGCCGCATCGGCCTCCTGCGCGAAGACTGCCGACGGCGCCAAAACTGCGCTGAGCGCAGCTCCTGCAAAAAGCAGCGACTTATGCATCTTGTTCATAATAACTTCCCTCCAAATTCCCTGGCCCTATAATTGAGGGGGGCGTCTCTTGCGCTTTCCCCACAAAAATCTTCTTGAATTTCACAAAATCGGGTTCACGTCTTGCGATCTTTTCATGTTTGAGTATGACGTTTGCTCATGAACGAACATGCCCGCCGACTGCTGCCGCCGATGGCCGCGCTGCACAGCTTCATGGCCGCCGCGCGCCACGGCAGCTTCTCCAAAGCCGCCCACGAAATCGGCCTGACGCAGAGCGCGGTGAGCCGGCAGGTCGCGACGCTCGAAGAGTGGCTGCAAACCTCGCTGTTCGATCGCAATGGCCGCCGCGTTCAGCTGAGCGCCGATGGCCGCGCCTATGCCGACGCGATCGGACCGGCGCTCGCGGTGATCCGCGTCGCGACCGCGCGGGCGCTCGCCGAGCCCGCCGAAACGGTGCTGCGCATCGCGACGCTCCCGACCTTTGGCATGCGCTGGCTCGGACCGAAGCTGGGCCAGTTGACGCGCGACATGCCCGATCTCGAGATCGAGTTCGCCGCGCGCACGCATGAGTTCGATTTCGCCGAAGACGGGTTCGACGCCGCGATCCATTACGGACTGCCGACCTGGCCCGGCGCCGAGCATGACCTGCTGTTTCGCGAGCGCGCCATCCCGGTGATCGCGCCGCGCCTGCTGGACGAACATCCTGTCGGCGCGCCGCGCGACCTGCTGCAATTCCCGCTGCTTGTGCAGGCCGAGCGCCGCGATGCCTGGCGTTTGTGGCTGCACCATATGGGCGTGCCCATCGACCGCATGATCGCTGGTCCGACCTTCGACCACTTCCTGATGCTGGCACAGGCCGCCGCCAGCGGGGCCGGCGTCGCGCTGCTGCCCAGTTTCATGATCGAGCCCGAGCTGGAGTCGGGGGCGCTCGTCTGTCCTTTCGATCAGGCCGTAGTCGGCGAGGCTGCCTATTATCTCGCCTATCCGGCCGAGCGGCTGAACAACCCCCGCTTCGCGCGGCTGCGCGAATGGATCCTCGCCGAGGCGGCCGAGCAACGCTGACGGCCGCGCGGTCATGCCGCCAGTCCCAGTTGCGCGGGCGACGAGCGTAGCTGCTCGCCGCGATCGATACCAAGCGCCCGCACAACATCGTCGCCGAGCGCAATCTCGCCCGGCCCCGGCCGCGCCGACGCCAGCGTGACCCGAAAGCGGGCGAGGTCACCGGTGCAGATCAGATAGTCGGGCGCGCCGGGCGCAAAGTTCGGAGAAAGCGGCACCGGCAGACCGCAACGCGACTGCCGCACGGTCGCGATCTGGTCGCGGTCGCAATGCACTTGCGGCCCGACGTCGAACACGTCGACATAGCCTTCGTAACGGAAGCCTTCCTGCATCAGCATCGCCCGCGCAGGCGCGCTGGCGTCATGCGGGCGACCGATGACGGCACGCGCGGCGTCGGGGAGCAGGTCGATATAGATGGGATGCTTGGGCAAAAGTTCAGCGATGAAATCGGCGCCGCGCACCGCGCTCAGCCGGTCGGCGGTCGCGAAATCCATGTTGAAGAAGCGCGCGCCGACGGCATCCCAGAAGGGATTGCGACCGTTCGCATCCTGCCACCCGCGCATCTCCGCCATCAAAAGCGGGGCGAACAGGTCGGGCCGCGTCGCCACCAGCATATAGCGCGCGCGCGCGAGCAGGCGTCCGGCGCCGCTCCCCTTCTCGCTCGGGCGCACCGCGAGCGTCCCGACTTCGGTGGTGCCGGTATAGTCGTTGGCAAGCGTCAGCATCTCGACGTCACAGCTCGCGCCGACCGCCTGGCTGCGCTGGATCAGCCGGATGCGCTTGTACGAAAAGAAACCGAACGGGGCGCCGACCGAAGGGTAGAGCGCCGACGTACCAAGCAGCCGTCCCTCGGCGTCTTCGAGCACGAGCATATAATGCGCGTCGGCGCGGTCGATGTTTCCGGCAAAGCTAGCGACCGACCGCTCGACCTTTTCGGCGAGCGCGGTCCGGTCGGCGGGTAGCGTCGTCATGCCCGGGCCGAGGCTTTCGGCAAGGTCGACGAGTCCGGTAAGGTCGCGTGTTTCGATCGGGCGGACGACACGCATCAGGCGCTCTCCGCCATTGCGCGCGCGCGCGTTACCGGCGCCCGCTTCCGCTGGCACGACGTGCGCGAACACCAGAGCCACAGCCCGCTCGCCGAAAGCCCGGCGAGCGAAAGCCCGGCGATGACCATGAGCAGGCGGGTAGCCGTGCCGCCGAACATGCCCGTGTGGAGCGTGATCAGCCAGTCGACGATCTCGGTCCCGACGGGCAGCGCGCCCGAGACATAATGGCCGACGTCGCTGCCGTCGTAGCGGTTATAATAGATTTGCTTGGCGCCCTCGGCGCGAACGGTGAGGTCGCTTTCGAGGAAGATCGCCGCGACACGCCCACCGTCCGAGAAACGAATCTGGCGCAGTTCGGTCGGGCCATATTCGGCGCGCGCCTTCGCCACCAGCCGATCGAGCGACACCATCGTCGCGCCGGGCTGCTCGGGCACTTTCGGGGCCGGCTTGTCGGTTACCGGCGTGACGATGCGCAGCACGTCGCGAAACTCGGGTTTCCAGACCATGAGCACGCCGGTCGTCGCCGACATGACAAGCACCACGGCAATCGACGCACCCGCCGCACGGTGCAGCGTCCGCCATTTGAGATCGGCGCCGCGGTCGGTGATCAGCTTGAACCCTTGCTTCAACCGCTTGCGTCCGGGCCACCAGACGATCGGACCGGTCAGCGCGAGGAAGAGGAGGCCAAAGCCCTCGATCCCCACGACGGTTTCGCCGACCGGCCCGGCGAGCAGGCTGTCGTGGATCAGGAACATCCATTCACCCGGCCATGCCGCCAGCGAGCCGTCGCGGACGATGAGGCCGCGATAAGGATCGACTGCGGTGAGCCAGCGCGTCCCGTCTTTCGCGGTCAACTTGAAGAGCACCGCCCCATCGTTCCACACCGGAAATTCGGCACGGCTGACCGGCACGCCCGGATGTCGCGCCTCGACGGCGTCCATCAAGGCCTGCACCGGCACGCGCGTCGCCGCAGGCTCGACCACCAGCGCCGGATGGATCACCCGGTCGATCTCGTCGCGAAAGACGAGCGACATTCCGCTCAGCCCCTGAATCGTCAGCAGCACCGCGAGGGTCAGCCCGACCCAGCGGTGCAGCTTCAGCAATTGGGGCTTGAGCGTCTTCATCGCGCAGTCGCGTAGGTCTTGACGAGGCGGTAGAGGAACTGGCGCGCATCATAGAGCGATTTGACGCGGACGCGTTCGTTGAGTCCATGGACGCCATTGCCATCGGGATCGACGAAGATCGCGGAAATTCCATAGGTCGGGATGCCCGCGCTGTTCAGGAAACGGCCGTCGGTCGCACCGGTGCTGATATTGGGGATCACCGGCACGCCGGGCCACATTTCGGCGACCAGTTTCTCGACGGGCTTCATGATCTCGGGAGTCAGCGGCGGTGGTGCGGGCACCGGGCTTGGTTCGTCGGCGGCGGTGACCGAAATCCGCGGGTCGGCAACCACCTCGACGAGTGCCTTGTGAATCGTGTCGACGCTGGTGCCCGGCAGGATGCGGCAGTTGACGTTCGCCTCCGCGCGCTGAGGCACCGCGTTATGCGCGTGGCCGCCGGTCACCTGCGTGTTCGTGCAGGTGGTGCGGATCATCGCATTCCAGACCGGGTCGGCCTTGCTCAAAAGGTCGAGCGCCGCCGCGTCATCCTTGCCGACGCCGACTAAGCGCATCGCATCGCCCTTCTCGCCCGGATAGAGCGGCGCCGAGCGGGCAAAGAAATTGCGCACGGCCTCGCCCGGCATCGCCGGGAAGTGATAATTTCCGACGCGCGCCAACGCCTCGGACATCCGGGTAATCGGATTGTCGGGATGCGGCCGCGCACTGTGTCCGCCCGGCCCCGTCGTCGCGAGCGTGAAGTCCTGATAGACTTTCTCGCCGACCTGGATTCCGAAGGTCCGCGGCGCACCCTTGTCGTCGAGCCAGCCCTTACCGCCCTCGTTGATTGCGAAACCGGCCTTCAGCGTCTCAGGCTGCGTCGCCAGCAGATATTCGACCCCGTCGAACACGACGTCGGTTTCCTCACCGCAGGTCAGCGCAATCTTGATCGTACGGCGCGGTTTGAACTTCTCTTCGCGGTAGCGGATGAGCGAGTCGACGAAGATCGACGCCATCGCCTTGTCGTCAATCGCGCCGCGCGCGAAGAAATAGCCATTCTCCTCGACCAGTTTGAACGGATCGCGTTCCCAATCCTCGCGCTTCGCTTCGACGACGTCGATATGCGCGACGAGCAGGATCGCCGGCGCCTTGGGGTCGCTACCGGGGATTTCGCCGACGAGATTGCCAAATTTCGGAAACTTCTCGGGAACCACCACGCGGAACTGATTCTCGGGATAGCCAGCCGCAACGAGCCGCGCCTTCATCCGGTTCGAAGCCAGCGTGCAATCGCCATTCGACAGAGAGGTGTCGGTCTCGATCAGCTCCTTATAGGTTTCACGGAACCGGTCGCGGCCGGCATCGACCTGCGCCTGCGCCGAAACGGGCAGCAGCAGACAAGCGGCGAGCGCCGCGTGTGACAATGAACACCGAATGACGCCGAATGGACGCACGACAAGCTCCCTCCCAGAAGGTCCGACAAGACTGATGTGCGGGCTGCGCCCCGCGCTCGCCCTTTTTGGACGATGTTTATGGGAGGAGCCTATGCCGGCTTCCTGTCACTGCGCTGTCACGTTGCAGCCGGGTTACGAAACGGCGTCGGCGCTGCTCTTTTCCGCTGGCGGGGCCGGAAAACGGACCGTCACGCGCAGCCCCGGAGAAGCGCCGCGGTCGGCAAGCTCTATATCTGCGCCAAGACTGTCGGCTAGCGCGCGAACGATCGCCAGTCCCAGGCCGCTGCCCTCGCGCCCGCGATCGGGCGCCAGCCGTCCGAAGCGTTCGAATGCGGTCGCGCGGGCATCGGGCGGGATGCCGGGGCCTTCATCTTCGATGATCACGGCGCCCTCATCCAACACCGTGACCGCCACCACGCCCCGTTCGCGATTGTAGCGGATCGCATTGTCGATCAGATTGCCCACAAGCTCCCCCGCGAGGTCAGGCTGGGAGAGGATGGTGACCGCGTTTTCAGGCGCCTCGAAATGCAGGTCGATCCCGGTTTTCACCGCCTGCGGCGCTTGCTCGACGCTGGCCGCGCGGGCGATTTCCACCAAGTCGACCGGTGCACGCATATCGGGCCCACCCTCGCGTGCGCCCTCGGCACGGGCGAGCGCAAGGAGCTGGGTGAGCAGCCGTTGGAGTCGTCCGGTCGCGGCTTCGATATCGGTGAGCGATTGTTGCGCCGGCCCCGCGGGCAGCTTTGCCGAGCGCAGCGCCGCGACATGCGCGCGCAGGATCGACAGCGGCGTGCGCATCTGGTGCGACGCATCGGCGGTGAACCGCCTTATCCCCTGCATTGCGGCATCGAGGCGGCCGAGCAGGCCGTTGAACGCACCGACGAGCCCGCGCAGCTCCACCGGGACATAGTCGAGCGACAGCGGGGTAAAATCGGCTTCGCGCCGCGTCCCCATCGCGCTGAGCACGCGCTTGAGCGGCGCCAACCCCCAGCGCACGGCGAGCGGCAGCAGTCCGAGCGATACCGCAATCAACAGCACCTCCAGGATCGCGAGCGCGACGAGCATCCTGTTACGCAGCGCATGGCGCGCCTCGAGCGTTTCCGCGACCTCGACGATGACCGGCTGGTTGATCCGCGGCACCTTGCGCGCGACCGCGGCGATGCGGATGCGATAATCGCGATAATGGGCATATTGATAGACCATCTCGCCATCGTCGTCGGGCAGCTTGCTCACGCGCGGAAGGTCGGGATAGCCAGTCAGCAGCTCGCCATTCGCCCACACACTATAATAAACATTATCACGCGCATCATTTTCGAGCATGCCGAGCGCCGATGCCGGCAAGTCGAGCGTCACCTCGTCATTTTCGAGCGCGAGCGTTTCGGCGATCGCGCGCGCGGAGGCGCCGAGCAGGCGGTCGTTCACGCCCTCAACCACCTCGTTGATCGTCACCGCGCCGCCAACACCGAGGAGCAGCGCGAGCGCGGCCAAGGGGAACCCCATCCCCACCATCATACGGCGTGTGATCGAACTGACGCGCCGAGGGGGCACTCAGTCGTCTTCCATCAGATAACCAAGCCCGCGCAGCGTCCGGATTGTCGGGCCATCGGGCTCAAGCTTCTTGCGCAGCCGCGCGATATAGACTTCAATCGCATTGGGCGCGACGGGCTCGTCATAACCGAATACCTCGGACGCCAGCCGATCCTTCGACACCACTTGCCCGACGCGCGAGAGCAGCCGTTCGAGCACCACCCATTCGCGGCGGCGGAGGTCGAGGTCGCGGCCGTCGATGCGCGCGACATGGTGCGAACGATCGAATTCGAGCTTGCCGACGCGGATTACCGGCGCGGGATCGACCTGCGGGCGGCGCAGCAGCGCGCGGATGCGTGCGGCGAGCTCGCGCGGCTCAAAGGGTTTGAGCAGATAGTCGTCGGCCCCAAGGTCGAGCCCCCTCACCCGGTCGTCGATCTCGTCGCGCGCGGTCAGGATCAGCACCGGCGCACGGCACCCCTTGGCGCGCAGCGATTTCAGAACGTCAAAGCCCGACATGTCGGGAAGGCCGACGTCGAGCGTGATGATTGCATAGGGTTCGTCCGCAGCCATCATCAGCGCCGACGCACCATCGGGCGCCGGGTCGACCGAATAGCCTTCCGCCGTCAGCGCCGCGACCAGCCCGCGCGACAGTGCGGCATCGTCTTCGATCAATAATATGCGTGCCATTACCCTATTCCATGACAGCCGGTTGACAGGTTGACCATGTTTCCCTTGGCCATAAACATAAGTGAAATTGGGGAGAAGGTCAGGTGGCGCATTTTGCGGGACGAAGGAAGTTTGCGGCAACGCTCTTGCTCGCGCTCCTCGGCCCTGCGCTGCTCACCTCGGCCGCCAAGCCGCTCAGCGACCCGCCGAAGGGTTACCCGCGTTCCTATCGCACAATCATGGACGCGGCGCGGACCGAACGGACGCTGGTCATCTATTCGACGACTGACCGGCGCGAGGCCGCCGGCCTGATCGCGGCGTTCGAGAAACGCTATCCGTTCGTCCGCGTCGATTATCGCGAAATAACGACCGCCGTGCTGCACAACCGCGTCATTGCCGAAGCGCGCGCGAAACGCCCCGGCGCCGACCTTTTGTGGAGCGCCGCGATGGATCTGCAGACCAAGCTGGTCAACGACGGCTATGCGCAGGCCTATGCGTCGCCCGAAAAGCCATACCTGCCGCCGTGGGCCGTGTGGAAAAACGAAGCCTGGGGCACGACCGCCGAACCCGTCGTCTTCGCCTATAACCGCAAGCTCGTGCCCGCCGCCGACGTGCCGCGAACGCACGCCGACCTCACCCGCCTGCTGCGGGCGAAGGCGCGTTATTATCGCGGCCGCATCGCGACCTTCGATCCCGCGCGGTCGAGTGCTGGCTATCTGTTCCTGAGCCAGGATCTGCAGGTCAGCCGCGACACAGTGCCGCTGATGGCAGCGCTGGGACAGGCGAAGGTCACGACCTATCCCACAAGCTCCGAAATGCTGACCCGGCTTGGCGACGGACGGCTGGCCTTCGTCTATAACATGATCGGATCCTATGCACTCGAACGCCAGTCGCACGATGCGAACATCGGCGTCGTGATGCCGAGCGACTACACGCTGATCATGTCGCGAATCGCGATCATTCCCGATCAGGCGCGACATCCCAACGCGGCGAAATTGTTTCTCGATTTCATGCTGTCGCGTGCGGGTCAGGCCCAGCTTGCCTATCGCTATATGACCCCCGTCCGCGCCGATGTCCGTGCTCGGACAGGTGCGCGCGCGCCAGCCAGCGCCGCGCGCACGCTTCGTATCGGCCCAGCACTGATCGCCAACCTCGACCAGATGAAACGCCGCCGTATCATGAACCAGTGGCACGCCGCGGTCAGCACGCCCAAAAAATAGGGTCCGCCGCGTCATCCCGCGTGGAGCGGAAAAATGCCGGTCAACAGGCACGTCGCCATAAAGACGAAACATGCACCGACCGCCCAGCGGAAGATATATTTTTGATGATCGGCCAGTTCGAGGCCCGACATGCCGACGAGCAAGTAGGTTGAGGCGACGAGCGGACTGAGCAGGTGGATCTGCTGCCCGACGAGTGACGCCCGCGCCATTTCCATCGGCGTCACGCCATATTCGGCGCCGGTCCCGGCAAGAACGGGCAGCATTCCGAAATAAAAGGCGTCGTTCGAGATCAGGAAGGTGAAGGGCATCGAAAGCAGTGCTGTGATCGGCGCCATATAGGGGCCGAGCGCATCGGGGATCACCGCGACCACCGAGCCCGCCATCGCATCGACCATCTTCGTGCCCGACAGGATACCGGTAAAGATGCCGGCGGCGAACACCAAGCTGACGGTCGCCATCGCATTGCCGGCGTGCGCGGCAATGCGATCCTTCTGCTGCTGAAGATTGGGATAGTTCACCGCCGCCGCGATCGCAAAGGCCCCCATGAACAGGATGACGAGCGGGATCGAACCGCCGATCAGCAGGTCGAGCAGGCCGAGCGTCAGCGCAAGGTTGAACCAGAAGAGGCCAGGACGCCGATGCTCCTCGCCCTCCATCTGCTCGCGGATCACTTCTTCGCCCGTCGCATCCTCGTCGACTGCATCGGCAGGCAATTTCGCGAGGCGTTCGCGCTCGCGGCGACCGAAAATCCACGCGGCGAACAGCACCCAGATCGCGGTCGTGGCCATCGCAGGAATCAGCGACACAAACAGCTCGCGCGGATCGACGCCCAGCGCAAGCGCGGCGCGCGTCGTCGGGCCGCCCCACGGAACGATATTCATCACCGCAACCGACATCATGATCAGGCACGCCATGATGCGCACGTCCATCTTCATATGGCGATAGAGCGGCAGCAGCGCCGAGACGGTGATCATGTAAGTGGTGGTGCCGTCGCCATCCAAGGCGACGATCAACGTCATCACGGCGGTGCCGATGCAGATGCGCATCGGGTCGCCATGGACGATACGAACGATCGTCTTCACCAGCGGATCGAACAGGCCAACGTCGATCATCAATCCGAAATAGAGAATCGCAAACAGCAGCATCACGCCGGTCGGGGCGAGGTCGCGCACGCCCTCCAGCATCATATCGCCCAGCCCGGCGCTAAAGCCGGCGATCAGCGCGAAGATCGTCGGCACGACGATGAGCGCGATCAGCGCCGACAGCCGCTTCGTCATGATCAAAGTCATGAAGGTGGCGACCATCAAAAATGCCAGAAGTGTCAGCATCATCCCCGTCTCGATTACAGGCGCCTGCTTCGTCGTGCACCTTGTTTCATGCTCTGGCTAAAAGGCGATGCCTGTCATGCTGCTGTCACGGCGCAGAGAGACTTTTTCTCAAATTATTTCAAAACTCTGGTACAAGAAAAATCCCCCAGCGCTCGCCGCGCCGGGGGAAGGAAATCGGGTGCTGGTGTCAGGTCAGCACCCTCACAGCTGGTTCGATCAGGCGATCCGGCCCGTCAGGGTAGGCAGCCTCTCTTCGGCCGAGTTCACATTGACGCTGCGATCGACGGTGACGCCGTCGGCGGTGAAGGTGCAGACAAGCGTGTCGCGGAATGCCGTTTCGACGAACTGCCAGATCATCTCGAGCCTGTTGGGCGCGGTCCAGCGCGCGCCCGCGACAACCCGCTGGCTCGGCGGCCGATATTCATGGTGCAGACGGTTGCCCGTCATGCTCGTATCCTGCTCGAGATAGTCGGCGAAACCCGCAGTGACCGTATGTTCGCCGTGTGCATCGCGCATCCGGTAGGTGCAGCGGTCGCCGGCAAAATCGAACGAGAACCATTCGACGCCCTGATCGTTCGTCTCGACTGTCAACCGCTTGCCGCTGACACGCGGCGGAACCGGCAAATTGCTCGCGGCGAGCGCTGGCAGCAAGCGAAGCCCCGCGGTCTTGCGCTGCAGGACCACCGCATCGGGATCGGCCGGCAGTTTGTCCGCGACGAAGGCGGCCGGGAAATGCTTCCAGATCAGCGGCTTGATCTTCTTGCTGCCCTTGATCGCCGAAAACAGCGCGAGAACGGCATTATGCTCTGGGAAGACGATCGACATCTGGCTGAACAGTCCGAGCGCGAGATAGGCCTTCCCCGGCCCCATCCACCATTGATAGCCATAGGCGCCGTCGTTATCGCCCGGGGTCTGTTCGGTGGTCGCCTCGCGCACCCATTTTTCGGACAGGATGCGGTGGCCATTCCATGTCCCGCCGCTGGCGTGCACCGCGCCGAGTTTGATCGACGCCGCGGTGTTCCAGGTCAGCCCATTGCCGCCGGGGCTGACACCACCGGGGCTAGTGTCCCAGTGCCAACGGTCGATGCCCATCGGTTCGAAAAAACGCGGTTTCAGATAATCGGCCATGGATTGACCGGTCGTCTTGCTGACGATCGCCGAGAGCATGAAGCTGGCCGCGCTGGTGTATTGGAAATGCCCGCCGGGCTGATGCACTACCGGAATTTTGAAGAATTCGGCCGCCCAGGGCGTGTCGATCGGCCGCCATTTCGACCCCGATGTTTCCTCGTCATGGCCGCATTGCATCGTCAGCAGGTTGCGCACCGTCATCGCGCGCATATTCTCGCTGGCGTCGGCAGGCACATATTCGGGGAAGAAGGAGACGACCTTGTCGTCGAAGCCGAAGCGCCCTTCGTCGATCGCGAGCCCCGCGGCGACGGCGGTCACGCTCTTGGTCAGCGAGTGGGTGATGTGGATGCGCCCCGGCGAATAGGGCCACCACCAGCCTTCGGCGACGACGTGGCGGTTACGCATCAGCATGAAGGAGTGGAGTTCGAGCCCCGCGCTTTCCACATCGGCGAGAAAGGCGAGGATGGCGTCGGACGAGACGCCCTGCGCCTCAGGCGTGCTACGCAACAGCCCGTCCTTGTAGGTGTCGGGCTGGACCGGACCGACACCGGGGGTGGCGGCCGATACGCGGCCGAGACGGTCGACACAGCCGCCGAACATCACAAAAGCGCTGGCACCCATCACAAGCTGCCCGGCCCGCCGCCGCGTCAGATTCATTTCCCTCACGGCGTCTCTCCCATTGCCGACCATGGCCGCACCCTGCGGACCCCGGCTGTCACCACGCTGTCACAGGTAGAGCAGGTAACAAAAGCGGAGAATTTGCGATGGGCAGCTGAAACCCTGCGCCTGCCGCCAATCGGGTCGCCTGTTCCAGCGCGACCTCTATTCAGACGGCAGCCATTGCATTTGCTTGGCGCCGTCCGCGAACCAGGGCGCGGGGAGTTTGCGTTCGACCGGCCAGAGTTCGTCGAGCGTATCGGCGTCCGCGCCGTTAACTGCCCTTCTTTTGCGCCCGCGCGGCCCTGACGCCGGCCAGGAACTGCGCTTGATCGACCTTAACCGCCAACCCCTTTTCCGACAGGAAGAATGCAGCGCGCGGCATGGTGATATTGCCTTCGCTCGTCGCGAGCACCGCGCCCTGAGGCGCCATAGCCGTAACCTTGCCGAGCACAGCGGCGCCATCGGCGCTGCGCACCTCGGCGCCGGGTTTCAATACTCCATCGACCGCCGCCGCGTCGGCCTCGGCCTGCCTGAGGACCGCGAGAATTTTCGCCTTGGGCGCTTTCAGCGCCAAGCCCTTGGCGCCTTTTACAAAGGCATTTTTCGGAACCACCAGGCCGTTACCGTCGATCGATACGGCAACCCGGTCGCCCGAAACTTTGGCGATCTGGCCGACTTCTTCCCCATTTTGATCATAGACCCTCGTCCCGGCGACGAGCGAAGCGGCCGGCGCCGCGTCCTGAGCCTGCGCCTGCGCCTGCGCCTGCGCCTGCGCCTGCGCCGAGGGGGCCGCGAGCGATAACGCGCTTGCAAGGCAAAGCACGGCGATCGGGCCGAAGAATCGAGGCATGATACGCTCCTGTCGAACAAATATGTCCGCCCGTGCCGCATCGCCCGACGGCACGCCAAACGCGATGTTGTCCGGCCGTGCAACGGATGCGGCGAGCCGACGGCTCAAAAGCCGGTGCCCGGGCCGCATCGGGCCAATACTCAAGCCAATTGTCCGGCAATTCGCGAAGTCAGTTCGCGAATTCGCGCGCTGCAAATCGCGTGCCCCGGCTTCGGACGACGAATTCGCGAAGGAATTCGCTCAACCGCGAATTGTCCGTGTCGCTCAGCCCCTTCCAACAGTAGCCCCTCGCATGCCGCCGGTCGTCCAAAGGCCCCGCCTGCGACGCGCAAGATGTCGGGGCCCGCCCGGATCTTGCGGCAAGGCAATTATGCCATTCCGACTTCGCGGAGACTTGCGATGTTACATTCTGCCGTTGCGAACACCGGCGCCGGGACCGTCCCCGCCAAAGGCGTCCTTTTCACTCCCGTTGAACTCATGGTCGTTGCTTTGGCAAAGTCGGAATGCGGCCGGGGCTCCGGGCCAAGCGACCGTTTCCTTCGCGCCATGATGAAGTTGGCCGCCTCATTTACCGGCGTGTCCAGAATCCAGCCGCTAGCGGACAGGCGGCTTGAAGCTCTCCGCATCTTCGTCAACTCGCTCCATCCCCGGGGTCGTTGGAACAGGCAGCAAGCGACAATCGATCTTCATGCGTCAGGCTTCAATGCCATTCAGGAAGCGTGGTTACGTGCCCGGCACGAGACAATCCCATGAGACTGCCCACCATATTGTAGCGGTATCGTGGCCATTGCCGGACGATCTCGAGCCGCGTCAGGCCCGGCGGACCCGATTTTCGAGCCGCCCTATTCCTTCGATCTCGAGTGTGACCAGGTCGCCGTCGGACAGGAAATGGTCCTGCTCGATCCCGCAGCCGCCCGACATCGTCCCCGAGCCGAGCAGTTCGCCGGGATGGAGCGTTTCGCCCCGCGAGATATAAGCGATGATCTCCTCGAAACTGTGGAGCATTTCGCTGTTAGACCCCTCGGCGAAGGGCGCGCCATTGATATAGGCGCGCATCGCGATGTCATGGACGTCGTCGAATTCGTCCGCGGTCGCGATGCACGGGCCGATCACATTGCCGCGGTCGAAATCCTTGCCCTTCGCCGGCCCCATCAGCCCGGGCATTTCCTCCATCTGTGCGTCGCGCGCGGAGAAGTCGTTGAAGATCGTATAGCCGAAGATGTGCTGCGCGGCGTCCTTCGCCGCAATGTCGACCCCGCGCCGGCCGATCACGACGGCGAGTTCAAGCTCGAAGTCCATATAGGCGCTGTAGCGGGGCCAGATGACATCGACGCCGGTGCCGACGACGGTCAGCGGGTTGCATTTATGATAGATCGCCTTTTGCCGGTATAGCGGCGGCAGTTCGGCAAAGGGCGGCGCGTTGGGCGTCGGCTCTCCAGCGATGCGCGCGCGCAGCCGCTGCATGCCCGCCGCCGATTGGAGAATGTGGCCGGGGAAGGTGAAAAAGTCGCGGATCGATTGCGGCCGCGGCAATGGTGCCAGCAGGCGCACGGCATCGGCGGCGACCGCATGCCCTTCGATGTCCATCAACCGCCGCGCTTCGTCCCGCGCCGCCTCGCCGCCGTCGATCAGCGCCTGCATCGACTGAAACGCCGCAGCGTCGCCGCGCCCGGCCGCGCGCGACGCCTGCGTCAGATTCTGGATCGCATCATCGGCGGTCAAAGCGCCCAGAAACGTTTGGCCGGCCTGTTCGAAGGTTACGAAACGCATGTCATCTCCCGTGTTGAAGCCTGTTCATTATATCGATATTTTTTTAGAATATAGATAAAAGTTGCATCGACCAGCTTGGATGTTAGAAGTGGAGCGTGGTCGATCATGTTGCATTGCTGGGCACCGGGCTGATGGGCGCGCCGATTGCGCGCAACCTCGCGCGTTCGGGTTTTCCGGTCACCGCATGGAACCGCACGGCGCCGAAAGCCGCGCCGCTTGCCGACGAAGGGATCGCGATCGCGAACTCTGCCGCCGAAGCGGTGACCGGCGCCGATCTGGTGATCTTCCTTCTGAGCGACGGACCGACGACGAGCGAAGCGCTGTTCGGCGAAAGCGGGGTCGCGCATGCGATGCGCCCCGGCGCCATCGTCGCGATGATGAGTTCGATAAGCCCCGACACCGCGACTGAACAGGCGGGGCGGCTGGCGGAGCTTGGCATCGGCTATATCGATGCCCCTGTATCGGGCGGCGAGCGTGGCGCCATTGCACGCGCGCTGACGATTTTCGCAGGCGGCCCTGCCCGATCGATCGACGCGGTGCGCCCCGCGCTGGAGGTGCTCGGCCGGGTCAATCGCGTGGGCGGTGTCGGCGCGGGCCAACTGGTCAAGCTCGCCAACCAGATGATCGTCGGCATCAGCATAGAGGCGATCGCCGAGGCGCTGTTGCTGATCGAACGCGGCGGCGGCGATCCCGACGCGGCTTTCGATGCGCTCAAGGGCGGCTTTGCCGATTCGACGGTTCTGCGTCAGCACGGCAGGCGCATGCTGGCGCTGGACCATACGCCGGGCGCGACGATCGCCACCCAGCGCAAGGATCTCCGCATGGCGACCGACCTGGCGGCAAAGCTGGCCCTGTCGCTGCCGCTGCTCGATCAAGCAGCCGCGCTATATGAGCAAGCGGCGGCCGGCCCCGACAGCGCGCTCGACCATAGCGCCATCCATCGCACCTTGCGCGCGCGGCAGGGCCGCGGCGAATGACGCTGAAGATCGGCGCCAGCGTGTCGATGATGTTTCGCGAGCTGCCGCTGCTCGACCGCTTTGCCGCTGCCGCGGACGCCGGGTTCGACGGAGTCGAGATCCAGTTCATCGACGAAGGCGATCCCGCCGACATGGCGCGCGCGGCGTTCGCGGCGAATATGCCCGTCGTCCTTGTCAACCTGCCGCTCGGCGACCTGATGACCGGCGGCCCCGGCCTTTCGGGCGTTCCGGGGCGCGAGGCGGAGTTTGCGGCGGCGGCCGAACGCGGGCTCGCCGCGGCCGGCGAGCTGGGCGCGGCGTTTGTCCATCTTGGCCCATCACGCATGACGTCCGGAACCGACCGGGGCGCATGCCTCGCGACCTATGCCCGCAATGTCGATACCGCGCTTGCCATCGCCGATCGCATCGAACTTGGTGCCGCATTGCTGGTCGAACCGTCGAACCCGACCGACTTTCCCGGCGCCTTGTTCGCCACCGTGGGCGAAGCCGCCGCCATCGTACGGCAGACCGGCGCGCCGCGCTTCGGCTTGCTGTTCGACCTTTATCACGTCGCGATGACCGACGGCGACATCGCTGCGGCGTGGGCGGCGCACGGCGACCTCGCGCCGCATGTGCAATTTTCGGACGCACCTGGGCGGCACGAGCCGGGGACGGGCAAGCTCGACATATTTACCGCGATCGCCGCCATTCGGGCGTCGGGCTATACGGGCTGGTTCGGTGCCGAATATCGGCCGCTGGCGGACACGATCGACGGGCTCGGCTGGCTGGCCGAATGGCGCGCACAACATTCATTACGATATGGAGAGACAGTATGACGGCGACCCTCATCTCGGGCGACCGCACCCTCGAGCCCGCCGACTTCGAACGCCAGATCGAGCGGGCGGCAGCCGCCATGCTGGCGTCGGGGATCGGCGCGGGCGATGCGGTCGCGATCCTGCTGCGTAATGACTTCGAATTTTTCGTCGCGAGCCTCGCCGCGCGCTGGATCGGTGCCTTTGCCACACCGATCAACTGGCACGCGACGCCGGAGGAGATCGGCTATGTGCTGGCGGACAGCGGCGCGCGGCTGCTGATCGCGCATGACGATCTTGCGGTCCCGCTCGCCGGGCGGTTCGGCGAAACCCTGCTGGTCAGCGTGCCCACCCCGCCCGAAATTGCCGGCGCCTACGCCCTCGCCCCGTCGGCGCCCTTGCCCGAAGCGATGCGCTGGCCCGACTGGCTCGCCGACGAAGCGAGCGATGCGCCGCCGCAGGGTCCTGGCGGCGCATCGGTCGTCATTTATACCTCGGGCACGACGGGCAAACCCAAGGGCGTGCGCCGCCGCCCGCTGCAGCCCGAGCATCTTGCCGCGCAGGTCGATATGCTCATCCACGGCTATGGCCTTCAGCCCGGCGAGCCGATGCGCATCCTGATGACCGGGCCGATGTATCATTCGGCGCCGAACAGCTATGGCCTCGCGGCCGCGGGAATGGCGGAGACGATCGTCCTGCAGCCACGTTTCGACGCCGAGGAACTGCTCGCCCTGGTGGCCGAGCATCGCATCACGCACATGCATGTCGTCCCGACGATGTTCGTCCGCCTGCTGAAACTGCCCGCCGCGGTGCGCGCAGCCCATGACGTCTCTTCGCTCCGCTTCGTCGTGCATGGCGCCGCGCCCTGCCCGGTCGAGGTCAAGCGCCAGATGATCGAATGGTGGGGTCCGGTGATCCACGAATATTACGGGTCGACCGAAACAGGCCTGATAACTGGTCATGGATCGGCCGACGCGCTCGCGCGGTCGGGTACCGTCGGCCGCGCGCTTCCGGGCGTCACGCTGCGCGTGCTTACCGAAGCGGGCAGCGAAGCTGCGACGGGCGAGATTGGCGATATCTATGTAAAGTCGCGGTCGGTGCCCGACTTCACCTATCACGGCCGCGACGCCGAGCGGACAGAGATCGAACGCGACGGCTTCATCACCGTCGGCGACATCGGCTGGATCGACGAAGACGGTTTCCTGTTCCTATGCGACCGCCGCCGCGACATGATCATATCGGGCGGGGTCAATATCTATCCCGCCGAAATCGAAGCTGCGCTGCTGGCGATCGACGGCGTCCGCGACGCCGCGGTGTTCGGCATCCCCGACACCGAATTCGGCGAGGCGGTCTGCGCCTATGTTCAACCCGACGAAGGCGAAACGCCGGATGTCGGCGCTCTCCGCAGCCAGCTCGGCGAAACCCTGTCGCGTTACAAATTACCGAAGGTCATCGAATTCGCGAACGAGCTGCCGCGCGAAGATTCGGGCAAGATATTCAAGCGCCGCCTTCGCGAACCCTATTGGACCAGCGCGGGGCGCTCGATATGAGCGCCGCCTATGAGCTCTGGCACGGACAGGGTACGCGCTCGCTTCGTGTCCTGTGGCTTGCCGAGGAACTGGGCATCGCCGACCGGATCCTGGTCCATTCGGTGCCCTTTCCGCCCAAGCTCAGGGCGCCCGAATATCTCGACATCAATCCGCGCGGCTCGCTTCCGCTCTTCGTCGAGGGCTCGGTGCGCTTGACCGAGTCAATCGCGATCTGCCTTTATCTTGTGTCGCGCCATGCTCCGACCGCGCTCTCTGTGTCCCCGGACGAGCCAGGCTATCACGACTATCTCGAATATATGGTTTTCGGCGAAGCTTCGATGATGCCGCCCATCGGTGGGATGGTGCGGCAATTGCTGCTCGAAACGCCCGAAACGCGATCGGCCGCAGTCCTCGCCGAAGCGCGCGAAAATGTCGCGTTCCGGATCCGCCATATCAGCGCTGCCCTCGCCGACGGCCGCGACTATCTTGCTGGCGGGCGGCTGACGCTGGCCGATATTTCGGTCGGCTACTCACTGAACCTGATCACGGCGCTCGGCGAAGGAGCGATTATCGCTCCCGATGTCGGGGCCTATCTCGACCGGCTGCGCACGCGGCCTGCTTGGATCAAAGCGTCGGGACGCTGAATGATGGACAATCCCTATCTGGTCGCAGCCAGCACTGCTTCCTTGTTCGGTGCGGATGCGATCTCTGCCGATACGCGCGCGGTCAACGCCGATCTCGATCGCGTGCTGGCCGAACTGGAGCCACCGGCGGATCTTGAGGCACTGCGCGAAGCCTATGTCTCCGGTCGCCTTGGGCTGCCTGCCTCGCCACCGTCACCGCGCGCCCGAACAATCACGATCGACGGCCCCGCAGGCCCGATCGGCCTGCGCATCGTTGCACCCGACGTCGTTCGGGGCGTCTATCTTCACGCGCATGGCGGCGGCTGGATGGCCGGCAGCAACGCGATATGGGACGATGTGCTCGAATTGATTGCGGATATTGCGGGCCTTGCATCGGTTAGCATCGATTATCGACTGGCACCCGAACATCCCTTCCCCGCCGCTGCGGACGACTGCCTTGCCGCGGCAGACTGGCTGATCGAACATGGCGAGCGCGAATTCGGAACAGACTGGTTTGCGATTGGCGGCGAGTCCGCCGGTTCCCATCTTGCCGCGCTCACCCTGCTTCGCCTCCGCGATCGTGGCGCGGCCGGCGCCTTCCGCGCAGCGAACCTGCTCTTTGGCTGTTTCGACCTGTCTCTGACGCCCAGCATGCGAAACGCACAGGATACGGTGTTCGTCACGCCCGAGAGCATGGCGCAATTCATTGGAGCCTTTGCAGGCCAGCATGATCTGCGCGATCCCGCCCTTTCGCCGCTCTACGCCGACCTGACCAACCTGCCCCCTGCATTATTCACCGTCGGCTCGATCGACCCTCTCCTCGACGACAGCCTGTTCATGCACGCGCGCTGGCAAGCTGCGGGCAATGTCGCGCAGCTTGCGGTCTATCCGGGCGGCGTACACGGCTTCAACATATTGGGCGGCGAGCTCGCGGCGGCGGCGAACGACGGCATGGCGCACTTTCTCGCTGCCGTTCGGGACAGTGAAGCCTGACATCCCGATCCGCCGCCGGCCGAAGTGGTCAGGCGGCCGATTCCAGCGTGCCCCAGCGGCTGACCGCGTCGGCGACATAAGGCTGCGACACCGGCACCGTCATATCGTTCGACAGGATCAGTTGCGCCGTGCGGCCCGACCGGCGCAGCGTTCGCACCGCATCGTTCGCCACCCACCAGCTGCGATGCACCTGCGACCCGGCAATATGGTCGAGCCCGCGCATCGCGTCGGAAAAGCGGATCAGCACCATCGCGCTGCCCTGCGCGGCATGGACGCGGACATAATGGTCCTCGACCTGAAGGCAAAGAATGTCGCTGCGCAGATGCGGCGGCAGGCGATCGAACAAGCCGGGGTCGCTGGGACCGATTTCGCGTATTGCCGGCCCATTGTCGTTGTCGGGTCCAAGCACGGCAACGGGTGCGGGTCGCGCCGGCGCCAGCTGCAACCCCGCCAGCACCCGTTCGGCCAGAAATACATAAGCCCCGCCGATCAGCGAAATCGAGAAGAAGAGTTCGATCACTTCGGTCGGCAGGGGCTGCCAGCCGTGCAGGATATGGTTCGACGTTCCGGTCACGACCAGCTGCGGCAGCGCCGCCAGCACGACCGCCGCAATCTTCTGCATAGTCGGGCTGGTATCGCGCAGCCGTGGCAGGCGCGCGACCAGCGCTCCGGTCGCCAGCGAGAAGAGGACCCAGGCGGTCATCTGCACCGTCCAATAGCCGATGCGTTCGATCGGATCGAAACGATAGGTGCCGAACGGCGAAAGGAACGAGAGCAAGGCCACGAACAACATGGTCAGCCCGGCGTGACCAATCAGCCGCACCAGCCCATTCTCCATTCGGGAATTCGCGAAATCGCGCATCGTGAACCATACTCCAAGTCGGCTCTATTTAGATTATACGAAGTAAACTGCGCAACCGCGAATGCGCGGTGGCCCGCATTTTTCCGTCATCCTAGTCGCTCCTTCGAACCGCCGGCCGCATCGGACCGGCTGTCGCAAGGAGCAAAATGATGAAACAGGCAACTCTCCCCCTGGCAGTGCTCGCCGCCGCCCTCTTCAGCCCGTCCGCCCACGCACAGGAACTACCCGGTAGCCCGAGGGTCGCCGAAGGGCCTGGCGACGACAGCGATGACGAGGGCGAAAAGAGCGGCGGTGTCGACGGCTTTTTCGCGATCGGGCCGGGCATGGTCCCATCCTATGACGGTTCGAAGAAATATGAGCTGGTGCCGCTGATGATCGCGGACGTCGAATGGAAGGGCCTTGCGCTCGAAATTCGCGGCCTTGGCGCGCGGCTCGACCTCCTCGGCAACAGCCCCGTCCAGGTCGGCCCGGTGTTCAACTTTCGCGGCAAGCGCAACAGCGACAAGGATGGCAACGGCCGGGTCAAATTGCTGAACGACGTCGACTCGGCGATGGAGGTCGGCGGTCACATTGGATACCGTTTCGGCGGCAACCAATATGGCCAGGGCGAGATTGAATTCGACCTCAGCCTCGTCAAGGACGTCTCCGACGGCCACGACGGGCTGCTTGGCACCGCACAGGTCTCCTATGCCGCGCACCGCAGCCAGAAGTGGTTCGTCAACCTCGACGCGCAGACGACCTGGACCGACAAGAAATATGCACGCGCTTACTTCGGCGTCACGCCGGAAGAGGCCGCCCGTTCGGGTCTCGCCGCCTATCGTCCCGGCGCGGGCATCCGCGACATCGGGATCGGCACGACGATCGGTTACCAGTTCAACCAGCGCTGGGGCGTCATCGCGCGCGCCGGTGCCAACTATTATGTCGGTGACGCAAAGGACAGCCCCATCGTCGATGAGGGCTCGAAGATCCAAGCGGTCGGCGGCCTTGCCGTCTCCTATCGGTTCTGATCGCCGTGCCGCGCTTCTTCGCCGGATATCTCCCCCTTCAACGACGAAGACCGCGCGGCATGACATCCAGATCGGGACCATATGAGCCGACGAGCCGGGCTGGCACGCGGGGTATCCCCGCCGCGCCTGCCAGCCCGGCCCCCTTGGGCAACCCCGCGCAGTGGGAACAATTTTTAGCCGGCCGCCGCAGCGCCGGCGCAAGTGAAAACAACAGGGAGAGGCATATGAGCGTGACATCGAAAAGACATCTGGATGAGGCCTGTTACGGCGTCGGGGCGCTGGCGAGCGCCAGCTTCTCGACCGTGCCAGGGCTCATCCTGCTCTATTATCTGACCGACACGCTCGCCGTCCCGGCGGGGCTTGCGGGGCTGATCGTCTTCATCCCCAAGCTGTTCGACGTCTTCGCCAACCCGCTCGTCGGCCGCCTGTCCGACCGCACGCGCACCCGTTTTGGTGCGCGCCGTCCGTGGATCGTCTTCGGCGGCCTCGTCTTTCCGCTCGCGTTCATCGCGACCTTCTGGACGCCCTATTCGGGCAATGCCGCCGCGCTGTGGGTTGCCGTCAGTTTCACGCTCGCGAGCATGACCTTTTCGACCTTTGTGGTTCCCTGGTCCACGCTTCCCGCCGAGATCGCCCCGCATACCCGTGCCCGCGCGTCGATGGCGGCTTGGCGCATCGCCTTCCTCGCAATCGCAGTGCTCATCTCGGGCGGCCTCGCCCCGACGATCGTCGAAAATGGCGACAATGCGCGCGATGGCTATCGGGACATGGCGCTGTTCATCGGCACGATGATGATCGCCGCGACGCTGATCGTCGCCTTCGTCGGCGCGCGGCGCTCCACGCCGGCGACGACCCAGCCCGCCGCGCCCACGGCATTCGGGGCAAGCATCGCCATATTGAAGTCGAGCCCGTCGCTGCGCGCGATGCTGTGGATCGTCGCACTCAGCGAAATCGCGTCGGCGGTGTCGCTCGCCAGCACGCCGTATCTCGCCGACTATGTGCTCGGCGATCCCGAAGCGGTGGCGCCGATGTTCATCATCCTGACCATCCCGCTGCTGTTGACCATGCCCTTGTGGCGTATGTTCGCCGTGCGTCGCGGCAAGCGTGCAGCGCTCAGCACGGCGCTGATGCTCTATGCGCTCGGGGCTTTGCTGCTGGCGGCGCTGTCGGTGGCACCTGCGGACATGCGCGTGATGCTCACCTTCGTCGCAGTGTTCATTATCGGAACCGGTTTTGCCGGCACCTCGATGCTGCCGCAGGCGATGTTCGCCGACGCGCTGGCTTATGAGACATCGGTGCGCGGCGAATCGAGCGTCGGCGCGATGGTCGGCCTGTCGAACGCGACCGAGACCATTTCGGGCGGGTTCGGCGCCGCATTGTTCGCGCTTGTCCTGACGTTCACGGGGTTCATCTCGACCGCCGACGACACGGTCGTGCAGCAGCCCGCGGCTGCGATCATGGGCATCGTCTTTGCGGCAAGCCTGATCCCGGCCTGGGCCGCGCTGATTGCGCGTTGGCCGCTCCGCAGGTTCGACCTCGTGGAGGAGGATGTCGACAGGGCAACGCGTGGTAGCGAACAGGACAGGCGGGCTCGTGACCTTCAGGCTGAATAGCAGCGCGCGGGTCGCGCGCGAGACGCTCGGCGGCGCGGACCGGTGGTTCGCCCGCCTGCCGCAGCGCTCGCGCGACTTCGTCCAGGCGCATGTCAGCCTGCGGCATTTCCCGGACCGCGCCCGCGTCTATTCGGCGGGCGATGCGGGCGACGGCCTCTATCGGGTGATCGACGGCGAGGTCCGGCTGATGGCCTATCCGGCGGTCGGGCGCGAGATGGTGACTTTTGTCGCACGCAGCGGTCACTGGTTCGGCGAATTGTCGGTGATCGACCATGGCCCCCGCCCGCATGATGCAGTTTGCCACGGACCGGTTTCGCTGCTGCATCTTCCCGCTTCAGCCATCGCGGCCCATGCCGAGGGCGATCCGGCCTTCATTGGTCAGGTCGCGTTGATCGGCTGCGATCATCAGCGCGCGGCGCTCGCCTATATCGGATCGATGACGGGGCGGCCGGGCCGCGAGCGGATGGCGGGTATGATCCTTGCGATGGCCGGCCCTGATCCCCGCACCCCGCATCCGGTGCTGCAGATGAGCCAGGAGGATCTGGCGGGCCGCGTCGGTCTGTCGCGTCAGCATCTCGGCAACCTTCTGTCAGAACTGAAAGAGGGCGGCGTCATTTCGCTCGCCTATGGCCGGCTGGAGGTTCTCGATCCCGAACGGCTGGCGCAGCACGCCGGACGAGGCGCCGCATGATGCACGCGTGCGCCCACGATCGCCGCCAATTGCCATATCCTTGGCAGTCTCGCGCCGCGCGCCACCCTATCCCCTTTCGCGTCAAGCAGGAGATATGACATGGCTAGCTTATTGGAAACTCCACGGTCCAGCGACACCGCCGTTTCGGCAGAGGAATGGGCGCTGCGCGTCGACTTGGCGGCCGCCTATCGGCTGGTCGCACATTATGGCTGGGACGACCTCGTCTTCACCCATTTGTCGGCGCGCGTACCGGGCCCCGATCATCACTATCTGATCAACCCCTATACGCATATGTTCGACGAGATCACCGCGTCGTCGCTGGTCAAGATCGACCTCGACGGCAACAAGATCGACGATACGCCAGCGCCGGTGAACCAGGCGGGTTTCGTCATCCACTCGGCAATCCATGGCGCGCGCGAAGACGCCGCCGCGGTCATGCATCTCCATACGCCGCATGGGCAGGCGGTGGCAGCGATGGCGAGTGGGCTGCTGCCGCATAGCCAGACCGCGATGGCAGCGGTTCACGACATCGCCTATCACGACTTCGAGGGCATCGCGACCGATGTCGACGAGCGCGAACGGCTCGTCGCCGACCTTGGCGCCAAGCACGCGATGATCCTGCGCAACCACGGCACGTTGACCGTCGGGCGCACCGTCTCGCAAGCATTTGTACGTATGTATTTCCTCGAGCGCGCGTGCGAGGCGCAAGTGCTGATGCTCGCCGCCGGCCGCGACGGGCTCAACGAGCCCAACGACGGCGTCGCCGAAAAAGTCGCCGCACAGGTTGCCTCGCCCGCCAGCGCAGAGGGTATGCGCAATCTTGCCGAACATTTGATCTGGCCGGCGCTGCTGCGCAAGCTCGACCGGATCGATCCCAGCTTTCGCACCTAGCGAAAGGGGAGCCGCGGCCGGGTTCTGCTTTTCCCGGCCGCGGCTCCGACGAACGAAAAGGAACCCGGGTTGCGTATCTGTATTTTCGGCGCCGGTGCCGTTGGCGGTCATTTTGCCGCACGGCTTGCTTCGGGCGGTCACAATGTGTCGGTGGTCGCGCGCGGGCGGCAGCTGCCGGCCATCTGGGAAAACGGGATCAAGCTGATCTCCGGCGGTCAGGTCGTCCAAGGCATCGGTCGCGGCATCCGACAATCCCGCTGACCTGGGGCCGCAGGATCTGGTGATATCGACGGTAAAGGCGACCGCCCTGCCCGGGCTGGCGGAGGGCATCGCGCCGCTGCTGACGAACGATACGCCGGTCATATTCGCGCAAAACGGTATTCCTTGGTGGTATACGTTGGGCGGGTCAGGCTCCGGGCGTTGCGCGCCCGATCTCTCATGGCTCGACCCGGACGCCGCGCTGGCGGGCGGCATCGGTCCGGCGCGGACGATCGGCGGGGTCATTTTCTCATCGAACCAGCTCGTCGAACCTGGCGTCATCCATAATGATTCCCCCGCGCGCAACGCGCTGATCGTCGGCGAAATCGACGATCGTGCGAGCGAACGGATCGCCGACATTCGTTCCACGCTGGCGGCAAGTGGCATCGAATCCCCGTCCGCGCCCGACATTCGAGGGGTGCTCTGGTCAAAGCTGATTAACAATATGACGGCGTCGGTACTGTGCCTGCTGACCGGACGAAAGGTCAGCGACCTCGCCGCCGACGATCAACTCGCCGACACTCTGCTCGTCCTGATGGCCGAAGCGCGCGCGGTTGCAGCGGCGCTCGGTTACGAGTTCGGCCCCGTCGATCGCGAAGGGCTGCGGCGGGCGGCGCCCGATCACAAGCCGTCGATCCTTCAAGATTATGAAGCCGGCCGCGCGATGGAAATCGATGCGCTGGTCCGCGCACCGCAAGCCTTTGCCCGCCACGCCGGCGTCGCCACACCGGTGCTCGACGCGCTCGCTGCACAGGCGATCGCCCTCGCCGAACGCGCCCGCTAGGCATCCACGCGCTGGCGAAATTCGGCCGCGAGCGCCGAATATTCCTCAAGGCTCTCCGGATTGGCCATCGCCGATGGGTCGATCACCTTGGCCAGATCGGCGCCCTCGAACAGCCGCTTGATCGGCAATTCCTGCTTCTTCGACGACAGCGTGCGCGGGATCGCCGCGACCTCTACGATCCGGTCGGGCAGGAAGCGCGGCGACAGGCCGGTGCGGATCGCATCGCGTATCTTGGCGGCCAGCGCCTCGCCGCGCGCGGCATCGGGAGCTGGCACGACGAAGAGCAGTAATTCGCTGTCATTGTCGTTCGAGCGCGCGTCGATGACCAAAGTGTCGGCCACATCGCCCAGCCGTTCGACCGCGTCATAGATTTCGCTGGTTCCCATCCGGTGCCCGCCGCGGTTGATCGTCGCATCGCTGCGCCCGAAGATTTCGCACGCGCCGCTTGCCTCGATGCGAAGCCAGTCGCCGTGGCGCCAGACCCCGTCATAGGTATCGAAATAGGATTCGCGGTATCGCGACCCGTCGGCGTCGCCCCACAGGAACAACGGCATGCTCGGCAACGGCCGCGTGCATACAAGTTCGCCGACCTCGCCGAGCAAAGCGCACCCCTCTTCGTCCCATGCCTCGACCGCCGCGCCGAGCTGGCGGCATTGCAGCTTGCCCGGCGCAGAGGGCAGTTCACGGTTGCCGGTGCAGAAGGCGCCGCAAATATCGGTGCCGCCCGAGCTGTTGAACCACCAGACATGCGCCGCGCCCGCCTGCGCGATCATGTGCGACAGGTTCGTCTGGACCAGCGCGGGGAGCGGCGATGCGGTGCTGCCGAGCGCGCGAACCGCGGAGAGGTCTCCGGCCTTGGTCAAATCGACACCCGCTTTGACTGCCAGCGTATAATATTGGGCGCCGGCGCCGAAAAAGCTGACCTTGTTGCGCGCCGCAAAGCGCCACAGCAGCCCCCAGTCGGGCGCGTCGCGCGATCCCATCGGGCTGCCGTCGAAGATGCAGATCGTCGTCCCGCCGAGCAGCCCGCCGACCTGAAGATTCCACATCATCCACCCCGTCGAGCTGAACCAGTGGAAGCGTTCGCCGGGCGTCCGCGGATCATAGCTGGCGCCAAGGTCCGAATGGATACGGCCCGCTGCCGACATCATCAATATGCCGCCATGGCCGTGGACGAGCGCCTTGGGCTTGCCCGTCGTACCGCTCGAATAGACGATCCACAGCGGATGGTCGAAAGGCAGCCAGTCGGGCTCGAACCCGTCGAGGTCGCGCCCCCCCGCCGCCAGCAGGCTGTCAAAGTCGATCGCGCCCGGGAAGTCCTGCGAGCCAAGCCCCGACGGCGCGAGAATGAAATGCTCGAGCGACGGCAGCGCCGCACGGATCTCCGCCACCTCATCACTGCGGTCGAGCGGCTTGCCGCCATAGGTCACGCCGTCGGCGGCGATGAACAGCTTGGGATCGATCTGGCGAAACCGTTCGAGGATCGCGGATATGCCCATATCGGGAGAGCAGATCGCCCAGATCGCGCCGATCGACGCGCAGGCGAGGAAGGCGACGATCGCCTCGGGCCGGTTGGGCAAATAGGCGACGACTCGGTCGCCGCGCTCAATGCCCAAGTCTTTCAGACCCAGCGCGAAGGCCGCGACTCGGCGGCGCAAATCGCGCCAGCCGATCGTCTCGATCGGTCCTAGCTCGTCCTCGGCGATGATCGCGGGGTGCCCCGCGGCCTCGGCTGCGTCGACATGGCGCAGGATTTGCGCGGCATAGTTGACGCGGCAGCCGGGAAACCAGGTCGCGCCGGGCATCGTCTTGCCGATGAGGATGCGGTCGGGCGGCGTATCGGGCGACACGATGCCGTCGAAATCCCACACTGCGCGCCAAAAGGCATCGGGCTTTTCGACCGACCAGCGATGGAGGTCGTGATAGCTGTCGAACCTTTGGCCCGTGCGGTCCGATGCGAACTGGCCGAACAGACGCATCACCGAAACGGGCTCCGCCACCCCCGATTCGCGCTCGATATTCGCCTCTGCCCTCGTCGACGTCATTGCGGCATCCTCTCTATTCCACCTCCGATCTAAATAAATTGTACATCGTAAATGTCAATGTTGACAGGACTGCGCCCTTTCTATATTTACACCGTAAACATCATTTGGAAGGACGGATATGCGTACGCGAATCACCGAACTTTTCGGCATCGAGCGGCCCATCGTGCAGGGCGGCATGCATTATGTGGGTTTTGCCGAAATGGCCGCGGCGGTGTCCAACGCCGGCGGGCTCGGGATGATCACCGCGCTGACCTTTCCCAACGGCCCCGCGCTGCTCGAAGAGATCAAGCGCTGCCGCAAGATGACCGACAAGCCGTTCGGCGTGAACCTGACCTTCCTGCCGTCGGTCAATCCGCCCGACTACCCCGGCTATGTCGCCGCGATCATCGAAGGCGGCGTGAAGGCGGTCGAGACCGCAGGCAACAATCCCGCCGAAATCCTGCCCGCGCTCAAGGCCGCGGGGGTCAAGGTCATCCACAAATGCACCTCGGTCCGCCACGCGCTGAAGGCCGAAGCGATTGGTTGCGACGCGGTGAGCGTCGACGGGTTCGAATGCGGCGGCCATCCGGGCGAGGACGACATCCCGAACTTCATCCTGCTTCCCGCCGCCGCGCGCGCGCTGTCGGTCCCCTTCATCGCCTCGGGCGGGATGGTCGACGGACGCTCGCTCGTCGCGGCGCTCGCGCTCGGCGCCGACGGAATCAACATGGGCACCCGCTTCATCGCCACGCAAGAGGCGCCAGTGCATCCCAATGTCAAACAGGCGATTCTCGAGGCGACCGAGCTCGATACGCGGCTCGTCATGCGACCGCTGCGCAACACCGAACGCGTGCTGAACAATGTCGCGGTCGAGCGGATCCTCGTCCGCGAAAAGGAAATGGGGGCAACGCTGCGCTTTGCCGACATCGCCGACGAGGTCGCGGGCGTTTATCCGAAGGTGATGCGCGACGGCATCGTCGACGCGGGCGCGTGGAGCTGCGGCATGGTCGCGGGGCTGATCGACGACATTCCGACCGTGCAGGCGTTGCTCGACCGCATCATGGCCGAAGCCGAGGCGATCCTGACGCTCAACGCGCCGGTGCCCGAGCCCGCCTGACGCTCAGCCGGCAATCGCCGGGTGGTCGTAGATAAGCCGCAGCGTGATCTGGTTGTGCTCGGCGAGCCAGGCGCAGGCACCGTCGGCGTTACGCGCGAGCGCGAGCTCGGCGAGTTCGCGATGCTCGTCATAGACGTTCGGGCTGACGTCGCGCATCCGCAGCATCAGGTTGCGATAACGCTCGGCCTGCCGATGCAGGTCGTCGGCCATCGCAATCAGCCGCGGCGAACCGCAGCCCGCAAGCAGCGCCTTGTGAAAACCGAGGTTCAGACGCTCGAAGGTCGCGACGCGCTCTTCGACCGAGGCCGGCGGATTGGCGGAGAAATATTTGAGCCGCTGCAGGGCCGCGGCCACCTCCGCCTCCCAATCGGCGTCGCCGCGCTCAATCGCCTGGCGCAGCGCTCCGGTCTCGATCGCGTTGCGCGCGAGAATCAGGTCGAGCAGGTCCTGGCGGCTGACCTGCGCGACGCGAAAGCCCCGCTGGCCATAAGCAACGACAAGCCCCCGCCCGGCAAGGCCGGTCAGCGCCTCGCGAATGGGGGTCGGGCCGATACCGAGTTCGGCCGACAGGTCGCGGATCGCGAGCCGTGAGCCGGGCGCGAGATCGCCGCCCACGATCGCCGAAGAAATCGCATCGGCCGCTGCCGCCGACAGGGTCGCGCTGCCCGGCTCGGTCAATTGGTTCATTTCATCGTCCCTCCGGAATCACCTTTAGAGCTCCGATATCCTGTCCTGCAAGGCGCCTCCATTGGCGCCGTCCTATCATGAATGCGTCGCCGAAATCGCCTTTGATGTAAATCGGTTTTTATAAATAATATCGATTTTAATTGACCCTTACCGATTTTTCCGATTTACAGCGTACATCCGATTGCTGCCCCGGCAGCGTCGATGACGAGCCGCCCAAGCGGCCGGAGGGCACGCGCGATCCTGCGCCGCCCCACGAGAGGGAGAGATCATCATGGGGAAGAAATCCTATTTGCTGGCGGGGGCGATGACCTTGTGTCTGGCCGCCGAAGCGCAGGCGCAGGAGAGCGATCCGGCGAACGAGCGCGGCGTGAGTGAAATCGTCGTGACCGCGCAGCGCCGCGCCGAAGCGCTTCAGGACGTGCCGCTCGCGATCAGCGCCGTATCGGGCAGCGACCTGCAGGATCGCGGCCTCAACGATGTCCGCGATATCCTCGCCCTTACCCCCGGCACCGCATTCACCTCCTATAATGCCGCCGAACCCGTGCTATCGGTACGCGGCATCGCATCGGGGGGCGAAGGCGCCGCGTCGGATTCGGGCGTGCTGATGATGATCGACGGCGAAGTCATCTCGCGCGACTTCATGCGCTCGGCACCGATCTTCGACGTTGAGCGGGTCGAGGTGTTGCGCGGGCCGCAGGGCACGACCTATGGCCGCAACGCCACCGGCGGCGTGTTTCACGTCATCAACCGCCGGCCGGGCGATACCGCCGGCGGCGACCTGTCGCTCGATGTTGGCACCTATGGCACGATCAAGTTCGACGCGGGGCTCGATATCCCCATCGGCCCGTCGACCCTTTCGCGCTTTGCCTTTCAATACAGCCGCCGCGACGGCTATTTCGAGGATGTCGCGACCGGGCGCGAGGTCGACGACCGCGCCTCGCTCGCCGGCCGTCTGACGATCGAACAGAAATTCGGCGAGAATGTCACCTCGACCCTGCGCGTCCACGGCAGCATCGAACGCCACGACGATACCTCGCCGCTAAAGGCCTATGACCCCACTCTTCCCGTCCTCGGCCCGCCCTTTTCGGACGAGATCTTCGAACCGAGCACCGACCCCTACAAGATCATGACCACCCCGGGCGGCAGCTTTTTCGATCGCGACATCTGGGGCGTGTCGAACGAACTGGTGATCGATTTCGGCTGGTCAAAACTGACGTCGCTCACCTCCTACCGGCATGGCGACAATCATTTTTTCCAGAGCTCTCCCCTCGCGTACAATAACCTCGACGTGCGCAACAATGCGAAGGTGTTCACGCAAGAGATCCGGCTCGAAGGCGAGGCGGCGAACGACAGCGTCTACTGGATCGCGGGCGTCTTCTACCTCGACGAGACCATGCGGTACGGCTTCGATCGCTTCGGCGGCGCCGCAACCAATTTCGGGCCGACAACGCAGCAACTCCGCCAGTCGAGTAACGCCCAGGGCTATGGTGTCTTCGGCGAAGTCGCGTGGGACATCACACCGCAGCTGACGCTCACCGTCGGCGGTCGCTATTCGCACGATGAGAAGGATTTTGCGATCGACAGCCGCGCGCAGGGGCCTTTCGCCGAATTTTTCGTCGAGGATCCGTCGCAGCCGCTGATCGCGGCGGTCAGCGACAGCTGGGGCAAGCCGACGGGCCGCGCCTCGCTGCAATTCCGCCCGAGCGACGCCTTCATGATCTATGGCGCCGTGTCGCAGGGGTACAAGTCGGGCGGCTTCAATTCCGAACCGCTCAATCTCGTGTCGGCAACGACGCCGTTCGACGAGGAAACGGTGCGCAATATCGAAGCCGGGGTGCGCACCAAGCTGTTCGACAACCGCCTGCACCTGAACCTCACCGCGTTCGACATGCAATATGACGATATCCAGGTGTCGGCGTTCAATTCGAACAGTGTCGAGATCACCACCAACGCGGCCAGCGCCACGATCCGCGGAGTCGAGATCGAGGCCGTTGCGCGGCCAAGCCGCAACCTCACATTGTCGCTGGGCGCCGCACGCTATGACGGCGAATTCGACGAATATGTCGATCTCGACGGCAATGATCTTGCTGGTACCCGCCTCGCCAAAATGCCCAAATGGACGCTGGCGGTGTCGGCGGTCGCGGATTCCCCCCACATTGCCGGCGCGGGCGTGGTGCGCCTGCGCGCCGACTACAATACGCGCAGCAGCATCGCCAATGATGCCCCCGCCGACCGGGAATTCGGCATCCGCAAGGGCAAGGACATCGTTGACCTGCGCCTCGCCTGGGTGCCTGATTCCGGTAAGTGGGAGGCCGCTGTCTTCGTCCGCAACCTGCTCGACAAGGCCGAGATGAACTATGTCTTCCCACAGGGCATCCTTGAGCAGCGCTTTGTCTCCTATGGCCCGCCGCGCACCTGGGGCGCCAACCTGTCCTTCCATTTCTGACCAGCCAACAAGGAAAAACGCCCGCATGCACCGTCCCTATGCCGCCATCGCCCTGCCGCTGCCGCTGAGTGCCGATCGATCGACCCGGTCGAACCATATCTCGCCGGAAGCGGAGCCGATCGCCCCCTCTCTCGCGCCCGCGTCGGTCGCCTTCACCCTTGCCCAGACGGTGAACGGCGCGGGTGAGGTCGTGACGCTGCTTGTGACGGCCTATGACGGCGACACGATCGAGGCGATCGACCTGAGCGGACAGGGTGCCCCCGCGGGCGCCGACATCTTCGACGCGATCGCGGCGGTCGGCGACGAGAAGATGCACGCGCTGCAGATGGCGGCGGGTTCGCATCCCGTCTATCCGCTCGCCGATCTGCTGCCGTCGGGCGCGATGACCGACCGCCACCTCGCCACCGGGACCAATTTCGCCGAACATGCCAAGGAAGCGGGCAGCAAGACCGTCTTCAACTTCCCCAAATTCGGCCAGCCGACCCCGGCGCGCACGACGCTCGTCGTCCATCCGGGCACGCTGATGGATTATGAGGTCGAGATCAGTGTGCGTTTCGACCGCGATATTGGCTCGATCACCGATTTCGCGGCAGCGCGGAAAGGCTTTTTCCTGTGTGGGGATTTCACCGACCGCGCGACGCTGCTGCGCGAGATCGACCCGCAGAACGTTCCCTCGGGCCGCGGCTTCAGCGACGCGAAGAGCGGCCCCGACTATTTCCCGACCGGCCCCTTTCTGGTCGTCCCGCACGATTGGCGCGCCTTCGTGAAGAGCGAGCGCATCGTGACGCGCGTTAACGGCGCAGTGAAGCAGGACGCGCGCGGCGGCGCGATGATCCTCGACTTCGAAGCGCTGGTGCTGAAGGCGCTGACCGGCGGCGGCGGGGGGAGTTACTCCTATAAGGGCAAGAAGGTACCACTGCTTGAAAATGACGTCATTCCGCGCGGCGCGGCAGTGATGTCGGGGACCAGCGAAGGCGTGCTCTTCATGCCGCCTACCGACGAGGACAAGCGGGGCGGTATCATCGACCATATTCTGCTCGGCCGCTTCCTGCGCGGGAAATCGCCCTTCTTCTCGGTCATCAACCGCTTCGTGCGCAACGAGCTCAAGGCTGGCCGCTACATGCAGGTCGGCGATACGGTCGAGCATCTGTCGTCGACGATGGGCGCGCTGTCGGTGAAGCTGATCGCGCCCTGACCGAAACGGCTGCGCTGCCGCGCTTTTATTTGCAAAGCGCGGCGAAGGACGAATAGGGTCTCACCGCGCCGGACGGTCCGGCGGCGGAGGAGACGAAACGGCGTGCCAACGGCGGAAAAAACTGGCGGTGCGGCGCCTGTCAAAAAGCGGCGCGGCCGGCCGCCCGCATCGGCCGAAGATTTGCAGGTCGCGCACGCCGCGGCCCGCGACCGCATTTGCGGCGCCGCGCTGACTCTGTTCGACCGCGGCGGCATCGACGCGATCTCGATGCGCGAGATCGCGGGCGTGATCGGCGCTTCGCCGATGATGCCATATAAATATTTCCCGACGAAGGATCACCTGCTCCAGGAACTACGCACGCGCGCGTTCCTCGCTTTCGAGGCGGCGCTACGCGGCGCGGTCGGCGAGGCCGAGAGCGGCCACCAAAAGCTCGAAGCGATGCTCACCGCCTATCTCGAATTCGGGCTGCGCGAGCGCCGCGCCTACCGGTTGATGTTCGATTATTGGGTCTATGACAATCCGAGCCGGATGCTCGAGGACTTCGGCGACGCGATCCGCCGCCAGTCCGGCGCGTGGAACGTCGTGCTCGAAGTCGTCGAGGCCTATTTCGACGAGACGGGCGAGAGCGGCGATCCGATGAATGCCGCGCATCTGATCTGGGCGAGCCTGCACGGCCTCGTCTCGCTCGAAGCGTCGCGCAAGCTCGTTATGGGCCGCGATTTCAAGGAATTGATGGCGCCGATGGTCGCCGCGATCATGGGCGGCGTTTCGTCGGCGGGCCGCCAGCGCGAGCCCTGATCACGCCCCGGCGCTCGCGACACGCGCGTCCCACCCCTGTATCGCCACCTCGGCGACGCCGCGAAGCTCTGCCTCGCCAACGCCATCGCGCGCGAGGATCGACATGCTGACCTGCACCGCTTGCACGAAGCGCGCGAGCGCCGCGACGTCGGTCGCCGCCGGAATTTCGCCTTCGGCGATGGCACGCCTCAGCCGCGCTTCGATCCGCTCGAAACCGATATGGCGCGCCGCGCGGACCAGGTCGCCAAGCTGGGAATGGCCTTCGCTGCCCACCGCCGAGAGCGTGACCATGCACCCATGGGGGATGTCGACGACCCCGCCGGTCAGGGCCGCGGCAGAATCCATCAGCAGTGCGCTTACCGCTTCGCGCGCGCTGCCAGCGGCTTCAAAGCGCGACCAGACGAGCCCGCCAAAAGTCCGCTGATAATAATCAACAGCCTCGGTAAAGAGCGCGTCCTTCGACCGGAAGGCGGCGTAAAGGCTCGGCGCGCCAATGCCCATCGCTTCGGTCAGGTCGGCGATCGACGTCGCCTCATATCCCTTTGTCCAGAACAGTCGCGTCGCGGCGGACAGCGCAGCCTCACGATCGAACGCGCGCGGCCGCCCCCGTCCGCGGACCGGGCGTTCGTCGATGCATCGGGGCATGTCACCGTCTTTTTGCATTGATCGTTACATAATGTCGTCGTCGCCCTTGCACAACCGCGCCGCCTAATTATGTATCGATCGCTATATAAATAGCCACCCGTAGTTGTGCGGGATGTCACATAATGAAGGACGACACATGACCCAGCGGTCCAGCCGCCAATATATCCTTGCCGCCCGCCCCCAGGGCGACGCAAGGCTCGACGATTTCGAACTGGTCGAACGCCCCCTCCCCGCACTTGCCGACGGCCAAGTGCTGCTGCGGAATACGCTTTTTTCGATCGATCCCTATCAGCGCAATCTGATGGGCAATGGCTCTTCCGAGCTACCACCGATCGACCTTGGCGCGCCGATGCAGGGCCCGACCGTGGCGGTGGTAGAGGAAAGCCGCAATCCCGATTTCCGGGTCGGCGACCAGGTTCAGAGCTGGTCGGGCTGGCAGGAATATGCAGTCTCCGATGGGTCGGATCTGCGCAAGCTCGACCCGCAACTCGCACCGGTTTCCACCTCACTGGGGATCCTCGGGCATACCGGCCTCACGGCTTGGTACGGCGCGACGCAGGTCATCCAGCCAAAGCCGGGCGGGACCGTCGTCGTCACCGGGGCGGCCGGCTCGGTCGGATCGGTCGCGGCCCAACTTTTCAAGCGGCGCGGCTATCGCGTCGTCGGCATCGCCGGCGGGGCAGCGAAGACCGCCTGGCTGAAGGGCGAACTCGGACTCGACGAGGCAATCGACTATCGCGCGCCCGATTTCGAGGACCAGGTCAAGCGTGCCTTGCCTGGCGGCATCGACGGGTTTTTCGAGAATGTCGGAGGGCCGATTTTCCCCGTGCTGATGGAATATTTCAACCCGCGCGCGCAAATGGTGATCAGCGGCACGATCGCAGATTATGGCCACGCCGATATGGCGGAGGGCCGGAACCATCTGCCGCGCCTGATCACGCTGATCCACTACCGTTTCATCGAGATCAAGGCCTTCTCGATCCCCGATCACCTCGATCGCTACCCCGATTTCCTGGCCGAGGTCGCACCGTTGGTCGCCGACGGGACGATCAAATATCAGGAGGAATTCGCCGACGGCTTCGAAAATTTGCCTGCGACCTTCCTGACGCTGTTCGACGGCAGCCACACGGGCGGCAAGCTGATCGTGCGGGCGCGATGAGCATTGCGACCAACAAGGCGATCGTCGAGCGCTTCAACGGCCTGTTCGCCGATGGCGCGCTCGCCGACATTCTCGGCCTGATGACCGAGGACGCGACGTGGACCGTCAAGGGCAAGCCGCATCTTTTCGCGGGCGCCCGCACCTATAACAAGGCCGAAATGGAAGGCGTGTGGGAAGCGCTTTATGCCAAGCTCGACGGCACCCTCCGCATGGACGTGATCGGTATGACGGCCGAGGACGACCGGGTTGCTGCCGAGATCCGCTCGCACGCGGTCACCAAGGCCGGAGCCACCTACGCCAACGATTATCACATGCTGTTCACGCTGCGCGGCGGCCGGGTCGCCAGCGTCGTCGAATATACCGACCTGATGCACGCCGCCGAAATCTTCGGCTGACGGCACATCCCCTCCCCCAAGAAGAATGAAGGAGAATGACATGAAAAATCTCGAAGGAAAGCGCGCCCTCGTTACCGGCGGTTCGCGCGGCATCGGCGCCGCCATTGCGCTGACGCTCGCCGAACAGGGCGCCGATGTTGCGATCGGTTACGAGCGCAGCGCCGAGCTCGCCGAAGCGGTGATCGCGAAAGTGAAAGCTGCCGGGCGCGAGGGTGTTGCGATCCAGGCCGATAGCGCTGATCCGGCGGCGATCGAGCAGCTGGTCGAGAATGCGGTCGCGGCACTTGGCGGCATCGACATCGTGGTCAACAACGCCGGCATCGCGCGCGGCGGCCCCGTCGAGGAGATGAGCCTCGAAGATATCGACGCGCTGCTGTCGGTCAATGTCCGCGCCGCGATCCTGCTCGCCAAGGCCGCGATCCCGCATCTCGGCAGTGGCGGACGGATCATCCTCATCGGCTCGTCGCTCGCCGACCGCATCGTGGCGCCGGGCGTCACCGTCTATTCGGCGACCAAATCGGCGCAGATCTCACTCGCCCGCGGTTTGGCCCGGGAGCTCGGGCCGCGCGATATTACGGTCAACCTGGTCCAGCCGGGTGCGACAGCAACCGACATGAACCCCGCCGAGGGCGAACAGGCCGACTTCTTGCGCGCCCAAACACCGCTCGGCCGCTATGGCGAACCGGCCGACATCGCGGAGGCCGTGGCATTCCTCGCAAGCCCCGCGGCCCGACAGATCACCGGCGCAACGCTGACCGTGGATGGCGGCATCAACGCCTGACCCGTCGCGCCGATCGTGAGGTGTCAATAGTCAGGGTAGGAGTCCGTTCTTCAACGGGCTCCTACCCTCACCGGCTTGGAGTAGGCGTTCTACGCGCGCGAGAAAGGGCTACAGCGAGCAATTTAGGTTGATCAGCTCAATGTCCGTTTTCAAGCGGACGCGGCGTGGCCCAGTCTCAATAAGGTGACCATCGCTCTCTCGGTCGAAAAGCCGGACAAGTGGCCCAATCAGAATTAGACAAAGGTTTCGCTCATTGGTATCGATGTCAATTGAGGAGAGAATTGGATGCTGGACCCTGACATCGCCGCCTTTACCGGAGTACCCCAAGAAATGCCGCCGCTGAGCCCCGACGTCATTCCGATGATGCGCGCCGGCATGGCGATGATGGCAGCCGCGATGCCGGGGACCGACATCGACCGCGTCGAGAATTACGACGCCGACGGCGTGCCGGTACGTCTTTACCGCCCCGCCTCGGATACGCCCTTGCCGCTGCTCGTCTTCCTTCACGGCGGCGGATGGATGTTCGGCGATCTGGAAACGCATGACGCGATGACGCGCCATCTCGCCGCGGCGAGCGGCAGCGCCGTGCTCGGCGTCGGATATCGCCTGGCGCCCGAGCACAAATTTCCCGCCGGGCTCGACGATGCGATGACTGCGCTCGACTGGGCACGCCGGTCGGCGGCCGACCTTGGCTGCGATCCCGATCGCATCGCGCTGGGCGGCGAAAGCGCGGGCGGCAACCTGACCGCCGCGGCGACGCTGCGCCTTCGGGACGAAGGCAAGCCGCAGCCGCTGTTCCAGCTGCTGATCCACCCCGCGACCGACATGAGCTTTTCGCTCCCGTCGTTCACCGAAATCGCCGCGCCCGGTCTGTCGAAGACCTATCTCGATGCGTGCCGCGAATATTATCTCGGCGATATATCCGAGGCCGACCCGCTCGCCTCGCCGCTCCTTGCCGAAAGCCACGCCGGCCTCGCGCCCGCGATCGTCCTGACCGCGTCCGAAGATCCGCTCCGCGACGATGGCGAATATTATGCAGCCGCGCTGGTCCGCGCCGGGGTCGAGACGCTCGCGCGCCGCCTGCAAGGTCTGCCGCACGGCTTTCAGTTCCTTCCGATCACGATTCCCGCGGTTGCGGCGGCGAACGACTTGATCGGGGGGCTGGTTCGCCGCTACTTCGCGGCTACATAGGGTCAGGATTTTTCGGGGGACGGTCATCGATGGGCAGGATCGGCAAGGACGAGCGTCCGACCATGGAGATGGTCGCGACGCTGGCCGGTGTCTCCAAAATCACCGTGTCACGCGCGCTGCGCGGCAGCGACCTCGTCCGTCCCGAGGTGCGCGAGCGCATTGTCAAAGTCGCCAACGAGGTCGGCTACCGGATGAACGTCGCCGCGCGCAGCCTGCGCACGCGCGAAACGCGGACGATCGCGGTCGTGATCGACCAGATCGATCCCGGCCGCCAGTCGCACACCGATCCGCTGATCCTGTCGATCATCGGCGGCCTGCTCGAAACGCTGACCCCCGCGGGCTATTCGACGCTGCTCACGACCAACGAGCATTTCCTGTCGTCGAGCGCGGTCGGCGCCGATGGCGCGGTGATGCTGGGCCAGGGCGAAGGCGCGCACCGCGTCACGCAGGTTTCTGCAATGAACCTGCCAATGGTCGTGTGGGGCGAACCCGTTCCAGGGGTCAGCGTCAAGGTCGTCGGAAGCGACAACCGCATGGGCGGCAAGCTCGCCGCCGAGCATCTGGTGAGCCGCGGCGCCACGCGCCTCCTGTTCCTCGGAGACGTCCAGCATCCCGAAATCGCAGCCCGTCTGGAAGGGTTTCGCGAGGCACTGGCATCGAGCGAGGCGCGGCTGGTCGACGCGCTACCCTGCCCCTTCACGGCCGAGGGTGGCGCCGACGCGGTCGGTCGCGCGCTCGACGCCGGGACGACATTCGACGCCGTCTTTGCCGCCAGCGATTTCATCGCCGCGGGCGCCTGCGATGCACTCTCTGCGCGTGGTCTATCGGTCCCCGGCGATGTCGCAATCGTCGGTTTCGACGACGCCCCGATCGCAAGCGTGCATCGCCCGTCGATCAGTTCAATCCGGCAGGATGGTGCCGAGGCCGGCCATGCGCTCGCCCATGCAGTGATGGCGCTGATCGAAGGAAATTCGTCTACCGCGGCGCACGCGCTTCGCGTCGAACTGATCGCACGCGAGACCAGTCGTTAGCCGAGCCGCTTGCGAAAGTAGTCCGCAATGATCGCATAAGTTTCGACCGATTCTGGCAGGTCGACGTCCATATGATGCGCATGCCAAAGGCCGTCGAACAGGACGAAGCGGGCATCGACGCCTGCCGCCAGCAGGCGGCGGTGCATGACCGACACCGCGCTCGCCGCGAAATCGCGGGTCGCCGAAATCAGCAGGCTCGGCGGAAACTGCGCCAGCATCTCGGGATGGTCCGCCGACAGCACGAGCGGATCGGACAGGTCGGCGCCTAGGAAGTAGGGAAGTTCCTCGACCTTGGGTGCCACACCCACGCCCGCTCGCGGGTCGAACAACGTCTGCGCCAGCGCCGCATCGCCCGCGAACGGGACCGGTGCGCCGTGGAAGATTCCGATCGCACCGGGTGTCGGCAGATCGTCGTGGAGCAGGCGCGCGACTGCCTGCGTCGTCAGCACCGCGCCCGCCGAGCAGCCGTAAATGCCGATTTTCGCGGGATCGACCGCTGCGATCAGCGCGCGATACACTGCGACGACATCGTCGACGGCCGCCGGATAGACATGCTCGGGCGCAAGGCGGTAGTCGACCGCAACGACGCGCATTCGCGTAACCGCCGCAATCGGCACGGCCTCGAGGAGCGCGCCCGCCCCCTCGCCCCACATGAACGCTCCGCCGTGAAGGCAAAGCAACACCGGTGACTCGTCCGCGCCGCCCGCGGGCACGACATCATAGACCTTCACCCCCGCGATTTCGCCTTCGGTGACATCGACCGCATATCGAACCTCGGCCTTGTCGAGCAAACGCCGGTTATAGGCGGCGAAGAACGGCCGCGCTTCGGACAGGTCGGCCGGCGCAGCGGACTCGGCCAGATAGGCGGCGAACCGGGTCTTCGCCGCGTCGCTCACCCATGGACCAAATTGCTCGGCGTCGCTCATCCCGTCGCTCCCTGTTATCGATAGCAGGTTAAAATCACCTCTATTGATAGGCTTTGTTCGCTTCGATGCAACCTCTATTGACATCGATAACATTTTTCGTCATTTCACCCTCGACCGGACGAATCCGGCTATCCTTTGGGAGGGAAGTGATGATTTCGATGCGTTCCGCCTTTCTGCTTGCGCTCGCGAGCAGCGCGAGCCTGCTGCCCGCCGCCGCTTTTGCACAGACCGAAACGCCACCGGCGGACGAAACGTCCGCCAGCGAGGACAGCGGCTTTGCCGACATCATCGTCACCGCCCGCCGCCGCGAAGAAAATCTGCAGAGCGTACCGATCGCTGTCACCGCCTTCACCGACGAAGCGCTCGAGCAGAAGGGCATCACCGACCGCACCTCGCTTGCCGACAACACGCCCTCGCTGTTCACGATCAGCGGCGGCTATCCGCGCGAGTTCGCCTATTTCGCGCTGCGCGGCCAAGGCCCGGCGTTCGGCTCGACGCCCGGCGTCGTCAATTATTTCGCCGAAGTCCCCAACGCGGTGAACATCGACGGCCGCGTCGGCACTTATTTCGACATGGCCAATATCCAGGTGCTCGCGGGACCGCAGGGCACGCTGTTCGGCAAGAATGCGACCGGCGGCAACATATTGTTCGAGCCGATGAAACCGCAGGACCGCTTCGAAGGCTATGCCCGCGTCCAGCTCGGCAATTATAACGACCGCCGGATCGAGGGCGCGCTCAACACGCCGATCGTGCCCGGCAGCGTGATGCTGCGCATCGCCGGCGAGGTCGGACGCCGCGACGGTTATACCAAGGATGTCGGGCCCTTCTTCGAGGGCAAGGATTACGACAATCTCTCCTATGAAAGCTTCCGCTTCGGCCTGACCTTGCAACCGACCGACAACATCGAACTCTATACGATGCTGCGCTATTATCATTCGGACACTAACGGCGGCGGCACCGTTCTGGGTGCGTACAACCCCGCCGCTGGCTTCGATGCCACCGCGCTCGGGCTGGGCTTCCTTCCCGTAGCGGCCTTCTATCCGGGCGTGCTGACCGCAGTCGCCGAACAACAGGCGCGCGGACCGCGCCGCGTCTCCTACGACCTCGACCAGTTTTCGGAGACGAAATATTGGCAGGTGATCAATCAGGCGTCGGTGCAGCTCAGCGACAATATCAAGCTGCGCAACATCATCAGCTATTCCGAACTGCGCACGATCTACGGCTATGATTATGACGCGATGCCGTTCCCCATCGCCGGGCAGATCGGACGCATCCCGACGATCGCACCCAATTTCTTTACCGAGGAGTTGCAGCTTCAGGGCACGCTGTTCGACGACGCCGTCACCTTCTCCGTCGGCGGCTATCTCGACCGGCAGAGCTGGTCGGACCCGGCAGGGATCGAGCAATATTTCTTCTTCCCGATCGGCACCTTGGTTCCGACGATCTCGGGCTTCTTCACCCAGACGAACAAGAGCGAGGCGGTGTTCGGTCAGGCAACGGTGGAGCTCGGCAAGCTGTCGGGGGCGCTGACCGGGCTCAGCGTCACGGGCGGGCTGCGCTATACCTGGGAGCATAGCTTCACCGCCCAGACCATCGGCGGCCCGCCGGAAGTCTCGGGGTCGGTCGACAGCGACTATCCGAGCTATACCGCAACGCTCGACTATGATGTGAGGCCGGGCGTCCATGTCTATGTTACCGCGCGCGACGCTTACAAGTCCGGCGGCGTCAACGGCCCGGTGCCGGTCGGCTCGCAGTTCCGTACCTACAAGCCGGAACGGCTGTCCGACATCGAGGTCGGCTTGAAGTCGCAATTCTCGATCGGCGACGTCGATGTCCGGGCGAACCTCGCCGCCTATCGCGGGATCTACGACAATATCCAGCGCACGACGGCCGAGGCGGTCGATACACCTAGCGGCCCGGTGCTGCTCAACGTCACGCGCAGCGCGGCGAAGGGCAAGATTCAAGGTGTCGAGTTCAACCTCGCGGTCATGCCCGTGGAAGGGCTGACGCTGAACGGCAGCTATTCCTACATCGACGCGCGCTATACCGAGGTCGCCGACGCGAGCGCGGGCGCAATCCTCAACGGCGCGCCCTTCCCCTACACCCCCAAGCATAAATTCTCGGTTGGCGGGTCGTACGAGACACCGCTGGGCGGCGCAGGCGATCTGGTGCTGGCGGCCAACTATGTCCGCCAGACGAAGGTCTCGACCGCACAGACCAACTCGTCCTTCTATAATTTCCTGCCCGCCTATGGTTTGCTCAACGCCAGCGTCGGCCTCAAGGATATTGGCGGCCGCCCTATCGACCTCACCCTGTTTGCCAACAACATCACCAATGAGGCGAAGCCGGTCGGCGTGCTCGACCAATATGCCCAGTCGTCGGGCATGGTCGGGCTGACCTATAGCGAGCCGCGGATGTACGGGGTGCGGATCGGCTATCGGTTCGGGGGCTAATCGATGAGCAGCAAGGGGCCCGTCCAACCGCCATTCGCCATGACCGTCAGCGCCGAGGCGCGGGCGGTCATGGAACCGATGTTGAAACAGGGGTCCGCCCCCGAGGTCACCGCGACGCTGCTGCGCAATCCGGTCACCCGCGCGGCGGTGCGCGCCGCGGCGGCCAATCATCTGAAGCCACTCAACAAGGGCCGCGCGAAGCGCTTCGGGGTCGATGTCGAAAAGGGCAAGGTCGCCGGGGTACCAGTGAAATATGTACGCCGGCGCGATGCGGACCCTGCCGACAAGCGCTTGCTGATCAACTTTCACGGCGGCGGCTTCATGGTCGATGCGGGGTCGCTGACCGAGACAATCCCGATCGCCGGGCTGACCGGAATTCCGGTCACCACCGTGCTGTACCGCATGGCGCCCGAACATCCTTATCCCGCGGCGGTCGACGATGCACTCGCGGTTTACGCCGATGCGCTGGCGCATCGTCCGGCGAGCGCGATCGGCATCTACGGGACCTCGGCGGGCGCGTGCCTGACCCTGCAATTGCTGGCGCGGATCAAGGCCGAGGGGCTGCCGATGCCCGCCGCGGCCGGCTTTTTCTCGGGCGCAGGCGACTTTACCATCGTCGGCGATTGCGAGGCCTATCTGCCGCCAATCATGGGGACGCGCACCGCCGCGGAGACGATGGACGATTATTGCGGCGCTGCCGACCGCACCGATCCGTTGTTCTCGCCCACCTATGGCGACCTGTCGGGCCTGCCGCCGATGCTGCTGATGACCAGCACGCGCGACCAGTTGCTCAGCCACACCGTGCTCGCTGACCTTGCGCTCCGCAAAGCGGGAGTCGATGTCGACCTACGCGTCTACGAAGCCATGCCGCACGCCTTTTGGGCGTGGATCGAGTGTCCCGAAACCGACATCGCGCTCGCCGCTCAGGCCAGCTTCTTCGACCGTCATCTGGCAAGCTGATGGGCGCGGAACCGAGCCCGGCCGATCTGTTCGGACCGCTTCTTGCCATGGTGCAGGAGCGTGCGATCCTTCCCGACAGCAAGACCTTCGTTGACGCGCTGCCGAAGCGCCCGGTCACCGAAATCATGCGCGATTTTGCGCTTCTTCCCGCCGGTGACGAGGCGCTGCGGGCGTTCATCGCCGCCAATTTCGACCTCCCCGCCGCGGCCGAAGGCATACGGCCCGCAGTCCTGCCGCTGCGCGCTCATATTCGCGCGCTATGGAAGGACCTCGCGCGCGCGCCGAAACAGGCCGCGAGCGGGTCGGCGCTGGCCGTCCAGCACCGTCACGTCGTACCCGGCGGTCGCTTTCGCGAAATCTATTACTGGGACAGCTTCTTCACGATGCTGGGCCTCGTCCGCGACGGGGAGCATGAACTCGCCAATGGCATCGTCGAGGCGATGACCGACCTGATCGAGGCGCACGGGCACGTCCCTAATGGCACGCGCACCTATTATCTCGGCCGCTCGCAACCACCACTCTTCCATATGATGGTCGAGTTGCTGGACGACGACAGGTCCGACGTCGCGGCGCGCCGGCTCTCGGCGATGAAGCGCGAGCATGCATGGTGGATGGAGGGCGCCGACGGCTTGGCCCCCGGCGAGCAGAGCGCGCGCGTTACACGGCTCGCCGACGGCGCGCTGCTCAACCGCTATTGGGATCCGCGCAGCACACCGCGCGACGAAAGCTGGCGCGAGGATGTCGCGACGGCAGCCGAGAGCGGCCGGCCTGTCGAAAAGGTCTATCGCGACCTGCGCGCAGGCGCCGAAAGCGGCTGGGACTTTTCGTCGCGCTGGCTGGATGGCGATAAGTTATCGTCGATCCGCACCACCGCTATCGCGCCGGTCGATCTCAACGCCTTCCTGTTCGGCCTCGAAACCGCGATCGCCGCACGCGGCGATTCCGGCGACGCACATTATGCACGGCTGGCCGATGAGCGGCGCGAAGCCATGAATCGCCACTTATGGAATTCGGAGGGCGGCTATTTCGCCGATTACGACGTCGAGGAAGACAAGCGCCGCAACGCTTTGACGGCGGCGGCGCTCGCCCCCCTGCTCGTCGGCGCGGCGACGCAGGAGCAGGCCGACGCGACGGCGCGCGCGGTCGAGGGCGCGCTTCTCGCGCCCGGCGGGCTCCACACGACGCTTTTACAGACGGGCCAGCAATGGGACAGGCCGAATGGCTGGGCGCCGCTGCAATGGATCGCGGTCGCGGGGCTTGGCCGCTACGGGCATGGCGCTCTCGCGCGCGAAATTGCGCGCCGCTGGGTCGACACCGTCGGCGCGACCTTTGCCCGCACCGGCCTGTTGTTCGAGAAATATGACGTCGAAGCGGCAGGCGTCGGCGGCGGCGGCGAATATGCGACCCAGACCGGCTTCGGCTGGACAAACGGGGTGACTGCCGATTTTATCGACAGCTATAAACTGTCGCCCCCGACAGAATAGTCGCGGTCCGCCGCGAAAGGAGAGACGATGCTGGCCGGTTTGATGCAGGACGCACCCCTGCAGATCAGCGCGATATTGACCCACGCTGCCCGCGCACATGGCGAGCGCGAGATCGTCTCGAAGCTCGCGGGCGAGCCGCTGTGGCGTTACAACTGGGCGGAATGCGAGCGCCGCTCGCGACAGGCCGCGCAGATGCTGAGCACACTCGGCATCGGCAGCGGCGACCGCGTCTCGTCGCTCGCATGGAACACCCACCGGCACCTCGAACTCTTCTATGCCGTCCCCGGCATCGGCGCGGTGCTCCACACCGCCAACCCGCGGCTCAGCGACGAGCAGATCGCCTTCACGATCAACCACGCGGGCAGCCGCATCCTCTTCTTCGATGCCAACCTTGCCGACCTTGTCGGGCGGCTGAAGCCCCTGCTGCCCGCAATCGAAAACTATGTGCTGCTCGCCGATCCCTATGAGGAGCTGATCGCCGCCGAGGACGGCGCGTTCGACTGGCCGCGCTTCGACGAGAATGCCGCGGCCTTTCTCTGCTACACCTCGGGCACCACCGGCGATCCCAAAGGCGTGCTCTACAGTCACCGCTCGATCGTGCTGCACGGCATGGCAGCAGGCCTCAACAGCGCCTTCGGGTTCAGCGCCTTCGATACGATCATGCCCTGTTCGTCGATGTATCATGCGACCGCTTGGGGCCTGCCCTTCACCGCCGCGATCAACGGCTGCAAGCTCGTGCTGCCGTGCGACAGGATGGACGGCGCGAGCCTGTCCGAACTGATCCTCGGCGAAGGCGTCACCTTCTCGGGTGGCGTCCCGACGATCTGGACGATGTACCTCGCGCATCTCGAGGCCAGCGGCCAAGGTGTCGGCGATCTGAAACGCCTCGTCATCGGCGGCTCGGCGGTCCCGCGCGCGATGGCCGAAACCTTCCGCACGCGCGGCGTCACGGTGCTCCAGATCTGGGGGATGACCGAGACCAATCCGCTCGGCGTGATCGCGACGCCGACCCCATTGCTGGTGGCCGAGGGCGAGGATTTCGCGACCGAGACGATCCTGACGCGGCAAGGCCGCATGCAGTTCGGGATCGAGCTGCGCATCGTCGACGACGAGGGCAATCCGCTGGCATGGGACGGCGAGCAGGCGGGCAAGCTGCAGGTCCGCGGGCCGTGGGTGGTCGATCGCTATTATCCCGATCTTCCCGCGGCGGGCGCCGACGGCTGGTTCGACACCGGCGATATCGGGACGATCGACCGCTTCGGCTTCCTTCGCCTGACCGATCGCGCAAAGGATGTCATCAAGTCGGGCGGTGAGTGGATCAGTTCGATCGACCTCGAAAATGCCGCAGTCGGTTGCCCCGGCGTGCGCATCGCCGCGGTAATCGGCGTGCATCATCCCAAATGGGAAGAGCGCCCGCTGCTCGTTATCGAGACGCATGAGGGCGAGACGGTGGCGGCGGACGCCATCCGCACGCATCTCGAAACCCGCGTCGTGCGCTGGTGGATGCCCGACGACATCCTCTTCGACACCGTCCCGCTCACTGCGACGGGCAAGATCGACAAAAAGGCGCTGCGCGACCGCTATCGCGATCATCTGGCGAACGGCTGAGCCGCCGGATCATTCTCCGGCGGCGTCGAGCCTTTCCTTCAGGAACTTTGCGACGACCTCGTTCGCCTGATCGCTTTCGGGGATCGCCATATAGGCCCAGAAGGCGTGCGGCAGGCCGTCGAACATCACAAGCCGCGCATCGACACCCTTCTCGTGCAGCGCCCGCGCAAAGATCGATGTCGGGCTCATCAGGAAGTCGCGCGAACTCGTCAGCAGCAAGGTCGGCGGAAAGCGCGACACATCACCGCGAATCGGCGAGAGGATCGCGTCGGTCATCGGCGTCTTGCCCGCATAGGCCGCGACCCAGTCGAAGCCCGGCCCCGGCATCCAGCTTTCGGAATCGCCGCGTACCGACAGGTCAGCGCTGCCCGACAGAAATCCGAGCGCGGCGGGCATCGGACGGCCGAGGCTCGCAAGCTTCGCGACCAATTGCCCCGACAGGCACGCGCCGGCCGAGGTGCCAAACACCGCGATCCGGCTCGCCTTGCGGTCCTTTTCAAGCGCCTGGTAGACCGCCAGCGCGTCGTCGAGTGCCGCGGGATAAGGGTGCTCGGGCGCGAGGCGGTACAGCACCGCGACGACCGGCAGGCCCGTGCGCGCCGCGATCGGTATCGTCTCGGTCAGCGAGCCCGAATCGATCGCAAAGCCGCCGCCGTGGAGATTGAGCAGCACCGGCCCGTCGCCGAGCGCACTCACGCCTTTAGGATAGACGATCCGCACCGGCACCCCGGCAATCGTCGACGCCTCGATACGCACGTCATAACGCTTTTGAAGCTCTGTCCCCATCGCCCCCTGCATCGCATCGATGAGCTTGCGGATATCGGCGACCGGCGGCAGCGGATCGGGCATGGCCTGACTTGCTGCGGCAGCAGTCGCCGCCTTGCCCTCCGCGCTCACCGTGTCGGGAAGCGGCCAGTTCTGCATATTCAGCGTCGGCGGCGCGGCGGGTGCGGCTTGGCCCGCTGCCGAGACGGGTATGGCGCCGACGAGCAGCGCAGCGAAAATAAGGGATTTGTGCGTCATGCTTTCACTCCCGCGCTCGACGTCTTGTCGGCATTATTTCGGAAATGGCCCGGCCAGGCGAAGAGCGCCCCGAGCAATGCGAGCGCCGACATGGTGAAATAGGCGATACCGAGGCCATAGGACCACAGCATGCCCGACCCCATGGTTGCGACGGCCAGCACCGCGCCAAGCAGCACCGCATACATGCCCTGTGCGGTCGCGCTGAGATGCGTCGGCACCCGGTGCGCAATCATCAGCATCATGCCGAGTATCGTACCTGTCGCGGTGATGCCGTTGAGCAATTGCGCGGCGATCAGCACCGGCAGTCCCGGACCCGTTGCCATGATCGCCCAGCGCAGTGCCCCAGCCAACGCCCCGGCACAGACCAGCAAGCGAGGATCGCGGTCTCCGAGCAGTTTCGCGCCGAACCAGAAAGCGATGATTTCGGCCGCGACCGCGAGCGCTTGCAACAGGCCGATCACCGTCGTCGAAATGCCCTGCGCCTCCCACTGGATCGCGCCGAAGCTGGTCAGGACGCCGTGACTGCCCATGATCAGCGACGCTGCAATCATTCCCATGATCAGCGCACGGTCGGCGAACAGGTCACGCCAGCGCCCGCCCACCGACGCGGCGGCGGCGCTGAGTTTGCGGTCTGCGGGAAGACGAAACGCAACCAACGCAGGCGCGAGCAACAGCGTCGCGACCATCAGCGGCAGCATCTTGATCCCCAGCACCGAAATCGCCCACCCCGCCGCCGCATTCGAGGCGACGACGGCGATCGAACCCCAGACGCGCAGGCGTCCGAAATCGAGCGACCGGCTGCGCACCGCCATGACCGCATAGGCGTCGGTCAGCACCGGGATTTGATCCCAGACGATCGAGAACAGGATGACGATGACAATTCGCCCGGCATGATCGGGCTCGCCCATCAGCAACAGGACGACCGCCGCCGAAGCCAGCGACGTATAGGCGATCGCATTGCGCACCCAGCCGCGTCGGCCGACAAATGCGGAAAAAGGCGCGACGGTGAGGAGCCGCAAGATCAACGGAATCGCTAGCAGAACGCCGATTTCTTCGGCTGATGCCCCGCTATTCTTCAGCCACAAGGGCAGAAACGCGAAGAAGCCATAATGGATGTAAAGCGCGAGATAGAGCCCCGAAACGCCAAGCCCCAGCCGACCGGAATCGCTCCCGCCCAAAGCCTTGGCCCACACGACATGCAGATGCGCCGAATCCATATTTCTCTCCCAATCCGGAAGCGCATAACGACCTTTGGTATCGATGTCATTTAAATTTCTATCGGGAGACCTCATGCCCAAGCGAGCCGCAGCGCGGGTAAAATTGCCTTCCTCCGCGACGCGAGCAAGCAAAGAGAACGGACATTCCGAGTTGCTCCAGCGCACTCCTCGTTAAGGGTTCGCAAGTTCAGGAATATCATCGCCTGTAGAGATTCGCGCGAATGTCGTCGGCTTTCGCCCGTGCTCCAGCTAGGCATCGAGCCTTGCCGCGAGATCAGCCGCTCGTGGCTTGTAGTAAATTCGCAGCATCGACCGCGATTTGTGACTGATGATATCGCGGCCAACCGGCGTCATTAACCTGCCGTCGAGCGTGAGCGCAGCGAATATCGGCGCGTCGCTCGCGTCGCCCTATGAGCAATTGATCCTCGTCAATCCCGCGCTCTTCGCGGCAATGTCGGGGCTTGCCGGCGCGAACCGCTCGCGCTTTGCTCCCGCCGGGGTGACAGAACAACCGATCGGACCATCCCGGCTTGCCGCCGCCGCACTCTACCGAAGCCTCACATTAGAGATCGCGGCCGCAACCCTCACTCTGGTCCTTGACTCGAAACGTTGGAGCCCGTCGCTTTGCCGTCTAGGTGACGCCCGGCAGTCGCGGTCAATAGACTTCGAACAGGCCCGCGGCGCCCATGCCGCCCCCGACGCACATGGTGACCACGCCATAGCGAGCGCCGCGGCGCTTCCCCTCGATCAGCACATGGCCGATCATCCGCGCGCCGCTCATCCCATAAGGATGGCCGAGTGCGATTGCGCCTCCCGACACGTTCAACAGCGCATCAGGAATGCCGAGCCGGTCGCGGCTGGCGATGACCTGGCTCGCGAACGCCTCGTTGAGCTCCCAAATTCCGATGTCGTCGATGGCGAGGCCGAACCGCGCGAGCAGTTTGGGCACCGCCACGATCGGGCCGATGCCCATTTCATCGGGATCGCACCCGGCAACCGCCATACCGCGATAGGCACCGAGCGGGGCAAGCCCCCGCCGTGCCGCCTCTGCAGCCTCCATGAGTACCAGCGCCGCGGCGCCGTCGGACAACTGGCTGGAATTGCCCGCCGTCACCGATCGGCCTGCGGCGATCGTCTGCCCGCCTTTGAATGCGGGCGCGAGCTTCGTCAGATCGTCGAGCGTGGTCGCCGGGCGCGGCCCCTCGTCGCGATCGAGCATCACGTCCTCGGCGCGCGTCTCGCCGCTCGTCCTGTCAGTGACGATCATGCTGGTCGCCAGTGGCACGATCTCGGCGTCGAACCGCCCGGCCGTCGCCGCAGCCGCGGTTCGCTGCTGCGACTGGAGCGCATAGGCGTCCTGCGCGTCGCGGCTTACGCCGAAACGGTCGGCGACCAGCTCGGCGGTTTCGAGCATCGCCATATAGAGGTCGGGGCGATTCGCCTCGATCCAGGGATCATAGGCGCGAAACATGTTCATATGGCCGTTCTGGACGAGCGAAATCGATTCAACGCCGCCCGCCAGCACGACCGACATCTGGTCGCTGATGATCTGTTTCGCGCCGGTCGCGACCGCCATCAGCCCCGACGAACATTGCCGGTCGATGCTCATGCCCGCGATCGAGGTCGGCAGGCCTGCGCGGATCGCCGACTGGCGGGCGATATTGGACGATGTCGATCCCTGTTGCAGCGCGCATCCCAGGATGACGTCGTCGATCTCGTCGTCGCCGATCCCGCTCCGCGCGACCGCGTGCCGGATAGCATGCGCGGCCAATTGCTGCGGCTGGGTGTCGTTAAAGGCGCCGCGATAGGCTTTGCCGATCGGGGTACGGGCGGTGGACACGATGACTGCTTCGCGCATGGCGTTACCTTTCTGGAAAATGGCGAGCGGACCGGATTCAGGCGCGGCGCAGCGCCGCTTCGGACTCACGCGTCGGTCGCGCGTCGGCAAAGGATGCCAGACTGGCGCCAAGGCCGGCGCGATAGGCATCAACTGCCTTGTCTTTGACGTGACCGAAGCCGCGAACGCTCATCGGCAGCGCCGCGATCCGGGCCGCCTCGGCGATCGACGCGGCGCTCAATTCACCGGTAAGCCGATCGAGCGCCGCTTCATATTCGGCGATGAGCGCGCGCTCGGTGCGGCGCTCGGCGGTCCGGCCGAAGGGATCGAAGGCGGTGCCGCGCAGCCGCTTCATCCGCGCCAGGACCCGGAACAGCGACATCGTCCACGGACCAAAGCGGCGCTTCTTCGGATTTCCGTTGCTGTCGCGCCCGCCCATCATCGGCGGCGCCAGATGAAAATTGAGCGTCAGATCGCCCTCGAACTGCTCGCCGACCGCGCGCAGGAAGCTGCCGTCGGTGTAGAGCCGCGCCACCTCATATTCGTCCTTATACGCCATCAGCTTGAACAGCGATCGGGCGACTGCCTCGGTGAGCGTCGTGTCAGGCGACAGCGTCCGCTCGCGCGCGAGCACCGCCTCGACCCGCGTCCGGTAATGTGCGGCATAGGCCGCATCCTGATAGGCGGTCAGAAATTCCGTCCGAGCCGCGATCAGCTCCTCGACCGTTTCGGCGGGCGGCTCGATCAGCCCCGCGGCGCCATAGACGCTCTCGGCATCGTCGGCGAGCCGACGGCCCCATTCGAACGCATCAAGGTTCATGCGAACCCCGACGCCGTTGAGCTCGACCGCCGCATTGAAGGCGTCGAGATCGAGCGGCAGCCAGCTCTTCTGGAAGGCAAAGCCCACCATCATCAGGTTCGAACCGATCGCGTCGCCGAGCAGCTTTTCGGCGAGCCGCGTGAAGGGATAGGCGACGAAATGCCCCTCGCCCGCCTGCGCCGACAGCCGCCGCGCGAGCAGGCTTCCGTCGGCTATGGCCTGCGGGTTTTGGGTGAATTCGCCCGTGATCGAGACGTCGGCATTGGCGAGCACGAAGCTGCGGTTCGTCTTGATCGAGGCGATCACGTCGCGCGAATTGCCGACGATCGGGTCGCAGGCGATCAGTAGATCGGCCTCGCCGGCAGGCACGCGCAGCGCGGTGATCCTGTCGCGGGCGACATGCAGATGGCTGGCGACCGCCCCGCCCTTTTGCGCCATTCCCACTTGGTCGAGCACGGCGACCGCCTGTCCGCTCATATGTCCTGCCATCGACAGGAGTGCGCTGATCGTGACCACGCCGGTTCCGCCGACGCCGGCGACGACGATCCGCTGATGGTCGGTCTGGCGCTGCGGCGGCAGCGCGATCGGCGGCAGGCTCGCCAGGTCGACCTGCCCGCGCAGCTTGCGCGGCTTGCCGCCCTCGACCGTCACGAAGCTTGGGCAAAAACCCTCGACGCAGCTATAATCCTTGTTGCAACTCGACTGGTTGATCCGCCGCTTGAGCCCGAATTTGGTCTCTACCGGTTCGACCGACAGGCAATTGGACTTCGCCGAGCAATCGCCGCAGCCCTCGCACACCAGTTCGTTGATGAAGACGCGCGTCGTCGGATCGGGCAGCAATCCCCGTTTGCGCAGCCGGCGCTTTTCGGTCGCGCAGGTCTGGTCGTAAACGATCACGCTGACGCCGGGCTGCTCGCGCAATTCGCGCTGCAGCGCATCGAGACGATCGCGATGCTCGACGCGCGTCGCCTTGCCATGCACCGCGCTGCCGGCCGGGTGGCGGTCGGGGTCCTCGGTCGACACGATGATCGTTCGAACACCTTCGGCGCGAAGCTGGTCGATGACGGCCTCAACCGAAAGCTCGCCGTCGATCGCCTGTCCCCCGGTCATCGCCACCGCGTCATTATAAAGCAGCTTGTAGGTGATCGTCAGCCGCGCCGCGACCGCCTGCCGGATCGCAAGCAGGCCCGAGTGGAAATAGGTGCCGTCGCCCTGATTGGCGAAGATATGCTTTTCGTCGGTGAAGGGGGCCATGCCCATCCAGTGGATGCCTTCGCCGCCCATCTGGACAAAAGTGTCGGTCCCTTGCGTATTATAGGCGGCAAGCCCGTGGCAGCCGATCCCGGCGGTCGCGCGGCTGCCTTCGGGCACCGGCGTCGACCGGTTGTGCGGACATCCCGAACAGAAAAAGGGTTTGCGCAGCGCGGGCGGCAGGCTGAACCGCGCCTGCGTCGCGAGCGCGGCGGCGGTCTCTTCGACAAAGGGCGCGAGACCGGCGTCGCCCGTGAGCTGGTGCAGGATCGGACCCAGCCTCGCCGCCACCAGTTCGGGCGACAGATCGGCGGTTCGCGGGAAGAGCGTCGCGCCCTCGCGATCGGCCTTGCCCCATATCGCCGGCGCCCCGGCAAGCCCGTACAGGATCGCCTTGATCTGCCCCTCGATCAGCCCCCCCTTCTCCTCGACGACAATCAGCGTATCGAGCCCGGCAGCAAATTCGCGCAAGCCCTCGGGCTCGAGCGGCCAGATCACGGCGGGCTTGTAGAGCGCGATGCCGAGTGCGCTCAGCCGCGCTTCGTCGATCCCCAGCAGGCGCAGCGCTTCACCCAGGTCCATCCAGGATTTGCCCGCCGAAACGAGGCCGATCCGGGCGTCGCGGTCCTTGTGGACGATCCGGTCGAGCCGGTTCGCGCGGATATAGGCCTGCACGGCGGGCAGGCGATAATTTTGCTGCCGCGATTCCTGATCGAGCGGGGTTTCGGGCCAGCGCACATGCAGCCCTTCGGCCGGCGCAGCCACATCGGGGCGCACGACCTCTGCGGTCAGTTCGTCGGCGGCGACCGCGCGGGTCGAATCGGCGACCTCGGTGATGATCTTGATCGCCGCCCAATTGCCCGTGAGGCGCGACATGGCAAAGGCATGCAGGCCGAACGACACGATCTCGCCGGGATCGGCGGGATAGAAGAGCGGCATCTGCAGGCTGACAACCGTGTCGTCGCTGTTGCACACGATCGACGACGACTTCGATATATGATCGTCGCCGACGGCGACGACGACGCCGCCCAGCGGCGCGCTACCCAGCATATTGCCGTGGCGGATCGCATCGGCGGCGCGGTCGAGCCCGGGACCCTTGCCATACCATAGCGCGAACACGCCATCGACCCGCGCCCCCGGGCTGCGGGCAAGCTGCTGGGTCCCCGCGACCGCGGTCGCGGCGAGTTCTTCATTGACCGCCGGGATGACCACGATGCCGTTTTCTTCGGGACGCGGCGCCGCCTTCTCGAAGGTCATATCGAGCGTACCGAGCGGCGATCCGCGATAGCCGCTGACGAAACCCTCGGTGCGCAGCCCCGCCGCCTTGTCGCGTTCGGCCTGCAACAGCATCAGGCGCACGACCGCCTGGACGCCGCTGATCAGGATTGTCCCTTCGCGCTTGTCGTAACGATCGCCAAGGCCGACCGGCATGATAGTCATATATCGTCTCCGGGCGCGGCGGATATATGCCACGCATCATCTGGCCGAAGCATAGCGGCCGAGCCCCGGGCGCCGCGCCGCAAGAAAATTGATGCACGGCCGTCCTTTTTGTTCGCCGGACGTGCTGCCCTCAGTTTTCGTGGGGCCGGGAAGCAGATTTTTGACATCGCGGCGCTGCCCATTTGTCGCCACCCTTCAGCCCATGATCGGTCGAGGCCCTCCCCACATGGCGGCGGCCCGGCCATTGCGAGGACCGGATGACTGCCGCTGACCAAAGCCTGTTCGACAAGATCTGGGCCGACCATGTCGTCGCACGCGACGCGGACGGGCAATGCCTGATCCACATCGACCGGCATATCCTGCACGAGGCGTCGACGCCGCTGGCCTTCGACGGATTGCGCCGCGGCGGCCGGCGGGTGCAGAGGCCGGAGGCCACGTTGGGCGTCGTCGACCATACGATTCCGACGATCGCCGAGCGGCGCAGCAACCTCGAACCGAAATCGCGCGAGATGATGGAGGCGTTCCGGGGCGACGCCGACGAATTCGGTATCCGCATCTTCGACGAACATGATCCCCAACAGGGAATTGTTCATGTCGTCGGCCCCGAACAGGGCTTCACGCTACCGGGGACGGTGCTGGTGTGCGGCGACAGCCACACGTCGACGCACGGCGCCTTCGGGGCCTATGCCTTCGGGGTCGGATCGACCGAAATCGAGCATGTCTTCGCGACCGGCGCGCTGTGGCGCCAGAAACCCGCCAACATGCTCGTCCGTGTCGAAGGCGCGCTCGGCCCCGACGTACATGCCAAGGACGTCATCCTGGCGATCATCGGCCTGATCGGCGTCGCCGGCGGGCGGGGCCATGTCATCGAATTTGCCGGATCGGCGATCCGCGCACTGTCGATGGAAGGGCGCATGACGCTATGCAACATGGCGATAGAGGCCGGCGCCAACGCGGGCCTGATCGCCCCCGACGAAACGACCTTCGCTTATCTGGAGGGCCGACCCTATGCCCCCATCGGCGACGACTGGGCCGTGGCGCTGCGCCATTGGCGCACGCTGGCCTCCGACCCGGCGGCGACATTCGACCGCGTCGTGACGATCGACGCCGCCGGCCTCAAACCGATGATCAGCTGGGGCACCACGCCGCAGGACGTGATCCCCTTCGACGGCCAGACTCCCTACCCAGCCGACGAGCCCGATCCGACGCGGCGGGCGGCGATGCAGCGCGCGCTCGATTATATGGGGCTTGCCCCCGGCACCCCGATCGCCGAGGTCGCCGTAGACTATGTCTTCATCGGCTCCTGCACCAACGCGCGGATCGAGGATTTGCGCGTTGCAGCCGCGGTGCTGGCCGGGCGGCGCATCGCCCCGCATGTCACCGCCATCGCGGTTCCGGGATCGGGTCTCGTCAAGCGGCAGGCGGAAAGCGAAGGGCTCGACCATATTTTCCGCGCCGCGGGGTTCGAATGGCGCGAGCCCGGATGCTCGATGTGCCTCGCGATGAACGGCGACAGCATCGGGCCGGGGGTGCGTTGCGCTTCGACGTCGAACCGCAATTTCGAGGGGCGCCAAGGGCGCGGCGGACGGACGCACCTGATGAGCCCGGCGACCGCGGCCTCGGCGGCAATCACCGGCCGACTGGCCCGGATCGCGAATGAAGGCGGCCCCGCATGATCCGCTTCGACACATTGACCGCCGCCGCGGTGCCGCTGATGGAAGAGAATATCGACACCGATCAGCTCTGCCCCAAACAACATCTGACCGCGATCAAGCGCGTCGGATTCGGCGCGGCGCTTTTTTCCGATCGGCGGGCGGACCCTGCCGGATTCATTCTCGACCATCCCGAATATGCGTCCGCCGCCATCCTCGTCACCGGCCCGAATTTCGGATGCGGTTCGAGCCGCGAGCATGCGGTGTGGGCGCTCGTCGACTTCGGCATTCGCTGCGTCATTGCGCCCAGCTTCGGTGAAATCTTCCTCAACAATTCGGTGAACAGCGGCTTGCTCGCGATCAAGCTGCCGCCCGAAGCGGTCGAAAATCTCGCTGTGCAGGCCGCGGACAATCCGGGTGCGCTATGGACGGTAAATCTCCGCGACCAGACGATCACTACCGCATCGGGTCAGGCCATCGCCTTCGACATCGAGGCGCATCGCAAGCATCGCCTGCTCGAAGGCCTCGACGAAATATCGGTAACGCTGGAACATGGAAGCGCGCTCGCCGCGTTCGAGCAGCACCAGCGGCGTTCCAGACCATGGCTGTGGAACGCGCATCCCCAACCGCAACATGGCCCGACGACAACAGACGATAAGGGAGCCTGACCGATGACTCGCCCCACCCTCCTGCTGATGCCCGGCGACGGCATCGGCCCCGAGATTTTCGGTGCGATGGCGCCGCTGTTCGACTGGGTGGGGACGCTCGGGATCGAAATGGCGTCGATCGACGTCGGCTATGCCGCCTATCGCGCCCATGGCGACACGCTGACCCACGCAGCGCTTGCCGCCGCAGCCACCGCCGACGCCATATTATTCGGTTCGGAAAGCACCGAGGAATATCTCCATCTGCCAAAGGCTGATCGGCCGCAGTCCGGCCTTTTGCGTCTGCGTCAGCATCTGAACGGTTATGCCAGCCTGCGCCCCGTCCGCACCTTCGCATCCCTGCCCGACGCCTCGCCGCTGAAACCAGAGGTCGTGCGCGACGTCGACCTGGTCATCGTGCGCGAATTGCTGGGCGGCATGTATTTCGGCCGCCCGCAAGGCATGGAGACGCTTGCCGACGGGCGCCGCCGCGCGGTCGATACGATGGTCTATGACAGCGACGAGATCGAGCGGATCGCCATCACCGGCTTCGAGCTTGCCCGGACCCGTCGCAAGAAACTCTGCTCGGTCGACAAGGCCAATGTGCTGGCGACCAGCAGCCTGTGGCGCGAGATCGTCATCGACATCGCAGCCCGCTATCCCGACGTCGCGGTGGATCATCTCTATGTCGATGCGTGCGCGATGGAACTCATTCGCCGGCCGCGCGACTTCGACGTGATCCTGACCGAGAATACATTCGGCGACATCTTGTCGGACGGCGCCGCGGTTCTCGGCGGATCGATTGGCATGCTGCCTTCGGCGACGATCGGCACCGGCGATCTCGGTTCGCCCGCGCGGGGGCTGTACGAGCCTGTTTCGGGATCGGCGCCCGACATCGCCGGCCGCAACATCGCCAACCCGATCGGCACGATCCTGAGCCTCGCGATGGCGCTGCGCTTTTCATTCGGGCAGGCGGACAGCGCCGCCGCGCTCGAAGCGGCGGTCGAGGCGGCGCTGGCCGCGGGCGCGCGGACGCGCGACATCGGCGGCGACCTTGGAACGGTCGACATGGTGCGCGCGATCGAGCGTCAATTGTCCAGCGCGTCCGCCGTCGCCGCCTGACCGCGGCATCGTCCGGTGCCGGCCGCCATCCGCCATTGTCAGATGTCGCAAGCCCCACTACCTCTCGGCGCGGGACGATGATGGGCGCGGAGGCCAGGATGAGCAGAATCAGACGGCTGCCACCGATGAACGCGCTGAAAGCATTCGATGCGGCGGCGCGCTGCCAGGGCTTTTCGGCGGCCGCGCAGGAACTTAACGTCAGCCCGGGCGCGATCAGCCGGCACGTCGCCAATCTCGAGGATTATCTCGGCGTCCAGCTATTCCATCGCAAGCATAACGAGATCAGCCTGACGCCGCAGGGCGAGCGCTATTTTGCACGCATCCGGGCGCCGCTCGACATCGTCGAAGACGCCAGCCGGCTGATGATCGAGTCGGCGAACCCGCGCCAACTGCATATCACAGCGATGCCGTCCTTCGCGCTGCATTGGCTGATCCCCCGACTGCCGCGGTTCGGCGCGCTGCACCCCCGCGTCGATATTCAGCTATCGACCGACATTGCGCAGGTCGAGGAGATGGATTTCGATCTCGACGCGATCGACATCGCCTTTCATTTCAGCATTTCGGATAAGAGCTCGGAGCATTGCGACAGGCTGTTCGAAACCGAATTGCTCGCGGTCTGCAGCCCTGCGCTCGCCGCCGGGTCGCCCGGCATCGCCTCCGCGCCCGATGTCGCGGCGCATATGCTGCTCTCCACCGCCAACGGCCTCACGCAATGGCGCCAATGGTTCGACATCGCCGGCATCGCGGCCTCCGTCCCGACCCGCAGCATGATGTTCGGAAATTCGTCGCTGGCGCTTCAGGCGGCGATCCACGGGGTCGGCGTCGCCCTTGCCGAATCGGCCTTCGTTCGCGACGATATCTCCGCCGGACGTCTCGTCGCTCCGCTCGACCTCCGGCTCTATACCGACAACAAATATTATATGAGCATCAATCCCGCACGCGCCGAGATGCCTGCGGTGACCGCCTTTCGCGCCTGGCTGCTTTCGGAAATCGAACAGGCGGGCGAGGATAAGCCGCCAACGACCTGATCCGGCCTCCCGCGGGGCGAGGCCGACCACAAAATGCTGGGCCTCTCGCTCAGCTTTTTTGCGTGTGAGGGCGCGTGGAGGACCGGTAAATTCGGACGACTTGTTTTCCCATGCGACATCCGTCGCAACCGACCTTCCACGAGTGTCCGATGCCCGCCTATCTCGTTTCCCAGACCGAAATGCTCGATGCCGAGCGCTATGAGGCGTATAAAGCGCTCGCGCAGGCGGCGATCGCGGATCATGGCGGCGAATATCTCGCGCGCGGCGCCGCGATCGAGCAGCTCGAGGGGGCGCCCGAGACGCGGCGCCTCGTCATCGTCAAGTTCGCCGATACGGCGACAGCGCGCCGCTTTTACGAGAGCGACGCCTATCGCGAAGCCCGCAAGATCCGCGAAGGCGCCGCGAAGGTGACGGTGCTCGTCATCGACGGCGTTCCGCCGGCAGCACTGTCCTAGCGATAGCGCCATATAGGCAGATGGGCTGGGGATGAAGCGAACCGGCCCGACGCTCCTTTTCATCGTGATGGCCAGATGATAGGCCTTTCCCTCCATATTTGTGACGAACCGAGAATATTCGAATGAACGAAATTCCGCGCGACCTGACCCCGAGCGAGAGCGAAATCGGCGATGAAGCCCCGGTCAAGCGGCGCACGCGGTCGACGGTCACGCGCATCTTCGATTCGCTGTCGCGCGACATATTGGAGGGCACGATCGCGCCGGGCCAGCGGCTGGTCGCGGCTAATCTGGTCGAGGAGTTCGGGGTCAGCCGCGGGCCGATCCGCGAGGCGCTGCGCCGGCTCGCCGCGGAGGGCCTGGTCGAGCTGCGCTTCAACTATGGCGCGCGCGTCCGCATGCTGTCGCGCGAAGAGATCCGCGTCATCAACGAAGCGCGCGAGATTATCGAATCGGGCGCAGCCTCACTCGCGGCGCAGCGTTTTGCCGAGAGCGACCGCCAGGTCGAGTTCGAGGCGATCTGCACCGCGATGGAACGCGCCGCGGCGGAAGGCGCCAAGTCGACCTTCCTTGCGCTCAACACCGCCTTTCACGAGCTGCTGCTGACGATCGCCGGCAACCCCGCGCTCCGCGATATCTGGCGCCAGCTTCATGTGCCGGCGCTCGAGAGTCAGCTGGATGCGGTGCCGTTCGATACCTATATGCTGCTCGCGCAGGAAGAGCATCGCGCGATCATCGCCGCGGTCCGCGAAGGCGATCCCGCGGCCGCGAGGGATGCGATGCGGCAGCATCTGGGCCGCCAGACGGTCATGCACGACAATCTGCCCGACGCCTATTTCGCGCCCAAAAACTGACGCGCTGCCGGCTTCAATGGCCGGGACGGGCGGTCGCCTGCGAAGCGAAGGCCGTCGGATACGGCCCCAACCGCGTATAGAGCAGCGCCGCGATACTCAGCGTTCCACAGGCGACCCACAAAGCGGGCCGATAATTGCCGAACAGGTCGAAGCTGGTGCCAAAGGTGACCGCGCCGAGCGGAATGGCCGTCGCCACCGCGAAATAAACAAAGGCATAGATGGACGCATAGTTTCGCAGCCCGAAATAGCGCGCGACCAGAAAGCCCAAGAGGTCGAGTTCGGCGCCCTTGACGCCGCTGAGCATCGCGATACCCAGGATGATGAGCCAGGGGCTGGTAAGCGGCGACGAGAGGATCAGCGCGCCGCAGACCGCGGTCAGTGCGACCACGATCGCAACCCCCGGCGCCCAGAAGCGATCGATCGCCCAGCCGGTGATCAGTCGCCCGAGCAGCATCGACACCGAAAACACCGTGATGCCGAGAGCCGCGGTCTGCGCCGCCATTCCCTTGTCGACGAGCAGGGGCTGGATCTGGCTGGCTAGCCCCATCACCGGAAAGCCGGTGAAGAAGATGCAGGCGAACAACAGCCACAATCGCGGCTGGCGCAGCGCTTCGGCAAGGTTCGGCCCCGTCGCCGATGCGTCGACCTGGCCCGCGACCGGCGCGGCCGGCGCCGTCTCTTTCAGAAAGAAGAGGCACAGCGGAACGCCGATGAACAACGCGCCGCCGGCAAGCAGGTAAAAGCCCGCGCGCCAACCCCATTCGGCGGTCAGATAGCCGGCCAGCGGGCCGCCGACCGCGCCGACCGCGGTCGACCCGGCGAGCGCGAGCGACAGCGCAAAGCCGCGGCTCTCGTGAAAATTCGCGGCGATGATGCGCGAAAAGGCGATCGGCCCCGTTCCCGATCCCATGATCATCGTCAGGCCGATCAGCAGGTAAAAGATCCAGATATTGCCCGAAACCAGCGTGATTGCGCTGTAGCCGCACGCCATCAGCAGGTAGGAGCAAAGTGCGATCCGACGGCTTCCGAAGCGGTCGATCAGCATGCCCGTGATCGGCAGGATCAGGCCCGCGACCGCGAAGCCGAACATCGTCGCCGCGATCGCGCCGCGCGACCAGCCGAATTCGGCCTGCAGCCCCTGGACAAAGACACTGCCGATAAAGCCGTAGAAGACGATCCCGACGCCATAACCGATGGCGCAGGCCAGGATCAGCCCCCAGCCGCTCCGCAATTCCTGCATCGCGGCCGCACGGTCATGCCGATGCGTGCTCATTCGATCGCCTCCCCTGCTCGCCGCCTTGCATGGCGGCTTCTGCCTCGGCCTGCATCGTAGCTCGCACCGCCTTGCGATCGACCTTTCCGGTCACCGCGACCGGCAGGGCATCGACAAATCGCACGATCCGGGGATGGGCGTAGGCCGGTGCATTGGCCAAGGCAAATGCCTTGAGCGCCGCCTCGTCGAGCGACTCGTCGTGGCGCTCGACCATCGCCGAGGGAACGGCGACCTTGGTCGCGTGCGCGATCGGGGCGACGCAGACGTTCCGCACCTGCGGATGCTGCAGAAGCACGCGCTCGACCTCGGCCGGATAGATATTCTCGCCGCCGCAAACGAACATGTCGTCGGTCCGGCCGCGGAAGAAATAATAGCCGTTCTCGTCGCGCCGCATGATGTCGCCCGACAGATACCAGTCGCCGCGGAATTTCTTCGCGGTCTCGTCGGGCTGGGCGACATAGCCCGTCGACCAGCCGCGATTGCGGATCCACAGCTCGCCCTCGTCGCTCTCTTCGCCATCCTCGTCGATCAGGCGACATTCCATGTTGGGCGTCGGCCGGCCGCAGGATTCGAGCGTATAGGGACGCCCCGGCACATGGCAGAACACCCAGCCGCCCTCGGTCGAGCCATAGATTTGATAGACCGGCGCGCCGAATTCGCGCGCCACTTCGTCGAGGACGGCGGCGCCGGTCGGCGCCGAGCCCGACATGATCGACTGGAGCGAGGAAAGGTTGAGGCTGGCTCGAAGGTCGCGCTCGGCGAGCATCGCCAGCAGCATGGTTGCGACCAGCGTCGCGGTCGTCACCTCATGGTCGGCGATCGCGCGAAGGACCGTGGCGGCATCGAAGCTCGGCATGATAATCATGCCGCCCATCGCGACGAAGCTGATCAACGCATTCTGCGTCCCGCTGGTGTGGAACAGTGGCGAGCAGACCAGATTCACGACCGGCTTGTTGTGCATCGAAAGGATCAATGGCTGCAGGTCGCGATAATGATCGGCAATCCCCTGATGCGTCGTGATCACCCCTTTCGGACGGCCAGTCGAGCCCGACGTGTAGTGGATGAAGGCGGGCGAATCGGCCTGCACAGCAAAGTGGGGGACAGTTTTGCCGCGTGAGAGGAAGGTTTCGGCGTCCTCGAACCCCGCGATCGACGCTCCACGGGCGGCGACCTTCAACCCCATTTCGGTGGCCTCGGGCACCAGCAAAAGCGTTGGTGCCGCTATGTCGTCGGCGACGATTCCGACCGCCCCGCTCTGCGCGAGAACATAGGAAAAGTCATCGCTCCGCAGCCGCGGATTCATGATCACCGACACCACGCCCGCACGCGCCAAACCATAGGTCCAAAGCAAGAAATCTATACTATTTCCTAGCGCTATCCCCACGCGGTCACCGCTCGCCAAACCGGCTCGAGCTGCCGCGGCGGCGACCCGGTCCAGCGCGACGTCCAACTCGCTGTAACTCAGCTGCCGTGCGATCCGCGTCTCCAGCGGATGGAGTTCGGTCAGAGCCGGCCGGTCGGGATGCAGCAGCGCGACGGCCGTGACAAAGTGGCTGAGATTGGTCGTCATACAAAAATCCTTGTGTGCGTGGAAAGTGTAGGCTACTTCTGGCGCAACAACTGTCAAGCGACTTTTGATCGAGTCTGCAAGTTAACCGGGAGATAGGGCGTGAGTTCGATGTTTAAAAAGCCTGAATATACAGGTATTTGCTTGGCAACGCGCGATGCGGTTTCGGTCCGGGGCAAGGACCTCTGCGACGACATCATCGGTCATATGAGCGCGTCAAGTTTCCTCTACTTTCATGTCACCGGCGAAACGCCGACGCGCGAACAGGTGCTGATGCTCGATGCCCTGATCGTCGCGATGGCAGAGCATGGCATGACGCCGAGCGCGCTCGCCTCGCGGATGACCTATTCGGGCGCGCCCGAGGCGCTGCAAGGCGCGGTCGCCGCCGGAATCCTGGGCGCCGGTACGGTGCTGCTCGGCGCGTCGGGAGCGGCCGCCACGATGCTGTCGGCCGCCGTCGAGAAAATCCGCGCGGGCGCGCCCGCTGCCGGGGTCGCCGAAGAGGTGGTCAACGGATATCGCGAAGGCGGCGGGCGCATGCCCGGCTTCGGCCACCCCGTCCACAAACCCGAAGACCCGCGCGCGGTACGCCTGCTGGAGTTGGCGCAGGAGCTGGGCGTCTATGGTGACCATTGTGCCTTCCTGCCCGTGCTGCAGGAAGCGGCGGACCGGTTGTCGGGCAAGCATGTCGTCGCCAACATCCAGCTCGCGACCGCCGCGATCGCCTGCGACATCGGCATGCCGCCCTTTCTGGTGAAGATCATCCCGATCGTCGCCCGCGCGATCGGCGTGCTCGGACACATCGCCGAAGAAGCCCAGAATCCTGTCGGCTTCTATCTGTCGCTCACCGCAACCGAGACGATTCCCTACCGGCCCTGACACGGGCCATTTTTTCCGACCGTGCAAGCCAAAAGGCGCACATGATATATGAGAGAGGATGCATGATGAGAGAATCCTACCTGATCCTGCCCGTTGTTTGCGGCCTTCTGGCGCCATGCGCCGCCGCAGCGGCGCCGGCTGAGGGCGCAGTCGCCGAGGGGGCTGAAGCGGCGGAAACGGCCGAGGCGACCGAAGCGCCGACTACCGGCATTTCCGACATCATCGTGACCGCCGAACGGCGAAGCGCGTCGATCAACCAGGTGCCGATGTCGATCACCGCGCAGACCGGCGAGCAGCTTCGTCAGGCCGGCATCGTGGCGGTGACCGATTTGCCCAAGATCGTACCAAGCCTCACGATTTCGCAAAGCCCCTATGGCACGCCGGTCTATACGCTGCGCGGCGTCGGCTATTATGACACGTCGATCGCCGCCAGCTCGGCGGTCGCCATCTATCTTGACGAAGTGCCGATCCCCTTTGCGATCGAGGCGACCGGCGTACTCCACGATCTGGAACGCGTCGAAGTATTGAAGGGGCCGCAGGGGACGCTGTTCGGTCAGAATACGACCGGCGGCGCGCTCAATTTCATCAGCGCAAAACCGACGTCGGATCTGCACTATGGCGCCGACGTCAGCTTCGGCCGCTTCAACGATTTCGTCGGCTCGGCCTATATTTCCGGCCCGCTCAGCAACACGCTGACGGCGCGTCTGTCGCTCAAGACCAATCAGAGCGGTCCCTGGCAGCGAAGCAGCACGCGCGACGACGAGCTCGGCAGCAAGCGGCTGACGCAGGGCCGGTTGTCGCTATCGTGGGAACCGACCGAAAATCTGAAGCTCGACTTGGCGGCAAGCGGCTGGATCAACAAGTCCGACGTGCCGGCGATCCAATATGTCCTCGCGCGGCCGTCGGTCGCGCGGGTGCCTTCGCCGGTCCTCACCTATCCCTTTGTGCCGACCAACGCGCGCGATGCCGACTGGGATCCGGACCAGCCCTTCCGCGACGACAACCGCTTCGGAATGATCAGCCTGCGGGCAGAATTACAGGTCGCCGATGACATTCAGCTAACGTCGATCACCGCCTATAATCATTTCAAGCTGGAGAACCGCAACGACCTCGACGGCACGCCCTTCGTCGGCAACCAGAATCTGACCACCGGGAAAGCGCATACCTTCTATCAGGAACTGCGCGCCAATGGCACGACGGGCAATCTGATCTGGCAGATGGGGGTAAATTTCCAGGAAGATTATGCCTTCGAAAACCGAGCCATCAAGGTTCCCGCCTCGACCCCGGCGCTCGGGCCGGGCTTCACCGAATATGATTATGGCGATTCGCAAAAGCCTACCACGAAGGCGGTTTTCGGGCAGGCCGAATGGAAATTCTCCGACCAACTATCGGTCCAGGGCGGCATCCGTTACACCGATTCAAAGCGGGTCTATCGCTATTGCCAGCAAGCGCCGAACGCCGCGATCGCCGCCTTGTACAAGGCGAATTCGGATCGCCTGCGGATCGCTCAGGGCCTCACACCGAGCGCGGTGATCAATCCCGGCGACTGCGTCACGCTCGGAGCCGACTATCTTCCCGTCGCAGACTATCGTGCCACACTCAGCGAAGACAATGTGTCGTGGAAAGTCGGCGCCAACTGGCGTCCGTCGAACCGCATCCTGTTTTATGCCAACCTCAGCCGCGGTTACAAAGCGGGCAGCTTTCCGCAGCTGTCGGCCTCGACCATATTGCAGCTCGCGCCGGTGACGCAGGAAAAGGTGCTCGCGTCCGAAGTCGGCTTCAAGGCCGGCACGGTCGATCGGACCTTGCAGGTCAATGGCGCGATTTTCCACTATGATTACCGCAACAAGCAGTTCCTCGGGACGATCGCCGATCCGCTCGGCGTGCTTGGATCGCTGCGTGCGCTGGTGAATATTCCGCGTTCGCGGCTCAACGGCGCCGAACTGCAGATTCAGTGGCAGCCTTTCGAGGGGCTGACCCTGTCGGGCAACGGCACCTATATAGACGCGAAGGTCAACCGGACCTATGTCAACCGCGATGCGCTGGGCAATACGTTCGACTTCAACGGTCTGGCCTTCCCGCTGACGCCGAAATGGTCGGGCGACGCCGACGCCGAATACCGCTTTCCGCTGTCGTCCAGCCTCGAGGGATTTGTCGGCGCGCATGCGAATTATTCCCGCCGGAACATGGCGGCCTTCGCCTCGCCGACCGACCCGCGGACGCCGCGCTTCCTGTTGCCCAGCCGGACGCTGATCGACTTGAGGGCCGGCATCGAAACCGATCGCTGGCGGGCGTCGATCTGGGCGCGCAACATCACGAATGACTATTATTGGACCAGCGTGTTCGCATCGATCGACACGATCGGGCGCACACCGGGCATGCCATCGACCTATGGCTTCGATATCTCTTATCGCTTCTGACGAGCGACGGAGATAGCAAATCCGTCAAAACTGGGAGGGAGAAAGCATCGTGAATGCCAGCATCGCATATCGCTTCGAAATGTCGGTCCGCGCCGGACGGGCAGGTCTGATCGCCGCGATTGCGCTGGCGCTCGCCATGCCGGCTAGCGCAGCCGAGCGCTTCCTCCCGGCACAGACCTCCTGGGCGCCGCCTCCGGCGCAGGCGCCGGCAAAGGAGGGACTCGCCGTGCTGCCCGGGACGCGGCTCTGGTACAGCGACAGCGGCGGCGACGGCGAAGTTGTCGTGTTGCTCCATGCCCAGACCGGCAATCACGCGATGTGGCTGTACCAGCAGCCGGCGCTGGTGAGTGCGGGGTACCGCGTCATCAGCTATTCGCGGCGCGGTCATTACAAGTCGGACCCCTTTGACCCCGAGGCGCCGGGCAATTCAACCGACGATCTGCGCGCGCTGCTCGACGTGCTGGGCGTCGCGCGCGCGCATCTGGTCGGAACGGCGGCGGGCGGGACGGTCGCGCCGACTTTCGCGCTCAGCTATCCCGACAGGGTGATCAGCCTCACCCTGGCGTCGACCATCGTCGGCATAACCGACGCCGACTATGCCGCGGTGCAGGCGCGGATCATTCCCGAACAGGTGCTCGCGCTGCCCAGCGCGATCCTCGAAATGGGTCCATCGTACCGCGCCGCGCATCCGCAGGGGGTCGAACAATGGGAAAAACTAGAACATCTCTCCTGGACAGGTGGCAAGAAGCGCCAGCCGGTCGATAAGCCGCTGAACTTCGCGAGCTTCGCCACGATCAAGGCGCCGATGCTGTTGATGACGGGCACCGCCGACCTCATCCAGCCGCCGGCGCGGATGCGAATGGTTTTTGCCAAGGCGCCCTCCGGCACCGAATATGTGACGGTCGCCGAAGCTGGTCATACATTGTTCTGGGAGCAGCCCGCGATATTCAATAGCGTCTTGCTCGATTTTCTGGGCCGCCACTCGCAGGCCCCGGCGCGGGCGAAAGACAGGCCGTGACCGCAACGGCCCGCTGGAAAATCCGGCCCGAGGGATCGAACTGGGGCGATTTCGGCCCCGACGATCAGTGCGGACGCCTCAACCTGCTAACCCCCGAACGCGTCATGAGAGCGGTCGAGGAAGTTCGCGAGGGACAGAGCTTTTGCCTCAGCCTCCCGCTCGATCTGCCCGGCGGCAATATCCTCAATCCCCGGCGCCACCCGCCCGTGCTGCGGCCGACGGTGCGCAACGGCCGGGCGAACATCAACTATGTCATGGGGCAGGACGACGCGCGGCTGACTGACGTCGTCAGCGACGATGTCGTGCTTCTCCACACCCAATATTCGACCCAATGGGACGGACTCGCCCATTTCGGACAATTGTTCGATGCCGACGGCGACGGTGTTCCTGAGCCGCGATACTACAACGGCTTCCGGCCGGGGATCGACGTCGTCGGAATCCCCGGGCCGGTTGCCTCCGGAACGCAACCGGCGCACTCCCACGCACTGGCACTTGGCATCGAGAATATGGCCGCGACCTGCGTGCAGGGCCGCGGCGTGATGATCGACCTTCACGCGCATTTCGGCGACGAACGCCGGCTCGTCGATTATTCCATGCTGCGGCAGGCGATGGAGGCTGACGATGTCGTGGTCGAACCGGGCGACATGCTTTGCTTGCACACGGGGTTCGCCGACATGATCCTGCAGATGGGGGGGCGACCCGACCCGCACGCGCTCGAACATCGTTGCACGACACTCGACGGCCGCGACCCACGGCTGCTCGACTGGATCGCCGCGTCCGGGATCAGCGTGATCGCCGCCGACAATTATGCGGTCGAGGAACATCCGGCCTGCGCTTCCGATGACCTCCCCCACTCGTCAGCCCCGCTCCACGAATTGTGCCTGTTCAAGCTGGGGATTCATCTCGGCGAATTATGGCATCTGACGCCGCTCGCGTCTTTCCCGCGCGAGAAACGGCGTTCGCGATTCCTGCTGACGGCGCCCCCGCTTCGCTTGCCCGGCGCGGTGGGTTCGCCGGTCACCCCTGTGGCGACCGTCTGACCCGTCATCGCTTTGACAGTCCCGAACGACCATTTTGCCCAGCAGAAATCGACACTCGGAAGAAATTTAGACGTACGTTTGACAATTAGGATATTTGATGCGACACCCGACGAAAGACTCGGGCCACGAATGCCCGAATTAGCCAGGGGAGGATCGGATGAAGGTCAGGACCAGTCTATTCTGCGGCGCCATCTTTGTCGCTACGCTGACGCCGGTTTCAGCGGCCGCGCAGCAAACGGCGGATGCCAGCGGAGCCGACGAGAACGTGGCGCAGACAGGCGGCGTTCAAGACATCGTCGTTACCGCGCAGAAACGCTCCGAAAGCCTGCAGAGCGTGCCGATCTCGATCGCTGCAGTGACGTCGGAGCAGCTCGAGACCGCCGGCATCGAAAAGACGAGCGACATCGCGGCGCTCGTTCCCGGCGTCGTCTTCACCAACACCCTCGGCGGCGGCGTCCCTTATGTTCGCGGCATCGGCCAGACGCTCGGCATCCCAGGCGCCGAATCGCCGGTCGGCATCTATATCGACGGCATTTATCTGCTGACCCCGGCCAGCGGCCTGTTCGAATTCAACAATGTCGAGCGCGTCGAAGTGCTGCGCGGACCGCAAGGCACGCTGTTCGGCCGCAATACCACGGGCGGTATCATTCACACGATTACGCGCGACCCAAGCGACGAGCTGCGCGTCGATGCCGACATCGGGTTTGGCAATTATGCGACGGTGCAGGGGCATCTCTATGCCTCGGGCCCCATTGCCGGCGGACTATCGGCGAACATCTCGCTGTTCGGGTTCAACCGCACCGACGGCTTCGGCTATAACGAGACACTCGACATCGAGCTGTTCAAGGAGAAGAGCTGGGGCGTCCAGAACAAGTGGCGCTGGGCATCGGAGGACGGCGACACCGAAATCCTGCTCAACCTGCTCCACAGCTATAGCAAAAGTCAGCTCGGCATCACCTATGGCGTGCCCCCGGGCTCGATCGGCGGCGACGGGTCCCTCTACCTCGGCCAATATCGCTTCGCGAGCAGCGTGCATGAGCCGGCGGTCAACCGGCAGAATCTGGCGTCGCTGAAGATCAGCCACGATCTGGGCTGGGCACAGATCGTCAATCTGGCGGGCTATCATACGCTGAAGCAGCGCTACCGCTTCGCGCAGCTCGGCTATGACAACAACAATCTAGCCGCGACCAATCCCTTCGCGGCGCAATATCCGAACCTCGACGCGACCGACAACACATTCACTGAGGAATTTCAGCTCCAGGCGCCGTCGAACAGCAAGCTGCAGTGGATCCTCGGCTTCTACTACATGCACGACGACATCGCGAAGTTTCACTCGGAATCGAAGCCGAACAACGTGTTGCGCGTCAACGTCGACAGCGTGCAGAAGACGAACAGCTATGCGGGCTTCGCGCAGGCGACCTACCCGATACTCGATACGACGCGCATCACTGCGGGCTTCCGCTACACGTCGGAGACGAAGACGATCGACGGCGTCGCGGCGCTTTTCAACGGCACGGTGATCAGCACGCCGGCGAACCCCGGCGTCGGCTTCGCGCCGCTCGATACCAAGACGACGTGGAAAAAGCCGACCTGGCGGCTCGCGGTCGATCACGACTTTACCGACGATATCCTAGGTTATGCCTCGTACAATCGCGGTTTCAAGGGCGGCGTCTATAATCTGGCGAGCTACACCAACCCGCCGGCCTTTCCCGAAGTCGTAGATGCCTATGAAATCGGACTGAAGACGATGCTCTTCGATCGCCGGCTTCGCCTCAACATCGCAGGCTTCTACAACGACTATCAGGACATTCAGCTGCGAACCAGCGTGGTCACCCCGACCGGGACCTTCATCGCGACCTATAATGCCGCGAGCGCCCGGACCAAGGGCATCGACGTCGATTTCGAGGCGCAGCTGACCGACAATTTCAACCTGCGCGGCGGCTTCGAAATCCTGGACGCCAAATATAAGGATTTCCCGGCTGGCCTCTATGCCTTCCCCAACCCAATCAGCCCGGCGAACCTGCCAAACAATTGCCGCACGCCGGCGGCGTTCAACCCCAATCCGGGCGGCAACACCACGCTGATCTGCGACCTGTCGGGCAATAGAATGATCCGCGCACCCAAGTTCACGATGAATTTCGGCGCGAGCTACGACATCGAACTCGCGGGTGGCGCGACGATCAGGTTGGCCGCAAACGACGCCTATAACAGCGGCTTCTTCTGGGATCCCGAGAACCGGCTACGCCAGTCCTCCTATCACAATATCAGCGCGTCGCTGACCTGGACCTCGGCGAACGAGAAATGGGATGTCCAGCTGTGGGGCAAGAATCTCGCCGACGAGAATATCTGGTCGACCGCGACCGGCGGCACGTCGGACACCTATTCGCCCGGGCTTCCCCGTACCTTCGGGATCAAGATCGGCTATCACATCTAGGGCGAGAGAGCCGGCGGCGCGCCACCTACTCTCCCCGGCCGCGCCGCCGGCATCGAACAGAAGGTTCTCCATGGTCTCCATTCCCGTCAACCAAGAATCCGGACAAGGAGAGGAGGGAGCACAGGCGCAGCCCTTCACGCCGAGGCAACGCTATTCGATCCTGTCGGTCGCGGTGCTGGGCACCTTCCTCGACGGTGTCGACTTTCTGATCTTTCTCTTCTTCCTACCGCCTCTGATGGCGGAATTCGGCGTCTCGCTGGCGACGCTCACCTACGTCCACGCCGCAAGTTTCGTCGCCGGCATCATCGGGGCGCTGATCTTCGGCCAGATTTCGGATCGTTTCGGACGCCGACCGGCGCTGGCGCTGTCGATCGCGACCTATAGCGGCTTCATCCTGCTCTCGGCTTTCGCCGGGAGCTTCGAGCTGTTCGTTATCGCACGACTTTTGACCGGTGTCGGCCTCGGCGGCGAGACCGGGGTCGCCTTCGCTTATGTCAACGAGGCTTTCCCGGGCAAGAAGGCGCGGCGCGGCGCGGCAAGCGCGCTCCTCCAGTGCATGTTCCCGCTCGGCGGCGTCGCCGCGGCCTGGCTCTATGCCGCCACCACCGTCGAATTCGGCCTCGATGCTTGGCGCTGGGCGTTCGGCCTGCTCGGCATCGGGCTTGTGCTCGCGGCAATTACGCCCTTCATCGTGCCCGAATCCCAGCTTTGGATCGAAAGCCGCGCACGCCGGGCAGATGATCAGAGCAGCGTTCCCCTGCTCGCCCTGCTCCGTCAGCCGCCGCTGCCACGGATCATGATCGTCGCGACGCTGATGCTGACGGCCGCCTGCTTCGGCCTGTTCGTTCCCAGCACCTTCGCGCCGGCGATGTGGCAGACCGTCTATCATCTGCCTCCGCCGATGGTCGGCGCGCTCGGCGTCGCCGCAGGTCTGATCGGCGCTGCCGCTTTCCTCGCCGCAGGCGCTCTGTCCGACCGGTTCGGCCGCCGCCGCGTGTTTGCCGGCCTCGCGAGCTTCAACCTCATTGCCTATATCAGCTTCGCCCTGGCGATCGGGACGGGCGGCGGCGTTTGGACCGTGATCATCGTCTTCAACCTGATCCTGGTCGGCGGCGGTTTCTTTGGTGTCCAGGGGTCGTGGATGTCCGAACTGCTGCCGATCGAGGTACGCGCGACTGCCTTCAACCTCGTCTATTATACCGCCCGCGCCATCGGCGGTGGGCTGGCACCGGCGCTGTCGCTGAGCTTCGCTGGCTCGCTCGGCCTCGGTATCGGCCACGCGATCGCCTTCGGCGGCGCCGGTATCGCGCTCGCCATCGCCCTGTCCTTCCTGCTTCCCGAAACGCGAACAAAGTCATTGTAGATTATCATACGTTCGTTTAAATAACTCGAAAACCGGCCCGCTAAACAGGGCGGAGCAATGATTCGAGGAGGATGCTCATGGCAACAGTTCAGCCGCATTCGGCGGAAGGCGGGCGGATTTCGCTCGCGATCGACATCGGGGGCACCTTTACCGACGTCGTGCTCAACAAGCGCGGTACAACCTTCACAGACAAGACACTGACCACGCACCACGACCTGCTCGAGGGCTTTTTCCGCGGCGTCGCCGCCGTGCTGGAAAAGGGCGGGGTCAGCCCTGCCGAAGTCGATGGCGCTCTCGTCCATGCGACCACGGTCGTCACCAACGCGCTGATCGAGCGCAAGGGCGCACGCACCGCAATGATCTACACCGCCGGCTTCGCCGACATATTGGAGATCCGCGAAGAACGGCGCTTCGACATCTACGACACGCAGATTCGTTACCCCGAGCCGCTGGTCCCCTCGTCGGCAAGCCACGCGATCGACGAACGCACGCTCGCCGACGGATGCGTCGAGCGCGCGCCCGACCCCGCGCAGGTGATCGCGACGATCGAGCGGCTCGTAGCCGAAGGCGTGGAGTCGGTCGGCATTTGCTTCCTCCACAGCTATCGCAACCCGGCGAACGAACGCGCAGTCGGAGAATTGTTACGCGCCCATGCGCCAGCGATCCACGTCTCGCTGTCGTCCGACGTCGCGCCCCAGATACGCGAATTTCTTCGCGCCTCGACAACCGCGGTCAACGCCTATGCGGTGTCGATCACCGGTCCTTACCTCGGCCGGCTTAAGGAACGCATCGCCGCCGACGGCTATGCGGCGCGGCCGCTGATCATGCTGAGTTCGGGCGGCGTCGTCAGCCCCGACACTGCCGGACGGCTGCCGGTGCGGATGATCGAAAGTGGGCCGGCTGCCGGCGCGCTGGGTGCGGCGCATGTCGCAAGTGTGCTCGGCGAGCCCGAAATTCTCGCCTTCGACATGGGCGGCACCACGGCCAAAGTGTGCCTCATCCAGGACGGCGAACCGCTGGTCACCAACATGTTCGAGGTCGATCGCATCTACCGCCTCAAGGAAGGCAGCGGGATACCGGTCACCGTGCCGTGCGTCGACCTGATCGAGATCGGCGCCGGCGGCGGGAGCATCGCGCATGTTGACCAGTTCGGTCTGCTAAAGGTCGGCCCCGAAAGCGCGGGATCGGCTCCCGGCCCGGTCTGTTACGGACGCGGCGGAACGCAACCGACGGTCACCGACGCTGCGGTTGTGCTCGGCCTGCTCGATCCGGGACATTTTCTCGGCGGCGATATGCCGCTCGACGGCGGCGCGGCGCATGCGGCGCTCGACAACCTCGGCAGCGGTCTCGCCCTCGACGCGGAAACCGCGGCGCGCGGCGTGTTCGAGATCGTGTGCGAGACAATGGCGGGGGCAGTGCGCGCGCACGCCGCCGAACGCGGTGTCGATGTGCGCGGCGTGCCCTTGCTCGCATTCGGGGGCAGCGGACCGGTCCACGCCTGCGGCGTCGCCGATGTGCTCGGCGCCAAGCGCATCATCTTTCCGCCGCTCGCCTCGGTGTTGTCGGCTTTCGGCTCGATCATCACCCCGGCGCGTTTTGACCTGGTGCGAAGCGGGCTTGTCGGGCTCGATGCCGTCGACTGGGACGCCATCGAGGCGCTGCTGTCCGACATGGAGGCCGAGGGGCGCGTCGCGCTTGGCGAAGCGCAAGTACCCGAGGCGGACATGCGCTTCCTCTATGCCGCCGACGTTCGCTACGTCGGCCAGCATCACGAACTGAAGGTCGACTTGCCGCATCGTCCGGGCGCCGCATCCGGCACCGCCGCGATCCGCGCCGCCTTCGAGGCCGAATATGAAAAGCGCCATGCGCTGACCCAGGGGGATGTACCGGTCGAGGTGGTATCATGGCGCATCGCGGCGACCGGTCCAGCCGGGTCGGGCGCCGATTTCGCGCATGCCCTGACATCGGGCCTCGCCGAGCAGCGCCAACGCGCCGTTCACGCTTGGGGCGCAGGGCGCAGCGTTCCGGTCGTCGATCGTAACGTCTTTGCGGAGGGCGACCGCCTGACCGGCCCCGCAATCATCGAAGAACGCGAAACGACGATCGTTATCGCTCCGGGCTGGACCGCGGCGGCCGGGCCGCTCGGCTGCATCATCGCCACACGCGACACTTGAGGAGGATTCCATGGCCCTGAACGTCATCGATATCGAATTGCTGTGGGCGAGCCTGCGCAGCGTCGTCACCGAACAGGCGAAGGCTATGCAGCGCACCGCCTTCAGCGCGGTGGTGCGCGAGGCGGGCGACCTTGCCTATGCCGTGTTCGACGCCCGCGCGCGCATGATCGCGCAGGCCGAAACGGGCACCCCCGGCCATATTAACTGCCTCGCTTCGTGCGGCGCCTGGCTCGCAGAGAAATTCGCTGGCGATCTCTATCCCGGCGACATCCTCATCACAAACGATCCCTGGGAGGGCGCCGGCCATTTCTTCGATATCACCGTCTTTGCCCCGATTTTCGATGGCGACCGGCTCGTCGGCTATATCGGATCGACCAATCACCACACCGACATCGGCGGCGTGGGGCAGAGCATCGGTGCGGCCGACATCCATGAGGAAGGCCTCTGGATCCCGCCCGCCAAGCTCTACAGCCGCGGCGAGCCCAATGCGTTGCTGTTCGACATCATTCGCCGGAACGTCCGCACGCCCGAGCTGATTTCGGGCGACCTCGCAGCGCAAACCGCGAGCGCGCAAAGCGGCGGCGCGGCAGTGATCGAATTGTGCCAGCGCTTCGGCATCGCCGATCTCGAAGAGCTCGCCGACGAAATCATCGATCGCTCCGAACGCGCGATGCGCGAGGCGATCCGGGCCTGCCCCGCGGGAAGCTGGGAAGCAGAATCGCGCTTCGACATTCCAGGCAATCGCGTAATCACACTTTGCGCAAAGCTGACCATCGACAGCGAAAGGGGCGAGATCGAGATAGATTTCTCGGGCAGCTCGCCGCAGGTCGATCGTGGGGTCAATGTCGTGCTCAACTATACCCGTGCCTATGCTGTGTTCGCGGTGCGCAGTTGCCTGTCGCCCGACCTTCCCAACAATAGCGGCAGCCTCATCCCGATCCGCGTCACCGCGCCACAGGGATCGGTGGTGAATTGCAGCTATCCCGCGCCGGTATCACAGCGCCACGTCGTGGGCATGTATGTGCCGATGCCGATCATGAAGGCACTGCACCACGCGGTGCCCGATAAGGTCGTGGCGTCCAGCCCGGGCTCTCCTTGGAGCTGCCAGCTCTTCGGTCATGGCGAGGGCGCGGCAAACTTTGTCTCGATGTTCCATTTCGCCGGCGGCATGGGCGCGCGGCGTTCGCTGCCGGGTCTCGACGCGACGACCTATCCGGCAGGTGTCGGCGCGATGCCGATCGAGATGATCGAAACCGAATGTCCGGTGGTCTTCCGCCGCCGCGAAATCCGCCGCGGATCGGGTGGTGCCGGGCGGATGCGCGGCGGCGACGGGCAGGTGATCGAGTTTACCGTGCAGAGCGATGCACCGTGGACGCTTGCAACCGCACCCGCGGGATTCGCCTATGCTCCCGAGGGCCTCGAGGGAGGAAACAGCGGCGCGGCAGGCCAGTTTTTCGTCAACGGCGAAGAGCGGATCATCGATGGCCGCGAGCGAATGTCGTCGGGTGATCTCGTGCGCATGGAAACACCGGGCGGCGGCGGGTTCGGCACCCCGCTTGCGGGCTAATCGGAGACGGGCGCCATGAGGCCTGCATGGAGCATCGTCACCAGTTCGCGCGTGCCTTCCTGCGCGTCCTCCCCGGCGAACAGCCCATGCGACATCGCGACCACCCAAGGTTCGCCGACGGTCGCGAACCGTGCGGTGCCGAGCACACACATGATGCGCCAATGAAAGGCCTCGTCAGTCAGATGCGGGGTGAAGCGGCGCGCCAGCCCGAGAAGCATGGCGCCCGCCTCGCCGTAAAGCTCGTAGACCATCTTCACGATCTCGGGGGCGGCGTCGCGGTGGATCCGGGTATGCACCGCGCGCGTCCGCGTCGCATCCTCTTCGCTTTCGGCTCCGGCAACCGTCAGGGCGGGCTCGACAAATGCCCGCAGCACGGCGCGCAGGGCCTCGCTCACCGATGCGGGCGGATCAGCCTCGATCTCGCGAAATCGCCGTACCCGCTCGGCATTGATCGGAGCGATCCTTCGTTCGATCGCCAGCCTGATCAAGTCTTCCTTCGACTGGCTGTAATAATAGACCGAGCCGAGGTTCACCCCGGCAGCCTGGGCGATGTCCCGCATCGAAATCCCGTGGTAGCCGCGCTCCACAAGAAGGCTCTCCGTCGTCGAAAGCAGGTCGTCGAGCGCCGCCATTCCCTTCGCGCGGCGTTTTCTCTGCGGTTGCTCGGACATTCTCTCTCCATGTCATGGCGGAAAACCACCGCTCGCTTTCCGAATAGGGCAGCCCACTCCGTCCCACAAGTCGGACGTCCGTTCAGCAGCAACCGCCCCGCCCCCTCAATCCAGTAAAGGAGCCGGTCATGAATTTCATCGCAAAGCTCGCAGCACACATCGACCAGCCCGGCATCGACTCTGACCCGTCGCGCGACATCGTCACGATAAAGCCCGACATCACGCAGGACGAAGCCCTCGCCGTCCAGCTCGCGACAAAGCGTCGGCGCGTGGCAGCTGGCGACCGGATCGCAGGCCACCAGGCCAGCTTCACGTCGGCGGCGATCCAGCGGATGTTCCCGGACGCGCCCATTCCGATGGTGGGCACGCTCATGGCGTCACAACTTCGCGACAGCGGCGCCGAAGTCGAACTCGACGCCGACGAAACCTTCATCGAATGCGAAATGGGACTCGTCCTGAAGCGCGACCTGGCTGGCGCGGACCTTTGCGCGGCCGAGATCCTGTCAGCGATAGAGGGCTTTCTGCCGGTGATCGAGGTCGCTCCGCTGCGCCCCGGCGTTCGCGAGCAGGCCTATAGTTGGCCGCACATGATCGCGGTCCAGAAGGCCTTGGGCGGCCATGTGATCCTCGGCTCCCGGCTGACGCCACCGACCGGGTTCGACCCGCGGCTCGAAGGTTGCCTCGTCGAGATCGACGGCGTCCCACGGGCCGGTGCGACCGGGTTCGAAGCGATGGGCCATCCGCTGGCGGTCGTCGCGGCCATGGCGCGCAAGCTGCACGCGGTAGGCGAACGGCTGAACGCCGGGCAACTCGTCATCACGGGATCACTCCCGCCGCCGCAGGTCGTCACCCGCAGCAACAGGCGGGCCGATCTGCACTTTGCAACACTCGGCAGCGTGTCGGTGCGCTTCGCCTGAAGACCCCGCACTCTGCCAAAACGATAGGGAAAAATATGCTGGAACAAAAAGCTGCGACGACGGTAAAAATGGAGCGACCTGCAAAACATGTCGCCCTGGTCACTCTCGATCGACCCGAGGCACGCAATGCAGTGAACCATGAGGTCGCAGGGGCGCTCGACCGGATTGTCGCCGAAACCGAAGCCGACCCGGACATCTGGGTGGTCGTCCTTACCGGCGCGGGGGACAAGGCCTTTTGCGCGGGCGCCGACCTCAAACAGGTATCGGCGGGCGGCATGGAGAAGCTGTTCACGCCGCGCGGAGGGTTTGCGGGCTTTGTGGACGCTCCGCGCACCAAGGTCTGGATTGCCGCGGTCGAGGGCGTGGCCCTCGCCGGAGGTTTCGAGATCGCCCTCGCCTGCGACCTGATCGTTGCCGCCACCAATGCCGGCTTTGGTTTGCCCGAAGTCAAGCGCGGACTGCTTGCAGCGGCCGGGGGCGCGTATCGCCTGCCCCGGATGTTACCGCGTGGGCTGGCATACGAGATGCTCGCGACCGGAGACCGGGTCGATGCGAAGCGGGCACATGACCTCGGACTCGTCAGCCGCCTCGCGACGCCGGGCGGCAGCGTCGAGGTCGCAATTGCATTTGCTGCCGACATCTGTGCCAATGCCCCGCTCGCCGTGCGCGAGAGTCTCGCGATCGCGCGCGCTTCCGCCGACCTCGTCGAGGCCGACCTTCGCGTGGCAAGCCACGCAGCACAGGCTCGCCTCGCATTGTCCGACGATTTTCATGAAGGCCCGCTCGCCTTCATTGAAAAACGCGCGCCGCGGTGGTCGGGCCGATGACCGCGGAGACCATGACGCGTGCGGGCGTTGTAGGCGCCGGGCTGATGGGCTCCGAGATTGCCTTCGTCTATGCCATGGCGGGCTATGACATCTTGCTGGCCGATCGCGATGAGACGATCGCACAGGCTGCCATCGAACGGCTCGCCGGCCTTGCCGCGAAGCAGGCCGCAAGGGGCTTCTACTCCGAAGAGGCTGGCGCGGCGGCGCTTGCGCGCATCCGTCCGACGGGTAACCTCGAGGATTTCGGCGACCGGGATTTCGTCACCGAGGCGGTCTTCGAGGATATCGAGGTCAAAGCTGGCATCCTGCGCGCGCTGGAGGCCAGCTGCTCGGAGGGATGCCTGATCGCCACCAACACGTCGACGATTCCCATCTCATCCCTCGCGGCCAGTCTCTCCGAAAATCGGCGCGCAAATTTCGTGGGCATGCACTATTTCTCGCCCGTCTCTCGAATGCAGCTCGTCGAGGTCATCCCGGGTTTCGATACCGCGGCCGGCGCGGTCGAGGCAGCAATCGCCCATGCCCGGGCGGCGGGCAAATCTCCGATCCCGGTGAAGGATGTGGCCGGTTTTGCGGTCAATCGCATGCTCCACATGTTCATCATCGAGGCCGTGAAGCTTGTCGAAGAAGGCGTAGCAACGCCGGCCGATCTCGACCTCGCCTGCCGCTTGGGCCTTGGCCACGCGATGGGACCATTCGAGCTTATGGACGCAGTGACATCCAGCCTGTGCGTCCAGGCGCAGGAGATCATGCAGGACGCCTATGGCGAGCGCTTCCGCCCCCCGGCGCTCCTCAAGCAGCGTGTGAAAGCGGGATTCACCGGCGGCCGCGGCAAGCGTGGCTGGCGTAGCGAGGAGAATTGATATGATCGGCATGACGCGCGCCGAGGTGGCGCTCGACATCCAGAATTTCATGGCGCTCTATTGGGAAGAGGTGGAAAAGAACGAGGGGCGCCGCGCTGCCGATCATTTCGCCGAGGGCGCAATCTTCGACGCCAAGATGGTGTATTTCGAAGGGCGGCAGCAGATTCGGGACTGGTTCGCTTGGCGCGAGGGCGTTGGACGAACCGCCCGCCACCTTCTCAGCAACCTGCATTTCGATTTCTCCGCCTGGGAAGCGGAGCGGGTCGTCGATGTAAAAGGCGTCATGACCCACTTCGCGGGCGACGGCAAAGGCATCCTGCCGATCGGGCCGCCAATCGCCATTTACGACTATCGCATGATCCTGGCGCAGGGCGGCGCGTTCGAATGGACGATCCGCCGGCTCGAGACCTATCCCGTCTTCGTCGCGCCCGACCATGTCGCGCTGCGCTACGCCGAGGGCAAGAGCTAGCACATCTGCGCTAGCTCACCCTGTTCACGATGGTTCCGAGTGCATCGATCGCGACCTCCACCTCGTCCCCGCTTTGCAGGAACTGCGGCGGGTTCCGCGCCAGCCCGACCCCGGAGGGCGTTCCCGTCGGGATGATGTCGCCCGAATTCAGTGTCATCGCCTGGCTCAGATAGGACAGGATGTCGGGGACGGGGAAGATCATGTCGGAGGTCAGCGTATCCTGCACGACCTCGCCGTTCACGCGGGTGACAAGACGCCATCCGTCAGCCGGATCGCCGGCCTCATCGACAGTCACGATGCTGCCCATAATGCCGCTGTTGTCGCCGTTCTTGCCCATCGACCATTGCGCCGAATGGAACTGGAAGCTGCGTGCGCTAACATCGTTGAATACGGTGTAACCGAGGATCGCTTCCCGTGCTTCGGCGACCGATGCGCGAAGCAGAGGGCGGCCGACGATCACGGCGAGCTCGCCTTCCCAGTCGGTCTGCTCGTCGAACCGCAGGATCGGATCGCCATCGACCGCGAGCGAGGCAGCGAAGCGCCCGAATATGACCGGACGGTCCGGGATCGGCAGATTGCCCTCGGCGGCGTGCGCCTTGTAGTTCAACCCGACACAGGGGACGCGCGCACTTTTGGGGACGGCCGGGCACAGGACGGCATCCGCCGGAGCCCGGTCGCCGCTGTCGATCGAGGCCTTGGCGAGAAAGGCAGCCGTGTCGGCGTAGAAGTCTTCTACCGTTGCGACCGGCATGATCGAGCCGTCTTCAAGGACGCGGCCGATGTGGCGATCCGCGTTCGATTGATAACCGCACAGGCGCATGCATATCTCCTAGCTCGAAAGGTTCTGGGTCGCCGCCTCGCGGAGGAGGTTGCGCTGAATTTTGCCGGTCGGCGTTTTTGGAAGCTCGTCCATGATCAGGACCTTGCGTGGACATTTATAGGCCGCGAGCCGTTCCCGGCAGTGTGCGACGAGCGCATCCGCTTCGATCGCGCCACCGGGCCGCAGCGAGACGACGGCAAGGACTGTCTCGCCACGATAGGCGTCCGGGGTCCCGACGACGGCCGCTTCGCGCACCGCTTCATGAAGATGCAGCACGTCCTCGACCTCGCGGGGCCAGACTTTAAAGCCCGAGGCGTTGATCATGTCCTTCTGCCGATCGACCAGGTAGAACCAGCCGTCCTCGTCCATGAATCCGACGTCACCCGAACGCATCCACCCGTCGTGCAGCGCCGCTGCGCTTTCCTCGGGTTTATTCCAATATCCGGCCATAACCTGCGGCCCGCGCATCCAGATCTCGCCGAGCGAGCCCGGCGATACAGGCGAGCCATGTTCGTCGACGACGCGCGCCTCGGTTGAAAAGGTGGGGATACCGATCGACAGAGCGCCCGATTCGGGATCGACGGGGATCGCCGCGCCCGGCGGACAGGCGTGCGTGGGCGAGCTGGTTTCGGTCATCCCGTAGCAATTATGGATGGTGACACCGAGCCGCGCCTCTATGACATTGCGCAGCCCGGGCGCGATTGCGGCGCCCCCGGAATAGACGCGGCGAAAACTGCTGAAGTCCTCAGGCCTCGCTCCGTCGAGGGCGAGCAGGGCGTTGAACGCGGTGATCGCCCCGACGGTAAAGGTCGGCCGTTCGTGACGGATCGTCTCGAGCACCATTTGCGGCTCAAAGCGAAAATGAAGGATAAGCGCTGCCCGCGCCACGATTGCGAGCGCGAAATGCGAGACGAAGCCTGTGATATGAAAGAGCGGCGCGACCCCGAGAATGCGGCCGCGCTCGCCCACCTCGCACCACTGACCCATCGCCTGCCCGTTGAAAGCGATGCTGCTGTGCCGCAGCATTGCAGCTTTCGGCACGCCGGTGGTCCCGGAGGTATAGAGCATCAGGCCGATGTCATCGCCCGACGGCGATATCCGCGAAAAAGGCTCCGGCGCCTGGGCAAGGACATCCTCAAGCCGCGGGTGTTCGCCCACACCATCGAACGCTGAAATCGCTTGAGGAGCCCGTGGTCCCGCCCGATCACCCGCTCCGACCGTCAGAATCGATACAGCCTCCAGTCCGGCGCGGTCGAGCGCGGCGCGTCCAACCGCCGCGTGGTCGGGATGGCAAAGCAGCAGTGCCGGGCCGCTGTCGATGAAAATTCGGGCGAGTTCATCCTCCTTGTACATGGGGTTGCCCGGGACGGGTATTGCCCCGAGCTTCCATGCCGCGATCGCGGCAATCGGGAAGGCTGGCACATTCTGAAGGACGATGGCGATCCGATCGCCCGCCCCAACGCCATGCCCGCCCATCCAGCCCGCCAGCCGATCGCTGAGTTCGTCCAGTTCGGCATAGGTCGTGGTCGCGCCGAAATAAGACAGCGCGACGTCCCCCGGCGCCAGCCGGATCGCATCGGCGAAGGCGTCGAGCAGCGTGGCGGAGCGGGGATCGAGGTCGAGCGGCCAGCCTGGCAGATAATGCCGGGCCCAAGGCCGCGCAGAATAGGGGTGGTGCGACATCCTCAACTCCATTATTATACATACGTTCGTATAATAATATTGACACTGCCGCAACCCGTCCCGCAGCCCCGAATGCACGTCAGAAGCCGAGGTCTTGCTTATAGAGCTACCGTGAAAGGTAGAAGCCGGTTGAAGGCGTTCTGCCTCGACGGAGGGTGGAAGCAAAACCGACCTTCCTCGGGCGGATGAGTCGCCATGGCGCGAGCCTCCACACTTTCTCGTTGGCGTGCGGAGACAGAGATTCCTTCCCGGCCGTGGCGATTTCGAGTTGGCCAGGGATTTCGGAAGAAGCAGGTCGTTCCGATTCCAGCGACACAGCTAATCAGCTCTTGGAGCTACGGGCGCCCGTATCGCAATGCTATCTCAGTCGCCGGGAAACGAGCTGGTGTATCGGGACGATTTGAATCGGACCCTAAAGCGCAGCGGCGTGAACAGATCGCCGGCTCAGCCTGTACGCGGCAATCCGCAATTCAAGAGGTAAGAAATGAAAAGCTGGTTGGTACTCGGCGTTGCGCTCGCAGCCACCGCGGCGCAAGAGCCAGCATCCGACAAGCAACCGGGATCGGACCCCACGTCGGTGCCGACGAACATGAGCGACAAGCCAGTAGCCGGGCCGTCGCAGCCGGTGGCAATCCGGTTCGAGTTGCGTGACAATCTCGTCGCGTTCGAGACGACGATCAACGGCCAAAAGCAGACCGCGGTACTGGACAGCGGCGCAGGCGCACTCGTCTTGGATCGGCTCTTTGCCGAACGCATCGGGCTGAACGCCAAAGCTGCCGTTGGCGAGGTTGCCGGTGGCGGCGCACAGGCTCAGCAGTTGCAGCCGATCACAGTTGCCAAACTGACCGTGGGCCCGCTTCGTTTCGCCAATATCGATGGCTATGCGGTCAATCTGGAGCAACTCTCCGCTTCTGCCGGCTTTCCAATCAATATTCTGGTCGGTGCACCCGCGTTCAAATCCGGAGCTGTAACGGTCGATTACCAACGTCGCACGGTCACATTTGGCCCGAGCGGAAGCGCCCGAGGCTGCCAGTCGCCCATCTCGATCACGATCGTTCATGACGTTCCCGTCGTCGAAGCGGAGCTGCGGCCAACAGCGGACTCCGAGCCGGTTCGATTGAAGCTGGTCGTCGATCTGGGCACGCGTGACCATGCCGTTCTCCTCGGCGGCCGTTTCTTTCGGAGCAAAGCAGGGGAAACACTGCTGAAATCGGGTGTGCCGCAGCAGGTCGGACACGGCACTGGCGGAGCGGTGGAAGGCAGCGTTTCCCGCGCGGCCGAGATGCGCATCGGCAAGATGTCGATCGCTGATCCAGAGGTCGCGCTCTCGTCTGGCGTAAGCGCCTTTGAAGCCGGCGGCTTCGATGGATCGCTTGGAGTGCCGTTGTGGAAAGACGGCGCCATCACGTTTGACTATCAGCGTAACCAGATTTGCATCCGTAAATAGGCGGTGTCACTATTACCCGCTCTTGCGATCGAACGTAGGTGGGAAATACGCATTTCGGGATCGTGAGCTGCTGCGGCGAATAGCCGGTACGGAAGCCATAGCCGCGCGATTGGCGCGACGCCGATCTAGTTCCGGCGCCTTCGGCTCAGTCGCCGCAGCAATCCATCTCGAGCGCCTCGAATAGCGAGCGATCGGGCGCGGCCGCTCCCGGTCACGCGCCCGGCACCTTAGATCGGACGGCGCCGCCTTGTTCGGGATGCGTCAATACGCCGAAGGGAAGACCCTTATGGGCCATAAAATGCGGATGGTTCAGCGCATTGCGGGCGCCGCTTCGGAAATATGTTTGTTCAGTATAATTTCTCGAAAACGCGCGCAGCCATAAAGTCGATGAATGCACGGACTTTGGGAGCACGCGCCGACAGGGGAGGCCAAACGAGCGAAACGCTGCCGCGGTCTTCCGTGTAATCTGCAAGGACGGTCTGAAGACGCCCGGCCGCGATGTCCTCCCTGACGAGATAGCTTGGCGCCTGAATAATCCCCAATCCGCCAAGCGCGGCAGAGGCGAGGGCCTCGCCATCGTTCAAGATGATGGCCGGTTTGATCGGCTTGGACTGATGGGAATCCTTAAATGCCCATATCTCTGGCCGGCCGGTCGTGGGAAACCGATAATGTATGCAACAATGCTCGTGGAGATCTGCCGGACTTTGGGGAATCCCTTTTTGAGCAAGATAATCGGGCGAGGCGCAGGTGATGAACGTGTGGGGACCGATCCTTCGCGCACGAAGGGTCGAATCCTCCAGCCCGCCAAGTCGCAGCACGACGTCATATCCACCCTCGATGATATCGACCTTCACGTCATCAAGGCTGATGTCGGTCGTCACGTCAGGGAATCTGGCCTGAAAATCGCGAAGGGCAGGCATGATGACCTTGCGTCCTATCACCGTGGGCACGCTTATCCTGAGGCGACCTCGCGGCGTTCTTTGAAGCAGATGCAGTTCCTGCTCGGCATCCTGGAGATCTTTCAGAATTCGCGCGACATAGCGGTAAAGAACGTCGCCTTCGCCTGTCACGGCTAGCGATCGGGTTGTACGATTTAGCAACCGCAGACCCAGCCGTGTTTCAAGACGCTCCACGGATTTTCCAACGGCAGATGCGGACAGCCCGAGCTTTCTCCCCGCAGCCGCAAAACTTCCGGACTCCACGGCGACGGAAAACGCCACGAGGCCACTGAGGGACTCAATTGAAACTATTGCCGACATTATGTCCGGTATGATGCGACGGAAATCTCCATTCCGTCAATTGCCGCAATCCTTCAACACAGGATCGACAACGCGCTTGGCAACATCCCTTCGGAATCGTCGAGCTAGGCCCTGAAGGGATTTGCCCATGTCCATGCTCACGCACATCTCCTCTCCCGGCCGAACTCTCGGCGCGCCGAATAGCTGGTGAAGGTGGGCTGTCCACGAATGCGACAGGCGATACTCGAGCGCTTGAGAAAGACGATAATGGTCTGGATCGCGGTTTATCCCAGCGTCCTCCTCGTCATCTCCCTAACGGGCGAGAGCATGAAGGACTGGCCGCTTCCGCTAAGGGTGCTGGCAGCAACACTCATGATCGTTCCGATCGTGACCAATATCAGCGAGCCCGCTGTCAGGGCGGTCGCCGGGACCATCGAACGCTCCCGCCTACGGCGGTTCTCGAGAATGAACCGATAATTTTGCTGCCTTCAGACGGCCGCCCTCAATAGCAACGGAGATATGTAGATGGTTAGCGAAAGGACCGAGCCCCGCAAAGCGTTCAACTGGATCGATGGCACCCAGCGGTGCGAAGGCGCCGCCAAAGTTTCGATCGACCCCGCCACATATGACGAAATTGGACACTATCCAGACGATGGCCTGCAGGCGGCGAAATCCGCAGTAGCGGCAGCTTCGAAAGCCTTCCGTGAAACCATGTGGGCTCATGATCACGAATTGAGAGCCCGCGTACTTGATCAGATGGCCCGCGCCTTCGAGCGCAATCGAGACAGGCTCCTCGAAATATTGTCGTTGGAAAACGGCAAGGTGAAAGGAGAGGCCGCGTTCGAACTGGACATGGTGCCAAGCAAACTTCGCTACTCGGCTGCGACCGCCCTGGTCGAAGGCGGGCGCGCTATGACCCCAAAGCCTGGCAGCATCTCGCTGGTCCTCAGGCAGCCGATGGGGGTGGCGGCGGTCATCGCCCCATGGAACTCTCCGGTTATTCTGACTATACGATCGCTTGCCCCCGCACTGGCGGCCGGTTGCACCACGGTCATCAAGCTTCCAGGGCAGGTAGCGCAGACGGCGAGCGTCATGGCGGAAGTCATGGCCGAAGCAGTCGATCTGCCAAACGGCGTCATAAACCTGTTTTTTGAAAGTGGGCCGGAGGGCTCTGCGTATCTCGTGGAGTCGCCTGAGGTCCCGGTTGTCAGCTTTACCGGATCGACCGGGACAGGGCGCGCCATCAGCAGCACTGGGGCGAGGCACCTCAAGCGCTTCGGAATGGAGCTTGGCGGAAAGACGCCAATGATCGTATTCGACGACGCAGATCTTGATGTCGCCTTACCGGTTCTGGAAAAAGCGCTGACCGTCTTTGGCGGCCAATTCTGCATGACGGGCTCTCGTTTGCTCGTGCAGGACGGGAAGTACGAGGCCGTCCGGGACGGATTGGCTGATCGGCTACGGAAGGTCAAAGTCGGCCCCGCCGCAGAAGCCTCCAGCGATATGGGGCCTTTGATCGACCGCGCTAACGTGGAACGCGTCGATGGCGTAGTCCGCGCCGCTATCGCTGCTGGAGCGAAGATCGTCGAGCGTGGCGGCCCCATTAGGGTTGGCTCGCTTGCAAAGGGGGCCTTCTTCCGTCCTGCCCTTCTGGAAGTTTCTGACAATAGACTTGCTATCATACAGGAAGAGACCTTTGGTCCGGTGCTGACAATTCAGCGCTTCTCCGATGAGGTGGATGCCGTTCAACTCGCCAATGATAATGAGTATGGACTGGCAGCCAGCATCTGGACCCGCGATGTCGATCGATCGCTGCGCGTCGCGCAGGCGCTTCAAGCGGGCTCGGTTTGGATCAACGACTGGGCCAAGGTCTACGACAGTACCGAGGAGGGCGGCTTCAAGCAGTCCGGTCTAGGTCGTCTCAATGGCTTGGCGGCGCTCGACGATTTCATCGAGCACAAGCACATCGCGCTCAAGCCTGGGTTGCAGCAAAGCTGACAATCCCGATTCCAAAATTCACCCGAGAGGAGAAAATCAACATGTCCACGAGCGCATATTCCACCGCCGAACCCGGCTCGACGGCATCGCCTTTGGCAGTCCTGCAGTCGATCTTGTCGAACCCAACCGATCTGGAATTCGTCAAACAATTCACGACCGATGACTTCACATATGTATCGCTCAACTATGAGAATCCTGAACTCAATAGGATCATGCCATGGGCAGGAACGAACAAAGGCACCGAAGGTCTCGTCCAGACCTTTATCGATGTCGGCCGCTACTGGACTACGGACGACTTTCAGATTCAGGACAGCTTCGAAAATGAAAATGGCGCGGCGATCTTCGGATCCTTCACCTACACATCAAACGTTCTGGGCAGAACGGTGACGTCACCATTTTCGGTTCTGGCACGCGGCGAGAACGGCAAGCTGTCCTACGTGCAGTTCATGGAAGACACCTTTGCCACCGTCCGCAGTTTCAGAGACGGCGGCGAGTATCTCATCAAGGCAAATCCGGACGGATCAGAAATCAGCGTGTGAACGGCAGTTCAGGACCCGCCTGGGATACTGAGTGCCGAACGGATGCAGCGATTGCACTAGACAATCTGATACTGGCGTTCCTCGCAAGGCAACACAGTTAGCCGCTGCGCGACCCTACGGAAATGGCAGGGCAAAACACTATATCGGCAGCTGTGAGGCTGCGCGCTTTTGAAGAAATCGCAAGATCGAGAGGTGTCCACATGGCAGAAGCCGAAAGAGTTTCATTTAAAAACGGCACAATCGACGTGTCCGGCCTTCTGTTTTTGCCCGAAGCGCACGACCCGGGCAAGTCATACCCCGCGCTTGTACTGGCCACACCAGGCAGTAGCGTCAAGGAGCAGATCGGTTCCAACTATGCCGCCAGAATGGCGGCGCAGGGCTATGTCGCGATTACCTTCGATCCTTCCTACCAAGGTGAGAGCGGCGGTGCGCCGCGCGATCAGGAAGACCCTGAAACCCGCATTGAGGATATCCGATGCGCCGTCGATTACCTGATGACGCTTCCTTACGTCGACGAAGGCCGGATCGGCATGTTGGGCATCTGCGCAGGCGGCGGTTATGCCGTGAATGCAGTGATGACCGATCATCGGCTCAAGGCGCTTGGCACCGTGGTCGCAAGCGATGTCGGTAGTGCCTTCCGCGGATTTCAGTCGCACGACGCCACGATCGATCTCCTCAAAGAAGTCGGTCGGCAGCGCACCATCGAGGCGCGAGGCGGCGACGAGCGGCGGGACCAATGGATTCCAGATAGCCTTGAGGAAGCCAAAGCCTTGGGTGTGACCGACCGAGATATGCTGGAGGCGGTGAGCTATTACCGCGAAACGCACCGCCATCCGCGTTCGACAAACCGTCTTTACTTCATCAGCAAGGCCGCCATCGTCGGTTTTGAAGGGTTTGGCCTGGTACCCGATCTCCTGACGCAACCACTTCTGGTCATCGTCGGTGGCCGCAGGGGCAGCACATATTCCTACGAGGCAGGCGAAGCGCTGTTCAACCGCAAAAACGGTGAAAAGGACTTTTTTGTCGTCGAGGGGGCTGGCCACTACGAGATGTATTGGGTGCCTGACTACGTCGACCAGGCTGTCGAGCAGCTCTCAGCCTTCTTCGCGAAGCACTTGGCAGCCCGAACTGCAGAATAATCCAACGCTATGGATCGACCGACCTGCTTCCCTCCACTCGGATCACAGTGAGGGCTGAGACGTTGGGCGGAGAATTGACCTCACCCTCGTCGCAAAGATCATTGAGACTGGCACCAGGCAATTCAATTGCATTCGACAGGCAGATCCCTTCTCCGCCGTGCCCCCCGGCGAGCTGTCGGCCGGGGCGCATGCAATTGAGCGCGAGGCCCGGATCATGACCCGTCTCGGCGCGACCGGGTTCCCCGTCCCTCGCGTTCACGGCCACTGCGAAGACAGCATCGCTGCTATCTTCCGTGGCACAAAAGGGCGCGTCATCCGCGGAACTGCGGCCTCGGCGGAGGCACATGAGCGGGCCAAGGCGTTTCCCGAGCTTGCGGCGCTTGCGCTTGAGCAGACGCGTTGATTTCGTCAGTCACGCGACCCGGCAGTGCCCGCCTCGGCACCGCCTCGCCAGTCACGCCGATTTCGGGATCCGTGCCGTCACCTTGATCTCGAAGTCGAAACCGGCAAGCCAGTTGACGCCAATCGCGGTCCAGGTCGGATATGGCGCCTGCGCAAACATTTCGGCCTTTACGGCCATGATGGTTCCGAACTGATTTTCGGGATCGGTATGAAACGTCATGACATCGACGATGTCATCGAAGGTGCATCCGCCCGCAGCGAGCGTGGCCTCGAGATTGGCAAATGCCAGCCGTACCTGCGTTTCAAAGTCCGGCTCGGGCGATCCATCGGCGCGGCTCCCGACCTGCCCGGACACGAATAGCAGGTCGTCCGATCTTATGGCGGCGGAATAGCCATGCTCTTCGTAGAGCGCATGGCGGTTGGCGGGAAACACGGCTTGACGCTGGGCCATCAGATTGTCCTTTCAGTAGAATTCAAGATGGCGCCAATCGGCATTAGCGGACCTATTCCGTTAGCCACGGCCATCAACATACGAGGCGTATGTGAGCACGATTCGACTTCCGGGTCAAGTTAATATACGATCCGTATGTGAAAATGAGGAACCCTATGCCCCGGAAGTCACGCGTCGAGACGATGGAAGAAAACCGCGCCAAGCTAATCCGCGCGGCACGCCGCGCATTTGCGGCATCCGGATTTGCGGCAGCCTCGATGGACGAGCTGACAGCGGAGGTCGGCCTGACGCGCGGCGCCCTTTACCACGGCTTCGGCGACAAGAAGGGCTTGCTCGCGGCGGTCGTGGCGCAGGTCGATGGCGAAATGGCTGCACGCGCGCAAGACGCCGCCGCCGCTGCTGGATCTCCCTGGGCGGCACTGCTCGCCGAAGGAGAGGCCTATATCACGCTTGCACTCGAACCCGAGGTGCGGCGCATCGTCCTGCTAGACGGACCCGCGTTTCTCGGTGATCCCTCGCAATGGCCGAGCCAGAATGCGTGCCTCGAAGTCACCAAGCAGACTGTGGCCGAGTTGATCGCCGCCGGGGTAATGAAGCCGGTCGATGTCGAGGCGGCATCGCGGCTGTTGAGCGGCGCAGCATTCAATGCGGCTCTCTGGGTCGCGGCGAGTGACCAGCCGAAGGCCATTCTGGACAAAGCGATAGAGGCGTTTCGACTTATGGCGGAGGGCTTTTTGGCGCGCGGAGAAGATTAGGCAAGTTTGCATGCCCCTCCCCCGCTTGTTTGCGACGCAGATTGCGCATCAAGGTTCCGGGCCGAAGCCTTATTTGAGGAGGACGAGTTCCTCGGCAATGCTGGGGTGCAGTGCGATCGTCGCGTCGAAATCGGCTTTGGCGAACCGAGCCGTATCCGCGTCGCAATCGACGGCAGGATCACAAGCGCGACATGCTCGATTGCCGGTGCCCGGGAGATCGCGCTGTTCCCTCCTGTCACGGGAGGATGAAACGGCCGTCCGCTTCAATGACGGCCGGATTCTGCAGGTTCCCGCTTTTGGCAACAAGGATGCCGGGGCAGGCTATCGCATGAACTTGAGCAATGATGATCCTTCGAGAGCCGCAACAGACCAAGCGTATGCCACCGGTCACCCCCGGCGGTTCCCTCGGCGGAACATGGTAGCTGTGTCCCTCGCTGACCGCCCCGATGCGGCCGTCAGCGAGAGAAGCACATATTGCTTAGGCCAGCGCGCCAGCGTCTGCGTTCAGGACGGCGCCCGTGATGATGCCCGCAGCCGGGCTCGCCAGGAACACCACCGCGTTTGCGATCTCGCGCGGTTCCGCGAAGCGACCAAGCGACGTCATGGCTCGCTGGAAATCCGCGGCATCGCCGTTCGCCGGATTTGCGTCGGTATCGGTCGATCCAGGCTGGACGAGATTGACGGTGATACCGTTCGGGCCAAGCTCGCGCGACAGCCCGCGCGTGAAGGAGGTGAGCGCCGCCTTCGAGGTCGCATAGACGGTCATACCCGGACCTGGCACGCGCTCGCCGAGGCCCGAACCGATGTTGACGATGCGCCCGCCTTCACCGAGGTGCGGGATCGCCGCCTGGGCAAAAAGGATTGGCGCGCGAACATTGACGTCCATCTGCTTCTGATAATCGTCGATGTCGAGATCGACCAAGGGTCCGTAGGACGCCACCGCCGCGCTGTTTACGAGGATGTCGAGGCCCCCGAGCGACGAGGTCGCTTCGCTCACAGCCCGCTTGATCGCCTGAGGATCGGCGCTGTCGGCCTGGATCGCGAAGGCCCGGCGACCGGCCTGCTCGATGGATTTGGTAACCAAATCGGCGCCTTTTGCCGAGTTTTGATAAGTGAACGCGACGTCGGCACCGTTTTCCGCCAGGGCCAGCGCAATCGCCGCCCCAATCCCGCGCGATGCGCCCGTGACCAGGGCTCGCTTGCCAGTTAAATCGATCATTTCATCGTCCTTTTGCTATCCTGCATCATGGTCTTTCGACCTGCTGGCCGAACCGGTAGCGGCACCGGGGACCGGCTTGCGTAAAATTGGTGCCGGGCCCGACGTCTCTTAGTGTCACGATGGGCCACACAGTGTCGCCGATCTGGGAACGGATCGCCTTCGATGGATGACTACGGTTGGCACGGTTGGGCGAATGCCGCTTATCGGCGATTGACCCGGCAACCCCGGCCTCCCGAATTCGGCAGCCAGGTTCGGACATTTCCGCAGCAGTTCCGCGAAATCGTGTCGCCTCGCTTCGTTCCGTGGCTGACGCGCGCTCAGTCTCGCCAGAACAGGCTGATGGCATCGATCGACGATCCGGGTTCCTCTTTCTGCAACACAGCTCCGCATCTGACGAAACTACAGGCACCCTTGTCGGGATGGTATCCCGACCAGCCAGAGTTGGAGGTTCAACGAACATGCCCGCCGCAGATTATGACGCAATCTTGCAATCCAACCTCTCGCGGGTCTTCGGCGAGCGTGATCCGGATCGACGCCTTATGGCGATCCGCGAATTATACGTCGAAGATGCCGTCCTTCACGAGCCTGATCGCTCGGTGCAGGGCCACGAAGCCATATCGCAAGCGGTAACGGACCTGCTTGAACGCCTGCCGCCGCAGTTCCAATTCTCGCCGATAAGGCCAGCGCTCGGCCATAACGGCCTTGGCCGGCTCCAATGGCGTTCCGGCCCCTCCGGGGGTCCAGCGGTCGTTACCGGAACCGATGTCGCCCATGTGGCGGACGGAAAAATACAAACGCTGCACGTCTTCGTCGACCAACCGGATTAAGCGGCGCAGTTGACGACGCTCACAGCGAGATGGGTTTCGGCGGTTAACGGGCGAGAGGAAGACGACCCGACCAGCCGTTGCTGGCCGGCACCGCGCCGCACGATTTCGCCCATTTTCTGGCCCCCCCTAGAATGATGAGGACGTGAATGGATTATCCGGAAACCCGACGCAACGACACGGTCGAGACGCGGTTCGGTATCGAGGTAGCCGACCCCTATCGATGGCTGGAGGGCGATGCGCGCGAACATCAAGAGGTCGCAAACTGGGTGAGAGCGCAAGACGAAGTCGCGCGCTCCTACATAGCGGACTTGCCTGGCCGCGAACGCTTCCGGCGGCGGCTGGCCGAACTCTTCGACCACGGCCGGCTCACGGCGCCGATCAATCGCGGCGGACGCTATTTCTTCACTCGCAATTCGGGCCTGGATGATCAACCGAAGTTGCTCATGCGCGATGGCCACGACGGCCCCGACCATGTGCTCCTTGATCCGAACCATTGGTCCGACGACCGTGCGGCGGCGCTGGCGGAATGGGCCCCCAGTCATGATGGCCGAAACCTTGCCTTTGCCCGGCAGGACGGCGGCAGCGACTGGCGCACCATCCAGGTTCTCGACGTCGAACATGGCGCGATCCTTCCGGACAAGGTCGAATGGGTTCGCTTCTCGACCGTCGCGTGGACACCTGACGGTTCGGGTTTCTTCTATTCGCGCTTTCCTCAGCCTCCCGCCGAAAAAGGCTTCGAGGCCCCTGTCACGGATCACGCCGTCTATTTTCACGCACTGGGCACGCCCCAGCAAGACGATCGCCTGGTCCATGCGACGCCGCCGGGCCAAATACTCATCCATACGGTCACGGTGACGCCCGATGGGCGCTATCTGGTCATTTACTCCAGTCCGGGCGCGGGCAGCAACATGTTGGCGGTCGTCGACCTTCGGGATCCTCACTGGAAGCCGCGGCCGATCGTCGATGCGTTCGGCCATAATTGGACCTATGCGGGCAATCAGGGTTCGCGCTTCTTCCTCGCGACCGACGACGGTGCGGAGCGAGGCAGGATCGTAACCGTCGATCTGGCGCAAGACGCTTTGAGCTTCGCGGACGTCGTTGCCGAGCGCGACCAGCTTATCCTGAGCGATGCCGCGATGTTAGGCGGGCGCCTTCTGGTTACCTACTCGGTCGGCACCCGCATGGAGATGCATCGCTATCGGCTCGACGGCAGCGCCGATGGTCTGGTCGATTTACCTGGTATCGGAACGGCGGGAGGTTTTCGGGGTCACCCCGATGAGGACGAAGCCTTTTTCGTTTTCACAAGCTACAATGCGCCCACGGCGATCTATCGCTATCAGATCGAGGGACGGGTCCGGACAATATGGGATAGACCTGAGGTTTCAATCGATCTTGCCAGCTTCGTCGTGGAGCAGCGCTTCTATCCGTCCAAGGACGGCACGCAAATCCCCCTGTCCGTGATCCGGCGCGCGGGCGATACGGCGCCCGCCGCCACCATTCTTTATGGCTATGGTGGCTACGGCATCAGCATGCTGCCATTCTACCGTCCGGAGGCACTGGCTTGGGTGGAGGCAGGCGGCGCTTATGCCGTCGCCGGACTGCGCGGAGGCGGTGAATATGGAAAGTCGTGGCACGACGCCGGCCGGCTCGAAAACAAGCAGAATGTTTTCGACGACTTCGCGGCCGCTGCGGAATATCTGATCGACCAAGGCATTGCGCCGGCGAATGGCGTCGCGATCCAGGGCGAATCCAATGGCGGCCTGCTGGTCGCTGCGACGGTCAATCAGCGGCCGGACCTTTTCGCGGCCGCGCTCCCCGGCGTCGGTGTCATGGATATGCTGCGCTTCTCGCGATTTACAAACGGCCTCTTCTGGGTGACCGATTACGGCGATCCGGAGCGGGAAGCGGACTTTCGCAATCTTCTCCGCTACTCGCCCTATCACAATATCCGGTCAGGGGTCCCATATCCGGCGATCCTGGTGACAACTGCCGACACCGACGACCGCGTCGTTCCCGCGCACAGTTTCAAATATGTCGCCGCCTTGCAGGCAGCGAAGCTCGGCGACAGACCGCACCTCCTGCGCGTCGATACCCGGGCAGGACATGGCGGCGGCAAGCCCATCGGCCAGGTCATCAGCGAAATAGCGGACCTGTGGGCGTTTGCAGCATATTGGACCGGACTGCCCATTGCCGAAGCTGGCCCGGAGGTGCCGGTCAAAGCATCTTAGCTTTCAATGCAAGTGCTGCGCGGCAGCAACAATCGGGAAGCAGAGTTTCACAAAAAAGGCTGGCCATTCCGGCTTTCGTATTCGTCCTGCGCGCAGCGTCGGGCTCGTGCGGAGACCGCCTCAGATCAAACCCCGCCGAACCATCGGCAACGATAACGGTCATGTGCTGCACACCGTCACCGCGCTACGAATGTCCCACTGGCCGAGCCTTTCGCAGAGGAATATCGCGCACGCCCGCCCCTGACGTCAGCTTTTCACGGGGACTTTTTGGCGGGACCGCTCGTCGGGGTCGAACATGGCGGCCTGGCCGGCTGGGGCATCGACCTCGTCCTGCAGTACGTCCCAGTGTTCGGCGAGCCGGCCTTCGTGAATTCGGAAGATGTCTACGACCACTTGCGGGCTTGGTGCCCACCCCCGGATCCGGCCATGAATAGCGACGAACGTTCCTTCGGCGACGATGAGGCCGGGCTCGTAATAAACGTCGGGACCGAGCGTCGATACCAGCGACGCTAGCGCGGCGCGTCCCTGTGGAATGCCGGGATTGTGCTGAATATAGTCGGGGGCATAAAGCCGTTCGACAGCCGTCGCATCGCGCTTCTGAAACAGGGCCGTCATCGCCTCGAGTACGAGCGCCTTGTTTCGCTCGGGGAGATCGTCCGACGGCAACGCGGCTTCCCTGGTGATAGCTATCGGTCCGGTCATGCGGAGGAACGTCCCGTCGGGCATGGTAACGATGGAGTGCACCCGGAGACGGTCAAAGTCCTGCACATTCGTCACCGTCGCGCCGCTCGCCTCTTGCCAGCTGACCGCAAACATTCCGTTGCCGAGCGAGACAACTTCAATCGCGACAGTCTCGGTCCGGGCAAAGGGACCCTCCTTTATTTCGAAGGTCAGCTGCTCAGCGGAATCGAGCGTCAGACTGACGCTGAACTCGGGATAGGTCACGTCCATCTGCAGCCCAACGGGAAACTGGTCGTTCGACAGGTTCATTTTTCTCTCCTCAAAAAGCTGCAAAAACCGGCGCGTTCGGGCCGGCGACGGGAATGGTTGGTGAGCGGGTCATCATCAGAAGCGAAAGCTGGCCTCCGCACTGGCCACCTTGATGGTGCGCGCGGGGCCTGTTTCGCGAATGAACCGACCGGGTGCGAAAGCGCTGACCGACGCGGCCAGACCGAGTTCGGGCGTGGCCTGCCACGTGACAGCGAACTGAACCTGCTTCCCGATGAAATGCGCCTCGCTACCATTGGCACTGCGCACGACGTTCCCCGGGATGTCGTAAATGCCGTCGCCGGAGCTTTCGCGCCAATAGGCTGCGCCTGTAAGCGAAACCGATACCTGTTCGCCGGGGTAGATGGTGATGGACGGCTGGAGATGGATCAGGTTGCGCGGCCCGATCGGAGACTGCGACGCAAAATATTTGCCCCGTGGAAACATGGGCGTGAATGTACCGAGCTTGTTGTCATCCGGATTTCCGTCACCAGTGATGTAGTCTGCGGTGAGCGCCAGTTCGGGTTCAAGCGGTACTCCAATGAATTGAAAGCCGAATTCGCTAGCAATCCCTCCGGCCCGGACGCGTTGGCCGTCGAACGATCCTCGCTGCGTCACACCTTCCACGTTCCAATGCCACCCATCGACATCTCCGAAGAAGCGAACACCAAATGTCCTGAGAGCAAGCCGTCCTGCGCCTTGATCGACCACGGCGTTGCGATCCCGAAAGCCAAGATAAAATATATCCAAGCCAATCGCCTTATCGTCGTTTAGCCATTGGGTGGCATAAGCCCCCCATATGGCTCGTCGGCGGGAGGCACGATCGTCCAGTAAGCCTGCACCCGGGTCCACCGGGCGAAGGCGAAACACCCTCAGTCGCCGTGTCTTCCCTGACAAGGTTGCATCGACGCCGTCGAACGCCAGGGGAACATTCGTACCATAGCGCGTATCGACGAAGCGCCCGGCGCCGAGCGATACCATTTTTCTCCCGACCGAAACGCGCAGTTTGGATGAGGAACCGACATCCGCTTCCATTTCAGCGAACGCCTGCAAGAGGTCGACACCCGTGGTATCGACCGGCGACCTTTCCCGGTCGGTCAATGAGATGGCCGAAACAATCGGCTGAACGAAGAATCGCGCACGTCCGGCGTGCAAATCGGCATATGGAAGCAGACGATTCCAGACATAGCCGTCGTCTGGCTTCGCCCCCCAATTCGGGTTCCGAAAGCCTTCATATCGTGAACGGGCCTCTAGCCCCGTCGTCAGATAGCTCGAACCGCCTTCGCCAAGTTCGATATATTTGAACTTCTCTGTCCAGTGACCCGTCCGCTTGGCGGCGTGTTGGAGATAGGACCAGTCCTCGCCATGGCGCTCGTTCGACGGCCGGGGCGCGTTTCGATCGCTCGCGCCTTCCTGCGCGTGGGTAGCAACCGGATCGATCGCGACAAGCCCTGCTGCGAGTGAAGGGGGAAGATGGGCAGCCGCGCGCCGGAGGTGGGTGACGAGACCAAAATACCAGCGCGGGCTTGGCATGGCTCTTGTGCCCGTCACCCGTCCCCTCAGCCTTGCGCGGGCGCGGGAGTATTGAGCAATTGCTGCTCCCACATGAAAGCGATGCCGCTGCCGCCAACATGCTCTATGAGAACCTCCGTCAGCGCCCCCGCCGTGTCTTCTCGCGCCCAGTCGCGCTGCCACTCGGCGGCAAGCGCCAACCATGTAATCATATTGATGCCGGCACCGATCATGCGCTGTATCGAAACTTGATGTGCCTCGACCGAAGTTCCGCCAGACGCATCGGTGACGACCGTCACATCCCAGCCCTCACCTGCCGCCTGAATTGCCGGCATGGCGACGCAAATTTCGGTCCATAGACCAGCAATGATGAGCTGCTTGCGACCGGTTGCCTTTACGGCGTCGACGACCTTTGCATCCTCCCATGTATTGATGAAGGTGCGGTCGATCACTTCCTGACCAGGGAACACGTCGGTTAGATGCTTGAACAGCAAGCCGCCTCGAGCGGCGATAACGCTGGTCAGAATGACCGGGACGCCGAAGACTTTTGCCGTCTTGGCGACCGCCGTCGTATTGTTGACCACGGCTTGCGGGTCGTGACTGTTCAAGTTTGCAAGCTGGTATGGCTGGTGATCGATCAGCACGAGCACCGAGTCCTCGGGACGCAGAAGCGAGTCGAGTCCGTTGCGAAAGGTCATGGCATTTCCTTTGCTGCCTGGGAGCTAAATGGTTGGGGAAACTCAGCAGATCTGGCATCGCCCGCCGAAACACTGCCATTGCGATTCTTGATGTGGTAGCATCGGATTCTGTTGTGCTGTGTTGCGAAAAGGGGAACGCCGAGTGGACATCGATGAGTTGCGGACCTTTGTCGAAGTTGCCGACGCGGGCGGAGTCACGGCGGCCGCCCTCCGGCTTGGACTTTCCAAGTCGATCGTAAGCCGGCGCCTTGCGCGGCTCGAGGCTGATATGGGGGTTCAACTGCTCGCCCGAACGACCCGCGGGGTGGGCCTGACAGAGGCCGGCATTACGTTTCGGGATCATGCCGCGAAAATTTGCGCGGAAATCGACGTCGCCCGCGAGACGATCCTGCCGGCCGGCAAGCTGCGCGGACGCCTTCGGATTGCGGCGCCGCTGACCTTCGGCCCGACGCATTTCGCATCCGTGATCGCTGACCTGGCTTGCCGCAACCCGGATTTGCAGGTCCAGGCGAGCTACACCGATCGGTTTGTCGACCTTATCGCGGAGGGCTTCGACTGTGCGATCAGGGTCGGGCATTTAAGCGACTCCAACATGCTCGTCAGGCGCGTTGGATGGACCCCCGCTATCTATGTCGCGGCCCCCGCGTATATCGCCAGACACGGCGCTCCGGAAACGCCGGGAGACTTCGGGACCCATGAGGTCGTGATGCAGGGGAGCGAAACATGGCTGGCGATGGACGGCGACAAGCTCATCCCGCTGAGGCCGCAAGGCCGGTTCAAAGCGGACAACGCTATGGCACTGGTGGCGGCCGCTCTCGCGGGGTTGGGCCTGGCGGGTGTCCCAAAGGAACTCATCATCGACGAGCTGGCGTCCGGCGCGCTGGTGCCAGTCATGACCCGCTATCCGCCGCCCCAATTGGGTATCTATGTCGTGCGTCCGCCGGGGCAGCATCCGGTTCGCAAGGTGCGGATGCTGACCGAGATGATGATCGAACGCTGCAATGAGCTTTGCGCGGCCATACAGCAGCGGGACGCCGCCAAAGTGTAATGCTATTCTACAGGCCAGGCGCAAGCGGGTCATACTGGCGCGAGCGTGCGATCCTGCGCTACCGGACGGCACAATCAGTTGGAGTATCGCCTCCGGCAAGCCTGATCGACGAGCGATCGGGCTTGCCTTCATGGCCAGAGGCTTCCGAAAGCGGCGCGATGACCACCACGCACCTCTTGTCGTCAGCCGGGTATCCGCCTTACGACTGCGGACGCGCTTCCGTGCACGTGTCGTCATTCACGCGAACGCGGGTGCTCTTCGCGGGTGGGCCAATTTCCCGCCATTCCACACAGCGTTCCGTAAGTTCCGCCCGCCCCGGCTGCAGAGACGTGCATCCAGCCAGAATGGTCAGCAACATCAGCGTCAGCAGTAACGATAAATTTTTATAAATCGACATTTCTAGATTCTCCGATTTAATTTAGTAAAGTTGGGATTTTGCCTCTAGCATCTCCGCCAGCTTTTTCGGGATTGTGGCTTCCCGCTCGCCATATGCCGGACGGCCGGATTCTTCGCTGCGGGCGCGTCAGCTTTCGGCTGAAGGTTCGGACAAGGCCGATTCCGCAACATGATAGACCGTCGGTTCTTTCGAGAAAAATTCCGCAATGCCCGCCATGAACATTCGATGGTCTTCGCTCGCCTCAAAGACCGGCGTGTGGTCTTCCAGGGAGCGCCATCGCACGATCAGGTGGAAAACTTCCGGCACTTCGACCCCCTGTGCCAAAAGATGGCCTTCGTAACCCTCTGCACGGGCGAGCAGGGGGACGACCTCGGTGAACGCTTGTCTGAACAGGCCGGCCTGTTCCCTGTGAATGGGTAGCTGGGCGATCTCGTAAATCATGATTGCACCTTTGACAGAATGTTGGGGGTTACGAGTTCGCGCGTGCAGGATCGGCCGACGGGTCGACTGCAATCGCTATTTTGCCCCGCACACCGTTGTTCGGCGTCTCGAGCCGCGCATGGGCGAGCGAAATGTCCGCGAGCGAATAGACGGCTCCGACATGCGGCCGCAGCAGACCGCGCTCCACCAATGTGCGCAATTCATCGAGCTTGCCGCGGTTCTGCCTCGTGAAAACGAAATGAAAACTTGCGTTCTTGCCCCACGCCTCGATGAGATTCTGGGGCTGCGCAATGTCCACGATCGAGACCACACGGCCAAGTTGGGCGAGTACGTCTGGGCTGCGCGACAAGGTGTCGCCCCCGATCGTGTCGAACACGACATCCACACCGCTTCCGTTCGTCTCCCGCATTATAGCGCTGGCATAATCTTCCTTTGTATAGTCGATGACGACATCCGCGCCGAGGCGGCGCGCAAATTCGAAATTATCCTCGCGCACGGTCGTGAACACCTTCGCGCCCATCGCCTTCGCGACCTGAATCGCCACATGGCCGACCCCTCCCGCGCCCCCGTGGATCAGGATGGTTTCTCCCACTTTCAGGGCCGCTCGCTCGACGAGAGCCTCCCAAACGGTTCCACCCACCAAACTCAGGCTTGCCGCTTCGAGGTGGCTCAGCGAGGCGGGTTTCCTCGCGATGATGCTTTCGCTTGCAACATGATATTCGGCATAGCTTCCAGCGCCGTCGAAAATCTGCGGGGTGTACCAGACTTCGTCTCCCGGGGTGAATGTCGTCAAGCCCGGTCCAACGGCCTCGACCACCCCCGACACATCGTGGCCGGTTATGGCCGGCAGCGGCACCAGGTCGCGATAGTCGCCGCGCCGAACCTGATAGTCCAGCGGGTTGATCGACGTGGCATGAACGCGAACCAGAACTTGTCCAGCCTGAGGGGCGGGCTTGGGCACATCATGAAGCTCGAAAGATTCGGCGCTCCCAAAAGAATTGAGTGTCATCGCTTTCATATTCAAATCCTTATTTCGGTAAAAATGGATATCGCGAATTTTCGATATAACGACTTAAAATGCTACAATTCCTTTCCCATGATTTCGGCGAGAGCGCTGATCGTCGCCTCGTTCCGCTTATAGTAGGTCCATTGACCAATGCGGGTCACTTCCACCAGACCTGCCCGTTGCAATGTTGCCAGATAATTGGACACAGTCGACTGAGACAGCCCAACACCCTCCTGGATGCTGCTGACGCAGACGCCCACCGTATGAACGTCCCCCTCGTCCTGAGGAGGAAAATTCTTCACCGGATCCTTCAAGCCCCGAACGATTTCAAGGCGCGTACGGTTTGAAAGGGCTTTAAATATCTCTAGCAGTTCCATGAAGCCTATATATCGATAAAAAGCGATATGTCAATAGAACGAAATCAACTGCGCGCAAGATTGGGTGATACTCGCCTGTCGCGCCCTCTTTTCGGACTTGCGAACCGTCCCAGACCGATCGAAATTAGGCCGGTGCCGGCTATGATTTGCCTTGCCGGTACACCCAGGACCGCCTTCGGCTTGAGTCATGCATAGATGTTCTCGATTGGGAACAGCTCATGGATCCTGAACGTCGCGCGGCTCCAAGAAGACCGCACGTCGATACCGCGCGGACAAAGGCCGGATGTCGATAGACCGTTCCGCATTTCGCGACACTGCATCTCGCGGCACGGCACTACCGTGCCGGCGTACGCGATGGCAAGTTTCGGGCGCCTCTGGCCAGCCCGGACGGCAAGCTATCCGTTTCGGCGGGCGAGGATCGGCGTGCGCGCGCCGGGATCGAGGCCATGAAGACGTGAATGGCGGCGAAGCCGGGGTCGCCGATCAAGAATGGGAGTGGGACGTGGAGACAATTGGTCGGGACCTTCTCGAAATGCAGCGCGTGCCGCTCGCGGCGTCGCACATCGCGGCGATCCGCAACGCCGGTACCGAGGTCAGCTACCCGGCTGGAACCATCCTCGTCCGGCCTGGCGACCGCGTCGAGAATTTTGTCCTGGTCGAGGATGGCGAAATCGAGGTGATCGACGCCTTCACTGAGGAGCGGCTCGTCCCCGCAACACTCGGCCCGACGCAGTTCATGGGTGAAATATCGCTGCTCGCGGGCGGCAGCTGGTCGACGGCCTTCCGGACATCGCAGAACACGAAAGTCGTGGAAGTTCCCCGCTCGCGCATGCTGACCCTGATGGCGCAAATCCCCGAGATGTCCGACCATATCATCACCGTCCTTGCGGCGCGGCATCGCCGCCACCTTGAGTCGGGCCACAGCTCGCTCGTCCTCATCGGCGAAGAGGTCGACCGTGACATCCGCCGCATTGCGGAATTTGCGGGCCGCAATCGGCTTCCCTGCACCTCGCACAGCCTCGGGAGCGCCGAAGCGCGGGCAGTCGCGGCCAGCTGCAACGCCGATGCGGAACGGCCCGCCGCCATCTTCGGGAAGGACAAGGTCGTCACCGATCCGACACCGGAGAAGATTGCGCGGCTCTTCGGCATGCACCGGGACCTCGCGAGCGACGAGGCCGTCGATGTGCTGATCGTCGGCGCCGGTCCGGCCGGCGTCGCGGCGGGGGTTTATGCGGGGGCGGAAGGCCTGAGCGCCCTCGTGGTCGAGGATATCGCGGTCGGCGGCCAAGCTGGCACATCGAGCCGTATCGAGAATTATATGGGCTTCCCGACCGGCATTTCAGGAGCGGACCTCGTCTGGCGCGGCGAAGTCCAGGCGATGAAGTTCGGCACGAGATTCGTGACACCGATCCGCGTCGAAAGACTGGAGAGGCTTGAGGATGGTGGCTTCTGCGCTACCTTCAACACCGGACAGAATATCCGCGCACGCGCGGTGGTGATCGCCACGGGAGTTCAGTACCGCCGCCTCCCCATCAACGGGTTCGCCGACCTTGAAGGCGCAGGAATATATTATTCCGCGACCGAGAATGAAGCGCGCTTCTGCCGCGATTCCGAAGTGGTCGTGATCGGCGGCGGCAATTCTGCGGGTCAGGCTGCGATGTTTCTGAGCCGCGTCGCGAAGCGTGTACGTCTCCTGGTCCGCGGGGACTCGCTCGCGGCTTCCATGTCGAGCTATCTGTCCGATCGCCTTGAGGCCGATCCCGCGATCACGATCGAATATCAGGCGCAGGTGGCGGCTGTGCACGGCGAAGAGCTGCTCGAGGCGGTGACCATCCGCAAAAATGGGTCGGAAGAACGCGTCGATAGCTGCGCGATGTTTGTGATGGTCGGAGCGGTGCCGAATACGTCATGGCTGGCCGATCTCGTGAAACTGGACGACAAAGGCTTTGTATTGACCGGAGCGATGGTCGACGCCGACTCCCCCTATGCGACATCCTGCCCTGGCGTCTTTGCGGTCGGCGACGTCCGAGCCGGATCGGTGAAGCGTGTCGCCTCTTCGGTCGGCGAGGGTTCGGTCGTGATCTCGCGCGTTTGGGATCACGTCAATCGCGCCGGGTAGGGATCCCGGAATCTACCGCACACCGGTGATCTCGGGCGCCTCCCGCAGGACGTCGAGAATTGCCCGGTGCATGATCCTGTTCTCAAGAGGAGCGACGACAATGGCCACGGCGCGTCGTGATTGGCCGATTGCAGTCAGGCAGCTTATCGGCGCTTAGAGCAAGAAAGCGGCCATTAGCGGTCCGCGACTTTCCTGCGAGCAGCTCTACTCTCGTCCCGCAAGTATCGGCGAGCAATGCGGGTCATGAGGCGGTATGCTTGGCCATTGGGATGGACGCCATCAAAACTGAAGTCTTGGTTTATTGCGCCGTCACGGCTGACAAGCAAAGAGTGATAGTCAATGAATTCCAGCTTCTCAGCTTCCGCATAGAGCTTGAGCCAGCGGTTCAACGCGATGATCTGCGGCGCGGGCTTCAAGCCTGGTCTCCACGCAAATTGTCCGGCCGGCGGGATCGAGCCGAGGATCGGTTTGATCCCATTCGCCTTCGCCAGAGTCACCATAGCCTTGATATTATTCTTATACTGGTCGACGCTGTTGGGGCCGGTGTTGCCGGCGATATCGTTGGTTCCGACGAGAATATGGACGCTCTTTGGCTGCAGCGCGACGACATCCGACTGGAAACGAAGTAATATTTGCGGGCTGGTTTGCCCGCTGATCCCGCGATTTACGACGCCGTTGCTGAAAAGGCCGGCGTCGTCGAGCCCCCATAGTTCGGTGATTGAATCGCCGATAAACACGAACCGCCGGTCCAACGCCGGCCCCGCACGCAATCGTTCGTTGTCAGCGCGATACCGGCAAAGGTCGGCCCAATCGTTCTTTCGCGCTTCGGCATTGGTTTGACGGTAAGCCGCAAGTTCTGGCGGCGGAGCCGGAAGTGTTGCGGTTTGCGGCAGCGCCGCGAGGGTTCGGAAATAGGCCTTGACCGAATCCGGAACCGCAATGGTCAATTCTTTGCAAGGGTCGGAAACCATGCCCACGGGTAGCGCCGGCTGCGCGACAACATTTGCAGCGGCGAATGAAACGAGCAGCGCGATGGACCGGACCATAGAACTCCCTTCAATGCCAACCTCAATCCGGACGGCGCGCCTTCCAGCTTGCGACGCGGTCGATCGCATTGGCACGGATGTTGGCGTAGAAGAGCCCATAGTCGTTACGATGATAGCTACCGTAGAGCCAGCTCAGCGTATCGCGGAACGGCGACCGCCAGGCGACGTCGACGTCGAGCAGCATGTCGTTGCACCGCGCCCCTGTCAGCCCCTTCTCGAGCGGAGCCAGCGCCGCCGCCTGCTTCGGATAAGGTGCTTCGGGAAAAGGCAGGCTGCCCTGGTTCGACGCCGCGTTCGCGACACCTTTTTCGTTCCATGTCAGCGGGTTGACGCAGATCGCCGGAGCGGTACTTTTCACACGTTTGCCCTGCCACCAGAAATCGACGTCCTTGGTCAGCATCGACGCGGCGGTGCGGTCTTCTTGACTGGCGTTCCACGACATCACGCAGCCCGTCTGGCGCGCATCATTGCAGGTCGGCAGGCCGATCGAGGCGAAACTCGCGGGCGTATAGGCTCCGATGGTGTAGGCGACGACGAGCCGGTCCTGCAGCGGCGTGCCGACAATGGCTTCCTGCAACAGGCGCACAGCGTGCCCCGTCCCCTGGCTGTGCGATGCGATGATGAACGGCCGGCCGCGATTATAATGTTCGATATAATAGCGGAAGGCGCGCGCCACGTCGGCGTAGGCGAATGCCACCGCATCGCCGTCGCGAAGCCCTGCGAGCGACGCCTGCCGATAATGCGGCGCATAGAGCAGGCAGCAGCCGTTGAACGCCGACAGCTGCGCCAGCAGTACCGGGCCGTTATAGGCGCTCTCGACGTCGTAAGGCGCGTTCCATACGTCGTTCTTCAGATACATCGTCGGGTGGAGGAAGAAGACGTCGGCAGGCGCGACTCTCTCGTCGATCGCGGTGAAACCCGGCGGGACCGATCGTTCGAGACCATTGACGCCCGGCAACGCGAACCACGCCGCCTTTTGCGTATAGTCGGGTGCGGGCGGGGCTTTTGTCTGCGCAAAAGGCTTGTCGGGCTTGCGGCTGCTTTCGATCAGGCTTTTCGTGATCGAACATTGCGACAGCAACGCAAGCAAGACGATGATCGTCAGAAAGATTTTCCAGCGTTTGCGAATTTTGCCGGCCTTGCCGCGCAGCCAGCCGGGCCTACGCTCGGCCGGCACGGTCACTTGCCGTCCTCACGCGCCGCGCGGCGCGCTTCGCAGGTCGCGATGAAGCCCGCCGCCATGAAACGTGCCATACGTTCCTTCACGGCTTCGAAATCGTCGGACCGGCAAAGCCCGCCCGACAATTTATCGATACGACCGGTGCGGCCGAGTGTGAGCATCAGGCCAGCCGACACGAAGTGATAGCCCCAGAAAATATCCTCTTCGGGGCAGTCGGGCATCGCCTGTTTGAGGATGCCGATCAGGCGCAGCACGACGGCGTCGAAATGCGTGTCCATCAATTCGGCGCCCCATTCGGCGGTGTTGCTCATCTGGGCGCCGAGCTGTCCGTAGTGACGCCAGCCAACACCGCCTTCGCCATGCGTTTCGAGGTCAGTGTCGAGATAGGCACGCAGCGCCCCTTCGACCGTCGGCCTGCCTTCGACCGCGCGCTCATAGGCGTCGAGCGCCTTCATTCGCCGTTCGATTGTCACCGGCGCACGGCGTGCGATCACGGCGTCGAACAATTCCTTCTTGTCCTTGAAATAATAATGAAGCAGCGACTGGTGCACGCCGACCTGCGCGGCGACTTCCTTCAAGGTCACGCCATAGAGGCCACGCTTGGAGAATAATTCTTCGGCGGCGTCGTAGATTTGCTCCATCGTCGCGGCGCGCTGGTCGGCTTTCGTCGGCCGCCTCCGGTTCGCCTGTTTCACCGTCTTGGTCATTTTCTTTCCTTCGCCCCGCGCGGCAGGAGCCCTTGTCGCAAGCGCTGTCATTGGTTCAGCCATGTTCGGCCCGCAAGCGCATTTTGTCGATCTTTCCGGTCAGCGCCAGCGGCATGGCGGCGCGCCGGACGATGGCGTCGGGAAGCCACCAGTTCGCCACCCGCCCGCGCAATGCATTCAGCAACGCCTCGTCGCTGACCTCCGCCCCGGTGCGGGGCTCGACGATCAGGACCGGCCGTTCGCCCCATTTCTCGTGCGCACGGCCGACGACGGCGACGAGGGCAATTTCGGGCAGGTTGCCGACGATCGCCTCGATCTCGGCGGGGTTGATCCATTCGCCGCCCGATTTGATCAGATCCTTCGCTCGCCCGGTGATCGACAGATTGCCGTCGGCGTCGATCGTCGCGAGGTCGCCGGTGTCGAACCATCCGTCCGCATCGGTCGCCTTTTCGTCATCGCCGAAATAGCGCTCGACGACGCTGCCGCCCTTGACCCACAGCCGCCCCTCGCCGCTGCGCTGATCGGGCAGCGGCGTGCCCTCGTCGTCGGTGAGCTGCAAATCGACGCCCATCGGCGGGCGACCCGATCGGGCCGCAACGCGTGTCTTGGCGGTCGCCGGCGTCATCGCGCCGAGCGGCGACAATTCGGTCATGCCCCAGCTTGTCTGGACGACGACGCCAAGCCGCTGCTCGAGCCGATCCATCAACGCCTGCGGAACCGCAGATCCGCCGAGCAGCAGACGTTTGAGCGAAGGCAATTCGCCGCCAACCGCATCGAGATGATCGACGAGCCCAAGCCACACGGTGGCGACTCCAGCCGCAACCGTGACCTCCTCCTCGGCGATCAGTTTCGCAAGGCTCGCGCCATCCTGATCGCGACCGGGGAGCACAAGCTTCGCGCCGACCGCGGGCGCCGCGAACGGAAAGCCCCACCCGTTGGCGTGGAACATCGGCACCGCGACGAGCACCGAATCCTCGCACGTCAGCCCCATTACATCGGCCTGAAGCAGATGCGTCGTGTGAAGATAGTTCGAACGGTGCGTGTATGTAACGCCCTTCGGTTCGCCCGTCGTCCCTGAGGTAAAGCAGAGCCCCGCGGGCGCATATTCGTCGAACCCGCCCCAGGAAGCGGGCGCGCCATGTTCGGCGAGCAGGTCGGCCAGATGCCAGAGCCGCGCACTGGCCAGGACCGGCACCGCGTCGCGCGCGGGACCGTCGTCCATCAACACGACGTGCTCGATCGTCGGGCATTGCGCGACAAGATCCTGCACGAGCGGCGCGAGCCCGCTGCTCACGGCGAGCACGCGGTTGCCGGCGCGGTGCATCATCTTGGCCAGATGATCGGCGGTCAGCCGCGGGTTGAGTGTGTGGCAGACGATGCCGACGCCCATCGCGGCGTACCAGCATTCCATATGCGCCTGTGTATTCCATGCGAGCGTTGCCAGATGGTTACCCTCGCGTAACCCCAGCGCCCAGAAAGCCCCCGACAAACGATTGCTGCGCTCGGCGAGCGTGGCGTAGTCGGCGCGCGCCGGCGCAGAGCCGGTCACAACCTCGCGGCTGCCATGCCATTTCGCGGCATGGCGGAGAAACTTGTCGAGCGTCAGCGCATAGGGTTGCGGATTACCGGAAATCACGGGGCATTTCTCTTTTTCGTTTGAGTACGCGCGCGAGCGCGAGGTGCAGCGCGATCGCGATGAAGTAGAAGGGAACGAGGCTGTAGAAGGCAAGCTGGAGTGAATTGTCGGGATGCGCCGGTTTCAGCCAGTCGCTGACCGCACCCAGCCAGGTCGGGCCGAGCCCGAGGCCGATGAGGTTCATGATCAAGAGCAGCACCGCGCCGGCGAGCGTGCGCTGGCGTGCCGGTACCGCATTCTGGACCAGCGTCACCGCCGGGGTCAGGTAGAAATAGTTGAGGAAGGTCGGGCCGAGCAGGAAAAGCATCGCGAGCGGCCACGCCGGCGTATGCACGAAGCCGATGAAAAAAGGCACCGCGAGCAAGAGCGCGATAGCGGGGATCAGTCCGTAAGCCTCCGGCCGCAACGCCGCATAACGATCAACGAGGCGGCCCGAGAGATAGATGCCCGCGCTGACCCCGACACCGAGGACGAGCGCGTACCAGATCGCGATTTCGTCGAGCGTCATGCCCTTTTCGCGCATCAGGAACAGCGTCGTGAAGCCGAGCGTCGCATAAGTCACGAATTGCGTCGCACCCGCGGCGAGCGAGACGAGCGTGAGGTCGGATCGCGAGAAGAACATCTTCATCGTCGCGCCAAAGGTCGTCGCCTCGTCGGCGGATTCAACCGCCGCCACGACATCGGTTGCGCCGCGACGCGGCTCGCGGACAAAGGCCCAGACGCCCGCGGCGGCGATCAGTCCGGCGACGCCGAGCAGCAGGAAGGCAAGCCGCCAGTCGTACGCCGCGGCGATCTTTGCCCCGAAGGCGACACCGAGCGCCTGCCCGAGCGGCGGGCCGAGGTTGAATAGCCCGAGCGCCAGCCCGCGCCGTTCGGGCGGAAAATAGTCGGAGATGATCGAATAGGAGGGCGGCACGCCTCCGGCCTCGCCGATCCCCACGCCCATGCGCGCGGCGGCGAGCTGGACATAGGTGGTCGACATACCGCACGCGATCGTCGCCGCGCTCCACAGTGCGCAGGCGACCGATAGCACGCGCACACGGTTGGTGCGATCGGCGAGCCACGCGACCGGAATGCCGAGGACGCAATAGAACATCGCGAAATAGAGCCCGCCGAGCAGCCCGAGCTCGCCATCGCTGATGCCGAGGTCGTCCTGGATCGGCTTCGCGAGGATCGACAGCAGCTGGCGATCGAGGAAATTGAGGACGTAGACGAAGCAGAGCGCGGCGAGGACGAACCAGCGATAGCGATCGCCCGGCCGCGCGGCGAAAGGAACTGACGGGGGCGAAACTGCCGGCATGGCACGCTATTTCCCTGAAAAAGAGGCGGGCATGGCAGGACAAGCCATGCCCGCGAGGGAGGTTCAGAAATTGCGGCTGACGCGCAGGCCATATTGGCGCGGCGCGCCCGCAAGCCGGCGCGCGCCGTTGATCGCCGCGACATAATGCTGATCGGTCATGTTCGTGCCATAGGCCGCAATCGACCAGTCGCCGGTTTTGAAAGTCAGTTGCGCGTTCAGGATATTGCGCGCCTCCAGACGGTCGCCAAAGATGCGGTTCTGGAACAGACTGCCCCAGCTCGCAGCGATATGGGCGAAGTCAACGCGGGGAGTGAGCGTTGCGTCGCCGCCAAGCGGAATGGCATATTGCGCGCCGGCGCTCAGCGTAAGCTTGGGTGCATAGGCCTGTTCGTTTCCAGTCAGCTCAAGACAGCGTGCGGTCGCCGGGCCATTTTCGGGATTGCACACGGCGGGCGCTCCGCCCAGCCGTGGATCGGCCGCGAAGAAGGTGCCGAGTTTGGAATTGGAAACCGAGCCGGCTAGGTCGATCGAGAAGGCGTCGAAGCTCCCCTGCGCCGAAAACTCGACGCCATAGAGCTTGGTCTTACCTGGGACGTTGAAGATCGACGAGATGCTCGGCGATATCGGATCCACGATGCTGACCTGGAAATTCTTGTACAGGTTGTAATAGCCGCCAAGCTGCGTCCGCAGATGGCCGTCGAAGAAGGTTCCCTTCCAGCCCGCCTCGAAATCGGTGACGTCTTCGGCGTCGAACGCCAGCGGCGTACGGCCGAGGATATTGGGGCCGTTCAGACCGCCCGCCTTGCTGCCCGTGGCGACGAAGGCATAAACGAAATGGTCCGGATTGACGGTCCAGTTGAGTGCGATCTTGCCGTTGACCTTCTTGTTGACGGTCCGGTCGACTTGCGGAAGCACCAGCAACGGGCCGGGAATTCCGGTGAAATAGGCGCGCGCTTCGGCATCATTGGCCGAGGTCGAGCGCGACCAGCGCCCGCCGACGGTGATCTGCAGGCCGTCGGTCAGTTCGTAACCGACCTGACCGAAGGCCGCGAGCGCGGTCTTGGGGTTGACCCCGACGATCTCGATATCGAGCGCGGTCGGCGTGTTCGGCGTCGCGTCCGAATAATAGCCTCCGTTTTCGGGAATGAAGATCTTGTCGTGCTGATAATAGCCGCCCAGCAACCAGGTGAAGGGGCCGGTGTCGGGCGAGATGATGTTGAACTCCTGGCTCCAGATTTCCTCGCTGATATTGTCGCGGAATGACAGCGCCGGAACGATCGTCGCGGTGCCGTCGGCGTCATAGGAAATCTGGGTCGTGCCGCGCTGGAAGCCGCTGATCGAACGCAGCGTCAGCCCGCTGTCGAATTTATACTGCGCGTTGAGCACGATGCGGCCGAATTCGTCGCGGCCGCTGAGATGCGCGTTATTGGCGACCTTCAGCGGATCGCCCGTTTCGGTCGCGCGGCTCGCGGGCAGACCCCCATATTCGATATTGTTGTAATCGCCTTTCAGCAGGATGCGCAGTTCGGGGGTCGGCTCCCACGCGATGCTCACGCGCGCGCTGTAGTCGCGGCGATTGCCGGGGTTGCCCGTCCAGGGACCCGACACGTCATAGAAGGTATCGCGCCGTTCCATGTTGCCGGCAAAGCGGATTGCGAGCGTCTCGCCGCTCGGAATGTTGAGCGCGCCCTGCAGCTTCATATGGTCGTAGTTGCCATATTGCGCGAGCACATAGCCGCCGACGCGGTCGAAGGTCGGGTTCTGCTGGGTGATGAACACCGCACCGCCGGTCGCGTTACCGCCCGCGAATGTTCCCTGGGGACCGCGCAGCACTTCGACGCTGGCGATATCATAATATGGCTCGCTCTGGAAATAACCGGGCAGGGTTGCGACACCGTCGCGATAGGTGATGACGCCGACGCCGATCGCGCTCGTCTGTTCGGTCTTGCCGATACCGCGAATGTTGAAGGCATTGCCCTGCCCCGTCGTGTTCACTGTGAGCGACGGTGAAGCGAACTGAAGCCCCTCGACGCTGTTGACGCTCTTGCGCACCAGATCTTCGCCGGTGAGCACGGTCGCGGCGACGCTGCTGCGCTGGAGGCTGGTCGTGCGGCGTTCGGCGGTGACGACGATCTCGTCGCCCGACGGCGCAGCGGCGGACTCATCGACCGGTGCGGTCGTCGTCTGAGCAAAAACCGGCATGGGCCCCAACAGGGCGGCGGCCGACACGGAAAGCAGCAGCTTCCTCATCATATCTTCTCCCAATGGTGAAACGCTCTGCGGCGTTCTCGATCGGAGACTTGTGCCCAAAAGCACGCATTGTCAACAATCATTCATACATGATTGAATAACTTTCAGCTCGCTATAACGCTACGTAAATCAGGACAAAATCGGCATCAATCGGACAATCTTTCCCAGAAAAAAACGCTAATTAATATTGTAGTGAATTAATGAAATCGATGATAAGCCCTCGCTCGACTCGCAAGATAGCGGGATGGGAGAGGCTGATGCCCGATCACGGCACTATGGTGTGCGTCCCCTTGCGTGCGCGCCCTTCGATCCACGGCCGAATGCCGCAGAGCGGTCGCTCGGCCTCTAACAATGGCATCATGACCGCAGCGCGATTGCGCAATGCGGCTCTACTGCTGCCGGCTTTTCTCGCCGGCTGCGACAATGGCCCGTCCACCGACCCCGCGTCGCGTCCGGCGGTCGTCATCGTGGCCGCGCCGCAAGCGGATCGCGCCCTGTCCCGGCCGTCGCGCATTCTCGACCCCCCTGCCTCGCCGACGTTCGAAAACCGCCCCCCGCTTACAGAAATGGCACCGCAAAAGCCATTCACCGACCCGCCGCTGCCGCCCGAGCTGCTCGACGACGGCGACCTCACACCGCTGCCCTTCCCGCCCCACAGCAGATGAAGAAGGAGAGGATATGACATATTCGCTTTTCAGGGCGCTGCGCGCCATCATGGTCGCCCTGCTCGCCGCGTTGGCGGCCTCATCGGCGCCCGTCTCGGCCGCGCCGTGCGTGAGCAATTGCTTCCAGCCGGGTGACCACCGTATCGCCATATGGTCGGGCGGGCTGCTCCGTTCCTTTCTCGTGCATGTTCCCGAGAGCTATAGCGGCCGCGACGACGTCCCGCTGTTACTCGACCTGCATGGTTTCAGCAGCAATGCCGCCGACGAGCGCCAATGGTCGGGGCAGCTTCGCGAGTCCGATCGCCGCGGCTTCATCGCGGTCTGGCCCGATGGCGTGGCGCTGAGCTGGAACGCTTACGGCTGCTGCTTCCTCGGCAACGCGTTGCTCGTCGACGATGTCGCCTTCTTGCGTTCCGTCGTGGGTGAAATGAAGCGCCGAGCGAATATCGACGACAGCCGCGTATATGTGACGGGTATCTCAAACGGCGGCGGCATGGCGCAGCGAATGGCGTGCGAGGCGGCCGACGTCGTCACCGCAGTAGTGTCGATATCCTTCCCGCTCAACACCGATCAGTGCCGCCCCGCACGGCCGATCAGCGTCACGGCGATTGCGGCGACTGACGACGGCACGATCAACTATTTCGGCAACCCCCCGCCGTGGCCGCTGCCTGCCAACCTTCTCGGTGTGCCGCTGGGGATTCAAGGCGCCCGCGAAAGCCTGGCGGCGTGGAAGCGCCTCGACGGGTGCAGCGACGAACTCACGCGTATCCAGTTGAAAGCCGATGTCCGGATCGAGGAATATCGCGATTGCCGCGCCGGAACACGCGCCGGCCTCGTGACGATCGTGGGGGGCACGCATGTCCTCTATAGCGGTTATGTCGGCCTCGGCTACTCGGGCGACTATGTGGCGCCCATCGACCTTGCCGAATACATGTGGACCAACGTTTTCGACCAATAGTCGAGTGCGGGCCTCCCGTCAGATCCGGTTGGCCCGCGCCCGCATACCAAGATAGCGTGCACTAGGTTTCAGCGTGCGCTTGAAGGTCTTGCGATCGACTTCGACCAGCCCGAACTTTTTCGCATAGCCCGACGTCCATTCGAAATTGTCGAGCAGCGACCAATAGAGATAGCCTTTCACATCGATCCCGTCGTCGATGCACTTGCTGACCTCGTCCATCGTCGCCCTGATGAAGGCGATCCGCACAGCGTCGTCGGTGGTGCCGATCCCGGTTTCGGTCAGATAGAGCGGCTTGCCGATATGTTTGGCGGCATAACGGATCGTGTGCCCGACCGCAGCCGGATAATTCTCGTACCCCATGTCGGTGAGCGGCGCGCCGGGCGCAGGCGGCAACAGCCCCTTCGGCCCGATGCGCAGCCGCGAATAGGTCTGCACGCCGATGAAATCGGACTGGCGTGCCGCCTCGATCCAGCCGCCATACATGGTTTGCTCGGCCTCCCTGCCGCGATGGCCTTCGCCGACGCCTTGGATTTCCTGCATCGACAAGGTCACGCCGACGGGCAGGTCGGCCCGCGCCGCCTTGATCGCCGCATAGCCCTTGGCATGCGCGTCGAGCATGACCCTGTCGATCTTGTCCGGATTGCCGAACAGCATCGACGAAAAATCGGGCGAATTTGTGCGCTTTGCTGCCGCCGCGATCATCGCGCGGGCATTTTCGGCCGCGGCGTCGCTCGCGAAACGCGGGATCACCTTGCGCAGCCCCAGAATGTTCGCCTCGTTGAACGTGGTCGCCATGCCGATCAGCGGCCCCAGCCGCTCGGTCGCGCGGCCGCAAAAGCGCGCGAACAGGTCGGCGCCGTCGGCGACCTCGAACCCGCCGCGCATCGCGAACCACAAGGGCACGGTGAAATGATTATAGGTGACCATCGGCATTAGCCCACGCGCGCGGCACGCCTTCAACACGCGGGCATAATGGTCGAGCGCGGCTTCGGAAAACATGCCCTCGGCGGGTTCGATCCGCGCCCATTCGATGCCGAAGCGATAGCAGTTGAGCCCAAGGCTCTTCGCAATGTCGAGGTCTTCTTCATAGCGATGATAGCTGTCGCAGGCGTCACCCGACGGGTCGGTAAAGGCAGTCGGCTTGTTCGTCTCGAGCAGCCAGCTATCCGACGCGCTGTTGCCGCCCTCGCTCTGATGCGCCGAGATCGCGGTGCCCCACAGAAAGCCTTCGGGCGCCTTGCGTCCGGTGGCGAACGCCCCCGCCGGCGTCGCACCGACCGCGGCAACGAGGCCGGCCGCGCCGGCGAAGACTTCCCGCCGGGTCGGCCTGTCCGATGCGATAGTCATAATCTCTCCTGAAGATGTGCTCCGGGCCGCCTGTTCAGGGTGCGGTCGGCGCCGTCCACGTCTTGATCGCCGCCGCCATCGCGGCCGCCTTCGCCTTTTCCTCGACAGGCGCAAGCCGCGCGGCATGGGTTTTGGCACCGATGACCAGATAGTCGGTCGGCGGCGTCGTCACCGCGGGCCAGCGCACCGCGCCTTTGCCATTGGGGTCGCCCGTCGTGGCGAAGCGCACCCAATAGTCGCCCATCTGCTTCGACACCCTCACGTCCTCGGCATCCCAGCGATGTTCGGCCGCCTTGTTCCCGAACAGATATTCAAGCTCGCCGCCATGGTCGGTTCCCGCAGCCGTCGCACGCTGATCGACCGGCACCTGATCAAAATAGTAGGCGAAGGCCTTGTTGCCGGTTGCCGCATGCTGGTCGGCGACCGCGATCGAGGGCAGGACGAAACCGAGCCCCTCGGCGAGATCGACCGCGGCCGCGTCGGGCGTCTTGCCCGTCAATGCGACATAGCCCGCATGGAGTTCGGGAAAGACGCTCCCCAACACCATCTTCGCCGTCGCCTCGGTCATGCCGCCGAGGCTCGATTCATTCGAGTTGGAGCCGATGATCAACGGAACGCGCATCTGCCTGTTCTTGTAAAAGGCCTCACCCGGGCTCATCGTCACGACCTTGCCGTCGATGAAGGGAAAGGCGCGCGCCTTGATGATCTCGGCGACCGGGATCGCGCGAAGCTGCTCGGCGGTGGGATCCTTCAGGCCAAGCTCGTCGGTGAATTTCTGGCCGAGCATTTCGGCATTGATCGCGCCGCCGCGGATCGGCGCCAGCACGGTGCTGCCCGAGCCCGACTGCGACGCCGCCTTGTGGAACAATCCCGCCGCGGCCGGCGATCCCATCAGTATCTGTACCGCCCCCGCACCCGCGGATTCGCCGAATATCATCACATTGCCGGGGTCGCCGCCGAAGCCGGCGATGTTGCGCTTCACCCACTCGAGCGACGCGATCTGGTCCATCACCCCGAAATTGCCGAGCCTTCCGTCAGGATCCTCGCGGGTTAGCGCCGGATGCGCAAAATAGCCGAGCCGGCCGAGCCGATAGTTCATCGTGACGACCACAGCGCCGCGCGCGGCGAGAGCCGATCCCTCGTAAAGCGGCACGCCCGCCGCGCCAAAGACGAAGCCGCCGCCGTGCATGAAGACCATCACCGGATATTTTCCGGGCTTTTTCGGCCGCCAGACGTTGAGGAAGAGGCAATCCTCGCTCTGCGCGCCGACCTGTGCCCAGGCTTCGGGGCGGACGGGCTGCGGACAAGCGTTGCCATAGGCCTTCGCCTCGCGCACGCCGGTCCAGGCAGTGGCGCGCTCGGGCGCCTTCCAACGCAGCGGCCCGACCGGCGGTGCAGCGTAAGGAATCCCCTTGAATGAAATGACCTCGGCATTCGCCGCGCCGGCAACCGTCCCGGCATCGGTCGCGACCGACGTTTGCGCCAAAGCGGGCGTCACCAACGACGCGCCAAGCAGCAACCCGAAAAGCATGCGCCTCATCATCAATCTCCCATCGTCGGATCTGGTCCGCGCATTCTTGCGCGGCCGTCCCTCGGCCGATCTTCCGATAGATACGCTCGCTGAACGACTTCTTCCGGAAAAGCGAAGCCATCCTGCAACAGGCAACGCCCCTCCGTCAACATATTCATTCATAGTTTAATGAATTTTCAAGATCATCGAGCGCGAAGCATTCTCCTCATTGTTCGTCGATCTTTCAGGCGGCAGTGTCCAGGCACCCGCCACAAACTCGTCCGAGGGCGCCTCGAAGAGCTCGCTACGCCGCGCAGCCGTCAGCAACAGGAGGATGAATCCGCGCCGACAGGTAAGCTCCTCATCGACGAGCGCACGAAACAGCCACTCGATTTCCTCGTCCGACAGGAAGCGCTTGTTCGCCTTCGGTCCGGTATCGAACCAGTTCGAATTGAGAGTGGTCGCGGGGTGCTCTTTCAGCGTGATGCCCGCCATCCGACCTTCGCGGCCCGCGCACCATTTCAGGAAGCAGCTGAGTTCTCCCGCCATCTTGTTCGCACGATGCTTGGAGGCCTTGGCCTTGTCGTGGACCGCGTCCCAGCAGTCGTCTTCGGTCAGCTCGGCCAGTACCTTCGATCTGATCCTCGGCCCGATGTCGCGCGTGTACATCTTATCCTTGTCGAAGATTGTCCGCGGTTTCAGCTTTTTTGGGTCGCCGCGGCGCATTGCAGCCATGTAAATTATATGCGCATCGGCAACGGACATCGCTAACGCCTCTTCGGCGCGCTTGATCTCACGCGGGTCTTCCCCGCGGGACACGGCCTTGCTGAGCGGCCCGGCCCATTCGCGGGCTTCGTCGATCGAATAATCGGGAAAAGTTCCGAGGATCAACTCGACAATCGTTTTGGTGCCGGCGACGACGCGCCTGAAGCGCCACCGCTTTCGATCAGGGGCGGATACAGTGATGGATAGACCCGGAACCTCGCGGTCGGACAACGTGCCACTCTTCAACCGATCGATATGGGCGGGGGTCAGGATTACGCTCTTGGTCATGGTTACCTCGAACCGATCGAGGCCATGAAACACTCGCAAGAATTCTCGCAAAAGTGGTGTCCAAACCTGTCCAAATCTGATGTGATTTGTCCAGATAACTCACTTCCTGACGGAGATGTGTCACCATTGGAGCGGCCTCGATAAATGGGAGAAAACTGCCGGAAATGCGAGGTTTGAAGGTGATTCGCGAGTGGTAGCGGAGGAGGGACTCGAACCCCCGACACGCGGATTATGATTCCGCTGCTCTAACCAGCTGAGCTACTCCGCCCCGAAAGGCCGCCGCGACGGGCGAGCAGCGCCTATAGGCAGGGCATTGGCGTCGGTCAATATCATGTGCGCGCACCGCGAAAATTTCGGGCGAATGCGGGTTCCCACGGGCCACCGCGATAGTGATGGGCGGCCAGACCCACAATCGACATCGGGCACGATTGGAAATTCTCGGCGAGTTCGGCGATCAGCGCGCGCGCCTCGACGGGGGCGACCTTGTTCTGGACGGTGATGTGGAGCCGCGGCGTACCCTGGTCCTGCGCGGTCAGCATGCCGGTGAAATGATCGGCGATGCGCTCGCGAATCGTGAGCAATTCAGGGCTGTCGATACGAAACGCGACACCGCCGCCGAGCGAGTAGATTTCGCGTAAACTCGCAGCCGGTGGCGGCGTGTCGGCGGCGATGCGGCGGATCAGCCGGTCGAGTTCGCCCAGGCACGAGGGCGGCAGCTGGTGAAACAGCGTGATATGCGCCGGCAGGTGATTTCGATCGGGCGGATAATGCGCCGCGCGTAGATTGTTGAAATATAGCTGGTCCGCCGCACCCATCGTCGCAGTCACGATGATGGGTACGGCGCCAGCGGCCCGGACGGGAGGGGGGGATGCCGGGCCGCTTATCAGTTTAAGCCGCCTGCGAAAGCTTGCCCTGGTACGGGTTCGCCTTCACCCACTCGAGCGCCTTTTCAGGGGTCGATTCGACATAGGGATCGCTGTCGGTGCCGACGTCGTTGATGCCGGGTTCGACGAACATCTGGACCACGACGCCGTCATCGACGATCGCGGTGTAGCGCCAGCTGCGCATACCGAAGCCGAGGTGATCCTTGTTGATCAGCATGCCCATGCGGCGCGTGAAAGCGGCCGAGCCGTCGGGCACCATCTTCACATTCTGGATGCCGAGGCTCTTGCCCCAGTTGAACATGACAAAGGCGTCGTTGACGCTGATGCAATGGATGTCGGCAACGCCGGCGGCGGCGAAGTCGGCGTGGAGGCGTTCGAAGCCCGGGCACTGCTCGTTCGAACATGTCGGGGTGTAGGCGCCGGGCAGGCCGAACAGGATGTGACGGCCTTCGCCGAACAGCTCGCCGGTGTCGACGTCCTGCCAGCGGAACGGGTTCGGGCCTTCGACGGTTTCGTCGCGGACACGGGTTTTGAGCGTCACGGCGGGAACGGGCTGGTTGATCATGGGAGAGAATCCTTTCTTTGTGGATTTTGTGCGGCGCACCAAGAGCAGACCGGCGCGCGCGGGTCAAATCGAGTTCGCCGGTTATATTGATTGATTGAGGCGATCAGAGCCCCGCCCAAAAACGATGCAGCGCCACCGCGAACTCTGCAGGCCGTTCGGCGATCGCCCAATGCCCCGCCCCGTCGATTACGGTTAGCGGGGTGCCGGTATTCGCGGAAAAGCGCTGCGCCACCGACAGATCGACATATGGGTCTTCCGCGCCCCAGATCAATGCTCCGCGCGGCGGGAGTTTGTCGATATCGCGTGCCCAATCATGTTCGAAACTCAGGCCCTTAGCCGAACGGTAAAGCTTCAGGATCGCGCGGCGCTTGTCCTTCAGCGCCCATTGCGCGGCTTCTTCGTGCGCGATGTCGGCGGGCATGCCCTGCGCCGCGAGCCCCTCGGCAAGCTTGGCGGGCTTGCTCAGCGCCATGAAGAGTTCGCCGAGCAGCGGCGTATTCCAGATGCGCGCGAGCCGGTGCCCACGATAGTCGGGATCGATCACCGCGTTCGAGATTGCCCAGCTGCGGATGAGGTCAGGACGCAGCATCGCGGTGCGCTGCGCGATCAGCGCGCCCCAGTCGTGACCGACGATGTCGATCGGGCCGTGCGCGGAAAACAATGCCTCCGCCTGCCCCACCGCCCAGTCGGCATAAGCCTCCTTGGTCGCTGGGAAACCCGCCGGGAGCGGTGCGGTGAAGCCGGGAAGCGCAGGCACTGCGACGGGCGTGTCGCCAAGGTCGAGTGCGGCAAGCAGCGGGCGCCAGATCGCCGGGCTGTCGGGAACTCCATGAATGAAGAGTTTCGCCGTGGTCATGATTGCCTCCCCCAGTTTACCGCTGACGCTTACTCCATCTCCCCGCGGTCGCGGCGCAGCTGATACCATTTCTGCACATTGGCGTTGTGCTCGGCGAGCGTGCGCGCGAAGACGTGGCCGCCGTCGCCCTTGGCGACGAAGAAGAGATAGTCGTTCGCTTCGGGATCGAGCACCGCGGCGATCGACGCCTTGCCCGGATTGGCAATCGGGCCCTGCGGCAGCCCGATCATCGAATAGGTGTTATAGCCGTTCACCGCGAGAATTTCGGAGCGCAGGATGCGGCGGCCGAGCGGCTTGCCCTTGGTGATCGGGTAGATGATCGTCGGGTCGGCCTGGAGCCGCATGCCGACGCCGAGGCGGTTGGTATAGACGCCCGCGACGGTGCGGCGCTCGGCGGCGACGCCGGTTTCCTTCTCGACGATCGACGCGAGGGTCATCGCCTGATTGCGGTCCTTGACCGCGGTGCGCGGCGTTCGCTTCGCCCAGAGCTCGCCAAACGCCTTGTCCATCGCGGCCTGCATCCGCTTGACGACCGCGGCGCGGCTTTCACCGGTGGTGAAGGCGTAGCTGTCGGGCAGGATGCTGCCCTCGGCCGGAACCGGGATTTCGCCCTTCAGCCTTTTCTCGGCCATCAGCCGTTCCCACACCATGATCGAGGGCATGCCCTCCGGAATCATGACCATGCGCTGGATCGTTTTGCCCGACTGAAAGAGTTCGAGGATGTCGCCCGCGTCCATCCCTTTATCGATCTTATATTCGCCGGGCTTGATCGGATCGTCCGAGCCAAAGAAGCGCGCTTCGTTGCGAAAGCTCGACGCCGAGACGAGCCCGGCCTGTTCGAGGATTTCACCTGCTTTCGCGATGCTCGCGCCCTGCGGAATAACAATCTCGGCATCCTTGGGTGCGCCGCCCGAGCAGGCGGCGAGCAGCAGGGCAAGGAAGGACGCCAATAGCAAACGCGTCATTGTCATCGCTTGTTCAACCCGAACCGTTTGTGCTGGGCCTGTCGAAGCACCGTTCTTCTCTTTGGCCCTGCCTGAAGGAAAAACAGCCCTTCGACAAGCTCAGGGCGCACGGGTGTGGATGGCTCAGTCGATCGCCTTGACGATGACGCTGGCGTTGGTGCCGCCGAAGCCGAAGCTGTTGTTGAGCGCAGCCTTCACTTCGCGCTTCCGCGCCTTGTGCGGGACCAGGTCGACGCCGTCGGTGCCCTCGTCGGGATTGTCGAGGTTGAGCGTCGGCGGAACGACCTGATCGCGGATCGCAAGGATGCAGAAGATCGTCTCGACCGCCCCGGCGCCGCCGAGCAGGTGGCCGATCGCCGACTTGGTAGAGCTCATCGACACATTGGCGATTTCATTGCCGAACAGGCGCTTCACCGCGCCAAGCTCGATCGTGTCGGCCATCGTCGAGGTGCCGTGGGCGTTGATATAGTCGATGTCGGCGACGGTCATGCCCGCTTTTTTCAGCGCCATTTCCATCGAACGATAGGCGCCCGAACCTTCAGGATGCGGCGCGGTGACGTGATAGGCGTCGCCCGACAGTCCGTAACCCACAACTTCGGCGTAGATCTTGGCGCCGCGAGCCTTGGCATGCTCATATTCCTCAAGCACGACGACGCCCGCGCCCTCACCCATCACGAAGCCGTCGCGGTCCTTGTCATAGGGGCGGCTCGCCGCTTCGGGACGGTCGTTATAGCTCATGTTCAGCGCACGCGCCTGCGCGAAGCCGGCGATCCCGATCGGGCAGATCGTCGCCTCGGCGCCGCCGGCGAGCATGATGTCGGCATCGTCGTCACGGATCATCCGCGCCGCGTCGCCGATCGAATGGGCGCCGGTCGAGCAAGCGGTGACGACCGCATGGTTCGGGCCTTGCAGGCCGTATTTGATGCTGACCTGACCCGAGATCAGGTTGATCAGGCGGCCGTGGACGAAGTGCGGCGAAACGCGGCCCGGGCCCTTTTCGGCAAGCAGCAGGCTTTCGCTTTCGATGCCCGGCAGGCCGCCGATGCCCGACCCGATCGAGCAGCCGGCGCGCAGTTTCATCTCGTCGGACATATCCTCAAGACCGGCGTCCTCGATCGCCTGTCCCGCGGCGTCGATGCCATAGATGATGAAGGGGTCGACCTGGCGCTGCACCTTGTGATCGACCCGCTTGCCGGGGTCGAAACCATATTCATGGTCGGGGCCCTTGACCTCGCACGCGATCGTGCACTTCTGGTCCGACGCGTCGAAATGGGTGATCGTGCCCGCGCCCGATTTGCCCGCGATCAGATTGGCCCAAGTGGTTTCCACGTCGGCGCCCAGCGGCGTCACCAAACCCAAACCCGTCACCACAACCCGGCGCATAGTCGTTCCTTTCATCGGCCCCTGCCCCCGCAGGGTGCCGCGTCATTCGAGAAGACGCATATCCATAAAAAAAGCTTCCCGGCCACTCAGCGCGAACGCTCGGGACCGGGAAGCCGGAAACGCGTGGGCGGCGTCGCCGCCGCGTCCGGCTATGCCGGACCGGGCCGTTTAGCCCTTGTTCGCTTCGATATAGTCGATCGCATCCTTGACGGTGGCGATCTTTTCCGCCGCATCGTCGGGGATTTCGACGCCGAATTCTTCTTCGAACGCCATCACCAGTTCGACGATGTCGAGGCTGTCGGCGCCCAGATCGTCGATGAAGCTCGCTTCTTCGGTAACCTTGTCGGCTTCGACGCCCAGATGTTCGACGACGATCTTTTTAACCTTTTCGGCCGAATCGCTCATGCACAGTTCCTTTTTTCTGACTATGTCGTGAATGTTGAAAATTGCCCTAGTGCCCGTGGGCGGGGCTGGCAAGAGGGCTGGCATCGGCCGTGCGGCGAAGCGCCGCGTCGACCAAGACTTCCTCTGCAGCACTGTAGGCCGACCGTGTCCCTTTCTGCCCCTCCGGCACCTGCGTCACAAAATAGGCAATGCCCTCGCCGCCTTCAAGGTCGAACCACAGGCCCGATCGCAATCCATAGGCATCGCCCGAATGGCCGAGGCGCAGGCGGCCGTCGCCGAACAGGTTGTCGCGACAGGCGGGATCGCGGAGTGCGGGGCCGCCCGTGCTGTGCATAGCTAGGCCATATTCGCAGAAGAAACCGCCCGTGCCTTCGCCGCTCGTCGGGTGGACGGCCGCCATCGCTTCGAGCCGGGCCAGGCTTCCCGCTTTCAGAAAGCCGTCGCCGCGGCGCAGCAGCATGACGCCGATACGCGCAAGGCCGTTCGCCGAGATGCGAAGTCCGCCCTGCGGGCTGAACCCCGCGCCATGGCGCGCGAGGCGATAAGTGCCGAGATCGCAGCTGCCATCCGCAGCCGGCACGACGGGACAGGGCGGCCGCGCGCCCTTCAACTCATCGCGCACGACATTGCCGTCGGCATCATAAAGTACGACCGCACGCGCGACGGCGGCGTCGCTGCAGGCCGGCCAGTTGAAACAGGCATCGAGACCCAGCGGGCCAAAAACCAGCCGCGTCATCGCCTTGTCGAACCGCTCGCCGGTTGCGCCCTCGACCACGGCTGCAACGACCGGGTAGTTGAAATTGGCATAGGCGAAATCGCCGCCCGGCGCGCGCGCCTTGTCCCAAGCGGCGGGATTGCGCAGCGCGGTCTCGAGATCGGCGTCGAGTGGCAGCGCATAATCGGTGTCGTCGTTGAGCCCCGAACGGTGCCCGAGAAGCTGCGCCAGGCTGATCGGCCGATCCGGATAAGCGGGGTGGCGCAGCCGCCAGCCGAGATAATCGGACACGTCGCGATCGAGATCGAGCTTGCCCAACTCGACCAGCCGCATAACCCCCAGCGCGACGATCAGCTTCGAAACCGACGCGACGCGCACCGGGTCATCGGGCGTGATCGTACGGCCGCTTGTCCGGTCGGCAAGGCCCTGCATGGCGCGCGTCTCAACCTTCCCTTCCCGATCGAAATGCACCGCCACCGCGGCGGGAGCGGGCGATGCGACCGACGTCAGCAGGGCTAGAAGCGAGAGCATGGCGCCACTCTGCGCAGCAGCCGGCGCAGCGTCAAGGCACCGCTTTGGGAGGGACCACGCCCGAATCGCGAAGCGCCGCCGAGGCGCGCTGGATCACGACCGGGGTGATGATGAAGCGGCTGACGACCTGTTCGGGCGTCGCATCGGCAGGCTGGCGCGTATAGGCGAGCAGGCGCTGCCACTGCGCGCGGCCCTCGGCCACCTGCCCCTGCCGTGCCTGCACGATCGCACGCACCATCATATATTGCGGCTCCATATTGCTGGGCGACGGCATATTATCGAGGATCGCGCGCGCCTCCTCCTGTTCGCCGCGCTGCGACAGGGTGAAAGCCAGCGTGACCGCCGGGACGCCGGGATACGAGGAATCGAGCTGGAGCGACCGGCGGAGCAAGGCCTCGCCCGCAGATCCGTGTCCGCACGTCAGCTTGAACAGGCCGAGAAAGCCCGCCATGTCGGCGTCATAGGGATTGAGCGCGACCGCCCCATCGCCCATCGCATTGCCGCTCGCACAATTGCCCGCATAGAAATTGGCGCGCGCCATCGCGAACAGGCCGGCGGACGAATTCGGACTGTTTTCATAGGAGCGCTGCGCCAAGGCTCGCGCCTCGGCAAAGGCTTCGCGGCCTGCCGGGGTCATTCGCTGTGGTTGCCAGTCGCCAAAACGCACGAGCGACAATGCGGTGAGCGCGACGGGATCGCGCGGATTGGCCTTGATCGTTGCGCGAAGACAGGTATCGACCTGTTTCGCGTTCGTCACATTGCGCATCTGGCGCATCCTGTTGAATTGCGCGAGGCACGGGTAACCCGGCGAGAAATTGTCGGGCTGACGCTGAACCTGATCGCGAACGATCACGCCATAATCCCCGGCAAGCTGCGCTATCAACGGCTCGATAGCGGTAAATTCGGGCGTTTCGTCCTGCGTCAGGCGCAGTTGTTGCGACCAGATCGCGCGCTGGTCGGCGACACGGTTGAGAACGAGCGTCACATCGGTGTTGCCCTCGACCGTGCGGACGAGCGACGTGTCGAGGCGATAGTCGCTCGTCCCGGCGACCGCGCTGCCCGGCGCTTTCGAACTGAGCAGGTCGATAAGGTCGAAGCGCCGGAGGCCATCGCGCAACTTTCCGTCGAGCGCGCGGGCGAGCGCGCGCGATTCGGGCAGATTTCCTGCGGCCGGCGCGCTGACTTCGAGCAAAGGCACCGGCACCGGGTCGCCGACGAACAATCGGTCCGACCCGCCGCGCAGCGCCCAGAGCGTAAAAAGCGCCAGCGCGAGAAGGACGAGAGCGACTAACCAACGACCAAAGCGGGCGCCTCGATCGCGCGGTCGCGCCGGGCCGGCGGGCTCCGCAGGGCGGACGACAGTCGCAGCGGCGGTTGCGGTCTTGACGTCACCATCGTCCGCCGGATCGTCACCCGCTCGCGCGGCCGGCGGCGCCGAGCGGTACTGGACGACAACTTCATAGCTGCCCTGCGGCACGCGCAGGCGATGAACCCACGGCGTGTCGGCATAATAGCGATCAAGAAGGCTGCGCAGCCGTCCCACCATCACGCGTGGATAGCTATCGACAGCGGGATCGAAATCTTCGCTGCGGCCCAGCGCCTCAGTCGCGATCGCATAGGCCTTGGGCGAGCTGCGCCCGCCGCGAAGACGGTGCTCGACCAGGAATTGCAGCAGCCGCGACAATACCGGCGAGCGGGTAAACATCGGGGAATCGAGCAGGCGCTCGAGCTCCTCGGCGATGATCCGGTCGACCTCGCCGGGATCCTGCGTCTCGTTCGTTTTCGCCTGGTCCATGCTAGCCTCAAATACCCCTGGCGGGCGGTGCGGGTGATACGCCAATCCGCCAGCGCAGCCACCCTTTGTTACTTTGACGTAACGGTAACATGCAAACCTTACGCGCCATCGAAAGAAATGCCGCGCGCTAATCTGTGAGGAAAAAGGCGAAAGCCGGTTAAGGATTGGTTATCAAACAGCAACATCGTCGAATGTGACCCCTTGTAACTGCCACGCATTCGAAACTGTGGCATTCTTTGGCGTATCGCGGCATTCCTACGATGACGCGGTGTGAGACCAAAAGGCGAAAAGTGCGAGCTGGTCCCTGGCACTCTTCGATCCCCCTCAGGTCTCATTTCAAGACTTCGCCGGGCGGCCAAACAGCCCCACCTGTTGTGTCGCCCGGCAAGTCGACGCGCCTCTCCAGGCCGCGAGCCGGAGCGGACCGGACCCCCCATCGAAGTTCACGCAGCGTCGATATGGAAGGCACAGAGCCTGGTGCCGCCACCGTCGCGAACGACGCGCGCGCATGGCGAATTGCCGGTTCTCATCGTCAAATTAACAGGCATGGTGCGACCCCTCCCTTTTCACTGCATATATGAAAAGGGCGCCGGTTTCCACCGGCGCCCCATCATTTTTCGTCATAGATGTATGACTTAGGTCGTGGTCGGCGTCTTGCACGGACCGGTGTGGACGCTGGTCATCTGCATGACCATCTCCATGTCGCCGCCCGTCGGGACCTTGCCCTTGGTCGTGATGGTCACGTCGTTTTTCTTCGCTTCCATCGTGCCGGTCATTGCCATGTCGACCGTCTGGCCATTGGCGGTGCAGGTGCCAGCGACGTCAATCTTGCCGCCATCGACATTCTTTTTCGACCATTTGCATTCGCCGCCGTTGCCCGGACCCTTGGCGAGTTCGGCCGCAATGTCTTCCTTGTCGACCTGCTCCTGCGTGAAGCACTGGTCCATGCCGCTGGCGCCTTCCATCATCTTCGCCATGCCGTCCTTCATTTCGGGCGGCATGCCGGGGACTTCGAATTTCACCAGCTTGACGTCGGTTTTCCAATTGCCGGCTTCGCGCTTCACGGGGCCGCTTGCGGCTGCATTTTCGCTCTTGCCGCAACCCGACACCGCGATGAGGGCGCCGATCGCGGCGACCGTCAGAAATTTCTTCATACCCTGTCTCCTGTGACTGTCCGTTTGGGGGTGTTGTTTTGATTCATTGCGATTGTGGACCCGCCCCATCGATACCATATTGGCAGCAATGGCAATTCAGATTCGTACATCGCTCGATGAAATCGATACGGCGGAGGGCTATGTCCCGCATCGCCCAGCGCGCCCCGACAAGGTCGAAGGCGGCAAGCGATTCGAGTTAGTTAGCGATTATGAGCCCGCGGGCGACCAGCCGACCGCGATCAACGAGCTCGTCTCCACCGCGCTTGATGGCGAACGCGACCAGGTGCTGCTCGGGGTCACCGGATCGGGCAAGACCTTCACCATGGCGAAGGTCATCGACGAGTTGCAGCGCCCGGCGCTGATCCTCGCGCCAAACAAGATCCTCGCGGCGCAACTCTATGGCGAGTTCAAAAGCTTCTTTCCGAACAATGCGGTCGAATATTTCGTCAGCTATTACGACTATTACCAGCCCGAAGCCTATGTGCCGCGCAGCGACACCTATATCGAGAAGGAGTCGAGCGTAAACGAAGCGATCGACCGGATGCGTCACTCGGCGACTCGTGCCTTGCTCGAACGTGACGACGTGATCATCGTCGCCTCGGTATCGTGCCTCTATGGCATCGGGTCGGTCGAGACCTATTCGGCGATGATCTTCGACCTCAAGAAGGGTCAGAGCGTCGACAATCGCGAGATCATCCGCAAGCTCGTCGCGCTGCAATACAAGCGCAACGACCAGGCGTTCGCGCGCGGCAATTTCCGTGTCCGCGGCGACAGCCTCGAAATCTTCCCGTCGCACTATGAGGATATGGCGTGGCGCGTCAGTTTCTTCGGCGACGAGATCGAGGAGATCACCGAGTTCGATCCGCTGACGGGCAAGAAGATCGCAAACCTCAACCATGTCCGCATCTATGCGAACAGCCACTATGTGACGCCGGGCCCGACCCTCAAGCAGGCGTCGGAAGCGATCCGTCACGAACTCGCCGAGCGCCTGAAGGAACTCGAGGCCGAGGGCCGGTTGCTCGAAGCCCAGCGCCTTGAACAGCGCACCAATTTCGACCTCGAAATGATTGCCGCGACGGGCAGCTGCGCCGGCATCGAGAATTACAGCCGCTTCCTGACGGGCCGCCTGCCCGGCGAGCCGCCGCCGACGCTGTTCGAATATCTGCCCGACAATGCTTTGCTCTTCGTCGACGAAAGCCACCAGACGATCCCGCAGATCGGCGCGATGTCGAAGGGCGACCACCGCCGCAAGATCACCCTCGCCGAATATGGTTTCCGTCTGCCGAGCTGCATCGACAACCGGCCGTTGCGCTTCGCCGAATGGGACATGATGCGTCCGCAGACGGTCAGCGTCTCGGCAACCCCGGGCACCTGGGAAATGGACCGCACGCAGGGCGTGTTCGCGGAGCAGGTGATCCGCCCCACCGGCCTCATTGACCCGCCTGTCGAGATCAAGCCAGTCGAGGAGCAGGTCGACGACCTGATCGTCGAGGCGAAGAAGACCGCCGCCGCCGGATACCGCACGCTCGTCACGACACTGACCAAGCGCATGGCCGAGGATCTCACCGAGTTTCTCCATGAAGCGGGGCTCAAGGTTCGCTATATGCACAGCGACGTCGAGACGCTCGAACGCATCGAGATCATCCGCGACCTCAGGCTCGGGGTGTTCGACGTGCTGATCGGGATCAACCTGCTGCGCGAAGGGCTCGATATTCCCGAATGCGGGCTCGTCGCGATCCTCGACGCCGACAAGGAAGGGTTCCTGCGCAGCGAAACCTCGCTGGTCCAGACGATCGGCCGCGCCGCGCGCAACGTCGACGGCCGCGTCATCCTTTACGCCGACCGCATCACCGGCAGCATGGAACGCGCGATGCGCGAGACCGACCGCCGCCGCGAAAAGCAGGAAGCCTATAACGCCGAGCACGGGATCACCCCGCAGACGATCAAGCGCAATATCGGCGACATCATCGCGCATGTGGCGTCGAAGGATCAGGTGACGATCGACATAGGCGAGGACAAGCCGGCGCATATGGTCGGGCACAATCTGCGCGCCTATATTCAAGAGCTCGAAAAGAAGATGCGCGATGCCGCAGCCGACCTCGAATTCGAGGAAGCAGGTCGCCTGCGCGACGAGATCCGCAAGCTGGAGGCCGACGAACTCGGTCTGCCGCCCGACGAACAGGTCGCACCGCGCGTCGGACGCTCGAACGAGGGCAAGCCGGGCACGCGCAAGGGCCGGTTCGGGAAGCAGAGCAAGACGAAGTGGGGGCGTTAAGCCGCGCTTCGACGAAACCCCGCCTGTAACCGACAAGTAGCCTTGCCGCCCCGGCGCGCGCTGCATAGGGTCGCCCCGCAATCGGGGAGATATATCTATGAAATCGGGTCTGTCGCTTATCGCCTTGGCGCTTGCCTTCACCACGCCCGCCGCGCTCCACGCGGAGGACAAGGGCGACGATAAGACGAAGGCCGAAAAGCCGGCCGATTATGAGCCGCAGGTTCGCACCACCAAGCTCAGCGGCACCTTTGGCGGCCAGCGGATCAACTATGCCGCGACGATCGGCGAGACGATCATCAAGAACAAGGATGGCGTGCCCGAAGTCGCGGTCGTCACCACTTCCTACGTCAAGGAACCGCGCGACCCGGGCCGGCCGATCACCTTCCTGTTCAATGGGGGCCCCGGCTCGGGCACCGTCTGGTTGATGATGGGGGCGTTCGGGCCGAAGCGCGTCGCGATCCCCGGCACCGGCGTCGACGACGGCGCCCCGCCCTACCCCATCGTCGACAATCCCGACGCGCTGCTCGACGTCACCGACATCGTCTTCATCGACCCGCCGGGCACCGGCTTTTCGCACCTGATCGGCAAGGCCGATCCCAAGGATTATTACGGCGTCACGCAGGATGCCAAGCTGGTCGCCGAGGTGATCCGCCGCTGGCTCAATGACAATGGCCGCTGGAACAGCCCCAAGTTCCTCGGCGGCGAAAGCTATGGCACGACGCGTTCGGCGGCAGTCGCCAACCAGTTGATGAACGAGACGTACAATGACGTCGCGCTGAACGGCATCATCCTGATCTCGACCGTGCTCGATTTCGCCGCGGGCGCCGACACGCCGGGCAACGAACTGTCGCCGATCACCAACCTGCCCTCGATGGCCGTCACCGCGCTCTATCATGGCAAGGCGACGGCTTCGTCCCCCGAAGCCTTCGCCGAGGAGGCGCGGCAGTGGGCGATCGGCCCCTATGCGACCGCGCTGCTCAAGGGCCAGAAATTGCAGGGCGAGGAGCGCGCCGCGATCCGCCGCGAGCTTTCGCGTTTCACCGGCCTGTCGGAAACCTATCTCGAAAACGCCGACCTTCGCGTCACGCCGAACCGTTTCTACAAGGAGTTGCTCCGTGACCGCGGGCTAACCGTCGGGCGTCTCGACAGCCGCTACACCGGCAAGGATTATGACAGCGCGGGCGAAGGGCCGGACAATGACCCGAGCTTCTATGGCATCGACGCGAGCTATACTGCAGCGATCAACAGCTGGAGCCGCGACGGACTGGGGTTCAAGACCGACCGCGAATATCAGTCGATCGGCGGTATCGGCGGGCAATGGGATTGGCGGATCGGCGGGCGCGATACCAACGCCTATATGAATGTCGCGCCCTATATCGGGCAGGCGCTACGCGAGAACTCAGGGCTGAAAGTGCTCGTCGCGCAGGGCTATTATGATTTCGCGACGCCCTTTTTCGCCGCCGAATATGCGCTGTCGCGCACCGGCATCCCGCAGGACCGGATCAGCTACACTTATTATGGCGCGGGCCATATGATGTATATCCGCGACGAGGACCGGCATAAATTGTCGGCCGACGTGCGGGCCTTCATTCGCGGGCGGTAGGGACGACTGGTTTCGACCGGTTGTTGCCGATAGAGATGTGAACCCCGGCGAAAGCCGGGGCCCAGAATACCAACGCTAATCTTGCGCTTTTCTGCACTGGGCCCCGGCTTTCGCCGGGGTGCACAAAGGGCAGCTCTCCACCCCAAGGCGGGTCATGCTTACCGCAGCACGCCCTTTGCCGCCTGCGCCCGCGCGTAAAGATAGAGCGCGATCAGGATGACCCAGATGACCGCCGTGAAGATCATCGGAAAGGAACCGAACAGGCGCATCAGGTCGGCATAATGCATCCCGAACTGATAGATGCAGCTGATCGCGAGCCCGACCAGCGAGACCATGAAGGCACTCACCGCGTGCCGGCTGCGCGCCAGTAGCAGCACTGACCCAAGCAGCGATCCCCAGACGCCGAGCGCCCAGCCGATGTTCGCCCACATCGGAAAGCTGGCGAACCAGGCCTGCTGTTCCGGCGTGAAAGCCGCCAGATATTCGGCATTGCCCATCTTGGTCATCGTATAGTCGAGCGCGCCAAATGCGTTCCAGATCAGCGATATGCCGCCGACAACCCACAGATGCCACGGCGTTTTTGCGACGTCAGTCATGTTCGTCTCCCCCTCCAGAAAGATCAGGCGAAGCTATCACCCTTTGCCGTCGCCATCAATGATGTGATGTAGTCGCGTAATACAGCAATGTTACGATCGAAATATCCGATGTCGCGATAGGTGCGCGCCTGCATCACCGCGCCCTCCATCACGGTCAGGACGAATTCGCCGAGAGCCTTGCGGTCGGCATCCTTCGGCAGGCGGTCGGCGGCCGCGTCGAAGCAGCCGGCGATCGCCGTCGACCAGTTGGTGAAGTTCGCCGCCATCAGGTCGCGGACCACCGGATCGGGCTCGTGGATCTCGAGCGCAAGGCTTCCGATCGGACAGCCATAGGTGCAATCCGTGACGATCAGGTGAGTGCGATAGCCCGCGAGCAGCGCAAAGATGCGCTCAATCGGATCGTCGATCCCCTCCCAATTGGGCGCGAGCAGCATCTCGTCGATCCCGTCGCGATAGAGTTCGAGCACGCCGACGAGCACGTCCTGCTTGCCGGGGAAGAAATGATAAAGACTGCCGCTGTGGACCTGGCTGCGCGAGAGGATGTCGGAGACCGAGCTCGAGAGATAGCCCTTCTCCCAGAACAGCTCCATCGCGGTCATCAGGATGCGCTGGCGCGTGTCGGCGGCGTTCATGGCGGCTCCTATCCGGCGCGGTCGTAGGCGGCGCGGAGCCAGCCCGCCACATCGTCGCCCGCGTCGCTATCTGCGGCGATGCGCACGCGGTGCGAGACCATCGCATTCCAGCTGCCCGCGAGTTCGAGCTTGCCCGCGGGTTCTTCGCCCTTGAGCGCGAGGCCGATGTCGAAACGATCCTTGGTCGACGGCTGGAGCAGCGCGAACTGCTTTTTGCGGCGCAGGCTGACATAGCCTTTCTTCGGCGCCAGTTCGACGTCGTCGCCGAACCCCTGCACCAACGCGATCAGCCGGTCGTAAAGCGGGCGCCAATGCGCCCTGGCGCCGTCGAACGCGGCCTCGACCAGCGTATCATCGTCCTGCGACAGCGACGACGATTTGTTGGCGGCATGGACGATCATATTGGCATAGCCATGCCCGAGGCCATGTTCGGATTTGAGGTGGTTCACCAGCGCCATATGACCGGAAATGCCGGTCGCGCGCGCCGCGGCGACCCATTCGTCGAGCCCCTTGCCGGTCTTTGCTTTCAGGCTTTCGCCCATCTTCTCGAATTCGTCGGCCATCGGCGTCCTCCCTCGTCAAGATGAGTTGATTGAACATTCAATCAAGCAATTTGTCAAGAGGCTTGGCAAGCGACCGCGCAGTGCCGATATGCCCAATATGTGTGTCGTTGCCCTCGCCCACCGCGTCCACCCCGACTGGCCCCTCATCCTCATCGGCAATCGCGACGAGTTTCACGGCCGCCCGAGCGCGCCGCTTGCCGAATGGGGCGATGACAGCGGGATTGTCGCGGGTCGCGACCTCCAGGCCGGCGGAACCTGGCTCGGTGTCCATCGCCCCAGCGGCCGTGTTGTGGTCGTGACCAATGTGCGCGGCGCTATGCCCGATCCCGACAAGGAGTCGCGCGGCGCGCTGGTGGTTGACCTGCTGCGCGGCGAAGGACGGTTCGCCGACCCGGCCGCCGACGATCTGCCGCGCTTCAACGCGTTCAACCTGTTCACGGTCGATGGCGGCGCCGCACGGTTACTCACCAACCGGCCGGTCCCGCTGGTCATGCCGCTCGAACCCGGCGTCCACGCGCTCGCTAACAAGCCTGTCGATGCCCCCTGTCCGCGCGCTGAGCGGTTGCGCAGTGCGCTGGAGACGGTCGTTGCAGCAAAAGCCGATCCCCAGATCCTGCTCGATACGCTGATGGGCGAGGATGACCCTGCACTGTTCCTGCGCGGCGACACCTATGGCACGCGCGCCTCGACGCTCGTTACGGTGTCGGAGGAGGGCGATGTACGGATGATCGAGCGGCGATACGAAAAGGGCGGCCGCCCCGCTGGAACGACCGCCCTCATATTTCGGACCGGCTGAGCCGGCGCGCTTATTTCGGCGCGATCACCATCAGCATCTGGCGGCCTTCGGTGCGCGGATGCGCCTCGACCTTCGCGATTTCCGACGTCAGTTCGGCAACGCGCTGGAGCACGTTGAGGCCGAGCTGCGTGTGGCTCATTTCGCGGCCGCGGAAGCGCATGGTCATCTTGACCTTGTCGCCTTCGCCGAGGAAGTCGAAGACCTTCTTCATCTTCACGTCGAAATCATGATCGTCGATGTTCGGACGCATCTTGATCTCTTTGATTTCCTGCGTCTTCTGGCTCTTACGCGCGAGGTTCGCCTTTTTCTGCGCCTCGTACTTGAACTTGCCGACGTCGAGGAATTTGCACACCGGCGGATCGGCGTTCGGGGATACTTCCACCAGGTCGAGACCCACCTCGGCCGCCTGCTCGATCGCTTCGGCCGTCAGCATCACGCCCAGATTTTCGCCTTCCTCGTCGATCACGCGGACTTTGGGGGAGGCAATAAACTCATTGTAACGCGGGCCGTTTTTGGGCGGCATCGGTGCCATTGGGCGACGGGTCATGGGCGGTGGTATAGCTGTATCTCCTGGGTCGTTAATAAGGGCGTGCAGCATCGACGCAAAAACACGCGTGGTGGTCATATAGTGATCAAAGCGCCGCCGTAAAGGGCGCCGCGCTCACCTTATAACGCTTTTCGGGCCGACTGTGGCCGGTCTGCCACTGTCATTTCGACCCTACCATTTTGTGGGCGCCGGATCGACGACGCGGAAGCCGCCCGCTCCGATCTCGCTGACCTCGAGCGCGCGCTCGGCGATGCCGCGATTGCTGAAGCGGAAGATGCCGTCGATGCCACCGAACCCGTCGGCCGCCAGCAGGCGGTTCGCGGGGAAGTTCGTCCCCGGCTTCCAGTCGCGCGCAATACGCACCGTCAGCAGCACCGAGTCATACCCCAAGCTGGCGAGCCGATACGGCGCCTTGCCGAAGCGGGTGCGATATTTGGTCGCGAGCTGACCGTAGAGGCCGTCCGAGACGCTGGCGAACCACGAACCGCGCATTACCGCGCTGCTGCCGAGCGCGGCGTCGGTGTTCCAGAGTTCGGTTCCAAGGATCTGCTTGTTGCCGGTGGTCTTGATCACCGGGACGGCGCGGATCGCATTGCCGCCGCTGTCGGCGATCAGCACCGCGTCCATTGCGCCGGCGTTGGCGAGGCGGCGTGCCGCGCCGGTCAGCGCGGTTGCGCTGCGGTCATAGCTTTCGACCGCGACGAGCGTGCCGCCGGCCTGTGAGACCGCCGCACGGAAGGCGGCCGCCGAACGGTCGCCATAGACATTCTTGGGCACGAGTGCACCGAAACGCTGATGCCCCTTGGCGCGCGAGAAGGCGACCACGCGCTCGACCGACTGGCCGGGAACGAAGCCCATGATGAAGACGCCGTTGCCCGCGACGCCGCTGTCGTTCGAGAAGCTCAGCACCGGCACCTTCGCCTCGCGCGCGATCGGCGCGACCGCGGTGACATCTTCGCTGAGCAAGGGCCCGAGGATCAGTTTGTTGCCGTCGGCGACCGCCTGCCGCGCTGCGGCTGCGGCACCGAGCGCGGTGTCATAGGTGGTGATGCGAACACGCTCCGTACGCGAGTCGAGCAAAGCCAGCGTCGTCGCATTGGCGATCGCGGTGCCGACGTCGGCGTTGGGACCGGTCTGCGGGACGAGCAACGCGACGCGGTGGCGGTCGGTATCGGTCGGCAGGCCGGGTCCGACATTGTCGTCGGGGTTCGTCGGCGGCGGCGGGGTTGCCGGCCCGTTGGATTTTGGAACGACCTGACACGCCGCGAGCAGACCCGCCATCGCCGCCACACCCAGCCCGCGCAACATTTGGCGGCGCGCCGGTGCATTATTTTGGCGCTGGGCGACAGTTTCTGCCATTTTCAGCGTCATGCCAGATTCGAACATCTCAGATTCTCCCTTGCCCGGTCTCTATATCGTCGCGACGCCTATCGGCAACCTCGGCGACATGACCCCGCGTGCCGCCAAGACGCTCGCCTCCGCAGGCGTGATCGCCGCAGAGGATACGCGCGTGACCGCGAAATTGCTGTCGCATCTGGGTTTGCGTGTGCCGATGACCCCCTATCATGATCATAGCGACGAACGCGCGCGCGCCGCGCTGGTTGCGCGCATGGAACAAGAAGTTGTCGTTTTGGTGTCGGACGCCGGTACGCCGCTGATTTCGGACCCGGGATACAAGCTCGTGCGCGATGCGCGCGCGGCGGGGCGCCACGTCACCACCCTGCCCGGCCCCTGTGCCGCAATCGCGGCGATCACGCTGTCGGGCTTGCCAAGCGACCGTTTCCTTTTCGCCGGTTTCCTGCCGAACAAGGCGAAGGCGCGCGCCGACACGCTCGCCGAATTCGCCGGGCTGCGCGCCACGCTGGTCTTTTACGAAAGCGGACCACGGCTGTCGGCGTCGCTCGCCGCGATGGCCGAAGGGCTCGGCAATCGCGAGGCGGCGGTCGCGCGCGAGATCAGCAAGATGTTCGAGGAATGCGTCACCGGCACGCTGACCGAGCTTTCGGCGCGCTACGCCGACGCGCCGCCGAAAGGCGAGATCGTCGTCATTGTCGGCCCGCCGGGCGAAGCGGTGACCGAGGAAGCCGATGATGCGACGCTCGACGCGGCGCTGCGCGAGGCGATGGCCGACAAGCCCGTCGCGCAGGCGGCGAAGGCGGTCGCCAAACGCTTCGGGCTCGACCGCCATGACGTCTATGCGCGTGCGCTCACGCTGAAAGAGCAGGCTTGAACCGCGCCGCCGCGGAAGCACGCGGGCGCCGGGCCGAGCGCCGCGCGGCCTGGTGGCTGCGCGTCCACGGCTGGCGCATATTGGGCGAGCGCCTCCGCGTTCCCGTCGGCGAGGTCGACCTTGTCGCGCGGCGCGGCCGCACGGTCGCCTTCATCGAGGTCAAATGGCGCGACCGCGCCGCCGACCTCGACCTTGCCATCGACCATTATCGCCTGCGCCGCGTCGCTGCGGCCGCCGAAATGCTGCGCCCGCGCTTCGCGGGCCCGTACGACGATATCCGCATCGACGTGATGCTCCTTGCACCAAGGCGCCTGCCGCGCCATCTGGTCCACGTCTGGCAACCCTGAGGAAGAAATAATGACCCTGCGCGCCGCGGTACAAATGGACCCGATGGATGGTATCAACATCGGGGGCGACAGCAGTTTCCACCTGATCCTGAAGGCGCTCGAACGCGGGTACGAGCTTTATCACTATGACGTGCGCGGCCTGACGTGGGAGGCCGGGCGGCTGACGACAAAGGCGCACCGCATCCTTGAAGCGCAGCGCGAGGCGGGCGCCCACTACAAATTCGGCGATGAGGTGCTGCTCGACCTGGGCCGCGATATCGATGTCGTGCTGATGCGGCAGGACCCGCCCTTCGACCTCGGCTATCTCACCGGCACCTGGCTGCTCGAACGTCTTGCGGGCCAGACGCTCGTCGTGAACGACCCGGTTTCGGTCCGCAATGCGCCTGAAAAAGTCTTCGTGCTCGACTTCCCCGAGTTCATGCCGCCGACGATGGTCACACGCAGCCTCGACGCGGTGAAGGATTTCCAGGCGCGCCACGGCGCGGTCGTGATCAAGCCGCTCCACGGCAATGGCGGCAAGGCGGTGTTCAAGATCGATGCCGATGGCGGCAATCTCGGCGCGCTTGTCGAGTTATTCGGACAGGTCTGGCCCGAACCCTTCATGGTCCAGCAATTCCTGCCGAGCGTGTCGAAGGGCGACAAGCGCATCGTGCTCGTCGACGGCGAGGTTGCAGGCGCGATCAACCGCAAGCCCGGCGAAGGCGAATTCCGATCGAACCTCGCGGTCGGCGGTTATGCCGAGGCGGCGGACCTCACCCCGCGCGAGCAGGAGATTTGTGACGTCTTGGGCCCGCAGCTTCGCGAACGCGGGCTGGTATTCGTCGGCATCGACGTGATCGGCGGCGAATGGCTGACCGAAATCAACGTCACCTCGCCCACCGGGATCGTTGCGATCGACCGGTTCAACAACAGCGATACGGCGGGGATGATCTGGGACGCGATCAACCGCCGGATCGGCTGACGCGCCGGCGCGTTACCTCCTCATGACCGATTTCATTCTCAATCTGATCCAGGCTTGGGGCTATGTGGGGATTTTTGTCCTCATGTTCCTCGAAAATGTCTTCCCGCCGATCCCGTCCGAGGTGATCATGGGGCTCGGCGGCATCGCGGTCGCGAAGGGACATTTTGATTTCTGGACGCTCGTTGCGGTCGCTGTTGCGGGGACCACCGCCGGCAACTGGATCTGGTACGGGATCGGGCGCTGGATCGGGTACGAGCGGCTCAAACCCTTCATCGATCGCCATGGCCGCTGGCTGACGCTCGACTGGGCCGAGGTCGAGCGGCTGCACGCCTTCTTCCTGAAATATGGCCCCGCGATCGTCTTCGTCGCGCGCTTCATGCCCGTCGCGCGCACGATGGTGTCGCTGCCCGCGGGGATGGTGAAGATGAATCAAGCGAAGTTCCTGGCCTGGACCGCCGCCGGATCGACGATCTGGATCGCGGCGCTCGCGGGCGCCGGCAACTGGTTCGGCGGGAAGTTCGCGAACCTCGACGCCTTTGTTGGCCCCGTTGCGCTGGTCGCGATCGGCTCGCTCGTGGTCATCTATATCTACCGCGTCATCACTTGGAAGCCACGGCAGGCGAACTAGGCGCGCGGGTGCGCGCTCCGGTAAATGTCGAGCAGATGCGCGGCGTCGACCGCGGTATAGACCTGCGTCGAGGCGAGGCTCGCGTGGCCGAGCAATTCCTGCAGGCTGCGCAGGTCGGCGCCGCCCGCGAGCAGGTGCGTCGCGAAACTGTGGCGCAGTGCGTGCGGCGTCGTGCGTTCGGGGAGGCCCAGTGCGCGCCGCGCCGAACGCACGCTCGCACGGACGACGCCCGGCTGAAGCGGCCCGCCGCGCGCGCCGAGGAAAAGCGGCGTGTCCTTGGCGATTGGGTAAGGGCAAGACGCGACATAGCGCGACACCGCGATGGCGACGGCGGGAAGGATCGGCACGATCCGCGTCTTGTTCCGTTTGCCGGTGACGCGCAGCGTGTCGCCGAGCGGCAATGCGGCGCCGGTCAATCCCAGCGCCTCGCCGATACGCAGCCCCGCGCCATAGAGTAGCAATAACAGTGCAAAATCGCGCGCGCCGACCCAGCCCTCGCGGGCATTGTCCTCGACATCCTGCGCGAGCCCAAGCGCTTCGGCGGGCGAAACCGGCCGCGGCAGGCCTTTCTTGACGCGCGGCCCGCGCATCTGCGGCACGCTCGCTCCCGATCCGCCGACGAAGCGCAGAAAACCCCGCAGCGCCGAAAGCTCACGCGCCGCCGACGCATTGCCCAGCCCCTCGGCGCGGCGCTCGGCGAGATAGGCGCGGAGGTCATTCGGCGTCAGCGCTTTCAGCATGCGCGCATCGACCGCGCCGCCGCGATGGCTGGACAGAAAGGCGCAGAAGCGCTCGGCGGTCGCAAGATAGGCGCGGCGCGTGTGCTCCGACCGGCGCTTCTCATGCGCCAGATGGGCATCCCAGTCGCGGATCAATCCGTCAGCCAACCTATATCCCGTTCGGGCTGAGCCTGTCGAAGCCCCGTTCTTCTTCCAGCCTCAAAAGGAAGAACGGCCCTTCGACAAGCTCAGGGCGAACGGACTTTGGAAAAGCCTAGCCGGTCCGCACCACCTCGGAAAGGATCGAGTCGAGCAGCAATATCCCATCGTCGGTGACGGCAAGCCGGTCGCCGTCCTGCCGCATCAGCCCCTGCCCGGACAGCCGCGCCACCGCATCCGCATCGACGAACGCTTCGCGGGCCAACCCGCTGCGCATCTCGATCCGCGCGAGGTCGATGCCTTCGGTCAGCCGCAGCCCCATCAGCATCGCCTCGGTCGCGCGTTCATGTGCTGGCAGGTCGCTCTCGACCTTCAGTCCATGGCCGTTGCGCTCCACGGCAGCGATGAAATTCTCGGGCTTCTTGTGGCGCTCGGTCGCTTGCGCCAGGCGGCGCCCATGCGCGCCCGGACCGACCCCCGCATAATCGGCATATCGCCAGTAAGCGAGATTGTGGCGGCTCTCCTGCCCGATGCGCGCGTGGTTCGACACCTCATAGCGTGGCAGACCTGCGGCGCGCGTCATCGCCTGAGTCGCGTCGAACAGGTCGGCGGCGGTATCGCCGTCGGGGATGGTGAGGTCGCCCTTCGCCGCGAGCGTCGCGAAGCGCGTGCCGGGCTCGATTGTGAGCTGGTAGAGCGACAAATGGTCGGTACCGAAAGCGAGCGCCCCTGCCAGTTCGGTTTCCCACGCGGCCATCGACTGGCCTGGCCGCGCATAGATCAGGTCGAAGCTCACGCGGGCGAAATGCTCCTGCGCGGTGGCAATGGCACGCCGCGCCTCGTCCTCGCTGTGCGCGCGGCCCAGAAATTCAAGCACTTCGGAATCGAAGCTCTGGACACCTATCGATACGCGATTGACCCCGGCGGATGCGAGATCGGCGAAGTTGGCGACCTCGACCGAATTGGGGTTCGCCTCGAGAGTGATTTCGACATCGTCGGAGAGACCCCACACATTCTCCACCGCCGCGATCACCGCAGCCACGGTGGTAGGCGGCATCAGGCTGGGCGTACCGCCGCCGAAAAAGATCGATCCGACCGTTCGCCCCGGCAGCAACGCCGCCTCATGCCGCAGATCGGCAAGCAACGCCTCACGCCACACTGCCTGATCGACGCTTTCGCGCACATGGCTGTTGAAGTCGCAATAGGGGCATTTGCTGACGCAAAACGGCCAGTGGACATAAAGGGCTAGCGGTTCGGCCATGCGCGCCGCCTAGAAAACCCCCGCCACAAGCTTGGCAAAAGCATCGGCCCGATGGCTGATCGCATGCTTCTCTGCCGGATCGATTTCGGCGTAAGTCAGCGTGTTACCGACCGGGACAAACACCGGATCATAACCGAAGCCCAGCAGCCCACGCGGCGGCCAGGTCAGGCTGCCCTCGGCCCGCCCCTCGAACACTTCGGCATGGCCGTCGGGCCAGGCGAGCGCGAGGGTGCAGACGAAACAAGCGCAGCGGTCGACGTCCTGTCCCTGTTCGGCGAGCAGGCCTTCGACCTTGCCCATCGCCATATACCAGTCGCGGCCGGGTTCGCCCTCAAACACCTGCCGTTCGGCCCAGTCGGCGGTGTAGACCCCCGGACGCCCGCCGAGCGCCGCGACTTCGAGTCCGCTGTCGTCGGCGAGCGCAGGCAGGCCCGCTGCCGACGCCGACGCATGCGCCTTCAGCAGTGCATTTTCGCGAAAGGTCGTTCCCGTTTCCTCGGGCTCGGGAAGCCCGAGGTCGCCCGCCGACACCGGCTCGATCCCGAACGGTTCGAGCAGCGCGCGGATTTCGCGCACCTTGCCTGCGTTATGGCTGGCGATCACCAGCCTGCCGGGGGCGAGCTTGCGCGTCATCTCAGCGCCCCGTCGCCTTGTCCTGCGCCGCGAAGATTTCGCCGCAACCGATGCGCGCGAGGCGGAGCAGGCGGAGCAGGCCTTCCTCGTCATAGGTCGCACCCTCGGCGCTCGCCTGCACTTCGACGATCTGCCCTTTGCCGGTCAGCACGAAATTGCCGTCGGCCTCGGCGACCGAATCCTCGTCATAGTCGAGGTCGAGCACCGGCGTGCCCTGATAGATGCCGCACGAAATCGCGCCAACCTTGTCCTCGATCGGGTCCTCGGCGATCGTCTTCGCTTCGAGCAGCTTGTCGACCGCGAGGCGCAGGGCGACCCACGCGCCCGAGATCGACGCCGTGCGCGTGCCGCCATCGGCCTGGATCACGTCGCAGTCGATGATGATCTGACGCTCGCCGAGCTTCTTCATATCGACGACCGCGCGCAAACTACGCCCGATAAGCCGCTGGATTTCCTGCGTGCGGCCCGACTGCTTGCCCTTCGCCGCTTCACGGCTGCCGCGCGTGTGCGTCGCTCGGGGCAGCATGCCATATTCGGCGGTGACCCAGCCCGCACCCTTGCCGCGCATCCATGACGGCACCTTTTCGTCGACGCTGGCGGTCACGAGCACCTTGGTGTTGCCGAAGCTGACGAGGACGCTGCCCTCGGCATGAATGGTGAATTCGGTCTCGATCGCGATGGGACGCATCTGATCGGGCGCGCGGCCTGAGGGGCGCATGAGATATCCTTTCGATTGATGATTGCGGTGGCCCTTAGGCCGCCCGCGTCAATCGCTCAACCGCATACGGAAGAAATCGACGATTTCATCGCGCGCCTGCACCGTCGGCTGACCCGCCTCATCGATCAGGTGGATGGTGACGACGCTGTGCGGGTTCTTCATAGGGCTGTCGGGATTTGCCGCGCTGTCGGGCAGCACACGCCCGATGAAGCGGTCGCCGAGTGCATCCTCATAAGCCGCAAAGCGCGCCGCCTTGCAGAATTTGTCGCCCTCGAAGCGGTAGGCGAGCACGGTCAGATCCTCGGCCTCCATTCGCGCCTTGACCGCCGCGAGCTCATCGGGCGCGATATGCATGCCGGCCGGATCATTGATCGGCAGCGACGGCTGAGCGAGCACGGGCGCGAGCACTGCGGGTTCGAGCATCATCGACAGCGCGAAATTACCGGTGAAGCACATGCCGATTGCACCGACGCCCTTCCCGCCGCATTCCTTGTGCGCCTGCGCCGCGAGCGCGCGCAGCCATTGGACCGCGGGCGAGCTTTCATTCGCCTGAAAGGCGCGGAACTGGCGGCTGATACATCCACCGATCATCGTAAACAGCGCGCCGGGCATGCGCGGCACCGCGCCGTCTTTCCCGAAGATATGCGGCATATAGACGGTAAAGCCCGCATCGCGGACCCAGCGCGCGAAGCGCGCGACGTGCGGGCTGATGCCGGGCATTTCGGTCATCACGATTACCGCGGGACCATCGCCCATCGTGTAGACGCGGTGCTTGCGGCCGAGCAGAATGATCTCGCGATGCTCGAAATCGCTCAACGGATCATCCCGGTCGAGTGGTGGTGTCATCATGATTTCCTCCCCCGCGAGGGAGGTTAACGCGGCTTGCACGCACTGGCCAGCAAAGCTTGCCCCAACCCCTCCCCGTCCCTAAATCCCCCTTATGACGACCCCGCCGATCACCGAACTCACCACGCGCGCGCGCGACGTGTTCCGGCTGGTCGTCGATGCCTATCTCGAGACCGGGCAACCTGTCGGGTCGCGCACGCTGTCGAAGCTCGCGGCGCTCAACCTGTCACCCGCGTCGATCCGCAATGTGATGCAGGATCTCGAAGAGTTCGGCCTGCTTGCCAGCCCGCACACCAGCGCGGGCCGCCTGCCGACCGAACAGGGGCTGCGCCTCTTCGTCGACGGGATGATGCAGGTTGCCGAACCTTCGCCCGAGGACCGCGCGCAGATCGAGGCGAGCCTGTCCGAAGGCGGGCCGATCGAAAGCGCGCTCGCGCAGGCAACATCAGCCCTTTCCGGCCTGTCGGCTTGTGCGGGCCTTGTCCTCGTCCCCAAGCACGAGCGCGTGCTCAAACAACTCGCGTTCGTACCGCTGTCGGCCAACCAGTCGCTCGTCGTGCTCGTCGCCGGCGACGGGACGGTCGAGAACCGCGTCATCGACATCCCCCCGGGGCTCAACCCCTCGGCGCTGGTCGAGGCGGGCAATTATATCTCGTCGATGCTCAGCGGGCTGACGCTGACCGAAGCGATGGCACGCGTGCGCCACGAGATCGAGGCCGAGCGGATCGCAATCGACCGTGCGGCGCAGGACCTCGTCAGCCGCGGCCTCGCGATCTGGTCGTCCGATGGCGCCGACCGTCCGGTGCTGATCGTGCGCGGCCAAGCGAACCTGCTCGACGAGAGCGCGGTGGGCGACCTCGACCGCGTGCGCCAATTGCTCGACGAGCTCGAAACCAAGCAGGACATCGCACAGCTGCTCGACAGCGCGCGCGAGGGCAGCGCCACCCGTATTTTCATTGGGTCGGAGAATAAATTATTCTCGCTTTCGGGCTCGTCCGTGATAGCGGCACCCTATCGCGGATCGGACGGGCGCGTGGTCGGCGTGGTCGGGGTCATCGGCCCCACGCGCTTGAACTATGCCCGGATCGTACCCATGGTGGATTTCACCGCACAATCGCTCTCCAGACTGATACGATAGGTTTATGACAAATATTGAAAACGACACGCCGGTCGACGACGGCGCGAACCCTGAAGTTGACACCGCGGACGCCGCAGCGCCCACCGAAGGTGCGAATGAAGAGCTGGCACAGCTCGCCGAACAGGTCGCCGCGCTCCAGCAGGATCTGCTCTATGCGCGCGCCGAGGTGCAGAATGTCACTCGCCGCAAGGACAAGGAAATTGCCGACGCGCATGCCTATGCCGCGACCAAATTCGCGCGCGACATTCTCTCGGTCGCCGACAATCTAGGCCGCGCGCTCGCCGCGCTCAGCGAGGAACAGCGTGCTGATGAGACGATCAAGCCGCTAATCACCGGGCTTGAAGCCACCGAGCGCGAATTGCTCAGCGTCTTCGAACGCAATGGCATCACACGCATCGCGGCGATCGGCCTGCCGCTCGACCCGAACCAGCATCAGGCGATGCTCGAAATCCCGAGCGACAAGACGCCGGGCACGATCGTGCAGGAAATGCAGGCAGGTTATATGCTGAAGGACCGGCTGTTGCGCCCCGCAATGGTGGGCGTCGCCAAAGCCGGGTAACCCGGTCGCGACATCGCAGACAAAAAGAAACCCCGGTGAAAGCCGGGGTTTCTTTTTGTCGGTTGTTTGCGGGTCAGGCCGCCTTGCGGAGCTTCGCGAGCTTCTTCAGCACCATTTCGCGCTTCAGCCGCGACAGATGGTCGATGAAGAGGATGCCCTCCAGATGGTCATGCTCATGCTGGATGCACGTCGCCATCAGGCCGGTCATGCGTTCCTGATGATGCTTGCCGTCCTCGTCCTGCCAGTCGACGGTGACTTCGGCGGGGCGCGTCACTTCGGCATATTGCTCGGGGACCGACAGGCAGCCCTCCTGATAGACGCTATGCTCCTCGCTCTCGTCCGAAAAGACGGGGTTGATGAAGACGCGCGGCTCGCGGATCACCTTCTTGCCCTCTTCGTCCTCGGGATCGGGTTCTTGCAAGTCGATGACGAGGATGCGCTTCGCGACCCCGACCTGGATCGCGGCGAGCCCGATGCCGGGAGCGTCGTACATCGTCTCGAACATGTCGGCGACCAGCGTCTTCAGCTCGGCGTCGAACGTCTCGACGGGCTTCGAAATGACGCGCAGCCGGGGATCCGGGGTCTCTATGATAGGTAGGATGGCCATGGGGGCTCAGGTATGATCGAGGGGGCGTCGGGTCAAGGGGGCTAACTTACCGTTTGCGCCGCTGCCTCGCCGCTGTCGCGCTTTCGCTATCGGCATATTCGGGTGGAAGATCATATTTGCCAACACGGTCGAAATGGCGATCGCCCTTGATAGATATCTCTTTGAGATAACGCAGATAGCGCCAAGAGACGAAGATCGTCCACGCCACAAACCAAACGGCAGCGAAGATCCACGCCCGCGGAAATCGATGGCCAATGAGTGCCAACGGAAGGAATGGCAGCATCCCGGGGAGTAACGTCAATTCGACGCGTGAAGCGGAATCACGCAAGACCCCGTCCGTCCAACCGCGCGTCAAAATCCAGATTTGCCTCGTGATCTTCATTTACCCCACCGGCCGCCGCGCTCGCAGCGCCTGCGCCAGTGTGCCCTCGTCGAGATAATCAAGCTCGCCGCCGACCGGCAAGCCATGCGCCAGCTGCGTGAGTCGTACCGGATAGCCTTCCAGCCGCTCGGCGAGATAATGCGCCGTCGTCTGCCCCTCCAGCGTCGCATTCATCGCTAGCACGACCTCGTCGATCCCGCCTCCGGCGACGCGCGCGACGAGGGCGTCGATGCTGAGATCTTGCGGGCGTACCCCCTCGAGCGCCGATAGCCGCCCGCCCAGCACATGATATTTGCCGGGAAACAGCCGCGACCTGTCGAGCGCCCAGAGGTCCGACACTTCCTCGACGACGCACAGCGACCGCGCATCGCGGCGCGGATCGGCGCAGATCGCGCAAGGGTCACTCGTGTCGACATTGCCGCAAATGCTGCAAGTCACCAGCCGCTCGGCCACCGTCTGGAGCGCCGCGAGAAGCGGTGCAAAGCTGCTCTCGCGCTTCTTCATCAGGTGCAGCACCGCGCGGCGCGCCGAACGCGGGCCGAGCCCCGGCAGGCGGGCGAGTTGCTGGACGAGCGCTTCAATCTCTTGCGATGCCATGACGGATCGTCTTAAGCGGCGCGCGAGAAATGACAATGCGCATCGCCTTTATGGGAACGCCGCCCTTTGCGGTGCCGACGCTCGCCGCGCTCCACGCGGCGGGGCATCAGATCGTGGCCGTCTATAGCCAGCCGCCGCGCCCCGCGCAGCGCGGCAAGAAATTGCAGAAGAGCGCGGTGCAAGTGTGGGCCGAGGAACATGGCCTGCCCGTCCGCACGCCGAAAAGCCTCAAGACCGAAGAGGCGCAGGCCGAATTCGCCGCGCTCGACCTCGATATCGCGGTGGTCGCGGCCTATGGCCTCATCCTGCCGCAGGCGATCCTCGACGCGCCGCGCGAGGGCTGTCTCAACGTCCATGGCTCGATCCTGCCGCGCTGGCGCGGCGCGGCGCCGGTGCAGCGCGCGATCCTGTCGGGCGATGCCAAGACCGGCGTGACGATCATGCAGATGGACATCGGGCTCGACACGGGCGCGATGCGGCTGATCGAAACGACGCCGATGGGTCGCAAGAGCGCGGGCGTGCTGACGCACGAGCTTGCCGAGATGGGCGCGTTGATGATGGTGAAGGTGCTTAGCGACCTCCACGCCTTCCCGCCCGAACCGCAGCCCGAGGACGGCGTCACCTATGCCGCGAAGATCGACAAGAGCGAGGCGCGGCTCGATTTCCTTACGAGCGCAGCGCAGGTCGAGCGGCAAATCCGCGCGTTCAACCCGACGCCCGGCGCCTTTTTCGAACTCGATGGCGAGCGCTACAAGATTTTGGCGGCCGAGGTCGTCCATCCCGCCGACACCGTCGCGGGCGCGGCCCCCGGCACGACGCTCGACGACGGCCTGACCATTGCCTGCAACCCCGGCGCGATCCGCGCGACCCGCGTCCAGCGCGCCGGAAAGCCGGCGATGGACGCCGGCGAATTGCTCCGCGGACGCGCGATCGCGGCGGGTACACGCCTCGCATGACGCGTTTCGCGCTCACCGTCGAATTCGACGGCCGCCCCTTCATGGGCTGGCAGCGGCAGGCGCATGGCCCGAGCGTGCAGCAGGCAATCGAGGAAGCGATCCACCGCTTCACCGCCGAGACGGTGCAGGTGTTCAGCGCCGGGCGCACCGACGCCGGCGTCCATGCCATCGCGATGCGCGCGCATGTCGACATCGAAAAGCCGCTGACGCCGTTCAAGCTGACCGAGGCGCTCAATGCACAGCTCCGGCCCGCGCCAATTGCGATCGTCGGGTGCGAGATCGTCCCCGACGACTGGCACGCGCGCTTTGCCTGCGTTGGCCGCGCCTATGAGTATCGCATCGTCAACCGCCGCGCGCCGCTAACGTGGGACAAAGGCCTGTCTTGGCAGGTCGCGCGCCCGCTCGATTCCGATGCGATGCACGCGGCGGCGCAGCAGTTGATCGGGCTTCATGACTTCACGACCTTCCGCTCGGCGCATTGCCAGTCGCAAAGCCCGGTGAAGACGCTGGATAAACTCTCGGTCAGCCGCCACGGTGAGGAGATCATTGTCGAAGCGGCGGCGCGCAGCTTCCTCCACCATCAGGTGCGCTCGATGGTCGGCTGCCTCGCGCTCGTCGGTTACGGCAAATGGTCGGCGCGCGACCTGAAGGCGGCGCTCGATGCGGCCGACCGCAACGCACTCGGCCTCAACGCGCCGCCCGACGGGCTCTATTTCGTGAGCGCAACCTACCCCTGAACAAAAAAGGGCGGCCCTACCAGACCGCCCTTCCTTCATCGCAGTGGACGCGATTAAACCTTTTCGGCGTAATAGAGCGGCGCATGCTCGTTGAGGATCTGGAGGATCTTCGCCTGCGCGGTCTTTTCGTCGCTTTCTTCCATCGCGCCGAGTTCGCGCGCGAGACGGCTCGAGGCCGCTTCGAAGATCTGGCGCTCCGAATAGCTCTGTTCGGGCTGGTCGTCCGCACGGAACAGGTCGCGGGTCACTTCGGCGATCGACACGAGGTCGCCCGAGTTGATCTTCGCTTCATATTCCTGCGCGCGGCGCGACCACATGGTGCGCTTCACCTTCGGCTTCGTCGTCAGGACCTGCAGCGCTTCCTTCAGCGTCTTGTCCGACGACAGCTTGCGCATGCCGACGCCTTCGGCCTTGTTGGTCGGAACGCGAAGCGTCATCTTTTCCTTTTCGAAGCGGAGAACATAGAGTTCCAGCTGCATGCCGGCGATTTCGGACTTTTGCAGCTCAATGACGCGCCCCACGCCATGCTTGGGATAAACAACATAGTCACCGACTTCGAAGACGGGGGTGCTTGCGGACATTCAAGTTCCTTTCAGTGGCCTTGCCGGTCGACAGGAAAGCGCGTGAACAGCGGTATATCCGGCCCTCTGCTGGAGGGGGATTGGGCTGGTAGGGCGGCGCTAGCCAATCAGAGTGACAAGGGATGTGGCTCCATCGGAAACGCCAAGGATGCCCCAGCCCGGCGGCGGGAAGAGGCACAGTGTCGGCGTGTTGATATTTATTATAACAGATTCGCAACAAAATTGCCAGCCCCGCACGGAAATGCGTTGGTCGGCACCTTGACGGCTCCTCACACCCGTTTCAGGTTGAAACGAAATCATAGATAGGGAGGCGGTATGCAGGATCAAGTTTGGTGGATCACGGGGGCCTCCTCGGGCATCGGTGCGGCGCTCGCGCGGGCGCTGGGCGCGCGCGGCGCCAAGCTGATCCTGTCGGGGCGCAATGTCGCGGCGCTGGAAGAGGTGGCCGCCGACTGCGCTACGGAGACGCTGGCCCTGCCGTTCGAGGCGACCGACTATGCCGCCCTGCCCGCCATCGCCGAGCAGGCATGGGGCTGGCAGGGCCGCATCGACGGCCTCGTCAACAACGCCGGAATCTCTCAGCGCAGCCTGGCCGTCGAGACCGATTTTGCGGTTTATCAGCAGATCATCGGCGTCGACCTGCTCGCACCGATTGCGCTCACCCAGCAATTGCTGCCGCGCATGGTCGGCGCGGGGGGCGGACAGATCATCGCGATATCCAGCGTCGCGGGGATCGCGGGTGTGCCACTGCGCAGCGCCTATTCGGCGGCGAAACATGGCATCATCGGTTATCACGACGCCGTGCGGGCCGAGAATGAGCATCTGGGGCTGAAGGTCCTTGTCGTCGCGCCGGGATCGGTGCGTACCAACGTCAGCCGCAACGCGCTGAACGCCGATGGCAGCGTCCGCGGGACAAGCGATGCGGCGATCGAGAATGGCCTGTCGCCCGACGATGCTGCGGCGCAGATGCTTGCGGCGGTCGATGCCGGGACGCGCGAATTGGTCGTTGCGGAAGGCGCCGAGGCGGCGATCGCAGCGCTACGCCGCGGTGATCCCGATGCGCTTTTCGATCGGATGAGCGCGATGGTGCAAGCGGGCTATGCGCAGCAGATGAAGGCGACCAAATAAGATATTTCGTCATGCCGGACTTGATCCGGCATCCATCGCGGCGCTGAAGTCATGGACCCCGGATCAAGTCCGGGGTGACGAAGGTAGAATGAAAAAGCCCCGCCGGATCGCTCCGGCGGGGCTTTCCTTTTGCCCGCAGGCGACGCGGTTTAGACCGCGCCGTGCGCCAGGGCCGCGAGGAGCAGGATCGCCACGATATTGGTGATCTTGATCATCGGATTCACCGCCGGACCAGCGGTATCCTTATACGGATCGCCGACGGTGTCGCCAGTGACGGCAGCCTTATGGGCCTCGCTGCCCTTGCCGCCGTGGTTGCCGTCTTCGATATATTTCTTGGCATTGTCCCATGCGCCGCCGCCCGAGGTCATCGAGATGGCGACGAACAGCCCGCCGACGATCACCCCGAGCAGGAGTGCGCCGAGCGCTTCCAATGCCGCAGCCGGACCGGCAACCGAACGGATCACGAAATAGACCACGATCGGCGCGAGCACCGGGAGCAGCGACGGGATGATCATTTCCTTGATCGCCGCCTTGGTGACGAGGTCGACCGTGCGCGCATAATTGGGCTTCGACTCATAAGTCATAATGCCCGGGTTTGCCTTGAACTGGTCGCGGACATCCTTGACCACTTCGCCCGCCGCGCGGCCCACCGCAGTCATGCCCATCGCACCGAAGAGATACGGCAGGAGCGCGCCGAGCAGCAGACCGACGATGACATAGGGCGACGACAGCGAGAAGGTCAGCGGCTCGGTCAGGCCGAGTTTCGCCGAATATTCGGTGATGTCGGCAGTATAGGTGCCGAACAGCACCAGCGCCGCGAGACCCGCCGAACCGATCGCATAGCCTTTGGTCACCGCCTTGGTCGTATTGCCCACCGCGTCGAGCAGGTCGGTCTTTTCACGCACCGAATCGTCGAGCCCCGCCATTTCGGCGATGCCGCCGGCGTTGTCGGTGACGGGGCCATAAGCGTCGAGCGCGACGACCATGCCGGCGAGTGCGAGCATCGCAGTCGCGGCGAACGCAATGCCGACGATGCCCGCCGTCTGGAACGCGACGACGATACCGACACAGATCACGAGCGTCGGCAGCGCGGTCGATTCGAGGCTGATGGCGAGACCCTGGATCACGTTGGTGCCGTGGCCCGTTTCCGATGCCTTGGCGATCGAACGCACCGGACGGTAGTTAGTGCCGGTGTAATATTCGGTGATCCAGATGATCAGCCCGGTGATGACGAGACCGAGCAGCGAGCAGTAGAAAAGGTCGCTGCCGTTGAAGGTCGTGCCCGTGATGTCGGTCGCCATGTCGCCCTTCAGCACATAGCTGGTCGAGAACCAGATCGCCGGGATCGAGAGAACCGCGGTGACGAGGAAACCCTTGTACATCGCGCCCATGACATTGGTCGACGAGCCGAGGCGGACAAAGTAAGTGCCGATGATCGAGGTGACGATACACACGCCGCCCATCAGCAGCGGCAGCGTCATCAGCGGGAGCAGCATATCGCCCGCGCCCTTCAAGAGTAGCGCGATCAGCACCATGGTGGCGCCGACGGTGACGACATAGGTTTCGAAGAGGTCGGCGGCCATGCCGGCGCAGTCGCCGACATTGTCGCCGACGTTATCGGCGATCACCGCCGGGTTGCGCGGGTCATCCTCGGGAATTCCGGCCTCGACCTTGCCGACGAGGTCCGCGCCGACGTCGGCGGCCTTGGTGAAGATGCCGCCGCCGAGACGCGCGAAGATCGAGATCAGCGAGGCGCCGAAGGCGAGCGCGACGAGCGCGTCGACGACGGTGCGGTCGTCACCGCCGACGGTGTAACCACCGGGGCCGATCAGATACCAGAAGAAGACCGAGATCGCGAGCAAGGCAAGGCCTGCGACGAGCAGGCCGGTGATTGCGCCGGCGCGGAACGCCATGGTCAGGCCCGACTGCAATCCGGTCTGCGCCGCGGCCGCGGTGCGGACGTTGGCCTTGACCGAGATGTTCATGCCGACGAAGCCCGCGACACCCGACAGGAGGGCGCCGATGACGAAGCCCGTCGCCGAGATCGCGCCGAGGAAAAACCCGACGAGGATGGCGACGACGACGCCGACGATGGCAATGGTACGATATTGACGGCCGAGATAGGCCTTGGCGCCTTCCTGAATGGCGGCGGCGATTTCCTGCATCTTCTCATTACCCGCCGATGCGCTGAGCACCTGCCGCGAGGTAATAAATCCATAGAGTACGGCCACCAGGCCGCACGCTATCGCGATCAAAACCGGATTCATGCGTGTCTATTCCTTCCCCATCGAGAAGGGCGAACGCAGAGATAACAGTCGAACGTCCGACTTATTGTTGCCGGCTCGCTCTCTCCCCTGATGCGACCGCCCCAAATTTGGACGCCGAGTTATGGGAAGAAAGAAAGCCAAGGGCAAGCCCGGTTATTCCGTGTTTTTCCGACGCTTTGACCTCAGTGCATGAAACCGAGACGCTCGGGCAGCGCGATGCGCTGGGCGCGGTGGGTCAGCATGATTCCCTCGCCCACCCCGGCGTGACCGAGCATCGTCACCATGATGTTCAGCCCGGCGGCAATCTCGCGGATCGCCCCCGCGACGCCCGGGTCGGCGGTAAACAGCAACTGATAATCATCGCCCGCGGTCGCCGCCGCGAGCCGCGTGTCGAGCACGTCGGGGCGCACCGCGAGCAGCGCCGCCGACAGCGGGATCATCTCGAGCATGATGCCGAATTCGCACCCGCTGGCCGTCGCCATGCGCTGGGCATCGATCAGCAGGCCGTCGGACACGTCCATCATCGCATGGACGTGGGGCACGACCGCCTGCCCGAAGGTCAGCTGCGGCTGCGGCCTTTTATAGGCGGCGAGGCAGGTTTCGTTCGTCGCCTCCTGCCTCAGCCGCATCGCGAGGCCGAGCCCGGCGTTGCCGATCGTCCCGGTCACCCATATCTGGTCGCCGGGCCGGGCGCCGCCGCGCGACGGCGCTCCGCCGGGCGGCGCCCGGCCGATCGCGGTTAGCCCGAAGCTACGCGGCGCCCCCGCAGGCACGCGCACGGTATCACCGCCGAGCAGGATGACGCCAAAGCGGCGCAGCACAGTGTCGAGCCCGTCAATGAAGGCCGCGTCCCATTCCTCGTCGCCGAGGCTGTAACCGACCAGCACCCCGATCGGCGCGGCACCCTTGGCGGCGAGATCGGAGAGGTTCACCGCGACAAGCTTCCACGCGATATCCTGCGGCGTGTCGTCGGGAAGGAAGTGGATGCCCTCGACGATCATGTCGTGCGTGAGGACCAGACCATCGAGCACCGCCGCATCGTCGGCGAGCCCGCGCGCGGCGGGATCGGTCGCGATCGATCGCAGACGGGCGATGAAATCGGCTTCGCTCATATTACCCTCTCGTCCGATGAGGGGTGACTTCCATTCGTGTCGAGCGAAGTCGAGACACCCATCGCGATGGCGCCAAGCCGAGGGGCATCTCGACTTCGCTCGATGCGAACGGATATCTTATGCGCTGGTTCCGCGCACGTCCTTGCCGATCGCATCGAGCAGGCCGTTCGCAAAGCCCGCCTCGCGCGTATCGAAAAACGCCTTTGCCACATCGACATATTCGCTGACTACCGCGCCGACAGGCACATCGCCGCGCGCCATCAGTTCGTACGACCCCGCACGCAGGATCGCCTTCATTGTGCGGTCGAGCCGCTCCATTGACCAGCCGCTCGCCAGCCGCGCGACGATCGCGGCGTCGATCTCTTGCTGACGCGCCAGCGTGCCCTTGACGATATCGTCGAAGAAGGCGGTGTCGGCGTCGGCATATTCCTCATCCTCAATCGTCGCGCCGATGCGGTGCATATGGAATTCGTGGATCAGCTTGGGCACGGGCGTGCCCTCCATCTCGTGCTGATAGAGCGCCTGGACGGCGGCGAGACGGGCGGCGGAGCGGGACTGGGAGCGTTTGTTCATGATTCTTTTCTTAGCTGAGGCGCTGGCTGACCGAAAGCGCGTGGGCGGGTAGCCCTTCGGCCCCGGCGAGCGCGACCGCGGCCGGACCGATCGCGGCAAGGCTCGCTTCGTCGAGCGCGAGGAAGCTGGTGCGCTTCATGAAATCGGTCACCGATAGCCCGCTCGAAAAGCGCGCGCGGCGACCGGTCGGCAGCACATGGTTGGGACCCGCGACATAGTCGCCGATCGCTTCGGGAGTCTGGCGGCCGAGGAAGACCGAGCCCGCATGACGCACCTTGGCAAAGAGCGCATCGGCCTCGGCGGCATCGACCGCGAGTTCGAGATGTTCGGGCGCCAGCCGGTCGCAGAGGGGAATCGCATCGGCGAGCGTCGGAACCACGATCACCGCGCCATTGTCGGCCCAGCTTTCCTGCATCGTCGGTGCGGTTGCGAGGGTCGGAATAATATAAGCGACCGCAGCGGCCACCGCGTCGGCGAAATCGGCATCGTCGGTGAACAGGATCGACTGGCTCGTCGGATCATGCTCGGCTTGGCTCAAAAGGTCGGCGGCAATGATATGCGGCTCGTTCTTCGCATCGGCGACGACGACGATCTCGCTCGGCCCCGCGACCATATCGATGCCGACGACGCCATAGACCTGCCGCTTCGCCTCGGCGACCCATGCATTGCCGGGGCCGGTGACGACATCGACCGGCGCGATCTTGTCCGTACCATAAGCAAGCGCCGCCACGGCCTGCGCCCCGCCCACACGCCAGATCTCGTCGACCCCGCCGATATGCGCCGCGGCCATGACGACCGGATTGGTCTCGCCGCCCGGTGTCGGCGTCATCATCACGATGCGTTCGACCCCCGCGACTTTCGCCGGGAGAATGTTCATCAGCACCGACGAAGGATAGGCAGCCCGCCCGCCCGGCACATACACGCCCGCGGCATCGACGGCGCTCCACCGCGCGCCAAGCCGCGCGCCGGTGGCGTCGCGATAATCGCGGTTCTCGGGGAGCTGCGCGGCATGATAGGCGCGGATGCGATCGGCGGCCAGGTTGAGCGCATCGCGCAGCTCGGGAGCCAAGCTTTCATACGCTGCTGCGCATTCTTCCTTCGAAATGCTCCAGCCGCTCGCGCCCAGATCGAAGCGATCGAACTTCGCGGTATAGTCGGCGAGCGCGGCGTCGCCCTCGCCCTTCACGCGCGCGATGATCGCGGCGACGTCGGCAGAGACATCGGATGAGCTTTCGCGCCGATCATTGACCAGCGCGTCGAACTCGGCCGCAAAGCCGGGTTCGGAGGCATCAAGCCGCCGCATCGCCCTGCCCCACAGCCTGACGGAAACGCTCGACCAGCGCCGGCACTTCGGCCGAGCGCAGCTTGAACGCCGCGCGGTTGACGATCAGCCGCGCCGATACTTCGCTGATGATCGTCTGTTCAGCGAGCGCATTTTCGACGAGCGTGCGCCCAGTCGAAACGAGATCGACGATGTGCGACGCGAGCCCGAGCTTCGGCGCGATTTCCATCGCGCCGTTCAATTTGATGCATTCCGCCTGAATGCCCTGCGCCTCGAACCATCGGCGCGTCGTCGACGGATATTTGGTCGCAACGCGAATATGGCTTTCACCGAGCCCCGGCGGCGCGCTGCCCTCGGGCCCCGCCAGCGAGAGGCGGCAATGGCCGATGCCGAGGTCGACGGGGGCATAAAGCTCTGAATAATCGAACTCGTCGACCACGTCCGATCCGACGATACCGAGTTGTGCCGCGCCATGCGCGACGAAGGTCGCGACGTCGAAGGCGCGAACGCGGATCAATGAGACATGCGGCTGATTTGTCCCAAAAACTAACGCTCTGCTTTTCTTGTCGAAAAACTCTTCCGACGGCTCTATCCCGACGCGCGCAAGCAGGGGCAGCGCCTCGTCGAGGATGCGCCCTTTCGGGATGGCAAAGATGATCGGTTCGGGCATAAGCTTGCGCGCCCATAAGCGGCGAGAGGAAAAAGGGCAATGAGCGAGCGCTACAAGCCGATCGACATGGCCGAAACCGGCCCGAAAGCCGTCCGCACCGCCTTTGCCAACCAGGTCGCCTATTGCAGCGCCAACGACGCGCGGGTCACCGCGCGCATCGTTGCGGCACTCGGAACGCTGCTTGACAAGCCAGCGACCGAATTCGCGCGCCGCATAGCCGGATGGCGGGGCGCGCCGCTCGCCGATGCGCTGCCGCTCCGCGCCGCCGGCGGCATCCATGCGCTCCACCTGTCGCAGACCGCGCACGAACTCGCGCCCATCTATGCCGATTCCGAGGACATCAACGACAATGCAATCATCGCCGGGGTCGTTGCGCGGCACGAGGCGGCACTCCTCCCCTGGCTCGACGGCCCGCCGCAGACGAATGAGGCGGGGCGCTCGTCGAACTTCATCGCGGCGATGCTCTGGCTCGCCGACAAGGGCCTGCCGCCGCGTTTCGACTGCCTCGAAATCGGATCGAGCGGCGGGATCAACCTGATGATCGACCGTTATCACTACGACCTCGGCGGCGTCCATGTCGGGCCGCAACCCGGCGCGATGGCGTTCAAGCCCGAATGGCGCGGCAACCATCCGCCGCAGCGTACGATCGAGTTCGCCGGCCTCAAAGGGTGCGACGTCGCACCGGTCGACCTCACCGATCCCGCGCAGGCGCTGCGGCTGAAAGCCTATATCTGGCCCGAACATCATGTCCGCTTCGCGCGCATGGAGGCCGCGATCGCCGCCGCGACCGAGGATCCGCCGCACCTGATCCACGCGAACGCCGCCGATTTCGTCGAAGCCGAACTCGCGCGGCCGCAGGCCGAAGGGACGACGCGCGTGCTGATGCATTCGATCGTCTGGCAATATGTTCCAGCCGACCAGCGGGCCCGGATCACGACCGCGATGGAAGCTGCGGGAGCGCGGGCGACTGCTGCGAAACCGCTGGCGTGGGTCGCGCTCGAGGCGAATCGCACGGTTCATCATCATGAGCTGGTGGTGCGTTACTGGCCGGGCGGCGAGGCGCCGCGCAAACTGGCCCATGCCCACGCCCATGGCGCGTGGATCGAGTGGCTGGGATAGCCTGACGCGGCCGATGCGGGCGCTGCGCGGCCTTGTCAAAGCCCGGGCGCCCCACTATTCCCCGCCAACCTAGCCGCAGCCCCTGACCAGCGGACGCCGACACCAAAGATTGCTTCAGCTGAACCCCGTTCCAGCCACTCCCTACGTCGAACAGCTCAGCATCGGGGCGGGCAGACGCGCGCTTGCGATAAGCCTGGCGGTCCTGATCCCGGCGATCCTGCTTCTCCTGCTGCTCACCTATGGCCTCGAAACGCCGCCCGACCGCCGCGAGGAACATATCAGCGTGGTGAGCCTCGAGGCCAGCGAGATTGCCGCGGAATCGCCCGAACCGAGCAGCGCGGAGCGGCCGCAGCCCAAAGAACAGCCGGCTCCCGAGGAACCGCAGCCGCCCCAGCAGGCCGAACCGCTGCCTCCCCCACCACCTGTCGTACCGAAGGCTGCACCGACGATCCCGACGCCAAGCGAACGGCCGCCATCGCCGGTGACTCCCCCGCCCACGACGCGCCCACCGACCGGGCGCGTGTATGGACCGCCCAATATCGGCGGCTCCTCCTCCGCCTCTCGCGACACCGAACGGGTGGGAACCGCCCCCAACGGCGAGCCGCTTTATGCCGCGGCCTGGTACCGCGAGCCGCGGGACGACGAGCTTCGCGGCTATCTATCGACCGCCAGCGGGCCCGGCTGGGGGCTTATCGCCTGCCGCACGGCGCCCGATTATCGCGTCGAGGATTGCGTCGGGCTCGACGAATATCCGACCGGATCGCAGATCAATCGCGCGGTGCTCGCCGCGGCATGGGCGTTTCAGGTACGGCCGCCACGGCTCGGCGGAAAGCCACTGGTGGGCGCTTGGGTCCGGATCCGGATCGATTACGGCGTCAAGCGGCGTTAGGATCGGGCGAGCGGCCCGGCTGCCCGACGCAAGACGTCAGAGCCGCGCTTCAAGCCTTGCCAGCAATTGTTGTACCGGCGCAATCGCCGGCGCTTCCCAGCCCGCCTCCAGCATCGCGATACGCTCGAACAACCGTTCGCTTGCCGCAATGATCCGGCAGGTCGACACGTCGAAGCCCGTACAAATATCCCAGTCGGCCGGGACCGGTTCGCCGATCCGAGCCGCGCTATCGTGCGGCCCCGCGCCGGGATCGCCCGCGAACATGGCGCGGCGGTGAAGCAGCCACGCAATGACGTGCATCAGCCGTGTGGTGGTCTTCAGCGATTCGCACGCGAGGCTGATCTGCGATGCCGCATCGCCGCGAGCGCGGCCGAGATCGCGCTGCGCCGCAAAGGCGGCGTGCGCCTCGTCGGCGAGCAGCATCGCCTCGACATAGAGATTTTCGACCTGTGCGCGCTGCACCGGCACATCGATTGCCATCATGTTCGTTCGCCCACCGACCATCGATGCGAGATGCCACGCCTCCTGCGGGGTCCGCAATGGCAGTAACCATGAAAGTTCGAGACGGGGTCGTCCCGTTTTAATTCAAGTGGTTGGTTCAGGCGATGATGTCAGGAACCAGCTGGTCTTCGCACCAGGAAATTTCATCGCGAAGCCTGAGCTTGCGTTTCTTGAGACGTGCGAGTTGCAGCTGATCGGGAACCGCGGCTGAGCCGAGCGCAATGATCGCGGCATCGAGGTCGCGATGCTCGATGCGAAGCAGTTCCAGGCGCTGGGTAATTTCCTCGGGGCTCACCTTGCCTCCCTGCCACGTTCACCACTGGTCCGCAACGGGGACCGCCCCACCGAATCGTCACGACATCGGGGTGGTTTCGTGATTTAATTCGTCCTGCCCATCGAGTCGAAAAGGAGAATGCCAATGAGCAGGTCGCACCTTTCAACCTTGAAGTCCCGTCACGCGGACCTCGATGCGAAACTTGCGAATGAAGAGCGCCGCCCCGCCCCCGATACCGGAGTGGTCGCGCAGCTCAAGAAGCAGAAACTGAAACTGAAGGAAGAGATGCTCGCGATCGTCTGATCGCCAGCGCTATCGCCCCGCTGATGCTGCCCTATGAAGGACGCATCAGCGCCGGCGGTAGAGGGGGCCCTTCTCGAGCCCCGTACGCCGAAGATGCGGCGGCAAATCGGACTGCGAAACCACCTGACGACGCACCGCCTGCGGATCGACCGGCCGGTCGAACGCAATGCCGAATTTGCCTTCGCCCGCCCAGACGATCCGGCCCGAAACCCGGCCGACGTTGCGCAGGTCGACTTCGACCGCGCCGCCTTGGGCGACCTGCACCATCGCCTCTGCCAGCATGCCGCCGGGCGACAGGTTGCGCACGCGTACGGTCACCGAATCAGGACGGCCGGGCAGGGTCAGGCTCGCCTGCATGAACAGGCTGTCCCGATCGGCGCCGCGCGACAGCGCCGCCACTTCTTCATCGACCGTTACCGGCTCACGCGATTCCATTGCGACCATTCCCCGCGTTATGTCAGGGGCGCGAATCTAGAAGCCAGCCGTTGCGGAATCGTAAATGGGACCGCGGTCCTCTACGACTAATCTTCGCGCGAAATCCGTTCGTTACGCTCGTGACGCTCCTGTGCTTCCAGCGTCATCGTCGCGATCGGGCGCGCCTGCAGGCGGGCGAGTGAGATCGGCTCGCCGGTGACCGCGCAATAGCCATATTCGCCCTCGTCGATGCGGCGAATCGCCGAATCGATCTTGGCGATCAGCTTGCGCTGTCGATCGCGGGTTCTGAGTTCGATCGCCCAATCGGTCTCGCTCGATGCGCGGTCGGCGAGGTCGGGTTCGCGCAGCGGTCCGTCCTGAAGATGCGCAAGCGTCGATTCGGACTCGGACAGGATCGACTTTTTCCAGGCGAGGAGCAGCCCGCGGAAATAATCCTGCTGCCGCTCATTCATAAACTCTTCGTCGTCGCCGGGGACATAGTCCGAATCGAGATTGGATTTGGCTTCGCGAAGCGCGTCTGCGCCAACGTCGGCAATCTTGGTCGGCATGAGGGGCTCTCGCGTCCTTTCCTGTCACCCCGCGAGCCGTCAAGCGGTGCAGGGAGTGGCGCGCCTATAACCAGCCGTTCGCGACGATACAAGCGCCGAAGCTGTGGATAGCGACAACCCGTGAAGCCGCGATGAACCGGCGCGGCAAAAGCAGCGATTCTGGATGGTTGGCCGCCGCGCTCCGCCACCGGCAGCGCCGTGCGATTTAGGTCCGAAGATTAACCAATTGCATAGAATTACTGCATTTTCCGTTCTGTTTTGGGACATATAACGCGTTTTCGGTTGATTCTGCGCCGCAATTCCCGCTCTCGGACAGGCAAACGCGGTTAACACAATTGCCGCGTTCACAAAGCTTTGGCCTTTTGGGTTATAGCGAAGGTGAATGGGGGGTGCCGGTCGGTGGCGCTTCACACCTGCAACGGGAAAGAAAGAGAAGCCTATGTCTGTCCGAATGGCCCTTGCCAAGCTTTGCGCCTGCACCTGCGGCGGCGCAATCATCGGTAGCGGCGCGATGCAGATCGCCGACGTTCCGAAGGCACGCGCCCAGACGGTCCAGTCGTGCAAGCCCTGCACCGGCAAGAAGGTCGTTCGCAAGCGCCACGCCGCACGCAAGCCGGTGAAGCGCGTGCGCCGTGTCGTCACCACAAAGCGCATCATCCGCACCGCGACCCCGCAGCAGCAGGTCGTGACGCAAACGATCCCGCTGCCCCCGATCCCTTACGCGCCTTTCCCACGCGGCGGCTTCGAAGGCGGCGGCAGCGGCGGCGGTGTGACCGTCATCGGCGGCGGCTTTGGCGGCGGCTTTGGCGGCGGCTTCTTTGGCGGCTTCTTTGGCGGCAGCAGCGGCGGTGGCGGCAGCAGCGGCAGCATCGTCGTCACCTCGACGACGACCGGCGGCGTGTCGACCTCGAGCAGCACTTCGTCGGGCGTCTCGACCTCAACGGGCGGTGTTTCGACCTCAACGGGCGGCGTGAGCACCTCAACGGGCAGTGTCTCGACCTCCACCGGCGGCGTCAGCACCTCGACCGGCGGCGTTTCGACGTCGACTTCGACGGGCGGCGTCTCGACCTCGACCGGCAGCGTGAGCACCTCGACGTCGTCGGGCAATGTTTCGACCTCGTCGGGTAATGTCAGCACCTCGTCATCCAGCAGCAGCTCGTCGTCGAGCTCGTCATCCTCCTCTTCCTCTTCATCGTCGAGCTCATCCTCGTCGGGCGGCTCATCAAAGGGTGGCAGCTCGCACGGCAGTTCGGGCTGGGGCAGTTCTTCGAAGGGCAGTTCGGGCTGGGGCAGCTCGTCGCGCGGCGGCAGCTCGAGCAGCAGTTCCTCGTCAAGCTCGTCGTCCTCGTCTTCATCGAGCAGCAGCACGTCGAGCGGCGCCACCTCGTCCGGCGCGACCGGCAGCACCAGCAGCTTCGGTTCGACCGGCAGCACCAGCTCGTCATCGTCGTCGAGCAGCAGTTCGTCATCGAGCTCCTCCTCGTCAAGCTCGGGCGGCAGCAGCAGCCACGGCGGGTCGTCGGGCGATCCGACCCCTGTTCCCGCACCGCCGATGATGCTATTGTTCGGCGCTGCAGCCGCCGCGCTTGTTGCGCGCCGCCGTGCCGCGAACCGCAACAACGATGACGCCGACGCGGCTTAAAGAGATCCACTGGCGGGTCGGGGGGCTAACCCGAACCACCGAACTAAGGGCCGCCCCTCGGGACGGCCCTTTTTTATCGCCCGCGAGAATCAGTTTGCCATATAGGAAACTATCCCTATAGTTTTCCACATGGTGAACCAACAAATCGCACTCGATTCCCTCTTCCACGCGCTCGCCGATCCGACGCGCCGCGCGGTCGTCAGCCGCCTCCTCAAGGGCGCTGCTCCGGTGAAACAGCTGTCCGAACCCTTCGAGATGGGCCTCCCCGCCTTCCTCAAGCATCTATCGGTGCTCGAAGGATCGGGGCTGATCCGCACAGAAAAGCACGGCCGCGTCCGCACCTGCCGTGTCAACGCCGAACGGCTTGCGGCCGCTGAGGGCTGGCTCTCGCAGCAACGCGCCATCTGGCAGGGCCGCACCGATCGCCTCGCCGACTTTGTCGAATCGCAAACATCCCCGGAGCAGACATCATGACCGACGACAGGACCCTCACCATCTCGCGCCTGATCACCGCACCGCCGTCGGCGGTATGGAACGCGTGGAGCGTACCCGAGAATCTGGCAAAATGGTGGATCCCGGCGCCGATCGAGTGCCAGGTCGTCACGCTCGACCTCCGACCCGGCGGCGGGTTCGTCACGCGGATGCGCGAAGCCGGCGCCAGCGATTTCCAGCCGCATGTCGATGGCTGCTTCCTCGAAGCGATCCCAAACGAGCGGCTCGTCTTCACCACCGTGCTCACCGAAGGCTGGCAGCCCGCCGAACCCTGGCTCGCGCTGACCGCAATCCTGACCTTCGAAGCACAGGACGGCGGCACCCTCTATTCGGCGCGCGTGCTCCACAAGACGCCCGAGGACAGCGCCAAGCATGACAAGATGGGTTTTTACGAAGGCTGGGGCACGGCGATCGGCCAGCTGGCGGCGTTGGTCGAACGCTAAGACGGGCTTGCACCGTTGGCGCCGCAACGCCATAGCGCGGCGCATGCACGATATCCGCCTGATCCGGGAAAATCCCGAAGCGTTCGACGCCGGCCTCGCACGCCGCGGTCTTGAACCCCTGTCCGCACAGATCGTGGCGGCCGACGTGTCGCTGCGCGCTTTGCAGACCGAGATCCAGGGCTCGCTCGCGCGCCGCAACGAGGCGTCGAAGCTGATCGGCCAGGCGATGGCGCAGGGCGACAAGGACAAGGCCGAAGCGCTGAAGGCTGAGGTTGCCGAGCTCAAGACCGCGCTTCCCGCCAAGGAAGATGCCGAGCGCGAACAACTTGCCGCGCTGCAGGACATGCTCGCGGCGATCCCGAACATCCCGCTCGATGACGTCCCCATGGGCGCGGACGAGGAAGGAAATGTCGAGATCGCACGCTGGGGCACCCCGCGCAGCTTCGACTTCGCGCCGCAGGAACATGCCGATTTCGCCCCCGCGCTCGGGCTCGATTTCGAGACGGCCGCGAAGATGTCGGGTGCCCGCTTCGCCTTCCTCAAGGGCCAGATGGCGCGGCTCGAACGCGCGCTCGGCCAGTTCATGATCGACAAGCAGACCAATGACGCGGGCTATACCGAATGCGCGACCCCGCTGATGGTCCGCGACGAAGCCGCCTATGGCACGACGCAGCTCCCGAAATTCCGCGAGGATCTGTTCCAGACCACCGACGGGCGCTGGCTGATTTCGACCTCCGAGATGAGCCTGACCAACGCGGTGCGCGAGGAAATCCTGCCGGAGGCCGAGCTGCCGATCCGCATGACCGCACTCACCCCCTGCTTCCGTTCCGAAGCCGGGTCTGCGGGGCGCGACACGCGCGGCTATATCCGCCAGCATCAGTTCTGGAAGGTCGAGCTCGTTTCGATCGTCCGCCCCGAGGACTCGGATGCCGAACTCGAACGCAAGACGCGCGCCGCGGAAACGATCCTCGAGGCGCTCGAGCTGCCGTACCGAAAAATGCTGCTGTGCAGCGGCGACATGGGTTTCTCGGCGCGCAAGACGTATGATCTTGAAGTCTGGTTGCCGGGACAGGCCGCCTATCGCGAGATTTCGAGCTGTTCGACCTGCGGCGATTTCCAGGCGCGGCGCATGAACGCGCGCTTCCGCCGCGAAGGCGGCAAGAGCAACGAGTTCGTGCATACGCTGAACGGCTCGGGGCTTGCCGTCGGCCGCACGCTCGTCGCGATCCTTGAAAATTACCAGCAGGCCGATGGCAGTGTTGATATTCCGGCGGCCTTGTTGCCGTACATGGGCGGGATCACGAAGCTGACACCTGCCACTTAAACCCGTCACCCTCGAACGAGACAAGTGGCTCGTTCGACTTGATCCGGGGTCCACGACGCGACCGCCGAATGGATACCGGATCAAGTCCGGTATGACGAAGAAAGAGAGACAAAAACGTGCGCATCCTCCTCACCAACGACGACGGCTATCACGCCCCCGGCATGGCGGTGCTCGAAGCGATCGCACGCGAACTGACCGACGATATCTGGGTCTGTGCCCCCGCTGAGGAACAGTCGGGCGCCGGCCACTCGCTCACCCTCTCGCGTCCCGTGCGCATCCGCCAGCACGAAGAACGTCGCTGGTCGTGCAGCGGCACCCCGACCGACTCGGTGATGATGGCGATCGGCAAGCTGATGCCCGAGAAGCCCGACCTGATCCTGTCGGGCGTCAACCGCGGCGCCAATCTCGGCGACGATGTCACTTACTCGGGCACCGTCTCGGCGGCGATCGAGGGTGCGCTCGCGGGCATCCCGTCGATCGCGCTCAGCCAAGTTTATGCCAAGGAAGGCATGGGCGACAGCGTCCCCTTCGAAGCTGCCGCGGCGTGGGGTGCCAAGGTGCTGCGCCCGCTGCTCGACATGGAAATGGCGCCGCGCACGCTGATCAACATCAACTTCCCCGCGATCCCCGCCGAAGAAGTGCAGGGCATCCGCGTCACTCGCCAGGGCTTTCATGATTATGGCCGCGGCTCGATCGTCGAGGGCACCGACCCGCGCGGCTATCGCTATTACTGGTTCGGGCTCCACGGCATCGAGCACAGCCTCGGCCACGACAGCGATCTTGAGGCGATCGACGACAATTATATCTCGGTCACGCCGCTCCAGCTCGACCTGACGCATGATGCGTCGCTCGCTGCGCTGCGCGGTGCCTACGGCGGCTGAGCGTCCGCATCGGCGACGCTATCGGCCGCGCGGGTGCAACCGGTCAGGTCCAGACGTCGCAACGCCATTTCCAGTTGCGCAAAAATCGCATACCCGTCGATCCGATGAAGCAACTGCCACCCCGATGAGCAAAGGCCCGTCAGACAGACTGAAGATGCCGCACATCTTCCGCCCGCTGAAACGCGCAAGCAACTGGCCGATCTGGGCTGACGTCATAACGCGGCTCAGCGTCGCCTTTTTCCTGATCGCGGTCGTCGTGCTCGTCCACTGGATCGACCGCGCGGGGCTGAAGGACAGCCACGACGGCCACATCAGTTTCCTCGACGTCGTCTATTTCACGATGATCTCTGTCACCACGACCGGCTTCGGCGACATTGCGCCGGTGTCCGACCGCTCGCGGTTGATCGAGGCGGTGATCGTCACGCCGATCCGCATCATGGTGCTCTTCATTTTCGTCGGCACCGCCTATAATTTCGTCCTCAAACGCACATGGGAAAAATGGCGCATGGCCCGCATCCAGGCAAAGCTCACCGACCATTATGTCGTGCTCGGTTACGGCACCAGCGGCGCGGAAGCCGTCCGCGAGCTCATCGCGCGCGGCACCGACCCCGCGTGCATCGTCGTGATCGACCAGTCGGGCCCGCGAATCCAGGCGGCCGAGGCCGTGGGCTGCAACGTGCTGCAAGGCGACGCGTCGAACGACGACACATTGATCGACGTCCGGATCGACAAGGCGCACTCGGTCCTTGTCTCGGCCGGGCGCGACGACACATCGATCCTCATGGTGCTCACCGTGCGCCACCTCGCGCCGCACGTCCCGATCAGCGTCGTCATCCGCGCGCAGGACAATGAATTGCTCGCGCGGCAGGCGGGCGCGAACAATGTCATCAATCCCGTCAGCTTCACCGGCCTGCTACTCGCGGGCTCGGCGCAGGGCGCGCATGTCGCCGATTATATGGCGGACCTCGCCAGCGTCGGCGGCCGCGTCCAGCTGCGCGAGCGCGTCGTCGGCGGCGAAGAAGTCGGTCGCAGCATCGACCAGCTCGCCAGCGGCGGCCGCGGGCTGCGCATCTATCGTGCCGGCAAGCCTTATGGTTTCTGGGAGCCCGAGGCGCAGCGCCTCGAACATGGCGACCAGGTCGTCGAGGTGATCAACTGCGAGGAATGCGAAGCGAGCGTGCCCAGCGGTTAGCCGCGCCAGTAGAGCCAGCCGGCCCACAGCCAGCCGATGATCAACAGCGTCCCGCCGATCGGCGTGATCGCCCCGAACCAGCGCGGCGCGCCGAATGCCATCGCGTAGAGGGTGACGGAAAAGATCGCGGCGCCGGCGAGCAGCATCACCGCCGGACCGCGCGCCACCCCCATGATCGCGAGCGCCGCGACTGCGTGGATCAGCTGGTACAGCCCGCCGGTGCGCAGCCATTCGGCCTCCTGCGGCCCCGACGCGCCATGCGCGCCGAACGCGCCCGCCGCCACCGCAATCGCCGCCGAAATCGCCGCTAATCCGCCAATCATGTTCACCACCCTTGCAATGCTGTGCCGATGCGGCGAGCTATAGGCGGACGATTGGGAGAAGGCGATGCCCCGCGACACACCGCTTCCCGAGGGACTGAAGCCGCCGAGCCGGCTTGCGACGCTCGGCGAGCTCGCGCTGCCGCTCGACATGCTGCGCTACGGCCTGTCGGGTTATCATCTGATCGGCGCGCCGCGCGGCGATGGGCGCGCGATCGCCCTCCTCCCCGGCTATGGCGCCAGCGAATTGTCGATGCGGCCGCTCGAGGCCTATTTGCGCCACCTCGGCTATCATGTCCGCGACTGGGGCATGGGGCGTAACCAGGGCCGCGTCGCTGCCGACGTCGAGCGTTTCGCAGCGCAGGCGAGTGAATGGGTCAAGGCCGACGGCGCCCCGCTCACCCTGATCGGCTGGAGCCTCGGCGGCGTCATCGCCCGCGAAACCGCCCGCGCCTATCCGCAGATCATTCGAGAAATCATCACCATGGGCACCCCGATCATCGGCGGCCCCAAATACACCGCACTCGCGCAGCGCTTCGCCGGGCGCGATTTCGATGCGATCGAGCGCGAAATCCATGCGCGAAATTTGAAGGGCCTGACCCAGCCGCTGACGGTCATCTATTCCGATCGCGACGGCATCGTCGCCCCCGACATCGCGATCGACACCTACAATTCGCAGGCGCGGAACATAAAGGTCGACAGCACGCATCTGGGGCTAGGCATCAACCCGCGCGTGTGGCGGATCGTCGCGGATACGCTTGCGGGGAAGTAGTAATTTCCCTTCGTCACCGCGGACGAAGAAAGGCATGGGCCGCGCCAAGCACAGCTAGGGTGACAAAAGGCAAAAAATCGCCTATGCGCCCCGCCAATCATGACAGTCAAAACCCTCCCCACCCAGCCGAAGGTCGGCATGGTTTCGCTCGGCTGCCCCAAGGCGCTGGTCGACAGCGAACGGATTCTGACCAAACTCCGCGCCGATGGCTATGGCCTGTCGCCCGATTATGCAGGCGCCGACGTCGTGCTCGTCAACACATGCGGCTTCCTCGACTCGGCGAAGGAAGAAAGCCTCGAGGCGATCGGCGAAGCGATGGCCGAAAATGGCCGCGTCATCGTCACCGGCTGCATGGGCAATGAGGCCGAGGTCATCCGCGCGCGCTTCCCGAACGTGCTCGCGGTCACCGGCGCGCATCAATATGAGCAGGTCGTCGACGCCGTCCACGACGCCGCGCCCCCGACGCAGGGGCCGTTCATCGACCTCGTCCCCGAGGGCGGGCTGAAACTCACGCCGCGCCACTATAGCTACCTCAAGATTTCCGAAGGCTGCAACCATAGCTGCTCCTTCTGCATCATCCCCGACCTGCGCGGTAAACTCGTCAGTCGCCGCATCGACGCGGTGCTGCGCGAGGCCGAAAAGCTCGTCGCCGCGGGGACCAAGGAGCTGCTGGTCATCAGTCAGGACACCTCGGCCTATGGCGTCGACATCCGTCACGACCCGCGCCAGTGGCATGGCCGCGAGGTCCGCGCGCATATGACCGACCTTGCGCGCGAACTCGGGCAGCTCCAGACGAGCGAAGGCCGCGCCCCGTGGGTGCGCCTCCACTATGTCTATCCCTATCCGCACGTCGATGCGGTGATCCCGCTGATGGCCGAGGGGCTGCTGACGCCCTATCTCGACATCCCCTTCCAGCACGCGGCGCCGAGCGTCCTTAAGCGCATGAAGCGCCCCGCGAACGAGGCGAAGGTGCTCGAACGGCTGAAGAGCTGGCGCGCGATCGCCCCGGACATCTCGATCCGCTCGAGCTTTGTCGTTGGCTTCCCCGGCGAGACCGAAGCGGATTTCCAATATCTCCTCGACTGGCTCGACGAAGCGCAGCTCGACCGCGTCGGCGCCTTCCGCTTCGAACCCGTGGCGGGGGCACAGGCGAATGCGCTCGACAATCCGGTGCCCGAAGAGGTCAAGGAGGAACGCTACCAGCGCATCATGGCCAAGACCGCGGCGATCAGCGCCGCGAAGCTCGAAGCCAAGATCGGCCGCACGCTGCCCGTGATCATCGACGAGGTCGGCGAGGCCGACGAGGAAGGCAGCATCGGTGCGACCGGCCGCAGCCAAGCCGACGCACCCGAAATCGACGGCCACGTCTATCTCCGTGACGTGGCAGCGACTTTGAAGGCCGGCGATATCGTCGACGTCGAGATCGAGGACGCCGACGAGCATGATCTGTTCGGGGCGGTCGCGGGCTAAGGCGCAATATTGGAACGGTATTTACCGTTCGATGTTACCTGAAGGACATCGAACAGGGGCCGTACCATGCACGCCAAGGCTTTTGCCGTACTGTTACTCATCGGATCGCTCGCCGCCTGCGACCGCCAGACTGCCGTCGAAGCGCCACCACGCGCGACCGACAAGGCGCCTTCGCCGACGCAGAAATCATTGATCGCGGTGCCGATCAACGCGAACACTGCCTCGCTCAAGCAGGCCCTAGAACGCGCGGTCCCCCGGACGTTATGGACGATCAACCAGCGCGAGCGCGCCTGCGTCCAGCCGCAGCGGGTCAAGGTCTTCGGCAAGAAGGTCAAGGTGACGCCGCCAATCGCCTGCACGATCGTCGGGCAGGTGATGCGTGGGCCGCTGCGATTACGTGGCGAAGGGAGCGAGATCGACGTCGACGTGCCGCTTCGCGCGACGATCGCGGCGCGCGACGTCGGCGGGGTGCTGAAGGGCGAGACCGCGACCGGCGCCGCGATGGCGCATGCGCGCGTCCGCATTGAACTCACCCCCGACTGGCGCACGCAGGGCAAGGCGCGCATCAGCTATGGCTGGACCAAGGCGCCGGGAATCGATTTCCTCGGGCGCCGCATCACCTTCACCGATCAGGCCGACGCAAAGCTGAAGCCCGTTGTCGCGGGCGTCGAACGCGAGGTGAATCGCGAGATCGCGAAGATCGACATCCGCAAGCAGGCGGCCGACGTCTGGCGGCAGAGCTTCACATCGCTCGAACTCAACCACGAAAATCCGCCGGTGTGGATGCGGGTCACGCCGCAGCGCATCCTTTACGGCGGCTACCGGGTCGATGGACAGCGGATCAATCTTAATCTCGGACTGGAGGCCGTGACAGAGACTTTTGTATCCGGGCGCCCGGTCGATCCCGCGCCGACCCCGCTGCCACGCCTTGTCCGGCAAGCACCGAAGCCGCATCTGGACGTCCGCGTACCGGTGATCGCCGACTATGCGCAGCTCCAGCCCGTCGTCGACCGCGCGCTCGCCAAGCGGTCGCTGCGGCCGTTCGTGTTGCCAAAACTCGGCCCGATGATGGTCAAGTTCGGCAAGTCGACCATCTATGGCGCCGAAGGCGGCCGGATCGCAGTTGGCGTCGACGTCGAGGCCAAGCTGGAAATGCGACCGGGCGAACCGACGCGGGGGCGTATCTGGATGACCGCGATCCCGGCCAACAAGCCGGGTTCGGCCGAGGTGCATTTCACCGACCTCGTCATCAACGGCGACACCGACGGCGTCGGCGGTGACCTCCTCATCCTGCTCGGCCGCAGCGAGGGTTTCGCGCCCCTGATCGCCGAGGCGCTGACGCAGAACTTTACCCGCGACCTCGACGAACTTCAGGGCAAGATCAAACGCGCGGTCGACCAGCGACGCGAGGGCGCCTTCGTCATCCGCACCCGCGTCGACAGCTTCGAGACGGGCGAGATCAAGGCCTATGGCAATGGCCTCTACCTGCCGGTGCGGATGGTCGGCGGTGCGAGCGTCGACTATCGTCCGCGGTGACACCAACGGTGCAGTCGTATGAAAGGTACAAAGATGCGATTGAATTTGGCCCCTGCCCTTCTCGCCTCCTGCCTATTGTCCTGCCCCGCCATGCTGGCAGCGCAAGCTGTCGGCGAACCCGGCGCGGCCACGGAAAAGGGCATATGGCTCGGAAATCTCGACCTGTGCCGATCGGGCCCGGTCAAAGCGGTGGCCAGTATCGAGGCACTTAGCGGCTTGCCGATCGTCAGCATCACTCTGCCCGAAGCGCTTCGCGGCGCGCTGGAAAAATTGACCGCCGCAAATATCGGCAAGCCGCTGTCGATCCGTGTCGACGGCCGCGTTGTGAGCGAGCCGCATGTCAACGAGCCGATCGTGAATGGGGAACTCCAGATTTCCGGCGTCGATCAAGCCGAGGCCGACCGCATCGCGGCGGCCCTGCAGGGATGCTCCGCTGAAGGGCCTAGAAAAGCCGGGTAATCCCGTAAAAGGCGGCCGCGACGATAGCGCTCGCCGGGATGGTGATGAACCATGCCGCGACGACATTGCCCGCGACGCCCCAGCGCACGGCACTCGCGCGGCGCGCGACGCCGGCGCCGATGATGCTGCCGGTAATCGTGTGCGTCGTCGACACCGGGATGCCGAGCAGGCTGGCGGTGAACACCATGATCGACCCGCCGGTCGACGCCGCGAAGCCTTGGTGATGCGACAGTTTGGTGATGCGGCCGCCCATCGTCTCGATGATCTTCCACCCGCCCGACAGTGTCCCAAGAGCGATTGCGATATAGCAGCTGAACGCGACCCAGTGCGGCACATGGAATTCGCCGCCGAGATAGCCGGTCGAATAGAGGAGCACCGTGATGATCCCCATCGTCTTTTGCGCGTCGTTGAGCCCGTGGCTGAGCGAATAGGCGGCCGATGAAAAGAGATGGAGGTGGCGGAACGTCTTTTCGGCAAAACTCGCGGTCGCGCGGCGCAGCGCCCAGCTGCTGACGAGCATCACGAGCATCGCGAGCAGCATGCCGAGCATCGGCGAGAGGAAGATCGCGACGACGGTCTTGTTGAGCCCCGTCCACTCGATCCCTTCGAACCCCGCATGCGCAACGCCGGCGCCGACGATTCCGCCGACGAGCGCATGGCTTGACGAGGACGGGATGCCCTTCAGCCAGGTGACGACATTCCAGAACATCGCGCCAACGAGCGCACCGAACACGACGGCAGGGGTCACCAGATCCTTGTCGATGATCCCCTTGCCGATCGTTTCGGCAACCTTGTGCAGTTCGGGAAAGATGATCGACAGAAAATAAGCGGCAAAGTTGAAGAAGGCGGCGAACAGTACCGCCTGCACCGGCCGCAGCAGCCGCGTCGCGACGACGGTCGCGATGCTATTCGCGGCGTCGTGCAAGCCGTTGAGGAAGTCGAACGCCAGCGCGAGGATGACGAGGCCGACGAGGAGCGGAAAAGCGAGTTCGTGCATCGGGAACGTCCCCGCTTATGCGTGGTCGATGACCAGGCCGTCGATTTCGTTCGCGACATCCTCGAAGCTGTCGGTGACGCGTTCGAGGTGACGGAAGAGTTCGCGTGCGATCAGGAAGCGCGTCGGGTTGGCTTCGCCATGCTCGCGGAACAGGCGCTTGAGCCCGGCGGCGTGGATCTCGTCGGCATGGCCCTCCATCCGCACCAGTCGCTCGGTGAGTTCGTGAAGGCGCGGGCCGTTGGCGCCGATGTTGCGGAGCAGCGGCAGCGCTTCGGCGGTCAGGCGCGCGGCGTCGACGATGATGCCGCCGATGTCGCGCATCTCGGGCTCGAATTCGGTGACGTCGTAGAGGTCGACCGCGCCCGCAGTCTTCTGCATCTCGTCGATCGCATCGTCCATCGAGGCGATGAGGTCGGTGATCGCGCTGCGGTCGAACGGGGTCAGGAAGGTGCGGCGAACGGTCTGCAGCACTTCACGCGTGATCGCGTCGGCATCATGCTCGCGCTCGATGATTTCTTGGACATGGTCGGCCATGCCCTCGCCGCCCTGCAACATGCGTGAGAGCGCGTTGGCGCCGGCGACGAGCGTCGCGGCGTGGCTTTCGAACAGCTCGAAAAAATTTCCTTGTCGCGGCAGCAAACGCTGAAACCATGCGAACATCCAGCTAACCCCTGTCTTGTCTGCTACATTGTGAACGACGCTCCGCGGCTGCGCGACGGCGCGGAAACCGCCGTCACCGAACGAGCGGATCAGCGCCTGCAAGTCGGGCTCTTCCACAGCCGATGCGGCATCGCGGAACGAGAACCATTTGCGGTCGCGTTCGTCCATTTCCTTCCAGTCGCTAAGCTCGTTCGTGACGGCCAGCGGAAAAACTTCGACATCATATTTGATCGCCGCGCCATTCGCCCGGCGCTTGCGATATTCATAACTGCCGATCGGCGTCGGGCAGACCGCGCCGATCACCCCCGCCTCTTCCTCGGCCTCGATCGCAGCGGCGGCGTGCCGCGTGATACCGGTCAGCGGATTGCCCTTCGGCACCACCCAGCGTTTCGTCTCGCGCGAGGTGATCAGCAGGATTTCGGTGGGGCCGTCCTGCGCCGGGCCGCCGAATCGATAGGGAAGAACCGCGATCTGGCGCATGAAGATCAATCCTTTCCTATAGTTGATGCGGCATCATGGCCGAATGGTGACAATCGGGTTTCGCCACTATGACAATAATGTGACAGCGACAAGGGAGGCAGCCCCTCGCACCCATACTTTCATTGCTGTCAATTCGATTGCAAAATGCAACGTGGTGCGTAAGCTGCGCCCAAAGACAAATGGGAGACGAGCGTATGGCAGGCACGGCGACGATGGAACGCCCCGCAGACACGAAGGCTGCACCGGTCGATCAGGATGTGTTGATCGTCGGCGCGGGCATTTCGGGCATCGGCATGGCGGTGCATTTGCAGATGAACTGCCCCGACCGCAGCTTCGCCCTCGTCGAGCGCCGCGAACAGCTCGGTGGCACATGGGACCTCTTCCGTTACCCCGGCATCCGTTCGGACAGCGACATGCACACGCTCGGTTTCGTGTTCGAACCGTGGAAGCATGAAAAATCGATCGCCGATGGCCCGTCGATCCTCGAATATCTCAACCGCATCGTTGACGAACGCCATATCCGCGAGCGCATCCGGTTCGACAGCAAGGTCGTCGGCGCCGACTGGGACAGCAGCGCCGCACGCTGGACGGTGACGATGGAGGACAGCAAGGGCGGACGGTCGACGACGACCGCGCGCTGGCTCTACCTCGGATCGGGTTATTATGACTATGACGAGCCCTTCGACGCTCAATTCGCGGGCCGCGAGGATTTCCAGGGCCAGATCATCCACCCGCAATTCTGGCCGAAGGATCTCGATTACAAGGGCAAGAAGGTCGTCGTGATCGGATCGGGCGCTACCGCGGTGACGATCGTTCCTTCGATGAAGGAGGCCGCGCACGTCACGATGCTCCAGCGCACGCCGACCTGGTATTTCATCCGGCCGGCCAAGGACGGGTTCGCAAACTTCCTCCGCAAATTCCTGCCCGAGGGGCTCGCGTACAAGATCACGCGGTTCAAGAATGTCCGGCTGCAGGACATCGCCTTCCGCCGTGCGCGTGAAAAGCCCGAGAAGGTGAAGGAATTCCTGACCAAGAAGCTGCAGGAAAGCCTCGGCGACCGCTACGATGCACAGGCATTCACGCCGCCCTATAATCCTTGGGAACAGCGGCTATGCCTCGTCCCCGACGCCGATTTCTTCGAGGCGATGAAAGCCGATCGCGCGTCGGTCGTCACCGATCATATCGAGCGGTTCGACGCGACCGGCGTCCAGCTCAAATCGGGCAAGCATCTCGACGCCGACATCATCATCACCGCGACGGGCCTCAAGCTCGCGGTCGCAGGCAAGATTCCGGTCCGCATCGACGGCGCGCCGGTCGATTGGCACGACCATTTCTATTACAAGGCGTGCATGTTCTCCAACGTGCCGAATTTCTCGGCCGTGTTCGGTTATCTCAACGCCAGCTGGACGCTGCGCGCTGACATCGTGTCCGAATATGTCTGCCGGGTGCTCAACCATATGCGCGATACGGGGACGACGGTCGCGACGCCCGCGCTCGCCGACCCATCGAGCCTCGAAGAGGAAAATGTCTTCGATTTCTCGTCGGGCTATATCCAGCGCTCGCTGCACATCATGCCAAAGAGCACGGTCGCGCTGCCGTGGCGGCTCAGCCAGAATTATGTGCAGGACCGGATCGACATGCGCACCGGTGCGATTGCCGACGGCGTGCTGACGTTCAGCAACGCCCGTGCGGTTGCGGCCGCACCCGCCGAACTCGAAGCGGCGGAATGACCGTCAGGCGGCGCGCTTCGCGCGGTGCCGCCTGACGAGCCAGAAGATCAATCCGCCGATCGCGAGCAGCGCGATCGGACCGCCGATCCGCAGCGCCTTTACGCCCGCCTCATATTGTTCGATAAATTCGAGCGCGGGCGGCTTGGTCTTGCTGCCGAGCACATTCCACTCGGTGATCTGCATGGGCGCATCATTCTGCGCATAGAAACGCAGCGATACCGTCGTCCATTTCCCCTTGCTGGTACCAACAACGACCGCTTCTTCCTGCCGTTCCTTGAGCCCGGGCGTGACGTTGGTCTTCCAATTATAAGAGGCGAGCTGCCAGCTTGCCTTGCCCTCGGGGCACTCGCGCGGCAGTGCCGGCGCCGAGGCTTCTGCCGATGCGGCGATTTCGGGATGCAACTGGCTCGTCATGCTGGCGGGATCGGTGCAGAAGCGCTCGCCGATCGCGACCAGCTCCTTCTGCCGCTCGGGCGACACCATCTTGTCGAGCGCAGCCTGAAAACTGCATCCGCCGAGCGCGGCGACCAACGCCGCCGCCGAACCGATCCGATAAAACCGACGCATCCGCCCTCTCCCCTGCCTTGCCCGCTGCGAGGATGCCGGATTTCGCTGCGACAATCCAGTTCCAAGGGCCGACACCGCCCAGTCCTCGTTGGACAGATCGCCGCGCGTTCGCCCTTCAGCTTATGGGAAGGAAGTCGCGAGCGAACTCGTCCTTCACAACCTTGACGAGCGCGCCGGTGACCGGGACGTTGATCTTGTAGCTGCCCTCGGCATAGGGTCCGATCTCATAGGGCGCGATCGCGATCGTCATGCGGTCGAAGTAGCGACCATCCGACGAGCCGAGCCACACGGTCTGCGCCGACGCGGGCGGGCATTTGGCAAAGACGCTGTCCGGCGCCTCGTCGGCCACGATCCCCTTCGCCGCCTTCGCTCGCTTGATCGCCGCACAGAAGGGTTCGCGGATCGCGGCGTCGAACGCTTCGCTGGTCCGAAACAGGTCGAGCGGTTTCATCTGCTTGCGCCGGTTGCGGTCCCAGATCAGCGTGTCGAATGCCTGCATGCCATGCGCTCCCCCGGCATAGGTCTCGACCTCGGCCGAGAGGCTGAGGAAGCGCGGCGTGCTGGTCACGCGTTGCCAGGTCTGGCGGTGACTGTGGACGCGATAGGGAAACGCGTCCTTTTCCGCCGCCGCCTTGTCACGCTCCGCGGCTGCGACCAGCGCCTCGCGTTTCGTCGCCCGGTCGCTATCGAGCGTCTTCGCCAATTCGGCGATTTGCGCGGCATCTTTGGGATAGGCATAGACGAACTCGATCAGGTCATTGTTCTCGGTGACATTGGACGCTGGCGCACCTTTCGCTGCTGCGTCGGCGGCGCCTTGCGAGGGTGCGCCCGGCACCGAGGCGGCCGCCACTTTTTCGGCCTTTGTCGGCTTGTCGTCGGAACAGCCCGCCAGCAGCAGCGCGCCGGCAAGAAGGGAAGTGGCATTGCGCCAGAGCGTTTCGGTCATCATGCCGACACAACGCCGGGAATCGACAAAATATCCCGAGCGGCCTAGCACCGCGTGCATGACCGACTATTCCGACCTGATCCAGCCCGACAAGGGGCAGGACGCACGCCCGATCCATCTTGTCGACAAGACGGGCTATGACGAGTGGCTGAAGGGGCGCAGCGCGCGCGAGCGCGCGCATCTGGCCGCGGTCGGTTTCAAACCCGATGTGTTCGTCCACGCGATCCTGCCCGGCGACGATCCCGAAAAATGGGCGGTCGTCACGACCGTTGCGAAAGTCGACAGCCTGTCGGCCTGGTGCCTCGCCAAGCTGGGGCAGATATTGCCCGAAGGCCGCTACCGCATCGAAGGCCAGCAACCCGGCAAGGCGCTTTTCGGCTGGATGAGCGCCCAATATCGCTTCGATACCTATAAATCGAACCCGGCGACCAAGGGTCCGCGCGTGCTGCTGACGAGCGATGTGGCCGCGATCGCGCCGATGGTCGCCGAGATGCGCGCGACCGCCCTCGTCCGCGACCTCGTCAACACGCCCGCCGCCGACATGGGACCCGCCGCGATCGAAAAGGCGGCCGAACGCATCGCAAAGGCGCATGGCGGCAAGCTCACCGTGACCAAGGGCGAAGCGCTCGAACAGGGCTATCCGATGATCCATGCCGTCGGACGCGCTGCGGCGAAGCATCACGCACCGCGCCTGATCGAGATCGAATGGGGCAAGGACGATCATCCGCGCATCGCGCTGGTCGGCAAGGGGATCAGTTTCGACAGCGGCGGACTCGACATCAAGCCCGCGTCGGGCATGCGCCTGATGAAAAAGGATATGGGCGGTGCGGCGCACGTCCTCGCGCTCGCCGAACTGGTGATGGCGAGTGGGCTGCCGGTGCGGCTGCATTGCCTTGTCGCCGCGGCCGAAAATGCCATTTCGGCCGATGCGTTCCGTCCGGGCGACGTGCTCAAGAGCCGTAAAGGGCTGACGGTCGAGATCGGCAATACCGACGCCGAAGGGCGGCTGGTGCTGGGCGACGCACTGGCCAAGGCGGGCGAAGCCAAGCCCGAACTAATCGTCGATTTCGCGACATTGACCGGCGCCGCACGCGTGGCACTCGGCCCCGACCTGCCGCCGCTCTTCGCCAATGACGACGCGCTCGCCGACGCGATGCTGACGGCAGGGATCGAGCGCGACGATCCGCTGTGGCGGATGCCGCTGTGGGATGGCTATGCCGACCTGCTCGAAACCGACGTCGCGGACCTTGGCAATGCGGGCAGTTCCGCCTTTGCCGGATCGATCACGGCAGCGCTGTTCCTGAAGCGCTTTGTCCCCGAAGGCGCCGCGTGGGCGCATCTCGACACCTTCGCATGGCGGCCATCGGCGAAGCCCGGACGCCCGAAGGGCGGCGCCGCGCTCGGATTGCGCGCGGCATGGGCGATGTTGCAGTCGCGCTACGACCGGCGTGGGAAAAACTGAACATTCTTGATAAAGCAGGGCCTGCTGGTCTAATGGCGCGCGATTGTCCGCCGCGCGCGGAACCCAGCTTTTTACAGGACGGCAAGTGACAGCAGAAAGTGGCGATAATATAGCGGCGAACCGCGTACGCATGGGGCGTCCCGGCGCCGCTGGCGCGGGCCGCGATCGCTTTGGGCTGACCGGCACGTCGCAGGGCTTTGACCCGCGCGTCGTCGCGATCCGCCCCGATCTGGCCGACATCGCCGTCGCCGGAACGCATTTCGCGCCGCACTATGCCGCGCCAATGATGCAGAGCGGCGTACTGCCTGCGGCATCGCTGCGCGCCGCACCCTCGGTCGATGCCGACCAGACAAGCGAATTGCTGTTCGGAGAAGGCTTTGCGCTGCTCGACCTCACCGGCGGCTGGGCATGGGGCTATTGCCTTGCCGACCATTATGTCGGCTATCTCGCCGCCGAAGCGCTCGCCGCGCCGATCGCGCCGACGCATCGCGTCGCGATGATCGAGGCGATGCTGCACAGTGCGCCCGATGCGGCGAGCGGAGGCCCCGCCGTCCTGCCGCGCGGCGCGTTGGTGATGGGCGAGGCCGAGGGCGAATGGCTCGCGACCTCGCACGGCTATTTGCCGCTCGCGTCGCTGGTCGAGGTCGGGATGGAGGTCAGCGATCCGGCCGAACTCGCCGAACAGATGATTGGCACGCCCTATGTCTGGGGCGGCCGCACGTCCAAGGGCATCGACTGTTCGGGCCTTGTCCAGCTGGTGTGGGGCGCAGCCGGCATCCAGCTACCGCGCGACAGCGACCTGCAGCTCGCCTCGCTGGGTGCCGACAAGGATGTCGATCCCGCGAGCCTCGCACGCGGCGATCTCGTCTTCTTTCCCGGGCATGTCGGCATCATGGCCGACAATCAGACCATCATCCACGCCAGCCGACGATGGATGGCGGTGAACAGCGAACCGCTGGCCGACGTGATCGCGCGTTCGGCCGCGAAAGGGAATGATGTGCCGGTCACCGGCACTAAACGATTGCGGTAAAATCTTATGACACAGACGGTCTTCATCGACGGCGCGGCGGGAACGACGGGCCTCGAAATTGCCGAGCGGCTTGCCGGACGGGGCGAGTTTTCACTGATCACCCTGCCCGATGCCGAACGCAAGGACGCCAAACGTCGGGCCGAGGCTTTGAACGGTGCCGATTTCGTCATCCTCTGCCTGCCCGACGCTGCGGCGATCGAGGCGGTCGCGATGATCGAAAACGAGCGCACGAAGGTCATCGACGCCTCGACCGCGCACCGCGTCGCGCCGAACTGGGCCTATGGCTTTCCCGAACTCAGCGCAGGACAGCGCGAAGCGATTGCCGCTTCCACGCGGGTCAGCAATCCGGGCTGCTATCCAACGGGTTTTCTCGCGCTCGTCGCACCGCTTGTCGCCGCGGGCATCGTGCCGGTCGATGCGCGGCTCAGTATCAACGCGGTGTCGGGTTATTCGGGCGGCGGCAAGGAATTGATCGCGCGGTTCGAGGCCGAGCCCGATATCGGTTTTCGCAGTTATGGGCTGTCGCTCAATCACAAACATGTGCCCGAAATGCAGCAGGGCGCGGGCCTGACGCATCCGCCGCTGTTCGCGCCGGCGGTCGTCCCGGTCTATCGCGGCATGCTCGTCGAAGTGCCGCTGAGCTTCGACGCGCCGACCGCCGATGCGGCATTCGATGCGCTTGCCGCACATTTCGATGGCTCACCCCTGGTATCGGTGCGGCGCAGCGACGAGAGCGAATTGCTGCTCAGCCAGAAGGATGAGGCGACCGACCGGATGGAGCTGACGCTCTTTGCCGACCCGAGCGGGCACCAAATCCGCCTCGTGGCGCGGCTCGACAATCTGGGCAAGGGCGCAAGCGGCGCCTGCGTCCAGAACCTCAACATCATGGCGGGACTGCCCGAAACCGCGGGCCTGCGGATCTGAACGCTCAGTGCACCGTGTCGAGGATATCTTCGACCGATAGATAGGTGATGAGCCGCTCGATCTGGCGCCAGCGCGCGAAATGGACATGATTGCCGAGCACGCGATATTGCTCCGCCCGCGCCGCCGCAGCAAAGCCTGCTTCTTCGCCGTGCATGCTGATCAGCGCATGGGCATCATCGACCGCGTCGCGATCGGCGAGAAAGGGTGCTGGCAGGTGCATCTTATTCCTGGTCCGTTCCGTCGAGGCACCCTGCTACACCCCGCCCCTCACCGCCCCGTTCCCAACCGTGATGAACGAACGGGTAAGGTTAATAGCGGCGTCGTAGCGGTTAACCTTGGCATGCCGCTGCAACCCCTTTGACGCCGCGCCTTGCCCGTGTAGACAGGCGTCATGCGCAAGATCCTGAAATATGCTGCCCTCGCCCTGTTGCTGCTGCTGATCGTCGGCGGCATCACCCTCTACATCATGTCGCGACCCGATGTGGCGCGCTTTTCGACCGCCGAACTCAGCGGACGAGTGCCGGTGATGGCGTCGCAAAAGACCGAGAGCTTCCCGACGATGAACGTGCCCGAGGCGACGAGCTGGCCCGCCGGGCAGGCCCCGCGCGCTGCGCAGGGTCTTGCCGTCGCGCGCTTCGCCGAAGGGCTCGACCATCCGCGCAACATGCTCGTGCTGCCGAATGGCGACGTGCTTGTCGCCGAGGCGCAGAGCCCGCCGCGCGACACCTCGGGCATCGAGGGCAAGGTGATGGGGAAGCTGATGGGGAAGGCTGGCGCGGGCGGCGTCTCCGCCAATCGCATCACCCTGCTCCGCGACGCAGACGGCGACGGCAAGGCCGAGGTTAAGACGGCTTATATCACCGGGCTCAACTCGCCCTATGGCATGGCGCTGGTTGGCAGCACGCTTTATGTCGCAAACACCGACGCGCTGCTCGCCTTCCCCTATGTCGCGGGCGAAACCAAGATGAGCGGCAAGGCGACCAAGCTCGTCGACCTGCCGGCGAAGGGTACCAACCGCCATTGGACCAAGAGCCTTGCGGCGGCACCCAACGGCTGGCTCTATGTCGGCGTCGGCGCCGACTCGAATATCGGCGAAGCGGGCATGAACCGCGAATTCCGCCGCGCCAGCGTGCTCGAGGTGCGTCCCGAGAATAAATATATGCGCACCTTTGCGGCCGGCATCCGCAACCCAGTCGGCCTCAATTTCTATCCCGGCAGCGACCGGCTATGGACCGTGGTCAATGAGCGCGACATGCTCGGCAGCGATCTTGTCCCCGATTATCTGACCGACGTGACCGAAGGCGATTTCTATGGCTGGCCCTGGTATTATTGGGGCGGCTACATCGACCCGCGGGTCGAGCCCGAGGCAGAGGATCGCCGGCAATATGTCAAGCGCCCCGAATATGGCCTCGGCGCCCATACCGCGCCGCTCGGCTTCGCTTTCACGCAAGGCCTCGATCTTGGCGATCGCTGGGCGAACGGCGCGCTGATTGCACTGCACGGGTCGTGGAACCGCGAGCCGGTGGCGGGGTACAGCGTCGTGTTCGTCAAGTTCGGCGCCAACGGCAAGCCCGTCGATGCGCTGCCGGTCACCGTTCTCGACCAATTCCTTGCCAAGGACGGCAAGACGACCCGCGGCCGGCCGGCCGATGTCGAGGTCGCGAAGGATGGCAGCGCGCTGGTTGCCGATGACACCGGCGGCGTGATCTGGCGGGTCTCGAAGGCCGGGTAGGCCCGTTTCCCTATCCCGGCGAAAGCCGGGATAAGGGATAGCCGAAACCGAACGAGCGGCGCTGCTGCGACGGAGCAAGTTTCCCGCCTCTTGCGCGGCGGGGCGTACCGCCGAGCGAATAGCCAAATTGGCCGAGCTGAGCTGCTCAACGATCGAGGCAACCGAATTCCAACGCCCAATTAATCAAATATTGACGATGTTTCGTCATCGATAGGCCAACGAATTGGGGGCCTTTTTATGAAAATTTTGTCCAATGCACTGTTTGCGATCATCGTCTTCGGTATTCTGACGCCGACGCCCGCGCACGCCTATCTGGACGGGGCGACCGTCAGCATGGCGCTCCAGGCCTTGACCGGCGCTGTCGCGAGCGTCCTTGTATTCGGCAAAATCTACTGGTCCAGGCTCAAGGGCGTTTTCAGCCGTTCGAAGACCAGCGAGCAGGACTGAATCAATGACCTTTGAGGGGGGCTCTTTCCGCGACCCGTCGGGTCGCGTGCTGCGGCATGACAAGCGCATTTTGCGTGCCATTTTCGATGGCGGCGTCGCGCAATTCCGCGCAGCAAAGGACAGCGGCGTCCTGGACGAGATGATCGAGGGCGGCTGGCTACTCCCGGCGGATGTCGTCTCGGGCGACGGGCTCAGCGATCTCGCGCCGGGCGTCGCCCAATGGCTCGAGCATCCCGTGCTCGATTATATATCCTATCCCTATGAATGGTGCTTCTCGGGCCTGAAGGCCGCGGCGCTCCACCATCTCGATTTCCATGTGGCGCTGCTCGCGCGGAACTTCACGCTTTCGGACGCGACGGCCTATAATATCCAGTTTCGCGGCACCAAACCCGTGTTCATCGACCATCTGTCGATCATCCCCTATGAAGAGGGGTCTGCCTGGGCCGGTCAGCGGCAATTTGGCATGCAATTTCTCAACCCCCTTTACCTGTGGGCGAAAAAGGGAATTGCCCCGCACGCTTGGTATCGCGGCGCGCTTGAGGGTATCGCACCCGAAGATCTCGCCAAGCTGCTAGGATGGAAAGACAGGCTGTCCTTCACAGTATTGGCGCATATCGTCGGGCCTGCGGCGTTCGAGCGCGACCGGGTTGCCGAGGGCCTGAACGGCAAGACGCGCCGCGAAGTCAAATTGCCCAAGCAACGCCTGGTCGCAATCCTTACGAGCTTGCGCGACTATATCGCCGGCCTGGCGCTTCCGACGGAAAAAACCGTCTGGGACGATTATGCCGAAAACAACAGCTATGACGACGCGCGACGCGCCGCCAAGCACGAATTTGTTGCCGATGCCGTCAAGGGTGCCAATCCCGCCCTGCTGTACGACATCGGATGCAACAGCGGCGAATTCAGCCGCACCGCGCTTGCTGCGGGCGCGCGAAGTGTCGTCGGGTTCGACTTCGACCTCGGCGCATTGGAGCGGGCCTTTGCGCACAGCGACAAGGCGGGAACGCCGATGCTGCCACTGTGGCTCGACGCAACGAACCCCAGCCCCGCACAGGGGTGGGCCAGCGCCGAACGCCGGGGCCTGTCTGACCGAGCCGATGCCGACATGATGCTCGCACTCGCATTGATCCACCACCTCGCGATCGCCAAAAATGTGCCGCTCGACATGGCGGTCGATTGGCTCATGAACCTTGCGCCCTCCGGCGTGATCGAATTCCCTTCCAAATCGGACCCGATGGTCCAGCAACTGCTGCGCCATCGTCCGGATATCTTTCCGGACTATACCGAAGACGCGTTCGTGCATCATGTCGAAGCGCGCGGCCGCATCGTCCGGCAGACAAGGCTCGCGGAAACGGGGCGGCTGATCGTCGCGTATGAGCGCCGCAACTGACGCATGAAAGAGGCGGTTCGCGTGCTGGCACGCTCCCCCATCGCCGGCATGCTCATCACGCTGATCGCGATGATGGGATATTGGAGCGGGAACCGGCTGCGTCTCGGGTTCGAAAGCGTCTGGCCCACCGTGCTGGCGACTTTGCTCGGCGCCCTGCTGGTCACGTCGCTGCTGCGCCTGCTCTGCGGCAACTGGGCCCGGGCCGGTATTGCGGCGGCGATGGCAGCCTTTTATTTCTTCTATGTTCCCGCGCTCTTGTCGCCGCTGAGGGTGCCGTTCATCGCCGCGGCCGCGCTGCACTTGGCTACAATCGCCGCGCTCGTCCTGCTCTATCGGCGCCTGCCGTCGGATGAGGCGAAACTCTCCGCCGTTCATGGCCGAGTGACTTTGCTGTGCGGACTGGTGTTCGCTCTCAACGCCGTCCCGCTCCTTTTCCAGCAGATCCAACTCGAGCAGCAGCGTTCGAAAGCCCGCGATAGTCTTGGGCAGCTCGAAGGCACGGCTTCGGCCGACAGCCCCGATGTGTGGCACATCTTGCTCGACCGCTATGCGGCGACCGATACGCTGAAGACGCGCTATGGCTTCGATAATCAGCCCTTTGTCGACGCGCTGCGCCAGCGCGGTTTCGCGGTGCAGGATCAGGCGTTCTCCAATTATCAACGGACGAGCCACTCGGTCGCCTCGACGATGAACGGGCGGCTGCTCGATCCGATGGTGCCGCACATGAAGAGTCGGCCGGACGACTGGATTCCCATCTATCGGGTCATGCGCCACGGTTCGGCGGTGAAGCTGTTCAACCGGATGGGATATCGGACGATTTTTGCGGGGAGTTGGTGGGAGCCGACGCGTTTCAGCAGCGATGCCGATGAATCAATCGTCATCCGCGCCCTGCCCCAGCTCGCCCGGCTCATCATCGCGCAGTCGGCCGCGGGTTTCTGGACGCAGGGGATGCGCGTTCCCTATCTCGACGGCCGGGGTGACCAGTGCTTTCGCGCCAACGAGAAATTCCGCCGATTGCGCGCGCTGGCACAAAGTCCGGACCGCAAGCAGGTTTTCGCGCATTTTCTGGTCCCGCACCCGCCGTTTGTCCTGAACGCCGACGGCAGCTGCCGAACGCTGGAGGCCGCCACAAAGGCGCCGCGCAACGAAAATTATCTGGCCCAGGTGCAGTTTGCCAATCGGGAGCTCGTGCGCCTGGTCGATGCCATCCTGGCGGGCCCGCGGCCCGCCGTGATCGTCATCCACAGCGACGAGGGGCCCTGGCCCAGTCCCTATGTCGGTAACGAGCACGGGCTGGGCACCGACCCCGTGCCGGTGCCGTGGCATCGGCTCGACAAGGGACAACTGCGCGAAAAAATGGGCATATTGCTCGCGGTGCGTGACCCCTCGGGGCGTGCGCCCCAAACGATGCCGACATCACCCGTGCAAATCTACCCGGCCATTCTGAAGGACCATTTCGGGTCCCGTCGGCCGGTTCCGCCTTCGCGCCACTATGTCTTCCAGAGCGATGCCGAACTCTATCAGTTCGATGAGGTCAGCTCAAAACTCCGCGCGCCGGATTGACGGCTACACCCGCATCGGCATCAGCACGTAGAGCGCCGGGCTCTTTTCGCTTTCGCGGATCAGCGTCGGCGCATTGGCGTCGGCGAGGTGCAATTCGACGGTGTCGCCGTCGACCTGGCCGAGGATGTCGCTGAGGTAGCGGGCGTTGAAGCCGATCTCCATCGTGTCGCTGTCATAAGCCGCGGCCACCTCTTCGGCGGCGGTGCCGTTTTCGGGGCTGGTCACGCTGAGCGTGATGCGGTCCTTGTCGAGACCGACCTTGACCGCGCGGGTCTTTTCGCTGGCGATGGTCGAGACGCGGTCGACGCCCTGATAGAGGCTCTTCGGATCGACCTTGAGCAGCTTGTCGTTCGCGGTCGGAATAACGCGGCTGTAATCGGGGAAGGTCCCGTCGATCAGCTTCGAGGTGAGGATCGCGTTGCCGAGCTGGAAGCGGACCTTGCTCGCCGACAGGCTGATTTCGACATTGCCTTCGGCCTCATCGAGGAGCTTGCGGATTTCGGTGACGCATTTGCGCGGCACGATGACGTCGGGCATCGACGAGGCGCCGTCGGGGCGCGTGACGGTGTAGCGCGCGAGACGGTGACCGTCGGTCGCCGCCGCCTTGAGCACCGGACCCGTCGCATCCTCGGCGACATGCAGGAAGATGCCGTTTAGATAATAGCGCGTTTCCTCGGTCGAGATCGCGAAGCGCGTCTTGTCGATGATCTGGATCAACTCGGCAACGGGCAGTTCGAAATTGGTCGGCAGGTCGCCCTCGGCGATCACCGGGAAATCGTCGCGCGGCAGCGTCGGCAGGTTGAAGTTCGAACGGCCGGCCTTGACCTGCATCTTGCCCTCGGCTGCGGCGAGGCTGACCTCTGATCCCTCGGGCAGCTTGCGGGCGATTTCGAACAGCGTATGCGCCGACACGGTGGTCGTGCCCGGCGTTTCGACCTTGGCAGCGATCGTCTCGACCACCTGCAGGTCAAGGTCGGTCGCCATCAGCTTGAGCTGGCCCGACGCGTCGGCTTCGATCAATACGTTCGAGAGGATCGGGATCGTGTTACGCCGTTCGACCACCGACTGGACGTGGCCGAGGCTCTTCAACAACACTGCGCGTTCGATCGTCGCTTTCATTCTTAATCCGCCATCCCTGTGTTTCGCGGGAGAAGTCCCTGAGGGACAGACCATCGGAGGCGATTCGTGCCCCGATTCTGGCCCCTGAAAATGTCCACCTTCCTTAACGTACGCATCGGCGCGTGCAAGCCATGCTTGCAAAGCATCCCCAATCGCGCGAACGAGGCGCGATGCGGCGCTGGGCCCCTCTTTTGCTGATTGCGGCGGCGATGCCCGTCGCGGCGCTGGCGGCCGGCCCGTCCGCGCTCGGCATTTTCGACGGATGGGGCGCGTTTCGCGATCCCCGGGCCCCGCGCTGCTACGCCCTCGCCGCTCCGTCGGCGACGATCGGCAAACCACAAGTGAAGGCCTATGCCAGCGTCGGCTATTGGCCGAAGTCGCGCATTCGCGGGCAATTTTATGTCCGCTTGTCGAAGGAGCGCGCACCCGCGCGCGAGCTGCGCCTGACGATCGGCAGCCGCCGCTTCATCCTGACGGGCAACGGCGCGCACGGCTGGGCGAGCGACCCGCGGATGGATGCCGCGATCGTCGCCGCGATGCGGTCGGCGCCGAGCATGAGCGTCGAGAGCGGCACCGCCACGGGCGGAGCGATCGCCGATACCTACCGCTTACGCGGCGCCGCGACAGCGATTGACGCGGCGGCACTAGGGTGCGCAAAGCTGCGCTGAGAGCCCTTTGGCGGACGGAGAAAGCCTTTTCGGGGCGCGATGCCAAATCCCGTGCAACCAACCTCAACTGCGTGCGAGCTTCGTCAGTTCGGCGGCAAGGAAATCGAGGACGAGGCGGACGCGCGGGACATGGCGCAGCCGTTCGTGGGTGAGCAGCCACAGGCCCGTCGTGTCTTCATTCTTCGGCGGGATGCAGCGGATCAGGTCGGGTTCGTGATCGGCGATGAAGGCGGGCAGGATCGTCAGCCCCATGCCCGAGCGCACCCCGGCGAGCAGGCCGGTGCCGGTGTCATATTTCATCACCACCGAATCCTCGAGCCGATATTGGCGCAGCCACGCCTGATAGGGTTCCCAGACATAGCCGCCGCCGCCGATGAAGGGGTGCGTCGCCAGCTCTTCGCGGGTGTGCGGTATGCCGTGGAGGTCGGCGTAATCGCGGCTACAATAGACGGTCCACGGATTGTCGGCGATGCGCCGCCCGACGAGGCCGCCGCCGCTGGGCTGTTTGCTGCTGCGGATCGCGATGTCTGCCGCACCCGCCGCCAGGTCGCGCGGCTCGTCCGCTGTATCGAGATGGATGTGGATGCCGGGGTGCACGGCGCGCAGATCGCGGAGGATCGGCGGCAGGATCGTCACCGCGAATATTTCCATCGTCGTCAGGCTGACGGTGCCGCCGGCATCGCGCGACCGCGCGCCCGCTGCCTCGCCGAAGCGATCGGCGGCGTCGCGCACCGCAATCGCACTCGCCATCATCGCCTCGCCCACCGGGGTCAGCGCGTAGCCGGCCTGCCGCCGCTCGAAGAGGTTGAGGCCGGTCGCTTCCTCGAGCGCGGCAATACGCCGGGCGACGGTCGTCTGGCTGACGCGCATCGATTGCGCCGCCGACAGCGTGCTGCCGGTCTCGGCAACGGCCAGAAAGGCCTTGAGGTCGTTCCAATCATACATGCCGTCTTGTGCGACATAATGCGCGTGCGCTCATTCTGCAATTTTGCAGAATGGTTGCGCAAACTCGTTGCTCCCGCCGTTCCGGCCGATCCTTTATCTCTGTGTTACCGGCTTCCTCCCCTCCTCTTCAGCCGGCCGAAGGAGATACAAGATGCAAAAGCTTCTGATCCTCGCCGCTCTCGCTGCCGCTTCGATCGGCCAGCCTGTTTCGGCGCAGACCGCCCCCGCGAACCCGAGTGTCGCGGTGGCGCACAAAGACCTCGACCTGCGCACTGCCGCCGGCACCAAGGCGCTCGACCGGCGCATCTGGCGCGCCGTCGTCGAAGTGTGCGGCACCGCCGCCGATTTCGACATCGCGGGCAAGAATGACGTGCGGCAATGCCGCCGCGACACGAAGCGCGTCGCCTCGGCGCAGGCCGATGTGGTGGTCGCCAGCGCGTCGCGCGATCAGCTGATCCAGGTCAGCTCGATCCGCAACTGATCGGCGGACCCAAGTTGCAGGGCCCGTCAAAGCCGGGGCCATGATTCGGGCACGATCATGGTCCCGGCTTGCTGCTGTATCACGATCGACTTGAAGGTCGGCATGGGGGTGGTGAACTGCCCCTTGTGAACCCCGGCGAAAGCCGGGGCCCAGGGCTTTAGAAAGCCAGCATATGCTAGTGCCGCTCTGGCCCCGGCTTTCGCCGGGGTTCACTTCTCTAACGTCCGCAACCGGTCGAAAACCGCCACCTCAATCCCGCGCGTCGAACGCCATCCGCGCTCTGGCCACCTTTTCCAGATTGGCCTCCGCCCACACCCACACCCCGCAAAAAGCCTCGCCCAGACTATGGCCGAGGTCGGTCAGGCAATATTCGACCTTGGGCGGGACGACCGGATGCACCGTTCGAACGAGCAGCCCATCGCGCTCCATCTGGCGCAGCGTCTGCGTCAGCATCTTCTGGCTGATGCCGGGAACGCGGCGCGACAATTCGGTGAAGCGGCAGGTTCCGTGATCCTCCAGCTCCTCGAGAACGAGTAAGGTCCATTTGTCGGCGACTCGGCCGATCAGTTCGTTGACGAGCGTTTCGACGCGCGGATCGACCGGCGCATTCGCATCATAGGAAATTTTTTCGGGCGTGGGCATGGCGGAAAATCCAAATCTCTCTTTTTGGTAACTATGGCACTTTCAGGTGCCTTCTTTCTTTTGGAGAGTATAGGGATATCTAGGCCTTCTCACCACCCCCCAAGGAGAAGACCCATGAAAACCACAGGCAACACCATCCTCGTCACCGGCGGGGGTTCGGGCATCGGCTTGGCGCTCGCGCAGCGCTGGCACGATGCGGGGAACAAGGTCATCGTCACCGGACGCAATGCCGCGAAGCTGGAAGCGGCAATCGCGGGGCGGCCGAACATGTCGGCGATGTCGCTCGACGTGACCGACGCCGATGCGATCGCGGCCTTTGCGAAGGAGATCGTCGCGAAATTCCCCGACCTCAATGTCCTGGTCAACAACGCCGGCATCATGAACGCGGAGGATGTCAGCACGAAGCGCGACCTGGCGCAGGCCGAGGCGACGGTCGTGACCAATATCCTCGGCCCGATCCGGCTGATCGACGCGCTCGTCGACCATCTATCGGCACAGGCGGACAGCGCGATCGTCAATGTGACGTCGGGGCTGGCGTTCGTCCCCTTCCCCAAGGCGCCGACCTATTCGGCGACCAAGGCGGCGATCCACAGTTACTCGGTCGCGCTGCGCATCCAGCTGGAGGGCAAGGTCGAGGTGATCGAATTGGCGCCGCCCGCGGTGCGTACCGACCTGACCCCCGGCCAGTCGACGCGCGAGGGCTATATGCCGCTCGACGAATTCGCCGATGAGGTGATTTCGCTGTTCGCAGTGGAACCGACGCCCGAGGAAATCCTGGTGCAGAATGTCCTGCCGCTGCGCAACGCCGAGGCAAACGGGACGGTGCCGCAGGTGCTGGAGCGGCTGAAGTCGCTGTAACAAGCGGAGAAAGGGCCGTTTGACGCCGGGACTGGCGCAAACGGCCCTTTGCCACTATATGGCCGCGCATCATGCAGATTCCCGGCCATATCGACCCCGTCACGACGGGCACCGTTCCCTTGCGCGGCGGCAACCGCATCGACCTGATCGGGCTGTCGCGCGACGCGATCGGCGGCGTGCTGGTCGAGGCGGGCCTCGATGCCAAGGCCGCGAAGCTGCGCGCCAAGCAGATCTGGCACTGGATGTACCATCGCGGCGTCACTGATTTCGAGGCGATGACCGACATCGCGAAGGCGATGCGCCCGTGGCTGACCGACCGTTTCATCATCGGCCGCCCGACGGTGCGCGAAGCGCAAGTGTCGAGCGACGGCACGCGCAAATGGCTGCTCGCCGCCGCCGACGGCCAGGAATATGAAATGGTCTTCATCCCCGACGCCGATCGGGGAACGCTCTGCGTGTCGAGCCAGGTCGGCTGCACATTGAACTGCCGCTTCTGCCACACCGGCACGATGCGCCTCGTCCGCAACCTCGGCGCGGGTGAGATCGTCGGACAGGTGATGCTGGCGCGCGACGAACTCGGCGAATGGCCCAAGGGCACGATGGCCGGCTTTGGCCCCGATCCCGAGGATGACGATGACGAAGAAGGCGGTAACTACACCGCCGATGGGCGCATCCTGACCAACATCGTGATGATGGGCATGGGCGAGCCGCTGTATAATTTCGACGAGGTCAAGGGCGCGCTCAAGATCGTCATGGACGGCGACGGGCTCGCGCTGTCGCGGCGCCGGATCACGCTGTCGACGAGCGGCGTGGTGCCGATGATGGCGCGCGCGGGCGAAGAGATTGGCGTCAACCTTGCGGTCTCGCTGCACGCGGTGTCGAAGGAAATCCGCGACGAGATCGTGCCGCTGAACCGTAAATATGGCATCGACGAACTGCTGAAGGCGTGCGCCGATTATCCGGGCGCGGGCAATTCGCGGCGCATCACCTTCGAATATGTGATGCTGAAGGACAAGAATGACAGCGACGACGATGCGCGCGAGCTCGTCCGTCTGATCCGCGAATATGGCCTGCACGCGAAGGTGAACCTGATCCCGTTCAACCCGTGGCCCGGCGCGATCTATGAATGTTCGTCGCCCGAACGGGTCAAGGCGTTCAGCAACCTGATTTTCAAGGCCGGGATTTCGGCGCCGGTGCGCACGCCGCGCGGGCGCGACATCATGGCGGCGTGCGGGCAGCTGAAGAGCGCCGCAACAAAGCCGACGCGCGCCGAACTCGACCGCATTGCCGAGGAAAAGCAGGCCGCACTCGGCTAAAGGCGCCTCCGCGTCTTTTTTCCATCACTGGTAAATGTTTGAAATCTGCGGGTTACGCGGGTGCGCGGCCGCATAGCCATTCTATACCGTGTGGTAAAAATAACACAGGTAAGAAAATTGTCACATTCTGAACGATCCGTTCATTGCAGCGACAGGCGCGAACCCCATTTACGGGGTGGGCCGCGACCCAAAAGGGCTGGCCCGAGTAAAAGCAGAAGGAAAATAACATGAAGAAATTCGCAGTTGCAGCCGCTCTCCTGACGGCCATCGTTGCAACCCCCGCGCTCGCAGCCCCCGCCGGCGAAGGCCGCGTGGAAGTTCGCGGCGGCCTGATCACCGGCAATGGCCAGGACGAAGGCACGCTCGGCCTCGCAGCGGGTTATGACTTCGACCTCGGCAGCTCGACCTTCGTCGGTGCCGAAATCGCGGGCGACAAGGTCCTCGTCGACGGCGCGAACGTCCAGTTCTCGGCCGGCGGCCGCCTCGGCGCCAAGGTCGGCTCGGCTGGCAAGGCCTATGTGACCGGCGGCTACACCTTCGGCGACGTCGACGATCCGTATGTCGGTGCCGGCTACCAGCACAAGCTGGGCCAGAACATCTATGCCAAGGGTGAATATCGTCACCAGTTCATCAACAACTTCGGCGACTTCGACACCTTCGTCGCTGGCGTCGGCTTCGCTTTCTGATCCTTCGGGCAGCGAAACGAAAAAGAGAGGGGCGGCCCGCGGGTCGCCCCTTTTCTTTTGCGCACGTCCCGGCCACGGTGGGCCGATGACGGCATTCGCATATATCGGGGCAGCGCTCGCCGAAATCGCAGGCTGCTTTGCTTTCTGGGCTTGGCTGAGACTCGACAAGTCGGTGTGGTGGATCGTGCCCGGCATGGCGTCGCTGGCGCTGTTCGCCTGGCTGCTCACCCTTGTAGATGCCGAGCATGCGGGGCGCACCTATGCCGCTTACGGCGGTGTCTATATCGTCTCGGCGTTGATCTGGCTGTGGGCGGTCGAGGGTGCGAAGCCCGACCGCTGGGATCTGATCGGCGCCGCCGTGTGTCTCGGCGGCGCGGCGATCATATTGTTCGGTCCGCGCGGCAGCTAGCCCGCGTTCGGCAGCGCCTGTTCGACGAGCGGCGCGAGCCCTTCAGCCACCACCTTCACCCCCTTTGCGTTGGGATGCAGATTGTCGCCGAGCATCAGCGCCTTGTTCGTAACGACATTGTCGAGGATGAAAGGATAGAAGTTCGCCTCATATTTCGACGCGAGTTCGGGATAGATCGGGTTGAACTTGCCCGCATAGTCGCTGCCGAGGTTCGGCGCCGCCATCATGCCGGTGAGAAGCACCGGAATTTCGCGCTTCTTGAGCTCGCTGAGCATGGCATCGAGATTGGCTCGCGTCTGGTCGGGACCGATGCCGCGCAGCATGTCGTTGCCGCCGAGCCCGAGGACGACGAGCGCAGGCTTAACCTTTGCATTGTCGAGCACATAGGTCAGCCGCTGACGCCCCGCCGCGGTGGTGTCGCCCGAGACGCCCGCATTCTGGACGCGCGCGACAACGCCATCGTCGGCAAGCGCGGCCTGCAATTGCGGCGCGAGCCCTTCCTTCGGGCCGAGTTGGTAGCCCGCATAAAGGCTGTCCCCGAACGCGATCACGAGCGGCGCGTCGACGGGAATATCGGGCGCCGCTTTCGCCGCAACCTTGTCATTGGTCGAAGCCGATGGGTTTTCCGCCGATCCGCATGCGGCGAGCGGTTGGCAAAGCGCGATTGCGCAACCATATATCAAGAAAGAGCGCCATCCGGCCGTTCTCATTTCAAAGGGTCCTCTCCTTGCCCGACGCCCAACGACAATCGCCGAACGTGGCGATCGCCGCCCATAATGTGACGCTCACGCTTGGAAGCGACAAGGCCCCGGTTGAAATTTTACGCGGCGTCGACCTTGAGGTCGAAGCAGGCACCTCTGTCGCACTGCTCGGCCCGTCGGGATCGGGCAAAAGCTCGCTGATGGCGGTACTCGCGGGGCTCGAACGCGCCAACGGCGGCAGCATCAACGTCGCGGGGCTCGATTTCGCTACGATGGACGAGGATGATCTGGCGCGTGCAAGGCGCGGCCGCATCGGGATCGTGCTCCAGGCCTTCCACCTGCTCCCCACGATGACCGCGCTCGAAAATGTCGCGGTGCCGCTCGAACTCGCGGGCATTGCCGATCCGTTCGGCCGCGCCGCCGCCGAGCTCGAAGCCGTCGGGCTCGGGCACCGCCTGACGCACTACCCCGCGCAGCTTTCGGGCGGCGAGCAGCAGCGCGTCGCGATCGCGCGTGCGATGGCGAGTTCACCCGCGATCATCTTCGCCGACGAACCGACGGGCAATCTCGACACCGCGACCGGCCAGTCGATTATCGAGCTGATCTTCGCACGCCGCGCCGCGCTTGGCGCGACCTTGCTGATTATCACCCACGACCCCGAACTCGCCGAGCATTGCAACCGCGTCGTCGTGATGCACGACGGGAAAATCGAAGAGCGGGCGGCTTAGGTGCTCCCGCTCGCCACGCTCTGGCGCATCGCGCGCCGCGACCTTGCGACGCGTATCCGGGGGCTTCGCCTGCTCGCGGTCTGCCTGTTCCTCGGCGTTGCGACGCTCGCAGCGATCGGCAGCCTGACGCGCGGCATCACCTCCGAACTCGAAGTGCGCGGGCAGACGATCCTGGGCGGCGATATCGAATTCAGCCTGCCGCAGCGCCAAGCCACGCCCGAGGAAATGGCAGGTTTCCGCCGCGTCGGCACGCCCTCGGCCACCGTGCGGCTGCGCGCGATGGCGAACGATCCCGACGGCGAGGCCCTGCTGTCCGAATTGAAGGCAGTCGACGGCGCCTACCCGCTTTATGGCACGATGCGGCTGGAAAGCGGCGCGCGCAAAGGTCCGCCGCCGCCGGGCGGCATCTGGATCGGCAAGGATCTCGTCTCGCGGCTCGATCTGAAGGTCGGCGAACGCGTAAAGTTTGGCGAAAAAAGCTTCCTGATCGACGGCGTGATCGCCGAGGAACCCGACCGGCTGGGCGAGGGCTTCACGCTCGGCCCCGTCGCGATCATCGGCCTTACCGACCTGCCCGCGACGCAGCTGATCCAGCCGGGCAGCCTGTACGAAAGCAAATATCGCGTCCGCTTGCCCGATAGCGCCAATCCCGAAGCGGTCGGCAAGGCACTGACGGCAGAATTCCCCGATGCGGGTTGGGACATCACCGACAGCAGCAACGGCGCCCCGGGAACGCGGCGCTTTATCGAGCGCATGGGGCAGTTCCTGTCACTCGTCGGGCTTGCCGCGCTGGTGATCGCGGGGATCGGCGTCGGCAATGGCGTCGCGAGCTATCTTGCCGGCAAGCGGCCCGGGCTTGCGACGCTGAAGGTACTCGGCGCCGATAGCGGCACGGTGGCGCGCATCTATGGGCTGCAGATTCTTGCGGTCGCGGCGGTGTCGATCGTCGCGGGGTTGATCGTCGGCGCGCTCGCGCCCGCTATCATCGGCGCGATTGCCGGCGATGTGCTGCCGGTCAAACCCGGTGTCGCCATCTATCCGCTGCCGCTTGCCGTCAGCGCCGCCTATGGTCTGCTGATCGCCGTCGCCTTCGCCCTGCCCCCCCTCGCGGCGACGCGCCATGTTCCCGCCGCCGGGCTTTATCGCGCGACGGTGAGCGGTGCGGCGCGGATCGACCGGCGGACCGTGATCGCGGTCGCCGCGGCGCTGGCCGCGATCATTGCGCTCGCCGTCGGCACCGCGCGCGAGCCGCTGTTCGCGCTCGGTTTCATCGGGGCGGCAATCGGGCTGCTGCTCATCCTCGTTGGGCTCGGCTGGCTGGTGCGCCGCACCGCGAGCCGCCTGCCCCGCCCCAAGCGCCCGCTGTTCCGCCTCGCGCTCGCGAACCTCCACCGTCCCGGCGCCGCGACCGGCGCGCTCGTTGTTGCGCTCGGGTTGGGTCTCACGCTGTTCGTGACGCTCGCAGCGATCCAGACGAGCATCACCGCCGAAATCCGCTCGACCGTGCCGCAGCGCGCGCCGAGCTTCTTCGTGCTCGACGTGCCGCGCACCGACACCGCGCGCTTCCAGACGATGGTGAAGGACGCCGATCCGAAAGCCGAGATCAACATGATCCCGGCGCTACGCGGCAGCGTCACCGAATTTGCCGGACAACGCGTCGACGAGCTTGCAGAACTGCCCGAGGGCGCATGGGTGCTGCGCGGCGACCGCGGGCTGACCTATAGCCCTATCCTGCCGAACGGCAGCGAACTCGTCGGCGGCCAGTGGTGGGGGGCCGATTACAAGGGACCGCCGCTGGTCAGCGTCGAGCAGGAGGTCGCGACCTCGCTCGGACTGAAGCTCGGCGACACGCTGTCAGTCAATGTGTTGGGGGTCGAGGTACAGGCGAAGGTCGCCTCGTTCCGCACCGTCAACTGGGACAATTTCGGGCTGAACTATGTGCTCGTCTTCTCGCCCGGCACCTTTGACGCGGCGCCGCATAATATGGTCGCGACGGTGGCGGTTGGGCCCGAGGCCGAAACCGCGCTGTCACGCAGCATCCCGCGCGCCTTCCCCTCGGCCTCGCTGATTGCGGTGCGCGATGTCGTGTCGCAGGTCACGACCTTGCTCACGCAGATGAGCCAGGCGATCGCGGCGGCGGCGAGCATCGCGATCCTGGCGGGCATCGCGGTGCTGATCGGCGCGATTGCGGCGAGCCGCGAGCGGCGCGTTTACGACAGCGTGATCCTGAAGCTGCTCGGCGCGACGCGCGGACAGATATTGGGCGCGCAGGGCATGGAATATGCGGTGCTTGCGGGCATCCTCGCGGTGCTGGCACTCGGGCTCGGCCTCGCGGGCGCCTGGTATGTCGTGACGCAGTTGTTCGACTTCGACTTCGCGCCCGATCCGCTGATCGTCGGACTGACCCTGCTCGGCGGCGCGGGTCTGTCGTTCCTGATCGGGATTGCGGGAAGCTGGCCCCTGCTCTCGGCGAAACCCGCGCAGGCGCTGCGCAGCCTCTAGACGCCTCTCCGTTCATGTCGAGCGAAGTCGAGACACCCATCGTGAGCCTGTCCCCTCACGGCATCTCGACTTCGCTCGATGCGAACGGGAGTGAGAGTTAGTTCAACAAGCGGAGCAGCGCCGAAAGCCCGGCGACGCCGAGCACGACCGCGACGATGCCGCGCCACACCGGCACGGGCACGCGGCCGAACAGCCGTGTGCCGACCTGGTCGCCGAGCGCCATCGGTATGAACAGCAGCAGCGACAGGATGAAAAGCTTCATCGTCGCGAGCCCGATCCAGAGCGAGGCGAGCGTCCCCGCGATCGCGGTCGCGAAGAAGACGAGCATCATCGACGCGCGCGCGACATCGGGGGTGATCCGCTGACGCAGGTAAAAGGGCACGACGGGCGGCCCGGGCATTGCCGCAAAGCCCGTAAGGATGCCCGAAGCGATCCCGGTCAGGCCGATCGCGGCGCGCCCCGGCCGGTGGCCGTCGGGATGCTGCGGCATCAGGATCAGCAGGAAGGCGGCGATCGCGATGATCGCGATGAGCAGCCGTGCCACGTCGGGCGTCACCGCCTTCAGTGCCAGCATACCGAGCGGTGTCGCGAGCATCGCGAGCAGGCCGATCGGGAGCGCGGTGCGGCGGTCGGCCTCTCCTGCGATACGTTTGAACCCGACCGGGCCGATCAGCAATTGCAACAATATGCCGAGCACGACCGCCTCGCCCGGGGGCATGATCAGCCCGAGCAGCGGCACGAGGATGATCGCCATACCGAATCCGGTGAGGCCGCGGACAAAGGCGGCGCCAAAGGTCATCGCCGCCGCGCCGGCAAAGGTCAGCGGGGCGAGGCCGACGAGGTGCGCGAGGTCGGTCATTTTGGGCCGAGCGTGACCAGCCACGCGTCGGGGGGCGTGTTGAACCGCAGCGGCAACAGGCTGGTCCCCAGCCCCGCGCCGACGAAGACGCGCTGGCCCTTGTCGTCGATATCCCCGCACGCGAAGCGATCACCATAGCGCGAAACATAAGTCAGCGCGCCGATGAAAGGGAAACGTATCTGGCCGCAATGCGTGTGGCCCGCGAACACCGCGGCGACGGGACGCGGCAGGTCGGGGACGATATCGGGGCTGTGGGTGACGAGCAGCGGCACGCCGGGACCGAGGCGGCCCATCGCGGCGAGCGTCGCGGGAACATCGTCGTGATCCGAATAATCATCATCGACCCCGCCGACGACCAACGGGCCGAGCTTGACGGCTTCATTCTGGAGGACGCGAATTCCGCGCTTCTCCAATTCGCCGCGTAGCGCGTCGGGACGAAACCAATGGTCATGATTGCCCGGCGCGACGATGACACCCAGGGGCGCGCGGAGGCGGCCGAGCGGCGCGACGACTTCAGCGGCGGTGTAGATATGCGTCGCGCTGCGCTTTTCGCTGACGAGGTCGCCCGCGATCAGCACGAGGTCGGGCTTCAGCCGGTTGAGCTCGCCGACGATCCGCGCCAGCCGCGCGGGCGGCATGTCGGGACCTGCGACATGCGTGTCCGAGAGGAGCAGGATTTTGAGCGGCGGCTGCGCGGCTGGCCAATCACCTACCGCGACCGTCGCGGTCCGGATCACCGGGTCGCGCGTCGCGTTCCAATAGCCGCGGGCAAAAAGCGCCGCGCTGACGAGCGCCAGCAGCAACAGCCAGCGGCCCCATCGGCGCGGGCGACGCTTCTCCGATGCGATCAACTGCGCAGGTCGGGCGGGGTCGCCTCACCCTTCAGCATCGCGATCGCCTCGGCGAGCGGCATGATGCGCTGGCCGTCCTGTCCGAGTGTGCGGATCGCGACGGTACCTTCCTCGGCCTCGCGATTGCCGACGACGAGCAGATAGGGGACTTTCGCGAGGCTATGTTCGCGGACCTTATAGTTGATCTTCTCGTTCCGCACGTCGATGTCGGCGCGGATGCCCGCCGCGGTGAGCTGTGCCACCGCGTCCTTGGCATAAGCGTCGGCGTCGCTGACGATCGTCGCGACCACCGCCTGCACCGGCGCGAGCCAGGTCGGGAAACGGCCTGCGAAATGCTCGATCAATATGCCGATGAAGCGCTCGTAGGTCCCGAGGATCGCGCGGTGGAGCATCACCGGGCGGTGGCGCTCGCCATCCTCGCCGATGTAGCTCGCATCGAGACGCTCAGGCATCACGCGGTCGGACTGGATCGTCCCGCACTGCCAGGTGCGGCCGATCGCGTCGGTCAGGTGGAATTCAAGCTTGGGCGCATAGAAAGCACCCTCGCCCGGCAATTCTTCCCAGCCATAATCGTCGTTCGCCATGCCCGCGCGTGCGACGGCTTCGCGCAGTTCCGCCTCGGCCTTGTCCCACATCTCTTCGGTGCCGAAGCGCTTTTCGGGGCGCAGCGCGAGCTTCACCGCATATTTCTCGAAGCCGAGCTCGCGGTAGACGCGATCGAGAAGCTGACAGAAAGCGCGCACTTCCTCGACGATCTGGTCTTCGCGGCAGAAGATATGGCCGTCGTCCTGCGTGAACTGGCGCACGCGCATGATACCGTGCAGCGCGCCATGCGGCTCGTTGCGGTGGCAGCAGCCCATTTCGGCCATGCGCAGCGGCAGGTCGCGATACGACTTCATCCCCTGACGGAAGATCAGGACGTGCGCGGGGCAGTTCATCGGCTTCAATGCCATCCATTCGGCATCGTCGGAGACGATCGGACCTTCGTCTTCGATGTTCGGCACCTCGTCGGGGATGACGAACATATTCTCGCGATATTTGCCCCAGTGGCCCGACTGTTCCCACTGCTTGGCGTCCATCACCTGCGGGGTCTTGACCTCCTGATAGCCCGAACCGTCGATCGCGCGGCGCATATAGGCCTCGAGCTCGCGATAGATACGATAGCCCTTGGGGTGCCAGAAGACGCTGCCATGCGCTTCTTCCTGCAGGTGGAAGAGGTCCATCTCGCGCCCGATCTTTCGATGGTCGCGCTTCGCGGCTTCCTCCAGCCGGACGAGATGCTCGGCGAGCTGCTTCTTGTTGAGCCAGCCGGTGCCGTAGATGCGGCTCAATTGTGCATTCTTCTGGTCGCCGCGCCAATAGGCGCCCGAGACGCGCGTCAGCTTGAACGCGGCCGGGTCGAGCTTGCCCGTCGACGCCAAATGCGGCCCGCGGCACATGTCCATCCAGCCTTCACCCGAACGATAGACGGTGAGTTCTTCGCCCTGCGGCAGTTCGGCTGCCCATTCGGCCTTGAAGGTCTCGCCCTCTGCCTGCCACTTGGCGATCAGCTTGTCGCGCTCCCACGCTTCGCGCGTGAGGGGGAGATCGGCGGCGATGATCTTGCGCATCTCCTCCTCGATCAGCGGCAGTTCGTCGTCGCGGAACGGGCCGTGCTCGGCGGTTGGCGCGAAATCATAGTAGAAACCATCGCCGGTCGACGGGCCGAAAGTGATCTGCGTCCCCGGAAACAGATTCTGCACCGCCTCGGCAAGGACGTGGGCATAGTCGTGACGGAAGAGTTCGAGCGCGTCGGCTTCGTCGCGGCTCGTCACCAGCGCCAGGTTCGTGTCTTCCTCGAGCGGGCGCATGATGTCGCGCAATTCGCCGTCGATCTTTGCGGCGAGCGCGGCCTTCGCAAGGCCGGGTCCGATGTCGGCCGCAATCTCAGCCGCGGTAGTGCCGCGCACGACTTCACGGGCAGAGCCATCGGGAAGGGTGACACGGATCATCTGAGACATCGAAAAACTGGCCTTTCTTGCGCAAAAGTGCGGCGCCCCTTTGCCAGTATGCGATATGGGCGGCAAGGGGCGGATTCACAACAGGACTTGCAATGAGATAATGTATCATTATCTGGCGTGCGAACCCCTCCCCGCGAAAGACCAGATATGTGCCTCCCCGCCGCGCGCCCGCGCCTTGCCGACCTGACGGGGATCGCCCTGTCGTTCACCTGTCTGCTCCATTGCCTTGCGCTGCCCCTCGCCCTCCTGTTCGCACCCGCGCTCAGCCGCTGGATCGCGCTGCCCGAGGGGGTTCATGCGGCAATCTTGCTGCTCGCTTTGCCCGCAGCGGCAATCGCGATGCGCGACGGTTGGCGGCGGCATCGTCGCGCGATGCCAGCCCTGCTCGCGGCCGCCGGGCTGGGCCTGCTATCGCTCGGCCTGTCGGCCCACGAAGGCTGGATCGCGGCCACGCATCCCGAAGCCGCCGACCGCCTGCTGACCTCGCTCGGCGCGCTCACGCTCGCCGCCGCGCATCTCGTCAACTGGCGCTGGCGTCACCGGAGTGGCGGACATAGACTAGCGGCATGACCGATGCCCCCGCCCACCACATCGCCGCGATCCTGCCATGCAGCGATCTCGAAGCCAGCACCGCTTTCTATGAAAAGCTCGGCCTGTCGGTCGTCGGCGACTATGGCAGCTATCGCCTGCTCGAAGACGGCAAGGGCTGGCAACTTCATCTGACCAACGAATCGCAGCCGACTTGGCCCGAACGCGACCAGAACCCGTTCGGCCTCTACCTCTACAGCGCGCGCGTCGACGAACTGGCCGAACGGGTGCGTGATGCGATCCTCGGCCCCGAAAAGGCGCCGACACACAAGCCTTGGGGCATGTATGAGTTCGCGCTGTCGGACCCCGATGAGGCGCTCGTCCGCATCGGCTGGCCGAGCCGGTTGGTGGGCTGATCCACCGCGCCGCCCTTGCGAGACTCATCGTCCACGGCTAGGGCGACGGCGAGCCGGAAAGGAACCGTTCCCCCATGATCAAGTCGCTCAAGCGCCTGTTCGTCGACCATCCGAAGAGCGTCGATGAGAATTACATCGAGCATTTCGGCGTCGCGTCGAAATTCGGCGTGACGATGATCTATGGTGGGGTCTGCGCGCTCGTTCACGCCGTCGTTCCCGGCTGGTGCATCACCACGGGCAGCGACACGATCCAGCGGCTCAACCATATCATGGTCGAAAAGCGGCGTGCGAAGGGGCAGGCCGTCATGCAGATGAGCACGATCGACTGGGTCATCTGATCCCGGTGGACGCCGCCCCCGACTATCTCGACCGTTCGGGCCGCCCGCGGCTCGCCTATCGCCATACGCCGGGCGCCGGGCCGACGATCGTCTTTCTGCCGGGCTATATGTCCGACATGGCGGGGGGCAAGGCGACCGCGCTGTTCGACTGGGCAGCGGCCGAGGGCCAGGCATGCCTGTTGCTCGATTACGCCGGATGCGGGCTGTCGGACGGACTGTTCGCCGACCAGAATCTGCTCGACTGGCGCGGTGACGTGCTCGACCTGATCGATGCGAAGGCCGAGGGGCCGGTCGTGATCGTCGGATCGTCGATGGGCGGGTGGCTGATGCTGCTCACCGCCCTGGCGCTGGTCCAGCGCGATGGGCCGGGCCGCGTGGAGGGGCTCGTCGGCATCGCCGCAGCGCCCGATTTCACCGACTGGGGTTTCAGCGACGCCGAAAAAGCGATCATCCTTGCCGAGGGCGCGCTGGTCGAAGAGACGCCGTACAGCGACCAGCCCTATGTGACGACGCGCGGTTTCTTTCAGTCGGGCGAGGCGAACCGGCTGCTCGATACTGAAATCCCCCTCACCTGCCCCGTGCGCCTGCTCCACGGCGAAGAGGATGGCGATGTGCCGCCCGAGATCAGCCTGCGCTTGTCGGCGGCATTGGTCAGTGCCGATGTGCAGGTGACGCTGGTCAAGGGCGGCGACCACCGCCTGTCGCGCGACACCGACATCGCGCTGCTGATCGACACCGTCGCGCGTATCGCGACAAATTAGGCACCGTCGCACGGCTCGCGACAAATTAGAGGAACATCATGGCCCGCAGCGATTTCAAATTCAGCGTCAAAAAGCGCGTCCGCTATGCCGAGATCGACGCGCAGGCGGTGGTGTTCAACAGCCGCTACCTCGAATATTTCGACATCGGGATCACTGAATATTGGCGTGCCGCAGGTGTCTATGACCGTTGGCCGGCCAACAGCAGCCCCGAGTTTCACGTTGCGCGCGCCGAGGTCGATTACAAGGTGCCGATCCTGCTCGACGAGGAAATCGACATTTGCGTGCGCTGCTCGCGCGTCGGCCGCAGTTCGATGACCTTTCTTTTCGAACTGCATGGCGCGGGAAAGGACGATCTGCGCGCGACAGGGCTGGAAGTCAGCGTCCATGTCGAAGAGGCCCAGGGCGCGACCGCACCGGTGCCCGATGCATTCGTATCCCTGTTCGAAGCGTTTGAAGATCGTCCCCTTCGCGCCTAATATAGGCGCCATGACAAAATATCTTCACACGATGATCCGCGTGTCGGATCCCGACGCCACCGTCGATTTCTTCAAGCTGATCGGGCTGGAGGAAACGCGCCGTTTCGACGATGAGAAGGGCCGCTACACGCTGATCTTCCTCGCGGCCCCCGGACAGGGCAATATGGCCGAGGTCGAACTGACCTATAATTGGCCGCCCGCCGACGGCAGCGCGCCCGAAGACTATACGGGCGGCCGCAATTTCGGGCACCTCGCGTACCGCGTCGACGATATTTATGCGACGTGCCAGCGGCTGATGGACGCCGGGGTGACAATCAACCGCCCGCCGCGCGACGGCCATATGGCGTTCGTGCGCTCGCCCGACGGCATTTCGGTCGAGTTGCTGCAGGAAGGCTATCTCGACCCTGCCGAGCCCTGGGCCTCGATGCCCAACACCGGCGTCTGGTAGGAGCCGCGCGATGCCGGGCCTGTTGATCAATATCGACGTGCCCGACCTCTCTGCTGGCGAAGATTTCTATACAAATGCGCTGGGATTGACCGCGGCCCGGCGGTTCGACGACGACATCGTCGAACTGACCGGGTGCGAGGTCCCCATCTATCTCATCGCAAAAGCCGCCGGCTCCCGGATCGGCCCCGACGGCGGCGACTTTCGTCGCTACAACCGGCACTGGACACCGGTGCATCCTGATTTTTCCGTCGACGACCTCGACGCCGCCGTCCGGCGCGCTCTTGCGGCGGGTGCAGTACAGGAGGGCGAGACATTGGACCTGCCCTATGGCAGACAGGCGATGTTTGCCGATCCCTTCGGCAACGGATTCTGCCTGATCGAGTTCAATGCGCAGGGCTATGGCGCCCTTATGACCTGAACAGGCGGACCAAGGCCCGATGGTGTCCGCTCCGTCTTGAAGGAGCAAGACGCTGGAAAGGAGATAATATGGCTGCGCTGGACATCGTCCGTATCCCCGTTCTCAGCGACAACTATGTCTGGCTGGTCCACGATCCCGAAAGCGGCGCAACGATGGTTGTCGACCCTGCGGTTGCCGAGCCGGTGCTCGCGGCTGCGTCGGAGCGCGGCTGGACGATCACCGATATCTGGAACACCCACTGGCACCCCGATCACACAGGCGGCAACGCGGCGATCAAGGAAGCCACCGGCTGCACGATCACGGGGCCCGCGGCCGAGTTTGCGCGCATCCCGACGCTCGATGTGCAGGTGAAGGGCGGCGACCGCGTAAAATTCGGTGAGCATATCGCCGACGTCTGGGACGTCCCCGCGCATACCGCCGGCCATATCGCCTATCATTTCGCCAGCGACGCCGCGATTTTTGTCGGCGACACGATGTTCGCAATGGGCTGCGGCCGGTTGTTCGAGGGCACCGCCGAGCAGATGTTCGCGAACATGCAGAAGCTCGGCACGCTCGACGACGCGACGCGCGTCTATTGCGCGCACGAATATACGCTGTCGAACGCACGCTTTGCGGTGACGGTCGAGCCCGACAATGTCGCGCTGGCGGCGCGGCTGGCCGCGGTCGAGTCCGCGCGCGCCGCGGGCGAGGCGACGGTGCCGACCAGCATCGGCGAAGAGCGCGCGACCAATCCCTTTCTGCGCGCGCCGAATGCCGCCGAACTCGGGCGCATCCGTGCGCTGAAGGACGCGGCCTGATGCCGCTTCAGCACTCATTCATCAGCAGGGGCCATATTGGCCAACTTCAAGGAGCATATTCATGGCGAAGCTGAACCTGATGGCTGCCGCGCTGTTGACCGCGGTCGTGCCGTTGGTCGCAAGCTGCGCGCCCGCCGGTTCGGGCGAGCCCGGTGCCGCGGCGCTGACGCCGAAACAGGCCGAACGGCTCGACAAGCAGCTTGCGGGCAAGATTCCTGGTCCGCCGGTCCGCTGTCTGCCCAATTATCATAGTAATGATACTATTCGCGTGTCGGATAATATCTTGCTCTATCGTTCTGGCGGCAATCTGGTATACCGGAATGACTTGAAGAGTAGTTGCCCGGGTCTTGCCCGTGATAGCGACATCATGGTGGTACGCCAGTTCGGGTCGTCGACCTGCGAAGGCGATTTTTTCCACCTGGTCGACCGGTCGAGCGGGATCCGCGGTCCGACGTGCGTTTTTGGCGAATTCGTCCCCTATCGCAAACCGGCGGGGGACAAAGGCTGAACCTCGGGTTCAGTCGCAGGCGGGGTCCGGTTTGCGCCGAGCTCTTCGGGTCGCACCCCCGCCTGCTATGACGATCACGCCTTGTAGAGCGCCGCAATCTTGTCTTCGTAGACCTGCCTCAGGATATGGCGGCGGATCTTCATCGATGGCGTCATCTGCTCATTCTCGATCGTGAAGGCTTCGTCGGCGAAGTCGAACTTGCGGACCTTTTCGATCACCGAGAGCTGGCCGTTGACGCGATCGACCGCGGCGCGGATCGCGGCGCGGAACTTCTCATGCTCGCGCAGCAGCTTGAGATCCTTGGGCAGCCCCTCGGCCTCGGCCCATTCGGCCATCCATTCGGGATCGGGGACGAGGATACCGACAAGGTGCGGGCGTTTGTCGCCATAGACCATCGCCTGCAGGATTTCGGGCTGGAGCGTCAACATGCCCTCGACGCGCTGCGGCGAGACATTGTCGCCCTTGTCGTTGACGATCAGGTCCTTCTTGCGGTCGGTGATCACGATGCGGCCCTTGTCGTCGATATGGCCGATGTCGCCGGTGTGGAGCCAGCCATCGACAAGCACGCGCTCGGTCTCCGCCTTGTTCCGCCAATAGCCCTTCATCACCAGTTCGCCGCGCACGAGGATTTCGCCGTCGTCGGCGATACGCACCTCGGTGTTCATCAGCGGCGGGCCGACGGTGTCCATCTTGATCCCCGCGCTCGGACGGTTGCAGCTGATCACCGGGCCGGCTTCGGTCTGGCCATAGCCTTGCAGCAAGGTCAGCCCGATCGAGTGGAAGAAGACGCCGATTTCGGGATTGAGCGGCGCGCCGCCCGATACCAGCGCCTTCATCCGGCCGCCGAAGCGCTTGCCGATCTTGGGGCGGAATAATTTGTCGAGCAGCAGGTCGACCGGGCGATCGAACACGCCCATGCGGCGCTCATAATCCTTTTCGCCGACACGCAGCGCCTGGCCGAGCATCCAGTTCGCGAGCTTGCCCTGTTTCTCGACCGACTTGATCATCCGCGCACGGATCACCTCGAACAGCCGCGGGACAACGACCATGATCGTCGGGCGCGTTTCTTCGATGTTCGAGACGAGCTTTTCGAGCCCCTCGCTGTAATAGATTTGCGCGCCGACCATGATCGGAAGGAACTGGCCGCCCGAATGTTCATAGGCGTGGCTGAGCGGCAGGAACGACAGGAACACCTCCTCGTCGCCGATGCCGAAGTCGTTGACGAGCACCTCGGCCGCGCCCGCGGCATTGTGCAGGATCGCGCCATGGTGCTGCATCACCCCGCGCGGCGCACCGCCGGTGCCGCTGGTGTAGATAAGGCATGCGGTATCCTCACGCGTCATCGCGTCGCCGCGCGCCTTGGATTCCTCAAGCCACGCCTCGCCACCCGCGACGAGCGGCTCCCAGTCGTGCACCGCAACCTCGCCCTGCTGGCCGACGCGCAGGCTTTCCATACTGATGACGATATGTGCCTCGGACCGCATCACTGCGGGCATCAGCGTGCGCGCGAGCTTGGCGGTCGAGACGATCACCGCCTTCGCGCCGCTGTTGTCGAGGATATGCTGATGATCGCGTTCGGTGTTGGTCGTATAGGTCGGGACGGTGATGCAGCCTGCGGCCATGATGCCAAGGTCGGCGATGCACCATTCGGGCCGGTTCTCGCTGACGAGCACGACGCGGTCGCCTTCCTTGAGCCCCAGTTCGCGCAGGCTGTGCGCGAGCGCCGAGACCTGGTTGGCGACCTGCCGCCAGCTCAGCGGCTGCCACGCACGATCGGCTTTGCGCCACAGGAAGGGATCTTCGCCGCCGCGCCCCGCACGGTCGAAGAACATCGCGACCAGACTCGGAAAATGGTCGAGATGGGGGTTTACGAGCTTCATTCTGCCTCTCTCCAGGGAGTGTTCGCTGCTTTATCTTATCGGTATCGTTGATTAATTCTGCGCCGGTGCGCCGTCGATCGACGAGCTGCCGGGGCCGCGCGGATCGGCCGCGCCGCGCCAGCCCTCGGGGGTGCGCTCGACCGCGTTGAGCTTCGAGCCGAGACTCGTTGCGGTAAAGCTGTAGCCGAAAGGTTTCATCTTCGCGGCGATCGCCTTGCCCGCCTCATTATTCTCGATCAGCACGCCTTGCTGACCGAAGAAGAGGTTGGGAAGCTCCATCGCCGTCTTGGCGTCGAGGCCCCAGTCGAGCACGCCGACCAGCACCTTCGTCACATGCATGATGATACGCTTGCCGCCCGCCGAGCCGACCGCCAGCACGACCTTGCCGTCGGGGCCGTAAACGACCGTCGGCGACATCGAGGACAGCGGCCGCTTGCCGGCCTCGACGCGGTTCGCCGTCGGCACGCCGCCCTCGGTCGGCGCGAGGTCGAAGTCGGTGAGTTCGTTGTTGAGGAAATAGCCGTTTGCCATCAGCTGGCTGCCGAAGATGCTTTCGACGGTCGAGGTCATCGACACGAGGTTGCCGTCCTTGTCGGCGGTAACGAAATGCGTCGTCCCCTGCTCCTCGACCGGCGGCGCGGCGGCGCGCGGCTTGGCGCCCGGCGGGGTGCCGGGTTCATAATGGCCGGCAGCACCGAAGGGGGAAATCAGCTGGCGGCGCTCGGCCAAGTAAGTCTTGTCGAGCAGCCCCTTCACCGGAACATCGACGAAATCGCCGTCGCCGAGATAGGCAGCGCGATCGGCGTAGGCGAGCTGCATCGCTTCCGAGAGCAGATGCCAGCTCATCGGATTATCCTTGCCCATCGTCTTCATATCCCAGCCCTCGATCATGCCGAGGATGCCGAAAACGGTGGTCGCGCCCGACGAGGGCGGTCCCATGCCGCAGACCTTGTAGATGCGATAGGTGGTGCAAACCGCGGGGCGCTCCTTCGCCTTGTACGCGGCGATGTCCTTGACCGTGAGCTGGCTCGGGTGGCGCGGCGCATTGGCGACCGCGTCGCTGATCGCCTTGGCATTGGCGCCGGTATAGAAGGCGTCGGGACCACGCGCCGCGATGTCGCGGAGCAGCTTCGCATAAGCCGGGTTCTTGATCCGCGTGCCGACCGGCGCGGGCTTGCCGTCGACATAATAGATCGCCTGCGGTGCGGGAAATTCCTTCCACAGCGGCTGGAACTGGACGAGCCAGTTATTGAGCGCGGGGGTGACGATGAAGCCGTCTTCGGCGAGCTTGATCGCGGGCTGGAACAGTGCCTTCCACTCAAGCTTACCCCATTTCTTGTGCGCCATTTCCATCAGACGCACATTACCGGGAACGCCAACCGACAACCCGCCGGGAATGACGTCCATATAGCCGCGCGCCTTGCCGTCGGGGCCGAGGAAGCGATCGGGCTTGGCCGCCGCGGGCGCCATTTCGCGCCCGTCGATCGTCGAGATGCTGCCGTCCTTGGCATTATGGTGGACCATGAAGCCGCCGCCGCCGATCCCGCTCGACTGCGGTTCGACGAGCGTCAGCACCGCGACCATCGCAATCGCGGCGTCGGCGGCAGTTCCGCCCTCGTGCAAAATCTCGCGCCCTGCTTCGGTCGCGCGCGGATCGGCGGACGAGGTGACGCCCTGCGCGAGTGCTGGCGCGGAGACGGTGACAGAAAGAAGGGCGGCGAGCGGGAGGAGTCTTTTCAACATGAGCGCGACATTGGCGTGCGCCTCGGGCCAAGGCAACCCCGTCAGTGCGCGGTCCCCACCGCGTCGGCCACGCGCGCGAAGCCATCGCGCGCGGACAGCTTTTCAAGGCCATGCGCAATCCGGCCCGCGAGGCCGGGGCCCTCATAGACCATCGCTGAATAAATCTGGATCAGGCTGGCTCCCGCGCGGATGCGTTCCCAAGCCTGTTCGGCTGACGTGATGCCGCCCGCAGCGACGAGCGGCAGCTTGCCACCGCTGGCGCTGTGGAAATCGCGGACGCGTTGCAACGCCAGTTCGGCAAGCGGCGCGCCCGAGAGGCCGCCCGCTTCGGCAGCGTGGCGCGATGCAAGCGCGGGACGCACGATCGTGGTGTTCGAGACGATGACCGCGGCGAGACCCTTTTCGAACGCGACAGCGACGATGTCGTCGATGTCGGCGGGTTCGAGGTCGGGCGCGACCTTCAGAAACACCGGCTTGGCTGCGCCCGCAGGCTGCGCCGCGGCGACGCCGTCGAGCAGGGCTTCGAGCGATCCCTTGTCCTGCAAGGCGCGGAGGCCCGGCGTGTTCGGCGACGAGATATTCACTGTCAGATAGTCGGCGAGCGGCGCCATCGCCGCGGTGCCCTTCGCATAGTCGGCGATGCGATCGGCGCTGTCCTTGTTCGCGCCGATATTGATGCCGAGCGGCACCGGCAGGCCATGGCGGCGCAGGCACGCGATGCGTTCGGCCGCTTTCTCCTGCCCGCCATTGTTGAAGCCCATGCGGTTGATCACCGCCTGATCCTCGACGAGGCGGAAGAGGCGCGGGCGCGGGTTGCCCTCCTGCGGCAGCGGGGTGAGCGTGCCGACCTCGACGAAGCCGAAGCCAAAGTGCGGCATGACATGCGCAACGCGCGCGTCCTTGTCGAAACCGGGCGCGAGGCCAACGGGGTTCGGGAATTTGAGCCCCGCAAGCTCGGTCGCGAGCGCCGGACTGGTCAGCGCGTGGCGCGCGCGCGGCAGCGGCTGGAGCGCGCTGAGCGTGAGGTTATGCGCGGCCTCGCCATCGGTGGCGTGGACGATCGGGCGAACGAGCGCATAGGCGGCGTCGGTGAGCGAGGCGAAGAGCGACATGGCCCCCGCCATTGCGCGCGCGCGGACGCTATGGCAAGCCCCGTGCGCATCGGAAAAACCGGGAGAAATTCGTGTCGCACCTCAAGATTATCGCTCGCCTGTCCACCGGCCTCGCTTTGCTCGCCGTCGCTGGCTGCGCCCCGGCCGCAGTGCAGGAAGCACCCGCCCCCGTCGCGGCGGTGCCCGCACCCGATGCCGCGCCCGCCGGCGCCAACCTCGCACAATTCTTCGACAATTATGACGCGGCGCAGCTGTCGCTCTCGCCCGAAGCCAAGGCGCGCCGCGGGATTCGCGATGGCGATTATGGGAAGTGGAATGACGTCTCCGACGAGACCGCGGTGGCGAACCACAAGCTGCAGCAAGCGACCGCCGCCGCGATGCGCGGAAGCTATGACCCGGCAAAACTGACCGCCGACGAAGCGCTGTCGTTCGAACTGTTCAACACGCAAGCCGCGCGCGCCGACCGGCTGTTCCCGTTCCGCGACCATGGCTATATCTTCGACCAGATGAACGGCGCGCAGAGCCAGATGCCGGCGTTCCTGATCAACATTCACCGCGTCGCCGATGTTGCCGAAGCGGAAGCCTATATCGAGCGCATCCGCGGGCTCGGTCCGGTGCTCGACGCGCTGTCGGCGCAGTCGGCCGAGCGCGCGGCGAAGGGCATCCAGCCGCCGAAGTGGGTCTATGCCTATCTGATCTCCGACATCGGCAATCTGCAGAAGCCGGGCAATGCGGTGGTCGAGGACATCACCGCCAAAGTCGGCAAACTGAACATCGACGCGGCGGAGAAGGCGCGGTTGATCGGCGCAGCCCAAACGGCGTGGAACGAAAGCGCCGGGCCCGCCTATGGCCGCCTGCTGACCGAGATGAAGCGCCAGCAGGCGAGCGCGCCGACGCAGGATGGCGTGTGGCGCTTGCCCGACGGCAAAGCCTATTATGAGGCGCTGCTGTCGAACTACACCACGACCGACATGACCGCGGCGCAAATCCACGACCTCGGCCTGTCCGAAGTCGCGCGTATCCACGGCGAAATGCAGGCGATCATGAAGAAGGTCGGCTTCAAGGGCACGCTCCAGCAATTCTTCGCGCATTTGCGCACGAGCCCACAATATTATTACACGACCCGCGAGGCCTATCTTGCCGACGTCGATGCCAAGGTGAAGGCGATGGAGGCGCGGCTGCCTGCCTTCTTCAACACGCTGCCCAAGGCGCATTTGCAGGTGAAGGCGGTCGAAGCGTTCCGCGAGAAGTCGGCGGGCAAGGCTTTCTATTCCTCGCCCTCGCCCGACGGGTCGCGCCCCGGCATCTATTATGTGAACCTCTTTGACCTCAGAGACATGTCGAAGACCGAGCTCGAGGCGCTCGCCTATCATGAGGGCGTTCCCGGCCACCACCTCCAGCGCGCGGTGCAGACCGAACTCACTGGCCTGCCGCCCTTCCGCCGCTTCGGCGGTTTCACCGCCTACACCGAGGGTTGGGGGCTTTATACCGAGGAACTCGGCAAGGACATGGGCTTCTACACCGATCCCTACAGCGATTTCGGGCGGCTCGGCATGGAGCTGTGGCGCGCGTGCCGCCTCGTCGTCGACACCGGGATCCACGACAAGCGCTGGAGCCGCGAACAGGCAATCAAATATCTCAAGGACAATACGCCCAACCCCGACGGCGACATCGAAAAGGCGATCGAACGCTATATCGTCTATCCGGGACAGGCGACCGCCTACCTGATCGGCAAGCTCAAGATCATGGAATTGCGCGGCCGCGCGCAGACGGCGCTCGGCGACAAGTTCGATTTCCGTACCTTCCACGACGTTGTGCTCGAATCGGGCCCGGTGCCGCTCGACGTACTCGAACGGCGCGTCGATGCCTGGATCGCGGCGCAGAAGGGTTAAGCAAATAGACGATTGCGGCTTGACGCGCGGGGATGAAACGCAAATGATTTGATCCAGAAAATAAGGCAGCCGGGTCACGGGTGCCAAAGGTCTGGGTCTCATGTCGGATGTTTCTTCCTCGCCTGGGGGTGTGGACGGCAGCGCGCCGTTCGAACTGCACTATTTCCCGCCGGACCCCGATCTGGCGGACATGGTGTCGAGTTTCTATTTCGCGCGGCTGAACCTCCCCCGCTTCGACGAATATGAGCGCGCCGACCGCGCCCAGTTCCGCTTCGTGACCAACGCCGACGGAGAATATGTCTTTGAGGACGGGCACCGCGCGACCGTCTGCCGCGCCAATATCATCGGCCCGACCAGCGCGCGCGTCCGCGCGATCAGCAATTGCCCGACGCAATTGTTCGGCTTCGGCATGCTGCCCGCGGGCTGGGCGGCGCTGATGGGCGACGACGCCGACAAGCTGACCGATCGCGCGATGGATGCCGCCGACCTGTTCGGACCGTGGATCGACGAGGTGGCGGCCGCGCTGGAGAAGGCCGCGACGGTCGAGGAAAAGCTGGTCATCGGCAATAATTTCGCGCGCGAGGTGCTGACGCGGAACGAACAGCCGCCGATGTGGTTCATCCGCACCGTCGACGGCTGGCTGACCGCATCGCCCTCGCCGCAAGTTCCCGAACTGGTCGAAAAGACGGGCATGTCGATTCGCTCGGTCGAGCGGATGACGAAGCATTATTACGGTCTGTCGCCGCGCATGCTCGCGCGCAAATATCGCGCGGTGCGTGCCGCATCGGCGCTGGCACGCGGCGAAGGGCTCGACGCCGCGCAGCTTGGCGACGCCTTTTACGACCAGTCGCACCTGATCCGGGAGATCAAGCGCTTCGCCGGCGCGACCCCCGGCCAGCTCGGCAAGCCGACGACCTATACCGAGGCAACGACCAAGGGCCGCAAGCAGCTGGCCGGCAAGGTCAGTCCGCTCGTCTCCGAGACCTGAGCGGCCGTTAACCTTTGAAAATTATCTGTCCCGTCGTTTTGGCGTTTTCATCCAATCGCGAATCATCACGTCGGCATAATCCGTCCCTGCGACCCAGAAGAGCTCATCCTCGGACGAGGACTTGAGACCTTCATCTTGGCACTCATTTGGCTTCGGCCTGATGGGTGCCTTTTTTTTTGCGCAACTTTTCTATCGCCCTGCATACCCGCGATTGCTTGCGCTCGCGGGCCCGCGCGCCTATGTAAGTGGAGTAATTTGCTCCAGTTAAGAATCGTTCGCAACTGCGACGGAAAAGAACAATGCGCCTGTCCAACCTTGCCGACTATGCCGTGGTGCTGATGAGCGCCGCCGCCCGCCAGTGCGGGTCGGTGCCGATTCACGCCGGCATGCTCGCCGAGCAGACGGGCATTCCGGGACCGACCGCGCAGAAGCTGGTGAGCCAGCTCGCGCGCGCCGGCCTGCTCGTCGCGTCGCGCGGCACTGGCGGTGGCGTGCGGCTCGCGCGGCCCGCGGCGGCGATCAGCGTCGCCGATATCATCGAGGCGGTCGAAGGGCCGATCGCGCTCACCTCCTGCGTCGCCGAAGGACGCCATGATTGCTCGCTCGAGGGCCATTGCAAGGTGCAGCCGCACTGGGGCGTCGTGAACGGCGCGGTGCGCAGCGCCCTCGCGGACATCAGCCTCGCGACGCTGAGCGTCGCTCCGAAACTCCCCTCCCCTCCGCCGATCCCGGCATTGGCCGGCGACGAGATCAGAATATGACCGACAACACCGAACTTCCCGTCAAGGACCAGGCCGCGCACGACGCCGCGGCGAAGGTCGCCGATTATGAGCATGGCTGGTCCTCTGCCATCGAGACCGATTTCGCGCCCAAGGGGCTGACCGAGGATACGGTCCGCTTCATCAGCGCGAAGAAGAACGAGCCCGAATGGATGCTCGACTGGCGGTTGAAGGCGTTTCGCCACTGGTTGACGATGGAGACGCCCGACTGGGCGAAGCTCAACGTGCCGCCGATCGACTACCAAGACGCGTACTATTATGCGGCGCCCAAGGCGAAGCCGAAGCTCAGCAGCCTCGACGAGGTCGATCCCGAGATCCTTGAGGTCTACAAGAAGCTCGGCATTCCGATCGAGGAGCAGAAGGTGCTCGCCGGCGTCGAGGGCGCGCGCAAGGTCGCGGTCGACGCGGTGTTCGACAGCGTCAGCGTCGCGACGACCTTCCGCGAGGAACTGAAGCGCGCGGGCGTGATCTTCCTCTCGATCTCCGAAGCGATCCGCGAATATCCCGAGCTGGTGAAAAAGTGGCTCGGCAAGGTCGTGCCGATGCACGACAATTATTTCGCAACGCTCAATTGCGCGGTCTTCTCCGACGGCACCTTCGTTTACGTGCCCGAGGGTGTGCGCTGCCCGATGGAGCTTTCGACCTATTTCCGCATCAATGCCGAGAATACCGGGCAATTCGAGCGCACGCTGATTATCGCCGACAAGGGCGCGTATGTCAGCTACCTCGAAGGCTGCACCGCGCCGATGCGCGACGAGAACCAGCTCCACGCCGCGGTCGTCGAACTGGTCACCTTGGACGATGCCGAGATCAAATATTCGACCGTCCAGAACTGGTATCCCGGCAATGCCGAGGGCCAGGGCGGCATCTATAATTTCGTGACCAAGCGCGCGCTCTGTCAGGGCAAGCGCAGCAAGGTGTCGTGGACGCAGGTCGAAACCGGCAGCGCGATCACGTGGAAATATCCGAGCTGCGTGCTCAACGGCGACGACAGCGTCGGCGAATTTTATTCGGTCGCGGTCACCAACAATTACCAGCAGGCCGACACCGGCACCAAGATGATCCACAATGGCAAGCGCACGCGCTCGACCATCGTTTCGAAGGGGATCAGCGCGGGCAAGTCGAACAATACCTATCGCGGCATCGTCCGCGTCGCGCCCAATGCCGAGGGCGTGCGCAACTTCACGCAGTGCGACAGCCTGCTTCTGGGCAGCACCTGCGGCGCGCACACCGTGCCCTATATCGAGGTCCGCAACCCGAGCGCGACGGTCGAGCATGAAGCGACGACGAGCAAGATCAGCGACGACCAGCTTTTCTACGCGATGCAACGCGGGCTGGGGCAGGAAGAGGCGGTGGCGCTGATCGTGAATGGGTTCGCGAAGGAAGTGCTGCAGCAGCTTCCGATGGAATTTGCAGTCGAGGCGCAGAAGCTGCTCGGGATCAGCCTTGAGGGGAGCGTGGGGTAATGATCGACGAACCCCCATATTGTGCAATTTATATAGATCATCGTGGGCCGACTGAAATCATTGAGGATTTGGTCGCGGAACTGCTTGGCGTTCGGGCCACCTACGAGGGCATCACGACCGATCAGCTAAACATCGTGGTCGATCACGGCGATAGCTATCCGCCAATTGAGGAACGCGATTATTCGCGATGGATAAATTGGAAGTATCGGTTGGAAGTCGTTTCAACCTCGGATGATGCGGACGAGGCGACCGTTGCGGAGCCGATCAAGGCTTTGCTCGAAAAACTCAACGACGCCGGCGTCAAAGCGGTTCCTGCGTGCGACTTTGAAGAACTTCTATCTCCTTGGAACTTGGTAAATGCTCAAAATTGAAAACCTCCACGCCACCGTCGCCGACAAGCCGATCCTGAAGGGCTTGTCGCTCAGCATCAATGCGGGCGAAATCCATGCGATCATGGGACCCAACGGCGCGGGCAAGTCGACGCTCTCCTATGTCCTCGGTGGACGCCCCGGCTATGAGGTCACCGACGGTTCGGCGACCTTCGACGGGCAGGATCTGCTCGACATGGACCCGCATGAGCGCGCCGCGGCGGGCCTGTTCCTCGGTTTCCAATATCCGGTCGAAATCCCCGGCGTGTCGAACGTCCAGTTCCTGCGCGAAAGCCTGAACGCCCAGCGCAAGGCGCGCGGCGAAGAGCCGCTGTCGGGCGGCGACTTCCTGAAGCTTGCGCGCGAGAAGGCGGGGCTGCTCAAGCTCGACATGGACATGCTCAAGCGCCCGGTGAACGTCGGCTTTTCGGGCGGCGAGAAGAAGCGCAACGAGATGGTGCAGATGGGCATCCTCGATCCGAAGCTCGCAATCCTCGACGAAACGGACTCAGGGTTGGACATCGACGCGCTGCGTGTCGTTGGCGACGGGATCAACAGCATCATGCGCCGCCCCGACAAGGCGGTGCTGCTGATCACCCATTATCAGCGCCTGCTCGACTATGTGCAGCCCGATTTCGTCCACGTCCTCGCCGCCGGTCGCATCGTCAAGTCGGGCGGCCCCGAACTCGCGCTCGAACTCGAACGCGAAGGCTATGCGGAGATCGCGGCTTGAGCGTGAGCGCCCTTCCCTCGCGGCGCGACGAAGCGTGGCGCTATAGCGATATCGACGCGGTGACCGCGGCGTGGCCGCTGCCCGCGCCCGAGAGCATCATCGTGCCGGCGGGCGGCGACTTCAAACGCGCGATCGTGCAGGATGCAGGCGCGATCCAGCAGATCGAGATGAGCATCGGCAAGGGCGCAACCGCGTCGCTGCACATCCTCAACATCGGCGGCGCCTATGGCAGGATCGAGGTTGCGGTGACGCTCCACGAGGGCGCCGACTTCCATCTCGGCGCGGCGCAGATCGGCGGTCGCGAACAGAATCTCGAGATCGTCACCACCGTCACCCACGCCGAACCCGGCGCGACGTCGCGGCAGGTCGTGCGGTCGGTGCTCGGCGGCACCGCGACCGGCACCTATCTCGGCAAGGTCGCGGTCGCGCGCGATGCGCAGCAGACCGACAGCGAGCAGGACGTCAAGGCGATGCTGCTCGACCGCAGCGCGACCGCCAACGCCAAGCCCGAACTCGAAATCTTCGCCGACGATGTGAAATGCGCGCATGGCTGCGCGATCGGCGAGCTCGACGCCATGGCGCTCTATTACCTTCAATCGCGCGGGCTGCCGCCCGCCGAGGCGAAGAAATTGATGCTGCAGGCGTTCGTTGCCGGCGTGTTCGATGGCGCCGAAGACGAGGAGCAGTTGCAGGCGCTCGCGCTCGCGAAGCTGGGGGAATTGGTGTGACGACCACGACCGCGCTCCGCACTTTCCCCGATGTCCGCGCCGACTTCCCCGGCCTGACGCCCGGCTGGCACTATCTCGACACCGCCGCGACCGCGCAAAAGCCGCAGGCGGTGATCGACGCGACGGTGAACGCGATGGGCCGCGACTATGCGACCGTGCATCGCGGCGTCTATGCGCGCTCGGCCGATATGACGCTCGCTTACGAGGCGGCGCGGCGGCGGATCGCGGCGTTTATCGGCGCAAAGGAAGAGCAGATCGCGTTCGTGCGCGGCGCGACCGAGGCGATCAACCTCGTCGCTTACTCGCATCCGAAGAAAGGCCGCGTGCTGCTGTCGGTGCTCGAGCATCACAGTAATATCGTGCCTTGGCAGCTTGCGGGCTGGCAGGTCGACGTCTGCCCGCTGACCGCCGACGGCTGCATCGACCTCGATGCGGCGGAGAAGCTTCTGACCGCCGAACACACGATGGTCGCCTTCGCCCACGTCTCGAACGTACTCGGCAGCCCGCTCGACGTCGCGCGCGCGGCGGAGATCGCCCACCGCGTCGGCGCCGAGCTACTGATCGACGGCTGCCAGGCGGTCCCGCGCCTTCCCGTCGACGTCGCAGCGCTCGGCTGCGACTATTACGCCTTCTCGGGCCACAAGCTATATGGCCCCACCGGCGTCGGCGTGTTGTGGAGCGACAAGCTCGACAGCTTGCCGCCCTGGCAGGGTGGCGGATCGATGATCGACCGCGTGACCTTTGCGAAGACCACCTACGCCCCTGCCCCGACACGCTTCGAGGCGGGCACGCCCGCGATCATCGAGGCGATCGGGCTCGCGGCGGCGGTCGATTATGTCGAGGCGATCGGCATCGACGCGATCCACGCGCATGAGGTCGCATTGGTGACCAGCTTGCGTGAACAACTGTCGCGCAAGAACAGCATCACGCTTTTTGGTCCTGAAAACAGCGCCGGAATTGTCAGCTTTTCGATGGCGGGGGTTCATCCGCACGACATCGGCACTATCTTGGACGAAAGCGGGGTCGCGATCCGCGCCGGGCACCATTGCGCACAGCCGCTGATGGAGCATCTGGGCGTCACCGCGACCGCGCGCGCGAGTTTTGGCGTTTACAGCAATGACGACGATGTGGCGGCGCTGATCGATGGCCTCGCCCGCGTCGAGAGGATTTTCGGATGAGCGAGGACCGGATGATCAAGGTGGAAGAAGTCACGAGCGTCGAGGCCCCGCCAAAGGCGCGCGTCGAGGATGTCGAGACCGCGCCCGAAAAGCTGGAGCGCAAGCGCGACTATCTGGAAGGCTTCCTCGCGGCCAAGCCCGCCGAGGTTGCGCCCGGCGCGGTCGGTGGCGATCTGTATGAGGCCGTGATCAACGCGCTGAAGGACATCTTCGACCCCGAAATTCCGGTCAACATCTATGACCTTGGCCTGATCTACAATGTCGAGATCGACGAGGGCCATGTCGTAGTCACGATGACGCTGACGACGCCGCATTGCCCGGTCGCGGAATCGATGCCCGCCGAGGTTGAACTGCGCGTCGGCGCGGTTCCCGGCGTCGGCGATGCCGAGGTCAATCTGGTCTGGGATCCGCCCTGGTCGCCGCAGAATATGAGCGACGAAGCGCGCCTCGAACTGGGAATGCTGTGATGACCGAAACAAAGACCCGCGCGCGCCCGGCCGCCGTCGCCCTGACCCCCGGCGCCGAGGCGCGCATCGCGAAGCTGATGGCGTCGGCGCCCGAGGGCGCGATCGGCGTTCGGCTGTCGACCCCGCGCCGCGGCTGCTCGGGGCTCGCCTATTCGGTCGACTATGTCACCGAGGAGCAGAAGTTCGACGAAAAAATCGAAACGCCCGGCGGCACCTTCTACATCGACGGCGCGTCGGTGCTGTATCTGATCGGCAGCACGATGGATTGGGTCGAGGATGATTTCGCCGCGGGCTTCGTGTTCGAGAATCCGAACGCCAAGGGCGCGTGCGGTTGCGGCGAGAGCTTTACCGTCTAGGCACGCATTTCTGCCGAAAATATGTTATGGTGCCCCGAAATAGCAGGGGCTGTCGTGATGCGTGCGCTCTATTTGCTTTATGCCGCAGTGGCTTATGCGATTTTTTTCGCGACCTTTTTGTACCTGATCGCCTTTGTCGGCAATTTCTCGATCGTTCCGGTGACGGTCGACTTTGCGCGCGTTGCTTCGCCCGGAAAGGCCGCGCTGATCGATACCGCGCTGATCGCGCTGTTCGGTATCCAGCATAGCGTGATGGCGCGGCCGGGGTTCAAGGCAGGCTGGACGCGCATCGTTCCAGCGCCGATCGAGCGCAGCACCTATGTGCTGTTCGCCAGTGCGGCTCTGATCATATTGATGGCTTTCTGGCATCAGCTGACCGCGCCGGTGTGGACCATCACCCAAGGCGTCGGCGCCGCGATCCTTTGGCTGCTGTTCGCAAGCGGCTGGGCGATCGTGCTGACCAGCACCTTCCTGATCAACCATTTCGAGCTGTTCGGGCTGCAGCAGGCTTGGTTCGCGCTGCGCGAGCGGGCTGCGGCGCCGCCGGTGCTGCGCCAGCCCTTCTTCTACAAATTCGTCCGGCATCCGCTCTATTCGGGATTCTTCATCGCCTTTTGGGCGACGCCGGTGATGACCGTCGGCCATCTGCTGCTCGCCGCCGGCCTGTCGATCTATATGCTGATCGCGATCCGGTACGAGGAGCGCGACCTGATCGAGATTTTCGGCGAGGCCTATGTCGGCTATCGTCGGCGCGTGGGAATGCTCTTCCCCCGCTTCGGCGGGCGTTAGCGGCAGACGGTCCAGCCCGCGGTCCGCGCCGCCATGTCGACATGAAAATGGTCGTGGTGGGCGCGGTTATAATCGGGCGACAAGATGGTGCTGAAGAGACCGCAGCTTTCGTCGCGCACTTCGTGCAGAAATTCGCTGCGTTTGTCGCCCGGCGCCCAGTCGTTGATCAGCGAAATGCGCGTGCCGTCGGCGAGGACGAAGGCCGAGATGTCGATCGCATTGGCGGTCGAATGCTGGCTCTGCGCCTTCTCGCCCGCGATCTTGCGGCAATTATAGCTGCCGAGATTTTCGAGTTCGACGACCTTTTGCCCGAAATATTTGTGCGCGAGCGGCTGGACGACGTCGCGATTCCAGAGGGCCATTGCGGCGGTCACCGCGCAGCTTGGCGCGACATTCGCCGGGCGCAGCGTCGGCACGAGGCGGTCGCCGGTCAGGATCATCCGTTGGCTCGCGATGCACGCGCCGCTGCCGATGGCAGGTCGGCGGAGATAGCCCGCACCTGCGCGGTCGAAGGCGGCGAAGCAGGCGCTGTCGTCGCTCGCCAGCGCGACGAGCTTGCGGTTCGTCGCCCAGCCCCACGGATGCGCGAGTTCGAAGCGCGCGCCGGGGATATGTTCGGGATGCGCGCGCACCCATTGCATGCCGACGATTGCGCCGAGGGTCAGCAGCACCGCGACGGCGAACCAGATCAGATAGGGGCGGAGAGTCTTCACCCGCCCCGCACAGCATAATTTACCGCCCTTTGAAAGCGCTACGCCCGATTCAGGCGGGTCCCGTCGCCAATCGTTCGCTGGCGTGGGCGTCGTCGGGTCCTTCGGTGCCCAGCGCGCCGAGTTCGCCCCGCTCGCGCGCCTTGCGGCCATAGACGATCTCGAACAGCGGGCCCGCCATCACGGTCGTGACGATCGCCATCAACACCATGATCGCGAACAGCGTCGGGCCAATGATGCCCTTTTGCAGGCCGATGTTGATGATGATGAGTTCCATCAGCCCGCGCGCGTTCATCAACGCGCCGATGCCCATCGCGGTGCGATTATCCTCGCCCGCGAGCCGCGCCGCGAGCCAGCAGGCGCCGAATTTCGCGGCGATCGAGACGAGCAAGATGCCGAGCGCGATCGCCAGCAACGACAGGCTGTTCACCGTCGTCAGCTGCGTGTTGAGCCCCGAATAAGTGAAGAACATCGGCAGCAGGAAGACGACCGTCATCGGCTCGATCTTTTTCCTGATCTCCTCGGTCAGGAGGCCGCGGGGCATGCAGGCGCCGAGCAGGAAACCACCGAACACCGCGTGGATGCCCACAGCATCCATGAAAAAAGCCGCCATCGCATAAAGCATCAGCACGACGGCGAGCAGGCCGTGGGTCAGTTCGCCCTTTGTCTCGACCGCACGGCCGAGCGGGATCAAAAGCTTGCGCCCCACGAAGACCATGAAGAGCGCGAAGCCGACGCCGCCGACGATCGCGAGCAGCGCCACACCCGGCCCGGCCCCAAAGGTCGCGAGCACGACCGCGAGCACGCACCATGACACGGCATCGTCGAACGCGCCGGCCGTCAGCGTCAGCGTACCGAGCGACGTGTTGGCAAGGCCGCGTTCGTTGATGATGCGCGCAAGCATCGGGAAGGCGGTGAGCGCGATGCACGCACCCATGAACAGGGTTGCGCTGCCCTGCCCCAGCCCCTCGGCAAACAGGCCGGGAATATCGAGCAGGAAGGGCGTGATCGCCGCGGCGAACAGGAAGGGGGCAACGATGCCCGCCGCCGACACCCCGACCGCGCTTTTCGCCTTCGACTGAAAATGGTCGAGCCGCAGCGTCGTGCCGACGAGAAACATGTAGAGGCCGACGCCGAACTGCGCACCGACATAGAGGATATTGCGCGTTTCTTTCGGGAAGAGCGCTGCCTGGAATTCGGGAAAGAAGAGTCCGAAGAGCGAGGGGCCGAGCACGACGCCCGCGATCATCTCGCCGACCACCTGCGGCTGCCCCATGAAGCGGTGCGCAAGCCAGCCCACGACGCGGCAGACGAGCAGGATCACCGCGATCTGCAAGAAGAAATGGATGCTGTAGTCGCTCGGCGCATAGCTTTGCGCGGCGTTCACCGCAGGACCGTGCGCCCCGATGATGTCGCCGATCGCGCGCATCAGTTCATCGACCATATGTGATGCCAATTCGCCCTCCCACGCCGAGGCCGCTCGACTTCAATGCGACCCAGTCATTTTGGCGCAGCATAGCCGCATGGGAACGCTATCAACAGGATAATTTTTCGGTCAGGCCGCCATCGGGACCGGCCATGGGTCGTCGTCGTTTGCGGCGGGCTGACGCGCCTCGGGCCGCATCGGGCGGGTTCGTCGCGCGCGCATGCGGAGGCGTCGGAACGGTGCGAGCAGTGCCGCCACCCGGACCGCGGCCCATGCTTTCATCGAATTGAGGCGCGCGAAGGTCGACAGCGCCCATGTCGCGATCATGGCATCGACATAGGCGGTCATGTCCCACGCCAGCGCGATCGCAAGCTCAGCCGGCAGCACCGCAGCATAAGCCTGGATGGCGAACAGGCCGACGATCAGGAAGAGGATATGTTTGCGTTCGAGCCGCGCGAGCCGGTCAAGCGGCTCCTGCACCGTCGAGCGATGGAGCCAGCGCGCGATATCGGTGTCGGGCGCGAACAGCATCACGGCGATCAGGCCGGCGAGAAACAGCGCGAAAATCATCTTTGCCCCCTATCCCCTTGAAGACAGGAGATAGGTCGCCGCGCCGCCCGGACAAGCGGCGCGCATAAATTCAGATCACAGCGGCACGAAGCTGACCGTCAGCCCGTCCTTCGGGCGCGGGATCGGCAGCACCTGCCATTCGGGCGCATAGCCGTCAGCGACGACGATGCGGTGCGTCGTGATGACGTGGTGGAAAAAGATCTTCGCCTGCATGTAAGCGAAGTGCAGGCCGAGGCACATATGCGCGCCGCCGCCGAAGGGCACCCATGCATATTTGTGCCGCTCACGCGCGACCTCGGGCGAGAAGCGCATCGGGTCGAACTTTTCGGGTTCGGGCCAATGCTCCTCCATCATGTGCGTGAACGCGGGGCTGACGCCGACCGACGTCCCCGCGGGGATGCGGTAGCCGCCATATTCGAAATCCTTCAATGCGCGGCGCGGGAAACTTGGCACCGGCGGCACGAGCCGCAGCGCTTCCTTGAACGCCCATTCGGTCATTTCGAGCTGGCCGAGGCTGTTGTGCCCGACCCCCTCGCCCGCCGGCGCGACGGCAAGCATTTCTTCGCGCAGCCTGTCCTGCCATTCGGGGTTGCGCGCCAATTCCCAAACGAGCGTCGTGATCGAGCTGGTAATGGTGTCGTGCGCCGCCATCATCAGGAAGTTCATATGGTCGACGATCGCCTCGACCGACATATATTCGCCCTCGTCGTCGCGCGTCCGACAAATTTGGCTGAACATATCCTCGCCCGCGCCCTCACGCCTTTCGGGCACCATTTTGCCGAAATAGTCGACGAGATAGGCACGGCCCTTGGCACCGCGGCCCATCGCGGTGAAGGGCAGCGGCACGCGGACGACGCCGATCGACGCCTGCACCATGTCGACGAACGCCTTGTTGACCTTGTCCGCCTCGGGCCCCCAGGGGATGCCGAGGAAGCTCGTCGCGGCGAGGTCGAGCGTCAGCTCCTTGATCGCCGGATAGAATTTGAAGGTCTTGCCACTCCACTGGCCAATACGGCCCTTGATCCCCTCGTTCAGCGATTCGGCATAGTGGCGCATCGGTTCGGGCTTGAACGCGACCGACAAGATCTTGCGGTCGGCACGATGCTTTTCAAAATCCATCAGCATCAGCCCGCGCGGGAAAAGCAGGTTGAGCACCGGACCCCATCCCTGTTCGGACGAGAAGATCTTTTCGCGGTCGAACATGACCAGTTCGTTCGCCTCGGGCCCATGCAGCGCGACGCTGCGTCCGCCGAAGCTGTTATTGCGATAGACGCGGCCATATTTGGCGACCATGCGGCGCGTGAAGGCGGGATAGTCGCCGAGTTGTTCAAGCGTGTTGCCGAGGATCGGCATGCCGTCCTCACCCGGGATATGATCGATCGCGCTGTTCGAATTGCGCGGCAACCAGTGCCGCGTGTCGGGGCCGAAACGCTTTTCGGACCATTGGCTGTTCATTGGCTGGATATTCGTCGGCGCGTTCATCGGTCGATCCTCGTCCATCATGTTCCGGCGCCAAGCTAACCAACTACTGACATCGATGCAAGTAACGCCTTTCCGGACGCGGGACAGCATTCACCGCAAATTCAACTCGACTCGGGCAATCCAGCGGCCAAGGTGACGGGTCGCAACCGTTGGACCTCAAAGGACAAAGCCCATGGCGAAGAGTTTGAAGCGCCCCCTCTCCATCGCACTCGGCGCGTTCGCGACGACGCTGCTTGGCGGCTGCTATTATGGTGACGTCTATGGATCGAGCTATGCCTCCGGCGGCGACTGCGCGGCGCGTTATGGCGATGCCTATTACGACTATGACGGCTATGCCTATGACGACGGCTATGGCTACGACTGTTACGATAGCGCGGACTATGGCAGCGGTTTCGTCAACATCGGCTTCGGCGGCGGCTGGTACGACGATTATTATTACCCCGGCTACGGCATGTGGATGTTCGACAATTACCGCAACCGCTATCCGCTACGCGGCAATTATCTGAATTATTGGGGCGGACGCCGCGCGTGGTGGAAGCATCATGGCGGACGGAACGACTGGAAGCCGGGGCGTCCCGGTGGCTGGGGTCGCGGCGATCATGACGGGCGTCCAGGCGATGGCCGACCGGGCCGGCCAGGCGGCTGGAATCGCGGCGACCACGACAATGACGGTCCGCGCGGCACGCGTCCGGGCCGCCCGGACCGGCCGGGCGATGGCGCTACCGGCACGCCGCCGGTCACAAGCAATCCCGGACGCCCGGGTCGCCCGGACTGGGGAGCGGGCCGTCCGCGACCGGTCCCGCAGGAGGGTACCGCCGGACGCCCGCGCCCTGTCCGCAATCTGCCCGCGACCGAGCCCGGCGAAGTCTTTTCGACGCCGCGTGGTGGCCACGGAGGCGGCCGTCCGCCGCGGGCACGCCCTGCTCCTTCGGCGATGCCAGACCGCGCCCCGCGTGCCGAGCGGCCCGCGCCTTCCTATCGCCCGCCTGCGCCGCAATCGGCGCCGGTGGTGCGCAGCGCGCCCGAACCGCGCCCCGCGCCGACAGGGCGCGCGCGTAGCGATCGGGGCAACGATGCGCGCCCTGATTAATATCTAGGCCGACGGCGCCGGCTTATCCTTGACGCCCGCCGATACGACCGTCGCGGCGACGAGGTCGCCGACGACATTCAATGTCGTGCGGCACATATCGAGAAAGCGGTCGACGCCCAGGATCAGTCCGATGCCTTCGGGCGGCACCCCGACCGAGGCGAGGATCAGCGCGATCACCGGCAGCGAGCCCGCGGGAACGCCCGCCGTGCCGATCCCGCCCAATATGCACACGAGCATCACGACGACCTGTTGCTGCAATGTCAGGTCGATGCCGAAAAATTGTGCGAGGAAGATCACGGTCACGCCTTCGAACATCGCGGTGCCATTCTGGTTCGCAGTCGCACCGATGGTGAGCACGAAGCGCGCGACCTTGTCGGGCAGGCGCAGCCGGTCGTGCGCGACGCGCAGCGCGGTCGGCAGCGTTGCATTCGACGAAGCGGTCGCAAAGGCCATCACCGAGGCCTCCTGCGTCTCGCGGAAGAAGGCGACGGGCGACTTGCCCGCCAGCGTCCTGAGCAGGATCGGGAAGACGATGAACATCTGGAGCGCGAGCGCGAGCAGTACGACGCCCACAAAGGCCGACAGGCGAATGATCAGGTCCCAGCCGAATTGCGCGGCGAGGTTGAACATGAAGCAGAAGACCGCGATGGGCGCGAGCTGGATGACAAGGCCGATGAGCTTCATCACCACTTCGAACACGCCCTCGATCGCGGTCTTGAGCGTCTCGGTCCGCGGAGTGCGCACGAGCATCAGCCCGATGCCGAAAAAAAGCGCGAAGAACATGACCGCGAGCACGTCATTTTCGCCCATCGCCGCGAAGAGATTGTCGGGGACGATCGCGACGACCGCGTCCATCCCGGTCTTCGCCTCGCCGGCGCGGTCGGCGATCGCCTGCGCCCCCGCAGCCCCCTCGGCCATCAACGAGCGCGCGAGCGCGGGATCGACCCCGGCGCCGGGCTGAAGCAGGTTGACGAGCGCGAGGCTGATGACGACCGAGATCGCCGACACCGCGACCGTGTAGACGAGCGTGCGCAAGCCGACCGATTTCAGCGCGCGCATCTCGCCCATTTCGGCGACCCCGACGATCAGTGCCGAGACGAGCAGCGGGATGACGAGCATGAACAGCAGGCGCAGGAATATCTGGCCGAGCGGCCCGGTCACATAGGTGGTGACACTTTCAACCCACGCCGCGTCGGGCGCGCCATAATGGACGCCGAGCCCGATGAAGAGACCCGCGAGAAAGCCGACGAGCATCCGCCAGCGCAGCCGCCGGGCGCGCGCTTCATCGCGCGCTGCCCGGTCGATTGCCGCCGTTTCGGCCATGTTAAGCTCCTTGCTCGCCCCGATGTGGGCGGCCCGAAGCGCACGCTTTATGCGTTGTCGGCCGCTGGCTTATTCTCCCCTGCGTCGTCACTATCACGAATATCGAGCCCGCGGGTTCCATGGTGCGGCGTATTCGACGGCGCGTGCGGCCGTTCGAGGTCGGCCGGTTCGGGCGCTTCGAGCATGCCTTCCCACTTGGTGATGACCGACGTCGCCACCGCATTGCCGACGACATTGGTCGCGGTGCGGCCCATGTCGAGGAACTGGTCGATCGCGAAGATCAGCGCGACACCCTCGACCGGCAGGTCGAACATTGCGAGCGTCGCGGTGATTACGACGAGGCTGGCGCGCGGCACCGCGGCGATCCCCTTCGACGACACCATCAAGGTCAGCAGGATCAGGATCTGCTGGGTGATCGACAGCTCGATCCCGTAGGCCTGCGCGATGAACAGCGTCGCGAAGCTCGCGTACATCATCGATCCGTCGAGATTGAAGCTGTAGCCCAAGGGGAGCACGAAGCCCGAAATGCGGCGCGGCACGCCGAAACGGTCGAGCTGTTCGAACAGCTTCGGCATCGCGGCCTCGGACGACGCGGTCGAGAAAGCGATCAGCAACGGCTGGCGGATGTAGCGGATCAGCGAGAAGATTCGGCGGCCGAGGAAGATCGCGCCGGCGCCGAGCAGGATGACCCACAGCACGACGAGCGACAGATAGAATTCGGTGACGAGCTCGGCATAGGTGCCGAGGATGCCGAGGCCATATTTGGCGACGACGCCGGCAAGCGCGCCGAACACCGCGATCGGCGCGAGGCGCATCACATAGCCGGTGATCTGGAGCATCAGTTCGGCGAGCGCCTCGGCGCCGCGAACGAGCGGCTTGCCCTTGTCGCCAATCGCCGTGAGGCCAACGCCCGCGAAAAGCGCGAAGACGAGGATCTGGAGGACGTTGTTGTCCGCCATCGCCTGGAAGATATTCTTCGGGAAGACATGCTCGATGAACTCGAACAGGTCGAGTTTCTTGACCTCGCCGACCTCGGCGATCGAATGCGCGCCGACGGTGAGGTTCAGCCCCGCGCCAGGCTCAAAGAAATTGACCATGATCAGGCCAAGGCTGATCGAAATCAGGCTGGCGAGGATGAACCATGTGATCGCGCGCGTGCCGATGCGGCCGAGCGCCGAGCTGTCGCCCATATGCGCGATGCCCGCGACGAGCGTGCCGAGAATCAGCGGCGCAACGACGAGCTTGATCAGGTTGAGGAAGATCGTCGACAGCGTGCTGAAGCTGCGCAGCCAATAAGTGAAGGCTTCGCTGTCGGCGGGGACATAGACCCGCACCAGATAGCCGGTAATGACCCCGAGGATCATTCCGATCAGAATATATAAAGTCAGGCGATGGCCCATAAATTGCTCCCTGTCCCGCCCTGGGCGGATCGTTATGCGGGCGGAGGTAACAGGGTGATGCGCCGCGGGCAATCGCTGGCGGGCCTATCGTGCGATCAGGGCGTCCAGAAGGCGAGCGCGGCGCAGCCTGCGATGCCGGTCAGGATATTAAGCGGGACGCCGATCCGCACGAAATCCATGAAGCGATAGTCGCCCGCAGCATAAACGAGCGTGTTCGTCTGGTAACCGACGGGGGTCGCGAAACAGGCCGAGGCGCCGAGCATCAGCGCGATCAGCAACGGCTGCGGCGCGACGCCCGTTGCCTCGGCGATACCAATGACGAGCGGCCCCATCAGCGCGGCAACCGCGTTGTTGCTGAGCAGTTCCGAAAGCAAAAGCGCCGAGAAATAGACTATCGCGATCACCGCCCATTGCGGCGCATCGGTCAGCACCGGTTCGAGCGCGCCGACCATCAACGCAACCGATCCCGCCTGTTCGAGCGCAGCGCCGACCGCGAGCATCGCGAAGATCAGGATCAACACGTCGCCATCGATGCTGCCCCACGCCTCCGACGCGTCGATACATCGCGTCAGCAGCACGATGCCGACGCCGATGAAGGCGGCGATGCCGATCGACATGACGCCGGTTGCCGACAGCAGGACCGCACTTGCCATCACGAGGATCGCGATCCACGCGCGGCGGCGGCGGAAGGCAGTGACCGACGCCATCGCGAGGCCGATCAGATTGGGATTGTCGCGCAGCAGCGCGACATTCGCATCGTCGGCTTCGACGAGCAGGCGGTCGGCGGCGCGGATGCGGTTTTCCGACAGCGTCGGACCCGGAAGATGGCGGAATCGCGTGACACCGAGTATGCGGACGCGCTGGCGCTGCAGGAACGGGATTTCGGCGAGCGGGCGGTCGATCGAACGGTGGCTGGGCGATACGGTGACTTCGACCACGGTCGATTCGGCGTCGGGGATCTCGCCGATGCCGATCGCGAAACGCCCTTCGCTCCGGATCGTCATCAACGCGGCGCCGTCGAGCCGGGCGACCACCCGGTTGCCGGCCGCCAGCCGGTGATTCTGCGCGTCGGCCCCGGTGATCAAACGCCCGCCCGCGATCACGCCGACGACCTGCGATGGCGCAATGCCGAGATTGGCAGCGTCGAGCGACATGTCGATTGCCGGGTCGTCTTCTTCCAGTCCAAGTTCGGTCAGGTAAAGCTGCTCCGCCCCGTCGGCCTTTTCGGCGATGCGCGGATAGTCCGATGGCAGGAAGCGCGCCATGATCAGCAGCCCTACGACGCCCGCCGCCGCGACCGCGAGGCCATAGGGGGTGATGTCGAACAGGCCGAAATGACCGATCCCTGCCTGTTCGGCGATCCCGGCGACGACGAGGTTGGTCGAAGTGCCGATCAAGGTCAGGCAGCCGCCGAGCACCGCGATCACCGAGAGCGGCATCAGCAGTTTCTTGGGTGACACGCCAAGCGCTTCGGCGAGGCGGAAGCAGACCGGCATCATCACGACGACGAAGGGCGTGCTGTTGATGAAGCCCGATACGAGCAGACCGCCGCCGAATACCTCGATCACCGCGAGGCGCGGGTTCCGTTTGGCGCGGTCGACGACATAATTGCCGACCTTGTCGATCACCCCGGTCCGGATCAGCGCGCCTGAGAGGATGAACATCGCGCCGACGGTGAGCGGTGCACTGTTCGAGAAGACGCCATAAGCGCCCTTCTCGTCGAGCAGCCCGAGCGCGAGCATCGTGCCCGCACCGGCAACCGCGACGACCGAGGGTGAGAAGCGTTCCCAGACAAAGGCGGCGAACATGCCCGCCAGAACGAAAAGACCGATGACCGCCTTTTGCTCCGCGATGAAGGCGGCAACGAACTCCACTAGGGCATCAGCCGTTTTGTGCCCTGTGCAGCAATTTGTGATCGGCAAGAACGAGTGCCATCATCGCCTCGACCACCGGCGCGCCGCGAATGCCGACGCAGGGATCGTGGCGGCCCTTGGTGACGATATCGGTCGCCTCGCCCGCCTTGTTCACCGTCGGGACGGGGGTCAGGATCGAGCTGGTCGGCTTGAAGGCGACGCGCACGACGACGGGCTGGCCGGTCGAAATACCACCCGCGATGCCGCCGGCATTGTTCGACAGGAAATCTGGGCGGTTGCTGCCGTCGGTCGCAGGGCGCATCGGGTCGGCATTTTCCTCACCGCGCAGGCGCGCTGCGTGGAAACCCGCGCCGATCTCGACGCCTTTTACGGCGTTGATCCCCATCATCGCGGCGGCAAGGTCGCTGTCGAGCTTGGCGTAGATCGGGGCGCCCCAGCCGGCGGGGACGCCGCTGGCGGCGCATTCGATGACGGCGCCCAAGGAGCTGCCCGACTTGCGCGCGGCGTCCATCAGCCCTTCCCAGCGCTGCGCGGCGGCGGGGTCGGGACAGAAGAAGGGATTACGGTCAATTTCTTCGAGGTCGAAGTTCGCGGGATCGATCGCATCGCCGCCGATTTCGGCGACCCAGGCGTGGATCTGCACCTCGGGAATGACGAGCCGCGCGACGCCGCCTGCCGCGACGCGCGCGGCGGTCTCGCGCGCGCTCGACCGGCCGCCGCCGCGATAATCGCGGATGCCATATTTGGCGTCATAGGCATAATCGGCGTGGCCGGGGCGATAAGCCTGCGCGATCTCGCCATAATCTTTCGAGCGCTGGTCGACATTTTCGATCATCAGGCTGATCGGCGTGCCCGTCGTCTTGCCCTCGAAAGTGCCCGACAGGATGCGCACCTGATCGGGTTCCTGCCGCTGTGTCGTGTGACGCGACTGGCCGGGGCGGCGCTTGTCGAGGAACGGCTGGATATCGGCTTCGGAGAGCGAGAGGCGCGGCGGACAGCCATCAACGACGGCACCGAGCGCGGGACCGTGACTTTCCCCCCACGTGGTGAAGCGAAGAACGCGTCCGAAGCTGTTGAAACTCATTGCCCTATCCCATCCGGCCGAATGCGGGTGCGTAATCCGCCCGTCCGCCTAGCGGCCAAGCCTCGTCCGAGTCCAGCATCATCGCCATGAAATGCGGCCCGGCGAAGGGCGATGCGAAACGCGCGGCGAGATCGGGCGAATAGCCGAAGCGCGGGTAATAGCTTTCGTGACCAAGGACGAAGCTGATCGAGATGTCTTGTTTGCGCAGCGCGGCGAGCCCGGCGCGGATCAGGGCATCGCCGACGCCCTGCCCTTGCCGTTCGGGCACGACCGACACCGGGGCGAGGCCGGCGCCTGAAAGCGCCGCGCCGTCAGCCTCGATATCCATCCGGCTGAACAGCACATGCCCGACGATCGCGCCGCCCTGTTCGGCGACGAGCGACACCAGCGTATCGCCGTCCGCGTCGATTATCCGTACGAGGTCGGCTTCGCCCTGGTGGCCGAAGTCCGTCCCGGCAAAGGCGGCGCGAATAACCTTATCGACAGCCCCGGCATCCGCAGCCGTCGCGGCGCGGATGCCGAATGTATCAGACAAGCGAGATGTCCGGCGCGTCTTCCTGCTTCATGCCCACGGTGTGGTAGCCCGCATCGACATGGTGCGTTTCACCGGTGACGCCGCTCGACAGGTCGCTGAGCAAATAGAGCGCCGAGCCGCCGACATCGTCGATGGTGACGTTGCGGCGCAGCGGCGCATTATGCTCGTTCCATTTGAGGATCAGGCGGAAATCGCCGATGCCGCTCGCCGCCAGCGTCTTGATCGGACCGGCCGAGATGGCGTTTACGCGCACGCCCTGCGGACCATAATCGTTGGCGAGATATTTGACGCTCGTCTCGAGCGCCGATTTCGCCACGCCCATGACGTTATAATGCGGGATCACCTTTTCGGCGCCATAATAGCTGAGGGTGAGCAGCGAGCCGCCGCCCTTGCCCGTTTCGGGGTCGAAGGGCGTCATCATCGCCGCGGCGCGCTTGGCCACCGCGGTGAAGCTGTAGACGCTGATGTTCATCGTCATCAGGAAGTCGTCGAGCGTGACGTCGGCATAATGGCCGCGCAGCGCCTCCTTGTTCGTGTAGCCGATCGCGTGAACGACGAAGTCGATCGTCGGCCAGCGCGCCGAGAGCGTCGCGAACGCCGCGTCGAGATTGTCCATATCGGATACGTCGCAATCGATCAGGAAATCGCAGCCAAGTTCGTCGGCGAGCGGCTTGACGCGCTTCAGCATCACGTCGCCCTGATAGGAGATCGCCAGCTCGGCGCCGTGCGCGTGGAGCGCCTTGGCGATACCCCAGGCGAGCGACTTGTCGTTCGCGAGGCCCATAATCAGCCCGCGCTTGCCAGTCATCAGACCCGTCATTTTTTGTCTCCGGTCTTTTCAATAATCACATCGTCGACGCGCCCAATAGCGTCGTGGCCCAAATCCTCAACCTCTACCAAAGCGGCATTGAGTTCGGCGCCCATCACCATACCCAATCCGACGAGGTAGAAAAAGAAGAGCGCGACCATCACACCCGCGAGGCTGCCGTAGGTTGCGTCATAGCTGAGCAGGCTGGCGAGCAAAGGCGGCAGCGCGAGCGTGACGCCGATCCACCAGACCGTCGTGAACAGCGCGCCGGGCCATTTGGGAAATTGTTTGCGCCGGTATTTCGACGGCGTAAGGCTATAAAAAAGCATGTAAATCGCGAGGAACAAGCCGAATCCCGACACGCCGCGTGAGATCAGGACGATACCGAAGGATTGATATCGCTCGGGCAGTACGCGCGTGACGAACTGTTCGACGCCGACGATCAGCACCTGCATGCTGAACGACAGGAGCATCAGCACGACCGCGCCGGTGATGATGCCGATCGACAGCAGCCGGTAATGAAAGAAACCCTTGGAAAAATGCGTGCCATAGGCGCGGCGAAGGATATCGCGCACTGTTTCGATCAGACTGCCGACGGTCCACAGCGCGACGAGCGCGCCAAGCCACAGGAAGATGCCTGTACGCGCGGTCATCACTTCGCGGATCGGGCCCGAAAGCGCCTTGGCGACGGTCGGCGGCATTGTCGAGAAGACCGCCTCGATCGCGGCTTCGCCCCCGACGCTGCCGCCAAAGATCGACAAGGCGGCGGCGAGCAGGATGAAGAAAGGGAAGAGCGCGATCAGCGCGAGATAGGCGAGGTTGCCGGCGTGGATGAAACCGTCGGTATAGGTGCCGACGACAACACGGCGTGCGATGCGATAGATGCGTGTGCCCGGTCCGAGCTGTTCGCGGCTGCGATGGATCAGGCCCTCGGCACGCGCCCGCAGCTTGACCCGCTTGGCGCGTTCGGCGCGCGCCTCCGGCGAATGCGGCGAGTGGCCTTCAGCCAGAAATTCCTGGCCCACCTCTTCGGCCACTTCGCGCTCAAGCGCGGCGACGATTTTCTTTTCGCTGGCGTCAGCCACGCATCATACGCCGAGCTCCGCCCGCACATCGCGCGGATCGTTCCATTCGCTGAGCAATTTGACCAGCGCCTCGTCGTCGGCGGGCAGGTCGACCATCAGGCGCACAAGCTGGTCGCCGCGGCCGCCGCTTTTCTGGCTGAAGCCCTTGCCCTTGAGGCGCATCACCTTGCCCGACGAGGACCCTGCGGGGATCGACAGCATCACCGGGCCGTCGACCGTCGGCACCTTGATCTTCGCGCCCTTGACCGCCTCGTTCAGCTTCACCGGCAGGTCGAGACGGATATTGGCGCCCTCGCGGACGTAGAAGGGGTGGTCCTTGACCGTGATCGTCACGATGCCGTCGCCGGTGCCGCCTGGCCCCGCCTGTCCCTTGCCGGCAAGCCGCATCTGGGTGCCTGATTCGACCCCGGCGGGCAGCTTGAGGTCGATCGTCGCGCCATCGGCGAGCGCGATGCGCTGCGGCGCCTGCGTTGCGGCGTCGATGAAGCTGACCGACAGGCGATAGGCGACATTGGCGCCCTTTTGCGGCGGCGCACTACGTCCGCCAAACCCGCCGAAAGGCCCACCGCCGCCCCCGCCGCGACCGCCAAACAGTCCTTCGAAGATATCCCCGAAATCGGCGCCCTCGTTGCCGAAGCCCCCGAAACCGCCCTGCCCGCGCGGATCGCCGCGGAACCCTCCGCCTCCGCCGCCATAGCCAAAGGGCATTGCGGGATTGCCTTCGCCGTCGATCTCGCCGCGGTCATATTGCGCGCGCTTTTTCTTGTCCGACAGCAGGTCATACGCCTTGGTCACGTCGGAAAATTTCTCCGACGCCTTCGGGTTGTCCTTGTTCTTGTCGGGGTGCAATTCCTTGGCGAGCTTGCGGTATGCGGACTTGATTTCCGCTTCGCTTGCACTCTTCGCAACGCCCAGGGTGGAATAGGGATCGGCCATTTTGCTCCTGTAGCCCGATAAGTGACTGGGCGTGAAGCCCGATTGCGCGTCGATGTGGTAATGTGCCGCTGCAGGTCAAGTTCCCTCACTATCGCGCTCGACCATACACGCACGCCGCATTATGACCGCGCGGATGAGCGACGATCCCTTTGCCCTGTTCGACAGCTGGTTCACCGAAGCGCGCGCCAGCGAGCCCAATGACGCCAATGCCATGGCGCTCGCAACGACGACGCCCGACGGACATCCGTCACTGCGCATGGTGTTGCTCAAAGGGCATGGGCCCGACGGCTTTGTTTTCTATACCAATCTCGACAGCCGCAAGGGCGGCGAGCTGGCGGCGAACGCGCATGTCGCTTTGCTCTTTCACTGGAAATCGCTGCGACGGCAGATCCGGATCGAGGGCGCGGTGACCCCGGTCGACGACGCGACTGCCGATGCCTATTTCGCGACGCGCAGCCGCGACAGCCAGCTTGGCGCCTGGGCGAGCGACCAGTCGCGCCCGCTCGACAGCCGCGAAACCTTCGAGGCGCGCTTCGACGAAATGCAGACGCGGTTCGCGGGACAGGATGTGCCGCGCCCGCCGCGCTGGTCGGGCTGGCGCGTTAATCCTTCGGCGATCGAGTTCTGGCAGGACCGGGCGCACCGGCTGCACGAGCGCACGATATTCCGGCGCGCCGGCGACGGTTGGACGAAAGGATTGCTGTATCCATGAGCGCCGCACGCCGCATTCCCATCACGCAGGTCGATGCCTTTGCTGACCGGCCGTTCACCGGCAATCCCGCAGCGGTGATGCCGCTTGAGGAATGGCTCGACGATGCGACGCTGCTGGCGATCGCGGCGGAGAATAATCTCGCCGAAACCGCCTTTTTGGTCCCCGACGAAAGCGACGAAGCCGATTACGAGCTGCGCTGGTTCACCCCGACGGTCGAGGTCGCGCTGTGCGGCCATGCGACGCTTGCGAGCGGGCATGTGCTGCTGTCGGCGGCGCAATGGCGCAATGACATGCATTTTCGCACCCGCAAGGCGGGCCGTCTGACGGTGGCGCGCAACGGCGATGACGGCGGTTATCGCATGAAGCTGCCCGCTTACACCCCCGCGCCGAAGGCGATGCCCGACATCGTCCGCGCGCTCGGCGGCGAGCCGGTCGAGACAATGTGGCACGATGGCGGCTATGCGCTGATCGCCTATCGCGACGCGGCGAGCGTGCGGGCGCTGACGCCCGATCTGCGCGCGCTGAAAAAGGGCGGCGACATTCTTTATATCGCGACCGCGCCGGGCGCCGGCGACCCGTCGGGCGCCGACGTCGTCAGCCGCGCCTTTGCCCCCGGAGCTGGGATAGACGAGGATCCGGTGACGGGTTCGGCACACAGCGTGCTCACGCCCTATTGGACCGTGCGGCTGGGGCGCGACCGCTTCGCCGCCTACCAGGCAAGCGAACGCGGCGGGCATGTCGGATGCCGCATCGACGGCGACATGGTCGAACTGACCGGCACCTGCGTCACGACGCTGGTCGGGGATTTCCTCTTATAGGGCGGAGGCTTTTGTCTGCTTTACGGCCGGGAGCGGCCTCATCAATAACCGTCACCCCGGGCTTGACCCGGGGCCTGTCTTGTCTTTTCGAGTTTACGAAGGAAGGCGGGTCCCGGGTCAAGCCCGGGATGACTAAAATGGAGAATGGGAGCTTCCCACCCCTATGCTGCCATCGGCGCTGCGCCTCAAAGCGCCGCGGTCAAATCCGCGAGATGGCGGCGGAGTGCGGGAAACTGATCATCGTTGGTGACGCCGAGCCGCACGATCGTCAGCCGCTGCGACGGCGAGACGATGATATATTGCCCCTGATGGCCGATGCACGCGAACAAATCATTAGGGCCGCGGTCGGGCCAGAGCGCTGGAGTGACGCCCGCGGGACGCCGGCGATTAAGCCAGATGTGCCCGCCGTAACCCGCATCGTTCGCCGATGGGCTCAGCATGAATTTCATCCAGGTTTCGGGGAGAAGCCGCTGGCCGTTCACGACGCCATGGTTGCGCAGGAACTCGCCGAACTTCGCATAGTCGCGCGCGGTTGCGTGCATGATCGACCCACCGATCATCGTGCCCTTCGCATCAAACTCGGGCGTCAGGCTGGTCATGCCGAGGGGTTCGATCAGCCGGCCGCCGATGAAGTCGCGCATCGCGTCGCGACGGGCATCGGGGTTCTGCGACGGAGTCAGCGTGTCGGCCAATATATCCGACAGAATGACGCTGGTCGCCGAGCTGTAGTTGAAGATCTCATCGGGCTGCGCCGCAGCGGGCTTGGCTTCGGCAAAGCCCGCCATGTCGCCCGCGCCGTTCCCGAACAGCATCGCGACGGTGTCGCCCTGCCATATCGGATCGCCATTTTCGATATGTTCGAGTCCCGACGACATATGGAGCAGATTGCGCAGCGTGATCGCGCCGCGCGGATCGCCGCTGCGCTGCCACGCCGCCACGGGTGCGGGCCCGTCGAGCGACAATTGGCCATCGGCGACGAGGAAGCCGGTGAGCACCGCCGTGATGCTTTTCGCCATCGACCAGCTAATGAGCTTGGTTTCGGGGCCGAAGCCCGCGGCATAGCGTTCGTAGATCGGCTCGCCGTCGCGCAGCACGACAAGCGCGCGCGTCTGACCGACATCGTCGGCATTGGAGAACAGCGCATCGGCGCGCGCGCGGATCGCGGCGGGGAGCGCGGGCAGCGGCTGCGGCGTCTCGACCGCGGCGACGCCGTCGAGCGACGCGCCGAGTTTCGGCGCGGGCGCCGCGGGGGCGCGAACCCCCTGCCCCGCCGCCTGGCTCAGCGACCAGATGCCGAGCATCGCGAGGGCGGCACTTGCCAGCAGCCGTTTTTTCGTGATCATGGAGAAAGTGAATAACATCAATCCGACCGGGCCGACAACGGGCGAGACGCCGGCCCCTATACCGGCCCCAGCACCAACCGCCGGGCCGCCACCCGCGGACACATCATCGCCGCTGAAAAAGCCGAGCCGATGGGGCGGCTGCCTGCCGTGGGCGATCATCCTCGCGGTTTTGCTGGCGATCTTTGCGATCTGGAAATTTCCGTCGTTCAAGGCGCAGGCCGAGCTCGGGTCCGCCTATGCCGCGCGCGTCGGCTGTTCGTGCCGCTATGTCGAGGGGCGCAGCCTCGACAGCTGCCAGAGCGATTTCGTGCCGGGCATGGAGATGATCTCGCTGAGCGAAGATCCCGCGACCAAGACGGTGACCGGCAGCGTGCCGCTGCTCGCCTCGCACAGCGCGCGCTATGCGGGCGCCACCGGATGCTTGCTGCGCTCCGAAAACTAACGCCAGAAGCGGCGCGCGAGCAGCGCGATGGCCGCAGGTACGCCGAACACCAGCAACCCGATCCCTGCTTCTTCGGCCCAGCCGTACCCGGCATACAGCACACCGACGAGCAGGTTGCCGATCGCGACGAGCAGCCACAGGATCAGGAACATCCGTGTTGCGCGCGCCGCATCCTTGACCGTCAGGCGCAGCAGGATCAGCAGGGCAAGCCCCGCCAGCAGCATGATCGTCGTGTGCGACATCCCCTATTCCTCCCCTTCGGCTGGCAGAATATCCGATCGATGGCGGCGGCGCCATTCGCCCGGCGACATGCCGATCTTGCGGCGAAAGATCGCGCAGAGATGCGCGTGACTGGAAAAGCCCGTCGCAAAGGCGATCTCGGCGATCGACAGCGGACGGTTCATCAGAAACCAGCAGGCGTGGCGCAAGCGCTGGCGCAGTACATATTGCGCGGGGGTGCGCCCGGTCGCGCGCGCGAAATGGACGATCAGGCTGTTCACCGACATGCCCACTTCGGCCGCCATATCCTCGACCGTCAGCGGCACCTCGAGCTGGGTCTGGATATAAACCATCAGATCGTTGATGCGCTGGGTCACCGCGGGCGATTCCGGGCGGGCGACCATATCCTCAAGTGTCTTGGCGAGAATCGTGAGCAAGGGATCGGCGGCGGCCGCGTCACCCGCGAGCAAAGCCCTGACAAGCGCCGCCAGCGTAAGGTCGTGATGCGCGGCGAGCGCGCGCGTGTCGGGAGCGACGGTCAGGCGCGATGCCGGAATCTCGACCTCGATCATGCGAACCGCGCCGCCCTTTGCCATGCCGCGATAAATATGGCCGGCGGGAATCAACCACATTTCGCCGGGCAGCGGATCGCCGAGCGACGTCCGCTGATCGTCCAGCCATGTTTCGAGCCAGTGGTAGCTTCCCGCCTCGTACAGAATCAGCACATGGACATCGCGTTCGATCGTCCAGTCCGACGGGCCATCGATCCGGTCAACGATCGAGGCGACGCAGAGTCCACCCACTTCCATTGCATGAGTATGGCAAGAATGGGAAAATGTGAAAGCCTGCTATATTGCGCAATAATATGGTTAAATCGCCCCGCCCAAAGTCCTCGGCCCTAGTCGCAGCCGAGACAAATCAGGTGTGGGTGAGACTGAATACGCATGCCCCAGACATGCATGAACAGACCCCCCCGACGGCGGGCGGCGTAATCGCCGCCCGCCACTTTTTCTTATGCGAAACGATGGCCTTGGTTATTTTGCGGCGAGGAATTCGTCCATCGCCCGATTGACCGCGTGGGGCGCGTCCCACGGTACGAAATGTCCGCAGTCGGGGACGTGGACGATCATAACATCGGGCACCAGTTCCTCCATGCCATCGAGGTTGCACGGCGGCAGCGCGACATCGTCGAGCGCCCAGATGACCAGCGTCGGGATGGTCAGTTTCGGGAAGGGCGGCGCAGGCGAGTCGACATAAGGCTCGTCCATCGCGGGGACCACGGCGGGCGAACCGCGATACCAGTTTATCATCGCGCGGCAGGTGTCGCGATCCTCCCAATCCTTCAGCAGCCGGGCGATCTCGTCGGGGGGCTGAACACCCCCGCTCGGCACGCGTCCTTCGAAGGCGTGGGCGAGGATGCCGGCGATACCATGCTCCTCGATGATCTTGTCGCTCGCGGGATCGCGGAAGGTGCGGATATATTGGCTCGCCGCGCGCTGGTCGGCGTTCGTCGCGAGCAGGTGCTGGAAGATGCCCGGGTGCGGCGCGTTGGCGATGACGGCGCGGGTAACGCGTCCCGCCCACGCCGGATGCAATCCGCCCGGCTGGCCGCCGAGCGCGACACCCCATGCGATCGCCCCGCCCCAGTCGTGGCCGACGATCGTAAATTTATCGACGCCAAGCGCGTCGGCGAGCGCGAAGATATCGGCGATCAGTTTGTCGGGGGTGTAGGATTCGACGTCCTGCGGTTTCGACGAGCCGCGATAGCCCCGCTGGTCAGGCGCAATGCAGCGAAAGCGGTCGGCGAAGTGCGGCAGTTGATAGCGCCACGTGCGGTGCGATTCGGGAAAGCCGTGGAGGAAGATCAGCACCGGCGCGTCGCGCGGGCCCATGTCGACGACGTCGAGTTCGACCCCGGTCGAAAGCTTCACGCGCTGTTGTTCGAAATCGCCGATCATCTATCCGCTCCCTTTGGTTTCTTTTCGAAACCAATCTGGCGGGGATCGTTGCGGCTGGCAAGCTGCAACACATGGCCGGTCGCTATTCTTCCGGCGTCAGATTCTCGTCGTCCTGCGGCAAGGTCTTGAAGATTGGCCATTCGCGCATGTCACCGCCGCTCATGCAACGCCGCGACGACAGTTCGATCTCGCCGCGCCACACATGCAGCCCGCCATAATAGCGTTCGGGCGTGCTGCCCTCCTCGGTCATCCCCATGCTCGGCGCCGACCAATGGGCATAGACGATATAGCTATAGTCGCCGCTGACGAAGCGCAGCGTCTGATCCTCCGCGCGAGGGTAGAGCCGCCGATTATAGAAAACGCGGCGGCTCGCGGCATCGGCGACGATCCGCAGTTCAGCCTTCGCCTTGGTGCCATAACGATAGACGAGCGCGTCGCCCTGTTGCGTGACTGTGAGTTGCTTGGCGCCGAAACTGCAGTGGAAGACAGGTTCGGGGGCAGCCGCGACCGCGAGCGCCAGCAGCAGGCTCATGGATAGCTGACCGTCTTGGGCACCTCGGGGATCGGGATAAATTCCTCGCTGTCGCCGGGGACGAGCGGGAATTTCCGCTCCTTCCAGTCCGCCTTCGCCTCGTTGATTCGGTCGCGCGACGAACTGACGAAATTCCACCAGACGTGGCGCGGCGTCTTGAATGCCTCGCCGCCGAGCAACATCACGCGCGCCTCGCTTGTCGCGCGCAGCGTCATCGCCTGCCCGGGCTTAAGGATATAGAGGCTGTAGCGTTCGAGCGGCTCGCCATCGAGGCTCGCGTCGCCGATGGCGACGAGCACCGCGCGTTCGTCGGCCTCTGCATCGATCGGCAGGCTAGCACCCGCGTTCATCAATATGTCGGCATAGATCGTCGCGCTGTGCTGCGTCGTCGGCGCCGTCGCGCCCCACAGGCTGCCCATGATGACGCGGGCCGATACATTGCCGTCCTCGACGAGCGGAAGTTTGTCGGCGGGCACATGTTCGAACGCCGGGTCGATCTCTTCCTTGCCATCGGGAAGCGCGAGCCACGTCTGCATGCCCGAAATGCCCGAGCCGGTCGCGCGTTCGGCGGCGGGGGTGCGCTCCGAATGGACGATACCGCTGCCCGCCGTCATTAAATTGCACGCGCCGGGACGGATCGTCGCATAGGTGCCCAGGCTGTCGCGATGGTCGATCGCGCCTTCGAACAAATAGGTCAGCGTCGACAAGTTGATATGCGGGTGCGGGCGTACATCCATGCCCTGCCCGATGTCGAAATGCGCTGGACCGAACTGATCGACAAAGATGAAGGGGCCGACCATCGTCCGCGCCTTGTTCGGCAAGGTGCGGCGCACGTCGAACGCGCCGATGTCGTGGGTCGAGGGAGTGATGACGGTGAACATCAGCCGAGCCTTTCCAGCGTCTTTCGGGTCTTTCCGGTTTCGACATTGCCCGTGTTGAGCGTCGAGTTCGGTTCGAGCAGCACCACATGGCATTCGCCGTCCAGCGCCTCGGGACAATGTTCGATGCCGTGCGGCACGATTATGAATTCGCCGGGTTCGACGATCACGTCGCGGTCGCGAAACGACATCTTCATCCGGCCCGCGACGACGAGGAAAAGTTCGTCCTCAATATCATGATGGTGCCAGTCGAACTTGCCGTCGAGCTTGACCAGCTTGACCTGGAAATCATTGATGTCGCCCGCGACCCGCGGGTTCCACGCGTCGGGAATTTTCGCAAAGGCTTCTGCGAGGTTCACCTTGTCCGGCATCGTCATTCTCCCGGTGCGGTCGCCTTGATCGCGAGCGCGTGGACGCGCTGGCCCGGCATGTCGCCGAGCGCCTTGTTTACCGCGCGCTGGCGCGCGACGCGGTTCATCTCGGCAAAGCCCGCCCATTCGATCGTCAGGCTGAAATGCGACTCGCCGCTGCCGTCGTCGCCCATATGGCCGTGATGACTGGCGCTGTCGTTGTTCAGTACGAATTTTGCGTCGGGAAAGGCTGCGGCGAGCAGGCTTTCCATCTCTAGCTGTGCGGGGCCTTTGCTGCTCATGGGGTTGACCATAAGCGCTTCGTCGCCAAATTATAAGGCCTCCCAAAGGTCAGCCTTCCCGATTCCGAAAGCCTATTGTGCCGTCTCCATCTCGCCCTTCCCGTTTTCATGGCCGCGTCCCGCGCACCGAAGCCTGCGCGGTGTCCGGATGCCGCGAGCCCGGCGAATTTCGCGCGCCGTTGGCGTGGACGCGCTCGCCCGACGGCCCGCCGCAATATCGCTGGCTGTGCCTCGACCATGTGCGCGAATTCAACGCGGGCTATAATTTCTTCGAGGGCATGACCGCCGACCAGATCATGGAGGCGCAGTCGCCGACCGCCGGCTGGGAAACCGAAAGCCGCACCTTCCGCCCGGCAGGGAGCGCCGACTTGCCGCCGCGCTGGGCCGACTTCCGCGACCCGATCGACGCGCTCGGCGCGCGTTTCCGCCAGCGGATGGACGAGGCACGGCGCGAGGCGAAGAATCCCGGGCTGTCGCGCGAAGAGCATGCCGCGATGCAGTTGCTCGCGCTGCCCGCCGACGCCGACCGCGCGGCGCTGCGGAGGCGCTACAGCGAACTGGTGCGCAAATATCATCCCGACCGGAATGGCGGCGATCGCAGTTTCGAAGCAAGGCTGGGTGAGGTAGTTCAGGCGTATCAGCTTCTGAGAAAGACCAAGGCGTTCGCATAGGGAGAGGCACGATGACCGACCTGAACGAAGCACGGATCGAAGTGGTGCGCCGCCATATGGCGCTCGAGATCACGCATGATTGGGACGGCGTCATCGCGACCTTCGACCATCCGCGTTACGAATTGATGGGCCCCGGCACGATCTTCGACGGCGAAGCGGCGGTGCGATCCTATTTCGCGACATCGCGCGAACCCTTTCCCGATCAGGCGAACGAGGTCATCGCGATCGCCGCCGACGAGGGCACGAACACCGTGCTTGTAGAATTCTGGCTGACCGGCACGCATCTCGGTCCGCTAAAACTCGGCCTCAGGACAATCGAGCCGACGGGCAAGACGTTCCGCATTCGAATGGCCGCGAGCTTCGAATTTGCGGCGGGCGGCGACAAGATCGTCTGCGAACGTCCCTATTATGATCAGTCGGCGGTGATGAAGGCGCTTGGTTTGTTCTGAAAAGGCGTTGCAAGCCGCAACCCATGACGATACCGCGACGGCGAAGCGCCGCCTCACGGCGACTCTCCCTGATCATATCGCTGGACAAGAGACATGACCGATATCCCGAACAGCCTTCCCGACCACCACGGCTCGACGCTCCTTTCGGCGCCCGATGTCGAGGTCGATGCGCGCGAGGTTTTCGGTGTCGACATCGACATGAAGGTACCGGCGTTCAGCGAGGCCGACGAGCGCGTCCCCGACCTCGACCCCGCCTATGTCTTCGACGGCGACACGACGCTCGCGATCCTCGCCGGCTTCAAATATAACCGCCGCGTGATGGTGCAGGGCTATCACGGCACCGGCAAATCGACGCATATCGAGCAGGTCGCCGCCCGCCTCAAATGGCCGTGCATCCGCGTCAACCTCGACGCACACATCAGCCGCATCGACCTCGTCGGCCGCGACGCGATCGTGCTGCGCGACGGGCAGCAGGTCACCGAATTCCGCGAAGGTCTGCTTCCCTGGGCGCTGCAGACCCCCACGGCACTGGTCTTCGACGAATATGACGCGGGCCGCCCCGACGTGATGTTCGTGATCCAGCGCGTGCTGGAAACCGAGGGCAAGCTGACTTTGCTCGACCAGAATCGCGTGATCCGCCCGAACCCGCATTTTCGCCTCTTCTCGACCGCGAACACCGTCGGGCTCGGCGACACGAGCGGGCTCTATCACGGCACGCAGCAGATCAACCAGGGCCAGATGGACCGCTGGAACATCGTCGTCACGCTGAACTACCTGCCCGCCGCGACCGAAAGCGCGATCATCCTCGCCAAGGTGCCGAACACCGACGAGACGACCGTTGCCAATATGGTGAAGGTTGCGGACCTCACGCGTCAGGGCTTCATCAACGGCGATATCTCGACCGTGATGTCGCCGCGTACGGTGATTAGCTGGGCGCAGAACACCGCGATCTTCAACAATATCGGCTTCGCGTTCCGCCTCTCGTTCCTCAACAAGTGCGACGAGGCCGAGCGGATGATCGTCGCCGAATATTATCAGCGCGTGTTCGGCGAGGACTTGCCCGAGAGCGTGATCGGCAAATAAGCCGTCACTTCAGGATGGTCGCGGCATCCACCAGCCGGATGTCGTGCATCATGTTGAGGTAAGCCTCGAAATAGCCCTTGTGCGATGCGCCGACGATCGCGAGCGTGCGTGCGCCGGGACGGACCGCCATCGCCGCACGGATATTCGCCACCATGCGCAGGTTTCGCGTTTCCCACCAGCCGGTGTAACGGCGCCCATATTGCTGCGGGCTTGTATCGGCGAGCGCGGCGCCGAAATCGCTGTCGAACGCCTGCCGCATCGTCGCAGGGTCGTTATAGTCACGATAGACCGCGAGCACGCCTTCGCTGTCGAACTTGACCGCGAGCCCCTTGTCGGCGGCGATCCGCTCTTTCACCACCGGATTGTCCCAGATCCGCTGGAGTGCGGCGGCATAGCCCGGATCCTGCTCGAGTGACGCCGTGACGCCATCAGCGCTATGGTCGTCGGCCGCATAAACGCGTTCGAGCCCGAGCCGCGCAGCGAGCGCCGCGCCGATCAGGAAATTCTCGTTGCGGCGCGTGCGCAGCTTTTCCAGCTCCACGACGAGAATCGGGTCGAGGCTGTCGCCGGCGCGCCGTTCGCCGATGGGTAGCCGCAACCACTGCACGAGCGCCGACGCGGGCTCGCCGCCCGCAAGGAACAGCGCGGCGAGGCGGCGGCGATCGGCGGGCGCCGGGTTTGCGGGCCAGCCGGCGAGCAGCTTGTCGGCCTCGACCGTCGCGGCGACCATGTCGAGCCCGACGATCTTTTGGGCAGCGCTCGGGTCCCAACAATAGTCGGCGGCGCCCGGATAGAGCGGCTTGTAGCGGATCAACAGCTCGCAGTCGGTGCCCGAAAGCCCCTCGATCGTGACGATCGCGGGCTTCCAAGCGGCAAGGCGCGCGAGCAGCGGGTCGAGGCTTTCGGGCATGAAACCGTCGGGCAGCCCCGACAGATGCGGCGTCCCGAGCACGAGCAGTTCGCCGGGCGTCCCGGCGACATTGTCCTTGAGCCGGCCCGGATCGAACGGCGGCGTATAGGCCGCGGGCGCGGCGATCGTCAGCAGCAAGGCCGTGAAAGCCATCGTAAATCCCTCCCTTATCGGCACCGCGCAACGGTCACCGAAAGGGATAGGCGAAGTGTATTATATGATCAACACTCTTCGGACGATCGCTTTTCGGCTTCCAAAGCCTCTTCTCCTCTGCCAGCGTCGCGCGATGTTTCAGGTTTTTCAAAGATGAAGCACGCCCTGCTGGCTGCGCTGGCCGCCGCCCCCCTCGCCGGATGCAGCATCGCCGCGGTCGATTATGGCAAGATCCGCCACGCCGATTATGTCGCCGACCCGCGCTGCACCGCGCAGCCGGGCGCGACGATCGATGGCGAGGCGCTGCCTTATTTCTTCGCGACGAGCCGCCTTCCCGATTGCCGCACACCCGAAATCGAACTGCTTCGGCATCGCGGCGACCATGTCCGCTACGGCCGTTTCAACGCGCCGCGCGAGGTGACCGTCGGCAAGAAAAAGAAGCAGCTCGCGCCGCTCGCCTTTCAGACCTCCTCCGACTGGTGGCGCGCGCTGCAAGCCGAAACCGACCGCAAACAGGGCCGCGTGCTGCTCTATATCCACGGTTACCGCGAGAATTTCTCGACGACATCGAAGGACGCCGCGCAGATTGCGCGCATGACGGGCTTCGACGGACCGATCATCGAATATAGCTGGCCGTCGCAGGGCAAGGTGCTGAGCTATGTCGTCGACGAGACAAATATGTATCACGACGTCCGCAACTTCCGCGACTTTCTGAAGACGCTTGCCGAACAGTCGTGGGTCAAGGAGATCGTGATCGTCTCGCACTCGCTCGGCGCGCGGCTCGTGATCCCGGCGGTGTCCTATGTCGACCGCACGTCGAGCAGCGCCGACAGCAGCAATATCTCGAACATCATTCTCGCCTCGCCCGACATCGACCGCGAGACGTTCGAGCGCGATATCGAGGAAGAGGTGCTGTCGGCGCGGCGCGTCGCCAACAACCGCCGGATCACCGTCTATACCTCGCGCGCCGACAAGGCGCTTGCCGCATCGCGCGCGCTCCACGGCTATCCGCGCCTCGGTTCGCCCTATTGCTTCAATCCGTTCGAGGCGGCCGACCTCAAGGCCAAGGGGTTGCCCGAACGTTGCTATCCCGTGTCGCGTCCGGGCCTCACCGTCATCGACACGACCGATGTGTCGCGCGGGTCGACGGGGCACAGCAATTTCCTGCGCAGCGCGGTCGCGTGTCGCGATTTCATCGACGTCGTCGCGAACAAGCGCACGCGGTCCGAGCGGGTCGCGACGCAATGGGCGCATGTCTTTCGCCTAGCCCCCGACCCCGCGGTGCCGAAAGACGGCGACGATGCGATCTGTCACCGCACGCCCGAGGCCGAGGAACCGCTGTGAGGCCCTAAAAGCCGCACATGATGGCGAAATTGGTGAGCCATACGACCGGGCCCTCGCCGGTCCACAACCACAGTCCGCCCGCCGCGATCAGGACAAAGAGCGCGAGCGCCACCCAGTCCTGCCGCGCGATCCTCATGCGGATTGCAGCCGTTTGACCGGGGCGTCGGCGATCGGCAGGTGGACGAGCCCGGCGAACAGGCCGAGCGCGATCGAAAAGCCCCAGGCGATATTATAGCTGCCCGTGGCGTCGAAGATCAGTCCCGCAGTGTACGCGCCGAAGAAGCTGCCGAGCTGGTGGCTGAGGAAAACGATGCCGTAGAGCATCGACAGATAGCGGATGCCGAAGACACGCCCGACGATGCCGCTGGTGAGCGGCACGGTGCCAAGCCAGAGGAAGCCCATTGCAGCGGCGAAGGCCAGCGCGCTCGCGTGGCTGAGCGGCAGGAAGAGGAAGAGCGCAATCACCGCCGAGCGCGCGGTATAGAGCGCCGACAGCACATATTTCTGGCGCAGGAAATCGCCGGCGCGGCCGAACACGTACGAGCCGAGGATGTTGAACAGCCCCACGAGCGCGAGCACCTGCGCGCCGATTTCGATGCCGAGCCCCTTGTCGTCGAGATAGGCCGGAAGATGCGTCGCGATAAAGGCGATGTGGAAGCCGCAGACGAAAAAGCCCGCGTTGAGCAGCCAGTAGCCGCGGTGGACGGCGGCCTCGCGCAGCGCTTCCCGCGCGGTCTGTTCCTCGACCTGCAGCGTCCCCGGCGTATCGGTGCGACCCGAGACGCCGATCGCGAGCAGGCCGCAGAGTGCGACGAGGCCCGCCATGATCCATAATGTGTGATGATAACCGATGTCACCGAGCAGCATCGATGCCAGCGGCACTACAAGGAATTGCCCGAGCGAGCCGCCCGCCGTGACGATGCCGAAAGCGCTGCTACGCTTTTCGGGACTGACCACGCGCCCGACCGCGCCGAGCACGACAACGAAGGTCGTCGCTGACTGCGCCATGCCGATGAGCAGGCCGAAGCTGATGTGGAGCCCGATCGCGTCGGTCGCGAACGCCGCGCCGATCAATCCGAGCGCGTAAAGCAGCGCCCCGCCGAGCACGACACGGCCCGCGCCATGCTTGTCGGCGAGCGCGCCGACGAAGGGCTGGACGAGGCCGAAGAGCAGGTTTTGGAGCGCCATCGCGAGCCCGAAGTCGGAACGGCTGATTCCGATATCGACGCTCATCTGCGGCAGGAACAGGCCAAACGACTGGCGCACGCCCATCGCGAGCGTCACAATGAAGGCCGCGCAGAGGATGACGATCCAGGGCTTTTTCATGGGGGAGATTGCGGGGGAGGACATAGGGCGCGGATGCTCCTCCGGCCGCGCGAGGTCAAGCGAGCTTAGCTATGGCTGTCAAAGTCAAAACTAGGTAACAAAGCGAACCCTCCCCCTTGACGGGGGAGGCAGCGAGACTTGCGAACCTGTTCGCTAGTCGCAGCGGTAGGGGTGTGGTTGCGCCATGAAACGAACGCCACCGGATGGCTCCATCTCACGGGCAAGGCGATTGCGCAACGAAATGACCGACGCTGAACGGAAAATCTGGACGCTGTTGCGCACGGCCTTTCCTGATTGGCACTTCCGCCGCCAAGTCCCGATCCGCCAATATATCGCCGACTTTGCCAGCCATCGCGCGAGGCTGGTAGTGGAAATAGATGGCGGGCAGCATAATGAAGACATCGACGCGCCGCGTACGGCGATTATCCAGGATGACAGCTATCGCGTGGTCCGTTTCTGGAACAATGATGTGCTCGCCAATATTGACGGTGTCGCTACCCTTCTGACAAAGGCTTTAGGCGAGACATCACCCCCACCCAACCCTCCCCCATCAAGGGGGAGGGCTTTAGAAGACCGCTCCATACGATGACGTCCCACTCTCCCCTCGACGATTTCAAGGCCGCGCTGTCAGGCGTCGCACGCGCCGTGACGCGCGATGCCGAGGTCGAGGTCGGCTTTACCGCCGACGCGCCGGCACAGATCGGCAAGGCGATCAAGGTTCCGACACCATCGCGTACCTTGCCCGCCGACCAAGTCGCCGAAGCACGCGGTTTCGCAGACAGCTATGCACTGCGGATGAAGCATCACAGCGAGAAGCTGCACGCCGCAGCGCGCCCCGTCGAACCGCTTGCGGCCGCGGCGTTCGACGCGATGGAGCGCGCGCGGATCGAAGCGCTGGGCGCGCGCCATATGGACGGTATGCGCAGCAATTTGTCGGCCAGCCTTGCAATGCGGATGCGCAGCGACCCGATCAGCCGCGCGCAGGGCCGCGAAGATGTACCGATTTCGAGCGCGCTCGAACTGATGCTGCGCGAGGCGCTGACCGGCGACCGCGCGCCGCAGGGAACCGAAACCGGCCTGTCGCTGGTGCGCGAGTGGATCACCAACGAGGCAGGCGGCGACCTGACCGCGCTGTCGATGCTGCTCGACGATCAGGCGGCCTTCGCCGAAACCGCGAAGCTCGCGCTGCGTCATCTAGACCTTATCCATAGCGACGAGCCGCTTGAGGAAGGCAGCGAGGACGGCGGCGAGCAGGACGAGACCGAAGCCGAAGATTCGCCGGAAGAACAGGAAAGCGAAGACGGCGGCGCCGGTGAATCGCAGGTCGATGCACGTGCCGAAATGGCGGGCGATCAGGCCGACGACGGCGACAGTGACCCCGACGCGCAGGAAATGGAAGCCGACGGCGAGCCCGAAATGGGCGGCGAAGGCGACGAGGGCATGCTGCCCGTGCGCCCCAATCGCCTGCCGAGCGACATTCCCGATTTCAACTATCTGCGCTTCACCGAAAAGCATGACGAGATCATCCTCGCGACCGAGCTGTGCGATGCCGACGAACTGACGCGGCTGCGCGCCTATCTCGACACGCAGATGCAGCATCTGCAGGGCGCGGTGACCAAACTCGCGAACCGACTCCAGCGGCGCCTGATGGCGCAGCAGAACCGCGCCTGGGATTTCGACCAGGAAGAAGGCCAGCTCGACGCGGCGCGGCTCGCGCGCGTCATCGTCTCGCCCGGCCAGTCGCTCAGCTACAAGGTCGAGCGCGATACCGATTTCCGCGACACCGTCGTTACCTTGCTGATCGACAATAGCGGGTCGATGCGCGGGCGGCCGATCAGCATCGCCGCGATCAGCGCCGACATTCTCGCACGCACGCTCGAACGCTGCGGGGTGAAGACCGAAATCCTCGGCTTCACCACCCGCACGTGGAAGGGCGGGCAGAGCCGCGAGGATTGGCTCGCTGCCGGACGCCCCGCGCACCCCGGCCGCCTCAACGACCTCCGCCACATCATCTACAAGCCCGCCGACGAACCCTATCGCCGCGCGCGCAAGTCGCTCGGGCTGATGATGCGCGAGGGGCTGCTCAAGGAAAATATCGACGGCGAGGCGTTGATGTGGGCGCACCAACGCATCATCAACCGGCCCGAGGAACGCCGCATCCTGATGGTGATTTCCGACGGCGCGCCGGTCGACGACAGCACATTGTCGGTGAACCATGGCGCCTATCTTGACCAGCATCTGCGGCAGGTGATCGACTGGATCGAGAACCGCTCACCGGTCGAGCTCTGCGCGATCGGAATCGGGCATGACGTGACGCGGTATTACAGCCGCGCGGTGACGATCATGGATGCCGAGCAGCTGGGCGGCACGATGGTCGAGCAGCTCGCGGGATTGTTCGACATCGATTGATCCTTAATGGGTCGGGGTGACAACCCCTTGCCCCCTCGTTACAAGCCCTTCCCGATGCAGCAGGGACTCGCGGCCTATGACGAGCGCCGCTGCAACGACATTGTGCTGAGGGGTCGCCGGCATGACTTGGGGCCGCACCGATGGGGTGCGTGGCTGAGGGGGGCGACTGACACATGAAAAAAGCATCCGACCTGTTCATCGAGTGCCTGGAGGAAGAAGGCGTCGAATATATCTTCGGCGTTCCGGGTGAAGAAAATCTCGACTTTCTCGACAGCCTGTCGCGCTCGACCAAGATCAAGCTGATCCTGACGCGCCACGAGCAGGGCGCGGGCTTCATGGCCGCAACTTACGGCCGCCATACCGGCAAGACCGGCGTGTGTCTCGCGACCTTGGGCCCTGGCGCGACCAACTTTGTCACCGCTGCCGCCTATGCGCAGCTCGGCGGGATGCCGATGATGATGATCACCGGGCAGAAACCGATCAAGAAATCCAAACAAGGGCGCTTCCAGATCCTCGACGTCGTCGCGATGATGGGGCCGATCACCAAATATACACACCAGATGGCCTCGTCGGACAATATCCCGAGCCGCGTGCGCGAGGCCTTCCGCCTCGCCGAGGAAGAAAAGCCCGGCGCGGTGCATATCGAACTGCCCGAGGATATCGCCGACGAACATACCGACAGCCTGCCGCTGAAGCGCAGCCATTCGCGCCGGCCGACCGCCGACGTCAAATCGATCCGCGAGGCGGTGAAGGCACTTGAGGAGGCGACTTCGCCGGTGCTGGTCATCGGCGCGGGTGCGAACCGTACGATGACGGGGCGCATGCTGCTGCAATTCATCGAAAAGACCGGCATCCCCTTCCTGACGACGCAGCTCGGCAAGGGCGTGATCGACGAGCGGCATCCGAAATTTTTGGGCTGCGCCGCGCTGTCATCGGGCGATTTCGTCCACCGCGCGGTCGAGGCGTCGGACTGTATCGTCAACCTCGGCCACGACGTGATCGAGAAACCGCCCTTCTTCATGCAGCGCGGCGGCCCGACGGTGATCCATGTGTCGAGCAAGACCGCCGAAGTCGATCCGGTCTATTTCCCCGACATCGAGGTCATCGGCGATATCGCCAACGCCGTGTGGCAGATGAAAGAAGACATCGTCCCCAACGGCGGTTGGAAATTCGATCACCTGCTCGCCTATCGCAAGGCCGAGGTCGAGCATACCGCGCCGCTCGCGAAGGACGAGCGCTTCCCGATCTTCCCGCCGCACCTCGTCCAGTCGATCCGCGACGCGATGCCCGACGACGGGATCATCTGCCTCGACAACGGCGTCTACAAAATCTGGTTCGCGCGTGGCTATACCGCGTACAAGCCGAACACGGTGCTGCTCGACAACGCACTCGCGACGATGGGCGCCGGCCTGCCATCGGCGATGATGTCGGCGATGGTCTATCCGGGGCGCAAGGTCATGGCGGTCTGCGGCGACGGCGGCTTCATGATGAACAGCCAGGAGATGGAGACCGCGGTCCGCCTCGGCCTCAACATCACCGTGCTGATCCTCAACGACAACAGCTATGGCATGATCCGCTGGAAACAGGCGAATATGGGCTTCAAGGATTGGGGGCTGACCTATGGCAACCCCGATTTCGTCAAATATGCCGAAAGCTATGGCGCGCATGGGCATCGCGTCGAAAGCGCGGCGCACCTCAAGGAACTGCTTGCCCACACGCGCGATACTCCGGGTGTTCACCTGATCGACTGCCCGGTCGATTATTCGGAGAACGACCAGATCCTTAACATCGACATCAAGAAGCTGTCGAAGGAACTATAATCTTTGGTACCCTACCCCGGCGAAAGCCGGGGTCCTATATCCCGCACTGGGTCCCGGCTTTCGCCGGGATACGGAGACCGGCCGCATGAAACTCAAAACCGTCTACCCGCTCTATCTCAACAACAAGGCGGTGCAGCCGAACACCGACCTCAAGGTGATCGACAAGTTCACCGGCGAGGTCGCGTTCCGCACCGCGCTCGCGACCCCCGACATTATCGACGAAGCGATCGCCGGCGCCGTGCGCGCCGCCGAGCCGATGGCGAAGCTCGCGAGCTTCGAGAAGCGCGACGTGCTCAGCCATTGCGTAACGCGCTTTCAGGAGCGTTTCGACGAGCTCGCCTATGCGCTGTGCGTCGAGGCGGGCAAGCCGATCGCCGACAGCGAGGGCGAGGTCACGCGCCTGATCGACACCTTTCGCATCGCGTCCGAGGAAGCAACGCGCAATTATGGCGAGGTCCAGCCACTCGACGTTTCGGCGCGCGCCAAGGGCTATATGGGGATGTGGAAGCGCGTGCCGATCGGGCCGTGCAGCTTCATCTCGCCGTTCAATTTTCCATTGAACCTCGCCGCGCACAAGATCGCGCCCGCGATCGCGATGGGCTGTCCGTTCGTGATGAAGCCCGCGTCGCTGACGCCATTGGGCGCGATCATCATGGGCGAGGTGCTCGCCGAATGCGACATATTGCCCAAGGGCGCGTTCAGCATCTTGCCCGCGACGCGCGCGGGCGCCGATCTGTTCACCACCGACGAGCGGCTCAAATTGCTCAGCTTCACCGGCTCGCCGGGTGTCGGCTGGGACCTGAAGGCAAAGGCGGGGAAGAAGAAGGTCGTGCTCGAACTCGGCGGCAATGCGGCGGTGATCGTCGACAAGGACGCCGACCTCGACCACGCACTCGCGCGCATTATCTTTGGCGGCTATTACCAGTCGGGGCAAAGCTGCATCCATGTCCAGCGTGCGATCATCCATGACGAGATCTACGACAAGTTCCGGGACATGCTCACCGCGAAGGTAAAGACGCTGAAATCGGGCGATCCGAAACTGCGCGATACCTTCATCGGCCCGATGATCTCTGAAAAGGAAGCGCAGCGGCTGAAAGGCTGGATCGACGATGCGGTCGCTGCGGGCGCGACATTGCTGGCGGGCGGCGGCTGCGCAGGCAATATGCTCGAAGCCACGCTGCTGGAGGATGTCGGCACCGATACCGACGTCGTGCGCGAGGAAGCCTTTGGCCCCGTCGTCATCCTGTCGAAATTCACCGATTGGGACGCCGCGCTCGCCGAGGTCAACGACAGCAAATTCGGGCTGCAGGCGGGCATCTTCACGCGCGATATCCACAAGGTGCTGGAGGCGTGGGATCATCTCGATGTCGGCGGGATCGTCGTCAACGATGTGTCGAGTTATCGCGTCGACAATATGCCCTATGGCGGGGTCAAGGACAGCGGGCTCGGCCGCGAGGGGGTGCGCTTTGCGATGGAGGATATGAGCGAAATCAGGAATTTGGTGATCCGGCGAACCTGATTGGATCATGGTTAACGGAATATGTGTCAAATAGGAACCGTCACCAAAGCGCCTTCAAACTTTCTTCAAACTGTCGCGACTTTGAGTCGCACGCTGTAACATTTCGCGTGTCTACGCCGTGGGCAGCCAAAGGCTGTTTACGGAGTGTGACATGGCATCGATTTCGACCCTGCCCATCCCCGCCCGCTTTCCCGACCCGTTCACCACCGACCCGCATGTGCCCGAACGGCTGATCGGTGAGCGGCGGAGCTATCGTACGGTGTGGGTCAGCGACATCCACCTCGGTACGCGCGGCTGCAACGCCGCGATGCTGATCGACTTCTTCGACCATGTCGATTGCGAGACGCTCTACCTTGTCGGCGACATCATCGATGGCTGGCGGCTCAAGAAGCGCCATTTCTGGCCGCCCGAGCATAATGACGTCGTCTGGCGCGTGCTCAAGCGCGCGAAGCGCGGCACGCGTGTCGTCTATGTCCCCGGCAACCATGACGAGATGGTGAAGCCCTTCGACGGCTTCGATTTCGGCGGGGTCGAGATCCGCCGCGAGGCGATCCACGAGACCGCCGACGGCCGCAAATTGCTGGTCGTCCATGGCGACGAGTTCGACGCGGTGATGCTCGCGCACCGCTGGCTCGCCTTCGTCGGCGACGCCGCCTACACCGCGCTGATGAAGTGCAATGTGGTCGTCAATCGCGTCCGCAGCGCCTTCGGCCTGCCCTATTGGTCGCTGTCGATGGTCGCCAAGCACAAGGTCAAGAACGCGGTCCAGTTCATCGGGCGGTACGAGGAAGTCGTCGCCCACGCCGCGCGCTCACGCGGCGTCGACGGCGTGGTGTGCGGCCACATCCACAGCGCCGAGATGCGCGAGATCGAGGGCACCGAATATTATAACGACGGTGACTGGGTCGAAGGCTGCACCGCGCTGGTCGAGCATCACGACGGCACGATGGAAATATTGCACTGGGCCGAAGAGGTCGCGAGCCGCAGCGCGCCGACGCCGCTGAAACTGCCCGCTCCGGCGCGTGCGGCATAAGGATATCGCCGCGTGAGGATATTGATCGTTACCGACGCGTGGGAGCCTCAGGTCAACGGCGTCGTCCGCACGCTGCAGGCGACAATCGGCGAACTCCGCGCCGCAGGGCATGAGGTCGGGGTCATCTCGCCCGATCTGTTCCGTTCGCTCCCCTGCCCCTCCTATCCCGAAATCCGCCTAGCCTTTGCCGGCTGGCGTAAGGTGGGGCGGCACATCCGCGCCTTTGGTCCGCAGGCGATCCATATTTCGACCGAAGGCCCGCTCGGCCTCGCGGCGCGGCGCTGGTGCATGCGCAACGACTTTCCCTTCACCACCGCCTATCATACGCGCTTTCCCGAATATGTCGCCGCGCGGCTGCCGGTCTCGCCGGCGTTCGTGTGGCGCTTCATCCGCTGGTTCCACCGCCCGGCGCGGCACATCATGGTCGCGACACGCAGCCTCGCGCGCGAACTCGCGGATCAGGAGCTCGCGAAGACGATGATGTGGGAACGCGGCGTCGATCACGCGCTGTTCCGCGCCGATCGTGCACCGCACCCGGCCTACGAAGGACTGGCGCGCCCGATCCAGCTCTATGTCGGCCGCGTTGCGGTCGAAAAGAACATCGGCGCCTTCCTCGCGACCGACCGGCCGGGCACCAAAGTCATCGTCGGCGAAGGCCCCGCACTCGCCGAACTCAAGGCGCAGTATCCAGATGCCTTGTTCCTCGGCAAGCTCGGCGGCGAAGCGCTGGCCTCGGCCTATTCGGGCGCCGACGTGTTTGTCTTTCCGAGCCGCACCGACACCTTCGGCCTCGTGATCATCGAGGCGATGAGTTGCGGAACACCCGTCGCTGCCTATCCGGTGGCAGGTCCGGGCGACATCGTACGCGATGGCGCGGGGGCGCTCGACGAAGATCTTGGCCGCGCGATCGATGTCGCACTCGCGTGCGACCGCGCCGATGCCGGAGCACTCGGCGCGCGGTACAGCTGGGCAAGCTGCACCGCGCAATTCGCGAAGGCGCTGACCTTCGTCCCGTCCGAACCGCCGCGCGAAGCTGTCGCCGGCGCGCGGATTGCCGCCTAGAAGGTCTTGCGCCACTCCAGTTCGATATAGCGGCCCAAGGGGTCGATATAGCCTGGCTGGTAGTTGAGCGGCACGCGGCCGTTCGCGTCGGTGATCTTGCGCTGCGCGTCGAAGATATTATCGACGGCGAGGCGCAGGCGCGATCCCTTGAGGAACGGCAGCTTTTCGGTCAGCTTCGGTTTCTGGCCCAGATCGACAAAGAAACGCAGGTTGAAGGTCGCGAGATCGCCGAACTTCAGATCGCCCGCGGTGCCGCCGGTGACCGTGCTGCCGCTGTCATATTTGGCGCTGAGCCGCACGCCCATGCCCTTGTTGAACAGCCCACCATCGAGTTCGACGAGATGGCGGTTGCTACCACCGCCGCTGCCCGTCGCCGAACCGTTCAGGAGGTCGAGTTCGGGCACACCGGGGCGGATCAGCACTTTATCGGTCAGCTTGATCGTGTGGTAGAGCGACACCTGCCAGCGTCCGCCCTGCGGACCGCCGAACATGCCGCCGGGACCGCCACCACCGCGGCCACCCATGCGGGGGCCGCCGCCGCCGCGTTGGCGACCCGCACCATCGCCCCGCCCGCCGCCTTCGCGCGCGCCCGCACCTTCAGGACGCCCGCCTCCGGGGCCGCCCGCGCCACGGCCGCGCTGTTCCTGCTGACCGAAACTCTTGCCGAAGTTCAGGCCCCAGCGGATCTGCGAATTTTCGGACCGGTCGAAATTGACCGGCCGCTGATCGATCGCGAGCAAAACGCCATTGGCGTCGCGCGTGACGCGATCAGGGAACGCCGCTTCAATCTCGGGCGTGAGCAATGGCAGGCTGTTCGCCGTGTCATAGCTCTTGTTCCGATTGTAATTGATCGAGAAATTCAGCCCCTCGATCATCGGCGGCGACCAGTTGAGCCCGAGCTTCAAATCGCGGCGCTTTTCGGCGAGCAGGAAGGGATTACCCCCCGTTGTCGTCGTGATCTGCACCGTCTGGCCGGTCGCGAAGTCGTAATAGGTGACCGCGGGGGTCACGAGCGGCGCCGCCCCAAGCTGCTGGATGCCGGGCGCCGCCTCGTCCTGGTTGAAGCTGGCGATCAGCGAGAGATTGTCGGTGACGCCCCAGTTGAGGTTCGCGCCCCAGCTCTTGAGCGCCTCAAAATCGCTCGGGTTCGCGACCTGCCCGCTGAGCGTGAGCGAGACGCGGCCGATATTGCCGACGTCATATTCGGGATCGAGCAGCGGCACGGTCAACGAACCGAACACGCTGGGCAGGTCGCGCGCGAGGTCGGTGGTCGTGACCCCGTTGGCATTGTCCGCGCGGCTGTCGAAACGCAGCCCCGAATAGCTGCCTGTCATCGACAAGCGGATCGGTCCCGCCCAGCCGTCGGTTACCGTGCCCGACAGATTGGCGTTGCCGCCGAAGGTCTGCTGGCTGCTTTCGAAGCGGTCGCGGGTTCCGCTGATGCGATCGGTAAAGGTCAGCTGGTCGGCGTCGGCATAGTTGCTCGACAGCGACCAGCGCCAGTCGCCCAGCATGCCGTTGACGCTCGCGGTCGTGGTGAGGTTGCGCGAGCGACTGTCGCGTTCGAGCGGATCGTCGACCCCGCCGACGCCGGGGCCGAGCAGCGATAGGCTGTCGGTCTGGTCGAACCGGACATTGATCGATGCGTCGGTCGTCTTGTTAAGGCTGCGCTGGACCGTCGCGTCGATCGAATATTCGTCCGACGCACCAAGCAGACTGCGCGCCGGCGCCTCGGCCGCCTGCGCCGGATCATCATAATCGAGGTTCCGCTCGCTTTCGAGCAGCATCGTCTTGTGGTCCCAGCCCGCGTTGACGTTGAGCCGGCCATTCTCGCCGATCATCAGGAAGCTTGGCTGGATCTCGCTCTGGAAGCGACCGCCCTGCGTCGGGATGCCGCCTTCGCCCTCGATCGCGACCTGTCGGAAATTGGGCTTGAGCACCATGTTGACGACGCGTTCGTCGGCCGAATAGCCATATTGCAACGCGACTTCCTCGGGGAACACCTCGACCTTGGCGATCGCTTCGGGGGGCAGGTTTCGGACTTCACCGAAGCCGCCAATGCGGCGCCCATTGACGAGGATGATCGGACGGCCGCTGCCGCGCCCGCGGCCCGACCGCGTCTGCGGCGCGAGCGCGTCGAGCAGTTCGGAGACGTTGGACACACCATAGCTCGCGATCGCTGCCTCATCGAGCTCGGCCTCGGCCTTGATGTCGGTATCGAGCTGGCCTGCAAGGCGCGGCGCGGTGACGATGATCTCGTCCTCGCTGTAATCGTCATAGGCATCCTCGACCGTTTCGGGCGCGGCCGGCGCCGCCTCGGCCGGTTGTTCGGCGACCGCTGCAACAGTCGGCGGACCAATCGGCGCCTCCGCCATCGCGGGCAGCGCAAAGGAAGCGCCTGCGGCGAGCAGGGCGGCGCGTGCGGACATGGCGAGGCGAATGTTATTCATCGGGGAGAACCTTTGTTTCTTTTCTATCTTGTTTTTTTCTTTGCACGGCGGCGCTTAACGCCTCCTGACGCCGCGCTTTGTCTGGCGTTCAGTTATGTCGCAATTGTCGCAACAATGTGTCGGGACCACCGCTGTTCCACGAACCGTCGATATCGACCGCTGGACAGCATGGGCCTTCGCCCTTATCGGCCACCCATGCCGACTCCCGACTCCTCCGCCGCCCCTGAATCCATCCTGATTGTCGATTTCGGCAGCCAGGTCACCCAGCTCATCGCCCGCCGCGTCCGCGAAGCGGGCGTCTATAGCGAGATCGTCCCGTTCAGCGCCGCCGAAGCCGCGCTCGAACGGATGCAGCCGAAGGGCGTGATCCTCTCGGGCTCACCCGCCTCGGTCCCCGCCGCGGGTAGCCCGCGCGCGCCGCAATCGATCTTTGACAGCGGCCTCCCCATTCTCGGCATCTGTTACGGCCAGCAGGTGATGAGCCAGCAACTCGGCGGACAGGTCGAACCCGGCGGGATCGACGGCGAACGCGACGGCGAATTCGGCCGCGCCTTCCTGACCGTCACCGAACCCTGCGTATTGTTCGACGGGCTGTGGGATGTCGGCGAGCGCCACCAGGTGTGGATGAGCCACGGCGACCGCGTGACCGAGTTCGCCCCCGGCTTCCGCATCGTCGCGATCAGCGACGGCGCGCCCTTCGCGCTCATCGCCGACGACGAACGCCGCTATTATGGCACGCAGTTCCACCCCGAGGTCGTTCACACCCCCGACGGCGCCAAGCTGATCGCCAATTTTGTCCGCCACGTCTGCGGCTGCAGCGGCGACTGGACGATGGCCGAATTTCGCGCCACCAAGATTGCCGAGATCCGCGCGCAGGTCGGCGACCAGCGCGTGCTCTGCGGCCTGTCGGGCGGCGTCGACAGCGCGGTCGCCGCGGTGCTGATCCATGAGGCGATCGGCGAGCAGCTCACCTGCGTCTTCGTCGACCACGGCCTGCTCCGCATGAACGAGCGCGAACAGGTCGAGCGCCTGTTCCGCGATCATTACAACATCCCGCTCGTCGTCGTCGACGCCGAGGAGCGTTTCATGGCGGGCCTCGCGGGCGTCACCGACCCCGAGAAGAAGCGCAAGTTCATCGGCGGCGAATTCATCAACGTATTCGAGGAAGAGGCGAAGAAGATCGGCGGCGCCGACTTCCTCGCGCAGGGCACGCTCTACCCCGACGTCATCGAATCCGTTTCGTTCACCGGCGGACCGAGCGTGACGATCAAGAGCCACCACAATGTCGGCGGCCTGCCCGAACGCATGAACATGAAGCTGGTCGAACCGCTGCGCGAACTGTTCAAGGACGAAGTCCGCCTGCTCGGCAAGGAACTCGGTCTGCCCGACATTTTCGTTGGCCGCCACCCCTTCCCCGGTCCCGGCCTCGCGATCCGCATCCCCGGCGAGGTCAGCAAGGAGCGCTGCGACATCCTTCGCAAGGCCGACGCCGTCTATCTCGAAGAGATCCGCAACGCCGGCCTCTACGATGCAATCTGGCAGGCATTCGCCGTGCTGCTCCCCGTCAAGACCGTCGGCGTGATGGGCGACGGGCGCACCTATGACCATGTCTGCGCGCTCCGCGCCGTGACCTCGACCGACGGCATGACCGCCGACATCTACCCGTTCGACGCGAGCTTCCTCAGCCGCTGCGCGACGCGCATCATCAACGAGGTGCAGGGCATCAACCGTGTGGTGTACGACTATACGTCGAAGCCGCCGGGGACGATCGAGTGGGAATGAGGGCCGCATTCGACGACAATCAACCATATATTCGGTGCGAGCACGTCGATTGCTCGCACCGCGTTTTCTAAGTCCGATCCTTAAAAAGTAGTGGCCCCAAAACCGGCCTCAGGGCTTGGAGATTCTCGTCGATTTTATCGGTCGATTTCTGCGCTGACTCACTTCGGGCGCCGGCGCCACTTTAGCGCGGCCATCCAGACCCCCTTGACGACGCTCTACAATCCCAGCCTCAACCTTCTCCAAATCCCAACCACATATCGGGAACTGCCATTGGCCGCTGGTGGACCGCCCGCTTGCAGCGGCAAACGGATGTAAGCGGCCGCAATTCCGAGCGGGCGGCACAAGCATGATTCGATTGTTGCTTCGACTGCCGTTGGGCTATCATCAGCCAATGGCATCACACTCGTCGCTCAAGCTCAAGATCCAGATTTTCTGCGGTGACGAGATCGCCATGGGCCCCGGGAAGGCCGACCTCCTCGATGCCATCCGCGAGCATGGATCGATCTCGGCTGCAGGTCGCGCCCTCGGCATGAGCTATCGGCGAGCCTGGCTCCTCGTCGACGCGATGAACCGCTGCTGGAAGGATCGTCTCGTCGACACGGTTTCTGGTGGCGGCCAGGCGCGCGGCGCACGTGTTACCGAAGCGGGCGACGCAATATTGTCGACCTATCGTTCGATGCAGAAGGCCGCTGACCAAGCTGCTTCCCCACTCCTTGTCAAAGAGCTGAACGCCCGCCTGCTGCCGGAGCCGATGCCGATCGACGCCGGCCGGAACTCATAGCCGCTTGCCGCACGCCATATCCGGGCGAGAGAGGCTGGGGTCGGCAATGAAGTGCGGATCGGTGAGCGCGCCCAGAAAACCCCCAATCGCGGACGCCTCTTCAACAGGCACTGGGACCGGATGCCGAGAGATCGCGCCCTCCAGGCTTCGCTCGCTGCCATCGTGCCACCGTGGCCCTGTTACTGCGACATTGCGTAGCGATGGCGTCCGGAACCGTCCTGCATCATCTGGCCGACCGGTCTTCTCGATGAGCCCTGGATCGCCCTCGCGCACCGGTTCCAAGCCGTGGTATCGCATGTCGCTGAAATTCGGTCCCGCGTGACAGACGCCGCAGCCGCGCGAAAGAAAGAGGCGCTCGCCACGCTGTTCGACCGGAGACAAAGCATGCAGTTCGCCAGCGCGATGCCGGTCATAAGGACTGCGATGGGAAATCATCGTTCGCTGGAAGGCGGCAAGCGCAGCCGTGACGCTCTCGACATCGATCTTTCCGCGGCGCTCGGGAAATGCCTCGCGGAACATCTGCCGATAGCAGCGGTCGGCTCCGAGGCGGCGCTCGAATTCGCCCTCCTTGCCTTTCATCCCCATCTCGACAGGATGCTCGCCAAAGAGCGGGATGAGCACCTGCAGTTCGAGCGACGTTGCGGTCGGATCGGCAAAGGTCAGGCGCTCGAACCAGGCGACATTGGCGAGACCCGGCGCATTGCGCCTTCCGGGGCTGCCATCAACACCCGGACGCGTGGCATTACCGTCGGCAAAGGCCCGCTTCTGCTCATGGCAGCCGGCACAAGCGAGCGTCCCATCGGCCGACAGGTCGGCGTCATAGAATAGACGTCGCCCGAGCTCGACCTTTACCGCGCTCATCGGGTTGCCTGCGGGAACCGCCGGCAGAGCGGCATCATGGGGCAAGGACCATGTCCAGGCCGGGCTCGTCGCCGCCAGCAGCAGCAACGCCGCGGCAGCCGGCAAAAGTCTCACGGCAGGCGCGCGACCATCAGCGTCACGGTGTCGGTACCGTTGGCCGCCACCTGCAGCGCATAGGTGCCCGGCGCCAGCCTATAGTCGACCATCTTGCGGATGCCGGTGCACGCGGGCCCGCGACCATGCGCTATCGACACCGACGCCTCTCCGTCCCTGACAACATCGACCCAGGCACCCGAACTCAGCGCGACACGCCACACGCCCTCTTCGGCCACCGTGAAGCGGAGGACGCCGCCGAAGCTCACCGTCCCGCCCGGCTTTTCGGGGCGCACGGGATATGCGACTTTAGGCGTCTGCAGAAGGCCGACCACCGCCGCCTTCCCCGGCGCCAGCTCCGCGCGACGAGAGGACTTATAGTCTGCCGCCGCTTTCAGCGGCGAAGCGGAGGCCCAACCGGCCAACGGGGCAGGAAGCTCCCCAGGCGCCGTGCACGCTGGATCCGCCGCAGGCTGGGCCGACGCGCCGTTCGCGACAAGAACATACGGCGCAAGCCCCGCAGCCAGCAAGAATCTGAGCACCAGCGACTTCCTTTTGATCGAAACAACTATATACGACGAGATATAGCTAATCGCTAACAGGCAAAAGTGGGAAAATCATGCGCGTTGCAACCGCTCTCTTGGTCGCGGCTTCATGCCTCGTTTCGACCACCGCCCGTGCACAGGACAGCGCGCCTGCACCCGACGACGATCGCTTCGCGCTCGGCCAGATCGTCGTGACGGCGCCGCGCAGCGAAGGGATCGGGATCGAGGGCGAGACGCTTTCGTCGGAGGCGATCTACAAGTTCAACCGCACCGCGCTCGACGATGCGGTCAACCTGATGCCAGGCGTCGTCGCCGGCAACAGCGGCGGCACGCGCAACGAGCGCCTCGTCTTTGTGCGCGGCTTCGACCGATTTCAGGTGCCACTCTCGATCGACGGCATTCGCGTCTATCTTCCCGCCGACAACCGGCTCGACTATGGGCGCTTCCTCACCACCGACATTTCCGAAGTTCAAGTCGCCAAGGGTTATGCCTCGGTGCTCGATGGCCCCGGCGCGATGGGCGGCGCGATCAACCTCGTCACACGGCGCCCGACCAAGGAACTCGACATCGATGTGCGCGGCACCGTCAATTTCGATCGCGATGCCGATTATGCCGGCTATTCCGCCTCGGGGATGATCGGGACGCGGCAGGACAAATGGTATGCGCAGGCGAGCTATGCGCGCAGCTTCACCGACCATTGGGCTCTGCCGGACAGCTTCACGCCGGTCATTCCCGCTCTCGAGGACGGCGGCGAACGCGATTTCTCGCGCACGCGCGACTGGCGCGCGAACATCAAGCTCGGCTTTACCCCGAACGATACCGACGAATATGCGATCAGCTATACCAAGCAGGCGGGCGCAAAGAATGCGCCGCTGCACATCAGCGACACGGTCACCGCGCCCCGCTTCTGGAACTGGCCGCAATGGGATATCGACAGTATCTATTTCCTGTCGACCACCGCGCTCGGCGATCGCGGGACGCTCAAGACGCGCGCCTATTACAACCAGTTCGATTCCATCCTGCGCTCGTTCAACGATCGCACTCAGACGACGCAGAGCCGGCCCTTCGCGTTCGACAGCCCTTATTTCGACAAGGCATGGGGCGGTTCGGCGCAGCTCGATGTGAAGCTGAGCGAAGCCGACACGCTCCGCCTCGCCTTCCACTACCGGCATGACAAGCATGTCGAGGCGCAGACGAGTTTCTCGACGGCGGGCGTCCCGTCGACCGAGCCGCCGCAGACGCAGACCGAAAACACCTTTTCGCTTGCGCTCGAAAACGAACTCGCCCTCACCTCTGCGCTCCGCTTCACCCTCGGCGGCAGCTTCGACTGGCGCGACCTCAAGCGTGCTGAAGAGTTCGGTTCGCCGCTCGGGACCACCCTGCCCGCGATCCTCTATCAATATCCGCGCCGCGACGCCGACACCTGGAACCTGCAGGGGCGCCTCGACTGGACTGCCAGCGACAGCGTGACGCTCCACGCGAGCCTCTCCTCCCGGGCACGCTTCCCGACGATCTTCGAGCGCTTCAGTCAGCGCTTCAACACCGCTATCCCGAACCCGGCGCTGAAGCCCGAACGCGCGACCAACGCCGAGATCGGCGGAAGCTTCACGGCTGGAGCAGTCCGCCTCGACGGCGCGCTTTTCTACAGCTGGATCGAGGATGCGATCTTTGGCGTACCAACCCCGGCCTATCCCTGCACCGCCTCGACCACGCCGCCCGCGACGCCGGTGCCGGGCTGCACGCTCCGCAATCTCACGCAGAGCCAGAATGTCGGTAGCGGCGACTATTATGGCGCCGAAGCCTCACTCACCGCGACGCTCGCTCCGGGCTTCGACGTCGGAGCGAACTACACGTACATCAAGCGCGACCTCACCTACGCCGCAAACCCGGCTTTCCGGCCGACGGGCGTCCCGACGCACAAAGGCCTTGTGTATATGGATTGGTCGCCGCTCGACGGCCTGCATATCCAGCCGAGCCTCGAACTCGCGTCAAGCCGCTGGACCTTATTCACGGCTACGCCCGCCAATCAGCCGGCACGCTATTATCGCACCGGCTCCTACACCAACGCCTCGCTCCGCATCAGCTATGCGGTGACCGACGATATCGAAATCGGCGTCGGGGCTCGCAATCTGTTCGACGAGGAATATAGCCTGACCGATGGCTTCCCCGAGCCCGGCCGCTCGCTCTACGCAACGATGAGGGCTCAATTCTAACGCCGGTCGGCGGGGCGGGCGCCGTTAACGCTGCCGTGACGGTCGAGATCGGCGGCGGCGGCGACCATGAAAACAGCCAGCACAGGTGCGGGTTCGGCGTTGCTCCTATTCCGCACCCGCGCCGGTGCTGCCTCCCGTTCCCAATTCGCCGGACGATACCGTGGCCGCGCAAGAAATTCCCCTGAACGAAGAAGGGAACGCATCGTCGGCTCCGCTTTTTGTCCAAATTCAGGGTGGATGATGTTGCGAATGGCAAGGCAATGCGCAAAAAGGCAATCCGGGTCAGCGGCTTGCGCGAGGTTCGCGAGTGCTAGGGGGCAATGATGACGAACTGGGGAAAGCGCTTGACCGCGCTTGCGGTAGTGCTGGTCGCGACACCGGCGACAGCCGAAATGAATTGCTATGGACCGCAATGGCAACGCTTCGCTGATCCGCAACTTGGGGTCGCGCTAGAGGTCAGCACCGATGTGCACCAAAGCTATTCGATCGACGCCGAACAGTTCGTCAACGTCGAAACACGCGAACGAGCGCGACCGGGTCAAAAGATCGACGGCCGTTGCAGCAGCTTCAACTTCAACGTCGTCGATTTCGGCAACAACAGCATCGCCGACGCGGCAGGACTTTTGAAGGATCATAGCGACCGGATCGCGAGCGGCGGCCTCAACGGTTTCAAGGTCATCCGGAATCGAGCGCTGACCTTTCAAGGCCTGCCAGCGCGCGAGGTGATCTTCACCTTCACGATCGACTATTTTCACACGCCCGCGACACACCGCTATCTAAGCGTGGCGCGCGGCAACAAACTTTATACCTTTGGCTGGGTCTGGGGCGATGCCGGGGCAGTTCCGGCCGATTCAGCGCGCGTCTACGATTCGATCCGCTTCACCCCGGTTACGGCGGATCCGAACGGCCGCTCGCGGGCGATGCTGGAAGATACGATCCTCCTCTACTGGCTGCGCAGCGCATATCCGACGACGATCCACATGTCGCCTTCGCTCCGCCGGATCGCCGACCCCAAGCGAGTGGCGGAAAGCAAGATGGTCGACGGTTACGGCTATGTGCAAAAGGTCGACTATCTGCGTACCGAAAAGGGTTTCAGGGTGTTTCGCGTCGAGCACAGCAAGGCGGTCGTCGACTGGTATACCGCCGACGACGGAAACCAGATTTCGGCGCTGTCCTGGAGAAAAGTCCGTGACCTCTGACGGAAAGACCACGCGGGCAGCCGGCCGAACAACCGCATGAGCGCCGCTGCTACCTACGCCATCATTCCAGCCTTCCTTCGCTTCGATATCGGCGCGACCGGTCTAGATATGGGCGGCGCCCACGGCGACTATGAGCGGCTGGAACGTTACGTGTTCGCGCCCCTGAATGCGCTGGCCGGGCAGCGGATCGCAAGCGCCGCGGGTTTTCTCCACGCGTTGAAAGGAGAGCTCGTCATCGTCGATGCGGGAGAAGACGGCGCCGATTGGAACGGCAGCATTCGCCGAAGTATCTTTGCAAGCAGCGGCCCGGACGCGGTCGATTATGTCGTCCAACTCGATCTCTCGCCACTGGCTTTCGATCGCCTGATCGCGATGATGCAGACCGGCCGGATGCTGTCGCTACTGTCGCTGGATTTCCAAAACATCGATGGTCCGCTGAACGAAGATCCGCTCGATCGACCATTTCCCTGGGACGACGTCCAGTACCCGCACGTGGCTTTGACCAACTTCACGCTGCGATGGGCTTGACCGCCGGCGGCAGGTTTTTTTGCGCCGACGATCCGGCTAGTCGCTGGAACCACTTATGGCCGGTTGCGGACTGCCCGCTTTCAGGCACAATTCGCCGCCTGAAAGCTGCTTCAGCCATCGCGCGATGGCTTCGGGAGCCGTTCAAACTGACGACAGGCGGCGAGCCGGCCCTGTTCCCGAACGGGGAGCGGCACTGTCGTCCCGGAAGACGGCGACGAGATCATCCTTTCCGCACGCTGATCCCCCGTCAGGTGGCGGCGAAAAAGCTGTCCAACTCGGCGAGCAAAAGGTCGGGCACCTCTTCGTGCGGGCTGTGCCCGCATGGCAGCGCGCGTCCGCGTACATCGGCTGCCTTGGACCGCCAGCTTTCCATGACGTCGAACAGTTCGCCCACCGTGCCCTGCGCGCCCCACAACAACAATAATGGCCCCTCGATCCGACGGTCGCCGTCGGCGGCATCATGGTCGAGATCGATGCTCGCCGCCGCCCGATAATCCTCGCAGATTGCGTGGCGTGTCGCGGGGTCGCGATAGCAGCGCCGATATTCGGCGACGATACGCGGGTCGAGCGAGCCCTCGACCTTGATCTGTCCCGCAAGGTGACGGTCGAGGAAATGGTCGGGATCGGCCGCGATCATCCGTTCGGGCAGATCGAAGGGCTGGATCAGGAAGAACCACCAGAAATAGCGCGTCGCGAATTCTTTGGTCGTCTGTGCATACATGGTCGCGGTCGGCGCGATATCGAGAAGGACAAGCCGAGCGACGCGATCCGGATGATCGAGTGCCATGCGGTGCGCGACACGCGCGCCGCGGTCGTGCGCGACGACGTCGAACCGCCCGAAACCGAGCGCCGCCATCACCGCGACCTGATCGGCCGCCATCGCGCGTTTGGAATAGTTGAGATGAAGCGTATCGCCCGGCAATTTCTCGCTGTCGCCATAGCCCCGAAGATCGGTGGCGACGACGGTGAAGCGTTTCGCCAGTTCCGGCGCGACCTTGAACCAGGTCAGATGCGTCTGCGGATGACCGTGGAGCAGCAACAGCGGCGGCCCCGATCCGCCGATTGCGGCGCGGATCCGGACGCCGTTGGCGTCGACATCTTCCCAGCGAAAGGCGGGCAAAAGGTCCGGATATTCGGGGCGCGCACTCATTATTCCGATCCGACCATAAGCCAGGGCTTGCGCGCGAGATAGGCCTCTTCGAACGCGCGGATGCTCTCGGCATGCGTCAGCGTTTCGCCGATCCGGTCGAGCCCCAGCATCAGGGCGCGCCGCACCGCGGCGTCGATATCGAAACCGGCCGCATGACCGTTGACCTCGATCCGCTGCGCCTCGAGATCAACCGTCATCTGCCCTACTCCGTCTTCGAGCACCGCAGAAAGCGATGCGATCTCTTCGACTGGCAGCGAAAGCAACAGCAAGCCGTTGTTTGCCGCATTGTCGGCGAAGATAGCGCCATAGGACGATCCAATAATCCCCCGGATTCCGTACTGCAGCATGCCCCACACGGCATGTTCGCGCGACGAGCCGCAGCCGAAATTGGGTCCCACGAGCAGAAAGCGTGTCCCCGCCATATCGGGACGATTGAGGATGAAATCGCTCCGCACCGCGCCCGCCTCGTCGAAGCGGAGATCGTGAAACAGCCCGACCGACAGCCCCGACCGGTCGATGCCCTTGAGATAGGCCTTCGGCATGATCACATCGGTATCGATATTCGCCCCCGGCATCGCCGCGACCGGCCCTGATACGCGCAGAAAGCGTTCCATCACGATACCCCCGACGCCGCGAGCGTTCGCACATCGGCCAGCCGGCCGGTGACGGCGGCCGCTGCGACCATCGCCGGGCTCATCAGGTGCGTCCGCCCGCCGATCCCCTGCCGCCCTTCGAAATTGCGGTTGGTGCTCGACGCGCAGCGCTCGCCCGGCGCAAGGCTGTCGTCGTTCATCGCGAGGCACAGCGAGCAGCCCGAGCGCCGCCATTCGAACCCGGCGTCGATGAAGATGCGGTCGATCCCTTCGGCTTCGGCGGCGCGGCGCACATTGCTGCTTCCCGGCGAGATCATCGCACGGACGCCCGGGGCAACCGTGCGCCCCTTCAGGATTTCGGCCGCATCGCGCAGGTCTGACAAGCGCGCATTCGTGCAGGACCCGATGAAGGCACGGTCGATCGTAATGTCCTGCAAAGGCGTGTTCGGCGCGAGCCCCATATAGGCAAGCGCGCGGACGGCATCGGCGCGGCGCGCGGCGGGGATATCCTCTGGATCGGGCACGCTTCCTGTGATCGCGAGCGACTGGTCGGGGCTGGTGCCCCAGCTCACCATCGGCGGCACCTCGCCCGCATCCAGCGCGATCTCCTTGTCGAACCGGGCGCCGGGGTCGCTGCGCAGCAAGGACCATTCGGCACGCGCCTGTGCCAGCAATTCTGCCGAGGGCGCACGCGGACAGCCCGCAATGTAATCGGCCACCTTGTCGTCGGGCGCCATCAGCGCGACGCGGGCGCCGCATTCGACCGCCATGTTGCAAATCGTCATGCGCGCCTCGACCCCCAGCGCCTCGATCGCCGTACCGGCGAACTCGACCGCATGGCCCGCCGCGCCGTCGGCCCCGATCCGGCGGATCACTTCCATGATCAGATCTTTCGCCGTAACCCCCGGCGCCAGCTGGCCGTCGACCGTCACGCGCATCGTCTTGAGCCGTCGATAGATAAGCGTCTGGGTCGCGAGCAGATGCTCGATATCCGACGTGCCGATTCCGAAACCAACGACGCCGAACGCGCCATAGGTTGTCGAATGACTGTCTCCGGCGGCGATGACCATGCCCGGAAGCACCAGCCCCAATTCGGGCATCACGACATGCTCGATCCCCTGCCGCGGATCGAAAAGATCGAAGATTTCGATCCCGAAATCGCGGCCATTTTCGCCCAGATATTCGATCTGTCGCCGCGCGCCGTCGTCGAGCGTGCCGGCGCCTGCGTCGGGATTTGTCGAATTGACATGATCGACCACGCCCAGCGATGCGGCGGGCCGCCAAGGCTTGCGCCCGGCGGCGCGAAGGCCGCTGAACGCCTGGGGGCTTGTATATTCGTTGAGCACCGTTCTATCGATATAGAGCAACAATCGTTCGCCAGCCTCGCCGGATTCGTCGAAAGACAATATGCGATGTTCGTCGACGATCTTGTCATAGAGCGTTTTTGGCGCCGACATTCTTCTGCCCTTCACTGCGGGAATCGCAGGCGGGGCTTACCGTGCAGGGCTCGGACGAAGCCAATGCCGGGACAGTATCAATTGATGCGACGAGTGGACTGCAAAATGGATATCATGTGGCTCGAGGACTTCATCAAACTTGCTGATGAAGGCAATTTTTCCCGCGCAGCGGAAGCGCGCAACCTGACACAGCCGGCGTTCAGCCGCCGCATCCGCGCCCTCGAGGAGTGGGTCGGCGCGACGCTCGTCGATCGCGACACGCACCGGATCGCGCTGACCGAAGCGGGACAAGCCTTCCGCGTCCTTGCCGAAGAGATCATGCGGCGCCTGACGCTGGGCCGCGATCATGTGCGTGAAATCGGCGGCACGCTGAGCAATGAAATCCGTTTTGCATCGACGCACGCGCTGTCGACCACCTTTTTCCCGTCGTGGCTCCGCAGCCTGCACGACGGTCAGGAGGCGGGGACAATTACGCTGATCGCCGACAATATGGCCGCGTGCGAACGCTTCATGCTCGAGGGCAAGGCCGATTTCCTGCTGTGCCATCACCACACAGCCGCGCAGCACCGGCTCGATCCGGCGGGCTTTACCTCGCTGGCGCTCGGCGAAGATGTGCTGATGCCGGTGACTGCGCCGCTCGGTGACGGGGCGCCCATGCACATTCTGCCGGGCGGCGGCGACCAGCCGCTCCCCTATCTCGAGTTCGAGGAAAAGTCGGGCATGGGCCGCATCCTGCAGGCGGCGCAGGTCATTTCGGCGGGCTCGGCATCGCTGCGCACCGTCTTTCGTTCGCATATGGCGACCGCGCTGCTGTCGATGGCGCGCGACGGGCGCGGACTATGCTGGGCGCCGCTCAGCGTTGCCGCCGCCGATCTCGAGAGCGGCCGCCTTGTCGCAGCGGGCGACGCGCGCTGGCATGTCCCGATCGAAATCCGCATCTACAAACCGATCGCGCGCCGGAGTCCGAGCGTCGAGGCTTTCTGGACGATGCTGAAGAACCGGTTGAAGGCCGAGACTGCATAATCGATCGATTGGAGGGCCAAGACAGGCCGCGTAATTATGCTGCGCAGATACCGCCCTCGCCGCACGAATGATTCTATGTCGAACCGGCATTGGGAACGATGTCCGCATGTCCATAGACAGGCTGGGCCCTTGCACTAACCGACGAACGGACGGCTTTGGCAGGGTTCAGGGCGGAGAAAAAATATGATCCAGGGACCGGCAACTGCAGCCGCACGCGGCCAATTCAAAATTTCCACATCGCTTGTGGCGATCGCGCTCTGCGCGGGCCTTGCGGGCACCGCACATGCTCAGGACACTGTCGCACCGGCCGATGAACAGGCGATAGAGAGCGGCGACGACATTGTCGTGACAGGGTCGCGCATCGGCCGCCCCGTCCTCGACCTGCCGACCCCGGTTGGGGTCGTGACCTCCGAGGCGCTCGACAATAATAACGCCCAGTTCGACATCGGCCGCGCGCTCGCCCAGCAGCCGTCGATCGGCTTTTCGGGCAGCATGCAGCAAAGCCAGCAGACGGGCGCTTCGGGCTCACGCGGCGAAAATGGCGGCGGTCTGGCCCTCGTCGATCTGCGCAGCCTCGGGGCCAACCGCACGCTCGTGCTCGTCAACGGCAAGCGCCGCGTTGCCGGCACCACCGACAGCACCGCAATCGACCTCAATTCGATCAACCCCAACCTGATCGAACGCATCGAGGTGATCACCGGCGGCGCATCGGCGATCTATGGCTCCGACGCCGTCTCGGGCGTCGTCAACATCATCCTCAAAGACAGCTTCGATGGATTCCGCGTGTCGTTCAACGGGTCGCAGCCCGCGCGCGGCGGCGAAGGTCTGACCTATGGCGCCAGCCTCGTCGCCGGCAAGAATTTCAGCGAGGGCCGCGGCAATATCACGGTCGCCGCGGACTATACCAAGGTGCAGGAAATCACCCCGCGCCAGGCCGACATGAAAAATTATGTCGCGATGCTCAATCCGGACGACACCGGCCCTGACGACGGCATCCCCGACATGATCGTCGTCCCCGGCGGCGAAGCCCTGCGCTTCTCGGGCTATGGCGTTGTCGGCTTCAGCAACGACACTGGCGGCCTCGGGCGTTTCGCCTTCAATGACGATGGCACGGTGCGCCCCTTCCCGACCCCCAGCCTGACCGACGGCAGCCTGTTCGGGATTTTCGACAATTGCGGCGTCGCCTGTTTCCGCTTCGACGATTCGATCTCGATCGTTCCCGATATTGAGCGCTACAACCTGAACCTCAGTGCGCATTATGATTTCAGCGACAGCGTGCGCGGCTATTTCGGCGTCGATTACAACAATACGTCGAGCTATGGCCGCGGCCAGCCGGTGATCCGCTCGGGCGTCGCGATCAATATCGCGCAAAATGCCTTCCTCAATCAGGATTTCCGCCAGCGCCTCCTCAACGCAGGCGCCACCACCCTCCGCCTCGACCGCCTCTACACCGACGTCGGCCTTCGCTACAGCCAGGTCGACCGCAACAGCCTGTCGTTCGTCGGCGGCTTCAAGGGCGAGTTCGAGACGGGGTTCGCCGACCTTCGCTATGACGTTTACGGCACCTACGGCCGGACCAAGGCAAAGTTCATCGGTTACAACCGCCTCGTCGTCCCCAACCTGCTCGCCGCGCTCGATGCGGTCGTCGATCCCACCAGCGGGCAGATCCGCTGCCGCGCCGACGTTCCGGCGTTGCAGCCGGTCGGATATGTCCGACCGAATATCCAGGGCACCGCGCCCTGCGCGCCGTTCAACCCCTTCGGTTCGACCGCGAGCTCGCAGGAAGCGCGCAACTTCGTGAAGGCGACGACCGTATCCGAAGCCTTCATCCGGCAGACGACGGCGGGCTTCTCGCTTGCGGGCGACACAGAGAAATTCCTGACGATGCCCGGTGGCGGCGCGGTCGGTTTCGCGCTCGGCGCCGAATATCGCAAGGAGCGCAACGGCCGCACCACCGATCCGCTCGTCAAGGCGGGCCTGACCAATCAGGCGGCAACGCAGGATTATGAGGGCGGCTATCATGTCACCGAATTTTTCGGCGAGCTCAGCATCCCCATCTTGACCGACATGTCATTCTTTAAATTGCTGTCGGTCGAGGGCGCCGTCCGTCACGCCGATTACAGCCACGCCGGACAGGCGACCTCATGGAAAGCCGGCGCGATCTGGGAGCCGACCGACGGTCTGCGCCTGCGCGCGACGATCAGCCGCGCGATCCGCGCGCCGAACATCTTCGAAGCCTTCCGCCCGAGCGAGGGGCAGACGACCAACGTCAACGACCCCTGCGCCCAGACCAACCTCGGGCTCAACCCGAACCGCGCCGCCAACTGCGCCGCGCTTGGTCGCCCCGCGGGCTTCACACCGCTCAACGGCGGCGTCGGGGTGCCCTTTATCGTGTCGGGCAACCAGGACCTCAGCCCCGAAGTGTCGGACAGCTGGACGGCCGGAATCGTGCTCACGCCGAACTTCGTGCCCGGGCTCCAGATTTCGGCCGACTGGTTCAATATCGAGATCGACGATGCGATCAGCTTCCTGAGCCCGCAGCAGATCGCCGAAAACTGCGTCGATCGCGCCGGCGGCCCCGATCTCGACCTCTGTTCGCTGATCACGCGCGAGTCGAACCCCGCCAGCCCGAACTTCTTTGGCATCACGACGGGCAACAGCACCTATGTGAACACGTCGAAGCTGGAGACGTCGGGTCTCGACACGCAGCTCTTCTATGCGCGTCCGCTCGGCGGCGGGCGCATTTCGGCGAACCTCGCCTTCACCTATCTCCATCGCCTTCGCACCTATACCTTCCAGTCGCGGCCCGACCTCTACACGGTGCTCGAGGGCTTCTACGGCTATCCGAAGTATAAGGGCGTCGTCGGCCTGACCTACAGCAACGGCCCGCTGACGCTCGGCTGGCAGGGTCGTTATCAGTCGAGCCAGGCGCTGACCGATATCTCGCCGGGGATCAGCCGCGAACTGCTGTCGCCCGACCGCACGGGGTCGCGCTTCTACAACGACATCTCGGCATCCTACACGCTGACGATGAATGGCAAGCAGGAAGCCAAATTCTCGTTCGGCGTTACCAACCTCTTCAACGAAAAGCTGCCGGTGATGGAATCGGTTCAGGTCATCGATCCGTCGGGGGGCGGTTTCGAACAATTCGGTCCGGTCATCCGTGCCGGACTCGAAGTGAACTTCTGATCCTGACCCGGGCAGATGAGGCCCGCGTGACATTCGCGCGCGCGGGCCTCATGTCGTTTTCGAAGGAGAATCCCCCTTGGCCGGTCAGGAAGGCGCGATCATGAGTGCCGACATCGTGCGCCCCGCACGTCAGCGAGGTATCCTTGGCGTCGTCGAGCGTGTCGGCAACATGCTACCCGACCCCACCATCATCTTCCTCTACCTGATCGTCATATTGATGTTCGTGTCGGCGATCGGCGCGGCGCTCGGATGGAGCGCATCGCTGCCCTATTCGGGCAAGGAGGCCCCAGCCGGCGCCGAACTCGCCGGCGGTGTCCTGACCTATCGCGCGTCGAGCCTGTTCTCGGCCGAGAATATCGCGCGACTGTTTACCGAGATGCCGCGCACCTATGCCAGCTTCACGCCGCTCGGCATCATCCTGACGATCATGATGGGCGCCGCGGTCGCCGAGCGATCGGGGCTGTTCTTTGCGCTGATCCGCGGTTCGCTGCGGGGTACGCCGCGCCGATACATGACGCCCATCATCGCGGTCGTCGGCATGGTGTCGCACCATGCGGCGGATGCCGCCTATGTCGTGCTGATCCCGATGGCCGCCGTGCTCTTCGCATCGGTCGGGCGTCACCCGCTCGCGGGGATTGCCGCCGCGCTCGCGGCCGTGTCGGGGGGCTATGCCGGCAACATCATGCCGGGCCAGCTAGATGTCCTGCTGTTCGGCTTCACGCAGGAAGCCGCGCGCATCGTCGAGCCGGGCTGGACGATGAACCCGCTTGGCAACTGGTATTTCATCCTCGGCATCGTCGTTTTCTTCACCCCGATCATCTGGTTCGTCACCGACAAGGTGGTCGAACCGCGCCTCGGAACGTGGGACGAGGAGGTCGACGAGGAGCTTCGCGCCGATCTCGAAAAGGGCGAACTTAGCGGGGACGAGCGGCGGGGGCTTCGCCATGCCGGCATTGCCGCGTTGCTGGTCACCGCATTGTTCGCCGCGCTATGCCTGTGGCCCGGCTATACCCCGTTCATCGATCAGGACGCCGAGGGGCCGATCCGCCTGCAGCCGCTCTACGCCTCGATGATCGCCGCGCTCTTCCTGCTGTTCCTGCTGACCGGCGTCGTCTTCGGGCGCGCCGTCGGCACGGTCAAAAATTCGAACGACGTGATCGCAATGATGCGCGAGGGCGTGAAGACGATCGCGCCCTATCTCGTCTTCGTCTTTTTCGCCGCGCATTTCGTCGCGATGTTCAACTGGTCGGGAATCGGGCCGATCCTCGCGATCGGCGGGGCGGAAAAATTGCAGGGCATGAACCTGCCCCCGGCACTGCTGCTCGTCTGCGTGCTGCTGCTGTCGTCGTTGATGGACCTTTTCATCGGATCGTCGACCGCTAAATGGAGCGTGTTGTCGTCGGTCGTCGTGCCGATGTTCATGCTGCTCGGCATCAGTCCCGAGATGACGACCGCCGCCTATCGTATGGGCGACAGCTATACCAATATCATGACCCCGCTCATGAGCTATTTCCCGCTCGTGCTCGTATTTTGCCAGCGGTGGGACAAATCGATGGGCGTCGGGTCGCTGCTCGCGCTGATGCTGCCCTACGCGCTCTGCTTCATGGCAACCGGGATCACGATGGTCGTCGCGTGGGTCGTCTTTGACCTTCCTCTCGGCCCGCACGCGCAGGTCTTCTATCAGGTCGCGGCCCATGCCGTGCCCTGAGGGAGATCATGATGATATTCACCGCGGGACATGCAACCATGTCCAATAAGCATTGGGGTCGGCCGCGCACCGTCCCTAGCCTGACTTCGCCGCTGCGCCAGGAGGTCCGTCCCCATGTCCGTTGACCTCAAATCGCTTGAAGCCGACATGACCGCCTGGCGCCGGCATATCCACCAGCATCCCGAACTCGGTTTTCATGAAGAGGGCACGGTCCGCTTCATCCTCGACTTGCTCGAAAGCTTCGGCGTCGACGAGGTACACACCGGCATCGGCGGCACGGGCATCGTCGCCACGATCCGGGCGGGAACGTCGGACCGCGCGATCGGCATTCGCGCCGACATCGACGCACTGCCGATGACCGAACTGACCGAGTCCGATCACAAGTCCTGCACGCCCGGCGTGATGCACGCCTGCGGCCATGACGGGCATACGACAATGCTGCTCGGTGCGGCGAAGCATCTCGCCGCGACGCGCAATTTCGACGGCGCAGTGCATCTCATCTTCCAGCCCGCCGAGGAATCCTTGGGCTATCAGGGCCCTGGCGGCGACCCCGATGGCGGTGCCAGCGCGATGATCCGCGACGGATTGTTCGAGCGATTTCCGATGGACGCGATCTTCGGCATCCACAACCGCCCGGGTATCGCTGCGGGCAAGCTCGCCGGGCGCGCGGGGGCCCTCTATGCGGCTGCCGACAAGTTCGAGATCGTCGTGACGGGCAAGGGCGGGCACGCGGCGCGGCCCCACCTCACCGTCGACCCGGTACTGGTGGCGGCGCATATCATCGTCGCGGTGCAGAGCATCGTCGCGCGCAATGCCGATCCGATGGACGCAGCGGTCGTCTCGATCTGCAAGGTCGAAGCGGGCACCGCCTTCAACATCATCGCCGACGAGGCGCGTATGGGCGGCACCGTCCGCACGCTGTCAAAGGCGAGCCAGGACGCGACCGAACGGCGGCTGCGCGCGATCGTGACGGGGGTCGCCGCGTCGTTCGGCGCAACCGCCGAACTCCATTACGAGCGCGGCTACCCCGCCCTCCACAACCCGGCCGATCTCTATGCGCGCGTCCGCGATATCGCGATCGGTGTTGTCGGCCCCGACCGTTTCGTCGACCTCGACGTGCCGGGCATGGGGGGCGAGGATTTTGCTCGCTATCTCGATGTCGTTCTCGGCTGCTTCCTGCTGCTGGGCAACGGCGATGAGGGGCCGGGGTCGGTGATGCTCCACAATTCGCACTATGCCTATGACGACAGCATTTCTCCGACGGGGGCGGCGCTGTGGGTCGCCTTGGCCGAGGCATTTCTGCCGCAATAGACAATCCGGGAGACGTTTTTGATGCGCCGTTCGACTGCCGCCCTGCTCTGGAGTTCCGCTGCCTTGCTGGTCGCGGCCTCGCCCGTCGCGCTGGCGCAGGGGAGTGCGGCGGAAAAGGTCACCATCTATCGCGACAGCTTCGGCGTCCCGCATGTCGAGGGCGATACATCCGACGCGGTTATGTTCGGCGCGGGCTATGCGATCGCGCACGACCGCCTCGCGGCGATGGAGCTCGCGCGGCACAATACGCAGGGCCGCCGCGCCGAGCTGGTCGGCGCATCAGCGCTCGACACCGACAAGATGATGCGCGGCCGCAAGCTGTCCGATGCGGTCCTGATGCAGCGCTATAATGCGCTCGCGCCCGAGCATCGGAAGATGATCCGCGGCATGGTCGACGGGATCAACAAGCGCATCGACGAGGTGAATGCCGACCCCGAAAATCTGACCCCGCTCGAATTCATTCGCTGGGGGATCAAGCCCACCCGCTGGACGCTCGCCGAATATCTGGCGCTGATCACCGCCGCGCCGCTGGGTCGCGACACTTACGAGATCCGCAATCTCGAATTTCTGAAGTCGATGACCGACCGCTATGGCGCCGACAAGGCGTGGCAGATCTTCAACGATGTCGTGCCGATCTCCGACCCCGATTCGCCGACGACGATCCCGGCGGGCGACGACCGCGCGCCGCCGCGCCCGGTGCCCGTGCCGGTCCAGTCCGCCGCCCAGCTACCCAAAGGCCGCGATGTCGCCGCGGCAGCCGAACAGACCGCACCGCGGCTGCCCATCAAGGGAGCCAGCCGCTGCCTGGTGATCGGGCCGCAGAAATCGGCGAGCGGCAATGTCCTGATGCTCGAGGCGACAGCCGACGGCCCCGAAATTCACCTGCAAGGCGGCGGCTTTGACAATGCGGGCTTCGGCTCGACCGGCTGGGGCGTCCCGACGATGGGGCGCGGTGCGCAGCATGGCTGGCTGCTCGTGTCGGGCAGCAGCGAGGCCGGCACGACCTTCGCCGAAAAGCTCAATCCGAAGAACCGCTACGAATATTGGTACAAGGGCGCGTGGAAGAAGATGGAACACCGCACCGAAACCTTCCGGGTCAAGGATGCCGCGCCCGTCACCCATGACGTCGCGTGGACGATCCACGGCCCCGTGATCGCCTGGGATGTCGATAATGGCACCGCTTACTCGCAGCAGATGGGCGTCCACGGGCGCGAGCTCGACACATGGATCGCTTTTGCCGAAATGGGCCGCGCGAAGAACCTGACTGAATTCAAGGAAAAGGGTGTCGACCGGCTCGGGTGGAATCTTGGCGCCTGCTATGGCGGCGAGGACGGCACAATCGCCTATTTCGAGGCCGGCGCGCTGCCCAAGAAAGCCGCGGGCGTCGACCCGCGCCTGCCGACGCCGGGGACCGGCGAATATGAGTGGACCGGCTTTCTGACCCCCGCCGAAAAGCCGCAGATGATCAATCCGCAGCAGCAATATTTCATGTCGTGGAACAGCAAGGCGACGGGCTGGTCGCAAGAGGGCGACAACGCCCGCATCGGCGCCACCTTCCGCACATGGCTCGGCGACCGGCTCGCGAAGAAGGGCGAGGCGCTGACCCTGCTCGATATGCGCGAGTTCAACGGCAAGATTTTCAACGCGCTGGGCGCGGTCGACCGCAATCAGGCCGCGCCCGACTTTTTCGCGCCGTATATCCGCAAGGCGATCGAGACGAGCGACGACCCCGAGGTCAAGCGTGCCGGCGATTATATGCTGGGCTTCAACGGCCTGTATCAGGACCGCGACAACGACCAGCGCTACGACAATCCCGGCCTCACCCTTTATCGCACCTGGTTGCAGGTCGCGCCGCGGATGATCTTCGGCGACGATATGGGCGACTGGTGGCACAAGATCGATGCCGACCGCTATCTGACCTATCAGTCGAGCCTGCTGCTCCGCGCCTTTCAGGGCGATGCCGCGGGCGCGCCGCTCGCGGTCGATTATTTCGGCGGCCGCGATCGCACCGCGGTGATGATCGACACGATCAAGGCGACGCTGAACGAGGTGAAGGCGCGCTTCCCCGGCAAGGACATGGCCGAATGGAAGCAGCCGATCTTCTGGAAATATTTCGACGCCTCGCTCGAAACACCCGACCGCCCGCAAATGGCCGAGGACGCGCCCGAGCGCCGCTTGTCGGCGGTCCTCCGCCTCGGCCCGACGATGGCGCCGCACAATGGCGGCGAAAGCTGGGTCGGGCTGATGGAGATCGCCCGCGACCGACGCGCGCTCTATTCGGTGATCGACGCGGGCGGGCAGAATCTGTTCATCGATCCGAAGGGCCGGGGCAATCCAAACCTTGCCGACCAGACGATGATGCACGAGACCAACGAGCTCAAGAAGATCACGCTCGTCCCCGATGAAATCCGCAAGACCGCAACGTCGAGCGTGACGCTCGAATACCGCCCCCCGGCGCGCTAGCGGGCGGCGGCGGTGCATGGCCCACCTCCCACGGCGACGCCGCTGCCCCGGCGCACGATGCTGGGCCTCATCGCCGGACTGCCGTTCGCGGCCTGCACGCGGCAGCAGCGCGCGCCCAACGAGATATGGGTCGGCTCCTCCCCCACCGGCGTGCCCTTCAGCTTCGTCGACCCGGCGACGAACGAGCTGACCGGCGCGATGATCGATATCGCAAGGGCGGTTCTCAGACGCCTGAGAATAGAAGGCGATTATCGCGCCGCGCCCTTTTCGGCGCTGATACCCTCGCTGACCACCGGGCGGATCGACATGATTTCCGCAGCGATGCAGCGGACACCCGACCGCGCAAAGATCGTCGATTTCAGCACGCCGGTCTTTTCCTATGGGGGCGGGCTGGTGGTGCGAAGCGACGACCGCGCCGCCTATCCGTCCCTCTCGGCGACGCGCCACCTGCGCGTCGGTGCGCAGGTCGGCACCCGGTTCGTCGATCAGCTTCATACCGCCGGAGTATCGCGCGTCACCACCTATGACGGATTGGGCGAAATCGTCCGCGACCTTGCCAACGGCCGGATCGACGCCGGCTATGGCGACGATCCGATCCTGCGTTACCAGCTTCGTGTCGGTCCGCGCCGACCCGTCCGCATGGCGAACGAGTTCCGCCCGCCGGTCCGCGAAGATCTCTGCCTGATCGTCGCCAAGGGCAGCCCGCTGCTGCCGCGCCTCGACGATGCGATTGCCCACCTCAAGGCGGCCGAAATTCCAGCGATCCTCCATCATTGGGAGCTCGATTGATGGAGGCGTTCCTCGCCGACGCCGTCCAATTCCTGCCGGTGTTGCTGCGCGGCCTCGGAATGACTTTGCTCCTCACCGGCGGCGCGCTGATCGTCAGCATCCTGCTGGGTCTCATCTGGGTACTGATGGGCTACTCGCGTTTCGCGCCGGTGCGCTGGATCAGCCGTGCGATCATCAATGTCATTCGCGGTATCCCGATCATCGTCCAGCTTTTCTGCATCTATTTCGTGCTGCCCGAATGGGGCATCGACCTGCCCCCCTTTGCGGCGGGCGTCCTTGGACTCGGTCTCGCCTATTCGGTCTATCAGGCCGAAAATTTCCGCGGCGGGCTGTCGTCGGTCGACAAGGATCTGGTCGAGGCTGGAACCGCGCTCGGCATGCGCTGGCCGGTGCTGATGCGCCGCGTCGTGCTGCCGCTCGGTATCCCGGCCGCGCTGCCCTCGCTCGGCAACACGACGATCATGCTGCTGAAGGATTCGTCGATCGCCTCGACGATCACGATCGCCGAACTGACGCGCGCGGGACAATTGCTCGCCATTTCGACCTTCAAGAACGGCACCGTCTATCTGCTCATCGCGCTGCTCTATCTGGCGGCGAGCCTGCCGATGGCGGCCGGAGTCCGCTGGCTCGAACGGAGGTTCGCGCGCCGATGATCGAGGTTCGCAACCTTCAAAAGAGCTTCGGCGGCCGCGCGGTGCTGCAGGACGTGAGCCTCGACGTCGCGGCGGGCGAGGTCGCGTGCCTGATCGGCCCCTCGGGATCGGGCAAGTCGACGATCCTGCGTTGCATCAACGGGCTGGAACGCCACGACGACGGATCGATTGCGGTCGACGGGGTGCCAGTGTCGCCGCAGTCGCTGCCCGCGATCCGCGCCTCGGTCGGCATGGTGTTCCAACGCTTCAACCTCTTCCCACACCGAACCGTGCTGCAAAATGTGATCGAGGGTCCGGTGCATGTGCTGCGGCAGCCGGTCGCCGAAGCGAGCGCGCGTGCGATGGCATTGCTCGCCAGGGTCGGCGTGGCCGACCATGCCGGCGCCTATCCGCGCCAATTGTCGGGCGGGCAGCAACAGCGCGTCGGCATCGCCCGCGCGCTGGCGATGGAGCCGCGCGCGATCCTCCTCGACGAGCCGACCTCGGCGCTCGACCCCGAGCGCGTCGGCGAGGTGCTAAAAGTTATGCGCGACCTCGCCGAGGGCGGGATGACGATGCTCATCGTCACGCACGAAATCGCCTTCGCGCGCGAGGTGGCGGACAAAATCTTCTTCGTCGACGGCGGCGTGATCGCCGAACAAGGCCCCGCCGCCGACCTGCTTTCCAACCCCCGCGCCGAACGCACCCGCTTGTTTCTCAGCCGGGTGCGCCATCCGCTATGACATCCACATCAGGGAGCCACCCATGACCGCCGACGCGATCAGCCTTTTCCGCCCGCACGAACTGCTTGCCGCCGCCGCGATCACCCCCGTCGCCGAACCGCTGGGTCAACGGGTATCACAGGTCCGCTCGGCCGCGATCCCCGGCGCGGGCGCCAGCCGCCATGGCGTCTGGCACTGCACCCCGGGCATCTGGCGCCGGCAGGTCATGCAGGCCGAATTCTGCCACTTCCTGTCGGGCGAGGCGATCTTCCGGCCCGACCAGGGCGAGGCCGTTCACATCGCCGCCGGCGACGCCGTCTATTTCCCGCCGCGCAGCAGCGGCACCTGGGAGATTTTGAGCGACAGCGAAAAAATCTTCATCGTTTTCGACGAGTCAGAGGCGCCGCGATGACGCCTGCCCTATCCCCCGCCGATGTCGGAAGCTACTGGCTCGCCAGCACCGGCGACGACCTGACCCCGCGCGCGCCCCTGGCCGGCGACGAGACCGCCGATGTCGCGATACTGGGCGGCGGTTTTTCGGGGCTGTGGACCGCGTGGTTCCTGCTGCAAGCCGACCCGACGCTGTCGATCGCGATCGTCGAGCGGCAATTTTGCGGCTTCGGCGCGTCGGGGCGCAACGGCGGCTGGTGCTCGCCGCGCTTTCCGATCAACCCCGCCGCCCTCACCCGCCGCTTCGGCGCCGAGACCGCGCGCGCGATGCTGTTCGCGCAGCAGGCGATGGTCGATGAGGTCGGGCGCATCTGCGAACAGGAAGGGATCGACGCGCACTTCAACCCGGTCGGCGTCCTCACCCTCGCGCGCAGCGCCCAGCAAGTCCCCTCGCTCCAGCAATCCTACGACGCCTATGCGAAGCTCGGCATGGCCGATGTCTGCGAGCTACTCGACGCCGGGCAGGCGCATGAGGCCGTGCATGCGACCGACGCGCATGGCGCGCTGCGGCTGCGCGTCGGCGGCACCATCCATCCCGGCCGGCTGGTGCGCGGGCTCGCGCGCGCGCTCGAACGGCGCGGCGTACGCATCTATGAGGGGACCGAGGTGCTGCAGACAAGCGCCGGGATGCAGCCCGCGCTCGTTACCGCCGGCGGCACGCTCCGCGCACGGCGCGCGGTCCTGCTCGCCGGCGAGGCGTTCCTGACCGGCCTGCCCGATTATCGCCGCCGGCTGATCCCGATGGCCTCGACGATCATGCTGACCGCGCCGCTGAACGCCGAGCAGTGGGATCGGGTCGGCTGGGCGGGCGGCGAGTGCCTCAGCTCCTATGTCCACACGACCAATTATCTAACGCGCACCGCCGACGGACGCATCCTGTTCGGCAGCCGCGGCGCCCCCTATCGCTACGGCTCCGACATGAACGAGACGGCGCTTCGCGAAAATGCCAATTTTGGCTGGATCCGCGACCGGCTGCTCGAATGGTGGCCATCGCTCGAGGGGGTCGAGTTCACGCATCAATGGGCGGGCTATCTCGGCGTGCCGCGCGACTGGTTGCCGACGGTGCATTTCGACAGCAACCGCCGGATCGGTCACGCCTATGGCTATACGGGGCACGGCGTCATCACCAGCGCGATCGCGGCGCGTGCGCTCGCCGGACTGGTCACCGGCGCGGCGCCCGATCCGCACGCCCCCTATCTGCGGCGGCAGGCGCCGAACTGGGAAATCGAGCCACTACGCTGGGCGGGCATCCGCTATGTCCAGAACGCCTTCCTGCGGATGGACCTCGCCGAGACTGCCGGAAAGACGCCGCCCGTCGACGCGCCGCTCGCGACCTTTCTCGGCGAACCCTGAAAAGTCGCGCTGCGGCGGGACTTACTTCCCCGCCGCTACCCCGCCGCCGCTCGCCTTGAACGCCTGCTCCAGACCCGGGACGAACGCCGCCCCTGCCTTCAGCTCGACCCGCGATCCGGCAAGATCGTCGCCATAGGGCTCGGCCGGCCCGCCGAGGCATTTCGACAGGAAATGCTCGGCAATCGCGGCGAAGGAGATGTTGGTCGCATCCTTCGCATAGACATGGCCTTCGTCGGGATAGAAGGCATAGGTCACGGGCTTGCCGCGCGCCTGCATCGCATCGACGATTTCCTGCGACTGGTCGGGAAAGATGCGCGGATCGTTTGCGCCGTTCGTCACGAGCAGCGGCTTGGTGATCGCATCGACACGCGCGATCGGCGAGCGGCGCATCAGGTCGGCGGCGCCTTCCTTCGTCGCCGGATCGCCGACGCGGTTGACGAATTGCGGACGCTGCCAGCTCCACCAGTCGGGCATCAAGGCGACCTGCTTGACCAGATTGCTCGGCCCCGCCAGATCGACACCGCACTGGAAGGTGTCAGGGGTAAAGCTCAGCGACACGAGCGTCGAATAGCCACCGTAAGAGAGCCCCATCACCGCGACGCGGTCCTTTGCCGTCACGCCCTTGTCGATCGCCCACTGCACCCCGTCGAGCAGATCGTCGTGCATCGTTTCCGACCATTTCCGGTCGCCCTTCGACATGAAATCACTCCCGAATCCGCCCGATGCACGAAAATTGACCGACAGAACGGCGTAGCCGCGGTCGGCGAGCCAGGCGTGCTGCGGATCGAAGGCCAGATCGTCGCGCAGCCACGGCCCGCCATGGACGAGCAGCACCAGCGGCACCGGGGTCGCCGGCATGCCGTCCGCGCCCAGCTTCGCTCCGGTCGGCAGCGTCAGATAGCTCGGCAGGCGGAGGCCGTCGCGCGAGGCAATCGTGACCGGCAGGCGGCGCGCCAGCGCGCGCCGCTCCAGATCGGGCCGCGTCGACAGCAGGGGCACCAGCGTGCGCGCCTTGCGGTTCCACCAGCTATAGCGGTCAGGGCGGTTCGGCACCGTCTCCAGCAGCAGCCAGCGCGCATTGTCGGGGGTCTGCCCCGCGATCTTGAACGGCCCCGCGACCGCCGCCTCGAGCGCGGCGAACTCGGCGCGCGCGGCATCCGAACGCACCGTCCACTCGCTCACCAGCGGGTCTTCCCGCGTCGCGAGCAGCGCCCCGCTCTCCTCGTCGAGCAAGGGCTCGACGATGTCCGCGCGCACCGCGGCAGCGAGCAGCGTCTTCTTGCCGGTCGCCAGATCGACCGAGACGAGGTTCGCCTTGTCGCCGTCGCGGCTGTCGAGCATTGCGATCTGGCCCTTGGCGTCGAGGCCGAAGACCTTCGAATTGCGCAGCGAGGCGAGCGGGATCGTCATGAACTCGCTTGGGCCGGCCGGGTCGATCCGGAAATATGTCGATGATCCGTCGGCATTGCCGCGAACCCCCATACGAATGTTGAAATCGGGATCGGCGACGACGTCGATATAGTTCGGCGTGTTGCGGAACACTTCGGTTCGCTGACCGGTGGCAAGGTCGATGCGATAGATATCGCGGTAGCGCCGGTCGCGGATATTCATGCCGACGAGGATCTCGCCCGGGTGCTTCGTCGACACCTTGACGATCTTCGTCTGCACCGCGGGATCGTCGGTCGCGTTGATGACGGTCTGTTTTGCGGGGTCGGCGATCCAAAGCTGATGATGCTCCTCGCCCCCAACGTCCTTCTGGATCAGGATGAAGCGCCCGTCCGCGCTCCACTGGAATCCGTCGGGCGGGCGGTTATCGAAGCGGGTGACGGGCTTCGCCGCCGCCGGATCGTCGATCGGCGCCACCCAGACGTTAAGGACGCCGTTCAGCGGGTGGAGAAAGGCGAGTTGCTTTCCGTCGGGGCTGATCTGTAATTCGGAATAGGTCGGCGAGCGGAACAGCAGATCGCGCGGGACCAGCGTCGATGCCGCCGCCTCCGCAGCCGGCTTTGCCGACGCGCCGGGAACCATGACCGTGCAGATCGCGGCGGCCGCCCAGGCCAGACCACGCGCATTGCGGCGCGGCAGCGGCCGGCGCAGGATGTTCGAACCCATCTTCTCTCACTCCCCTGAAACCGCCCTCGCGCACCCGCCCTTTCGGGACCTGGAAAAACGGGGCACTTCCCTCGACCAGCACAGACTGCCAATCGCCGCACGCCGGGGCCAATGCAGAATATGGATCAAACCATGCATGACGGGAAGGCTGGGCGATCGCGCGCGATCGGTTACAAGGGCGGCATAAGCCGGAGGGATTGGCACGATGGAAATGGCCTGGCTGGAGGATTTCGGCGCGCTGATCCGCGCGGGCAATTTCTCGCGCGCCGCCACGGCCCGTTGCGTGACGCAGCCCGCGTTCAGCCGCCGCATCCGCTCGCTCGAGGATTGGCTGGGGGTCGAACTCGTCGACCGCAGCACGCATCAGATGATCCTGACCCCCGCCGGCAAGCGCTTCGCCGCGATCGCCGAAACCGTGCTCCGCGACATCGAACATGGCCGCCGTGAGGTGCAGGAGATTGCGGGCACCTCGGCCTCGACGGTCAAGATCCTCGTCACCCACGCGCTCGCGCTGAACTTCTTCCCACAGTGGCTAGCGCAGCTTCAGTCGATGATGGACACTGCCATCCCGATCCAGCTCAACGCCGACAATATGGGCGCATCCGAACAGATCATGCTCAACGGCAAGGCGCATTTCTGCCTCTGCTATTTCCACGCCGGTGCGCCGTCGGTTCTCGACGGTGCAGGTTTTCAGTCGATTTCGCTCGGCGCCGATGCGCTGGTGCCCGTCAGCGCGCCGCGTGACGACGGCATCGCCCCGCTCCACCCGCTCGTCAGCGAAGGCGGCGGCCCGGTCAGCCTGCTCGCCTATGGTGCGGAATCGGGGATGGACCGCATCGTGTCGGCAATGCTCGGCGCCAGCGCGATGCCGACCAGTTTCACGCCGGTCTTCACGTCGCATACGCTGGTGCTCGCGCGCATGGCAAAGGACGGCCGGGGACTGGCCTGGCTCCCGCTCAGCATCGTTGCCGACGACCTTGCGAAGGGCGTGCTGGTCCGCGCCGGCGACGAGGCGTGGGACATTCCCGTCGATGTCCGACTTTACCGGCCGCGCGGCCGGCAATCGCCATCGGCCGAAACCTTCTGGCGGCTCGCGGCGACATAGGAGCCCGCGATGACCGGCCCGCCAACATGCTTACGCAGCGGCATAAAACCATCAGCAACAGGCATTGGCCGATGCCATCGCATCGCTGTTAGTCGCGGTCAGACGCAAGGGCCGCGCCCGGGTCCGGGTGCCCGGTCCGCGGCCGGCAAACGGGATTTGGAACTCAGCCTATGAAACAGATCGCCCCCGTCGAAGCGGTCGTCTTCGATCTTCTGACGGCCCTGCTTGATTCCTGGTCGCTCTGGAACAGCGCCGCAGGTTCGACGGCCGACGGGCTGCGCTGGCGCCGCGCCTACCTCGCGCTGACCTATGGCTGCGGCGCCTATCGTCCCTATGAGGATCTGGTACGCGAAGCCGCCATCGAGGCCGGCATTGCGCCCGCCGCCGCCGACGCGCTGACCGCGCACTGGAACACGCTCCAGCCCTGGCCCGAAGTTCCGCGCGTGCTCGGTACGCTCAGCGCGCGCGGCATTCAGCTCGGCGTCGTCACCAACTGCTCGACCACGCTCGGGCGGCAGGCCGCCGATCGCGTCGGCGTGCCCTTTTCGGTCGTCGCGACCTCAGAAGAGACCGGCTATTACAAGCCGCACCCACAGCCCTATCGTGCCGCGCTCGATCGGCTGGGCACCGATCCCGCGCGCACATTGTTCGTGGCGGGCTCGCCCGCGGATATTCCGGGCGCGGCAGGTGTTGGCATGCCCGTTTTCTGGCACAACCGGGCAGGGTTGCCGTTCGTTACCGATACGGCGCGCCCCTTGTTGATCGCGGATACGCTCGATCCGCTGGCGGAGATCGTATGACGGGACAGGCGCATATGTTTGACGGTCTGGATACGCCGCGGCTGATCCTTGACGCCGCGCGGCTCGAGCGCAACGCCGAACGGATGCGCGCGCGCTGCGCCGACCTCGGCGTCATACTCCGCCCGCACCTCAAGACCGCCAAGTCGGCCGACGTCGCGCGCATCGCAGCGGACGGCGAACAGGGGCCGATCACCGTCTCGACGCTCGCCGAGGCCGAATATTTCGCTGCCGCGGGGTGGCGCGACATCCTCTATTCGACCGCGATCGCGCCCGGAAAACTCGCGCGCGCCGACCGCATCCAGCGCGACACCGGCGCGCGATTGCTGTTCGTCGTCGACGACCGCGACGCCGCCGCGCTGATCGGACAGGTGGCGGCCGCCCTCGACGCGCGTTTCGGCGTGTTGATCGAAGTCGACTGCGGCGAGCATCGCAGCGGGGTCGAACCTGCATCGCCGGCACTTCTTGCGATCGCCGATGCCATCGCCGCCTCCGCGCCCCATCTTGAGCTGACCGGCATCATGTCGCACGCCGGCCATAGTTATGCCTTTGCAGAGCCCGAACCGGTCCGGGCGCTGGCCGAGGTCGAACGCCTCGCCGCGGTGTCGTCGGCCGAATATCTCCGCGAGCGCGGCCACCCCTGCCCGATCGTTAGCATCGGTTCGACCCCAACCGTCCTGTTCGCCGGACATCTGGAGGGGGTGACCGAGGTCCGCGCCGGCATCTATCTGTTCCACGATCTGGCCCAGCTCTCGCGCGGCGTCTGCACGCAGGAGGATATCGCCGTCTCGGTGCTCGCCACCGTGATCGGGCATCAGCACAATGGCCCCAGCCTGATCCTCGATGCCGGGGCGCTCGCGCTCTCGAAGGATGTCGGCGCCAATCGCTTCATGCCCGAGGCGGGTTATGGCCTCGTCTGCGACGCGGCGACACTCGAACCGCTCGGCCCGCTTGCCGTCACCGTCGTGCATCAGGAGCATGGCAATGTACCGGTTCCCGACGACAGCTGGTTCGATCGCCTGCCGATCGGCAGCCTTGTCCGCATCCTGCCGAACCATGCCTGCCTGACCTGTGCCGCCTATGCGTCCTACGATGTGCTGCAGGGCGGCGCGATCATCGCGCAATGGCCGCGTACCGGCGGCTGGTGACACAATACGGAGATTGAAGATGACCCAGAAGCTGACCGAGATACGCTGCGCCGATGCCCCCGTCCCCGGCGGCCATTATGCGCAGGCCGTCCTGCACCGCGATACGCTCTACGTGTCCGGGCAGCTCGGCGTGACCAAGGACACCCCTGACGCCGTCCCTATCACCGATCAGGTGGCCTTCGCACTCGGCAACATCGAAGCGATCGCCCGCGTTGTCGGTGCATCGAAGGAGGATGTCATCCGCTGCACCCTTTACGTCACAGACGTCGCACATTGGAGCGAAGTTAACGGCGCCTACGCCGCTTTCTTCGGAACCCATCGCCCAGCCCGCTCGATCGTTCCCAGCGGCCCTCTTCACTTTGGCGCACTGGTCGAGATTGAGGCGGTGGTTGCAGTGGGCTGACGCCGGACGAGCTTTTATTTCGCGCCGGTCACCACGGCCATCGAGATTGAGGAAGGCAAATCGCGCGAATGGAAAACTGAATGCGTCTGCGCGCGATAGTCCCCCGCTTTTGCTTTCAGGATATTGGGTACGAAGGTCTGCGGGTTGCGGTTGATGAGCGGGAACCAGCTGCTCTGAACCTGCACCCCGATACGGTGTCCTTTTCGGAACACATGCGACGCCGAATGCAGGTCGATCTTATATTCCAGCGCCTTGCCCGGCTTGATCGCCGCCGGCTTTTCATAGCTGGTACGAAAGCGGCCGCGGAACACGTCGTTCGCGATCATCCGCTGACGCCCGCGTAACCCCTCGGGCGTTGCCGCGTCGGATGGATAGATATCGACCAGCTTGACCACCCAGTCGGCATCGGTGCCCGTCGTGCTGGCAAAGAGGCGTGCCGCGATATCGCCGGCGATGGTCATATCCTCGGCGAGCGGCTCGGACTGCCAGAACAAGACATCCTTGCGCTTCGTAAAGGGTGCCTGGTCGTCGGCGATCCACGTGGACCACTCCGATCCCGGCCGCATGAACGGCTTCAATATCGTCCGATCGCGATAGGGGACCGGGTTCGCCGGATCCGAAACGAAACTGCTGGCGCCCTTGCGCGACTTCGGCGCGTCGAAGGAGAGCTTGCCGTCGGGGTGCAGATAGAGGCTGCGTTGCTTGCCCTCGACGGCGGGCCAGCGCGAAAGGCGCTGCCATTTGTTACTGCCCGACTGGAAGACCAGCGCCTCGGGCTGATCGAGCTTGCCGATGCCCTTCAGCCAATAGCGAAACCAGGGAAGTTCGATGGTGCTGCGAAACCACTGGCCCGTCTTTCCGCCCAGTTCGAACGGGCCATATTTGCTGCCCTCGCCGCGCCAGCCGCCATGGTTCCACGGCCCGACAACCAGATAGTTCAGGCCGCGATCGTCGCCCTTCTCCTGATTGGCATAGATCGTCATCGGGCCGTAAAAGTCTTCCTGGTCCCACCAGCCGGCGACGATCAGATTGGGGACCGCGACCTTGGCCGGCATCATGTGCGAGGTCCGGCTGTCGCGCCAGAAGCTGTCGTAATTTGGGTGCGAAACGAAGTTTTGCCAGCTTGGCATCGAGCGACCGAGCAGCCGCTGATCCATATTCGCAAGGTCGGACTGTTTCAGATACCAGTCATAGGCATCGTCGGTGCCGAAATCGAACGCGTTCATCGTCCGCCCGTCGGTCTCGAGCGCCGACACCCACGACCAGGCGTAATCGAGCCGGAACGCACCATTGTGCAGGAAGTCGTCGCCGATGAACATGTCTTCGGGCGACGCCTGCGAGGTCACGGCCTTGAGCGCGGGGTGCGGATTCACCGTCGCCACCGCGGCGGTCCAGCCGCCATAGGACACGCCAAACACCCCGACCTTGCCATTGTTGCCGGGCAGGTTTTTTACCAGCCAGTCGATGCTGTCATATGTGTCGGTCGCCTCGTCGATGCCGTCGGCGGTCTTCTTGAGCGGCCGCAGGTTCACGAACTCGCCTTCGGAACCGAAGCGGCCGCGGATGTCCTGAAAGACAAAGATGAACTTGTCCTCGGCGAGCTCGCCATAGCCCCCCGACTTGCTGAGGCCGGTGTCGATGCGGGCCTTGGTGAAACCATAGGGCGACCGCGTCATAAGGATGGGGAGTTCGCCGAAATGGCCTTTCGGGCGCCAGACCTGCGCGTGCAGGCGGACGCCGTCGCGCATCGGAATCATCACATCCTGCGCTTCATAGTCCGAAAGGCTTTGGGCGGCTGCAACCGGCGGACTAGCCGCCGGTTGCACCATCGCCGCGCCGCCGGCAACAACGCCGAACAGCAGCGCAAGACCGTAGCGGATCGGACCTCTATTCATGGCCGCGACGTTCCGGAGCCTAGAAATCGACCCGCGCGCCGACGGTGAAGTAGCGGCCGACGACGTCATACAAAGTGCTGTTGACGGTGATCAGCGGCGGATCGCGGTCGAACACATTGTTGACGTTGCCGAACAGCGTGAAGCGATCCTCGATCTTGAACCGCGCGCCGAGGTCGACATAGGTCCGCGACGCGATCTTGTTATTGATCAGCGTCGTGCGCGTCCGGTCGAAATTGCCGCCATCGATGTAGCGCGCCCGGATGTCGAACCCGACATTGCTGTCCTCATAGGTCGCGCTGAGCGTTCCGCGCCATTTGGGCGTTGCGCGCTGCACCGAATCTCCGACGTCGCCCGCCGTCTCGACGCGGGTAACGCCGGTATCGAACACCAGCTTGTCGACATAGGTCGCGAGCGCGCGAAGCCGGATGCTGCCGCCAGCGGCCAGCCGGGTGACATAGGATGCCTCCATGTCGAGCCCGCTCGTCTCGAAGCTCGCAATATTCTGCTGGGTGGCGGCGACCTGGGTAACTGTCCCCGTCGCATCGCGCGTGACAGCATCGCAGGCAGAAGTGACCCCGCGTGAACAGAGCAAAGTGAGGTTCGATCCGTTAAGCGCCGTGACCGCACCGTCGATCTTGATCTTGTAATAGTCGACCGAAGCACTGAAGCCGCGCAGGAAGGACGGCGAGAATGTGGCGCCGATCGACGTCGTGTAGCTCACTTCGGGCACCAGATTGGGGTTGCCGCCGGTGAACGTCGTCACAGTCGAGGGTTGCGGGTTATAGGCGGGGTTCGCCGCCGCACGCCCTGCCCGGTCCTGGTCGTTGAGCGGTCCGATGTTGATCGAGCGAAGCGCGAACAACTCGCCGATGCCGGGCGAACGAATGTCGCGCGAGCGTGTCACCCGCAGAAGCAGGTCGTTGAACAGCCGAGCGGTGCCGCCGGCCTTCCACGTCCAGATGCCGCCGCTGGTGCTGTAGTCGGAATAGCGCGCCGCGCCGCTCAGATCGATCTCCACCGCATTTTCGAGCTTGAGCAGCGGGAACAGCACTTCGCCGAATGCTTCCTTGACGTTGAACCCGCCCGAGGTCGGCGTCGAAAAGACGAGGATACCGAAATTGCTGGCGTTCGCGATCGTGAAGTCATCGCGCGATGAAATCTGTTCTTCCCAGCGCGCCTCGGCGCCGACCGCTAGGGTCACCGGGCCCGCCCACAGCGAGAAGAGATCGCCCTGAACTTCGGCGCCCACCGAATCGAGCTTGGAGGTGCTGAACGCCCGCTGCGCTCCCGTGACATAGGCGCGCGCTTCGGGCGACGCATTCAAGGCGCCGAAGGGATTGAGCGGCCGGCACGCGGGATCGTCGTTGGCCGGGTTCGCGTCGGCGTTGATCGCGCAAACGATTTGCCCGCCGCTCGATACCGCGTTGATCGCATTGTTGAACTGCCGGACGAGGCGCGAGTTGCCCATCGTCTGGTCGCTCTCCACCTCGCCATGGCTGTACCAGGCCTTGTAACGGAAGCCGTTGCCGAACGTGCCGTCGACGCCGATCGCGCCTTCCTTGCTCACCCGCTCGCCGCGGAACTGCAGTTGCAATATGTCGTTGAAATAACGCCCGAAGGTAAAGCTCGTCTCACCCGCGGCGGCCAGCCGGTCGCGAACAGCCGTCGACAGATAGGGGTTGTTCGCCTGGATCGTAAGGTACGGCAGGCCGAGGGCGCCACCGACGGTATAATCGCCAAAGAAGGGCGCGTTCGACAGCGAGCGCGCATAGCTGCCGTCGACCCAGAAGGTCGCATCGCCGACTTCGAAGCTCAGCCGCGCATAAGTGCTCAGCCGCTCGAACGGCGACGAAACGGGAATCGTGTCATAGAGATTGATGCCGTCCGCGCCGCCGACCATCCGGAGCGGGAAAGCGCCTGCACCGACGCTCGTGCCGCGAGCGAAAGGCCGCAGCGTGCCGTCGGCGTTGAACGTTTGCCCGGCAAGCACGCCGCTGGTGATGAGACCGCCCAAGGTGACGTTGCCGAAATTCACGTCGCGGACCAGTTCCGACCCGGTCCCCGAAGGTATGAAATCGGGGCTGTTGAGCTGCGGCCGCGTGCTCCGCTGGATCACACCCTCATCTTTGACATATTCGCCGCCGATGATGAAATGGCCGCGCCCGTCGGCGAACCCCGTCCCGAATTTCGCGTCGAAGCCATAGCGGAATCCGTCGCCGCGCGACGAAGTGCCGAAATTGCCGCCAACCGACAGACCGTCATAATCCTTGTCGAGCAGGATGTTGACGACGCCAGCGACCGCGCCCGAACCCCACGCGGCCGAGGCGCCGCCCGTCACAACCTCGACGCGCTCGACGAGGTTCGTCGGGATGAAATTCAGATTGCCCTCACCAACGAAGCGGCGGCCGTCGAGCAGCACAAGCGTGCGGTTCGAACCGAGGCCGCGCATGTCGACGGGCGCGGTGCCGGTCGAGGTGTTGCCGTTCGACACCGTCGGCGTCGTCGTGGGGCGGATTTGCGGAAGGTCGTTCAGCACCTGCTGGATGTTCGGGCGCGCGCCGAGGCGCAGTTCGTCCTCGCCAATCACCGTGGTGGGCGTGGGCTGATCGAAACCGGCGCGCGCGATGCGCGACCCGGTGACGAGAATTTCCTCATCGGCCGTGGCTTCCGTTTCGGAGACGGTCTGCGCCGCAGCTGGCACGGCGAGCAATAATCCCGCAGCCAATGCCGCAATGCTGCTGCCACGCGCGACCCGGTAACCGAGCTTTTCACAATCCTTACGCATCTTTTCCGCCCCTTTTTGCTGGGCCGCTCGATGGCGGCTTTTCCGTGTCCCGTCCGAGGAAGCTGCCATAATGTCCTATTCAGGACAACATATTTCTTTTATGAGAAATTAAGCCCATAATTGACAAGGGATTTGGGTTGAGGTCTCTAAGCCTCTGGGTTCGAATCGGGCCCGAAAACCGGGATGGGGGAGTTGCCGATGTTGCGCTTTTGCTCGCCGCTTGCTTTGGTTCTTGCCGCCGTCGCGGCGCAGCCGTCCGCGGCGCAGGACCTGTCGAAATATACGCCGGAAGCCTTGGAGACCGAACTCGCGACGCTCGCCGATTCCCGCATCGCGGTGATGGTCCCGATGCGCGACGGGGTTCGCCTGTCGACCAACATCTATACGCCAAAGAATGCCAAGGGCCGCCTGCCCGTGATCCTGTGGAAGACGCCCTATAACGAGCATAAGCTGCGCGGATCGACGCAACGTTATGCGATCGAGGCGGTGCGGCGCGGCTATGTCTTCATCGTCCAGAATGAGCGCGGCCGCTATTTCTCCGAAGGCAAGTATGAGATCCTTGGCAAACCGCAGACCGACGGTTACGACACGTTGGACTGGATCGCGGCGCAGGGCTGGTCGAACGGCAAGGTCGGCACGCTCGGCTGCTCCTCATCGGCCGAATGGCAGCTTGCGCTCGCCGGGCTGAACCATCCCGCGCATGCCGCGATGGTGCCGATGGCGGCAGGCGCCGGGATCGGCAAGGTCGGCCGCTTTCAGGAACAGGGCAATTGGTACACCGGCGGCGTGCCGCGCAGCCTGTTCTTCGTCTGGCTCTATGGCGTCGACAATCCGGTCCGCGCGCAGCTTCCCGCCAACATCGACGAAGCCACCCGCGCCCGCGCGACGCTCAACAACGACCTCGCCGCAACCAAACCCAAGGTCGATTGGAACAAGCATATCAAGCACCTGCCGGTCGACACGCTGCTGTCGAGCCTCGGCGAGCCGCCGCAGACCTTCGACACGCTGATCGCCCGCACCCCCGCCGACCCGGCCTGGCGCGAAGGCGGGCTTTATCACGACGACATGGGCTGGGGCGTGCCCGCGCTGTGGTTCAACAGCTGGTACGACGTCTCGATCGGCCCGAATCTCGACCTGTTCAACCACGCCCGGGCGAGCAAGACCGATGCCGAAGCCGCAGCAAACCAATATGCGGTGATCGCCCCCGTCACCCATTGCGGCTATTCGCGCCTCGGCAAGGATAGTGTCGTCGGCGAACGCTCGATGGGCGACACGAGCTTCGACGTCGACGGCGCGGTGTTCGGCTGGTTCGACCGCTGGCTGAAGGGTGACAAAAAGGCCTTCCCCGACTCGACGCCGCACGTCCGCTATTTCGCCATGGGCGCGAACCAGTGGCGCAGCAACGAGAGCTGGCCGCCCAAGGGCACCAAGCCGCTGCGCCTGTATCTCGATAGCGGCGGCGACGCGAACAGCCTCAATGGCGGCGGCCGCCTGGTTGCCGCGGCGCCCGGCACCGACACCCCCGACCGCTTCCGTTACGATCCGATGAACCCCGTCCCGACGGTGGGCGGCGGTGACTGTTGCAACGGCGGCATCGTGATCCCCGGCGCGTTCGACCAGCGCGGGGTCGAGATCCGCGACGATGTTCTCGTCTATTCGACCGAGCCGCTGACCGAAGCGATCGAGGTGAGCGGCTTCGTCGATGCGCTGCTGCACGTCTCGTCGAGCGCGCCCGATACCGATTTTGCCGTGAAGCTGGTCGACGTCGCGCCCGACGGCACCGCATGGATCATCGGCGATACGATCTTTCGTGCGCGCTATCGCGACGGCTTCGACAAGCCCGCGATGATGCGCCCCGGCGAGGTATATTCGATCAAGCCGTCGCCGATCGCGACGAGCATCCGCTTCGGCGCCGGTCACCGCATCCGCATCGAGGTGACGTCGTCCAACTTCCCCAAATTCGTGCGCAACCTCAACACCGGCGGGCCGAACGAGCGCGAGAGCAAGAGCGTCGTCGCAACGAATGTCATCCATCATGCGCCGGGCCGCCTTTCCTACGTCGAATTGCCGGTCGTGCGATGAATTTTGGGCATGTTCTTCGACTTCGAAGGAAATGATTGACGATATCTGATTGGGACAATATCGTCCTGATTAGAAAATTCATGGATATGCGGGGGACGATGATGTTATTTTCTCGACGACAGGCGATTTGTGCCGCGGGCGCGGCGATCGCGGTCCCCCTCGCTGCACCCTATGTCGCGCGCGCTGAGGTCCGGGTCAGCCCGTTCACGAACCGCGCTTATTCGAAGCGCGCGATCGAGCTGGTCCAGCGTGCGGTCGTCGTCGACATGCTCGCGCCGATCAAGATCGACTTCGATCCCAGCTATTACACCAAGGCGCTGAGCGAAAAGGAAACCGCAGATTTTCGCGCCAGCGGGATCAACGCCATCCACCATGCGGTCGGCATCGGCGGCCCGACGGCAAAGGAGCAGGCGCTCAGCTTCTTTGCGATCTGGGGCAATTTCGTCGCGCGCAACAGCCATGTCTTCACCGGGGTCGACAAGTTCGCCGACATCCTGCGCGCCAAGAAGGACGGCAAGGTCGCGGTGATCATGGGGCTGCAGAATGCCGACCATTTCAATCGCCCCGCCGACGTCAAGACCTTCTACGAGATCGGCCAGCGCTGCGCGCAGCTCACCTATAATTCGCAGAACCGCATTGGATCGGGGTCGACCGACCGCGTCGATGGCGGCGTGAGCGATTTCGGCGTCGAGATCATCAAGGCGATGAACGAGGTCGGCATGCTCGTCGACGTCTCGCATTGCGGCGACCGCACCACCCTCGACGCGATCGAGATTTCGTCGAAGCCGATCGCGATCACGCACAGCAATTGCCGCGCGCTGATCGACCACCCACGCGTCAAGACCGACGAGGCGATCAAGGCCTGCGCCGCGAAGGGCGGCGTTATGGGCATCACCGGGGTGCGCAATTTCGTGAGCAAGACCGATCCGACGACGATCGTGAACTATGCCGACCATATCGACCATGTCGTGAAGCTGGTCGGGATCGACCATGTCGGCGTCGGCACCGATTCCGACCTCTATGGCTATGACGACACCTCGCCCGAGATGAACAAGATGCTGCGCGGCGCCTATAAGGACAGCTATGCCTTTCGCGAAAAGATCGACATCGACGGGTTCGACCACCCGCTCAAGATGTTCGACCTGACCGAAGAACTGCTGCGCCGCAAATATTCGGACGCGAACATCCTCGCCGTGCTCGGCGGCAATTTCCAGCGGCTGCTGACCGCAACCTGGGGCGGCTGATGAACGCGCTGACCGATCGCCTCGCGGGCGCGCTCATACTGCCGCAGCCCTATGTGCTGTTCCTTGGTGACACGACGATCGCGGGTTTCGCAAAGACCGCCTTCGGCCTGAAGGATTGGGCGCCTGACAAATGCGTCGGCGAACTGCGGCTGCCCGGGGCGACGGTTACCACCGGGCTGGAAGCGCTCACCGCCGCCGAAGCGCATGCGCGCGGCGCGCGCGCGCTGGTGATCGGCGTCGCCAACCTCGGCGGCGTGATCCCCGCGAACTGGCGCGCATCGCTGGTCGAGGCGCTGGAGGCCGGGCTCGACCTGATCGCGGGCATGCACATGCGCCTTTCCGATATCCCCGAACTCGCCGAAGCGGCGCTCCGGCTCGGCCGTCAGCTGATCGACGTGCGCGTGCCGCCGCCGCAGATCCCGGTCGGCACCGGACGCAAGCGCAGCGGCAAGCGGCTGCTCACCGTCGGCACCGACTGCGCGCTCGGCAAGAAATATACTGCACTGGCGCTGGCCCGGGCGTTCGAGCAGCGCGGCATCGATAGCGATTTCCGCGCGAGCGGCCAGACCGGCATCATGATCGCGGGCGGCGGCATCGCGATGGACGCGGTCGTTTCCGACTTCGAGGCGGGAGCGGCCGAACTGCTCTCGCCCGACGCACCCGTGGATCATTGGGATATCATCGAGGGCCAGGGCGCGCTGACGCACCCCGCCTATGCCGCGGTGTCGCTCGGCCTGCTCCACGGCAGCCAGCCCGATGTCTTCGTCGTCTGCCACGAGCCCGGCCGCACCGAAATGCTCGGCACAGCGGGCTATACGCTGACCAGCGTCGAAGAGATCGTCGAGCTCACCCTGTTGCTCGGCCGCCGGACGAATCCCGCGATCCGCTGCGGCGGTTTTGCGTTCAACACTTCGGCGCTCGATGAGGCGGCGGCGACCGAGCTGATGGCGCGCGAGAGCATACGGCTGGGCTTGCCCGTCGCCGATCCGGTCCGCGGCGGGCCCGCGTTCGACGCACTCGTCGACAGCTGCCTCGCATGAACCCACTGATCTTCGGAGACCCTGCATGACCCGACTCCCGGCCCTGCGCCGCACCGCATTCGCCGCCGCGCTGCTCGGCTCGATCGCCCTGCCCGCTGCCGCGCTCGCACAGCCCGCCGCCGAAACCAGCTACAGCATCCCGCAGGACCGGATCGGCGGACTCGCCGATTTCGTCGATGGCGTGATGGCGCAGCAGATCGCGACGCGCGAGGTCGCGGGCGCGATCGTCACCGTCGTCTATCGCGACAAGGTCCTGTTCTCACGCGGCTATGGCTTTGCCGACATCGACAAGGGCATCGCGGTCGACGGGCAACAGACCTTGTTCCGCCCTGGGTCGGTGTCGAAAATGTTCACCTGGAGCGCGCTGCTGCAACAGGTCGAGGCAGGCCGCGTCGACCTCGACGCCGATGTGAACACATATCTCGATTTCAAGATTCCCGAGTATGAGGGCAAGCCGGTCCGCGTGCGCGACCTGCTATCGCACACGCCGGGGATGAGCGACGTCGGCGGCCTGACCGCGCCGACGCCCGACAAGATCACGCCCTATGTGGAGTGGATGAAGACCCACATTCCGGTCCGCCATTGGGCGCCGGGGACCGAGACCTCCTATTCGAACTATGGCTCGGTGCTCGCGGGCTATATCGTCGAGCGGGTATCGGGCGAAGCGTTCCCCGATTATGTCGAGAAACATATCTTCGCGCCGCTCGGCATGAATTCCACCACCTTTCGCGAACCTTTGCCAGCGGCGCTCGCACCGCGCATGGCGTCAGGCTATCAGTTCAAGGACGGGCGGCTGGTCGCCGACCCGTTCGAACTGTTCAGCCCGGTGATGCCCGCAGGATCGGGGACGAGCAGCGGCCCTGATATGGCACGCTTCACGATGGCGATGATGAACGGCGGCGCGCTCGGCAAGGCGCGCATCCTGAAACCCGCGTCGGTGAAACTGCTGATGACCAATTCGGTCGCCAACGCCCCCGGCCTGCCCGGCATGGCGCACGGCTTCTTCGTTGTCCGCGAGAAGGGCCCGCGCATGGTCGGCCATGGCGGCAACACCGGCGATTTCCATTCGAACATGATCCTCGCGCCCGAGGCCGGGCTCGGCTTCTTCGTTTCGGAAACGGGCGGTCAGGGCAGCTATGGCGGCCGTACCGAACTGACCGAGGCGCTGATCGGCCGGCTGTTCCCGGTCGCTCCCGCCGCGCGCGTTGCCGCTCCGGCCGGCGAGACGCTGCCGCTCGGCGCCTATCGCGTGAACCGCCGCGACTATACGCGCGCCGCCAATCCCGAGCGCGACCTGAAGATCGCCGCCGCGGGCCCGAACGCGATCACCGTCACCAACGACGGGAAAACGACCTATTGGGAACGCGTCGGCCCGATGCGCTTCGAACAAGCTACGGGTGCCCGCGCCGGCGGTCCTTATGAGCAATTGCTGTTCCACGGCGCCGAAGGGCGTTGGCGCCTGTCTTTCACGTCACAACCGCATGTTCTCTATCATTTCGTCCAGCCCTGAGGAGAAGCCATCATGAAGCTGTTGATCGCCCTCGCGCTCTCATGCGCGCCCGTCGCCGCTCTTGCGCAGACCGTCGCGGCCGACACGCCCGGCAAGCTCGCCAGCGGCGTGCAATATGTGCAGCCCAAGGACTGGACCGCATCGAAGCAGGGCCCCGCGCTCGTCTTCACCTCGCCCGAGGGTGACCTCCGCATCGTCGTCGCCGAGATCGGCACCGCCGCCGATGCCGCCGACGCCGCCGCCAAGGCGTGGGCGGTCGTCCGCCCGGGCGCCGTGCCGACGCAGCGCACCAGCACCGCCGCGCCGCCGGCCGACGGCTGGGACGAGCGCGTGAGCTTTGCCTATGAAACGCTGCCGACCGAGCGCGCCGCGCGTTCGGCAAGCGCGCTCCGCAAGGGCAGTGCATGGACCGTGCTGATCGTCGACGGATCGGCGGGCACTGCCGCGAAGCGCTCGGCGGCGATGTCGGTGGTGTCGCAGGGCCTTCGTCCCGCCGGTTTCCAGAAAGAAAGCTTCGCCGGCAAGACCGCGCACGAGCTGACCCCCGAACGCATCAAGCTGCTCACCGACTTCGTCGAGGCGAGCCGGCAGGAACTCGAAGTCCCCGGCGTGGGCTTTGCGCTGATCGATGATGGCAAGATACTCTGGCGGGGCGGCTTCGGCGTCCGCGCGCTCGGCTCGCCCGAAAAGGTCGACGAGCACACCAAGTTCATGATCGCGTCGAACACCAAGGGGATGACCACCCTCCTCCTCTCGACGCTCGCCGACGAAGGCAAGCTGCGCTGGGATGAGAAGGTCGTCGATCTCTATCCCGAGTTTCGCCTCGGCAATGACGAGGTCACCAAGTCGGTACTCGTCAAGCATCTGATCTGCGCCTGCACCGGCCTGCCGCGCAAGGATTTCGGCTTCATCCTCGCCGACAAGGGGCAGCCCGCCGCGGACACCTTCAAACAGCTTGCCGCGACGATGCCGACCAGCAAGTTCGGCGACCTGTTCCAGTATAACAACCAGCTTGCATCGGCGGCAGGCTATGTCGGCGGACATATTCTCTATCCCAAGATGGAATTCGGCGCCGCCTATGACCGCGCGATGGAAGAGAAAGTCTTCAAACCGCTCGGCATGAAGGACAGCACTTTCGATTATGCCGAGGGCATGGCGGGCAATTGGGCGGCGCCGCACGGCCTCGACATCGACGGCAAGGTGACCTTGATGTCGAACGACTTCAACTGGTCGCCCTATCCTTATCGCCCCGCCGGTGCGGCCTTCTCGACCACCGCCGACATGGTGCGCTATGTCCAGCTCGAACTCGGCAAGGGCATGCTCGACGGCAAGCGCGTGGTGAGCGAGACCAACCTCCTCGCGCGGCGCGAGAAGGGCGTGCAGGTCGGCCCCGACAGCTGGTACGGCATGGGCCTGTTCCAGCGCGACGCCTCGGGCGTGCAGGTCGTCACGCATGGCGGCACGCTGCTCGGCTATCACAGCACCTGGTTTGCGCTTCCGGAATCGGGCGTCGGCATGGTGATCCTGACCAACAGCGATCCGGGCGCATCGATGCTGGCGCCGACGCTCCGCCGCCTGCTCGAAATACTCTACGACGGCCAGCCCGAGGCGGCGCGCGACATCACCGCGGCGGCGACGCGGATCAAGGCGCAGGCGACTGCCAAGCGCGAACGGCTGACCTATCCGGGCGACCCCGCGGTGCTCGCCAATCTTGCCAACCATTATCGCGACCCGTCGGTCGGACAGATCACGGTCAGCGAGAAGAACGGCCAGAAATGGATCAAGGCGGGCTTCATCGAGGGACCGATCGCCACGCGCAAAAATGCCGACGGCAGCACCTCGATCATCTCGGTCGGCCCCGGCAATATCGGCGTCGATGCGCTCGTCGGTACCAAGGATGGCAAGCGCACGCTGAACATCAACGACGGCCAGCAGACGCAATATCTGTACGTCGAGGACTGACAATCAGGGAGATTTCCGCATGACCCGGCCGTTCGCGCTTGCCTTTGCCTCGTTGCTGCTGGTCGGCGCGGCGGCGCCGCCGCCCGCCGCCTATGACATCGTCATTCGCGGCGGCCGCGTGCTCGACGGCGCGGGCAATCCATGGGTCACCGCCGACGTCGCGATCAAGGACGGCCGCATCGCGCGCGTCGGCGTGGTCGACGCCAAGGGCAAGCAGGAAATCGACGCGAGCGGGCGCTATGTCTCGCCGGGCTTCATCGATATGCTCGACCAGTCGGGGCGCGTGCTGCCGCGCGATGGATCGGCCACCAACAAGCTGCGTATGGGGGTCACGACGCTGATCGCCGGCGAAGGCGGCACCGCCGTGCCCGCGGGCGAACTGGCGGGCTATTTCAATACGCTCGAGACGCAGGGCATCGCCGTCAATTTCGGCACCTATTATGGCGCGATCCAGGCGCGCGTGAAGGTGATGGGCGATGGCGCCGGCGCGCCGGACGAAACGCAGATGCGCGCGATGGAAGAGGAAGTGCGCACGGCAATGAAGGCGGGCGCGTTCGGCATTTCATCGGCGCTCATCTATTCGCCGGCGAGCTTTCAGGCGACCGACGACCTTGCGCGGCTCGCCGCGATTCCCGGCAAGTGCGGCGGCTTCTACGCGACGCATATGCGCGACGAGAGCGACAAATTGCTCGCCGCGATCGACGAGGCGGTCGCGATCGGCGAACGCAGCGGCGCGAAGGTCGAGATTTTCCACATCAAGGCCGCCTATGCGCCGCTGTGGGGCAAGCTGATGCCGCAGGCGATCGCGCGGATCGAGGCGGCGCGGACGCGCGGCGTCGACATCGGCGCGAATATCTATCCCTATCGCGCCGGCGGCACCGGGCTCGACGTCACCGTACCGACGCATGTGTTCGCGAAGGGCCGCGAGGCCGCGCATGAAGCGGTGCGCGATCCCGCTGTCCGCGCGCAGCTCAAAAAAGAACTAGCCGCGGGCCCGCAGCCCGACTGGTCGAACCTCGTCCATGCGTCGGGCGGCTGGAAGAATGTCGTGCTCGCGAACGGACAGGCCGAACAGTACAAGCGCTTCAACGGCCAGAATTTCGCCGACATCGGCAAGGCGCTGGGCAAGGACCCCGCCGACGCCGCATGGGACATCTGGCTCGCCGCGCTGCCCGCGCGCGCATCGGCGCTCTATTTCATGATGGACGACAAGGACATCGACCTCGCGATGAAACAGCCGTGGGTCAGCGTCGGGACCGACGCCGCAGCCGCGGACAGCACGGTGGATCCCGAGACGGCGGGGCGGCCGCATCCGCGCTCCTATGGCACCTTTCCGCGCATCATCGCCGAATATGTCCAGGCGCGCCCGGTACTGACCCTGCCCGACGCGATCCGCAAGATGACCGGTTGGCCCGCGCAGCGGCTGGGCCTCGCCGACCGCGGGCTGCTGCGCGAAGGCATGCGCGCCGATATCGTCGTGTTCGATCTGGGAGCGATTAAGGATCATGCGACCTTCGAAGCGCCCACAGCTTCGCCCGCCGGGATCGACGACGTGATCGTCAACGGAGTCATCGCGCTGGCCAAGGGGCAACCGACGGGGTCGCGCAGCGGCACCGTCCTGCGCCACGCATGCGCGACGATCTGACCCGCACGCACGGCAATTTGGCCTACGACGCTTTTCGGGTAGGGAGGCGCAGCGACAAATCTTTATAACCTAGTGGAGCCATTTCGCCGTGCCGATCGACATCGATCCCTTTCACGCCATCGCCATCAGCCGTCTCGCGCATCGGATGCGCGCCGAGGGACGCTCGGTGATCCATATGGAGTTCGGCCAGCCCTCGACCGGTGCCCCGGCAGCGGCGATCGAGGCCGCGCACCGCATCCTCGATGCCGACGGCATGGGTTATTGGGAGAGTCCGGACCTCAAGGCACGTATCGCGGCGCATTATGACGAAGCCTATGGCGTCGCGGTCCATCCCGAACAAATCATCCTCACCTGCGGCGCCTCGCCTGCCTTCGTCCTTGCCCTCTCCTGCCTGTTTTCACCCGGCGCGCGCGTTGCGCTCGCGCGGCCCGGTTATGTTGCCTATCGAAACACGCTCAAGGCGCTCCATCTCGTGCCGGTCGAGCTCGCCTGCGGCGAAGCCGAACGGTTCCAGATCACGGCCGATGCCATCGAGCGCATGGAACCCGCGCCCGATGGGCTGATCATCGCGAGCCCCGCCAACCCGACCGGCACCATCATCCCGCCGGAAGAACTGCGGGCGCTGGCGGAAGTCTGCAAACGCCGCGGCATCGCCCTCGTCTCGGACGAAATCTATCACGGGCTGAGCTACACGCTTCCCGCCGATACCATGTTGCAGCACGCGCCCGACGCGCTGATCGTCAACAGCTTCTCCAAATATTTCAGCATGGCGGGCTGGCGCCTGGGGTGGCTTGTCGTTCCGGAGGCACTGATCGACGCCGCCCGCGCGCGCATGGGCAATCTGTTCCTGACGCCGCCCTCGCTCGCCCAACATGCCGGCCTGATCGCGTTCGATTGCCGCAACGAACTCGAAGGCCATATCCAGACCTATGCGCGCAATCGCGAACTGCTCCTCAAAGCGCTTCCGGCAATGGGCCTGCGGCGGATCGCGCCGCCCGATGGCGCTTTCTATATCTATGCGGACGTCGGCCATCTGACGAATGACAGCCTCTCCTTCTGCGAGGCCTTGCTCCGCGATACCGGCGTGGCCATCGCGCCCGGGCTGGATTTCGATCCCGTCGATGGAAATGGCTTCATACGCATCAGCTTCGCCGTCTCCACCGATCAGGTCGAAGAAGCGATCCGGCGCATTGAGCCATGGTTGAGGGCCAAAGCGACTATCGCCGTGGGCGCCCGGATCGAATAAGGATGTTGCTGAACCGACATCGGGTTGGCACCGTCTGCCCGATCGGTTGAGGAGCAGACCATGGAGCGGATTGAAACCGAAGCGTCGGGCGGCTGCCAGTGCGGAGCGGTGCGCTATCATGTCACCGCGGTGCTCGACACGTCGCATATCTGCCATTGCCGCATGTGCCAGAAGGCGGCGGGCAATTTCTTCATCGCCCTGATCGGCATCCCGCGCGATGCGATCACCTGGACGCGCGGGAGCCCGGCGACCTTCAACAGCTCGGACAAGGCGGCGCGCGGTTTCTGTCGCGACTGCGGAACGCCGCTCACTTATGATTATGCCGAGAGCAGGCATATCAACCTGACGACCGGCTCGTTCGACGATCCGTCGGCCTTCCCGCCGCAAGTCCAGTTCGGGCTCGAAGGCCAGCTGTCCTTGTTCGAGGATCTGCCGATCAAGGCCGAGGGCACGACCGAGGAAACAATGGCCGCCTATGTCGGCGCGATCAAGGCGAGCAACCACCAGCACCCCGACCACGACACCGACCGCTGGCCCGCCTGACCTTTACGACGGGAGTGCGCCGATCGCCGCGCTGGGCGTCAGGCCAAAGGTCTCGCGAAAGACGCGCGACAGATGCGCGGTGTCGGCAAAGCCCGCGTCCATCGCGGCGGTGCGAACGAGCGCCCCCTGCTTCATCTGCTCGGCGGCAAATTGCATCGCCGACCAGCGCTTGAACTCGCGAAAGCTTTGCCCGGTAGCGGCCCTGAAGCACCGCAGCGCTCGCGTGCGCTCCATGCCGAGCCGCAGCGCAAGCTCGCCTTGCGGCATTCGCTGCATCGGATCGGCATAGATCGCGCGCACGGCATCCGCGACGCAAGGCGACGGTCCGGCGATAGGAGCGGTCAACCGTGCGCGCAGTTCGCCCGCAGCACCGGTCATGCTATCCCGCACCATGCCTGCCAGTTCGGCCAGCTTGCCATCCAGCGCCCGCGCCAGCGGAACGTCGAACGGAAAATTCAGCCCATCGAAATAGAGGATATCCGCGCCGCGTGCCGGCAAGGTGATGGCATGCACGACGCCAGCACGGATCAGCAGCATGTCGCCCTCGACCACCTCGCCATCGAGCGTCAGCCGGACCGGTCCTCCGCGTCCCATCAACAGCCCGGTCACTGGATTGGCATGCGGCGCAAGCGGAGCGTCGACCGGCAGCAGCGAATTCCGGAAAGGGGAGAGCGGGTCGGGCATCGCCGGGATTATCTGCCGGTCAAACGCCGGGCGCAAGCGCCGCTAACGGTCGATCCCCGCGCGCACGAAGGCCCCATGCATCTCGCGACCATTCGGATAGACATCTTTGCGCACCACCTCCCCGGCTGGGTTAAGCGTGACCACGTCGAGCATCCCGACGCGTGCAGTGAAGGGCGCGCCGCCCGGTTCGGTGAGCGTCAGCAGCATCGTCCATTCGAACACCCAATGGTCGTCGCCATAAAGCCGGCGTCCCATCTCCATCGAAAAGTCAAAGGTCGCGAACAATTGCCGGCAATGTTCGCGCAGCCGCTCGCGCCCCGTCACCGGCTCGGTGCCGTCGTGGAGCGCGAAGATCGTGTCCTCCGAATGGAGCGACGCGATGAGGTCGGGATCCTTGGTTTCCCAGCCGACATGATAGCGGTCGAACAGGGCGGCAACCGAAAGGGGACGGTCGATTTGTGCGGCGGCGGCCATTTGCTTTCTCCCATGATGTCGCGGGGAAGAATAGCGGGCCGGCCGGCAAACGCGTTGAACAAACGTGCGGCCAATTTTTGCTAGCGCGACGCCCGCCATCTGTTAGCTCTGTCACCGGGCAGGGGAGCGCTGAAATATGGCGACACAATCGATCGAAGGCCGGTCTGACAGAAGACGGGTGACATGGATCGTCATCCTGATCGCGCTGTCCGTCCTCCTCAACTATATCGACCGCGGTGCGATTGGCGTCGCCGCGCCGCTGATGAAGGAGGAGCTGGACCTGTCGGCGACCGGGTTCGGCGTCGCGGTATCGGCCTTCTTCTGGGTCTATGCGCCCGCCTGCCTGCTCGTCGGCTGGCTATGCGACCGCTTCTGCGTTTACCGCGTCTTCGCGCTCGGCGTCGCGATCTGGGCGATCAGCACCGCGCTGACTGGCTTTGTCGGCGGGCTCGCCTCGCTGATCCTGCTTCGCCTGTTCCTCGGGCTGGGCGAGAGCATCGCCTTTCCCGGCAGCAGCAAGATTTTCGCCGCCGAAGTGCCCGTCGAACGCCGCGGCATCGCCAATGCGTCGGTCTCCGCCGCGATCGCCTTTGGTCCCGCGATCGGCGTGCTCACCGGCGGCGCGATCCTCGGCGAATGGGGGTGGCGGCCGGTCTTCTGGATTTTCGGGCTGGGAACGCTGTTGTGGCTGATCCCTTGGCAGATCGTATCGGCGCCGCTACGCGCCAAGGGTCTCGCCGCACCCGCGAGCGAACGCGTCTCCATCCGGCGGCTGCTCCGCGTGCCGACGCTGTGGCGGATGGGGATCGTCCATTTCCTTTCGAACTATGGATTCTATTTCCTGCTCGCGTGGCTGCCGCTCTATCTAGTCAAGACCGCGGGCTATTCGATCGCAGAGATGACGGTGCTGACGACGCTGAGCTTCACAACGCAGGGCATCGTCGCGCTGGCGGGTGGCTGGCTGTCCGACCGGATGGTCGCGCGCGGCGCGGATGAGGGCGAACTGCGCCGCTGGCTGATGATCGCGGGCCAGCTCGCCATCGGCGTCGCAACCGCCGGTATCGCGGTCGCCGATGGCTATGCCATGCTCGCCCTGTGGCTTGCCGTTGCAGGGTTCGGCGCCGGGCTGATCGCGACCAACCTGTTCGCGATCGGCCAGATTTTCGCCGGACCGCGCGCGGCGGGCAGCTGGGTCGGGGTGCAGAATGCCCTCGGCAATATTTCGGGCATCATCGGCCCGATCGTCACCGGGCTGATCGTCGACTATCTCGGCGGCTATGGCTATGCTTTTGCCACGGCGGCCGGCCTGTCGGTGCTCGGCGCGCTGCTGTGGTGGACGATGATCCCCAAAATCCGCACGCTTGATCTTTAAGCCGCCTGTTCGAGGTCGAGCAGGAACGCCTTCGCCTCCAGCCCGCCCGCAAAGCCGGTCAGCTTGCCATTCGACCCGACGACGCGGTGGCATGGCGCGATGATCGAGATTGGATTGCGCCCATTCGCGGCGCCGACCGCGCGCGATGCGCCGGGCGCGCCGAGCTGGTCGGCGATCTCGCCATAGCTGCGCGTTTCGCCGAACGGGATGGCCAGCAAGGCAGCCCATACCCGCTTCTGGAAATCGGTCCCGGCGAACGACAAAGGCACATCGAAACTGCGGCGTGTCCCGGCAAAATATTCTCCCAATTGCCGCTCGGTTTCGACAAGGACTGGATGATCCGGGTTTTCGATAAGCGCCCCGAGGCGCACTCGATCGGGCCTGTCATTCTCCCACAGGATCGCGGCGAGGCCGCTCCCGTCGGCGACGAGGGTCAATTCGCCGACCGGCGACCAGATTGTTTTGGAATGGTAAGTCACAAGATCGATCCTTTGGCTGTCATTCGCTGTCGCACTTTGCTGCTGAAATTCATATGGCGGAGGCCGCACGACCGTGCGTCCCGAATCTTGCGCCCAACCTCAATGGAAAGACTGTCATGACCCCCACCGCCACCATCCTCCTCCTCGGTTCGGGCGAACTCGGCCGCGAATTCGTGATTTCGGCGAAGCGGCTGGGGTGCCGCGTGATCGCCTGCGACAGCTATGAAGGCGCGCCCTCGATGCAGGTCGCCGACGGCTTCGAAGTCTTCTCGATGCTCGACGGCGATGCGCTCCGCGCCACGATCGAAAAGCACCGCCCCGATCATATCGTCCCCGAGGTCGAGGCGATCCGCACCGAAATCCTCGCGGAGGTCGAAGCCGAAGGATTCCATGTCGTCCCGTCGGCCCGCGCGGCGCAGCTCACGATGAACCGCGATGCGATCCGCGACCTTGCCGCGAGCGAACTGGGCCTGAAGACCTCCACCTTCGAATATGCGACGAGCCGCGAGGAACTGGTCGCGGCGGCGGCGCGCATCGGCTTTCCGCTGGTCGTCAAACCCGTCATGTCGTCATCGGGCAAGGGCCAGAGCACGGTCAAGGACGCGAGCGGCATCGACGCCGCATGGGATTATGCCGCGGCCGGGATGCGCGGCGACCGCCTCCGCGTGATCGCCGAGGCGTTCATCGATTTCGATTATGAAATCACCCTGCTCACTGTCCGCCACAAGGATGGCGTCAGCTTCTGTCCGCCGATCGGCCACCGGCAGGAACGCGGCGACTATCGCGAAAGCTGGCAGCCCGCCGCGATGTCGGATGCGGCACTGTCGGCGGCGCAGGAAATGGCGACCAAGGTCGTCGATGCCCTTGGCGGCCACGGCATCTTCGGCGTCGAATATTTCGTGAAGGGCGACGAGGTCATCTTCTCCGAACTCTCGCCGCGCCCGCACGACACCGGCATGGTGACATTGATCTCGCAGTCGCTGTCCGAATTCGACCTCCACGCGCGCGCGATTCTCGGCCTGCCGATCCCCGCGGTTACGGTGCCCGACGCGAGCGCAAGCGCCGTACTGCTCGCCGACCGTGACGCGGCCGATTTTGCGATCACCGGCCTCGCCGAAGCGCTGACCCCGCCGAATGCCGACACCGCAGTCGATGCGCGCATCTTCGGCAAACCGGTCACGCGGCCCTATCGCCGCATGGGCGTCGCGCTCGCCAAGGTCGCGGGCGGCACCACCGACGAAGCCCGCTTCGCAGCGGTCGCGGCGGCGGGCAAACTGGCCATCGATTATCGTTAGGAAACTGGAAGACCGGTTTCGACCGGAAGCTGACGTTAGAGATGTGAACCCCGGCGAAAGCCGGGGCCCAGAATTCCAATACTAAGCTCGCGCTTTTCCGCACTGGGCCCCGGCTTTCGCCGGGGTTCACAAAGGGCAGCATTCCACCCCAAAACGGACACGAACCTCAATCCGCGAAATCACCCTTCGTCTTCATAAATGTAACGGGACGAAAAAGGGAACATCGCCCTAGGCCGCCTGCCTCCCCCCTGCTACATCCCCCGCCATGTCGGACAAGAATCATCTCTATCTGGTCGATGGCTCCAGCTACATCTTCCGCGCCTATCACCGCCTGCCGCCGCTGACGAACCCCAAGGGGGTGCCCGTGGGCGCGGTCTATGGCTACACGACGATGCTGTGGAAGCTCGCCAAGGATCTGCACGACGCCGACGGGCCAACGCATCTCGCGGTGATCCTCGATCATTCGAGCCAGTCGTTCCGCAACGAGATTTACGACCAATATAAGGCGAACCGGCCCGAACCGCCCGAAGATCTGCGCCCGCAATTCCCGCTGATCCGCGACGCGACGCGCGCCTTTTCGCTGCCGTGCATCGAGATGGAAGGCTTCGAGGCCGACGACCTGATCGCTTCCTATGCCGAAGCCGCGGTGCGCGAAGGCTGGGACGTCACGATCGTCTCGTCCGACAAGGATCTCATGCAACTCATACGCGAGCCCGCCGAAGGCCCGCAGGTCGACATGCTCGACACGATGAAGAATGTCCGCCTCGGCCTGGAAGCGGTCAACGAGAAGTTCGGCGTCACCCCCGATCTCGTCGGCGACGTGCTCGCGCTGATGGGCGACAGCGTCGACAATGTGCCCGGCGTGCGCGGTGTCGGGCCGAAGACCGCGACCAAGCTGATCCAGGAATATGGCAATCTCACCGCCGCGCTCGACGGTGCGGAAGGCATGAAGGCATCGAAGCTGCGCGACAATCTGATCGAGCATCGCGCGATGGCCGAACTGTCGCGCGTCCTCGTCGACCTGAAGCGCGACGTCGCGCTGCCCGATGCGCTCGACACGCTCAAGCTCGGCGCGATCCCGCCGCTGCCGCTCAAGACCTTCCTCGACGAACATGGCTTCCGTTCGCTCTCGGCAAAGCTTGACCTTGGCGCGACCCCCGGCGGCCCACCCACCTTCCCGCGTCCGAGCGCCGCGCCGGTTGCCACGCCCGCCGGGCCATCAACACCGACGCTGCCCGCAATGCCGCCCATCGACCGGTCCGCTTATGAATGCGTTACGACGGTCGAGGCGCTCGACCGCTGGATCGCCGAAGCGCATGCCGCGCATGTCGTCGGGATCGACACCGAAACCGCCACCCTCGACAGCGTCACCGGCCGCCTCGTCGGCGTCAGCATGGCGACCGCGCCGGGCCGCGCCTGCTATATTCCGCTCGGCCATGGCGGCACCGACATGTTCGCCGAAAAGCCCGAGCAGATCGCGATCGACGTCGCGATCGGGCGCCTGCACGCGCTGTTCGCCGACGATGCCGTGCTCAAGGTCGGGCATAATCTGAAGTACGACATCGGCGTGCTCGCGCAGCATGGCGTCACCGTGGCGCCCTATGACGATACGCTGGTGATGAGCTTCGCGCTCGATGCGGGCAAACATCAGCACGGGCTCGACGAGCTTGCCAAGCTGCATCTCGATCACACCTGCCTGACCTTCAAGGAAATGTGCGGGACGGGCAAATCGCAGATCAGCTTTGCCGAGGTGCCGCTCGACCGTGCGACGCAATATGCCGCCGAGGATGCTGACGTCGCGCTGCGGCTTTGGAAGCTGCTCAAGCTACGCCTGCCGGTCGAGGGCGGGACGCGCATCTACGAGATGGTCGACCGCCCGCTCGCGTCGATCGTCGAGGGGATGGAGCGCGCCGGCATCATGGTAGACCGCGAATATCTCGCACGCCTGTCGGGCGAATTCGCGAACGAGATGCTGCGCATCGAGGGCGAAATTCACGGCCTTGCGGGCCAGCCCTTCGCGATCGGCAGCCCCAAACAGCTCGGCGAAATCCTGTTCGACAAGCTCGGCCTCAAGGGCGGCCGCAAGGGCAAGTCTGGCGACTGGTCGACCGACCAGAGCGAGCTCGAACGCCTCGAACGCGACGGCGTGCCGATCGCGCGCAAGATTTTGGAATGGCGCCAGCTCGCGAAGCTCAAGTCGACCTATACCGACGCGCTGCAGCAGCAGATCAACGCGACCACCGGCCGCGTGCACACGAGCTACAGCCTCGTCGGCGCGCAGACCGGGCGCCTGTCGTCGACCGACCCGAACCTGCAGAATATCCCGATCCGCACCGAAACCGGCCGCCAGATTCGCGACGCCTTTATCGCGGCGCCCGGCCATGTGCTGATCGCGGCCGACTATAGCCAGATCGAGCTCCGCCTCGCGGCGCATATGGCCGACGTCCCCGAGCTCAAGGAAGCCTTTGCGCGCGGCGACGACATCCACAGCGCAACCGCGATCGAGCTGTTCGGCGAGGTCAACCGTGACACGCGCGGCAAGGCGAAGACGGTCAATTTCTCGATCCTCTACGGCATTTCGCGCTGGGGCCTCGCCGGCCGGCTCGAAGTCACGCCCGACGAGGCGCAGGCGCTGATCGCGCGCTATTTCGAACGTTTCCCCGGCATTTCGGACTATATCACCGACACGCTCGAAAGCGCGCGCGCCAAGGGCTATACCGAGACGCTGTTCGGCCGCAAAACCTGGTTCCCACGGATCAAGGCGGCGAACCAGAATGAGCGCGCGGGCAGCGAACGCGCCGCGATCAACGCGCCAATCCAGGGCACCAGCGCCGACCTCATCAAACGCGCGATGGCGCGGATGCCAAAAGCGCTGGCGGACGCCGGGCTCTCCGATGTCCGTATGCTGCTCCAGGTCCACGACGAACTCGTGTTCGAGGCGCCCGAGGACAAGGCCGAGGCTGCGGGCGTGGTGACCCGCGCGGTGATGTCGGGCGCCGCCGAACCCGCGCTCACCCTGTCGGTCCCGCTCGAGGTCGAGGTCGGTGTGGGCAAGAGCTGGGGCGAAGCGCATTGATCGCCGCCCTGCTGTTCGTCGCGGCGCTCGCCGCCGATCCCGCCCCCGCGCCTCCGGCCGTTGCGACCAGCGCTTCGTCGCCGGTCGCCGACACCGATCTGCGTGAATTCGCCGCGATCGCCGGCCGCAAGGTCGTCGGCCGCGCAGTCGGTGGCCCCTATGCGAACGCCGACAAGGTGTTGCTGATCGCGCGTGACGACAAGGGCTATCCGGTCGTCGCCGCCAGCATCGGCTTTCCCGTGCGCCAGTCGCTTCCGCCGCCGCCCGCGGCGACGCTGGCGGTGATCCGCATTCACCAGCGCTACGAAACCACCATCCCCGGCCCCACCCCCGACGACCTCGCTTTTGTCGCCGCGAACAAGCTGCCCTTGTTCGTGATCGGCGAATGGGCACGCCCTGCGCCGATGTGGGAAGTGGCGTGGGTCGACGATGCGGTCCGATACCGCACGATCGGCGAAGTAGGCGAAATCGGTCCCTGGCAGGACTGATCGTCGCATTCACGCGCCGCACCGACCGCGCTGCCCTTTCGCAAACGCGACTTTGCCTCTATGACGCCGCGATGACATCCGGCCGGCACTTTTGTGACAGCCGGCAACAAAGGGTCCTCATGAGCAAGTTCGAACCCGTCGCCAAGGCGCCGGTCCGCATCCAGCAGAACATCCTCGCGCGCAGCGAACGTCGTCTTCTCAACTGGTTATGCGCGCGCCTTCCGGGATGGGTCACCCCGGACCAGCTCACGACGCTCGGCTTTGCCGGCGCCGTTCTGGTCGCCGCGGGCTATCTGCTCAGCTGGTTTGACAGCGAATGGCTCGGCCTTTCGCTTGCCGGTTATATCGTCAACTGGTTCGGCGATTCGCTCGACGGCAGCCTCGCGCGCTGGCGCGGCATCGAGCGGCCAAACTATGGTTATTTCGTCGATCATAGCGTCGATGCACTCGCAACCTTGCTGATGATCAGCGCCATCGGGATGAGCCCCTATATGCGGCTCGACGTCGCGTTGATGGGCGTGATCGGCTATTTCCTGCTGTCGATCCACACCTTCATTTCGGCCAAGATCCTTGGCGAATTCCGCCTGTCCTACATGGCGGGCGGGCCGACCGAACTGCGACTGATGCTGATGGCGATGACGATTTCGATGCCGATTATCGGCGGCGGCGATATTCGCGGCACCAATTTTTCGGTCTTCGACCTGTTCGCGCTCGTCGTCGCGAGCATCCTCGTCACGCTGTTCATCGTCCAGACGTCGGCGACCGCACGTATGCTGCGCCGCCGCGGAAACTAGCCCTTCAGCGCCGCTCGCGCGCCTGCGGATAGGTGCCGAGCAAACGCAGCGACTTGGTCTGGAAATCGAGCTCCTCAAGCGCGCGGTCGATCCGCTCGTCGCCCGGCGCGCCGACGATGTCGCAATAGAATTGCGTCGCTGCGAAGCTGTCGCCGGTCTGATAGCTTTCGAGCTTGGTCATGTTGACGCCGTTGGTCGCAAAGCCGCCGAGTGCCTTGTAGAGCGCGGCGGGAATATTCTTCACCTCGAACATGAAGGTGGTCATCACCGGTCCGGTGATCGCCGCCACGTCGTCCAGCGGCTCACGCGCCAGCACGACGAAGCGCGTCGTATTATGGTCGGCGTCTTCCATGCCGGTGCCATGGAGCGTCAGCCCATAAAGTTCGGCGGCATGCGGCGGCGCGAGCGCGGCGAGGCCCACCTCGTCGCTGTCCGCGACCCAAGCGGCGGCGCCTGCGGTGTCGCTATGCGCGACCGGGGCGATATTGTTGGCACGCAGCCAATGACGGCATTGGCCGAGCGCTTGCTCGTGGCTCATCGCGCGGGTGACCGGGCCAAGGTCGCGGCTCATCAAGCCGTAACGGATCGGCAGGAAATGCTCGCCGACGATCGACAGCCCCGATTCGGGGAGCAGGAAGTGGATGTCGGCGACGCGGCCGTGCAGGCTGTTTTCAATGGGAATGATCGCGCGGTCGACATGGCCTTCGCGCACGGCCTCGATCGCATCCTCGAACGCATAGCAAGGCATCGGCAGCGAGTTTGCGTCATATTCACGCGCGGCGAGGTCGCTGTTCGCGCCCGGCGCACCCTGAAACGCCAGGCCGCGCGCGGGCTCGGCAAGTGCTGCCGCCCGCATTTCGTCGACCAGATGTTGCGCCGAAGCCGAATAACTGCCCATGACTGCCTTCCCAAGCTGGAGCCGCGGCGCATAGCCGCCCCTTCGCACCTGCGCAACCGGCGCGCGCGCTGTCGTCGCCGCACGATTTCATCCCCTTGCGCCGCCGTCCCCGCCCCAGTAAGGGAGCGTCCAAATCAAATATGCGCCCGGCAAGCGGGCGTCCGTAAACGGGGCTGCTAGAGCATGGACAATCGCAACAATACTATTGCCGGCTGGGCACTGTTTGCCGGCATTTGCGCGCTGGGCCTGACCATCGGGTCGCAGATGTTGTTCGCCAGCCACAACCCCGAAAAGCCCGGTTATCCGATCGAAGATGCCGAAGCCGGCGCCGGTGGTGGCGAATCGGCCGTGCCGCTCCCCAACCTGCTCGCCGCCGCCGATCCGGCGAAGGGCGAAGCGGTGTTCGCGAAATGCGCGGCATGCCACACGATCAACTCGGGCGGCGCCAACGGCATCGGCCCGAATCTGTTCGGCACGATGGGCGAGGAAATCGGCCATGGTAAGCATGGCTTCGCCTTCTCGGCCGCACTGTCGGGCATGGGCGGCAGCTGGGACTTCGAAAAGATGAACGCGTGGCTGACCAGCCCGCGCAGGTTCGCCCCCGGCACCAAAATGTCCTTCGCGGGCCTGTCGAGCCCCGAAGATCGCGCGAACCTGATCGTCTATCTGAACGCACAAGGCTCGAACCTGCCGCTGCCCGCCGCTGAAGCCGCACCGGTTGCCGCCGCTGAAGGCGCAGCCCCGGCCGAAGGCGCCGCCGCTGCACCGGCGGAAGGTGCCGCGGCCGCTCCAGCAGCTGGCGCACCTGCAGCAGCTGCCCCCGCCCCGGCCGAAGCCAAGAAATAATGCGCCTCGCGCCCGTCCTGCTGGCGGGCGCGCTGATGCTCGCCGGTTGCGGCAAGAGCGAAACATCGGCGGAGGCTCCGGCAACGGGCGAGCCCGCCGCCGAGACGGCTGCCGTCACTCCCACCGCGGCGATGGGCGAGCAAGTCTTCCGGCGCTGCGTCGCATGTCACACGATCGACAAGGGCGGTGCGAACGGCATCGGCCCCAATCTGCACGCCGTGGTCGGCCGTGCGGTCGCATCGCACCCCGATTTTTCCTATTCGGGCGCGATGAAGGCGAAAGGCGGCGTCTGGGACGAGGCCGCGCTTGGCGCCTATCTCAAGGCGCCGATGAAAGACGTGCCCGGCACGCGCATGGCATTTGCAGGCATCCCTGACGATGCCGACCGCAAGGCGCTGATCCTGTATCTGGAAGAGCAGTCGAAATAGTCCAGCGGCCCCCGCCGTCGCGGGGGCGACGCCTTTCGTCAGTTCGGATCGCGAACGTTGCCGTAGAAATCCTGGATGATCTGCCACGCCTCTTCGGCGGTTTCGACGAAGTGGAACAGCGACAGGTCGCGCTGGCTGATCACGCCCTCCTCGACCAGCGCGTCGAAATTGACGACGCGGGTCCAGAATTCCTCGCTGAACAGCACGATCGGGATCGGCTTGATCTTGCCGGTCTGGATGAGCGTCAGCAGCTCGAACGTCTCGTCGAACGTCCCGAACCCGCCCGGGAAGACGCAGACGGCCCGCGCGCGCAGCAGGAAATGCATCTTGCGCAGCGCGAAATAGTGGAACTGGAAGCTGAGATCGGGAGTGACGTAGCGGTTCGGCGCCTGCTCATGCGGCAGCACGATGTTGAGCCCGACCGATTCCTTGCCCTCGTCATCGGCGCCGCGATTCGCCGCCTCCATGATCGACGGCCCGCCACCCGAACAGACGACGAAATTGCGGCAGCCATTTTTGTCGGGCGGCACCTGGCTCGCGATCCGCGCGAGCTTGCGCGCTTCCTCATAATATTTGGCTTTCGCTGCGAGCCGCTCGGCGATCCGCTGCTCCTCAGGCGTGCGCGCGGCATCAAGCACCGCCTGCGCGCCCTCGGGCGAGGGAATGCGCGCCGAGCCATAGATGACGAGCATCGACTCGATCTTCGCCTCGTCGAGCATCAGTTCGGGTTTGAGCAGTTCCAGCTGGAAGCGCACCGGACGCAAATCCTCGCGCAGCAGGAATTCGGTATCCTGGAACGCCAGCCGGTAGGCCGGGCTTTGCGTCTGCGGGGTCGATACCGCCTGTTTGGCGAAATGCGCGTCGTCCTTGGCTTTGTGGAAACGCGAGCGATGGGGTTGTTTATCTTCTGCCATTAGGCAGCGGCTACTCTCTTGGCGTGACTTTGCCAAGACGGAGGGTGCTCAGCGGCAGTAGCCGTTGCCGCTCATGTCGAAGTGGAAATGGTTATAATGCGCCGCGTTGTAGTCGGGGCCGAGCACGGTGCCGAAGCGGCGGCAGCCCGATTTGTGCAGCGCGCGGAGGAAGTCCTGCGACGATTTGTCGCCCGTCCAGCCGCCATCAAGCATGACGCGGCGTCCGTCGGCGAGCAGGAAGCCCGATACATCGATCGCGTTCGAAAAAGCGTGCTGCGACATCCGGCCCGAACGGCCGCCATAGATGTTACGACAGCTGTAGGTGCCGAAGGTTTCGATCTTCACGACCTCCTGCCCCAGATATTTCCGTGCGGCGGGCTTCACCGCATATTGCACCCATGCGGCGAAATTCTTCGCGAGCGGACAGGTCATCGCGCCGAGCCCCGATACCGGGGTGCCGATGTCGAGCAGCTTCACCGAATCGATCGAGGTACAGCCGCCGCCATGATCCTGGTTCGGCAGCGGCGTGAAACGCACGCCCGCCTGTTTGAGGTCGAATGCGCATTGCTGCGCTTCGGCGCTCGTAAAAGATGGGGTGCCAACGACTTGCGGACGGTTCGGCTTCGTCGTCGTCGATTGTTTGCCGCCGCCATTTTTCATCACGTCGGGAGCGCCGAAACAGGCAGATAGCGCCAGCGCCGCGCTGGCCGCGATCAGGATCCGGGGTTTCAGGAACGTCGGGATCGGCATGGCGTCAAATTACCGATAAAATGGTTAACAAGCCGTATACCTTTTGCTCCACTCGTCGAAAATTTCGCGCGGTCCATGCAATTTGTTTGACAGTTGCGTGGGCAACCCTAAACGCGGCGCCGGGCCACGCGGTCCCAACGCCGCGCGAGCTCTCTGCAAGGAGAGACTATAATGAGTGAAGTGACGACGCCACAGGTGCGCCCGACGCGCCCCTATTTTTCCTCCGGTCCCTGCGCCAAGCCGCCGGTCTGGTCCCCCGAAAAACTAGCCACCGAATCGCTCGGCCGCTCGCATCGTGCGAAGATCGGCAAGACGCGCCTCGCCCTTTGCATCGACCTGATGCGCGAGATGTTGCAGCTTCCTGACACGCACCGCATCGGCATCGTTCCGGGCAGCGACACCGGCGCCTTTGAAATGGCGATGTGGACGATGCTCGGAGCCCGCCCCGTCACCACGCTCGCCTGGGAAAGCTTCGGTGAAGGCTGGGTCACCGATGCCGCCAAGCAGCTCAAGCTCGACCCCACCGTCATCCGCGCCGATTACGGCCAGCTTCCCGACTTGGGCGCCGTCGACTGGTCGAACGACGTCCTCTTCACTTGGAACGGCACCACCAGCGGTGTGCGCGTCCCGAACGGCGACTGGATCGCCGACGACCGCGAGGGCCTGAGCTTCGCCGACGCGACCAGCGCGGTGTTCGCTTACGACCTGCCGTGGGACAAGATCGACGTCGCGACCTTCAGCTGGCAGAAAGTGCTCGGCGGCGAAGGCGGCCATGGCGTGCTGATCCTCGGCCCGCGTGCTGTCGAACGGCTCGAGAATTACACCCCCGCCTGGCCGCTGCCAAAGGTGTTCCGCCTCGTCAGCAAGGGCGCTCTCGCCGAGGGCGTGTTCAAGGGCGAGACGATCAACACCCCGTCGATGCTCGCGGTCGAAGACGCGATCTTCGCGCTCGAATGGGCGAAATCCTTGGGCGGTCTCGACGGCCTCAAGGCGCGCAGCGATGCCAACGCCGCCGCGCTCGACAAGATCGTTTCGGAACGCGAGTGGCTGAGCCACCTCGCCGCCGATCCTGCCAGCCGCTCGAAGACCTCGGTCTGCCTGTCGGTCGCGGGCGCCGACGAAGCCTTCATCAAGAAGTTCGCCGGCCTGCTCGAAGCCGAAGGCGCGGCCTATGACATCGCGGGATATCGCGACGCGCCTCCGGGCCTTCGCATCTGGTGCGGCGCAACCGTCGACACCGCCGATATCGAAGCGCTCGGGCCGTGGCTCGACTGGGCCTACGCCTCGCTTACCTAAATTCAGTGTGTCCCCGCGAAGGCGGGGACCCATCTCCTGCCATTTCATTCCGCAAGCATCGGGAGCTGGGCTCCCGCCTTCGCGGGAGCACAAAGAAGGTTCAATATCATGACCGCACCCAAAGTCCTCATCAGCGACAAGATGGACCCCAAAGCCGCCGCAATCTTCAAGGAACGCGGCATCGACGTCGACGTCATCACCGGCAAGACCAAGGACGAGCTGATCGCGATGATCGGCGCCTATGACGGCCTCGCCATCCGCTCGGCCACCAAGGTCACCGCCGACGTCCTCGCCGCTGCGACAAACCTGAAGGTCGTCGGCCGTGCCGGCATCGGCGTAGACAATGTCGACATTCCCGAGGCGTCGAAAAAGGGCGTCATCGTGATGAACACGCCCTTCGGCAACAGCATCACCACGGCCGAACATGCGATCGCGATGATGTTCGCGCTCGCGCGCCAGATCCCCGAAGCGAACGCCGGGACACAGGCGGGCAAATGGCCGAAGAACGACTTCATGGGCGTCGAGCTCACGTCGAAGACGCTCGGCCTGATCGGCTGCGGCAATATCGGCAGCATCGTCGCCGAGCGTGCCCTCGGCCTCCGCATGAAGGTCGTCGCCTTCGATCCCTTCCTGACCCCCGAGCGCGCGATCGAACTCGGCGTCGAAAAGGCCGATCTCGACACTTTGCTCGCCAAGGCCGATTTCATCACGCTGCACACGCCGCTGACCGACCAGACGCGCAACATCCTGTCGAAGGAAAATATCGCGAAAGCCAAGAAGGGCGTGCGCATCATCAACTGCGCGCGCGGCGGGCTGATCGACGAAGCGGCGCTGAAGGACGCGCTCGAAAGTGGCCATGTCGCGGGCGCGGCGCTCGACGTGTTCCAGACCGAACCGCCCGCCGCCGATCATCCGCTCTTCAGCGCGCCGAATTTCATCTGCACGCCGCACCTTGGCGCGTCGACAGATGAAGCACAGGTCAATGTCGCGATCCAGGTGGCCGAGCAGCTGTCGGATTATCTCCTCACCGGCGGCATCACCAACGCGCTCAACGTCCCCAGCCTGTCGGCCGAGGAAGCGCCCAAGCTGCGCCCCTATATGAGCCTCGCCGAAAAGCTCGGCAGCCTCGTCGGCCAGCTCGCGCACGACAACCTCACCACCATCTCGGTCGAGGTCGAGGGCGCCGCCGCCGAGCTGAACCTGAAACCGATCACCGCCGCGGTGCTGACCGGCCTTATGCGCCGCTATTCGGACAGCGTGAACATGGTCAACGCGCCGCACCTCGCGCGCGAACGCGGGCTCGACGTGCGTGAGGTCCGTCACGACCGCGACGGCGATTACCACACGCTCGTCCGCGTGACAGTGGCGACCGAACAGGGCGACCGCTCGGTCGCGGGCACACTGTTCAGCAACGGCGATCCGCGCCTCGTCGAAATGTTCGGCATCAAGGTCGAGGCCGACCTCGACGGCCATATGCTCTACATCGTCAACGAGGACGCGCCGGGCTTCATCGGCCGCATCGGTACCGCACTCGGCGAAGCCGGGCTCAACATCGGCACCTTCCACCTCGGCCGCCGCGCCGCGGGCGGCGAAGCGGTGCTGCTTTTAAGCCTCGACTCGCCGATGCCCGAACCGCTTCTGTGGCAGCTTTGCCAGCTGCCCGGCGTGAAGACGGTGAAGGGTCTGAAGTTCTAAATCCGCCTCCCAATCCCCGTTCGTGTCGAGCGAAGTCGAGACACCCATCGTCGGTGCATGCATTCACGGCATCTCGACTTCGCTCGATGCGAACGGAATTCAGGATTGTTGACTCTCCTCGACCATCCTAAGGCCTCACGCATGACCAAGGCCCCTGCCCTGCTGCCCGAAGGGCTGCGCGATCGCCTCCCCCAGCAAGCGGAGGCTGCGTCGCGCGTCACCCGCGCGCTCGTCGATGCGATGCGCGCGCATGGCTATGGCCGCGTCTCGCCGCCGCTCGCCGAATTCCGCGAGACGCTCGGCGGCGAGGACGAGCGTTCGACGCGCGACCTGCTCCGCTTCACCGACCCGGTGTCTCAGCGCACGCTCGCGCTGCGCCCCGACATCACGCGGCAGGTCGGCCGCATCGCGACCTCGCTGCTCGCCAAGGCACCGCGCCCGCTGCGCCTTTGTTACGCCGGGCAGGTCGTGAAGCTGCGCGCGAGCCAGCTCCGCCCCGCGCGCGAGATGCTGCAGGTCGGCGCCGAACTGATCGGCAGCGACAGCGTCGCCGCGGCGCGCGAGATCGTCACCGTAGCAATCGACGCGCTCGAAGCCGCGGGGATCGGTCCCGTCACCATCGACTTCACCCTGCCCGACGTCGTCGACCTGCTCGCGGGAGGCCCGCTGCCCATCGATGCCGACATCCAGCAACTGCGCGACGAACTCGACTCCAAAGATGCCGGCGCGCTCACGAGGATCGGCGCCGAAGCCTATTTGCCCTTGCTCCGTGCTACTGGCCCCTTCGACCAGGCGATCGCCGATCTGCGCGCGTTCGATACCAGCGGCGTCCTTACCGCGCGCATCGACGCGCTTGAAGCCATCGCCGCGCCGATCCGCGACCGCGTCACGCTGACGCTCGACCCGACCGAGCGCCACGGCTTCGCCTATCAAAGCTGGTTCGGATTCCAGATCTTCGTTCCCGGCCAAGGCGACGCGGTCGGGCGAGGCGGCGGCTATTCAATCCCGGTCGGCGAACAGGAAGAATCGGCGGTGGGCTTCTCGCTCTACCCAGATCCGCTGATCGACGCCGGGCTTGGCGCAGAGAATGACGCCGAACGCCGCATTTTCCTGCCGATCGGCCACGATCCCGTGCTCGCCGCGAGCCTCCGCGCCGACGATTGGCAGACGGTGGCAGCGCTTACCGGGACCGACGACGCCCGCGCGCTCGGCTGCGGCTTCATTCTTGGCCCCGACGGACCGGTCGAGGCCTAAAAGTCCGCGCCGCCGAACCGGGCGATACCCTGATTGACGCCCGGCGGGTCGAGCACGGTCACGTCGAGCTCGATGGGTTCGCCAATCCAGTGCGCCAGCGTCGTATGATCGGCAAGGTCGTCATCGGTCAGCGGATGGACCAGCGCGCGCAGCCCCGTCGCCGCAATCAGGGCGACCACGGCATCCTGCGAGCGGGCGAAGAAATGCACCTCATATTGCGCGATCGGATGCGGCCCCACGGGGCGGTCGGTCATCGCACCGACAAACAGGATCGTGGGATCGCGACCGAAATCCTCGTGCAGCGCCGCCGCAGCGGGCCGCTCGGCGGGATCATAATAGATATGCGCGTGATAGGGGGCGTCGGGATTTGTCATACAGGCATCGCTTTCGAGGTCACATCGCCCCGAACCTGATCCGGGGCCTGGCTGCCTTGAAGGAAAAGGCGGGTCCCGGGTCAAGCCCCGGAATCTCTCCCAGCCTGGCGATCATTTTGAACGCTTCGGCTAGCCGGCGCCGATAAAGCGGAACGATCGCTGCGAACGGCTGTTGTCAAAATATGGAAATGAAAATTGAGGGTAGGACCACCCTCGCCGTCGGAGAGAAAGAATGAAAAAGCTTCTTAAAATTTTCGCGATTAGCGGATCGATATTGATCTTGTCTGCCTGCAACACAGTTGAAGGCGCCGGTAAGGACGTTGAATCTGCTGCAGATTGTGCCGATGGAGTCAAAGGCAACTGCTAACCATTGTTGACCGTGCACCTCGGCGAAAGCCGGGGTGCACGAACAACCACTCCTATCCGCACCGGCTCTACCGTCCGACCACCCGCTTTATCCACGCGTCCACCGTCGCCGTCGGCGCATAGGTCGGGTCGCCCAGCCGACGGTTGATCTCGGCATGGCCTTGCAGGCCCTCGCCGGGAAAGCTTCCGCGCTCGACCTTGCTCCCGCTCGCGGTGAGCGCCTTGTCGAGAGCCTCCGCCTGCCGCACCCCGTCGGGCCGCTGGACGTAGAGAAGCAGGAATTGCGGCGCATTGGGTGCGGCCGCCTGCAGCGTCGGGGAAAGCGCCTTCTGCCGCGCCGGATCGGTCCCGAAAGCCTGTTTATATGTCGCTTGCATGATCGGCGGACCGTCCTTCATCTGCCCGGGCACGTCGTAGGCCGCCCCATCGATCGGGATGACGCCTGAGATATCGCCGAATGACAGCCCCGCGCCACGCAGATATTTCTCGTCGGTGCCAACCAGCGCGACCAGATGCGCGCCCGCGCTGTGGCCCATGATGACGATCCGCCGCCGGTCGATGCCCAGCGTGCCCGCGCGATCAACGAGCGCCTTCACCGCGCCCGCCACGTCCGCCGCCTGCTGCTCGACCGTCGCATCGGGGACGAGGCGGTAGTTGATCGACGCAAAGGCATAGCCCTCGCCTGGATAATGCACCGGCTTAAACTGGCCGGTCGCATTGTCCTTGCTGCCCCGCTTCCAGCCGCCGCCGTGGACGAAGACGACCACCGGCGCCGGCCCCGTCGCGCCCTTCGCGCGCCAGAAATCGAGATTTTGCAGCGCGCTGCTGCCATAGGAAATCGTTTCGCTCCCCGGCGCCTTCGGCCCCTCGTCAGCGCCCATCCGCTCCGCAATCCGCTCGCGCAGCCGGTCGCGCAGCTTCTCGCGCGCGTCGGCAAAGGGCGCTGGCACCGTCACGCTCGCCGCGGCAAAGGCCGCCAGCGCGGTATATCCAAACCAGTTTCTCTTCGTCATTGCGCGTCTCCGATGTTCCGGCACACCCCATCTTGCCCGCAAATGTCGCAAAATCATCCCGCTTTGGGTTGCCTCTCCAGCCAAATCCGCTAAGGCCGCGCCGGGCCCGCGCTGGTCGTTTTTGGCCCGGTTCAGCAGGACAGCATCATGGCAAATGTTACCGTCATCGGGTCGCAATGGGGCGACGAGGGCAAGGGCAAGATCGTCGACTGGCTCGCCAGCCGCGCCGACGCCGTGGTCCGGTTCCAGGGCGGTCACAATGCCGGCCATACACTCGTCGTCGGCGAGCAGGTCTACAAGCTGTCGCTGCTTCCCTCGGGTATCGTCACCGGCACGCTGTCGATCATCGGCAATGGCGTCGTGCTCGACCCGTGGGCGCTGCGCGACGAGATCACCAAGCTGCGCGGTCAGGGCGTCGAGATCAACGCTGACAATTTCGCGATCGCCGACAATTGCGCACTGATCCTTCCCTTCCACCGCGACCTCGACGCGCTGCGCGAAACCGCCGCGGGCGCGGGCAAGATCGGCACCACCGGACGTGGCATCGGCCCCGCCTATGAAGACAAGGTCGGCCGCCGCGCGATCCGCGTCTGCGACCTCGCGCATCTCGACAAGCTCGACCCGCAGATCGACCGCCTGACCGCGCACCACGATGCGCTGCGCGCCGGTTTCGGCGAGCCGCCGATCGACCGCGAACGCCTGATCGCCGACCTCACCGAAATTGCCGACTATGTGCTCGAATATGCGCAGCCCGTTTGGAAGCGCCTGAAAAAGGTCCGCAAGGCCGGCGCGCGGATATTGTTCGAGGGCGCTCAGGGCGTGCTGCTCGACGTCGACCACGGCACCTATCCCTTCGTCACCAGCTCGAACACGGTGAGCGGCACCGCCGCCAGCGGTTCGGGGCTCGGCCCGTCGGCGGTCGGCTTCGTGCTCGGCATCGCCAAAGCCTATACGACGCGCGTCGGCAGCGGGCCCTTCCCGACCGAGCTCGAGGACGAGATCGGCCAACGGCTTGGCGAGCGCGGCCATGAATTCGGCACCGTCACCGGGCGCAAGCGCCGCTGCGGCTGGTTCGACGCGGTGCTCGTGCGCCAGAGCTGCGCGGTGTCGGGCGTCACCGGAATCGCGCTGACCAAGCTCGACGTGCTCGACGGCTTCGACACGATCCGCATCTGCACCGGCTATCGCCTCCGCGGCAAGATCCTCGACTATTTCCCGGCGCACGCCGCCGATCAGGCCGAGGTCGAGCCGATCTACGAGGAAATGGACGGCTGGCACGAATCGACCGCGGGCGCGCGCAGCTATGCCGACCTGCCCGCACAGGCGATCAAATATATCCAGCGCGTGCAGGAGCTGATCGAAACCCCGATCGCACTCGTCTCGACGAGCCCCGAACGCGAAGACACGATTCTGATCCGCGATCCGTTCAGCGACTGATCGCGCTTGCCGGGAGGCGGTGAAGGGGTAGGATCGCGATATGCGCGTCGCATCCTCCCTCGCCTGTCTGCTTCTCGCCGCGTGCGGCGCCGCGAATTCGCAGCCCTCGCTGCTCGCGGGCAGCAAGGCCGACCGGCTATTCGTCGATAAGAGCGATCGTGTTTTGATCGCCTACGCCGGAAACCGCGAGATCGTCCGCTACCGGAATATCCGCTTCGGCGACGCGCCGACGGGGCACAAACAATTCGAGGGCGACGAGCGCACGCCTGAGGGGCGATACATAATCAGCGGGCGCAACCCGAAGAGCGCCTATCATCTGTCGCTGCGCATATCCTATCCGAACGCCGCCGACCGCGCCTATGCCAAGTCGAAGGGCCGCCCGCCCGGCGGCGATATCTTCATCCACGGCCAGCCCAATGGCTGGCCCGGCCCACCGATCGCGCGCGACTGGACCGACGGCTGTATCGCGCTGTCGAATGCCGAAATAAAACAGCTATGGGATGTCGTGCCCGACGGCATCCCGATCACCATCCGACCCTAGGAACCATCATGCCTCGCCACATTCTTGTTTTCTATGGCAGCTACCGCCGCGACCGACACGGGATCAGGCTCGCCAACTGGCTTGTCGATGCGATCAAGGCGCGCGGCGACAGCGCCGAACTGATCGACGCAAAAACCGTCGACCTCCCGATGCTCGACCGCATGTACAAGGAATATCCGAAGGGCGAGGCGCCGGCCGCAATGGAGGAGCTCGCGGGCAAGATCCGGGCCGCCGACGGCTTTCTGTTCGTCACCGGCGAATATAATTGGGGACCCCAGCCGGGACTCAAGAACCTCACCGACCATTATCTCGAGGAATGGTTCTGGCGCCCCGCCGCGATCGCCTGCTACTCGGCCGGCTCTTTCGCCGGTGTGCGCGCAATGATGGGGTGGCGCGACATTTTGGGCGAGATGGGGATGGCGGTGATTTCGTCGATCCTGCCCGTCGCGCGGATCGGCAAGGCCTTCGACAGCGACGGCCAGCCGGCGGGCGATGAGGGCAAGCAACTCGAGCGGCTCTTCCCGCGCTTTGCCGACGACCTCAACTGGTGGATCGATGCCGCCAAGGCGCAGCGCGCGAAGGTCGATCCGCCCTATTAACCCGATTTGAGCTCGGCGTTGAGCCGCAGGCTCGCGCGCCAGAAGAAGAAGGCCGGGATCAGGCCAAGCCACGCCGCGCCGTAAAGGACATAGCGCACGCTCTCGACCCCGACCGAGGGTTTGAGCATTTCGGACGCGATGCCGAAGAGAAGCGGGCCGAGGCCGAGCCCGATCAAATTCTGGAGGAACAGCATCACCGCGCTCGCCATCGCGCGCGCCTGCGGCCGGACAAGGCCGTGGACGCACGCGAAGGTGGGGCCGTAATAGGCGGCGTTGAGCACGGTCGGAATGAACAAAAGCGCGATTGCAATGTGCCATTCGTCGACCCAATAGCCGAGGAAGAGAATCGGCGCGGCGATCGCCATGCCGACCGCGGGCGTCGTCAGCATATGCCGCCGGTCGACCTTGCCGAAGCGGTCGGCGAGATAGCCGCCGAGCCACGTCCCGAAAATGCCCGCGATGCCGAGCGCGACGCCAAGCAACAGCCCCGTCTCGCCCGGGCTGAGGCCATGCGAGCGCTGGAACAGGATCAGCGCCCACACGCCCTTGCCATAGCCGAGAAAGGCGGTGAACGACGAGGCGATCGCGATGTAGAGGAAAGCGCGCGTGCCGAAGACTTCCTTGAGCGCACCACCAACACTGAACTCTGCCGTCGGCGCGGGCGCGTCGGCGGGCGCCTTGTGGCGTACCTCCTTGATCATCATCGGCAGGACGAGGGCGAGCAGGATGCCGGGGACACCGACAACCATGAAAGCGACGCGCCAGCCCCATTGGTCGGCGATCAGGCCGCCGACGATCAGCCCGAGCAGGCTGCCGATCGGAATGCCGAGACCATAAAAGGCAATCGCCGACGCGCGCTTGGCGGGCTCGACCCGGTCGGTGATGAGCGAGTGCGCCGCGGGCGTGCACCCCGCCTCGCCCACCCCGACGCCGATCCGCGCGAGCAGCAATTGCACAAAATTCTGCGCCATACCGCAAAGCACCGTCATACCCGACCAGACCGCGAGCGAAACCGAGATCAATCCGATGCGGTTGGTCGAGGGCTTGTCCGCATAGCGCGCGATCGGAATGCCGAGGAAGGTATAGAAGAGCGCGAAGGCAAGGCCGGTCAGCAGCCCGATATCGGAATCCGAAAGCGACAGGTCGCGCGCGATCGGTTCGGCGAGGATGTTGACGATCTGGCGATCGAGGAAGTTCAGGATGTAAACCGCGAGCAGCACCCACAGCATCCGCCGGACCGGTGTCGCCGCACTTCCCGCAGGCGCCGTCGCGGCGGCCGCCATCGCGTCATTCTGGCTCATCATTTTCTCCCGTGCCGGCATGGGAGCAGACAGCCGCCCCGCCTGTCAACGCCATTGGGCCAAACCGAAAATGGCTACTTGCAATTGCCGCTACGGCTGGCAGCGTAGAGCCCATGCAAAAAATTTCGCTGCTCGCCGCTTCCGCCCTTCTCTCGATCGCACCGGCAATGGCGATGCCGCCGCCGCTTCCCGACGTCGAGGGCAAGGACGCCGCGACGCTCCGCGCAGAAATGGAGAGCGGGCAAATCTACGAGGAGCTGACGCCGCTCGTCTATCTCGACCGGATCGGACGGATCGACGACTATGGGCCAAAGCTAGATGCGGTCATCGCGACGCGGACGCAAATCGAACTCGGCGACGAGGGCCAGCGGCTCTACGACGAACGCATGGCGGGCAAGGCGCGCGGGCCGCTGCACGGCATCCCGATATTGATCAAGGACAATATCGAGGTTGCGGGCCTGCCGACGACGGCGGGCTCGCTCGCGCTCAAGGACAATATGACCAATCGCGACGCGCCGATCATAGCGCGGCTGCGCGAGGCGGGCGCAATCATTCTCGGCAAGACCAACCTTAGCGAATGGGCGAACATCCGATCGGACAATTCGACGAGCGGGTGGAGCGCGATTGGCGGCCTCACCAAAAATCCGCATGCGCTCGATCGCAATACGTGCGGATCCTCGTCCGGCAGTGCCGCCGCCGTCGCCGCCAGCCTTGCGCCGCTCGCCATCGGCACCGAGACCGACGGGTCGATCACCTGCCCCGCCGGGGTCAACGGCATCGTCGGCTTCAAGCCAAGCGTCGGACTGGTCAGTCGCACGCATATCGTGCCCATCAGTCATACGCAGGACACCGCGGGCCCGATGACGCTGACGGTCCGCGATGCCGCCGCAGTGATGACCGTGATCGTCGGCAGCGACCCCGCCGATCCCGCGACCGCCGAGGCCGATGCGCGCAAGACCGACTATATCGCCGCGCTCTCGCCCGACGCACTGAAGGGCAAGCGAGTCGGCGTGCTGCGCGACCGCGCTGGCGACAATGCCGGCATCGCCGCGCTGCTCGACGCGGCGCTGAAGCAAATGACCGATCTCGGTGCGACGGTGGTCGAGATCGCCGACAGCCGGAAGGGGATGGACGGGCTCGGGGAGGCCGAATTCGAAATTCTGCTCACCGAGCTCAAGGCTGACCTCAAAACCTATCTCGCCTCGCTCCCGAATGCCGATGGGCCAGAGACTCTCGCCGACGTCATCGCCTTCAACAAGGCGAATCCCGAGGAACTCAAATGGTTCGATCAGGGGATTTTCGAGCTGTCGGAGAGCAAGGGCGGCCTCGACAGCCCGGCCTATCTCGCTGCGCGCGAGAAAGCCGCGCGGCTCGCCGGCCCCGAGGGCATCGACCGATTGCTGAAGGAGTATAGCGTCGACCTGCTCGTCGGCGTCACCAACGGCCCCGCGTGGGTCAGCGACCTCAAAAAGGGCGACAGCTACAACGGGCCGAGCGCGAGCCAGCTTCCCGCGGTCGCGGGCTATCCGCACCTGACGGTGCCGATGGGCGCGGTCAACGGGCTACCGATCGGCGTCTCGTTCATCGGCCCAAAGTGGAGCGACGCCGATGTGCTTGCGGCGGGCTATGCCTATGAACAGGCGAGCCGGAAGCGCGTGGCGCCGACCTACCGGGCCAGCATCGTACCCTGAGCCTTACGCCGGCTTCCTGAACCGCATCATAAAGCGATCAGTCTTCCCGCGGATCGCGGGGTCGAACACATTCTTGCTGTGATCGTCGTCCTTGATGCGCAGCGCTTCGCTGTCGCCGTCGAAGACGAAACCAGCGCGTTCCATATCGGCGCGCACCTTCGCGGGGTCGATCCGGTGCAGTTTCTCGACCAGTTCGCGCGTATCGCCCGCAGGGCCGACATGGTCGACGACGATCACCGACCCGCCGGGACGCACCGCGCTGAACCAGTTGGCCAGCATCGCCTCGACATCGACGCGCGGGAATTCGAACTTTTCGCTCTGCCAATAAAGATCGTGATAGACGAGGTGGGTGAAAATCATGTCGACGCTCTTCGGAGCCAGCACGATCGTGTTCACGGGCCGCACCATCGGCGCCATGTTCGGATAGGCCTTGGTGATCGTTGCCCAGGTTTCCGCCTTGTGGAAACGCGGCGGGTTCATCGGGATCACCGTGCCCTTCGGCCCGACAAGGTCGGCGAGCATCTCGCTATAATAGCCATTGCCCGCAAGCAGATCCGCAACGGTCGAACCGCGCTTCACCTGCGCAAAGGCGAGCACGTCGGCGGGATGGCGGCCGTCGTCGAGCTTGCGATTGTCAGCCAGACGACTCTTGTCTGCAACCGCCGCCGCAACGGTCTTGTCGGGCGCGGCAGCGATGGCGGGCACGGCGAACAGCATCGCGGCGCCGACAAGCGGCATCAAAAGTCGATATTTGCGCATGATGTGTCTCCCCTGTTTCGCACCGGTGTGGCGGTGGTCCGGGAAGATGACGAGCGCGCTTCGACCAGTGGTCGCCTCGTGTCTATCAGCGTTGGCCGCGGCCGCGCTTCCGGCCTTCTTCCAGCTCTAGCAACTCCATCGGAACATGGATTGCGCGCACCGCCAGTCGCACCTCGACGAGGAAGAGGATCAGCGAGACGAGCAAGAGCACCATCGCCACAGCAAAGGCCCATGACGCCGCGACGCCAAGGTTGATGCCGGTAAAGGCCTGCGTGAACAGTAGCGCGACGAGCACGCAGACGACGATCCCGCATGCCACGGCGGAAAGGATCGAATTGTTGATGATCCCCATCCTGCGGTCGGCAATGCGCAGTTCGGCTACGATGCGCTCATGCTCCAAGCCCTCGGTATCGGGCCAGCGCTCCATCAGATTGCGCGAGCGATCGACGACGCGCGCCAACCGCCCCGCAATCACGTTAAGCAGGCTGCCGGTTGCGACCAGCAGGAACACCGGCGTGACCGACAGCTGGATTGTCTGCGCGATCGCGCCGGCATCGGGCGCCATTAGCCGCCGGCCGCCACCGAAGGCGTGTTCACGCCATGCATTGCGAGGAACTTGCGGACGTTGCGCGCAGCCTGCCGGATGCGCTGTTCATTCTCGACCATCGCGATGCGAACATAGCCTTCGCCGTCCTCGCCATAACCGACGCCCGGCGCGACCGCGACCTTGGCATGGGTCAGCAACTGCTTCGAAAATTCGAGACTGCCCATCTCCTTGAGTGCGGGCGGCAGCGGCGCCCAGGCGAACATCGACGCCTTGGGGCTCGGAATTTCCCAGCCGGCGCGGCCAAAGCTTTCGACCATCACGTCGCGGCGCTTCTGGTACAGGTCGCGGTTCTTCTGGACGATATCCTGCGGTCCGTTGAGTGCGGCGCAGGCGGCCGCCTGGATCGGGGTGAAGGCGCCATAGTCGAGATAGGATTTGACGCGCGTCATCGCCGCGATCAGCCGCTTGTTGCCGACCGCAAAACCCATGCGCCAGCCCGCCATCGAGTATGTCTTCGACATCGAGGTGAATTCGATCGCAACATCCTTCGCGCCTGGCACCTGCAGGATCGAGGGGGTCGGGTTGCCGTCGTAATAAAGCTCCGAATAGGCGAGGTCCGACAGGACCCACACCTTATTCTCCTTCGCCCAGGCGACGAGACGCTCGTAGAAAGCGAGGTCGACGGCTTCGGCGGTCGGGTTCGACGGATAGTTCACGACAAGGATCGACGGGCGCGGCACGGTGAAAGCCATCGCGCGGTCGAGCGCGCGCCAGTAATTTTCGTCGGGCGTCGTCGGCACGCTGCGGATCGTCGCCCCGGCGATGATGAAGCCGAAGGTGTGGATCGGATAGCTCGGGTTCGGCGCGAGCACGACGTCGCCGGGGCCGGTGATCGCGGTCGCAAGGCTCGCGAGCCCTTCCTTCGACCCCATCGTCACGACGACTTCGGTTTCGGGATCGAGCTCGACGTTGAAGCGGCGGCCGTAATAATTTGCCTGCGCGCGGCGGAGGCCCGGAATGCCCTTCGACTGCGAATAGCCGTGCGCGTCGGGCTTCATCGCGACTTCGCAAAGCTTTTCGATCACATGCGCGGGCGGCGGCAGGTCTGGGTTGCCCATCCCCAGGTCGATGATGTCTTCTCCCGCGGCGCGGGCGGCCGCACGCATCGCATTCACTTCAGCGATGACATAGGGCGGCAGGCGCTTGATGCGGTAGAATTCATCTTCGGACATGGGAAACTAGAACAACTCCTTTGCGTTACTTGTGGGTTGACGCGAGCGGCAGCCTCGCCAGCCGCATCGCGGCTTGTTATAGGCATTATATCGGCACTGACCAGCAGGAACGAGCATGAGCGATACGGGCAAAGACGACACGATCGAGACGCCGAATCCCTTCCTGCCATCCCCCGAAGACATGCAGCATTGGGCAAGCGTGATCGGCCGCGCACAGCAGATGATGCTCGACTATGCACTGGGTCAGGCGAACGAAGGCAATGTCAGTGCCGCGGCGCTGTTCGACCCGGCCAAATGGGTCGACAATCCAGCGACCAAGCTGTGGACCGAGCAATCGTCGAAGATGTGGGATCAGGGCGTCGCCTTTTGGACCTCGCTCGCGACGTTGAACCCGATGGCACCGCCGGTCCCCGAGACCGCGGCAAAGGACCGCCGCTTCGCCGACCCCGACTGGGATGCCAATCCGGTGTTCGCGATGATCCGCCAGACCTATGGCCTGCTCGCCGAACAGATGCTCGCGACGACGCGCCAGATCGAGGGGCCCGATCCCGCCGCGCGCGCAAAAATGGAATTTGCTGCAAAGGCGATGGCCGACGCGATGGCGCCGACCAATCTCGCGCTCACCAATCCCGAGGTGATCCGCCGCGCGGTCGAGACGCGCGGCGAAAGCCTGCTCAAAGGTCTGAAGCATATGCTCACCGACCTGTCACGCGGGCAACTTTCCCATGTCGATCCCGATGCGTTCGAGGTCGGGGTCAATATTGCGACGACCCCGGGCAAGGTGATCCACGAAACCGACCTGTACCAGCTCATCCATTATGCGCCGACGACGAAGGAGGTCTTCACCGTCCCGCTCGTCATCTTCCCGCCGTGGATCAACCGCTTCTACATCCTCGATCTCAACCCGGCGAAAAGCTTTGTCGCCTGGGCCGTCGAGCAGGGGCTCAGCGTGTTCATGGTGTCGTGGAAGTCGGCCGATGCGTCGATGAGCGAGATTGTGTGGGACGATTATATCGCCGCGCAAGTCGATGCGATCGATACGGTGCGCGAGCTTCTGGATGTGCCGCACGTCCACACGATCGGCTATTGCGTCGCGGGCACGACGCTCGCCGCGACGCTCGCGATGCTGTCGGCGCGCGGCGAGGCCGGCAAGGTGAAGTCGGTGACCTTCTTCACCGCGCAGGTCGATTTCGAGCATGCCGGCGACCTCAAGATGTTCGTCGATGACAGCTATCTGACGCTGCTCCAGCAACTCTCGGCGCCGGGCTTCCTCGACGGGCGCTATATGGCGGCGACCTTCAACAGCCTGCGCGGGCGCGACCTGATCTGGAATTATGTGGTGAGCAATTACCTGCTCGGCAACGACTATCCACCGTTCGATCTCCTCTATTGGAACGGCGACACGACCAACTTGCCCGCGAAGTGGCATCGCCAATATCTGGTCGACCTGTATCGCGACAATCGCATGGTCATCCCGAACAGCCTGTCGGTGATGGGCACGCCGATCGACCTCAAGAAGATCGAGACGCCCGCTTTCATCCAGGCGGGGCGCGAGGATCATATCGCGCCGCTCGCGAGCGTGTGGCGGCTGATGGATCATCTGTCGGGCCCCAAGACCTTCCTGCTCGCGGGGTCGGGCCATATTGCGGGAGTGGTGAACCCGCCGGCCGCGGGCAAATATCAATATTGGACCGGCGACAGCAACGCCGCGACGCTCGACGAGTTTGTTGCAGGCGCGAGCGAGACCAAGGGCAGTTGGTGGCCGCACTGGATCGCCTGGATTGCGGAGCAGGATGGCGCAAAAACTGCCGTCAAGGGATCGCGCGTCCCCGGCAAGGGCACAAAAAAGCCGATTGAAGACGCGCCGGGCCGCTACGTCAAACAGCGGTAATATCTAGCGAATATACAAGCCTCGGGCCGGCGCTTCGATTGTTTTTGTGCACTGCACAAAATTCCTCTTGAAATCGCCGATCCACTCCTATATTGTGCACTGCAACATAAAGGAGTTGTCTGATGGCTACCAAGATGGATAGTGCCGAAAAGGCTTTCGAAGCCGCGACGCTGGAAACCGCACCCAAGCCGGTGACGACTCCTGCGGCCCCGGTTGTTGCTGCTCCGGCGGCCGAAAAGACCGAGGCGCCCGCAAAGACCAAGATCGTCAAGGCGAAGGCCAAGCCGGTCCAAAAGAAAGCCGCAAAGCCGGCAGCAAAGAAGGCCGCTCCCAAGACGGCTGCGAAGATCATTGCCCCCAAGACCAAGGCCGCGCCGAAGCCGGTCGCCGCCGTCACCAAAGGATTCAAGACCATGAACGACACCGTCAAGAAGTTCGCCGACGAAGCGAAGACCCGCACCGAAGCCCTGACCGCCGACTTCAACGCGAAGGCGAAGGAAGCGATGAGCAAGACCAGCAAGCTTGCTGAAGAAGCCGTCGAATTCAACAAGGCGAACGTCGAAGCGCTCGTCGAAGCCGGCAAGATCGCAGCCAAGGGCATCGAAACGCTCGGCCAGGAAGGCGTTACCTATGCTCGCAAGAGCTTTGAAGACACGACCGCCGCGCTGAAGGGCTACACCGCCGTCAAGACCCCGGCCGACTTCTTCAAGCTCTATGCCGAAAACAGCAAGAAGGCTTTCGACGCCGCTGTTGCGCAAACCTCGAAGACCAGCGAACTCGTCGTCAAGCTGACGAACGACAGCTTCGCGCCGATCTCGAACCGCGTTTCGGTTATCACTTCGAAGATGAAGGCCGCCTAAGCGACTTCAGCTTCCATCGTTGGCGCGGGCACCCTCCCCCTCCCCTCCCGCCTGCGCCGACACCCCCAAGGCCGCTCGCTTCTCCGGAAGCGGGCGGTTCTTGTTTTTGCGGCCACCCGATCCGGCTGGCGAACAAGAGGTTAAAATCCGCGACCGCGCCTCTTGCGCTTCGCCCGCGGCTTGCGATATTCCTCCCCATGATGTTTCCCGTTTCGACCACCCAGCCTGTCCACGCGATGGCGGACAAGGACGATGGATCGCCCGGCACCCCCGGCGTCGGTATCGCGACGCGTACGCGTGCGAAGGCGAAAAAGCCGTCGATGTACAAGGTGCTGCTGCTCAACGACGACTACACGCCGATGGAATTCGTCGTGATGGTGCTGCAGCGCTTCTTCAACATGGACATCGAACAGGCGACGCAGGTGATGCTGCACGTCCACCAGCAGGGCGTCGGCGTGTGCGGCGTGTTCAGCTATGAGGTGGCCGAGACCAAGGTCAATCAGGTGATGGACGCCGCGCGGCAGAACCAGCACCCGCTGCAATGCACGCTGGAAAAAGCCTGACCTAGCCCGCTCGCGCGACCTGTTCGGCCTTGAGCGCCGGCGATGCTTCACCCTTCAAATCGCCATAGCCGAGTTCGGCGCCGCACCCCGGACAGATTTTTGCCGTCCCGACATCGGCGCCGCACGTCCGGTGCACATAACGGATCGCGGGCCCGTCGCCCGTTTCGCCAGGGGCGTAGGCCCAGCGCTCGGACCAGTTGCGCATCGCATACAGCACGTCGAACAACGCCTTGCCCTTGTCGGTCAGCCAATAGTCGTGGCGAAGCGGGCGATCATTATATGCGCGGCGCTCGGCAATCCCTTCCGCCACGAGCATCTTGAGCCGCGCCGAGACCAGTTGCGGTCCGAGCCCGGTGTTCGCAGCAATCAGTTCGAAGCGACGCCTGCCGAAGAGGAGTTCGCGCAGGATGAGCAGCACCGCGCGGTCGCCGAGAAGCTCGGCGGAACGGCCGACAGGGCAGAATGTGTCCGACAGATCTGCGCGTTTGGGCAATGGTCAGCTTTCCTCTTGTCACTATGATTATCATAGTTACTATGCGGCGCAAGAGGAGAGTCGCATGCCCAATCCCGCCGCCGTCATTATCGGAGCCGGAGACGCCACTGGCGGCGCCATCGCCCGCGCGTTTGCCGCCGAAGGCCTGACCGCCTGCGTCAACCGCCGGGCGCGTAACGCCGACCAGCTCGAAGCCTTGGCGCAATCGATCCGCGACGACGGGCACCAGGCCCACGCATTCCCCGGCGACGCGCGCGAAGAAGATGAGATGATCTCGCTGTTCGACCGGGTCGAAGCTGAAGTCGGCCCGGTCGAGGTCGCGGTGTTCAACATCGGTGCCAACGTCAACTTCCCGATCGCCGAGACGACCGTCCGCGTTTACACCAAGGTCTGGGAAATGGCGTGCCTCGGCGGTTTCCTGATGGGCCGCGAGGCGGCAAAGCGCATGAGCCCACGCGGCCGCGGCACGATCATCTTCACCGGCGCGACCGCGTCCCTCCGCGGCGGATCGGGCTTTTCGGCCTTTTCGGGCGCCAAGGGCGCGCTCCGGATGCTCGCGCAGTCGATGGCGCGCGAACTGGGGCCGCAGGGAATCCATGTCGCGCACACGATCATCGACGGCGCGATCGACACCGACTTCATCCGTCAGCGCCTCGGCGACGGGTTCGACGATGCAAAGGCCAAGGATCTCGTGCTCACCCCCGACGCCATCGCCGCCAATTATGTGATGCTGCACAAGCAGCCCAAAAGCGCCTGGACCCACGAACTCGACCTCCGCCCCTGGGGAGAAAAATGGTGACCAAGACCCTCGAACTGATTTTCGACTTCGGTAGCCCCAATGCGTACCTATCGATGAAGGCGCTGCCCGAACTGCTCGACCGGACCGGGGCCGATCTGGCCATCACGCCATGCCTGCTCGGCGGTATCTTCAAAGCGACAGGGAACAAGGCGCCGATGGTCCAATATGCCGACGCCCCCGCAAAGCTAGCCTATGAAAACCTCGAAATGCGGCGCTTCATCGAGCGCTACGGCCTCACCAAATTTCGCATCAATCCGCACTTCCCGGTCAACACGCTGACGATCATGCGCGGGGCGATCGTCGCCGACGACGAAGGCACGCTCGACGATTATGTCGACGCCGTGAACCGCGCGATGTGGGAGGACGGCCTGAAAATGGACGACCCCGAGGTAATCGCGAGCTTCCTGTCCGCCAACGGTTTCGACGGCCCTGCCTTGCTCGCGCGCACGCAGGAGCCCGACATCAAGGCGAAACTGATCGCCAATACCGAAGCCGCCGTCGCGCGCGGCGCATTCGGCATCCCGACCTTTTTCGTCGGCAGCGAGATGTTCTTCGGCAAGGACCGGCTGGCGCAGGTCGAAGAGGCGCTCGCCTAAGCCTGCGCCGCGGGCTCCGGACGCCCCGCGACCAATATCCCGGCGACAATCAGCGCCAGTCCGGTGATATGGAACAGGTGAAGTTGCTCGCCGAGGAACAGCATCGCGAGCCCCGCGCCCATCAGCGGCATCACATTCATATATTGCCCCGTCGCCGCCGAGCCGATCAGCTCGACCCCGCGATTGAAGAAGAGATAGGCGAGGAAAGACGGGAAGATCGACACATAGGCGATCGCGAGCGCACTGCCCGTCGCCGGAACGATCTGGCGCCCCGACCAGAGTTCGTGCACATAGAAGGGCGCGATCACCGCAATCCCCACAACCATCGAAGCCGCGAGGAAGCTCAGCGGGTGGACGTCGGGCCGGCGGCGGAGCAACACCGAATAGAGCGCCCACAGCAGCACCGCGCCGCCGATGATCGCGTCGCCAATGTTGAGCTGTAATCCCCACAGCATCGCCGGATGGCCGCGCGCGATGATCGCCAACACGCCGATCAGCGAGATCAGCACGCCGGCGATCTGGCGCGGGCTGGTGTGGTCGCCCATTACCAGTGCGCCCACGACGAGGACCAGCGCGGGCAGAGCCGACTGGATCAGCATCGAATTGAGCGCGGTCGTGCTTTGCAGCCCGGTGTAGAGTAGGATGTTGAACGACCCGATCGCGAGCGCGCCGAGTAACGCGACGATCGGCCAGTTCGCACGCAGCACCGGCCAGTCGCGCTTGAGATGCGGCCAAGCCATCGGGATCAGCAGCGCAAGCGCCAAGGTCCAGCGCCAGAAGGACAGAGCGGCGGGCGGGACGAGGTCGCGCGCCGCGCGCCCGACGATCGAATTGCCCGCCCAGAACAGCGCCGTCACCGTTAGCAGCGGATAGGCCCGCGACCAGATTGCAGCGACGGGCCCACCTTCCTTCATTGTCACACGCGCCCCGCCTTCACCCGAAATCGCCACCCGGATAGCGGACGCCCCGCCCCTTTCTAGGTGAAGTCGAGCTGGATGATGTCGTTCGGCGTCGCGCGGCAATACATTTCGATTTGCTTGGCTCCGTCAGGATAGGTCGCGGTCATCGCCGCCCGGATGCGCCAGCCGCCATTGCCCTGCTCGAGCGAAATCAGCTTGTCATAGGACAGCCGGGTGCCCCCCGTGATGCCGATCTGCCGCGCCGCGTCGTTCATGCAATTCAGCACCGACGGCCGGGATGCGCTCGGCAGGCTGTTAAGGTTCGCGCTCAACGTAGCGGGCGGACCGGCGGGATAGGTTGGCGTCGACGTATCCTCGGGCGCCGTTGTCTGCTCGGTCGCCGCCTTCTTCTTTTTCTGGCTCGCGAGCAATGCGAGCAGCCCGCCCGCAACGACGATGCCGCCGATGATCAGCCCGGTGCTCGGCCCCTTGTCCTTGTCTTTCTCGGGCGGCCGCACATTGCGATAGCCATAGGAAAATTCGGCGCGGCAGCCCTTGTCGACCCAGATATAGTCGCTGGTATAACCCCATTGGCGTCCGGCGTTGCACTTGCCCGCGATCTTGCGCGTGAGTTCGACGCGATCGTTCGTCGGAACATTGCACTGCTGATATTTATAGCTCCACGATTCGCAGTTCAGCGTCCCCGCATAATCGTCGACCGGCTGCGGCAGCGGTGTGGGATAGCCGCCGTCATTGGCATAGCCATAAGCGAATTCGGCGCGGCAGCCGCCCGAGACCCATATCTGGTTGGCGGTGAAGCCCCAGTCGCGCCCCTTCGAGCAGCGGCCGCCGATCACACGCAGCAGGTCGACGCGATTGCCGGTGCGCACATTGCAGCGCTGCATCTGGTTGTTCCGCGATTCGCAGCGGATTGTGCCGGCATAACCATCGCCATAGCCGGGACGTGGAGGCTGGATCTGCGGACCGCCCGGCGGCGGATAGGGCAAGGTGGTCGCTTGCGGCAGGGCCGGAACAGCAAGTTGGCTCGCGATCAACGTGGCCGTGGTGACGATCGTGACGACATTATTCCGCATGACCTTCTCCCCTGTGAAAAGTCGCTTTCCGTTACGCAGTCCTTGTCGATCCAATATCAATGCGATTTGTTTCATATTTTCACGGCGAAAGCCACGAAGAAAGCCGGGCATTGCCGGTGACAACTTAACCATGGCGCGGCTTCCCTTATGGCGCCGGATGGATTACTCTGCCCCTTCCCCGGGTCGCGCCACAGCAGGGGATCCGAATATGCCTACTTCGATCATCGACGGCAGCATCGAAGCCGCCGACCTCAGACGCTCCAAAGGGGGCGCCTCGATTTTCCGCAGCATCACCTTCCAGCAAGCCGATGGCGGTTCACGGACGATCCGCAACGCCGTTGTGAAGGACAATGTCGCCGCGGAATTGGTACCGGGGGCGCGCGGCCGCTTCTATCTCTACAATGCGTTCGACCTGAAGGGCGTTCACGGAATTCGCTCGGCTGACGGCCGCGACGTTTATGGCTTTGCCGGCAACAATCAGAAGATTTTCCTGATCCTCGGCATCTTCAATCTCGTGTGGATCGCCTTCACGATTGCCGTCCGCGGCGGCGTCCCGCTGCTTGGCGCGGCGCTGTTTGTTCTCTCGGTCGTCGGCTATATTTTTATGAGCAAGGGCCAGCGCGAGGCACAGGAACAGTTCGAAGGCGACGCGGGCTATCGTTCAACATAGCTAGTCCGCTTGCGCGCGCATGCGCATGCGCTAAAGACAGCCGATGGATCAGATCGTCATTCGCGGCGGCCAGCGACTCAAGGGCCGAATCCCCATCAGTGGTGCCAAGAATGCGGCGCTCACCTTGCTGCCTTGCGCGCTGCTCACCGACGAACCGCTGACGCTGCGTAACCTGCCGCGGCTCGCCGACGTCGACGGCTTCGGGCACCTGCTCAATCAGCTCGGCTGCTCGACGACGATCGAGGGATCGCGCCCCGAGGATTTCGGCCGCGTGATGACCGCGCGCACGACGACGCTGACCTCGACCGTCGCGCCCTATGACATCGTGCGCAAGATGCGCGCGTCGATCCTCGTGCTTGGCCCGCTGCTCGCGCGCGCGGGCGAGGCGACGGTGTCGCTGCCCGGCGGCTGCGCAATCGGCAACCGCCCGATCGACCTTCACCTGAAGGCGCTCGAAGCCTTTGGCGCCGAGATCGAACTCGCGTCGGGCTATGTGAAGGCGAGCGCGCCGGGACGCGGCCGCCTGCCCGGCGGCAAGTTCACCTTCCCCGTCGTGTCGGTCGGCGCAACCGAAAATGCGTTGATGGCCGCAGTGCTCGCGAAAGGCACCTGCGTGCTCGGCAACGCGGCTCGCGAGCCCGAGATCGTCGATCTCTGCAACTGTCTCGTCGCGATGGGCGCGCATATCGAAGGCATCGGGACCGAAACGCTCACGATCGAAGGCGTCGACCGCCTCCATGGCGCGACCTATCGCGTGATGGCCGACCGCATCGAGGCGGGCAGCTATGCCTGCGCCGCCGTGATTACCGAAGGCGACGTCGAACTGGTCGGCGCGAAGGCCGTCGAGATGGAAGCGACGCTCGACGCGCTGCGCCAGGCCGGTGCGACGGTCGAGGAGACCAAGGGCGGCATCCGCGTCGCCATGTCGGGCCGCGCCGAACCCGTCACGCTGTCGACCGCGCCCTATCCGGGCTTCGCGACCGACATGCAGGCGCAGTTCATGGCAATGGCGACGCTCGGCAAGGGCGCGTCGCTGTTCACTGAAACCATCTTCGAGAACCGCTATATGCATGTGCCCGAACTGGCGCGCATGGGCTGCGACATCGACGTCCGCGGCCGCAGCGCGGTGGTGCGCGGGGTCGACCACCTCGTCGGTGCGCCGGTAATGGCGACCGACCTTCGCGCGTCGATGAGCCTCATCATCGCGGGCCTCGCGGCGCAGGGCACGACCGAGGTCAACCGCGTCTATCACCTCGACCGTGGTTACGAACGGCTCGAGGAAAAGCTCCAGGCGGTCGGCGCCGATATCGAGCGGATCAGCGCGGGGTAAGCCGCTCCGCGCGGCCATAGGTGCCACGCGCGTCGCCCTTGATCCAGTCGCCGAGCAATTTCAGATAGCCGTCGGTGATGCGCGTAATCTGGCGTTCCCCGCTGGCGTCGGTGGTGAATTCGAACATGCCATGGTCGGTGTCGGGAAAGAGATAGACGTCGACCGGCTTGCCCGCTTTCGCGAGCCCCAGCAGCGCGCCGCGCGTCGTCTCGATCGGCGCCTCGCGATCCTCGCCCGCGAGGACCCAGAGCAGCGGTGCATCGAGCTTTTTCAACGCCGCGACCGCGTCATAATCCCAGATCAGCTCGAGATTGTCGACGCGCGCGCGGCCGATCCGCTTCAGCATGTCGTTCGGCATGCGCGCGATAGCGCCGCTATATTCACCCTCGATCTTTGCCGCCCACGGCTTGCCCGCCATCTCGGCACGTACCGAGTCGAGCGCGTCATAGCCGGTACGGAAATCGGAGAGCAGCAGCCCCGCGGTCGCCTTCGACAGGCGGCTCACCAGCGCTTCGGCATCCTTGCCCAGCCCCGCCGCACGGACTTCAGACACCATCTGCTCGCGATCTTCCTCGATCGGCGAAGCGACAAGCCCGAAACCGATGGCGACGAAATCGGCCTTTGTCCGCGTCGCCGCGAGTGGCGCAACCCAGCCACCCTGACTGCCGCCAAAGAAGCCCGCGCGACCGTGACGGCCTGCCGTCATGCTGCGCGCCTGACCCAGCGCCTGCGCGGCATCCTCGGCCAGCAGCTCGAAATTCTGCGTATATTCGCCCTCGGAGCCGCCAGTGCCGCGCTTGTCGTACACGAACACCGAAATCCCCTGCGCCGCCATCGCATAGCCATAGACGCCGCCGATCGGCGAATTGCGTTCAGAGCCGTGGACCATCACGACGAGGGGCCGTTTGGCATCGGCCGTGCCGGGCGGTTCGATCAGCACGCCGGCCATTTTCGTGCCGACGCTGTCGAAGGTCGCGGGCGTCTCGCGAAAGGCGACCGGCGTCCATGCCCTGCCCTTAACCGTCACATCGCTGGTTCCGCACGTAATGGGGACGCCCGCGTCGCTCGTCGCCCCGCGGCGGCCATCGCGAAACAGGTAGCGCAGCCCCGGCGCCGCGACCGCCGGCGATTTCACCAACACGACGAAGTCGCCATCGGGAGCGGCATAGGTGCCGGGTGTGCAGGCGGTCTGCGCAAGAGCGGGCGCTGCAGAGAGGGTGGATAGAAGGGCGACGGCGCTAAGGAGGTGCTTCATCATACCGTATTACTAAAACAATACAGTCGTGACAACTAGCTTTCGGGCTCGACCGGTACCGATACCATATTGCCGCTGACCGATGGCCGTTCGGGCCGCTTCGCGACCGCGATCACCAGTCCGATCAGCGCGACGACACCGCCGGCGATCGATAAAGTCGCCCAGCGATAGCCCTCGAATGCGGTCGAAAAGCCCATTGCGATGATCGGGATCAGCACGCTTGACCACGCCGCCTGCCCCGGTCCGACCGCGCGGATGACATTGAAATAGAGCGGAAAGGTCACCGCGCTGGCGATGATGCCGAGGTAAAGCACGCCGCCAATATAGGTCGCGGTCGTCTCGATCACCGGCGGCCCGGTCGTGATCCACGCATAGCTGCCGTCGGCGAGCGCGCCAAAGAGCATCGCCCACGCGATCATCACCACCATCGACTGCGCGCGCGCAATGCCGGTGCCCTGCATGACGTTGGCAGTCGACGCGCTCATCACCCCGGCGAGCGTCAGCGCGGTGCCGAGCAGAACCTCGCCCGCGCCGACCTCCGCCGCCCGATATTCATGCAGGATCATGAGGCCCACGCCGACGATCGCGATCCCCGCTCCCGCGAGGAAGCGCCCTTCGAGCGGGGTTTTGAGGAAGGCGCGCCCGAGCAGCGTATTTGGCACGATCAGCAGCGCGAACAGCACCGCGACAAGGCCCGAGGTGATGTGCTGCTCGGCGCGGTAGACGAAGTTGAAGTTGAAGGTGAATTGCGCGACGCCGAGCGCGACCGCAAAGAGCATCGCCTTCGGTTCGAGCCACAACCGCTCGCGCCGCGCGACGGCAAAAGCGAACATGGCGATCGCCGCGACCGTGAAGCGATAGGTCACCGACCAGCTCGGCGGCACGACGCCGAGTTGCCCGGTGATGACGATCCAGGTCGAGCCCCAGATCAGTGTCACGAGCAAGAAGGGCAGCAGCACCCGCGGGCTGAGCAGCGTCGGCTGCTCGCTACTCACAATGCGCCGATCGCGGCCGCCAGCGGTGCGACCGCCTCGGCATCCTGATCCCAACTGACCACAAGCCGCGCCGCACCTTCGCCCCAGTCGTAGAAATCGAACCCGGCGCCGCGCAGCTTTGCGGCCTCGTCGGCGGTCAGGCGCACGAACAGTTCATTGGCCTCGACCGGATACATCAGCCGGTTGCCGCAGGCGGCCGCGAGTTTCGCAGCACCGGCGTTGGCCGCACGCGCATTGGCGAGCCAGAGGTCATCCTTCAGCATTGCGCGTATCTGCGCCGCCACGAATCGGCCCTTGCTGAGCAGATGGCCACCGCGCTTCTTGAGTTCGCGGACCCCTGCGCCACCGCTGCCGCCGAAAAAGACGATCGCCTCGGCCATCATCGCGCCGTTCTTGGTGAAACCGAATGACAGCGCATCGACCCCGGCGCGCCAAGTGACGTCGGCGGGCGCACAGCCAAGGAAAGCGACCGCATTGGCAAAGCGTGCGCCGTCCATGTGGAGCTTCATGCCCGCGCCCTTGGCAATCTCGCTGATCGCGCCGACCTCGTCCGCGCGCCAAGCGAGGCCATATTCGGTCGCGTTGGTGATGCTGACCGCCGCCGGCTGGACCTGATGCACGTCGCGGCGGATGCCCGCGATGCGCGCTTTCAGCGCCTCAGTATCGATCTTCGCACCGCGCCCAGGAAGCGGCATCAGCTTGGCGCCGCCCGAAAAAAAGGTGGGCGCGCCGCATTCGTCGACCTCGATATGCGCTTCCTCGTAGCAGAGGATGCCCTGCCAAGGACGTACAAAATGAGCAAGAATGATGCTGTTCGCCGCGGTGCCGGTGGGAATCCAGACGACCTCGCAATCGGTTTCGAACAGGTCGGAAAAGGCCGCATCGAGCGATTGGCTGAGCGCGTCGCCATCATAAGCCGTGTCGACATGATTGGCAGCCGCCAGCGCCTCCATCACCACAGGATGGACGGTCGCGGCATTGTCGGAGAAGAAGCGGGTCGCAGTCATGCCACGCGCCTTAGCGCAGGTCATGACGCCATGCTAACCCTTCATTTCGTTTGGCTTCCGTCAGGCGGATCCTGGCCGTCCTCGCCTGCGCTGCCGCGCGCCAGATGCGCGCCGCCCGCGATGCCGAGGCCGCCCGCCATTCCCATGCCGCCGCCCATGCTGCCGCCACCGCCACGACCGCCGCCGCCGCCCTCGCCACGCCCCGAACCACCGCCCTTGCCGCCGCTGCTCGCCGGACGCGTCGGGCCCTGCAGCGGGATCGTCACGTCGGCCGGGACCGGGTCGAGGTCGAGCGCCTCGCGGATGAAATTGCGCAGCTCGGTGACGAGCGCGTGGGTGTGCACCGGACGCCCCTCGACCAATTCCTGCGCCGCGCGGCTGGCGAGGCGCACCTGTTCCTCGGTTCCCAGCAGGATGATATCGGAGAGCGCGCCCTCAACCGAGTCGCGAATCCGCCGCGGCCGGTCCGATCCGCCGCCATCGCTCCCACCCTCGTCGCCCGACAGGTCGACCGCCGGCTCGGCGTCGCTCCCTCCCGCTGCCGGACGCCGCAAGTCACGCAAATGGCGCGGATCGACCATCAGGTCGCCTGTGAACGAACCGCCGAGCGTCTTGTACGCGGCGATCAGCGTACGCAGCCGTTCGTTGATCTGGCGGTTCATCCGTTCGCGGCGCTGCTGGATCGTCGTCATGACGATCAGGCGAATACCGACACCGATCAGCGTGACGAGTGCGAGGCCTATCAGCGTCGTCCCGATACTTTGCCATGACGAAAAATCGAACATGCGCATGACGCCAGCCTCCATCCGCTGGATCGCGGAAGAGCAGTAGTGGCGCGTTCAGGCGGCCGAAGCCACCTGTTTTCCGACGATCGGTTCAGCGGTCGCGTTTTGCCAGCAGCTTGAGGCGCAGCGCATTCAGCTTGATGAAGCCCGCTGCATCCTTCTGGTCATAGGCACCGGCATCATCCTCGAAAGTCACATGACGCTCGCTGTAGAGACTGTTCGGCGACTTGCGGCCGACGACGCTGGCGTTGCCCTTGTAGAGCTTGAGCCGCACCGTACCCGACACCTTTTCCTGGCTGTGGTCGATCGCCGCCTGCAGCATCTCGCGCTCGGGCGCGAACCAGAAGCCGTTGTAGATGAGCTCGGCATATTTCGGCATCAGCTCGTCCTTGAGGTGCGCGGCGCCGCGGTCGAGCGTGATGCTTTCGATGCCGCGATGCGCCCGCGCATAGATTTCGCCGCCGGGCGTCTCGTACATGCCGCGCGACTTCATGCCGACGAAGCGGTTCTCGACGAGATCGAGACGGCCGATGCCATGCTTGCGGCCGAGGTCGTTGAGCGCCGCAAGCAGCGTTGCGGGCGACATCGCCTGACCGTTAAGCGCGACGCCGTCGCCCTTCTCGAAATCGATCTCGATATATTCGGGCGTATCGGGCGCATCCTCGGGATTGACCGTGCGCGAATAGACATAGTCCGGGGTCTCGTCCCACGGATTTTCAAGCACCTTGCCCTCGGACGAGGTGTGCAGGAGGTTCGCATCGGTCGAGAAGGGGCTTTCGCCGCGCTTGTCCTTCGGCACCGGAATCTGGTTCTTCTCGGCGAAGTCGATCAGCGCGGTGCGGCTGGTCAGGTCCCATTCGCGCCACGGCGCAATGACCTTGATGTCGGGGTTGAGCGCATAAGCGCTAAGCTCGAAGCGCACCTGGTCGTTACCTTTGCCCGTCGCGCCATGCGCAACCGCGTCGGCACCGACTTCCTTCGCGATCTCGACGAGCCGCTTCGAGATCAGCGGGCGCGCGATCGAGGTGCCGAGCAGATAATCGCCCTCGTAGCGCGCGTTGGCGCGCATCATCGGGAAAACGAAGTCGCGGACGAACTCTTCGCGCAGGTCGTCGATATAGATATGCTCGGCCTTGATCCCCATCAGCTCGGCCTTGGCGCGCGCTGGTTCGAGTTCTTCGCCCTGCCCGAGGTCGGCGGTGAAGGTCACGACTTCGCAGCCATAGGTGACCTGCAGCCACTTCAGGATGACGCTGGTATCGAGGCCGCCCGAATAGGCGAGGACGACGCGCTTGAAGGACTCGGACATATTGGCACCTTTGGCGAGGGGAAGACGCGGGCGCGGCTAGCAGCCCGTCGCCAAAGGTGCAACCGGCTTGGCCCTCAGGCGACCCGTGTCCAGTCCATGAACCAACTGTCGTCCCACGTCTTGCCGCCGTCGCGCGAAGTGCCCTGAAACCAGCGACAGCTGTTGGGCGTGATCCGGTCCCAAACACCGCGATAAAGTTCGGGCCCCTTCTCGCCCTCGCCTTCGGACAGGAAGGTGCCAGCGCCATTCTCGAACACGCCGAGCTGGCCGGGCACCGCGACGACTCCCGATTTGGCGTTCACCCAATGATCGGACCAGATTTTCTTTTCGACGTCGAGCAGGCGGAGCCCCATGCCCGAAAAGCCGCGCGCCGGGATACGCAACTCCTCGACGCTCACGATGCCGCCGAGGATGCCGACGACGGTCGCTTCCCCAGGAAATTCGATCCACTTTTCACCCTCGCGGAATTTGTTGTGGATGCGCCATTCGCCGGTAAGGAAATCGAAATCGCCGGGCTTGCCGACGGGTGCGGAATTGATCGCGGCGGACACGGCGGCGGGAAGGATATTGGACATAAGGGCTCCTGCGCTAAGGGCGATGATGGTACGGCGGTCGATATCGGTCATGGGTTGCTCCCTTGGTGACCGGACCTTGCTAGGCGCGCTATCCTGACATTCTCTGTCAGCTATTCTCTGCTACAGCGAAAAAATGCGAGCGAGCCGCCTCCTCTCGATCCTGATCCTGTTGCAGCTGCGCCAGCGGCTGACGGCAGCCGATCTCGCAGCCGAGTTCGAGGTGTCCGAACGCACCATCTATCGCGACATCGACGCGCTGTCGGCGGCAGGGGTGCCGGTGTACGGCGATCGTGGCCCCGGCGGCGGGTTCCAGCTACTCGACGGCTATCGCACGCGGCTGACAGGCCTATCGGCGGATGAGGCCGAGGTCGCGACGATGATCGGCCTGCCCGGCCCCGCAGCCGAACTGGGGCTTGGCGCCGCGACGAGCGCGGCGCGCGGCAAGCTGCTCGCGGCGATCCCGGGCGGCGGCGGCGCGGTCGCCGACCGGATGGCGGCGCGCTTTCACCTCGATCCTGTCAATTGGTACCGGAGCCGCGAAAGCCTGCCCGCGCTGCCGACGATTGCGCGTGCGGTGTTCGACCAGCGCGTGCTCACAATGCAATATGAAAGCTGGCAGGGGCTGCGCGACTGGGCGGTCGAACCGCTCGGCCTCGTGCTCAAGGGCGGCACTTGGTATCTCGCGGCGCGCGGCGCCAGAAAAATACGCGTTTTTCGCGTCTCGAACATTCGTGATCCCAAAGCGGGCGAGGCGACTTTCGAATGGCCGAAGGATTTTCACCTGCCGATATGGTGGCAGGACGAACAGGCGCGTTTCGAGGCTGAACTTTTTGCCACCGCCGCGACCGTCCGCGCGTCGGCCGAAGGCCGCAAGCGGCTGGCGCAGCAATCGCCGCGCGGCGCCGATGCAGTTGCGACAGCAGGCGCAGCCGATAAACGCGGCTGGGCCGAAATGACGCTGATGGTCGAGGATAGCGACCATGGTGCGCGCGAGATGATCGCGCTCGGTGCCGAGGTCGAGGTGATGGCCCCCGACAGCTTCCGCCAGCGCATCGGCGCGCTCGCCCGCGACATCGCGGCCCGTCACAGCTGACTGGATTTGCCGCCACGGCGCGCTAAGCTCCCGAACCCGGAGGACGCCATGAGCAAGGACGAGATCAAGACCAAGCCAACCGAGGTGAGCGTCGCAGATTTCATCGCCGCGGTCCCCGAGGCACGCCGCCGCGAGGAGGCCGCGGTGATCGACGCAATGCACCGCCGGGTGACGGGCCTCGAACCAAAGATGTGGGGGCCATCGATCATCGGCTATGGCAGCTATGACTATCTTTATGACAGCGGCCGTTCGGGGACGATGTGCCGCGCAGGCTTCTCCCCGCGCAAGGCCGCGATGACGCTCTATCTAATGGGGCACTACGAAAAGCGTCAGCCCGAGGCGGACGCGCTGCTCGAAACGCTCGGCAAATACAAAAATGGCAAGTCGTGCCTCTATATCAACAAGCTGGCCGACGTGGACCTGGAGGTGCTCGAAAAGCTCGTCGTGCTGAGCTGGGACGTGATGAACGAACGCTACCCGACGTAGCCTCGCTCCGCCTCGCCCATATAGTCGCGCGTCAGCGGCAACGCGTGGCGACTACGCGCGAACTGGATCTGGTAATTGCCCATGCCGCCGCTTTCGAACGCCGCGGTCGCGCCCGCGAGGTAGAAGCACCACATGCGGAAAAAGCGTGCACCCATCATCGCGACGATCTCGGCTTCATGCGTGAGTGTCCGCGCATACCATTGGCGTAGCGTCAGCGCGTAATGCAGCCGCAGCGTCTCGACATCGGTGACGATCAGCCGGCTCTTCTCGCTCGCCGCCACCGTCTCGCTGAGCGCCGGGATATAGCCACCGGGGAAGATATATTTGCGCGTGAAAGCATCGGTCGACCCCGGCCGGCCGAACCGCCCGATCGTGTGGAGGAGCATCACGCCGTCGGCGGTCATCAGATTGGCGGCGGCGCGGAAGAAGGTGTCGAAATTGGGCGCGCCGACATGTTCGAACATGCCCACCGACACGATGCGGTCGAAACGCCCCGGCTCGCGCGCCGCAAGGTCACGGTAATCGATCAGCTCGAATGTCACGCGATCGGCAACCCCGGCGGCTTCGGCGCGCTGGCGGGCGAGCGCGAGTTGCTCTTCGGACAGGGTGATGCCAAGCACCTCGACCTGCTCGAGCGTCGCGAGCGTGATCGCCATCCCGCCCCAGCCACAGCCGATATCAAGCACACGCTGCCCCGGCTTCAGCGCAAGCTTGGCAGCGATGTGCGCCTTTTTCGCGACCTGCGCTTCCTCCAGCGTCATGTCAGGCCGCGACCAGTAAGCGCAGCTATATTGCATGTCGTCGTCAAGGAAGAGGCGATAAAGGTCGTTGCCGATGTCGTAGTGATGCTTGACGTTCGCGCGCGACTGGCGCTGGCGATTGACCGAGCCGATCCGCGTCTTGACCCACTCCACGCGCTTGCCGAGCCACGTCTTGTCCTTGAGCGTCGCGCCGCGGTCCCACGGCGTGTTCATACGGATCAGGCCGACGAGCTCCATGATGTCGCCCTGGACCAGTTCCATCTCGCCGTCCATGAACGCCTCGGCGGCGCCGATGCGCGGGTCGAGGACGATGCGGCGCATGCCCTTGCGATTGGTGAAGCGGATCGTGACGTTCGGGTATCCGGAGGCCGCCTCGCCAAACTCCTCGCGCGTGCCGTCGGCCGCGACGACGACCAGCCGCCCCTGACGAATAACCCGGGAGAGAAACGGACGCAGGATAGACATATTTTATCGACCGAACATTTGCGCCGCAAAAAGGTTCCGGTCAAATTCCGGCATACCATTCATAGTCGATCCGGTCCTCCCAATAGCCGCCCTTGCCCGCGCCGATGTCATCGAGGCTCGCGACCGCCTCGATCGCGTTCACATATTTGGCATGCTTGTAGCCGAGCTGCCGCTCGATACGCAGCCGCAGCGGCGCACCGTTGGCGATCGGCAGTAGCACGTCGTTGAGCGCCCACGCCATGATCGTCTGCGGATGCAGCGCGTCGACCATGTCGCAGCTTTCATAATAGAGCGCATCGCCGAGCCGGTCGGCGCAGCGAAAGACGATATAGCGCGCGCTGTCGCGTACTCCCGCCGCGGCAAGGATGCGCGCCAGCGGAACGCCGGTCCATTGCCCGATCGCGCTCCAGCCCTCGACACAATCATGGCGCGTGATCTGCGTGCGTTGCGGCATCGCGCGGATATCGGCCATCGACAGCGACAACGGCTTCGCGACCAGCCCGGTCACCTTGATGCGCCAGTCGGCGAAGCCACTTGCGGCATGCGCCGCATAGGCGGCGCCTGCGGGCAGGCGCGTGCCGTTGGGGCGAAAATAGGGCGACAGATCGGCGCGGGTAAATTCGCGCGCGAGCGCATTGCGGTCGATCAGCGCGCGCTGGCTCGCGCGGTTCATCTCCTCGCCCATCGACAAGATCTTGCGCACCGCGGGCGCGTCGTTGATCGCATCGCAGCCCGATAGCAAAGGCAGCGCTCCCGCTGCGGCGACGAGCCCGCCTGCGCGCGCGATGAGCTGACGCCTTGGCAGCATGATCTCGCTCATGCGCCCTCCCCCCGCTCGGGCGGCAGGCGGAACCAGCCGGTGACCATCGAGCGGACCTCGTTGATCGGTCCCGCCAGCAGCACCATCGCGATATGGACGAGGAAGAAGGCGACGAGCGCCCAAGCGGTGATGAAATGGATCGAGCGCGCCGATTGCCGGCCGCCAAAGACATCGAGCAGCCACGGCCATGCCGCGTTCATTCCGGGTGACATGGTGAGGCCCGTCGCGATCATCAGCGGCAGCGCGACGAAGATTACGCCGATGTAACTGAGCTTTTGCAGGATACCGTATCGTGCCGCCGCCTCGCCCCGCGGAAAACGCAGCCGCGCATGCTCTTTCACATCGTGCCAGATATGCCGCGGCGACCATTCGGCGCGGCGGATGTGCAGATCCTTGCGCAAATGCCCGCCGACCAGCGTCCAGAACATATAGAGCGTCAGGCCGACCGACAGGATCCATGCGAACAGCAGATGCCAGCGCCGCCCGTCGGCGAGGCTGTAGCTCGTCGGGATCGTCGCCCAACCGGGGAAGGCCCAGGTTTTTTCCTCGCCGTCGGCATTGGTCCAGCGGCCCAGCACGCCGGTCGTCTCGACCCGATAATCGCCGATACGCAAATAGCCGCTGTCGGGCGTCGAGCCGATCACCAACCAGGCGCGGTCGAAATTCGCTCCATAGTCGCCCCAATAGAGCCGCGGGTGCGCGTTGAAGATCATCAGCCCGCTCATCAGCAGAGTGAGCAGGGTTACGGCGTTGACCCAATGCCAGATGCGCGTCGGCAGCCGGTGGCGATAGACGCGCACCGGCGCCGGCTTAGTGGGAGCGACGGGAGTTTCAGCCTCGGCCATGGTCCCGGTTCGCTCCTTTGGCTCAATTGGTTACGCGGCGGCCTTCCCGGCATATTCCTCACGATAGCGGGTGCGCAAGCTGACCTTGTCGATCTTTTCGCTGCCGAGCTTGGGCAGTGCGTCGTTCGACATCCAGATCTGACACGGCACCTTATACGGCGCGAGCCGCGCACTGAGGAAGGCAACCAGATCGTCGGCGGTCACATTGCTGCCGGGCTTCGTCCACACAACCGCGCCGACGCATTCGCCCAGCCGCTCGTCAGGCAGGCCGAACACCGCGCATTCGTTGACCTCGGCGTGCTCGTAGATCGCCGCCTCGACTTCCTGACAGCTGATATTCTCGCCGCCGCGGATGATGATGTCCTTCTTGCGGTCGACAATGAACAGATAGCCGTCCTCGTCGAGATAACCGAGGTCGCCCGACCGGAAATAACCATTGGCAAAGAAGGCCGCCTTGGTCGCGGCTTCATTGTTCCAATAGCCTTCGAAATTGCACACCGAGCGGATGCAGACCTCGCCCACCCCGCCCTGCGGTACCGGCTCGCCATTGTCGTCGAGGATCGCGAGGTCGACGAGCGGCTTCGACGCGGGGCCGGTCGACATCGGTTTGGCCACATAATTTTCGTTGATGATGCCGCAGCCGACCGCATTGGTTTCGGTGAGGCCGTAACCGAGCAGGGGCTTAGCCTCGCCCATCTCCGTCGCGAGCCGCCGCACATGTTCGGGCGGGCGCGGCGCGCCGCCGCCGGCGTAGCTCTTGCACGTCGACAGATCGTAATTCTTGCGGTTCGGGCTTGTGAGGATTTCATAGCTCATCAGCGGGACGCCGACGAAATAATTGCACTTCTCGTCCTGAATCAACCGCATCGCCTCGTCCGCGTTCCATTTGGGCATCAGCACGAGTTTGCGGCCCAGCGCGAAGCTTTGCAGGAACACCGGAATTTCAGCGGTGACGTGGAACAAGGGCGTGCAGATCAAGGTCGCGGGCTGGATGTCCGACATCTGCCCGTCCTCGGTCAGCAGATGGACGATGCTCGCGGTCTGGGTAACATAGTTGAAGATCGCCTGGACGACCGCCTCGTGGCGCGAATAGGCGCCCTTCGACTGACCCGTCGAGCCCGAGGTGAAGAGGATCGTCGCGAGATCCTGCCCGGTCAATGTGGGCAGCACCGTCGCCGCGCTACCGCCTGCGCCTGTGATCGGCGCGATTGCCAGATCGATCGGCTGGGTCAGGTCGAGCGTGACGACCGTCGCGCCATGCTCGATCCCTTCGAGCCGCGCCGCGCGCTGCACATCGGCGATGACGAGCTTTGCCTCGCTGTCGAGAATGCCCGCGGCAAGTTCGCCGCCCTGCCACCAGCCGTTAAGCAGCGTGGCGCAGCCACCCGCCATCAATATGCCGATATAGGCGACGCACCACGCATTGGCGTTGCGCATCGCGAGCCCGACGCGGTCGCCGCGCTGGACGCCATGCCCCTCGACCAGCCCCGCCGCGACCTGCCGCGCCGCCATATAGACCTGCTTGAACGACAGCCGCTCGTCGCCTTCGACAAGGAAGGTCGCATCGCCGTGCTGCGCAGCAAAAAACGCAACATAGTCGGCAAGGTTGGTCGGTGCGGTGGTAATGAAGGGAAGCTGCTGGCCGAAGCGTTCGACGGACCCGACCTGGATCGGTCCGCCCGGACCGGTGATCAGATTATAGGCGGCTTCCAGGCGCAAATCGAGCGCTGATGGCATCTTTCATCTCTCCTCTTGGTCTCGCTCGCCTTACCCCTTATGGGGAGGCCTCTCCTGGGGAAGGACAGCGCGACTATATGTTTCTTTTTGCAACCTTAGCCGAAGCAACGCAATATGTGAACTTCCACGACCTGATGGGAGAGAATAGCGAGATCGCGTTCAGCGTCTTCGGCCTGCCGATCCGCTGGTATGCGCTCGCCTATCTCGCCGGGATTTTCGTCGGTTACTGGTATCTCTTGAAGCTGATCGCGCAGCCCGGCGCCCCGATGGCACGGCGCCACGCCGACGACATGATCTTTTATGCGATGCTTGGGATCATCCTTGGCGGCCGGCTGGGCTATGTGCTCTTCTACAACCTCGGCAATTATATCGAAAAGCCGCTCGAGATCTTCAAACTGTGGGACGGCGGCATGTCGCTTCACGGCGGCGTGATCGGTGTGCTGATCGCGATCTGGTATGTGACGCGCAAGGAAAAGCTCAGTTTCCTGCGTTTTTGCGATTATGTCGCCTGCGTCGTACCTTTCGGCCTTTTCTTTGGCCGCCTTGCCAATTTCGTGAATGGCGAACTGTGGGGCCGCGCGACCACTGTCCCGTGGGCAATCATCTTTCCGGGCAGCGGCACGATGGATCCGCGCCACCCGAGCCAACTCTATGAGGCGGGGCTTGAGGGAATCGTGATGATGGCAATCCTCGCCTTCCTCTTCTGGCGCACCGATGCGCGCTACAAGCCCGGCTTCCTGTTCGGCATGGCGGCGATCATCTATGGCCTCAGCCGTTTTGCGGTCGAGTTTGTGCGCGAGCCCGATGTGCAGCTCGGCACGTTGTCGTGGGGCCTCACCATGGGCCAGACGCTGACCCTTCCGATGCTGATCGGCGGTATCTGGCTCGTCGCCACCGCGAAAGGCCGCCGCAAGCGGATCGAGCCGGTGGCCGGACTCGACAGCGTTGCGTGACGGCCCACCGACCCCCGAACAATTGATAGGCGAAATCGCGGCAGCAAGACCGGCGACGATCGCCGATTATATGGCGGCGGCGAACGGCCATTATTATGCGACGCGCGACCCGCTCGGCGCCGCGGGCGATTTTACCACCGCGCCCGAAATCAGCCAGATGTTCGGCGAGATGGTCGGCGTCTGGATCGCCGACCTGTGGTCGCGCGCGGGCAACCCGGCGTTTCGTTACGTTGAACTGGGCCCCGGCCGCGGGACACTCGCGGCCGATGCGCTGCGGGTGATGGCGCGTTTCGGTTGTACGCCGGTCGGTGTCGATCTGGTCGAGACGAGTCCGACGCTGCGCGCGGCGCAGTTGGCGCGTCTGCCAGCAGCCGAGCATCATGACGAGGTCGACGCCCTGCCCGATGATGCGCCGCTGATCATCGTCGGAAACGAGTTTTTCGACGCGCTGCCGATCCACCAATATGTCCGCGTCGCCGATGGCTGGCGCGAACGGATGGTTGAGCGGCGCGATGGTGTGCTGACGCCGGTCGCGGGCGACATGCCGGCCGACGACACCATACCGCCTTCGCTGCAGAGCCAGCCCGAAGGCGCAATCGTCGAAACGACGCCCGTCTCGGCGGCGATCATGCAGCGCTGCGCCTTTCGTCTTGCCCGGCAAGGCGGCGCGATGCTCGCGGTCGACTATGGCTATGCCGGCCCCGCCGCGGGCGACACATTGCAGGCGGTGAAGGCGCATCGGTTCGTCGACGCCTTCGCCGATCCGGGCGAGGTCGACCTGACCGCGCATGTCGACTTCACCGCGCTCGCTGTGGCGGCGCAAAATGCGGGGGTGTCCGTGAGCCCGCTCGCGACGCAGGGCGACTGGCTGCGGCGGCTCGGCATCGACGCGCGTTGCCAGTCGCTCGCCACCGCTGCGCCCGCGCGCGCCGAGGAATTGAAAGGCCAGCGCGACCGGCTGGTCGAGCCGCGCGCGATGGGCGATTTGTTCAAGGTGATGGCCTTCACGGCACCGGGTTGGCCAGCGCCCGCAGGATTTACAGGAGACGCCGCATGACCGCCATCGAAGTGGCAAAGACCGGAGACGCCGAAGCGATCGCCGCCTTTGCCAACGGGTCGTTCACCCACACCTTCGGCCATATCTATGACCCCGCCGATCTCTCGACCTTTCTCGCCGACTGGAACCCGCCCGACCGGGTGCGCGCACAGATCGCGAGCGACGACCATGACATCGCGCTCGTCCGCGGTGCGGCGGGCGCGATCCTCGGCTATATCAAGATGGGCCCGGTCGATTTCGACCTGCCCGAGGAGCAGCCGACGGGCGACGCCGTCGAGCTGCATCAGCTCTATGTCGCCGAAGCCGCCAAGGGCACCGGCGTCGCCGTCGCGCTGATGGAATGGGGCATCGCCTGGGCGCGCGAGCGCGCGTCGATCCTCTACCTCACCGTCTTCACCGAGAATGATCGCGCGCAGGCCTTTTACCGACGCTATGGTTTCTACGACGTCGGCCGCAACGAATTCCGGGTCGGCAATCATATCGACGAGGACCGCTTTTTCAGGCTCGACCTGTGAACGCGCCCTTCGTCACCGCCGCCCCGCTGGACGGCGTCGCGCATGGCTTCTTCGGCCGCCGCGGCGGGGTGTCGACGGGCGAACTCGCTTCGCTCAATTGTGGCCTCGGCTCGGGCGACGATCCGGCGCTGATCGCCGAGAACCGCCAGCGCGTGGCCGACGCGGCGCTGCCGGGGGCGACGCTGACCGGGCTCTATCAGGTTCACGGCAATCACTGCATCATCGTCGATGGTGAAACCGACCTCGCCGCGCGGCCCGAAGCCGACGCGCTCGCGACGCGCACCCCCGGTATATTGCTTGGTATATTGACCGCCGATTGTGTCCCGGTGCTGTTCGCCGACCGCGAGGCCGGGGTTGTCGGCGCAGCGCATGCGGGGTGGAAGGGCGCGATTGTCGGGGTCACCGACGCAACGCTCGCCGCGATGGAAAGCCTCGGCGCCAACCGCGCCAATATCGCCGTCGCGATCGGTCCCTGCATCGCGCGCGCCTCCTATGAAGTCGACGAAGCTTTCGTCGCTCGTTTCGTCGCGGACGATCCAGCGAACGAACGCTTCTTCGCCGCCGGCAAGCCCGGCCATGCAATGTTCGACATCGCCGCCTATGTCGCGGCGCGGCTTGCCGCGACAGGCGTGACGCGAATTGCCATCGGCGGACAGGACACCTATGCCGAGGCCGAGGATTATTTCAGCTATCGCCGCGCGTGCCACAAAGGGGAAAACACCTATGGCCGCCAGCTATCGGTGATCGGACTGGCGGGAGGACAAGAGGCAAGATGACGCGCACGCGCTGGTTGGGATTGATCGGCGGGCTCGTCGTCTTTGCTATCATGCTCCTGACCCCCGCGCCCGCGGGCATGGAGCCCACGGCTTGGCGCGTCGCTGCGCTGACCGTGCTGATGGCAATCTGGTGGATGACCGAGGCGCTGCCGCTGACCGTCACCGCGCTCCTGCCCTTCCTGACCGTACCGGCCTTTGGCGTCATGGACGCCAATGCGATCGCGAAGGAATATTATTCGCCGATCCTCTTCCTGATCCTCGGCGGCGCCTTCCTCGCGCTCGCGATCGAGCGTGTCGGCCTGCACCGAAGGCTGGCGCTCGCATTGCTCAAGCGCGCGTCGCCGACCGCATCGGGCCTGCTCTTTGCCTTCATGGCGGCAACGGCGCTGCTGAGCATGTTCATCTCGAACACCTCGACTGCGCTGATCATGATCCCGATCGCGCTCGCGGTCGTCCGCGCGGGCGGGGTGCGGGAGGGCGAGACCGAAGGGTTCGCCGGCGCCGTGATGATGGGCATCGCCTTTGCCGCGTCGCTCGGCGGGCTCGGCACGCTCGTCGGCAGCCCCACCAACGCCATTGCGGCGGGGCTCATCGAAAAGGCGCTCGACCTGCGCATCTCCTTCCTCGACTGGGCTATCTATGGCGTGCCGATCGTGCTGCTGTCGGTCCCCATAGCCATGTGGATTCTCGCGCGCGTCCAGCGGCTTGCCGACCATCCCTTCGACGGCACGGCGGCGGCCACGGCGCTCGGCAATCAGGCGATCTGGTCGACCGCCGAACGGCGCGTCGTCCCGATCTTCCTGCTCGTCCTCGTCGCATGGATCGCGCAGCCCTGGCTCGAGCCGATGCTGCCCAAGGGTGCGCTGACCGACGGCACAATCGCGGTTGCCGGCAGCCTGCTCCTCTTCATCCTGCCCGACGGCACCGGTCGCCCGCTGCTGCTCTGGAAAGAGGCCGACCGCGCGCCATGGGGTGTCATCATGATGTTCGGCGGCGGCCTCGCGCTTGCCGCCGCGATCACCGCAAGCGGGCTTGCCGCATGGCTCGGCGCGGTGCTGGCGCCGCTCGGCAGCGTGCCGACGATCCTGCTTGCCGCGACCATCGTCGCGCTGACCATCCTGATCACCGAATTTGCCAGCAATGTCGCGACCGCGAGCGGGATCATGCCCGTTCTCGCCGCCCTGATCGCCGCGACCGGGGTTGACCCGATCCTGCTCGCGCTTCCGGTCGCAATGGCGGCAAGCTGGGGCTTCATGCTGCCGTCGGGGACGGGCCCCAACGCGCTTGCCTGGGCGACCGGCCACATCGCTTTGCCACGCATATTGAAGGCTGGGCTCGGGCTCGACATCATCGGCGTCCCGCTGCTGATCGGGGTGATCTGGGCAATCGCGATGGTGGGTTGAACCGCGCAATATAGTTTCAAACGAAACTTCGGGCGCTATAAGGGCTCCAACACCTCAAGGAGCATCCCCCATGGCCATGCGCGGCAAACCCAAGACGAACAGCAAGAAAATCGGCGACAAGGAACTCAGCCCCGCGACGCTGATGATGGGACTCGGCTATGACCCGATGCTCTCCGAAGGCTCGCTGAAGCCGCCGATCTTCCTGACCTCGACCTTTGCCTTCGAAAGCGCTGCGGCAGGCAAGCGCTTCTTCGAACATATCACCGGCAAGCGCGAAGGCCCCGCCGACGGCCTCGTCTATTCGCGCTTCAACGGTCCGAACCAGGAAATTCTCGAAGACCGCCTCGCGGTCTGGGACGGCGCCGACGACAGCCTCGTCTTTTCAAGCGGCATGTCGGCGATCGCGACCCTGCTCCTCGCGCTGGTCAATCAGAATGACGTGATCGTCCATTCGGGCCCGCTCTACGCCGCGACCGAAACTTTGATCGCGCGCATCCTGTCGCGCTTCGGCGTCAGCTTCCTCGACTTTCCCGCTGGCGCGACGCGCGAGGAGATCGACGACATTCTGGCGCGCGCACAGGCGCTCGCCAATGAGAAGGGCGGCAAGGTGGCGCTCGTCTATCTCGAAAGCCCGGCGAACCCGACCAACGCGCTCGTCGACGTCGAGGCCGTCCGTGCCGCGCGCGATGCCGCTTTCACCGGCGATCAGAAGCCCGCGATCGCGATCGACAATACCTTCCTCGGCCCCCTATGGCAGAAGCCGCTCAATCAGGGCGCCGAGCTTGTCGTCTACAGCCTCACCAAATATGCTGGCGGCCATTCGGATCTCGTCGCGGGCGGTGTGTCGGGCGATCAGGCGCTGATCAACGCGATCCGGCCGATGCGCAACACGATCGGCACGATCTGCGACCCCAACACCGCGTGGATGCTGCTCCGCAGCCTAGAAACGCTCGAATTGCGCATGAGCCGCGCGGGCGAAAATGCACTGAAGGTCTGCACCTTCCTTCGCGATCATCCGAAGGTCGAGGGGCTCGGTTATCTCGGTTTCATTCAGGATGCGCGGCAGAAGGATATCTACGATCGCCACTGCACCGGCGCGGGATCGACCTTCTCGCTCTTCATCAAGGGCGGCGAGGAAGAAAGCTTCCGTTTCCTCGATGCGCTGAAGATCGCGAAGCTTGCGGTCAGCCTCGGCGGAACCGAAACGCTCGCGAGCCATCCTGCGGCGATGACGCACCTGTCGGTCCCCGACGAGCGGAAGAAGGCGCTGGGCATCACCGACAATCTGGTGCGCGTGTCGATCGGGATCGAGGATGCGGACGACCTGATCGCCGACTTCGCGCAGGCGCTCGACGCGGTCTAACGACCGCGCTTCGCGCGCCAGTCGACCACCTGCCAGCCCATCTTGGGTGCCAGTATGCGCAATTTGCGCGACGGCGTCGTTGCCACCGCTTCGTCGGCGAAATGCAGCATCGGATGGTCGGAGACATGATCCGAATAAGCGCGGATATGCGCGGCGTCGCGGGTGATGTCGTTCGCGGCCATCCAGCCGTCGATCCGCGCGAATTTGGCGTCGCCATAGCAATTATCGCCCGACAATCGCGCATGGATATGGTCGGCGCCATCGGGTTCGTCGAGCTGCGTCGCGAGCACATCGTCGATCCCGAGCCGCCGCGCGATCGCATCGACATAAAGATGGAAAGACGCGGTCGCGAGCAACAGACGATATCCCGCCTCGCGGTCGGCGGCGATCTGATCGAGCGCGGCGGGATGAAGCCCGTGCGCGACCACCTTGTCGGCGTAGCTTTCGGCCAAGGGTGCGATTTCGGTGCGGCGGAAGCGCTTGCCGACGAGCAGCCTGAGGTTGATCGCCTTCAATCGCGATCGGTCGATCAGGCGCAGCGAATAGGCCGCGCCGGCAAGCCCGACGATCGGCAGCAGCAACAGCCGCCATTGCTGGCGCCGCTGCGCAACATGCATCAGGAACCCGCTGTAAGTCCCTGAACGCGTTATCGTCCGGTCCATGTCGTACATGGCGACGCGGTGTGCATAGTCGGGGATCGGCGTGGTGAGCGGGTCGTCCATCCCCTGTCCTTAATAGGGCCCGACATGCCGGCCAAGGCCCGACAAGCTAGACCATGGATTTGCTTGCCGTGTCGGGGCAAATAAGCCAGTGTCCTCCGCACGATGGTGGCCAGGGCGGATTTCGAACATAGCGACGGTGCCGACGGCGCCGAGGTTCGCTTCACGGGCCGACTGACACTGGCGCGTCTCGGGGATGTCCCCGCACGGCTCGACGCGCTTGGGCCTATCGCGACGCTTGACCTCTCCGCGCTCGAACGCATCGATACCGTCGGCGCGTGGATCGTGACGCGCACCGTGAACGAACATGGATCGAAGGTCGTCGGCGCGAGCCCCGAGGCGCAGCGCCTGCTCGAAGCACTCGCCGCCGACAAGAGCGACTATCGCGTCCACCGCGATCGCCGCCCGGCCTGGGCGCGCATGCTTGAACAGGTCGGAACCGCCAGCATCGCGATCTGGCACGAACTGATCGGCATCATCGGCTTCTTCGGCGCCATGATCATCGCGCTGGGCACGCAGATTCGCGCGCGCCGCCGCCTTCGCTGGAACGCCGTAGTGACACGGTTTCAGACGGTGGGCGTCGACGCGCTGCCGATCATCGGCCTGATGAGCTTCCTGATCGGCCTCGTCATCGCGCAGCAAGGCGCGGTGCAGCTCGAACAATTCGGGCTCGAGGTGTTCACGATCAACCTCGTCGGCCGTATCTCGATCCGCGAACTCGGCCTGCTGATGACCGCGATCATGGTCGCCGGCCGGTCGGGTTCGGCCTTTGCCGCCCAGATCGGCACGATGAAGCTGACCGAGGAGGTCGACGCGATGCGGACGATCGGCGTGTCGCCGATGGAGGCAATCGTGCTGCCGCGCGTCGCGGCATCGACGATCACCATGCCATTGCTCGGTTTCTATGCCAGCATCTGCGCGATCGTCGGCGGCGGCGTCTTCTGCTGGGTCGGCCTCGATATCCCGCCGCTCACCTTCATCCAGCGACTGCGCGAAATCATTCCGATGCACGATTTCTACATCATGCTGATCAAGGCACCGGTGTTCGGGATATTGATCGGCGTCACCGGCTGTTACGAAGGCATGCAGGTGCGCCAGAATGCCGAGGAAGTCGGGCAGCGCACGACATCGGCGGTGGTCGCCGCGATCTTCCTCGTCATCGTGCTCGACGCGATGTTCGCCGTCTTCTTCTCTTCGCTGGGATGGAATTGATGAGCGAAGAGGTCGCACAGGAGATCAAGGAAGAGCTTGCGGCCGCCGACGCGGTACGGCCCGAAAAGTTCGAAACGGCGATTTGCATCCGTGGGCTGAAGAACCAGTTCGGCGATGCCGTGGTTCACGAAAATCTGGATCTTGACGTCCGCTCGGGTGAAATCCTCGGCGTCGTCGGCGGGTCGGGTACCGGCAAGTCGGTGCTGATGCGGTCGATCATCGGGCTGCAGACGCCGACAGCCGGCGAGATCGAAGTCTATGGCAAGACGCTCGTCACGATCGCCAACGAAGAGGAATCGCGCGACCTGCGCCGGCGCTGGGGCGTGATGTTCCAGGGCGGCGCGCTGTTTTCGACGCTGAGCGTCGCCGAGAATATCCAGGTTCCGCTGCGCGAATATTATCCGCGGCTCGACCAGAAATTGCTCGACGAGATCGCCGCGTACAAAGTCGCGATGGTCGGCCTGCCCCCCGATGCCGGGCCCAAATATCCCGCGGAGCTGTCGGGCGGCATGGTCAAGCGCGCCGGCCTCGCGCGCGCGCTCGCGCTCGATCCCGCCCTGCTCTTTCTCGACGAGCCGACCGCAGGGCTCGACCCGATCGGGGCGGCGAAGTTCGACGAGCTCATCCGCGAGCTGGCCGACACGATGGGCCTCACCGTCTTCCTCATCACCCACGATCTCGACTCGCTTTATGCGACCTGTGACCGCGTCGCGGTGCTGGCCGAAAAGAAGGTGATCGCAGTCGGCACCATCCCGGAACTGCTTGCCACCGAGCATCCGTGGATACAGGATTATTTCAACGGGCCGCGTGGCCGCGCTGCGGCAGGCGGGAACCAAACCGCGAAGCGGCGATAGGAACAGCTGATGGAAACACGCTCAAACAACGTCCTCGTCGGCGCTTTTGTCCTCTTCTTTACCGCGGCACTGGCGTTTTTCGTCGTCTGGCTCGCGAACGACAGCGGCGGCGACAAGCGCGAATATGACATATTCTTCAAGCAATCGGTCGACGGGCTGAACAAGGGCGCGCAGGTGCAATTTTCTGGCGTGCCCGCGGGTCAGGTGCGCGAAATCGCGCTATGGCCCGAGGATCCGCAATTCGTCCGAGTCCGCATCGAGGTGAATGAAGGCGTCCCCGTGCTGCAGGGCACGACCGCTGCGCTCGAAGGCGTCGGCTTTACCGGCGTGTCGCAGATCTCGCTCGACGGTGCCGTCAAGGGCGCGCCGCCGATCAGCGACAAGGGGCCTGCGGGCAAGCCCGTCATCCCGACGCGCGTCGGCGGTCTCGGCGAACTGCTCAACACCGCACCGCAATTGCTGCAGCGCCTGTCGACGCTGAGCGAACGCCTTGCCGAGCTTGCCGACGACAAGAATCAGGAAAGCTTCGCCAATATATTGAACAATGTGGAGGCGACCACCGCGACGCTCGCGCGCAACGGACCCGCACTCGAACGCGCGCTCGCCGACACGCGCATCGCAATCCAGCAGGCCGGCAACGCCGCCGAACAGGTCGGCAATCTTGCGGCCTCGGCGCAGGGCACGATCGACCGTAATGTCGACCCCGCGATGGCGAACCTGCGCGATACGCTGAAATCGGCCAATGCCTCGATGGCGACGCTCGAGGCAGCGATCAGCGACGCGCGGCCGGGGCTCAAGACCTTCAGCGAAACGACGATCCCCGAAGCCAATGCACTGATCCGCGACCTCCGCCGCACCTCCGCCTCGCTGTCCAGCCTGACCGACAAGCTCGACCAGCAGGGCGCGGGCGCGGTCCTCGGTGGCAGCAAGCTGCCCGATTATAAAGAATGAGGACGAAATCCATGATCCGCAGCCTCCGCGCTCCGCTGTTGCTCGCCGTTGCCGCCGTTTCGCTGTCGGCATGCGTCGGCCTTGGCGGCAAGACGCCGCCCTTCCTGCTCACGCTCGACGCCGATGCCGCGCCGCCCGCGGGCGGCGCGCGCACCGCGGCCGAAGCCGCGACGCTGACGATCCTGATCCCGACCGCGCCGCAAAAGCTGCGCACGACACGCATCCCCGTGCAGCAGGACGGGGCGAGCGTGACCTATGTGAAGGATGCGCAATGGGTCGAGGCGCCTTCGCGCCTGTTCCAGCGGCTGGTGTCCGAAACCGTGTCGGCGCGCACGACGCGCGTCGTGCTCGACGAGGGGCAATATCTGACCGCGCCTGGCGAGCAGCTTGCCGGGCAGCTCATGGAATTCGGCGTCGATGCCGCGACCAACGAGGTCGTCGTCGTCTATCAGGCGATGCTGGTGTCGGCGGGCGGCAAGACGGTGACGCAGCGCCGCTTCGAGGCGCGCGAGGCGATCGGCGGCAAGGTCGAGGCGAAACCCGTCGGCGAGGCCTTGACGCGCGCGGCGAACAAGGTCGCGGTCGAGGTCACGGGCTGGCTCGGCGGTTAATTCCGCCGCACATTGCCATTTCGCGCCGCCGCCGTTAGAGGGCGCCGCATCACACCATCTGCTCGCGCGCAGCCTCTTCCGGGTTTCCGGCTGCGCCCTTTCCTTTCGAGCCCGTTGACTCGAAAGGAATCGCCATGGCGTGGGTTATCCTCGCGATCGCCGTTGTTACCGAAATCATCTGGGCGCTCAGCCTGAAATGGGCTGCGACGCTCGGGACTTGGCAGGCGTCGGCCGTTCCGATCTCGCTCAGCTTCCTCAACATGGCGCTGCTCGCCTTCGCGATGCGCGGCATATCGGCCGGCACCGCTTATGCGATCTGGACCGGCCTCGGCGCGGTCGGCGTGATCATCGGCGGGATATTGCTGTTCGACGAGAAAGTGAACCCGATCCAGGTCGGCTTCATGACGCTGATCGTCGTCGGTGTCGTCGGGACCAAGCTGTTCTCGACGAGTTGACCGGGATTTTGCGGGCGGGTTTCGACCGGAAGCTGCCGGTCGGAATGTGAACCCCGGCGAAAGCCGGGGCCCAGAATTTCAACGCTGACCTTGGCGTTTCCGCACTGGGCCCCGGCTTTCGCCGGGGTTCACAAACGACCGCTCTCCACCCCAATGCCGACCTCAACCCAGCAAGCTCTTCGACGCCTGCTCGGTCACATCGCGCGACAGACCCGGCTGCGCAAGGATGCGTTCGAGTTCGGCCTTCATTAGCGCCTGCCGTCCTTCGTCGAACCGTTTCCAGCGGCCGAGCGGCGGGATCATCTTCGCTGCGGTCTGGGGGTTCTTCGGGTCGAGCGCGATGACAAGGTTGGCGATCAACCGATAGCCCGCGCCATCGGCCTGATGGAACGCCGCCTGATTGCCCGTCAGCGCGCCATAAAGCGAACGCACGCGGTTCGGGTTCGCGAGCGTGAAGTCGGGGTGCTGCGCGAGGTCCTTCACCGCATCTACCGTGTCGGTGCGCAGCGACCACGCCTGCACCTGAAACCATTTGTCGAGCACGAGCGGATTGTCGCGATAGCGCTGATAGAAGATGTCGAGCGCCGCGACGCGCTCGTCGCTGTCACCATGCGCCAGCGTCGCGAGCGCGGCTTGCCGTTCGGTCATCCCGTCGGCGCCAGAGAAAATGCCGAACGCCAGCGCAGGCGCGTCGTCCGCTCCGGTCGCCGCGAGATAGGCGAGCGCGACACCGCGGAGGCGGCGGCCGCCCTTGGCCTTGCTCGACAGGTCGGTTGCGGGCGGCGCTTTGCCCGAAAGGATCGCGCGCCACTTCGTTTCAAGCGCCGTCCCGATCGCGGCTTGCAGCGCGAGCCGTTCGCGGCGGATCGCGTCGGGATCGACCGTCAGCATCTGGTCGCCGATAAAGGCTTCGCTCGGCAGCAGCACCGCCTCGGCGACGAAAGCCGGGTCGTTTGCCGCGCCATCGAGCGTCTGCCCGACCGCTTCGATCACCGCCTGATTGTCACCCGTCTTGCCCGACACGGCTGCGACGAGGGTGTCGAGCATCAGCTGCTGCAACGCCTCGTAGCGCGCGAACGGATCGTCGTCGTGCGCAGCGAGCCAGGCGAGTTCGCCGGGGCCACGCTCGAAATCGACGATGATCGGTGCCGAGAAGCCGCGATTGACCGACAGCGCCGGGCGCGCGGCGAAGGCGCCGAGCGCGATGCGCTGCGTCGCGCCGGTCACGGTGACGAGCGTGTCGGCGAGTGCGTCGCCGCTACCGTCCATCGCAAAGGCCGCGAGGCGGAGCGGCATCATCATCGGCTGCTTCTCGGGCTGGCCGGGCGTCGGCGGCACCATCTGCACAATGTCGAGCAACCAATGGCCGCCCTCTTCAACGAGCGACAGCTTGAGCCGCGGTGTTCCCGCCTGTTCGTACCAGCGGCGGAATTGCCCGAGGTCGATGCCCGCGCCATCCTCGATCGCGCGCACGAAATCCTCGCACGTCGCCGCCTCGCCATCATGACGGTCGAAATAGAGGTCGGTGCCTTTGCGGAAACGTTCGGGGCCGACCATCGTCGCCATCATACGGATGATCTCGGCGCCCTTGTTATAGATGGTCGCGGTGTAGAAGTTCGAGATTTCCTGAAAGCTGTCGGGGCGGATCGGGTGCGCGAGCGGCCCCGCATCCTCGGGGAATTGCGCGGCGCGGAGCAGGCGGACGTCCTCGATCCTCTTGACCGGCGGCGACCCCATATCGGCCGAGAAATTCTGGTCGCGAAAGACGGTGAAACCCTCTTTCAGCGAAAGCTGGAACCAGTCGCGGCAGGTGACGCGATTGCCCGACCAATTGTGGAAATATTCATGCGCGACGACGCCCTCGACCCCGTCATAATCGACGTCAGTCGCGGTGTCGGGATCGGCGAGGATGTAGCGGGTGTTGAAGATGTTGAGGCCCTTGTTCTCCATCGCCCCCATGTTGAAATCGCTGACCGCGACGATGTTGAACAGGTCGAGGTCATATTCGCGGCCATAGACCTCCTCGTCCCACTTCATGCTGTCCTTCAGCGCCTGCATCGCATGGCCGGTGCGGTCCTGATCGCCGCCGCGCACCCAGATGCCGAGCTCGACCTCGCGCCCCGACATCGTTGTGAAGCTGTCCCTGTTGACCACCAGATCGCCCGCGACGAGCGCGAACAGATAGGAGGGCTTCGGCCACGGATCTTCCCACAGCGCCCAATGATCGCTCCCCGCTTCGCCCTGATCGACGCAATTGCCGTTCGACAGCAGGATCGGGAACGCTGCCTTGTCGCCCTGCATCCGCACCTTGTAGCGGCTGAGCACATCGGGACGGTCGGGGTGGAAGGTGATGCGGCGGAAACCTTCGGCTTCGCACTGCGTGCAGAGCAGCCCACCCGACGCGTAGAGCCCCGACAGCTGCGTGTTCGATGCAGGATCGATCACCGTGTCGACCTCGACCGTCGCCGCGGCCCGTTCGCCGAGGTCGACGATCAGGTCGCTGCCGTCCATCCGCCAGTCGTTCCAAACTTCGCCATCGACGCGCACCTCCGCCGGGGTCAGCCCGTCGCCGCGGAGCAGCAACGGCACCGGCGCAGCGGCATCGCGCACGACCGACAGCGCCGCGCCGACCTTCGTCTCCGCGATCCCGAGCGCGAAATCGAGCGCGATGTCGGGGATCGACCAATCGGGCGCGCGATAGTCGCTGCGATAGATGGTGACGGGGATGGCGGGCGTTGAGGAGGCGTCAGTCATCCGATCGATCTAGGCACAGCGCTGCCAACGCGCAATAAGGCGCGCGATGGGACAGATGCTGATTTTCGGAATGGGCTATACGGCGAACCACCTCGCCGGGCGTCTGCGCGCGCGCGGCTGGGAGGTGATGGGGACAACGCGCGACGGACGCGAGGGGAGCATTGCCTTCGGCGACGACGGCGCCGTGCTGACCGCGTTGCGATCGGCGACGCATATCCTCTCCTCGGTTCCGCCCGTCGATGGCGAAGACCCCGTGCTTGCGCGTTATGGAGAGGCCGTCGCTCTCGCCTCCGCAACATGGGTCGGTTATCTGTCCTCGACAGGCGTGTATGGCGACACGGGCGGCGCATGGGCCGACGAAAGCGCGCCGATCAAGGGGCGCCGCCTTGACCGCAACGCCGCCGACGCCGCGTGGCAAATGCTGCGCAGCGACGTGCACGTCTTTCGCCTGCCCGGCATCTATGGCCCGGGCCGCTCGATCCTCGAGCGCATTGTGGAAGGCCGTGCGCATCGCATCGATCTGCCGGGTCAGGTCTTCAGCCGCATTCATATCGACGACATAGCAAGCGGCGTCATGGCGTCGTTTCGCGGGCCGGCGGGCGTCTATAACCTTGCCGACGACGAACCATGCCATCAGAACAAGCTTGTCGAGTGGGGCTGCGCAAAGCTCGGCGCGCCGTTGCCGCTGCTGCAATCGCTTGAAGAGGCCGGCCTGTCGCCCGCGGCGCGCGCCTTCTATGGCGAGAACCGCCGTGTCGCGAACGGCAAGGCGAAGCGGCTGCTCGGCTGGAGCCCACGCTATCCGACGTTTCGCGAGGGACTGGCGGCGAGCGCCTAGATCAGCACATCGACCGTGTGGATGAGCACGCCGACGAGACCGCCGACGAGCGTACCGTTGATGCGGATATATTGCAGGTCGTCGCCGACGGCATTTTCCAGCCGGTCGGTGATCGTCTTGGCATCCCAGCCGCGGATCGTGTCCGACACCAGCCGGAGCGCGGTCTCGCCATAGCTGTCGACGACGCCGACGACGGCGCGACGGGCGTAGCGGTTGAGCGTGCGCTTGATGCCGGCATCCTCGCCCAGCATCGCACCGAACTGGGTGACGAGTTCGCCGATGCGGCCCGCGAGCATGGTGTCGGGATTGCGCGCGGCCTTGAGCAGCGCGCTGCGCCCCTGCTCCCATAAACCGTCGAGCCAGCGCTTGACCGCCTTGTTTTCGAGCAGTTCGTCGCGGACCTTTGCGACCTTCGCTTTCACCTCGGGGTCGTGCTGCAGATCAAGCGCCATCTTCGCGAGCCCCTCCTCGACGCGGATGCGCAAGGGGTGCGTCTCGTCGACCGCCATTTCGCTGAGCAGCTTCGACAGGCCCGCGACGATCCGGTTCGAGATGCTCTCGTCGAGTCCGGTGAAGCGCACGATCGCGTTCGAATTGTCGTGCACCATCTGGTGGATCAGATGCTCGTTGAGTTCGAGCGTCTTCGACCCCCATTTGACCATCGCATCCAATAGCGGTTGATGCCGCCCTTCGGCGAGCGCGGCCTGCAGCGCCTGGCCGAGCAAGGGCGCGACGTCGAGTTCGCGCAGCCGATCGGCGATCGCCGATTTGACGATGCCTCCGAGGCGCTGCTGATCGAGCGCGCCCAAACCGTCGGCGATGATCCGCGACGCGCCGAGCCGCAACCGCCCGCCGCCTTCACCCGGTTCGGACAGGAATTTGCCGACCGCTCCTGCGACGTCGACCGTCTGCATCTTCCGCGCGATCAGGCGCGGGAGCAGGAAATTGGTGAGCAGGAAACGCGCGAGCGTGTCGCCGATACGGTTCTTGTTGCGCGGGATGATCGCGGTATGCGGGATCGGCAGCCCCATCGGGTGACGGAACAGCGCCGTGACCGCGAACCAGTCGGCGAGCCCGCCAACCATCGCCGCCTCGGCAAAGGCACGGACGAAGCCGATCGCGGGATGGACGTCCTGATAATATTTGGCGCCGAGAAAGACGAACGCCATGACGATGAGCAGGCCCGTCGCGACGACGCGGATGTTCGATCCTCTCGCGGGAATGGCGACGCCAATCGGCCGGGAAAGCGTATGATCGGTCATAGCAACCAAATGGCGAAATGCCGCAAAGGTTGCAACCGGCGCAGTAGCTTACCGCGCCGGTTCGCCCCCATTATTCCGCCGGCTCGGGCGCCGGCTTTCCATGCGGCTTGCTATCGTCGCCCTTGCGATAGGTGAGCAGGTTGCTCGAGAAGAAGCGGCCAAGGCGCTTCTCGATGCTGTCGGCGAGGCTGAAGCCCGCGGGAACGATCAGCAGCGTGAGCATCGTCGAGAGGATAAGGCCGCCGATCACGACCACGCCCATCGGCTGGCGCCACGCACCGTCGCCCGACAGCGACAGCGCCGTCGGCACCATGCCCGCGACCATCGCGACCGTCGTCATGACGATCGGCTGCGCGCGCTTGCGCCCGGCATCGAGCAGCGCAGCGTTTTTCTCGACGCCATGATCCATCTCCTCGATCGCGAAATCGACGAGCAGGATCGAGTTTTTGGCGACGATGCCGAGCAGCATCAGCAAACCGATATAGACGGGCATCGAGACTTCCATGCCGGTGATCCACAGGCCGAGCAGCCCGCCCAAAGGCGCGAGCAGCAGCGACGACATGTTCACCAGCGGCGACAGGAAGCGGCGATAGAGCAGCACCAGCGTCGCGAAGACGAGCAACAGCCCCGACACGACCGCGATCATGAAGTTGGTGATCAGCTCGGCCTGCCATTTGGCGTCGCCCTGGATGACCTTGCGAATGCCCTGCGGCATATCCTTGACCGCCGGCAGCGCGTCGATCTTTTTCTGCGCGTCACCCGTGACGAGCCCCGGCGCGAGGTCGGCCCCGATCACGATACGCCGTGTCTGGTTGTATCGGCGGAGTTCGGTCGGCCCGGCGCCGAAGCCGATGACCGCGACCGACTTCAGCGGCACCGTTGTCCCGCTCGCGGTCGGCACCGGCAGATTCTCGATCGTCGCGAGGCTGCGGCGCGAATCTTCGGAGAGCAGCACGCGGATCGGGATCTGGCGATCCGAGAGCGAGAATTTCGCCGCATTCTGATCGATGTCGCCCAGCGTCGCGATGCGGATCGTCTGGCTGAGCGCCGAGGTCGTCACGCCGAGTTCGGCGGCGAGGTCGAGGCGCGGGGTCACGATGATTTCGGGACGCGGAATATCGCCCTCGATCCGCGAACCGCGCAATTCCTTGAGCTTTTCCATCTGCGACACGATCAGCCGCGCATGCTTTTCGAGCGCGACCGGATCGTCACCGCCGATGACGAAGGTGATGTCGCGTCCCGAAAAACCGCCCGACTGGCTCTGGAAATTGACGCGCGCGTCGGGGATGGCCGCCATCTTGGGTTGCAGGCTGCGCTCCCATTCGACGCTGGAAATCTCGCGACTCTTCTTCAGCGTGATATAGACGCCGCCGTCGCCGACATTGACCTCGTAAAAGGCATTTTCGACATTCTTGTCCTTCGCCAGGATCGCGTTGATCTGGTTCGAGATATGCTCGCTCTGCGCCAGCGTCGACCCCGGCGGCAGTTCGTAACGAATCTGGCTATAGTCGCTGTTGATCGTCGGCTGGAACTGTTGCGGCAGGATCATCAACAGCCCGACACTCGCCCCGAGCGACAGGACGCCGATCCCGACGATCCACACGCGATGGTCGAACAAGCGCGCCCACGCGCGCTGAACCATGAACTTGGCCCAGTTGGTGAAGCCCGGCTGACGCATTCCGATCAGCCACGCGAGCGCGCCGAGCAGAATGATCAACAAGCTGACGCCGAGATAGGTAAAGATCGCATCGACGGGCGTCTTCAGCAGGAAATACATGGCCGTATTAGGCTTGTCCTGTCCAACCGGCACCGGCTGGAAATAGGCGTAGATGGCATAGATTACCGACAGACCTGCAAGGATCAACGGCAACCCCAGATAGGCGAGCTTCGTCGGCTGCGCCTCGTACCGCGCACGGATCGCATGATGCTTCTTGTTGTCGAGCGTCCAGGCAAGGAGCCGCTCGTAGCGGTCGACCCACGGCCCCGACGCGTGATCCTGCTCGCCCTGCGCCGACAGGAAATAGGCGGCGATCATCGGCGTGATCATGCGCGCAACCGCAAGGCTGACGAGCACCGCGAACACGACGGTCAGCCCGAACTGGATGAAGAACTGTCCCGAAACGCCGGGCATCAGCGCGACGGGCAGGAAGACCGCGACGATCGACATCGTCGTCGCAACGACCGCGAGCCCGATTTCGTCGGCGGCATCGATCGACGCCTGATAGGCGGTCTTGCCCATGCGCATATGCCGGACGATATTCTCGATCTCGACGATCGCATCGTCGACGAGCACACCGGCGACGAGGCTCAATGCGAGCAGCGACAGGCCGTTCAGCGAAAAGCCCATCAGGTCCATGAACCAGAAGGTCGGGATCGCCGACAGCGGGATGGCGAGCGCGCTGATCAGCGTCGCGCGCCAGTCGCGCAGGAACAGGAACACGACGACGACGGCGAGGATCGCGCCCTCGATCATCGCGAGCATCGAGCTGCGATACTGTTCCTTCGTATATTCGGTGCGCGTGAACAGGATCTTGAATTCGACCTGCGGGTTCGCCTTCTTGATCTCGGCGAGCTTCTTCATCGTCTCGTCGTGGATCGTGACGTCCGACGCGCCTTTCGCCTTTTCGATCGAGAAGGAGAGCACCTGTTCGCCTTCGATCTTGGCCAGGTTGCGCTGTTCGGCGTAGCCGTCGGTGACCTTCGCGACATCGGCGAGGCGGATCGTCCGGCCATTGCCGATCGAGATGCGCGTCTCGCCCAGCTGGAAGGCGTTTTCGGCGTTGCCGAGCACGCGGACCGCCTGTTCGGAACCGGCGATTTCGGTGCGGCCGCCCGCGGCGTTGACGTTTACCTGGCGCAGCTGCTGGTTCACCTGGCTCGCGGTGAGGCCATAGCTTTGCATGCGCGCAGGATCGAGGATCACGCGGATTTCGCGGTTGACCCCGCCCGAGCGGCTGACCTTCGCCATGCCCTGGATCGAGAGCAGTTCTTTCGCGACCGTGTTATCGACGAACCACGATAGCTGCTCGAGCGTCATGTCCGACGTTTCGACGGCGAAATAGGTGATCGGCCCGCCTGCTGCGTCGACGCGCACCACCTGCGGCTCGAGGATGCCGTCGGGCAGGTCGCTGCGGATCTGCTGTACCGCCTGGTTGACGTCATTATAGGCGCGGTCGATCGGGGTACCGATCGCGAACTGCACCATCGTCCGGCTGTTGCCCTCGCCCACATAAGAGGAGAGCTCGTCGACGCCGCTGACCGCGCGCACCGCGGCCTCGACGCGCTGGGTAACCTGTGTTTCGAGTTCAGACGGCGCCGCGCCGGGCTGGACGACGACGACCTGCACCATCGGGAATTCGACGTCGGGATTGTCGTTGACGTCCATCCGGTTGAAGCTGACGACACCCGCCAGAAGCAGCAGGATGAACATCACGATCGGCGGCACCGGATTGCGGATGCACCAGGCGGAAATGTTGCGAAAGCTCATGATCAAACGCCCTTGTGCGCTAAATTTCTACCGTGCCGTCCAGCCGCTTATTGCGACGATTTCTGAACCACCGGCTTCACCTTGTCGCCGGGGTTGAGGAAGGCGCCCGCCAATGCGACGACGCGCTCGTTACCGGTCAGGCCCGACGCGATCGACACGCCGCTGTCGGTGACCGTACCGACCTTCACCGGCTGGCGCTTGATCTCGTTCTTGCCGTCGACGACCAGTACGAAATTGCCTTCGGGGCCGCTCTGCACCGCACTTTCGGGCAGCAACGGCGCTTCGGCCGTGCCCGCGATCAGGCGCGCATCGGCAAAACCGCCCGGACGCAGCGCCTCGCTGTACGGAACCGCGATGCGGACCGTGCCCTGGCGCGTGTCCATGTTGATGACCGGCGACTTCTGCCAGACCTGCCCGGCGATCTGGGTAGTGGTCCCGACCGGCGTCACCGTTGCCCGCGTGCCGACCTGGACGCGCGCCAGATCGGCTTCGGCCATCTGCGCCAGCATTTCCATTTCGCCGCCGCGCGCCATGCGGAACAGGATTCCGCTGCCGGCGCCGACGATCTGGCCGGGCTCGACCTGCCGCGTCAGCACAAGGCCCGCGGCGGGCGCAACGATGTTCAGCCGATTATTGCGCGCAGTGGCTTCGCCATATTGCGCCTGCGCGACACGTACGCGGGCGTTGGCGGCATCGCGCGTCGCGCGCTTGCGATCCATGTCGGCCTTCGAGATAAAGCCGCGGCCGACCAGCGCCTGCGCGCGTTCGAGTTCGGCCTGCGCCAGATTGGCATCGGCCTGCGCGACGCGGATCGACGCCGCAAGGCTTGCGGCCTGCTGCGTCTGGACCGAGCGATCGATGACCGCCAGCGTCTGCCCCGCACCAACCCACTGGCCGGGCTCGACGAGGACGCGAACGACCTGTCCGCCCTCGCCCGCAACGCCGACCGGCATTTCGCGGCGCGCAGCGATCGTGCCGTTCGCCGAAATCGCCGCCTCGACCGACACGCGGCCGGGAATGACCACGGTGACGTTCGGGATAGTAGCGGCGCCCTGACCCTCGACACCTGCAGCGCCCTTGCTGTGCGTGAAGGCGTAATAGGTGGCGGCCAGCGCGAGTGCGATCAGCACCAGCGCGGCGATCAGAAACGTCCGCTTGCGCCGGCTGTCGTCGGCGTCCTCATAAAAGCTTTGCGTGCCCGCCAGGCTGTCCATTACATCCACTTTCCGCTCGTAGTTCACGCCGAAAATCCCCCCTGCCTTGCGCGGCATCATTCTGCGACAGGCGCAAGCGCCTGCCCTCTCGACCCCGCACGACAGGATCAATCCTGCACGAGGTGTATTACCTAATTAAATCACCACTGGCAAGAGGCGAAACTTCGCCATCCCCCTGCGCCCCGGATCGCGGCTCTTAGGCCTATGCTTGCACGATTTCCAGTGGTTACGGGCATGAAAAAGGGCAGCGCGCCCTACGGCGGCCACCCTTTTTTCTGACCGTGCGCTTACGGGCCCGGCCGTTGAAGATCAGCCTTCAGCGAACGCGGCCGCGCCGCACAAGGTTGACGATCCCGAGCAGGATCACCGCGCCGATAAAGGCGGTGAGCAAGGTCATCGGATCAAAAGCATCGCCGCGCAGATGTCCGCCGCCGAGAAAGCTGCCGAACAAAAAGCGGCCGAGGATCGACCCGATACAGCCGACGATGATGTTGAGGAAGATGCCTTGCTGCGCGTCGGTGCGCATCACGATGCTGGCCAGCCAGCCGATGATGCCGCCCATGATGATAGCGATAATCCAAGTCATAAGATGACCCCCTACGATCGATGTTGGCGCCTGACCCTGCAGGCTTCATACTGGTAACGCAAATATTTGATATCGCCTAGCAGAATGGCTTTAGCGGACGCTGCCGCGCCGTATCAGGTTGATGATCCCCAGCAGCACGACCGCGCCGATGAAGGCCCAGAGCAGCCCGATCGGGCTGAAGGCATCAAGGCTGGCACCCATGCCGAAAAAGCTGCCGAGAAAATTTCCCAGGAACGCGCCGACGACGCCGACGACGACGTTCAGGATGATCCCCTGCTGCGCATCGGTGCGCATGACGATACTCGCCAGCCAGCCGATAATGCCGCCGACGATCAATGTGATGATAAGACCCATGATTTTCCCTTCCCTGAAGCGGCCGGGTAGGTGCCGATACCCGGCGAGCTTGTGAACGTCCGGTCATGCCCGGACATCATTGAGCGATGCGGAAACAATGCGGGTCGGGAGCGAAAGGTTCCCGGCCGGCCCGCGTGGGCTCGGCCGGGAAAGTGGGATCGGTTCCTGATCGGGAACGTCTCCGGGTCGCAAAGGGAGATTAAGCAGCCGCATTTGACGCTGATGTGACGAAAGTCACTGGCGCGAAAATATATGTGGGAGGCGGCTAGGGTCGCGGTAAGCGGCGACGAAGTAACGCACACGATCTGCGCATGCGAAATGGGGGCCGGCATCGCTGCCAACCCCCACTATCCGGCTTTGCCCCACGCACTCCGCCTCACTTCATCCCGGTCCGCTTCTCTCGCGATCAGCAGCCCGCAAAACGATGCGTTGCGGCGCACGCCGGAACAATCCGGCGACGGTTTGGTCGGCCCCCTTTCGGGGGCCGGCCGCACCTGGAAAGCCCTTCATCATCTCTTCTTGCGTCCGCCGAAGCGGTCGCTGTCCAAGCGATGGACTGCATTTCCTGTACCCGATCGGGTCCGTATCAACTCGTGGGAATCGCTACGTTCCGTGACCAGGCTATCGGTAGATTTCCTCGTCAATCCGTCCGTTCTCTTCTGGCTAGTCTTGCAACTACCCTTGATGTCCCGGTGGTCTGTCGTCTCTGTCTTCCGATGATTTGAAGCTGACATGAAGCTTCGGACCCGCCAACAAAAAATCGGCCAAAAGCTCCTGCGGACCGTCTGCGCTTGTGGATAAGTCCGGTATTAGCAACAAGCGGATTCGTTGCAGCATTTTTGTAATAGCGTTGCAGCATTTTCGGATTCAAAATCCGGACCGACTCGATGGCCCGGCGCCGAACTTCGAGTCGATTTTCGGGCCCTCGATTCGCGACTCGGCATAAAAAAGCGGGACCCGCAGGCCCCGCTCTCTTCTCGCCTTTTTGAGAGGGATCATCCCTTCACGGTCACCTCGACCCGGCGCGCAGCCGAATTGTCGGTGCCGGTCGTCGTCGTTTCGGCCGGCTTTTCGAGTACGACCTTGTCGGCCGCGATGCCGAGCTTCTCGAGCGCCGCCTTGACGCTCTGCGCGCGGTTCTTCGACAATTCGGCATTGGCGGCCGCATTGCCCGTCGGGTCGTTATAACCCGACACAGCCAGCGTCGCCGCCGGATTGCTGTCGAGATAGGCCTTCACCGACGATGCCGCAGTCGTCAGATCGTTCGACACGTCCGATTTTCCGGTCTCGAAATAGACCGTCAGCATCGGTTTGCCCTCACGGTCCGCCGCGACCACCCCGGCGCCCTCAGGGATCGCAGCCGCTGGAGCCGGCACCGCCGCACCCTCAGTCGGCGCCACCGTCTCGCTGATCGCTGCCTCATCGGTAGCGGGCGCGACCGCCTCCTCCTGTTTCGAGCAATAGCGCAGGCCGAAGAACAGCAGCGCAGCAAGGACCAGCAAAAGCAGGAGCCAGCCGAGCCAGCCCATGCCGCCGCTCTTTTCGCTTTCGCCCTCACCGCCCGAATAGACGGTTTGGGGGCTGACTGCCGGCGGAGCCGTGGTAGGCGCTGGGGCCGGCGAAGCGGCCGGCGGCGGGGCCGCAGCCGCAGGGATGGCCGACGCGCCGGCCAGGCCCGCCGCCGCCAGCGGAACCGCCGAGCCCGCGTCATCATCCTTGCCGGCATCGCCGTTCAGACCGCCAGCGGCCGCCAGACCCGCAGCAGCGCCAGCGGCGCCCGCCGCTCCGCCAAAGAGCGAGAGCAGGCCGAAATGCTGCGCGAGAAGATAATAGACGGTGACGCGGTTCTTGGTCCGGTCTTCCTTCATCCGTTCGCCGACGCTGGCGATCGCCGCGTCGAGCGTCGCGTCGTCGTCGGTCAGCCCCAGTTTCTTTTTGAGGAAATTCTCGCGAACGCGGTCGGTTTCCTTTGGGTCGGAAAAGGAAACGAGCGAGGAATCGCGGTTTCTGAGGGCGATGCCAAGATATGCGACGATCTTTGATACCACCGCTTCATCGGCGTCCGCGACATATTTCCTGACATCCGCCAGCCAATCTTCTGCCATGCGACTTTCCTCCTGCCAGACGCAAGGGTTCGCCATCAGACGCTCGCACGGGGGGCGAGACTCGCGTCTTAGGAGCCGGAACTTATATCATTTTCCGCGAAAGCAACATCGCGGTCGGATATCGGCTTTATCGCTTGCCGAGGTCGCCCTTGCCGACGGTGCCCGACGCCATTTCGAGCATCCGGTCGAGGCTCTTGCGCGCGGCGAGACGAAGGCTTTCCTCCATCTCGATCTGCGGCTTCAGATCGCGCAGCGCGATGTAGAGCTTTTCCATCGTGTTGAGCGCCATATAGGGGCAGATGTTGCAGTTGCAGTTGCCGTCGGCGCCGGGCGCACCGATGAAATTTTTCTCGGGCAGCGCGAGCTCCATCTGGTGGATGATATGCGGCTCGGTCGCGACGATCAGCGTGTCGCCGGGGAAGCTTTTCGCAAATTGCAAAATGCCGCTGGTCGACCCGACATAGTCGGCATGGTCGACGATGTGCGGCGGACATTCGGGGTGCGCCGCGACGGGTGCGCCCGGATGCTGCGCCTTCAATTTGATCAGCTCGGTCTCGCTGAACGCTTCGTGCACGATGCACACGCCCGGCCAGAGCAGCATCTCGCGCCCGAACTTGCGGTTGAGATATCCGCCGAGGTGACGATCGGGCCCGAAGATGATCGGCTGGTCCTCGGGGATCTGGCTGATGATCGTCTCGGCGCTCGACGAGGTGACGATGATGTCGCTCAGGGCCTTCACCGCCGCCGAGCAATTGATGTAGGTCAGCGCGATATGGTCAGGATGCTGCGCACGAAAGCGCGCGAACTGTTCGGGCGGGCAGCTATCCTCGAGGCTGCACCCCGCGTCCATGTCGGGCAGGATCACGATCTTTTCGGGGCTCAATATCTTTGCCGTCTCGGCCATGAATTTGACGCCGCAGAAGGCGATGACATCGGCGTCGGTATCGGCCGCCTTGCGCGACAGCTCGAGCGAGTCGCCGACAAAATCGGCGAGATCCTGAATCTCGGGCTTCTGGTAATAATGCGCGAGGATGACGGCGTTGCGCTCCTTGCGCAGGCGCTCGATTTCGGCGCGCAGGTCGAGGCCCGAGAGATTCTCGCGAACGGGAGCAGTCATCGCTTTTCCTTATATGGCTTTAGCCTTGGCGTACCCCCTACACCGCAGCCCGCGAGAGGGCAATTCGGCTATGCGCCGGCGAGCCGCTCCGCGAGCGCGATGACGGGAGGCGTCATCGACAGAAGGTAGATGGTGACGCGCACCGCGATGACAATCGCCGCGATCGCCTTTGTCGCCGGATGAACACTTCCCAGCGTTCGCCGGTCGTAGAGCGCGATGATGCCGACGACGCCGAGCTGGATCAGGCCGATAGGGATATCCGACCAGCCGATCATCAGCGGCATCGGCAGGATACGGCCGAGCGCGGGTTCAAGAATGACGATCGTGGCGCCGATCATCAGCCGCCGGTGCCACGCGGTCGTATGACGGCGCCGCACCGCCGCCCACACCATCAGCCCGAAAACCAGCGACTCGATCGTTGTCAGCGCGAGGAAATAGGGCGGCGCGAAGAATGGCGGAAATCGGTTCAGGACCAGCGACGCGACGCCAGTGAAGATACCGAGGCAGGTGATAAATATCGCAAGCGTCGCCCCGGCCCATCCGAGCTTGCGGTGGAGCGCGAGATTGTCACGCGAAACGAGCGTCGGCTGGATGATCAACAGGCCAAGCCAGGCCAGCATCGCGACGCCATGGACATGCACCCAGAAGGGCGCAGCGACCGGGTCGACAAAGCCCCTCAGCGCAAATTGCAGGAAACCGAAGACGATGAAGATCGCGAGGCCGATCGCCATGCGATGCCAGAAAAGTTCGGCGCGCGCGGCGCCCCCTGCGGTGCTAGCCATGCCACTTCCCCCTGCCCGACCCCGGCGGGAGAATAACGCAGCCTTGAAACGACGGAAAGCCGGGATTTACCCAGCCGGGGCGTCGGCGAAGCGCGCGGTGACCTTCGCATCGATCCCCGCAGCCTTCAGCGGCATCGCAAAGCTCTGTTCGACCGCGGTGCGCGCAGCGCCCTGCGCGAGACGCATCGGGGTCGTCCCCTTGGCTTGCTTCATCAGCTCTTCCTGTGCCGCCTTCCGGTTTGCAGCGTCGAGCGCGCGTTCGGCGTCGGTGAGCGTCAGCAATATTTCGCCGTCGCGATATTCGCTGATCGCGTCGATATCGATCTCGGGGCCCGCGAGCCGCAACGGCGGCAAGGTAACGGTCAGTGCATTGGTCGCCGCGTCCCAATCAAGGTCGGACTGCTTCAATTTGCCAAGGTCGAGTTCGTAGCGAACGGTTCCGGGCATGATCATCGTCTTCTTTGCGCTCAGCCCCAACCGGCTCTGCGTCGAGGTCACGACCGCGACATAACGCGCGGTGAAGGGCACCAGCACATTCTGCTCCTGCAATCCCTGCAGGCTCGCCGCGACGACGGTTTCGGGATCATAGCCGCGCTGCCAGTCTTGCCACGCCGAAACCGCCCACCAGGCGGCGAGCGCGAGCAGCGCTGCGGCGGCGAGCAGGATGAGGCGCGGCAACAGCCGCGGCGCGGGCGACGAAAGAGGCTGGGTCATGGTGTCGTATAGTCCGAACAATCGGGCGCCGGCCGGTCCATTTCATAGCGCGACGTCGCGGGGTTATAATGCAGCGTGCGTTCATAGCTGCACTCGGGGTCTTTCGCATGGACAAGGTCCGCAGCCGTCAGGCGAACGCCGCTATTATCTTCCGACCGGCGCGAGGTGCGCGGATAAGTCGTCGCAACGCTGCGATAGGTCAGCACGGGAAGCTCGCCCTTCTCCGCCGGCCCGCCGGCGAGCGCGCCGGTGAAGCTATATTCGTCGTGACACGCCTCGCGCCGGTCCTTCATATCCTTTTCGGAGAAGCAGGCGCGGATCATCAACGAACTGTCCCACACGATATCGAGCACCTCGTCGCCAAGACTGACGATCGACGGCGAGCTGTCGAGACGCAGCAGATGCAGCCGGCTCCCCGATCCGCCACCGCCCGAATACATTGCGCTTTGCGTCGCGACGACGCCCATCAGATATTGGCGCGATCCCGGCGCGGCGCCGTCATGCGGCGGCACAACGATCAGCTTCGGCCACAGCGTCAGTGTCTCACCGTCATTGGCGGCGAAGGGTAGCGAGAGGTCGCTGGCCTCGCCCGACGGTGCAGCGGCTTGCACATGCCCGCCCGCCTCAGGCGCTGCCGGCAGGTCGAGACAGAGGCTCTTGTCGGGCAGGCATTGGCGATCGCCCCCGTCCGCGACGAGCGCGACGATAAGCGGGTCGGGCGCAGCGGGCGCCTGCGCGTCGGCAACCAGCAGCAGCGGCAACAGCATCAGGCGAGCATCCATTCGTCGCCCTGCACCCGTACGGCACCGCGCGTCTGCAAATCGATCAGATGCGCGAGCACCGAACGGCCGGCGGCACCGTTGAGCCGCGGGTCGAGCCCCTTGTACATATGCTTCACCATTTCGGGGATGACGCTCGTGCCCTTTTCGAGTTCGCGCAAGATTTGCCGCTCGCGCTGCTTGCGGTGGCCGAGCATCCCGCGAACGAGCTGGCGCGGCTTGGTCACTGCGGGGCCGTGCGCCGGATAATAGACGCGGTCGTCGCGGTCGTAGAGCCTCGACAGGCTCGCCATATAGGCCGCCATGTCGCCGTCGGGCGGGCTGACGACGCTCGTCGACCAGGCCATGACATGATCGCCGGTGAACAGCGCGCCGCTCTCGACGAGGGCGAAGCAGAGATGGTTCGAGGTGTGCCCTGGGGTCGCCACCGCCTCGATCGTCCAGCCGTCGCCCGAGATGCGTTCGCCGTCGGTCAGCACGCGGTCGGGGGCATAATCGGTATCGAAGGCCGAATCCGCACGCGGCCCGTCGTCGGACAGGGCAAGCGGCGCACAGCCGATGATCGGCGCGCCGGTAGCTTCCTTCAGCGGAGCGGCGGCGGGCGAATGATCGCGGTGGGTGTGGGTGCAAAGGATCGCGGCGACGCGCTGGCCTTCGACCGCGCGCAAGATTGCGTCGACATGTCCGGTGCCGTTGATGTCGGCAGGATCACCGATGCTGAGCCCCGAGCCCGTCGGGCCCGGATCGATCACAGCGACATCGCTGCCCGCACCGACGATCCACGTCTGCGTGCCCGTGAAGGTATAGGGCGACGGATTCGGCGCGAGCACGCGGCGCACCAGCGGCTCATGCTGTTCGCACTCGCCGGCGCGGATGCTGTCGGGCCAGGGCTTTTCTTCGCTCATGCCGCCCATGTGGCATCGCGCGCCGCGAAGGAAAAGGGATGGTCACGAAAAAGGCGCACGCGAAAAAGGGAGCGGCGTGAAAAAGGGAGCGACATGGGCCGCCCCCTTTCCCCGCCCCTGCCGCCGGCCCCACCGGGGAGCAAAGACCGGCGGTGAAGCTGCTCGGGCTCAGTTGCCCGATTTCTCGATTTCGGCGATCGCCTTTTCGAGGTCTGCGGCGACCTTGGCGCGCATCTCTTCGGACAGGCCGCGCGCCCGCTCGCCTTCGGCGAAGGCTTCGCGCGCCTTCTTCAGCGCCGACAGCCGTGCCGCCTTGCCTTCGGCCGTGTCGCCGCATGCGAACATATAGACGCGGCTGCGCTTGCTGCCGTCGCTTTCGTCGCGGTTGACGATCGGTGCGGCCTTTGCGCCATCGCCGCATTTGCCCATGATCATCGGCTTGCCGTGCATCGACCAGGCGCCGTGCGGCATCGGGGGCATGGGCGGCATCGGGGGCATCGGCGCCATGACGGTGCGGATGCGCTCCTTGCGCTTTGCCTCGAGCTTGTCGGCAATCGCGTCGGCCTGTTTACCCGTAATGCCCTGTTCCTTCAGCGTCGCGAGGATATCGTCGCGCGACAAGCCGCCCGGCGCGCGGATTTCGATGCGGCGCATCTTGTCCTTGCCGTCGGCCGGCGCGAACATCACGGCGGGCGCCTTGCCATCGCCCCCAATCTCCCCGGCGCCGTCGCGGCGGATCACGATGCGGTGCACTTCGCGCTTCTTCTTGCCGTCGTCGGTCGTGGTGTCGTCGCTATGCTCGGTAAAGACCACCACGCCGGGCGCATCGGGAGCCTCGGGCGGCAGCGGCGGTTCGGGCGGTGCTGGCGGCGCGGGCGGTTCGCCGAGGTCGGTGGTCTGCGCCTTCGCCACGACGATCCCCGCGGGGACGAGCGTCGCGGTCGCTCCCAGCACCGCCAGCGTCGCGCCGCCGATCAGCAACCGGCCGACAAGGCCGCGCTTTTTCGAAATATCTTCCTGCGTCAACATCGTCAGCCTCTCCTGCAGATTATCATGGACCGCCATCGGCGCGGCGAGCGACAGGCGCGGCCCGACCGCCGCCTTGACGATCGCGGTGGCATAGCGCGCGGTCCGCTCGCCCCGTTCGTCGCAATCGGTCATCGTCAGCACGCGTGCGTCGCACGCCGCCTCCTGATCGAACCGAAAGGCGCGGATCGCACGCCAGGCGAAGGGATTGAACCATTGGGCGGCTAGCAGCACGAGCGCCGCGCTGTTCGCCCACAAATCGCCGTGGCGGTGATGCGACAGCTCATGATCGATCGCCAGCGCGCGTTCCTCGGCGACATAGCGCGCGAAAAAGTCGAGCGGAACCGCGACATAGCGCTGCCACAGCCCGAAGGCGACGGGGCCATCGACCGCATCGGACATCACCAGCCGAATCTTGCCGATCGGCTCGAGTTCGACCGCCTCGCCGAGCACGTCGCGGCGAAAGCGCTGATGCGACACCATCGCGGTCACGAGCACGGCGATCACGCCCGCCGCCCACAGTGCAAAGGCGAGCGGGATCATGTCGGCAAGCGACCAGATCGGTTCGGCGACCGGCGCGGGTGCTGAGACCGGCAAGCCGACCGGAATATCGACGACCGTGGCGACCGCCGGCTCGGGCATTACGATCACCGGATCGGCAAAGGGCAAAGGCGGCAGCACGAGCCGCAATGCCGGCACCGCCCACAGCGCATAGGTCAGCCGCGGGCCGAAATGCCGCGCAAACGGCTTGCGCACGATCAGGATCAGGAGAACGAGGATGCCCGTCGTGACGAGCGTATCGGCCCACGCCTGGAGCAACATCGCGGTGCTCATGACTTGAGCTTCTTCAAGAGCGCCTCGATCTCGGCGATGTCGGTGTCGGTCAGCGCCTCGCGGTCGGCGAGATGCGCGATCAGCGGACTGACGCGGCCACCAAACAGGCGATCAACGAAACGCTGCGATTCCTCGCCGACGGCGTCGGCGCGCTCGATCGCGGGGCTATAGAGATAGCGCCGGCCGTCGGCTTCCGCCGTCACCGCGCCCTTCTGGACCAGCCGCGCGAGCAAGGTCTTCACCGTCGCTTGCGTCCAGCCGTTGATCTTGCCGATGCGCGAGGTCAGGTCGGCGGCGGTCTGCGGGGCTTCCTCCCACAGCGCCGACAGCACCTGCATCTCCGACTCGCTTGCTCTTTCTGCCATGCGGACCCCTCCCATTGGCACCGTCGATCTGATGCGACTACAAATGTAGTCAAAGGGCTGAACGCTTGCTGAACAAATCTGAACGGCGAGAGTGTCGGGATTTTTGACAGCGCGCGGCGCCGGTAAGGATTTGCTAACCAGCGTCTCGCGCCAAAATCGGCAAATGCCGAAAATTGGCACGGCAATTGTATAGTATCAGATGTTCCCGAGTGTTCCGCTCAATGGAGCGGTGGGGGACATCAGTCTGGTCCCTGATGTCCCCTGCCCCCACCCGGGAAAACCCCACTTGCCCCCGATGCAGACGGGGGGCGGAGCGGCCGAAAGGCCCCGCCCCCCGGAAGCTTTTTCAGCCCTTCGAAATGTCTGGAACGCCGAACAGCGCGGCGAAATTCGCGCGCTTCGCGAGCAGGTCGTCGAGATTGTAGCCGTCGAGCACCTTCATGAATGCCGCGAGCGCCTCGGCGAGTGCGCCGGTTAGCCCGCAAGCGGGCGCGATGATGCAGCTGCCGCAGTCGACGAGGTCGAACCCCTCCTCGGTATGGCGCACCACCGCGCCGACATTGATCTCGGCCGCCGGCTTCGCCAGCCGGATCCCGCCGAAGCGTCCGCGCACGCTTTCGAGATAGCCCGCGTTCACCAGATCGTTGACGACCTTCATCAGATGGTTCTGTGAAATCCCGTAAGCGCGCGAAATCTCCGAGATCGGGCTCAGCCGCGCCTCGTCCTGCGCGCCCACATAGAGGAGCACGCGCATCGCATAGTCGGTGTAGCGCGTCAGGCGCATCTTGGTCCTTCGAAAATGTCCGTCGCCCTATAATATGTATTTTCGTTGCATGTTTCAAATTTCGATCATACATGCGGATTAAATACATGATTGGAGCGAGTCGTGAAACAGGATGGTGAGATCGATGAAGCCGCGCTCGAGCGCCTGATCCCGGCCTTTTACGACCGCGTGCGCGCCGATGCCGACATCGGCCCGCTGTTCAACGCCGCAGTGCACGACTGGCCGGAGCATCTCGAAAAGCTCGTCGCCTTCTGGTCGTCGGTGATGCTGACGAGCGGGCGCTACAAGGGCAGCCCGGTCGCCGAGCATCTGAAATACCGCGAGGCGATTACCCCCGCGATGTTCGACCGCTGGCTCGCGATCTGGGCCGACACCACGAACGAACTGCTGGCACCCGCCGCCGCATCCGCCTTGCAAGCCAAAGCCGCGCGCATCGCCGAAAGCCTCCAGCTCGCACTGTTTTTCCGCCTGGGCGATCCCGGTCGCCGCGCGGCGTGAAGCCTACCCTTCCCTGACCGAACCAAAGGATATCTTATGCGCACTGCTTCCGCCCACGCGATGACGATCGTCAAGGCCACCGCCCCCGCCCTCGAAAAGCATGGCCTTGCGATCACCACCGCGATGTATGCCAGGTTGTTCGAAAATAAGGACATCGAGGCGATGTTCGACCGCGCCGCGCAGACGAGCGGCGAACAGCCGAAGCGCCTCGCCGCGGCAATCCTTGCCTATGCGAAGAATATCGACAAGCTGCAGAACCTCGGCACCGCCGTGTCGCGCATGGTCGCCCGCCATATCGACACCGGGGTGAAGGCGGAGCATTATCCGTACGTCGCCAATGCCCTGCTCCCCGCGATCCGTGATGTGCTGGGCGCCGAGGTCGCGACCGACGAGGTGCTCGCGGCATGGGGCGAGGCCTATTGGATGCTCGCCGACATACTGATCTCCGCCGAAGCGCAGGCGTATGAGGATGCCGAAGCGGCGTAGCAATGACGGGTTCGACCGGTTGCGGCCGATAGAGGTGTGCACCCCGGCGAAAGCCGGGGCCCAGAATACTAACGCTGACCCTGCGCTTTTCTGCACTGGGCCCCGGCTTTCGCCAGGGTGCACATAGGGAACCGCTAACGTCCGCTAACACCCCAAAGCCGACAAACAAATAGCCCGCCGGAGCCTGAGCGTCGGCGGGCTTTTGCTATTTGCCGGATACGCGGGCTTATTCGGCGCGCGCCGGGATCCCGGTCATCAGCGTGTGAAGCTCACCAGCTTCCCACATTTCCATCATGATGTCGCTGCCGCCGATAAATTCGCCCTTCACATAAAGCTGGGGGATCGTCGGCCAGTCCGAAAATTCCTTGATGCCCTGGCGGACTTCCATGTCCTGCAGCACGTCAACCGTTTCATATTCGATGCCGAGGCGGTCGAGCATCGCGATCGCGCGCGAGGAAAAGCCGCACTGCGGGAAGAGCGGCGTGCCCTTCATGAACAGCAGCACCTGATTGTCAGCGACCAGCTTGGCGATGCGGTCGTGGGTTGTGGGGTCGGTCATAATCAGTCTCCGGTGGCGCCAGGCGCCGCAAATTTCGTGTCAGGCTCTTATGAGGGGATGGCAGTCGTCAATTGCAAGGCATGAAGTTCGCCGCCCATGCGTCCGCCGAGCGCGGCGTACACCGCCTTGTGCTGCGCGACGCGCGTCATGCCGCGAAAAGATTCGCTGACGACATGCGCTGCATAATGGTCGTTGTCGCCGGCGAGATCGGTGATAGCGACCTCCGCATCGGGGAACGCCGCGACAATCATCGCCCGCAAATCATCCTCGCGCATGCCCATCGCGACGGCCTCAGTTCTGCTTGTCGATGAACTGGCGGCGTGCCTCGACCGCCTTGTCGTTCAGCGCCGCCCGGATTTCCGCGTCGCTGATCTCGACCTGCGCCGCCGTGAGGTCGCCTGCGAGCTTGCGGATCACGTCTTCGTCGCCCGCTTCCTCGAAATCGGCCTGCACCACCGCCTTGGCATAGGCGTCGGTTTCCTCGGGGGTCAGCCCCATGCGTTCGGCCGCCCATTCGCCGACCAGCCGGTTGCGCCGCGCGGTGATCCGGAACTGCACCTCCTGGTCGCGTGCAAATTCTGCCTCGAAGGCGCGTTCACGATCGTCGAATCCGCTCATCTTGTCCTCACCGGAATGGAATGTCCTTTTGCAGATAGGTGGCGCGTCCACGACGCGCAAGCCGCCTGTGCGGCAGATCACTTCCCTTTCGCTTACGAAGGGTTTAGGGTTTCGGCCCAAGGGAATGGGTCGCACCGCAGCTTAATAGTTTCCGCCTTGCCGGCGCGTGTCGGCATGGCGTCGCTACGCCTGTGTTTGGGGGATTTGTGATGACCGCTCGACGTCCGCATAGCGTGCCGATTCTGGCGCTGCTGGCTTTGGCCGCGCCCGGGACCGCGCTCGCGCAGGGCACCGACCCCACGCTGCGCGACAGCTTTTCGATCGGCGATCAAGGCGGTTCGCTCTGCGAAGTGCAGGCGACCGTCCGCGACGGCGTCGTCGGGGGCATGTTCGACCGCGCCTGGACGATCGTCTGCCGCGATGCGAGCCAGCCGGTCGGGACCGTGCGCGAACTGCGCGCCACCTCAGCCGAGGCACTTGCGCGGATCGAACAGGCCCGCGCCGGTACGGTCACATGCTCCGCCGAGGGCGCCTGTACGCTCAAGGGCAGCAATATCGCCTGGCAGACGCGAATCGAGACCAAGGGCAATGTCACCTATAGCGTCGAAGGCTTTGCCGCTTATTCCGACGCGCTCGACCTCGCGCTCGAATCGGTGCGCCAGCACAGGGTCGTGCCGGGGGTTATCAAGGTCGCCACGACATCGGTCGGCGGCAATGACGGCTTCGCGCGGACGATTGCCGGGACGATCGACGTCGACAAGGCGCTGGCCGAGGGATACCGCCGCAACCACAGCGGCGATTATGCCGAGGCGGCCGAATTTTTCGAAGCGCTGTCGCGCCGCGCCGCCGAGGAACAATCGGCCGCCGACATCGACCCGACAGAAGTCACGCTAAACCGCGCGTTGCAACGCTCGAACCTCGGCGAATTCGCCGAGGCGGAGCGGCTGTTCGCCGAGGTCGAGGCGATCCCGACGGGCGACCCGGTGCAACTGCGCCTTCGCCGCAATTTCCGGGCGATCAACGCGCTCAACCAGCGCGACTATGACGGCGCCGCCGCACGGCTACAGACGCCCCTTCCGCCGCTCACGACCGGTGTGACGGTGTTGGGCAGCACGGTGACGCTGACGCCCCAGATCGTCGCCGGGGTCAACAGCGGCGACAACGCCCGCGTGATCCGCCAAAGCAACGATCGCGAGCGCCTGTCGCCGCTGGAGCGCGCGCAGATCATCGATGCGCAGGCGATCCACCTGCTCGGCACGGTCGAACGGCTGCGCGGCAATGCCGGGGCGGCGAAGACCGCGCAGCTTAAGGGGCTGACCGACGCCATTGCCGTCCGCGAAGGCCGTGTCACCTCGATCATTCGCCTGCGCTCGCAGATGCTCGGCGAGCTGGCGCTGGCCGAAGAGGCCAGCGGCGACAAGGCCGCCGCCGACGCGCGCTTCCTCGAATCGGTGAACCTGCTCGCCGTCGAATATCCCGAGACGAATGCGCTTGCCTCGGCGCGCGCGCGCTATGCGGCCTTCCTGACCCGCGAGGGACAGGACGACAAGGCAATGGGCATCTATCGCGAGGTTGTCACTGCGCTCGCCAGCACGCAGCGCTCGACCGCGGGCATGGCGAATATGATGGCGCCCTATTACCGGTTGCTCGCCGCACGGTCGGCGAGCGATCCCAAGGCGATCGAGGATTTCTTCGTCGCCAGCCAGCTCCAGATCCGTCCGGGCGTCGCCGACACGCAGGCGGTGCTTGCCCGCGAACTTTCGGGCGGAAGCAGCGACAGCGCCCGCCTGTTCCGTCAGGCGACGACATTGAACCGCGATCTCGAACGCGCGCGGATAGAGGACGCGCGGCTCGCGCAGCTTCCCGAATCGCCCGAAGTCAACGCGCTCCGCGCCGATATCAAGGCGCAACTCGACAATCTGTCGTTCCAGCAGGCCGAAACCGTCGTCGCGCTGTCGGCCTTCCCGCAATATCGCGTCGTCGCGTCGGGCAAGCTCGATCTTGCCGAGTTGCAGCAGGTATTGCGTCCCGACGAGGCCTATCTGAAGATGCTCGTCGTCGGCGACGGCGTTTACGCCATGCTGATCGAACAGGGCGGCGCGCAGCTCTGGAAGTCGGACATCAGCGCATCGGCGCTCGATACCGCGGTCGACACGATCCGTTCGACCATCTCGATCGTCGAAAATGGCCGCCGAGTCACCTATCCGTTCGACGCCGCAACTTCGTACAAACTCTATGGCCAGCTGTTCGCACCCGTTGCAGCGCGGCTGCCCACCATCCAGCATTTGATCTTCGAACCCGACGGCCCGATGCTGCGGCTGCCGATCAACCTTCTCGTGACGGCCGACACCGGGCTCGCTGCCTATGAGCAGCGCCTGCTCGATCCCGACGCCGATCCGTTCGACATGCGCCAGATCGCGTGGCTCGGGAGGACCTCACGGCCAAGCACGGCGGTCTCGACGCTCGGCTTCCGTAACGCGCGGCAAGCGGCGCCGTCGAAAGCGGCGAACCAATATTTCGGGCTCGGCGAGAATCTGCCGGTCGGTGCACGCCTGCCCTCGCTCGGGACCCGTGGCGCCGCGGCGGGCGGCGTCGATGGCGATTGCCTGTGGGATGTCGCGCAATGGGCACGCCCGATTTCGGCCGACGAACTCGTCACGGCACGCAACGCGATGGGCCGCGCGGCGGGCACCCTGCTCACCGGCGGTGCCTTTACCGACACTGCGGTGAAAAGCCGCGCCGACCTTGGCGACTATCGCATCATCCATTTTGCGACGCACGGCCTTGTCACCGCGCCGCGGCCCGCCTGCCCCGCGCGCCCGGCACTGATCACTTCGTTCGGCGGGGCGGATTCCGACGGCCTGCTGACCTTCCAGGAAATCTTCGACCTCAAGATCGACGCCGACCTCGTTATCTTGTCGGCGTGCGACACCGCCGGCGCGGCGAGCGTCGCGGCGACGCGCGAGGCGGGGCTTTCGGGCGGCGGCAACGCACTCGACGGGCTGGTGCGCAGCTTCATCGGCGCGGGCGGGCGGTCGGTAATCGCAAGCCATTGGCCCGCGCCCGACGATTTCGATGCGACCAAGCGGCTGATCGGCGGGCTCTTTGCGGCCAATCAGGGCACGAGCGTCGCCGACGCCCTGTGGGGAACGCAGCTACACCTGATGGACGACAAGCAGACGTCGCACCCCTATTATTGGGCGGGCTTTGCGATCATCGGCGACGGCGGCCAGGCGTTGCTCCACGGCGACACGGCAACCGCCCGGAATGGAGAGGCCGCCGGCCGCGCTGCCCGCTGATCCGATGAACGCACCCGAAGTCCTTACGCCCGCGGCGGACACGCCCGCGCAGGACGGCCAACAGGCCGCGGTTCCGCTGCGCAAGCGAGTGCGCCGGCTGGTCATGCAGCTTGGCCCGTCGCGGATGGCGGCGACAATCGCCTTCCTGCTGATCGCGGTCCTGATCGCGCGCTTCAGCTGGCAGATGCCGCTGGTGGACGCCGCCGAACGCGCGCTTTACGACGCACGCGCGACGCTCATGGCGCCGCATGTCGAACAGGACAAACGCATCACCCTCGTCACCTATAATGACGAGACTTTGTTCAACACGGGCATCCGCTCGCCGCTCGACCGCACCCTGCTGGCCAATGCGCTCGGCAATCTCGACCAGATGGGCGCGAAGGCGATCGGCATCGATATCGCGTTCGACTCGCCGCGCCCCGACGACGATGTGCTGAAGGCGCAATTGCGCGCGATGAAGACCCCGACCTGGCTCGCCTATGCCGAACAGGCGAGCAATCCGAACACGATCTTTTACGAACAGCAGAAATATCTCGAAGCCTATATCGCCGACGTGACGACCGCGAAGACGAAACCGACGAGCGTGTTGTTCCGCACCGATGACGACAGCGTGATCCGCAACTGGCCCGACCGGCCAAAGAATTTGCCGCCCTTGATGTCGAACGCGCTGGCGCCGGTCGACGCGGCGCACGCGAATTTCCAGGGCAATATCCGCTTCCTCGTTCCCGCCCGCGCCGCCGCGGGGCAGGAAGAGCCGGTCTTCGCCAACATCCCGATCGACACCTTCGCGATGCCCATGGACGCCGAGATGCGCGCCGGTTTTTCGGAACTGGTCAAAGGCCGTTACGTGCTGATCGGCGGCGACATCATCGACAACGACCAGTTCAACACGCCGCTCAGCCGCTTTCCCGACGCGATCACCGGGCAGCATGAAACGATGATCGGGCTCGAGGTCCATGCGCATATGCTCGCGCAGCAGCTCGACGGCGCATGGACGCGGCCGATTGCAGCGCCCGCCCTGTGGGTCCTCGCGATCCTCATCGTTTTCGCGGGCGGGCTCACCAGCCTGATCGATTTGCGCGCGCGCTGGGTCGCACTCGCCTTCCTCGGCCAGATGGCCTTCTTCATCGCCTTCCCCTTCTGGCTGCAGGGCCGCGGCGTCGACACGACAACGCTGCCGACCTTCGGCTGGGCGATCGGCTGGCTGTTCGGCTATGCTGCGGTCGGCACCGCGGCGCGCACCATCGGATCGCGCCAGCGTGCCTTCGCCCAGTCGGCGCTCGGCAAATATCTGCCCGCCGACGTCGCGGCACAGATTATGCGCGACCCCGATCAGCTCTCGCTCCACGGCGAACGGCGCAACATCTTCTGTGTCTTCACCGACCTCGAAGGCTTTACGAAACTCAGCCACGCGGTGACGCCGGAAACCGTCGCACGGCTGCTCAACGAATATCTCGACCGCCTGTCCGACATCGTGCTCGAACATGGCGGGACGATCGACAAATTCGTCGGCGACGCCGTTGTCGCCTTCTGGGGTGCGCCGATCAGCCGACCCGACGACGGCCCCCGCGCGGCGGCCGCCGCGCTCGCCATGTATCAGGCGGGCGAGAAATATCGTGTCGATCTGGCCGCCGAGGATGTGCCGCCGATCGGGATGACGCGCGTGGGCCTCCACGTCGGCGATGCGATCGTCGGCAATTTCGGCGGCGAGGGCCGCATTCAATATACGGCGCTCGGCGACAGCATGAACACCGCGTCGCGGCTCGAAGCTGCCAACAAGGGCCTCAAGACCGGCGTACTGATTTCAGCCGAGGCGGCGACGCGATCCGGCCGCGACGATCTTGTGCCGATGGGCCGCGTCACGCTGCGCGGCCGGGCGCAACCCGTCGATGTCTTCACCCCGCGCCCCGACTTGGCCCCGGATCGGCGCGCACGCATCGCCGCGCTGGTCGCCGCGCACACCGCGGGCGACAAAAAAACCTATGTGACCTGTGCCACAGCAATACAGGCGGATTTCGGTCAGGATGCAGCCATCATGTTTCTGATAGAACGCCTGAACGAGACAAAAGAGGGAGAAAGCTATGTCCTTTCCTGATTTCCGGATCCGCCGCCTCGGCCTCACCGCCGCCGCTGCGGTGGTCGCCGTCGCCATGGTCGGCACGGCAGCCGCCCAGTCGATGGTGGTCCGCTCGACCGGACCGTCGGCGAGCAAATATCCGACTGGCGCCAAACTCAAGTCCGCCGACAAGCTCACCCTCGTCGCTGGCGACAAGGTGGTGCTGATGCAGGCGGGCAAGACGCGGACGCTGTCGGGGCCCGGCACCTTTGGCGCCACCGGCACGGTGCAGGCCAGCCAGTCGCTCGGCGGCAATGTGACGCGCATGCTTGCGAAGGGCCCGACGATGCGGTCGCGCGGCGGGTTTTCGCGGGGTCCGGGCGACGAAACGCCGGCGAATGTCCGGGCGCCGAACCTGTGGCTGCTCGACTATCGCGAAGCCGGCACCTTCTGTGTCCTCGATCCGGCCGTACTGATGCTGTGGCGCCCCAATATGGAAGGCGACACCGCGCTCGAAATCGAAAACGCCGGCAAGAAGACGACCGTCGCGATCGTCGACGGCGCGAACTTCCGCAAATGGCCGACCGATGTGCTGCCGGTGCAATATGGCACCGACTATCGCCTGTCGGGCGGCGGCCTCGCCAAGCCGGTGACGGTGCGTTTCTCGGCAGTGGAGAATGCACCCGACACGGTCGAGGGATCGGTCGACATGCTGATGGCCAAGGGCTGCTCGCCGCAGCTCAACCGCCTTGTCGACACGATGTCCGAAGCCGAAGCGGGGTGAGACGAACGGATGGGACCGGCCATTGTTCCCGCCCCATCCTTCTGATAATTACCAAGGAAAATTCCGCCCGTAACGTGACGGAAGATTTCCTTGGGTCGAAATTAGCACCATCGGTTGTCCGGTGGCGCCAGTGGAGGTGGTGCACCGCAGCCAGTGCGGTGCGCCTGTACACAAGGGGTGGTGATGACCGTGTCGGGGGACTTCGGAATTTATACGATCGCAGGGCCGAAATGTGCCGCGATCCGCAAAGCGTTGACCGGTTCGGCGGCATTGATCGTCGCCGCCCTGCCCGCCGCAGCCTGGGCACAAGCGACCCCGCAAATTCCGACGCGAGAGGAAATCCAGCGCCCGACGACCGCTCCCGCCGTCCGGCCCAACGAACAGGTTGTCGCCGTCGACGACGACATCGAGCGCGCGCCCTGTCCGCTCGCCAATCCCGAATTCGCCAACATCCGCTTCACGCTGAACCGCGTCGAGTTTTCGAGTGTCGAGGGCATCGATGCTGCGACGCTCGCACCAAGCTGGTCCGATCGCCTCGGGCAGGAGCTGCCGATTTCGGCGGTGTGCGACATTCGCGACCGCGCCGCGACGATGCTGCGCGCGAAGGGCTATCTCGCGGCGGTCCGCGTCCCGCCGCAGACGATCGGCGACGGCGTCGTCCGGCTCGACATTCTTTCGGCGCGCATGTCGCGGATCGAGGTCCGCGGCGACGCCGGCGCCAATGAAAAGCTGCTCCAGCGCTATTTGTCGCGGCTCGATGACCAACCGGTGTTCAATATCGTCGAGGCCGAGCGCTATCTGCTGCTGGCGCGCGACATCCCGGGCATGGACGCGCGCCTGACATTGCGCCCCGGCACCGTAGCGGGCGAGGTCGTCGGCGAGGTCATCGTAACCCGCGTGCCCTTCACCTTCGACTTCAACGCCCAGAATTTCGGGTCGCGCGACGTCGGCCGCTGGGGCGGCATCGCGCGCGCGCGTTATGCGGGGCTCACTGGCATGGGCGACCTCACGACGGTCAGCTTCTATTCGACCCCCGATTTCGACGAGCAGAAAGTCGTGCAGATCGGCCACGAATTCCGCGTCGGCGGCGAAGGGCTGCGCTTCGGCGCCAATTACACCTACGCGTGGACACGCCCCGACATCACCGGCTTCCCGGTCAAATCGAACACCCAGATCGTCAGCCTGTTCGGGGCCTATCCGCTCGTGCTTACGCAGGCGCGGCGCGTCACGATCGGCGGCGGCCTCGATATCATCGATCAGGATATCAGCCTGACCGGCATCCCGATCAACGAAGATCGCCTCCGCGTCTTCAACCTCCGTGCCGACGCAAGCTGGGTCGACCCCGCCTCGATCGCCGGGCGCGACGGTTTCAGCCCCAGCGAACCGCGCTGGTCGCTCTCGACCTCGCTCGAAGCGCGCAAGGGCGCCTCCTTCCTCGGCGCCAGTGACGATTGCGGCCCCGGCGGCGCGGCGTGCTTCCTGCCCGGCGCGGTGCCGCTGACCCGCGTCGAGGGTCAGCCCGACGCCTTCCTCGTCCGCGCCAATGCGCTCGCCGAATGGCGCCCGGCCAAACTCTTCACGCTGTCGGCTGCGCCGCGCGCACAATGGGCGAACGATCCCCTGCTCGCCTATGAAGAATTTTCGGGGGGCAATTTCACCGTCGGACGCGGGTTCGACCCCGGCACGATCATCGGCGACAGCGGCGTCGCGGTGGCGCTCGAGGCGCGCTACGGCTCGTTCGTACCCGCAAACACGAAAAGCTTCGCCTTCCAGCCCTTTGTCTTCTTCGACGCCGCGTGGGTGTGGAACAAGGACACCGCCTTCGACGGGCTCGATCCGCAGAAACTCTATTCGGCCGGCGGCGGTGTGCGTGTCGCTTACGGCGATCTGGGACGGCTCGACATGACGCTGGCGGTCCCTCTCAATCGCGGCGGTTTCCTGGCCGAAAAGCCCGACCCCCGGCTGCTGGTGTCGCTGACCACCCAATTCGGCGTGAGGGCGCGCTGACATGACCATTGCATCGAGGACAAACGCCATGCGTGCCATCGTCACCCCTTCGCCCGTCCGCCAAGGCAAACGCCAGCTACTCACGAGCTGCGCGATCGCCGCGGGCATGGCGGCGCTGGCCTATGGCGGCCCTGCGCTGGCACAGGTCGCTGCGAACCCCGTCTATGTCAGCGTCGGCCCGGGTACATCGGTCAGCTCCAACGGAGCGACCCATACGACATCGGTCACCGTCACCCAGGCGCAGAGCATCATCAACTGGGTACCGACCGATACCGCCCCCACCGGCGGCGACATCAATCTGCTGCCCAGCGATTCGACATGGAATTTCAGCGGCTCGGGCGATTACACCGTCCTCAACCGGTTTGTGAACGGCGGCGGCGGCGCGCTCAGCCGCCAGATCGCGCTCAACGGCACGGTCAACAGCGTAGACACCGCCGCATCGGGGGCGCGCGGCGGCAATATCTGGTTCTATAACGCCGGCGGGATCCTGATCGGCGCGACCGGCGTGATCAACGTCGGCAGCCTGGTGCTGACGTCGAACGATATCATCACCACCGGCGGCCTGTTTGGTCCGGGCGGGACGATCCGCTTCGACGGCACGGCGGGCAGCACATCGGCGATCACCGTCAATGGTGCGATCAACGCCAATAATGCGGTCAACGCGGGCAGCGCCTATGTCGCACTCGTTGCCCCGCGCGTGGTTCAGGCCGGGGCCGTCCGTGTCGATGGTTCTGCCGCCTATGTCGCTGCCGAAGCGGTCGATATCCGCATCAACAACGGCCTGTTCGACATCAATGTGACGCGCGGCGCCGAGGGCGGCAATGTCATCACGCACACCGGCACAACCACCGGCCCCGCGCATCAACAGGGCGATATCAACCAGAGCCGCGTCTATATGGTCGCCATTCCCAAGAATGACGCGGTGACCATGCTGGTGTCGGGCGCGATCGGTTATGACGACGCGCTGTCGGCGCAGGTCGACCCCGACGGCGCGGTGCGCCTGTCGGCGGGCTATAACATCACGGCTGGCGAACAGAATCTGGCCCCGGGGAACGCGACCGCCGCGAACATCGTCGTCAACGACACGCTGTTCCGCAGCAACACGCTCGCACGCGCAAGCGGCACCTTTGTCGGCGCGGCGCTCCAGCAGATTCCGGGATCGCCTCCACCGCTATCGTCGGCCGGACGCATTTTCGTCGAGGGTGACGGGGTTTTCAGCGGCGACGCAGGCGCCTCGCTGACCGTCGGCACGGGACAGCAAGGCGGGGCTACGGGCAATCTGACCGTCCGGTCGGATGGAGCACCCGGCGCGGCCGGGAGCGTGTCGGTGAACGTCACCGGCGGGACGCTGACGACCGGCAATCTGTTGCAGATTACCGCGCTGGGCCAGCCCGCCCCCCTGACCGGCGACAGCCAGGGCGGAACGGCCAGCCTGACCGTAACCGGCGGCACCGTCACATCGCCGACGATCGCAGTATCGGCGCTTGCCGTGGCCGATGACGGAACAAATGGCGACACGGGGAATGCACGCGGCGGCAACGCCAGCATTTCCGTCCGGAACGCGGGCACGACACTGAACACTGGCGCCGTGACCGTCGATGCTTCGGCTTTCGGATCGACGAATATTGCCCTCCCGACGGGAAGCGACGCGCAGGGCGGCACGGCAACGCTGACGGTCGCCGATAGCGCAAGCTTCGTCGCAACGGGGAATGTGTCGGTCGATGCGAACGGCAGCGGGGGATTTGGCCCGGTTCAGGCCGGCAACGGCACGGGCGGCACCGCGCGCATCGAAATCCTGGGAACGAACACCAGTTTCGAAGCCCTGAGCACGTCGATCGAGGTGCTGGGCAACGGGGGAAGTTTCTCCGGTCCGAATGACACGCTGAACGGCGGCGACGGAACGGGCGGGAGCGCCGCTCTCGTCGTCAACGGCGACAATGGCGGAACCAAATCGCTCGGCGCGCTCTCGCTCAATGCCAGCGGACTGGGCGGCGGCGCGGGCGGAGAGAATTCGGTCGGCGGCGACGCGCTCGGCGGCACCGCGAGCGTCACAGCCGACGGCGGCGCCACGGTGCAATTTACGTCGATCGACCTTGCCGCTTCGGCAGAGGCGGGCGGCGCGCTCAGCATCAGCGGTACGACGGGCCGATCGGGTAATGCGCGCGGCAACAATGTGACACTGAGCGCAACCAACGGCTCAACGATCAACAGCAGCGGTGCCGTCGGACTTTCGGCGACGGGATGGGCCGTTTCGGGCGAGCATTTTGGCGCCGGCACCGGCGGCAACGTCACTGTCAGCGCGACGGCAGGCGGCGCCGTTACCAGCAGCAATGGGTTCTTTGTCGATGCATCGGGCGGCAATCGGTCCAATACAATCGAACAAAGCGCGGGCGACGCGATCGGGGGCAATGTCGACTTTGTTGCCGACGGCGGCACCATTCGAGCCGAGGTCTATGACGTCACTGTCAGCAGCAACACGATCAACGTCGGCGGAATCGGCGGCAATGCGCAGGGCGGCACGATCGACCTGTTCGCGCGCGGCGGCGGTCAGATCACGGCGACACTCGACGCGACGAATGTTTTCGACGCCAGCGCGACAACGGGAATCAGCACGGCCGGAACGAATGCGACCGGCGGGACGATCCAGCTGATCGCCGATGCGGGCAGCATCAATCTGGCAGCCGGCGCCATCGTTGCAGCGGGCGGTGTTTCGGGCGGCGCGACAGATTCGGCGGCTCCCATTTCGTCGGGAACCGGCGGCACGATCCTGGTTCGGACCGTTGCCGATGCGGCGAACAGCAGCGCCATCAGCCTCGGCGACTTCGAAGCGTCGGCAGACGGACGCACAGAGATCAATGACGAAACCGCGCCCGGACTTCCGCGTGAGACCTCGGGTCGCGGTCAGGGCGGCGACGTCGATTTCGACATACAGGGCGGCACGCTGAACGCCGCATCGATCGGCGTCTCGGCGAACGGCTATGGCGGCAACGGCGCGGGCGATCGCAGCCTCGGCACCGGCGGTACGGCCAGCTTCACCCAGACAGGCGGCGCCGTCGATGTTGACGATATGGTCGTCAGCGCCGACGGCTTTGGCGGAATCGTGCAGGGTCAGTCCGGCGCCGGCTTCGGCGGCAGCGCGACGATCAACCTGGTCGGCGGCTCGATCACGGCCGCCGATATTGTGGCGACCGCCGACGGCAACGGCGGCGAGGGCTCGTCCGGGAACGACGAGGACCCACTCAACATCATCCCCGGCGGAATCGGCGGAATCGGCCGCGGCGGGACTGCGGCGATCAATATCGACGGGGCGGCCATCGTCGGCGCAAGTGTCATCGAGGCGCGTGCCGCGGGCACCGGCGGGACCGGCGGCGAGTTTTTCAATTTCTCGAGCTTCGGTGGCGTGCCGGGCACGCCCGGCGCCGGCGGGGACGGCATCGGCGGCGACGCGGCGGTGAATGTGCGCGGCGGCACGGCCACCGCCAGCGGCATGGTCGCCAACGCGTCGGGCATTGGCGGCGCCGGCGGCACCAGCTTCTTCTCGAGCAGCAGCGGCGCCGCGACCGGCATCGGCGTCGGGGGCACGGGGGGCGTTGGACGCGGGGGTATCGCGACGATCGCGCTCGAAACGCCGATCAGCGGCGTCGGCATCGCGAACAGCGTCGCGCTCGGCACCGGCGGCATCGGTGGTGCCCACAATGTCGGCGGCAACGGCGGTGACGGCTTCGGCGGTATCGCGCAAGCCATCGTCGCGGGTTTCGAGGCTGGCGAGCTGGCCGTCACGCTCAATTCGGCCGGGACCGGCGGTAACGGCGCCAATGGGAACGATGGCGCGGGCGGCAATGGCGGCAATGGCGCGGGCGGAACCTCGCGAATGCTGGCCGATGGCACGGGCGCGAGCCTGACGGCCCTCGAAAGTAATTTCATTTCCGGCGGCACGGGCGGCAATGGGGGCGCGGGCGGCCTCGCCTTTGCAGCGACTCCGGCGGTCGCGCCTTCCGGCGGTAATGGCGGCAACGGTCAGGGCGGTTCGGTCGAAATTATCGCCGGCGAGGGCGGCACCGTCACCCTCGGCTTCCTGACCGGGGACAGCGTCGTCCTGAGCAGCACCGGCCGCGGGGGCATCGGCGGCGCAGGATCCGATGGCGGTTTCTTCGGCAATTCGAGCGGGGGCGACGCCGGCAATGGGGGCGGGGGAACCGGCGGCACCGTCGTTCTGCTCGCCAACGGCGGGACAATCTCGTCGAACGGCGAAGCTGTCGACATTACCGTCAACGGCATATCCGGAGAGGCGGGCGTCGGCGGCACGGGCACCGGCACCGGCACCAATGGCGCGAACGGCGCCCTCAGCGGAACGACGGGCGGCCGCGTCGTGATCGAAGCCGCAGCGGGCGCCTCGGGCCCCGGCCAGATCGACCTTGGAGCGACCAATATTGCAGCGAACGGTGACATCGCCGGGCGTATCGAGATCCGCGCGGGCGGCGACATCGCGTTTGCGGGGCTCGAGGCCGAAGCGCTGGGCTTTGCCGCACCCACGAACAACGACACCGACGAGGCGCTCGCGGGCATCTTCATCGCGCCGACCGGCGGCACGATATCCAGCCAGGGCGACGTCACGCTGACGACCGACGGTTCGGTCGGCGTCTATGCCCAGTCGGACGGGATGCTCGATGTCGATGGCGCCCTGACGATAGCGGCGGGCGACCAGATCGATATCCGGCACGATCTTCGCGAAGGGACCGCCGCAACCCTGCGCGCCGGCGACAGCCTGATCGCATCGGCGGCGACCAGCATCAGCGCGGCGCCGGGCAGCCTGCTCGGCGCCGGCGACCTGCTCTCGCTGAGCGCGTTTGGCCCCAACGGAACGATCGGTGTGGATCGCCTCGCGGGCAATAATATCATCCTCAGCAGTCCCGGCGCGGCGAGCGTCGAACATGCCGAAGCCGTCGGCGACTTCATCGCAAATGTCGGCAGCTTCCGCACCGGGCTCAACTCGATCATCACCGGCGGTAACATCATTGTCACGTCGCCAGGCGCGGTCGATCTCGGCAATTCGACCGCGGGCGGCCTCGTGCAGGTTTCGGGGCAGTCGATCACCTTCAACAATATCGCCGCCGGGCTGTCGATCGGCCTCTCGGCCGAAGGAACGGCGCCGGGAGCGGAAGGCATCAGCGGCGTCTCGCTGAGCGCGGGCGAGGACATCAACCTCTTCGCCAACAGCATCGCGCTTAGCGGCAACGTCACAGGCGCGGCGTCCTTCTTTGCCTTTGGCACGGGCGGCGCCGTGTCGGTGAACAACGCCGATGTCGACGGCAACATCTCGATCTTCTCGGCCACCGACCTGACCGGCACCTATGTGTCCGGCGGCAATATCTTCCTGAATTCGAACGGCAATATCAATGCGTCAGGCCAGGCAAACGGCGGTTATGTCGACCGCAACGGGGTCGGGGCAGAGGGCAATCTGTTCGTCGTGGCTGCCGGCAATGCGGCACTGGCCAACAGTACCGCCGCGCGCATGTTCGGCGTCAATGCGGGAGCCGCGGCATCGATCAACGGCGGCGCGGCGGGCGAGGACGTCCTGATCATCGCGGGAACGACGGCAAGCCTGACCGACGTGACGGGCGGCGACGACATCACTGTCCAGGCGCCCGGAAACATCACGGCGCTGAACGTCCGTACGACGGGCGCCGGCGCCGACACGCATATTCTGGGCTTCTCGATGGCTTCGGGCAGTCCGACCTTCACGATAGGCACGGGTGAAGGCGCGCAAGGCATCGACGGCGCCGACATCGTGATGGCATCGACCGCCGGCGCGATCGACGCGACCACCCTGTCGGCAGGCGACGATATATTGCTCAGCGCCGCGAACAGCATCGCGGTCAATGGCGCGACCACGCTGGGCCTCGGCACGACCGGCGGCGACAGCAGCATCCGCACGCAGGGCGGTGCAACGACGCTCGCCGGGCTCGACGCGTTCAGCGACGTGATTGTCGAGGCGGCCGGAGTTGCCAATCTTTCGGGCCCGGTCGCCGCGGGGCGCAACGCGACGATCAACGCGCAGGATGTCACGCTTGCGGCACTCCCGGGCGCAGGCGGAGCGTCGCCCCCGACGCTGAGCGCCGACGGCGACGTCGTCGTCAACTCTTCGGCCGATATCACGGGCGGCGGCATCCGCGCGCTCGGCAACGCGACGCTGACCGCGGCGAATGCGATCGACATCACCTCGATCGAGGGACAGGATGTCACGCTCACCGCCGCGACCGGCATCGCCGTCGATGCGGCCTATGTCCTCGGCATGACCAGTCTCGACAGCAGCGACGGCAATATCCGGATCGGAAGCCTCCTCGCGTCGAATTTGATCAATGCCAGCGCCAATGCGATCCGCATCGAAAGCGGCGGCGATATGCACTTTGCCACGCTGACCACCGATGTGGGCGATGCCTTTGTCCGCGGGGGCGGCGATTTCTCGGTCGCCGAAGGCAATGTCGCCGGGACCGCCAACCTCGCTACGCAGGGCGAAGCGATGACCATCGGCAACCTTGCTGCCGCCAATGCGGTGATCGCCAATACCGGCGGCTTCCTGAACCTCGACACGGTCACCGTTGCGGGCAACCTCAATGCCTCGGCTCTTGCATCACTCGGCATCAACGGCGTTGTCACCGGCCAGGCGATCTCGCTCGCCTCGGCGAATATCGGTATCGCGCCAACAGGCCGCGTTGGCACCGCAGGCGTGACCCAATCCCTGTCGATCGCCAACAACAATAGCGCCAACCAGACCTTTGTCGGCGGCACTGCCGGCCCCAATGGTCCCAACGGCTATCACATCGACGCCGACGAACTGACGCGCCTCTACGGCACCCAGATCGAAATCTTCGCGCCCGAGGTGCAGGCGGCGAGTGGCGGTTCGGTGGGATCGTCCGCACCGCCCGACGTCATCGTCGACAGCTTCACCATGACCGGCGGCGCGGCGGGATCGAACCTCGGGGCCAATGGCGCACTCACGATCCGCACGCCGGGCAAGATGCGCGTGATCGGCAATGTCCAGCTCACGGGCCTCACCGACACCAATGCATTGAATCTGATCGCGAATGACGCGCTCGAGGTTATCCTTGGTCAGGGCACTGTCCGCCTCACTGGCGCAAACAATGCGCCGGGGGGTCAGCTCAACCTTGAGTCGGATGACGTCATTGTTGCCACACAAGCCGCGATCACCGCGGTGGGCACGGCAGGAAGCATGGACGCTATCAATACGCGCCTCGGTGAAAATGACGGCGTCGTACTGGATGAAGGCGCGCTCTTTGCTCGCGGTATCCGTGCCAATGTGTTGGGCGGCTTCTACGTCCAGAACAGCGGCGCGGGAACGGACCTCGCACAGCGCCGCGGGCTAACCTTCGGCGCCGGCGGCCTCGACGTGCAGACGCAGGGCCAGTCACGCATCGTCGTCAACGGCGTGCAACTCGGTCCCAACGGGCAGGTCACCGGCCTCGAAGCGCTCCAGCTTGTTACGGTGCGCGGCTCGGCGCCGGTGGTTGACACCTATGATCGCCGCTCGACCGTCAACGGATGCTTCATCGCCTCGCCGACGGCCTGCACCACGGTCGCCATCGATTTCGAGAACAACTTCCCCGTCCAGGACGTCATCGACGAAGAAGTCGACGACGATGATGGCGTCGGCGAAGGCAATACATTCCCGCAGCCGCTGATTACGATGCGCGATCTCGACCCCCTGACCGGCGAGCCGCTGCTCGACGACCCGGTGACCGGCGCGGGCAACGACGATCTGTGGACGCCACCGGCGCAGTAAACCGCGTTTCGGTTGACGGATTGCCCCGGTGCAAGGCATGGGCGCGGTCATGACCGACGCCTCTGCCTCTCCGCTCAAGCTGTTCAACAGCCTGACGCGCAGCCTCGAAACCTTCGAGCCCGTCCACCCCGGCGAGGCGCGGGTCTATTCGTGCGGGCCGACGGTCTACAACTACCCGCATATCGGCAATATGCGCGCCTATGTCTTCGCCGACACGCTCGGGCGGACGCTGTCGTATAAGGGCTACAAGCTCACCCACGTCATCAACATCACCGACGTCGGCCACCTGACCGACGACGCCGATGCGGGCGAGGACAAGCTGGAAAAGGCGGCAGCCGAACGCGCCCAGTCGATCTGGGATATCGCGCGCCACTATACAGAGGCTTATTGGGCCGATGTGAAGGCGCTCAATATCCGCCAGCCCGCGCACTGGTCGATCGCCACCGACTATGTTCCCGCGATGATCGACTTCGCGAAGGCGATTGCGGACAAGCATTGCTACGAGCTCGACAGCGGCCTCTATTTCGACACGACGAGCGTCGCCGATTATGGCCGCCTTGCGCGCCACGGCACCGACGAGGGCGAAAGCCGTATCGATCCCGTCGACGGCAAGCGCCACCCCGCCGACTTCGCAATCTGGCGCAAGACGCCCGCGGGCGAGACGCGCCAGATGGAATGGGATTCGCCATGGGGCCGCGGCGCGCCCGGCTGGCACCTCGAATGCTCGGTGATGTCCGAAGCCCTGCTCGGCTTCCCCTTCGACATCCACACCGGCGGCATCGACCATCGCGAGATCCACCATCCGAACGAGATCGCGCAGAACCAGGCGCACAGCTGCAGCGACGCCAGCGGTGCGCGCATCTGGATGCACAATAATTTCCTCGTCGACCGCAGCGGCAAGATGTCGAAGTCGAGCGGCGAGTTCTTGCGCGTGCAGCTGCTGATCGACAATGGCTACCACCCCCTCGCCTATCGGCTGATGTGCCTGCAGGCGCATTATCGCAGCGAGCTGGAGTTTAGCTGGGATGGTCTGGGCGCCGCGCTGACGCGGTTGAAGCGATTGGTGATGGCGGCCGTCTCTGTGCGCGAAGCCGAAGCGGCCGAGCCCGCCGACCGCCGCCTGACCGACCTGCTGGCGAAATTCGACGCGGCGGTGTCCGAAGACCTCAACACCGCCGTTGCGCTGACCCTGCTCGAAGAAGTGGCGGCGATGAAAAAGATCGACGCCGGGCAAAAGCGGAGTGCCCTCGCTACGATGGATGCGGTGCTCGGTCTCGACCTGCTAAAAGTCGAACGCGCCGACCTTCGCGTCCGGCCCAAGGTTGCCACGATCACCGAAGACGAAATCGAAGCCACCCTCGCCCGCCGCAAAGAAGCCCGCGCCGCCAAGGATTTCGCCGCATCCGACGCGCTGCGCGACGAACTTGTCGCCGCCGGGGTCGAGGTGATGGACGGCGACCCGTTCGGCTGGGACTGGCGGCTGGAGACGTAGAAATATCCTCCCCATCGACTTGCGATGGGGAGGGGGACCGCCGCGAAGCGGTGGTGGAGGGGCAACGACAATGCGTCCTGAAAAACCCGCTAAATCGGTACGCCGCGCCAAGCGGCTCCGCCGCAATCTCAGCCTCCCGGAAGCCATGCTCTGGCAAATCCTGCGAACCTCGCCCGGCGGATATAAATTCCGCAAACAACATCCGGCAGGCCCGTACATTCTCGACTTTTTCTGCGCGCGCGCCAACCTCGCGATCGAAATCGACGGGAACGCCCACGGCATGGTCGGACGACCAGCCCACGACGAACGCCGCGATCAATGGCTCCGCGCCAATCGTATCGACACGCTGCGTATCCCCGCCCGTGATGTGCTGGACAGCGTCGGAACAGTAGCCCAATCTATTTTGGACATCGTCGAACACCGTTTGACCGCGTTCGGCAAAGCCCCTCCGTCATCGCTCCGCGATGCCACCTCCCCATCGCAAGTCGATGGGGAGAATCCAGAAGGATTCTGAATGACCAAGACCGTCACCGTCCTTTCGGGCCTCATCCGCCCGCTCCTCGAAAACGGCCTGCCCGACTGGATCGAACCGCGTTTCTTCGCGTCGAAGGAGGAGGCACTCGAACTCGCGCCGCACGCCGAGATCGGCTGGTTCGACATGTACGATAAGCGCGACATGGCCGCGATCATCACCGCCGCGACGAACCTCAAATGGCTGAACTCGATCTACGCCGGGGTCGACGGCATGCCGCTCGACCTGCTGCATCAGCGCGGTACGATCGTCACCAATGGCGCGGGGATCAACGCGATCACCATCGCCGAATATGTCGTGATGGGCATGCTCACCGTCGCCAAGGGCTATCGCGACGTCGTGCACGCGCAGGAGCGCCGCGAATGGCTGATGGATTCGCCAGGCAAAGTCGAACTGTTCGGATCGAAGGCGCTGCTCCTCGGCTATGGCGCGATCGGCAAGCTGATCGAGGAACGGTTGAAGGCGTTTGCGGTCGACGTCACCGTCGTCCGCCGCTCGCCCGGTCCCAACACGCTCACGCCCGATCAGTGGCGCGCCCGGCTCGGCGATTTCGACTGGGTCATCCTCGCAGTCCCCGCGACGCCCGAAACCGAAGGAATGATCGGCGCGGCCGAACTCGCGGCGATGAAGCCGAGCGCGACGCTCATCAACATCGCGCGCGGCAGCGTCGTCGATCAGGACGCGCTGGTCACGGCGCTGAACGAACAGCAGATCGCGTCGGCCTTCCTCGATGTCACGACGCCCGAACCTCTCCCTGCGGACGATCCGCTGTGGAGCCTCGACAACGCGCATATCACCATGCACCTGTCGGGCCGCGCGCAGGACAAGATGTTCATCCGCTCGGCGCAGCGTTTCCTTGAGAACCTCGACCGCTGGAAAAAGGGCGAGACCGTCGAGCCGCGGGTCGACCTCTCGCTCGGCTACTGAACCCATGCCCCGACAGGCCCTGCTGGTCGTCGACGTCCAGCCGAGTTTCGACGTGCCCGCCCATATCGTCGACGCGATAAGGGCGCTCGCCCGGCAGATGCCCAGTGTCGCCACGGTCGAACGGCACGACGAGGCGGTCACGCCGTTCGAACGCCAGTTGGGATGGAAGCCGGGCGCTAATGACGAAAGCCTGATCGCCGCCGATCGCATCTTCATCAAGCACGGCTATTTGCCGCCCGTGGCGATGATCGAGCATCTGAAATCGCTCGAAGTCGAACGCGTGCTCGTATGCGGCATTCAGTCGGAGACCTGCTGCCTCGCTGCGGGATTCATGCTGTTCGACGCGGGGTTGCAGCCGACGCTGCTCGAATGGCTGAGCGTCGGGTCATCGCTCGACCCGTCCGGCGCGCTCGGCGCGAGGCTGTGGCGTCACCACTTCGGTTCGGTCCTCGCGAGCCCGGCAGAACTCGGCCTGGACTAGCGCGGCCGCTCGGCCTTCAACTCGCGCACCAGCGGCTGCAGCCGCTCGTCATATTTGGCGAGCATCGTATGCGCGCCGGCGTGATCGTAGAAGCTGACGAGCTCGCGCCCGTTCCAGCGGTGGAGCGCATAGGCGGGATCTTCGGCGACGATCATCGGGCGGTCATCGGGATGGTTCTCGTCGATTGGGCGGAGGTCGAGCGAGACCTGCGGCGCGGTCGACGAGCAGATCGCGACCGTGCGGCCTTCCCAGGCAACGGTGACGCTGCGGTGGAGGTGTCCGCAGATCAGCCCGCGCACTTGCGGGTGTCGCTGGACAACATCGGTGAACGCCCCGACCCACGGTTCGTCGGGGTCAGTGTTCATCCACTCGATCCCGCTTTCGACCGGCGGGTGGTGCATCACGATATAGGTCGGCTTGCCGCTGTCCTTGGCCAGCTCGGCGTCGAGCCACGCCGCACGCTGTTCGCAAAAAGCGCCGCCATGACGCCCCTCTTCCAGCGTATCAACCGTCACCAGCCTGAGGTCGGGCAACTCGACCGTATATTGGACGAAGCCGTTACCGTCGTCGAACCCCGGAAAGCGCGCGTGAAAACTGTCGCGCAGGTCGTGATTGCCGACGCTCGGCCAAACCGGAAAGGGGCAGCGCGAAAAGGCGGTGACAAGGCGGCGATAGCTGTCGTCGTCGCCACGATCGGTAAGGTCGCCAGTGGCGAGCAACAAGTCGGGACGGTTCGGCCCCTCGATCAGCACATCGAGCACCTCGTCGAGGCGCTTGCGGTTATATTCGGCCGGATTGTCCGGATCGAACCCGATATGGATATCTGTGATCTGCGCGATCAGCATATCCGTCCCCTGCTTTCGCCGATCTGGCCCGGCGACCCAAAACCTATCCGCCCTGCCCTGCCGCGCGCAAGGAAGGTGTGCGCCATGTCACTTCGTAAAGGCCCCGCCCCCCGGTTCCTGTGATCATGCTCACACCCTGGCTACCACCAAGACGTTTATTTGTGATTGCGGCGGTGTTTTTCTTGGCCCTACGCGGTGGCATCCACGGTTTTCCGCCGTCCGAGTGATATTCGTGGCACATTGCGCAAGGCGATTCGGTCGCGGTTTCGACCTTCACGACACGCGCGCCGCCCTCACCGACGTGGCAGTCGCGGCATTGGCGCAGGCCCGGGACGAGCAGGTCGGTCGACGCCTTCGATGCGGGCGCCGCGGTGTGGCAGTCGGCGCATTGGGTCTCGCGGTGCGCGTCATGGTCGAACCAGCCCTTTTGCAGATAGCGCGGCGTCTGCTCGACCGCCGCGACGCGCCAGCTGTTCCCCGCCTGCGGCGCAAAGATGGTGTGGCAGTCGTAGCAAGCGCCGCCCTTCGAGAAGACGGCGCGCACCGCATCCTGCGCGCGGCTGGGCCGCGTCGCGACTTCGTTGAAATAGATATTATACACCTGCCCTTCGGCATAGGCGCCTGGCCGCCGCCGCTGCATCCCGCCGAGCTGGAGTGGCCGCGCGGGCGGCGCCGAGCGATAATAAGCGGTGAGGTCGGCGACGACCTGATCGGGCTCGCCGTGGCGCAGCGTCCGCGTGATGCCGCCGACGGTCTCGAATGCGAGGCTGTGGCACATCGCGCAGTCGCGCTCCATCTCGACCGGCTTCACGCGCACCCCGTCGGCCTCGACGCGGTGGCAGTTTTGACACTCGAGCTTCTTGCCGAAATCATAGCGGCCGCGGAAACTCGCAGCCATGCGTGCGACCCCGCCCGTCGCCTGCAAATGCATGTCGTGCGGGAATTTGAGGCCGTTATAGTCGACAACACCCTTCGCCAGCGTCGTGCGCACCAGCTTGCCGCCCGGCGCCGGACGCACAAGCGGGCGGAATTCGGGATGGCTCGTGCCGAAATCGGCGGCGTCGGCGAGCGTCGTCGGATACCCGGCGGTCTTCAGCCGCGCCGACATGCCGTCATGACAGTCGGCGCAGAATTTCTGCGGCGTCGGGGCCATCGGCCCCGCGCCTTCATGCTCGGTGTGGCACTCGACGCAGCGGCCCTGCGGCTTGTTGAAGGTCTTGGCAAAGCCGTCGAGAATCCGTTCACCCACCCCCGGAGGGTGGCGCGCGGCGAGCAGCATGGCGGTCGGGGCATTGGCGTGCGCCATGCTCATCGCCTTGTGCTCGCCGGTGTGACAATTGACGCACGCCTTGTCGGTCACCGCAACGAACGGCTCGACATGGCACGACTGGCAATCATTCTTCAGGCTGGCGTGCGCGCTCGACAGCGGCCCCGACAGCCAGGCGCTGTCGGCATGATAGCCATCGGGGCGCTCGTTGACATTTTTGTAGCTGTACCACGCCCACATCGGCCCGATCAGGAAAGCGAGCAGCATCAGCAGCCCGAACACCCACGCGCCCATCCGCTTGCCGAGCATCACGCCCTGCAGCGAGAAAGCCTTGGCCTCGTCGACATCCTTCGACGATTGCGACAATTCGTCGATCCGCTCGACGAGCAGGATTATCTTGTCATCCTCGCGCGCGATCGTCAGCCGGTGGCCGCCGAAGCGTAGTTCGCCGCCCGCCGCGCTGTCGATATCGGCGACCGTCTCAGTCCGGCCGTTGAGGTCGAAACCGAGCCCCTCCTGCGCCGCAACGCGCACCGTACGGCCGTCGGCGCTGCTGATCGTCGCATGATGCGGATTCACGGCCAGATCGGCGACATGGATCGTATTGCCGGCATCGCGGCCCAGCGTGATCGTGTCGCCGGGCAGCGGCGCATCGCGGATGATCTGCTTGCCGGTCTTGGTCGTCGAGATGCGACGCAGGATGAAGCTCATCGTCCCCGCCTCACCAGTAGAAGAAGACGCTGATGATGTGCGCCGACAGCGCCGCGATTAGCGCAAAAGTCAGCGGCACATGGACATAGAGCCAGATTTCGAGCAGGCCGCGAATACGCAGGTGCTGGCGAAGCCGCGCCAGCGCCGCCTCCTTCTGCTTGAGCAGTCCGACGACCTTCTCGCGCGCTTCGGCATCGCTGCTGCGCGAAAGGGTGAGCGTGCGCAGCGCCGCCGATGTCGCACAATTCGGATAGCGGCCCGACAGGCGCGCGACGATCCCGCCCGCGAACGGATCTTCATCGAGCGTCGCGAGCACCGGCGCCGTATCCTCGGGGGTCAGCGGCTGCGCGGCGGTGTGAAGCTGGCGGTCGAAGGCGCGGATGGCCTCGAGCATCTGCATCTGCGTCATCTGCTCGCGGTTGTTCGACAGCGCCTGCGGCAGCGTCGCATAAACGATGACCCCGTACAGCCCCGACAGGATCACGAGCATCATCAACGCCCAGGCGAGCGTGTGGACGTTCCAGCCAAGCTGGAATCCCGTGTGCCAGGTGCCCACGACGATCAGGCTGAGGCCCAGATAGACGTGCGCCGATGTCCACGCCTTCAACGACCAGTGATCGCTCGTCATCTTGCGTTTGCGATAGCCGAGCGCGGTCAGCCACAGGATCAGCCCCGCGCCGATCGTCCCCAGCGTATAGCCGTACCAGCTGCCGCCATTGTGCCGCGGCGTCGCGTCGATCAGCGCGTAGCTCACAATGATGAGCAGGCAGAGCCCGCCCGAAATCTTCGCCCAGCGAAACCCGGCATAACGCAGGAAGCCCTCGTGCCGCCGTTCGCGGACGCGCTCGACCTGCGTGGCCTTCGACCGGCGTCGCTGAAACAGGCTCGCCATCAGTCGGTGTCCTCGTCGAGCCGCGCGATCGACAGAAACTCTTCGGGCGAAACGCGGATCGCGGCGCCCGTAGGGCAGGCGCGCACGCACGCCGGGCCGCCCGAAATGCCTTTGCACATGTCGCATTTGACCGCGATCTTCTTGGGCTTTTCGTCGCCCAATTGCTTCTTCGTCCATTTGGGCGACGGTTCACCCGGCCCGGGACCGAAACCGGTGAGCAGCCAGCGGAGCAGGCTCGGCTTCTCGGGCGGCGCAGCCTCCATGCGGATCACGCCATAAGGGCAGTTGCGCATGCAATTGCCGCAGCCGATGCAGCCGGGCTCCATAAACACCTCGCCGTCGGGACCGCGGTGGATCACGTTCGGCGGGCAATCGGCCATGCAGTGCGGATGCTCGCAGTGGCGACAGCTCGTCGGCACATGCAGATGCGCGAAGCTCTTGCCTGCCTCGCGGTCGAGCCGCGACAGGCCTTCGTGGCTGTCGGCGCACGCCTTTTCGCAATTATCGCAGCCGACACACAGATTCTCGTCGATCAGCAACGCGTCGGTCGCCTCGCCCAGCCCCTCCTTCATGATGAAGCTCGCGGTGTCTGAATAGAGGTCGACCGCGCTCGAATAGGTTGCCTTGCGCGATTCGATGAAGCTGTTCATCTGCGCGCGTTCGGCGACCGCCGCTTCGGTCGCCGCGCGTACCTGCGGCCGCGCAGCGAGCATCTTGCGGAAGCTCTCGCCGGTCAGCTTGATGACCTCGCTGCCGACCGCCGCCTTGACCGTGGCATTTCTGGGTTGCCCGCTCAGCACCCCCATTTCGCCGAAGAAACTGCCTGCAGGCAGGTAGCGGAGGAAGATCGGCTTGCCGCCGATATCCTTCTCGACCACCATCGATCCCGACCGGATCACATAGACGTCGTCGCCCTGTTCGCCCTCGGTCATCACGGTCTTGCCCGCGGGCACGCGCTCGACCTCCGCCGCATCGACGACGGGGCCGAGATCCTCGACCGTCAGTCCGCCCTTGAAGATCTGGAGCAACTGGCGTTCGAGCGAGATGCGGTTGATCGCGCGCTTGGCGCCGGGAACCGACGCCATCAGCTTGAGAGCGGCGGTACGCGACACCTCAACGAAAATCCCGTCGGCGCCGGCGCGGATCGTCGCGCCGCGCTTGCGGCCCGAAATCAGGCCGACCTCGCCAAAAATCGAACCCTGTTCGATCGGCACGGTGAAGTCGGGGCCGACTTCGACCTCGGCAAAACCGTCGGCGATCGCGAACAGCGACGATCCGGGCTCGCCCTTTTCGAACACGACGTCACCCTTGCGGTAAAAGGCGACCTTCGAGTCGAGCATGAATTCGCGCATCTGCAGCGGCGACACATCGGCGAAGATGCTGACGCGGGTGCGCAGATATTCGAGCCATTCGCTGACCGATTTCTTTTCGGGCAGGTCGGCGAAGATCGCCGCGAGATCCTTTTCGTCAGCCGGGGTCAGCCCCGTGTTGCCATTGATGAACTCGACGACGTCATAGCCCTGGTTCATGCAATGCTTGATCAGCGGATAACCGGCGAGCGCGCCGATCACGAAGATACCCGGAACTGTCGATTCAAAGGTCGGCGACAGCTTGGGAAAGGCCTCACGGTCGGGGCCGGTAAACTCGATCCCCATCGATTCGACGAAACCGCGCGGCGCAACCGAGCCGAGGCGCGCGACGATGACATCGCACGCGATCCTGACGTCGCCGTCGGGGGTTTCGAGGGTCAGCCAGCCGGGCTCGACCATTTTCGGCTGCGTCTCGGTGCGGATGCTCATCAGGCCATTCTCGCCCGCCTCCATCATGTCGGAGACATTCTTGGCCTTGGCGCGCGCGAAATCCTTCGAACGGTTGAGGATGGTGACGGTGTTTTCGAGCGCTTCCTCTGCGACGCCGAGCGCATTCTCGATCCCCGCGTCGCCCGACCCGACGACGGTGATATGCTTGTCCTTGAAATCCTCGGGATCGTCGACCTGATAGATGATGTGCGGCATGTCGGCGCCCTCGCAGCGCATCCGGTTCGGATTGCCCTGCGTGCCGATCGCCAGCACGATATTCTCGGCATGAAAGATGTCGCCCTTCGCGGTCTTGATTGCAAAGGCGCCCTTCTGGCCCGTCACCTCGGTGACGTCGGCATGCTTGACGACATTGACCTTGTTGTTCGCGGCATCCTCGTCCCAATTGCCAAGGATATATTCGCGCGCGCCTTCGGCAAAACGGCAGTCGGAGCGCAGGTCGAGCCGTTCGGGCGTCGCGAGCACGCGCTTGCCCTTCTGATATTTGAAGATGGTGTCGGAGAGGTGGTCGGTCTTTTCGAGCAGGACATGGCTGAGCCCCAGTTGCCCCGCGCGCGATGCCGCGCTGAGCCCCGCAGGCCCTGAACCGATGATCGCAACCTTGACGGGCTCGCTCATGCGCGCGCCACCCGACGGCAAAGGCCGTTAAATTTGTCGCTGGCCGTGATGCTGACGAACGCGCGCACGGGCATCCCTTCCCCCTCTCGCCAGCCCCCCGGCGAACTCATAACGGATGCGACCCGGACTATCTGTCCTGGACGCAAAGCTATGCCCTTGAAAGCGAGGAAAGGTCAACCGGAAGCGGCGAAAATCTGGCCGTTGCGAGCCATTCTCAACAACAGCGCCCGCGGTGATTCAGGCGAGCTCGAACATCGCCGCGATGCGCTCGGGCTGCGAGGGCTCGAAACGCGACCAGCCGTCGGGTCCCAGCTTTTCGAGCGGACGGAAACGCGCCTTGTACGCCATGCGCGCCGACCCTTCGATCCAGTAGCCGAGATAGACATAGGGCAGCCCCGCGCGCGCGGCGCGCTGGACATGGTCGGCGATGATATAGGTGCCCAGCCCCTCGCGCATCGGATGCGCCGCGTCGAAGAAGCTGTAGATCATCGACAGTCCGTCGCCCTGACGGTCGGTCAGGCAACAACCGACGAGGCGCCCCTTGCGGCCATCGGTCGTCGGCTCGCGATATTCGACCATATAGCTGTCGACCGGGGTCTGTTCGACCATGTCGGCGAAATCCTGCTCGTCCATATCGGCCATGCCGCCATTGGGATGGCGCGAGCCGAGATAGGAACGGAGCAGCGCATATTGTTCTTCGGTCGCCCAAGGCTTGCATGCGGTCGCGACGAGATCACCATTGCGACGCATATTGCGTTTCTGCGAGTTGCTCGGCGCGAATTCGGCCGCGCAGACGCGCACCGATACGCACGCCGAACAATCAGCACAGCTCGGGCGGTAGGCGACCGACTGGCTGCGGCGGAACCCGATGCGGCCGAGCGCGTCATTCAGCTCGTTCGCGCTATTGCCGCTGAGTTCGGTGAATACTTTCCGCTCGGTCTTCCCCGCCAGATAGGGGCAAGGCGCCGGGCTGGTGACGAAAAAGCGCGGAAAACGGAACGGTGCGGACACGCGGAAAAGACCTCCGGACTTGCGATGCGGATCCCCCCGACGCGGGTCCGACGCGCTACTTGCACCAACTATGCCGCGCAGCGTCAATGGTGCAAAGTCCATTTACCATTTTTAAACGTCCCGTTCTGAATCACGCCTAAAAATTTGTGAATCCGCCGGTAACTTTTGTGCCGATTTGAATCGGATCAGCTGTATCCGCGCAGCTCATCGCCAGTCAGCGTCGCCACATGCAGCACGTTGGTCGACCCCGGGGTGCCAAACGGAACCCCCGCCATCATGACCAGCTTCGCACCCGCCTTGCAGATGCCGTGGCGCAGCGCCATGCGCTTGCCCTTGGCGATCATCTCTTCGAAGCTGCCGATATCCTTGGTCGGCACGGCATGCGCGCCCCACAGCAGCCCCATGCGCCGCGCTGCCTCGCGCTTCGGCGTCAGTACCAGCAGCGGCGCACCCGGCCGTTCGCGCGCGACGCGGCGCGCGGTCGAGCCCGAGGCGGTGAAACAGATGATCGCGTCGGCGGCGATCGTCTGGATGATCGTCCCAGCCGCCTCGGCGAGCGCATCGGCTGTCGTCGCATCGGGCGCGGTTTCGGTGAAGTGGAGGCGGCGGTAATAGTCGGGGTCGCTTTCGACCGAACGCGCGATCGAATCCATCATGGTGACAGCTTCCACTGGCCATGCGCCCGCCGCAGTCTCCGCTGACAGCATGATCGCATCGGCCCCGTCGTACACCGCCGTGGCAACATCGCTAACTTCCGCGCGCGTCGGCGACGGCGAAACGATCATCGACTCCAGCATCTGCGTCGCGACGACGACGGGCTTGCCCATCCGCCGCGCGGTCGCGACGATCTTTTTCTGAAGCGGCGGCACCGCCTCGGGCGGCAGTTCTACGCCCAGGTCGCCGCGTGCGACCATCGCCGCGTCGGCGAGTTCCAGGATTTCCTCGATCCGCTGCACACCCGACGGTTTTTCGAATTTCACGAGTAGCGCCGCCTTGCCGCCGATCAGACGCCGTGCCTCGGCGACATCCTCAGGACGCTGCACAAACGACAGCGCGATCCAGTCAACGCCCTGTTCGAGCGCGAAGGTCAGGTCCTTGCGGTCCTTTTCGGTGAGCGCAGCAAGCGGCACGACGACGTCGGGAACGTTGACGCCCTTGCGATCCGAAATCTTGCCGCCGACCTCGACCACCGTCTCGAGCCGGCTCGGTGACACAGTCTTCACACGTAGCACCAGCTTGCCGTCGTCGACGAGCAGGCGCGTATCGGGCTCGGCCGCCGCGAACAGTTCGGGATGCGGCAAGTGGACGCGCGTCGCGTCACCGGGGGTCTTGTCGGTATCGAGCACGAACGGCTGCCCCTTGACCAGCTCGACCGGCCCGTCCTTGAAAGTCCCTACGCGCAGCTTCGGCCCCTGCAGGTCGACGAGGATCGTGGTCGGGCGGCCCGTGTCCTTTTCAAGCGCGCGGATCGCGGCGATCACCTTGGCATGGCCGGCGTGGTCGCCATGGCTCATATTGACGCGAAAGGCGTCGGCGCCGGCACGATGCAGTTCGGCGATCATCTCCGCATTGGCGCTGGCGGGGCCAAGAGTCGCGAGGATACGGACCTTGCGCTGACGGGGGGTAAAGCTCTGAACCACAAATGCTCCGATGACTGGGGGACGTTAGGGCAATGCCGTCTTGATGCTGTCTAGGCAACAACCGTATAGCTATTCAATCACCGAACGGAGGAACCATGTCCTGCAGCGACGATCAGACGACCGGCAATGATGCGCTCGACAGTCTCGACGATGCGGTCGCCGCCGCGGCGTTCCGCCGTCTCGTCCGCCTGCTCCAGCATCGCAGCGACGCCGCGAACATCGACTTGATGGGCCTTGCGGGTTTCTGCCGCAACTGCCTTGGCGACTGGATCGCGGAAGCCGGCGGCATGGAGAAGGAAACCGGCCGCGCGGTCGTCCACGGCATGCCGACTGCCGAGTGGAAAGCGCGCCATCACACCGCCGCGACGCCTGAGCAGCTCCAGCGGATGGAAGAAAGCATGGCCAAAAATCCTCGGGGCCTTTAGGGACGCGCCAAGCGCGATTCTTGCGCTGGACCATTCCCAACTACCGGAGCCAAAAATGAGCGAAGCCACCGTATCCGACGAACAACTGCGCCTTTTCATCGAGCGCATCGAGCGTCTGGAAGAAGAAAAAAAGGGCATCGCCGACGACATTCGCGACACCTATAATGAAGCCAAGAGCAATGGCTACGATCCGAAAATCATGCGTCAGATCGTGCGCCTGCGCAAATTGCCGGTCCACGACCGCAAGGAAATGGAAGCGATCCTCGACGTCTATAAATCGGCGCTCGGAATCGACTAAACACCACAAGGGAGAGTGACGATGTTCAGCACCACCACCAACAATGTCGAGGGCCGCCCGGTCCGCGAATATCTGGGCATCGTCACCGGCGAGGTGATCGTGGGCGCCAATTTGTTCCGCGATCTGTTCGCATCGATCACCGACATCGTCGGCGGCCGCTCGGGCAAATATGAGGACGTCCTCGCCCGCGCGCGCAAGGAAGCGATCACCGAGATGGAGGCCGAGGCCGCACGCCTCGGCGGCAATGCGGTGATCGGCGTCGACCTCGACTATGAAGTGCTCGGGCAGAATGGTTCGATGCTGATGGTTTCGGCGAGCGGAACCGCCGTGGTTGTCTGATTGCGGCTGCCGCGCTAGGGCGGCGCCAGATTTTTCCGTTGAGGAGGTAGGCCGTGGCCGGCCATAGTAAATTCAAGAACATCATGCACCGCAAGGGTGCGCAGGACAAAAAGCGCAGCAGCCTCTTTTCGAAGCTCAGCCGCGAAATCACCGTTGCAGCGAAGATGGGCCTGCCCGATCCCGACGCGAACGCGCGTCTGCGCGCCGCGGTCAACGCGGCCAAGGCGCAGTCGATGCCAAAGGACAATATCCAGCGCGCGATCGACAAGGCCGCGGGCAACGACGGCGATAATTACGAGGAAATCCGCTACGAGGGCTATGGTCCCGGCGGCGTCTCGCTGATCGTCGAGGCGCTGACCGACAATCGCAATCGCACCGCAACCAATGTCCGCACCGCCTTCAGCAAGAATGGCGGCAACCTCGGCACCTCGGGCAGCGTCAGCCACGGCTTCGACCGGCTCGGCATGATCAGCTACGGCGCGGACGCGGGCGATGCCGACACGGTGTTCGAAGCCGCGCTCGACGCGGGCGCCGACGACGTCGAATCGTCCGAGGACGGCCATGACATCTGGACCAGCGTCGACAGCCTGCACGAAGTCGCGAAAGCGCTCGAAGCCAAACTCGGCGAAGCCGAAGGCGTAAAGCTCGCCTGGCGCCCGACGCTCAAGAGCGAAGTCGCCGACGAAGCGCTCGCGCAGACGTTGTTCAAGCTGATCGACACGCTTGACGACGACGACGACGTCCAGACCGTATGGGGCAATTACGAAATCCCCGACGCGGTGATGGAGAAGCTCGGCTGATCATCCTCGGTCTCGACCCCTCGCTCAGTTGCACCGGCTGGGGCGTCATCCGCGTCGAGGGCAGCCGGATCAGCCACATCGCCAACGGGCAGGTGAAGACCGACGCGAAAGCGTCCCTGCCCGGCCGGCTCGCGCATCTCGACACCGTGCTCGCGGCGGTGATCGCGGATCATGCGCCCGCGTGTGCGGCGGTCGAGGAAGTGTTCGTGAACGACAATCCGCAGTCGACGCTGAAGCTCGCGCACGCGCGCGGGGTCGTGCTGCTCGGCTGCGCGCGCGCCGGATTGCCAGTCGACGAATATGCGCCGCGGCTGGTCAAGAAGGCCATTGTCGGCACCGGCGGCGCAGCGAAGGAACAGGTGCAGGCGATGCTGCGCGTGCTGCTCCCCGGCGCAAAGGTCGCGGGCGCCGACGCGGCGGATGCGCTTGCGGTCGCGATCTGCCATGCGAACCACAGGCCCAAGGTTTAAATCCTCACGCCGTTCGCCCTGAGCTTGTCGAAGGGCCGTTCTTCTCTTAAGGAGAACAAAAGGGGAAGGACAGGGCTTCGACAAGCTCAGCCCGAACGGATGTTAGAAACCAGATGATCGCCAAACTTACCGGACGGCTGGACAGCAGCGGCGCAGGCCATGCGGTGATCGATGTCGGCGGCGTCGGTTACCTCGTCGAGGCATCGGCGCGCACGCTCGACGCTTTGGGTCCGGTCGGCGGCGATGTCACCATCCACACCGAAATGCTCGTCGGCGAAGATTTCCTGCGCCTGCTCGGCTTTGCCAAGGCCGAGGAGCGCGACTGGTTCCGCCTGCTCACCAGCGTGCAGGGCGTCGGCGCGAAGGTCGCGCTCGCAATCCTCTCGGCGCTCGAGATCGGCGACCTGCAACGCGCCCTCGCCAGCGGCGACAGCGCGATGATCGCGCGCGCGAACGGCGTCGGGCCGAAACTGGCGCAGCGGATCACGCATGAACTCAGAGACAAGGCGGGGGCACTCGGCGGAATCGCAGGCACCGGTCCGTCCCTTGCCGCAACCGCCGGCCCGCTCGGCGACGCCGTCGCCGCCCTCACCGGCCTCGGCTTCAAGCCCGGCGAGGCGAGCGCGGCGGTCGCGGCAGCGAGCGAAGAACTGGGTGCGGGCGCGAGTCTCGACGCGCTTGTGCGCGCGGCACTCAAAAAGGCGGCCAAGTGACCGACCGCACCCGTCACGCCTCCTGCCGCTGCGGCCAGCTCAGCATCGCCTGCTCGGGCGAGCCGATCCGCGTGTCGGTCTGCCACTGCCGCAATTGCAAGGCGCGGAGCGGCAGCGCCTTTGCCGCACAGGCGCGCTTCCCCGCCGAGCAGGTTCGCACCGAAGGCGAAGCGAAATTGTACCAGCATCCCGGCGGAAGCGGCACTCTCGCAGACTTCTACTTCTGCGAAAACTGCGGCTCCACGCTCTGGTTCCTCAATCATCCGGGACTCGACAGCTATGCCGTGCCGATCGGCAATTTCGAACCCGGCCATGACTTCGAGCCGCAATTTTCAGTCTATGAGGATCGTCAGGAAGCTTGGGTTTGTATCCTCGGCGAGGCAATAGAGCGTTTATGACTGAGCCCGCCCTGACTACCCCCCTGCGCACCCCCGAGGATGCCGACGCCGCATTGCGGCCGAAGTCGCTCGCCGAGTTCGTCGGGCAGGCCGCAGCGCGCGAGAATCTACGCATCTTCATCGAGGCGGCGAAGGCGCGGTCGGACGCGCTCGACCATGTGCTCTTCTATGGCCCGCCGGGGCTCGGCAAGACGACGCTGGCGCAGATCGTTGCGCGCGAGCTCGGCGTCGGCTTTCGGTCGACCAGCGGCCCGGTAATCGCGAAGGCGGGCGACCTCGCCGCGCTGCTCACCAACCTCGAGGATGGCGACGTCCTCTTCATCGACGAAATCCACCGGCTGTCGCCAGCGGTCGAGGAAATCCTCTACCCCGCGATGGAGGATCGCGCGCTCGATATCATGATCGGCGAAGGACCGTCGGCGCGGTCGGTGCGGATCGATCTGCCCAAATTCACGCTTGTGGGCGCGACGACGCGGCAGGGCTTGCTAACCACGCCGCTACGCGACCGGTTCGGCATTCCGGTGCGGCTCAATTTCTATACGCATGCCGAGTTGGAACAGGTGATCTCGCGCGCCGCGCGCTTGCTCACGCTCCCCATCGCATCGGACGGGGCACTCGAAATTGCCAAGCGGTCGCGCGGCACGCCCCGCATCGCTGGCCGGCTGCTGCGCCGTGTCCGCGATTTCGCGACCGTTGCCGGCCATGACATTGTCGACGCCAAGGCTGCCGATGCTGCGCTCAACCGGCTCGAAGTCGATGCGCTCGGCCTCGACGCGATGGATCGCCGCTACCTCACCATGATCGCCGACATCTATCGTGGTGGCCCCGTCGGGGTCGAGACGCTCGCAGCGGGCCTCAGCGAACCGCGCGACACGATCGAGGATGTCATCGAACCCTATCTGCTGCAGGCCGGGCTGATCGCGCGCACAGCGCGCGGACGCATGCTCAACGCCAGCGCGTGGAAGCATCTGGGGCTCAATCCGCCCGCGGGTTCGCAAGACGGACTTTTCGATCAGGCAAAATAGGCGGTTTTCCGCGGCTTTCATTCCATCAACCGGCCCCGATCTGCGACGAACCGTTGGTTAGGGGTTTGCGACGAGTCGAAGGCCCGCTATCGGTCGGGATAATGGTAAACGTTCCGCCCCCCTTCATCCCCGGCGCCTTCGTCGGGGCCGAACATCATTTCCGGGCGCGCGTCTATTTCGAAGACACCGACCTGTCGGGCATCGTCTATCACGCCAATTACCTGCGCTATATGGAACGCGCGCGGTCGGACATGCTGCGGATCGCGGGCATCGACCAGCGTTCGGCGATGGAGGGCGGCGAAGGCAGCTGGGCGGTCACCGACCTCGCGATCAAATATCGCCGTCCGGCAAAACTCGACGACGACCTGCTTGTCGTCAGCACCGTCGACGCGGTGCGCGGCGCGAGCGTGATTATTTCGCAGCGCATCCTTCGCGGGACTGACACGTTAAGCGGCGAGACATTGACCGACGGGCAAGTCACCGCCGCCTTCCTGTCGCCCGAAGGCCGGCCGCGCCGCCAGCCTGCGGGGTGGGCCGACCGATTTACCGCCATCATGAATGGAGAGACTTTCCCTTGCTAGACAATATCTCGCTGGCCGCCGACGCGGCGACCCTTTCCCCCATCGCGCTGTTCCTGCAGGCCGACTGGATCGTGAAAGGCGTGATGATCGGCCTGTTGCTTGCGTCCATCTATGTCTGGATGGTGATCTTCACGCACGGGCGCGGGGTCAGCAAGCTGATGAGCGCGTCGGAGCGGTTCGAGCGCGATTTCTGGCGCGCCGAGGATATCGACAAATTTTACGACAAGAACAGCGGCGAAGACCTGCCGAGCGCGAAGGTGCTGAGCGCCGGGATCAGCGAATGGCGCCGCTCGACCAAGGGCAAGAATGTCGATCGCGACGGCACGCGCGAGCGGCTCGGCATCGCGATGAACAGTGCGGTCGCGGGCGAAGTCGACCGGCTCGCGGAAAAGATCGGGACGCTCGCGACGATCGGCTCGGTCGCGCCCTTCGTCGGCCTGTTCGGCACCGTGTGGGGCATCATGCGCAGCTTCACCGCGATCGCCGCAGAGAATAACAGCAGCCTTGCCGTCGTCGCGCCGGGCATCGCCGAGGCGCTGTTTGCGACCGCGATCGGCCTGTTTGCCGCCATCCCCGCGGTCATCGCCTACAACGCCTTTTCGCAGCGGTTGAACCGCCTTGAATCGCGCCTCGGTCGCTTCGCCGACGGGCTGCACGCGACCTTCAGCCGCGAGCTCGAGGTCGAAGCCTGATGGCGATGTCCGGCCCCTCGGGCGGTATCGGTGGCCGGCGCGGCCGCGGCAACCGCCGCGCGCCGATGGCGGAGATCAACGTCACGCCGCTCGTCGACGTGATGCTCGTGCTCTTGATCATCTTCATGATCACCGCGCCCTTGCTCGCTTCCGCCGTTCCCATCGATCTGCCCGAAAGCCGGGCGAAGCCGGTCGAGACCGAAGAGCAGGAACCGGTCCAGCTGTCGGTGGGCGCCGACGACACCCTCTATATCGGCGAAGAAGTGGTGCCCGAGGCCGAACTTCCGGCGCGGCTCGATGCGATCGCGCGCGCGAACGAAGGACAGGACAAGCCGCGCCAGATCATGCTGCGCGCCGATAAGGGGCTCGACTATGGCCGCGTCATGCGCGTGATGGGCGAGCTCAACCGTGCCGGCCTGACGCGCATATCGCTGGTGACAACCGGATCGGAAGGCGCAACCGACAGCGCCCCGGCCGCGGTCACCGACGGTTCAGAAACCCAACCCTAGGTTAAGATGATGGCCGAAACACGGGCAGCCCAGGGGAATGAGGGACGCGGCTTTGCCATCGCGGTGGCGGCGCATGTCGTCATCATCGGCCTGCTCTCGGTCCAGTGGACTGCGGGCGACCGGCGGTTCGACAACCCCCCGATGGAAGTCGACCTCGTCGCCGAGACCGCGGCAGAATCAAGTGCGCCGATCATTACCAAGGCGCCGCCGTCGGCCCGGCTTGGCGAGGAAGATGCGGTCGATATCGCCGCTCCCGAACCGACACCTGCGCCGCCGATCCCCGAACCTGTCGTCCGCCCGACCCCCGCGCCGACGCCCAAACAGGTGGCGCGCCCGGTTCCAACCCCGCCCAAGAAGCAACCGCCCGCCGTGACGAAGGCGCCGCCCAAGGCCGCGCCAAAATCGGCGCCGGCAAAAAAAGCGCAGACGCGCCCGACCGGCCGTCTCGACGGGATTACTGACGGGCTCGGCCGCGAGCAAACCAAAGCGCCGCCGAACAAGGGCGCCCCGGCGTCGAAAACGGCCGCCGAAGTCCGTCGTTCGATCGACGTCAGCATCAAGTCCGCAGTTGCGCCGCGCTGGAACGGCTGTCGCATCTCGGGAGTCGACGTCGACCAGCTCAAGACCGTCGTCAAATTCCGCCTGACCGAGTCCGGTGCGCTCGCCGGATTCACCAGCGTCACCACGACCGGCGAAAACGACAGCAATAAATTCCAGATCCAGCGCCATCAGGAATGCGCCAAACGCGCGGTGGAACTCGCCGCACCCTTCGACCTGCCCGAGGAAAATTACAGCTTCTGGCAGAATTACACGCTCGATTTCATCAAGAGGTAAGAGAAATGCTCCTCCGTCCGATCAGCCTTTCGCTCGCCCTGCTGCTCAGCGCGGCACCGGTCCTCGCGCAAACCCCGACGGCGGCACCGACCCCGCCCGCCGTCACCCCGACCGAACCGCGCGAGACGATCGAGGGTACGTTGACGCAGGACCGCACCATCATCGCGATCCCCGCGTTCGCGACTGCGTCGGCACAGAATGTCGCGGGACTCCGCACCGACAGCCTTGGCCGCCAGATCGCCGAAGTCATTGCCGCCGACCTCGAACGCAGCGGCCTTTACGATCCGATGGGGCCCGCCGGCATTCCTGCAATCGGCCGCGCCGAGGTTCAAGCGCCGCGCTTTGCCGAATGGCAGAGCCGCAATGCCGAAAATGTCGTCCACGGCTTCGTCGATGCGAACGGCACCGGCGGGCTTGTGGTTGGCTGCTATCTCTATGACACTGCACTCGGCAGCGAGCTCGTCCGCAAGGGGTTCGAGATCCAGCCCGGCGACTGGCGCCGCGCCGCACATAAATGCGCCGATGCCATCTATTCGCGCCTGTCGGGCGAAGCGCCCTTCTTTGACAGCCGCGTCGCCTATATCGCCGAGAGCGGCCCCAAGGGGAACCGCATCAAGCGCCTCGCGATCATGGACAGCGACGGCGGCAACCACCGCTTCATCACCAACGGTCAGGCGCTCGCGATTTCGCCCCGCTTCTCGCCCGATTACAAAAAGATCGTCTACGTCAGCTATTTGAACAACCGCGTCCGCGTCTTCATCTACGACGTCGCGGCGGGTTCGCAGAAGCTGGTGACCGAAAGCGCGAACGCGACCTTCGCGCCGCGCTGGTCGCCCGACGGGACGCAGATCCTCTATTCGATGGCGGTGAACGGCAACACCGACATCTATCGGATTTCGGCCAATGGCGGCACGCCGGTCCGGCTGACGAGCACGCCGGGCATTGACGTCGGAGGCAGCTTCTCACCCGACGGCAAGAAGATCGTGTTCGAGAGCGACCGCTCAGGCGGTCAGCAAATCTATACGATGAACATCGACGGGTCGAACCAGCAGCGGATCAGCTTTGGCGGCGGCCGCGCCGCGACCCCCGAATGGTCGCCCCGCGGCGACCTGATCGCCTTTACCCGCATGGGCGGCGGCGAATTCCGGATCGGAGTGATGACCCCGTCGGGCGGCGGCGTGCGGATGCTGACGAACAGCTGGCAGGACGAGGCGCCGACCTGGTCGCCGAACGGCCGCGTCATCCAGTTTTTCCGCACCACACCCGGCCGCGAAGGCAAATCGGGCCTGTGGCAAGTCGACTTGACCGGCGTGAACATGCGCCGTCTGCCGACCCCGCAAGACGGGTCGGACCCCAGCTGGGGCCCGGTACTTCCCTGAGGAAAACCGGAACCAAAGGGGCGCGATCGGGTTCAACTATCGCGTCCTGAACGGGCCAATTCGGCCGCACGAGTGATTTTCAACAACAAGAGGACAGAGACATGACGATACGCAAAAGCACCGCAATGATTGCGGCGATCACCATGCTTGCTGTTGGCGCCTGCGCGAAAAAGGCCCCTGACACGCTTCCCCCCGCACCCGAAGGCACCGGCACCGATACGGGCGCTGGCACCGGCTCCGGCGTGGTCCCCGGATCGCAGGAAGACTTCCTCGCCAGCGTTGGCGCCATGGGCGACCGCGTTTTCTTCGATTATGACCAGTATAATGTCGATGCGCAGGATCAGGCGACGCTTCAGACCCAGTCGCAGTGGCTGCAGCGCAATCCGGCCGTGCGCGTCACGCTCGAAGGCCATGCCGACGAACGCGGCACGCGCGATTACAATATCGCACTCGGCGAACGCCGCGCGAATGCTGCGAAAAACTATCTCGCGTCGCTGGGTATCGATCCGTCGCGGATCAACGTCATCAGCTATGGCAAGGAACGTCCGGCCGAACTCGGTTCGACCGAGGAAGCCTATGCCAAGAACCGCCGCGCGGTGACCGTCGTCATCGGGCAATAAGCGGCCAGAGCGGCACCGCGGCGAAAGCGGCGGTGCACGCAAATAGACCGAAGGGGACCCGTCGCTGGACAAGCGGCTGGTCCCCTTTTCGTTGGGATATAAGCGCCCAGACGATACCGCCGAGGCTGGCGAGCAGGAGCATCAGCGGCAGCGCCTGCCAGCCGAGCCACGCGCCGATTGCCGCGACGAGCTTGGGATCGCCGCCACCCATTGCGTCTTTCAGCCGTACACGGCGGTAAAATTCGGCGATGGCAGCGAGCGTCAGGCCGCAAACGACCGCGCCGACCCAGCGGTCGATCAGCGACGTTTCCATCATCGGACCGGCTATCAGCAGGCCGACAATTCCGAGCAGCAGGTTGAGGCGGTCGGGGAGCCAGAAATGGCGCGCATCGAGCAGCGCGAGCGGAAGCAGCATCCAGCCGAACAGGGCCCAGAGCCAACCGGCGGTTCCTGGTGAAAGCGCAAGTGCGACAATGCCGATCAGCGCCGACCCCAGTTCGACGCGCCAGTGGAAAGGATCGATCGGCGCGTTGCACGTCCGACAGCGACCGCGCGATACGACCGCCGAAAGGAGGGGCAGGAGATCGAGGGCGCCGAGCGATCTTCCGCAACCATCGCATTGCGATCGCCCAAGCACCGAGCGGCCTGCCGGCCAGCGCAGCACCAGCGTCGCGACAAAGCTGCCGAGCACCAACCCGATCAGCGCGGCAAAGGCGACGCCCGTGCCAAAGGGCAAGGCATCGAGAAAGGTCACGTCAGAAGCGGCCCGAGGTCGCCAGCACGAAACCCGTGGGCCCGGCTCTAAACCCGAGCGCCGCAAGCGCGCCGGCCATCGCGGGGTCGCGGTCGACGTTGATCGCGAACTGAGCACGATAGGCGCCGCCCCCGTCGAAGGAGAGCGTCAATCGCTCCATGCCCGATTGGCTGGCGAGCGCGGCCTGCGCGCGTCCGTTTGCGCACGTCAACGGCCCCGAAAGCCCGCGCGACAGGTCGAGCCCGGCGATTGGCGCGGAGACCGCAAGTTGGATACGACCTGCGGCGCTGGCGCATTTGCCCGCGCCGTCGAACCGCACGGTCGCGCCTTCGAAACGGATCGTATCGACAGGGATCGCGCCAAGCCCTCCCGACATCGACGTCGTGCCGCTGACATCCGAAATGCCGCTCGGGTTGCTGCCATGCAGCCGTCCGGCGAGCGCGCCGAGCCGGTCGTCGGCGCGCGAGAAAGCGAGGTCGACACCCCCGCCGAGCAGTGCGAGCGGCGACAGGCTGGCGCGCACCGTACCAAGTGGCAAGGCGCCGAGCCGCGCCTCGACCAGTTCGCCCGACCACACCGAGCCGCGGACGGCGCGCGCCGAGACGCCCGCATCGGTCGCGCCCGAAAGGGCAAGCGCAAGCCGCATCGGAAAGGTCGCAATGATCAGGATCAGCGCGAGCAGCAGCGCCGCAATCCCCCACCGTCGCCGCGCACTCATTGCCCGCCCTTCCGCAGCTCGGCGGTGAGGCCGACGGTGCCGTCGGCGGCGGGGGTGATCGTCAGTTGATCGATGACGAAGCCCTGCCCCTCGAGCGAAGCAAGCCAGTCAGTGAGTACCGTCGCGCGCGCGGTGGCGATCGCGATCGTCGCCTGCCCCGCGCCGCGCGCTTCGTTGCGGTCGAGCGTTAGCCCGATCTCGCCCGCCGATTGCGCAAGATATTGGTCGATCTGGACAGCATCGACCGCCGCGGCGACCGATTTGGCCGGGCGCTGCGCCAGCAATTGCACCTTCGAGGACACCCGCCCTTCGCGCTCGATCGCGGCGCGGTGCTGATTTTCGAGATCGATAAATGCCGCAACCGCCGGTCGCCCAAGGCCCCACAGGATCACGCCCAACGCGAGCACAACTGCGACGCCGACGAGCCAGCGCTCGCGCGCCGACAGGGCGATCCACCAATTTTGCAGTCTCTCGGTCATGGCACCGCCCGAATCGTGATACTGGCCATCTGCTGACCATCGCTGCCCGCCATCGGCTGCGCGGTAACGCGGTAACCGCGCGCCTGCAGGGCGAGCAGCACTTGATTGATATCCTCGACGCGCGGCGCGGCGAGCGTCGTGGTCAGCGTTCCGTCGGTGCGGTGCGACAGTGTCTTGAGCGACACGCCGGGCGCGTCGCCCATCGCGTCGTACAGCGCCGATGCCGGAACCGAGAAAGCGAGCGGCCCACCGCCGGCCGCAGCCAGGCGGCGGTCGAGTTCGGCTTCGGCCGCCATCGCATCGGTCGCGGTCACGCCAGCCTTCTTCGCCATCGCGACAACCGCATCGTCGGCGCGACCGGTGTCGGACGACAGGCGCATCGCATAGATAATCGGGATCAGCAGGCTGACGGCCACCAACGCGATGGCGAGGCGCTTTGCCCGCCGCAGCATCACCGGATCGACCGACCAGCTGCGTTTGGGCTTCCACCCGCCGCTCAAGAGCTCGAGCGGCGGCGCGGCCAGCGTCAGCAACAGCGACTCGCGCATCCGGTCGGCGTCGAGCGGCAGCACGGCGTGTCCGCCCGCGATCAGCCGATCGAGCTCGGGATCGGAGACATAGGCGCGGTCGGCGGTGCGGACGATCTGTTCGCTGCCAACCTCGGCGGTCCACAGCGTATCGGGTTCGGGTGGCGGCACCGCTGCTGCCGAAGGGATAATCGCGGCAGGGGTCAGATCGCGCGCCTTCAGCCAGTCGGTCCAGGCGGTCATCGCAGCGTGGGCCGTCACCGCGACCGGGACTGCCTGCCCCTCACCCGCAGGCTGGCCTGCGACGACATGCAGCGCCGCAGCATCGCCTAGACTATCCTTTAATGCGTCGATCCGCGCCGCGGCGGCAGCCTGCGCAGGTGCTGCGCCCGGATAGTATAGCCAGCGCAGCGGGACGTCGGCGGCCGGCGCCAATGCGATCAAGCGGTCGTCGGGGCTATCCGCGCGGGGCTTCTCCCATGCGCCGACCCATCCATCGTCCTGTCCGCTATCGACAATCACGCCGTCATCGACGCGCAGCCAGGCAGGATCGGGTCCATCGCCTTCGCCAAGTGCCGCCACGGAGGGCAGCCAAAGAACCAGCGTGCGCGTCATATCAGTCGCTCTCGCCCCAATCGCGGCGCACGATCACCGGCGGCGTTAAGCCGGCGGACGGCGCCCCGCCATTGGCATCGATCAGCGAAACTGCGGTCAAGAAACCGTCCCCCATCGTCACATTCGTCGTCAGCGCCAGCCAGCGGCTGTTCACGCCCGCCTGTTCGGCAACATCGGTCGGCGGTTTTAGTCCTTCGAACGGACCCGCCTCCCAGAATCGTACGCTGCTGCCATAGCCGCCAGCAGGGCGCGCCGCCAGCGCCGCCCGCGCTTTCGCCACGCCGATCTCGCCGGGCACCAACATCGCGACGAGCGGCGCCTGTTCGGGCGCCAGCGTATTGACGTTGAGCTTCACCGGATCGGTCACCGGCAGGACGCAAATCCAGGGTTTGAGGCGTGCGTAGATTTTCGGCGTCACGCCGCGCACCACGCGCAGTTCGCTGACATCGGCCATCTTGCGGTTCGCGGGCAGATAGGCGCCCTGCATGCCGCGATAGGCGTTATCCTCGGCGCCGAGCGGGCCCTCATTGCTGTCGCTGTCGATCCAGTCGGCCGCTGCGCCCGCGATCGACTGCGCCTGCCCCGGATCGATCCCGAGCAAGGTCATCAATTCGCCGAACTGGCGCATCGAACCCGACCGCTGGCTGAACCGCCCTGGCACCGTCTCGGCAACCAGGCTGTTGAGGTTGAAGCAATTGTTCGCGTCGGTCAGCTTTGCGCGCCCCTGGCCGCCAGGCAGCGGCAGCGTGAAATCGCGCCCGAGCCAGTTTCCAGCGAGCGTCAGCTTCGCAGGATCGCGCCCGACAAGGTCGGCGACGCGGCGGAGCGCGATCTGTTCGGCGGCAAAGGCATAGGCGCGGCCCTGATCGACCGTCGCGGCGCTGCCCGCGATGCGCGTCGCAAGCGTCAGCCGGTCGAGCGCGGTCGCGGCGATCACCGCCATCACCGCGACGAGCAACAATACGGTAAGCAGCGCCGCGCCGCGTTCGTCTTTCGCGCGGCGCCTCATGGTCCCGGCACCCCCTGGACGGGCGGAGGCGGGAGCGTCGGCGCAGTCAGGAACAGCATCGTCAGCGCCTCGCGGCCGGTGCGAGCCATCCGGACCTCGACCGCACGCGGCAGGCGGTCGCCCGGCTCCGAATTCCAGACCTCGCCCCAATTGCCCCGCTCGTCGCGGTACCGCACCGCAACGCTGGCGACGTCGGAGATCAGCCGGTCGCCCTCACCCAGCGCGGTGCCATCGAGCATCGGCTGCGTCGCGCGCCGCCATTCATTGCCGACCTTTGCATAGGCGACACGCTCGATGGTAGGGCGCGGGCCGCCGTCCTGCGAACCCGCCCCTCCGTGGACGAACGCAAAGCCGGTCGACGATCCGATAAAGGCCGGAACAGCCTCGCCCGCCGGCCCGCGCGTCGAGCGCTGGACCGCCTGCGCCAGATCGTTCGCCATCACGGCACGCAGGCGATTGATCCCGCCCATCGCCTTCAGCCGCTCCTGCACCGCATCCTGCGTATCGACGCTGCTGCGGAGCAGACCGACGCCCATCGCCGCGATCGCCGCAAAGATCGACAGCGCGACGAGCATCTCGACAAGAGTGAAACCGCGTTCGTCTTTCATCGCGACGGCCGGATGATCGTCAGCACCGCCTGCCCGCGCCCGCTCTCGGGACGAACGAGCAGGTCGATGCGCAGCAGGCTATCGTCGGCGGTTTTCGCGACGCGCTGCTCGATGCGCCAGTTGCGACCGGCGTTCGCGACGCCAATGGCGCTGTTCCCGATCGTCGGCGGCGCCGGGTCGGTCCACAGTTCGACCGCACGGTTTTGCGCGACGATGCCCGCCATCGTGCTTTCGTCGAGATCCCCCGCAGTACGCACCGCATAGGCGTCGAGGCGGACAAGCGCGAGCGCGGCAATGCTGATGACGCTGAGCGCGACGAGCATTTCGAGTAGCGAAAACCCCCCTTCGCCGGGTGGCGAACGACGAGTGAAATCATTGCCCACGGCTGACCTCCCCAGTCGCCGAAACGCGCACGATTTCACGCGCATCCCCGCCGGTCAGCACGACGGCTTGCGGCGTTGTGCTGATCCCCACGCGGTCGAACAGGATGCGCGCCGCGCCCTGCCCGTTGCCCGCCGCAAAGCGCACATCCCCCGGCCAGTTCCGCTGTTCGAAGGCGCGGCCGGGCAGCGGTTGCCATGCGCCCGAAATCCGCCGCTCGAAGCCGTAGCCCGAGGGGGCAAGATTTACCGCTACGCTGCGCCCTTCGATCACCGCGACATCGCGCGCGGCGGCGAGCCGCGCAGCGAGCCGGTCGGCTTCGCTTCGCACCGTGCGTTCTTCGCCGGGGATGGTGAGCACGACGGCGGTCGCGGCGAGCGCCATGATAGCGAGCACGACCATCAGTTCGACGAGCGTGAAGCCGCGATCATCGGCACGTGATCGCGCCCCCGCGAAGGCGGGGGCCCATATCCGACGCGCGCGCGTCTCAGCTGTCGGCGCGAATATCCGCATTATCGTCGGTCCCGCCGGGGGCGCCGTCCGCGCCGAGCGACCAGACGTCGAACGCCTTTCCGTTCGGCCCGGGCGCCTGATAATTATAGGGGCGGCCCCACGGATCGGCGGGCAGCTTCTTGATATAGCCGCCGCGGCGATAGCGTTCGGGCTGCGCGAGCGCGGGCGGCGCGACGGTCAGCGCATTGAGGCCGTCGGTCGATGCCGGATAGGCCAGATTGTCGAGCCGATATTGTTCAAGCGCGCTTTCGAGCGTCGCGATATCCGCCTTAGCTTTGGTGACCATCGCGCGATCCTGGCTCGGCAGGACGTTGATCATCACCACGGTGGCGAGCAGCCCGATGATGAAGATCACCACCATCAATTCGGTCAGTGTGAAGCCGCGCTCGTCCGTCTTGCGGCGCTGGGCCGTCGGCCGGCCGCGATCCGAGTAGGAGGTATCGAGCATCAGGCGAAAGATTAGCTTCATCAGCGACATTTTCATAGTCCGGCTAGGTTCTGCAACTGGAGGATCGGCAGCAGGATGGCGAGGATGATGAGGGCGACACACGACCCCATAACGACAATTATGACAGGTTCGAGAAGCGCCATCGACGCGGCCGTAAAGCGGTCGAATTCGCGTTCGAGATAATCGGCGGCGCGCTCGAGCATGACTTCGAGCCGGCCCGCGCTTTCGCCGCTGGCGGTCATATAGACGAGCAGGGGCGGAAAGACGCCGGCGTCGCGAAGCGCGGCGGACAGCCCGCCGCCCGCGCGCACCTGATCGACGATATTCGCCGTCGCCCCGGCCAGCGCCGCATTGCGGATCGTCGGAACGGTCAGCTTGAGCCCCTCGACGAGCGGCAGCCGGCTCGACACCATCGTCGACAGCGTCCGGGCGAAGCGTGCGGCATAAAGGTCACGAAGCAGGCGGCCGAAAAGCGGCAGGCGCAGGAGACGTGCGTCGACGCGCGCCTTGAACGCGGGGCGGCGCATCGCGGTGACCCAGCCGAAACTTGCGGCAGCAACCAGCAGCGCGATCAGCCACCACCAGTTCGCGGCAAAGCCCGATATCGCTATTACCGCGCGGGTCAGGAAGGGAAGTTGCTGCCCCGTGTCGGTGAATTGTTCAACGACGCGCGGGACGACGAAGATCATCAGCGCCGCAACGACACCGATCGCCACGATCGCGAGTACGATCGGGTAAGCCAGCGCGGCGATCAGCTTGCCGCGCACCTCGGCCTGCCGCTCAAGCAAATCGGCGAGGCGCGCGAGGATGGTCGTCAGGCTGCCCGTCGTTTCGCCGGCGGCGACCATGGCGCGATAAAGCGGCGGGAAACTGGCCGGCTGGCGCGCCATCGCATCGGCAAGCCGGCGCCCCTCGAGCAGGCCCGCGTGCACATCGCCGATCACGGCGCGCGCGCTTTCGGCCTCGCTCTGGCGGGTCAGCGTCCGCAACGCCTCTTCGAGCGGCGCAACCTCTGCGAGTGTCGCGAGCTGCCGTGTAAACAGCGCGAGTTCCTTGCTGCCGAGCCGGTTCTTGCGGAAAGCGAACAGCGAGCGGCCGGCCGGCTTCGCGCCCGCCGCTTCGACCGCGACGATATGAAATCTGCGGCGAACAAGGTCGGCGCGCGCGGCGTCGTCGTTGGCGGCGGTCAGTTGCCCCTTACGCTCGCGGCCTTGGGGATCGATCGCCACATAGCGATAATCAGGCATCGATTTCCTCGCGCCGCGCGATCCGGATCGCCTCTTCGGCGGTCGTGAGCCCCTTTGCGACCATCGTCCGTGCCGCCGAAGCGAGCGTGGGCGATTTCAGGAAGGCGTGCCGCGCGATCATCGCCTCGTCGCCGCCATTGTAGATATAGCGGCGCACGGTCTCGTCGACCTTGATCGCCTCGAACACCCCGATACGGCCCTTGTAGCCGGTGCCGCCGCACTGTTCGCAGCCCTTGGGCCGCCAGATGACGGTGCCGATATCGAGCCCGAGGATCGCAGCGACGCTGTTGTCGGCCTGCACAGGCTCGCGGCAATGGTCGCACAGCTTGCGGACGAGCCGCTGCGCCAGCACCGCGCGCAGCGTCGAGGCGAGCAGGAACGGCTCGACCTTCAGATCCTTGAGGCGCGTGATCGCGCCGACCGCATCGTTGGTGTGTACGGTCGAGAGCACGAGGTGCCCCGTCAGCGAAGCCTGCACCGCGATGTCGGCGGTCTCGCGGTCGCGGATTTCGCCAACCATCACGACATCGGGATCCTGCCGCAGGATCGCACGAAGGCCCGCGGCGAAGTCGAGCCCGACCTTGGCATTCACCTGCGTCTGACCGACGCCGTCGACGGCATATTCGACCGGGTCCTCGACGGTCAGGATATTGCGCTGGCCATCGTTGAGCTGCTTCAATGCGGCATAAAGCGTCGTCGTCTTGCCCGATCCGGTCGGGCCCGTGACGAGGATGATGCCATTGGGTTCGGCCAGCGCCTCGCGCAAAATCTGGTCGGCGGCACCCGACAGACCGAGGACGTCGAAGTCGATTCCCGCCGCATCCTTGTCGAGGATACGCATCACGACGCGTTCGCCCGCGCGGCTCGGCAGCGTCGAGACGCGGACATCGACCGCCTTGCCCGCGAGCGTCAGCCCGATGCGGCCGTCCTGCGGCACGCGGCGTTCGGCGATGTCGAGCCGCGCCATTACCTTGATGCGGCTGACGACGACGGGCGCGACATGCGGCGGCATGCGCAGATGCTCGCGCAGCACGCCGTCGGCGCGCATGCGAACGACCAGCCCGCTTTCATAGGGTTCGATATGAATATCGCTGACGCCCTGACGCACCGCTTCGGCGATGATCGCATTGATCAAACGGATCGCCGGCGCGTCGTCGGCGCTGTCGAGCAGATCCTCGGCGCTGGGGATGCCGAGATCGAGGTCGCTCCCGTCGAGCGAACCCGCCATCGCGGCTGCCGAACTGTCGACGGCATAGTGGTCGGAGAGCAACCGGTCGAAATCGGCGACGCTCGCAGTCGCGACGCGGAGCGGTTGCGCCAGATAGCGCTTCACTTCGATCAGTACCGCAGGATCGGCATCCTCGCGCAAGGTCGCGAGCCAGAGGCCATTGTCGCCGGGTGCGATAACGACGCCATACGTGCGGGCGAAGCCATAAGGAATATCAACCGGCGCCGGGGGAGGCGCCGCCGGTTCGATGTCGGTCACGGATAGTCTCCGGCAGGGGGAGCGGGGGCCTGCGAAATCGAGGGCGGAACGTCGGTGCTTGTCACGCTGCCATCGGGTCCACGCAGTTCGGGCAGATTGACCGGGCCGACGGTAATATCGGCCGGCGTTGATGCGGTCGGCGCCGGCGGCACCGCGCCCAGATAGTCGCGCACCAACGTATCGATCGCAGGTTCCTCGCCCGGATTCCGCTGAAGCTGGAAGTCGCGGATATAGCCGTAGCGACGCGCGGTGAGCGCGGCATTATCCTCGCGATTGCGCAGGATCGTCGGGCGGATGAAGACCATGAGGTTCGTTTTCGAGCGCGTGCGGCTGCGCGACTTGAACAATTCGCCGAGCAAGGGAATGTCGCTGAGAAGCGGAATGCGCTCGATCGTCTTGCGCTCGTCGTCGTTGAGCAAACCGCCGATTGCGAGGATTTCGCCATCGTCTACGGTCAGCACCGTCTCGAACGCGCGCTTGTTGAGGATGAGGTCGCTGTTGCGCGACGATACGGGGCCAGCGACGCTCGACACTTCCTGGCGCAGGAACATCTTCACTTCGCCCGCGCCATTGACCTGCGGGGTCACTTCCAGCTTGATCCCGACCTCTTCGCGCTGGACGGTGCGGAAGGCGTTTTCGAAATTGTCGCCCAGCTGTTCGCCGGTGGTGATCGGCACATCTTGGCCGACAAGGAATTTCGCCGCCTGATTGTCGAGCGTCACGATATGCGGCGTCGCGAGCAGGTTCGATGTCGTGTCCGATTTCACCGCGTTGATGATCGCGCCAAAGATCGTGTTCTTGCCTATATCGCCTGCGAAACCTGCAAAGCCGCCGGTCGCCGTGAGCAGCGACGCCGCCGCGGCTTCCTGCAGGCTGTTGCCGAGCGAGCTGTTCGTCTGCGTGACCGTGGTGTTGCCATTGACCGTCGTGGTCTCCTGCGACAGCCGGTTCGCGGCATAGGCGCCGCCGAGCGTCAGGATGTTGGGCTGCGCATTGCTGTAGCTCGTCGCGACAAAGGGGATATTCTTGCCGCCGAGCAGGAACTGGACCCCGAGGCGCTTTGCGGCGTCGTCGCCGATCTCGACGACGATCGCTTCGACAAGAACCTGTTGCCGGCGGCTGTCGAGCTGGCGGATCAACTCGCCGAGCATCCGCTGCACTTCGCTGTTCGCGGCGACGATGATCGCGTTCGCGCCTTCGTAACGTGTGATGATCGCAGGGCCGCGCGTCGAGATGCTGCCGGTGCCCCCGCCACCGGTCGACGTCGACGCGGTCGGAGCGGTCGCGACTGGCGCCGAGCTGCCGCCGCCGTTCGAAGACGACGAAGAGGAGGACGCCGGCGGCAGACCCGCTTTTTGGGCCGGGTCGCTGCCGCCCCCGATCAACTGTTGCAGCGTCGGCAACAAAGTTTCGGCATTGGCGTGCTCGAGCCAATAGACGCGCAGTTCGGTGCCGCCCGCGGCCTTGGCATCGAGGTCGTTCGCCATCTGCACAAAGCGCGCGACCATTGCCTGGTCGCCGCGCAGCGCAATCGCGTTGCTGCTGTCGATCGGCACGATTGCGACGGGCTTTTGCGCGCCCTCGCCCGCCGCCGGGACGAGCGCCTGCAGCGCCGCGGCGATTTCGCGCGCGCCGGCATTCTTCAGCGTGACGATCTGGCTGGTCGAGCTGTCTCGGTCGATGCTCGACGCGAGCGCCCGGATACGGCGGATATTGTCGGCGAAATCGGCGACAACCAAGCTGTTGGCGTTGCGGTTCGCGGTGAGCGAGCCTTGCGCGCTGACCAGCGGGCGCAGCGTTTCGACCGCTGAGACCGCATCAATATAACGCAAGCGTATGATTTCGGTGACGAACTGATTCTGTGCCGCCCCGCCGCTGCCGATGCGGCCGGGCTGCGCCGCAGCGCCGTCGATCGGCTGGACGCGGTAGCTGCCGTTCGGACCCGGAACGGCGACGAGGCCGTTCGAGCGCAGGGTCGCAAGGAAAATCTCGAAATATTCGCTGCGCGACAGCGGCCGGTCGGTGACGACCGAGACCTTGCCGTTGACGCGGCCGTCGATGACGAAGGTGCGGCCTGTGATACGCGCCGCATCCTGGATGAAGGCGCGGATATCGGCATCGCGAACGTTGAGCGTATATTGCGCGTACGCCACGGTCGGCGTGGCGGAAACCAGCGCGGCGGCGAGCATCAGGGAAAGTTTGAGGCGCATGGGTCTCTATTGTTTCGAGAGGAAAATGGCGACGGGAACGACGCTGGCACCGCGCTCGACCTCGAGCGAGATACGCGCACCCGGCGTAAGTTGATTGGCGAGTGCGGCGGCATCGGCTGCCGATCCGATCGGGCGGCCGCCGACCGAACGGATTACGTCGCCCGGACGCAGCCCGGCGGCGCGAAACGCCGCGCCGTCGCCTTGCGGCTGGACGACGATGCCGGTGACGCGACCCTCTTCGGTACGCGGGGCAAAGCCGACGCCGGCCTTGATCGCCGCGGGGGTCATTTCCCCGCTCGCCGACGCGCCGCCGGATGCCGCGCCGATCTCCGGCGTCGGCGCGGGCAGCGGGGTCGCGGCGTTCGCGACCGGCGCCTCACCGCTCTGGTCGAGGAACAGGCTTTCGCGTGCGCCGCCGCGATCGAGCAGCACATGGTCGAAGGCGACGCCGGCGAGCTTCAAACCGGGCGCAATCTCATCGCCGACGGCATAGCTGGTCTGGATCCCATCCTCACCCGCGATGATCGCCGAACCACCGCCGGTCGCCTCGTTGAGATTGATGCCGAAGAGCGTCAGCCCAGCCGAGGTGACGGTCGCCGCGGCCGGCCCTTGCGCGTTGCCGCGAAAGAAAGGATCGAGGCTGGTGAAGAGCGCGCGGCGTTCGGCAGGCGATGCGATGACCGCGGCCTGCGGCTGCCATGCGCCGAGCGGCGACAGGGGTGTAAGAAGCGTCCAGAGCAGACGAACGCATTGCCAGATCAGCAACGCGCCGAGCAGCGCGACGAGCAATATCGGCCAGATCTCGCGCGGAGAGCGCTTTCCGGCACGCAGCCAGCCAGGCAGCGCGCGCGGCAACCGAACGGCCGATCCGGACATCAGCGTTGCCATGAAATCTCTCTGTCCCCCAGACTGAAAACCCTGTCTCGCGAATCGCCTAGGGGCGAACGGTGACAATCAGTTGACCGGAAGATTACAGTTTTTTGACGGCCGGGCGAGTCCGGGCTGCAAAGGGCAAGAGGGCTTCGCCATCCCGGTCGAAACCGGGATGGCGAGTCAGGAATCTTAGAACTTCAGCGTTCCGCCGAGCGAGAAGGTCGTGCCGGTTTTGTAGAGGTTATAATAGATGATGTTGTCGCCGTTCTGCTGCATTTCCTTGTACTTCGTACCGAAAATGTTGCGCGCCTCGAACTTGAGTTCGAGTTCCTTGCCGAACAGCGGCACGCCCTGACGTGCGACGAAGTCGACTTGGATTCCCGGGCGTTCAAAGATGTCGGGTTGTCCCGACGGACCGCGCCGGGTGACGCGATCCGAAGCGTAAGCGATCAGGATCGTCTGCTGCGACAGTTTTTCCGTATCCTCGAGCCCGAGCTCGACGTTTACCAGATGGTCCGACTGGCCGGTCAGCGGGGCTCCGTCGCGGAAGAATTGGCTGGCGAGCGTCGCGCCGGTGAAGGGGAACGCCTTGACCGGATCGTCCGGGCCAACTTTCAATTCTGACTTCGAATAAGTGTAGTTGCCAATGACGACGGCGCGGCGGCTGGCGAAGAAGCCGTCACCCCAGCCGCTGAGGTCGAAATGTTTCTGGACCTCAACCTCGGCGCCATAAAGCGTCGCTTCGGGCGCGTTGGCAAAGCGCGTCGTGACGCTGTTGCCGTCCGAGCTGGCGTAGGTTTCGATCGGATTCTTGATCTTTTTCCAGAAGCCGCCGACCGAGACGCGCTGTTCGGGCGCGAAATACCATTCGAAGCGGCCCTCGGCATTATAGAGCTGGCTGTCGACCAGCTGCGGGTTACCCTGGAAGGTGCGGTTGGTATCCGGATCATAATAGGTCTGGAACACCAGTTCGCGGAACTGCGGCCGCGCGATCGTCTTTGATGCGCTGAGGCGAACCTGCATCTGCGGCTGGAGCTCATAGGTGAGGGTTGCGGCAGGCAGGAAATAATCGCGCGTGAGGCCGGTCGACGGCGGCAGCGTCGGGCTGACGTCATAGACCTGGACCGCGCTGACGCGCTGGACCGCGGTCTCGTAGCGAACGCCGGCGTTGAGGTTCAGGCCGTCGAGCAGGTCGGCCTGCAGCTGGATATAGGCCGCATGGTTGCGCAGGATCGCCTCGAATGTCGGGTTCGAACCCGTGCTGTCGACGAGCGAGATGCCGGTCGGGCTCGGATTGGACGGACAATTGGGATTGGTCGGCGGGTTGAGCGGCGGGAAGCAGATCACGCCCTGCGACAGCAATTGGTCGGGCCGAAGGATCGAAACCGCCAGCGGGATATTGTTGTTGCCCTGGAACAGGAAGTCGCGGCGTTCGGTGACGCGATCCGTGTCGCTATAGGCATAGCCATAGACCGCCTTCACCGTCGGCGTGATTTCATAGGTGAAGTCGATGCCCGCCGAATACAGGTCCTCGTTGAGGTCCGAGAAGGCGATCGACGCGCTGCCCGGACGTTGGCCGGTGCTGAGCGTGTTGGTGAAATATTGGCCGTACGGATCGGTCGGGCTGTTCGAACGGCTGTAGAGGAAGCTCAATTCGAAGGGCGCCTCGCGCTTCGAATTCGCATATCCGGCGCGAACGTCGATATTCAGATCGTCGAAGGGCTGGAATTCGCCCACGAACTGCGTGTTGAACAGCTGGCGCGCGAACCAGGCGGTGTCCTGGTACATGAAGCTGACACCGGGGTTCGAGTCCGCGGTCAGCGGTCGGTCCTCGGCGCCGAGGCGCGCCTGCTTGATCGTGTCGCGGATATAGAGGTTGGTCCAGCGAACCTTGTTCTCGCCAAACTCGGCACTGAGGCCGATCAGGCCGTTCACGACGACGCGGTTGTCGGTGATCACGCGGTTGACGTCGGTGTTCAGCGACGACAGGTCGAGCGCGTTCGCGGTCTGCTGCGTCACGTCGCGCGTACGCCAGCGGCTGGTGTAGCCCGCGGTCGCGATCAGGCCGATCTCGGTGCCACCGAGCGTCCAGGCCTTGCCGCCCGTGATGTTGGCACCCCAGTTCACCGGCATATCGTCGTTGCGCTGGACGAGCCCGTTGCGCCCCGTGACGAACTGGCCGGCGATCGCCTGCTGGTTCACGCCGGGGTCGTTGATCCGCAGGCCCGATGCGCGCCAGGCCTTGTAGGCCGACGGCAGCTTGCGTTCGCCGTCGCCGAAGCCGGTCCAGTCGGTGCTCGACCCATAATAGGTATAGCCAAGCTGGCCCGTGGTTTCGGAATTGCCGCCGATGCTCGCGCCGAACTGCAGGAAGGGATCGCGGGGAACCGCCTTGGTCGTCAGATTGATGACGCCGCCGCCGAATTCGCCGGGGAAGTTCGCCGAATAGCTTTTCTGGACGAGCGACGAGGCGATGATGCCGCTCGGGAAGATGTCGAGCGGGACGACGCGCTTCAGCGGTTCGGGGCTCGGCAGCGGCGAGCCGTTGAGCAGCGCCAGCGAATAGCGGTCGCCAAGACCGCGGACATAGACAAAGCCGTTGCCGACGACGCTGAGGCCGGTGACGCGGCCGAGCGCGCCGGCGATATTGCCTTCGCCCGTGCGGGCGATGTCGGCGGCGCCGAGAACCGAGACGACCTGCGGTGCGGTGCGTTCGATATTGGCGTTGCGGCGCCCGGTGACGACGATTTCACCCTCGGGCGGCGACAGGTCGGCGCCGGGGATCGAAATATCGGTTTCGTCTTCCGCCAGAGCGGTGACGGGGTCGGTCACCGGATCGGCGACGGATGCCGCCGGCGTCTCGGCGGCGGGGTCCGACTGCGCCATCGCAGCGGCGGGCGCGACGAGCGCCGTGGAAATCAACAACAGACTGGCGAGCCGGAGCGGCTTAGTCATGACGGTCCCCCTAGGATCCGGGAAAAATATGCGGGAGGGAGCGGCACGCACCGCCCCCTCCCGTCGAAGGCACAAATCAGGTGGTCGGGATGGTGGTGCAGAGGCCCGAATTGCCGGTGCCGAAGTTGGCCGTGCCGCTGTTGCAGGTCCAACCCTGGTACCAGGTGTCGCTCGCGTCGCGAACCGCGCCGATATAGGCGGTCTGGTCATAGAAGCCGGCGCGCGTGAGCGTGAAGCCGTTGAACGTCTGACCGTTGAGCGCCGTCACGTTGAACGGCGTCGCCGCGGTTTCGGTAGCTCCGTTGACATAGACGTTCGTCAGCGTCGGGGTGTAGGCGTCGTTGTTCCCGTTCGTGCCCGTGCCGAAGATCGCCTGGATCTCGGCCGCCGTCACGTTGGTACCGGCGACATATTTGGTCGCGGCGCACTGCATCAGGACCGAGCGGAAGATCGGCGCGCCGAACTCGTCGATCGCCGCATCCTGTGTGCCCGACGCGGTCTGGGCGCGGCTGAGGCGGAGGCACGAGTTGTTCGGGCTGACGACGACCGAGTTGTACAGCGCATAGTCCGTGCCGCCGCGCATCAGGAAGGTCGCCTGGTTCGACGAGCTGTTCGCCGAATTCTGGACGAACACGAAGTTCGACACGCGGGTGTTCTGGCGTGGCGTGTTGGCGTCGCGATCATTGTCGGTATCGGCTTCGATCATCGAGTCGCCAACGTTCGGACGCTGGACGAGGATGCCGTACTGGAAGTTAGCCTTCGTGCCGACGTCGGTGTCGAGATTGTCGTCCTCGGCGCCGACCGAGATGAAATGCTTCACATGGGTGTTGCCGCCGAAGATTTCGATCGCATCGTCCGAGCTGTTGTACGACTGGATGTGGTCGATCTGCGTCGCCGACCCAACGCCCTGCAGCGTCAGCGACTGAAGTTCGCTGTTGCCCGAGAGAATATAGCCCGAGAAACGAATCTGGGCGTAGCTGATGCGGCCGCTGTTGTCGTTGTTGAGTTCGCCGCCGTAGAGCGCCGGATCAACCGCGCCTTCGGTCTGGCGTTCGCAGGCGTTCGTGCCCGGCGCCGCCGAGGTCGCGGCGCAGTCGGTGATCCGCCCGCGGCCGCTCAGCACGACGCCGCCCCACTGGCCCGACGAATTTTCGGTGTTGAGCCCCTGGACGTTGTCGCGGCTGGTAAAGATGATCGGCTGGGTCGGGGTGCCGACCGCCGAGATACGGTTGCCGCGGTTGACGTTGATCCACGACGGGCCCGATTCACCATAGAGGATGACGCCGGGTTCGATCGTCAGGACGACGTCGGTCGGATCGGTCGTCTCCTCGGTCGGGCCCTGGTCGGTGCCGACATCGACGCGGCCGTTGATGCGATAAACGAGGCCGGCGATCTTCGGCAGCGTCGAGTTGGCGGTGAAGCGTGCAGGAAGCGTACAGACACGGAAACTGCCGACCGCGGCGTTCGTGATCGTGCCGCTGTCGACCAGCGCGCCGCCGCCGATCGTGGGGCAACCCGCAGCGGGGGTCACCGACGGCGGCGTCGGGGTCGGGGTCGGCGTGGGGGTCGGCGTCGGGGTGGGATTGATGATGACCGGACCGCCCGTGCCGGGCGAGGCGATATCTTCGGCGCCGCAGGCGGCAAGAGTGGAGCAGGCCACGCTGGTGAGCATGATCAAACGAACGCGTGCGAAAGCCGCCATGAAATTCTCCGTTCCCGGTGTGCACGCCCGAGGGCGCTGCTGAAAAAACTTACCGGCGAGCGAAAGAGGAATAGCTGCCTCACCCCCGGTGCCGCCGCCACTAGGGTGATTCGATGACGGTCTGACGGTAGAGCGATGACAGTTGGATGACGCTTTAGAGTCGGTTTGGTGACATGCGCCGATATCGGACCGATGTGGGACAGTGCCCTGTGTCGCTTCCACAAAAAAATAAAACCCGCGAAGCTCGCTTGCATCGCCCGAAAAGCTTTGCTAGGCGCCCGCTCCTACCTGGTGCCGGACCCGTCCGGACCATCATGATGTGCGGTCGTGGCGGAACTGGTAGACGCGCAACGTTGAGGTCGTTGTGGCCGAAAGGCCGTGGAAGTTCGAGTCTTCTCGACCGCACCATCATCGCCAGATTATGGCGTAAATTTAGATATTTAGAGAAAATCCCTGCTTTCGTGGTCCACCTTTTGGTCCACCTTCTTGCGGGAATAAGTCGACCTATAAAGGTCGCCTCCTTACCTATGCCATTTAAATATTTGGATTTTTCTGCTCGGGTAGAATTGCGGATTACAAAGCAATCGGATGCTACTGGCCGATTTCGGTCAGGCCGCTTTTGGCAGGAAATTGAGAGAAGCGGACGTTCGCGATGCGCCGGGTGGTTACCGCACGGCCCCGAAGCGCCCTCCAGTATTCTTAGGCACCTTTCACCCCCTTGCGCGCCCTCTTGAGTCAGGGCCGTTTCGACTTGCAGGTACGTCGTACGTCAAGAACTCGTAAAGCCTTACAGCCTATCTCGATATCGCCAAGGAGTACGCAATGCGACGTCGATTTACACTGGCCGTTGCGGCCCTGATCGCGGGCTGCACGCCGTCGCCGGCGCCGACGCCGATGCCGGCGCTCGATTCTATCAGTCTCAATAAATCTTGGCTGCAGGATACCAACGGTTACGTCTATCGCGTCGGATATTTCACCCAGCGCGAGATCGACGACGCTGATTGGGAGCGGACGCGCATCCTGCATAAGAACAGGCCCGTGATTCAGTGTAAATTAGAAACCGAGCGTGTCGTCCGACGCGATCTTCGCTGGTACCCGGCGACGGCGCGCAGCGGCCAGAAATGCGCCGCAGCGGTTTATACGGTGCTCTGCGGTGTGCCGAGCGAAGGGCCAGGAATGGACAGGTCCCGTCGCGAGCTTTTGGCAGAGGAGCCCTATAACCCGATAGAGCGCGCCTGCGGGAGCAAGGACCGCTACGTCGAATCCCCCGAAGAATGCGTCACACGAGATTTTGGTACGACGTCTTGCCAGCGCCAGCTTGCTGAGAATGGCCCTGCGTGGCGACGCAAGATGGAGGCCCGGGCCAAGGGCCCGACCAGTCCGCCGACCTCAAGTGATATCATAGATCACGAACGGTTCATGATAGTTGCTGAGCGCAACTGCGCGAAAAGGCCCTGCCTCGCTACTCCGGACTTCGCCATCGAAGTCCGTAATCTACAGTGCGAGCGACAGGGGCCTCGTAAGTTTGATTGTTCCTACCAGCGGCAGGTGCGGGGTGAGCCCGGCGTGTCGCCGGACTGGCAACCGCGCAGTGCCTATGGCGAGAAGGGCCCGGCGCGCTGGAGCTTCAGCTACTAACCCGTCCACTGATTCGTTTGCCACGTAGCGCACCGGCACGGAAACGTCGCAATGTGAGGGCAGCGGGTCGGCTGGATGTGAAGGTATCCGCGCGGAAGCGATCGCGGGTAATTATCCCCACCCCACAGGAGACCGTTCCGAACCTTGTTTGCCTTCATCAGCTTTACCGCTGGTCTTGGCCGACAGCAGACTGACGGCTCCTGGAAGCTAAATATCAAAAGCGGGCATTCGACTAATCTAGAACCTGTTGACGGCCTGTGACAACCAATTCAGCAGACGCGCTAGAAACCTCCGTCAGCGAGAAAATTGGCTTTTGGCGACGAGGCCGCTCTGGCTACTTGAAGATCAGCCTTTGCGATGCGGATACCGAAAAATGCTCGATACAAGGGCAAGCGATTTGCAGTCGCTATAGCGTCCGCCGTTATCCCGTCCACGGCAGTCGAGACACGCTGCGCGCGATAGGATGTGCGGCGGCGCGAATTTTGCACGGATTACTCGCAAATTCTGCATTCATTTTTTTGAAAAATCCCAAAATACGATCGCAGAAAAGTTGCAATAAATTCCTATTCTTCGTCCAATCCCGCAGCCTCGCCCTCCAAAATGTATCCATTTACGTTTGACACTATCCTTCGCACTCGATAACCATCGTTGTGAAACACTAGCATGCAACCAGTGAGTCGCATGCAGATAATGGGAGGGTGGCATGATCTTGGGCGTTAGGATTCTTTGCCTGTCGACGAGCATTTTCGCCTTGGCGGCTCCAGCCTTGTTGAAGGCGCAGGAGACCGAGGCAAACACCAATAGCGGCATCGCCGAAATCATCGTCACCGCGCAAAAGCGCGACGAAAATCTGCAACGAACCCCTGCGGCTGTGACCGCGGTCAGCGGCGACCTGCTCGTCGCGTCGGGCATCAAGGATTTGAGCGCGGCGCAAGAGGTCGTGCCGGGCGCCCGTTTCCATCAGGAGGGCAATACGACGCAGGTCTTCCTGCGCGGCATCGGCTCCAACCTCGATTTCGCCAATGTCGAACCGTCGGTGTCGTTCAACTTCAACGGCGTGAACATCCCGCGCGAGGCGACGAGCGTGCCGCTGTTCGATATCGAACGCTTTGAAGTGCTGCCCGGACCGCAAGGCACGCTCTATGGCCGCAGCGCGATCGGAGGCACGGTCAACGTCGCCTTCAAGCGCCCGCAGTTCGAAAATGGCGGCAATGCGACGCTGGAGGTCGGCAACTACGACCTGATCCACGGCACCGCCGTTGGCAATGCGATGCTGTCCGATCAGCTCGCGCTGCGCATCGGCGTCGATTACGCCTATCGCGACGGCTATATGGAGACGGGGTCGGACTCGCAGGACGATATTTCGGGGCGCATCGGCCTGCTCTATCAGCCCAACGACGGCTTCAGCGCCTATTGGTGGGGCTATACGACGCACAAAAATGGCAACACGTCGAACCTGGTGAACAAGGGATCGCGGCTGGTCGTCGATGCCGCGGGCAATCCGGTGCGCGACGCCGGAGGCAATCTGCAGTTCGTATATGACGAGAACGCCTTTTTGCGCGAGCGGCCATGGGACGATCTGCGCCCCGGCGTCCTCGCCGAAACCGCGCCCTTCGGCCAGCCGACGCCGTCGACGCAGAATTACGAAAATTATGCAACGGGGCTGCAGATCGATGCCGACCTGACCGACACCGTCTCGCTCACCAACATCACCGGCTATGTCTATCTCGACGCCGAGACGGAGGTTTACTGGCTCGGCGTACTGCCGGCGTACAAGCTCGACAAATATCGGATGCTCAGCAACGAGCTCCGACTGACCGGCGATACCGACAAGCTGAAATGGCTCGTCGGCCTCTTCGCCTATCGCAACAAGGGCATCGGCCAGGCGGTCGTCGGCACCGCCGTCGGGCCGGGAGGGCCCGCCATTCCGGGCACGCCCTTCCCCTTCTTTTCATCCAATGTGCAAAGTAACGTGATGAAGGGCGGCGCGATCTTCGGCCAGGCGACATACAGCCTGACCGACGCGTTCCGCGTCACCGTCGGCGGCCGCTATGGCATCGACAACAAGAAGGCGCGCGGTATCGCGCTCGACGATCAGGTGTCGCCCTATACGTTCGACAAGACGTTCCGCCGTTTCGATTACAAGCTCGGCGTCGAATATGACGTCGCCGACCGCGTGATGCTTTATGCGACCTATCAGACGGGCTATCAGCCCGGCACCTTCAACGAGGTCGTCGACCTGCCCGGCCGCACCAATCTGGTGAAGACCGGCAAGATGAAAGGCATCTCGGGCGGCTTCAAGGCGCGCTTCCTCGACAACCGGCTGCAGATCAACAATGAGGCGTTCTTCTACGTCTACACCGATCTCGCGATCCAGGCCTATGACGCGAGCAAGTTGTACAACGAGATTTTCAACGCCGGAAAGGTCGAGATTCCGGGGAACCAGCTCGACATATTGTTCCAGCCGAACCCGGATACGAAGCTCAACCTGTCGGTCAGCTATGTCCACGCGCGCAACAAGGATTTCATCACTCCGGGGGGCCAGAATTACAACGGGCTGGCCGGTCCCTATGCGGCCGACTGGACGGTCGGCGGCGGGTTCAGCCAGGACTTCCATTTCGGCGGCGGCTATCTCCGCGCCGCGGCCGATGCCCGCTATGAAAGCGAATGGTTCGCCGACTTCATCCACAATCCGGGCGTGCGGCAGAAACCCTATGCCAAGCTCAACGCCTCGCTGACCTGGTATAGCGAGGACGAGCGCTGGAGCATCGGAATCTGGGGCAAGAATCTGACCAACGAAGCCGTCATCGCCGCGACCGCTGCGGCGGGCATTCCGGGGCCCGCGACCGCCTATATGTCGCCGCCGCGGACCTATGGCCTGCGCGCCGGGCTGAATTTCTGACGATGGCGGGGGCGCTGTCCGGCAAGGTGGTGATCGTGACCGGCGCGGCCGGCGGGATCGGCCATGACGCGAGCCTGGTGCTTGCGCGCGCCGGCGCGTTTCTGGTCCTGACCGACGTCGACGCCGAGGGGGGCGAAGCGGCGGCGGCGGCGGTGCGCGGCGAAGGTGGCGACGCCATCTTCGTCGCCGCCGATCTGGCGAAGGAAAGCGATATCGCCGCGCTGGTCGACAAGGCGGTCGCGCAGTACGGCCGGCTCGACGGCGCGTTCAACAATGCCGGGGTCGAACAGCGGAACAAGCCGCTCGACGAGCTGACGCTCGACGAATGGAACCGCGCGATCGCGATCGACCTGACCGCAGTGTTCCTGTGCATCAAATATCAGGTGCGCGCGATGCTCGCCTCGGGAGGCGGCGCGATCGTCAACACCGCCTCGTCGCTCGGGCAGGTCGCGATCCCCGGCGCGTCCGAATATATCGCCGCAAAACATGGCGTCGTCGGACTGACGCGCGCGGCGGGAGCCGATTATGGCGCGCGCGGGGTGCGGGTGAATGCGGTCCTGCCCGGCATCATCGAAACGCCGATGATCGCGCGCCTGTCCGCCGACCCCAACTTCTCCGCCATGTTCGACCGGCTGCGCGCGCGCCACCCGATCGGCCGCTTTGGCCAGCCGTCGGAAGTGGGCGAGGCGGTCGCCTGGCTGCTGTCCGACGCCGCGTCGTTTATGAATGGTGCCGCTGTCGCGTGCGACGGCGGCTATCTCGCCGTATGAGCAATGGAGAGGCCGCGCGTATCGAAATGAGCGGATCTGTCGCCTCTCCTTCTGCCATGCCCGGCCTGCGCGGGGTTGAGCATATCGCGTTCACGGTGCCCGATCTGGACGAGGCGGTGGACTTTTTCGTCGACGTGCTCGGCTGCGAATATATGTATCCGATCGGACCGTTCCGCGATGCAGAGGGCGACTGGTTCAAGGTCAATCTGGACCTCCATCCGCGCGCCGAAATTCCGGCCGCATGCCTGCTGCGCTGCGGGCATGGCTCCAACCTTGAAATCTTCGAATATCGCGCGCCGGACCAACGCCGCGAGATGCCGCGGATGAGCGACTGGGGCGGCGTCCATATTGCCCTCTATGTCGATGATATGGATGCGGGCCTCGCGCATCTGGCAAGCAAAGGCGTTCGCATCCTCGGCGGCAAGAAAGACGGGCTGGGCGTCGAGTCCGGCGAAGGGTCCAGCTTCGCACATTTCCTGTCGCCATGGGGGATGCTGCTGGAGTTGGTCAGCTTTCCCCATGGCAAGGCGTATATGACGGGGCGCGAGCGCCTGTTGTGGCAACCGACAAGGCCCGCGCTGTGACGATCGCGCTCGAACATCACACCGTGCCGATCAAGGACATCAAACTCCATTATGTGCGGGCGGGGCAAGGCGATCCGGTGGTGCTCCTTCATGGCTGGCCGCAGAATTGGGCCTGCTGGAAGAATGTGATCCCGGGGCTTGCCAGGACGTACACCGTCATCGCGCCCGACCTGCGCGGCCTTGGCGCGTCGTCCAAGGCCGATGGCGGATATGATACCGACAATCTGGCGGACGATGTCCACGAGTTGGTCCGCCACCTCGGTTTCGAGACGATCCGCCTTGCCGGCCATGATTGGGGCGCGGTCGTTGCCTATTCCTACGCTGCCCAATTCCGCGACGAGGTCACAAAATTGGCCGTTTTCGAAATGGTCATGCCGGGGTTCGGGATCATGGAGCAGGCGATGGTGCCCCAGACCGGCGGCAATTTTCTGTGGCACATGGGCTTTCAATCGATTCCCGACATTCCGTTCGCGCTGATTCAGGGGCGCGAGGACGTCTATTTGCGCTGGTTTTTCCAGCATTATGCCTATGATCCCTCGGCCATATCGACGGAAGATACCGATGAATATGTTCGCGCCATGCGACATGTCGGCGCGCTGCGCGCAGGGCTGGAAATCTACAAAAGCTATTTCACGTCGGCGCAGCAGAACGAGCGGCACAAGAGGGAAAAGCTGACGATCCCGGTGATGGCTTGGGCGGGCGAGGCCTGCCTGGGACCGCTCACCAGGCAGTGCATGGAACTCGCGGCCGACGACGTGACGGGCGGGGTGATCGAACGTTGCGGCCATTGGATTGGAGAGGAGCGCCCCGCGTTCATACTGGAGCAGTTGGAAGCATTTTTCGGGTGATGGCTTGAACCGCGAGGGTCGCGTCTCATTCTCGCCGCGGTGAATTTTTTTGAAGGAGTAGTTGGTCATGTACGCGCTTTCCCACGCCATCCCGGTCAATCCGCCCGGTGCCGAGCCGGTGCTTACGCGCGAACAGGTGTGGCGCGGGCTCGAGATCAAGGCCGAGAATGCGATCCCCTTCGTCGACGGAATGACCCAGTGCGACGTCGACAGCCGCGACGGCAATGTCATCACGCGCACCATCACCTTCCGCGGCACGCAGCACCGCGAGAAAATCACATTGTTCGCGCCGGTGAAGGTGCAATTCGAGCGGCTCGACAGCACCGGCTGGATCGACAATGTCATCAGCGATTCCGAAGGCGGCCTGCTCCTGACCTTCACCTTCGGCATCACCTTCCCCGGCATCGCCGAGGATAGCGCAGAGGAACAGGCACAGGGCGACACTATGCGCGGCGCCTATACCGGCGCGGTCGCCGCGACGCTCGGCCGCGTGCGCCAGATGGTGCAGGACGGAGAGCTTGCATGAGCGGTCCCGCGCTAACCAACGATGATTGGGCGGGCGCTTTCTTCGGCGACGCCGACCAGCTCGATCTGCCTTTGCTGATGAGTTGGTTCGGCCCCGACATCGACCTGCGCCTCGCCAATGTCCCGGCGATCACAGGTCGCGAGGCGGTCGAGGCGACCTTCGCACAATTTTGGACGGGCATCCGAGGCATGCGCCATGTCCGCGAACAGCTCGTTACCGATGGCGACACCGCGTTTCAGGGCAGTCTTGTCACCTACGTCCGCCCCGACGGGCTGGAAGTGACGATGCCGGTCGCCAGCCATTTGCGCCGCGATGCCGCGGGGATGCTCGACCGTCTGTGGATTTATATCGACCTGGGGCCACTCTATGCCGACTGACAATCCGATCAACACACGCCTGAAAGGCAAGGTCTGCATCGTCACCGGGGCGGGCGGCAGCATCGGCCGCGCCACTTGTCTGCGCCTCGCGAGCGAAGGCGCGCATGTCATCGGCACCGATCTGATCGCGGCCGGCGCCGAGGAGACGCTGGCGCAGGTGCAAACCGCCGGCGGGTCGATGATTTCGGTCCACCCCGCCGACCTCACCGACCGCGGCGAATGCGACCGCGTCGTCGCGGCCGCGGTCGAGGCGTTCGGCGGCGTCGATATGCTCTTCAACAATGGCGCGATGGCCTATTTCGCGTGGATCGAGGATATGGATGCCGCGACCTGGAACCGGACGCTGAACGAAGAGCTCGACCTCGTCTTCCACATGACGCAGGCCGCATGGGAAGAGCTGAAGAAGCGGCGCGGCAACATCGTCAACACGGCGTCGCTGTCGGCATGGGCTGGGATCGAGCGGCTGCCCGGTCTCGCGCACGCTGCGGCCAAGGGCGGCGTGCTCGCGATGACGCGCCATCTCGCGATGGAGGGACGTTTGCACGGCGTCCGCGCCAACAGCGTATCGCCCGGCACGATCGAGACCAACCAGACGCGCTTCATCCTCGAAGACCCCGAATGGTGCCGCGTCCAATTGGGCCGCGCGATGATGAACCGCATGGGCCAGCCCGAGGAGGTCGCCAATGTCGTCGCCTTCCTCGCGAGCGACGACGCCTCTTACGTCACCGGCGCCGACATTGCGGTCGACGGCGGCGTGCGCGCGTGGTGAGGGAGGAAAGACGATGAAGAACACCTGGGTGCTCGAACGTTTCGCTGCCGTCGACCGCAAGGACATCGACGGTTTCATCGACATGCTGAGCGCGGATCATCATTTCATCTTCGGCGCCCGCCCGCCGGTCGTCGGCAAGGACGATGCGCGCACCGTCGTCAATCACTTCTGGACCATGATCGGCCGCCTTCGCCACAATATCTGGCGCGTCCGCGAGGCGGGCGACATCGTCTATGTCGAGGCGCTGATCGAATATGAACGGCTCGACGGCAAAGTCGTGCTCGTCCCCTGCTGCGACGTCGTGCGCCACAATGGCAGCGAGTTGATCGAACAGCGCGCCTATCTCGACCAGACCGCGATCTTCGCCGACCTCTCGTCGGGCGAGCATCCGTACAAGGATCGCTGGATCGACGACATTCCCGCCGCGCGCGCCGCGCTCGGCCTCGCCTCCGAACCGGAGTTCGCATGATGGATGTCGAAACGGAACTGCGCCGCCTGCTCGACGAGGAAGCGGTGAAGAAAGTGATCCTGCGCTTCGGCCGCTCGCTCGATCGCGGCGATTGGCCGGGCTATCGCAGCTGTTTCACCGACCGGCTGCTCGTCGATTTCGAACGGCTGACGGGAAGCCCGCGCATCCTTTGCGACGCCGACGAATGGACGCGCTTCGCCGACCTGATCCTGACCCCGGTGCGCCGCCACCACAGCTATTTCAACTTCGACATCGATATCGACGGCGATACCGCATCGGCGGTCTGGCATTTCACCGCGCGCCACTGGAAGGCAACCGACATGGGCTCGTCGGTCTATAACCAGCATGGCTGGTACGACGGCAATTTCGTCCGCGAAGACGGCGTCTGGAAGATGGCCTATGTCAAACACGACTTCCAGTGGGTCGAAGGCAACAACGCGCTGTTCGACATGGCCGAGCCCGAACTCGCCGCACAGATGGGCCGCGTCTTCACCCCAGAAAATGTCGCGGCGGGCGCGGCGGTGCGCATCTGATGCCGATCATCAACGCCTCGATCCTTGCCGGCCGCACGACCGAGCAAAAGCGCGCGCTGATCCGCGAACTGGCCGAAGGCGCGCAGCGCGCGCTCGGCGTTCGCGAGGAAGCGGTGCGCGTGATCATCACCGAGGTCGCGCCCGAACATTGGGGCGTCGGCACCCGCAGCAAGGCCGATCTGGAGGGACAAGCATGACGAGCCTCTACCGCCTCGCCGTTATCCGGACCGCCGACGGGCCGCTCGCGGTTGCCGAGCAGGGCGGACGCATGGCGCCGCTGCACGCGCTGCTCGCCGAAGCGACGCCGCGCACCGACCTTGGCCCATTGCTCGCCGACTGGCCGGCCGTCTCGGCGCGGATCGACGCCGCGGTCGAAGCGGGCGGCGACATCTTCGCGGATGCGGCGATCGACCCGGCGACCGCCGCCTTCGCCCTGCCCTTCGCCAACCCCGGCGCGCTGATGTGCATCGGGGCGAATTATCACGACCATGTCGCCGAAATGCCGATCCCGATGACGCCCGAATATCCCTATGCCTTCGTCAAGCCGACGCACAACACCATCTGCGCGAGCGGCGAGCCCGTCGCGGCGCCGAAGGGCGTCGCGATGATGGATTTCGAGGCCGAACTGGCCGCGGTGATCGGCGTCCCCGCAAAGCATGTCGGCGAGGATGACGCGCTGGCGCATGTCGCGGGCTATATCAATTTCAACGACCTGTCGGCGCGCGACTGGGTCGCTTCGCGTCCGGCAATCGGGGTCGACTGGGTCCGGCACAAGGCGCACGACGGCTTTGCCCCCATCGGCCCTTATTTCGTCCCCGCGCGCTTCGTCGCCGACCCGCAGGATCTGCCGATCCGGCTCAGCGTCAACGGCGCGGTCAAGCAGGACAGCAGCACCGGCCAGATGATATATGGGCTGAAAGCCATCATCCGGCATCTGTCGTCGATCATGACGCTGCGCCCCGGCGACATCATCGCGACGGGCACGCCGGCCGGCGTGGGCCACGGCCGCAAGCCGCCCGAATATCTGAAGCCCGGCGACGAGATCCGCATGGAAATCGGCCCGCTTGGCGAACTTGTGACGCCCATCATATAATGCCGAACCTTGCCCGTTCCCGAGGATCATCATGACGAAATCGCTTGCCGAGATATTGAAGCCCATCGACCGCGAAGCCGAGGGCGCGGGCCGCAGCGCGGCGATCGAAGTCTATGACGCACTGGAATCCTATATCCTCAACGGCACGCTGAAACCCGGGACGATCGTGTCGCAGGTTGCGATCGCCGACGCGCTGCAGGTCAGCCGCACGCCGGTGCGCGAGGCGATGCGCATGCTGCAGGAAGGCGGCCTGCTGACCGGCGAACCAAACTACCGCAGCCGCGTCGTCGAGTTCGATCCGGTCGATATCGACGCGCTCTACGCCAAGCGCATCGTGCTCGAAGCGCTCGGCGTCGCGATGACGGTCAAGCGGCTCGACCGGGACGGTGTGGCCGCGCTCGAACAAGTCGTGCGGTCGCTCGAAAGTCCCCAGGCGCATGAGGATTTCGCCGAATGGCAGCGGCTGCACCGCGAATTCCACCGCACGATAGTCTCGGGTGCGGGCACGACAATGATGGCCGACCTCGAACAGCTCGAAAAGCGGAGCGAGCGTTATCAGTCGGCCTATAAGGGCGCGCATCTGCCCGGCTGGTGGCAGCGCGGCGAGGCCGAACACCGCGAATTGTTCAATGCAATGGCGGATGGCGACGCGGCGCAAGCGGGCGAACTCGCGGCGCGCCACCTCGCGCGCACCGCGCTCGAACTGCTTGCCGCGCTCGCGCCCGAATATGATTCGAGCCGCGTTCGCGACAGCCTGCGCTTCGCGGGCGCCGGCGCGAAAGGCGTGTGATGAGCGAAACGACGACCTCGGAACGGTTCGGGCGATCCCATTCGGCAATGCGCGACCTGCGCAATTTCGTCGGTGGCCGCTTCGTCGAGGGCGGTCGTCCTTTCGCTGTCGTCGATCCCGCGACCGGGCGCCAACATGCAACCGCCTATGAAGCCGATGCCGCGATCGTCGATGCAGCCGTCGCCGCCGCCCGCGCCGCGCTCGAAGGCCCGTGGGGCAGCCTGACGCTCGCAAAACGCCGCGCGCTGCTGATGAAGGTCGCCGACGGGATCGAGGCGCGCTTCGACGACTTTCTGGCCGCCGAGATCGCCGACACCGGCAAACCGCACGGCCTTGCCTCGCACCTCGACATTCCGCGCGGGGCCGCGAACTTCCGCGTCTTCGCCGACGTGATCGCGGCGCTGCCAACCGAGAGCTTCGATTTCGATACGCCCGACGGCGGCAAGGCGATCAATTATGCCGTGCGCCGCCCGCTCGGCGTCGTCGGGGTAATCAGCCCGTGGAACCTCCCGCTGCTGCTGATGACCTGGAAGGTGGCGCCCGCGCTCGCGTGCGGCAATGCGGTGATCGTCAAGCCGTCCGAGGAAACGCCATCGACCGCCACCTTGCTTGGCGAAGTGATGGCCGAAGCGGGTGTGCCCGAAGGCGTCTATAATGTCGTCCACGGCTTCGGTCCCAATTCGGCGGGCGAAATGCTCGTTTCGCATCCGGGCGTGCGCGCGATCACCTTCACCGGCGAGACGCGCACCGGCAGCGCGATCATGAAAAGCGCCGCGCCGCATGTGAAGGCGCTGTCGTTCGAACTCGGCGGCAAGAATGCCGCCATCGTCTTTGCCGATGCCGATATCGACGCTGCGGTCGCGGGGCTGTCGCGCGCGGTGTTTCTCAACACCGGCCAGGTGTGCCTCGCGCCCGAGCGCATCTATGTCGAGCGCGGCGTACTCGACGCCTTTGTCGCCGGGATGAAGACGAAAGCGGCGGCGCTCAGACCCGGGCTGCCGAACGAGGCCGGCGTCGATTTCGGCCCGCTGATCTCGGCCGAGCATCGCGAGAAGGTGCTCGATTATTACCGCCTCGCCGAACAGGAGGGCGCTACGATCGTCACCGGCGGCGGCGTCCCGGTGCTGGCGGGCGAGGCCGCGAACGGCTTCTTCGTCGAGCCGACGCTATGGACCGGCCTGCCGCACGACGCACGCGCGTGCCGCGAGGAAATCTTCGGTCCCTGCGCTGCGATCATCGCCTTCGACAGTGAGGCCGAGGCGGTCCGTCTCGCCAATGACTCCCCCTACGGCCTCGCCGCGTCGGTGTGGACGCGCGACCTGTCGCGCGGGCACCGCGTCGCCGCGGCGATGGAGGTCGGGATCGCGTGGGTGAACAGCTGGTTCCTCCGCGACCTGCGCACCCCCTTCGGCGGCGCGAAGCTGTCCGGCATCGGCCGCGAGGGCGGCGCGCATTCGATCAATTTCTATTCGGAACCGACGAACATCTGCATCAAATTATAGGCGAGGAGAGGCGCGATGACCGACGCAGCAACGACGAGCAACAAGGGGGAATTGAAGACGCGCTTCTATTCGCACGCGACGCTCGAATGTTTCGATATCGCCAGGACGCGCGCTTTCTTCGAGGAATTTCTGGGCTTCGACACGGTGCAGATGGCCGACGTTTCCTTCTGGGCGCGGATGGGCGGCGACCAGGTGATCGTCGTCGTGAAAAGCCCGACGGGGCGCAAGGCGGACATGCCCTTTCTCAACCATAATGGACTCGACGTCGCGACCGATGCCGAGGTCGATGCAGCGTGGGAGATCGTCAAGCGCGACAAGGAGAAATGGGGTATCCAGAAGGTCACCAAGCCGATGGTCCAGCACGGCACCTACTGCTTTTACCTGACCGACCTCGACGGCAATATCTGGGAAATCCTGTCGAACCCCGAAGGCGGCTATAGCTGGGGTTTCGAGCGCGGCGACCAGACCGGCAAGGGTCATATGGCGCGCGACTATGTGCGCCCGACGACAAGCTGACACGATCATGGGCGCCGACCTTCACGATATCCGTTACGTCCGCATCGGGTGCGAGGATCTCGATACGAGCATCGCGTTTGCGACCGATATCCTCGGTCTCGAACTGATGGAGCGCGACGCCAATTCTGCTTATCTGCGCGGCGACGATCGCGATCATAATATCTGCTATACGCGCGGGCGCGAGAGTGGTCAGGCGACCGGCTGGGAGGTCGAGAGCATGGACGCGCTCGACGCCGCCGCCGCCGCGCTCGAAGCCGAAGGCGTGCGCGTTCGCGCGGGCACCAGCGCCGAACGCGACCAGCGCCGCGTGCGGGGTCTCGTGATGATGACCGACCCGACCGGCAACAGCATCGAGCTCGTCGCCCGGCCCGCGCATTGCGGCCGCCGCTATTATGGAACGCGCGACGCGGGCATCAACGCCTTCAGCCATGTCGGGCTGCGCACCACCAACGCCACCGCCGACGAGGCCTTTTGGGTCGGCCATCTGGGCGCCAAGGTCAGCGACTGGATCGGCGACGCGGCGCTGATCCGCATCAACGAAGTGCATCACAATGTCGCGCTCTTTCCGTCGGCCTATGCCGGCATCCAGCACGTCAACTTCCAGGTCGACGAGGTCGACGACATCATGCGCAGCTTCTATTTCCTGCAAGCGCGCAACGTCCGCATCGTCTTCGGCCCCGGCCGCCACCCGACCTCGGGCGCGCGCTTCCTCTATTTCCAGGGGCCCGACAACATCATCTATGAATATAGCTGCGGCGTCCGCTCGATCACCGCGGAGGACGAGAAGACCTATGTCCCGCGCTCCTTCCCCTTCGAGCCGTCGAGCTTTTGCATGTGGGGATCGCGGCCCGACATTCCCGAATTCGATACGACGCGTGGCGGCTGATCCGGCGCTTGCGGTCCGGCTCGCGGCGCGCGCGATGGCGCGGCACGGGCTCGCGCATGCCTATGGGCATGTCTCTGCGCGATTGTCGGACACGCATTTTCTGGTCAGCGCGGCGCAGCCGCTCGGAACGATCGTGCCGGGGCAATCGGGGGTCGGGGTTCCGCTGGACGGCGAACTGCCGCCGGGCGCACTGCCCGAGGTACGCATCCACCGCGAAATCTATCGACGGCGGCCCGACGTCGGCGGCATCTGCCGTTTCCAGTCGCCCGCGGTCATCGCCCTGTCGGCGCTCAGCCAGACCGCGCGCGTCCGCCACGGCCTCGGCAGCTATTTCGCGCCTGCGCCGCCGCTCTGGCCCGGCGTCGCGCTGGTGCGCGACGACGACAGCGCGCGCGCCGTCGCGGCGCTGATGGGACATGCCGCCGCGATCGTGCTCGCGGGCAATGGCGCGGTGACGGCGGGCGCATCGATCGAAGACGCCGCCGCGCTCGCCTTTTTCCTGGAGGATGCGGCACGGATCGAACTCGCGCTGCTTCCCGCCGTCGCGGCGGGACTGAGCCCACGCGAGTATACGCTCGATGAGGTTTCGGCACGCGCGGTGCGCGCCGGCGGGCTCTTTGAACGCATGTGGCACTATCTCTGCCACGGCGACCCCGAATTTGACGGAGACCAGCCATGAATATCGCCGCCATCGCCGAACGGCTCGACACCGCGATGTGCGACGCGCGCGCGGTGCCACAGCTCAGCGAGCCGCTCAGCCTCGATCAGGCCTATGAGGTACAGGCCACCTCGCTCGCGCGGCGCTACGCCCGCGGCGAACGGCGCGTCGGGGTGAAGATGGGCTTCACCAGCCTCGCCAAGATGGAGCAGATGGGGATCAGCGAGGTCATCTGGGGCCGGCTGACCGACGCCATGCAGATCGCCGACGGCGGCACAGTGCCTTTCGGCCGCTTCGTCCATCCGCGCATCGAGCCCGAAATCGCCTTCCTGCTCGCCGCCGACCTGCCCGGCGAGATCAACGAAGCCGAAGCGCATGTGGCACTGGCGGGCATCGCCCCCGCGCTCGAGCTGATCGACAGTCGATATGAAAATTTCCGCTTTTCGCTGAGCGACGTCGTCGCTGACAACAGCAGTTCGTCGGCCTTCGTCGTCGGACCTTGGAGCGCGCCCTTTCCCGAGCTTGCCGACCTCGGTTTCACGATGGCGATCGACGGCGAGGCCAAGCAGACGGGATCGAGCGCCGCAATTCTGGGCGACCCGATCCGCTCGCTCGTCCGCGCCGCCCGGCTCGCGGCAGCGGCAGGCGAGCCGCTGAAGGCGGGCGATGTCGTGATGGCGGGCGGCGCGACGGCGGCCGAAGCCCTGGCTCCCGGCAATCGTATCACGCTCGATGTCGACCGCCTCGGCAGCGCGTCGGTGACGATCGCCTAGAAGCTGCCGGGGTACAGCCCCCCGTCCATCAATATATTCTGCCCCGTCAGATAACCCGCGTGACGACTGCACAGGAACGCGCACATCGCGCCCATCTCGTCGGGATCGCCGACGCGGCCTGCTACCGCATTGCCCGTCAGATGTTTGGTGATTTCCTTCGAATTGCGCAGCCGCCCCGTATCGAAGGGGCCGGGGAGCAGATTGTTGATCGTGACGCCCTTGCCCGAATATTGCGGCACCAGCCCGAACACGAAATTGGTGAGCGCGGCGCGCGTGGCGTTCGACAGGCCGATCACCGGGATCGGCACGCGAACCGCCGACGAGGTGATATTGACGATCCGCCCGAAGCCGCGCGCCGCCATATCGTCGGCGGTCAGCCGGATCAGTTCCACCGCGGCGAGCAGATTCTGGTCGATCGCGGCGATCCAGACGTCGCGGTCCCAGTCGCGATAGTCGCCCGGCGGCGGGCCGCCCGCATTGTTGACGAGGATATCGACCTCGCCCGCCGCCGCGACCAGCGCGGCGCGGATTGCGGGGTCGGTGACGCTGCCGACGATAGTCGTCACCTCCACTCCCGGCGCGTGCGCGCGGATTTCGGCGGCGGCGTCTTCCAGCGTTTCGGCGGTGCGCGCGTTGATCACGACATTGACGCCCTCGCCCGCCAGCGCCTTTGCGCAAGCGCGGCCCAGACCGCTGCTCGCGGCGCAGACGATCGCCGTGCGCCCCTTGATACCCAGATCCACTCGGCCTCTCCCCGACCTATTGTTTCAGCATGTCGAGCGCGACGTCGACGATCATGTCTTCCTGCCCCCCGACCATCTTGCGCCGGCCAAGTTCGACGAGGATCGCGCGCGTGTCGAGTCCATGATCGGCGGCGGCCTTTTCGGCGTGGCGCAGAAAGCTCGAATAGACGCCCGCATAACCCAGCGTCAGCGTTTCGCGGTCGACGCGCACCGGCCGATCCTGCAGCGGCCGCACCAGATCCTCCGCCGCATCCATCAGCGCATAGAGATCGCAGCCGTGGTTCCACCCCAGCCGGTCGGCGGCGGCGATGAACACTTCGAGCGGCGCATTGCCCGCGCCCGCCCCCATGCCGGCAAGGCTCGCGTCGACGCGGATCGCGCCATTTTGCACCGCGACCATGCTGTTCGCGACCCCGAGGCTGAGATTGTGGTGCGCATGGACGCCGCGCTGCGTCTCGGGCTTGAGCACCCTGTCATAAGCGGCAAGGCGCGCGGCATATTGGTCCATCGTCATCGCGCCGCCGCTGTCGGTGACATAGACGCAATGCGCGCCATAGCTTTCCATGAGCTTTGCCTGCGCGGCCAGCGGCTCGGGCTCCGACATATGGCTCATCATCAGGAAGCCCGAGACGTCCATGCCGATGCCGCGCGCAAATTCGATATGCTGCTTCGCGACATCGGCCTCGGTGCAGTGGGTCGCGATCCGCACCGAGCGCACGCCCAGGTCATAGGCATGCTTGAGATCGTGGATCGTGCCGATGCCCGGCAGCAGCAGGGTCGTCAGCACGCTATGCTCAAGCACCTCGGCGACCGCACCGATCCAGTCCCAGTCAGTGTGCGCGCCAAAGCCATAGTTGAAGCTCGATCCCTGCAGCCCGTCGCCATGCGCAACCTCGATCGCATCGACCCTCGCCCTGTCGAGCGCGCGCGCGATCATCTTCACATGGTCGAGGCCATATTGATGGCGGATCGCATGCATCCCGTCGCGGAGCGTAACGTCCTGGATGTAGAGCTTCTGGCTCGTCGGGTCGAAGCTCATGCCGCCATCTCCTGCCGTATCCGAAGGGCGATTTTTTCAGCGGTCTTCAGCGCGGCCGAGGTCATGATGTCGAGATTGCCAGCATAGGCGGGCAGATAATGCGCCGCGCCTTCTACCTCGAGGAAGACACTGACCTTCAGGCCAGTGAAGCTGCCGCCCATTTCGGGGATGCGCAGCGGGGCGTTGCCGCCGATGCTTTCGAACTGCACCGCCTGCTTGAGCCGATAGCCCGGAACATAGGTTTGCACCTCGGCGACCATGTCCTCGACGCTCCTGGCGATTTCCGCGCGGTCGCCTTCGTCGCAGAGGCAATAGACGGTGTCGCGCATGATCAGCGGCGGTTCGGCGGGATTGAGGATGATGATCGCCTTTCCGCGCGTTGCGCCGCCGACCTGTGCGATCGCCTCGCTCGTCGTTTCGGTGAATTCGTCGATATTCGCGCGCGTGCCCGGCCCGGCACTCTTCGACGCGATCGAGGCGATGATTTCGCCATAATGTACCTTCGCGACGCGGTTCACCGCCGCGACGATCGGTATTGTCGCCTGTCCGCCGCACGTCACCATATTGACGTTGGCGCTATCCAGATGCGCGTCGCCGTTGACCGGCGGGATCGTGTAGGGGCCGATGGCGGCCGGAGTCAGGTCGATCACGCGTTTGCCATGCCCGATCAGCACCTCGCTATGCCGTTTGTGCGCGCCCGCCGAGGTCGCGTCGAAGACGATGTCGATGCCGGCGAAGCCGGGCATCGCGACGAGGCCGTCGAGCCCCTCGGCGGTGACCGGCACGCCCAGCCGTTCGGCGCGCTTCAGTCCGTCGCTTTCGGGATCGATGCCGACGAACGCGCCCATTTCGAGCGTGTCGGACAGGCGCATGACCTTGATCATCAGGTCGGTGCCGATGTTGCCCGATCCGATGATTGCGACTTTGGTTTTTGTCATCGCCTCAACCCTTATAGGTGAAGCTGCATTCGCCGATCCCGGCGATGCGCGCGTGGACATGATCGCCGGGGGTCAGCGCGACCATCGGGCCGAGCGCGCCGGCGAGCAGGATGTCGCCGGCCTTCAGCGGTTCGCCGCGCGCCGCGAGCGTCTGCGCAAGCCACGCGGCGGCGTTCAAGGGATTGCCGAGCGCGGCGGCGCCGACGCCGGTCGACGCGGTCTTGCCGCCCACCTCCATCTCCATCGCCGCGCCTTCAAGATCGAGCCCGGCGAGTGGAAGCCCCTTATCCGCGAGCACGAAAAAGGCCGACGAGCCATTATCCGCCACCGTATCGGCGAAGGTGATTTTCCAGTCGGCGATGCGGCTGTCGACGATCTCGATCGCGGCGTGCACGCCCGCGACCGCCGCGGCGACCTGTTCGACCGTCGTCGCCGGGTCGGGCAAATCGGAACCGAGCACAAAGGCGATCTCGGCCTCCGCCTTGGGCTGCAAGGTCTTTGCCGGATCGAGCGTGCCGCCATCGGCGACGCGCATATCCTCGAACAAGGCGCCAAAGTCCGGCTGATCGACGCCGAGCTGCGTCTGCACCGCCTTTGCGGTCAGGCCAGCCTTGCGCCCGACGATGCGCCGGCCCTGCGCTTCCCAGAAGCGCGTGTTGATCGTCTGCACGGCATAGGCGCCATCGGCGTCGGTCGGATTGAGAACATCGCGGAGCGGTGGAACCGCGGTCCCCGCATAGGCATCGCGCAAACGGCGCGCGAGGTCGTCGTGGCTGGGCTTCGTCATTCATCCATCCTCCCAAGGCCCTCATCCTATGCGATCGGTTTTTGACCCGAAAGCCGCCCCGCGCTATCTATGCTCACATTATGAGCGATTCTAACATGCAAGGTTCGCAATCCGCTGCCCGGACATTGGCATTGCTCGAAACCGTCACGCTCGACGGCGGGCGCACGCCGGCGGCCGAACTGATCCTGCGCGCGGGGCTGGCTCCCGCTACCGGCCGGCGGTTGCTCGCGCTTCTCGTCGAAAGGGAGTTGCTGATGCGCGTCGCACGCGGCCGCTATGCCGGGGGTGAAAGGCTGCGCCAGCTCGCGGCGCGGGTAAGCCCGCACGCCCGGCTGATCGAGATCGCCCGCCCGATCCTGCGCCGGCTGGCACAGGCCGAGCGCGCTACCGCTTATCTGGGCGTGTTCGAGGGCGAAATGGTGACCTATCTGGTCAAGGAAGGCGCGCAGACGGGCTTCACGCGCGAGCAGATGCAGCTTGAGGCCTATTGCACCGGCATCGGCAAGACCTTGCTCGCGCAGCTCGTCGACGAACGCCTCGCCGCCTATCTGGCCGCCCCGCTGGTGCCGATTACCGACCGCACGATCACCGATCCCGCTATATTGCGCGCCGAACTCGCCGCGACGCGGGCGCGGGGCTATGCGATCGACGATCGCGAAATGGCCGACGACATCGGATGTATCGCGGTGCCGCTGCAGCATCTGCGCGGCAGCGACTATGCGATCTCGCTGTCGGGGTCGCCCGCCCGCTTTCATCCCGGCAGCGCGCCGGACATCGCCCCGCGGCTGCAACGCACGGCCGAGGAAATCAGCCGCCGCCTGGGACATTGAGCCCGCGCGCATTGGCCCAGCTCGCCCGCACCAGCGCCGCCAGCACCTCGACCTCTTCGGCGTCGCGCGGCGCATAGAGCATGACGGTGTCGGGCGACACCGTCGGCTGCCCCGCCAGCGGATGCGGCTCGGCCCATCCGGCGTCGATCGCCACGCGGCGCAGCGGTTCGGGCAGGATCGCGTGCAGGCTGCAGTCATCCTCCAGATGCACATGCGCAAATTCGTCGCCGAGTAGAAAAGCGTTGGGGTCCGCGCAACAGGCGGCGGCGTCGAGGTAGAAGCCGACCGAGCCCGGCGGCGCGCGCAAGCTGTGGCCGAGGGTGACTTTATCGAGGCCGACCAGGCGCTCAATCAGCGCCGCCGCTAGCTGCCGCGCCTCGGGGACGATCTGGTCGACCTGGCTGTGCGGGGCACAGGGAATCGTGCGCGGGCGAACCCCGCGGCGCGGCGGCAAATGATCGGCAAAGTCCATATCTGCGATCTCTCCCATGAAGCCATGTTGACTCTCGATCGCATATATAACATTCTAGCATACAAGTAACAATGGGAGAGCGATCATGGATCAATTTGCGGTGTGGGCGACGATGGAAGCCCGCGAGGGCAAGGAAGCCGAAGCACGCGCCTTTCTGACCGAGGCAGCACGCCGGCTGGAGAGCGAACCGGGAACGACCAGCTTTCGCGCGATGCAGCTTGGCGAGCGCGAATTCGCCATTTTCAACAGCTTCGAGGACGAGGCCGCGTTGCAGCGCATGTCACCGGCCCTGTCGCGGCGTGGGTGCAGGCGCAGAACCCCGACCTCTTCACCGCCCCCTATGCGATCACCCGCTGTCAGGTGTTCGCTGCGAAGCGCATCGGCGCCGACGCCGCATGACGGCAGGCGGCGACTGCGACGTTCTGGTGGTCGGCGCCGGTCCCACCGGGCTGATGGCGGCGAACCTGCTCGCGCGATCGGGCGTGTTCGTGCGCATCGTCGAGCGCCGTACCGAGGCGACGCGCGAGTCGCGCGCCTTTGCGGTCCAGGCGCGCTCGCTCGAATTGCTCCAGTCGATCGGCCTCGCCGACCGCTTCATCGACCGCGGCGTCATCGCGCGGTCGGTCAATATCCATGTGAGGGGCAAATTTGCCGGAGGGCTGGACTTCAGCCGCGCTGATGCCGACGATACCCCCTTCCCCTTCATCCTGATGATCCCGCAGTCGGAGACGGAGGCGCTGCTCGCGGCCGATCTCGAAGCGCTCGGCGTGACGATCGAACGCGGCGTCGACTGTTCGGGCGTCACGATCGACGACGACGGCGTGCGCGCCGAACTGCGCCATCCGGATGGCCGCACTGAAGTTCTGCGCTCCGCCTATATCATCGGCGCCGACGGGTCGCGCAGCGTCGTGCGCGGCAGCGCCGGGATCGGGTGGGACGGCGAATTGCTGCCGCAGCGCTTCCTGCTTGCCGACTGCCGGGTCGACTGGCCGCTCGATCACGACAATTTCCGCGTCTTCATAAACGGCCCGCTGATCGGCCTGTTCCTGCCGCTAAAAGGTGCCGAATGTTCGCGCGTCATGGCGACCGACACGTCGGGCGCTTTTGGCGACGAGGATGGCAGCACCCCCGCGCCGCTCGACCTCGCCGAAATGCGGGCCGGGCTGTCGGCGGCGATGAACCTGCCCGTCACGCTCAGCGACCCGGTGTGGGTCACGCGCTACCGCGCGCACCACCGCTTCGTCGATCGCTATCGCGCCGGGCGCGCCTTTGTTGCGGGCGACGCCGCGCACATTCACTCGCCCGCCGGCGGTCAGGGCATGAACACCGGGCTGCAGGACGCGGCGAACCTCGCGTGGAAGCTCGCCGCGGTGCTGCGCGGCGCCAATCCGGCGCTGCTCGACAGCTATGACGGCGAACGGCGACCCGTCGGCGAAGCCGTGGTCAAAAAGACCGGCCGGCTGTTCGCCGCCTCGGCGGGTCAGGCAGGGATCAAGGCGAAGCTTCGCGACCGCCTGCTCCCCATCGTTCTGCCCTTCATTTCCAAGAAAAAGCCTTTCCAGACGAGGGCGTTCGCCGGCGCGTCGCAACGCGCGATCGCCTATCCCGCCGACGGGACTCTCGTCCCCACTGATAGCGTCGGCGGCAAGGGCCCGCGCCCCGGCGAGCGCGCGCCCGACGCGCCGTGGCCGGGCGACGTCAACCTGCTCGAAGCGCTGGCGAGCTATCGCTTCACGCTACTCGCGCTGTCGCTCGACGCGGTAAACGACGAAGCCTGCCCGCCGCTTGCCGCAGCGCAGGATTCGCTGAGCAAGCTCGACCCGCGCGCCGAGCCGCTGATCATCGATGCAATCCCGCCGGCATCGGCTCTAGCGCGGCGCTACGGCCTTGGCGAAGGGCGCCGGCAAATGCTCTATGTCATCCGCCCCGATGGCTATGTCGGCTGGCGCAGCAACGGCTGGGATGCGGCGGGTTGCGCAAACTGGATCGCGTCGCTGAACGTCAGCGGTGATTGACCGCCGAACGCTGCTCGGCGCGATCGCCGTCGCCCCCTGCCTGGCCGGCGCGGCCGAGCCCGCCCCGCGGCTGACCCTCTATTCGCCCGCGCCGCCGGACAATCCGATGCACGCGCTCAACCGCGGGTTCGGCGACGGGCTAGCCCCGCACTTGCCGGTGGCGCCCGACGTGATCGCGATGCCGCTGCCGCAATCGATCCACCATATCGCGCCGATGGAGCCGGCACGCCGCGCGTGGCACTGGCCGATCACGACGAGCGCCGACTTCCTGCCCGCGCGGCTTGGCGTCGGGCCCGACTGGCATGGCTATCCGCGCGCCTGCCCCGACCTGCTTTTCATCACCGCGCTCTATGAGGTCGGCTTCGGGATCAGCGTGTGGGACGACAAGATCCGCACCGCCGCCGACCTCGCCGGCAAGCGCATCGCCGTCCCGCCGCGCCCCAGTGCCGTGCGGCTGCTCGCCGAGGCGCTGCTTTTCGACGGCTGGGGGCTTGGCGGCCAGGTCACGCTCGTCGATCGGCCGCCCGGTGGTGCCGTCGGCGGCGTGGACGCGACGGCGTGGAACCTTGTTGTCCCGGGTAGCGGTGGACTGCTGAGCGCCGGCTTGCCGCCCACGGCCCGCTTCCTTCCCGTTGATCGCGATGCGCTGGAGCGGATTCACGCCACACACGCTTTCCGCCTGCGCCTCGTCATATCATCGGGGACGCCGCTGCTGTCCTTCGCGCAGGCGCTTGCGGCCTGGGCCGAAAGCGATGGCGCCACCATCGGCGCGGTGCTCGACCATGTAGCCGCGCGGCCCGATATTCCCGGATTTCCCCAATCGTTAGCAGCGATGCGCGACTGGCCCGCGCTCGCCGAAGACGCGGTGCACCCGACCGCACGCGATTGGTATCACCGGCGTGCGTCTGCCTAAACCAACGACGCGCCCCACCCGATGAAAGGTCAGAATTTCCAGTCGGCGCGCACCCCGAATGTCCGCGGCTTGGTATAGCTTGTCACGGCGCTGCTGCCGATGAAGCCGGGGCTGACATAGATGTTGTTGCGCTCGATATCGTTTTCGAGGTTGGTCACATAGCCGGTGAGCTTCAACCCGGTATCGGCGACCTCGAAGCTGACCGTGATGTCGGTCTTGCCGTTCGCGCCGACGAGGTCGATCACCGGATCGTTGAATTCGCGCAGATATTTCTTGGAATGCCAGCCATAATTGGCTCCGAAGCTGAGCGTCCCCGCGCTTCCCACCTCCAGATCATATTGCACGCCCAGATTGACCGCGTGCCGCGACACGTAAGGCACGACATTGCCGCTGAGATCGACGCGGATATTGTTGCGCGGGTCGGCGTTGAACAGCTCGGTGAATTTCGCATCGGTGAAGGCATAACTCGCCATCAGCAGCAGTTCGGGCGTCACCTTGAACTGGGTGTCGATTTCGACGCCATAGATGCGCGCCGAGCCCGCATTGACGGTGAACTGCCCCGGCGCGTTGCTCGGCCCGAAGGTGCCGAGCGTCGTCAGTTGCATGTCGCTATAGTCGTAATAGAAGGCGTCGACGTTCACGCGCGCGCGCCGGTCCCAGAAATCGGATTTGATGCCGAGTTCATAGGCGGTGATATTTTCGGGATCATAGGGCGAGGCGTCGGACGAGATGTTGAAGCCGCCCGCCTTGTACCCCGTCGAGACATTCGCATAGACGAGCGTATTCTCGGCCGCGTCCCATTCGACCCCGACCTTCCAGTTGATCTTGTCGAACCCGGTAATGCCCGAAAATTGCGCATTCGGGATGTCGGGCGGAAAGGGCTGGCCGAAATTGCTCCGCGTCACCTTGCTACCGGCCTTGTGATCGTCGGTATAGCGCGCGCCCGCGGTGATGCGGAACGTCGGCGCGATCGCATAGGTTGCCGAACCGAAGGCCGCGATCGTGCGGCTCACCCCATCCTCGTCGAGCAGGAAGGGCGGCAGCGTGATCATCCCGCCGGGCGTCAGGCCGTTCAGGATGACCTCGCGCTGGATGTAGACGATTTCCTTGAAATAATAGCCGCCGATGATCCAGCTGAACGGCCCGCCGCCGTTCGACGCAAGCCGCGCCTCGAGGCTGGTCGCATCGCTCGTCTGATATTTGCGGAAGCGCCCGACGTCGACGCCCGAACCGTCGAAATCCTGCACCAGATCGCTCGTCTGCCACATTTTGCCGCCCTGCACGACCGCTTCAAAGCCGCCGAAATCCTTGGTCAGCTTCGCCCAAGCCGTGGTCGTTTCGATGTCGAGATAGCCCGGGTAATTATTGTTGGTGATCAGCGGGTCGGGATTGTCGGCCGGGATCGTACGGAGCAATGCCTGCACCGGCGGTGCGCCGCCGATGCGGCGTTCGAGATAGCTCATCGTGATGCCGCTGCCATTCTGCTTCGAATAATTGCCGAACAGCAGCACCTCGATCTGTTCGGGGTTGCCGACGAGCAACTGCCCGCGCACGCTATAGTCGCCGTCGCTGCCGAACCCGTTCTTGGTCCCCGGCAGCGTCGACACATTTTTGATATAGCCATCCTCTTCCGAATAGACCGCCGACACGCGCAGCGCCGCGATGTCGGTGAGCGGGACGTTGAGCATCGCGCGCCCCTCGAACAGGTTGCGCGAGCCATAGCTGGCGCCGACCTGCCCCGCGAATTCGTCGGGATCTGGCAGTTTCGAGATCACATTGACGACGCCGCCGGTCGCGTTGCGGCCATAGAGCGTGCCCTGCGGGCCGCGCAGCACCTCGATGCGGTCGATGTCGAAAAAGACCGCGCTGCCGCCCGCCGGGCGGCCGACGTAAAAATTGTCGACATAGAATGCGACACCCGAGTCCGAGATCGACGTCGTGCCCTGAAGCCCGATTCCGCGCAGCGAGATCTTCGTGCCGTCCTGTTCCTGCCCGATCTGCAGATTGGGAACATAGGATTGCAGGTTCGCGATATCCTTGATCCCGCGGTCTTCGAGCGTCGATCCGCTGAACGCCGAGATCGCGATCGGGGTATCCTGCAGATCGCCGGCGCGTTTTTGCGCGGTGACGACGATTTCCTCGAGCTGATAGCCGCTCCCCGGTTGCTCGGCGCCGGCAGAATCCTGCGCCTCCGCCGTTTGCGCCATCGCGATTGCTCCGATAGCGACGCCGGCGGCCAGCATCCTGCTGCGCATCTTCTTCATGGTCGACACTCCCTCATCCCCTTCCGGGCCTTAACGGCCATTTCCTGTTATACATTCTAGAATGTTAGTTTTGCTGATATATCTCCGCTTATGGATGATCGGCGCGCGCTAGACGGCCGTGCGGCGAAGCAGCGACGCGTCGGCCGCCGGCTCGACCATATCGCAATCGATCGCCTCGGCGCGCCAGCGGGCCAGGATCTGCTCGTATTCGAGCGGCCCGCCGCCATAGGTTGCGCCGACAAAGGTCGGCATGTCGCGAAACTTGCCCTCATTGTTCAGGAAACCCGGCGTGCATTCTTCATAGAAATGCTCATGGTCGACATGCTTGGCCTCGAGGAGATCGTGCCAGCGCTCCTCCGCGTCGGGCGTCGGTTCCAGCGCGGCGATGCCCCTCGCCTGACAATGCGCGATGATCTCGGCCGCGTGTTCGGCCTGCATACGCAGCGTGTGGGTGAAATTGAACGCAGTGGTCCCCTGCGCGGTGCCGCCCACAATATGAAAGTTCGGAAAACCGCTGAGCTGGGTGCCGTGCAGCGTGCGCAGCGCCCCGTCCCAACGCTCGGCCAGCGACGCTCCGCCGCGACCCGTTACGTCATAACCGCCGACCTTGTGCGGCGGTGCCCCGACATCGAACCCCGTCGCGAGGATGATCAGGTCGAGCGGATAGTCCTCGCCATTCGCGACGATCCCGCTTTCGGTGATCCGCTCGACCCCGCGCCCGTCGGTATCGACCAATGTGACGTTGGGCCGGTTGAAAGCGGACAGGAACTCGTCGCTGAACAGCGGCCGTTTGCAGAGGAAATTATACCAGGGCTTCAAACGCTCGGCGAGGTCCGGGTCGGTGACTTCGGCGCCAACGCGGGCGCGGATCTGCTCCATCTTCTCGAAATCGGATTGCTGCATCAGCGCGTGCGGATCGAGCGGCTCACCCGCCGCCTGCGCGCCGCGCATCAGTTCGCCGAAGCGCAGGAACAGGTCGCCCCAGCGATCATCGACGAGTATTTCGGGCACCGGCTTGCCCGATATGATGCCCAGGAAATTGTCCATCCGCCGCCGCTGCCACCCTTCGGGCTGCGCGGTAAGCCACGCCGTATCGGTCGGCCGATTGGCGCGCACGTCGATCGACGAAGGCGTCCGTTGAAAGACGAAGAGTTGTTTCGCATGCTCGGCAACGCGGGGGACGATCTGCACCGCGGTCGCGCCGGTGCCGATCACCCCCACACGCTTGTCGGACAGCTTGTCGAGCCCGCCGCTCGCATCGCCGCCGGTAAAATCATAATCCCACCGCGCCGAATGGAACATGCGGCCCTTGAAATCGCGTATGCCCGGAATGCCGGGCAGCTTGACCTTGGCCAGCGGCCCCTGGCTCACCGTCACGAAGCGCGCCGCGATCCGGTCGCCGCGATCGGTCTCGACGATCCAGCGGTCGGCCGCAGCGTCCCACGCCATGCGTTCGACCCGCGTCTGGAACAGCGCGCGGTCGTATAGATCGAAATGACGCCCGATCGCCTGGCAATGCGCGAAGATCTCGGCGCCGGTCGAATAACGCTCGGTCGGCACGGTGCCGACCTCTTCGAGCAACGGCATATAGATATAGGATTCGATGTCGCAGCGGACGCCGGGATAGCGGTTCCAGTACCAGGTGCCGCCGAAATCGCCGGCCTGCTCGACGATGCGGAAATCGTCGATACCGCGGCGGCGCAGCTCGGCGCCGGTCTGAAGCCCACCCATCCCGCCGCCGACGATCAGCACATCGACCTCTTCGGCAATGGCGTCGCGGGTAAAATCCGGGTCGGCATAAGGATCGGCCACGAAGTCGGCGAAATCGCCCGCCGCATCGAGATATTGCGCGTCCCCCTCGGTCCGCAGGCGCTTGTCGCGCTCGGTGAGATATTTCGCGCGCAACGCGACGCCATCAATTCCCTGTGCCGGGCGCTGGCCCATCGAAACCTCTCCTTGGCGGGCGCCTCTTTTCGGGCGCTTCGCGTTCAAACCGACGCCATCGCTCGATTCGGGAGCGATGGCTTTTTCAGAGGGAGAGAATTAGCTCAAGTCAGACTAACATGCAAGTATGTTAGTTCAGGCAGCCTGGCTGACGCGCATTCCGGCGAGCACCGAAGACGCGACGGCGGCGATGTGCGATTCCGCGAGCGCCCGGGCCCGCGCGGGCGATTTCGAGGCGATCGCTTCGATGATGTCATCATGCTCGCGCGCCGCGTCGGCCATGAAATGATCGAAGCCGCCCGCCTGGTTGATGAAGAAATCGGACATGTTGAAATTGCTGTTCTGTCGCTCGTCGACAAAGGGCGACTGCGCCATGTCGTGGATCAGCTGGTGAAAGGCGCGGTTGAGCTCGCCATATTCATGCGCATTTTCGGCATCGCTAAAATCGATCGCGAGGATGCGCCCCTGTAGCGCCCGCAGCGCGCGGAGCTGTTCGTCTGTCCGCCGTGCCGCCGCAAGTTCGGCGAGCAACCCTTCGAGCCGTTCGAACATCAGGTAAAAGTCGGCGATTTCGTTGCGATCGGGCTTGACGACCTCGCATCCGACCTGCGGAATGATCCGGACAAATCCTTCGGAGCTCAGCCGGTTGAGCGCCGCCATGATCGGCTGTCGGCTCGCCCCGGTGTCGCCCGCCAGCTCCTTGACTGAGAGTTTCTGCCCGAAGCTGTAATGCGCATCGACCAATCGCTCGACGAGCAGATCGTAGATTTCGTCCTTCTTGTTCACGCGGTTGTCCCTCGGTCGCTCTGTCTGCAATAGCCCTACATACGCCTGCCTAGTGCTAGAATGCAAGGACGCAACGCCGCGAGCATCGCGTTGAGGCGTCTTAGCATTCAGCAAATCCCGCCCGACCATTTCCCGCTTTTCTGACCAATCTTCGCCTGCGGCCGGCTGTCCTTTTCGCCCATCCGCAACTTCGGCTTGCGAATACCAACTAGCATGCTAGGATGCTTCAACGAATCAAATTGGGAGAGGCGCATGTTTCTGTGGCCGGCAATCGCGGCGGGCACGATCCGTCTGGGCTATGTCGATGCGGGCCCGATCCGCACCCGCTATATCGAAGCGGGCGACGCCGCGGCGCGCGAGGCGGTCGTCTTCATTCCGGGCACCGGCGGGCATCTTGAGGCTTTCACGCGCAATATCCTGCCGCACGCCGCACACTGGCGCACGATCGCGCTCGACATGGTCGGGCATGGCTACACCGACAAGCCCGACCATGATTATGAAATCCGCCATTATGTGCAGCACCTGCTCGACTTCGCCGACGCGCTGGAGCTCGAGCGCATCCATGTCCACGGCGAGTCACTGGGCGGCTGGATCGCGGCGCAGTTCGCGATCGACCATCCCGATCGCACAGCGTCGCTGACGCTCAACACCGCGGGCGGGCTGAATACCGATCCCAAGGTGATGGAGCGCGTCTACAACGTTACGATGAAGGCGGTGGCCGAGGCGAGTTACGACACCGTCCGCGCGCGCCTCGAATGGCTGATGAACGATCCCGCGCGCGTGACCGAGGATCTGATCGAGCTTCGCCTCGGCATCTATACCCAGCCCGGCTTCCTTCAGGCGATGAAGCATATCCTGTGCCTGCAGGACATGGACATCCGCATGCGCAACGTGCTGACCGACGAGAGCCTGACGCATATCAGCGCGCCGACGCTGGTTATCTGGACCGACCATGACCCGACCGCGCCGGTCGCGACCGGCGAGCGTTTCGTCGCCGCCATTCCGAACGCGCGGCCGCTGGTCGTCATGGATGACTGCGCGCACTGGCCGCAGTGGGAAAAGGCGGACGAATTCAACGCGCTCCACATCGAATTCCTGCGCACCCACGCGCTGGCGTCGGCGTGACGGAGCGCGCCCGATGACCGTGCGCCTGATCTGCGCATCGCACACCCCGCTGATGGACCATGTCGACGCCGACCCGGACGTCGATGCCGAGGTGCGCGCCGCGTTCCGGGCGCTCGGCGACGAGGTTCGCGCTTTCGATCCCGAGCTGGTGATCCAGTTCGCGCCCGATCATTTCAAGGGCTTTTTCTATGACATGCTGCCGCCCTTCACGATCGGCATCCGCGCCGAGGCGATCGGCGATTATGATATCGGCAGCGGCGATTTCGACGTTCCGGAGGATCTGGCGATCGACTGCGTGCGGTCGCTCCATGCCGCCGACGTCGATGTCGCGATGTCGTACCGGATGCAGGCGGATCACGGCTTCGCGCAGTTGCTCGTCCTCCTCGGCGGCAATGTCGATGCCTGGCCGGTGCTACCGATCCACATCAATTGCGCCGGCCCGCCGCTGCCGTCGATCAACCAGGTTCGCCGGCTCGGGACGGCGGTGGGCCAGTGGGCGGCAGGCCTTGGCAAGCGCGTGCTGATCCTGGGATCGGGCGGACTGTCGCATGATCCGCCGATCCCCAACATCCAGACCGCGCCGCCGCCGATCGCCGAAATGCTGATCGCCGGGCGCAATCCGCCGATGGACGCGCGCCGCGCCCGCGAGGAGGCGAATTTCGAAACCGCGCGCAAGCTGGCCCGCGGCGAGGGACGCGCGACGCCGCTCGCGCCCGAATGGGACCGCGATTTCATGGCGCAAATGGCGGCGGGGGATTTAGCGAGCGTCGGCCGCTATGACGAGAGCGAATTGACGCGCGTCGCGGGCTGCGGCGGGCATGAGGTGCGCAACTGGGTCGCGGCCTATGCGGCGATGGCCGCCGCCGGCCCTTTCACCCCGCGCCACATTCTCTATCATCCGATCCCGCAATGGAATGCGGGAATGGGCATCGCGGCCGCCGACCCGGCCGCCTGATCAAAGGACATCTCGATGACACGCGTATTGATCCTCTATTATTCCAGCTACGGCCATATCGAAACGATGGCCGGCGCGATCGCCGACGGCGTCCGTGCGGGCGGGGCCGAAGCGATCGTCAAGCGCGTCCCCGAAACCGCGCCGCCCGAAGTCGCGGCCGCCGCGCATTTCAAGACCGATCAGGCGGCGCCCATTTGCACCGTCGACGAGCTGCCCGACTATGACGCGATTATCTTCGGCGTCCCCACGCGCTATGGCCGCATGCCGTCGCAAATGGCGGCCTTCCTCGATCAGACCGGCGGCCTGTGGGCGCGCGGCGCGCTGCACGGAAAGGTCGGCAGCGCCTTCGTATCGACCGCGACGCAGCATGGCGGGCAGGAAACGACGCTCTTTTCGCTGATCACCAACATGCTGCATTTCGGCATGGTCGTCGCGGGCCTGCCCTACAGCTTTCAGGGCCAGATGCGGCTCGACGAAGTGACCGGCACCTCGCCCTATGGCTCGACGACAATCGCGGGCAGCAAGGGCGAGCGTCAGCCGTCGGACAATGAATTGGACGGCGCGCGGCATCAGGGCGAGCTGGTCGCGAAACTGGCCGTAAAGCTGGCGTCATAAGCCGCGTGCGCGGAGGGAGAGAGAAATGATCACGTCGATGCAATATGTCGCGCTCGGCATTCCCGACCTCAGGGTCGGCGTCGACTTTTACGACGCCTTCGGGCTTGAAGCCGTAGAGCGCGCCGATCATGTCGCAATGCGCTGTCACGGCCGCGATCAGGACCAGATCGTCCTTGTCGAGACCGGCCGCGACCGCAAGCTCCATCATTTCTCGCTTGGCACCGATGCAGCAGGGCTCGCGGCTATCGAGCAGCGCCTGCAGACAAAGGGCATCGCGCGGCTCGACCCGCCTTATGCAGGTGCGCCCGGCGGCCTCTGGTTCCGCGACCCCGAGGGCACATTGGTCAATGTGCAGATCGCCGAGGTCGCGCCGTGGCAGGGGCTCGATGCCGCGCCCGCGATCAACCGCCCCGGCCTGATCGACCGCGTCGGCGGCAAAGGCTGCCCGCCGTTCGACATGAACCCGCGGCCGCGTCGCATGGGCCACTTCATCTTGTTCGCACGCGACGTGATCGCGCAATCGGCCTTCTATTGCTATACGCTCGGCTTTGTTGTCAGCGATCGCATCGCCGATGGCTATGCCGCCTTCATGCGCCTGCCCGGCGACAGCGACCATCATGTCCTCGCGATGCTGAAATCCGATGCGCCGGGCTTTCACCACGCCAGCTTTGAAATGGCGAACATCGATGAAGCGGAAGTCGCGGCTGTCCGCCTCTATTCCAAGGGCTACAAGCACGCTTGGGGGCCGGGCCGCCATGGCGTCGGATCGAATTATTTCCATTATTTCCGCGATCCGTGGAACGGCATGTGCGAATATTTCTACGATATGGACTTCATCCCAGCCTCCTTTCAGTGGGAGGCCAAGGAGTGGACCAAGAAGGATGGCATGTTCTTATGGTCCGCCGACGGACCGCCTCCGCCGGATTTCGGATTTAATTACGAGACGGCTTGAGATGCCGAGTATCCCGACTGACCTAATCGTCCAGGCAAACGCAAATGCTTTTGGCCGCTAGGAGAATGGCAGGTTCTGATAATGTAGCGCTCGATAGCCGCCGTCCCTAGTGCAGGCAGTCGGGGCAAATACCACCGACAAAGCGGCGCTTTTGCAGAGCCAGAATAGCCGATCAATAATCGAATGATGCCTGTATCTCCTGTTACTCTGGCGGTGAGGTACGCGGTGCTGTAGCAACATTCTATGGACCTCTATTCCCTCGTCAAAACGCTGCATATCATCAGTGCAACGATCGTGTTCGGAACGGGGATCGGCATAGCCAATTTCATGTTCTTCGGAAGTCGCAGCCCCGTTCCGGTCGAGCGCGCTTTTGCCGCGCGCATGACGGTTAAGGCCGATTTCCTGTTCACCCTGCCTTCGGTGATCGTTCAGCCGCTGAGCGGCGCATGGCTGATGTGGCAAGGCGGCTTCCTCTGGGACGATTATTGGCTTGTCGTCACCTATGGTCTCTATCTGCTGGCGGCGCTGTGCTGGGTGCCGGTCGTCTTCATCCAGATACGCATGAAGGCGATGCTGGAGGCTCACGCGCGAGGCGAAGCAATTGATGAAGCGGCCTATGATCGTCTGTTTCGCAGATGGTACGCGCTGGGCTGGCCCGCTTTCGGCGGACTGGTCGTCATCTTCTGGCTGATGGTGACCAAGCCCACATGGTAGCGCGCGTCCTGATCATCGGTGGCTATGGCAATTTCGGCAGCTATATCGCGCGCAGTCTTGCCGATGACGAGAGCATCCGCCTGCTGATCGGTGGACGATCGACGGGCAAGGCAAAAGCGTTTTCGGCATCGCTCGAAGCGGCCAATGCGGCCGAGGGTCATGCGGTCGACATCGATGGCGACCTCACCAAAGCACTCGCCCGGATCGCGCCCGACATCGTCGTCCACACCACCGGACCTTTCCAGACGCAGGATCATCGCGTCGCAAGGGCATGCATAGCGCAGGGCTGTCATTATCTCGACCTCGCCGATGCGCGAGATTTCGTGGCGACGATCGACCGGCTCGATGGTGAGGCAAAGGCCAAAAATGTGCTGGTCGTCAGTGGCGCCAGTTCCGTTCCATGTCTGACTGCCGCCGTGATCGATGCCTATCTTCCGTCCTTCGCCCGGCTGGAGGCTGTCGATTACGGCATCAGCGCGGCTCAACACACCAACCGAGGTCTGGCAACGACCTCCGCTGTGCTCAGCTATGTCGGCAAGCCGATGCAGATGCTGCGAGATGGCGCGATGAAAACCGTCTATGGCTGGGAAGATACGCATGCCGTCCGCTACCCCGACCTTGGCACCCGTCTTTTCGGCAACTGCGACATCCCCGACCTGACGCTGTTTCCCGAACGCTATCCCACGCTCCGGTCGATGCGCTTTTGCGCCGGACACGAGTTGAAAGCCCTCCATATCGGCACGCGCATGTTGGGCGTACTGGTACGGTCGGGGATGATCGGATCTCTCAGCGACCATGCCGGATCGCTGCTGAAGCTCGCTTTTGCATTCGACGGCTTCGGGTCCGGGCGCAGCGGCTTCCACATGTTCATGAGCGGCTTAGGCCGTGATGGCAATCCGCTGGAGCGGCGCTTCTGGATCGTCGCGAGGTCGGGCCATGGCCCCTATATCCCGTGCATGCCCGCCATCCTGCTGGCCCGGCGGCTGGCAAGAGATGGGGCTATACAATGCGGCGCAAAGCCGTGCGTCGATCTGATTGATCTCGACAGCTATCTTGGGGCGCTCTCAAATCTCGATATCGAGATCTTTCGGGACGACATCCGTGCCTGAGGTCTCAAAGCAACCGTTCAGCTATCGCGAAGATTCGACGGTTCCCGATTTCGATGACGGCAGGGCGCTCTTCGTATTCGACGGCATCTGCGTGTTATGCTCGGGCGGCGCGAGCTGGATCATGCGGCATGACAGCAGGGCGTTCGTTATCTTCACGCCCGCACAGGAAGCACTGGGCCGAGCCCTCTATGCCCATTACGGAATCGAGATGGACGAGACCTATCTGCTGATTGCAGATGGTCGCGCTTACACCGCCTCTCGCGGCTATTTGGAGCTTTGCCGGATATTGGGGGGCTGGTGGTATGCCTTCCGTATCTCCGCCGTCCTCCCCGAGCGCCTGCGCGACTGGCTCTATGCCCTAATCGCCCGCAACCGATATCGCTGGTTCGGCAAGGACGACTATTGCGCTCTGTTGACCAAAGAGCAGCGCGAGCGATTGCTTTAGAATGGCAGGCCAAAACCTGTTGTGGCCGATAGCGGACCGACAGCTTATGGCAGTTCATCTTGAGAAGCCGCCGGAAGACTGATTAGCGTTGTCGGCCAACGATGGTATCTCAGCGCGACTATTCCTGACGGCGCTCCCCGTCCAAATCGCGAGAAAGCGGTATGAGCGACGAGATTTGGTTAAGATTGCTAGGGCCATCCGACGCACACTCGGTCGATCGGATGCTCGATAGGCTAACGGCCTATTCGCTGGCGGTCGATGGTGTCGCAAAGCCAGCAAATGGAGCGGCCAAGATTCTCAACGATGCGCCTTCCGACGTGAGTCTGGATGCCAAGCATAGCTTCGAAATCATGCTGGGGAACGAGCCCATCGGGTTGGCAGATGTAATCAACGGCTACCCCTTGCGCGACGTGGCAACGCTCGGCCTTCTTGCGATTGCCGAAGATTTGCATGGTCTGGGTTATGGACGCGCTGGCTACCGAGCGCTGGAATCCTACGTCGGCCTCAACCTGCCAGTCCGAATACTGCGGATTGGCGTGGTGACGACCAATCCGGTCCAGGCATTTTGGGAAAAAATGGGGTTCAGTCCAACTGGTGAGGTGCGGCCGTTCCAAGGTGAAGCGAGGTCCGCGTTCGTCATCTTGATGGAAAAAGCACTGCCGAGCCGCGACGGGATTTGTACAGTTCAAAAAAACTGAGACGGGTTTGGCCGCGAGCGGACCGACGGCTTTAGAGGACGACACTGCCGAAGCGGACATTAGCGTTGCAATTTGGAGCCATGGCCGAATCCGACAGATCCAAGTCATCCGACATTGAGAGGGTGTAGATCCGCTACTGACAGACGCGGACGTCAAGCCGCCGCAGTTCTGATAAGGCGGTGTCATATGAACGTTTGGCCGCCATCAGGCGGCGGAATGCTTTGAAGGTTACCGCCCGACTCTATACGGGCACCGGATTGCTTGTTTCCATCGCCTCGCGCTCCGCTTTCGCGCCCATTCGTTCGTATAGAGGCAGATCATCAGGATTCTGAATACAATGAATTATCGCCATAGCTTTCATGCCGGCAATAGCGCCGATGTCGTAAAGCACAGCCTGCTGATCGCCCTCGTACGGGCCTTGCAGCAAAAACCGGGCGCGCTGACCCTGATCGACACCCACGCTGGTTGCGGGTTGTACGACCTCGGCGGCGATGAGGCGAGGCGCACCGGCGAGGCCACACAGGGGGTGCTGCGGGCCTTTGCCGACACGAACCCCTTGCTGGACGATTACCGCGCCGCCGTGCGGGCGGTAAATGCCGGGGAAGAGCCGCGCCTCTACCCCGGATCGCCAAAGTTCTTGGCGCAGCTTCTGCGCCCTCAGGACTTTCTGATCTTGAACGAGAAGCACCCCGAAGACGTCTATGCCCTGCGCGGCGCGATGCGCGGCACATCCGCCGCCGTGCATCAGCGCGACGCCTACGAGCTTTGGCTGGCGATACTGCCGCCCCGCACCGCGCGCGGCGTGGTGGTGGTCGACCCGCCGTACGAGCAGACCGATGAACGCGCACGTATCGCCGCCACCCTCGCAGCCGCGCACCGCAAATGGGCGCATGGCGTGACGGTGATCTGGTATCCGCTGAAAGACCGCGCCACGCATGTGCGCTGGAAGGCGCAGCTACGTAAGCTTGGCATCCCGAAGTTTCTGGTGGTGGAGCATTGGCTGTACGATAGCGATCAGCCCGACATCTATAACGGCGCAGGCCTTTTTATCGTCAACCCGCCCTACGCCTTCACGCAGGCGCTGCCGCCTCTGCTGGAAGCCCTGCGCGCTGCGCTGGCGCCCGAGGGGCATAGGGGAGAGATCACAACCGATTGGTTGGGCGACTAAGATAAACCCTCATCTTCCCCTTCTCCCAAAGGAGGAATTGCGCTTAGCCGCCGTTGGCATCAACCATGCAGACCGTCGCCTGTCGGCATCGGCGCCGCTTGATGCGGACATTCAGCTGCTCACCGGCTATAAGAGCCGGTGACACGACGCTATGAGGCGTGAAAAGGAGGAGACATGGACCGTCTCGATGCCATGCGTGTCATTTTGGCCGTGGTCGACGCGGGCAGCCTCTCGGCGGGCAGTCGCAAGCTCGGCGCTCCGCTTCCGAGTGTCAGTCGTAAGGTCGCCGACCTTGAACGGTTCCTTGGAACCAATCTCCTCGTCCGGACGAGCCGTAACATCCAATTGACCGACGCCGGGCGCGACTATGTCGCTGCGGCGCGGCAAATCATCGCCGATCTCGAACAAGCAGAACGCCGCGCGTCGGGGGAATATCAGACGCCACGTGGCGAGTTGACTGTAACGATGCCAGTCGAGTTCGGAACGCGCCACGTCTTGCCGATCGCCCTCTCTTTCATGGAAGAATATCCCGAGATCACGCTTCGCATCATATCGTCCGATCGCCTTGTCCATATGGTCGAGGAACAGGTGGACGTCGCCATCCGACTCGGCCATCTGGCGGACAGCGCACTCTATGTAGCGAAAGCGGGCGAATTCCATCTGCTGACTTGCGCGAGCCCGACCTATCTCGAGCGGCGCGGCACCCCCGATCATCCTCTCGACCTTCCCAATCATGACGGCATATTGTTCGGCACGCATCCGATGTTCTGGACGTACCGTATCGACGGAGAGGAGGTCGTCGCAGCCCCGCGCACGCGAATATTCGTGAACACCGCCGCGGCGAACCTGGCAGCGGCGCTGGGCGGTGTCGGCATTGCACGGCTGTTCGATTATCAGATCGCCGACGAGATAAGGTCGGGCGCCTTGATACCGATCCTCACCGACTATGGCCGCGATCCGCGGCCAGTGCATGTCGTGTATCCACGACAAGGCCTGATGCCCCTCAAGGTCCGCGCGTTCATCGACTGGATAGCGCCAAGGTTGCGCGAGGCCTGCACGCACGAAGGCTGCGTGTGATCTCTTGCGAGCGATGAGAGGCTGACTCTCGCCTTTGCTGACTAGTGCGCGCCAGCCCGCAGAATTAAATCATCCTCATTCGCGCTGCGATACCCCGCCGCATAACCTCCCCGCTCCTGCCTCGCACGGCGCGGCGGTTCGCCAACCCTGAAAGGATCGTGCCATGACGAGCCTGACTCTATCCATCCTCGCTGCCGCCATAGCGCTCGGCAGTCCCATAACGACGCCTTCCACATATGCGCCGGAGCCCGCGTCTGCCGAGATTGGCTATCTGGCCGTCGACGACGGGATCAACTTGCGTCGAATGGTCGTCCGCCACACGGAGCCAAGGCCGACCATACTCTTTCTTCACGGCTTCCCGGAGACACTCTACGCTTGGCAGGATATCTCGGCGGAACTCGCCGAAGATTATGAGCTTCACGCCTTCGATTGGCCGGGCTTCGGACTTTCGTCGCGGCCAGCCGACGGGTTCGACTATTCGCCGCGCGGCTATGCCCGCATCCTCCGCCAATATATCGACAAGGCACGGATCGACCGGTCTCGGCTCGTTATCTACGCGACGGACATCGGCGGCCTGCCCGCGCTGCTCGCGGCGCTCGAAGATCCGGACATCGCCCGCACGATCATTGTCGGCGATTTCGCGCCGTTCGATCGGCCACAGTTCATGCAGGAACGCCTGCAGGCGCTGAAGTCGTCGTCGACGAACGACGAGGTCCGTATTCAGTTCAATGCAGGCCGCGACGAAATCCTTGCCAACGCGATGCGTCGCGGACTGTCGCCCGAGGAGCAGTTCGAAGTCGCGCCGGCCTATCGCGCCGACATGGCTGCGGGTTGGCAGCAGGGGGGGATAAGTTCCGCTGACGCCTTCGCACGTTATTACGCCGCCTTTGCGCGCGATCAGGAAAATTTCGAGGCAAAGGTCCGCGAACTCAAGACGCCGGTTTCGGTCGTTTGGGGCGCCAAGGACATTTATATCGACCCCGCGATGGGAGCCGAGTTCGCGGGACGGATCAACGCGCGCCTCTCGATCCTTCCCGGCGTCGGCCACTACCCCCATCTTCAGGATCCCAAGCGGACCGCGGCCGAGATCCGTACGGCTCTCGTTGACCAAGGAATTGCCTCATGATGGCCGCGCCCATCGCGCGTTTGTAACTATCGCGGCCTTCACGCCGAAACATGCAGTAACATGCTTGAAACGGCTCGTCGGCGGCGCGCGCATCAACGCCCGTGCAATGCGAAGGACACAGAGATGGCAAAACAATTTTTCCAGGCTTTGATGACAACTGCGCTTGCACTCGGCGCGCCGGCCGCACCAGTATGGGCGGCGAAAAGCCTTGCGGGGTTCGCTACGGCGCAATCGACGCCGGCTTCGGTTCCGGCCGGGATCACGCGCACCGATCTGCAGCGTCACGATCTGTCGATCGTCGGCCATGAAACGGTGCAGGCGCGTATCGACATCGCGCCCGGCGCTGTGGCACCCTGGCATCGCCATCCGGGCGAAGAGGTCATCTATGTCGTCGAGGGCACGCTCGAATATCAGCTCGAGGGCCAGGCGCCCGTGACGGTAAAGACGGGCGAGGTGCTGTTCGTCCCCGCCGGGGTCGCCCATATGGCGCGCAATCGCACGACCGCCAACGGCGCCGAACTCGCGACCTACATCGTCGAAAAGGGCAAGCCGCTGCTTGTCCCCGCCAACGACATCGCGCCATAATGCGGACCTGACCATCTGCCGGGCCATGGTTTATCCGAATGGAAGCACCATATTCCCCCGTGAAATGGAGATTCAAATGACCGAATATCGCAAAACATCCGAAGCTGTCGCGGCCTTGTCGCCCGAGCAATATCGTGTGACGCAACAGAGCGGCACCGAACGGCCCGGGACGGGCGAATATCTGAACAACAAGGATCCCGGCATCTATGTGGATATCGTCTCGGGCGAGCCGCTGTTTGCGTCGTCCGACAAATATGAATCGGGTTGCGGCTGGCCCAGCTTTACCAAGCCGATCGAGCCCGCGAATGTCGCCGAGCTCAACGACACGACCCATGGCATGATCCGTACCGAAGTCCGATCGACACACGGCGACAGCCATCTCGGGCATGTGTTCCCCGACGGCCCCCGCGACCGCGGCGGACTGCGCTACTGCATCAATTCGGCTTCGCTGCGCTTTGTCCATCGCGACGATATGGAAGCCGAGGGTTACGGCGCCTATCTCGACCAGGTGGAGGACGTCGCATGAGCATCGAGCGCGCAATTCTTGCCGGTGGCTGCTTCTGGGGTGTGCAGGATCTGGTGCGCCGACAGCCCGGGGTGATTTCGACCCGCGTCGGCTATTCGGGCGGCGAGGTGGAAAATGCCACTTACCGCAACCATGGCAATCATGCCGAGGCGATCGAGATCCTTTTCGATCCGGCGCTCACCAGCTTTCGTACCCTGTTGGAATTCTTCTTTCAGATCCACGATCCGACCACCAAGAATCGCCAGGGCAACGACGTCGGTGCCAGCTATCGCTCGGCGATCTTTTACACCAGCGACGAGCAAAAGTCGGTGGCCGAGGACACAATCGCCGATGTCGACGCCTCAGGCCTCTGGCCGGGCAAAGTCGTTACCGAAGTCAGTCCGGCGGGCGCTTTCTGGGAAGCCGAACCCGAGCATCAGGATTATCTGGAGCGCATTCCGAACGGCTATACCTGCCATTTCGTGCGCCCGGGATGGAAGCTCCCGCATCGTGCAGACGCCTCGCTGTCGGCCGAATAGGTCGGTGGCGGGCGCGTGATTCCTGGCCGTCGGAGAGCGAGACGCGCATGACGATCTCGCCGAAACGAGCAATCGTTCCGGCGTGCGATCATTTTGTGAATCCGGTTTCCGCAATGGCCGTGCAGGCAATATAAGCCGCTGATCCGAACCGCGCCGTCGCCGTCTGGCCGATGCCGACGGGGTGAACACCGGTGATCGCGCCGGCCGAAACCCACTGCCCCGGCGTCAGTTCGATGACGCCGCGCCGGTGCAGACCGACCAGAAAATTGAGCGAACCCCAGGGGCCGTCGAGCACCTCGATCGCTCGGCCGGTCCCGACCGTCGCGCCATCGATCCGTGTTTCGACGATCAATGTTGTGAATTCATCATGGTCAAGCCGCGGCCCAAGCAGGACGCCGTTGTTGATCCCGATATCGGCGATGATGCCATAGGGGGCATGGTCGTGGACGTCGGGCGCGGGCGAGCTTGCGATTTCGAAACCGGCGCGGATTTCGTCGATCCATGCCAGGCCATCGTCACTCCCGATCATCTGTTGGTCAGGTACCTCGCGGAGGCGCAACATCACTTCCGCCTCGATTGCCCCCGCCCCGCCCGCGAAGACCGGCGCGTCGCCAGGCGTGTCGCCGTCGAGTTCGGCCACGCGCAGCACCGGCCCGGCGAGGCGCTCGGCGCCCAGAACATCGATCAACGCCGGCGGGATGCGCCCGACCTTCCAGCCGAGGACGGGCGCCTCCAGCTCAGCGATCAAGCGCTGTTGTATGGCATAAGCATCGGCCAGCGTTGCGGGTACCGGAGAAGGAAAGCCAGGCAGCGCGCGCCCTGAACGGCGTGCCTCAAGCAGCGCCGCAACCGGATCCGGCGCGGCCGGCGAAGGCGAAAGGCCGGACGTCACGCCAGCTTGGCGCTCAGCAGATAGCGTTCGCGGCTCTCGGCGGACTGACGGCGCAGTTCGACAATTGCGCGTTCCTCGGTCTCGTCGAGCATCGATTCGATCAGGCGGTTGAAGTGACGTCGCATCGCGAGCCGGGCGCCGGTCGCATCGCGATTGCGCAGCGCCGCGACGACATCGGCATGCTCGGCCTGGCGCGCGCTACCATCCTTGCGGCACACCAAAGAATGGCTGCTCCGCACCTCGGGCAATTCCATCCGCATCCGCCACAGGCTTTCGATCACATGGATGATCGCCTTGTTGCTCGACGCCGCAGCGATCGTCATGTGAAACTCGCGGTCGATCGCGCTGATTTCTTCCTCGCTCTTGCTGTCGTCGGCCATTGCTTCGAGCAACTGGTCGAGCTTGGCGAGCGTCTCGGCCGAGATCGTCGGCGCGGCGAGCGCCGCGGCTTCGGCCTCGAACAGCGAACGCGCTTCGGTGAGTTCGAAGGCGCTGACCTTGGGCAGGATCGCATTGTCGCCGGGCAGGATCGCCTCGACATAGGCGCCCGCGCCGGTACGAATATGGATCCACCCCGTCGCCTGCAATGCGATCTCGGCTTCGCGGATCGTCACGCGGCTGACCTCGAAACGTTCGGACAGCTCGCGTTCGCCGGGCAGACGCGTCCCCGGCGGGAAAGTTCCGTCGAGAATCAGGCGCCGGATCGTGTCGGCGACATCCTCAAAAAGGCGGCGTTCGGCCATGGTCAATCTTCTCCCCGCACAAGCGTCAGGAAGTCCATACAATCCGGTAGGACAAGTTTGAAGCCCATGACCGAACTTAGTTCTAAATTCGCGCCCGGATGCCGATGAAATATTTCGCGCCATAATAATGATACTGACGGCTGCTGCCATAGACCGGCATGTAGGTCGCCTTCGGCTCGTTGAAGATGTTGAGCGCCTCGAAGCGCAGCGACACGCCCTTCATCAGGTCGAGCGAGGCGCGGAAATCGACGGTTTCGCTGGGCGCGACATAGCGCAGCTGGCTGTTGCCGCCGACGAAGTCCTGGAAATATTTCGCGCGGTAATTGTAGATCGCCTGCAGCGAAACAGGCCCGATCTCGTAATAGGCCTGCGCCGACAGCACATGTTTCGAATAGCCCGACAGGTTCGCGGGCGGGATGATCCCGGCGCTCACCCTATCGGTTTCGGGATCATAGACCTCGCCGAGCCGGATATCCTGCGTCTTGAAGTTCGAATCGGCGTAATTGTAGCTGACCTTCGCGCCGAGCCCGTCGAGCGGCTTGGGCAGGAAGCTGAAGCGCGTCGCCGCGGTCAGTTCGAGGCCATAGATGCGCGACTTGTCGGGGCTGTTGCGCGTCTGCGTCACCGGGATCGACACCGACTGGCCGTCGATGGTGAAATCCTCGTTGAACACCACCGGCTGGAAGCCGCCGGTGAACTGCTTGTAATAGACGGTCGCCGACAGCAGGCTGTCCTTGTTCGGATACCATTCGAGCGACAGGTCGCCGTTCCACGACATCAGCGGCTTCAGGCGCGGGCTGCCATTCGCGGTGATGTTGCGGATCGCGTCCTCGATTGAGGCGAAGCTGGTGCCGTCCTCGAGCAGGATCGTGCGTCCGGCTCCGAGCGAACTGGGGTTCGGGCGCGACATCGCGCGATAGGCGGCGGCGCGCAGCAGCGTGTCCGGCGCGACCTCGAAGATCGCATTGACGCTTGGCAGGATGCGCGTGTTGCTGCTCTTGATCGTCACCGTGTCGAAATCGCCCGAGGTGACGAGGCGGATCGACCCGTCGGGATTGGTGACGACGCTGAGATCACTGCGCAGGCCGTCCGACGTCACGCGCGTGTTGACGACGCGCACGCCGAAATTGCCGCGCACCGGCATATTGCCGAGATCGGCGTCATATTCGGCCATGACATAGCCTGCGAGGGTGCGTTCGGTGACGTCGCGGTTCGCGACCGAGCGCGTGTCGGGCAGATTGCCGGGATCTTCGGCGCCCATATACTCACGGAACAGGCAATCGACGTCGAAGGTCGCCCAGCTGTTGATGCTGTTGCCCTTGGCGGCCGACAGATAGTCCTGCTGCGGGAAGGCGGTGCGGCAGAGATTGTTGATGCGGCGGTCCTCGGCGATCGCGGGGTTCAGGTTGAAGTCGCCGTTGCGGACGTCATAGTCGCGGTAAGTGAGGTGCGACCACCGGCCGCCCGCCGAAATCTTGCTGAGGAAGCCGTCCATTTCATAGGCGACGTCGAAGCGGCCTGCGTAAATCTCGTTGTGCCGCTTGCTCTCGTCGCGGCGGAAACGGGCGTCGTCCCAGAAGAGATTGTGATTGTTGAGATCGAAGCGCGGATCGATCGTGATCGTCGGCACGAAGCTGCCCGGCGTGATCGAATAGGTGTAGGGAATGCGCATATTGTTGAACACGGTGCGCACGCCGTTGACGTCGGTGGGGTCGGTGCGGAGGCGGAAGTTGCGCTCGATCTCGGTGCGGATTGTGCGCGAATAGCTGCCGTCGAGCGTGACGGTCAGCCGGTCCGACGGCTGCCATTCGACCGACAGGCCGCCGCCCAGATATTCCTCCGACCGCGACAGTTCGGACCCGTTCGATTCGAGCGAGCTCAGGCCATTGAGGCTCTGGACGATACCATTCTCGTCATAGACGACGTTGGTCAGGCCATAGCGACCCTCGGACAGGTTAAGGTCGCGGCGGTTCTCGACATAGGTGCGGTCCGAATATTGGACGTCGAGGTTGATGTTGAACTGGTCCGACGGGCGCCACTGGATCGACCCGAAGATCGCGTCGCGTTTGTCGGTCTCGCTGATCTGGCGGAAAGTATAAGCGTTAGGGACGAGGTAGAAAGGCAGGTTCTGCCCATATTCGTCGCGCGTATATTCGTTGCAATTGTTGTTCGCGACGACGGGTGACGCCTGGCACGCGGTCCAGGTCGTCGATGCGGCGTAGGTTTCTTCGGGGTTGTTCGTGTCGTTGCGCTGGACGCCGATCGCGATGCCGATCGTATCGTTCGCGAACTGGTCGACATAGCTCAACGTCCCGCGCCAGCCGATGCCGCCCGACCCGACGATCCGGTCGCCATAGGGATTATATTGCGCCTTGATATCGGCCTGCAAACGGCGCTTGCCGAAATCGAGCGGGCGGAGCGTGCCGATCTCGATCGTGCCGGCGACGCCGCCTTCGACAAGGCTTGCCTGCTGGGTCTTGTAGATCTTGATATTGTTGACGAGTTCCGACGGGAACTGGTTGAAGTTCACCGAGCGGTCACCGCTGCCGTTCGTGGCATCGCGGCCGTTGAAGGTCGCGTTCGACAGGAAGGGGCCGAGGCCGCGGAGCGCGATTTCGGACGCGTCGCCCTTTTCGCGGTGCGTCGTCGCGCCAGTGATCGTCTGGATCGCCTGCCCGACCGAGATCGCCGGGATGTCGCCGATGTCGTCCGACGACAGCGCATCGACGATGGCAGTTTCTTCGCGCTTGGTGTTGATCGAATTCTGGATCGTCTCGCGAATACCGGTGACGACGATCGCATCCTCTTCGCCCTCGGCCTGCGGCGCGGGCGTGTCCTGCGCCATCGCGGGCGCCGCGACGACCAGCAGCGTCGAGCAGGCACCAGCCAGCAACGCGGCGCGCAGGCTGCGCGCGCGGATCGGATTGCGAGAATTCACGTCGTCTCTCCCTGAAAATCGATTCTGTTCTGCCCGACGCTGTCGAACATGTCGTCCACTTTGTCAACAATTGTGTATGGCAAATTGGTTAGTCCAAATTGCCATGCACAATTTCGTCAGCGAACGAGTTGACTCCGCAGCCCCGGCACCGCGCGGGCAAGCGCCTGCGTCACCAGCTTCGCGGTGACCTCGGCGCCGATGTCGCCGAGGTGGGTGTAGTCGAACTTGCGCGTCACCTGCCCGCGCGCGCCGTCGCCCGCAATTGGTGCGGGTTCGGGCGGTGCCGGGCGGGCGGTGAGCGTCGTGCCCGCCTTCGCTGCGGCAAGCTCCTCGGCTGTCGGCGGCTCCTGCGCGAGCTTGGTCGCTGTCTCCGCGCCCATCTCCTGCGCCTGCGCGGCGCTCAGCGCATTGAGGTCGACCAGCGGCACGTCCATCGCCTTCGCGACGCTGCGTACCTGATCGGACCAGCTCGCGAGCGTGTTCTTGAGCTTGCCGTCCTTGAATTCGCGGCGCGTCAGCGGGGTGACGAGCACCGGCGTTGCTCCAGCCGCCCTCACCTCTTCGACAAAGCGGCGAAGGTTGGCGGGAAATTCGGTGGTCTCGTCGGTCCAGCGCTCGGATTTGCTCGACTGGTCGTTGTGCGCGAACTGGATCAGCACCCACGTGCCGCGATAACCGTGCACCTTAGCCTCGGCGAGCGCGATGTCCCAGCCGCCTTCCTGCCGATAGCTGCGCGTGCTGCGCCCGCCGCGCCCGGCGTTGACACAGGCGACGGACGATTTGACGTGGAGTGAGCAGAACGCCCCGCCCCAGCCGCTGTGCGGCGCCATCGTCGAATCGCCGACGAGGATGATCTTGTAGGGCTCGAGCGGCGGCGCGTCGGTCCGCTCACGCGTCTGGGCCTGCGCCCCGCTCGCGAGCAGGGCAACCACAGCGGTCAGGGCGAGACGATGCATCAGGAGAAGCCCAACCCGCCGTTGATGTCGAGACACACGCCGGCGAGGAAGCTCGCCGCCGGCGACGCGAGATAAACGATCGTGTCGGCAACCTCGTCGGGATGGCCTTCGCGGCGCAGCGGCGTGTTGCCGGCGGTCGCGGCGCGGCCTTCGGGCTTCGAGAAGATGTCGTGGAAGCTCGTGCCGATCAGGCCGGGGCAGACGGCGTTAACACGGATACCCTGCGGCCCGAGCTCCTTCGCCATCGAGCGCGTATAGGTCATCAGAGCGCCCTTCGCGGTCGCATAGACCGACGCGCCCGGGCCGCCGCCGTCGCGACCGGCGAGCGACGACACGTTCACCACCGCAGACCCTTCGCCGAGGAAGGGCTGCGCTGCCTGCAGCACGAGGAAGGCCGATTTGAGATTGAGCGTCATCACATGGTCGAAGAATTCTTCGTCCATCTCGCTCAGCGTCTTGCGCGCGACCATGCCGCCAGCGAGGTTGACGAGGATGTCGAGCCGGCCGCTGAACGCGATGCCGACCTCTTCGAGCATCGCCTTGACCGCGCCGCTGTCGGTGACGTCGGCCTGGATCAGGAAGGCGTCGCCGCCCGCATCCCGAATCGTCTTCAGCGTTTCCTCGGCGGCGTCGCGGCCGCTGTTGTAATTGATCGCGACGCGGACGCCGGCGCGCGCGAGCGCGATCGAGACCGATCGGCCGATGTCGCGGCCGCCGCCGGTGACGAGCGCGGTTTTCCCCTGGAGGTTCATGTGATGCTATTCCTTATTCTTGGGTGTTGGTGGGTTGGGTGACGACCGGTTCGACGCGTCCGCCGACCAGCCAGAAACAGAGGAAGGAGATCGGCACGATCGCCGCGCTCAATGCAAAGATCGGGGCGTAACTCGTCTTGGTGAGCACGGGGACGAGCCAAGTCGTGATGAGCGTTCCGGCGACCGCCGCGGTGCCGCTGATCCCGGCGAGGCTGCCGACCGCACCGCCGCCGAAATAGTCGCTCGGCAGTGTCTGGATGTTGCCGATCGCCATTTGGAAACCGAAGAGGATGCACGCGATGAGCAGCACCGCGGAGAGCGGCTCGCTGGCCCCGATGGTGAACAGCAGCGCCGGGAGCATGATCGCGCAGCCGATCGCGATGGTCAGCGTGCGTGCCTTGTGCACCCCGCCGCCGGCGGTGATGATGCGCCCCGAAAGCCAGCCGCCGAACAGGCTGCCCAGCATCGCGCCGACGAAAGGCACCCACGCAAAGAGGCCGATCTGCTTGACGTCGAAGCCAAAGGTTTCGGCGAGATAGATCGGCAGCCACGAGACGAAGAGCCACCACACGGGATCGAGAAAGAAGCGCGACAGGATCACGCCCCAGCTCTGGCGATAGCGGAGCAGCTCGCCGAGCGGCACGCGGCGGCTATCGTCGCGGCCGGCCTCGGTGCGGCCGGTCAGGATATAGTCGCGCTCCTCCTCGCTCAGCCCCGGATGCTTTTCAGGATCGGCCTTGTAGAACCAGAGCCAGGGCACGAGCCAGATGAAGCCGAGCACGCCGATCAGCAAGAAGGTGCCGTGCCAGCCGAACTGGACGAACAAAAGCGCAATCAGCGGCGCCGATACGATCCCGCCGAGCGAGGCGCCGGCGTTGAAAATGCCCTGCGCCAATGCGCGCTCGCGCGACGGGAACCAGAGCGCATTCGCCTTGGCGGCGCCGGGCCAGTTCCCCGCCTCGCTGATCCCGAGCGTCGCGCGCAGAACGAGGAGCAACGGCATCGAGCGCACCAGCGCGTGCGCAGCGATCGACAGCGACCAGACGACGATCGAGATGGTAAAGCCCATGCGGGTGCCGATCGCGTCGAAGATGCGCCCGAAGATCGACTGGCCAAAGGCGTAGAAGATCATGAAGATCGTCACCAGCAGCGCATAATCTTCCTTGGTGGCGCCGATTTCCTTCGAAACCTCGGGCCACATCACGGCGAGCGCGTTGCGGTCGATATAGTTGATCACGGTCGCGAGCGCGATCAACGCGATGACGCACCAGCGGAAGCGGCCCTTGATATTGCTCATTTCTTCGCTCCGGTTTTGGCGAGGTCGAGGCGGCCGACGGGGCCGGTCCAGGCGAGGGTGCGGCCGTCGACCGTGACGCTGTGCTTTGCCCCGGCGGTGACGTCGTCGGCGACCGCGATAGCGATACGGCGCCCGTCGACGAGCGTGATCTGAACCAGATCGACGCCCTTATCCTTGCGATGCTCAAGCCCCGTCACGCGCGCGCTGCTCGCCACGACGGTTTCGGCCGATGCGTCATAGGCGCCGTGCGGTTCGAGCAGGCTGACGAAAGTCGCGTCCGCCGCGCCACTAATGCGCTGGATCAGTGCGGGTTCGCGGCGCAGGTTGAACTCGGGATCATTCGCGCCGCTTTCGGCGACGATGAAGCGCGAGCCCGCGGGCGGCAGCATATGATAGCTGTAGAAACGGCTGCCCTGCATCCACGTCAGCCGCGCCTTGCCGGCCTTCGTGCCTTCGCCGTCGACCCACAAATGCTCGTAGCCGTTGGCTTTGCCCAGCACCGGCCGCTCGGCGAGCTTGCGGTCAAAGGCGATATCGCTGTCGATGATCTGCCCGGAAAAATGCAGCGGCAGGTCATAAAGATGCCTGCCGCTGCCAGTCCCGTGGAGGATATCGAGCGTGAGGGGATTGGCGAGACCGTCGACTTCGACGAGCAAGAGAGCGCGGCGGATCTGGACGCCCTTGTACGCAGTATCGATTTCGCCAATCGCATAGCGCGTCGGGCCTTCGAGCACGGCAGCGAGTTGGCGCGTTCCCGATTTCTCGCCGGCTTTCCAGTCGCCTGCAAAGTGGCTTTGCTCATCGACGACCAGCGTGTTGTGCGCGATCGTCGCGCTCGCCCAGCTGTCGTTTTCGGGGAGGTAGCGCCCGCCCCGCTTCGCCTCGACATTGAGGAAACGCGCCGCGCCATAGTCGGTGACGACCGCGCCGGTCTCGTCATAATAGAGCCAGCCGAGCCGGTCGAAATGGCCATGCCCCATGCCCTGCACCGTATTCTTGGCAACGAGCAGCGGTCCGGTCGGATCGGGTTTCGTCCGCAACAGGACGAGCGCGCCGTCCTTGCCGTCGGGACCATCGGACAGCAGCCGCGAGCCGAACGGCCAGGGCTTCGCCTTCCCCGCCGCGAGATCGGCCGCCATCGCCTGCCCGGCCGGCGTGAGCACCGTGCGGCCCTGCCAGTCGGCGATCGACAGGAAGGTCGGATCCTTCGTCGCGGCATAGGCAATTGCGACGGCGTGATAGAGTTCCTCGGTGAGCAGGCTCTTGTCGGGCATCGCGTCGTTGATCGGCAAGAAATAGCCGTCGTGCGTCACGTCGATCGCGGTGCGGATCGCCTTCAGCACGATGCCGTCACGATAGTCGAAAATCTTGCGGTCGGGATCGTTCGCCGCGATCGCGGCTGCGAAGACGACGAAAGGCTGGAGCGCATAGCGCTGATAATAGGGCCCTTCGGCATAATAGCCGTCGGGCGAAAAGAGCAGGTCGAGCTGGCGCAGGAAACCCGCCTTGCCGCTCTTGTCGAGCCCGAGCAGCGCCTTGTCGACGAGGTCGCGGTCACCGAGCAGATAGCCCGAGAGGCCGACCCCGGCAGCAGCCCAGGTCGCATGATTGTGGATGCGGTTGATCACCTCGGGCGAGCCGTCCGAAAGGAAGCGCGCCATCGGGCGGATCACCTGATCATCGATCCGCTTGCGGTCGGCAGCGGAGAGCGCATCACGGATCTCGGCATAGCCCTGCACCGCGTTCACGAGGAAGACGCTGTCGTTGAGGCTTTGCCAGAAGAGGCGGCCCGGAACCTGATTGGAAGCAGCCGGATGCGGCCCAAGCTTCGGATAGAGATCGGCATAAGCGAGCAGCAGGTCGCGGACATGATCGCGGTAGCGGACGTCGCCGGTCAGGCGGAAGAGCTGGCCGCCTTCGAAAATGGTGCGGTAATTGCGCTTGTGCTGTTCGTGGGTAAAGCCGCCGCCGGGGTCTTTCGGCACAGGCACATTGATGCCCGCCCTGATCGACGAGTCGACGTCGCGCCGTGCGCGCTCGACCTCGCCGGCGAAGAGCGGCGCATAGGCTTGCGGCGACGCCGCGGGTGGAGCTTGTGCGGCCGCCGGCGCGGCGGGCAGCGTGGCAGCGGCGAGCAGGAGAGCAAGGGTGCGGGTCACGGACGCGCCTCCACGACGTTGCCGGCGATTTGCCCGCGCGGCGGGCCCTTCCACGCAAGCTCCTCAATCCGCGGCGCGGGCGTCGCGGCAAAGGCGTTCGATGCAATCCGCGTTTCGGGGGCGCCGACCGAATGGATGACGAGGATTCCATCCGACTTGGCGAAATTATTCTGCGCGATATCGGCGTGCTGGGCGCCCGAGACGCGCAGCGAAGCGCCATCGCGGCCGCTGTCGGCGACGCTCGATCCGGTCATCGCGAACCACGGACCGAAGGTGCTTTCATCGGTGCCCTTGCGGAGCAGATCGGCGACCATCGCGACGCGCGCGAAGCGGCTACCTGTGATCGTCAGCCGCTCCATCGGATACCAGCCCTTGGGTTCCTGCTCGCCGGTCGCGACGACGACGACGCCCATATCGGCGAAATCGCTGTTCGTGATTTTCACATCGTCGGCGAAGGTGCCGGGCGCCATCACGATGCCGTCAAGACGCCCCTTACCGGGACCGCGCACCGACACCCCGTCGAGCGTGACGCTATAGTTGGGCGCGACGCCGCTCGCGACCGCGATTAGCGCGCCATCACCGGGCGCACCGCTTGCATCGATCGCGACGTTTTCGAGCTGCAGTCCGCCGCCGCCTTCGATGCGCGCCAGCTGCGATGCGACGCGCAGCACGGGTTTTGCATCCTTTGCGCCGGCGATGGTCAAGCGGTGCTGAACCGCCAATGGCGCCACGATGTCATAAGTCCCGGTAGCGAGCGCGAGGGTATCGCCCGCCTTCGTATCGGCGACGGCCTGCACAAGCGAGGCGCCGGCCGCAAGCGCCCGGGTGCTGCCTGCACCAAATGCCACTTCGGGCGCATCGCCGCGATACCAGCTCGCACCGACTTCGGCGCGGGTCACGGGCTTCAGATCGCGCGGCGCGCCGACCGCGGCGAGCGCCGGATCGACCGGATAAAGCAGACCGTTGGCGGCGCGTTCGAGCTTGACCTCGCGTTGCTCGACGCCCGCACCCAGCAACGGCTTTGCGACCTTCGCCTCGACATTGCCCGCGAGCACGATGCCGGTAATTTCACCCTCGGCGCGGAACGGGTCCTGCCCATTCGCGCCGACGATCAGATTGCGTTCGAACTTGCTGTCGGTCGGTGCCGCCGAGCGTTCGGCATCGGCGCCCGCCGCCAGCGTGATGCGCGCGCTGTCGATGATGCTGTTATTCTCGATCCGTGCGTTCGCGACCTGATGGTAGCGGTTGATCACCGAATTGGGGACGCCGTTCATCACGCTGAGCGCGCTCTTGAACGAGGTGCCCGCGAGCCCCTCGAAATAGTTGCTCCGCACAATCTGGTCGCGGTTGATCACGCGCACGCCGCCGGTGTCGGGCACGCCCTTGCCAAGGAAGATATTCCGTTCGACGAGGTTGCCGTTGCCGTGGCGCAGCACGATGGCGCCCTGCGCTTCGAGAACGAGATTTTCGCGGATGATATTGCCGCCCGACTTGATCGAGACGATCTCGACCTCGCCGCTGGTGCGATCGAAGATGTTGCGCTCGATCGTCGTGTTCGATGCCGACAGCGATTCCTCGCTGGTGCCGATACGGATCGTCTCGCCGCCATTCGAGCCGAGCGGCGGGCGCGGGCCGAAATAATTATGATCGATGCGGTGGCGGTTATCGAGCGGATCGCCCGCGCGGCGGATCACCGCAAGCGTGACACCAGTGTTGGTCTTGCCCTCGAAATGCGAATGGTCGACGCGGTTGCCGGTGCCATAGAGCGCGACCCAGATGTCCTCGGCGCGGCGGTCCGCCTTGCTGTAGCCGTCGATGACGACCTCGGTCACGCGCGTGTCGGTCGCGAGCGTTTTGGAATCGCGGCGAAAGCTGATCACTTCGTCGGTCGGGCTCGCACCATTTTTGAAGACGAGGCCAGAAACCACGAGATGCTGGCCGCCAATGCGAAGGTTCGACTGGCCGGTGACGAGCACCTTGCCCTTGGTCTGCGCGGTCAGCGTGATCGGCTTGGCGGCAGTGCCGGTGCCGGTAAAGACGATCTGGAAGTCGCGCCATTCGCCATCGGCGAGGATGATCGCGTCGCCCGGCTGCGCCTTTTTCACCGCCGCCTTATATTGCGCCTGATCCGACACCAGCATGTCGCGCGCCAGCGCCGGATGCGCCGTCGAGACCAGCATCGCCGCCGTTAGAACCGCCCTTATCTGCACTGCGCCTCACCCTTTTTATGATTCTTGCCCATTGGACTATACAAGCGGTATGACAATATCAACCGTGTTTCGGTATAGAAGATGGGTTGACATATTGGTCTGACACGACGAGCCTGCTTCCAAACAGAGCCAATGAGGGAGAGTGGGATGATTCGGGGCAGCCTCGTGCGCGGTTCGCGCGGCAACATCAATTTTGCGGCTGCGCTGCTCGGCACAACGGCGATGGCGATGCTCGCCGTCCCGGCCTTTGCGCAGGACACCGCTAGGCAGGATGCAACCGCTTCAGAAGAAATGAGCGATGATGCGATCGTCGTTACCGGCATCCGCAGCTCCCTTGCCACCGCGCTGGGCGAAAAGCGCTCCACCGACAATATCGTCGAGGTCATTCAGGCCGAGGATATCGGCAAGCTGCCCGACCAGAACCTCGCCGAAGTACTGGAAAATGTCGCCGGGGTTCAGATCACCCGCCAGGCGGGGGTCGGCAACGCGGTGCAGATCCGCGGCACCGATGCTAACCGCACCGAAATCAATGGTGTGTCGACCGTCGGATCGGGCGCCGGCCGCTCGGGCATCAGCTTCGAGGACCTGCCCGCCGCGCTGATCGCCTCGGTCGAAGTGACCAAGGTCCCGACCGCGCAGACGATCGAGGGATCGGTCGGCGGCACGATCAACCTGCGAACGATCCGCCCGCTCGACCTCAAGGACCCGCTGATCGCCGCGCGCGCGCAGATGGAAAACAGCGACCTGTCGAAATCGACGCTTCCGCGCCTGTCCGCTACGCTCGGCAACCGGTGGGACACCGGCATCGGCGAAATCGGCATCGTGGTCAGCGGCAGCTATGCGCGGCAGGACGTCGCGTCGTTCAAGCCGCGCGTCGACCGCGATGCGCTCGTCCTTCCCGGCTCGGGTCCGAGCGCCGAGGCGTTTCCGTACCTTCGCATTCAGTTCCTCCAGCAGGGGCTCGAGAATTATGAATATGAAACCTACAACGGTACCGCCGCGCTCGAATGGAAACCGAACGACGACCTGAAATTCTATTTCGACGCGACGCTGAACAATCAGGAGCGCGGGCAGCAGAGCCACCGGGTGCAGATATCGGGCACCGCAACGCCGTCGGTCGTCGACGCGATGAACAACACCGACTTCGAGACGGTCGATTTCGGGTCGCTCAGCGGACCGAACGGGCCGATCGATCTGGGCAGCGTGCAGGCCGCAGTTGCCGGCACGATCGGCATCGGCGGCACCACCGGGAGCGTGATCGACCCGAACCTGCGGACGTCGAGCGACACCGGCGCGCGCGTGACCAAGAGCCGCGTCTTTGATTTCGGCACCGACTGGCAGGCGACCGACAAGCTGAATGTCCGCGCCGAAGTGTCACTGTCGACCTCGAAATCCGACTTCCCGAACTTCTCGACCACACTCGACTTCATCAACCCGAACGGCCCGCAACCGGTGATCGGGCGCAGCATCGACAATGGCGTGCCGATCGAATTCGACCTGCGCGGCGGCACGCTGCAATTCGGCATCGATCAGGCGAGCCCCTTCGCGCCGACGACCGCCCAATTGCTCGACCCCGCCAACTACCAGCTGCAACAGGTCACGCAGGGCGCGAACTCAACCGACAATCAGGAACGCGCCGCGCGCCTCGATTTCTCTTATGACACGACCGACCTCAATCCTTTCGTCACATCGCTCGACTTCGGCTATCGCTGGAACCGGACGTCGGCGGAAAACAACGAATTTTCGAATAATGTCAGCCTGACCAATACGACGAGCGCGTGGAACCGCCCGTCGGGTGACCTCTTCTCCGACATATTGATCCCGGGACCGCGCAATTTCGACGCGGCCGACGGGCGGCGGTTGTCTTTCGCCGACTTCCTGCTGATCGACGGCGGGCTGGCCTTCCGCGATCCGGCGAGCGTGCTCGCGTCGCTCAACGAAGCAATTGCAGCGAGCAACGCGGCGCGGACGCAGGGGCCGGCGGTCGCCTCGCTTGCGACGCCGACCGAATCCTTCGCGGGCTTCTTCAAGATCAAGGAAACGACGAACGCCGCCTATTTCCAGGCGAATATGGAAGGCGAAATTGCCGGCATGCCCGTGCGCGGCAACGCGGGATTCCGCTGGCTTCACACCAAGCTGTCGTCGACGGGTAACAATATAGCCAATGGCGCGGTGACGGGGCAGACCGTCGCGAAGAGCTCGTACAACTTCCTGCTCCCGCGCTTCAGCCTCGTCCTCGAACCCGCCGACAAGCTCCTCGTCCGCGCAGGTATCGCGCGCGATATCCGCCGCCCGAATTTCGACACACTATCGACGTCCTTCTCCTTCGGTACGGGTGCAAACACGCCCGTCGCGGTCGGCAATCCCGACCTCGTTCCCGAGGCAGTCTGGTCTTTCGACCTGTCGGGCGAATATTATTTCGCGCCGTCGAGCCTGATCAGCATCGGCTTTTTCCACAAGAGCCGCACGAACCTGTTCGCGCAGCGCCAAGAGGACCCGGCACCGAACCTCGACGCGAACGGCAATCTCAATATCTCGATCGATCCCGCCTGTCCTGGCGGCGGCATCTATAACCCGATCGCCAACCGCAACATCAACAACCCGATTCAGGGCGTCGGCATCTGCGTGCCGCGCAGCTCGACCTTCAACGTGCCCGGAACCACGACGCAAACGGGTATCGAAATCGCCTTCCAGCACGATCTGTCGGCATGGGAAGACACGCTTGGCTTCGCTTCGGGCTTCGGCTTCATCGGCAACTTCACCTACCAGAAGGCGGGCGGCTCGGCGCGCGAGTATCGCGTGGCCGATGGTCCGCGAACCGTCTTCACCCAGCTTGGACACCCCAATTCCCGGGACCTGATCTCGCTGACGAACCTGTCGAAATATGCGTATAATACGACGCTGTTCTACGACAAATATGGGCTCAACGCGCGCCTGCGCTACACATGGCGCTCCAGCTATGTGTCGAACGACCCGTTCTTTTTCGGGCTCCCGCTGATCAATGGTGCACGCGGGCAGCTCAACGCCAGTATCAACTACGATATCACCGAGAATATCAACGTCGGGGTCGAGGGCATCAACCTGCTGCGCGGCGACCAGAACCAATATTGCGTGAACAACAAGGCGCTGCTCTGCTTCCAGGGCCTCACCGATCGCCGGATCACCGCCGGGCTCAGCGTGAAATTCTAGACGCGGCTGCGAGGACCGGAAGGCATCGAAGCGTGCCTTCCGGCAAAGCTCGCCTCAGGCCGGCAAAGAGGTCCGGGGCCCATCTGCATAGGCGCGCTTCATGCGCGCGAAGGTCATAACCTGTGCGGTCATGATGTCGAGTTGCGACATGATGCCCTGATCGGTCAGCATGCCGTCGGGGTCAAACAACGGCTGGCTCGAGTTGGCGGTGACCGCCATCGGCGTCGGCCAGCCGCGCAGCGCATGCGTGATCGAACGCAGCGTCGCAAGCGTGCTGCCCGCCGCCTGCCATCCGCCTGCGACCGCGATCAACCCGACCGCGCGGCCGTCGAAATAGGGCTGCGCGTCGGATACGAGATCCTGCGCATAATCGAGCGCGTTTTTGACCACGCCCGACACCGTCCCATGATAGGCGGGCGACGCGACGATGATGCCGTCGGCATTGCGCAGCGCGGCCATCAACGCCTGCGCCTTTGAACAACGCTCATTACGGTGCGGGGCGTACATCGGCAGGTCGATCGCCTCGCCCGCGAAGAGGTTTGTCTCCGCGCCCTGCGCGTCGCAGCGCATGAGCGCGTGGCGGAGCAGGCGTTCGGCCGATCCGCCGGCGGTGGCGTTGCCGCCGAGTGCAACGATTACGGGGCGCGCGGTCATGGCTTGCTCCTCTAGTTGAAGGTCACCTGACTGCCGCCGCGCAGGAACGCGATCGCGTTGCGGCGGAGGTGGTTGGTGCCGGGGTTGAGGATCGGTTCGGGTGAATATTGCGCGAGATACACGCGGCGCATGTTCGGGGTCGAGTTCGATCCGGTCGCATGGAGCGCGAGGCTGGAGAAAGCGACGACGCTGCCCGCCGGAACCTCGAGCGTCACGCCTTCATTGTCGCCGGTATAGCCGACCAGATCGTTGCTGCCCGGCTGGCGGATGTGCGGGACGATGCCGTCGCGCGTCTCGGGCGCCTGCGAGAAGGGCATGATGCGCACGGTGCCGTTCGCGACCGTCGTGTCGTCGAGCGTACACCAGCAGGTGAGGTAGGGTTTGTGATCGGCGGGGCCGCCGTTGCCGACGACATAGCCCGAATCCTGATGCCAACTGAACGGCATGCCTTCGCTCGCGCCCTTCACGACATATTGGTCGTAGAAGAAATAGGCGTCATCGCCGAGCGTCGCGCGGCAGATGTCGGCCATGGTTTCGCTGAACAGCATGTTGCGCAGGTCGGGCTGTTTACGTTGACATTCGCCGGCGAAATAGCGCTTGCCCTTGTGGCTGATGCCGTCGACTTCGACGCCGAGGCTGTCGAGGCGGGCGTCTTCGCGTTCGATCACGCGGCCGCATTCCTCGCGCAGCAGGTCGAGCAGCGGGCCTTCGAGGATGCGTTCGAAGACCGCATAGCCTTCGGTGGCGAATTGTTCGCGCTGGGCCGCATAATCCATCTTCACTCTCCCGATGTTGTCTAAGGTGCCACGTAGCGCAACATCATTCATTGCATCCAATCGAATTGCATCCAGCAGTCATACGTCTATACTATGGCCTATGCGGATGAGACAGGTAGAGGCGTTTCGCGCCGTGATGATGAGCGGGGGCATTACCGCCGCCGCGACGATGCTGAATATCAGCCAGCCGTCGGTGAGCCGGCTGATCGCCGACATGGAGCGCGCGGTGGGGTTCAGGCTGTTCGACCGCCGCGGCGCGCGCGTGCATCCGACCGCGCAGGCGCAAGCGCTGTATGAGGCGGTGCGGCGGAGCTATGCGGGGCTCGACCTGCTCGACCAGGCGGCGCGGCGTATCCGTGCGCATCCGGTGGGCACGGTGCGGATCGCCGCCCTCGCCGCGATTGCGATGGCGATATTGCCCGCGGTCATCGCGCGCTTCCGCATTCTCTATCCCGACATCAAGATCACGGTGGAATCGCTTGGGCAGCGCGCGATCGAGGAGCGCGTCTTTCTGGGGCAGGCCGATCTTGGCATCGGGGTCGATGCGCAGGGGCGCGAGGGCATAAGGTCGACGATGCTCGCGCGCGCCGAATATGTCTGCATCCTGCCCGCGAACCACCCGCTCGCGTCGCGGCCGCATCTGGCGGTGGAGGATCTGGCGGGCGAGGAGTTCATCGGTCCGATGCACGAGGCCGATGCGCTGTGGAACGGCATCGATGCGGCGATCGAAGGTGCGGGCATTCCCGTCTCGCGCCGGTTGGAGACGCAGCATTCGCAGATATTATATGCGTTCGTCGAAGCGGGCCTCGGCGTATCGATCGCCGAGCCGTTCAGCGCGCCATTGTTCCACCGTCTGAACGTCGCGATCCGCCCGATCGCCCCGCCCGTCTATCTCGATTTCGCGCTGCTCGAGCCCGATATCGGCCCGACTCCCGAGATTGTAGCGTGGCTCAACGCCGATGTGGCGCGCGAGACCGAGGCGTGCCTGGCGCATGTCCAGAAAGTTGTCTCGTCCAAGTCATAGCATTTGGACATAATATACCGACATTTCTCGATTAGACTGCAATGATTTTGACGCGCATCCCTAGGTCGGCTGGTTGGCAATGGCGCCTTTCAGCCGATTCGTGGCTGCGAGCGACAAAGTTCGTGGCCTGATGTCGAAGCGGACGAACGATCCGCCACGACAAGGGAAGGGTTGCTGATGAACAGGCCGACACGCGAGCCCGAGCGCCTAGCCAGCTCGTCGCACTGTCCTGCAAGCCATAGCATTCGGACATGGCATCACGACATTTCTCTATTGGACCACAAAAATAATTGCGCGCATGGGTCGGCTCTAAATTGTCAATTAAATTGATTGAGATTCTGATTTAGCAGCGCATCAAGGGAGGATCTGAACATGGTTTCGTCGAAAGCCAAAGCGTATCTGACAATCACGACGGCACTGGGCATGGCGCTGATCGCCGCCCCCGCGGCAGCGCAAGACGCCCCGGCCCCCGCCGAAGCCGACGCCCCCTTCGCCAGCACCGACATCATCGTCACCGCGCAAAAGCGCGAACAGAATTTGCAGGACGTGCCCGTCGCGATTTCGGTCGTGTCGGGCGAACAGCTCGAGCGGTCAAACGTCAATTCGGCCGAGCAATTGTTCCAGCGCGTCCCCACTCTGACCTTCCGCAAGGGCAACACCAACAAGGATTCGGCGCTGTCGATCCGCGGCGTCGGCACGATCAGCTTCTCGTCGGGCGTCGAGCCGTCGGTGTCGACCGTCATCGACGGCGTCGTCTATGCGCGCACCGGCCAGCAGACCTCCGACTTCCTCGACGTCGAACGCATCGAAGTGCTGCGCGGCCCGCAGGGCAGCCTGTTCGGCAAGAATGCCAGCGCCGGCGTGATCAACATCGTGTCGCGCGAGCCCGGCAACGAGCTGGGCGGCTACATCGACGCCGCCTGGTATGAGGGCAATGAATATCGCATCCGCGGCAGTGTCGGCGGCCCGCTCGGCGATGGCGTCCGCGCCTCGCTCACCGGGTTCTGGTCGCAATATGACGGCAACGCCCGCAACGTGTTCAACAACCACAAGGTCAACGGATACGAACATTGGGGCGTGCGCGGCAAAGTGATCGCCGAGCCGACCGACAATCTGAAAATCACGCTGATCGCCGATTATTCGAAGAACAGCGACAATGGTTTTGCCGACAGCATCGGCACCGTCTTCTCCTCGGCGTTCAACAATGCGGTGTTCATCCCGAGCCTCGCGCCGCTGACGCTCGACGGCAAGAACAAGGACATCGACAACGACCTCGATCCCTACACCAAGGACAAGAACAGCGGCGTGTCGGGTCAGATTGACCTCGACCTTGGCGGGGTCACGCTGACGTCGATCACCGCCTATCGCCACTGGTATAATTTCCAGCAGCGCGACGGCGATTTCCGGTCGGATGCCCCGCGCTACGTCAACACCGGCACGGCGGCGGGCGATGTCCGTTCGCACGATCGCGGCGACCTGAAATTCGACCAGTTTACGCAGGAGCTGCGCATCGCGTCGGCCAATCCGCAATTTTTCGAATATGTTGCGGGGCTTTATTATTACCACACGAAGGAAGTCGATTTCTTCAACCGCACGGTCACCGCCTGCACCGCGTCAACGCTGCCGACTGTCGGCGGGCTGACGCCGTGCGCGACCGGGTCGTCGACCTATACGACGAACGAAGGCAATGCCGATTTCACGACCAAGCTGACCAGCTATTCGGCCTTCGGTCAGGGCACGCTCAACTTTACCGACGCGTTCCGCGGCATTTTGGGTCTACGCTATACCGAGGACAAGGTCAGCTATGACTTCGCGCGCACCTCGACGCAGGCGACCGCCTTCACCGGCGTGAACCCGGCGTTCGCGTCGGCGGGGTCGATCAAGGACAATGGCTGGTCGGGCAATGCCGGGCTGCAATATGACCTGACCGACGATATCGTCGCCTACACCACCTATACGCGCGGCTATAAGGGTCCGGCGCTCAACGTGTTCTTCAACATGCTGGCGCGCGACACCGGCCGGATCGATCCCGAAAAGTCGGACGCCTATGAAGTGGGCCTGAAGACGCGGCTGTTCGACCGCCGCCTGACGCTGAACATCGCGGGCTTCTATGCCAAATACGACAATTATCAGGCGAACTTCCTCGACCTCGTCGCGGGGCAGGTCGTCACGCGCCTGACCAATGCGGGCACGGTGTCGACGCGCGGCATCGAGATGGATTTCAACGCCGCGATCACCGACGATTTCTCGCTGTCGGGCGGCTTCAACTATACCGACGCGCATATTAACAAGTTCATCTGCCCGTCGGGCGCCGCGGTGACCTGCGCCGATGCGATCAACGGCAAGCCGCTGCCCTTTGCCCCGAAATACAAGGGCACGGTGACGATGGACTGGCGCCTGCCGCTCAATATCGACGGGTTCAACGTCGATCTGAACAGCTCGCTCGTCTATCAGAGCCGCACCCAGTTCGACATCAACCAGAACCCCAACGCGTTCCAGAAGGCCTATGCGATCTGGGATGCGGGGATCAAGGTGAGCACCGACGACGACAAATACAGCCTGTCGTTCATCGTCAAAAACCTGACCGACAAGCATTTCGTGATCCAGCGCATCCCGAACGGAACATCGTTCATGCGCCAGATCACGCCGCGCGATGCCGAGCGCTATTTCGGTGTCACCGCGCGGATGAACTTCTAAAATACCCCCTGCCCCGCCGCGTCCGTCCACGACGCGGCGGGGTAACTATATAGGCGGCCTGCCCTGTGGCCGCGAAAGGATCCTCCCCTATGGCGCTCGATGCGCTCGAAACCGGCTTTGCGCTCCGCCTTGGCGGGCAAGTGATCCTGACGCACAGCGAGGGCGCGCCCTGGTTCTTCGTCGGCCGCGGGGTGCCGCATGTCCATTCGAAGCTGGGGCATTTCGACGTTTCGCAAGAGGTGATCGAGCGGATCGCGCTGGGGCATGTCGAAGACGATGGAGAGGTGCTGCGCTTTGCCGAAGCTGCCGGGAAACCCTGGCTGCTCGAAGCCGCCGTGTCGGGCGATGATGGCGACGCGGTTATCGCGCTGACGGCGCTCGACCCCGCGCTCAACCGGCTATGGCTCCGCGTGCCCACCGATGCGGGCGAGCATGTGTGGGGCGGTGGCGAGCAATTTTCCTATTTCGACCTGCGCGGACGGCATTTCCCGCTGTGGTCGAGCGAGCCGGGGGTCGGCCGCGATCCTTCGTCCGAACTGTTCCGGCAGGTCGAGGCGCATCGCAATGGCGGTGGCGGCAGCTATGCGCACACCAACTATCCGCAGCCGACCTATGTGAGCTCGCGGCGCTATGCGCTGCACGTCGACAGTTTCGCCTATGCCGCCTTCGATTTCCGCAACGCGGATTATCATGAGGTCGAGGTCTGGGAGATTCCCGCGAAGATAGAACTTTGGGCGCGGCCGCGTTTCACCGAACTCGTCACCGCGCTGTCGGACCGTTTCGGGCGCCAGCCGCCGCTGCCCGAATGGCTCCTCAAGGGCGCGGTGATCGGCCTGAAGGACGGCGACAACAGCTTTGCGCGCCTCAAGGCCTATGAGGAGGCCGGGGTCGCGGTGTCGGGGCTGTGGTGCGAGGATTGGGTTGGTCTCAGGATCACCAGCTTCGGCAATCGTCTCTTCTGGGATTGGCAGTGGAACGCCGAGCGCTATCCCGAATTGCCGGCGCGGATCGCCGAGCTGAAAGAACGCGGCATCCGGTTTCTGGGCTATGTGAACCCCTATCTGGCGGTCGATGGCCCGTTGTACGCCGAGGCTGCGGCCCAAGGCTTCATGGTCATGCATCCCGAGAAGAACGAGCCCTATGTCATTGACTTCGGCGAGTTCGATTGCGGGCATGTCGACTTCACCAATCCAGCGGCGGCGGCGTGGTTCGCCGATACGATCATCGGCGAGAAGATGATCGATTTCGGGCTGTCGGGCTGGATGGCCGACTTTGGCGAATATCTGCCCGTCGATGTACGGCTGGCGAATGGCGAGAGCGGGATGACCGCGCATAATCGCTGGCCGGCGCTGTGGGGCGAGGTCAATGCCAGGGGCATCGCGGGCCGCGGGCGGACGGGCGAGATGATGGTGTTCATGCGATCGGGCGGCGCCGGCGTCCAAGGCCATTGCCCGATGCTGTGGGCGGGCGACCAGTCGGTCGATTTCAGCCGCCACGACGGGATCGGCACGGTGATCTGCGCCGCGCTGTCGGCGGGAATGCTGGGCAACGCGCATCATCACAGCGATTGCGGCGGTTATACGAGCCTGTTCGACACGACGCGCGATGCCGAGCTGGCAATGCGCTGGGCCGAGATGTCGGCGTTCACCTCGATGATCCGGACGCATGAGGGCAACAGGCCGCGGCAGAATGTGCAATATGACGACAATCCCGAACTGCTCGCGCATTTTGCCAAGATGACGCGGATATATGCGCATCTGGCGCCCTATATCCGGCGGCTGTCGAAGGAGGCTTCGGAGACTGGGTTGCCGGTGCAGCGGCCGCTGTTCCTGCATTTCGAGGACGATGCCGAGACCTATGCGATCCAGACCTCTTACCTGCTCGGTCCGGACCTGCTCGTCGCGCCGGTGATCGCGGCGGGGAAAAGCGAGTGGACGACGTACCTGCCCGCGGGCGCCGACTGGGTGCATGTCTGGTCGGGCAAGACCTACGCCGGAGGGGCGGACGTGAGCGTCGCGGCGCCGTTCGGGCAGCCGCCGGTGTTCTACCGCGCGGGATCGGCCGACGCGGCGCTGTTCGAAGGCATTCCCTCCGCCTGACACCCATCCCGTTCGCCCTGAGCCTGTCGAAGGGCCGTTCTTTCTTGCCGACGCCCGAAAGGAAGAACGGTGCTTCGACAAGCTCAGCACTAACGGAAGTTGAGTGCGGTTCTAAGCCGCGACCTCCTTCAGCACAGCGACGAAGGCAGCGACAAGCGCACTGCGGCTGCGGTTGCGGAGGAGGTGGATCGCATCGCGTGTGACTTCGGACGGCGGCAGCGCGATCATGTGCAGACCCGACCGGATGGCGAGCCGCTGCGGCACCACGGTGATCACACGGCCGCTCGCCGCCATGTCGAGGCAGGCGGCGGTGGAATCGAGCTCGTAATCGGGAAACTGCCCCGCGGCGACGCGCGCGCGGAGCGCGCGGGGGAAATTGCTGCCAGGCGCGGGACGCGGGAGCGCCCAGGCGAAGTCGGCGCTGTCGCCCTCGCCTTTCGCCAGCGGATGGTCGGGCGCGCAGACGAGCATCAGCGGCTCGGGGGGCAGCGGGATACACAGCACCTCGTCGGCGTGGCCCGACGACGCGAATTTGGCGCGGTTGCACACGACGAGATCGAGGCGGCGGTCGACGAGGGTTTCCAGAAGCTGCTCGGACGGCCCGCCGGTGACGGTGACGCGAACACCGGGGTGCATTTCGGCAAAGCGCGCGATCGCGTCGGTAAGCAAGGGTTGCAGCGGATAGGGGCCGCTGCCGACCGCGACGGTGCCGCCCGTCGGCTGGCCGAGCCCGCGCGCTTCCTGTTCGAGGTTCGCCGAGGCGGCGATGACGTCGCGCGCCGAGCGGATCAGCCGGTCGGCGTCGCTCGTCGGGCGGACATAGTGCGTCGTGCGGTCGAAGAGCGTCGCGCCCAGTTCCTCCTCGAGCTTCTGGATCGAGCGCGTCAGCGCCGACTGGGTCAGGCCGAGTTCGTCGGCGGCGCGCGCGTAGCTGCCGAGGCGGTAAAGCGTATCGAAATGGCGGAGGCGGCGGAGGTTCATGGCGCGCACCATATCATTCCTGTTTTGCAATACCAATGCCACTGTGATGCGCTTAGCGTGGATTCATGAGCAGCACCCAACTCGACGCCCGGCGGCGCACGCAGGTCTTTGCCGAGCTGGAATCGCGGACGTTCGACCTTGCGGTGATCGGCGGCGGGATCACCGGCGCGGGGATCGCGCGCGACGCAGCGATGCGCGGGCTGTCGGTCGCGTTAGTCGAAGCACGCGACTATGCGAGCGGGACGAGCAGCCGGTCGTCGAAGATGATCCATGGCGGGCTGCGCTATCTGGCGCAGGGCGACATTGCGCTGGTCAAGGAAGCCGCGTCGGAGCGGCAGATCTTGCGGCGGATCGCGCCGCATCTGACGACGCTCTCGCCCTTCCTGATCCCGACGACGAACATGGCGATGACCGCGAAGCTGCGGACGGGGCTGTGGACCTTCGAGAAATTGGGCGGGGTGCCCGAGGCCGAGAAGCATGAGGTGATCGGGTTGGCGGAGTTGCAACAGCGCGAGCCGTTGATGCGCACCGACAGGCTCAACGGCGCGGTGCTCTATCCCGAATTCCTGACCGACGATGCGCGGCTGGTGCTTGCCAATATCCGCAGCGCGCAGGGTGCGGGCGCGGTAGTGGTCAATCATGCCGCGGCGTCCGAACTGACGGGCGATGCGCTGGTCGCGACGTCGACGCTGGATGATGGGCTCGGGGCCCGGATCAAGGCGAAACTGGTGGTGAACGCCGCCGGTGCGTGGGTCGACAAGGTGCGCGGGCTGGAAGCGGGCGAAGGCGATGTCCGGCTGTCGCTGAGCCGCGGCATCCACCTCGTCCTGCCGCGCGAGCGGTTACCGATCAACGCGACGATCATCATCCGCGCGCCCGACAAGCGCAGCATCTTCGCGGTGCCGCGCGGCGCCTTTACCTATATCGGGACGACCGACGTGTTCCACGACGGCGCCGATTACTGGCCCGCGCCGACGCGCGAGGACATCGATTATCTGCTGCGCGCGACCGAGGCGGCGTTGAATATCGATCCGATCCGGGATGGCGAGATCGTGTCGCTCTGGTCCGGCGTGCGCCCGCTGATCGCGCAGCCGGGGAAGAAGGCGAACGAGGTCTCGCGCAAGGACGAGATCTGGACCTCGCCCGGCGGAATGGTGTCGATCGCGGGCGGCAAATTGAGCGCCTATCGCGCGATGGCCGAGCGGGTGGTCGATCTGGTCGTGGAGCGGCTGGGCGCGACCGCCCTGCCCTGTTCGACCGCCGATGCGCCGCTGCCCGGCGGATCGAGCAGCCTCGGCGACAGCCTGAGCCGCCTCGATCCGCGCTCCGCCGAGCGATTGGCACGCCTGTACGGCGACGAGGCGAACGAGATCGTGATCGCGGGCGGCGACGTCGCCGCCGAGGCTGCTCGTGCAGTGACGCATGAAGGCGCCGCGACGCTGGAGGATTATTGGGTCCGCCGCAGTGCGCGCGCGTGGTTCGACGAGGGCGCTGGCCTGGAGGCCCTCGCCCCCGCGGCCGAAGCGATGGGTGCACTGCTCGGCTGGGATGACGCCATGACGGCCGCGCAGATCGCGCATTGCCACCGGATCAACGAGGAAAGCCGCAGGCTTTTGGGAGAGTGAAATGAGTTCGATAACCGAAGCTCTGGCGAGCGCCATCGGCGCCGATCGCGTTGCTAGCGACGCCGATGCGCTGAATGCGCGGCGTTACGATCAATGGGCGGTCAAGCATCTGCGCGACTGGCGCGGCGAAGCCGTGCCCGCACCGGGATGCGTCGTGCGGCCGCAGTCGGTGGAGGACGTGCAGAAGGTCGTGCGCCTTGCCGCCGAGAAGCGCCTGCCGCTGATCCCCTTTGGCCTTGGTAGCGGGGTCTGCGGCGGGATCGAGCCGACGCCCGACGCCATATTGCTCGATATGAGTTCGATGAACCGGGTGCGATATATCGACAGCGACGACCTGCTCGCAAGCTTCGACGCCGGCCTCAACGGCATGGAGGCCGAGGAAGCGGTCGCGGCGCACCGGCTGACGATCGGCCATTGGCCGCAGTCGATCGCGATCAGCAGCGTCGGCGGCTGGGTCGCGACGCGCGCGTCGGGACAGTTCTCGACCGCCTATGGCAATATAGAGGACATCATCCATTCGATCGAGGCGGTGCTGCCGAACGGCGAGCTGGTGACGCTGGGCAAGGCGGTGCGCGCGGCGGCGGGGCCGGATTTGCGGCATTTGCTGATGGGCGCAGAGGGCGTGATGGGCGTCATCACCGGCGTGACCTTCTCGCTGCGCGCCAAGGCGCCGCACCGCGATTACAGCATCTTCTATGCGAACGACATGCGCGCCGGGTTCGAGGCGCAGCGGCAGATCGTGCGCGCCGACTGGCGCCCGCCGGTGATGCGTCAATATGACGGGCGCGAGGTGCGGCGGCTGTTCCGCGACTATGAGCGCGATGGCAAGGCGATGCTGCTGATGGTGCATGAGGGACCAAAAAGCCGCGTCGATGCCGAGCTGGCGGCGATGCACGAAATCTGCGGCGCGGCAGGGCTCGAAGCCGGCGATCCGATGGCGGCGAAGCAATGGATCGAAAAGCGCAACCATGTGCCGAGCTGGCGCGACATGTTCGAGCGCGGCTATGTCGCCGACACTGTCGAGATTTCGGGGCGCTGGAGCGAGATCGGCGCGATCTATGACGACAGCATCGCGGCGCTCAATCAAATCCCCGGCGTGATCAACGCATCGGCGCACAGCAGCCATGTCTACCGCTCAGGCATCAATCTCTATTTCAGCTTTGCCGCGACCTTCGAGGACAGCGCGAAGATGGAGCCCGCCTATTTCGCCGGCTGGCGCGCGATCATGGAAGCGACCGCGAAACATGGCGGCGGCGTCGCACACCATCATGGCGCGGGGCGGCTGCGCAAACCCTATCTGCACCACGACCTCGGCGAAAGCGGCATTGCGTTGCTGCGGCGAGTGAAGCAGGCTCTCGATCCGGAGGGGATCATGAACCCGGGCAATTTGATACCCGATGCCTGAGTTATTGCTCGCGCTCGACGCGGGCACGACGGGCGCCCGCGCCATGCTGGTCGATCCGGCGGGCATGCTGCTGGGCGTCGACAAAAGGCCGATCGCGAGCCGCTTCCCCGCGCCCGGACTGGTCGAGCAGGATGCTGCCGAGGTCTGGACCATCTGCCGCGCGGTGATCGATGGTGCCCTGGCCGCGGCGGGGCGCAGCATAGCCGATGTCGCGGCGATCGGGGTGACGACGCAGCGCGCGAGCATCGTCCTGTGGGACCGGGCGACAGGTGAGCCGGTGGCGCCGATGCTGGTGTGGAGCGACCTGCGAGGCATGGAGGAATATAAAAAGCTGCGCGCGGCGGGATTTACCGGCTGGCCGCAGGTGCCGTCGGCGAAATTGCCCGCGGCGATTGCGCTTTCGGGGCACAATCCCGCGGGGCTGCAATGGGGGACGCTGGATAGCTGGCTGACCTTCAAGCTGAGCGGCGCGCATGTCACCGATGCCTCGGCGGCCTGGCTGACGGGCTATTATGATTATGCGGCGGGCGCCGGATGGGATGCGGCGCTGCTCGCGCATCAGCGCCTGCCCGCGGCGATGTTTCCGGCGCAGGTCGAAAGCTGGGGTGCGATTGCGGAAAGCGATCCCGCGGTGCTCGGTGCAAGGGTGCCGATCACCGCGCTGATCGCCGATCAGGAAGCCGCAATGGTCGCGCATGGCGCGCTGGAACGCGGCGACTGGAAGGCAACTTATGGCACGTCGGGCGTGCTGATGGCGGGAACGGGCGATGTGCCCGAGACGATCCACAACAGCATGCCCGCCGAGGCGCTGGCCTTTGCGGGTGGGAAACCGCGCTTCTGCGTCGAGGGCATGGTGATCACGACGGGTTCGATGATCGAATGGTTGTGCGGGGGGCTGGGTCTGTTCGCGTCGCCTGCGGCGCTGGAAGCAGCGGCCGCATCGGTCAGCAATGCCGGGAATGTCGTGGTGCGGCCTTCGCTCGCGGGCATGGGCGCACCGCACGGGCAATTCGAGGCGCGCGGGCTGATCGCGGGGCTGAGCTTTGCCGACGGGCCAGCGCAAGTGGCGTGCGCGGCGTTGCAAGGGATCGCGTTCCGCTTTCGCGAGATCGCCGAAGTGATTGCGGCGGCGCTGCCGGTGCCCGAGGCGCTGCCCGTCGCTGGCGGATTGTCGGCGAGCGATACGCTGATGCAGTTGCAGGCCGACGCGCTGCAGCGGCCGGTGCGGCGGCATGCGGTGCGCGAGGCAAGCGCCTATGGCGCGGCGCTGGCAGCCGGCATGGGCGCGGGGCTGTTCGGCGAGGATGATCTCAAGCGGCTGGCGCGATACGACGCCGAGTTTCTGCCGAAGATGTCGCGCGATGCGGCCGATGCGGCGTTTGTCCGCTGGCGCGACGCGGTCGCGCCGTGATGCGTTCAGACGCTGCCGGCGACCTCGCTCCACAGCCCCCGCACGATATCGCGCATGCGCTGTGCCTCGTCCCAGCGGTTCGTGAGTTCGCTGCCGTCGGGCGCGGTGATCGCATAGGGCGGCGGCCCGAGTTCGCACATGAAGGTCAGCGCGTCGCCCTCGCGCGCCTGTTCGAGCCAGAGTTCGAAGCCGCGGCGCCACCAGGCGACATGCTGGTCGAGCCAGCCCTGATGCTGCGGCGCATCAAGCGCGACTTGCACCTGATGCGTCGTCGAGACACGGCCGTGGAAATTGTGGCTGCCCTGCAGGATCGTCTCGATCGCGGCGCGCTGGTCATCGCGGAGCGGCAGTTCCATCTCGCCCGCAACCGGATAGTGCGACAGGTCGGCGGTGAGCGGCAGGCCGGGGCGCTCCTCGAGCAGTTGCAGCGTGAAGAGCAGGTCGTTGGTGAGGCGGCCGCGATGCGTTTCGAACCAGACGGGGAGCGGCGCGTCTTTCGCGGCGGCGACAAGGCTGTCGATCAGACGAAGCGCGGCGCGGAAATCGGCGGTTGGGCCGGCGATCTGGACGTTAAGGTGATGCGCGCCGAGCCGCTGGGCTTCGCCGATCCAGTGGGTGAGCTGGGCCGCGTCGTGGACGAGCACCTGCCCCTCCCATGCGAGGCCGCGCGGGTTCATGACGCGCGCGACGCCGTCGGTGCGCGCGGTGCGCGCAAGATTGACGCCAACGCCGTCGAAGCCTGCGGCGACGACTTCGGTCAGCGCTTCGTCGAGGCGGTTTTCGATGTCGAAACCGGGGCATTTGTCGAGGCCCCAGACCGACTGGAGGACGAGCAATTCGGGCAAGGGCTTTCCTTTCAGACAACGCTGTCATATCGTGTCAGGAGGGGGAGTCAACGCCCCTGTCGTCATGCCGGACTTGATCCGGCATCCATGACTTCCCGCGTCGGAAAAATGGACCCCGGATCAAGCCCGGGGTGACGAGATAAAGAGAGTGATGAGAGAGGATGAGATGACGACCGAAGCCCCCACCCCGCTCCTCATAGCGCCAGTGTCACCGGCGTACCGCCGCTATGCGCTCACAGTGCTGCTAATCATCTATATCCTGAACTTCCTCGACCGGCAGATCGTCTCGATTCTCGCCGAACCGATCAAGAACGAGCTGCACCTCGCCGACTGGCAGCTGGGGGTGATGACGGGGCTCGCCTTTGCCCTTTTCTATACCGTGCTTGGCATCCCGATCGCGCGCTTTGCCGAGACGGGCGACCGGCCGCGGATCATCGCGGTGGCGGCGGGGCTGTGGAGCGTGTTCACCGTTGCGTGCGGTTTTGCGCAGAATTTCGTGCAGCTCGTGCTGTGCCGCATCGGCGTCGGCATCGGCGAGGCAGGCTGCACGCCGCCCGCGCATTCGCTGATCACCGACTATACGCCGAAGGAAAAGCGCGCCTCCGCCCTCGCCTTCTATTCGCTTGGGATTCCGCTCGGAGGCTTGCTCGGCCTCGCGATGGGCGGGCTGATCGCCGATGCTTATGGCTGGCGGACTGCGTTCCTTGTTGCGGGCGCGCCCGGCGTGCTGATGGCACTGATCGCCTGGGCGACGCTGAAGGAACCGCGGCGACAGCAGATGAACGCCGACCTCGCAGCGCTGAAGGCATCGCGGCCCGATTTCAAGACCGCGATGGCCGAGATTCGCGGCAAGCGCACCTTCTGGCTGATCGCCTTCGCCGCCGCGATCAAGGCATTCATCGGCTATGGCGCCGCGGCGTTCCTCGCGCCCTTCTTCTTCCGCAACCATGCCGAAGAGCTGACGGTGATCGCGGGCGATTTCGGGCTGGGGCTGACGGGCTTTCTCGGCGTCGCGCTCGGTATCGTGCTCGGGCTGACGGGCGCGCTCGGCACGTGGATGGGCGGGCAGCTTGCCGACAAATATGGGGCGCGCGACCTGCGCGCCTATGTGGCGATCCCGGCGGTTTCGACCTTTCTCGGCATCCCCTTTTACATCGCCGGATTGCTCGCGGACTCCGCAGTGTTCGCGCTGATCATGTTCGCCTTTCCGCCGGTGCTCAACACGCTCTGGTACGGGCCGGGCTTCGCCGCGGTGCAGGGGCTGGTGCGGCCGCAGACGCGCGCGACTGCGGTGGCGGTGCTGCTGTTCATCATCAACCTGCTGGGCCTCGGATTGGGCCCGCTCGGGGTCGGTGCGGTCAGCGATTTCCTCTCGGGCCCGATGGGGCTAGGGTCGGCGGAGGGCGTGCGCTGGTCGCTGATGATCTTCATCCTGTTCGGCGCGCTCGCCTCGGCGCTGTTCTGGATGGCGCGCAGAACGATCCGTGAGGAGATGGTCAGTTGAGTATCGCCAGCATTGCCCTGCCCCGCATCCTGCGCATCGGCGGCGGCGCCTCGAAGCAATTGGCCGAGGTACTGGCGTCGCTCGGGCTGTCGCGGCCGTTGATCGTGACCGACGGCTATCTGGTAGGCAGCGGGCGTGTGGCCGAGCTGGTCGATGGATTGGCGGCGGCGGGGCTCGCTTCGCGCGTGTTCGCCGAGACCGTGCCCGATCCAACGGTAGCGTCGGTCGATGCGGGTGTGACATATCTGTTGGAGGCCGATCACGACTGCGTCGTCGGCTTCGGCGGCGGCAGCCCGCTCGACAGCGCGAAGGCGATCGCGCTGCTCGGGATGCACGGCGGGGCGATGGCCGATTACAAGGCGCCGCATGTGCAGGACGCGCCGGGGCTGCCGGTGATCGCGATCCCGACCACCGCGGGCACGGGATCGGAGGCGACGCGCTTCACGATTATCACCGACGAGACGACCGACGAGAAGATGCTGTGCCCGGGGCTCGCGTACCTGCCCGTTGCGGCGCTCGTCGACTATGAGCTGACCTTTACCAAGCCCAAAAGGCTGACCGCCGACACGGGCATCGACTCGTTGGTCCATGCGATCGAGGCCTATGTGTCGAAGCGCGCCAACCCGTTCAGCGACGGCATGGCGCTTCTCGCGATGCGCGCGATTGCGCCGAACCTGCGCCGCGTGTGCAGCGACCCGATGGACGCCGCGGCGCGCGAGGCGATGATGCTGGGCGCGACGCAGGCGGGAATCGCGTTCTCGAACAGTTCGGTCGCGCTGGTCCACGGGATGAGCCGGCCGATCGGCGCGCATTTTCACGTCCCGCACGGCCTGTCGAATGCGATGCTGCTGCCTGCCGTCACCGCCTGGTCGGCGCCTGCGGCGCTGCACCGCTACGCCGATTGCGCGCGGGCGATGGGCGTCGCGGACGAGGCCGAGGGCGATCAGTCGGCGGTGGCGCGATTGCTCGACGAACTGGCGGCGCTCAACCGCGAGCTCGAGGTGCCAGGGCCCGCGGCATGGGGCATCGACGCGGCTCGCTGGGACGCGCTTGTCCCGACGATGTGCGCGCAGGCAGCGGCGTCGGGGTCGCCGGCGAACAATCCGCGCGTGCCGAATGCAGAAGAGATGGCGGAACTTTATGCCGCAGTTTGGGCGGGATAACACCTTCGGTTAATCGACGGGCAAGGCGCGCTCTGCTTTAGCGCACCCGCCCCGTCTCCCTCTCTCCTACGTCTCATCGAGGAGGCGGGGCATCCTCCCCCCAGCCATCGTCATCCCGGACGTGATCCGGGATCCATGACTTCGAGGGTAGCGCTTGCCTTCGTGGACCCCGGATCAAGTCCGGGGTGACGAATGGTTAGACCTCCAGCGGCCCGTGCTTCATCTTGGGCAGCACATGACGTGCGAAGAGGTCGGCTTCGGCGGCATGCGGATAGCCCGAGAGGATGAAGGCTTCGATGCCCATATCCTGATAGCGGTTCAGCTTCGCGAGCACCTGATCGGGATCGCCGACGATCGCGGCGCCGCAGCCCGAGCGGGCGCGGCCGACGCCGGTCCAGAGATTATCCTCGACATAGCCGTCGTCGGACGCCGCCTCGCGCAAGGCGACCTGCGCGTTGACGCCGAACGATTGCGAGTCGAGCGACTTGGCCTTGATCTCAGCCCCCTTCGCGGCGTCGAGTTTCGAGAGCAGGCGGTCGGCGGCGGTGCGCGCTTCGCTTTCCGTGTCGCGCACGATCATATGCGCGCGGTAGCCGAATTTGAGCGTGCGACCGTAGGCGGCGGCGCGCTGCGTCATGTCGGCGATGATCTCCTTAACCACCTCCTCGCGGTCGGGCCACATCAGGAAGACGTCGCAGCCCTTTGCGGCAGCGTCGCGCGCGGCGGGCGAGAGGCCGCCGAAATAGAGCGGCGGCGCCTTGCCCGACACCGTACCGACACGCGCGGGGGCGACCTGCAGCTTCCAGAACTCGCCGTCATGGTCGAGCGCCTCGCCGTTGAGCAGGGTCTTGAGGATATGCATCGCCTCGACCGTGCGGCGGTAGCGCGGTTCGGAGTCCATCGTCTCGCCCGGCATGTCCGAGGAGATGATATTGACGGTCAGGCGGCCGCCGAGGATCTGGTCGATCGTCGCGATCTGGCGCGCGAGCTGCGGCGGCCAGCTTTCGCCGATACGCACCGCCATCAAGAGGCGGATACGCTTCACCATCGTCGCGATCGCCGCGGCGAAGGCGGTGGTATCGATGCCGAGCGCATAGCCCGACGGCAGCAGGATATTGTCGAACCCCAAGGAGTCGGCCTGCATCACGATGTCGCGGCAATGCTCCCAGCTCGACTTGAGCATCGGGTCGGGGACGCCCAGAAATTCATAGTCGTCGTCGCAGAGCGCCGAAAACCAGCTGACTTCGCACGAGCGGTCGGTCATGGCAGTTTCTCCCCCATCGATGTTTGCAGCACCGCGTACCATTCGGCGCGCGTCCAGCGCGGTGCGAATGCCTGCGGAATTTCCTTGATGCGTTCGACATTCTGCGTGCCGACGATCGGGATCGGACGCGCGGGATGCGCCATCACCCAGCTGTAGGTCGCGGCGGCGCGCGAGACGCCGTACTCGGCGGCCTTCGCGTCGAGCAGTCCGGCGACTGCGCGCGTGCGCTCGTCGGCCGGATCGCCGAGCCGGCCGCCGCCGAGCGGCGACCAGGCGAGGAAACTCATCCCCTCGGCCATCGACTGGTCGAAGATGCCGTCGAACAGCGGGGCGAGATGGAGCGGCGAAAACTCGCTCTGGTGGCTGACTACCGGCACGGGGAGGAATTTGGCGAGCGCCGCGGTCTGGGCGGGCGTGAAGTTAGAGACGCCGATCGCGCCGATCTTGCCCGCGCGGTGCGCATCCTCGAGCGTGCGTGCGATTTCCTGCGGATGGGTGAGCAGGTCGGGGCGGTGGATCTGCCACAGCTCGACATGGTCGGTGCGCAGGCGCTTCAGCGAGATGTCGATGGCGGAAGTCAGGTAGGGTGCGCTGCTGTCGTAGGGCACACCGAGGATGATGCCGCCCTTGGTCGCGAGCATCATCCTGTCGCGAAGGCCGGGGGCTTCGGCGAAGACGTCGCCAAGCAGTGCCTCGGCCGAGCCGAAGCCGCCGGGGGTGTCGCAGCCGTAGATGTCGGCGGTGTCGAACAGCGTGACGCCCGCCTCGAACGCGGCATCGATGCGCGCACGCGCGGTCGAAACATCGACTCCGGCGAAGCGCCACATGCCCCATGCGATGGGTGAAACTTCATGACCGGCGAAGGTCACATTGGCGGGAGCGGGAAGAAAATCTGACATCGCTGTCATATACTCCATAATCGGATGGGAGGGAAGCGGGTTTGTTGTGACTAGCTATTCAATGCGCCAGCACCTGCACTTCGCCGTCGTCCTCCTCGTCGACCGCGACGATGCGCGGCAGGATGAGGTGGATCGCCGCGAGCGCGACGAGATAGGTGAAGGCGCAGACGAGCATCATCGGCAGATAGCCCCTGCCCGTGTCGAGCGACCAGCCCGCAAACTCGATCATCGCCATGCCCGACAGATTGCCGGCAAAGGCGCCGATCCCGATCGCCGAGCCGACGATGCGGGCGGGGAAGACGTCGGTGGTGAGCCCGAAGAGATTGGTCGAGAAGCCCTGATGCGCGAAGAGCGCGAGGCCGAGGATCATCGCGGCGGTCCACGCGCTGTCGACGCCGACGAGCAAGGGCACGGGCAGGATGAGCAGCGCATAGATCAGCATCGTCGTCTTGCGCGCGGCGTTTACACTCCAGCCGCGGCGGCCCATCAGGTATGAGGGCAGGTAGCCGCCGGTGATGCCGCCCAATGCCGCCATGAAATAGACGAAGGCGACCGGAAGGCCGAGCGTGCCCTGCGTCAGCCCGAAGACGCGGTGGAACAGGTCGGGCATGAAGAAGAGCAGGAACCACCACACCTGATCGGTGAGCGCTTTTCCGAGGATAACCGCCCATTGGCGGCGATCACGGAGCAGGCTGCTCCACGGGATCGGCGGCGCCGCGGCGTCGCGCGCGGCGTTCGGCTGTTCGGGAATGCGGACCATCAGCCACACGACGACCCAGACGAGGCCGAGCCCGCCCGCGATCAGGAAGGTCGCCTGCCAGCCCCACATCAGCGCCATCAGCGGGATGAGCAAGGGCGTCAGGATCGCGCCGACGTTCGGGGCGATGCCGCCGAGGCCGAGGACGAAGCTTCGCTCCTTGGCATTGAAGTAGGTCGCGGCTGTCTTCACCGCGGCGGGAGTGCCGATCGATTCCGCGGCGCCGAGCACCGCGCGCGAGGCGACGAAACCCGAGACGGTCGAGGCGAAGGCGTGCGCCATGCCCGCGAGGCTCCACACGCCGACGCCGATCGCGAAACCCCAGCGCAGCCCAACCTTGTCGATGAACCAGCCGGTGCCGAGGAAAGCGAGCGCGGCGGCGAACTGGAAGGCCGAGGCCATGTGGCTGTAGTCGCGGTCGGTCCAGTCGAATTCGAGCTGGAGCGTCGGTTTCAGCAGCGCCAAGATCTGGCGGTCGACATAGTTCAGGACGATCGCGATGAAGACGAGCCCCACCACGAGCCAGCGGCGTTTATCGGCGATTTGCGCCAAGATCGTCTCTCCCCGAATCTAATTGTCGTGCAGATGAGATAACGTTGTCATACCCGAAAGGACAGACGTTTTTTCATAGTGGCAGGAATGGGGTGGGAAGCTGCCCTTTGTGAACCCCGGCGAAAGCCGGGGCCCAGTGCGGAAACGCCAAGGTCAGCGTTGAAATTCTGGGCCCCGGCTTTCGCCGGGGTTCACACCTCTATCGGCCGCTTCCGGTCGTTTTCTGACATTACCCTCAGCCAACGCCGTGCGGCGGTTTCGGGGTGGAAAGCAGACGAGCGGATCGCGACTGGAAAAAATGGAAACTCGCCTCAAGTATGGCTAGTAGGCCTCAATGGAAACCATACATCCACAAGCTATCCGGGAGGCATTTCAGGCTCGAGGGGTGACGCTGAATCCGCCCGCCACAGAAGATGCGATCGCACGGCTACTCTCGTGGGCTGGAGGGAACCTTCACTCCTACTTTGTCCAAATGCTGCGAGAATTCGATGGCTTTTCCAACTGGGATTTTGAAGAAAAGTCCTTCGTTTCCGTGTGGTCGATAGAAAAGGCATTGTCACACGACTGGACCCAGCCGCCAATGTTAGCATTCTCTGACTGGTCCTTAAACGCAATGGTTTTTGGCTTTGATCCATCGTCGAATGGGCCAATAATCAGCATCGAAGATGCTCGGATAGTTGCTCCAACTTACGCTGAATTCTGGCCGCGGCTATTATCTGACAGTTTGTTTTAACTCACAGGACCGAAGCGTCCACAACCGGTCGTTTTCAGCCCTTTAACGCCGTCGTCGAGCCGCGCACGACGAGCTTGTGCGTCAGCTGCCGCCGCTCGATCGTCTCGCCGAATTCGAGAAGCAGGTCGGCGGCGGCATAGCCAAGGTCGCGGATCGGCTGGTGGATCGTGGTCAGCGACGGCCACACAACCTGCGCGAGGTCGGTGTCGTCAAAGCCCGCGACCGAGAGCTGGTCGGGCACCGATATGCCGAGCCGGTGCGCCGCAGCGAGGACGCCCGCGGCCATATCGTCGCTGCTCGCGAAGATAGCGGTCGGGGGGTGGTCGAGCGCCAGCAAAGCCTCGGCGGCAGCGGTCCCCGACTGGAAATCGAACTGCCCCGGAAAGACCAGCGCGGCGTCGAAGCCGATACCTGCACGCTGCAGTGCCTGCCGGTATCCGGTCAGCCGCTGCCCGCTCGCGAAATAATTGCCGTGCCCGGTGACGAAGCCGATGCGGCGGTGGCCGAGCGAGATCAGATACGCCGTCATATCGTCGGCGGCCTGGACGTTGTCGATGTAGACCGCCGAAGTCGCGGTCAGGTCGGTGCCCGGCTGGACGCGCACGACGGGGATCTTGCGGCGGAACAATTCGGCGAGCGCGGTGCCGACGTCGGTCACCGGCGGGGTCATGATGATGCCGTCGAGCTGCGCCTGATCGATCAGCGCGCCGATGTCGTCGACAAGGCCGGGCGAATTGATGTCGCACGGCTGGACGATCATGCGGAAATCGGCCTCGCGGCAACGCTGCCCGACCCCCGCCTGCATGTTGAAGATATAATAGGGGCTGGGGTTGTCGTGGATCAGCCCGATCTGGAACGAGCGTTTTCCGGCGAGCGTCCGCGCCGCCTGGCTGGGGTGATAGTTGAGGCGCGCGACCGCCTCCTCGACCTTTTGCCGCATGTCGTCGCTGACATAGCGTTCCTTGTTGAGCACGCGCGACACGGTCTTGATCGACACGCCAGCGACGCGCGAGACATCCTTGATCGTCGCCCGGGTCATGCGCGCTTGCGCTCCGTCCCCGGCTGGCAAATCCCTGTCACGGCAGCGCATCTCCCCGTTGGCCTGCTGACTATCGTTGTCTGCTTTGGCGCGTAGCGCGACGCACCGCAAGAGAAGCCTTGCGCGCCCGCCCCGCTTCACGATATGGCGGCAAATTATGACAACGCTGGACAGAAACGATTCGACCTCGATGCGCCACGCGCACTGGAACAATTTACCCAGCGGCGGCGACCTGTTCGGCGAATTGCATCTCGCGCAGACGATGGCGGGCACGACGCCGAAGGGCAGCCTGTTTCCCGGTCTCGCCGCCTGTGCGGTAGCGTCAGCGGCGGCGGCATGGCTGTCCGACCATTATGGGTTTCCGATCATCCTGCTCGGCCTGCTCGTCGGGCTGGCGCTCAATTTCATCTCGACGAACGAGGCGACGCACCGCGGGCTTGATTTCGCCTCGCGCACCTTTCTGCGCATCGGCATCGTCGTGCTGGGGTTGCAAGTTACTTTTCTGCAGATCGCGGTGCTCGGGCCCGTGCCGTTCGCCGCACTGATCATCATCATGACGCTGACCATGGGCGCCGGATTTCTGGGCGCGCGGATTTCGGGTCAGTCGCCCTATGCCGGACTCCTCGCGGGCGGCGCGACGGCAATCTGCGGCGCGAGCGCGGCGCTGGCACTCTATGGCGTGATCGGGCGGGCGCGCCTGTCGCAGGCGCAATTCGCATTGACGCTCGTCGGCGTCTCGCTTGCGAGCGCGCTGGCGATGACGATCTATCCGCTGCTCGCCGCGCGCTTCGGGCTGAGCGATGCGCAGGCGGGCTTCCTGATCGGCGCGTCGATCCACGATGTCGCACAGGCGATCGGCGGCGGTTACGCCTTTTCCGACGCCGCGGGCGCGAGCGCGACGATCGTCAAGCTTGCGCGCGTCGCGCTGCTCGCGCCGGTGGTCGCGCTCGTCGGGCTACTTTTGAAGCCCGAGGACGGCAGCAAGCAGCGGATCTGGCGCCGCCTTGCCCTGCCCTGGTTTATCGTCGCCTTCTTTGCGATGGTGACGCTGAACAGCGTCGCGCCCATCCCCGATGCGGTGCGCGGCGGCGCGCTGACCGCGTCAAAGGCGCTGTTGCTGCTCGCGGTCACCGCAACTGCGATGCGGACGCGAATGGATCTGCTGCTCGAGATGGGCTGGCGCGCGGGCATCCCTGTGCTGCTCGCCTCGCTGACGAGCTTTGCCGTGTCGCTGCTGTTCGCGCTCGCGATCGTTTAGAGCCCCAGCAATCTCTTCGCGTTGCCCGATCGGATCTTCGCGCGCTCCTCGTCGGTGAGGTCGAGCTTCGCGAAGGCCTCGAGCGTCTTCGGCAACGAGATTTGCGGGAAGTCCGACGCGATCAGCACATGGTCGACGCCCACGTTGCGGATCGTCCAGACATATTCGGCCTCGATCGGCGAGTCCGCCGCAAGGATGACGCTCGCCGAAATGTCGAAATAGATATTGTCGGCGAAAAGGTTTTCGGCGGTGCGCGCAAGCGCGAGGATGTTCCAGAAGCGGAAGCCCAGCCCGCCCATATGGCCGAAGATGAATTTCGTTTTCGGCGCCGCGAGCGCGAGGTTGAAGAGCTTTTCATTGTCGTCGGGGACGATGCCGGCATTGTCCATCACAACGACCATCCCCCGGTCACCCGCACGTTTGACGAGCGTCAGCACGCGCGGGTCGGCGGCGTCGAACTTCTGGGTGTGCGGATGGATCTTGAGCAGCCTGACCCCGCGCGCGGCCACGCGGTCGACCTCGGCGAGCGCAGCCTCGCCATCATAGGGGTGGACCGTCGCGATTGCGATGATGTCGGGGTATTTTGCCGCGAGCGCGATCAGTTCGTCGTTGCGTCTGGCGATATCGGCGGGGTTGCCGGCGAGCGCCTGATTGGGGCCGCCGAACCACATCGCGCCGAACGCGGAAACCGGCTGGCCGGCGGCTTTCAGCTGCGCGCGATATTCGGCGACCGACGCCTCGCCCTTGTGCAGATGGACATGGGTATCGACGACCGCATCCTGCGCGGCGGCCGGAATGGCGGGCGCCAGCAGGGCGAATGTAAGCAGCAGGGCGCGCATGATGTCTCCGGTGCAAAAAGCGGGATGCCCGGCCTGCCACAAAACAAGCGCCCGGCCAATTACCCCGGACCTCGCCTGCGGGCGGGCGAGCCGGCTCGGCCCGCCCTTGCGTCCTTCCTAGAGCGGTGAACCGCCAAGCTTGTAGGTGAGCTGCAGGAACACGCTGCGGCCGATGCTGTCGAACCAGCTGGTGTTATAATAGGGATAGCCCGACCAGGTCGGATCCTTCACCGGATTCTTGTCGAAGACGTTCCGGACCGTCAGCGACCCGCGCATATGATCGGTGAAATCATATTGCAGCGTGGCGTTGAACAAATAGCTCGCCTTGATGAAGGCGTCCTCGTCATAGTTCGGCAGCTTGCCGAGGCGTGTGCCCGAGAAGGTGAATTGCAGCCCGTCCGAGGCCCAGGTGATGCTGCCGTTCGACTTGTCGCGCGGCAGATAATAACCGCTGTCGGCCGCCAGCTTATTCTCGACCGGATCGCCCGTGTATTGGACCAGCGTGTGCTTGAACACATGGCTGTGCGCGAGCGACAGGGTGAAGTCGCCAAAGCTCGTGGGCAATGTGCCGCGGAAGGCAATGTCGATGCCACTCGTCTTTTCGCGCGCGACGTTGATCGGATTGATCGAGATCGACTCGATCTCGCCCGCCAATGCGCCGGTCACGAAGCGGTTGACGCGTGCCAGCGCCGCGAGACAGGTCGGCGAGTTCGGGTCAAGCGTGGTGTTTCCGGCACCGTCAGGGCGGCAATCGGCCTCGTCACGCGTCAGCTCGCTGGCGCGCAGGTCGTTAACCTGATTGTCGAGCGACACGCGGAAATAGTCGACCGAGACATGGAAGTTGCGCGACGGCGAGAAGACGGCGCCAGCGGTCAGCGTCTTGCCGGTTTCGGCCTTGAGGTCGCGGTTGCCGCTGCGCTGCGCGACGATATCGACGTCATAATCCTCGCAATCGCTGATCCCCGCGCCGGGCGTATCCTGCCGGCAGGTGTAATAGTCGATCACGCTGCTTTCGACATTGCCGGGGCCGGTGAACAGATAGTGGAGATCGGGGGCACGGAAGGCGGTGCCATAGGCGGCGCGGAACAGCAGGCTGTCCGTCGGGCGCACCTCGATGCCGCCATTATAGGTGAATTTGTCGGCGTGACGCCCGGCATAGCCGAAGCGGTCGTAACGGCCGGCGCCGGTCAATGTGACGAAATCGAGCACAGGAACGCGCACTTCGCCGCCGATCGCGGTATGGCTGCGCTTGCCCGAGCCGTCGCTGTCCTTCCAGCTATAATAATAGTCGGTAAGCGCGAGCGGATCGGGGCGGAGGTTGTAGCCCTGTTTGCCATATTCGGCGACGAGCGCGATCCCGACCGGCCCCGCGGGTAGCTGGAACAATTCACCGTTGGTCAGCGTCGCCTGCGCATTGCTGGTCCAGCTGTACGGACGATAGACGGTATCGGCCGAGATGCTGTCATATTCCGCAGGGGTCAGCTGGCGGTAGAGGTTCGCCGGATCGGCGTTGAACGACGGATAATCGTCCTCGCCGATCCCGTCCTGCGCGCCCAGGAAGAAGTCCTTGGCCTTCTGGTTGATGATTTGCGGCCAGCGGACGATCGACTGGTAACGGCTGTAGTTGAACGACGCCTCGTAATTCCAGGCGTTGCCGAAATTGCCGCGGATGCCGGGCGTGATGCTGTAGGTCGTCTGCTTGCTGCGCTGCATCTCGAACCCGCCGGTTTCCTCCGGCGTGAACTGGCGTCCCCAGTCCTCGATCTGCCCTGTAAAGCTGTTGTAGAAATAATTGTCCGAGCTGCTCGACGATTGTTCGAAGGCCCAGCTCGTCACGTCGTACATCAGCCGGACCTTACTGATTCCGAGCTGTGCGTCGACGAACAATTTGGCATTGTCCGACAGTTCATAGGTAGCGCTGGCGAAGCTGTTGAAGCCCTTGCGACCCGAAATGATCGTGCCGTAGCCGATCGATTCCTTGCTGCCGCAGAAATCGCCGTAGCGCGGGCGGTTGTAGAGCGCGACCGTCCCGAAATTGAGGTTCGACAGCGCCTCGCACGTCCCATCGTCGGGGGTGATATAATCATCGTTATAATCCGCGCGATAGAAGGTCCGCCGCGCGATGCGGCTCGATGCCACCGGGCTGTCGTCGGTGCTGTCCTGGATCTTGCGCTGGAAGCCCCAGAGTGGCCGCTGGTCGAGATATTCGATGCCGCCGACGATGCTGAACCGGTCGGTCGACCAGCCGCCGGTCGCGGTCACGCGGTGCGACAGCCCGCCGCCATGCTGGGTGCGGCCGTGGCGATAGTCGAGCGTGATGCCGTCGAGCCGTTCCTTCATCTTGAAGTTGACGACCCCGGCGATCGCGTCGGAGCCATAGATGGCCGAGGCGGCGCCGCTCAATATTTCGACCTTGTCGATCAGGCTGACCGGGATGTTCGAAATGTCGGTGAAGTTACTGCGGCCGATATAGGGGAGCGGAAAGTCGGCGATGCGGCGGCCGTTGACCAGCACGAGCGTGTGGTTGGGACCGAGGCCGCGCAGATCGACCTGCTGCGCTCCGGGGGTGAAGTCGGCGCTGCTGCCCGACTGGGGGCTTTGCGTCTCGCCGCTGTTCTGCGTCATCGCGGCGAGCAGTTCGGGAACGCTGGTGTAGCCGTTGGCGCGGATCGTGTCGGAATCGATCGTCGTGACCGGCGACGGGCCCTGATCCTGGATCGTCGGGATGCGCGAACCGGTGACGATGATTTCTTCGCTGCCCTCGGTAGTCTCCTGCGCAAAGGCGGGAGCGGCCAGTGCCGGCACGCAAACCCCCATCCCAAGGGCAATCCGAAACGCCCGCTTCCCGAAATTGCTCATTAATCAATCCCCTGTTTGCCCCGGCCCGAATCAAACGCGTTCGCCCACCAACCGGATATTTCGTCCACTCGACCAGAAAACGTCGATAATTTCAATCACTATGGTGAAATTGGAAATCATATTGTCTTTTGACGCCGTCATTATGTAACGTAACGCTGTTGAGGGTCGTCAGAGGGAAGACAGATGCGTTCGATCATGCGGGGATTCTGGCTTTTGCTCGCGGGACTGTGGCTGTCACTCGCCCCCGCGGCCGCGAAAGAGGCCAAAGACAAGCCGTACGAGCATTATGTCTTCGGCAAATTGAACACGCCGACGCCGGGCCCGGTTTCGGGCGGGCTGCTGCTGATGGGCGGCGGCGACCGCAACATCGACGCGATGAAATGGTTCTTCGGCAAAGCCGGTAACGGCCATATCGTCGTAATCAGCGCATCCTATGGCAAGGAAATCGGGCAGGAATTTTTCCACGACATCGGCGGCATCCAATCGACCGAAATCTTCGTCTTCCACGGGCGGTCGCAGTCGGCGAACAAGAAGATCCTCGACCGGCTGAAGAAGGCCGACGGCATCTTCATCGCGGGCGGCGACCAGGCGCGCTATGTCCGCTATTGGCGCGGGACGCCCGTCGGCGACATCCTCAACGAGCATGTGGCGGCGGGCAAGCCGCTCGCGGGCACGAGCGCGGGCCTCGCGATCCAGGGCGAGAAGCTTTACGGCGCGATGGACGACGGCAGCATCAAAAGCCCCGAGGCGCTCGCCGATCCGTTCGGCCCCGCCAACACGATCGAGGGCGATTTCCTGCATTTCGCACTGCTGAAAGGCATCGTCACCGACACGCATTTCAAGGAACGCGAACGGCTCGGCCGCCTGTTCGCCTTCGTCGCGAAGGCGCAAGCAGGGCGTCCCGCCGACCGGCCCGCGATGCTCGGCCTCGGCGTCGACGAGAGCGCGGCGCTCGCGGTCGAACCCGACGGCCGCGCGCGCATTTATGCGACCGAGGCCGACGGCTATGCGTGGGTGGTGGACGGCGCGGGGCTGCGCAATCTGTCACAGCGCGGGCCGCTCGACGCGCCGCGCGTCAAGGTCACTGGCGTTGGGCCGGGATCGGTGCTCCATCTGCCCTCGGGACAGGTCGACGCGCCGGTGTTCGTGCGCAACTATGCGGTGCGCGCGGGCGAGATCGTCGAAGTGCCGCGCTGGTCGCTTGCGATCCACGGCGGTGCCGGGGTGATCGAGCGCAAGACGCTCTCCCAAGAAAAGGAGAAGGCGTATCGCGCCGGGCTCGACGAAGCCCTGCGCACGGGCAGCGCGGTGCTCGACAAGGGCGGTACGGCACTCGATGCCGTCGCCGCGGCGGTGCGCGTGCTCGAGGATAATCCCTTGTTCAACGCCGGGCGCGGCGCGGTGTTCACCGCCGAGGGCAGGAATGAACTCGATGCCGCGATCATGGACGGGAAGACGCAAAAGGCCGGCGCGGTCGCGGGCGTGACGCGCACACGCCACCCGATCGACCTCGCGCGCGCGGTGATGGACAAGAGCCCGCATGTGATGCTGGCGCGCGACGGCGCCGATCGTTTCTCGGTCGAGCGCGGGCTCGAGCAGGTCGACCCGAGCTGGTTCCGCACCGAGGAGCGCTGGCAGGGATTACTGCGCTGGCGCGAGAAACAGGTGTCGGCGATCGATCCGACGCATTTGTTCGGCACCGTCGGCGCGGTCGCGCTCGATACCGAGGGCAATCTGGCGGCTGCGACCTCGACCGGCGGGATGACCGGCAAGCGATGGGGCCGGATCGGCGATAGCCCGATCATCGGCGCAGGCACCTATGCGAAAAATGGGCAGTGCGCGGTGTCGGCGACCGGATCGGGCGAATATTTCATTCGCGAGAGCGCCGCGCGGCAGGTGTGCGACCGCGTCGCGTGGAAGGGCGAGAGCCTGAAGGAAGCGGCCCAAGCCACGATCATGGCGGTCGGCGCGATCGGCGGCGACGGCGGGCTGATCGCGATGGGCCCCGACGGGCGCCCGGCCTTTGCCATCAACGACCTTGGCATGTATCGTGGGCGGATGAGCGCCGGGGGGACTCCGCAGGTGGCGATCTTCGCCGATGAGAAGCTGGCCGACTGATGCCGCAATCGGGCGTCAATCTCGACGAGATCGACGAACGCCTGCTCACCCTGCTGCGCGACGATGCGCGGCAAACGATCGCGCAGCTCGCGAAGGAGCTCGGCATTTCGCGCGGCGCGATCTATTCGCGGCTTGCGCGGCTCGAAGAGGAAAAGATCGTCGCGGGCTATACGGTGCGGCTCGGCAACGCCTTTGCCGCGAGCCGCGTGCGCGCGCATATGATGATCAAGACGCTTCCGCGCTTTCACCGCGAGGTCGAACAGGCGCTCGCTGGATTTTCATTGGTGCAGGCGATCCACGCGATCAGCGGCGAATATGACATCATCGCGATGCTCGAGGCCGAGGATGGTGCGCAGCTCAACGAATTGATCGATGAGATCGGGCTGCTCGACGGCGTCGAGCGCACGACGACGTCGGTCATTCTGGCCACCAAGGTCGAACGCTAGCGCGCGTCAGTTCGTCCAGTAGATATAATCCTGCCCGTCCTTCCACGGCGCATTCTGGGGCACGTCGATCCGCACGGGTGCTTCGACGAGTCCGGGCCAGATCGGCTTCGCCATACCCCGGTTCTGCGCGTCGATCATCGCGCGAAGCGCGGCGACGCGCTGCGGCTCGCTTGCCGACACATCATGGCGTTCGGTCGGATCGACCGCCAGATTGTACAGGCGCACCTTTTCGGGCCGCTTCGTCACCTGCAGCTTCCAGTCCCCCGCGCGCACGACGCGGTAATCGCCCGACCGCCAATAAAGTGCCGTCCGCTTTGCGGGGCCCGCCAATATATCCTCGCTGTCGACGATCCGGTCGGCAGGCACCTTTGCCCCCGCAGCGGCGGCGATGGTCGAGAAGAGGTCGATATGCCCGGTTACGTCGGCGCGCGTCGATCCTGGCGCGAGATGTCCCGGCCAGCGCATGAAGAAGGGGGTGCGGATGCCGCCTTCGAAGAAGGTCGCCTTCCATCCGCGATAGGGCGCATTCAGATCATTGATACCCGTGTACCAGGCACCGCCATTGTCGCTGGTAAAGATGACAAGGGTGTTGTCGTCGATCCCCAGCTCGTTGAGCTTCGTCATCACGTCGCCGATGCGCCGGTCGAGCTGCGCGATCATCGCGCCGTAAACACGCGTCTTGTGATCCTTGATCTGCGGCAGCTTGGCATAATCCGCCTTCGTCGCCTGGAACGGCGTGTGCGGCGCGTTGAATGCGAGATACAGGAAGAAGGGCCGGTTGCGGTTGGCCTCGATCGCCGCGATCGCCTGATCGGCGAAATAGTCGGTCATATGCCCCTTGGGATGGAAGCGCTTGCTGCCGTTGAAGGTCACCGCATGGCGCAAATTGGCCCATATGAATTGATCGATGCGATCCCACGGCAGCTTCGCATTGACCGCGTCGGGATCATCCTCGGGCAGGAACATCGCTGCGCCGCCGAGCACCGCGAGGCTTTCGTCGAAGCCCTGCGCGTGCGGCTGCAACGCCGGCGCCTCGCCCAGATGCCATTTGCCGATGTGGAGCGTGTGATAGCCCGCGGCCTTCACCGTCTCGGCAATTGTCACTTCCTTGGCGGGGACGCCCATGTCGGGATAGTCGGGGACGTCGGGGGTAATCAGTTCCTTGTGAAAGATCGCCTTGTGCGGCCCCACCCCCTCGCCGTGCGAAACGCTTTCGGCGAATTGCACGGGCACCGCCGTATATTCGAAGCCGAAGCGCGTCGGGTAGCGCCCCGTCATCATCGCGGCGCGCGACGGCGAGCAGGTCGCGTTGGCGGCATAGGCGGTGGTGAAATTGATCCCTTCGCGCGCGATCGCATCGATGTTCGGGGTCTTGACGATCCCGCCCGCGACGCCGCCGCCATTCAGGCTGATGTCGTTATAGCCGAGGTCGTCGGCGACGATCAGGATGATGTTCGGCGGACGCTTGCCCCCCGGCGGGACGGCAGGCTCCTGCGTCGGTCCTTGCTGCCATGCGACCGGACGGTTCGGCTGCACGGGGTCCTTCCAGTCCTGGATGACCCCCGGAAGCTTGTATTTATTCGCCTCGAAAGCCCAGTACCCACCCGCGCCCGCGGCGGCCAGCACGCATAGAGCCACCCATCTTTTTTTCATCCTTGGTCCCTATCCCATGTTGTCGGCTTGCTCCGCAACTATTGACACTATATGTGTCACTATATCGGCCGATACGCAAGATTGTTTGACCCCGGCGCCAACTCGGGCCAGCAGGGAGGCGATGACGACAGCGGTGAAGAAGATGAGCGCGCCACAGCTCGAACCCGATCGGGTCGACGGCCGCCGCGAACGCGGGCGGTCGAGCCATAAGCGCATTGTCGAGGCGATGATGGAGCTGATCATTGCCGGCGACCTGTCGCCGAGCGCGGCGCGCGTGGCCGAGGAAGCGGGCATCGGTCTGCGTACCGTATTCCGCCATTTCGACGATATGGATGCGCTTTATGCCGAGATTACGGCGACGATTACCGAGCGCGTCGCGCCGATCGTCATGGCACCCTATCCCGACCAGCCGTGGCGCGACAACATCCGCGAACTTCTGCGGCGCCGCATCCGCCTGTTCGAGACGACCCTGCCCTTCCGCCTTGCCGCCAACATCAAGCGGTACCAGTCGCCCTTCCTGATGGCGCAATACAGCCGCGTCGTGATGTTCGAGCGCGAGTTGATCCTTTGCCTGCTTCCCGGCCATGTCCGGGCCGACCGGATCGGTGTCGAGGCATTGTGCGCCACGCTGTCGTTCCACACCTGGCGCACGCTGCGCCACGACCAGAGCCTGCCCGCCGAGGAGGCGGGCGCGGTGATGGGACAGATGGTCGAAGCGGTGCTGGCGACGATCGTCGAACAGGATTGATGCGCGAAGCTTCGGTCCTGCTGTCGCTGGCCATGCTCGGCGCCCTCGCGGCGTGCGGCGAGGCGAAGGATGCGCCGCTTGCCGAAGCGAAGCCGCCCGAATGCGCGGCGATCCCTGCGCAGGATTATGTCTGGATCCCCGGTGCGACCTTCGCGATGGGCGCCGATGCGCATTTGCCCGAGGAAGGTCCGGAGCGCGACGCCACCGTCGCGGGCTTCTGGATGTCGACGCACGAGGTCACCAACGCCGAATTCGCCGAATTCGTGAAGGCGACGGGGTATAAGACGCTCGCCGAGCAGGACCCGCCGAAGCTGCCCGGCGCGCCGCCCGAGATGCTGATTCCGGGCTCCGCCGTGTTCACGGCGCCGACCGACGGCAATCCGAACTGGTGGCGCTGGGTGGTCGGCGCCGAGTGGCGACACCCGGCAGGCCCCAAGACAAATATCGACGGACGCGGCCGCGACCCGGTGGTGCAGGTCGGTTATGACGATGCGCTCGCCTACGCCAAATGGAAGGGCAAGGCGCTGCCGAGCGAAGAGCAGTGGGAGCTCGCCGCGGCGACGGGCGGGGCCGACCGCAATGTTCCGGTCGACAAGGCGGGCAAGCCGCTCGCCAATTATTATCAGGGCGCCTTTCCGGCGCGCGATCTCGGCACGGATGGTTTCGTTGGCCGCGCGCCGGTCGCCTGCTTCCCCGCCGATCGGCACGGCGTGCACGACCTGATCGGCAATGTCTGGGAATGGACGACGAGCAAATCGAGCGGCGAGAGCAATGTGATCAAAGGCGGCAGCTTTCTGTGCGCTGCCAATTATTGCGCGCGATACCGCCCCGCCGCGCGCCAGTTCCAGGAACGCAGCCTAGGCACCGACCATATCGGGTTTCGCCTGATTGACACGGCGCGCCCGGCGCCGACGGCGCCAGTTCCAAGCGAGGACTGACAACAGGAGGGCGATGCCGCCAACCCACAGGCCGAGGCGGATGAGGCGCGGCTTGCCCTGATGTTCGAAGGCATAGGCGTTGATCTGTTCATCGGCGGTGTAGCCCGCAGGCATGTCGAGCACGCCGTTCGCCTTCGCATAAGCGCGATAGTCTGCGATCATCGCGGCGAAGCGATCCGGCTCTGCCGCGGCAAGGTCTAGTGTTTCGCCGGGATCGGTCTTGAGGTCGTAGAGCCGCCATTTGCCGTCGCCGGTCGGCGCGAGATTGCGCACCAGCTTGTAATCGCCGCGGAACAGCGCCGCATTGCCCGACAGTTCGTAACCGAGCGGCGCATCGCCATGGACGCTGCCCGCCCCGCCCTTCAATATGGGCACGAGGCTTCGGCCGGTAACGGGCTCGACCGCTTTGCCCTGCCAGCTTCCGCCGTGGCCGGGCACGCCGGCAAGCTCGGTCAATGTTGGCAAGATGTCGGTGACATGTGCGAGGCCGTTGCTGATGCCGCCCGCGCGAATATTCGCATTCCCCGGCCACGCGATGATGAGCGGCACGCGCAGCCCGCCCTCGGCAGCGGTGAATTTATACCCGGACAGGGGCGATACCGTCGCGCTCGCCCAGCCCGGTCCGATCGCCGCAAAGCTGCCGCGCCGGCCGATGTTCGCGGTCGCAAGGTCATATTGCATGTCGAGGAACAGCCGGTTGCGCAGGCTGCCAAACGGATTGGTCGGCTCGGCGCCATTGTCCGAGAGGAAGACGAAGATCGTATTCTCGTAGTCGCCCGTGGCCTTGAGATGCGCGACGAGGCGGCCGACCTCGCGGTCCATCGCGGTCGCCATGCCGCCATAGGCCTGCATCACGCGCACCGCGGCGGCGCGTTCGTCGGCGTCGAGCTTTTTCCAGTCGGGCGTTGTGGCCATCGTGACGATCGGCACGCCCGCAGGAACGATGCCGAGTGCCGCGGCGCGCTTTGCCCGCGCAGCGCGGAGCGCGGTCCACCCCTCCTTGTACATCGCCGAATAGCGCGCGATGTCGCTGTCGGGCGCCTGGATGGGAATATGATTGGCGAGGAAGTTGATCGAGGCGAGGAAGGGTTTGCCGCCTGCGCGGTCGGCCTCGATATAATCGATCATCCTCTGCACGACGAAATGCGACGAATAATAATCCTTTGGCAGGGTCGCGGGCTTGCCATTCTCGGTCCATGCGGCGCTATCGTACATGCCCTCGATCGGGCGCTGTTCGAAATTGTCGGCACCCGCATCGGCGAGGCTGTAGGCGCGGTCGTAACCGCGCGCATGCGGCAGACGCTTGGGGTCGCTGCCAAGATGCCATTTGCCGGTGAGATAGGTGCGATAGCCCGCCGCCTTCAGCAGCTGCGCGATGGTGACGACGCGCAGGTTCATCACCGTATCATAGCCGGGCTTGCCGCGGTGCTGGTCGGGGATCGTCTCGGGCATGTTGCCGAGGCCATTGCGGTGGTTCATCACCCCCGTCTGGAGCATCGCGCGCGTCGGCGAGCAGGATCCTGCGACATGGAAGTTCGAGAAGCGCATCCCCGCATGCGCGAGCGCGTCGATGTTCGGGGTCGCAATTTCGGAACCGAACGAACCGACGTCGGAAAAGCCCCAATCGTCAGCGAGAAGGATCACGATATTCGGTTGTTTTGGCGCCGATTTTGCAGGTTGCGCCTGCGCAGACGCTATGCCGAGCAGGGCGCCAATAATAATGATGGCAGCACGCCGGGACCCGCCTAAGCGACCCCGCATTTAGTGGTCCTCCTGCGCACTGCCATCACTCCCACCCCCTCGGGATATGACACTTACTATGTCAATATATCACCGAGTCAATGGGGGCGATAATGCACTGCTAACCCTATCGTTCGCGATATTCCGGCGCGCGCTTTTCGAGAAAGGCGGTGAGCGCTTCGCGGTGGTCTTCGGTCGCCGAAAGAATCACCTGCTGCCGGTCCTCGATCGCCATCGCGGCGTCGAGGCTCTGCGCGTCGATGTTGAGGTTCAGCGCCTGCTTCGATAGGCGGAGACCATAGGGTGATGTCGCGAGCATCTCGTCGGCAAGCGCGAAACCGCGGTCCAGCAGCGCCTCCTCATCGACGATCTCGCTGACGAGGCCCGTGCTGAGCGCGCGCTCGGCGTCGATGAAGCGGCCGGTCAGGATCATCTCGGACGCGAGGCTGGCGCCGACGAGACGCGGCAGGAAATAGCTCGACGCCATGTCGCACCCGCCAAGGCCGATGCGGATATAGGCGGCGTTCGCCTTGAACGACGGCGAGGCATAACGCACGTCGGACGCGAGCAGCAGCGACAGCCCGCCCCCGCATGCGGCGCCATGCCCCAACGCGATGATCGGCTGCGGACAGGCGCGCATCTTGCGATAGATATTGCCGATGCTGGTCTGGGTGCGCAGCGTGCGCAGCACCGGGGTCTCGTCACTCGACCGATCCTCCTGGATGTCGAGCCCGGCGCAAAAGCCCCGGCCCGCGCCGCGCAGGATGACGACGCGGACCTCGGGGCGATCCGCGAGACCGCCAAAATAGGCATTGAGGTCATCGACCAGCCCCTCGTTCAGGGCATTGAGCCGTTCGGGCCGGTTGAGCGTCGCGATCTCGACCGCCCCGCGCGCTTCGATCAGCAGCTCGCTCACAGCGTCTGGCCGTCGTCGACGGTGATCACGCTGCCCGTGATGCCGAGCGCGGCGTCGGAACAGAGCATCAGCAGCGGCGCGTGCAGGTCGGTCGCCGGCCGCATGCGCTGGCGCGGGAAGCTCTTCACCATGGCCGCCCCGGTATCGCTCCCGAACAATTCGGCGGTCATCTCGGATTCGAAATAGCCGGGCTGGATCACATTGACGCTGATCCCGCGCCGCGCCCATTCGCGCGCGAGCGCCTTGCCGAGATGGCGCACCGCCGCCTTCGTCGCGCCATAGACCGAAGTTGCGGGAAATATCTTCTCGGCGGTGACCGAACCGATCAGGACGATGCGGCCATGCTGCTTCTCGCGACTGCCCGCCTTGTCGAGGCGCTTCGCGCCCTCGTTCGCGGTCAGGAAGACGCCGCGGACATTGGCGGCGAGCAGGAAATCGACATCCTCGACCGAGAGGCCCATCGCCATCTTCTCCGTCGCGACGCCGGCGTTGGCGACGATCGTGTCGACGGTCCCGAAGGCCGCCTCGGCGGCATCATAGGCGGCGATCGTCGATGCCTCGTCGGTGACGTCCATGCTGACGGCGATCGCCTGCCCGCCCGCGGCCTCGATCGCGGCGACCTGTTCGGCGAGCTTGTCGGCGCGGCGCGCGGCGAGCACGACCTTGGCGCCCGCCGCCGCGAGCGCTTTGGCGAAGCCGGCGCCGAGGCCCGAGGACGCCCCCGTCACCAGTGCCACGCGCCCCGTCAGGTCGAACTTCGGTTGCTCCGCCATCATACTCCCTTTCCTTCGTTACCTATGCATTGGTCCTGATTGACGTTCACGTCAACCGCTCGGGCGGGCTTGCCGAAAACCGCGAGAAACCCGTTGACGTAGATGCTTTGTTCCCCTATTGTTCTTCTGTGCACACCAAACCTCATCCCCCGTCGCGGCTGCCGAGCGCGGCGGGCGGGGGATAAAGGTCCCGCTTTCGCGTCGCGCCCCTCCCCACCGCATCGAAAGTCCCGCCGGCGATCAAGCCGAGGCGATCTCCGGCATTGATCGGTATCGCAAAGCGCGTCACACATGACCCCGTGGGATTGGACGCGATGAGGGGCCCAATATGCATGCCGTCGAAGCCTTCGAACTGATCCTCGGCTTGCTTGCACTCGTTATCGGGCTCCATTGGCTCGCGCTGAAGCTGCGTTGGCCGCCCGCAACGGCGCTGCTCGTCGGCGGCGGCGCGCTGGCCTTCATCCCGGGCCTGCCGCAGATTTCGCTCGACCCCGAACTCGCGCTTGTCCTGTTCCTGCCGCCGCTGCTGATGGACGGCGCCTATTTCACCGCACTCGGCCGGTTCCGCCGGCACCTTCCCGGTATCTTGTCGCTCGCCGTGGGCGCGGTGGTGTTCACGACGCTGGTCGTCGGCGTGGTCGTGCATATGATTCTCCCCAGCCTGCCCTGGGCCGCCTGCTTCGCATTGGGCGCGATCGTGTCGCCCCCCGATGCGGTGGCGGCGCGCGCGGTGCTGAAGGGCGTCCATCTGCCGCGGCGGCTCGAAGCCTTGCTCGAAGGCGAAAGCCTGCTTAACGACGCGACCGGTCTGATCCTCTTCCGCTTCGCCGTCGCCGCGACGCTGAGCGGGGTGTTCCACACCGGCGAGGCAATCCAGAGTTTTGCGTTCGTCGCCATCGGCGGGGTGGTCGTCGGCGCCTTGGTCGCCGCGGGCTGGATATTCCTCGCCAAGCGCCTGCCCGATCGCATGCTGGTCATGCTGATCACCATTCTGCTCTGCTGGGCCGCGTATATCGCCGGCGAGGCCGTGCATGTGTCGGGCGTCATCGCAACGGTCACCGCGGGGCTCGCGATGGGCTGGTACCAGCATGAGATATTATCCGCCGACGTCCGCCTCCGCGCCAATTCGGCGTGGTTCATCCTGGTGTTCGTCCTCGAAGCTCTGGTCTTCATCCTGATCGGCTTTTCGCTGCGCGGTGCGATCGAACGGATCGGCGGGATCGAGGCGATGCCGCTGTCCTGGACCATGGTGATCGCCGCCGTCGTGATCACGGTAACGATCGCGCGCTTCGTCTGGATTTTCGGGTCGGAGGCCATTCTCGGCATCGTCCGCGTGGCCGGCTTGCAACGCGCCCGCCCCTTGGGCTGGCGGCAGGCGACGGTGCTGAGCTGGGCGGGGATGCGCGGTGTCGTGACGCTCGCGGTTCCGCTGACCCTGCCCGTCGACATGCCCGGGCGCGACCTGATGCTGATTTGTGCCTTCGCGGTCATTTTTGTCACCGTCGTCGTACAGGGATCGAGCCTCGGCATGCTCATTCGTACGGTGAAGCCGGTCGACGCCGACCCGCCCGCCAAAATGGCGATGCCCGCCGCCGAAGGGGCAATGGCGCGCGTGCGGTTTGCAGTCGTCGAACGGCTCGCCTATGACGAGAATGGGACGCTCATCCACCCGCTGATGCTCGAGGAACATCGCAAGCGGATGAATTTCATGGAGCGTTACGAGGCCGACGCCAGCACCACGATGGACGGGATGCGTTCGCACCTCGACGTGCTGTTGCAAGCGATCGCAGCGGCGCGCGCCGAGTTGATCCGGCTCCATCGCGCCGGGCTGATCGAGGACGAGGTGCTCCACGAACTCGAGCGCGACCTCGACGTCGAGGAACTGGGGATGACCCTACAGCTGAGCGAACCGAACTAGCGCGCGGTCGATTGCGAATAGGGCCGCGCGCCGGCCGCCTTGCCCCATGCGGTATCGGGCTTGGCCTGCATCGTGAAGCGGAGCGTGCCGCCGCTGCGAATCTCGGCGTCCGAAATCCAGCTGCGCGTCAGCGGTTTGCCGTTGAGCTCGACCTTCCCGACATAGCGGTTCGCGTCCGAAAGCCCCGCCGTCTCGACGGTGAAGCGCTTGCCGCCGGGCAAGTTGAGCACCGCGCGATCGACGAAAGGCCGGCCGATCACATATTGGTTCGACCCCGGTGCGACGGGATAGAAACCGAGCCCTGTAAAGACCAGCCACGCCGACATCTGCCCGAGGTCATCATTGCCCGACAGCCCGTCGGGAGTCGGCTTATACTGGCTGTCGACGATCTGCTTCAGCCGCTCCTGCGTCCGCCAAGGCGCGCCGGCATAGGCGTAAAGATAGGCGACATGGTGGCTCGGCTCGTTGCCGTGGATATATTGGCCGATCAGCCCGGCGATATCCTCGGCATGGCTATAATCGAGCTTTGAATTGTCATAGTCGAACATCGCGTCGAGCTTGGCGATCGTCTTTGCGTCGCCGCCAAGGATGCGGAAGAGCGCGGCCTGATCCTGCGGCACGAACCAGCTATACTGCCAGGCATTGCCCTCGGTATAGTCCGAGCCATAGTTGATCGCGGTCGGATCGAAGGGGGTACGGAAGCTGCCGTCGGCCTTGCGCGCGCGGAGCCAGCCCGTCTTGGCGTCAAAGCTGTTCCGCCAATATCCGGCGCGTTTGTAGAAGCGGTCGGCGATGTCCTTGCGGCCCATCTTTTCGGCCATGCGCGCGATCGTCCAGTCGTCATAGGCATATTCGACCGTCTTCGAAGCCGCTTCGGGCTCGCGGTCGATCGCGACATAGCCGAGCTTCATATAGTCGCCGAGGCCGCCATAGGGCGCATATTCGGCGCTCGCGACCATCGCGTCCAAAGCTTCGGCCGCGTCGAAATTGCCCACGCCCTTCATATAGGCGTCGGCGATCACCGGGACGGCGTGATAGCCGATCATCGTCCAGGTTTCGCGGCCGTGGAACTGCCACACGGGCAGGATGCCGTGCGGGCTGGCCTTGCGGCTCGCGACGAGCGATTTGACGATGTCGCTGTTTGTCTGATCGGGCGCGACAAGCGTCAGCAGCGGATGCTGCGCGCGGAACGTATCCCACAGCGAAAAGGTCGAGCGGAAGGTGAAATCCTTCGCGGCGTGAACCTGATCGTCGGGGCCGCGATAGCGCCCGTCGACATCGCTCCACACGCTCGGCGCGAGCAGGCTGTGGTAGAGCGCGGTATAGAGGTTGGTGCGCATCGGCGCGGGCGCCTCGATCTGAAGCGCGCCGAGCGCCTTGCGCCATTCGCCCTCCGTCCGGGCACGAACGCTGTCGAAATCGGCGCTCTCGGCGTCGAGATTGGCGATGGCGCCGGCCTCGTCGACGCCCGACAGCGCAACGCGCACTTCGAGCGGGCCGCCGAGCGGCCCGAAATCGAGCTTCGCCTCAAGCGCCTTGCCCAGCTTTTCGGCGAGCGCATCGCTGCCGCGGCCGGGGGCCTGGAAGCCCTTGTACGCGACCTTCTCGTCGCGATCGAGGAAGGCATGGCCCTTGAGCGGCGCCGAGAAGCGCATCGCGAAATAGAGTTTGCGCCCCGGTGCCCAGCCACGCGTCTCGCGGAAGCCGGTGAGCGTGCCGTCGGGACGGAGGTGCAGGCCCGACCAGAGAATCTTGCCCGGATAGTCGTAGAGCGACGAGCGGAGGTCGAGCAGCAGATGCGCGTCCTTGCCAGCCGGGAAGCTGTAGCGATGCACGCCGACGCGCGTGCCCGCAGTGAGTTCGGCGCGGATGCCGCTGTCGGCGAGCGTCACCGCATAATAGCCGGGGCTCGCCTTTTCGGTCGCATGGTCGAACCGCTGGCGATAGCCCGAACCGGGCTGCTTCGGATCGCCCGGATCGAGCTTGACCTCACCGACCTGCGGCATGACGAGGATGTCGCCGAGATCCGAATGGCCGGCGCCTGAAAAATGCGTGTGGCTGAACCCCTGGATCGACGGGTCGTGGTAGGAGTAGCCCGCCGCATGATCGTAGCAGTCGCGGATCTGGCACGTCGCGTCGGTGTCGGGCGACAGCTGGACCATGCCGAAGGGCGCGGTCGCGCCAGGGAAGGTGTGCCCCTCAGGACCGGTGCCGATCATCGGGTCGACGAAGGCGAGCGGATCGGGCGCGGGCTGTTCGGCGAAGGACTGGATCGGCAGGAGGGCGAGCAGCGCGGCGGCGGTGGCGAAGCGTTTCATCGCGCCCTTGTGCCGCGACGGCCCGGTGCTGTCCAATTGCGAAAAGGACGACAGCGCAGCCTTGTTCATGCCGGCGCCCCCACTGCGTCAATCGCCAGCGCGATCGCGCCGAGCGGCCCCGCCATCGTCCCGAGTTCGGGCGCGGTGACATAGGTGCCGTCGCCCGGAATCTGCATATAGCCCGAGAGGCTCGCTTCGACCTCCGCATTGATCCGCGGCAGCAATTGCGGCTGGCCGGCGAGCACGCCGCCGCCCATCGCCACACGGATCGGGCCGGTCGTGCAGGCGAGCGAATGGACCATCGACGCCAGCGTGTGAATGATCGGCTCCCAGACCGGATCGTCGGAGGCGACGTCCGCCAGCGCCCGCCCGCCCAGCCGCGCATTGAGAGCGGTGCCCGACGCCAGCCCTTCGACGCAATCGTCGTGGAAGCGGCAAACACTGACCATATCGTCGTTCGTGAGGCGTGGAACGAGAATGTGGCCAATCTCGCTGTGGCTGAAGCCGCGCGTCGGCTTGCCGTGGACGATCAGCCCGACGCCAACGCCGGTGCCGACTGTGACATAAGCGAAATCGTCGAGGCCGCGCCCGCTGCCCCAGCGGATTTCGGCGAGCGCCGCGCCGTTGACGTCAGTGTCGAACCCGATCGGTACGGGAAAGGCCGCCTTGAGAGGGCCGAGCAGGTCGGCGCCCTCCCAATCGGGCTTATTGGTCGCGCCGACCTGTCCATAATCGGCGGCGCGGGGGTTGAGCTTGATTGGGCCGAAGGATGCGATGCCGAGACCGGCAAAGCCATGCGCCGCCCACCAGCCGTCGAGCACCGCCTTGATCGCGGGCAGCGTTTCCCACGGCGCGGTCGTCGGGATCACTTGCCGATCGCGAATATCATCGGGACCGGCGGCAAGGATGCAAACGCATTTGGTGCCGCCGAGTTCGACCCCGGCGAACAGGCGCGGGCTATCGGAGCCATCTCCCATCAGTACATCCCCCGCGAACAGGAAAGGCGTTGGCCATGCTGCGTCGATACGCGCCAATTCACGGAGAGAATTCCAATCTTTTCTATCTTATCTGACATTTACGAACCGCTCTATCGGGATATGGCGCCAAAGGAAGGGGGTCGGTCGGCCTTCGCCGTCCCGAACTGCGACGGTTTGGCGCCCATTTCGAAGACCAGCTCGCCGCCGCCGATCAGGTCGGCGTGCGCGATCCAGTTCTTGCTCCACGGCTTGCCATTCCAGCGCACCGACTGGACATAGGGCCGGTCGGGGCCATTGCCCTCGGCGCGAACGGTCAACGTCTTCCCCGCGCCCACCGTCACCTCGGCAACGTCGAACAAAGGCGATCCGAAGACGTAGATCGCGCTCACCGGATCGACCGGGTAGAAGCCCAGCGCCGAGAGGATGAACCACGCGCTCATCTGGCCGCAATCGTCGTTGCCGATCACGCCGTCGGGATCATTCTTGTACATTTCGACGAGCAGCCGCCGGACCATCGCCTGCGCCTTCGCCGGCGCGCCGCAATAGGCGTACATATAGGCGACATGATGGTTCGGCTCGTTGCCATGCGCATATTGGCCGACGAGCCCCGAAATGTCGGGCGGCGCATTGTCGGGCAAGGTCGAGGGCGCTTTGAACAGCGCGTCGAGCTTTTTCTCGAATTCCGCGTCGCCGCCGAAATGCTCGATCAGGCCATAGACGTCATGCTGGTTGAGGAAGGTCGCCTGCCAGCCGTTCGCCTCGGTATAGTCGCGCCATTTCTTGACGTTGTGGCCGATCTGGACCGGATCATAATCCTTCCACCAGCTGCCGTCCTTGAAGCGCGGGCGCGCGAAGCGGGTTTCGGGGTCGATGACGCCGCGATAATTTTGCGCGCGCTTGCGCAGCGCCGCAGCGTCGTCCTTGGCGCCGACGGCATCGGCGAGATGCGCCATCGCCCAGTCGTCATAGGCATATTCCTGCGTCCGGCTGACCGACTCCCACACCTCGTCGCACGGGATGTAGCCGAGGTCGTAATAGAAGCCGCGGCCCAATGTGCTGTCGATATCCTTGTATTCGCGGTCGAAGGCGCGGCGGCGGATGTTCGGCCAGGCGGCGGCATAGTCGGCCTTGATCCCCTTGGCGTGGGCCTCGGCGAGCACCGAGACGCCGTGCCAGCCGATCATGCACGCGGTTTCGACCCCCTGCAGCGGCCAGACGAGCGGCCCGGCAGGGCTCTGCGCGGTCTGTCGGCAGATATCGCGCACGAGTAATGCGGCACGCTCGGGATCGATCAAGGTCAGCAGCGGATGGAGCGCGCGATAGGTGTCCCAGAGCGAATAGGTGCTGAACGCTTCCTCGCCCTTCTCGGCACGGTGCACCTCACGGTCGAGCCCGACATAGCGGCCGTCGCGGTCGGTAAAGAGCGTCGGCGCGAGCTGCGCATGATAGAGCGCGCTCGCCATGATGACGCGCTGCGCCTCGGTGCCGCCCGACACGCGGATGCCGCCGAGCGCCTTGGCCCAGGTGCCGCGCGCAGCCTTTACCGCGCCGTCGAAATCCCAGCCCTTCGCCTCATAGGCGAGCGCGTCGCGCGCACCCTGTACCGCGACCGCCGACAGGCCGGTCTTGATCAGGATCGGGTCGCCGCCCGCCTCGTCGAAGAAGAAGGCGACTTTGAGCTTGTTGCCCTTGATAGAGGTCGCACCGTCGGGCGCGGGTTTGCCGTCGTCACCGAAAAATTGCACCCGGTCGGGGCGGCGCGACATCTGCATCGCGAAATGGATGTGGCGGCCCTTCGCCCAGCGATTGACCTGCCGGCTCCCGGTCAGCGTGCCGTCTTCGCCAAGGTCGAGCGACGCCTTTTCGACGACGATGCCCTTGTCCCAGTCATCCTCGATCGCGTGCGCGAAATCGATCAGGATATGGCCCGCGCCTTGTCCGAAATGATAGCGGTGCAGGCCGCAGCGTTCGGTAACGGTGAGTTCGGCGAGCACGCCGGTCTCGAGCTTCACGCGGTAATAGCCGGGCTCGGCATGTTCGTCCGAATAGCGCTGGCGAAAACCCTCGCCGGGCTTTTCGATCGTGCCGGGTTCGAGCTTCAGCGCGCGCCGCGTCGGCACCACCAGCACATCGAGCATGTCGCCGATGCCGGTGCCCGACAGGTGCGTGTGGCTGAACCCCATGATCGAGCCATCTTTCTGGTGATAGCCCGAGCAGGCATCCCAGCCATGCGTGTTCGTATCAGGGCTGAGCTGCGCCATCCCGAACGGCAGCGACGCGCCGGGGAAGGTGTGGCCGTGGCCGCCGGTGCCGATGAAGAGATTGGGCTTGCCGGGCGCGAGCGCGGCGCCGCCCGCAACCGAGCGTGAGCAGCCGGCGGGAACCACCCCGCCGAGCGCGAGCAGCCCGGAGGTGGCGAGAAGCTGGCGGCGGCTGGTCGTGATCATCGTCCCCTCCCCACTCACAGCGGCCGTGCGAGCAGCGCGGGGCGCTTGTCGGCGACCTCGACGATCAGCTGGCCGAACAGCGCGTTCGCCCATGCAAACCAGCTGCGCGTGAAATTCTTGGGATCATCCTTGTGGAAGCTTTCGTGCATGAAGCCGGTGCCGCCATGCGTCGTCTTGAGCCAGCGCAGGCATTGCAGGATCGTCGCATCGTCGTCGGCGTTCATCGCGCGGGTGATGATCGACATCGGCCAGATCATATCGAGGCCGATGTGCGGCCCGCCGATGCCCTCGGCCGCCGTGCCCCGGAAGAAATAGGGGTTACGCTCCGACCAGGCGAGCGCCGCGGTGCGCAGGAAGATCGGGTCCTTCTTGTCGACGACGTCGATCAGCGGCAGCCCCGAGAGGCTCGGCACATTGGCGTCGTCCATGAAGACATAGTTGCCGAAGCCGTCGATCTCATAGGCCCAGACCTGACCGCCCTGGCCGTCGTCGATCAGCGCGTGCGCCTCCAGCGCGGCGTCGACCTCGGCGGCGAGCGTCTCGGCATCGGTTGCCGACGCGTTATCGCCGCGCGCTTCGCGGTGGACGGTGGCGATCTTGCGCAGCACCGACACCGCGAACAGGTTCGACGGGATCAGGAAGGGATAGAGGCAGGCGTCGTCCGACGGGCGAAACATCGAATGGATCAACCCGACCTTGCGAGTCGGTGCGCCATAACCGCTCAGCATCAGGCTGTCGGTCGGCTGAAGCGCCGGGCGCTGGAAGCTGTACGGCCCCGGGCCGTCCTTGCGCTGCTGTTCGCGGAAGGTTGCGATCGCGAGCTTCATCGCGCGCGACCATGTGTCGTCGAACGGTGCCTTGTCCTTCGTGCGCGTCCAATATTCGTGGGACAGCCGCATCGCGTAGCAGAGCGAGTCGATTTCCCATTTCCGCTCGGCGACGCCGGGCTTCATCTCGGTCTTGTCGGTCTGAGACCATTCGAGCTTCGACGGCGCGGTCGGATCCTTGTCGAACGCATTGGCATAGGGATCGATCAGGATGCAGCGCGCCTGCCGCTGGATCAGCCCCTGGAACAGCCGCTTGAGCTTCGCGTCCTTGGCGACAAGGTGGATATAGGGCTGCACCTGCGCCGAGCTGTCGCGCAGCCACATCGCCTCGATATCGCCGGTGATGACGAAGGTGTCGGGGCGGCCGTCGAGCATTCCCGTCTGCACGGTCGTGTCGAGCGTGTTCGGGTAGCAATTCTCGAACAGCCAGGCGAGTTCGGGGTCGGCGATCTTCGCCTTCACGCGGGCGATCTCCGCCTCGATCGCGGGGCTGGTGAAGGCGCGCTCGGCGGGCGCAGGGCGCTTGCTGGCGAAGCCGCCCGCAGCGGCGCGTGTGGCGGCGGGCATCGCGGCCGCCAGCGCAAGCGCGCCGGCACCGGCCATGATCTCGCGGCGATTGGGGGTCATGTTCATCCTACTTTCCACGCCCGCTGATCGAGAAGGGCGCATCGGCGGGGGCGGTGCCCCATTGCTTGTTCGGCTTGGCGCCCATCACGAAGTCAATCGTCCCGCCCTGCGACAGCGCGCCATGAGTGAAATAGGTCTTGCTCTGCGGTTTGCCGCCGAGCGCGACCGACTGGAGATAGACGTTCGCATTGCTGTTGTTCGCGGCGTTGATCGTCAGCGTCTTGCCGTTCGGCATCGTCAGCACCGCCTTCTGGAACAGCGGGCTGCCGATCGCATATTCGCCCGTTGCCGAGGCGACCGGGTAGAAGCCCAAGGCCGAGAAAACATACCAAGCCGAGGTCTGGCCGTTATCCTCGTCGCCCGGATAACCGTCGGGCGCCGACGAATAGAGCTTCGCCATGATGTCGCGGACATGATGCTGCGTCTTCCACGGCGCACCGGCCCAATTGTAGAGATAGGGCATGTGCTGGATCGGCTGGTTGCCATGGGCGTACTGCCCCATGTCGACGATCTGCATTTCGCGGATCTCGTGGATCACCTGCCCATAATAGCTTTCGTCGAAGATCGGCGGCGTGGTGAAGATCGCGTCGAGGCGCTCGACGAACTTCTCGCGCCCGCCCATCAGCGTCATCAGACCCTGAACGTCCTGCATCACCGCCCAGCTGTAATGAAGCGCGTTGCCCTCGGTGAAGGCGTCGCCCCACTTATACGGGTTGAACGGCGTCGACCACGACCCATCCTGGTTGCGGCCGCGGATCCAGCCGCTCTCCTTGTCATAGAGCTTGCGATAGTTAAGCGCGCGCTCGGTATATTTCTTCGCGTCGGCTTTCTTGCCGAGCAGCGTCGCGAGCTGCGCGATCGAGAAGTCGGCGGTCGCATATTCGAGCGTGCGCGCAGCATTCTCGTTGATCCCGACGTCATAGGGAACATAGCCGAGGCGGTTATAATATTCGGCGCCCTCGCGCCCGACCGCGGCGATGACCTTGCCCGCCTTGTCCTTCGGCCGGCCCTCGCTCGTCGTCGCATTCTTGATCATCGCTTCGTAGAGCGTCTCGACGTCGAAACCACGCACGCCATTATAATAGGCGTCGGCGATCAGGTTCGCCGAGTTCGACCCGATCATCACGTTGCGATAGCCGGGGCTCGCCCATTCGGGCAGCCAGCCGCCCTCCTTATAGGTGTTGACCAGCCCCTGCATGATCTGGCTGTCGAGCTCGGGATACATCAGCGCAAAGAAGGGGAAGACCGCGCGCCACGTGTCCCAGAAGCCGTTGTCGGTGAACATGTAGCCGTCGTGAACCTTGCCGTCGTACGGGCTGTAGTGGACGATCTTTCCGTTCGCGTCCTTTTCGTAAAAGACGCGCGGGAATTGCAGCATCCGGTAGAGCGACGAATAGAAGGTGCGGATCTTTTCGGGGTCGGGATCGGTGACGCGGATGCGCGAGAGCTCCTTCTCCCACGCCGCCTTCGCCTTCGCCTGCGTCGTATCGAAGCTGTCGCTGCCGATTTCGCTGCGCAGGTTCAGCAGCGCCTGTTCGGGGCTGATGAACGAGGAGGCGACGCGGACATGGACCTTGTCGCCCTTCCTCGTCTTGAAGCTCAGCACCGCGCCGACATGATCGCCTTCGCGCGCCAGTTCGTTCGTCGGCGCGTTCTCGCCCGCCCAAGTGCGCGCGAGCGTAAAGTCGCGGTCGAATTCGGCGACGAAATAATTGTGGAAATTGTCCGGCACGCCGCCGTGATTGTTGCGGACATAGCCCGTGATGCGGCGGTTCTTGACGTCGACCTTGACCATCGAGCCGCCCGCGAGACCGTCGAGCAGGATGTGCGCGTCGTCGCTTTCGGGGAAGGTGAAGCGGAACTGCGCGGCGCGTGTCGTCGGCGCAACCTCGGCGGTCACGTCATAGTCGGCGAGATAGACTTTGTACGAATAGGGCCGCGCGACCTCGGCCTTGTGGCTGAACCAGCTGCCGCGTTCCTGCTGCTTGACCTTTACGGGGCCGGTTTCGGCCATCAGCGCGAAGGCGGCGTAATCGTTCATCCACGGGCTCGGCTGGTGCGTCTGCTTGATGCCGCTGATCTTCTCGCCGTCATAGGTATAGCCCCAGCCGCTGCCCGGCTCGCCGGTGACGGGGGTCCAGCTGTTCATGCCGAAGGGCACCGCGACCGCGGGATAGGTGTTGCCGTAGGACAGGCGATAGCTGGAATCGGTGCCCATCAGCGGGTTGACGTAATCGACGAGCGCGACCTGCTGCGTGCCCGATTGGGCGAGCGCAACCGGCATACCCATGCTGCTCAGCACGAGTGCGCTTGCGGCAGCGCTCAGCATCATCTTGCGGATCGTCTTCACTTCGTCTCTCCCCTGTTTGCCGTCCGTGCCGGCAGCGGGCGCGCTGCGACGCCCTCGTTCGTCATTTTCACCGGCGCGATCGTGCCGTCGGCGTTGAAGATCATGCGGTCGATCGCGAGCTGGCGCCGCTCGCCGCTCGTCTCGCCCAGCGGGCGGCGGTGATAGGCGATGTACCAGTCGTCGGTGCCGGGCACATTGACCACCGAATGATGGCCCGCGCCGCGCGCGATCTTGAAGTCCTGCTCAAGAATCTTGCCCATCGGTTTGAACGGTCCGGTCGGCGACAGCCCCATCGCATAAGCAACCGAATAGTCGGGGCCGGTCCAGCCGCCCTCCGACCACATCAGATAATAGACGCCCTTCCGCTTCACCATGAACGATCCCTCGACATAGCCGGGGGGCGTGATTTCCTTGAAGGCCGTGCCGTCGGCGAAGGGCTCGATCGAAGTCAAATCGTCGCCGAGGCGCACGACGTTGCAATGCTTCCAGCCACCATAATAGAGATAATGCTGCCCATCATCGTCGCGGAAAACGAACTGGTCGATCGGCTGCGCGCCATTGTGAAAGGCATCGATCAGCGGTTTGCCGATCGCATCCTTGAACGGCCCCTCGGGCCGGTCGCTGACCGCGACGCCGATGCCGCCGCGCTGGTCGTCCGACTGAATGTCGTTCGCGCCGAAGAAGAGATAATATTTGCCGTCCTTCTCGATCGCCGACGGCGCCCAGACGGCATAGGCGGCCCAGGCGACATTTTCGACGTCGAGTGCGTGGCTGTGCTTCGTCCAGTGGACGAGATCGGGCGAGGAAAAGACGTTGAAGAAGGTCTGGAAATGATAGGACGGCCGGACCGCCTTCTGTTCGCGCAGCTTTTTCTGCTGCTCGCTGAAATGCTGCGAGAGATCGGGCGTCTCGCCATGGTCCGAATAGGTCGGATAGATCCAGTAGCGGTCGCCGAAGACGCGGATTTCGGGATCGGCATACCAGCCTGGGACGATCGGATTCTCTGCCGCGGCGGCGCCGCCCGTCAGCAGCGCCGCACCAAAGATCAGCGATTTCAATCCGACGCGCACCCTGCCCCGCTCCCCATTTTGTTGATTATCATAGCCATACCCGCTCGCCCGGAAAGAGGTGGGTGGCTCCTTGCGGAGCCACCCAAGTGGGAGAGCTGGGGTATGGGCCCCATCAGAACTTGTACGAAACGCCGACGTAAGCGCGGCGGCCGAAATAGTTGCTGCGAACGAAGCGGTCCTTGGTGTCGTTGCCAAGGTGCTGGCGTTCTTCCGACTTGGTCAGGTTGATGACCGAGGCGGTGAGCATCAGCCCGTCCATCAGCTCGTACGAGGCGTTGATGTCGACCTGTTCATAGGGGTCGGTGTAGACGTTGAGGCCGGAAGAGAGCCCGCCGACGACTTCGCCGCGACGGTTGTACGAGGCGCGAACGAGGAACTTGTCGGTTTCGTAGAAGACCGATGCGTTGACCTGCGTCTTGGCGCTGCCGACGAGCGCCGACTTGCCGACCGCCTCACCGTCGAGCGTGATCTCGGCAACCGACGTGTCGTTATAGGTGAAGTTCACCTGCGCACCGAGACCGAAGTCGAACGTATGCTGGGCATAGAGTTCGACGCCCTGCGACTTGGCGTTCGAACCGTTGGCGACGGTCGAATAGGGCTGGATCAGCACCTGCTCGCCATTCACTTCGCGCGTCACGTCGAGCACGAGCGGCACGACGAAGTCCGACACATCCTTGCGGAACAGGCCGACGCCGAGCACCGAGCCGCGCTTGAAATACCATTCGACGCCAAGGTCATACTGCCAGGCCGAGAAGGGCTGGAGGTCGGCGTTGCCGCCGCTGCCCGACCAACCTTCGAACTCGCCGAACTGGCCGCGGTCGAAGGCATAGGCTTCCGAACGATAGGTCAGCGAGCGCTGCGATCCGAGGTCGTTGAACGACGGACGCGAGATCACCTTGGCGACCGCGCCGCGCACGACGATGTCGGGGGTGACTTCATAGACGACGTTCAGGCTGGGCAGCCAGTCGGTGTAGCTCTTCGACTGATCGACCTGCGTGTTGACGATCACCTCGCGCTCGGAAAGCGGCCGCACCTGGCAATTGCCGTCGGGGCCGAGCGGGACGTTCGGATCGAGCGGGCCGCCCGGACCGTCGACGCAATAATCGTTGAGGAACTGCAGGCGATCCGAGGTCAGCCCCGACTGCTTGGTGTGTGCGACGCGGACGCCGATGTTACCGCGCAGCGGGCCGGTTTCGAAATCGGCCTGCACATAGCCGGCGAACACCTTTTCCTTGAGGTCATAGGTGTTGTTCGGTTCGGGCACGCGCACCGACGGGCCATAGGTTTTATTGATATAGTCGAGATAGTTGCTGAAGTTGATGCCCGGGAACAGGTTGGCGTTGAACCCGCCGCCGATATTGCCGATCGGCGTGTCATAGAAATATTCGGGCCGTGCGATCGCACCTTCCGGCGTGTCCTGATAGCGACGCTTCGTCGCCGGATCGGCATACCATTCGTTGCGGCCGGTTTCGCGGTGGATGCTCATCTCACGCCACTTGCCGCCCACGCGGAACGCGCTCAACAACCCGTCGAAACGGCGAACGAGATCGAGCTGCGCATAACGCTGCGAAATCGCGCTGTTGGTGAAGCCCGAACCCGTCGAGCCGACGTCGATCTGCGCGATGCCGTTCTTGATATTCTCCTGCAGCTCGGGCGAGAATTCCATGTTCAGGTTGCCGCCGGTGAAATCCCACATGCTGAGGAAGTTACCGTTCTGCTCCTGCCCGGTGACGGTCAGGCGCGGCTTGGCGGCGACGCCAAAGCGCATCGACGGACCGCCGGTCGCCTTCGTCTTGCCGAATTTCAGCACCGCGTCGAAATTATCCTGGTTCCAGGCGACTTCGGTCTCGAACGTGTTCGAAACCTGCTTTTCGCGGCTGTACGAACCCGCAATCTGCGGCGTTTCCATCGTGCAGGGCGTGGGCCGTGCAAGACAGCCGGTTCCCGCGGCGGGCACTTGGAAGGTCGCCGACTGGAAGATCGTGCCGCTCTCGTCAAAGGTCGGCGCGGTGAAGAAATTGCCATAGCCCCATTCGGGGATCTTCAGCACATTGCTCTGCCAGTTGCTCTTGTAGTCGAAGCGGAAATAATTGGCCGTGACGGTCAGATTTTCGATCGGGCGCATCTGCGCGGTCGCCTGGATGCCGAGGCGCTTGCGCTGCTGCGAAAAGACTTCGGCGTTGACCGACTGCGGGGCCCAATAGCCCGAATAATGCTTGCCATCCTGCCCCGTCACGCCGGTGCCGGGCCAATAGGAAATCGCGTCATCATTCTCGAACGGATTGCCGTTGACGTCGGTCGCAGGCGTGATGATGTCGCCATTGGCGTCGCGGTCGCTCCACCAGCGCCAGGTCTCGGTCGAGCCGCGCAGTTCGCGGTTCGCGCGTTCCTGGTAGGTCGCGCCGATCAGGAAGCCGAGCCGTTCTTCGGGATCTTTCCACGAAATCTGGCCGGCGATCTGCGGGTCGAATTTCTTGGTCGTGTCCGAATAGGTGCCCTCGGCCGAAACGAAGCCCGACCAGGCCGGCAGGTCGAACGGACGGCGGGTGTTGAGGATCACCGTGCCGCCGACGCCGCCCTCTTCGAGCCGCGCTTCGGATGACTTGTATACTTCGGTGCTGGCGATGAAGTTCGACGGCAGCAGGACATAGTTGAACGAGCGAGACGGATCGCCGCTGTCGGCGCCGGCGATGAAATTGCCGTTGAGCAGGGTCAGGGTGAGGTCAGACTGAAGGCCGCGGATGCTGACGCGGCTGCCCTCGCCGCCGTCACGCGTGATGATCACGCCGGGAACGCGCTGCAGCGCGTCGGCGACGTTCTTGTCGGGGAATTTGCCGATGTCCTCGGCGGTGATGACTTCGATTAGCGAGTTCGCGTCGCGCTTCTGCTCGAGGCTCTGCTCGATCGACTTGCGATAGCCGGTGACGACGATCGCGTCGCCCGGGGCTTCCGCCGTATCCTCAGCAGGCGCCTGCGGCTGCGCTGCGGGCGCTGCCTGCGCATAAGCCTGTCCGGCGCTGCCCAATGCGGCGAGCGCGCCCGCGCTCAGCATCAGTTCGCGCAGCAACCGCTCGCGCCGCGTCGCCTTCGCTGAATGGATTTGTCCTGCCTTCATCACATCGACCTCCCTGTTCGAGGGGCTGTTCGCCCCCACTCGTTATTCGGCGCTTTCAGAGTCGCCGAGCAGCGGATCACTTCGACCCGTTGAGCCCCTATCAGAATATAAAAAACAATTTGTCAAAATAAATTTTGCGAGCCGATGGAGGGACGCGACGAACCGTTACAGACCCGTCACAAATGCCGAATTTTTCGCAGATTTCCGTTGGTATCGACTAACGGACACGGCTCACCGCGCCCGCCGTCCCCTACTCCGGGGACGGCGGGTGCCGTCACGCTTTCGCCCAACTCCGGATCAGTCCGGAGTCGGGGTGCTCCACAGCGGCGCGGCGATCTCCGCCAGCGCCTCCGCCGACGCCTTCGGCACCGCGCGGTCGTAGGTCAAAAGACCGTTGATCTCATCCTCGACGTCTGTGGTCTGGGTGTAGACCGAGGCGCTCAGCCCATTCTCCTTCGCCTGCCGGATCACGCCCTCCATCTTGCGGCGGAAGCGGACGAGATATTCCTTCTCGTCCTGCGCGACCTGATAGCTCCAATTGCCCTTGCCCGGCTTCCAGATATGCCCCGGCACCGGGAAACCGACCCCGCCATATTCGCCGAGCACGATCGCACGGTCGGTCTGCAGCGACGGCGTCTTCGGCACATCCTCATAGGTGTGGATGTCGAGCATGTCGGAATCCTTCGGCGCGACGTCGAGCCAGCCCGAATTGGCGTCGACCAGCCGTGTCGGATCGATCCCCTTCACGAAACGCGTGAGGGTTGCCGAATCATATTGGCCCCACCCCTCATTGTTCACGACCCAGGTCACGATCGAGGGGAAGGCGCGCAGCTCGCCGATCATTTCGGACAATTGCTTCTGCTGTTCGGCCAGCGTCTCCGACGGGAAAACCGCCTGATACTGGCTGGTGCCGGCGAGATAATGGTCCTCGCCGCCGCCCGAGGGCATGTCCTGCCAGATCAGCATCCCGAGCCGGTCGGCGTCGTGATAATAGCGCGCGGGTTCGACCTTGATATGCTTGCGGAGCATGTTGAACCCGGCCTTCTTCAGGAAGACGATGTCGCTCTTCATCGCCTCTTCCGACGGCGGCGTATAAAGCCCGTCGGGCCACCAGCCCTGATCGAGCGTGCCGTGCTGGAACAGCGGCTTGTTGTTGAGCAGGATCGCGGGCTGTCCCACTACCCGGCCGGGTCCGACCGAAACCTTGCGCATCGCGAAATAGGCGGCGACGCTGTCGCGCGGCGCGCCCTGTACCTTCGCCTTCGCATAGACGCGGCTTTCATGGTCGGTGAAGCGCGAGTCATAGGCCTTGCGGTCGCGCTCGACCTCGCCCGCATAGGGATCGGCGATCGTCACCAGCTCGGCCTTGAGATCGTAGAGATAGGGGTCGTTCGGCGACCAGAGATGCGCGTTCGGGATCGCGAGCGTCGCCTGCCGGTTTGCACGGATGATCGTCGAGGCGATCACCTTGCCGCCCGCGCTCGCGGTCAGGCGCACCGCGTCATTGTCGTTCGCCCAGCCCGACAGCGCGACCGCGACGTCGACGGTGCCGCGATCGATATCGGGAGTCGCGCGCACTTCGGCGATATGGAGCTTGGGCACCGGCTCGATCCACACCGTCTGCCAGATGCCGCTGACCGCGGTGTACCAGATGCCCGCGGGATCGAGGATCTGCTTGCCGCGCGGCTGGGTGCCCGCGCTCGTCGGGTCGGTGACCTCGACGACCAGTTCGTTGGCGCCGGGCTTCAGATAGGGGCTGATGTCGAATCCGAAAGCGTCGAATCCGCCCTTGTGCGAGCCGACGACCGATCCGTTGACGCGCACCGTCGCCTCATAATCGACCGCGCCGAAATTGAGCATCACATTCTGGCCGCGCCAGTCGGCGGGGACGGTGAAGCTGCGGCGATACCAGACGCGGTCCTCGGGCGTGACCTTGCGCGCGACACGGGAGAGTTTGGACTCGACGGGGAATGGCACGAGGATCTTGCCGTCCATCGCCGCCGGCCGCTCGGCCGCCTTGGGCGCGATCGCATAGTCCCACAGGCCGTTGAGATTGACCCAGCGCTCGCGCACCATTTGCGGACGCGGATAGAGGCGCCACGCATTTTCGGGCGTCACCTCCTTGCCCCAGCGCGTCATCAGGTCGCTGGTGTAAACGGCGTCGCCTGCCGGCGGTGCGGTAGTCGTCTGCGCCTGAGCCGCGAGGGGCGCAAGGGCGAGAAGAGAAGCGGTGATCAAGAGGCTGCGCATGATAACTCTCCTGTTGAATGGGGGGAGCCCAGGACCCTTGGGGGGAATGGCGGGTCCTGGGCTCGCGCCTCCGCGGGGGGCGCGGAGGCGAGGGGGCTGGTCAGCGTTTTCGCGACATCGACGGCGGTGCGGCGTCGGGCGCGGCGCCCCACGCCTTGTTCGGCTTGGCGCCCATGGTGAAGACGAAGGTCGCGCCGTCCTTCACGTCGTCGTGGCGGAACCATGGCTTGTTCCACGGCTTTCCGTTCAGCGTCGCCGACTGGATATAGACGTTGGTCGCCGAATTATTCTTCGCAACGATGCGCAGCGTCTTGCCATTGCCCATGTCGAGGCTGGCGTCGTCGAACACGGGGCTGCCGATGATATAATCCTGGCTCGACGGATCGACCGGATAGAAGCCGAGCGCCGAGAGCGCGTACCAGGACGAGGTCGCGCCCTGATCGTCCATCCCCGGATAGCCGTAACCCGACGCATCGCTGCCATAGGTGCGGTCGAGGATCTGGCGCACCAGCGCCTGCGTCTTCCAAGGCTGGCCGCTCCAATTGTAATAATAGGGCGCCTGCTGATCGGGCTGGTTGCCGTGGACATATTGTCCGATCACGCCGGTGCAGTCGCGGCAAATGCCTGTCGGATTATAGGGCTTGGTGAAAAACTCGTCGAGCTTGGCGTTGAATGCGTCGCGCCCACCGAGGAGGCCGATGAGCCCCTGCACATCGTGCGGCGCAAGCCAGAGCGTCGACCAGCCCGACGCCTCCTTCATCATGAAATTATAATAGGGTTCGGCGGGGTCGAAGGGCGCGATCCACTTGCCGTCAGCGGTGCGCCCGCGGATGAAGCCGATCGATTTGTCGAAGACATTGGCATAATTGCCCGCACGCTTCAGGAACATCCGGTAGTCGGCATCCTTGCCGAGCTTCTTGGCGAACAGCGCGAGCGCATAATCGTCCCACGCATATTCGAGAGTCTTGGCCGCGCCCGCCTTGCCGCCGGCGTAGGGCGGGCTGGGATTGTGATCGGGCACGATGTCCGAAATCCAGCCCTGCTTCATATATTCGACAAGATAGCCGCGCGGTCCCTTCGGGTCGGTCGCATTCTTGCGCATATATTCATAGGCGGCTTCATAGTCGAACTCGATGCCGCGCTCCCACGCGCCGAGGTAGAGGAACACCGCATTGTCGCCGTGGAAGGAGGTGTTCATATAGCCCTTCTCGCGCGCCATCGCGAGTTCGGACGCCATGATGTTCTGGACCGCCTCGGGCTCCATCAGTTCGAGCAGCACGATCTGGTTGCGGCCGGTGTCCCAGAAAGGTACCGGGCCATAACGGTCGTGCGTCGCGGTCTGGACCTTGCCGTTCGTATCGGCAAATTTCTCGCCCTTCGCCGCGATCAGCCGCGGGCTGGCAAAGGACTGATAGAGCGTCGAGTAAAAGAGTTTGCGCTGCTTGTCGGTCCCGCCCGACACGCGAACGCGGCCCAGCAGCTCTGCCCACTGGCCCTGCGTTGCCGCATGGACGCCATCGAAATCCCAGCCCGGCACTTCGGCGGCCAGCCGTTGCTCGGCCTGTTCATAGCTGGTGCCGTGCGCGATTTTCACCAGCACCTGCTCGTTCGCGGTGGTCCGGAAGGTCACATAGCTGCCCGCATAGCTGCCCGAGAGGGTGCGCGTTCCGGGCTGGACGTCGCTGGTCCCGATGCCCCAGCCCTGATTGTCGCCGGGCGACTTGCGGAAGGTACCGAGTGCGGTGAAGGGCTTCGAGAAATGCGCGACGAAATAGGCGCCATCGACGCCCTCGCCGCCATGGCCCTTGCCCGACTTGCCGCGTACCATGCTGTCGCCGACGACCTCGACCGTGCCGCCGTGACGCGGGAAGTTGATGATGACGTTCGACCGCTCGCTCTGGGGAAAAGTAAAGCGCATCACGCTTGCCCAGCGCGTCGCCGTCAGCTCGGCCTGCGTCTTGAAGGTGTCGAGATAGACCGAATAATAGCCCGGCCGCGCCTTCTCGCGCGACTTGTCATACCAGGACTGGCTGTACGCGGGCGGCGGCGACCAGTCGCCGACCACCGGCATGATGATCGGTTCGGCATTGCCGCCATAGGTCGGGCCGCCGCCACCGGTGAAGCCGATCATCGTCGGGTTGGTGTAATAATAGGGAACGGGGACGCCGTTCGGATATTGGAGCTCGATATTATTGTTGATCGGCGCCGCGGCGACCGATCCGTGCGGCAGCATCGCGGCGGGTGTCGTCTGCCCCGAATAGACGGGCTCGCCCGGCGGCGGGGCGTTGCCGATCAGCTTCGGATCGTCGAGCGGCGCGGTACCCACAAGCGGATCGGCGAGGTCGACGGGCGACTGGCCCGATTTCTGCTGCGCGGCCGCAGGCGACAGCGTAACCACCACAGCGGTCGAGGCCATGATTGCCACCATCTTGCGCAAGCGGCGCGACCGGATATCTTTCTTCATTGCGACCCTCTTCCCTGAATATTCTCGTTGTTGCGTGGTCAGCGCAGCGAATTTGCAAATCCGTCGGTTCGCGCGGTTATCCGGATCGCCCCTCACCCGGATAGGCCAGCAGCAGGTCGGCGCCGGCCTCGGGATCGAGTTGCACCGACCCCGTCAGCGCGAGGCATTCACCGGCGGCAAAAGCCACGCCGTCCACCGTACCCTTGCCCGCGACCGGGATCAGCCATGCGGTGAGGCCATCGGGGAGATTGATCGTGCGTGCTCCGCCCGCCAACCGTTCGAGCACGAATTTCGGTCCTTCGACGAGGATGGTGCGATCGTCGGCGAGGCGGCCCGGCGACGGATAGGCAGCATGAGGCCGCGGATCGGACACCGCGATGCCATCCTCAAGATGCAGTTCGCGGGGGCGGCCATAATCATAGAGGCGATAGGTCGTCTCGCTGTTCTGCTGCACCTCGATCACCGTCAGTCCGGCGCCGATTGCATGCACCGTACCCGAGGGAACGTAGAAGAAATCGCCCGCCTTCACCGGCTTCCAGTCGAGCAATTGCTCGATACTGCCGTCGAGCGCGGCGTCGCGCAGCGCCGCCCTATCGACGGGCGCCTTCGTTCCCATCGCAATCGTCGAATCGGGCGCGGCATCAAGGATCAGCCAGCATTCGTCCTTGCCGCGCGGCAGTCCGCGCGCATGCGCCTGTTCATCGTCGGGATGGACCTGCACCGACAGTTTTTCGCTGGTGAAGAGATATTTGATCAGGAGGTCGGGCGTGCTGTCGCCGGGCGCCTGAAACCAGATTTCGCCTATCGGCTCGCCGCCCGCGGGCGGATCGCCGAACGGCCCCCATAGCTGGTGGCGCCCCCAAGGCTTTTCCACGCGATGGGTCGCAAGCAATGTCGCGGGCACAAACCTCTCCCTGTTTCCCAGCCGCCGTTCCGAGTCTGGTCGCGCGAAAACTGCCCCGGCGGAGCGCTCCCCGTCAAGATAATAATGAAAATTAATTTATTTGATCGGAATCGCCTTTGTGGCATGTTGATCGGCAATCAGGACGGGCGCTGACGCTCGCCGTTGGAGAGAGTGAATGACAGGGCAGCCCGACCGCGACGCATATTCCGATCCGAACACGCCGCAGCGCATCGGAGGCAGCGCCACTCTGGCCGCCGCAATCGGTACCGCAGCGCTTGCAGGGCTCCTCTTCGGATTCGACACCGCCGTGATCGCCGGGGTGACGGGTGACCTGACCTACCTGTTCGCGCTCACCCCCGAAACGCTCGGCATTACCGTGTCGGCGGCGCTCTGGGGCACGCTCGTCGGCGCGCTGTTCGCAGGCAAGCCGGGCGATGCCTTTGGCAGCCGCGACAGCCTGCGGATGCTCGCCGCCTTTTACTTCATCGCGGGGCTCGGCTGCGCGCTTGCGCCGAGCTGGCCGCTGTTCCTCCTGTTCCGCTTTCTCTGCGGGCTTGCGATAGGCGGCTCGTCGGTGCTTGCGCCGGTCTATATCGCCGAGATTGCACCGCCGCGGCATCGCGGATTGCTGGTCGGGCTGTTCCAGCTGATGATCGTCACCGGCATCCTTGTCGCCTATCTCAGCAATGCGACGATCGCGGGCCTGGTCGACGACGAAGCGGCGTGGCGGTGGAAGCTCGGCATAACCGCCGCCCCTGCCCTGCTCTTCTTCGTGCTGCTGTTCGCGATTCCCAATAGCCCGCGCTGGCTCGTCGCGAAGGGCCGCCGGGCCGAAGCGAGCATCGCGCTCGCGCGGATCGGCACGGCCCCCGACGCAGCCGAGGCCGAACTCCGCCGCGTCGAACAGGCGCTCGAGCGCGACCCGCCCGGCGAGAAACTCTCATGGCGCCGCCATCGCCGCCCGATGACGCTCGCCATCCTCGTCGCGATGTTCAACCAGTTCGCGGGCATCAATGCGGTGCTCTATTATCTGAACGACATCTTCGCGCGCGCTGGATCGCTGTCGCCCGACCGTCAGGCGGTGCTGATCGGCATCGCCAATCTGGTCTTCACGCTGGTCGGCATGGCGCTGATCGACCGGATCGGGCGCAAGACGCTGCTGCTTGCCGGCGCGGCGGGTATGACCCTGTGCCTCGCCGCCGCTGCGGGCGTTCTCTACGGCGCGCTCGACAACGGGCTGATGCTGCCCGCGCTTGTCGGCTTCATCGCTTTCTTCGCTACCAGCCAGGGCGCGGTCATCTGGGTCTATATCTCGGAGATATTCCCGACGCCGGTCCGCGCGCGCGGCAGCGCGCTCGGCGCCAGCACGCACTGGCTGATGAATGCGCTGATCGCGGGTATCTTCCCGATCCTGGTGGCATGGTCGCCCAGCGCCCCGTTCGTGATCTTCGCCGCCGCGATGCTACTCCAGTTCATCGTCGTCGCCGCGATCTTCCCCGAAACGCGCGGCGTCGACCTCGACGAGATGGCGCAGCGGATCGAATAAGGCGCCGGATCAGCGCCCCGCCTGCATCAGGATCGATTCCGACGGCAGGACATGGTCGAGGAACGGAATGATCGCGGCGCCGATCGCCGATGCATCGTCAGACGCTTCGGCACGTAGCACCGGCGCCACCACGGGAAGCTTGCGCCCCGCCATCCGCGCGTTGAGCCGTTCGACCAGCGCATCGACCAATTTGCCCGGGAGGCGGCCACCGATAAGGATCGCGGCCGGATTGATCAGGCAATTGACCGCGATGAGGGGCTGAACCAGTACATCCGCGGCATCGTCGAGCCATTGGACAATCACGGCCTCCTGCGCCGCCGGGCCATCGATCAGCGCCTCGGGCCCATCGACGACATGCCCCGCCGCTTCGAGGCGGGCGTAAAGTGCCGACAGCGAAACCGTATCCTGCACATTCGCGCCCTCGCCGCGCGCGGGATCGGGCATCGCCCAGATCTCACCCGACCGCGAATCCGCACCGCGGACATAGCTGCGGTCGATCACCAGACCGCCGCCGAGACCCGCGCTGATAAGCAGATAAAAGAAGCTGGGCAGCGCGATGCCATTACCCAGATGGACCTCCCCGAGCGCCGCCGAGGCGGCATCATTGTCGGCATGAAGCGGCCAAGGGAGCACATCGCCGAGCAGCGCCCCGAGATCGATGCCATCCCACGCGTCATATTCGGCGGGGCGGTGCGGCAGCGAAATGCGCCCGAGATCGTCGGGCAGAGCGACACCCACGCCAAGGATGCGGTCCCGCGCGACGCCACCCTCTTCAAGCAGCCCGGGCAATATCTCGCGAACATGATCGACGACCGTACCGGGCAGCGCGAAGGCGATCTCGCGCGTGTGGCGGCTGCGGATCTTGCCCGCGAGGTCGAGCGTCACCAGCGTGATATGGTCGCGGTCGATGTTGAGCCCGATCGAAAAGGCGCCGTCGGGATCGATAACGATGCGCATTGCGGGCTGACCGCGCTTGCCCTGCAACCGCCCCGCCGGCTTCACGAGCCCCATATCGATCAGCCGCTTGGTGATGTTGACGATCGTCGGCGGGGTCAGTCCGGTCACGCGAGCGAGGTCGCTCCGCGTCGTCTCCTCCGTCAGGCGAATGGCCTGGAGCACGATGCGCTGATTATAGTCGCCCGCACGCTCCAGATTGGTGCCCGAAAGGCTGAGCGTCAGCCGGGCATCGCGCGCCTCGGGACCATTTTTCGTCGATTGCCGCCGGTCAAGACCCGGAAGGTTAAGCGTCATCGCTGGACTGTCCTTCAAGCTTATCCGAATGCCCGGCGCCCCCCGCCAAACAGACTCGATTCATAAAGCGCAGGCGCTTTAATAATTCGATTTTCGATAAAGCCGAGCGGTGCCGCCCTGTCAATGGCAGGTACCGCAGAGGTGCGGCGATCGGGCCGAAGCGTGGCTTGGGTTACGGACACCCGGCCGGGCGCGGCCGCAACAAGGCCCGGCCCGCAGTGGCGCCGGTCGCCCGCCCGGCCTCGACCGCCAGCACGCCGTTGACGAACAGCTTGTTGACACCGACGCTGAGTTCGCGCGGGCGCACATAATCGGCGCGCGGCGCATAGCGGTCGGGGTCGAAGACAAGCACATCGGCGAAATAGCCCGGACGCAGATAGCCGCGCCGGTCGAGCTTGTAGATGTCGGCGGTGCGCCCCGTCGACTGGCGGATGAAAGCCCTAAGGTCGATGACCTTCCGCTCGCGGACATAGCGCACATATTTTTCGGGAAAGGTCGCGAACATGCGCGGGTGGCCGTCCGATCCGTCGGACGACGTCACCATCCACGGCTGTTTCATCAAGAGGTCGACGTCGGCCTGTGCCATGTTGAACGACGCGACCGCGGTGCCGCCGCCCTTCTCGCCCTGATCGTCCGCTTCGATGCTCTGGCGGATGATGCGTAGCGCGGCGTCGCGGCTATCGACTTTCCATTCGGCGGCGACCTGCTCGAGCGTCTTTCCGGTCCAGGGAAAGCCCTCGGCGATCAGGAGCAGCGCGCCCGCGCCGCCGCGCCGACGCAGATTCTCCTGCATCTCTTCCCGGATCCGTTCCAGCGTTGCGGGATCGTCCAGCCGCTTCAGCAGCGCGGGTCCGCCGCCGTCGACCGCCCAGCGTGGCAGCAACGACGCGTCGAGACTCGATCCCGACGCCAGCCAGGGATATTGGTCGGCGGTCACATCGACGCCCGCCTTGCGCGCGGCATCGATCGCGGCGATCACCGCCCCCGCCTGTCCATGCACATCGACGCCAAGCGCCTTCAGATGCGCGAAATGGACGGGCATTCCGGCCTCGCGCCCGATCTCGATCGCTTCGCGCACCGACCCGAGCAGGCCGATGCTGTAGCTCGATTCGTCGCGCTGGTGCGTGTCGTAGACGCCGCCGCGGATCGCCGCCTCGCGCGCCACCGCCACGACTTCGCTCGTGGAGGAAAAGCTTTGCGGCGCGTAGAAGAGGCCGGTCGACAGGCCGACGGCGCCCTCGCACATGCCCTTGGCCACCAACGCCTTCATCGCGTCGAGCTCGGCCGGGGTCGGCGCACGCGCGTCCTGACCGAGTACGCGCTGACGGACGGGGCTGAAACCGACGAACGGCACGATATTGGTGCCGATCCCCGACGCAGCGAGCTTGCCGCTATCCTCCGCGACATCGGGCGTGCCTGATCCGTCGACGCCGATCATCACGGTGGTCGCGCCCTGACCCAGCCACGCAGCGTTGACACGCACCGCCTTGTCGGGCGAGCGGATGAAGCTGTCGGCGTGGGTGTGCGGGTCGATGAAGCCCGGCGCGACGATCATGCCCTTTGCGTCGATGATCTTTTCCGCCTTATGGCGGCCCGATTTGCCGACATAGACGATCCGGTCGCCGCGGATCGCGACATCGCCGACGAAGGGCTTGCCCTCGCCGCCGTCATAGATCGTACCGCCGCGGATGATCACATCGACCGCCTCGTCGGCCTTTGCCGCCGCCCCCGAAACGCAGAGCAGCGCGGCCGCCGTCGACAGCAGGCCGATCGTCCGGCGGACGGAGAGCGAGACAGACGGCATCGACAGGACCTTTCGTGGGGACGACCGCCGCCGAGATGTCCCGAATAGGCGCCGGACGTCCAGAGAGCGTTGTTGCACCCCCTATAACCCGATGGCATATAGAAGGAAGCCGCAGCATAATTCGGCCAAATCAAAGGGGTATCGATGCCCCGTCACCGCAGCATTGGGACCGTAACCGGATGAACCTGCGCCAGATCGAAATCTTTCACGCGGTCTTCCTGCACGGCACGGTCAGCGCCGCCGCGCGGTCGCTCAACGTGTCGCAGCCGTCGGTGACCAAGGTGCTGCGCCATGCCGAACGCTCGATCGGGCTGACCCTGTTCGAACGGTCGAAAGGCCGGCTGATCCCGACCGAGGATGCGCGCACTTTGTTCGCCGAAGTCTCCGACATTCAGGACCGGGTGCGCTCGCTGCGCCAGGCGTGCCAGAATTTGCGCCACGGGCGCGGCGGGCTGCTGCGCATTTCGGCGCTGCCCTCGCTCGGCCTCGGCGCGATCCCCGAAGCAGTCGCGCGCTTCATGGGCGACCATGCCGACATCATGTTCGACCTCCAGACGCTGCATCACGACGAAATGGTGCGCAAATTATACGAGCATGAAACCGACATCGCGATCAGTTTCGAAGTGCCGCTGTCGGCGCCCGTCGCGCATCAGGTGATCGGCGAGGGCGAGCTCGTGGTCATCTATCGCGAAGAGGATATGCCCGGCGCGCCGCCGCGGCTGCACCTCGACCAATTGTGCGGGCACAAATTCATCAGCCCGGTGCAGGGCGGGCCGATCGGGCGGATGCTGTCGAGCGAGCTCAGCCGGCTCGAGGTCGAGCTCGACGAGGTGGTATCGGCGCGCACCTATTATGTCGCGGCGGCGCTGGTCGGCACCGGCGTCGGGATGGCGATCGTCGACAATTTCACCGCGCATGCCGCGCTGGCCCCCGGCCTGTCGAGCCGCCCGCTGCAGCCCGCGATCACCTTCGACATCAACGCGGTCTATCTGCAGAACCGCCCGCCCTCGCGAACGGCGTCGGCGTTCCTTCAGGTGCTCGCAACGGTGATCGAAGGGCTATAGCGTCAAGCTATAGGATATAGGGCGCTAGATATTGGGGCCGCGGGCGCGGCGGGGATAACATCGGCTTTTCACCATCACGCAGGTTTCCCGGATATATGATCGAAACGCCCTATCTTCTGTACCTCGGCCATTCGAGCGACCCCGCCGACATCAAGACCTCGCGCGGGCTTGCGGTGTTCCGGCCCGACATCAGCATCGGCGAATTTCGCCACGACGATTGCCCACTGACGCTGAACCTGCCGCGTTTGGATTTCGCCGCGGCTCATGCCGCCGGCGCGCGGACATTGGTGTTGGGCATCGCCAATGCGGGCGGCAAGCTGGGCGAGGATCTGATCGTCGATGCGCTCGCCGCGCTGGAAGCCGGGCTCGACATCGCATCGGGACTCCACCACCGGCTGAACGCCGAACCGCGGCTGGTCGAAGCCGCGGCGCGGCTGGGCCGCAAGCTGCACGATGTGCGTGACCCGCGCCCCGATATCCCGATCGGCAACGGCAAGAAGCGCGCGGGCAAAAGGCTGCTGACCGTCGGCACCGATTGCTCGGTCGGCAAGATGTACACGACGCTCTGCCTCGCGAGCGCGCTGGAAAAGCGTGGTGTCGCCGCCGATTTCCGCGCGACCGGGCAGACGGGCATATTGGTCGCAGGCGACGGCGTTCCACTCGACGCGGTGGTCGCCGATTTCATCTCTGGCGCGATCGAACAGATTTCGCCTGCGCGCACCGATGATGGCTGGGACCTGATCGAGGGACAGGGCTCGCTCTATCACCCCTCCTTCGCCGGGGTGTCGACGGGGCTGCTCCACGGCGCGCAGCCCGAGGCGCTCGTCCTGTGTCACGACCCGGTGCGCCCGCATATGCGGGGCCTGCCGCATTATCCGCTGCCCGGCATTGCCGAAACGATCGAGGCCAATCTGCGCGTGGCGCGGCTGACGAGCGCCGACGTGCGCGTCGTCGGCATCGCGCTCAACACCTCGGCGATGCCCGAGGACGAGGCGCGCGCGCTCTGCGCCAGCATCGAGGCCGAGTTCGGACTGCCGACGAGCGACCCCTATCGCTTCGGGGTCGAGACGATCCTCGACCGGCTGCTCGGAACCGACGTCGCCGCACCCAGCCTATCCGAAACCGCCTGAACCGCCTTATGCATCGCAGACTGACCGTCGCCGGCGAGATCTTGCCGCTGCACACGCCATTTCGCATCTCGCGCGGGGTCCGGACCGCAGCGCAGGTGGTGACCGTCGCGATCGTGCAGGATGGGGTTACCGGGCGCGGCGAATGCGTGCCCTATCCGCGCTATGGCGAAAATGCCGAAAGCACGATCCTCGCGATCGAAGCGATGCGCGGGGCGATCGAGCAGGGGGCGACGCGGCACGAGCTGCTTGCGCTCATGCCCGCCGGTGCGGCGCGCAATGCGATCGACTGCGCGCTGTGGGATCTGGAATTGCGGCTTGCCGGAAGCGATTTGGCGGCGGCGTTTGGCCTTGAAAAGCCGCTGCGCCCGATCGTCACTGCGATGACCGTCAGCCTCGACACCCCCGATCTTATGGCCGCGGCAGCAGCGGCTCTCGCCGACGCGCCGCTGCTGAAAGTCAAGGTCGACCGGAGCGATCCGGCCGCCGCCCTCAAAGCCGTCCGCGCCGCGGCGCCCAAACCGAAAATGATCGTCGATCCCAACGAAAGCTGGACGATCGCCGAGGTGCGCGACCTGCAGGGGCTGATGAGCGATCTCAGCATCGACCTGCTCGAACAGCCGCTTCCCGCCGATGCCGACCACGATCTCATCGGTTTCCGCTCGGCGATCCCGATTGCCGCCGACGAGGCGGTGCATGTCGCAGCCGATCTCGAGACGCTGCCCGACGGTTATGGCGTCGCGAACATCAAGCTCGACAAGACCGGCGGGCTGACCGCCGCGCTCGAACTCGCGGAGGCGGCGCGGGCGCGCGGGCTCGGCGTGATGACGGGCTGCATGATCTGTTCGTCGCTGTCGATCGCGCCCGCGTGGGCGATTGCGGCGACGAGCAGCTTCGCCGACCTTGACGGACCGCTCTGGCTTGCAGAGGATCGCACAGGCGGGGTCAGCGCGGCGAACGGTATCATGTCGCCGCCGCAGCCCGGTTTCTGGGGCGGGATTTGATACGACCAAAGCAGGGGGACGGATGACGGGGTTTCTTCGCGGCTGGTTCGCAGTGCCGCTGTGGCAACGCGTATTGGGCGCGATGGTCGTCGGCGTGCTGCTCGGCCTGCTGTGGCCCGCCGCGACCGGCGCGATCGCCTTCATCGGCGAATTGTTCGTCCGCGTGATCCGGATGCTCGTCGTCCCGATCGTCTTCATCAGCATCGCATCGGGCGTCACCGCGCTCGCCGATCCGCGCAAGCTGGGGTCGGTCGGCGCGCGGACGGTCGGCCTGTTCGCGGCGACCACCTTTTGCGCGGTGTCGATCGGCATGATCGTCGGCCTGCTGCTCGAACCCGGACAGGGCGCCGCGCTGGGCAGTGCCGTCCCGCACGCGCTCGGCGAGCCCAAGTCGCTGCACGACCAGCTGATCGGCATCGTGCCCGTCAATATCGTGCAGGCGCTGGTCGAGGGCGATATGCTCGCGATCATCTTCTTCTCGATCCTCTTCGGCTTTGGCGTCATCCTTGCCGGCGAAGCGGGACGGCCGATGGCCGATCTGCTGCAGTCGGCGGGGCAAGTGCTGTTCCAGCTGGTGCGCATCGTCATGGAGATCACCCCTTTCGGCGTCCTCGCGCTCATTGCGAAGGCGGTCGCCGACAATGGCGTCGCGGTGTTCGCCAACATCGGCTGGCTCGCGGTCGGGGTCGCGGCGGGCGTGGTATTGCAGATATTGTTCGTCCATGTGCCGCTGATCGCCCTTGTCGCACGGCGGCCGGTGCTTCGTTTCTATCGCACCATCGTCGACGCGCTGGCGGTAGCCTTTTCGACCGCGTCGTCGGCCGCCACGCTACCCGTCGCGCTGCGCATCGCGCTCGAGGATCTGCGGATCGCGCCGGGCGTTGCCAAAACCGTGCTGCCGATCGGCGCGAGCATCGGTAAGGACGGCACCGCCATGTATGTCGGGCTGCTCAGCATCTTCGCGTTGCAGGCGGTCGGCGTCGAACCCGATCTGTCGATGCTTGCGATCGTCCTGCTCACCGGCGCGCTCGCCGCCTTCGGCACCGCGCCGATCCCTTCAGCATCGCTGTTCATGCTGGCGGCGGTCCTCTCCGCGGTCGGTGTGTCGGCCGAGCAGACCGCGCTGGTGGTCGGTTTCGTCCTGCCCTTCGACCGGCTGCTCGACATGACACGTACCGTCGCCAGCGCAAGCGCGAACCTGACGGTCACGAGCGTCGTCGCGCGCTGGGAAAATGCCGTCGAGCCCGAGGACAAGCCGTGACCGCGGCGGCGGCCGAAGCCGTAGCGGGGGTGCTGGCAGGCGAACTGCCCGCCAAGCCGTCGGCGCGGCGCCTCCTCGGCCTTTATCTGCTCCTCGGCTTTTCGGCCGGGCTGCCTTTCTACATGTTCAACGCGGTGCTGACGCTGCGCCTGTCGCGGCACGGCGTCGATATCGTGATCATCGGCTTCTTCGCATGGATCGCCTTGCTCCCGACCTTCAAATTCGCGTGGGCGCCGCTGATCGAGCGGTACGACATCCCCGGCTTTTCGCGCTTCTGGGGACGGCGGCGCGGGTGGATCATGCTGTCGCAGCTTGGCATTTTCCTGTCGATGGTCGCGATGGCCTTCACGTCGAGCGACAAGAGCTTGCCCCTCACCGCATTGTTCGCGATCCTGCTCGCCTTCTGGACGACGACATTGGAGGTCGCCGCCGACGGCTGGCGCATCGAGCTGGCACCGACGCAGATCGAACAGGCGCCGATCGTCGCCGCGAACCTCTGGGGCTATCGCAGCGCGATGGTTGCCGCAGGTAGCGGCGCGATATTGGTGGCGGCGTGGGCGGACTGGACGATCGCCTATCTGGTGATCGCGCTCGCTGCCTTCCTGCCCTTCCCGATCCTCGCGGCGATGCGGCCCGAGCGGGAGGGCACCGGCGGCCGGACACAGGCGTTGATTGCGGGCACACTCGCAAGCTTGTTCGTCATATTCACCGCCACGCTCGTCACCGCCGTGATCGGCTGGGCACTGCTATCGGCAGCACAAGGTGCCGGCATTTCGGCCAAGACCAATGTCACGCCGGTCGTCCTCGGCATCGCGCTGCTGCCCTTCGCGGCGCTGGCGCTCGCGCTGCCGCGCATCCGCCGTCTGCCCGCCGATGCGCTCGGCTCCGTTTCGACCTTCGCCGCACCCTATGTCGAATTGTTCTGGCGGTACGGCACACCTGTGCTGGCCGTGCTCGCCTTCGTCTCGCTTTACCGGATGGGCGATGTGCTCACACTGACGCTCTCGCACCCGCTGTGGAACGACAAGGGCTACAGCCTGCACCAGATCGGCGTCGCCGATGGCGTTGTCGCGCTATCGGCGAGCATGGCCGGGGTCGCGCTCGGTGGCTTTCTGTCGACGCGGCTGTCGCTCGGATGGACGCTGGGGATTGGCGCGGTGACTGCGGCGCTCGGCAACTGGATCTATGTCTGGCTGTGGCACAGTGTGCCGTCGGCCCTTGTCCTCTACACCTCGGTCGCGGTCGACCAGTTCGGCAACGGTTATGCGGGCGCAGTCTTCGTCGTCTATCTCTCGATGCTGGTCAGCCCGAAATATCCCGGCGCGCAATATGCGCTGCTGTCGGGCTTCGCCTTCCTGCTGCCCCGCCTCCTCGCGGGGGCATCGGGGTCGATGCAGACGCAGATCGGTTATGACGGATTTTTCCTGCTGTCGGGCGCGCTGAGCTTTGCGGCGATCTTCCTGCTCCCCGTCATCGTGCGCGTGAAGGGGCGCGTGGCATGACGATCGAAATGGTCTGCGAAGCGGGCTTCGCACCCGCGCTGGAAGCCGTCGAAAGCGGCCGTATCCCGGGCGCGACGCTCGGCGTGATGACGGCCGATGGGGAGAGCGCAGTGCGCTTCGCCGGAAACGCCGCGCTCGTCCCCGGACGCGAGGCGCTGAGCCGCGAGCATTGGTTCGACCTCGCCTCGCTCAGCAAGGTGATCGCAACGACGGTGATGATCCTGAAACTCGCCGAACAAGGACGCCTCGACCTCGACCGGCCGCTGACCGACGCGATCCCCGACCTGCGCCAATATGACATCGCGGGTGCCGCAGAACGCAAGCTGACCTTTCGCGATTGCCTGATGCACCGCAGCTTCCTGCCCGCGGTCGAGCCGATCTATACCTATGGCGACGATCCGGCGCGGCTGCGCGCCTTTGTCCTGCAACGCGAATGGCGCCACGGCCCGCCCGTCTATTCGGACGTCAACTTCATCCTGCTCGGCATCGCGATCGAGCGCATCACCGGAGCGCCGCTGTCCGACTGGCCGCTCGGCGCGGGGTTCGGCTATGGCCAGCCGCCCGGCCCGGCGGTCGCCACCGAAAACTGCAGCTGGCGCGGGCGCGTGATGAAGGGCGAGGTGCACGACGAAAACGCCTTCGCGCTCGGCGGCGCGCCGGGTCATGCGGGACTGTTCGGCACCGTCGACGGCGTGCTCGGCTTCGCACGCGCGTTGATGGCGGACGAGATCCTCTCGCCCGCGATGATGGCCGAGATTCGCACGGCGAACGAACGCCATCGCACCTGCGGATGGGAACGTGCCTTTGCCGGATGGCACGGCGGCGATGCCTGTTCGGCCGACACGATCGGCCACACCGGTTTTACCGGGACGGGCCTCTGGATCGATTTCGAGCGCGGTCTTGCGTGGACCTTGCTCACCAACCGGGTCCACCCGACCCGCCACGCCGACAGCGGAATCACGACGCTCCGCCCCGCCGTGAGCGAACGCGTCATTACAGCTTGGGACGAACGGACATAATATGACGACATCGATTGGACGCTTCGCTCTCGCCTCGGCCCTCGCCCTGTCGCTTTCGCTGACGGCGGTGCAGGCGCAGACAGGCCCCGCGCCCGCGCCGCTACTGACAACGGTCGAGCAGAACCTCGCGGAAGGGCCGACGGGTTCGCGGTTCGGCCTGCTCGTCACGACGCTCGACGGCGAGGTACTGGTATCGATCGCCCCCGACCAGCGCTTCATCCCCGCGTCGAACACCAAGATGTTTACGACCGCGATCGCCTATGCCGAACTGCCGTTGCTCCAGCGCAATGCGAAAGGCACCGGCGTGCGGCTGGAAGCGGGCGCCGATGGTGTGGTCGACGTGGTGCTGCACGGCCGCGGCGACGCGCTGCTGTCGAGCGCCGACGACTGCAAGACCGACTGCCTGCAGACGCTCGCCGACGCCGTCGCGGCAAAGACGCGCCATGTCCGCAATATCACCGGCGACGACAGCTGGTTTCCCGACGAGCGCTGGAGCCCGGGGATGAGCTGGAACAATATCCAGTCGCGTTACGGCACCGGCGTGTCGGCGCTGACGCTCGACGACAATGAGCTGGTGATGAAGCTGGCGCCGGGAGCAATCGGTGCCGCACCCGCCATTCAGGCATCCGGCTATTTCACCGTCGAAAATCTGGTGACCACCGTCGCCGGAAGGACCGACGAGATCGAGGCGTTCCGCATGCCGAACAGCCGTATCCTGCGCCTGACCGGCACCGTCGGCGCCGAGGTTGCGCCGATGACGCTGCGTTACGGCATCGACGATCCGGCGCATTATGCCGCGTGGCGTCTTGGCGAGTTGCTCCGCGCGCGCGGGGTACGGGTCGACGGGCAAATCGCCGCACATCACCGCCCGCTGACCACCGCCGACGATCCCGAGAACCGCAAGGGCGCGCCGGCCACGCTGCCGACCGAACCCGCGATGCTCGCCGAATTGCCTGCATCGTCGCTCGCCGAAAATATGGTGCGGATCAACAAGGAGAGCCAAAATCTCCACACCGAACTGATGCTGCGCCGCGTGTCGCGGCAGGCGGGTAGCGGCTCGATCGCCGACGGCCAGGCGGTGATGAAGAAGGTGATGACCGAGGCGGGGCTGCCCGCGACCGGCTATTATTTTGCCGATGGCTCGGGCATGTCGAGCTATAACCGCATCACCCCGCGCGCGGCGGTCGGCCTGCTTGGCTGGATCGCGCGCCAGCCATGGGGCATGGCGTGGCGCGAAACGCTGCCGATCGCGGGACGCGACGGGACGCTCCAGAACCGCTTCAAGGGTACCATCCTCGAAGGCAAGCTCTTCGCCAAGACCGGAACGCTCAACGCATCGCGCGCGGTGTCGGGTTATCTGACGACGCGCAGCGGCAGGACGTTGATCTTCTCGGCGCTGGCGAACGACATGCCCGACGGCACCGACGCGCAGGCCACCGCGGCGGTCGATCGCGCGCTGGTTGCGATCGCCGAGGCGCTTTAGGCGGGCGTCAGGATCAGCCGTTCGGCGGCGTGGCGGTCGACCGCCGCCTCACTGAACCAGAGCGGCTGCATCGCGCCTGCGAGCCAATAGGGATAAAAGTCGCGATAGCGCGGCGAGCGCGGGTCGGCCGACTGGCCGGGCAGCAGCAGGAAGCGGCTGTTGTCCCACGCGCCGACGTCGGCGACGAACAAATAGCTCGCGCCATGCGTCACGTTAAACCCGCGCTTGGGGTTGAAGCCGCGCGCCATCGGCGTCGTCCCGTCGCCGCCCGACCGGCCGCCGTCGATCCTGGGAAAGGCAGCCGCAATCGCAGGGTTCGATGCCAGCGAATGCGCGATCGTGACGCGGTGCAGATCGCCCCATTTCCAGCGCGCCGGATCGGGTCCGCCGACTTCGACCGCCTTTTTCCAGCCCGCCGCCAGCGCACGGTCGATGATCGCGTCGCGCGCCGCGAAAGGATCGTCGCCCAGACGCTTGTCGGGCGACGCGAGGATGCGGAGCATTTCGGACAGGTTGACCGACGGGATCAGGTCGCGTGCCGCGGCGGGCATGATCCCGTCGTAAAAGTCCGTCGACAGCGCCGGCATCACCATTTCATAAAGCAGCGCGGCGGCGCTATCGGCCTCGATCCCGCAATCCCAGCGCCGGAGCAGGGCCGCGGCTGGCGCGGCTTCCGGTGACGGATTGGCGGGAAGCAGTTTCAGCAGCGCGCGCGCGGGGAGCGACTGGACGTCGTGCTGGAGCGCGATGCTGTCCTCGATCCGGTGTTTCGGCTGGGCACGCAGCACCTCGGCGATGCGGTTGTAGCGGAAGGGATCGCTCCAGCTGAAGCTGATGATCCGCTCGCGGTGCGGATAGTCCGCCGGCAGGTTCATCTGGTTTGCCGAGGCGAACCAGCCTTCGCGCGGGTTATAGACGTGGGGCATATCCTCGACCGGCAGGATGCCCGTCCAGTCGAAATCGCCATCGCCCGGCGCGGGAAGCAGCCCGTCATGCTTCGGCCGGCGCGGGGTGAAGCCGATCGTCTGCCAGCCGGTGTTGCCGTCGATGTCGGCATAATGGTGATTGGTCGGCGACACGTGTAGCTTGAACGCCTGCCGCAACGACGCCCAATCCTTTGACAGGTTGATAGCGATGATCGCGAAACGCTGGTTCGCGCCCGGCAGCATGCTGACCGTGGCGAAAGCGACTACACGGTTCCGCGCGGCATCCTGCGATACGATCGGGCGGCCCGCAGCATAGCGCAACGTCACGCGTTCGGGGGACGCGCCCTTGACGGCAATCTCATCCTCGAACGTCTCGAACGCCTTCCATTGGCCCTTGTGCCAATAGCGGCCGGGATCGTCCTGCTTCGTGCGCAGAATGAACAGGTCGGTCTGGTCGATGTGAAAATTGGTACGGCCGAAGGCGAAGCGGTCGGTGTGCCCCTGCATGATCCCGGGGAGTCCCGGCGCGCCCGCGCCGATGACGTCGAGCCCCGGCGCCGTCAGGTGGCACATATGCCGCGGGCTTGCGCGGCCGATGCCGAGGTGCGGATCGTTGGCGAGGATCGGCCGCCCGGTCGCGCTGCGCGACGGTGCAATCGTCCACGCGTTGCTGCCGAGCGCGAAGCGGTCACCCCATCGGCCTTCGGCGTCGAGCGATGCTTCCTGCACCGGATCGAAATCCATCGGGCGGTTCGCCGGATCGAGGACGCCGAGATCAGCGTCGCTCACCGCCGCGACGTCGAGGCCCTTCGGCACGGTGAAAGACCAGGCGGGGCGCAGCGGCATCATCAGCTGATCGACGTCGAGCAGCCCGCGCGCCTGGAGCTGCGCGCGCCGCACCTCATCGTCGGCGTCGCCCATGCTGATCCCGCGATTGCGCACCAGATCGGCGATTTCCCAACGCAGCGGGCTGATCCCGAGGATGCCATATTCGAGCGGCAGCTGCGCGGGGTCGGCGGCCAGCTCCTCGATCCGCGCGTTGACGCCGGCGACATAACCTTGCGCACACTCGAGCACGCCGGGCGGCAGCGCCGCGAGTTCGGCGTCGATATCGCCGCGATAGAGGAAAAGCCGCGCTGCCTTGTCGGCGGCGACGAAGCGCGGTCCGAAGGCCTCGGCCATCCGCCCCATGTCGCGGCGATGCTCCATGTCGATCTGGAACAGCCGGTCGCGCGCGACGAGATAACCCTGCCCGAAGAACGCGTCGTGCAGCGAGGCGGCGCGGACGTGCGGCACGCCGAGTTCATCCTCGATCACCTCGACCGGCGCGCGCGCCCCGCGAAGCTTGATGCTGCGTGCCGCGCCCTTGATGCGGGGGTTCGCCAAGAGGCTTCCCGGCATCGCGGCAAGCGCGACCGAAGCCAGCAGAAACGCTCGGCGCTGGATCAACAGGCCCTCCCCGATAAGAATACAGACATTTAGGAACCCTATCGCAGCATGGCGCCGCAAAGCCATAGCAAGCGGGCCGCGTCCTATAACTGCAAGCTATCCGCGCTGGCCCGCAGTTTTGAGGACGCCATATCTTCGGGTTATATGTCCATATCGCGGGGTTAGCGGCGAAGCAGTTGACCCCCCGCAACCACCCTGTAACCTCGCTGTCACGAAGCCGACCATCAGCGCCTTCCAGGCGGGCTGGCCGGATCGGCACGACAAATAGCAAAGATAAAAAGGCGGAGCAAAGCATCCGCCAAGCGGCAGGTAGGACAAGGACGGCAAGCCATCCCGGCGTTTCGACGCCGGAGCACGCGTCGGCGGCGTGCGGTTTGGCCATTGGGAAAAGGGGACTGTTAACATGCGTAATATGGGACGAATCCGTCGGCCGCTGAGCCACAAAGGTCCGCTCGGTGCGGCGATGACCGCATTGGCGCTGGTGCACGGAGCGCCTGCACTGGCGCAGGAGGCGGCCGTGGCCCAGGACAGCGCCGAAGCGGCACCAAGCGAACAGATCGTCGTCACCGGCTCTCGCGTCACGCGCGACGGCTTCGAGGCGCCGACGCCGGTGATGGTGCTGACGCAGGAGGATATCGAGAACACCTCGCCGACCAACAACCTCGCCGACTTCGTCAACCAGATGCCGGCCCTCGCGGGGTCCATCCGTCCGTCGAACTCGCGCCTTGAACTCAGCAACGGCATCGCCGGCATCAATGCGCTCAACCTGCGCAGCCTCGGTACCGTCCGCACGCTCGTCCTGATCGACGGGCGGCGGTCCGTGGGTTCGACCGCCAATGGCGTGGTCGACATCAACACGATCCCGCAGTCGCTGGTCGAACGCGTCGAAGTGGTCACGGGGGGTGCCTCAGCCGCTTATGGCTCCGACGCAGTGGCGGGGGTGACCAACTTCATCCTGAAGAAAGACTTCAGCGGGCTGAAGCTGTCCGGCGATGTCGGCGTGACCGACGAAGGCGACGGCTTCAACTACTCGGCGAGCATTGCCGCCGGGCTGAAGTTCGCCGATGGTCGTGGCCGCCTGATCGTGGCGGGCGAGCTCGCCCACTCGGACGGCATCTTCCAGGTCGATCGCGACTGGAACCACACCGGCTTCGTACGAATCCAGAATCCGGCTTGGACGGCCAACAGCACCGTGCCCCGGTACCTGCTCCGGACCCAGGTAGGCGCGGCGAACTCGACGCCGGGCGGCCTCATCACCGGTTCGGCCGGAGGTACGGCAAATCGCCTGTGTGGAACCTATTTCGGACAGGGCGGGTCGATCAACCAGTATCAGTATGGCGCCTTGACCTTTCCTTCGCCCGCCTGCTCGTCCACCCCGTCGTTGACGCAGGGCGGCGACTGGCAGGTCAATGATTCGGGCCGCCGCATCGGCCTCAGCCCTGAAGAAGACCGCTATGGCCTCTTCGGCCGGCTGAGCTTCGAGGTCAGCGACGCAGTGACGCTTTTCGCCGAGGCTTCGTACAATCGGCAGGAAACATTGTTCAACGCGGGTCCGAACCTGATGACCGGCCTTACGCTGAGCGCGACCGGCTGCGGCGCGGCGGCGACCGCGGCGGCGGCTCCGACAACCTGCAACGCTTTCCTCTACAACACGTTCGGGCCAGCGGCGCTGACGGGCCTGACCAGCGCTACACTGGCGACAACCGCCGTCGACTTGCCCGGCCGCGGCTCAAACAACGAGCGCAAGGTGCAGCGCTATCTGATCGGCGCCGAAGGCAGTTTCGAAGCTTTCGGAAAGTCGGCGAGCTGGGATGTCTATGCCCAGTACGGCCGCGCCGAGTTGCACGAGCAGCTGACCGATATCCAGCAAACGGTGAAGAGAAACAACGCGCTCGCCGCCGTGTTCGCGCCGGCCGGCAATCCGAACAATCTCCCGGTCGGTTCGATCCAGTGCCTGATCAACGTCAACGCCAGCGCGGCGGACGATGATCTCGCCTGCCGCCCGCTCAACCTGCTCGGCATCGGCGTCGCCGATCCGGCGGCGATCGATTATATCCTTGGCGACCCGTACCGCGATCAGACGCTCGAACAGACCGTGGTTGGCGCCAACCTGTCGCTCACGCCTTTCGCGACCTGGGCTGGCGACGTCAGCATCGCGATCGGCGCCGAGTATCGCAAGGAGGAGATCGACGGGTTCGTGCCCGCCGAGTTCCAACCCGTCTTCAACCCGACCACCGGCGCATCGACCAGCAATTGGTCGGTCGGCAACTATCGCCCCAGCAAGGGCAGCTACAACGTCAAAGAGGCTTATCTCGAAACGGTCGTGCCGCTGGGCTTTGGACTCGAATTCAACGGGGCGGTGCGCGCCACCGACTATTCGACCTCGGGCTATGTCACAACATGGAAGCTGGGTGCGACCTGGCAGCCCATCGACGACATCCGACTGCGCGTCACGCGCTCGCGCGACATTCGCGCGCCCAACCTTAACGAGCTATATCAGGCGGGTACCGCCAACACCTCCACCGTCACCAACCCGTTCTTCCCGGGAGCCGGGCCGGGGACAGGCACTTATGGCTCCAGCCTGTCTTACCTCGGCACAATTACGGGCAATCTCAATCTGAGCCCGGAAAAGGCGGATTCGTGGAACGTCGGCGCGGTGTTCTCGCCCCGCTTCCTTCCGGGTTTCTCGGCGTCGGTCGACTATTTCGACATCAAGGTGAAAGACGCGATCGACAGCCTCAGCGCGGACGACATCGTCAACCGCTGTTTCGAGGGGCTGGCGGACTTCTGCGCGGCGATCACCCCCGATCCGGCCAATCCCTCGCGCGTCCTGATCAGCCGTCAGCCGGTCAATTTCTCCAGCCTCGTCATGCGCGGTCTCGACCTGGAAGCGTCGTATCGGATGCCGCTCGCGGGGGGCAGTTTCACCCTGCGCGGACTTGCGACGCGCTATATCGACAATATCGTCACAACGGGCGTGCCCGGTTTCGTGCCGCTCAACTCGGTCGGGACGCTGGGTGTCGGCACCGGCACGCAATCGATCACGCCGAAGTGGATCTACCGCTTCACCGCGGCCTACGACACCGACGATTTCTCGCTGACGGCAACGGCGCGCGGTGTGAGCGACGGCAGGTACGATGCTACGGGCGTCGAGTGCGGGACCACCTGCCCGATCTCGACCAACCAGTTCCCGACCTATGAGGACAACAGCATCGACGGCGCGACCTACGTCGACCTCAACGCGACGTTCAAGTTCGACGCGATGAGCAAGGGCGATGCCGAATTTTTCGTCAACGTCACCAATGTGTTCGACTCCGATCCGATCCTGCTGCCCGAAACCGGCCTCGCCGCGAACAGCACCTATTCGGACCTCCTGGGCCGATCATTCCGCGTCGGTGTCCGCTTCAAGACAAAGTGACGCGGGGCGCATAAAAACAAAGGAGGGCCCGAAAGGCCCTCCTTTTTTTGTCTGCCCCCTGCCGATACGGTTCCGACTGCGACGGCGGACTCCATGGATCCCACGCTGCCGACGTCGGCCTGTCTTGGGCAGTCAAGCAGGGGTAAGCGATACCGGATTCATGGTGTCGGGTAGTGACTCCAAGGGCGCACACATATCGGGGTCGCGGCCATAGGCGCGCAGGAAAAGTATCGCGGCGAGCCGGGCCCGCGTGTCTTTCTGTTTGGCCGTCGGCGGGCTCGCGATTCCCCACAGGCTCTGGAAATGGAAATGCGCCGTCGCGAAGCCGACGAGGTCGTCGCCCGCCTCCATGAAATTGTCAGTCCACAAAATATCCGCGAAATTGTCGCGAAGATATTCGGCGATCTTGACGCGCGTGCGCGATGGCCCGCGTTCGAAAAAGGTCCGCACCAGTTCGGGGTGGCGGTCGGATAGCGAGCTCACCAGCCGGTACATCTGGACCGCCAATGGCGACACCATGCGTTCGATGACCGAGCGCGACAGGTTGGTCAGCTTCTCGAGCGGCGTGTCGCCCAACCCGGAAAAATCCATCCCGCCACGAACCGACGCGGTCGTGTCCTCGATCACCGCGACGAACAACTCCTCCTTCGAGGAGAAGTAGGACCAGAGCGTACGCTTCGACCCGCCGAGCTGGGCAGCAATTGCCGACATGGTGGTGCCGTCAAAGCCATTCTCGAAAAAATGCTGGCGGGCGACACCGATGATTTCCGCGCGCTTTGCGAGGCGCTGGGTTTCTCGCTTACCTATCTTCATGGGAACCATATGGTACGACCTTACTCCCATTTCAAGCCCATATCAGCGGCGCATGCCATGCACAAAAGTTATGATCCTGCACATTTCCGTACCATTTTTTCGGACAAGTTTCGGCTTATACTGCGATAATATTATGATTTTATGAGATAAAAATACGGTACGATATGGTACCATATTTTTATTGACTTTGGCCGCACGAATCGCGAATAAAAGGGTACCACGCAGTACCACAAAGGATTCGCAAATGACTCTCCCCCGCCTTCGCGGGCTGGCCATGCTTTTGGCCGGCTCCGCGACGTTGACCGCTTGCGCCTCGGTTCCCGACCTCGGCGCGCGTCCCGAAATCGCCGCCCCCCAAAGCATCGCCAGCGCGGCGAGCCTGAGCGCAGAGAGCGCCGAATGGCCCGCCGCCGGATGGTGGCAGGGTTATGGCGATGCGCAGCTCGACACGCTGATGCGCGAAGCGATCGCCGGATCGCCCGACCTGCGCATGGCCGCCGCGCGGCTGCGTCAGGCCGATGCCTACGCCCGCCAGGCGGGCGCCGCGCTGGCGCCGCAGATCGACGCGACGAGCAGCGCTGGCTTCGTCCAGCAGAGCGAGAATAATGGCGTCCCCGCGCAATTCGTCCCCGACGGCTGGGAAAGCACCGCCAAGGTGGGGATCGGCTTTTCGCTCGACCTTGACCTCTGGGGCAAGAACCGCGCGACGCTCGCCGCCGCCAAATCCGACGCGCTCGCCGCACGCTATGAGGTCGAAGAGGCGCAGCTGACGCTGACCGCGGCGATCGCCTCCAGCTATGCCGAGCTGGCGCGGCTCCATGCCCAGCGCAACGTGCTCGATCGCACGGTGCAGAACCGCCTCGAGACTCTGAAGCTCGTCAGCGACCGTGTCTTCGCCGGGCTCGACAATCAGGCGGCACTCAAACAGGCCCGCTCGCGCGTTCCGGCCGCCAAGGCCGAACTCGCCGCGACCGACGAAGCGATCGCGCTGACGAAGAACAGCATCGCCGCGCTCACCGGCGCCGGCCCCGATCGCGCGCTGACGATCAGCCGCCCGGCGGTCGCGCTCGAAAACGCGCGCAGCGTGCCGCCGAACGCGTCGATCGACCTTGTCGGCCGCCGGCCGGACATCGCCGCCGCGCTCGCCGGGGTCGATGCCCAGTCGAGCCGGATCAAGGCGGCGCGTGCCGCCTTCTATCCGAACATCAACCTGTCGGGCCTGATCGGCCTGCAATCGCTCGGTATCGGCAATCTAGCACAGGGCAGTTCGCTCTATGGCAATGCCGGCCCGGCGATCAGTCTGCCGATCTTCCACGGCGGCGCGATCAGTGCGCAATATCGCGGCACGCGGGCGCAATATGACGAAGCCGTTGCGCGCTATGACGCCACGGTGATCGCCGCGCTCCACGACGTCGCCGATACGCTCGTCAGCCGCCGCGCGCTCGGCGACCGGCTCGCCTATTCGCTCGCGACGATGAAGGATGCCGAGAGCGCGCATGCACTGTCGCGCCAGCGCTACGAACGCGGGCTCTCCTCCTATCTCGATGTCCTCAGCAACGAGGAAAATGTCCTGCAGGCGCGGCGCAGTGTCGCCGATCTGCAGGCGCGCGCCTTCACGCTCGACGTCCAGATGGTCCGCTCGCTCGGCGGCGGATTCACCAAGGCCTGATCTCTCCCCTCCCTCTCTCACCCCCAAGAAACTGAAGAAACGAAGGAATATCCCCATGACGACGATGACTCCCAAACGCCAGCGCATGCTGCGCTGGCTGGCCTACGGCATGGCCGCAAAGCTCGCGATTTTCGGAGCCGCCTGGCTGTTCGCGGCTGCGGCGCAGCAAATCATGACCCCCGCGCTCTGACCCCCTCCCCCCTCGATGATTTTCAAAGGATTTGACCATGACCAGTGTAGCTCTTCTCGAACATGCCGATGACTTCCGCGATACCGGCGGCGCGCGGCCCGCCGACCGGACCCCCGCCGACAAAAAGGCCGAGATCGGACGCAAGCGCAAAAAGCTGTTCGCGGCGCTCGGCGGCGCGGCGCTCCTCGCGGGTGCCGGTTACTGGATGCTCGCCGACGGCGACATCGTCACCACCGACAACGCCTATGTCGCGGCGGACTCGGCGCAGGTGACCCCGCTCGTCTCGGGCGCTGTTATCAAGGTGTTCGTCGCGAACACGCAGAATGTGAAGCGCGGCGACATATTGATCCAGCTCGACGACACCGACGCGAAACTGGCACTTGCTCGCGCCGAGGCCGACTATGCCCGCGCCCGCCGCCAGTTCGGTCAGGCGGTCGCGACGAGCGGCTCGCTCGCTGCGCAGGTTGGAGCCGGATCGGCGCAGATCGGCGAGGCGCAGGCGCAGGTTCAGGTCGCGAATGCAGCGCTCGCCAAGGCGCGCGTCGACCTCGATCGCCGTGCCGGCATCGCCGACGGCGGCGCCGTGTCGGGCGAGGAACTGACCGTCGTCCGCAACGCCTATGCCGCGGCACAAGGCAATCTGGCGCAGGCGAAGGCCGGGCTTGCCGGTGCGGTTGCCGCGCGCGGTGCTGCGCAGGGCTCGCTCGCCGCAAACAATGCGATGATCGCCGGCGTGTCGGTCGACAGCCACCCCGACGTGCTCGCCGCCAAGGCCAAGCTCGATCAGGCGCGCGTCGACCTTGAACGCACCGTGATCCGCGCGCCCGTCGACGGCGTCGTCACCAACCGCCAGGTGCAGGTCGGCCAGCGCGTGTCGGCGGGCAGCGTCGCGATGACGATCGTGCCCATCGGCGCGGTCTATGTCGATGCGAACTTCAAGGAAGGCCAGCTCGAACGCGTCCGCGTCGGCCAGCCGGTCGAACTCGTCTCGGACCTTTATGGCGCCGATGTCGTGTTCCACGGCCGCGTCGAGGGCTTTTCGGGCGGCACCGGGTCGGCCTTCTCGCTGATCCCGGCGCAGAATGCGACGGGCAACTGGATCAAGGTGGTCCAGCGCCTTCCGGTCCGCGTCTCGCTCGATCCGAAGGAGCTCAAGAAGCACCCGCTGCGCGTCGGCCTCTCGATGGAAGCCGAAATCGACGTCGCGAGCCGCCGGAAGGACCTCCCATGAGCGCCGCGGCCCACAGCGAGGGCCACAGCTCGACGATCCTGACGGGCACGACCTTGCTGCTCGCCGGGGTCGTCCTCGCGGTCAGCAACTTCATGGTCGTGCTCGACACCACGATCGCGAATGTGTCGGTCGCGCATATCGCCGGCGGCCTCGGCATCTCCTCGTCGGAGGGGACATGGGTGATCACATCCTATGCCGTGGCCGAAGCGATCTGCGTCCCGCTCACCGGCTGGCTCTCGCGGCGCCTCGGCACCGTCAAGCTCTTCGCCGGCGGCATGCTCGGCTTCGGCATCTTCTCCTTCCTCTGCGGCACCGCGACGAGCCTCACCATGCTCATCGCCTTTCGCATCGGACAGGGGATTTGCGGCGGTCCGCTGATGGCGCTCAGCCAGACGCTGCTGCTGCGGGTGTTCCCGAAGGACAAGCATGCGATGACGATGGGCATCTGGGCGATGACGACGCTGACCGCGCCGATCTTTGGCCCGATCCTCGGCGGCACCATCTCCGACTCATGGGGCTGGCACTGGATCTTCTTCATCAACGTTCCCGTCGCGGCGATCTGTGCCTTCACGGCGTGGACGGTGCTGCGGAAAGCGGAGACCGAGAAGGTCAACGAGCCCGTCGACGGTTTCGGCCTCGTCCTGCTCGTCCTCTGGGTCGGCGCATTGCAGCTCATGCTCGATCTCGGCCGCGAACATGACTGGTTCAGCGCCGACATCATCATCCAGCTTGCGATCATCGCGATCGTCGGCTTCGCCAGCTTCCTGATCTGGGAACTGACGGCGGACAAGCCGGTCGTCGACCTTCGCCCCTTCCGCCACCGCGGTTTCACCGTCTCGGTCATCGCCTTGGTGTTCGCTTATGGCACCTTCTTCGCGAGCCTCGTGGTGATCCCGCAATGGTTGCAGGGCGCGATGGGCTACACCGCGACCTGGGCCGGCTATGCCACCGCGTTCAACGGCGTGGCGGCGGTGCTGATGGCGCCGATCGTCGCGAAGCGGATGACGCAGGTCGACCCGCGCCGGCTGGTGTTCATCGGCGTGCTCTGGCTCGCCGGCACCTCGCTGCTCCGCGTCTTCTGGTGGAACAGCGGGTCGGACTTCTGGACGCTGGCACTCCCCCAGCTGATCCAGGGTGCGGGCATGCCCTTCTTCTTCGTGCCGCTCACGACGATTGCGCTCGGTGCGGTCGACGAGGAGGAAACGGCCTCGGCGGCAGGGGTGATGAACTTCCTGCGGACGATGGCCGGGGCGGTCGCCGTCGCGATCTCGACGACGCTCTGGTACGACGGCGCGCAGGAAAAGCGCGATGGCCTCTCGGGTGTCCTCCACGGCACGCAGGCGGCGATCGATGGGATGATGGCGAAAGGCTACAGCCTCGAACAGGCGCGGCTGATCGTCAGCCAGATGGTCGACAAGGAAGCCACCGCGCTGGCGACCGGACAGACCTTCGTCTGGGCCGCCTTCGTCTTCGCGGCCGCCGCCTCGATCATCTGGCTCGCTCCCCGGCCGACCCGCGCCGTGGACACAAGTTCGGTGCACTAGGAACGCACCGTCGGACGTTCCGGGCGGGCAAAGTCCCCCCTCCCTACCCTGGGCTCGCCCGGAACGACCATAGTCGGCGCGAGCCGGTCAATCTCTCCCCCGTGTTGGCCGGCTCGCGTTCGATCCCTTCCCTCCCGCCAAACAGACACGCGCTTTTGCGCGGCGGGATTTTTGCACCCTCAATTCAAGCAACAAGGAATGACATCATGACCAATATCACCACCCGAACCCGCCGCGCCGGATATGGCAAGGCCGCCGCGCTCTGGCTGCTTTTCGCCGGCGCGTCGATCGTTGCGATGGACTATCCCGCCGAGGCCGCGACGACGGCGGCCGCCGCGACTGTCGCGGTCGACAACACCCCGCCCGCGATCGTCTTTGCCTTCGAGCCGACGATCATGGTGCATGTCGACGGCAAGCCCGTGCTTCGCGCGATGCAGGCGCCCGGCGTCCAGCGTGTCGTCAACACGCGCGCCCTGCTGCTCCGGTCCGGCAACGCCTATTATCTGCGCGCCGGTGGCCGCTGGCTGACGACGGCAAGCCTGTCGGGCCGCTGGACGATCGCTGGCGCCGTACCCGCGAACGTCTCGCGGGCGCTCGCCGAGGCGACCGGGCAAAAGCTCGCTGACCCGATGGACAAGCCGTCCGACGATGTCGCCGCGCTGCTGCGCGCCGGCCGGGCGCCGGTGATCATGGTGCGCAGCGACCCCGCGGAGCTCATCGCCGTGTCGGGCGAGCCGAATTTCGCGCCGATCGCGGGCACGACGCTCGCCTATGTCGCGAACAGCCCCGCCGATGTCTTCGTCACAGCGAGCACCGACTGGTATGTGCTGCTGTCGGGCCGCTGGTTCGTCGCGACCTCGGCAAAGGGCCCGTGGCGCTACGTTGCGCCCGACAGGCTTCCTGCCGACTTCGCGCGCATCCCCGCCGACAGCCCGAAGGCCGCGGTGCTCGCCTCGGTCGCGGGGACACCGCAGGCGAAGGCGGCGGTCGCCAGCAATTCGGTCCCGCAGACCGCGACGGTCAATCGCAAGCAGGCGCAGTTCGCCGCGAGCTATGACGGCAACCCCGATTTCGTCGTGGTTCCCGGAACGACGCTCACCTATGCACGCAATGCGGCGGCGCCCGTCATCCGCGTCGATGCGAGCCATTATTATGCCGTCTCCAACGGCGTCTGGTTCGTCGCCTCCTCGCCGCGCGGCCCGTGGGTGGTGGCGACGAGCGTCGCGCCGGCGATCTACACGATCCCGGCGAGCTCGCCGCTCCATTATGTGACCTATGTTCGCGTTTATGGCGTCAGCGGCGACAGCGTCCGGGTCGGCTATACGCCGGGCTATTATGGGGTCGTCTCCACCGGCGCCGTCGTCGTCTATGGCACCGGCTATCGCTGCACCGCGTGGGTCGGCTCGGTCTGGTACGGCTGTCCTGCCACCTATGCGCCCGCCGCCTATTGGTATGGCGGCGCCTATCCGGTCGCGGGGGCGTGGAACGTCTATGGTCAGTGGGGCAATGCGGTCGTCTCGGGCACCGCGGCCGCCTGGGCCAATCCGTGGACCGGCAATTACGGCCGCGCGGTCGAAGGCGGTTATTACAACCAGGCGACCGGCGGGCGCGGGGTCGGACAGGCGGCGGTGAACACCAACGCCTATACCGGCACCACGACTGCGGCGGCGCGCGGTGTGCGTTACAATCCGCAGACCGGCAATGTCGTCGCAAGCGAAGGCGTCGCCGCCTATAACCCGTACACCGGGCAGGCGGGCGCCGCGAACCACCGCGAGGTGTACAACACCAACACCGGCCGCCAGACGAGCATGGCGGGCGCGGCGGGCGCCGGGCCCGAAGGCGCGGGCGCGGTCGGCGGCTTCTCGACGACGGGTTCGGGCGGCAATGCCGCGGGCGTCGGCGGCGTCTATTATGACCGCGACAGCGGCTCGGTGAACGCCGCCGGCGCGGTCAAGGTCGGCGACGACGTCTATGCCGGAAAGAATGGCGACGTCTATCAGAAGACCGACAGCGGCTGGGAACAGGTCGAGCGGAGCAACACCCAGAACCGGAGCCAGTCGGCGACGCGCTCGCAGAGCGTCGAGAGCGGCCAGCGTCCGACCAGTTCGACAAGTTCGACAAGCGGCCCGGTCGACCGCGGACAGGTCTCTCGCAACCGCGGCACGACCGGCAACGCCGCCTCGACCAATCGCCAGCGCCCCCAGCGTGGCAACGGCGGTTTCACCGGCGGCCAGAGTGGTAGCCGGCCGGCGCTGGGCAGCGGCAGCCGCCCGACGAAGGGCGGTGGCCTGCGCAGGCGCTGACTTGAGAATCCGGGGTGCGCCCGCCGCGCACCCCGGACGATCAATCGGCCGTCGTGAAATCGATCGCCTTCGATCCCACGGGCATGTCGATGGTCATCCCGTCGAAGCCGAGCTTCCACTCCGACGCGGGCCGAACCTCGCCCAGCCCGCGCGCGAAGATCTGGCGCAACACCCAATTATCGGGCGCGATCGGGCCCAGATGGTTGAAGACGAGCATGCGCACGCCGGCGTCATTGGCCTGCTGCGCCGCCTGAACCGGGGTCACATGATAATGGCCGACGCCGTCGATCGCCTTCGCCAGCCGCGTCGCGCCGCTGTCCTTCAACGCCTTCGCAAAGGTCGCGCGCATTTCCTCGCTCTGCCCTTCGTGGACGAGCAGGTCGGCGCCCTTCGACACGCGGACCAGATTCGGCGACAGCGCGGTATCGCCTGACACGACGACCGAGCGGCCCTTGTAATCGAAACGATAGCCGACCGCGGGATAAACGGGCTCGTGCATAACCTGAAAGGCGGTGATGCGAAGCCCGTCTGCGTCGTGGATCACGGTCGAGGCCATGTGGTCCACACGCTCTTCCTCGCCCGCGAGGCCGAAAGGCCGGGCGACGAGCAGCGCCGCCCCGGCGTCGAGGCCGTGGCTGGTCCCGCGATAAGCCGCGTCGGCGGCATAGGTGAGGTTCACGCCGTCGACGAGTTTCTCGACACCGGTGGGGCCATAGACCGCGAGCGGTCCCGGACGCCCGGCGACCCATCCCTGCATGCGGAATTCGCCGAGGTCGCCGATATGATCCGAATGAAAATGGGTGAACAGCACCCCGTCGAGCTTGTCGAAGGGGAAGCGCCACATGCTGAGCCGGTTCGCCGATCCGGGGCCGGTATCGACGACGAAGAGCTGATCGCCCGCCATCACCAGCGTACACGCCTTGGCGCGGACCATGCTCGGCGGCGGCGCCGAGGTGCCGCACAGCACGACCTTCAGATGATCCGCCTGTGGCCGCACGGCACCCTGGCTTGCGACAGCCTGGCGAACGCCGCGCACGAACAGCCAATCCTGTACCGCAGGAAGCTGGAGGAGAAGGAAGCCCGCACCGGCGAGCAGCACCAAAGCCAGCGCCAACCGGCGCCATTTCGACCGCAACATATTCTCACTCTCCCAGTTGCGGCTTTGGCCGCTATGTCAATTTCCGTTCAAAAGTCCCATCGCGCGATCGAGTTCGCGCCGGACGTGCGCGGCGCCGCCGCAGCGGGCCGTGCTTTCGGCATCGACCCCGAGGCCGCCGAGACCGAGCGCGATCATGTCGGACAGCATCGCCGCGACCTCCGCTGCATCGGCGCCCTTTTCGATGAGCCCGCCCATCAGCGCCTGACAGCTGCCGAGCCAGAAGAGCACGCCGCCGCGATCCGCTGCCGCGACGAGCCGATACGCCGCCCCAACTTCGCGCAGGTCGGTGATCACGCCGCGGTTGAGCACATGATCCTCGAGCGTCATCCCGCGCGCGCTGCGCATCAGCACCGCCGCGCGTTTGCGCTCGCAGAACGCAAAGGCCGCAGCGCCGATCATTCCGCCGCACAGCCGCACCAGCGGGTCACGCTCATCCTTGTTGAGCGCGCCGATCAGCGCCTCGATATCGCCGCGGATCGCCTCGCCGATCGCGTTCGCAAAACCATATTTGTCGCCGAAATGATTGAAGAAGGAGCCTTTGGCGACCCCCGCGGCCGCGACCAGCTCGTCGATCGCGATCGCGTCGATCGGCCGTTCGACCAGGAGGTCGAGCCCCGCGTTGAGCAAGGCCGTGCGCGTGCGGGCAGCGCGGGGTGAAAGGGTTTCGGTCGTCATCATCCCTCACAGTTGACTAAATAGTCATATCGATTAAGTTGACCATATAGTCAACAGCGAGTCTCAAGCGATGAGCATTACACGGGCAGAGGATATCGCGCATGTGTGCTTCGCGGCGCCCGACCTGGGCGCGATGCGGGCATTCCTTGAGGATTTCGGCCTGTCCTGTTTCGAACAGGATGGTCGGCTTTACGCCCGCGGGTCCGACGGCGCGCCGTTCGCGCACACCACGGTAGCAGGCGACGCGGGTTTCCGCGGCCTCGCCTTTCGCGTCGGTAGCCGCGCCGATCTCGAAGCGCTCGCCGCCGCCGAGGGCACGACGGTCGAGGCGGCCGACGCACCCGGCGGCGGCCATGTCGTGCGCCTGACCGATCCCGACGGCAATCTTGTCGAAGCCGTCGCGGATCAGGCGTGGAACGAACCCGCCACGCCGGAGAGCGAAGCCCCCTTCAATTCGGCCGCGGCGCGCCGCCGCCTGCGCACGCCCGTCCGCGTCGCGCAAAGTCCGTCGCATGTCCGCCGCCTCGGCCATGTCGTGCTCAACGTCGCCGATTTCCGCACGTCGGAGGCGTGGTACAAGGCGCGCTTCGGCTTCATCACGTCCGACGAGATCGAGGCGGCGCCGGGGTTCGCGATCGGCGCCTTCATGCGCTGCGACCGCGGCGACACGCCGACCGACCACCACACGCTCTTTCTCGCGCAACTGCCGCCCGGCCCGGGCTTCAACCACGCCGCGTTCGAGGTCGAGGGGCTCGACGATCTGATGGCGGGGCATGCGCATCTGAAGCGCGAAGGCCGCACCGCCGCCTGGGGCGTCGGGCGCCATGTCCTCGGCAGCCAGATCTTCGATTATTGGAAGGATCCGTGGGGCCACGAGCTGGAACATTGGACCGACGGCGACCTGTTCGCCGCCGCCGACGGTTCGCGCCTCTCCAACATCCGCGAACTGCTCGACGTACAATGGGGTGCACCCTTCCCCGCGCTTGCCGGCAAGCGCGCGCCCAAGCCCGAAACGATCGGCAAGCTCCTCGCCTTGCAGCTTCGCCTCAAGCGGCTGTTCCGCCGCAAACCCAAGGATATCGCAGCATGAAAATCGCAGCTTATGAACAGGATGGCATGCGCCGCATCGGCATCGTGCGCGGCGACACGATCGTCGACACGGGTTTCGGCGGCGACATGATCGATCTGATCGCGCGCTGGGACGAACACCGCCCGGCGCTCGAAGCCCTCGGCAGCGACGGTGCGGTCCCGCTGGCGAGCGTCAAGCTCGCCGCCCCCGTCGCGCGTCCCGGCAAGATCTTCGCGATCGGGCTCAATTACGCCGACCATATCGCCGAATCGAAGATGGAGACGCCGCAGCGGCAGGTCTGGTTCACCAAGGCGCAGACCTCGATCAACGGCCCCTTCGACCCGATCCTGATCGCGAAAAACACCTTCACCGCCGATTATGAGGTCGAACTGGTCGCCGTGATCGGCAAGCGCGGCAAGCATATCGCCGCCGAAAACGCGCACGAATATGTCTTCGGCTATTGCGTCGGCAACGACGTTACCGAGCGCATGTGGCAGCACGCCGGCCCGCAATGGTCGCTCGGCAAGTCCTTCGACACCCATGCGCCGATCGGGCCGTGGATCACCACGGCCGACGAAGTCGATCCGCACGCGCTGGCCCTCCGCTGCTTCGTCAACGGCGAGCAGCGCCAATCGTCGAACACGCGGCACCTCGTCTTCGACCTGTGGCAACAGATCGAGCATCTCTCCGCCGCCATGACGCTCGAACCCGGCGACCTGATTTTCACCGGCACCCCGGGCGGCGTCGGCGCGGCGATGGACCCGCGGCAGTTCCTGAAACCCGGCGACGTCGTGCGCTGCGAAATCGAGGGTCTCGGTGCGATCGAAGGGGTGATGGAGGCCGAGGCGTGATGCGCCATAAAACCGAAGAATGCGATGCGCTGATCGTCGGCGCGGGTCCGACCGGGCTGACGCTTGCGCTGCTGCTCGCGCAGCGAGGCGTGAATGTCATTGTCGCCGAGCGCGCGGCCCAGCCTTACGCCCTCCCTCGCGCCGCGCATATCGACCATCAGATCGTCCGTATCTTTCAGGAACTCGGCATCGCCGACGATATCGTCGCGACGTGCCGACACAGCGCGCGCTATGATTTCCTGACCGCCGACGGGCAAGTGCTGCTTCGCCTCGACGGGGCGGACAAGATCGCGGCGGGCGGCTGGCACAGCGCCAACATGATCCACCAGCCCTCGATCGAGCAGCTGTTGCGCGAAGCGGTCGCACGGCAACCGAATATCGAGCTGCGCAACGGTTGGCGGCTGACGGCGCTCGGGGGCGGCGATGACACCCCTTCGGCCCAGTTCGACACCAATCAGGGGGCCCAGGCCATTCGCGCCCGCTTCCTCGTCGGCGCTGACGGCACACGCAGCAGCGTGCGCGATCTCGCCGGTATCGGCATCGACGACCTCGGTTTCGACGAAACATGGCTGATCGTCGACACGATCGTCCATGACCCGGCGCGCCTTCCGGAGGTCAATCTTCAGATATGCGATCCGGCGCGCCCGACCACCTGTGTATTGATGGGCGAAGGCCGGCACCGCTGGGAATTCATGCTCAAACCCGGCGAGACGCCCGACGATCTGCTGGCAGATGCGATGATCGACGGCCTGCTCGAACCATGGGACGTCGCGGACGCAATCGAGATCGAGCGCAAGGCCGTGTATCGCTTCGCCGCGCGCATCGCCGAGCAATGGAAAAAGGGCGGAATCTTCCTGGCGGGCGACGCCGCGCACCAGATGCCGCCCTTTGCCGGTCAGGGCCTGTGCTCGGGCATCCGCGACGCCGCCAACCTCGCATGGAAGCTCGCGGCCGTCCTGCGCGGCGACGCCGGTCCGCATATTCTTGAAACCTATCAGCCCGAACGCGAACCCAATGTCCGCGCGATCATCGGCCTTGCGATGATGATGGGGCGCATGGTGTGCATCATCGACCCGGCCGCCGCCGCGGCACGCGACGCACAAATGCTGGCGGCGCGCGCCGCGAGCGCAGGTCCGTCCGGCGCAGCGACCTTTCCCGACATCATGACGGGGTTCATCGCCGACGGCACCCCCGGCGCGGGAAGCTATTTCCCGCAGGCTGTATCGGGCGCGCAAAGGCTCGACGATCTGCTCGGCGCCGGACCCTGGCTGATATCGAGAGAGCCGCAGCCCCGGATCGAAGCGATCAAGCACGCCGCGCTTCGCGATCTTGGCGCTTTCGAACCTATGGTCGGTCAATGGCTCGACGCGCATGGGGCCGAGGCGGCCTTGATCCGCGCCGACCGCTATGTTTTCGGCAGCGGCGAACCGCGCGAGCTCGCGGATCGTTACCTCGCCTCGTTGGGCCGGGGCGTGAGGGTTGGCACGCCGGCGTGATATCCGGCCCAAGCTGGCGAAAGCCGAATCCTTTGCACGGGGTCAGCGCGGCGACGAACTCCGCCCCGATCGGCGCGAAAGGACCGCCGTCGTCAGGACGGCCCCCACGCTCGCCAGACCCAGCCACTCGAGCGTGCCGACGCCCCACCCCAAGCGGCTGCCCGCGAGCAGGAAGGCAATGGCGAGGATCGTGACCCCGCCCCATCGCGCATAATGTGCGGTTCGCGTCGGGAGCTTGCGGCCGACCAGGTCGCGTTGGTGCCGCTCGCGCGAAAGGCACAGCAGGCCGAAGCCCACGGTCGCGAGGACGAGAAGAAAGAAGTGGATCATATCGCTTCGGCTGAAGCCGATCTGGCCGGCCGCTTGCCCCTCGTCGCCCTTGAGCTGACCGATCGACGCAGCACCTTCGAAGCGGCCCAGCCGAAACCGGCCGCGATGAGCAACATCGTCGCATCGAAGCCTGCAAAGACCCAGTCGCCCGTAATCAGGCTGGCAACCAGCGAGCGGTCTGTCGTAAGCGCGTTGATCACCGGGACGAGCGCGAAGGACAGGGCTACCGCGGCGAGAGCCTCGGCCCAGGCGCGCCCTGAGGGACGCGCCGCTGCCCAGACGAACACGGCGCCCCACGCGATGAAAAAGGCCGCGATCTCGCGGTCGCTTCGCCCTGCCCCCTCGACGGGCAAAAGGCGGTTGGCGAGGAAATAGACCGCCATTGCGAAGGGCAGCCCGGCGATGGCGCCAATGTTGAGCTTTTCGACGAGGCGAAAGCCGAAATGCGGCCGGTCGGGATCGGCCAGTTTGGCGCGGCGCTTCACCGTCCACAGGATCAGGCCCGTGGCCACCATGATGCAGCCGGCGAGGCCCGAGAGGAAATAGAGGGTGCGCAGCACACCGCTGGCGAAGCGGCCCGCATGCAGCCCGATCATCGTGCCTTCGGTCGCGGTCGCGGCGCCCGACGGATTATGCGCCGAAACCATTTTCCCGGTCACCCCGTCGAACGTCAGCGACCGCGGCCGGACCGACATGTTGGCGTCGGGCGCGGTCGATACGATGACCTGCGCCGTCCGGTCGCCCGGGTTGAGAATACGGATGCTTCCGGCACCGGCGCCCCATGTCCGCTCGGCGCGCTCGACCAGCGGCGCCACGGCGGTCAGCGGCGCGGGCCCTGCCTTTTCGGCCGGCGCCGGCCAAGGGAAGGTCGCGTCGAAGAATTTTTGTTCGTCTGCATAATTGGCCGCGATTCCCCACGGCATATAATGCGTCGCGAGGCTCACGAGCCCCGTATAGGTGATCATCAGGATGAACGGCAGGAACAGCACGCTCGATACATTATGCGCATCAAGCCAGCTCCGCTGCCCTTTGCCGAACCGAAGCAGGAAGAAGTCGACGAGGATCTTCTTGTGCGTGACGATGCCCGAGAAGATTGCGACGAGCATCGCCATCGCGGCGATCCCGACAATCCAGCGCGCCCAGTACCAGTTGATGTAATGAAGGTTGTAGTGAAAGCGGTAGAGGAAATCGCCGCCGCCCGTTTCGCGCGCTTCTGCCTTGCGACCCGCCCCGTCGAGGCGTGCATCGGTCGGTGCGTCTGCCGGCGCATCGGAACCATTGACCCAATATAGCTGCAGGCCTGCCGCTCGCTTGCCCGCCGAATAGACCGACCATTCGCTGGCACCCGGCGCCTCGCGCTCGAGCCAGCCTGTGGCCGCTGCAAAACTGGTAGGACCGTCCGCCGGAACGCTGCGCACTTCGGGCGTCATCCAGGCGGTAATCTCTTCCTGAAAATAGGAAGAGGTGCCGGTTACGAAGATCGCGAACAGCACCCAGCCCAGCAACAGGCCGGTCCAGGTGTGAAGCCACGCCATCGATTGCCGGAAGCCGTTTTTCACAGGCGGCCTCCCCAGGCGATGAAGCACCAGTCGGCGAGCCCTGCGGCCACGCCGGTCGCGATCAGCCCCACCCACAGCCACGCAACCGAGCGCACGGCGAATGCGGTCATCGCGAGGGCCGCGAAGATGAGGAAGGACAGAAGCGTCGCGCCGACCGAGGCCTGCTGCGCGCCGCCAGGCAAGATCCGCGCGATCAGCATGGTCAGCGCGCTGGTCACGGCATAGTTCAGCGGCACGGCGGCCAGCACGCGCGCAGCGACATTGCGCCACGCCGCGCCGCGTAAAATCTCTACCGCCCTGCTCATGCCGCCCCTATCGCAACATTGCGACTGACTCGCAATAGCCCGCACTTAGAAGCGATAGCCGAGCGTGCCCATCACATTGCGCGGCGCGCCGACGAAGCAGTCGCCGCGCGCGAGGCAGGAGGCGTAAAATTTATTGTTCAGCAAGTTCGTCGCGTTGAGAGCGAAGCGCCAATTGTTCCAGCTGATCTCGGCCAGCGCGTCGACCGTCGTGCGCGACGGCGTGACGATCGACCAGATGTTGCTCGTCGAAACGCTCTTGCCGCTGTAGACGACGCCGCCGCCGAGGCGGAGCTGAGCGTCTTCAGGAAGGCCGAAGGTCTTGGTCGACCAGAGCGACGCGGTGTGGCGCGGCATATAGTCGAGGCTGGTGTTGGTTTCGGACTTCAGCTTCGAATAGCCGTAATTGGCCAGCAGCTCGAAATTGCCGGGCAGTGTGTGGCTGGCCTCGATCTCGAAACCCTTGGTGTTAAGCTCGCCCGACTGGGTGGTGCCGCCGGCGGCGAGATAGAGGACGCGATTGCGTTCCTTGATCTTGAAGGCGGTGGCGGTGACGAGCGTGTTCGGCGTCGGCTGCCACTTCACCCCGGCCTCATACTGCGTGCCGGTCTGTGGGACGTAGGGGTCGCCAAAGGTGCCGTCGCCATTGTCGATCCGGCCGGCGACCGGCAGGAAGCTTTCGGTATAGCTGAAGAAGGGTGAGAAACCCGCGCCAATCTCGCCGATGATGCCGGCGCGGAAGGTCGTCGCATTGTCCTTCTGCCCCGACGAGCCGGTGACGCGGTCGCGGCGCGCGCCGAGCACGACCGAGACACGGTCGAAGAAGCGGATCTGGTCCTGGACATAGACGCCGAGCTGCTTCTGGCTTTCCGTCGTGAAGTCGCCGACGGGATCATAGGTCAGCAGCGCATCATAATCGATGTCGTAGAGGTCGACGAGCTCGAAGCCGCCGGCATAGCGTTTCTGCACCTTGTTCCAGCTATAGTCGATGCCTACGAGCAGCTTGTGCTCGATATTGGCGCCGGTCGCGAAATCGAACTGCAGATTATTGTCGGTCGAAAAGACGTTCATCCGCGCGTCGCTGGCGTCCGCGATCAGCGCGATCGTGCGGCCATTGGTGCCATAGACCGAGAAGGGATCCTGCGGGTTCGTATAGCTGTCGGCATAGTGCGTGTTATATTCAAGGTCGCTGTCGATGTAGCGCGCCTTGAGGCTGAGCTTCACATTGTCCGAGAAGCGGTGCGTGACCGACCCGCCGCCCTGCAGCGAACGGCCATTATAGCGGTCCCAGCCAGCCTTGCCGACGAAGGTATAGCGGTCGAGCTGCTGGCCCGCGACGGTGTTGGGCCGGAAGGTGCCGATGATCGGCAGGAATTGCGAAGTCGAGCCGGTGTCGTCCTCCTGATAGAGGCCGGTAAGAATGACGTCGGTGTCGGGGGTCGGCTGCCAACGGATCGACGGCGCGAACATCACGCGATCGTCGGGGACATGATCGACATAGGTATCGGCATCGCGCGCGCGGCCGACGAAACGCACGGCAAGATTGTCGGCGAGCGCGAGATTGACGTCGCCGAGCACTTCCTTGCGGTCATAGCTGCCATAGACGAGATTGATTTCGCCGCGCGTCGTGAAGTCGGGCGTCTTGCTGACGAGGTTGACGAGGCCGCCGATCGATCCCTGACCGAACAGCACCGAGGCCGGGCCGCGCACGATCTCGACGCGCGAGAAATTATACGGGTCCGATGTGATCGAGGCATAGTAAGAGAAGATGTCGCGCATCCCGTCACGAAACTGCAGCGCGTCGAGACCGCGGACGTTGAAGCCGTCGACGCGCGTGTCGCGGCCGTAAGGGTTGGCGAGGACACCGGCAGCATACTTCACCGTGTCGCTAATGCTGATCGCGCCCTGCGCCTCATATTGCTCGGCGGTGATGACCTTGATCGGCTGGGGCAGTTCGGCCAGCGCGGTATCGGTCTTCGTACCAGTATAGCCGGTGACGACGATGGTATCCTCGTCCGCGCTCGCATCGCCTTCGGCGGTGGTAGCCGCCGCGGCGGCGTCCGCGGCTTCGTTCGCCCATGCCGAATTGGCAGCAACAACAAGCGTGGCGGCTCCGCAGAGCGCGATCATTCGGACGGTCATGGAATTTCCCTTTTTGCGACTCAATCTCAATTAGGCGCGGCGGCTATAGCGAACCGCCCACAATAGCAAGCTAGTAATAATCGTTTGCAATAGGGCGTACTGACGGCCACACAGCGGCACATTGTGCTTCGCCCCGCCGCCAACCAAGTCCTCTGGAGGTTCCTATGAAAAAGACTTTTGCGGCCGTGATGGCCTTCGGCTTCCTCGCCTCGCCCGCGGCGGCGCATGAGGTCTGGATCGAGCGGGACGCCGCAGGCCCCGCGCGCATCTATCTGGGCGAACCGGCCGATGTCGTGCCCGAAGCGGGCGATCCCGAGTTCCCGAACCTCAAGGCACCGAAGCTGATTCAGGCCGATCCGGCGAAGCCCGCGCCGCTCGTGCGCCGCGCGAACCATATCGAGGCCGCCGTCGCCGGCTCGGGCGACGTCCGCCTCACCGACGACAATGTCTTTGCGCCATGGGAGGGCGAAGGCGGGAAATGGGAAGGCGTCGTCTATTATGCGCGCGCGGGCCGCGAAGAGCCGAAATCCGTACTCGACCTGGAGATCGTCCCGGTCGGCGCCAACGCCGACAGCTTCGTCGTAAACTGGCTCGGCAAGCCCCTCCCGGGCGCCAAGGTCACCGTCGTCAACGCGGACCGTTGGCAAAAAAGCTTCACCGCCACCCCCCAAGGCGGCATCGCGGTTCCGATAACCACGCCCGGCCGCTACCTGCTATCGGTCTCGCACAATGTCGAGGGCGACCGCACGCTGGGCGGCAAGACGGTCGCAAAGACCATCCATGTTTCGACGCTGACTTTCATCGCGAAATAGGGCGAAGGCCCACCGGGGATCTGCAACGCATCGATTTTAAGAAAACACCGGCTGGCTGGGGCGGCAGGATTCGAACCTGCGAATGGCGGCATCAAAAGCCGCTGCCTTACCACTTGGCGACGCCCCAACGGGCCGGTGCGAGGCGCGCTCTATAGCGCGCCGCCGGTTATTGCAAGGCAGCCTTAGAGGCGGGTGACCCAACCGTGCGGATCGGCGGCGCGGCCGCGCTGAATATCGACGAGCTTGTCCTTGAGCTTGGTCGTAACCTGCCCCGGACCGCCGGCGCCGATGGTGAAGCTGCTCTGCCCGCGCGTGACCTTGCCGACGGGCGTTACCACCGCGGCGGTCCCGCAGGCGAAGCTTTCGGTAAGCTTGCCGCTCTCCGCATCGGCCTGCCACTGGTCGATCGCATAGGGCTCCTCGCGCACCGTCAGGCCGGCGTCGCGCGCCAGCGTGATGATCGCGTCGCGCGTGATGCCGGGCAGGATCGTGCCGGTCAGCGGCGGGGTAACGATGCTGCCGTCGTCGAAGACGAAGAACATGTTCATGCCGCCCAGTTCCTCGATCCAGCGATGCTCTGCGGCATCGAGGAAGACGACTTGGTCATGCCCCTTGGCGATCGCCTCACGCTGCGCGACGAGGCTGGAGGCATAGTTTCCGCCGCATTTGGCGGCGCCGGTGCCGCCGGGCGCGGCGCGGGTATAATCCTCCGACACCCAGAGCGAGATCGCGGGCGCGCCCGACTTGAAATAATTGCCGACGGGCGAGGTGATGACGAGGAACTGATATTCGGCCGCAGGCTTCACGCCGAGGAAGACCTCGCTCGCGAACATGAAGGGGCGGAGATACAGCGCGCCGCCTTCGACCGGCGGGAACCAGTGCGCGTCGGCGGCAACGGCTTCCTTGACCGCCGCGATGAACAATTCTTCGGGCAGTTCGGCCATCGCCATGCGGCGCGCGCTGGCATTGAAGCGCGCGGCGTTCGCCTCGACGCGGAACAACGCCATCGAGCCGTCGTCGAGGCGATAGGCCTTGAGCCCTTCGAAGATTTCCTGCGCGTAGTGGAGCACAGCGGTCGCGGGGTCGAGCGACAGCGGGCCGCGCGGCATCACCTCAGCATCGTGCCAGCCCTGCCCCTCGGTATAGCGGATCGACACCATATGATCGGTGAAGACGCGTCCGAACGCCGGATCGGCGATCGCCGCCGCCCGTACATCGTCCGCGACCGGATTGGAGTGCGGCAGATGGGTGAAGGCGGGAGCGGACATGCGAAAACACCTGTGTCAGAGCGTTTTCAAGTCAGGCGGAACCGCCTTATGACTCGGAAAACGCGGTAAAACAAAGAAGCTGGAGCGATGCTTTCGATTCCATCGAAACCGCCACTCCAGCGGGTTTGTGGAGCGGGCCTCTTGCCAAAGACCGGCGCGGCGCGCAACGGTAGCGACTATGCCGGATGAGAATTTTCTTTCACAAGTACCCGCTGCCTCTGCTCTTTTCTTGCGTGAAGACGAAGTGCGCCGCGGCATCGAATTCCTCTTTTTCGCCCACGCCTCGCTGTGGCGCGCGATCGATGCGCGGCTCGCCGAAAAGGAGCTTGGGCGCGCGCATTACCGCGCGCTCTATTTCATCGCGCGGCAACCGGGGCTGACGATTTCGGACCTGCTCGCCCTGCTCGGCATTACCAAACAGTCGCTCGGCCGGGTGGTGAAGGAGTTGGAGGCGCGTGAGTATCTGACGACGCGCCCCGGCAACCGCGACCGGCGCGCGAAGGAGCTGCGCCTGACCGATGCCGGACGCGCAGCCGAGAGTGCGATCTTCACGATGCTGCGCGACACGATGAGCCGCGCCTATACCCATGCGGGGCAACAGGCGGTGACGGGATTCTGGCAGGTGAGCGAAGCGCTCGTCCCGCCGCGCGAGCGCCGGCGGATCGCGATGCTGGGGAAAGAGACGGGTTAGGTCAGCCCTCGCCGCGCGCAATATCGGCGAGTTCGCGACCACGGTCACGCGCCGCGCGCAGCACGTTGGTGAGCAGGGCCGCAAGCTGGCCATCGCTGTCGAGCACATCGAGCCCTGCCTGCGTTGTACCACCCTTGCTCGCGACCTGCGCGATCAGCACGCCCGGCTTTTCACCGCTGTCGGCGAGCAAGGCGGTCGCACCGCCGAAAGTCGCGGTGGCGAGTGCCAGCGAGTCCTCGGCCGAGAGGCCCAGCCGTTCGCCCGCGGCAGCATAGGCCTCGATCAGGCGGAAGACGAAGGCCGGGCCGCTGCCCGTGAAGGCGGTGACAAGATCCATGGTCGAATCGTCGACGAGCCGCACCGTCTTGCCCAGCGTATCGAGCAGCGCATCGATCGCGGCATCGTCGGCATCGCCGAGCGTCGCGACCGCCGAAACCCCCGCTCCGATGCGCGCGGCAAGGTTCGGCAAGATGCGGACCTGCGCACCCGCATCGGGGAAACGCGCCGCGAGATCGGCGAGCGAGACGCCCGCGAGGATCGAGAGCAGATGAACCTTGCCGGTCGCGAGCGGCGCCAGCACGTCGGCGACGTCGCCGAGCTGCTGCGGCTTCATGCCGAGCATGATCCAGTCGGCGCTGCCGCCCGCGGCCTGCCACTCATCCAGCGACGCATATTGGGCGATGCCCTTTCGCGCAGTCGCATAGGGATCGACGATCGCGACCAGCGCCGGGTCGAGACCCGCCGCCAGCCAGCGATCGAGCATTGCGCCCGCCATATTGCCGCAGCCCACGAGCAGGAACCGGCCGGAGAAACTCCGCAATGCTTTGGTCATAGGTCCTTCTTTTCTGTCCTTAGCGACAGCTGCTCTCGGGCCCCGACAACAGGTCGAGGCAGCGGCCATCAATCTTGTTCGCATCGACGGGGACACCGACGACCGACGCCAGCGTCGGCATGATATCGACCGTCATCACGGCATTCGGCTGTTCGAAACCCGCGAGCCCCTTGCGCCAGAAGAGGATCGGCACGCGGCGGTCATAATCCCACACCGACCCGTGCGTCGCGACATAACCGATGCCCGATTCGGGGATCGGCGTGACCCGCGGCTTCAGCGCGATGATGAAATCGCCCGACCGCTGCGGGTTGTATGAGGCGCGCAGCTTGTCGAGCAGGCTCCACGTATCGGGCGCACGCTTCGAGATCGGATGCGCGTCGAGCTGGTCGCGCGTCACCACTGCCTCGACCTGCGGATGCGCGCGGAGGCGCGGCAGGATCTCGGCGAGCACCGCCTTGCGCTGCGCTGCGGTCAGCGTCTTCGCGAAATAATAATCGTCGCCATCGCCATAGAGAATCGGTTGCGGCAGCCCGAGCTTTTCGGCGACTTCCTTGCCGATCGCACCGGGGTTCAGCGCCTTGTCGATGCGCTGCGCATCGGGCCACGCATTCTGGCGATTGCGTTCGGGCAGATCGTGCCCGCCATGATCGGCGGTCAGCGCGACGACATAGTCCACGCCCGTGGCATCGAGCCGCGCGAAGAAATCGCCGAGCTCGCGGTCGAGCCCCGCCATCTGAATGCACATTTCGCTGCCCACGGTGCCGGTGCTGTGCCCGACATAGTCGGTCGCCGACAGGCCGACGATCAGCAGGTCGGTGCTGCTGCCCTCGCCCATCTTGCGCACCTGGCGCAGCGCGGCGGCGGTCGCGAGGACCGCGCCGTCGGCTTCGGGCGACGCCATGAATTTGCGGAAGTCGCCGGCGTCGCGCGCCATTCGGCCGGTGCCGACCGAACCGCCCTTGTCGAGCGGGATCGCGATGTCATGCGCCGTGCAGTCGGCGGGCAGCGTCATCGCGGGGCGCGGCTGATTGATCGCGGCCGCGATTGCGGCGCTCGCCTGCTGCGCGGCGGGCGACAGGGTCGTGCCGCGATAGCTGGTGAGCCCGGTGGGCGCGAGCCACATCAGTTCGTCGGCCTGGCGCCCGCCCATCATGATCGCCGAACGATCCTTGCCCGACACCGAGACGACCTGCGCCTTCGGATCGCGCGCCTTCATCAAATCGCCGAGCGTCGGGACGAGCAGATGGTTTACCGACGGCGCATATTCGCCGCCCTTCGACGTCGTCCCTGCGACCGTCTCATCCTCGGCGCAATAGACGCGCTTGTCGGCGCGCGCGACCGACAGGTCGAAATAATTATTGGCGACGATCCCGGTGTGTGCCGGGTGGTTGCCGGTCAGGATCGTCGAATGGCCGGGGCAGGTTTCGGTCGCGCCGTGCGACTGATAACCCGAAGGAAAGACGACGCCCGACGCAAGCCGCGCGAGTCCGCCGGTGAAATGGCCACGATATTCGGCAAACAGGTCGGCTGAAAACTGATCGACCGCGATCATCACGACAAGCTTTGGTGCCGGGGTCGCGGCGGTAACTTTTTGTAACGGGGGCGCGCCATTCTGCGCGAGACCGGTTCCGGCAGCGGCAACACAAAGCACGGCGGCAAGGGCAGTCGACAGATATTTCAGCTTCACGGACGGCTTCTCCAACCTAAGGGTGTCAGCGCGGGCTGTCCTCTCGTCGAAAGCCGCCTATATGGCAAGCCTTCGAACGATGAACGGGCGCGGGCATAGCCATGAATTTGCAGAGTGAGGCTTTTGTGACACTTATGGTGCGTGCGCTACTGGCGTTGCTGATGCTGGTCGGTGTCATGGCCGGCCCCGCCCACGCGCAATCGACGCATATCCAGCCAAAACTGGTCGCCGAGTCGGCAGCGCCAGCCCCCGGCAGCGCCACGACGCTCGCACTGACGATGGTGCCCGACAAGACATGGCACGGCTATTGGGCGAATGGCGGCGACGCGGGTTTCGGCCTGTCGGTCGAATGGAACGCTCCCGACGGCGTGACGATCGCCCCCTTCCGCTATCCGGTACCCGACGCGCTGATCCTCTTCGGCATGATGAACCATGTCTATGAGCATCCCTATGCGCTGCTCGCCGAGGTGCAGGTCGACAAGAACGTCGCGCCGGGGACCGACCTGACTTTGTCCGGGGTCGCGAACTGGCTCGCCTGCACCGACAAGGTGTGCGTGCCCGAAAAAGCCGTGATTTCGGTCGCGATGAAGGCCGGCGATGGAAATGTCGTGTCCGCAGAACGCACCCGTTTCGACGCCTGGCGCGCTTTACTGCCGCAGCCACTCGATCGCCACGGGACTTGGGAAAAGCGCGGCGACATGGTCCGCTTCGCCATTCCTCTCCCCGCGACGACCGCGATCGACGCGCCGCACCTGTTCGTCGAGACGCAAGATGTTGTCGACTATGCCGCGCCGCAAAGCTTCAGCCGCAATGGCGACCACATCATCGTCGAGACGCGCGCGAAAGGGGACAAGGCGGGGCCGGTGTCGGCGCTGCTGAAACTCGGCGCCGGGCGCGGCCTGTCGTTGACGCTCGATCCCGGCGCGGTTCCTGCGGCCGGCGAGGCAATCGCCGGGAGAGCCGGCGGCATCGATATGACGCTGTTCTGGACCGCGCTCGGCGGCGCGATCCTCGGTGGGCTGATCCTCAACCTGATGCCATGTGTGTTTCCGATATTGAGCCTCAAGGCACTCAGCCTTGCGCGATCGGGAGGCGAAGCGCGCGAGGCGAAGGTTGAGGCGCTTGCCTATACTGCAGGGGCGGTGTTGGTCAGCCTCGCGCTCGGCGGCGCCCTGCTCGCGCTCCGCGCGGCGGGTGAACAGGTCGGCTGGGCGTTCCAGCTGCAGCATCCGCTGAGCGTGCTGATATTGCTGCTGCTCGCCATTGCGATCACGCTGAACCTGTTCGGTACTTTCGAGGTGCCGTCTTTCGGTGGCGGACAAGATCTTGCAAGCAAGGGCGGCGCGGCGGGTGGCTTCTGGACAGGCGCGCTCGCCGCCTTTGTCGCGACGCCGTGCAGCGGGCCGCTGCTCGGCGCGGCGCTCGGCGCGACGCTGGTGCTGCCGGCATGGGCGGCGCTGCCGATCTTCGGCGGCTTGGGCTTGGGGCTCGCCCTGCCCTTCCTCGCCATCGGCTTTGTGCCCGCGCTGCGCAATCGGCTACCCAAGCCGGGCCCTTGGATGGACCGCTTCCGCAAATGGATGGCGCTGCCGATGGGACTGACCACGCTCGCATTGGCTTGGTTGCTGTGGCGCCAGCTTGGCAGCGGCGAGCAGCTTATTTGGCCGATCTTGGCGGTCATCATGGCGCTTGTCCTGCTTACGCATTACGGCTCGATCCAGCGCGGCAACCGGCGGTCATGGCTGCTGCTCGCTTCAGGCGTTTTGCTGCTTGTCAGCCTCGTCGGAACCGTAACCGGAGTCGCCAAGGCCGAACGCGCCGCCGACGGCTCCGGATCGACCTTCTCCGTCGAAGCACTCGCCAAGGCGCGCGCCAGCGGCAAACCCGTCTTCGTCTATTTCACCGCCGACTGGTGCCTGTCGTGCAAGGCAAACGAGGCGGGCGCGATCAACCGCGAGGCGGTGCAGAGCGCGTTCGGCAAGGCGGGTGTCGTCACGCTCGTCGGCGACTGGACGAACGGCGATCCGGTCATCACGCGCACGCTGGCGGAACATGGCCGCAACAGCGTGCCGCTATACCTCTGGTACGCGCCGGGCGCCGCCAAGCCCGAAATCCTGCCGCAGATTCTGACCCCCGGCCTGCTCACCGACAAGGCCAAGCCCTGATGGCCAAACAGCGCGCCGACCAGTTGCTCGTCGACCGCGGCCTCGCCGAAAGCCGGACGCGCGCGCAGGCGTTGATCCTCGCGGGGCTCGCCTTTGTTGGCGATCGCAAGATCGATAAGGCCGGGCAGCAGGTTGCCGATGATGCCGAGGTCAGCGTCAAGGGCCGCGACCATCCTTGGGTGTCGCGCGGCGGGATCAAGCTCGACCATGCGCTCACCCATCTCGGTTGGGACGTGAGCGGCGCGGTCGCGATCGACGTCGGATCGTCGACGGGCGGGTTCACCGACGTGTTGCTCAGCCGCGGCGCGGCGCGCGTCTATGCGGTGGATTCGGGCACCAACCAGCTCGCGTGGAAGTTGCGGCAAGACGAGCGTGTTGTCGTCCATGAACAGACGAGCGCGCGTACCCTGACGCCGACGCACATCCCCGAATCCGTCGATCTGATCGTCTGCGATGCCAGCTTCATCGCGCTATCGAAGGTGCTGCCGGTGCCGATGGGCTTCGCCAAATCCGGCGCGCGGATGGTCGCGCTGATCAAGCCGCAATTCGAGGCTGAGCGGCACGAGGTCGGCAAGAAGGGTGTCGTCCGCGATGCCGCGGTGCACGCCCGCGTTTGTGCCGAAGTCCGCGATTGGCTCACCGGCGAGGGGTGGGAGGTGTTTGACCTCGTCGAGAGCCCAATCACCGGCCCCGAAGGAAATGTGGAATTTCTGATCGCTGCGGTGAAGCGAGCCGCTTGACGCTGCGCCGCACAATCGCGACACCGATGCAACGGATTCGCGTGTGGGGGATAATGCGGACATGACCGAAATCGCAACGCCGGGGCAGCTTCGCATGTCCTATCTGCGCTGGGCGCTCGTCACGGTGCCGGCGATCGTGCTGGCGGGCAGCCTGTCGGGCCTGTTGTCGAACAGCGGTTACGGCAATCGCTGGTTCGCCGCGCTCGACCTGCCGCCGATCACCCCGCCGGGCTGGGTGTTCGCCACCGTCTGGCCGCTCCTCTATATCTGCCTTGGCCTGTCGCTCGCGATGATCCTGCACGCGCGCGGCGCGAAGGGGCGCGGTTTTGCGCTGCTGCTTTTTTTCGTCCAGCTTTTCGCCAATTTCGCCTGGTCGCCGCTGTTTTTCGGGCAGCATCAGGTGACGACCGCGCTCTATGTGATCATCTTCATCCTGATGGTGACGGTCGCTACCGCCTTCGCCTTTGCGCCGATCCGCAAGGCCGCGGCGTGGCTGCTCGTGCCCTATATGATCTGGCTCAGCTTTGCCGCGATCCTCAATTTCCAGATCGATCAGCGCAATCCCGATGCCGAAACCCTTGTTCCCGCCGCCGCCAGCACCCAAATAGGATAGTGGCAAGGGGATAGCCCCGACGGAGGAATTTAGACATGCAGAGCGAAAACCGCTTTTTCGACGATCTGGCCAAGATGGTGAACGGCATTGCCGGAACCGTCGCCGGCGCCGGACGCGAAGCCGAGTCCGCGATGCGCGACCGCGCCAAGGAATGGGTTGGCCGCATGGATTTCGTCAGCCGCGAAGAATTCGAGGCGGTGAAGAAAATGGCCGCCACCGCGCGGGCCGAAGCCGAAGCGCTGAAAGCACGCCTCGACAAGCTCGAGGGCGTCACGAAGCCCCCGGCCGCGCCCAAGGCTGCTGCGGCTCCGAAAGCCGCCGCAAAGCCTAGCGCTAAGGCTGCCGCAAAACCCGCTGCCAAGCCCGCGGCGCGCAAGCCCAAGAGCTGACACGCGCGGACGCGCTTTTGGTCGTTTATGCACAAATTATTCCCCGGATGGCACGGGACGCGGACTCGCGTCGTCGCGCCATCCGGGCTAAGGCGCGCGCATGAGTGACGATATTTACGACGACGATGACGGCCAGGACGCAGCCCCGATGGAGATGCTGGCGTCCTATTTTGCCGCGCACGACTGGCCGCACGAGATGGTCGGCGAGGATGAGATCGTCGCGACCGCGCAGGGCAGCTGGACCACATACGAACTGCGCGCGGTGTGGCGCGCCGACGATGGCGTCATCCAGCTCCTCGCCTTCCCCGACATCCGCGTCGTCGAAGACAAGCGTGCCGTCGCGCACGAGGCTCTCGCGCTGATCAACGAACAGCTCTGGCTCGGCCATTTCGAGCTTTGGTCGAACAGCGGCACGATATTGTTCCGCCACGGCATGCTGCTCGGCGCCGATGCGGCGCTGCCGCTCGACATGACCGAAACGCTGATCGAAAGCGCGATCGACGAATGCGAGCGCTTTTACCCGGTGTTCCAATTCGTGCTGTGGGGCGGCAAATCGCCGGCCGAAGCGCTCGCCGCGTCGCTTATCGAAACGCGCGGCGAAGCCTAATCCGAGATTTTTTCGAAGCGCGTCAGCCCCGGTCCGATTTCGTTCGGTCCGATCGCGAGCGACTCGCCGCTCCAGTCGGCGACGAAAATCGTCTTGCGGTCCAGGCCCTGCGGCACGCTGGCGCGATTGCCAGTGATGACCAGCCCGCGTGACGGATTGTCACGCGCCTCGGCGGCGACCGCGATCAGCACCGCATAATTTTCCTTGTCGCGGCCCTGGATCAGCAGATTGTTCGTAACGCGGCCGGTCGATCCCGCAGGCAGGTCGATCAAATAATTGGTTCCCTTCCCCTGCGTATCGTCGAAGCTGTTGTCGTTGATCTCGACCTGCGGCGAACGAGTCTTGAGATAATGGCCGCCGCTGCCTTTTTCGAAACGCGTGTTCGTCACGATGACGCGGCCATAAGCGCCGGCGTAAACGCTATGCGCGCAGCTGAGCCCGCGGTCGCAGCGGCCGAGCCGCGAGAAGGTCGAGCGGGTGATCGTCAGCGTCGCCGCCGCATCGTCGCCCGTGAGGATGCCTTCCTCGCTGTTGCGGAACATGCTGTTGACGATATCGAGATTGCTGCGCTCGAGGCGGATGCCCGCGCCATTGCCGTCGGGTACGCGCAGATTCTGGAACACGATGCCGTCGACGCGCGCTCCGTTGCCGCGCAGCACCAACGCCGCCTTCCCCTCGCAGGTCACACCGTCGAAGACCGCGCGGCCAGGTTCGGTGGCGACGAAAGCGATGCGGCCCGCGGTCTGGACCGCGCAGTCGCGATGATAGCCGGGCGCGACGCGGATCGTACCCTCGCCGTCGCCGATCGCATCGACCGCTTCCTGAAGCCGGTTAAAGCTACGACCATCGACGCTGTAAGGTGCAGCGCCGGTCTGCGCGGGCAGCGGCACCGACGCGAGGAGCAGCGGGAGGGCGAGCAACGGCAACAAGGGCCGACGGAGAATTGCCTTGAACATGCGCCGCCCATAGCGGCTTTTGGCGCGCCCGTCGTTCGCGAAGCTGGTTAATCGCGCGCCTGTCCCCTAATCGGACAGGCGCGCCGATGCGCGTTAATCGAGGTTCGGGCGCAGCCAGCGCGTTGCGGTTTCGATATCGACGCCGCGCCGCGCCGCATAATCTTCGAGCTGATCGCTGCCGATCCGCGCGACGCCGAAATACTGGCTTTCGGGGTGGCCGAAATAGAAGCCGCTCACGGCAGCCGTGGGCAGCATCGCAAAGCTTTCGGTCAGCACCAGCCCGGCATTTTCCTCTGCCCGAAGCAGATCGAACAGGATCGGCTTCAGGCTGTGATCGGGACAGGCGGGATAGCCGGGGGCTGGACGGATACCGCGATATTCTTCCTTGATCAGCGCCTCGTTGGTCAGCTGTTCGCCCGGCGCATAGCCCCACAAAGTGGTGCGAACATGCTGGTGCAGCCGCTCGGCGAAGGCTTCGGCGAAACGGTCCGCCAGTGCCTTCAGCAGGATGTCCGAATAGTCATCCTTGTCGGCTCGGAAGCGCTCCGAAAACGGCTCGATGCCGTGGATGCCGACCGCAAAGCCGCCCATCCAGTCGCCCGCCGGGTCGATGAAGTCGGCGAGGCACATATTCGCGCGGTCGCGGCTCTTCTTGATCTGCTGGCGCAGGAAGGGAAGCGTCACATGGCGCTCCTCGTCGGCGAGGTGGATGGTGACGCTGTCGCCATCGCGCGCGCACGGCCAGAAGGCGCAGACGCCGCGAGCAGTCAGCCATTTCTCGGCGATCAGCTTGTCGAGCATCGCGTCGGCATCGGCCTTGAGCGCCATTGCCGTTTCGCCGACCACCTCGTCTTCAAGGATCGACGGATAGGTGCCGTGCAGTTCCCACGCGCGGAAGAAGGGCGTCCAATCGATGCACTCGCGCAAATCCTCGAGCGACCAATCGTCGAAGCGGTGCAGCCCCGGCTGCAGCGGCGGCGCCGGCTTGTCGCTCAAATAGGCGTCGTAAAAATTGGCGCGCGCCTCTTCGAGCGTGTGGAGCACGCTCTGCCCCTTGCCCGCGCGCACATCGCGAACATGGGCATAATCATCCTTATAGCCCTGCACATAGGCATCGCGCCCGGTGTCGCTGACCAGCGACGTCGCAACGCCGACCGCGCGGCTGGCGTCGAGGACGTGGAGCACGGGTCCTTGATAAGCAGGATCGATGCGGAGCGCGGTGTGAACCTTCGACGTCGTGGCGCCGCCGATCAGCAGCGGCATCGTCATGCCCGCGCGCTGCATTTCCTCGGCGACCGTTACCATCTCGTCGAGCGAGGGGGTGATGAGCCCCGAAAGGCCGATCATGTCGGCTTCATTCTCGTTCGCTGCCTCGAGAATCTTCGACCACGGCACCATCACGCCGAGGTCGACGATCTCGAAGCCGTTACATTGCAGCACGACGCCGACGATATTCTTGCCGATATCGTGGACGTCGCCCTTCACGGTCGCCATCACGACCTTGCCCTTACCCTTCGCGCCCGGTTCCTTCGCCGCCTCGATGAAGGGCAGCAAATGCGCCACCGCCTTTTTCATCACGCGCGCCGATTTGACCACCTGCGGCAGGAACATCTTGCCCGACCCGAACAGGTCGCCGACGACATTCATCCCGTCCATCAGCGGCCCTTCGATCACTTCGATCGGGCGCGGCAGCAACAGACGCATTTCCTCAGTATCGTCGACGACATAGGCGTCGATGCCCTTGACCAGCGCATGTTCGAGCCGCTTTTCGACCGCCCATCCGCGCCATTCCTCGGCCGCCTTTTCCTGCGCCGCATTGGTGCCCTTGTAACGTTCGGCGAGCGCGATCAGCCGTTCGGTAGGGCTTTCGGCTTCGCCTTCGACCTTGCGGTTGAGCACGACATCCTCGACTGCCTGCCGCAGTTCGGGGTCGATCGTATCATAGACATCGAGCTGGCCCGCGTTGACGATCGCCATGTCGAGCCCGGCCGGAATCGCATAATAGAGGAAGACGCTGTGCATCGCACGGCGCACAACCTCGTTACCGCGGAACCCGAACGACAAGTTCGACAGGCCGCCCGAGAAATGGACGTGCGGACAGCGGGCGCGAATTTCCTTCACCGCCTCGATGAAATCGACCGCATAATTGTCATGCTCTTCGAGCCCCGTCGCGACCGCGAAAACGTTGGGGTCGAAGATGATGTCCTCGGGCGGAAAACCGATCGTCATGAGAAGCTTGTAAGCGCGCTCGCAGATCTCGATCTTGCGCTCCTTGGTGTCGGCCTGCCCGACCTCGTCGAACGCCATCACGACGACCGCAGCACCATAGGCCATGCATTTGCGCGCATGGTCGAGGAAGGGCTCTTCGCCTTCCTTCATGCTGATCGAATTGACGATCGGCTTGCCGGGAACGCATTTCAGCCCCGCCTCGATCACATCCCATTTCGAGCTGTCGATCATCACCGGGATGCGCGCGATATCGGGCTCGGCGGCGATGAGCTTCAGGAAGGTCGTCATCGCATATTCGGCGTCGAGCAGGCCTTCGTCCATGTTGACGTCGATGACCTGCGCGCCATTTTCGACCTGTTGGCGCGCGACCTCCACCGCCGCGGTGTAATCGTCGGCGAGGATCAACTTCTTGAACGCCGCGGAACCCGTGACGTTGGTGCGTTCGCCGATGTTGACGAAGCTGGAGGAGGCGGCGGTTGTCATGTTTTTCTTTTCCGTTCGGGCCGAGCCTGTCGAAGCCCCGCCCTTTTCTTTTGCGATGGCCCGATGGAGGAACGGCCCTTCGACAAGCTCAGGGCGAACGGGCTTTGCTTTTCGGTGGGACTAGGCCGCCATCGTGAAGGGCTCCAGCCCCGCGAGCCTTGTCCGGACCGGCACCTCGGGCAGCACGCGCGCCGGCAGTCCCTCGACTGCCTTCGCGATCGCCGCGATATGGGCCGGAGTCGAACCGCAGCAGCCGCCGAGGATGTTGACCTGCCCATGATCGGCCCATTCGCCGACCAGCCCGGCGGTAGTTTCGGGCAGCTCGTCATATTCGCCGAGCTCGTTGGGCAGGCCCGCATTGGGATAGACCATGATCAGCGTGTCGGCGATCTCGCTGAGCGTCTTGACGTGCGGGCGGAGCTGCGTCGCACCGAAGGAGCAGTTGAGCCCGATCGTCACCGGCCGCGCATGGCGGACGGCATGCCAGAAAGCCTCGACCGTATGGCCCGACAGGTTTCGGCCCGACAGGTCGGTCAGCGTCATCGACAACATGATCGGGAGGTCGCGGCCCAGCGCCTCCCCGGCCTCGATCGTCGCCATGATCCCGGCCTTGGCATTAAGCGTGTCGAAGATCGTCTCGATCAGGATGAAATCCACCCCGCCCTCGACCAGCGCGTCGATCTGTTCGCGGTACACCTCTTTCAGATGGTCGAAGTCGATCTCGCGAAAGCCGGGATCGTTGACATCGGGCGACAGCGACAGCGTCTTGTTGGTCGGGCCGATCGCGCCCGCCACGAAGCGCGGGCGGCCATCCTTGGCCTGGAACTCGTCGGCGACGCGGCGCGCCATCTTCGCGCTCTCGACATTGATGTCGCGCACCAGATGTTCGGCGCCATAATCGGCCTGGCTGATCCGGTTGGCGCTGAAGGTGTTGGTTTCGGCGATGTCCGCCCCCGCCTCGAAATAGGCGCGATGGATGCTCTCGGGCACGTGCGGAGCGGTCAGCGCGAGGATGTCGTTGTTGCCCTTCTGGTCGTGGCTGAGCCCCAGCGTGCCGGCATAGTCGGCTTCGGACAATTTCCAGTTCTGGATTTCGGTGCCGAACGCGCCGTCCGTGATCAGGATGCGGTCCCTCGCGGCGGCCATCAAAGCTTCGCGTGCGCTGCTCATGCTGCCTGATCCTTTGCGGTCAAGACCGGCCGCAGGCCCAGCAGATGGCAGATGGCATAGCTGAGCTCGGCGCGGTTGAGCGTGTAGAAATGGAAATCGCGGACCCCGCCCGCGTACAGGCGGCGGCACATTTCGGCAGCGATCGTCGCCGCGACGAGCTGACGTGCGGCGGGGTGATCGTCGAGCCCGTCGAACAGCGACACCATCCACGACGGGATCGCGGTGCCGCACATGTCGGCCATGCGGCGCGTCTGAGACACGTTTGACACCGGCAGGATACCGGGAATGATCGGCGCGTCGATGCCCGCGGCGGCGGCGGCATCGCGAAAGCGCAGGAAGCTTTCGGGCGAAAAGAAGAATTGCGTGATCGCACGCGTCGCGCCAGCGTCGAGCTTGCGCTTGAGGTTGTCGAGGTCGGCTTCGGCGCATGTCGCATCGGGATGCGTTTCGGGATAGGCCGCGACCGAAATCTCGAACGGTGCAATGGCCTTCAGCCCGGCGACCAGTTCGATCGCATTGGCATAGCCATCGGGGTGCGCACGATACGGCTCCCCGCCCGGAACGTCGCCGCGCAGCGCGACGATATGCCGCACCCCGGCTTCCCAATAGGCCTCTGCCACCTCATTGATCTCGGCGCGCGAGGCCTCGACGCAGGTCAGGTGCGCGGCGGGCGGCACGCGGCTTTCGGCGGCGATGCGCGCGACGGTCGCATGGGTACGCTCGCGCGTCGACCCGCCCGCGCCATAGGTGACCGAAACGAAGCTCGGACCCAGCGGCTCGAGCGTACGGAACGTGTCCCAAAGCTGTGCCTCCATCTTCTCGGTCTTCGGCGGGAAAAATTCGAAGCTGACGCCGATATCGCCTTCGAGATTGGCGAACAGCGGCGATGCCGCGGCGCGGCGCGCCTCCGCCAGCGAGTTCAAATTCGACGTCATGCCGCAAGCCTTTTATTTTGTTCGTCACCGGGGACGGGGGGTTGATCTTCATCGCTGCGACGACGGCCGAGCCATAGCTTCACGGCCAGCTCTCCACCTTCCAGCGTTTGTGTATTTTCCAGCAGTAGCCCTGCCGAGGCGAACCAGCCGCGGATCTGTGCATCCGAAAAGCCGAGGCGCGCGTGCGCTGCAAAATTGCGCAGTTCCTCATCCTCGTGCGGCGCAAAATCGACGACGAGCAAATGGCCGCCGCCGCGCAGCACGCGGCTCGCTTCGGCGATCACCCGGTCGGGTTCGTGTGCGAAATGCAGCGCCTGATGGATGACGATGCTGTCGACGCTCGCATCGGCGACCGGCAGGTTCAGGAAGTCACCCTGGAGTAGGTCGACCGGAACGGGTTGCCCCGCGAGCTTGGCGCGTGCGATGCGCAGCATTTCGGGGCTGCGGTCGAGTGCGGTAATCCGCCGCGCGGTCGGCGCGAAAATTTCCGCCATCCGGCCGGTGCCGGTGCCGATGTCGAGCAGATGCCCAAGCCGGCGGTTGTGCATCATCGCAAGCATCGCCGCTTCGACCTCGCTCTCGGCGATATGCCGCGACCGGATCGCGTCCCACTCGTCGGCATGTTCGGCAAAATAGCGTTCGGCTGCCGCGGCACGTTCATCGCGCACCGCGGTCAGGCGCCGCGCGTCATGCGCGATGACCAGCGCCTCGCGCGCCGAAAAGGGCCATTTTTCAGCTTGCCCGATAATCTCGGCGATCGGTCCGCTTTCGGCAATCCGCAGGAAAACCCAGCTTCCCTCGCGCCGCCGTTCGACGATCCCCGCCTCGACAAGGATCCGAACATGGCGTGACACGCGCGGCTGGCTCTGGTCGAGCACAACCGCCAATTCGCCGATCGCAAGCTCCATTTCGCGCAAAAGCGCGACGACTCGCAGTCGCGTCGGGTCCGCCAGAGCGCGGAAAATGTCGATCAGCTCGCTCACGAACGCACATATAAAGCTTTCTTTATATCCGGTCAACCAAGCGCCGCACCCCAATTTCCGCCACGCGTCCCCGGACCGAGGCCGAATTCGGACGAAACACCGGGGCTCGCGCAAAAAGGGCGTTGCACGCGATTCCGCGAGGCGGTAATTCTGCGCGCGATTGGCATATTTCGGGATCGATCAGTTCCTGTGCCGATCGGTCAGTTCAACCGAGAGGGGTATTCCCAAATGAAGAAATCGATCACTCTGTCGCTCGTCCTCGCCGCCTCGATGGGCCTCGCTGCTTGCGCCGAAAAGGCTGCCGACGACACGGCTGCTGCAACCGAAGACGCCGCTGCGACCGTCGAAGGCGCTGCTGATGGCGCGATGGAAGCTGCCGAAGGCGCTGCCGACGCGACCGCCGCCGCTGCTGGCGAAGCCGGTGCCGCTGCCGACGCCGCCGGCGATGCCGCCGCTGCTGGCGATGCTGCCAAGGCTACCGACAAGGCTACCGAAGCTGCTGACGCCGCCAAGGAAGCTTCGGACGCCGCCAAGGGCGCGATGGAAGAAGCCAAGAAGTAAGCATTTTTCGGCTTTTCCGGCCGAAGAAATGTCAAAGACAGAAGGGGGTCGCTGGTTCGCCGGTGGCCCCTTTTTCGTTCGGAGCAGGTATCAATCGGCGCAGTTGCCAAGCCCCTGATCCACGGTTAACTCTCAGTCCCAATGACCGGCCGCCCGGTCATTGTTTTCGAAAGGAATATCATGCGCAAAATCATCATCGCCTCGATGGCCGCCGCGGCCTTCAGCCTCGCCGCCTGCTCGGAAAAGACCCAGGACGCCGCTTCGGAAACCGCCACCTCGGCGGCCGACGACGCCGCCGCCGCTGGCGACGCCGCTGCTGATGCTGCCGCCGGTGCTGCCGATGCGACCGCTGCTGCCGCCGACGAAGCCGCCGATGCGACCGCCGCTGCCGCCGACAAGGCCGGCAACGCCGTCGAAGGCACGGTGAATGCCGCTGGCGAAGCCGCCGACAAGGCTGGCGAAAAGATCGCCGAAGAGACGAAGAAGGCCGAAGCCAACGACAAGAAGTAAGTCGTCGGTACGCCTTCGGGCTGATATTGGGGCTCCATCCACCTCGGATGGAGCCCTTTTTCGTGGGAGCGCATGAATGATCGACCTTCGGACGGCGGGCACCGCGCTCGCGATGCTGGTCCTGACGACGGGATGCAGCCGCACCGACAATGAACCCGGCCCCGGCGGCGTGACCGTCAGCGAAGCGAAGGCGCTCGACGATGCCGCCGAGATGCTCGAAAGCCGCGACAGCGCCCACACGCCCGATACGGGCAAGGCAGCGGAAGAACCGGCGGAGACCGGCAAATAGCGCCTTCCCCTCGTCGCGCCGAGGGGCTAGGCTGAACGCGCCTCGCAACTGGCGCTGAAGATGGGATCCCATCGGGAAGCGAGGCTGGCCGGCAGGCCGTCATGAGCCGCGCGCCTGGGTGATCCACTGTCAGCGAGGGGACATCCGCATGACCGATACGCCCACCACCCATATCGTCTTCCTCCTGTTTCCAGGCATCACCCAACTCGACTTCACCGCGCCCGCGCAGGCGCTGTCGCGCATGCCCGGTACGACGCTGTTGGGGGCGGCTGCCAACCGCGATCCGATCCTGACCGACAGCGGCTTTGCGATCGTGCCGACGCATGATTTCGCGAGCGCACCGCAGGCCGACATCCTCTGCATCCCCGGCGGCCATGGCGTCGCCGATGCGCTGGGCGACGCCGCAACGATCGATTTCATCGCGCGGCAGGCGGCGGGCGCACAGTGGGTGACGAGCGTCTGCACCGGCGCTTTCCTGCTCGGCCGCGCTGGGCTGCTCGCCGGCAAGCATGCGACGACGCATTGGGCCTATACGCACCTGCTGCCGCTCGTCGGCGCCGAACACGCCAAGGCACGCATCGTCGAGGACGGCAATGTCGTGACGAGCGGCGGTGTTACGTCGGGGCTCGACTTCGCGCTGACCTTGATCGCGCGGTTGCGGGGCGACGCGATGGCGCAGGCGATCCAGCTCGCAATCGAATATGACCCCGCCCCGCCCTTTACCGGCGGCCATCCCGACCGCGCGCCCAAGGCGATCACCGCGGGACTGAAAGAGCATGTCTATGACGCCGCCGCCGCGCGGATGGAGACGGCGCTGTTGAACGTCTAGCGGCAGTCAGCCAGCGTAATTTCGTAGAGTTTCGGCCAGTTCTTGCCCGTCACGAACAGGCGCTTCTTCTTTGCGTCCCAGGCGATCCCGTTGAGCACGCTGTCGGTCCCGCTGACGCCCGCATCGGCCTTGAGCGTCGACAGGTCGACGAGCGAGACGACATTGCCGGTCGCGGGATCGATGCGGAGGATGAAATCGGTCATCCACACATTGGCCCAGATCTGTCCGTCGATCGTCTCGAGCTCGTTGATCATCGCGATCGGGCGCCCGCCGAAGCGCACTGTGATACGCTGCTGCTCCTTCATCGTCGCGGGGTCGAAGAAGCGCAGCTCGGGCGTCCCGTCGCTGAGCACGAGACTGTCCCCCACCATCGTCAGGCCCCATCCCTCGCCTTCATATTTGAAGGTGCCGATGGGCTTCAAATCCTTGATCTGCCAGCGATTGCCGACGCCGCCCTGCCAGGTGACGCCGATAATCTGGTTTCCCCAGCGCGTGATGCCCTCACCGAACTGGTCCGCTGGCAGCTTTGTCTGCGCCAGCGCTTTCCCAGTTTGAAGATCGAGCCGCGCGATCCGTGATTGGCCATATTGGCCGGTGGCCTCGTAAAGATGCCCGTCCTCCCAGAACAACCCCTGTGTGAAGCTGGTGGCATCGTGCGGGAAGGTCTGGACGATCCTGTAGCCGCAGCGCTCGATCGGCGGCTGGACTACAGGGTCGGCGAGCATTGCGAGGGCGAGGAGAAACATCATCACCGCCTAGCTATGCCGCATTGCCTGAACTGGCAATGTCCCGCCGCCCCCGTTTCGCCGCCAAGAAAAAAGGCCGGAGGATTGCTCCCCCGGCCCTCTTTTCGTTGGCTGAGCGCCGAACGGTAGGGACTTAGAAGTCCATGCCGCCCATGCCGCCCATGCCGCCGCCGCCCATGGGCATGGCGGGCTTGTCTTCCGGCAATTCGCTGACGGCAGCTTCGGTGGTGATCAGCAGACCCGACACCGAGGCAGCGTCCTGAAGCGCGGTGCGCACGACCTTGGTCGGGTCGATGACGCCAGCGGCCTTCAGGTTTTCATACACGTCGGTGGCAGCGTTGAAGCCCTGCTCCTGGTTGTTTTCGCGCAGCAGGTTGCCGGCGACAACCGCACCATCATGGCCAGCGTTGGCCGCGATCTGGCGCAGCGGCGCTTCGATCGCCTTGCGGACGATGTCGATACCGCGGGTCTGGTCGTCGTTGGCGCCCTTCAGGCCTTCGAGAGCCTTGGTTGCGTACAGCAGAGCGGTACCGCCGCCGGGGACGATGCCTTCTTCAACCGCAGCGCGGGTCGCGTGCAGCGCGTCGTCGACGCGGTCCTTGCGCTCCTTCACCTCGACTTCGGTTGCGCCGCCAACCTTGATCACGGCAACACCGCCGGCGAGCTTCGCCAGACGTTCCTGCAGCTTTTCACGGTCATAGTCGCTGGTCGTGGTTTCGATCTGCGCGCGGATCTGTTCGACGCGGCCCTTGATCGCGTCATGGTCGCCAGCACCATCGACGATGGTGGTGTTGTCCTTGTCGATCGTGACGCGCTTCGCCTGGCCGAGCATGTTCAGCGTGACCGACTCGAGCTTGATGCCCAGGTCTTCGCTGATCATTTCGCCTGCGGTCAGGATCGCGATGTCCTGCAGCATCGCCTTGCGGCGATCGCCGAAGCCCGGCGCCTTGACGGCAGCGACCTTCAGGCCGCCGCGCAGACGGTTCACGACGAGGGTTGCGAGCGCTTCGCCTTCGATGTCCTCGGCGATGATCAGGAGCGGACGGCCCGACTGCACAACCGCTTCGAGGATCGGAAGCATCGACTGGAGGTTCGACAGCTTCTTTTCGAAGATCAGGATGTACGGATCGGCGAGTTCGACGATCATCTTTTCGGGGTTGGTGATGAAGTAGGGCGACAGATAGCCACGGTCAAACTGCATGCCTTCGACGACGTCGAGTTCAAACTCGAGACCCTTGGCTTCCTCGACGGTGATCACGCCTTCCTTGCCGACCTTTTCCATCGCTTCGGCGATCTTCTCGCCGACTTCGGTGTCGCCATTGGCCGAGATGATGCCGACCTGGGCGATTTCCGAGGTACCGGCGACCGGGGTCGAACGGCCCTTGAGGTCTTCGACGACCTTGGTGACCGCGAGGTCAATGCCGCGCTTCAGGTCCATCGGGTTCATGCCGGCGGCAACCGACTTCATGCCTTCGCGAACGATCGCCTGGGCGAGCACGGTCGCGGTGGTGGTGCCGTCACCGGCCTTGTCGTTCGCCTTCGAGGCGACTTCGCGCAGCATCTGCGCGCCCATGTTCTCGAACTTGTCCTTGAGTTCGATTTCCTTGGCGACGCTGACGCCGTCCTTGGTGATGCGGGGCGCACCGAAGCTCTTGTCGATCACGACATTACGGCCCTTCGGCCCCAGCGTGACCTTGACGGCATCGGCGAGAATGTCGACGCCCTTGAGGATACGCTCGCGCGCGTCGCGCGAAAATTTAACGTCCTTGGCAGCCATGATTGCTTCCTTCAAAAAATCGCAGAAAACTGCGTAAATTTACACTGAAATCGCGTTTCCGCCGGGGCGGAACGACGGGCCTCAGGCGATGACGCCGAGGATGTCCGATTCCTTCATGATCAGCAGCTCTTCGCCGTCGACCTTGACTTCGGTGCCCGACCATTTGCCGAACAGGATGCGATCGCCCGCCTTGACGTCGAGCGGGGTCACCTTGCCGTCATCGGCGCGGGTGCCGGTGCCGACCGAGACGACTTCGCCTTCCTGCGGCTTTTCCTTGGCGGTGTCGGGGATGATGATGCCGCCAGCCGTCTTTTCTTCGGCTTCGATACGGCGGACGAGCACGCGGTCGTGCAGCGGACGAAATTGCATGAAAATCCCTCCAGAGATGGAAATGATGTCGTTTAGCACTCACAGAGCGCGAGTGCTAACAATCGGCCATATGGGTGGGAGTCAGATAGGCGTCAAGCGCCGCGCTACAAGATTCGTGCGAAGTTTTTGCGTCACGTGTCGTTTCAGCAAAGCTGAAACGATGGGCGGCACCGGCCCGCTCCCCCTCCCGGCCTCCCTGACGATAGTAGCCTATGGGAGGCCGGGAGGGGGAGCGGGCCGGTGCCGCCTTTCCACGTCAGTGGAAAATTACGCCGGAAGCAGGCCGAGACGGGCGCGCATCCGCCAGCGGATAATCAGCAGCGCGGCGACGACGACGAGCCCGACGGCGAGGCCGATCCACACGCCGACTCCGGCGAGCGGAGTCCAGAAACCGAGGTAGATGGCGGTGCCATAACCCGCGAGCCAGTAACCGCAGATCGCGATAATCATCGGCGTACGCGTATCCTGCAATCCGCGCAGCACACCCGCGGCAACGGCCTGTGCGCCGTCGAAGAGCTGGAAGGCAGCGGCGACGACAAGGAATTGCAGGGCAAAACTGACCATCGCCGCGTTCCGCCCCGCATCGACATCGACATAGATCGACAGCACGAGCGACGGGAACAGCCAGATCAGCAGCGCCATGAACGCCATGAAGCCGATGCCGAGCGCGAGCGAGGCAAAACCGGCATGGCCGATCGCGCGGTGATCGCGCGCGCCATAGGCGAGGCCGACGCGGATCGTCGCCGCCTGCGCGACCCCGAACGGGATCTGGAAGGTCAGCGCCGCGACCTGGAGCGCGATCGTGTGCCCGGCGAGTTCAGCTTCACCGATACGGCCCATCAGGAAGGCCGCGCCGGTGAACAGTCCTGCCTCGGCCAAAATCGTCAGGCTGATCGGCGTACCGATGCGCAGCATGTCGAAAAAGCGCGCCCATTCGGGCCGCCACAAATTTCCGAACAGATGATAACGCCGCAGCCGCCGGTCGGTCTGGATGACGACGACATAGGCCAGCAGCATCAGCGCGCTCGTCGTCACGCTCGAGATCGCGGAGCCGTGCAGGCCGAGCGCGGGCATGCCGAGGTTGCCGAAGACCAGCATCCAGTTGCCGAGCGCATTGACGAAGAGAGCGCCGAAGGTGATCGCGGTCGCGATCGTCGGCCGGCCGAGCGCCGATACGAAGATGCGCAGTACCGCCGCCGCGATCATCGGAAACAGGCCCCACATCAGGATCAGCAGGAAGCTCGCGGCGCGCGCCGAGGTTTCGGCGGGCTGGCCCGTGGCGATCATGATCGGGCCGCCGGCCGCGCAAATACCCATGAAGACCAGCGAAATCAGCGCCGAAAGCCACAGTGCCATGCGTACGGTGCGCCGCACCTCGCGCACCGCATGCTTGCGGCGGCCGAGCTCGGCGGCGATCAACGGCGCGGAAGCCCCGATCAGACCCGTGCCCGTCCAGAGCAGGAGCCCGAAGATCGCGACACCGAGCGACGAGGCAGCGAGCGCAGCATCGCCGAGCCGCGCCACAAAGATCACGTCGATCGCATGCACGAGCATCTGGAGCAGGTTCGCCGCCGCCAGCGGCACCGCGAGCGCCAGCGTCGCCCGGAATTCGGTGCGAAGACCCTGCGGCGGTTCCGCGGTCAGGGGGGCAGCCTGCTGCAACATAGCCGGCCCGGATAGGCGCGGGGGTCCCGAGGTTCAATACTGGGCGATTTTTAGCGGCTCATTTGTTGGGGAGGGTGGCAGAAAGGCAACAGCGCGGCGCGCCTTAGCTTCCCCACAGCATCGCCATCTCAACCCCGAACGCGATGAAGGTCAACGTCAGTCCGACAACGAACAGGCGGTATGCATAAGCGAGATAGCGATATTTGCGCCGGGCGAGCACGACGCCATTCTGATAGGTATCGCGCAGCATCGTCTCGTACAGATCTTCCTCGGTGCGCAGACGCGTTTTCACGGCGGCGATGAATTCATCCTCGTCCATCTGTTCGAAACGACCGAAGAACAGGATATTGCTGTGATCCTTGCCGTCCTTGTAGACGACGGGCGGCGCTTTGCCGACGCGCGGCAGCACCGCCGACACCGCGAGCAGCGCCGACAGGAAGGAAAAGGTGGCAAGGATCGCGAGCGGTATCGCAAGCGCGCCCGCGCCAGCGCGGGCCTGCCCGATCGCGAGCGTGAAGACCACGAAGGTCGCGCCCATCAGGATCGACGCCTTCTGGTCGGCCATTTGCGACAATTGCATCGTGATCTGCTGGTTGGTGCGCACCAGATGCACTGCGTTCGGCGGGAAGGAAATCGCCGGACGTTCGGGCGATGCCTTTGAATCTGCGCTGTCCATGCTGCCTGCCCCTCATTCGGTAACCCGCCAGCGACCCGTCACGGGGATGCCACGAAGTCCCGCCAGCGGCAAGATGCTGCCCTGTTCCCGCCGCATTCGCTTGCCAATCGGGAGCCTTCGCGGCATGCCGCACGCAACTTTATTCCTTTATAGGACGCATCCCATGAGCACCGCCCTGCGCGACCAGATTTTCGGCCTGATTGCCCCGTTCAACAAGAAGGGCGTCGAACTGACCGACGCCACGACCTTTGCCGGCGACCTCGAATGGGACAGCCTGACGGTGATGGATTTCGTCGCCGAGGTCGAGGACACGTTCGACATCATCATCAGCATGAACATGCAGGCCGAAATCGAAACCGTCGGCCAACTGGTCGCCGCAGTCGAGAAGCTGCAGGGCTAAACCTTTTTCCCCGTTCGTGTCGAGCGAAGTCGAGACACCCATCGGGATAGCGCAAGTTCGAGGGGCATCTCGACTTCGCTCGATGCGAACGGATTTTGGACATTTGACATGACCGATCTTTTCTCGAAATTCGACCCGCTGATCCAGCAGCGCGAGGCACTGCTCGCGACCGGCGTCACCGATCCGTTCAGCCTGGTGATGGAGCGCGTCGTCTCCCCCACCGTCGCGATCTGCAACGGGCGTGAGACGATCCTGCTCGGCACCTATAATTATATGGGCATGACCTTCGACGAGGATGTCATCGCCGCGGGCAAGGACGCGCTCGACAAATTCGGCAGCGGCACGACCGGCAGCCGCGTTCTCAACGGCACCTATCAAGGGCACAAGGAGTGCGAGGACGCGCTCAAGGAATTTTATGCCATGGATCACGCCATGGTGTTCTCGACCGGATATCAGGCGAACTTGGGCATCATTTCGACGATCGCGGGCAAGGGCGACTATGTCATCCTCGACATCGACAGCCATGCGTCAATCTATGACGGGTGCAAGATGGGCGACGCCGAAATCGTCGCTTTCCGCCACAATGACGTCGAAGCGCTCGAAAAGCGGTTGAAGCGCCTGCCCCCCGAAGCGGGCAAGCTCGTCGTGCTCGAGGGCGTCTATTCGATGCTCGGCGACATTGCGCCGCTGAAAGAGATGATCCGCGTCTCGAAGGAAGCCGGCGCGATGGTGCTGGTCGACGAAGCGCATTCGATGGGCTTCATCGGCGAGCACGGCCGCGGCGTCGCCGAGGCGCAGGGCGTGATCGACGATGTCGACTTCATCATCGGCACCTTCAGCAAGAGCGTCGGCACCGTCGGCGGCTTCTGCGTGTCGAACCATCCGAAGTTCGAGATCATGCGGCTCGTCTGCCGTCCCTATGTGTTCACCGCCTCGCTGCCGCCCAGCGTCGTCGCGACCGCCGCGACGAGCATCCGCAAGCTGATGCACGGGTCGAACAAGCGCGCGCATCTGTGGGAAAATTCGAAGGTGCTGCACAAGGGTTTGCGCGACCTCGGCTTCCAGCTCGGCACCGAAGAGCCGCAGTCGGCGATCATCGCGGTCATCATGCCCGACCTCGAACGCGGCGCGATGATGTGGGAAGCGCTTTTGGAAGAAGGGCTTTACGTCAACCTCGCTCGCCCGCCCGCGACACCCGCGGGCATGACCTTGCTGCGCTGTTCGCTCTGCGCCGAGCATAGTATCGAGCAGGTCGGCGAGATCCTCGACCGCTTCGAACGCGCTGGCAAGCGTGTCGGGATTATCGGCTGAACCGAGATCATCCGCCGACCAGCGGATTCCTTTTCGGGGCGAGTTGAAGCTGCAAAGCCTTCGGCGCTTTGCGGCGGCCCGCTTGTCCGGTAAGAGAAGCACGTGTTCGAGCGGGATAGCGACAATGACAACGAAGGTCGGCGGGAGCGTATTCGCTTCTGGTCGACGATCGTCCTCGGAGCGATCCTGACCGGCGTGGTCGGGGCGCTGCTCGTGCTGCTGGCACGCGCCAACGATAATTATGATCGCTCGCTCGGCTGGCAGACGCAGAGCATGGAGGTGATTTCGCAGACGCGCTCGGTCGATGCGGCGATCGCGCGCGCCGAGGCCGCGCTCGGCCGCTTCGCGGTCGGGCTGCAGAAATCCGACGGGCGCGTCTATGAATATCAATGGGCGCGTGCGCGGCAGTTTATGACGCAGCTGCGCCGTAACGTCCGCGACAATCCGAAGCAGATGGCGCTGGTCGAACAGCTGACGCGCGAAATGGACATCCGCGGCGCGCAGCTTGGCGACGCCGCGCTCAGCGCAAACTATAACCAGACCGTCGCCGCCATCTCCAAATATTATGCCGCGGGGCAAGGTCAGGGGCTGAGCCAGATCGACAAGCTGCTGACTTCGATCATCGCCAACGAACGTACCTTGCTGCGCGAGCGGAACCGGATCGCGATCGCCGATCGCGCCAATCTCAACCAGGCGATCCTGCTCTTTTCGCTGCTGGGCGCGGGCGCCGCAGTCATCGCAATCGGTACCACCTTTTCCTTGATCCGCGCCGAAGGCGAACGGCGGCTCGCACGGAGCGAACAGCTTATCGAAAGCGACCGCGCCGCGCAGCTTGAAGCGGCGGTCGAAGAACGAACCGCCGAACTTGCCCACGCAAACGACGCGCTGCGCGGCGAGATGATCGAACGCGAAGCCGCCGAAGCCCAGCTGCGCCAGGCGCAGAAGATGGAGGCGGTCGGCCAGCTCACCGGCGGCATCGCGCATGATTTCAACAATATGCTGGCGGTGGTCGTCGGCGGACTCGAACTCGCGCAGCGCGCGCCCGAAAAGGCGTCGCGCCACCTCGCCAATGCGCTCGACGGCGCCAATCGTGCCGCCGACCTGACGCGCCGGCTGCTGACCTTTGCCCGGTCCGAGCCCGCGCGGCCCGAGATGGTGACGATCGACGATTGCATTGCGAGCTTTGGCGAGCTGATCGAACGCACGATCGGCGACCGGATCGCGCTGACGCTCGACCTGCAAGCCGCGGGCCGCGCCTGCTGGGTCGACCGGCAGCAGTTCGAAAATGCGCTGCTCAACCTTGCGGTCAATGCGCGCGACGCAATGAACGGCCATGGATCGCTCACAATCCAGACACTCGACGACGGCGAAGGCAGGGCGCTGGCGGTGCGCGTGATCGACACCGGCTGCGGCATGTCGCCCGAGGTGCTCGAACGCGTCTTCGATCCCTTTTACACGACCAAGCCCGCCGGCCAGGGCACCGGCCTGGGCATGAGCCAGGTTTTCGCCTTTTGCCGCCAGTCGGGGGGCGAGGTCCAGATTTCGTCGACCGAAGGCGAGGGCACGAGCGTCGCGATGCTGCTGCCCGTGACCGCATCAGGGCTCGACGCCGCGACCGACACAACGCAAGGCGACGTCGCTGCGCACCCGGCATTGCCCGATCACGCGTTGAACATATTGGTGGTGGAGGACGACCAGCGCGTCCTTGCCGCGACCGTCGAGGCGGTCGGCGAGCTGGGCCATACTGCGGTCGCGTGCGGCAACCCGCTCGAAGCCGAAACATTGGTCGAAGGGCAACTGACCGAGGGGCGAAGCGGCTTCGACCTGATTCTGACCGACGTCCTGATGCCCAAGCTCACCGGCCCCGAGATGATCGCGCAGCTGAAACAGCGATGGCCCGACCTGCCCGTGCTGTTCGTGACGGGCTATGCCGGCGATGCGAGCGAGATCGCCAGTTTCGGCGACCATGACGTGCTGCGCAAACCCTTCACCCTAGCCGCGCTCGACCAGGCGATCCGGCGATCGGGTCACCCGCGACCGGCCGAAGGCCAGCGGCTCGCGAGTTGAAGCCGGGCGTTACCGGATCGCCCCGCTTTTCATCAAACGCGGCACCAGCGTCAGCGCGGCGACAAGCGGCCAGCGGCGCTGCCACGGCTTGATCTCGATCTTTGTTCCTGCGTGGCGGTTGATCTTCCACGCCAGATAATCGATCCCACCAGCATAGGTCAGGCTGGCCTTGGCGAGCCGCGCGATGCTGAGCGCCTTGCCCTCCAGCCGCCGCCGCGCCCAGCCGCCGCCGCGCGCATCGGCCGGGATCGCGGCGATCGCGGGGGGGCTGAACCGCCCATAGCGTCCGGCATCGGCGTCGACGACCGACTGTGCGCGGCTCGTGCGCTCGGCGCGCAGTTCGACCGAATAAGTGAGCGAAAAAGCGCGGCGCCACCAGTCGAGCGGTGCCTCGCCGTCGACCCGGCCCGCCGCGGCAAGCAGCGTCGGCGCGGCGCGCGCCACCGCCGCAATGGCACGATCGCGCGCCGTATCGTCGACCGCCCAGACGAGGCGCGACGGTTGAGCAAAGCGCGCCCACACCGACACATTGCGCGTCTCCGCGCCGTTCAGCCGGTCGAAATCGGCCTCGCTGAGCACCGCATATTTGGCGATCAGCCCGTCGTGCTGGAACGGGAAGACATTGGGCGGGATCAGCCGGTTGGCGACCGCCATCCAGCGTTTGGGATAGGCGTCGCTATAGTCCGACACGATCAGGTAAAAATCGAGCATCAACCCGTCGAGTTCGCTCTCGCGCAGGCAGCTGCCGTAAAAGAGCACCGCGCGCGCGCTGCCAGGATATTGCGCCGCGATCGCGCGTGCCATTGCGGCGGCGCGCGGGTCGACGGGGGTCGCCAGTTCGGCGCGGACCAGATCGATCAGGTCGGACACGCGTAGGCGCTCAGGCGGCGAGGCGCAGGAAGGGAACCGGCTGCGTCGAGGTCAGGATGATCGGCATGCCATGCTTGGCCTGAAATATTTCGCCGTCGAGGATGACGTTCGACCGCTCGCCTTCGATGCGGATTTCGTCGCCCTGCTGGAAATGCACGCCGTCGAGTTGCTTCTGCCCCAGCGTTCCGCGCCATGCCCCGCCGAGCATACGGAACATCGCCCCGACATTGCTGTCGGTCGCCAGCATCTTCATATTCCCGTTGGTGCCATGCGCTTCGCTGGTACGGATGCTGAGCAGCAATTTCTCGAGCGTCGTGACGATCAACAGCGAGAATTTGCCCTTATACTCGCCCTGCCGGATCAGCGACACGGTCATATTTTCGGGCTTGGGCGGCAGGCGACCGCCGCCAATCCCGAAGATGATCGCGAACATACCGAGGATCGCGGCAAGAAAGTGGGAAATCCCGTTCGGCAGGCCGAGCGGATAGATGCGGTTGCGGCAATAGAGCATCACGTCGGCAAGATAGGCTCCGCCAAGGAACATGCCGAGCACCGGCCGCTCTTCGCCGCCGCTGTCGAGCGAGATCAGCTGGCGCTGGATAACATGATCCTCCAGCCGGCCCGTTTCGACGAGTTCGAGCACGCGTTCGAGCGCCTTGATCGGATCGCCCTCGGCACCGAGGTCGAGCGCGATCAAATTGGTCTTGCCGTTCGGAAGGACCGCGACCGGCGGCGGCGAACCGCCGAAATGATCGCCCGAATAAATTTCGGTCAGCGCGGCCTGCACCGTGCCGTCGCCGCCGTTGATGACGACCACGCGCGGACCGACCATCGCCATCGTGCGGATGGCCTTTTCGATCTGGTCGACGTCCTCGACCTCATAGTGAAAAATATCGGGGTGCGCCGCGCAATATTCGCGAACCCGCGGCAACAACGAGCGATTGCCCGTCGAGCGTGGATTCGAAAGGAGCGCGACGCTAGCCATATCCGATCACATATATTTCATCGAGATGGAGATCGTCTTGGGCGACTCTCCAACCGAAAAGGCCGTCTTGCGGTAGCTCGGCTTGCCGAGGTTGAAGACATTGATGCTGGGATTGTTCGACATCCCGCCGCCATCGGCGCGCAGGTCGGTCTTGCCATTGCCGTTGACGTCGTGGCGCACGGCAATGCCATACACGCCGGCTTCGGGCAGCGGCACGCAAACGGTCATCGTCCCGGCGCGTGCCGGCACTTCGACGCGGGCCAGCCAGCGTCCCTTGGCCAGCCACTCATCTGCCGTCCCGCGATAGCTTTGCACGCGGATCTTGCCAGACGACGCCTTGACGCCGCTGATCTGGACCAGCGTCGACGGACCGCTTCTGCACTTCGACAGATCGTTCGAGATGACCCGGCCCTCGGCCTGCGCCGATGCGGCAAAAGCCAGCACGGAAACAGCAAGCAGAGCGGATACAAATTTCGACATGACCTCAAAACCTCCAGAGGCTATAGCCATCTCCGCGAGCGCAAAAACGCGCGCCGACATGGGTCCCTGTCGCCCTTGAATCGGCATATCGGAAACAACTGCGGCCAAATCATGGTGATGGGGCGACCAAAGATTGAATAAGCTTCCTGCCATCGACCGCTACATCGCGCGGCTTATTTTCTTCCCGATGCTCGGCACGCTCGTCCTGTCGGCGATGCTGCTCGTGCTCGAAAAAATGCTCCGCCTCTTCGATTTCGTCGCGACCGAGGGCGGTCCGGTCAGCGTCGTGTGGCGCATGCTCGCGAACCTGATCCCCGAATATCTTTCGCTCGGCATCCCGATCGGATTGATGCTCGGGATTCTCCTTGCTTTCCGGCGCCTTGCGACCTCGAGCGAGCTCGACGTGCTAAAGGGTGTCGGCATGAGTTTCGGGCGGCTGATGCGCGTACCCTTTGCCTATGCGATCGCGCTCGCCGCGCTCAATCTGGCGATCGTCGGCTTCATCCAGCCGGTCGCGCGCTACGCCTATGAGGGGTTGCAGTTCGAACTGCGCTCGGGCGCGCTCGGCGCATCGATCAAGGTCGGCGAATTCACCAAATTGGGCGATCGCATGACGCTCAGGATCGAGGAAAGCTATAACGACGGGCGCAGCCTGCGCGGCATCTTCGTGCGCGGCGAAAACAAGGACGGCCAGCGCGTTTCGGCGACCGCAGCGCGCGGCCAGTTCCTCGCGACCGACGATCCGAACACGATCATCCTGCGGCTGTCGCAGGGCGTGCTGATCCATGAATCGCCGAAATTTGCGGTGCCGCGCGTCCTGACCTTCGACAATCACGACCTGCCGATCCCGCTGCCCAAGATCGAGGCGTTCCGCCTGCGCGGTGGCGCCGACCGCGAAATGACGATCCCCGAGCTGTTCGTCGCCGGCAAGGACAAGAGCCAGTCGGTGCAGACACGGCTCGAATCGCGCGCCAATTTCCACTTCCGCATCGTCGAAGTGATGTCGATGTTCCTGATCCCGCTGATCGCGATCGCGCTCGCCATCCCGCCCAAAAGATCGACCTCGTCGCTCGGTGTCTTCCTGTCGATCGTGCTGCTGGTGACCCAGCACAAGATCAACCAATATGCCGAGGATCTGGGCGCGCGCGGCACGGTCGATCCGCTGATCGCTCTATGGGTGCCCTATCTGCTGTTCGCGGCGCTCGCGATCTGGATGTATTATGTCGTCGCGCATGTCCCCGGCGGTCAGCCGATCGGTGCGCTCGAGCGCGTTGCGGCCAAGGCGGGGCAGAAGATCCGCGCGATGCTGACGATGTTCCAGCGCCGGCCGCGATTGGTGGAGAGCCAGACCTAAATGCATCAACTCCACTTTTTCCCGTCGCGCACGATGGCGCTCTACGTCGGCCGCCTTTTCCTCGTCCGCTCCTTTTCGATCCTGTTCGCGCTGGTGCTGATCCTGCAGACGCTCGACCTGCTGGGCGAGAGCGGCAAGATCCTCGCGGTCGCGGGCAACAGCGATTCCGACGTGTGGCGCTATGTCGGGATGCGGCTGCCGCAGATCGTCGAGACCTTCCTGCCCTTTTCGGTGCTGCTCGGCACGATATTGACGATGGTGACGCTGAACCAGAACAGCGAGGTTATCGCGATGAAGGCGGCAGGCATGTCGGCGCATCAGGTACTCGCGCCTTTGTTTCTCGCCGCCTTGCTCGTCGCGGGCATCAGCTTTGCTTTCAACGAACGCATCGTCACGCGATCGACCGCGGCGCTCAGCGCGTGGCAAAAGGTCGAATATAAAAAAGTCCCCAAGGACAGTGGCATACGCACGAACATCTGGGTCCGCGATGGCGACGACCTGATCAACGCGACGACGGTCGATACCAGCGGTCCGGTGATCACCCTCGGCTATGTGACGATCTATGAACGCACCGGCGGCGTGCTGTCGTCGATGCTCACCGCCGACAGCGCGCGTGCGGTCCAGGGCGGCTGGGAACTGACGGGTGCGAAACGCTTCATACGCCGCTCGGGCACGCTCGAACCGCTCGGCACGATCATCGCGGCGAAGAATGTCCGCCCCGACCAGTTCACGCTGGCGCAGGTCGACGGCGACGAACTGCCCTTCCTGAAACTGCAATCGGCGATCGCCGACCTCGAGGCTGCGGGGCGTCCGGTCGACGCGCTAAAGGGCGTACTGTGGCACAAGATTTCGGGGCCGCTGTCGGCAATACTGATGCCACTACTCGGCGCCGTCGCGGCGTTCGGGCTTGCGCGCTCGGGCAAGCTCTTCATCCGCGCGATCCTCGGCATGGGGCTTGGCTTCGCCTATTTCGTCGCCGACAATTTCGCGCTCGCGATGGGCGACCTCGGTGCCTATTCGCCCTTCCTCGCCGCATGGGGGCCGTTCATCCTCTTCGCGCTGATCGGCGAGATGATTTTGATCCGGACCGAGGAATAATCTTGTCCGGTTCGGAAAGGCGGACCATCAACTTGGCTCAAGGCATGGCGCTGGCATCTAGCCTTCTGCTCGCGTCATGTGGCGATCCACCGGCGCCCAACACAACGCATTGGCGAATTGCGGTTAGCGGAAACCCGTCATGCCTCGGTGATTTGACCCGGAAAATGGCGGCGGCTCCGATAGAGGTCGCACGCTTTCCCGAATGGAAAGGCGGCGACGGAGTCATGGAATTTGGCCCCATTCCCCAAGACCGCATCAAAGATTTAAATGCCATCGTTCGCGCATCGGGATGCGCAAAGGTCACAGGAAAACGTTCAAGCTGCTCGACCGATCACTCCGACGTCAGCACCTGTTAGTCGCCGGTAAGAAGCGCTGCTAGCAGCCTGATTTCAGACCGCAGCGCCCTTTGCCGATCCCGCAACCAGATTCATCACCAGCTTCGGCAGGCTGTCGTAATTCGCGCCATGATATTGCGAATCTGCGGGAAGCGCGGCCTTCAGGCGGCGGTGCGCTTCGCCGAGCGCATGATAGGGCACGCCCGGCAGCAGGTGATGCAGCGCATGATAGCGCAGCCCCACCGGCGCCCACAGTTCGGGCAGCAGCCCCGGCGGCGGGACGTTGACGCTGTCGAGGAACTGGCCGGTCACGGTCAGCACCGCGCCGTCATTTTCCCAGAGATGCGCGACGAGCGTACGGATCTGGTTGAGCACCAAGGTTGCGGCCGCGATCGCGCCGAAAATCACGAGCGCGCGCAGCGGCACCCAACCGAAGACACCCGCGGCGATCAGCAGGCTCGACCATGCCCAGGCGCCGCCTTCCTGCCACGCCCACTGGCGGCGGAACTTGCCCTCGGGCGGCTTGCGGCGGAACAGCGGGTTGATGATCATCCCCGAATAGCGCTCGACGACGATCTTGCGCAGCGGCGGGATCAGGAACGACAGCGGGGTGAGCACCGCATAGCGAAAGAGGAGCGCGACCGGCGCAAACGCTGCAGCGACCACGAAAAACGGCACCGTCCACGGTTTCATCAGCGCGAGCGGCAGATATTCGGGGTCCTCGACCGTGCCATATTTGGTGCGGTTGTGGTGCAGGCTGTGAATCCCCTCGTACATGAACGACGGGATCAGCATCGGCACGCCAACGAGGATGTTCCAGCCGAGGCGGAAGCCGGGCAGCGCATTTTTGCGGATATGCGTGAGCTCGTGGATGAAGCTGCCCGCGCGGTAGAGCGCGACGACCGAAATCACCGCGGCGACCAGCATCCATGCGGTCGAGGGCGCGAGGATCGCCGCCGCAATGCCGGCATAGCCGATGAAGGCCGAGGCGAGCATATCGGTCCAATAGATACGCGCCGACGGCTGCACGAGATCGCGCGTCAGCTCCGAAGCCGCGCGGATCATCGCCATATCGTCGGCAATCGCCGATTTGGGCGTCTTCGTTGCCGACGTCACGAAAGGAGTCGCGACCCGATCGGCGGGGGGATTGATCGTCGTCATAGCGGGGTCTTCACCATTATTTCGTGGCAGCAAAATGGCCGAATGCGGGTCGCCAGCGCCATTTCTATGCCGTAATGCGTCGCCACAAAATATAGGACGCCCTTTTCAGGAAACCAGTATGAGCGGACATTCGGACGGCCCGATCACAATTCACCCGGTCAAGAACAAGAATGATTTGCGCGAGTTCGTCGAGCTCGCCTTTCGGCTCAATCGCGGCGATCCCTCGTGGGTGCCGCCGCTCAAGGGCGAGGTCTACGGCCTGCTGACGCCCGGCAAGAATCCGTGGTTCGAGCATGGCAAGGCGCAATTCTTTCTCGCGCGCCGCGACGGGCGGACGATCGGCCGCATTTCCGCGCATATCGACGAGCTCGCGCTCGCGCAGCCCGCCGAACAGGGCATGGGGCCGGGCACCGGCAATTGGGGCCTGCTCGAAGCCGAGGACGAAGCAACCGCGCAGGCACTGCTCGTCGCCGCCGAGGATTGGCTGCGCACGCAGGGCATGCACCGCTCCTTGGGCCCGCTGTCGATTTCGATCTGGGACGAGCCCGGGCTGCTGATCGAAGGATTCGACAATCGGCCGACGGTGATGATGGGGCACAACAGCCCGCTGTATCGCGCGTGGGTCGAGGGCGCCGGCTATCAGCCGGTCAAACAGCTGCTGAACTATGACGTCGCGATCGACGAGGGTTTCCCGCCACTGGTCAACCGCATCGTCGCCGCGGGCGAGAAGAATGCGCGCATCCGCATCCGCAAGGTCGACAAGCGCCGCTTCGCCGCCGAAGCGAAGCTGATCATGGGGCTGCTCAACGATGCCTGGTCCGATAACTGGGGTTTCGTCCCACTGACCGACAGCGAGATCGCCTATGTCGGCAAGAAGCTGAAGGACATCGTCTTCGAGGATCTGATCCGCGTCGCCGAACTCGATGGCGAGCCGGTCGCGTTCATGATCGTGCTGCCCAATATCAACCAGTTGCTGATCGACATGGACGGCTCGTTGCTGCCCTTCAACTGGGCGCGGCTGCTGTGGTGGCTGCGCAAGCCCCAGAGCCACATCCTGCGCGTGCCGTTGATGGGCGTCGCCAAGAAATTGCAGAACAGCCGCATGGCGAGCACCCTCGCCTTCATGATGATCGAATATATCCGCCGCGATGCGGTCGCCGATTATGGCACCAAGCGCGGCGATATCGGCTGGGTGCTCGACGACAATCAGGGGATGAACGCCGTCGCCGACGCGATCGAGGCGAAGGTCAACCGCGTGTACCAGATCTACGACAAATCGCTCTGACGCCGGGACAGATTTGCGACAAATGACGGCCATCGTGCGTTTGGGGCACGGAAAGGTTTGTCATGGCAGTCCAATATCTTGCCGCCAACCGCTTTGGCCTTGGCCGCCGCTTCGACGATCCGGCGATCGATGACCCGAAAGCGTGGCTGACGCGCCAGCTCGGCGATTATGATCCCGCGCCCGCGGCGCTCGCGGGCCTCGCGGGGCGCGCGGCGATCGCGACCGCCTATGCCGAATATCAGGGCGAACGGCAGGCGATGCGCCGCGAGGCGAGCGACGCGGCGATGCGCGACGACGACCCGATGCCCGATCAGATGCCCGAGACGATGCGCCGCATGGCGCGCGCGGGTTTCCGCCGTCATTATGCCGATGCCGCCGCCGCGCGGCTTGCCGCTGCGGTCGCGACGCCGACCCCCTTCCCCGAACGGCTTGTCCATTTCTGGGCTAACCATTTCGCGATCTCGGCGGACAAGCAGACCGTCGTCGGCTTCGCCGGGAATTACGAGAATGAGGCGATCCGCCCGCATATCATGGGCAAATTTTCGGACCTGCTGATCGCCTCGGTCCGGCACCCCGCGATGCTGCTCTATCTCGATCAGGCGCAAAGCTTCGGCCCCGACAGCCCGTTCGCAACACGCGTGCGAAACCGGGGCAGGCGGCAGGCGCCGGGGCTCAACGAAAATCTGGCGCGCGAGATATTGGAGCTTCACACGCTCGGCGTGCGCGCAGGCTATACGCAGACCGATGTAACGAGCTTTGCCAAGGCGCTCACTGGCCTGACTGTCGCGGGACTTGGTCGCGGCGCAGGACAGCGGCTGATGCCCGCCGACGCCCAGCCCGGCGAGACGGTATTTATCGGCCCGCTTCACGAACCCGGCGCACAGACGATCCTCGGCAAGCGATACGATGATGCCGGTGCCCGGCAGGCCGAAGCCGTACTCCGCGACCTCGCCGTTCATCCGGCGACCGCCAAGCATATCGCCGCCAAGCTGGCACGCCATTTCACGAGCGACGAGCCGCCCGCGGCGCTGGTCGACCGGCTCTCGACCGATTTCCTCAAGACCGGCGGCGACCTACCCTCGCTCTACCGGGTGCTGATCGCCTCTCCCGAGCCTTGGGCGCCGACGCCCGCGATGTTCAAATCGCCTTGGGACTGGACGGTGTCGATGCTCCGCGCGCTCAAGGCGCCCGGGCTCGGCGAGCGGCAGAATATCGCCGCGATGTTCACCCAGCTTGGCCAGCCGGTGTGGCGCCCCGGGTCGCCCAAGGGCTATGACGACATGGTCGCGACCTGGGCGGGATCGGCGGCGCTGATGCAGCGCGTCGAACTTGCGAGCCGGATCGCCGGGCGCATCGGCGACCGTGCCGATGCGCGCATACTCGCGCCGCTCGTCCTCGCCGACGCGCTCACCCCCGACACCGCGCAGGCGATCGCCCGCGCCGACAGCCCGGGACAGGGCATCGCGATGCTGTTCGCCAGCCCGGCCTTTTTGCGGAGATAGATGATGATCCTCTCACGCCGCTCGATCCTGATGTCGGGGATCACCGTCGCCGCCGCAGGCGCCCTTTCCGGCTTTGCCTATGCCGCCGCGGGCACGCCGAAGCGGCTCGTTTTCATCATCCAGCGCGGTGCCGCCGACGGCCTTGCGATCGTTGCGCCGACTGGCGACCCCGCCTTTGCCGCCGCGCGCCGCGCGATGGCCGACGAAACTGCCGGCGGCGCGAAGCTCGACGGCATGTTCACGCTACACCCGGCGCTTGCGACGACCGCTGGCCTCTACACCGGCAAGCAGGCGCATTTCGCGCACGCGGTCGCCACGGGCTATCGCGACCGGTCGCATTTCGACGGGCAGAATATGCTGGAGGGCGGCGGATCGCGGCCTTATGGGCGCGACACCGGCTGGGTCGGGCGACTGCTCACCTTGCTGCCCGCCGCCGAGCGCGATGCGATCGCGATCGCGCCGGCGGTTCCGCTCGCGCTGCGCGGGACGGTGCAGGTCGGCACCTATGCGCCGAGCCGACTGCCGCAGGCCGACGCCGATCTGGTCGCGCGGCTGACCGCGCTCTACGCCGACGATCCATTGCTCCATCCGCTGTGGGACAGCGCGGTAAAAACGCAGGAGCTGGCGGGCGACATCGGCGGCAACAATGGCCGCAACGGCGCCGACCTCGGCAAGCTTGCCGCATCGCTCATGCTGCCCGCCGACGGCGCGCGCGTGATGATGGTCGAAACGGGCGGCTGGGACACGCACAGCGGCCAGCGCGGTCGACTTGCGGCACAATTGCGCGGGCTCGATCAGCTCGTTGGCGCGCTGCAAGCCGGCCTCGGCCCCGCATGGGCCGACACGCTGGTCATCGTCGCGACCGAATTCGGCCGCACGGTCGAGGTCAACGGCACCGGCGGAACCGACCATGGCACCGCATCGACCGCGATGCTGCTCGGCGGCGGATTGAACGAGGGCGGCAAGGTGTCGGCCGACTGGCCGGGGCTCGGCACCGCCGCGCGCTACGAAGGCCGCGACCTCAAGCCGACGCGCAGCCTCGAAAGCGTGATCGCGGGCGCGGTCGCGCATCATTATGCGCTCGACCCGAAACGCGTGATGGCGACGCTCTATCCCGACGCCTAGTCGAGGATTGCCCAGGTCGGCGCATGGTCGCTGGCCTTTTCGCGGCCGCGATGATCCTTATCGACGCCCGCGTCGACCAGCCGGTCGGCGAGCGCGGGGCTGAGCAGCAGATGGTCGATGCGAAAGCCATGGTCGCGCTGCCATCCGCCCGCCTGATAGTCCCAGAATGTCCAGACGCCGCCCGCCGGATGGCGGCTGCGGATCGCGTCGGTCCAGCCGTCGCCGAGCATCCGGAACCAGGCGTCGCGCGATTCGGGCTGCATCAGCGCGTCGGTCGCCATGACGCGCGGATCCCATACATCGTCGTCGTGCGGGATGACATTATAGTCCCCGGTCAGGATCGTCGGGATTTCGGAGGCGAGCAGGAATTTCGCGCGCTCGCGCAGCCGCGCCATCCAGCGCAGCTTGTAATCGAATTTCGGACCCGGCTGCGGATTGCCATTGGGAAGATAGATCGACGCGACGCGCAGGCCATGGACATCGGCCTCCAGATAGCGCGACTGCTCATCCTCGGCCTCACCGGCGAGGCCGCGTTGCGTTTCGACCGGCTGCGTGCCCTTGGCGAGGATCGCGACGCCGTTGAAGCCTTTTTGCCCGTGATAGAGGAAGCCATAACCCGCCGCCTCGATCTCCTTGGTCGGCATCGTCTCGTCGCTCGATTTCAGCTCCTGCAGGCAGGCGACGTCGGGCTGCGTTTCCTCGAGCCATTCGACGAGGCGCGGCAGACGGGCCTTGATCCCGTTGATATTGAAGGTCGCGATTTTCATCGGCTCGCTATGCCAGCAAGCGCGCCGCTGCGAAAGGCGTCAGATCGAGAAGCTCGATCCGCAGCCGCAGCCCGAGGCGGCGTTGGGATTTTCGACCTTGAACGACGATCCGCCGAGCGAATCGACGAAATCGACGACGCAGCCGCGGACGAGATCGATGCTGATCGGATCGACCACCAGCTTCACCCCGTCGGTCTCGGTGACGATGTCGTCTGCATCAATGCCTTCGGCCAAGCCGAAGCGATAAGTGAAGCCCGAGCAGCCGCCGCCATCGACGGCAAGGCGCAGCGCGGCCTTAGCCTCGCCCTTGCGATCGGCGATCCAGCGGACGCGCGCCGCGGCGGCGGGCGACAGGGTGATTTCGGAAAGCTGCGTGGCCATGATCGCTAGATAGGAGCCTTATGCTCAAATAAAAAGGGCGCCTCGACGGTTGAACCGCCTGGCGCCCCTCCTCTCCGACCCAGGAAAGCTTGTTATTCGGGACCGCCCATCGCGACATTCTTGCCGGTGATGGCGGCGATCGCCATCTGGTCCGAGCGAACGAACGGCATCGGGTTAACCGGCGCGCCTTCGATGCGGACTTCATAATGGAGGTGGTTGCCGGTCGAACGACCGGTCGAACCGACGTAACCGAGGACCTGACCCTTCTTCACCGACTGGCCCGGGGTCACGATGTACGACGACATATGGCCGTAGCGCGTCTGGATGGCGTTGCCATGTTCGACTTCGACATAATTGCCATAACCGCCAAGACGCTGGGCGCGGCCCACAATGCCGTCGGCGGTTGCATAGATCGGGGTGCCGTGCGGCGCCGGGATGTCGATGCCGTTGTGGCGCGCGACCTTGCCGGTGACCGGGTGGACGCGCATGCCGTAGGACGACGAGAGCGACATCTGGTCGATCGGGCGGCGCGACGGCACCGCAACACCGATCGAGGCGGTCAGGCCGGTGTCGAGGCGCTTCCACGCCTGGAAAATTGCGCGGGCTTCGCTGTCCTCGCCGGTCGACGGAACGCCAGCGGTAAAGCTGTCGTCGTCGGGCTCGTCGGGAGCAGTAATGCTAGCGTCGGCGCTGGTTTCGGCGGCATGGGCGGCCGGTGTGGCCATTCCGAAACATGCTGCCGCGCAGATTATTGCGACTTGGTGCAACTTCTGCGCCAGAAAAGTGTTAATCAAAACAACGACCCCGCGTTTACCATGTCGTCAAAGTCCGAAAATGGGCCTTGGCGCTGGTGTTTCTAGGTTTGGATGATTGCTCATCCCCCGCGGAAGCCTGTGTGCTGTCCCAATCCTTACGAAGCAATAACGGCGTAGAATTCTTGCGTTAAACCGGCGTCGTGGCGCGCCGAGTCGTTGAACGGAGGCTTCAAACTGCCCCGAAACCGCGATTTTACTAGGGAATGCCACGTTTCGACGACGTTGAATCCCATTTCATCGCACTTTTGCCGAAACCAGACTGTGCCCGCGCTCACATGGCGGATTTCATCGTTGTAAATACGCGATAAAATCTTCGCCGATGCCTCGTCGCCGATCGCACGAAAGCGTTCGACCGTTGACGGCGTGACGTCGAGCCCGCGTGCTTCGAGCACCATCGGCACGATCGCGAGCCGCGCGAGCACGTCATCAGCCGTATCCTGCGCCGATTCCCACAATCCGGCGTGCGCCGGAAGCGCGCCATAGTGACTGCCGAGCTGGCGAAGACGGCGGTCGAGCAGCGCGAAATGCATCGCCTCGTCGGCCGCGACCCCGATCCAGTCGTCGACGAACTGGCGCGGAAATTCGTCTCCGAACCGGCCCACCAGATCGACCGCAAGGTCGATTGCGACGAATTCGATATGCGCCAGCGCGTGGAGTAGCGCGACACGCCCTCGCTCGGATCCACCCTTCCCGCGTCGCGGCATCCGGTTGGGCGCGAGCAGTTCGGGTTCGGCGGGCCACGCCGGCTGGTCGGGCATCGGCGTCTCGCAGCGATGCGCAAGCTTTCCCTGCCGCCACGCGCGCGCCATGCTGCGTGCCGCGCGACGCTTGTCGTGCGGGTCCGGCGTGAGCAGGACCGCGCGCGCGGCTTCGCCCAACGATTGCATTACAGGGCCTTTGCGGCCTCCAATACGGCGTCGGCATGCCCCTTCACGCGCACCTTGCGCCATTCCTGGGCGAGCTTGCCATCTGCGCCGAACAGGAAGGTCGAGCGTTCGATCCCCATATAGGTGCGGCCGTAATTCTGCTTTTCGACCCATGTGCCGAAGGCTTCGCACACCGCGCCATCCTCGTCGGAGGCGAGGCGGACGGTCAGGCCATATTTGTCGCGGAACTTGCAGAGTTTCGCCGGCGCGTCGCGCGACACCGCGAGGACCTGTGCGTCCAGCTTCGCGAATTCGGGCGCAAGGCGGGTGAAATCCTGCGCCTCAACCGTGCAACCCGGCGTGTCGGCCTTCGGATAGAAATAGACGACCAGCGGCGCGCCTTTCAGCGCGGTAAGGTCGATCGCCGCACCATCGGCGTCGAGGAGTTGCACGGCGGGAATCGCATCGCCGATTTGGGGACCGCTCATTTTTCATTCTCCTGCCCGGGACGAATCGACGCCCACCAGTTCGCGATCTCCTGCCGCGCCGCATCGTGCGCGGCAAGCAGTTGCGGCCAGCCGGGCTCACCGCACTGGCTCGCTACCAACTGACGTGCCGCGGCGGTCGGCGGCTCGCCCTCGGGCGCGGTCAGCCGCAGCATCACGAGCATACGCGCGAGCAGGCCGTGCGCCTCGACCACCTCGGGCGGGACGAGCCCCGCCACCTTCAAGCAGCCAAGCGCCGCAGAGATATTGGGGTCGTGGCACTGGCCGCTCACAAGCTGCGTCACCTGCATCGCAAATTCAAGGTCGACGAGCCCGCCCGGCCCGCCCTTGATATCGAGCGCCCCGCTCGCGGGTTTGTGCGCCGCGATCTTGGCGCGCATCTCCGCCGCGTCGGCTGCCAGTTTCACCGGATCGCGCGGGACCCGGAGAAGCTCGTCGATGATGCGTTGGACCTCGGCCTTCGCGGCGTCCGAGCCATAGACCGGCCGCGCGCGGAGCAGCGCCATATGTTCCCATGTCCACGCTTCCTCGCGCTGGTAGCGTTCGAAGCTGTCGACCGTCACGACGAGCGGCCCCTGCGCGCCCTGCGGCCGCAACCGCGTGTCGACGTCATAGAGTTTGCCCGCTGCGGTCGGCACCGACATAGCCGCCGTCACGCGCTGCGCAAGGCGGTTGTAATAGGTCGTTGCGCCCAGCGGACGCGGCCCGTCGGATTCGGCGAGATGGTCGCCGGTGAAGAGATAGATGAGGTCGAGATCAGAGGCGTGCGTCAGCGCCCTGCCCCCGAGCCGGCCGAGCGCAAGCACGACGAGTTCGCTGTCGGGAACGCGGCCATGCGCCGCAACGAACTCCGCCACGGTGGCATCAGCGAGCACCTGCAGCGCCGCTTCGGCCAGCTCCGAATAGCCAAATGCGATCACCAACGGGTCGGTCGCGCCCGCGACAAGCTGCGCGCCATAGGCAAAGCGCCGCTCGCCGACATGGTCGCGCACGCGGTCGAGCAACCGTTCATAGTCGAGCGCCGCCAGCCCCGGCCCCCATTCGGCCGCAAGCTGCTCCTTGTTCGCGGGCGCATCGAACGCGCGCTGGTCGATCAGCCCTTCGATCAGCTGGGCGCGCGTACCGAGCGCGTCGGCAAGCGTCGGCGCAAGCGACAAGATCCGCGTCGCAATGCGCGCCAAGGCTGGCTGCGCACCGAGCAGATGAAAGAAATTGATCGCGCTCGGCAGTCCCGCGACGAGCTTGTCGAAACGCGTCAGCGTCGCCTGCGGATCGGGCGCCGCGCCGAGCGCCTTGACCAGCTCGGGCAGCATCGTTTCGAGCGCGTCAAGCGCCGCAGGGCTGCGCAGCGCGCGCAGCTTGCCGCCGCGCCATTCGGCGATCGTGCGGAGCGCCGCATCGGGCGGGTCGAAGCCCGCGGCGGCCAATTGCACCGCCAGGCTATCCTCGTCGCGCGGCAGGCCCGTCGTCACCGCGCGTTCGGCGACGAGCCGGTCGTAACAGCTGCCGACGTCCGTCACGACGGGCTCAAGCATCGACAGCAGCGCCGCGCCATCGGTCTCGCCATCGAGCCGCGCGACGCAATCGAGCGCCGCCTCCTGCGTCGGCAGGCAGTGCGTCTGCTGGTCCTCGATCATCTGCAGCCGATGTTCGATCCGGCGCAGCGTCGCATAATGGCCCGACAGGCGGTTAGCGTCTTCTGGCTCGATCCGCCCTGCGGCGGCGAGCGCTGCGAGCGCATCGACCGTCGCGGGAACGCGCAGCGACGGATCGCGCCCGCCATAGATAAGCTGATGGACCTGCGCGAAAAATTCGATCTCGCGGATGCCGCCGCGCCCGCGCTTCAGGTCGAATCCAGGCCCGAACGCCTGTCCCTGCGCGAAATGATCGCGGATCCGGTCGCTCATCGCGCCGATTTCCTTGAGCTGCCGGAAATCGAGGCTGCGGCGCCAGATGAAGGGCTGGATCGCCGACAGGAACTGTTCGCCGAGTGCGCGATCGCCCGCCGATGCGCGGCTGCGGATGAACGCCGCCTGCTCCCACGCGAGCGCCTCCGATTCATAATAGGAGATCGCCGCATCGACGGGCAGCACGATCGGCGTCACCTCGGGATGCGGACGCAGGCGCAGGTCGACGCGCAGGACATGGCCGTCGCCGGTGCGCGCCGACAATATTTCGGTCATCCGCCGCGCGATCCGCACCGCCGCCTCGCCCGGATCGTCACGCGAGCGGCGCGGGAGGGTTTCGGGATCGAAGATCAGGATCGGGTCGATGTCCGATGAGTAGTTGAGTTCGTGGCTGCCAAGCTTGCCGAGCGCAATCACCGCCAGCCCGCGTGGCGCCTCATCGGGCACGCGTTCGGCAAAGGCGGCGGCGAGCGCTGCGTCGCATGCCTGATCGGCAAAGTCCGAGAGCAGCCGCGTCGTCGTTGCTACATCATGCTCACCCGACAGATCGCCGAGCGCGAGCAGCAACGCCATCCGCCCGCGCCATTGGCGCAGCGTCCGCATGATATCGTCATCGACCGGCGGCGGCACCACCTCCGCAAGCGCAGCGTCGGTGCCGCCGTCGAGATATCGCGCAACGTCGTCGGGAAAAAGTTCGGCGAGGCGCGCGAGGAAGGGCGCATGCGCGGTAAGCCGGTCGAGCGCCGACTGGCGGCTGGAAGCGTCCACGAGTGTCATCGCCCCGCCCTATCACCCGCGCCGTGGCGCGTGACAAGGGCGGGCGATGCCAATTCAGGCCGGGATCGTGCTTTCGTCGAAGAACAGCACCTGCGAGATCGCAGCGCGCAGCGTCGCGGGCTGGTACGGCTTGGTGAGCAGGAACGCGGGCTCGGGCCGATCGCCGGTGAGCAGCCGTTCGGGAAAGGCGGTGATGAAGATGACGGGCACCTTCACTTCGGTCAGTATTTCCTGCACCGCCTCGATCCCCGAGCTGTTGTCGGCAAGCTGGATGTCGGCGAGCACGAGGCCCGGCTGATGCTTCTGCGCTTCGTCGACCGCCTCACGGTGCGTCGTGGCCACGCCGACGACGTCATGACCGAGCTCGCGGACGATCATTTCGATGTCCATCGCGATGATCGGTTCGTCCTCGATAATAAGGATGCGCGCGCGCGTCTGACGGTCAATCTCGTCGGTCGCGTCGGAAATCAGCGCGCGCACCGCCTCGACATCGCGGCCGATGATCCGTCCGGTGTCTTCAAAGCTGAAACCCTCGACCGCGGTGAGCAGCAAGGCCTGCCGCGCGAGCGACGGAATGCGGCGCAGGCGGGCATCGGCAATCGCGATATCGGTTAGTGCGGCATCATCATTCGCGGCCGCCTGTTCGGCCATCAGGCCGAAATTGTCGTGCACCATCCGGTAAAGCTGGATGCGAAGGTCGGCGCCGGTGTCGACCGCGCCGGGGTTTGCGACCAATGTTTCGAGCAGCCGGGCGACCAGCGCATCGCCGCTCTGCTGGCTTCCGGAAATGGACCGGCCATAACGCCGCAGATAGGGAAGATGCGGCGCAACCGACTGACCCAAAGACATATTTTACCTCCTGATACCCGCACAAACTTATCCGGACGCGTCCGGAAAAGGGACATTCGCCCGTGCCTCTCCGTCACCATCCGATATATTTCAACGTTTGGGAACGATTTAGCCGTAAAATAGTTTCATCACGAAGGAACAAACGCGCCATTGCGCTTTGGTGTACGCGCGGTTAGCAAAAGGCCCATGTCCAGCGGATGCTTCGATAATGTCGTCTAAAACCGGTTCGCCACGTGGCGAGACCCCCGGAAAGGACGCGGATAAAAGACCTTCCGCAAAGGGACAGGACGTCAACGGCGCCCTGCGCCGTGCCTATGAATCGACCGTAGACGAGACGATTCCGCAGTCCCTGCTCGATTTGCTGAGTAAACTCGACTGAGTCAGCGCTTGTAGCGCGCCTCGAAATCTCGCTGAAACACGGCAAACGTGCCGGCGCCGATCGCGTCGCGCATCCCCTGCATCAGATCCTGATAAAAATGCAGATTATGCTGCGTCATCAGCATCGCGCCGAGCATTTCGTTCGAGCGGACGAGGTGATGCAGATAGGCGCGCGACCAGGTTGTGCACACCGGGCAATGACAATCGGCGTCGAGCGGCGCCTGATCCTCGGCGAATTTCGCGTTGCGAATGTTGATCGCCCCGTCGCGGGTGAAGGCCTGCCCGTTGCGACCCGAGCGCGTCGGCAGCACGCAATCGAACATGTCGACCCCGCGCGCGACCGCGCCGACCAGGTCGTCGGGCTTTCCGACCCCCATCAGGTAGCGTGGCTTGTCGGCGGGAAGCTGCGCGGGTGCATAGTCGAGCACCCCGAACATCGCTTCCTGCCCCTCACCCACCGCGAGCCCGCCGATCGCATAGCCGTCGAAGCCGATGTCGGTCAGCGCCGCCGCCGACCGCGCGCGGAGCTTTTCGTCGAGCGAGCCCTGCTGGATACCGAACAGCGCCGAGCGCGCGGCATGTTCCTCGCCCGCGTCAAAGCCCGCGCGGCTGCGCGCCGCCCAGCGCATCGAACGCTCCATGCTCGCCTCGGCGCGCTTGGCATCGACACCGTTCGGCGGACATTCGTCGAACGCCATCACGATGTCGCTGCCGAGCAGGCGCTGGATTTCCATCGAGCGTTCGGGGGTCAGCATGTGGCGCGAGCCGTCGAGGTGGCTCTGGAACGCGACACCCTCTTCGCTCTGCTTGGTCAGCGCCGACAGGCTCATGACCTGATAACCGCCGCTGTCGGTCAGGATCGGCCGGTCCCAGCCCATGAATTTGTGGAGGCCGCCGAGCCGCGCCATCCGTTCGGCGGTCGGGCGCAGCATCAGATGATAGGTGTTGCCAAGGATGATGTCGGCGCCGGTGGCGCGTACTTCGGCCGGACGCATCGCCTTCACCGTCGCAGCGGTGCCGACGGGCATGAAGGCGGGGGTGCGGATTTCCCCGCGCTGCATTCGGATCACGCCCGTGCGCGCGGCGCCGTCGGTCGCGGCGATCGAAAAGGCGAATCTGTCGGTCATGGCGCGCGCCTATGGCGCCGCGCGCGCCGAAAGTCGAGGCCGCCCGGTCAGGCCTTCGCGTGCTCGCTCGACGGTTCTTCCTCGGCGGCCTTTGCCTTTTCCTTTGGCTTTTCCTTCTCGAATATCTTGATGAGCTCGCGCTTCTTGGCGTCCGACAGCCCCTTTTCGGCCTGCGGGAACATCTCTTCCTCCTCTTCATCGATATGGTGGAGATAGCGTTCCTTCATCGTGCGGAAGCGGGTGAGCCAGCCGGTCGAGGAAAAGTCCATCTCGTATAGTTCGGTCAGATAATCCTCGATTTCCTTATGCTCGGCGACGCTATGCTGCGCCTCGTCGCGCAAATCGGGATTTGCGAGCATCGTCGCATAGAGCGACATCTCTTCCGACGCTGCGTGCGCCGTCACCTCGACGCGAAACGCCTCGAACAAATAGCGCCGATCATCGCTGTCGCCCTGCGTTTCGTCGATGCGGTCCAGAAGCTCGCGGTGCCGGTCGTGATCGGCCTTCAGCCGCGCAAAGATTTTGGTCTCGGTCATGCTCGTCTCCGTCCGTGGCGGTCGAAGACAGAACGGATCAGCCGCGAGGGGGTTCCGGCCCTAGGCCGCTTTCCAATCGCTCGTCGTCGTAAAAGAGGGCAATGCCAGTGCCGAGGTGGACTGGGTCGCCGCGGCGATCAGATAGGGCGAAACGCGGTGCCGTGTGCACAGCCCGCCATTGCCGTCGCTGACCATCGTCTGTTCGAATTCGACACCCTGCTGATGCTTCATCGATCGGCGGACGGTCGCGGTGACCAGCTGCCCTTCGCCGAAATCGATGACGAAGCGCGTGCCGACAGGCACGTCCAATATGCCTTCGATAAAGGCGCCGGTGGTCGACAGGTTGCGGATCACGACCGCGTAACGGTGGTTGTCGTGGATTGCGCCGACCTTGCGGAACAGCGAGTAGCGGTCGTTGCGTTGACGCGCGGGGCCCGCGGGTTTGATCGTCCACGCCCCTTCACTATGCTCAAGCAGCTCGGCTTGCGGCACACCCTTGCTATAGACATAGCCTTGGACGTGGCTGACGTTCAGCTTGCGGATGAGTTCGAGCTGGTCGAGCGATTCGATCCCTTCGGCGGTCGTTTCCATTTCGAGCGCCTCGGCGAGCGCGACGATTGCGGCGATGATCGCACCGTTACGCGATCCTGGGATCGTCGCATCGCGGACGAAACTCTGGTCGATCTTGATCTTGTCGAACGGCGCGGATTGCAGATAGGCGAGCGAGGAATAGCCGGTCCCGAAATCGTCGAGCGCCAGACGAACCCCCAGCTCCTTCAGCGCCTTGAACATCTGCGCCGTTTCGGCGGTATCGCCCAGGAACACGCTTTCGGTAATTTCCAGCTCCAGCCGGCCGGGGGCGAGGCCCGTCGCCCCAAGCGCCTGGGCGACGATTTTCGGCAGCTGCTCGTTCGCGAACTGGATCGGCGAGACATTGACGGCGACCCGCATGTCGCCCGGCCAGCTCGCGGCGTCTTCGCACGCCGTGCGCAGCACCCACTCGCCCAGTTTCCAGATCAGGCCGGCCTCCTCGGCGATCGGGATGAACACCGCGGGAGAGATCACGCCGCGTTCGGGATGCGTCCAGCGAATGAGCGCCTCGACCCCGCTCACCATGTTCGATTTGGAATTGACGACCGGCTGGTAAAGCAACGACATCTCGCCGCGGATCAGCGCGTCGCGCAGATCATCCTCGAGCGCGCGGCGATCTTCGGCCGCAGTGTGGAGGTCGCTCGAATAGAAGCTGAACCGCCCGCGGCCATTCCCCTTTGCCGCATAAAGGGCAAGATCGGCGTTGCGGACAAGCTCATCGCTGCTCAGGCCATCGAAGGGGGCGATCGCGACACCGATCGACGCGCCGATGATGCAGCGGCTGCCCTCGACCGAATAGGGTTGCGACAGGCTGGCGATAATGTCTGCCGCCATGTCGCCCAGCTTGCCGCGGTCCTCGATGTCGGGAAGGATGATCTGGAATTCGTCGCCGCCCAATCGGCTGACCATCTCCTTGTCGCCGACGATCTTCAGCAAACGTTCGGCGACCTGCTTGAGCAGCGCATCGCCCGCCGGATGACCGAGGGTGTCGTTGACCTGCTTGAAGCGGTCGAGGTCGAGCAGCATGATCGCACAGGATCGCTGCTGCTGCGCAAAGGCGGCGAGCGTGGCGTCGAGCTTTTTCGAAATATTGAAGCGGTTGGCGAGCCCCGTCAGCGAATCATAGAGCGCAAGTCGCGACGCGTCCTCGGCCGAGCGGCGCTGCGCGGTCACGTCGGTGCCGCTGCCGCGATAGCCGGTGAACTTGCCGCCACCGTCGAATTGCGGCCGGCCCGATATCGCCCACCAGCGGTCGTCGCCCTCGAACGCGCTGCGCAGAGGCAGTTCGTCGAACTTCGATTGTTTGGTCAGCAGGAAAGGCAAGGTGCGTTGGCGTTCGCCGTGGCTGTCGACGGGCAGAAACAATTCGGTCAGCGCCGTACCGAGCAGGTCACCGCTCGTCCGTCCCATCAGTCGCGCGACCAATTCGGTAATATAGGTCAATCGGCCCTTGGCGTCGGTGGCCCAGAACCAACCCTGGCCGCTTTCCTCGTAATTCTGGAGCAGCAGCAGCGCTTCATGGGTGTGCAGGCTCGCCGCGGTGTCGCCGCGTTGTTTGCCGATACGGGAGCCGAACCGGCCGAAAAAGCCGCGCTGGCCTTCGTCGACTTCGTCATTCCCCCGGTCGCCGGAATCGATCCGCGATGGCGCGTCCATCAAACAAACTCTTCACCTGAAACCCACACACCACCCGCTATGCCGGGAAGGGATTGCGATAGTGTAAATATCTAAGGGCTTTCCGGAAACCGTGTCATTTTAGGATGTTGCATACGCCAGCCGACGGCGAAGCTTGCGCCCTTCGTGACTTTCGGGCGCCTCGTCTTATTAACCTTCCGGCGAAGCAAAATGTTAATATAGCGCTCGCGATGGAAGCGCGCATGCCAATGACCGTATATTTGAACGACACCCCGCGATCGACCGGCAAGGGGCGTGCCTCGCGCCGGCAATTGCGGTTGCCGCTTCACGGGTCGAAAGCGACGGGGACCGAGATCGAGGCGTTGGTCCACAATATTTCCGCCACGGGCATGCTCGTCGAAAGCAAGGCCCCGCTCGAAAATGGCGAGATTATAGAGGTTAACCTGCCGCACAGCGGCAAGACCGCTGCCAAGGTAATTTGGTCGAGCGGCGACCTCACCGGGTGTCAGTTCGAAATGCCGATTTCACCCGCGACGCTGAGCGCAGCGCAGCTGCGGAGCGTCGTGGGACCCGATACACACGCACCCGACGACCAGCCCGCGGCGGCGGCGGAAAGTTTCGGCGTCCGCTTGCAACGGCTGCGGACGGCGAAGCAATTGACTCAGGGGCAACTCGCCGGCCGGTTGGGAGTCAGCGAGCCTTCGATTTCGGCTTGGGAACTCGACAAGGCCCGGCCCAAAGCCGGCCGCATGGAAGCATTGTCGGACGCGCTCGGTGTCGAAATCTCCGAACTCCTTGGCTTTGAAGACACCGAAAACCTGGCCGATCTGGTCGCGAGGGCGAAGGCGCAAATTGCCAAGGCGGCCGGCGTCAAACCCGACAATGTCAAGTTCACGATCGAGATATAAGCCAGACATTGCGCCGCGCGAAATCGCGCGAACCCTGTGAAAATCCAGCGATTTGGGCGCCTCCATCAAACATTCCTTAACTCGCCTACCCTAGAGAACCCTCAACAGAAGAGGGTGAAATGTGATGCAGAACGTTCGACTCTATGGCGCGGCAGCCCTTGTCTCGATGGCTTTTGCCAGCAGCGCGTCGATGGCCGCGGAGAATGGCAAAGGCTCGTTCGCCATCCGGGTGACCGTTCCCGAATATTGCGAAATCGACAGCGATCCCGTGGTGCTTAGCGAGGGCGACGGCTATCGGACCGGAAGCGTGCTCGAAATGTGCAACGGCGCCGATGGCTTTCAGGTCGCCGCCTCGTATCGCCAGCTGTCACCCACGGAAAGCGTGCGGCTGAATTACGCCGGTTCGACGCGACAGCTTAATGCGACGGGGTGGACGCCGGTCGCCAACCGCATGGGCGCGAAATACGGCATCCGTCCGATCGGCGTGCAATATGCCGACCTCGAAACGCCGCTCGCGATCAACCTCACCATCACCTATTTCTGATCGGCCGCCTTTTTGATCGGCCGCCGGAAACGGCCGACGCCGATCAGATCGGCGTAACATCGACCGTGATGCGGTCGGCATATTGACCGGCGTGCCACGTCGGGTCGGGGTCAACCGTCACCTGAACGCTATGGACGTCGCCCAATGACGTCGTGTGCTGACCAACGTTGAGCTGGTCGCCCGACGCCATGTTGAACGGCACGCCGCCCACGCTCAGGCGATAGGGAATGACATCAGGTCCGTCGGTCCGGCGCAGGCGGCCGCCATTTTGCGATGAAAGGCGGAGCTGATAGCCCGCTGTGCTCAGCACGCGCAGCGCGAAGGGCGACGAAATGGTCCGGACCGTCGTCGACAGGTTTCCGAGGTCGATGCGCGCTCCGCCATCGCCGCCAACCCCTGCGAAACGGATGCGGGCGGTTGCCGGAATTTCGAGCTTCAGCAACACCTGCGAAGTCGCCAGCGCCGTATTGCTGCTCTCTTCGGACACCGCAAAGACAAGTTGCTGGCGATAGTCGCCGTTCCGCATGCCCCAGCTCACCGGCACTGCGACGCCATAGCTGACCGGCACCCGGGCGCCGGGCTGCACGATGATCAAACCGCTACCGCTCGACACGTCGGAGGGCGAGGCCGATGTGATAGCGATATTCCCGCCCGGTCCCGTCAGCGAATAATTGGGGAACCCCGGATCCGACGCGCCAAGGTCGCGCGTCACCCGCACGCGCAATTTGCACTCGCTGTCCCCGTCGTTCCGCACATCGACGCGGAAACGGTCGGTCAGCTGCTGCTTGTCCATGCTGTCGCTGGCGGCAAGGCGCACTTCGCGCGACCCGTCGACAAAGCTCGGCCGACACTCGGCAAAGGCCGTCGCCGGCATCGCGGCCAGCGCGAGGCCGAACAGACAGTTCAATTGACGCATGGTCTTCACTCCTGTGCTCCCGTTCCGGGTAGGGCGGTGACGTCGCCGAGTTGTAGCAGCGATTTATTGTCGGCGGGAACCGCGATGCGGAACTGCGCGCCGTTGCGCAATTCGATGCGATAGGTCTTGCCGGGCCGCAGCCCCTGCACCGCGAAGCGTCCGGCCGAGTTGGTAAAGAAGGGCTGAGGCTGGAAATCGGGATCGTCGATGCCCGAAACCATGCCGCTGAGCAATTCGACCTTCTGCCCTTCGAAATAGAGGAAGCCATAAGCGCTGACGCTGGCATCGCTGCCGACCACCAGCTTGTACCCGCTCTTATACGGCGGAACCACGGTGTGGATACCGGTGCCGATGTCGTAACCTTCGGTGCCGCCCTTCAGATCATATTGGAAGCTCTGCCGGTTGTACGAATTGTACCGGCCATTGAGCGCGGGGCCAAAGGTGCCGCTCTCGGCTTCGACCTTGCCGTCCTCGACCGACTGGCCGACGATGACCTGCTTGTTCCCCAGCGCCTCGTGCGCCTTCGCCACCACGAAGCTGTCTTGGATCGGGCGGCCGATCGCGACCGCTCCGCCCGCGATCCCCAGCGAAGTGCCCACCTGCAAACGCGTTTCCTGGCGATCGCCAATATTCGAGAAGCCGCGGCCGGACGACAGCGCCGTCAGGCGTGAATAGAAGCGGTTGCCGTTGTAGGTCGCCGAGCCGTCGATCGACGCCGTGCCGTCCGAACGGCGTGCCGACAGGTCGTAACCGAATGAGCCCACCGTATCGTCATAGCTGCGGGTCAGCGTGACCCGCGCATCGTCGCGGCGGCTGTTATAGCCCGCCTCGACCCGCGTCCGCGGTCCGAAGGGAATGGTCAACGTGACCCGGCCGCCAAATTTTCGACCGAAACTGTCCTTGCCATATTCGACGCCGCCGGTGACGCGGAACCGCGGTGTGCGATATACGACATCTGCAAAGGCAAGCCGCGAGCCACGCAGCCCCTCACGCTCGAAAAGATTTCCCCCGACAATCAACGTCGTGCGCGGATTGAGTTGCTGCGAATAATTGGCCGTCAGGCTGAAAGTCTCGAACTGGCCAAGCCCGATCGTGTCGGACAGGGTCGAAAAATTCTTGCTGCGATAGTCGGCGCTGACCGAAAACTGCTTGGCGGTGTCAATATTGCCGAACTGGAGCGCGTAGGAGCCGCGCGCGGCATAACCCGTTCCGCGGCCGGTGCTCACGGCGCCGGAAAATTCGAAACGGCCGGGAATCTTCATCGGCGTCGCGATCATTTCGACCGCACCGACCTGCGTATCTTCGCCCGCCTGGATCGCACCACCCAACAGAAACCGGTTGGTCAGCCCGCGGCGATAATAGCCCGAGAAAGCCGGTTTGCCGCCATAGATGGGCTGCGCACGAAAGCTGGTCGGCGCGAATCCGATCGCGGCGCCATATTCGGTTTCGCCGCCCACCAGGTCGGACGCGTTGAAATAGGTGTCGAATGACGTGATCTGCCGCCGACCGCTGACGTCGGTGATGAACAGCTGCGCGTTGCGCCCGCCATATTGGGACTGGAGCTGCGAGAGGTCATAGGTACCCGCATTGACCTGGAACCGCTCGACCTGTTGTCCGTCGATCAGGACGTCGAGCGTCGCGTCGCGATCGAGCAGGACCTGCTGCCCGCCAAGCTGAACCAGCGGCGCACCGCCCGTAAAGATGCGGCGCCCCTTTTCGAAGCCGACACCGCCCAGCAGCGTACCCGATGTGATCGACAGCCCCTGAAGCTGAAGGTCGCCCGCGGTCCAGCGCCGTTCCTTCTCATATTCATCATATACCGCGCGCGCCTGGCGCCGATAGAAGCCCTTGCCGCCCGACAGCGCCTTGTCGTAACCGCCGTCGAATTCGAACACCACGCCGCGAAACCGCGTCGCCGCCTGGATGATGAGCCCCGGCGTTTCGAATTCTTCGAAGTCGGTGACGCGCAAGTCACCGATCAGATTGACATAGGCGCTGAACTTTTCCGGTTCGAGCGTCGTCGGCGGCAGGCTGAAACGCACGGCATCGCCGAGCGATTGCGACGCAGCCATGCCGCCTTCGATGCGCTCGACCCGGATTTGCAATTCGCTGCTGTCATAAACGAGCGTGACGCCCGCGCTTTCCACATCGGCGATCGAAACCTTCGGCGTGTTCGCCAATGCACCGGCAAAACGAACCTGCCCTTCGCTCGAAAGCAGTGGCGACAGGCGATCGATCAACGACGCGCGATCGAACAGGACCGTGCCATCGACATAAACGGTCGCAAGCAGGTCGCCATAAACATTGGCCTGCCGCACCAGCGGCAAGGCCATGTCGAGCCCCCTGCCCGCCGGCGGCAGCGCCGACACGGCAGGGCTTCCGGCCGGTTGCGGCGCCGCGGGATCGGTGACGACCGCCTGCGCCATCGCGGTGCCCGACAGGGCGACCGCAAGCGCAGTCGTAGCAACGCTGATCAAATAATGTTTCACTCGCCCCCCCAGGCTGTTCGCAGGTCAGCGCTTGAGCGTGACCGTTGCTCCATCAGCCAGTTTTTCGGGTGTAGGAACGAAGAAAACCCGTGCCTTGCCGGGCGCCACGATGCCCATGCCGATCTTTTCGCCCATCTGGATCGAGTCATAATCGATGCTATAGGCCTTGCCGCTGCTGTCGGTGCCGCTGAGCGCCCAGCCCGAGCGGCCGGCGGGGAAATAGCGGGTGCCCTTATTCTCGATCCGCACTTCCAGACCGTTTTCGACCCGGGTCTTGCGGACGTCCTTTTCCTCAGGCTTTTTTTCGTCGGGACCAAGCTCGACTTCGCGCGAAACCGGGGTCACCTTGGCAACAACCGGGTCGGGGGTCGTTCCGTCGGGCACGACATTCACCAGCACGTTGAAGCGCATCACAACCTGGATGCGCGATTCTTCGGCCGGAAGCTGAACGGGTATCTGGCTGACGCCAGCATAAAAAACTTCGGACTGCGTCATCGGCCCGTCGGGCAGATACTGGATGCGGAAAACCTGTTTGCCTTGCGGTGCGATCAGCGTCTGCGGCGGAAAGACCATGAACTTGTCGTCGGCGGGTTCGAGCGTCAGTTCGCCATTTTCGGCGATCACGCCGCGATACATGCGGACTTCCATCGGCAATTGGCGATCTTCGTTGTTGACCACCTCGATCCGCGACGTCGAACGCGTACCTTGAGGTTCCAGCTCGATCGACATCGGCGTGACGCGCGCGGCGTGTGCGGCAGGCACGATCCCGCCCAGCAGAGCCAGCGGCAATGCCGCCGATTTCATCAGCTTGAGGAGCATTGCCCTCTTCCCCCTAGACCATAAGATACGAAATTGGGGAGGTCGCATAAAGACCTCCCCAAAATCTTAACACCTGCGCTGAAATCAGCTGGTGGTGACCGTCACCGTGATGGTGTCGGTGTAACGGCCGGCAACCGGACGCGCGTCGAGGTTGTTCAGCGGATCGATCAGGGCGCCGAAGCTGACCTGACGGTGCACGGCACCGCGCGACACGCCATTGTTGACCGAGACCAGGCCGAACAGCGTGCGGCGGAAGCCGGGCTGGCTGAGCTGGCCACCATTGATGTAACCGATCGCACCGAGCGAATAGTTGATCGTGTTCTTGAACTGGCCGGCATCGGCGCCGTTCAGCGTCGTGGTGGTCTTCAGCTGGCCACCGTTGGTCGACACGATCGACATGCTGTTGGTGTCGTTGCACGAGACATAGAAATCACCCGTGTTGCCGGTGTTCGCGCCTTCGATCAGCAGCGCCAGCGCACCGGCGTTGGTGTTGATGTCGACGTTGTTCAGTTCGATATCTTCGATATCCTGCATCACGCAGGTCTTGGCGACCGATGCATTGATGTCGAATTCCGAGCTGTCCGTCCCGGCGGCGAATGCGGGAGCGGCGGCCAGCATGGCGGTCGAGGCCGCTGCGGCGAGAATAAGCTTCTTCATAATAATTTCCCTCAGAGTTTTAAGCTTGCATGAAGCCGGAAAAAATCGCGATCGGCGCGCTTCGCGCCGTCGTCGCTTCCGGGCTTAGGCAGCGATCTGGACGGTGACGGTCACGGTGCCCTTGTAGGTACCGGCGAGCGGGCGATCGGCGTTGTCTTCGTCGAGAACGCTGGCCTGCAGCTGAACGCGGCGATGGACGGGACCACGCGCGGCCACGTTCTGGGCGCCGACATCGCTCTTGAAGCTCGGGTTCGTGCCGGTGCTGACATAGTCGAGCGCGGCAACGCGATAGATGAGCTTGTCGGTGAAGCCAGCGTCATCGACGCCCGGCTGGAAAACGCGCGAACCCTGAAGGCGCGAGTCGCCCGTGAAGGTCATCTTGTTCTGGTCGTTGCAGCTGACCCAAAAGCGGTTGGTGTTCGCCGACTTGTCGCTGGCGAGCAGCAGAGCGCCGTTGCCGGCAGTCGTCGACACCTGGAGCTGACCCAGGTTGACGTCGCCGACATCCTGCATGGTGCAGGTGGCTTCAACGTCGGCATTGACCTGGAACTGTTCTTCGGCTGCGAACGCAGGCGTCGCAAGCATGGCCGACGCGGCGGCCACTACGAGATACTTCTTCATGGTAATTCCCCTCATACAGACTGATCGTCATCTGAAGCGAAGGGCGCCGGCGACGGCGCCCTTTTTTGCTTCCCCAACCGCCGAGAGAGACTTTTTCAGTCTGCGACTCGCCCCCTGCGGTTAACAACTAATTAAACGAGCGCCCGGGCAGCGCAACCGTTTATGATCGGTTAAAACATTAAAGATGCGCGAAAATTCTGACATTTTAAGCGCGGAGAGCGCCGTGGGCGGATGAAATGAAAGTTAATTTTTCTCGCCAAGATTCATCCGACGGCTCAGTAAATCCCAACATTCTAGAAGCTTAGCGCCCTATGATTTTGATCGAGGGGAGCGCTATCCGCGCGGCGAGCCGAGCGCGCGGTGCAGTCCGGCGCGCACGATTGAAAACGCCCGATCTGGCCAAGCTGTATCGAAATCGAACAGTGGCAAGACGAGTCATTAGCGCTCCGGGGTCTCCAGCGTTTCTATAAAAAGACGTTTTATAACATATGTTTATAATAGACCGCGCGCCCGATCTGCAGCGGCTTCGGCATGCCGGTCAAGTCACGTTTCGGGCGCATGATTGCCCGACGGGGACGCTGACGGCGGATTTTTCATTGCCTGGATCCGCGGGAGCAACGCTTGATTCGCCCGGTTATCCGTAGCGGGAATGAAACAAACTTAACTGGAAACTTTGCTCATTTAGCAACGGGCAGCAGCAGGCTGGCATCGCCATAGCTGTAGAAACGATAGCTCTGCGCAATCGCGTGCGCATAAGCCGCCTGCATCGTCTCGAGCCCCATCAGCGCACTGACCAGCATGAAGAGCGTCGAGCGCGGCAGGTGGAAATTGGTCATCAGCCCATCGATCGCCTTGAAGCGATAACCGGGGGTGATGAAAATCGCGGTGTCGCCCGCAAAGGGCGCGATCGCGCCGTCATCCTGCGCCGCGCTTTCGAGCAGGCGGAGGCTGGTGGTGCCGACCGCGATCACGCGGCCGCCCGCTGCACGCACCGCATTGAGCCGCGCCGCCGTATCGGCGTCGATCCTGCCCCATTCGGCGTGCATGACATGGTCTTCGGTATCGTCGGCCTTCACCGGCAGGAAAGTGCCCGCGCCGACGTGCAGCGTCAGCGTTTCGGTCGCAATACCCGCGGCGGCGAGCGCCGCGAGCAGCTTCGGCGTAAAGTGCAGCGCCGCGGTCGGTGCCGCGACCGCACCATCCTCGCGCGCGAACATCGTCTGGTAGTCGCTGCGGTCGTCTTCGTCGGTAGGACGCTTGCCCGCAATATAAGGCGGGAGCGGCATCGTGCCCGCGCGTTCGAGCAACAGCTCGACCGGCTCGTCGCCGGTGAAGGCGAGGATGAAGCTGCCGTCGGGCAACCGCTCCTCGGCGATCGCTTCGACGCCGGCGCCGAAATCGACGCTCTCGCCGACGCGCAGACGCTTGGCGTTGCGCACGAACGCCTGCCAGCGGCGCAGGTCGATCCGCTTGTGGAGCGTCGCGCCGATCTTCGCTTCCCCCCGACGCCCTTCAAGCTGCGCCGGGATGACGCGCGTGTCGTTGAAGACGAGGCAATCGCCGGGGCGCAGCCAGGATGGCAGGTCCGCGACCCCCGCGTCGACAATCACACCGCCATCAACGACGAGCATCCGGGCCGCATCGCGCGGCCGCGCGGGGCGGAGCGCGATACGCTCGTTTGGGAGATCGAAATCGAAAGCGTCGACGCGCATGGTCTTGACGCGCGTCCCCGCGCTTACTGCTTGATCGGCGCGTTGAGCTCGTCGACCGTCACGGCGGGCACCGCCGGAGCGGGCACCGCTTCGGTGAGCATCGACGCCGGCGGCATCGGCTTGTTGTCGGCTGCGACCGACACCTGCACCATGCGCGACATCACTTCGGGCGGCTCGCCCTTATGGATCGCGTCGACATATTGCATGCCCGATATAACGCGGCCGAACGCCGTGTAGCGGCGGTCGAGGCTGAAGCGCGGCTGCAGCATGATGAAGAACTGGCTGTTCGCGCTGTCCTCGCTCTCGGCGCGCGCCATCGACAGCGTGCCGCGCAGATGCGGGGTCGGATTGAATTCGGCCTTGATGTCGGGAAGCTGCGACCCGCCCTGCCCCGTCGCGGTCGGGTCGCCCGTCTGCGCCATGAAGCCGTCGATCACGCGGTGGAACTTGATCCCGTCGTAAAAGCCCGCGCGCGCGAGTTGCTTGATCCGCTCGACATGGTTCGGCGCAACATTGGGATAGAGCTGGATCACGATCCGGCCGCCCGTCGAAAGGTCGATGTTGAGCATATATTCGGGGACGCCCAAATACTGGTCGGGTGTCATCGCGGGCACCGCCGGCGCGACCGTTGCCGGCGTCGCCTCTTCCGCAGCAGGAGCAGGCGCGGTCGGCGTTTCGACCGGTGCGGGCGGGGGCGTTTCGACCGGCGGCGCGGGCTGGCTTTGCTCGGGGTTCGGTCCCGGTGCGGGCGGCGCATCCTGCGCGACGGCCGAAGCCGCAAGACCGAACGCCATCGCCGTAAGAACCAAGGGGCGGAAGGATGATTTCATGCTGGATCGGCCTTTAGAATGTAACAGGATCTGCGCCCCGATGGCGCGCCCTAGCGGGAAAAAGCTGAACGCTCAATGATCGGTATCAGCGCTCGCCCTGAAGCAGCCCCCGCTCGGCGATGCGCGCCACGACGGCGTCGCGTACCGAAGGCGTGACGAATTTGTGGATATCGCCGCCGAAGATCGCGATTTCCTTGACCAGCCGCGACGCGATCGGCTGAAGACTGACGTCGGCCATCAGAAAGACCGTTTCGACGCGGGCGTTGAGCTGGCGGTTCATGCCCGTCAACTGATACTCATATTCGAAATCGGTGACGCCGCGAATGCCGCGGATGACGATCGACGCGCCCTGGGCGTCGGCAAAGTCCATCAGCAGCGAATTGAAACCGACGACCTCGATATTCCCATCGATCCCAGCCACTTCGGCCTTTACCATCGCGATCCGCTCGTCGTCGTCGAACAGGGGCGATTTCGCGATATTGGTGGTCACCCCGATAATCAACCGGTCGACCAGCTTCGCGCCGCGGCGGATGATGTCCATATGCCCAAGCGTGATCGGGTCGAAGGTTCCGGGATAAACCCCAATACGCATCAACGGTCCCTTTCCACCACATAGCGCGCGATCGCGCGCAGCAGCGCCGCCTCGTCGCCGAAATTCGAAAGATGCCCGATCGCTTGCTCGACGAGTACGGTCGCCTGTTCGCGCGCGCGTTCAAGCCCCATCAGGGTAACGAAGGTCGCCTTGCCCGCGGCGGCGTCCTTGTGCAGCGCCTTACCCGCCAGCGCCTCGTCGCCCTCGACGTCCATGATGTCGTCGGCGATCTGGAACGCGAGGCCGATGTCGCGCGAATAGGCGCGCAGCGGCGCGCGGCCCTCCGGCGGGATGCGCGCGAGGATCGCGCCGGCCTCGACCGAAAAGGCGATCAGCGCCCCAGTCTTGAGTTGCTGGAGCCGCGTGACCGTCGGCAGGTCGAAATTCGACGTCTCGGCGGCCAGGTCCATCATCTGCCCGCCTGCCATGCCCGCCGGCCCCGCGGCGCGCGCGAGTTCGCCGCAAAGTTCGCCGCGCACGAAGGGATCGGCGCTGGTCACCGGGTCGCACAGCCATTCGAACGCGAGCGCATGGAGCGAGTCGCCCGCGAGCACTGCGGTCGCCTCATTATACGCCTTGTGCACCGTGGGCTTGCCGCGGCGCATATCGTCATCGTCCATGCACGGCAGGTCGTCGTGGATCAGCGAATAGACGTGCATCGCCTCGACCGCCGCGCCGACGCGCAAGGTCAGCGCACGGTCGACGTGGAACAGATCGCCCGCGGCGCGCACGAGCAGCGGGCGCAGTCGCTTGCCGCCGGCAATCGCCGCGTGGCGCATCGCCTCATAGAGCGGGCCGCGCGGGTCGGCGGGCACGCGCAGCAACTGGTCAAACAGGCGGTCGATGCCCGCGACGACCTCCGCCTGGGTGGAAAGGAGCAATTGAGTGCCGCGCGAAACTTCGCTGTCGACCGACGCCATGATGGCTCAGCTTTCGCCGAAGGGGGTGGTTCCCGCCGGCCGTCCGTCGGCGCCGAGGCTGACCTGTTCAATCCGCGCCTGCGCCGCGGCGAGGCGCGCCTCGCAATGGCCGCGCAGCGCATGGCCGCGCTCGTAAAGCGCCACCGATTCCTCGAGGCTGACGTCGCCGCTTTCGAGGCGCCGCACGATCGTTTCGAGTTCGCCCATCGCGGCTTCGAACGATAGCGAGGCGATCGCGGGGGCGGCAGCGGTTTCGGGGGTGTCCGTCATCGCCCTGCTTTGGCCCCTTCGCCCCCGTCCGGTCAAGCTTGACGTGGTGATTCTGCCCTATAGCCTCGCGCCATGTTCATCGGCCATTTCGCCCCTGCGCTGATCGCTGCCGCCCGCCCGCGGGCCGCCGGGCTTGGAACATTGTTCGTCGCGGCGCAACTCGTCGACATCGGCTTCGCCGCGCTGCTGATCCCGGGGGTCGAGACGATGCGGATCGTCCCCGGCATCACCACGATGAACCCGATGGACCTTCATCACATGCCCTATACGCACAGCCTGCTCGGCGCGATAATTTGGGCGAAGATATTTGGCGCGATCGTTTGGTTCGCGACCAAAAGGAAAGAGGCCGCGATCGGCGCGGCGCTGGTTGTCGTGTCGCACTGGCTCATCGACCTCCTCGTTCATATCCCCGACCTCACCCTCTACGGCATGCCGCCAAAACTCGGGCTCGGGCTGTGGAATTATCCGCTGATCGCGATGCCGCTCGAGATCCTGCTGATCGGCGGGGCCTTCCTTTATTATATGCGGCGAACTTCGGCGCCGACGGGCAATCGGCGCCTCTGGATCCTCGCGGCGCTTCTCGCCTTTGCGCAAGCCATCGACTGGTTCGGACCGAAAGAGCCCGCCTATTCGCTCGCCATCCCCGCGACGATGCTCTTCGCGTACATCCTGCTCGCCGGCACCGCCGCATGGGCTGGCGCCAACCGGCAGCTTGCGGCGCCGCGCGGGGCCTGACCCCTTCGCCGCGCGCAATCACGCTTCTGTTTTTTGCAATTGCTGGAGCGCGCGTCACCATCCATGTTGCACCGCACAAGAAGAGAGGGGCTCAAAGGCAAGTTTTGTTCGCTAGACAAGGACTTGCATCATGAAAAAATATATTCTCCCTGCCCTCAGCCTGCTCGCGCTGGCGCCGTCGATCGCTTTTGCGAAGGATGCGCCGACCAACCGCTTCGAGCATGAGGGCAGCACCTACAGCTACACCGTCACGCAGGTTGGCGACACGCGCGTCATCAGCGGCGTCGAGGAACGCACCGGCAAGCCGTTCACGCTTCGCGTCGGCCAGCACCGTGTCCGCGGCACCGTCGGCTCGCAGCAAGTGAGCTTCGCGCTGCGCGACGTCCAGCCGCTCAAGATCGAGACGGCCACGCTCGCCTCGCGTTAATCCCGCTCTTCGACCGCAGACCCCATGATGTTTTCGCATCATGGGGTCTGTTCGTTTTGCGCGCACGGGGCTAAAGGCGCGCCATGACTCAGACAGCAACCGCGCCCGCCTCCGTCATCACCCCCGAGATCGTTGCCGAACACGGCCTGTCTCCGGAAGAATATGATCGCGTTCTGCACGCGCTCGGGCGCGAGCCGAACCTGGTCGAACTTGGCATCTTCTCGGTCATGTGGTCCGAGCATTGCAGCTATAAAAGCTCGCGCCTCCACCTGAAGAAGCTGCCCACCGAGGCGCCTTGGGTGATCTGCGGCCCAGGCGAGAATGCCGGCGTGATCGACATCGGCGAAGGCCCGGATGGCAAGAAGCTCGCCGCGATCTTCAAGATGGAGAGCCACAACCACCCGTCGTATATCGAACCCTATCAGGGCGCGGCGACCGGAGTCGGCGGCATTTTGCGCGACGTTTTCACCATGGGCGCGCGTCCGGTGGCCAACCTCAACGCGCTGCGCTTCGGCCGCCCCGACCATCCGAAGATGAAGCATCTGATATCGGGCGTCGTTCACGGCATCGGTGGCTACGGCAATTGCGTCGGCGTGCCGACGGTCGGCGGCGAAGTCAATTTCCACGAGGCCTATGACGGCAATATCCTCGTCAACGCGATGACCGTCGGCGTCGCCGAGCAGGACAAGATCTTCTATTCGGCCGCCAGCGGCGTCGGCAATCCGATCGTCTATGTCGGCTCGAAGACCGGCCGCGACGGCATCCACGGCGCGACGATGGCGTCGGCGGACTTCGGCGAGGATGCCGAGGAAAAGCGCCCGACCGTGCAGGTCGGCGACCCCTTCACCGAAAAGCTGCTGATCGAGGCGTGCCTCGAGCTGATGGCGTCGGACGCGATCGTCGCGATCCAGGACATGGGCGCCGCCGGCCTCACTAGCTCGTCGGTCGAAATGGCGTCGAAGGGCGGCGTCGGCCTCCACCTCAAGATGGATGACGTGCCGCAGCGCGAAACCGGCATGACGGCGTACGAGATGATGCTGTCGGAAAGCCAGGAACGCATGCTGATGGTCCTGAAGCCCGGCAAGGAAGAGTTTGCGAAGGCGATCTTCCACAAATGGGAGCTCGACTTCGCGGTCATCGGCACCGTCACCGACACCGGCCGCATGGTGCTCGAACATCATGGCGAGATCGTCTGCGACATCCCGCTCGCCCCGCTCGCCGACGACGCCCCTCTCTACGACCGCCCGCATGTCCCGACGCCGAAGCAGGCCGAACTGACGAATGTCCCCGAAACGAAGGACGTCGCCGCGGACCTCAAGACCTTGATGGGCACCCCTGACATCGCCAGCCGCCGCTGGATCTGGGAACAATATGACAGCCAGGTCGGCGCCGACACGGTGCAGACCGGCGGCGACGCCGCGCTCGTCCGCATCCACGGGACCAACCGCGCGCTCGCCATGTCGACCGACTGCACCCCCCGCTATTGCTACGCCGACCCGGTCGAGGGCGGCAAGCAGGCGGTCGCCGAAACCTGGCGCAACATCAGCGCGGTCGGCGCGACCCCGCTCGCGATCACCAACTGCCTCAATTTCGCCAACCCGCAACGTCCCGAGATCATGGGACAGATCACCGGCTGCCTCGACGGCATGGCGCAGGCGTGTATCGCGCTCGACTATCCGATCGTGTCGGGCAACGTCAGCCTCTATAACGAGAGCAAGGCGACCGGCGGCGGCAGCGCGATCCTGCCCACCCCCGCGATCGGCGGCGTCGGCGTGATCGAGGACCTGAACCGCGCCGTCGGCATCGGCTTCAAGCGCACCGGCGACATCGTGCTCGCGGTCGGCGAACGCGCCGGCCATCTCGGCCAGTCGGTATGGCTGCGCGAGATTCTTGGCCGCGAGGAAGGCCCGCCGCCGCCCGTCGACCTGCGCGCCGAGAAGCGCACCGGCGACTTCATCCGCGGCGCCATCAACGCCGGCTGGATCACCGCCTGCCACGACGTCTCCGATGGCGGCATGGCGGTGACGCTCGCCGAAATGGCGCTCAAGTCGAACATCGGCGTGCTCGTCAGCGAAGAACAGCCGTTCGGCGTCGCCGAAAGCTTCTTCGGCGAGGATCAGGGTCTGTACCTCGTCACCGTCTGTGACACCTGTCTCGCCGACTTCCTCGACGCGGCCGGCCGCGCCGACGTGCCGGTCGATCCGGTCGGCCGCACGATCAAGGACCGCATCGTCTTCGAACTCGAAGGCAGCGACCATCAGGTGACGCTCGCCGAACTGCGCGAAGCGCATGAGGGCTTCTTCCCGAATTTGATGGGGGCCGATGCGGCGCTCGCATAACGAAAGAGAGGGCCGATGAGCATCCATGTCGGAGTCGGCGGCTGGACCTTCGAGCCGTGGCGCGGCCCCTTCTACCCGGCCGGCCTCGCGCACAAACGCGAGCTTGAATATGCCGGACAGCATCTGACCGGGATCGAGATCAACGGCACCTATTATGGTAGCCAGAAGCCCGAGACCTTTGCCAATTGGGCCGCTTCGGTGCCCGACGGCTTCAAGTTCAGCGTCAAGGCGTCACGTTTCACCACGAACCGCAAAGTGCTGAAAGACGGCGCGGCATCGATCGAGAAGTTCCTGACGCAGGGGCTGACGCGGCTCGGCGACCGGCTTGGCCCGATCCACTGGCAATTCATGGCGACAAAGAAGTTCGACCGCGACGATTTTGCGGGCTTCCTCGACCTGCTTCCCGACAGTCAGGACGGCCTGCCGCTGCGCCACGCGATCGAGGTCCGCGACGAGAGTTTCCGCGACCCGGCATTCATCGACATGCTCCGCGAGCGCAACATGGCGGTCGTCTTTGCCGACAGCGACGAATTCCCGTGTATCGACGAACAAACGGCCGACTTTACCTACGCACGGCTTCAGCGCAGCCAGGAGGATGTCGAAACCGGCTATGACGCAAAGGCGCTCGACCGCTGGGCGAAGCAAGCCAAGGCCTGGGCCGAGGGCGACCGCGACGTCTATCTGTTCTTCATATCGGGCGCGAAGGTGCGCAACCCCGCGGCCGCGCAGGCGCTGATCGCGAAGCTCGGTTAGCTGGCCTGGCTTGCGCCGGGAACAGTTCAGGCCATCGCGGCCTTTGCCGCGAGGAAGTTGTACGGATCGATACCGCGGTTGCGATACGCGCGGTGCGCTTCCTGATAAAGCGTCGGCTCGCCGATGCCCAACCGCGCGCGCGCGGCGTCGAGCGGTTCGGCGAGCAGCGAACGGATGTCCTGTTCGATGATTGCCTTCGACGCCTTGCCGTGGCGCTGGCCCTGACGGATCGCGCCCATCACCGGTGCGTCGCTCTTGACACCGCGCTTCACCTCATAGCCGCCGGCATAGGCGATGAAGGCATTGCCGTAATTGCCCGTCTGACCATAGGTGAAGCCGAGCACGCACTGTTCGCCCAGCGCATCGCGGCCATAGCCGGTCAGGATATGGAACAGGTCGTGCGTGTCGCGCAGGCGATTCGAATACCATTGCACTTGGTCGTCATATTGTGGGCGGCCCATCTTTTCGCTTTCGGCGACGAGGCCCGCGGCCGACAGGCCTTCGCGGCGCATGAAGGTGACATAGGCATGGCCGACCGTGCCCTCGGGCAGCGCGTCAATCCAGCTATGGTCATCGAGCAGGTCGGGCAAATAGGGCTCGCGCTCCATCAGCTTCTTGCCGAAATCGCTTTCGACGAAAGCGCGCGCATCATCCATGAAGCCCTTGCGCGGCAGATTTTCGAAGATGTGGAAAACCTGTTCGGTGTCTTCCTTGTCCTTGATCAGCTTGCGGAAGTGCTGGAACGCCTTGAACGGGCGGAACTTCTGCGGCTGGCGGTCGGGATGGGAGAAGATGGTGGGGATCATGGCTGGTCTCGTTCGAATCAGGTGATGCTGTCGAGATAGCATTACTAACATAGATGTCAATAGTAGGTTAAGACGCTGGACGGATCGTCGCGCGAGCCGTTATAGACAGATAATACAGCGGAGGGCGATATGCGCGAAAACAGACAAGTTGCGGGCGAACGCCTCGTCACCCTCGACGCACTGCGCGGCTTTGCCGTGATGGGCATTTTGGCGATGAACATCGTCGCCTTTGCGATGCCCGAAATGGCCTATGTCTCGCCCAAGGCCTATGGCGGCGAGACCGCCACCGACATTGCCGCTTGGGCGCTCGGTTTCCTGCTTTTCGACGGCAAGATGCGGGGGCTGTTCTCGATCCTGTTCGGAGCGAGCATGCTGCTGATCATCGATCGCGCGGAGGCCTCGGACCAAAATCCGCGATCGGTACATTATCGCCGCATGGCGTGGCTCGCGATCTTCGGACTCTGCCATTATTTCTTCATCTGGTGGGGCGACATCCTCTTCCTCTATGCTGCGGTCGGCTGCGTCGCCTTCCGCTTCCGCGCGTGGGAAGCGCGCCGGCTGATCAAATGGGCGATCGGCCTCTTCACACTCGGCGTCGTGCTGACATCGCTGTTCTTCGGTGCGCAGCTTGCGGTCGGGAATGCGGCCGACAATCCCGCATCGCCGATGGCCGAAGCGGGGCGCGAGGTCCGCGCCGAATATGCCAAGATCGACGGTGAGGTGGCCGATGAGCTCGCGCTCTATCGCGGCCCCTATCTTCCGATTCTCGGCTCGCGGCTCGACACCGCGATCAATCCGTTCATCGGTGTGCTGATGACGATATTGGAGACGCTGCCGCTGATGATGCTCGGCATGGCGCTGTTCCGGAACGGCTTCCTGACGGGCGCATGGGCGGCCGCCGACTATCGGCGGACGGCACTGCGCTGGCTGCCCCCCGGCGTACTGCTGACGTTGCTTGTCGGCTGGGTTCAGTGGCGGGCGGGCTTCGACTATCTCGTCGCGGTCAATGCCTTCATGGCGTGGGCGGGGCCCGGGCGGCTGATGATGACGATCGGCTATGCCGCCTTGCTCGTGCTGCTGATCAAGGGCGCGGCGGACGTGCCGTGGCTCGCACGCGTCGCGGCGACGGGCCGGATGGCCTTCTCCAACTATCTCGGCACCAGCATCGTGATGACGACGATCTTTTATGGCTATGGGTTGCGATTGTTCGGCAACGTCGACCGCTGGACGCTCTATCTGTTCTGCATCGGCATGTGGGCGATCATGCTGCTCTGGTCCAAGCTGTGGCTCGACCGCTTTCGCTATGGTCCGCTCGAATGGTTATGGCGCAGCCTGGCGCGGGGCCGGCTGCAACCGATGCGTCAATAGCCAACGGCGCGGTCGAACCCGGTCGGGCGGCGCTGGACGAGCGGATTGGCTTCGCGCTCGAGCGCGGCGAGCGTCTCTTCGAACAGCGCGCGCAGCGTGACGACGCGCGGCAGATATTCTTCGGGGCTGATCTGGCTTTCGACGCAGTGGCGCGCAAAGACTTCGATATCCTCCGCCAGCGCCCCGAGTTTTTCGCCGCCGAACTGACGCGCTTCGCTTTTCAGCGTGTGCGCGGGCATGACGAGGCCACGGGCGTCGCGGGCGCGCATCGCCTCTTCGATCGCGGCCACCGACTTGGTACCGTCTTCGCGAAAATAGCCGAGAATCCGCACGAACGCCGCGCCCAACTGAGCGCGCGTGGCGCGGAATTCATCCCAATCGACCAGGATATCGTCCAATGCTCTGTCCCTTGGTGTTCAAATTCGGCCGTGGTCCCAAGCCGTCCATGCCGAAGTTGGGTAAAAAAGACGTTACGGTGTCAGGGATCTTGAGGCGCAAGGCGCCCCATTTTGGATCAGCGGCGGACGCGCCAGCGGCCCTCGTCGGCAGCGGAGACAGGGTCGGATTCAACCGACCAGCCATGTTCTCCCGCCAGTGCCGCCACCTCGCGCCCGGCTTGCGGATCATCGGCGATCAGCATCACGTCGGCCGCCTCGCGCATCGCGCGGGCGAGCCGCAGCGCGGGCCAGGGGCAGCGCATGCCGCGTGCGTCGACCACGAGGGCCGCGCCGTCATTCATCATAGGGGTTGCGCGAATTGCGGAAATTGAGGCGCACGGGCACGCCCTGGAACCCCAGTTCCTTGCGCATGCCGTTGACCAGATAACGCGTGTAGCTTCCGGGCAGGCTGTCGGTCCGCGTGCCGAAGACGACGAAAGTCGGCGGCCGGGTGCGCGCCTGCGTGATATAGCGCAGCTTGATCCGCTTGCCGCCCGGCGCCGGCGGCGGATTGGTTTCGACGGCATTTTCGAACCAGCGGTTGAGCTTTGCGGTCGAGACGCGGTTGGTCCAGATCGCGCGCTGTTCGAACGCGACGCGCACCAGCGTGTCGATACCCTTGCCGGTCGCACCCGAAATGCTGAGCACCGGGACGCCTTTGACCTGGCTGAGCCCATCCTCAAGCGCACTCCGAACGCCGTTGAACAGCGACGAGGGATCTTCGGCGACATCCCATTTGTTGAGCGCGACGATGAGCGCGCGGCCTTCCTGCAGCACCTTGTCGGCGATGTGCAGATCCTGGGCTTCGAGTCCCTTTGTGGCATCGAGCAGCAGGACGACGACCTCGGCGAAATCGACCGCGTGGAGCGCATCCGCAACCGATAGCTTTTCCAGCTTTTCGACGACCTTGGCGCGCTTGCGCATGCCCGCGGTGTCGAACAGTTGGATCTCGTGGACCTCGCCGTCCTTTTCCCATTGCCAGTCGACGCGAATCGAATCGCGCGTGATCCCGGCTTCGGGCCCGGTAATCAGGCGGTCTTCGCCGATCATGCGGTTGATCAACGTCGACTTGCCTGCGTTCGGACGGCCGACGATCGCGAGCTTCATCGGGCCGAGCGGCGCGTCCTCGTTGTCATCGCCTTCGACCGGTGGTGGAGATGCTTCGGCTTCGGCCGCGTCAAAAGCCTCGACGATCGGGCGCAACGCGTCGAACAGGTCGACCACCCCTTCGCCATGTTCGGCGCTGAGCGCGATCGGGTTATCGAAGCCGAGCGAATAGCTCTCCATCAGGCCGTTTTCGCCCTGCTTCCCCTCGGCCTTGTTGACGAGGAGGATGATCGGCGTGTCTTCGCTGCGCAGCCAGCGCGCGATTTCTTCGTCGAGCGGAGTCACGCCAGCGCGGCCGTCGATCATGAACAAGGCGGCGTCGGCTTCGCGCACCGCCTTTTCGGTCTGCACGCGCATACGGCCGGGCAATGTCGCCGCGTCATAATCCTCGAAACCCGCGGTATCGACGATTCGGAATTCGAGCCCGAGCAGTTTGCCGTCGCCTTCGCGGCGGTCGCGCGTCACGCCGGGCTGGTCGTCGACGAGCGCAAGGCGCTTGCCGACCAGCCGGTTGAACAGCGTCGATTTGCCCACATTGGGCCGCCCGACAATGGCAATCGTCGCCAATCGCGACATGAAGTTAAATCCCTGTATCTGTCCGGGCCATCCCGGCCCGGACGCCGTAATTAAATAGGGACTGTCCTATTTAATTCCCATTATTGGCTCAGCGCCAGGCCGTGATCTGCCCGTCGTCCGCGAGGACGTACAAAATATTGTTCGCGACCACGGGGGCCTGCGACAGCGGCGATTTGAAATCGGTCGTGCCCAGCAACGACCCGTCGGTCGGCGAAAATTCCGACAAAATCCCCTCGCTGTTGACCGCGATCAGGCGACCGCCCGCCAGAATGGGTCCGGTCCAGCGGATCGGATCCTTCTTCTTCTTTTCGGTTTCGACGCGGAAACGCGCGAGCTGTTGCAGCCAGCGGACCTTGCCGTTCGAGCGCGCAACGCACAGCAGCTTGCCGTCGTCGGTCATCGCATAGACCCACTCGCCAACCACATAAGGCGTCGAGATGCCGGCGATCGAGATTTCCCAGCTGCGCTGGCCGGTGACGAGTTCATAGCTCGCCATGCGGCCGCCCTGGCCGAGCGCGAAGACGCGGCCGCGGTCGACCACCGGATCGGCGTCAACGTCGGTGAGCGTCGAGACCGACAGCGCCATCGACGTACGCGCAAGCGCGTCTTCCCAAAGGTCGCGGCCGTTTTCGTAACGATAGGCCTGGACTTCGCCCGACGAGAAGCCGGCGACGATCGTCCCCTGCCCCGCCGCGGGCGACGCCGCGCCGAACACGCTGCCCGCCTCGGCCGACGCCGTCGCCTGCCACTGCACCGCGCCATCGGCGGCATTGAGCGCGAAAATCTGGTTGTCCTGGCTGATGACATAGACGCCACCAAAAGCGATCGTCGGCGCGCCGCGCAGCGGGCCCGCGGGCTTCACCTTCCAGATCACCGAACCGTCGGCGACGTTGAGCGCCGCGACGTCGCCGACGCCGCTGGTCGCATAAACGACATTGCCATCGACCCCGGCGCCGCCGCCGAACAGCGACGCCTTGAAATCCTTGCCCGTGCTGCCGATCGACGCGCTCCACAATTTGGCGCCCGTGTCGGCGGCGAAGGCGGTGACCACGGCGTCGGTATCGACGACGAACAGGCGGTTGTCGGCGATCACCGGCGATGCGGCGATCCGCTGCTTGTTGGTGCTGCCCGCGATATTGGCTTCCCAGAGCTTGGTGCGCGTTGCGGCGAGCGCCGGATGTCCCATCGATTTCGATGCGTTGCCGCCCGACTGTGCCCAAGCAGCGTTGACCGCCGGCTCGGGCAGCACGACCGCGATCGACGCGGTCGCCGGATCGACCTTGACGCTGTTGTCGTTCGACAGGATCGACACGCGATCGCCAACGGTCGGCGTCTTCGGCCCGCCGTCGCCCTTCAGCACACCGCAGCCCGCGAGCGGCAGCGCGATCAGCGCCGCATAAATTCCGAAACGCGCATTCCGCATATTACTTGGCTTCCTCAGTCTTTGCGGCTGCCGCTGCCTTCGGCGCGGCACTGCCTTTTTGGTCCTTGGCGGCGCTTTCGGCTGCCCGATCGGCAACCGCATCGACGCCGAGCATGCCCGCCATCTGTACCGAGCGCGACTGCAGCGACTTGGTAACGTCGGGCAATTTCGCGATGCGGCCGTACAAAGCGCCGGCCTGGTCGAACTGGCCGAGCTGATAATGCGCGGTCGCCGAGAGTTCGGCGGCGCTCGCGAACCAGCTCGACGCCGGATCCTTCGCATCGACCATCGGCTTCATCCGCGCGATCACAACCTCGGGCTTCAGCGTGTCATATTCGAACGCGGTCTGGCGGATCAGCGCCAGATCGCGGAGTGCCTGGTCGAGCTTGGTGTCGGCGGCGACTTTCGCCATCAATGCGCCGGCGCCTTTCAGGTCACCCGACTGCGCCTTGATATTCGCTTCCTGCATCTGCGCGACCGCACGATAAGCGGGGTCGCCTTCGGCGGCGAGCTTCTGCAGATCGGTCGTCGCGGCGCGCGGCTGATTGGTGCCAAGCTTTTCGAACGCCGCGATCAATTGCTCGGCCTGCTCGCCGCGCGCGGCATCCTGCCGGTGGTTCCAGAACAGATAGCCGCCGAACGCCAGCAAGGCGGCGAGCACACCGCCGATGATCCAGCGGCCATAGCGTTGCATAATCGTGTCGAGCCGGTCCTTGCGGACGGCTTCGTCGACTTCCTGCAACAGCGCGGCATCATTCGTCGGGCTCAGGGCCAATCAAACCTCCATAAACTCGCTATTGGCCCGGGCCTTCGCATCGCGCCGGCCGCTTCCTTAGCGACGGCGCTGAAAAACGCCAAGCGTTTCACTTTGGCGGATCGCGGAAGCATCAACCTGCGTAGGTCTGATCCTCGGTCGGGAATGAACGGGACCTGACTTCGTCGGCATAATCCTTGACCGCCCCGCTGACGACGCCCGCCATGTCCTGATAACGCTTCACGAATTTCGGGACGCGGTCGAACATGCCGAGCATGTCGTCGGTGACAAGCACTTGGCCGTCGCACTCGGCCGAGGCGCCGATGCCGATCGTCGGGCATTCAACCTTGTTCGTGATTTCGATCGCGATCGACTCGAGCACGCCCTCGATCACGATCGAGAAAGCCCCGGCCTGCGCGACCGCGACCGCATCTTCGACGATCGAGCGCGCCTCTTCCTCGCTCTTGCCGCGTACGCCGTAGCCGCCGAGGATGTTGACCGCCTGCGGCGTCAGCCCGACATGCCCCATAACCGGGATGCCGCGCTGGGTGAGGAATTCGATCGTCGGCGCGAGCACCTTGCCCCCCTCGACCTTCACCGCCGCGGCGCCGGTTTCCTTGAGCAGCCGCGCCGCATTGTCGAACGCCTGCTGCGGACTGCCTTCATAGCTGCCGAACGGCATGTCGACGATCACAGCGGCATGATAGCTGCCGCGCACGACGGCGGCGCCGTGCAGCGCCATCATCTCCATCGTCACACCCACGGTGTGCGGCAGGCCGTAGATCACCTGCGCCAGCGAATCGCCGACGAGCAGCATGTCGCAATGCGGGTCGAGCAGCTGCGCCATGCGGACGGTGTATGCGGTGAGCATCACAAGCGGCTCGCCGCCCTTGCGCTGGCGAATCCGCGGCACGGTCAGGCGCTTCATCGGCTGCGGCGTCGGGTTGGCGCGGCTGGTCGAGGTGTCGAAGGTGAGCGTTTTGGAGGTCGTAGACATGGCGCGGGGGTCTAGCCCGTCGGGGGCCCGAGCGAAAGGTCGAAGAAGGCCGATGGTAATTACACTTGACTTAATGTCAGATATTTTTAACATTGCGTCATTAATAGCGAACATGAGAGAAGCGGACGATGACATTTCGCGAGAAAATCGACTGGTTGACCATCATGGTCATCACCCTTGCCTTTGGCTGGTATTCGCTGGCCTATCCTTGGAGCCTTCGCGGCACATCCGCGCTCGCGGTGCAAGGCGGCCTGTTGATGGTCGTTGCCGTCGCCATGACGCTGGTGCTGACCATCGCCGCAATAGCGCTGGCCATCCACCGGCCGCGCGATGCCAATGCGCGCGCCGATGAACGCGACAGGGACTTCACCCGCCGCGCCGCCACGCGGGCCTATTATGTGCTGATCGTCGGCGCCGCCTGCTGCTTTGCGGTGGGATATTGGACCGCCGATCTAGCGATGGTTCTCAATAGCCTCCTCGCCTCGGTGGTCGTTGCCGAACTGGTCCGGCTGGCGAGCCAGGTTGCCGCATATCGGATCGGCGAATGAGTATCGGCGCGACACGCTATCGCCGAGACTGGCATGGCTAAGCCGCCATTCTCCAACGATATTCGCACGCTACGCTTCCTTGCCGGCGAGATGACGCAGGGCGAACTTGGCGACCGGGTCGGGGTGACGCGTCAGACGATCGCCGCAATCGAGCAGGGCAAATATTCGCCATCGCTCGAGGTCGCGTTCCGCATCGCGCGCGTCTTCGGCAAGCCGCTCGAGACGGTGTTTCGGTGGGAGGGCGCGAGGGATTGAGACAGCGCGGCCGCGCGGGCCCGGCCTACGCCTCTCCCCGGGGCGTCGGGCCGGGTTTCAGACTGCGCTGAGCGCCGCGAGCTGTTCGTCGCTAAGGCTGAGGTCGAGGCTGCCCATCAGCTCGTCCAATTGTTCCACCGTCGTCGCGCTGGCGATCGGCGCGGTGACGCCCGGCTGCGCGGCGACCCAAGCCAACGCGATCTGCGAGAGGGTGGCGCCAGTTTCGGCCGCAATGCCGTCCATCACGGCCAGCACCGCCGGGCCCTTCCCGTCGAGATAAGGTTTGACGCGCGCACCGCGCGGGCTTTTGCCGAGGTCGTCAGACCCACGATATTTGCCCGTCAAATAGCCCGAAGCGAGGCTAAAATAGGTCACGACACCCAGCCCCTCGTCGACGCAAAGCCGTTGCAGCGCGCCCCCATATTGATCGCGATCGAGCAGGTTGAGTTCGGGTTGCATCGCAGTGTAGCGCGGCAGGCCCTTATCGTCCGCCACACGCAGCGCCTCGGCCAGACGCTCGGCCGAATAATTAGACGCCCCGATCGCGCGAACGATGCCCGCATCGACCAACTCGGCAAAGGCGCCGAGCACCTCATCGAGCGGCACGTCGGGATCATCCTTGTGCGCGAAATAGAGGTCGATGACGTCGGTACCGAGCCGGTCGAGCGAGCCCTGCGCCGCTTCGCGAATGCGGTCGGGTTTCAGACCCCCGGGCATCATGCCGACCTTGGTCGCGATCAGCACGCGGTCCCGCGCGCCGCTTTCCTTCAGCCACGCGCCCATCATGCTTTCGGACTCGCCGCCTTTGTGGCCGGGAACCCACGCCGAATAGACGTCGGCAGTGTCGATCATCCCGCCGCCCAGTTCGACGAAGCGGTCGAGAACCGCGAAGCTCGCATCGCGCCCCGCGGTCATGCCGAACACATTGCCGCCGAGAACGAAGGGCCGGATCGACAGGCCGCTCTGGCCCAGGGCTTTCTCGGTCATTCTCCACTCTCCTTGCGCACCGTTGCCACCGCTTCGCGCGGATTGTCGCTGAACAGGCCGTCGATGCCCGTTTTCAGATAGGCGCTGATTTCACCAGCGAGATCGCCATGCCCGGCCGGATTGACCCCGCCCTTTTCATTCAGCGGCAGAAAATAATTCTCGCGGCGAAACGTCCAGGGATGAACCTTGAGCCCCGCGGCATGCGCATCGCGCACCAGATCGGTCGGCTTGCCGAGCCGTCCGAGCGCACCGCGCGGGATCACCATCGCCTTATTCGGTCCGATGCCATCGGCATAGGCGGCGATCATTTTCAGCCCAGAGGGTGACGTCATGGCGGCATAGCTGGTGCCGGGCCGGTCGGCGGGGCTGCCCTCGGCATCGATCAGCTGAACCAAAGGCAGCTCGCTCTTGGCGCGCAGGTCCATCAGATTGCCGACCTCGAAGCTCTGGATGAACACCGGCGCGGCGCGGCCGCGATAACCGAAGGCGTCGAGCATCGCGAGCAAGGGCGCTTCGTGCGGCAGCCCGATCGACACGAAATAGCTCGGATGCTTGGTTTCGGGATAGACGCCGACGGGCGTTTTGCGCCCCTTGTTCACCTCGGCGAGCAGGGTCAGGATTTCCTCGAAAGTCGGGATTTCATACTGGCCGTCATATTCGGTGCTGCGCAGCTTCGGCAGGCGCTCGCGCGCACGCAATGTTTTGAGTTCGGCGAGCGTGAAATCCTCGGTGAACCAGCCGGTGACCTTTTGCCCATCGATCGTCTTCGTCGCCTTGCGGCCCGCGAATTCGGGATGTGCGGCGACGTCGGTCGTTTCCGAAATCTCATTCTCGTGCCGCGCGACGAGGATGCCGTCCTTGGTCAGTACCAGGTCGGGCTCGATATAATCGGCGCCAAGATCGATAGCGAGCTTGTATCCCGCCAGCGTATGTTCGGGGCGCTCGCCCGACGCGCCGCGATGCGCGATCACGATCGGGCTCTTGCCATCGAGGGTGGACTCTGCGGTCACCGCGTCAGCCGAGCAGCCGGCGGACAGCATCACGGCCATCATGGCCACAAACGACCGGATCATGCTGCAAAGCGCGCCTGCCAGTCGGAGGCCGAAAAGCCGACGCTGACCCCGTCCGCACCCTCGACAACCGGGCGACGGATCATTGCGGGCTGGTCAAGCATCAATGCTTTGGCAGCAGGGGCGTCGAGCCCTTCCTTTTGCGCGTCGGGAAGTTTGCGAAAGGTCGTCCCCGCCTTGTTGAGCAGCTTTTCCCACCCGAGCGCGTCAATCCAGCTCTGCAGCCGCGCGGCGTCGAGCCCATCCTTGCGCAGGTCGTGGAAGCGATAGGCGACGCCCTGCTCGTCGAGCCAGCGCCGCGCCTTCTTGACCGTGTCGCAGTTCGGAATGCCATAGAGAATCATCGTCATGGACAAAGGAGTAGCAGGCGCCGGTTGCAGTTTCGAGGCCGAGAAAGGACGAAGTTCAGGAAATGACCGGCCGCTCCGCAATGCGTGTGTTCGCGCTGGCCAGCTTGCCGCGGAGGGCGCGCGCAAACCCCTCGTGAAGCGCCCCCGCAATCCCGGGGTTCGCCGCAAGATAGGCACGCAGCGCAGCGGCGGGGACGAACCATAGCCGGGCATTGCTGGCGAGCGTGACTGTCCCGGTCGCGTTCGCGCCGTCAAGCACCGTGGCTTCACCAATCAGTGCCCCGTCCGAAAGCCTTCCGATTTCGATACCGTCGCGCACGATCGCGGCCTGTCCCTCGGACAGGTAAAATAGGCTGGGCGCCGCCTGACTCTCGCGGATCAGCACCTCGCCGCGCTTCGCCGAAATCCAGTGCCCCTGATCGATCAGGTCGCGCGCAGCAGGGGCTCCAAGGCCGGAAAAATGCTGGCGGCGCAATTCCTCTTCCTCGGACGAAAACTGCAGCTTTGTCCCGCGCAACCACAGCCGCGCCAAAATCCCGATGTTGACGACGAGGATGGCAAGCACGAGCAGGCTGGGCCCGACATCTGGTCCACGAAAAAGGGCGAGCGGCAGAGCCACCAAAGCCGCCGCGGCGAGGCCGATGCGGACATAGTCGATCCGCACGACAAAACTCGTCGCCAAAAGGAGCAGCAGCGCTCCATAGAGAAACCATGCGGAATCGAAATTCGCCATAGCCAATCGCTTCGCGTCGAGACCCAACGTCAGGTCACCGGATGTATAACGTTGTCGATAGCCAAAAGCCTTGGTCGCGCGAGGGTAATCGCATTTCCGCAGCGTGTAATAAACTACCAGTTTTGGTCCCTCAAGAAAAGCATAGGTGCGCAAACATCACGATAATGCTAATTTTCCGGTTCGCCCGTGCCGGAAACATTGCTTCCGCGCGGCATAGGCGCCATGTGGCGCTCGATTCGAACGCGAAAAGACAGGCATATGACGAAAAACTGGCAACCGCATAGCTGGCGCTCGCACGAGGCCCGCCAGCTTCCCACCTATCGCGACGCCGACGCGCTGGCCGCCGCCGAGCGCGAACTCAGCAATTACCCGCCGCTGGTCTTTGCCGGCGAAGCGCGCGACCTGACCGCCGAACTCGGCCGCGTTGCCGAGGGCAAAGCGTTCCTGCTTCAGGGGGGCGACTGCGCCGAAAGCTTTGCCGAATTCCATCCGAACAACATCCGCGACACTTTTCGCGTGCTCCTCCAGATGGCGGTCGTGCTGACCTTCGCGTCGAAGATGCCCGTGGTGAAGCTCGGCCGGATGGCCGGCCAGTTCGCCAAGCCGCGTTCGGCCGACATGGAAGACATCGATGGCGTGTCGCTGCCGAGCTATCGCGGCGACATCATCAACGACATTGCGTTCGAGGAAGCGGGCCGCGAGCCCGACCCGCAGCGCATGGTCAAGGCGTATAACCAGTCGGCCGCGACGCTGAACCTGCTGCGCGCCTTCGCGAACGGCGGCTATGCGAACCTGCGCCAGGTCAACGCCTGGACGCACGACTTCATGGACCGCAGCCCGTGGGCGAAGAAATATCAGGAAACCGCGGCGCGCATTTCCGAAGCCCTCGCCTTCATGGAAGCGTGCGGCGTGACCCCCGAAACGGTGCCGCAGATCAAGGGCACCAGCTTCTATACCAGCCATGAGGCTTTGCTGCTCCCCTATGAGCAGGCGCTGACGCGGCAGGACAGCCTGACCGGCGGCTGGTACGATACCTCAGGCCACTTCCTGTGGGTTGGCGATCGCACCCGATTCGAAGGGTCGGCGCACATCGAATATCTGCGTGGCATCGGCAACCCGGTCGGCATGAAATGCGGCCCGAGCCTCGAGCCCGACGTGCTGTTGCGCCTGCTCGACACGCTGAACCCGAACCATGTCGCGGGCCGCATGACGCTGATCACGCGTTACGGCCACGACAAGATCGAGGCGCATTTGCCGAAGCTGGTGCGCGCGGTGAAGGAATCGGGCCACCCGGTCGTCTGGTCGTGCGACCCGATGCACGGCAATGTCATCAAGACGCCCAACGGCTACAAGACGCGCCCGTTCGAGCGCATCCTAGCCGAAGTGCGCGGCTTCTTCGCCGTGCATCGCGCCGAGGGCACGCATGGCGGCGGCATCCATATCGAGATGACCGGCCAGAATGTCACCGAATGCACCGGCGGCGCGATGGACGTGACGCAGATGGACCTGGCCGATCGCTATCACACGCATTGCGATCCGCGCCTGAACGCGGGGCAGTCGCTCGAACTCGCGTTCCTGCTAGCGGAAATGCTCAATCAGGAAATGGCCGACCGCGCCAAGCAGGCAGCCTAAGCACCATCAAATGATCGTGTGTCCCCGCGAAGGCAGGGACCCATCTCCTGCCGTCCAATTTCGAAGCCACCGGAGATGGGCTCCCGCCTTCGCGGGAGCACGAGCCCCTTTGGATGCTTACTTAGCCGTTCCTGGCCACCGCTTCGTATCGGCGAACGCCCGGCCGAGCGCGACATGCAGGTCGGCGTCCTCTGCGGCACCGCCGAGCGGGATCTTGTCGGAGAAATTGTCGGCGGCAGTGTGATAATCGCTGCCGAGGAAGGCCTCGAGCAGCTTCATGTCCGAAAAGCTGCCGCCGACCATCAGCGACGTGACGCCCTTGGCACCCAAGGCCCAGCCGTCCTGCCGCTGGATGAAGGCATCGGCCTCGCCGTCCTCGTCGACCTTGCGGCCGAGCTTGGTCGCCGCCTCGCGCACGACGGCGTCATAAGCCGGCTTGCCGCGCCCGAGCGTCGCGACGGGCGTGCCGCGCGGCGAAATCGCGATCGTATCGACATTGAGCGCGACGGTGATGTCCGACAGCGGCACCACCGGATGATCGGCGAAATAATGCGCGCCGAGCAGGCCCTTTTCTTCGGCGGTCGTCGCCATGAAATAGATATCGCGGTCGGGGCGGACACCCGAACCCAGCCGCTTCGCAACTTCGATCAGCACCGCGATACCGCTCGCATTGTCGACTGCGCCGTTGCAGATGCGGTCCGCCTCGCCTTCGGGCGCACAAATGCCGAGATGGTCCCAGTGGCCGAGAAACAGGATCGCCTTGCCGTCAGGCTTGGCGCCCGGAAGCTTTGCGATCACATTGTTGCTGGCGAAGGCACGCGTGCTCGATTTTGCCGTCAGGTCCGCGGTCACCGGCAAGGCGACACCTTTATAGTCAGGTGATTTCGCCGCTTCGCGAAGCGCGCCGCCATCCTGCCCTGCCTTTTTAAGCAGCGTATCGGCCGCCTCTATCGACAGGAAGCCGCTGACCGGCGCGCTCGGCTTGGCGCTGGCAAGCCGTACCGACTTGACGCCCGCGCTTTCGCGCAGCGCGGTCCAGGGCACGGCGTCGATCGCGATGACGAGCACGGCCGACGCACCCGCATCGGCGAGCATCTGGCGTCGCTCGCGATAGCGCGGCAGCTTGTCACCGAAGGGGGCGTTATCGAACAGCATGATCGCCAGCTTGCCCTTGACGTCGGCATTGACCTTGCCCGCACCATCAAGGCCATAGCCGACGAAGATGGCGGGAAGATCGGTGAGCGAGGTCGACGCGTCGCGGCTGCTGAGAATGATCCCGTCATCCTCCAGCGCGAAGTCGCGGCCGTTGACCTTGAACTTTGCCGTGCCGCCGAGCGCCTGCGTTTCGACAAAGGGCACCGGCTGGAGCCAGGGCGTCATACTGCCTGGCACGGCTTCGAGTCCCGCCTTCGCCCATTCGCCGACGATATAGGCGATCGTGCGATCTTCACCTTCGGTGCCCGGCGCACGTCCTTCGAACGCATCGCTCGCCAGTATCTTGATGTGATCGGCAAGCTCAGCCTCGGTGATCGGCGCGTCGCCCTTGGCAGGCGCGGCCGAAGCCGTGGGGGCAATGGCAAGAAGGGCGATGGCCGCGACGGCGGCGTGGAAACGGCTGGTTTTCATGGCGCCGCCGCATGGCATTTCCGCCGCGGCCCGGCAAGGCGCGTTCGTCGAAAGACGAACGACGGCGTCAGGCGCGCCCTGCGCGTTCGAGCAGTGCCCGCGCCGCCGCGACGTGCATATCTTCGATCATCCGCCCGTCGTGGCGCTGCGCCCCGCCCGTCGCCGCAGCCACCAGTGCTTCGGCGGCGGCAATCTCACGCTCCGATGGAGCGAAGGCCCTGTTGCAGGGATCGACCTGCGATGGGTGGATCAGCGTCTTGCCGTCAAAACCCAACCGCCTTCCCTCGGCGGCCTCGGCAGCAAAACCTGCGGCATCGTCGATCGCGTTATAGACGCCGTCGAAGCCCCATACGCCCGCAGCGCGTGCCGCGAGGACGATGGCCTGGATTGCATGGCTCATCGCGACGCGGTCCATTCCGTCGGGCAGCTTCAGCTCGTGCGCGAGATCGTTGAGACCCGCGATGAGCCCGGCCACGGCCGGATCGGCGGCAATATCGCGTGCGGCATATATCGCCGTCGGCGTCTCGATCATCGCGAAGACCGGCAGGTCCAGCCTGCGCAGCGGATCGAGATCGGACGGCGCATCGACCTTCGGCAGCACCACGGCATCAAGCGTCAGCCCGGCAAGCGCCGCAACATCGTCCGCCTGTTCGGCCGTACCAGTGGCATTCACCCGCACGGCGACCCGCTTGTCCGGGAAGCCCGCCGTCACCGCCGCACGCATCGCGGCGCGTGCGTCATCTTTGCGATCGGCGGGCACCGCGTCCTCCAGATCGATGATCAGCATGTCGGCGGCAAGCCCCGCCGCCTTTTCAAGCGCGCGCGCGTTTGAACCGGGGACATAGAGCAGCGAGCGCGGCGGATAGTCACTTGGCGTCATGCGCTTTTCTGTGGCGCAACCCCGCCATTGCCGCAATAAGGAAGCGGGTTTGCAAATCGCAATTTTGCAAAAGGGGATGATCGATGGAATTTGCGCTTGCGCTGGTGGTTCTGGCTCTTGTCTTCCTGATCTGGGCGTTGACGCCCGTCCGGCAGGGCTATGCCTATACGATCGAACGTTTCGGCCGCTACACGCACACGGCGCAGCCGGGGCTGAACTTCATCATGCCGATCTTCGACCGCGTCGGTCGCAAGGTAAACATGATGGAGCAGGTGCTCGATATCCCGGGGCAGGAAATCATCACCAAGGACAATGCGATGGTCGCGGTCGACGGCGTCGTCTTCTTCCAGGTGCTCGATGCCGCCAAGGCGGCCTATGAAGTCAGCGACCTTTACCTGTCGATCATGAACCTCACGACGACGAACCTGCGCACCGTCATGGGCTCGATGGACCTCGACGAAACCTTGTCGAAGCGCGACGAGATCAACACGCGGCTGCTGCACGTCGTCGACGACGCAACCACCCCATGGGGCGTCAAGATCACGCGCGTCGAGATCAAGGATATCCGTCCGCCGGCCGACATCTCGAATGCCATGGCGCGCCAGATGAAGGCCGAGCGCGAGAAACGCGCCAACATCCTGGAGGCCGAGGGCAGCCGCGCCTCCGAAATCCTGCGCGCCGAAGGTCAGAAGCAGAGCCAGATCCTCGAGGCCGAAGGCCGCCGCGAAGCCGCCTTCCGCGACGCCGAAGCGCGCGAACGCGAGGCCGAGGCCGAAGCGAAGGCAACACAAATGGTGTCCGACGCGATCGCCGGCGGCAATGCGCAGGCGATCAATTATTTCATCGCGCAGAAATATGTCGAGGCGGTCAGCCAGTTTGCAACGAGCCCGAACAGCAAGACGATCCTCTTCCCGGTCGAAGCGACCCAGTTGATCGGTACATTGGGCGGCATCGGCGAGCTCGCCAAGGATGCGCTCGAACGCAAGACGGGAGCCTGATATGCCCGATTGGCTGACCAACATGGAACCGCATTGGGCATGGCTGTCGCTCGGCGTACTGCTCGCCGCCGCAGAGATCGTCGCGCCCGGCTTTTTCCTCATATGGGTCGGCGCTGCGGCGGTTGTGACCGGCGTCATCGCCTGGATCGTCCCTCTCAGCATTCCGCTCCAGCTCGGCATTTTTGCGATCCTGTCGTTCGTCGCGCTCTACGGCGGGCGTCGCTGGCTGAAGGCGAACCCGATCACGACAACCGACCCACACCTCAACCAGCGCGGCGGCCGCCTCGTCGGCGAAGTGCTGACGGTCACGAAGGCGATCGAGGACGGCCGCGGTCGCGTGAAGGTCGGCGACGGCGAATGGCCGGTGCGCGGGCCCGACGTTGCTGAAGGCACCAAGGTCCGTGTGGTCAGCGCCGACGGCGGCGTGCTGGTAGTCGAGGCGGCCTAACCGCCCTTTGGGCGCGAATAGATTGCGACCACATGCCCCAAGGCGTCGCTTTCGCCGGTGCGGCGAAAACCGAGCTTTGCCGAAACGCGTTCCGACGCGTCGTTGCCCGGGTCGATGATGCAGCGTATTTCGCTGGCGTCGAGGTTCGCGTCGGCCCAACCGAGCGCCGCGGTCATCGCCTCGGTCGCATAGCCCGCACCCCAATGATCGGCATCGAACGCCCAGCCCGCCTCGGGCACGCCTTCGAGTTCAGGGATACCGCGGCAGAAATAGCTGAGGCCGCCCATGCCGACGAGCGCATCGCTGACCTTGTCAGCGAAGACCCAATAACCGAAGCCCATCACTGGCCACAGCCCGGCCGAGCTCAGAAACTTGCCCCAGCTGACGTCGGGTGCGCGCGGTTCGCCGCCGATAAAGCGCGTCACGCGTTCGTCGGCCCACATGCTGATATGGACGTCCTTGTCGGACAGGCGCCCCGGTCGAAGGCGCAGGCGGTCGGTTTCGATGACGGGCGGCGATGTAAACATCGCGCCGATGTGCCGAACCCCGGCGAACGGGTCAATCGGGGATCAGATAATGGTCGAACAGGTCGTGCAGCACCGCGGTGCCGTCGACCTGCTGCTTCGCCCGCATCACCGCGAGCGTATCGACGCGCGCGAGCACATCCACATGGCGGAGCACGTCATGATAATGCGGGCGGTCCTGAAAATCGTGAAACAGGAAAATACAGTCGGGTTTGCAGTGGATGATCGATTGCAACAGGCAGGCGACGCGAAAGCGCCCGTCGATCAGCACCGCATCGGGGCTGCCGTTCACATGGCGCCAGATCTGGGTGTGGTAGTGCGGCCAGTCGCGGATCCGGCTTTCGTCGACGGGATAGCCCCATTCGGCGACCGGGCCGATGTCGGCGTGAAAAGGATTGAATTCGACCACCTCGCGCGCGACGTCGGCCTGGACCTTCCCCAGCCAGACGGGGTCGCTATCGACGCTGACGATCCGGCGCACCTGCCGCGCCGCAACCAGCGTGCTGCCCCCGCACCCGAATTCGAGCAAGGAGTCGAGCCCGGCGAGTTGCAGTTCGAACTGCGTGATCTCGGCCGCGGTCATATGTGGTTGCATGGTCCCCTCCGCATTGTGAGGGATATGGGACAAGCGTCGTGGCGTCCAGCCCGCTATTGGCGCAATTGTGCGGCGCTGATAGGTCAAAGCCATGTTGACGCCCCTCTGGCCGCAGCGCCTGCTCGCCCTTCCCTTCCTGATCCTTGGCGCGTGGTGCCTTGCCGCCCCGCACATGGTCGAACGGCTTTCGATCAATCCCGAATATCAGCATCTCAGTACGACGAGCGCGCTGTTCATGGGCTGCTTTGGCGCGCAGGCGGTGCTCGGCGGCCTGTTCATCGCGTTTAGCCGCTGGACGCGCAGCACCTTCGCCATTTACGGCGCGGCGCTGCTGCCCTTTTTCTGGTTCAACTATTATTTCGTCTTCGTGGTGCCGGTGATGACGCGCTGGATGGCGCTCGACCTCGTGTCGAACCTGTTCATGCTCGGCCTGTGCGTCTGGGGCTACCGGATCGCGCCGGCGCAACTGGTCGCGGTCGAAGCGAAGACAGGCTGACTAAGCGGCGGCTGCGGCCAGCTCCGGCTTCGACGAATGCGCCGGCATGATCGCGTCGATATAATCGCTCTCATATTTCTTGATCAGCGACCGGTCGTCGTGGTTCCACGGGTGGAAGCCCGGCATGAAATAGCTGAGCCAGGGCAGGAAGCTGCGGCGCAATATGCCGGGCTTGCCGAGCAGATACCACCAGATGCGTAGCGTGACGCGCCAGCCGGTCAGGCCGTCCTGCTTGAGTAGCGCCTTCATCCCCTTCACACGCTTCGGCCAGAAACGGGTGGTGACCAGGAGCATCATCAGCGACTTGGCGCGCCAGCGTTTGAAGCGGCTCCAATCCTTCGTCGCATGCAGCCAGGTGTCGTAAGCGACGCCCTTATGTTCGATTTCCTCGATCGCGTGCCATTTCCACAACGCCGCCCATTCGGGCTCGGCACCCGCATACATGCTGTCGTCGCGCAACATGATCGCTGCCATCATCGCGGTATAATGTTCGAGTGCGATCGTCGCCATCAGGTTGACGATCTGCGGCCGCGTCTTGATCAGGTCGAGGACCTGGTTCACGTCGGCCTCGAGCTCCGACAGGTCATAACCCGCCTCCGCCGCCTTCTTGTTGAATACGACATGTTCGCGGCTGTGGATCACTTCCTGCTGGGTGAAAGCGCGGATTTCGCGCGCCAATTTCTCGTCGACCCCGTCGCGATGCGCCTTCACCGCCTCGATGAACATCGCCTCGCCGCGCGGGAAGGTGACCGACAGCGCGGTGTGAAATGCGGAGGCGATCGGGTCGCCGTTGAGCCACCAACGCCCCTGCCGATCGTCGCGGCCAAAGCGCATGTCGCGCGGCGTAATCGAAAGATCGGCGGGCGTCGGCGACTGGGAAAGGCTGGACATATGGCTCATACCGTCGAAAAGGGGAGACGGGCCAGCAATAGGGTTTACTTACATATATGTCAATAGTGAAGAAGCGTTTGAGTCCCGAGGAAAGCCGTTCGGCGGCGCTCGAGGCTGCGCGCCAGATATTGGTTGAAACCGGACCGGCGGCGGTGACGCTCAAGGCCGTCGCGGCACGCATCGACCGCACCCACGCGAACCTCCTCCACCATTTCGGTAGCGCCGCAGGGCTTCAAAAGGCTCTTGCCGCCTATCAGGCCGAAACCGTGTGCGCGACGATCGGGCGGAAAATGGCCGAATCGCCGCCCGGCGAACGCAATGTGCGCGAGATTGTCGACCTCGCTTTCGATGCCTTCAACGAAGGCGGCGCAGGTGCGCTCGCAACGTGGATGGCGGCGACGGGCAATGACGATGCGCTCGACCCGATCGTCGATGCGATCCATCGGCTGATCGACGGCATGGCACCCGACGCGCACGAAAAGCGCCTGATGCACGAGGATACGCTCGCGCTGGTGCTCATGGCCTTGGGCGATGCGCAGCTCGGCGGACCGATGGCCGAGGCACTCGACCTGCCGCGCGACACCTCGCGCGTGCTCGCGACCGAGTTGATCACCGGGCGGATTGCGAAATTCTGGGCCGAGCATGGCGGCAAGCCGGCGGCACAGGGCTAGCAATTCGGGCATTTAGACGTTAAGGGCGCTGCGATCCCGTCATTCCGTTCGCATCGAGCCGCGACTGCCCTGGCAGTTTCGAGGTCGCTCGACACGGCCGGGACATGATGTGTAGTTTCCCGTTTCCGCCCTGAAGGCCCCGCCATGCATTTCCTCGATCAAGCCAAGATTTTCATCAAGTCGGGCGACGGCGGCCCCGGCGCCGTCAGCTTCCGGCGCGAGAAATATGTCGAATATGGCGGCCCCGACGGCGGCAATGGCGGCAAGGGCGGCGATGTGATTTTCGAAGCCGTCGCCGGCCTCAACACGCTGATCGACTTTCGCTATACCCAGCATTTCAAGGCGAAGCGCGGCACCCCCGGCGCCGGCCGCGACCGCACCGGCGCGGGCGGTCCTGACCTTGTCATCCAGGTGCCGATCGGCACCCAGATCCTCGACGATGACGAAGACCGCAGCGTCCTCGCCGACCTGACCAAGGAGGGCGAACGGATCGTCTTCCTGCGCGGCGGCGACGGCGGGCGCGGCAACGCCAGCTACAAGACATCGACCAACCGCGCGCCGCGCCAGCACGGCCCGGGCTGGCCGGGCGAAGAAATGTGGGTGTGGCTACGCCTCAAGCTGCTCGCCGACGCCGGTCTCGTCGGTCTGCCCAATGCGGGCAAGTCGACCTTCATCAATGGCGTATCCAATGCGCAGGCCAAGGTCGGCGCCTACGCCTTTACGACGCTGCGCCCGCAGCTCGGCGTCGTCAGCCACAAGGGACATGAGTTCGTCGTCGCCGACATCCCCGGCCTGATCGAAGGCGCCGCCGAAGGCGCCGGGGTCGGCGACCGCTTCCTCGGCCATATCGAGCGCTGCCGCGTGCTGCTCCACCTCGTCGATGCGAACGACGAAGATGTTGCGACCAGCTATCGCATCGTCCGCGACGAACTCGAAGCCTATGGCGCCGACCTCGTCGACAAGCCGGTGATCGTCGCATTGAACAAGATCGACACGCTCGACGACGAACTCATCGCCGCACTCTCGGCCGAACTCGAAGCCGAAAGCGGCCATCCGGTGATGGCGCTGTCGGGCGCGAGCGGCGCGGGTGTACCCGCAGTGCTCGACAAGCTGCTGGAGGCGATCGGCCATCCCGAACCCGGCGAGGACGAAAGCGAAGAAGCGAGCGGCTGGTCGCCCGTCTAGACCGCGCCCCGGATGACGGGGCCCGGACATTCGCATTGGCGGATGGCGCGCATCGCGCTATCGGCGGCGCCATGAGCCTGTTTCCGCCCGCCGCCTGCCCCCGGCTAATCGTCAAGATTGGATCGGCGTTGCTCGTCGATCCGTCGGGCGCCGTGCGCCGCGACTGGCTTGTCGGGATCGCCGCCGATATCGCCGAACGCGCGCGGGCGGGGCAGCAGGTTGCGGTCGTCTCTTCGGGCGCGATCGCACTCGGCGCGCGGCGCCTCGGCTTGGCCAAGGGCGGGCGCGGGACGCTGGAGGATGCGCAAGCCGCCGCCGCGACCGGGCAGATCGCGCTGTCGCAAGTGTGGGCTGAGGTGCTCGGCGCCGAGGGGCTCACCGCCGCGCAGATGCTCGTCACGCTCGACGACCTCGAGCATCGCCGCCGTTACCTCAACGCCGCGGCGACACTCGACCGGCTGCTCAGCCTCGGCGTCGTGCCGATCATCAACGAGAATGACAGCGTCGCGACTGAGGAAATCCGCTTCGGCGACAACGACCGCCTCGCCGCGCGGGTCGCGCAGGCGGCGGCGGCGGGCGGCGTGATCCTGCTCTCCGACATCGACGGCCTCTACGACCGCAACCCTGCGCAAGAAGGCGCCGTCCATATCGCGCGCATCGAGCGCATCGACGCCGCGATCGAGGCGATGGCCGATACGGGTTCGGCGTCGGGTATGGGATCGGGCGGCATGGTGTCGAAGATCGCAGCGGCGCGCATCGCCAACGCCGCGGGCGCGCATCTTGCCATCGCGTCGGGGCGCATCGACCTGCCGCTGTCGACCGCGGCGCGGCACAGCCTGTTCGTTGCCGACAAGGGCGCCAGCGCGCGCAAGGCATGGCTCGCGGGCGGACTCACCGCGAAGGGCCGGATCGAGATCGACGCAGGCGCCGCAAAGGCGCTGCAGGGTGGCGCAAGCCTGCTCGCCGCAGGCGTGACCGCAGTCAGCGGTAGTTTCGCGCGCGGCGATATCCTCGACATCGCAGGGCCCGACGGGCGCGTCATCGCGCGCGGCCTTTCCGAATATCCCGGCGCCGATGCCGCGAACATCGTCGGCCTCGGCCGCGATGCGCAGGAAGCCACGCTCGGCTATGCGCCGCGCAGCGCGATGGTCCACCGCGACCATATGGTCCTTCTTTGACACGGGTGCTCGCGATGACCGGGGCGACCGGCTTCGTGGGCGGGGCGGCGATGCGCGATGCGGTCGCGGCGGGTTGGAACGTCCGCGCCCTCACCCGACGGCCGCAGCCCGACCGCGAAGGCGTGACATGGATCGCAGGGGCGCTCGACGACAAGGACAGCCTCGCTGAAATGGCCGACGGCGCCGACGTCGTCATGCACATCGCGGGCGTCGTCAACGTCCCCACCCGCGCGGCATTCGAAGCGGGGAACGCAACCGCCACCGCCAACGTCGTCGATGCCGCACGCGGCGCGGGTGTCACGCGCTTCGTTCATGTCTCGTCGCTCGCCGCGCGCGAGCCGGACATCTCCAACTACGGCTGGTCGAAGGAGCGCGCCGAAGCCGTCGTCATGGCGAGCGGGCTCGACTGGACGATCGTGCGTCCGCCCGCGGTCTTCGGCCCCGGCGATACCGAAATGCTCGATCTGTTTCGCATGGCGCGGCGCGGCATTGCTTTGGTGCCGAGCGGGCGCATGTCGGCGATCTTTGTCGACGAGCTTGCGCGGCTGCTCATCACGCTTGCCGCCGATCGCGGCACCAGCATCGGCCAGATCTACGAGCCCGACGACGGCAAACCCACCGGCTGGTCGCACCGCGGCTTTGCCCGCGCGGTCGCGCGCGCGGTCGGGCGGCAGCGGCTGTCGACAGTCGCGACCCCAGCGCTACTGCTCAAGGCCGGCGGCCGGCTCGACAAGTTGGTGCGCCGTAGCCGTGCCAAACTGACCCCCGACCGTGCGCGCTATATCGCGCATCCTGACTGGGTCGCGACCGAAGGCGCTGGACCGCCGGCCGCGCTGTGGCGCCCCGAGCGCGACACCGACGACGCGCTCGCCGAAACGGTGCGCTGGTATCGCCGCGAAGGCTGGCTCTGACGTCGCCCGTACGACGTCGGCGTTCGCCCGTCGAAGCGTGCATTGCCAAGGGCGAGGCGTGTCCCTAGGTTCGCGGGCATGACCGATAGCATTGCGAACCCGCCCAACGATCCCGCCGGCCCCTGGGCCATCCCCGTCCGCCGGCCGCTGCCCGGCGAGGACAAGCCGAAGTCGACAACGAGCTTTCCGCGCAAGGTCTGGAACCTGCTCGTCGGGATCAAGGACGCGCTCGCGCTCATCTTCCTGTTGCTCTTCTTCGTCGCGCTGTTCGGGCTGCTCGCGGGACGCCCCAATGCCGGCCTGCCGGTCAGCCAAGGCGCACTGTTGATCGAACTCGACGGGATTGTCAGCGAGCAGCCGTCGGAGGTCGATCCATTGGCCGCGCTTTCGGGCGGCGCGCAGCTCAAGGAAATCCGTGTCCGCGACGTCGTCCACGCGCTGGAGGTCGCCGCCGACGACAAGCGCGTGACCTCGGTCGTGCTCGATCTCGACCGCTTCCTCGGCGGCGGGCAGGTCTCGCTCGCCGAGATCGGCACTGCGGTCGACAAGGTGCGCGCAAAGAAGAAACCCGTGCTCGCTTTCGCCACCGCTTACACGACCGACAGCTATCAGGTCGCATCGCACGCGAGCGAGGTCTGGGCCGACAACATCGGCGGCGTCGCGATCGCCGGCCCCGGCGGGTCGCGCCTCTATTACAAGGGCCTGATGGACCGCCTCGGCATCACCGCGCACATCTACCGTGTCGGGACCTTCAAGAGCGCGGTCGAGCCCTATCTGCGGAGCGACCAGTCGCCCGAAGCGAAAGAAGCCGACCTCGCCTATGCCAGCGTGCTGTGGGAAAACTGGCTGACCGACGTCAAGAAGGCGCGTCCCGCCGCAAAGGTCGATGCGTTCATCGCCGACACGGCGGGCGCGGTGAAGGCGGCGGGCAATGATCTGTCGAAGGCATCGGTCGACGCCGGCCTTATCGACAAGGTCGGCAGCCGCATGGCGTTCAACCGCCGCGTCGCCGAGATCAGCGGCGCCCCCGACGATAGCAAGCCATGGGAATATAATGCGATCCCGCTCGAAAACTGGGTCGCCGCCAATCCGCCCGCAACGAACGGCAGCGCAATCGCGGTCGTCCCCGTCGTAGGCGAAATCGTTGACGGTGAAGCGCCGAACGGCGTTGCAGGCGGCGAGACCGTCGCGCAGCATATCCTCGACGCAGCCGCCGACAGCGGCGTCAAGGCAATCGTCCTGCGCGTCGATTCCCCCGGCGGCTCGGTGCTCGCGTCCGAAGAAATCCGGCAGGCCCTTCTTGCGGCCAAGGCAAAGAAGCTGCCGATCGTCGTGTCGATGGCGAATGTCGCGGCGTCGGGCGGCTATTGGGTTTCAACCCCCGCCGACCGCATCTTTGCCGAGCCCGAAACGATCACCGGATCGATCGGCGTGTTCGGCATCTTGCCGAGCTTCGACCAAGCGCTCGCCAAGATCGGCGTCAACGCCGACGGCATCGCGACGACGCCTTTGTCGGGCCAGCCCGACGTGTTCGGCGGCGTGAACGACGAGTTCAACGCGCTCGCCCAGGCGAGCGTCGAGGACATCTACGGCCGCTTCACGGGGCTGGTCGCGAAGAGCCGCAAGCAGCCGATCGAGAAAATCCGCACGATCGCCGAAGGGCGCGTATGGGCGGGCGGCACCGCGCGCCAGATCGGCCTCGTCGACCAGTTTGGCGGCCTGCCCGATGCGCTGAAGGCCGCAGCGAAGCTCGCCAAGGTCGATGGCGATTTCCACGCCAAATATTTCGAGGATGAGCCGAGCGAATTTTCGAAGATGCTCGCGAGCTGGTCGGGCGCCGAGGAGGAAACCGCGGCGCTGCCGCGCGGCTGGTTCGGGATCGCGGCGATGAACCGCCAGCTCACCGAACGGCGGCTGGTGCAGGATCTGGCGATGCTGACGCAGGCGGGATCGGTGCAGGCCTCATGCCTCGACTGCCGCGCCTATCTGCCCGCCGTGCCGCGGCCGGATCAGGCCGAAGCGAAAGGGTTCTTTGCGACGATGGCGTTGCTGTTGAAGTAAAGGCGGAAACAAAAGCTAAAAAGAACCTGTGCCCCCGCGAAGGCGGGGGCCCATCACCCGTCGGTGCTATTTCGAACCGTCAGGAGATGGATCCCCGCCTTCGCGGGGACACAGATAACTCTATGAAACTGCTTAGGCCGCAACGGCGACCTTACCGGCGTGCTCCGCAATCGCGTCGGCCATCGTGTCGACCAGCCCCAGCGGCAGGTCGTGGCCCATGCCGGGGATCGTCAGCAGCCGCGCGCCCGCGATATTGTCCGCCGTGTCGCGTCCACCGGGGAGCGGCACGAGCGGATCATCCTCGCCATGGATGACGAGCGTCGGCGCCTTGATGTCTTTCAGCATCGCGCGCCGGTCGCCGTCGGCGACGATCGCGGCCATCTGGCGCGCGACGCCCTGCGGATACCAGCCGCGTTCGAAATCGGTACGCACGCGGCGCTGGAGCCGCTCCTCGGTTGAGGGATAGCCGGGGCTGCCGATCACACGCGCGGCATTGACCGAATAGGCAATGAGCGCTTCCTTGTCGCCGCTCATCGGGCGATTGGCGAGCACGCGCATCGCCTCTTTCTGCGCACGCGGCAGGCGGCGGTTGCCCGTCGTCGACATCACCGAGGTCAGCGACAGCACGCGGCCTGGATAACGCGCCGCGATATGCTGCGAAATCATTCCGCCCATCGACACGCCGACGATGTGCGCACGCTTGATGCCGAGATGATCGAGCAGGCCGATGCCGTCGGCGGCCATGTCGGCGAGCGTATAGGCCGGACGCACCGGCAGTCCGATCACCGATTTGACGATCATCCATTTGACGTTCGGTACGCCCGCCGCCTCGAAACGCGTCGACAGCCCGACGTCGCGATTGTCGTAACGGATCGTGCGAAAGCCGCGGTCGTTCAGCGCATCGACGAACTCATCGGGCCACAGCGTCAATTGCCCGCCCAGCCCCATGACCAGCAGGATCACAGGGGCGTCCCTTGGCCCCTTGTCTTCATAGGTGATGCTGATGCCGTTTACGGTCGCTTGCTCGGTGTGCATGAAAATCCCTTGGCTGGAAAACGCATCAACCCGCAGTGGCGGGTTTGTAATTTGCGGCGTTCGAAGTGAATTCGGCGCGACCATAACCGTCGAGCTGCCGCTCGATCCGACGCACGAGGCGGCGGTCGGCGAGATGGCGGATGACGGGCAGACGCGAGGCGACGCGATAGGCGGCCATACGCCCCGCGATGCCGAGCATCGTCGCGCCATAGATGAGATGATCGCGGCGCCGTACCGGCACGCCGACATTCGCGGCGCGCTCCTCGTCGCCGGCGAGGAATGCTTTCACGAAGAAGACGCGGCTGACCGAATATTCGAGGCGGCGCTTGACCTGCCCCTTGGGCGAGCGGTCTTTCGACAGTTCGGCGTCCATCGTCGCGCGGAGCAGCCCGCCGCAGACCACATCGTCATATTCGTAGCGGAGCGTCGCGCTGCGCGTGCGCCAGATGCGAACAATCTCCTGCGGCGTGTCGGCGAGCAGATCCTCGGGCAAGCCGAGCAGATAGCAGCGATAGCGCGCGAGCTCGACACGACCGCGTTCGAGCCGGGTGAAGTTGGTCCGGCCCTTCGCCAACACCTCCTGTGACAGGAAATAGACCGGGATCAGCCCCGCGGGCATCTGGTCGAGCTGCGGGATCGGCATACCATAGGTTTCGGTGTCCCACATGCCGGGCCGCGACAGCACGTTGACGCGCACCATCGAGTGCATCAGCCGCACCATCGCCGCCGCCTTGAAGCCAGGGCCATAGCGGTCGAGCGCGCCGGGGAGCGCGGTGGTCGCGAAAAAGGTCGCGGTTTCCTTCACACGCCGCGCGGCAGTCGCCTGACCCAGCGTGCCCGTGAGCGCCATCGGCAGCGCCGAATATTTGTTGAGGAAGGTTGCAATGAACGCGCCGCGGATCAGGAAGGGCGACAGGTTTGCGGTCGCGTTGCGCTCATAGGCGGCGCCCTCCTCTACCAGCCCCATGTCGAGCCATTCGGGCTTCTGCTCCATCTCGCGGATCAGCGCGACCAGCTCGGGCGGCGCATCCGCGACCGCCGCGATCCCCTTATCGCACGCCTCGACGAGCATCGCGACGGTGCGCTGGAAGCCGTAGCGCGGCATCAGCGCCGCATAGGCGTCGCCCGTCCGGTCGCCGAGCATGGTATATTCGCGGATGCGGCCGAGCAGATCGGGATCGTCCAGATAGTCCGAACGGTCGATGCTGCGAACGCGGCTGAGTTCGCTCACCGCGTCGGCCTCGGGCGCCCAGCGCTCGGGCGCCTTGTCGAAATCGAAACGGCCGAACAGCTCGGGCAAGGCGTCCGCCTGGCCCCGCACCCGGCGGGCGATGGTGCTGACATCCATGTTCATAAGACGAAACTGCCACAGTTTCGCAATTTGGCAAGCCTGTCGCTTGTCCTAGGCCTTGGGTCCGCGATAGGCTGGCAGCGCGAGCGACCAGTGGATCGCCGCCCCGCGCAGGATGAAGCCTGCGACTGCGCCCGCGACAGCCGCAATCGGCGTTCCCGTGCCCAACCACTGTAAAAGCAGGAACAATCCCGACGCGAGCGCCGCTGCGGTCACATAGACCTCGGGCCGCATGATGATCGACGGTACCCCGGCAAGGATGTCGCGGATCGTGCCGCCGACACAGCCGGTGATCACGCCCATCATCAGCGCGGGCACCGGCGGGACGCCCCACGCGAGCGCCTTTGCCGTCCCGAACACGGCATAGGCCGCGAGCCCCACGGCGTCGGCCCATTCGAGCAATTGTCCCTGCCACCAGCGTTCGGGGGTGAGCCAGACGAGCAGCGCAATCGCGATGCACACCGCGGCGATCGCGCCGTCCTGCACCCAAAAGACCGGCGCACCGATCAATAGGTCGCGGACGCTGCCGCCGCCGACGCCGGTCACCAGCGCAAAGAAGGCGGCGGTGACGAGCGTCTGGCGCAGCCGCACCGCCATCAGCGCCCCCGAAAGCGCGAAGACGCCGATGCCGACGAGGTCGAGCAGGCGGACGATCAGCGCATTGTCGATGTCGAACAAGGCCCGGCCCTATTTCGCGTCGGGACGCACGCCGCCGATCACCGACAGCACGATCGCGGCCACCGCATTCCGAATCACCGGCTCGGCCTTGGGCGCGAAGAAAGGCGAATGATTGGTCGGCACCGGCTGGCCCTTGGCCTTCAGGTCGGCGAGCACCGCGGGGTCATAGCCGCCGATCGCGAAATAGAGCGACGGGATGCCCGCATCGACGAACTCCGAATAATCCTCGCTCGCCGGAACGGGCGCGGCACTGGCAGGCGAGAACAGCAGGCGCTCGCCGAACACCGGTTTCAGCGTGGCAAAGCCGTTCGCCGCCATCGACTCATTGTTCACAAGGCTGGCAGTCCCGGTGAGGTAAGTGATCGTCGGTTCAGGGGCGTTGCCCATCAAGGCGGCCGCCCTCGCCGAACGCTCGGCGCCCGAGCGCAACAACTGGCGCACCTCGGGGGTCAGCGAGCGGATATTGACCTTCACCTCGGCGCTGTCGGGGATGATGTTGGGCGCGCTGCCCGCGTTGATCGCACCGATCGTCAGCACACCAAAGGCATTCGGGTCTTTCTCGCGGCTGATCACCGTCTGCACATCGGTGACGAAGCGCGCGGCGATCGGGATCGGATCGAGCGCCATCGACGGCATCGAGCCATGCCCACCGCGGCCGTGGAAGGTAATCGAATAGCTGTCCGAAGCCGAGAAGGCGGTGCCCGCCTTGATCGCGACCGTACCCGTCGGGCCGTTAAGCACATGGGCGGCGAAGCCATAGTCGGGCTTCGGAAAGCGCGTCAGCAACCCGTCGTCGAGCATCGCCTTCGCGCCTTTCAGAATCTCTTCGGCGGGCTGGCCGATCAGCACCACCGTACCCGACCAGCTGTCGCGCATCGCGGAAAGCGCCTGCGCGACGCCGACGAGATAGGCAACATGCGTGTCGTGCCCGCACGCATGCATCACGGGCACATCCTTGCCCTCATAGGTCGAACGCGCCTTGCTCGCCCAGGCGAGCCCGGTTTTTTCTTCCATCGGCAGCGCATCCATGTCGGCGCGGATCAGGATGGTCGGCCCCTCGCCATTCTTCAGCACGCCGACGACGCCGGTGCCGCCGACCTTCTCGGTCACGGTGAAGCCCGCCTTGCGGAGATGCTGCGCGAGGATACCCGCAGTGCGGACCTCCTGCAGCCCGAGTTCGGGATTCTGGTGGAGGTCGCGATAGAGCGCGTCGAGCGCCGGATAATTCTTATCCAAGAGCGCGGTCAGCCGCGCATTGGCAGCAACAAGGTCGGGTGCCGCCTGCGCGCTGGTCGTAGTGAGGGAGAGGGCCAGCGAAGCCGCTGCCCAGAGCCCGTGCTTCGCCATCATTCTCTCCCCCATTTTGTTTCGTCAGATGTGGATGGGCTTGCCCGTCACCGCCATCGCCGCTTCCTTCACCGCTTCGCTGTGCGTCGGGTGGGCGTGGCAGGTGTAAGCAATGTCTTCCGACGTCGCGCCGAATTCCATCGCCTGTGCCGCCTGTGCGATCATCGTGCCGGCGACGCTGGCAATGATCCATACGCCGAGCACGCGGTCGGTATTGGCATCGGCGATCACCTTCACAAAGCCATCGGGCTCGTGGTTGGTCTTGGCACGGCTGTTGCCCGCCATCGGGAACTTACCAACCTTGACCTCGCCCTTTTCCTTCGCCTGCTCTTCGGTCAAGCCGACGCCGGCGATTTCGGGCATGGTATAGACGACCGAGGGGATGACGTCGTGGTTCACGATGCCGGTCAGCCCGGCGATATTCTCGGCGACCGCGATACCTTCGTCCTCGGCCTTATGCGCGAGCATCGGGCCCGGGATGACATCGCCGATCGCCCAGATGCCGGGAACCTGCGTCGAGAAATCATGGTCGGTTTCGATCTGTCCGCGCGCGTTGACCGCAAGGCCCGCCTTGTCGAGGCCGAGACCTTCGGTGTTCGGGCGGCGCCCGATCGAGACGAGCACGACGTCGGCTTCGAGCGTTTCGGCGTCGCCGCCCACGGCGGGTTCGAGCGTCAGCACCGCCTTTTTGCCCTTGACCTCGGCTTTGGTGACCTTGGTTTTCAGCTTGAATTCGATACCCTGCTTCTTGAAGATGCGGTTCGCATCCTTGCGCACATCGGCGTCCATGCCGGGCAGGATCTGGTCCAGAAACTCGACGCAGGTCACCTTGGCACCCAAGCGGCGCCACACACTGCCGAGTTCGAGCCCGATTACGCCGCCACCGATCACGACCATATGGCCGGGAACCTTGGCGAGTTCGAGCGCGCCGGTCGAATCGACCATGACCTGCTTGTCATTATCGACTGCAACGCCCGGAAGCGGCGTTACCGACGAACCGGTCGCGATGATGATATTCTTGGCCCGATAGGCCTTGCCCGCGACCTCGACCGTGTCTTTCGAGGTGAACTGCGCATAGCCCTTCAGCCAGTCGACCTTGTTCTTCTTGAACAGGAATTCGATGCCGCCGGTCAGACCCTTCACCGCGTCGATGCGCTGGCCGTGCATGGCGGGCAGGTTGAGCTTGGGGGTCACATCGATCCCCATCTTCGCCATCGCGCCATTCGCCGCCGCGTCGAAATACTCCGACGCGTGCAGCATCGCCTTCGACGGGATGCAGCCGACGTTGAGGCAGGTGCCGCCCAGCGTCTCGCGCCCTTCGGCGCACGCGGTCTTCAGACCGAGCTGCGCCGCGCGGATCGCCGCGACATAACCGCCGGGCCCCGAACCGATGACAAGGACGTCGTAGTCGTAATCAGCCATGTTCAATCTACCTCAATTTTCTGCCTGGGCACCCGGAAGAGCGTATCCGCTCAAATGGGCAGCCCGGATTTCGCGGCGCACGACTTCATAACCGGCTCCGCCGTTTCAGGCGACAGGCTCGTCAGTTCCGATGCGCTGTATTTCTTGACCAATTCGTCCGCCGCACATTTGCAGACTTCGGCCACCAACTTTGCGGGGGCGCCGGCACCTTCGGCCGCAGTGCGGCACGAGCTGTCGAACTTTTCCACAAACTGCGTCTTGAACCCGTCCTCGAACCCCTTCTGCATCGGGTTTTCGCCCTCGCTGCAACCCGTGAGGGCAGCAGCGGCGGCGAAGACCAGAATGGTGCGGGGAGAGAGGATGATCATCGGATCAAAGATCGATCAGCAGACGCGTCGGATCCTCGATCGCTTCCTTGATCGTCTTGAGGAAGGTCACCGCCTCGCGGCCGTCGATCAGGCGATGGTCATAGCTCATCGCGATATACATCATCGGACGGATCACGATTTCGCCGTTCCGCACGACCGGGCGGTCCTCGATGCGGTGGAGGCCGAGCACCGCCGACTGCGGCGGGTTGATGATCGGGGTCGACATCAGGCCGCCGAACACGCCGCCGTTCGAGATGGTGAAGGTGCCACCGGTCATGTCGTCCATCGTCAGCGTGCCGTCCTTGGCGCGCTTTCCGAGGTCGGCGATCGCCTTTTCGATGTCGGCGAACGACAGGCTGTCGGCGTTGCGCACGACCGGCACGACAAGGCCGTTCGGCGCGCTGACTGCGACCGACACGTCGAGATAGTCGTGATAGACGATCTCGTCGCCATCGATGCGCGCGTTGACCGCCGGAATGTCATGCGCCGCGAGTGCGACCGCCTTGGTGAAGAAGCTCATGAAGCCGAGGCGCACGCCATGCTTCTTCTCGAAGCTTTCGCGATATTTGTCGCGCGTCGCCATCACTGCCGACATGTCGACGTCGTTGAACGTCGTCAGCATCGCCGCGGTGTCCTGTGCGGCCTTGAGGCGCTTCGCGATCGTCTGGCGCATGCGCGTCATCTTGACGCGTTCTTCGTGGCGACCCGGAGTGCCGCTGGCGACGGGCGCGGCGGCAGCAACAGCCGGAGCCGGAGCGGCGGCCGGCGCATTGTTGGCGGCGGCGAGCACATCTTCCTTGGTCAGGCGGCCGTCCTTGCCGCTGCCCTGGATCTTCGTCGGATCGACGCCATGCTCGAGCACGAGGCGGCGAACAGCGGGCGACATGGTGGTCACGGTGTCGACGCTCTCGGCAGCCGGGGCGGCGGTTGCGGCGGGCGCAGGCGCCGCGGCTTCGGCCTTTGCAGCCGGTGCGGGAGCAGCGGGCGCCGGAGCAGCGGCAGCGCCGCCGGCTTCGATCGTCGCGATCGCCGCGCCGACATTGACCGTGTCGCCGACCGCGGCGAGCTGCTGGCCCATCACGCCGGCGACGGGCGACGGCACTTCGACCGCGACCTTGTCGGTTTCAAGGCTGGCGATGGGCTCGTCGAGTGCGACGGCTTCGCCGGGCTTCTTCAGCCATTCGCCGATCGTCGCTTCGGTAACGCTTTCGCCCAGCGTGGGGACTTTGACTTCGGTGCTCATAGGTGCAGTTCCTTGGGGATTAGGCTCTGGGCTCAGGCTTTGTTCTTGGTACGGCGGATTTCGGCGCGAACCGACAGGCCGAGCGCATCGGCGACGAGCGCCGACTGTTCGGTCTGGTGGCGGCTCATCAGACCGGTCGCGGGCGACGCGGCGGCGGCGCGGCCTGCGTAGCGCGGACGCATGCCCTTGTGACCCGCATTTGTCAGCGCTTCCTCGATCAACTCATTGACGAAGAACCAGGCACCATTGTTGCGCGGTTCTTCCTGCGCCCAGACGACCTCTTCGAGGTTTGGCATACGTTTCAGGCGGACCGCGAGCGGCTCACCGGGGAAGGGATAGATCTGCTCGACGCGAACGATCGTCGTGTCGGTCAGACCCGCCGCATCGCGCGCTTCCATCAGGTCATAACCGACCTTGCCCGAACAGAGCACGACGCGCTTCACGTCCTTGTCGGCGGGCGGCGTGCGGTCCGACATCAGGCGGCGGAAATGCGCATCGCCGATGAAGTCCGAACGCTGCGACACCGCCAGCTTGTGACGAAGCAGCGACTTGGGGGTCATGATGATCAGCGGCTTGCGGAACGGACGCAGCATCTGGCGGCGCAGGACGTGGAAATAGTTCGACGGGGTCGAAATATTGCACACCTGGATATTGTCGCCCGCGCACAGCTGAAGGAAGCGTTCGAGACGCGCCGAACTATGCTCGGGCCCCTGCCCTTCATAACCGTGCGGCAGCAGCATCACGAGGCCGTTGGCGCGGAGCCACTTGGCTTCGCCCGATGCGACGAACTGGTCGATCATGATCTGCGCGCCGTTGGCGAAGTCGCCGAACTGCGCTTCCCAGAGCACGAGGCTCTTCGGATCGGCCATCGCATAGCCATATTCGAAGCCGAGCACGCCATATTCGCTGAGCGGGCTGTCGAGCACTTCGAACCGGCCGTGCGGCACGGTGGTCAGCGGGACATATTTATCCTCGGTCTTCTGGTCGACCCAGACCGCATGACGCTGGCTGAAGGTACCGCGGCCCGAATCCTGACCCGACAGGCGGACCTGATAGCCTTCGCTGAGCAAGGTGCCGAAGGCGAGGCTCTCAGCGGTCGCCCAGTCGAACACTTCGCCGTCGCTCTTGTCGGCGAACATCGCGCCGCGCGCGTCGATCACGCGGCGAAGCGTCTTGTGCACCTCGACATCGTCGGGGATCGTCGTCAGCGTGCGACCGATCGCATCGAACAATTTGTCCGACACGCCGGTCGCAATGTTGCGGCGCGCATTTTCGGGATCGGCGGGGGCGTGCAGCCCCGACCAGCGGCCCGCGAACCAGTCGGCCTTGTTCGGCTTGTAGCTCTTCGCCGCCTCGAAATCCTCTTCGAGCCGCGTGGTGAATTCGGCGCGTCGGGCATCGGTCCAGCCCGCGTCGATTACGCCTTCGGCTTCGAGCTTTGCGGCGCACAGCTGCGACACCGGCGGATGCTGGCGGATGACGCCGTACATCAGCGGCTGCGTGAACGAAGGCTCGTCGCCCTCGTTATGGCCGAAGCGGCGATAGCACCACATGTCGATCACGACGTCGCGCTTGAACTGCTGGCGAAAATCGATCGCGAGCTTGCACGCGAAGGTCACCGCTTCGGGATCGTCGCCGTTGACGTGCAGGATCGGCGCCATCACGCCCTTTGCAACGTCCGACGGATAAGGCGACGAGCGCGCGAATTGCGGGCTGGTCGTGAAGCCGATCTGGTTGTTGACGATGAAGTGGATGCAGCCGCCGGTGTTGTAGCCGCGGATGCCCGAGAAGCCGAGGCATTCCCAGACGATCCCCTGCCCCGCGAACGCCGCGTCGCCGTGGATCAGCACGGGCAGCACCTGCTCATGCTTTTCGAGGTCGTCGCGCACGACCTGCTGCGCGCGCACCTTGCCGAGCACGACCGGGTCGGCGGCTTCGAGGTGCGACGGGTTCGGAACGAGCGACATATGCACCGACGCGCCGCCGAACTCGCGGTCGGTCGAGGTGCCGAGGTGATATTTGACGTCGCCCGAACCGCCGATGTCGTCGGGGTTCGCCGATCCGCCGGCGAATTCGTGGAAGATCACCTGATAGGGCTTCGCCATCACGTTCGCGAGCATGTTGAGGCGCCCGCGGTGCGCCATGCCATAGACGATCTCGCGCACGCCATATTGTGCGCCATATTTGATGATCGCTTCCATGGCGGGGATCATGCTTTCGCCGCCGTCGAGACCGAAACGCTTGGTGCCGACATATTTGCGCGCGAGGAATTTCTCCCACTCCTCGGCCTGGATAACCTTGCTCAGGATGGCGCGTTTGCCCTCGACCGAGAATTCGATGATCTTGTCGGCGCCTTCCATCCGCTCCTGCAGGAACTGGCGCTCCTCAATGTCGGCAATGTGCATATATTCGAGGCCGACATTGCCGCAATAATTGGCGCGCAGGATCGCGACGATCTCGCGCACCGTCGCGCGCTCGAGGCCGAGCGTGCCGCCGAGCCAGACCGGACGGTCGAGATCGGCGCCGACGAAGCCGTGATATTCGGGCGTGAGGTCGGCGGGCAGCTCGCGCTGGCTGAGCCCGAGCGGATCGAGGTTGGCGGCGAGATGACCGCGCACGCGATAGGTGCGGATCAGCATCATCGCGCGGATCGAATCGTCCGCCGCGCGCTCGACTTCGGCATTCGACAGCGGCGCACCCGCCTTGGCGGCGGCCGCCTTCACCGCGACCTGCATCTGCTGCGGGTCGAGCGCGGCGGTCAGGTCGTCGCTGTCGATCTGGGGCCAGTTCTTGGGCGCCCAGCTCGGGCCGGCCTGCGGCTCGTCGATGTCGAAGCTTTGTCGTTCGAGGTTCATAATCTTGCACTCGCTGTGCCCTTGCGAAGGCAGGGGCGTTTTTCCTGGGGTGTCAAACAAGCGTTTCAAACAGATCGGACCACTCGGGATTGCGCTCCTCGATGCGGCCGATTTTCCACGCCCGGTTCCATTTCTTCATTCGCGCTTCAAACTGCCGGGCGTCGTGGATGCTCTCGAATGCCTCGAACCAGACCAGCAGCTTGCAGCCATATTCCTTCGTAAATCCTTCGATCACGCCCTCGCGGTGTTGCCAAACCCGCTGCGGCAGATCGCTCGTCACTCCGATATAGATAGTTCCGTTTTTTCGACTTGCCATGATGTAGACAAAGCCGGGTCGAACCATCTCGCATCTCCCTTCCGTGCTCCCCCGCGAAGGCGGGGGTCCATGCAACCGTGCAATGGATCCCCGCCTTCGCGGGGAAACACAAATTGGAAAACGGCCTAAAAATCAGACACGTTCTTTCAGCACTTCGGCGAGGGTCGAGCCGAGTTCCGACGGGCTCGCCGACACCTTGATGCCCGCAGCTTCCATCGCCGCAATCTTGCTTTCGGCGTCGCCCTTGCCGCCCGACACGATCGCACCGGCGTGGCCCATGCGGCGGCCCGGAGGTGCCGTGCGGCCCGCGATGAAGCCGGCCATCGGCTTCTTGCGGCCGCGCTTCGCTTCGTCGATCAGGAACTGGGCGGCCTGCTCTTCGGCGTCGCCGCCGATTTCGCCGATCATGATGATCGACTTGGTCGCTTCGTCCGCGAGGAAGAGCTCGAGCACGTCGATGAAGTTGGTGCCGTTGACGGGGTCGCCGCCGATGCCGACCGCGGTCGTCTGGCCGAGGCCGACGTTCGTCGTCTGGAACACCGCTTCATAGGTGAGCGTGCCCGAGCGCGAGACGACGCCGACGCTGCCCTTCGAGAAGATGCTGCCGGGCATGATGCCGATCTTGCACTCACCGGGCGTCAGAACGCCGGGGCAGTTCGGGCCGATCAGGCGCGACTTCGAACCCGACAGCGCGCGCTTCACCTTGACCATGTCGAGCACCGGAATGCCCTCGGTGATGCAGACGATCAGTTCCATCTCGGCGTCGATCGCCTCGAGGATCGAGTCAGCGGCGAACGGCGGTGGAACATAGATGCAGCTCGCGGTCGCGCCGGTCGCGGCCTTCGCCTCTTCAACGGTGTTGAAGTTGGGCAGGCCGATATGCGTCGTGCCGCCCTTGCCCGGCGTCACGCCGCCGACCATCTGCGTGCCGTAAGCCAGCGCCTGTTCGGTGTGGAAGGTGCCGGTGGCACCGGTCATCCCTTGCGTGATGACCTTGGTATTCTTGTCGATGAGGATGGACATATTCTAATTCTCCCGGGGAGAGCCTGCGCCCGGCGCGAACGCCGGGCGCGGCAAAAAAAGATCAGGCGAGGCTGGGATCCAGCGCCTTGCACGCGTCGAGCAGTTCCTTGACCGCGTCGACCGAGACCTGCAGGCCGGCCTTGTCTTCGGCATCGAGTTCGATCTCGACGATCTTTTCGACACCACCCGCGCCGATCAGCACGGGCACGCCGACATACAGTCCGTCGAGGCCATATTGGCCGTCGACATAGGCGGCGCAGGGCAGGATGCGCTTCTGGTCACCCAGATAGGCTTCGGCCATCGCGATGCCCGAAGCGGCAGGTGCATAGAAAGCCGAGCCGGTGCCGAGCAGCGCGACGATCTCGCCGCCACCGCCGCGCGTGCGCTTGACGATCGCGTCGATCTTGTCCTGCGACGACAGCCCCATCTTGACGAGGTCGGGAACGGGGATGCCGTTGACCGTCGAATAGCGGACGACGGGAACCATCGTGTCGCCATGGCCGCCGAGTACGAAGGTGTTCACATCCTTCACCGACACGTCGAACTCGTCGGCGATGAAGTGGCTGAAGCGCGCCGAGTCGAGCACACCGGCCATGCCGACGACCTTGTTGTGCGGGAGCCCCGAGAATTCGCGCAGCGCCCAAACCATCGCGTCGAGCGGGTTGGTGATGCAGATGACGAACGCGTCGGGAGCGTTGGCCTTGATGCCCTCGCCGACGGCCTTCATGACCTTGAGGTTGATGCCGAGCAGGTCGTCGCGGCTCATGCCCGGCTTGCGGGCGACACCGGCGGTGACGATGATGACGTCGGCGCCCGCGATATCCTTATAATCGTTCGAGCCGGTGATCTTCGCATCGAAGCCCGCGATCGGGCCGACCTGCGACAGGTCGAGCGCCTTGCCCTGCGGCACGCCTTCGACGACGTCGAACAGGACGACATCGCCGAGTTCCTTCTGCGCGGCGAGGAGGGCCAGCGTTCCGCCGATATTCCCGGCTCCGATCAAAGCGATTTTCTTGCGTCCCATGGCGCGCGGCACTCCTTCGTGGCAAGCCCGGCATTGGTTCACGGACCGGCGGGAGCACGGGCTAAAGCTCCGCTCCGGTCCCAAGACTGGCGACGCCCCTACGCCGATTCCCTTAAGGAAACAACCGCGAAAAGGACGAAAAACAGCCTTTCTTTGCTAATAGTTCGCAATAACCATAAGACGTGTTGCGAGTCTCCCTGCCCGCATGCGAATGGAGATAAAGTGCGACAAGGATATGATGCTCGGGCAATGCTGACACCATATTGTCCTGCCGGAAAAGATGGATCTTTGGCCGGGTTGTCCCACCCAGGCGCCCTATGCTAGCTTAGCGAAAGCATGGCGCAACAGACGGGATATCCCGCGGGCGCCGATTAACCCTCCCTTATCGCAGCACTGCTAGGCGCGAGGCGTGACCCGGGCAATTATCAGCTTCGACACCGAACTATCCGCCGGCCTCTATCAGCGCGGCGCCGACGCGCGCGCCAATTTCGAAAGCTCGATCCTCGGCCGCTGCCGCGACGGCGACTTCGGCATTCACTTTCAGATGGATATGCTCGAGCGCCATGGGCTGACCGGCGTCTTCTTCATCGATCCGATGCCCGCGCTCGTCTATGGCCCCGAGGTGATCGACGCGATCGTCCGGCCGGTCGTCGCACGTGGGCACGAGGTGCAGGTGCATATCCACACCGAGTGGCTCGCGTTCGCGCGCTTCAACCCCGTGGGACGACTGACCGGCCGCAACATTGGCGACTTCCCGCTAGCGGCGCAAAAGAAGCTGATTGCCCTCGCGCGCGACATATTGATCGGCGCCGGCGCACCCAGACCCACCGCCTTTCGGGCGGGCAATTTCGGCGCCAACGACGATACGCTGCGCGCGCTGGCGGCGCTGGGTTTCCGATTTGACAGCAGTTTCAACGGCGCCTGGCAGGGTCATGGCTGCGACATCTCGCTCGACGCAGGCAATTTGGGCATGCGTATCCACCAAGGCGTTTGCGAAGTGCCGGTGAGCGGATTGATGGACCGCACCAGCCGCTTCCGCCCCGCGCAGCTTTGCGCGATGTCCGAGGAAGAAATGCGCGACGCGCTCGACCATAGCGCGGCGAGCGGCGCGATCCAGTTTTCGGCGTTCAGCCACAGCTTCGAATTGCTGAGCCGCGACCGCGAAGTCCCGAATGGTCTCGCGATTTCGCGCATGGAAGCTTTGTGCCGCGCCGTCGCCGATGACGCGCGGGTAACCAGCGGCGGCTTTACTACTTTGCCCGGACCGCCCGAGCGGCCGGCCCGGATCGCGGTCGCCGCGCCCAAACCGCTGCGCACGCTGCGCCGCACGATCGAGCAGGCGTATGGCCATCTCGCGCACGAGGTGCGCTACGTCCGCAACCTCATCGCCGTCACGGTCAATTCGTCACGCTGGGGAAAGATTGCCAGCGGCGTCCTCTTGGCCGTGGCCTAGCGCCAGATAATCGTCCGACTGCATCTCGGCGAGGCGGCTCGCCGTGCGCTCGAATTCGAACGCCCCGTCACCCGCGATATAAAGCTGGTCGGGCATCGCTGCGGCACTGGCGAGCAGCTTGACCTTATATTCGTAGAGCGCGTCGATCAGTGTGACGAAGCGTGCAGCCTCGTTGCGGTTCTCGGGGCCCATGCGCGGGATGCCGACGATGATGACCGCGTGAAAATGCCGCGCGACAGCCAGATAATCGGCCGCACCGCGCGCCTGACCGCACAGCTTCTTGAACGAAAAGACCGCGACGCCCTTCAACGCCTTCGGCACGTGGAGCGTCCGCCCGCCGCCGACGTCGAGTTCTAGCGTCGGGACGTTCGCGCGGTCCTCGGGCGGATAGTCGGTGAGACGGAAGAAGGCCGCCGACAGCGCCGCGCTCGCGGCATCGTCCGCCGGGACGAACCAGCGCGCGCCGTCGCCGAGCCGGTCGCGGCGATAGTCGGTCGGACCATTCAGGCTCATCACGTCGAGCCGCTCCTCGACGAGCGCGATGAAGGGCAGGAAATGCTCGCGATTAAGCCCGTCCTTGTAGAGATCCTTGGGCGGGCGGTTCGACGTTGCGACCATCGTCACCCCGCGATCGATCAACGCGGTGAACAGGCGCGACAGGATCATCGCATCGGCGCTGTTGTTCACGACCATCTCGTCAAACGCGAGGCAGCGCGTATTTTCGGCGAGCGCATCGGCAACGAGCGGGATCGGATCACCGCTCTCGCTTTTGCGCACCTCGCGCATCCGCGCGTGGACGTCGAGCATGAAGGCATGGAAATGGACGCGCCGCTTCCGCTGGATATTCAGCTGGTCGTAGAACAGGTCCATCAGCATCGACTTGCCGCGCCCGACCGCACCCCACAAATAGACGCCGCGCAGCGCCTCAGGCTTACGCCCCGCGAGGCGCCACAGCAGGCTACCGCGCTTGGGCACCGCTTCAAGCTCGGCCTGTAGCTGGTTCAACCGCTCGGCGGCGGCGCGTTGCTCGGGATCGGGGCGAAGCTCGCCCGCCGCGACGAGCACGTCATAGGCCGCAAGGACGGTGGTCACTTGTTGCTCGCCTTGCGGATCGTCCCGGCGAAACTCAGCACAATATGGCTGTCACCCTCGCCCTGCACGACGAGCCCGCGCAGGAAGATCAGCCGGCCGGTCTCGCGGACAAGTTCGACCACGGCGTCGAGCGGCTCGCCAACGCGGCCCGCGCCGACGAACTGCGTCGACAGGTCGAGCGTGACCGAATGCCCCGCATTGAGCGAGCCGAACTGGTGCGATGCCGCGAACAGCGCGATATCGACAAGCGCGAGCGTTACAGCGCCATGGACATTATCGCCGAGATTGCTGTGCTTGCGTTCGGGCAGCATACGCACCCGCGCGCACGGACGGCCATCGGGCGTTGATGGCTCAACGCGCACCGTCAGCGGTTCGATGAAGCTGTTGAAGCGCGTCGGATCCTTGAGATCCCAGCTTGTCCAGCCGCCGTCCAGTTCTTCGGCGCTGAAATACTCGCGGCGCTTCGGCTCCTCGATCCCGTCGTTCATGCCCTGCAATATCCGTCCAGTTTCTTCGAGCGCACAAGCTCGCCATAATATTCCGCCATCACCTTCGCTCGCGCGGTGTCGGTGCCGATCCATTTCGCGGCGCCCGCGAGCCAACCGGCCGAACAGGTCTCAAGCGCGCCGGCTCCCTTGGCGCAAGCGATAAAATCGGCGAACGCGGCGTGCCATTGGTTGAAATCGGCAATCGGCATGATCGGGCCGTGACCCGGAATGATCTGCTCGGCGCCCGATGCGGCGACCTCGTCGAGCGCCTTTAGCCAGCCCTCGGGACAGGCGGTGTCGAGGAACGGCACGGGGATCGTTACCAGATCGCCGACGATCGCGCGCTTCTCCGCCGCGTCGTAAATCCAGAGGTCGCGTGTCGTCACGGCATGGCGCGCGACACGCAGCGACAGCGGTCGGCCTGCGATCGCCATGTCGCGCGATTCGTCGACGACGATGTCGGGACGCAGCTCGGCACCGCGCGCTATGGTCGCCAGATCGCCTTCGACGTCGGGCCGCGCCGCAGCGGGGAGCGTTCCGTCGGCGAGCGCCTTGCGCGAGGCTTCGGCGCTCTTCGCCAGAAAGCCGGTCAGCGCGCCGTCGATCGCCGACGTGCCATAGACTTTGACATCCGGAAATTCCGCCTTGAGTGCCGGATTGCCGCTGACATGATCGAGATGCCAGTGCGTGTTGACGATCGCGACGGGGGTCATGCCGATCCCGCTCAGCCCGCGCTTGATCGACCCGAGATGGTCGGCATGGCGCCCTGTATCGATGACGAAGGCGCCTTCGGGCCCGTAGAGGATCAGGCTGTTGCCGTCGGGCGAGCGCCCGGGGGCGAAACCGCCGCCGACGAGGAAGGTCGCCCCGCCGATACCATGCGCATAGGTGCGCGGCATCTCTACATATTCGACCTTGGGATTTGCGGCGCAGCCGACGAGCACCAGCGCGAGCAGCGCTGGCAGCCCGATCCGCATCAGACGTGCCGCTCGGCTTCCAGCTTCTTGATCTCCGCGATCGCGCGTGCCGGGCTCAGGCCCTTGGGGCATGCGTTCGCACAGTTCATGATCGTGTGGCAGCGATAGAGACGGAACGGATCTTCGAGTTCATCGAGGCGTTCGCCGGTCATCTCGTCGCGGCTGTCGGCGAGCCAGCGATAGGCCTGAAGCAGGATCGCGGGGCCGAGGAACTTGTCGCTATTCCACCAATAGCTGGGGCAGCTCGTCGAGCAGCAGGCGCAGAGGATGCACTCGTAAAGCCCGTCGAGCTTCTCGCGCTCTTCGGGCGACTGGAGCCGTTCCTTGCCGCTCGGCGTCGTTGTCTTGGTCTTGAGCCAGGGTTCGATCGACGCATATTGCGCGTAGAAATGGGTGAAGTCGGGAACGAGGTCCTTGATAACGTCCATCGAGGGCAGCGGGGTGATCGTGATGTCGCCCTTCAGATCCTCGATCGCAGTCGTGCAAGCGAGCCCGTTCTTGCCGTTCATGTTCATCGAACAGCTGCCGCAAATGCCTTCGCGGCACGAGCGGCGGAAGGTCAGCGAGCTATCCTGTTCGCTCTTCATCTTGATGAGCGCGTCGAGCACCATCGGCCCGCATTTTTCGGTGTCGATCTCGAACGTGTCGAAATGCGGGTTCTGCCCCTTGTCGGGGTCGTAGCGATAGACCTTGAATTTCTTGACGGCGGTCGCGCCCTCGGCCTTGTGGACCTTGCCCGTCTTTTGCGGGCGGCTGTTCTTGGGCAGGACAAATTGGGCCATATCGCGGTCTTCCCTATGCAATTGGGCGCTGCCTAGACCCGAAAGACAGAGTCGACAAGGGGGTGAACGGCCCCAAAGCGCGAAAGCCGCTGGCGGCGCGGCGGACGAGTCGCTAGGTGCGGCAAGGATGAGCGAAGACGTCGCCCAACCCGCCGTTACCAGCCGCAGCGTCGCGCGCGGGCTCGGCACGACCGTGCTGGCGCGCCTCGGCGCGGTGGTCGAGATCGTCGCCCAGCCGCTCTATGTCCTGATGTTCGGCCTCGCCGGCTATGGCCTCTACGCCGTGCTGTGGGCGGCGGTGAACCTGCTCGAAAATATCTTTGACCTCGGCATGACGAGCGCGATGCAGCGCACCGTCCCGCAATCGGCAAGCAACGCCGAGGCGGCGGCAGCGCTGCGCACCGCAATGATCTTTGGCGTCGGGCCCTGCATTATCGTTGCGGCGATCGTCGCGCTCTTCGCCGCCGATCTCGGGCCGCTGCTCAACGTCGCGGACCACGACCGCGAACTCGTTGCCCCTGCGATCCGCATCTTCGTCTGGGCGTTGCCGCTGTGGGCCTTTGTAGAGATAGCGACCTCGGCGCTCCGCGCGCGCATGGTGTTCGGCGCCGAAATCCGGCTGCGGATCGTATGGGAACAGGTGATGCGGCTGGCGTTCGCGGGGCTCTTCTTCGCGCTCGGGCTCGGCCTCAAAGGCCTGTTCCTTGCGCATCTCGGTTCGCTCGCGATCACCGCAGCGCTCAGCGTGCGGCTGCTCGCACGTCACTATAGCTTCGCCGACCTGTGGCGCGGACCATGGGTCACCGACACGACGCGCAACACCTTCTGGGCCGGGCTTTCGATCCTGCCGTCGAATATCATCACGCGGCTGTTCGGCGATGCCCCGGCACTGATCCTCAACATGCTGCTTCCCGGCGCAGCGGGCGCCGCGGCGGCCGGCCTGTTCACGATCGCGCGCAAACTGTCGAGCGTCGTCCAGCTGGTGCGCATCGCTTTCACCTATGTCATGGCGCCGCTCGCCGCGAGCGCCGAACGCGAGGACCGGCGGCAGGTCGCCGACATCTATGCCTATGCGACGCGGCTGATTTCGGCGATCGCACTGCCGCTCGCCGCGGTGCTCGCGGCGGGAAGCGCGTCGCTGCTCGGGCTGTTCGGGCATGGCGCACAAGCCGCTCAGGCGGCGCTCATCATCCTGCTGTTCGCGCGCGCCGCCGAAGCGGTGCTCGGGATTTCGTCACCGGTGTTGCAGGTGGTCGCGGCGTTCCGCCAGCAACTCACCGCCAGCATCTTCGGCGTTGCCGTGGCGATTGGCGCGGGCTGGCTGATCGTCGGCCATCTCGATCCGCTAACCGGGGTGACGCTGGCGACGGCGATCGGGCTTGTCGTGATGGCGGCGATCCCGACGTTGCAGCTCGCGGTGATCGAGAAGCTGCATCCCTTTGATGCGCAATTCCCGGGGGTCGCGCTGCGCGGAGTTGCTATTACGCTGGTGGCAGGCACGGCTGCGGTGTTCGCCGATCTGTTGCCCGATCCCATATCGCTGCCCCTGCTTGGGCTGATCGCATTGGCCGCGATCTGGCTCGCGCTGCGCTTTGCTCTGCCAATTGCCGACCGCGCTTCGCTAGGCAAGACGGCGCGTAAACTGCGCCTGATCGGACCGGCCGAGGGATGAGCGAAATCAAGCCCATTCGTGTCGCGATCTACGATCTCGATCGCACCGTGCTGCGCACGCCGACCTTCACTTTGTTCCTGCTGTGGGCGGCGCGGCGCGAGGCGCCCGGGCGCCTGCTGCTGCTTCCGGCGCTCGCTGCGCTGATGATCGGTTATGCGCTGCGCCTCTATGGCCGCAACCGGTTCAAGCCTGCCGCCATTCGCCTGATGCTCGGCGCCAGCATTGCTCCCCAACGCGCCGAGAAGCTCGCCGCCGATTTCGCAGCGTGGCGAGTCCCGCGCGACGTTCCGCCCGGTGCCGCCGCGTGCATCGCGCGCGACCGCGCCGAGGGATATCGCCTGCTCATGGCGACCGCCGCGCCCGAGTTCTATGCTGGCACGATTGCTGACGCGCTCGGCTTCGACGCTATCGTCGCCTCACGCCACCAGCGCGATGCTGCCGGAAACTGGCTGCCCTTGCTCGACGGACCCAATTGCTACGGCGATGAAAAGGCGCGGCGTGTTGCCGAATGGCTGGCAACCAACGCCAAGGACGGCGCCGCACATATCCGCGCCTATTCCGACCATGTCAGCGACGCGCCGACCTTTGCCCTCGCCAGCGAAGCCTGGCTGGTCGGGCGCGGCGATAAATTCGTCCGCCTCGCTGAAAAGCATGGATGGCATGTTGCTGATTTCGAGAATGCCATGGTGGTCGAGGCTCGTTGATGCGCATCCTGTTCCTGTTCGTCGGCGAACCGCACCATGTCTTCCACGCGCTGCCCATCGCCGCCGAAATGGCGGCGGCAGGACAGGCCGTCGAGGTTGCGGTATCGAGCGCCGATCATCTGCGCGTAGTCGATCAGGTCGCGCACGCCTATTCGGGGTTCGCGCCAAAGATCACATTGCTTGGTCGAAAGGGTTTGTCCGGCTGGCTTCGCAACACGGGGCTGTTTCGCCATCCGCGGCTGCCGATCCTGATCGATGCGCTGCCCTATCTGCGCAAATTCGACGCAATCGTCGTGCCCGAGCGGACGACGACGACGATCCGGCACTTCCTGTCGCGCCAAACGCGGTTGATCTTCACCCCGCACGGCGCGGGCGACCGCGCGATCATGCTCGACCCGCGCGACCGGCATTTCGATTTCGTGCTCGTCGCAGGCGAAAAAAGCGAGCAGCGGCTGCTCGATGCCGGGACGATCTGCCCGGGCCGCTATGCGGTGAACGGCTATGTGAAGCTCGACCTGATGCGGCGGCTGCAGGCGACGCGCGAACCGCTGTTCGCCAACGGGCGGCCGACGGTCCTGTATGCACCGCACTTCAAGCGCGACCTGTCGTCATGGGACCGCTTCGGGGGCGACATCATAGACTGGTTCGCAGCGCAGGACCGCTATAATCTTGTCGTCGCGCCGCACGTCCGGCTGTTTGCGGAAGCAAGCGATGCCGAACGTGCGAAGATCGAACAGCTTGCGGTGCCGGACAAGATCCTGATCGATCTCGCGTCCGACCGCCTGTTCGACATGAGCTATACGAGCGGCGCCGACATCTATCTTGGCGACGTCAGCAGTCAGGTTTACGAATTTCTCGCGACGCCGCGTCCGTGCCTGTTCCTCAATGCGCACGGCGTCGATTGGCGGGGCGATCCCGACTATCTGTTCTGGACGCTGGGCGATGTCATCGACAAGCTTGCCGACTTGCCCGGCGCGCTCGATCAGGCGCCCGCCCGGCACCCGCTTTATGCCGCCGCCCAGTGCGAAAGGCTGGCGGAATCGATCGGCGGCAACCCCGCGGGCGCAGCGCAGCGCGGCGCCGAAGCGATTCTCGCCTTCCTTGCAATGGACGCAGCAGAGGATAAGAGCGGCGGATGACCGACGCCAAGTCCCTGCCCGCCCTGACGCCGATCGGCGAAAATTCGACATTACTGTGGGGCATGACCAATGCCGAGCGGCTGCGGCGGCTCGCACGCGCCGAAGGCTTGCCCGAAACTGTTCCGGCTTCAGGCGCGCAGCTTTACGTCAATCTCGACTTTGTCTTCGACCCGGTGTGGTTGCGTCACATCCTGACGCTGCCTCGAACCGTGGTGATGAACGGCAGCGATTTGGTGATGGCGCATTTGACTGGCGGTATGCGGCCCGAGGACATCGCGACGCACCGCGATACGCTCACGGTCATCGACTATCAGGACAATCCGCAAATCTACAACCGCCAGCTGCGCAAGCTTGACTGCCCATTCATCCAGCGGCTGACCCCCGAAACGCGGCGCGAGATCGAGCGGAAGAGCTATTTCGGCGCCTATAAGGGCGTCACTGATGCGCTGACCAAATATCTATGGCCCGAACTCGCGCTGTGGTTGACGCGCGGCGCTGCGAGCATCGGCATGACCCCGAACATGGTCACCGCAATCGGCGCGGCGCTCTGCGTCTATGCGACTTACCTGTTCGCCTACGGCCACTACTGGACCGGCATGCTCGCGGGCTTCATCTTCATGGTGCTCGATACGGTCGATGGAAAGCTCGCGCGCTGCACAATCACCTCGTCAAAATGGGGCAATGTCGCCGATCATGGCGTCGACCTGATCCACCCGCCCTTCTGGTGGTATTTCTGGGGGATCGGTCTCGGCACCTGGGGACTTGCGCTGTCGACGGAGACCTTCGTCTGGGTGATGGTCGCGGTGGTCGCGGGCTATGTGCTCCAGCGCGTGATCGAAGGGCTGTTCATCAAGGACTTCGGCATGGACATCCATGTCTGGCAAAAGTTTGACAGCGACTTCCGCCTCGTCACCGCACGCCGTAACCCGAACTTCGCGATCCTCTTTTTCGCAACGCTCGCGGGGCGCCCTGACATTGGTCTGATCGCTTTGGCCTGGTGGACCGTCATCTCGCTCGTCGTCCATGCGGTGCGGCTGGTGCAAGCCTATGCCGTGAAGCGTTCGGGACGGCCGATCGTCAGCTGGATGGAAGAAGCATGAACGAGACCATCGCGAAATTCGGCCATCCGACGACGCTGATCGCCGAATATGAACATTGGGTCGTGCTGCTGCGCCCCGCGCAGCCGACGCTCGGCGCGCTGGTGCTTGCGGCCAAATCGGACGCGACGGCGTTCGGCGACTTACCCGCCGAAGCGCATGCCGAATTGAAAATCGCGACCGCCGCAATCGAAAGCGCGCTGACGAAGGCCGTCGGCTATGCGAAGATCAACTATCTGATGCTGATGATGGTCGACCCGCACGTCCATTTCCACGTCCTGCCGCGCTACGACGGCGAACGTTCGGGCGCAGGTCTCACGGTAGCCGACGCCGGTTGGCCCGCGCAGCCCGACCTCGGGCAGGCGGTGAAACTCGACGATACGCAGATCGCCGCGCTCGCCGGCTGGCTCAAACCTTATTTCGCGTAGCGGCCTTCTTCGGCCCATTTCGCGGTAAGCGCATCGGCCGCCTCGACGTCCTGCGGGAAGTCGACTTCCTGCCATTCGAGCCCCTCGATCGACACGGTACCCACGCGGTTGCCTTTGGCGATGATGTCGATCGCGCGCAGATACCAGCGCTCGACCCCGTCGGGGGTGCGCATCATCTGGTCGACCTGATTGCGGAAGATCGACGGGCCATCGCCCACGAACGCCAGCATGCCGATCGACTCGGCATTGGTGTCGGGGGGCAGCAGGCGCTTGCCGATGTGGTGCAGCCGCCCTTCGGCGTCGCGGTTCACCTTCATATCGTCGTCGTCATAGTCGGCCTTGACGTCGACGGTGACGTTGATCGGCTCGTTCGCGCCCGCGATCAGCTTTGCGACGATCTCGTCCGAGATGATCGTGTCGCCGTTGAGGATGATGAAATCGCGGTCCATCTCCTCGCGCGCGATCCAGCAGGTGCCGAGATTGTCGGCGACCTGAAAGAAGGGATTGAACAGGGTGCGGATGCGCGCGCCGGTGTCGCGGTAAAGCTGCAGCGCATGGTCCTCGACGCGTTCGGTGCGAAAGCCCGTGACGACGACGATGTCCTTGATGCCGTTCGCGACGAGTGCCGCGACCTGCCAGCTGATGAGGCTGCGGCCGTTGAACTCGATCAGGCATTTGGGGATGTCGCGGGTCAGCGGCAGCAGGCGCGAGCCCTGTCCGGCCGACAGGATGATGGCTTTGTCGATGGTCATAGGGGCTGCCCTATAGCGTCTTGCCGCCGCGCGGCAAATATCGCTTCGATGAGGTCGATGTCGGCGGGCTTGTCGGCGTCGATGCACGCCTCGGGCTCCGACATCGGCACGACCTTCGCCCGCAGCCCGAAACGCAGGCCCGCGCGCGCGATCCCCTGCTGGATCGTGAAGAGTCGGAGCAGCGCGCCGACGAGCAGCCAAGGGCCGAATGCTGCCACGATCTTCAGCCCCTTCTTGCGGTCGTGTTCGATGCGCCCCCAGAAATCGAGCAGGGGCAGCACGCGGCGTCCGCGCAGGCGGAACATGTTCGCACCCGACCACCAGCCGCCGCGGAATTTGAGCCAGGTACGCTTCGATTCGGGATAGCGCGCGAGCAGTATGTCGCGCTCGACCATCGCGACCGCGACATCGCTGTCCGCGCCGCCGCGCAAAAATTCGGCGACCATTGTGGGCTGAAGCAGCACATTGTCGGCGGTCGTCACCAACAGCGGGTCGTCGCCCGGCGGCAACGCCGCGGCGAGCGAACTGCTGATCCCCTGCCCCGAATCGGCAAAATGCAGGTTGGCGAGGCCCGCAAGTCCGGGCTCGGCCGCGAGTTCGGTGCTATTCTGCGCGAGGATCGTGATCGCGCCGACTTCGGGCGAAGCACGGAGCGCCTTCACGACATGGACGAGCATCGCTTGCCCCGCGATCGGCAGCAGCGCCTTGGTTGAGACGCCGCTTCCCGAAAGCAAAGGGTCGGGACCGGGCCGGCTGCCCGCCAGCACGATCGCCGGGATCGGCGCGCTCACTGCGCTGCCTCCGGCGCTGGCGCAATGCGGCGGCCGGTCACGCCGCGCAGAAAGTCGGTCGCCTCTCCGAGCACCGGCCCCTTGTTCTGGAACGGTGCGGCGAGCGCCATCACGATGCCCGTGTGCCCCATGCCTGGATAGATGCGCAGCGTCACCGGGCCGCCCGCCTTCTCGATCGCGGCGGCGAGGTTCTGGCTGTTGCGCGGACGTACCGTGTCATCCTCGTCGCCGGTCGCGAGCCACAAGGGTGGCGCATCGCCGCGCGCGAAATGGATCGGCTGGGTCTTTTCTATCGGCTTGACCTTGCCCATAGCCCGGTCGCCGCGCCCGCCCTTTTCGAGCGGCAGGAAATCATAGGGCCCGGCCAGTCCCGCGACGCCGCGAATGATCGCGGGGTCGCTCTTCACCGCGCGCAGCCATTGCGGGTCGAGCGCGAGCATCGCGGCATTATAGGCGCCGGCCGAATGGCCCATCAGCGCGATGCGGTCGGGGTCGCCGCCAAGCTTGGCGATATGCTCGTGCGTCCATGCGACGGCCGCCGCGCTATCCTCGATAAAATCGGGCCAATGCGCCTTGGGTACGAGGCGATAGTCGGGGATCACGACAACGAAGCCCTGCCGTGCGAGCGCGCGCCCGGCAAATCCGTAGCTGTCGCGCTCTCCGCTGTCCCAACCGCCGCCATAAAAGAAGACGACCACGGGAAGCCGGTCCCCCTCCTTGAGGCTCTCGGGAACCCAGATGTCGAGCGACTGCCGCGGCCCGCGGCCATAGGGCTGGTCGGCAAGCAGCAGCCGCGCGCCATCGCCCTGCCCGAGCAGCCGGTCGGCCATGTTGAGCGACTTCGCACCGCCCGCAACGATCATCTTGGCGCCGCCGCCGAACAGCAGCACGAGCAAAAGCACCACGAACAGGAATTTGATCAACCGTCGTCCTTTGGAAACCGGCCCCGCCATCTTCGCGCCCTACAGGGCGGCGAGGAACGGGACAAGCGGGGGCGAAAGGACTGTATCCCAGTTTTTCGTCATCCCGGACTTGATCCGGGATCCATCGGGCCTGTCCCGTACATATGATCCGAGCGCTCATGGACCCCGGATCAAGTCCGGGGTGACGAAAGGGCGGTATGAAACTCGCCACCTTTTCAGCCTTCGCGCGTAGGACAGGACGATGACCAGCAAATACTCACGCCCCGCCCTCCTGTGCAACGACCAGAGCGGCAGCCATGACGATGCCGTCCTGGCCCAGATCGTCGAGGCCTGTCACGCGGCCGGATCGCCGCTCGCCGCCATCTTTGCGCTACCCGGCGACGATATCCCGGACGCCGCCGAACTGGCGCGACGAGGGATCGACCTGCTGATCGTCTGGACGGGCGATGGCACGATCAATGCCGCTGCGACCAAGGCTGCGGGTTGGAACGGCACAATTCTGCCGCTGCCGGGCGGCACGCTCAACTTGCTGTCGAAGGCCTTGCACGGCGACCGGCCCGCACCCGCGATCCTGATCGACGCATTGGCGGACAAGGGGCAGCGGCGTGCGATTCCGACAATCCGTTCCGACGGCGGCGAAGCGTTCATCACCATCGTTGCCGGCCCCGCCACGCGCTGGGCCGAAGTGCGCGAAACGATGCGGCAGGACGGGTTGATCGAGGCAAGCCGCGCCGCGCCCGACGCACTCGATGCCATGCTCAACGCACCCGGAGTCGCGGTCGCCGGACATGGGCGGGCCTATCCGGCGATCATCCTGACCCCGACGCCGCAAGGTGTCCGCGCCGACGGCATCCTGACCGAAGGCACCGCCGATGTACTCCGCCACGGCCTTGCCTGGCTCGGCGGCGATTTCCGCGACGGTCCGAGCGAGGAGATCGTCGAGGGCGAGACGATCGTCCTTGAAAGCGCGGCGCCCATCAGCCTAGAATATGATGGCGAACTCGGCGAGACGGCGTCGCCCGCGCGCTTTGGGCTCGGTACCAGCGCGGTGGATTTCGTCGCGACGGCATGACCAGGCTTTTCCACATCAGCGACCTGCATTTCGGGCTGGAGGACCGCGCGGCGCTTTCATGGTTCGAAGATTGCGTGCGCCGGGAACGTCCCGACGCAGTCCTGATCACCGGCGACCTTACGATGCGTGCGCGCAGCCGTGAATTCGCCGCGGCGTGCGACTGGATCGGTGCGCTCGACGTCAAGGTTACGGTCGAGGTCGGCAACCATGACCTGCCCTATTTCAATCCCATCGAGCGCTTCTTCTATCCCTATCGCCGCATCCGCGGGATCGAACGGCTGGTCGAACGCGAGCTCGATCTGGCGGGTGTCGCGGTGGTGCCACTCAAGACCACCGCGCGCGCGCAGTGGCGGCTCGACTGGTCGAAGGGCTGGGTGACGCGCCGGGCGCTGGAAAAAACGCTCGCGACGATCGACGCGCTGCCGCCGGGTACGACGGTATTCGTCACCGCGCACCATCCGCTTGTCGAAGCGGGAACGAAGGGCCGCGCGCTGACTCGCGGCGGCGAACATGCGCTTGCCGAATTGGCAAGACGCGGAGTCGCTGCGGTGCTGACGGGGCACGTCCATGATGCTTTCGACCTGGTCAGGGAAACGGCGGCCGGTCCCGTCCGAATGATAGGCGCAGGCACGCTGTCGCAACGCATCCGATCGACGCCGCCCAGCTTCAACGACCTGACCGTCGAAGGCGCGGCGATCGACGTGCGCGTCCGCAATCTCGAACATGTTGCGACCATCGATATGCAGATCGACGATGTCCCGCCCGACGCGCTGCCGCCGCGCGGCCCCGGCGAGCCTGTCGCGCCGATTGCCGCCGTACCGCCGGTCGATCCACCGGTGCATTGACGCCGCGTTTCATCCCGTTACGTTGCAAGAAAAAACGGGATGAGGATATGCTGACGCGAGGCGACGATTTTCCGTTGCACCAGACCAGCGAACCGATTGCGTTCGCCGGGACGGACCGCAACTTTTACGACCGCTATTTCTTCAACGGCTACAGCCCCGACGGATCGGTTTTTTTCGCCGCGGCGATGGGCTTTTATCCGCAGCTCGGCATCGTCGATGCCAGCTTTTGCGTCATATTGGATGGCGTCCAATATAATCTCCGCGCCAGTCGCCGGTCGGGCGGCGAGCGGCTGAACCTGTCGGTCGGGCCGATCATCCTCGACATCGACGTCCCGCTACAGGTGCTGACGCTTCACATTTCGCCGAACGACGGGCCGCTCGAAGGCGAGCTTCGCTTCATGAACCGCCATTTCCCGATCGAGGAGCCGCGCTTTATTCGCCGCAACGGCACGCGGCTGTTCATGGACTATACGCGCATGACGCAGAATGGCCGCTGGTCGGGCTGGCTCTCGGTCGATGGCGAACGCGTCGAACTCGGCGACGGCTGGAGCGGGACGCGCGACCGGAGCTGGGGCGTGCGTCCCGTCGGCGCAAGCGAGCCGCAACCGCCGCCCGAGGGCAATTTCAACCAATTCTTCTGGTTGTGGACGCCCTGCAATTTCGGCGATCGCTCGCTCCTCTTCCACAGCAACGACGATGGCGCAGGCAGTCCGTGGAACCGCCGCGCGGTGATCGTCAGCGACAGCGAGAGCAGCGAAGACGGAAGCGAGCAGCATTTCGCGGACGCCGCTTTCGATATCGAATGGTCACGCGGATCGCGGCGCATCGCCCGGATGATCGCCGATTTGGGCCACGGCCAGAGGCTGACGCTAACCCCAGCCGGCCCGGTCTTCGCGATGAGCGGGCTCGGCTACACGCATCCGGTCTGGGGACACGGCCTCGATCATGGCCCCGAGCTGGCGGTCGCGCACGACACGCTTGCCGAGGTCGAGCGCGGCTGGGGCAATCCGCTCGCGATGCATATCCAGGCGCTGGTCACCGCCGAGCTGACAGAGGGTGGCAGCACACATCGCGGCGTCGGCGTTCTCGAGCAATTGTTCGTGGGACCGCATGCGCCCTCCGGCCTTATCGGCCTGATGGATCCCGCCCCTTGAGCTTCCCGACCGCGCCCGAGGCGATGTCGCCCGCGTGGCTGGCCGCGGCGCTGGGACAGCCTCCCGAAGCGCTGCGCGGCTTCACCGTCGCCAAGGTCGGTACCGGACAGATGTGCGACAGTTTCCGCCTGACGCTCGACTGGGCGGGCGATGTGGGCGCACCTGCCACAGTCGTCGCCAAATGCCCGAGCCACGATGACGCGAGCCGCCATATCGCCAAGCTCACCGGCACCTATGTCAAGGAGGTCAGCTGGTACCGCGAACTGGCGGCCGGGAGCGGCGTGTCAGCGCCCCTGTGCCACCATGCCGAGATCGCCGACGACGATGTCGATTTCATCCTGATCCTGTCGGACCTCGCTCCGGCGGGACAGGGCGACCAGCTCGCGGGGCTGGGGCTCGCGGGCCTCGTTCCCTGCATCGAGGCTGCTGCGGGGCTGCACGCGCTGCTGTGGAACGATCCGCGGCTCGACACGCTGCCTTGGCTCGCGCGCGACAATGGCGATGTGATCCGCGCGCTGTTTCCGCAGCTCTATACCGGCTTTCGCGAGCGCTATGCCGAACGGCTCGCCCCCGAAGTGCTCGACCTCGGCGCCGGGATTGTCGAGCGGCTCGACGCCTATCTTTCGCGGCAGACCGCCGCACGGACGATCGTCCATGGCGACCTGCGCATCGATAACATCCTCTTCGCGCCCGACGGCGAAAGCTGCTGGCTCGTCGACTGGCAGACGCTCGGGCGCGGCAGCGGGGCGACCGACCTCGCCTATCTGGTCGGAACCAGCATCGCCGACCCGTTCGAGCGCGCGGCGGCCGACCGGCCGGCGTTCGACCACTGGATCGCGGCACTCCGCCAGCGCGGCGTCGATCCCGATCCCGACGCGCTTTGGACCGACTATCGCGTCGGGGCGCTCAGCGGCTATTTCATGGCCGTCTTCGCGTCGATGAGCGTCGAACGCACGGTGCGCGGCGACGAGATGTTCGCGGTGATGGCCGAACGCCCGGCGCGTCAGGCGCTCGCGCTCGGAAGCCTCGACCTGCTCTAGCCGAGCCGGTGCGGCGTCGGGTCGCCGATCTCGCCGACGAGCTGAGCATAAGCATCCGCCCGGCATCGCGCGTAATGATGTCCCAGCTCTTCGCGCGACATCGGCAGGTCGTTCGCGAGCGCATCAAGGATCGCCGGATCGTCGTGCAACGCGATTTCGCGGACCAGCACCGCCGGGTCGACATCGAGAATGGCGGCGAGCAAGCGGAAGGTCCGCGCGCGCTGGCGGAACTCGAAATCCATCAGCCGCGCCGAATCCTTTTCCTCCTTGGCGAGGAGGGCTCTGCGAAGGTCGAAAACCATCGCGCCAATCTATGGCGCCCAGCCCTGTTCTTCAACGCGCAACGAAAAAGGGCGGCCCGTTGCCGGACCGCCCTTCCTTCTCCACCCGTCGGTGGAAAAAGCTCTTAGCGCTTCGAGAACTGGAAGCTGCGGCGGGCCTTGGCCTTACCGTACTTCTTACGTTCGACCGCGCGGCTGTCGCGGGTCAGGAAGCCAGCGGCCTTGACCGGGCTGCGCAGCGCCGGTTCAAAGCGGGTCAGCGCCTGCGCGATGCCGTGCAGAACGGCGCCAGCCTGGCCCGAAAGACCGCCGCCCTTGACGGTCGCGATCACGTCATACTGGCCAACGCGATCGGTCAGGCCGAAGGGCTGGTTGATGACGAGACGCAGCGTCGGACGTGCGAAATAGACTTCCTGGTCGCGGCCGTTGACGGTGATCTTGCCCGTGCCGGGCTTGACCCACACGCGGGCAACGGCGTCCTTGCGGCGGCCGGTTGCATAGGCGCGGCCCTGCTTGTCGACCTGCTTTTCGCGCAACGGCGTGTTGCTGGTCGGAGCGGCAACGGTGCCTTCGACGGCGCCGGCGAGATCCTTGAGATCGGTCATGGTCTGTTCGTCAGCCATTATGCACCCACCTTGTTCTTGCGGTTCATCGACGCGACGTCGATCACTTCGGGGTTCTGCCCTTCGTGCGGATGTTCGGTACCGGCGAAGATGCGCAGGTTGCGCATCTGCTGACGGCCGAGCGGGCCGCGCGGGATCATGCGTTCGACAGCCTTTTCGAGCACGCGCTCGGGGAAACGGCCTTCGAGGATCTTCGCGGGGCTCGTTTCCTTGATGCCGCCGGCGTAACCGGTGTGCTTGTAGTAACGCTTGTCCTGCAGCTTGTTGCCGGTGAACGCCACCTTCTCCGCATTGATGACGATGACATTGTCACCGCAATCGACGTGCGGGGTGAACGACGGCTTGTGCTTGCCGCGCAGGATGTTGGCGATGATCGAGGCAACGCGGCCCACGACGAGACCCTCGGCGTCGATCAGCACCCATTTCTTTTCGACCGTACCGGCATTCGCCGAAACAGTCGTCTTGGTCAGCGCCTTCATGGCACGCTCCTTGACAGATATGGACCGGAGCAACAGCGCCCCGAAACAAACCGCGCCGCCTGTCCCGAATGGACGAAGCGGCGCTTCGGAGCGGGCCAATGGCGCCAACGGGGCAGAAAGTCAAGCAGATCGCGGCTTTGCTGACAGGTATTATAATACCTTTGCAATCACGGGGCGATCTCGAGCGCCCGGACCCGCTCCTCGACCAGCGTCCGCCCATCGCCCTCGGCCTCGACGATCCAGCTTTGTCGCTGCTCGCGCATCACCAGCCCGGTGGTCGTGTTCACGGTCCACAGATTGTCGATTTCCAGCGGCTTGGCGGCACCGGCGACGGGCGCGGAATCGCGTTCGACCTTGGCGATCGTCTGCAGCGCGCCGTCGTGCATGATCGACACGCTGGCGCCGTCCGCCTGCGCCGCGACCGGAATGGCACCATTCGCAGGCGCAACCAGCGCACGGATATCCGCGCTCGCCAGCCGGTCGCGCTCGGCGGCGGGCAGCGCCGAGACCAACTGCGCCAATTGCCGGGCTTCGGGCCGTCCCGCCTTGGCGCCGACGGCCTCGATCCGCGCGGTGACCCGCGCCCACAGCCCGTCCGGATCGACCAGGTCGACACGGCTGCCGTCGGGGGCGACAAGATAGGCCGTCGGTTCGCCGACCAGCGGCTCGAGCATCAACGACAGCGCGCGCGTGACTTCGGGGCGGGCATCGGAATCGATCCGCTGCAACACCGCCTCCAGCCGGTATCCGCGCCCGATGCGCTGCCATTGCAGCGCATAGATGAGCGAGAAGTTGATCAGCGCCCCCTCGCGGCCGATGCGGCGCGTGGTGACGCGATAGGTCATCGGTTGACCCACCGGGGGAGCAAACAGGGTATGCGCGATTGCGACTGCCGGAACGTCGCCCGGTGCCAACGACCGGATGGGCTGGGCCACCAGCAGCAAGAGCGCGCCGCCGAGGCTGCCGGCTGACATCATGCCGGGCGGCGACCCAGCCGGTGAAGCCCCGCCGCGGCAGTGGCGACGAGGATCGCTCCGGTCACCTGATGCCACACCGCAACCCACATCGAAACGCCCGACACGACGGTCCAGATGCCGAGCAGCATCTGCGCCGTGACGACCGCGACGAGCAGCCGCGCCTCGCTGTGTGCGCCCTGCCGCGACAAGCGACGCGCGAGCAGAAGCAGCGCGAGCGCCGCAACCCACGACCACCAGCGATGGAGGAAATGGATCAGAAAGGGGTCGTTGGTCAGCGCGAGCCACGCGCCGCCCGTCCAATCGATGCCCTCGGGCACGAAATGATCGTTCATCAGCGGCCAGCTACTCGCGACATAGCCCGCATTGAGCCCCGCGACCCACGCACCGAGCAGCAGCTGGACAAAGAGGATCGCGATGACGCCCAGCGCGGGGCCGGTGAGTCGGGCCGGGCGTGCTTCGGGATCGCGCGCGAGTGCGTCGAGGTCGCGCGCCGTCCACACCAAACCGCCAAGCAGGAACAGCGCGGTCAGCAAATGGGTGGCGAGGCGGAAATGGCTGACGTCGGTGCGATATTCGAGGCCAGAGGCGACCATCCACCAGCCGATCGCGCCCTGCAATCCGACGAGCGCCGCAAGCGCAAGCAAACGCGGGCCATAGCCGGCCGGGATCGCGCGGCGCCAGGCGTACCAAGCAAGCGGAACGAGCAGCGCCATGCCAACGAGGCGACCGAGGATTCGGTGCAGCCATTCCCAGAAGAAGATCGCCTTGAACCCCGCCAGCGTCATGCCGAGGTTGATCTCCTTATATTCGGGGATCTGCTTGTATTTCTCGAACTCCGCGATCCACCCGGCCTCGCTCAGCGGCGGCAATACGCCCGAAACGGGGCGCCATTCGGTAATCGAAAGTCCCGATTCGGTCAGGCGGGTGATCCCGCCGACGCCGACCACGATGATTACCAGCAGTGCAACCGCCCACAGCCAGCGCGTGAGCGCCGCGGGGCGGGGTTGGCTGGCGGCGGGCGCCGGCAAGGCAGAGGCATGCGTCATTGTCCGCCCTATCGGCGCTTGCCGGGCGATAGGCAAGAGGCGCGAAACCGGGCCAAAGGGGAAATTCATGGCCGCGACAGGCGCGGCTTGATAGGGGATGGCGATGCTTCGCAACACCCGATCGATCGTTGCCATCCTGTCGTTGTCGATGGCTACGCCCGCCCTGGCTCAGCAATCCTCCTATGCCGCACTGGCGGCTGCAGAAGCACGCGTCGCGGCGATCGGCTTTCGCCTGACGACCGCCAACGCCGCCTGGTGCCCGGTACGCCAGCCGCAGTTCGGGTGGATCTGGGGCGACCCGCGGCTGTACGCACCGGACCGGCGCGCCGAAGCGCTCGCAGCCTATGGCGCGAACGATCAGATGCATGCCTATATTGCCGCGCTCGCGCCGGCCGCACCGGCGGCATCGGCCGGAATGGCCATCGGCACGCCCGTCGTCGGCATGGGAAGCGCACCCGTGCCCGACGGCGTGGGCGACCATCCCTTTGCGCGCATCACGGCGATTGAAACCAGCGTTGCCGCGCTCCCGGTCGATGCACCTCTCGCGCTTCACGTCGGCGCGGGACGCATCGTCAGCATCACCCCGGTCGCAGGCTGCGCCAGCGATTTTCGCGTCGAGGCCAATGAGCGGCCCGCCGCCGTCGCCGACGGGCGCTTGGTCCTCGTCAATCAGGGGCTTGCCGATTTCGCCGGAGACGACGACGAACTGGCCGCGGCGATCGCGCACGAGCTGGCGCACAATATCCTCCGCCACCGCGCCCGGCTCGACGCGGCGGGGGTCGATCGCGGCCTCGGCAAACAGTTCGGCCGCAACGCCCGCCTGTTCAAACAGACCGAGGTCGAGGCCGACCGGCTGTCTGTGTGGCTGCTCGCGGGTGCGGGTTATGACCCCGCTGCCGCCGCACGTTTTTGGGAGCGCTTCGGCCAGCGCAAGGGACGTCCCCTTCTCCAGGCAAGCACGCATCCGAACTGGCGCGACCGCGTCGCGTCACTGCAAGCCGAAGCGGCGGCCATAGCCGAAGCGCGCGCCGCGGGCCAGCCGCTGCATCCGCCGCTGATCGACGCACCACCGCCCTTGGAATAGGTTCGCGCGCGTCCTATTTTGGCGACAATTCCTTCCCCCCTCTCCCCAACAAGGATCGACGCCATGACCCAAGAAACCGCCATTTTTGCCGGAGGCTGCTTCTGGTGCACCGAAGCCGTGTTCCAGTCGCTCGAGGGTGTCGAGGGCGTCGAGAGCGGCTATATTGGCGGCGCGGTCCCCCACCCGACCTACAAGCAGGTTTGCGGCGGCGACACCGGCCATGCCGAGGCGATCCGCATCACCTTTGACCCGGCGGTGATCAGCTACGACGACCTGCTCGACGTCCATTTCGCGACGCACGATCCGACGACGCTCAACCGCCAAGGCAACGACATCGGCACCCAATATCGCAGCGCGCTCTTTCCGCTCGACGCCGCGCAGGCCGATTCCGCCCGCGCGGGGATCGAACGTGCCGCGGTCGATTGGCCCGCGCCGATCGTGACCACGATCGAGAGCGCGTCGGACTGGTATCCGGCCGAAGATTATCACCAGGCCTATTGGGAGGGCGAAGGCCAGCGCAATCCCTATTGCATGGCGGTGATCCCGCCCAAGCTGGCTAAACTGCGCAAGGGATTCAGTGACCGTTTGCGTAACGCATAGATACGTAGCGGGTCATGCGGCCGCTGTTGTAATATGGCCGCATGACGTCACTTTTCATTGACTTTCCAATTGTTTTGACTAGCGGACGCGCCTTCGCTGGGGCAGGATGCCCCTGAAACGCAGTTGGGGGCGCTGCCAGGTGCTGGCACCATTGTTTCTCATCGGCGCGTTGGTCACGACGCCCCAGATGTCGGTTCAAGCCGCAAACCAGACCGCCGTCGAGGATGGTTCGGGCGGGATGACGCGCGCGGTCAACCGGATGGTGGGCGGCATCGTCAGCTATGCGCGTTGGCCAACCGGACCGGCGGCGGCACCCCGGACAATGTGCGTCGTCGGCACGCCGCGCCTGACCGATCGCATGGCGCCCGATGTTCCGGGGCCAGGCTCGGTGACGGTCCGCCGCGTGACCACCGCCACGGTTACGCCCGAGTGCGACATCCTCTTCCTGGGCCGAATGCCTGTCGCCGATCGGCGTCAGCTCATCGCCTGGGTACGCGGGCGTCCGATCCTGACGATCACCGACGATGACGCCGCCTGCATCTATGGCGCGATGTTTTGCCTGAGCAACAAGGCGGCGAGCCTCAGCTTTTCGGTCAATATCGATGCGATTGGGCGCGGCCCGCTGCGCATCGATCCGCGTGTCCTGCGCATCGGCGGCGGCGAGGGGGGGGCGGCATGACCGGCCAGTCCACCACCCCGCCGGTCGAACGGATCGGCGCGCGCACGACGCTGCAAAAACTGCTGTCGCGCTTTCATTTCGGCATCACCCTGTTCGCGGTCGCGCTTTCCGGGCTCACCATCCTGCTCGCGGGGGTCACCGCGCTGCGCGGCTATGCCGACCGCAATATGGAACTGGCAGCGCAGCTCGGCGCCTATGGCGTCGAACCTGCGCTGGTGTTCAACGATCCGCAGGCGGTCCGCGAAGGGCTCGAGCCGCTGACCCGCATCCCGGGCATTGCGCGGCTTCGCGTGCTCAACGACGTCGGCCGGCCGGTTACCGAATGGACTTCGCCCGCCGCCGACCCGGCGCCGACCCTGACCCGTATTTTCTTCCCCCGCCCCTTCGCCGTCACGGTCCAGCGCAACGGATCGGCCATCGGCACGATCGAGGTGTGGGGCGATAGCTCGACATTGATCGACTATGTTCGCCTCGGCCTGCTCGCGGGCCTCGGCTGCCTGCTGATCACCGCGTTCGGCACCATCTTCCTCGCACGGCGGTTCGAATATGAGCTGGTCAAACCGCTCAACGAGATTGCCACGGTCGCCCATGACGTCCGCCTGCACCGCCGCTTCGACAAGCGTGTCCAGCCGCTCGGCATTGCCGAGCTCGACCGGCTGGGCGGCGACATCAACGCCCTGCTCGACGAGTTGCAGGGCTGGCAGGGCCATATGGAGAGCGAACGCGCGTTGCTCGCGCACCGGGCGTCGCACGACACGCTGACCGCGCTGCCCAATCGCGATGCCTTCGACGAGCAGCTCGCGCTGCGGATCGAGGCTGCGGCGGGCCGGGGCGGCCGCTTCGCGCTGCTGTTCATCGATGCCGACAATTTCAAGGCGGCCAACGACAATTTCGGCCACGCGGCGGGCGACGCCGTGCTCGTCGCACTGTCGGCGCGGATCCAGGACGCGCTGCGCAAGGGCGATTTTGCCGCCCGCATTGGCGGCGACGAATTCATTGTCATCGTCGAGCTCGACGAGGAATTGCATCCCGACACGTTAGCGACCCGGATCCGCACCAGCGTCGCCGAACCCATTTTGTTGCCCGGTGGCGAAACCTATCGCGCCGCGGTCAGCGTCGGTGTTGCGACCTTCCCCGACAGCGGCAGCGATGCGACCGCGTTGCTGACCGCCGCCGACGCGGCCATGTACGCCGACAAATTGACCAACCGTTCCAGATGATGACCAGCGGAGAGACGCCGTGACGCTTAGATTCCCCCGATCGATCCAGAATCTGTTGGTGATCGCTTTCGCTGCATTGCTGGCCGCGTGCCAAAGCGTCCCGCGCACGACCGGCTTCACGCCCGCCCAGATTGCGGCGTTGAAGACCGAGGGTTTTGTCGAAGCGGGCACCGGTTGGGAACTGACCTTTAACGAGCGACTGCTGTTTGCCTCGAACGATGCGACGGTCCAGCCCGACCTGCGCGTCCGCATCGCAGGGCTCGCACGCAACCTCATTTCGGTGGGCATCACGACCGCGCGGGTCGAGGGACACAGCGATTCGACCGGCACGTCGGCCTATAATCTGGCGCTGTCGCAAGCACGCGCGCAGGCCGTCGCCATCCCGCTCCAGGCCGGCGGGATGCAGCTTTCCCCGGAACAGATTGTCGGCCGCGGCGAAGCGGTGCCGATGTCGAGCAACGACACCGTTGAAGGTCGCCAGGACAATCGGCGGGTGGTCGTGATCGTGACGCCGCAATGACCCGGCAAAAGACAGCGGCCGCGCTTTTCTTGAACGAAGTTCGCGGCTAAGCCCTCGGCCATGAAACCGATCCGCAAAGCCGTCTTCCCCGTCGCCGGTCTCGGCACCCGCTTCCTGCCCGCGACCAAGGCGATCCCCAAAGAGATGCTACCGGTCGTCGATCGGCCGCTGATCCAATATGCGGTTGACGAGGCGCGCGAGGCGGGGATCGAGCAGATGATCTTTGTCACCGGCCGCGGTAAAAGCGCGATCGAGGATCATTTCGACGTCGCCTTCGAACTTGAAAAGACGATGTCCGAACGTGGCAAGGATCTGTCGGTGCTCGAAGCGACGCGGCTCGGACCCGGCGCCTGCGCCTATGTCCGCCAGCAGGAGCCGCTGGGGCTCGGCCATGCGATCTGGTGCGCGCGCGATATCGTTGGCGACGAGCCCTTTGCGATCTTCCTGCCCGACGAGTTCATGCACGGATCGCCCGGCTGCATGAAACAGATGGTCGATGCCTACACGCAAGTCGGCGGCAATCTGATCTCGGTGCTGGAAGTGCCGCACGAGCAAGTGTCGAGCTATGGCGTCATCGCCCCCGGCGCGCGCGATGGCGCGCTGACCGAAGTGACCGGGCTTGTCGAAAAGCCGCCGGTCGCCGAGGCGCCGTCGAACCTGATCATTTCGGGCCGCTACATCCTGCAGCCCGAGGTGATGCGCGTCCTTGAACGCCAGGAAAAGGGAGCAGGCGGCGAAATCCAGCTGACCGACGCGATGGCGACGATGATCGGCAACCAGCCCTTCCACGCCGTCACCTTCGACGGCGCGCGCTATGACTGCGGATCGAAGGCCGGCTATATTCAGGCGAACCTCGCGGTCGCGCTCGAACGGCCCGACATGGCGGACGAAGTTCGCGCCTTTGCGGTCGACCTGCTGAAATAAAGGCGGCGGAGACTTTGCGCCCCCGCCGCATCGGTGATTATTCGCCCTCGATATTCGGTTTCGGGAAGGTGTCGGCCCCCAGCGTCTTGTAAAGCAGGCCGCCGATCGCCCCGCCGATCAGCGGTGCAAGCCAGAACAGCCAGAGTTGCTGGAGCGCAATGCCGCCGACAACGAGCGCCGGACCGGTACTGCGCGCCGGATTGACCGAGGTGTTGGTCACCGGGATCGAGATCAGGTGGATCAAGGTCAGCGCGAGGCCGATCGCGAGCGGCGCAAAGCCCGCGGGCGCGCGGCCGTCGGTCGATCCCATGATGATCCAGAGGAAAGCGGCTGTCAGCACGATCTCGACAATGAAAGCCGACCAGATATCATACTGCCCCGGCGAGCCCGCATCGAAGCCATTGGCCGCAAGGCCGTTCGTCACCAGATCATAGGCAGGATTGCCGCTCGCGACATAGAAGAGCAGGAAGGCCGCAACGATCGCGCCGAGCACCTGCGCCACGACATAGAGCGGAATATCGCGCGCATTGAACCGCCCGCCTGCCCACAGTCCCACAGTCACCGCCGGATTGAGATGACAGCCCGAAATATGGCCGATCGCATAAGCCATGGTGACGACCGTCAGGCCGAAAGCGAGCGAGACGCCGAGCAATCCGATGCCGACATCGGGGAACGCCGCGGCCAGAACCGCGCTGCCGCAACCGCCGAAGACAAGCCAGAATGTGCCGATAAATTCGGCCAGACCCTTTTGGATATTCGTCATGATGACCCTCCTCCCCGCCGGCGGCCTCAGACGCCTCCGGCGCGAACGTCATCCTATCAGCGCCGCGCCACCGGGCAACCCCTTGCGCAAGCGCGGCAAAATCAGGCGACCGCGACCGTTTCGACAAAATGCCGCGCACGCTGATGCAGCGACAGCGCCGCCTCGGTCAGGCCGGCCGACAATTGACCAAGCGCCTGCGCGCCATCGCCGACGGCGGTCGCACCATGCCCGATCTCGCGCACCCGCACATCGATTTCGCGGCTGGCGGACACCGCCTGCTCGACATAGCTCGCGATCATCAGCGTCGTCGCGCTCTGTCCGTCGACCGCACGGTCGATCGCATCGGAGAAGCCGTTGTTCGCATCGATCGCCTTTTCGACCTCGACAAAGCCCGCCGCGACCTGTTCGACGATGTCGCGAATCCGGTCGACATATTGGGTGATATCGCCCGCCGCGGAGCGCGTCTGGCTGGCGAGCGTCTTGACCTCCGACGCGACGACGGCAAAGCCGCGGCCGGCATCGCCCGCACGCGCCGCCTCGATCCCTGCGTTGAGCGCGAGCATGTTGGTGCGGCTCGCCATGTCGATGATCAACGCGAGCATCTGTTCGATCGACTGGCTCGCGGCCTTCAACGCGATCGAACGCTCGCTGGCCTGCTTCACCTTGAGATGCGCCTCGCCGCGCACGGTACGGGCGCGCGAACCGTCGTCGACGATCTTCGCCATCGTAGCAGCCAACGCATGACCGCGATCACCCAATTCGTGCAGACCCGCCAGCGTTTGCGCCGTGGCACCCGCGACCGTTACCGCGTCGCGGCCCGTTTGCCGGGCGCGTTCGGACAAGGTGCCGGCGACCAGCTCGACTTTCCGCGCCATGTCGGAGAGCGTCGCGGTCAGCGTCGTGATCTCTCGCTGGAAACGCTGTCCGGCATCGTCGATGTGCGTCGTCCGCGCCGCGCGTTCCTGCGCTAGCTCGACCTCGCGCAGCATCGCCAGCTTGGCGAGCTGACCGCTATCGAGCGTTTCGACGAACCGCCCGGCACGGACGAGGATCAGCTCCTGCTGGCCCGGCGACTGCCCGACGATGCGCAGCAGATCGGGCGTCGATCGCGCGACATCGGCGGTCGGGCATGGTTCGATCATCGAGGCGATCGAGCCGCCGATCGTCGGATTCTGCATCAGCGAAAACCAGAAGGGACAGAAGAGCAATTCGCGCACCCGCTGTTCGCGGATGATCCCCACCGGCCGGTCGTCGCCATCGACCACCGCGAGCGCGCGGAGTTGGGGATTGCCGCGGAACAGGTCGATGACCTGCGACATATGCGCGTCGGCGCCGATCGCGGACGCGTGGCCCGTCGATGGCGTAAAGGCATATCCCATGGCGTTCATCAATCTCTCTTCAGTCTGCGACCTTGTTCGCGCCCCGACCTAGAGAAGGTTGGTAAATACGAATTTAACCATTTATTTCAGTGATGTGACACATTGGCTGTGCGCGGTGCCGATCCGTCGCAATATCCTGTTCAGATCACGGCCATTATGCGATGGGGCGCCATTGGCGAGGAGAAGAATATGCGCCTTTTAATCCTGGCGGTAGTGACTGCCCCCCTGCTCGCCGGCTGCATCAGCGCGGTCAAGACGGTCGTCACCGCGCCGGTGAAAGCCGTCGGCCAGGTTGCCGACTGGTCGACGACGAGCCAGGACGAGTCCGACCGCAATCGCGGCCGCGAAATGCGCAAGCGTGAGGAGGAGCTGGGCAAGCTGTCGCGCCAGCGCGACAAGGCGGCCGAGAAGTGCCGCGACGGCAATGAAGACCAATGCCAGCGCGCCGAAGTTCTCGACCATGAAATCGAGGCCTTGATGGCGGCACCGCGTTAAGCGGCACCAGCTACCTTACCCGCCGGCCTGTCCACACGACGCGGCCGACCAGCTGCACCGAAGCCATCGGCAGGTCGTCCCAGCTGCGATAGTGCGGGTTGTCGCTGATCACCGAAATCCGCCCCTGCCCCGGCGCGCGCGCGACGCGCTTCACCATCAGCACATCGTCCATACGCAGCACATAGATGCCATCGCGCAGCCGCGCTGCCGCATCGCCGCCGTCGACCAATATATCATCGCCATCGTCGAGCGTCGGCGCCATCGAATCGCCCTCGACGCGAATGATACTGAGCGCGCGCGGATCGGCACCGAGGTCGCGCAGCCATTTGGGGTCGAACGCGACCTCGCCCTCGACCGCCTCGCCGTCGACACTGGCGCCCGCGCCCGCCGAGGCGCCGATCGCGAGCTTGGGCACGAGGATCATTCCGGGCCCGCGCACCCGCGCCGGGGTCGCGACCCGCTGCACCGGCCCGCCCAGCATCGCTTCGGACACGCCCAGATAGGCGGCGATGCGCGCGCGATCCTGCTCGCCCAATCGCCGCGGCGAACCGCGCTTGATATATTGCTGGATATAGGCGGGGTTGCGCCCGATCACCTGCGAGATGCGCGCATAATCAAGCCCTCTCTCGGTCAAGAGGCGGTCGAGCGCGGCGCGCGGATCCTGATCGAAATCGGCCATAAGTCGCTGGGGCTGGTCCTTCCTATTTCGTCTCTACCAAACGGATTTTTCCTAGACAAGTAGGAAAATGAGCATCAAATAGGAAATATCCTATCGGGTGAGTCGCCCGATTGCCGACGTGATCAGGGAGGAAATATGGAACGCAGCCTGCTGCAACGGATCGAGGCCTTTCTGAAGGAATCGGCGATGCCCCCCAGCGTGTTCGGCCGCGACGCCGTGCGCGACCCGCGCCTCGTCAGCGACCTGCGCGGTGGCCGCGAACCCGGGCGTGATGTGATATGTCGCGTAGAACATTTCATGAACAAATGGCGCGCCGATTTCCATATGGGCAACGCCCTTCCCAGCGGCGACCGGCGGACGCGCGCGATGCGTCACCTGCGCAAGGGAGCGCGGGCATGATGCGCTGGTCTCCCGCCCAGCCGCCGCGCCCAGGCTGCCCGCATCGCCGACTCCGCGTCCTGCTGATGCGCGAACTTCCGCAGGTACTGTCGACCAGCGCTTCGACTTTCCGCCCTTGGGCGAGCGCAAGTTTCGTCGGAGCGCGCCATATCTTTCCGTGCACCTTGGCCACGGGAGACGTCGCGGCAATGTGCCGCGCGTTGCAAGACCGACTGAGCGCGACCGAATGGGCGCTGCCGGGCCATATTGTCGCAGATGTAGCGGTAGAAAGTGGCGTGGATCCGCAAACGCTGCGAATCGAAATCTTGACGGTCGAGGATTAGCCGACCGACTGGCGCGTCATTCGCTGTAGCGTACTGAGCGCAGCTTCGAGCGCGAAGTCGACCTCGGGTTCGCTTTCAGGCCCGATCGCATCGGGCATTGGGATCGCCGCGGTCGAAATCGGGGTCGCCTGCCGGCGGCGCGCCAGCCCGGCTTCGAACCGCGCAACCATCGCGTCGAGTGATTTGTCGGCGGGATCGGGCATCGGCGGCGGCGCCGTCATCTCGGCGGGTTGCAGCCAGGGCGCGTCGCCGTCGAATTCCTCTTCGGGCGCCAGATCGGCGAGCACCAGTTCGTCGGTCTCGTCGGCTTCGACTTCGGCTTCACCCGGCCACAAGCCGGGCGCAACCGGTTCGGCGATGGCACTTCCATCGAGCCCGCCCGCGGGCAGATCGCGTCCCGCGCGGATCGGCGGACGCGGCGGATCGTCGGGATGCAGGTCGACGCGGCGACGGCGCTTCAGAATCTCTTCGCTTTCGCCACTCTCCACATCGTGGGAGGTACGGCGGAAACGCTCGCGTAGCGACGACAAGCCCGCCGCTTCGGGCTTCGCGATCAGCACCGCGACAAAGCCCGCGATCACCGCAGCAATTGCCGACATGCCGAGCGCCAGCGCAAGCCGGCCGCCATTGCCGATCGGCTGCACAAACAGGTCGGACAGCCGGTCGAGATAGAGGTTCCAGCTGATCCCCGCGACCCACGAAAAGGGCATTACGGCGGCGAACAGGAAGGTCAGCGCCGCGGCGCCGATCACCGCCGGGATTGCCGGCTGAAGCGCGCGCAGCAGCGCGGTCGCTATCGCCTTGGTCCGATTTTCGCTGATCTCGTCCATATCGTCCAAATCCGTGTAGCCCATCGGGCCATCCTGTCATCTATCTGCGCGATTGCGCTAAACGCTGCGCAGCAATTGCTGGTAAACGGGCTCGTAACGTAAAATGTTTGATGACCAGTTACGATGCTTTTCGACAAAAATACGTGCTGTCCGCCGTCGCTCGGGCCACATGTCCCGATTTTCTAGCAACGCGGCGAGCGCATCCGCGATCGCGTCGGGGTCATCGGGCGCGAACAAGGTGCCCGTCGCGCCATCCTCGATCAGCTCGCGGTGCCCGCCGACATCGGACGCCGCGACCAGCTTGCCCTGCGCCATCGCCTCGAGCGGTTTCAATGGTGTGACGAGGTCGGTCAGCCGCATCTTCTTGCGCGGATAGGCGAGGATATCGATCAGCGAATAATAACGCTCGACCTCCTGGTGCGGCACGCGGCCGACGAAATGGATATGCGCTGCGGCGGGTGATCCTGCGGCCTGCGCCTTCAACGCCGCCTCCATCGGCCCGCCCCCGACGAGCAGCAGCCGCGCCTTCGGCTGCGCCGCGACGAGCCCGGGCATCGCCGCGATCAGGTCGTCGATCCCCTCATAATCATAGAAGCTGCCAATATAGCCGATCACGGCATCGTCGACCGCAAGGCCGAGCGTGTCGGCCAGCGCATCGTCGCGCGGGGTTGGATCTCCGAACAATTCGAGGTCGACGCCGTTGGGCGACACGGTGATCTTGGCTGGGTCGATGCCGCGCGCGATCAGATCGCCGCGCAATCCCTCACAGATTACCGCGACCGCATCGGCCGATTTCACCGCATGCGTTTCAAGCTGCTTGGTCAGCCAATAGCGCAAACTGCCTTCGCGGCCGGTGCCGTTACCGACCGCGGCATCCTCCCAGAAGGCGCGGATTTCATAGATGACCGGGATGCCGAGTTTTTTGCCGACACGCAGCGCCGCGAGCCCGTCGAGCACCGGCGAGTGCGCGTGCAGCACATCGGGCTTCCATTCGCGCGCCAGCGCCTCGACGCGCTTCGCCAGCGCACCGATCTCGCGCCACTCGCGGATCGGCGCGCGTGCGGGCGCGATCTTCGGTGTGCGATAGAAGGTCAGCCCGTCGACGGTCTCGCCGTCCGGCCCCGGCTCGGGATGCCGCACGCCGGTCACGCCCGCGACCTCCCATCCCTTGGCGACCTGCGCCTTCATCAGCGCACGCGTGCGAAAGGTGTAGCCGCTGTGCGCGGGCAGGCTATGATCAAGGACGTGCAGGATGCGTGTCATGGGCCAGCGCATTGACATACAAGCCTTAACGCGGCGTCAACCCCGATCGCGTAGCGGGAGCGGACATGGTCGACAATTTTTCCATTGCCCTGACGCACGTGCTGATGGCGGTTGCGCTCTGGCGCCTGCTCCATCGCGACGATCTCGACCGCGAGGTCAGCCCGCGCCTGCAATGGCAGCAACGCCGCGACGCCGAACGCGCCGCAGAGGATGCCCGCACCGATGCGTGACATCGCGTTCGTCGCCTTCCTGTTCGCCTTCATCGGGATCGGCTTTCGCAAGCCGTTCCTGTTCGTGCTGTGCTTTTGCTACATCGACGTCGTCGCGCCGCAGCGCCTCAGCTATTTCCTCATCAACTCGATCCCGATCTCGCTGATCGTCTTCGGGCTCGCGATCGCCGGATGGCTCGTGGCGGACGACAAAAAGGACACGCGGTGGTCGGGACGGCAAACGCTCCTCGTGATGCTGCTCGTCTATTGCTGGATAACGACCATCTACGCCGACTTCCCGGTCGAGGCCGCCGACAAGTGGAGCTGGGTGTGGAAGGCGCTGATCTGGGCCATTTTCCTGCCGCTCACCTTACGGACCAAGCTCCGGATCGAGGCATTGGCGCTGATCCTGCTGCTCTCAGCGGCGGCGATCGCCATCGCGGGGGGGATCAAGACCGCGGCCGGAGGTGGCGGCTATGGCTCTCTCCAACTGCTGATGAGCGAAAATTACGGGCTGTATGAAGGCAGCACCATGTCGTGTGTCGCGATATCGATCATCCCGCTGATCCTGTGGTACCGCCGCCACGGGACGATCTTTCCGCCCGACTGGATGGTCTCGCTCTTCTGTTTCGCGCTGGTCTTCGCCTGCGCCTTGCTGCCCGTCGGGACACAGGCGCGCACCGGGCTCGTCTGCCTTGTCGTGCTGGGCGTGTTGTCACTGCGCGCGGTCAAGCACCGGCTTCTCTATATCGTCGGCGCCGGGCTCCTCGCGGCCGCCGCGGTTCCCTTCCTGCCGCAAAGCTATACCGAACGCATGGAAACGATCCGCAGTTACAAGGCCGACCAGTCGGCCTCGACGCGCGTCGCGGTTTGGGCCTGGACGTGGGAATATGCCAAGGACAATCCGTTCGGCGGCGGCTTCAACGCCTTCCTTCAGAATCGCGTTCGGGTCGAAAAGGAAGCCAGCAGCCCCGAAGAAACGGCGAGCGTCTATGAGGAAGAATCGCGCGCCTATCACTCCGCCTATTTCGAAATGCTGGGCGAACAGGGCTATCCGGGAACCGCCATGTGGCTGCTCCTCCATGTCGCGGGGCTGGTCCAGATGGAGCGGATAAGGCGGCGCTACCTGAAAACGCGGCGCGGCGAAGAGCAATGGATCGCGCCGCTGGCGACCGCGCTGCAGCACGGCCATATCGTCTATCTGGTCGGGTCGCTGTTCGTCGCGATCGCCTTCCAGCCCTTCATCTATTTGATGCTGGCGCTCGAAATCGGACTGACGACCTATTGCCGCCGCCGCGAACAGGAAGCGGGCTGGCGTCCGCTGACCGTGCAGCGGACCGTCGCCGCATGACCGGAGCCGTCACGCCGGGGCAAATGCTGCCAACGCTGACCGGCGTGCGCGGCTTCGCTGCGCTGATGGTGGTATTTTACCATATCCGCGGCGGGATGACCGGCTTCCTGCCCGATCAGGCCATTTCGGTCTTGGCGCAGGGCTATCTGGCGGTTGATCTGTTCTTCGTCCTGTCGGGTTTCGTCCTGTGGTGGACCTATGGCAACCAATTCCGCGATCGCGGCCTGCGCGCCGCGCCGCATTTTATCGTCCGCCGATTTGCCCGCATCTTCCCACTCCACCTCGCGGTCCTGTCGGCGATGCTGTTGTTCGCGGCGGCGCTGATCGTCAGCGGCCGCGACCCGGGCGAACATTACAGCTTTGCCGAACTCCCCGCCCATTATCTGCTCGTCCAGAATTGGGGGTTCAGCGACCGCCTGGCGTGGAACGATCCCGCCTGGTCGATCTCGACCGAATGGGCGGCCTATCTGCTGCTCGCGATCACGGGCGGCTGGCTGACGCGTCTGCCGCGCGGCGCTTGGAGTTTTCCGTTGCTGATCATCGCGATGGCGGCGGCGCTGGGATGGTGGTTTGCGGCAACGGGCCGCGCGAGCATCGGCGACGATATTCCCGCGACCGGACTGCTGCGCTGCCTCGTCGAATTCGGCATCGGCATCCTGCTTTGCCTATGGTGGACGACGCAGCGCGAAAAGCCCGGGGGCGCGACGATCATCTATGGCACCGCGCTCGGCCTGACCGGCGTCGCGGCACTCCTGTTCGGCGTGGCCGGGTCGCAGCCGGCGGCGGTGCCGCTGATCATGACCGCGGTCGTCATCCTGGCGCTGCAGGCCTCGACGGCGCCGCGGCCGTTCTTGTCGGGCCGGATCGCGCAATGGCTAGGGGACATCAGCTATGCCGTCTATCTGTCGCATTTCTTCCTGTGGGTCCTCTTCAAACTTTTCTTCGTCGACGACCCGGCGAGGGTCCATCCGGCGATGATCCTGGCATTCACCCTGCTGACGCTGGCCGCGTCGCACCTGCTCCATATCGCGCTCGAAGTGCCGGGGCGGCGCATCGCCCAGCGCGCCGGCGACCGACTGCTCGCCGCGCCGCGCACCATCTTCGCAGCGGGCCGCAGCGAGAGCTGATCCGCCGTCACTCTGCCAAGACGGGGAACCATCGGCGGCGGCGAGGCGCTATTGCTCCATGTCCGCACCGCGCCTTGTCCATGTCGACGACAGCCTGCCCGGCATCAGCCGCACGCGGTCGGGCGTCGGCTGGCTTTATCGCGACCCCAAGGGGAAGATCATCCGCGACCGCGACGAAATCGACCGCCTCAACGCGATCGCGCTGCCGCCCGCCTATGAGGATGCGTGGTTCTGCCCCGCGCCCAACGGCCATATTCTTGCGACCGGATACGATGCGCGCGGGCGCAAGCAATACCGCTATCACCCCGATTTCCGCATAGCGCGCGAGGCCGACAAATATGATCGCTGCGCCGCCTTCGGCCATGCGCTGCCGCTGCTCCGCGCGCGCCTCGTCGATGACCTGAACCGCCGAACGCTCTGTTCCGAACGCGTTGTCGCCGCAGTCGTGCGGCTGCTCGACCTTGCCGCACTCCGCGTCGGCAACGAGCAATATGTCGCGGCGAACAAAAGCTTCGGCGCGACGACGCTCCGCCAGCGCCACGCAAAACTCTCGGGCAAGACGCTCCGCCTCAAATATATCGCCAAGGGCGGCGCGAAGCGCGAGGTGACGATCAGCGACCGCAGCCTGACGACGCTCGTCCGGCGGTTGCAGGATCTGCCCGGCCAGAATCTCTTTCAATATGAGGACGGCGACGATCTGTGCGCCGTCGCGTCGGACGATGTGAATGCCTATATCCGCGAGGCGATGGGCGATGAATTCAGCGCCAAGCATTTTCGCACCTGGACCGCGAGCGTCGAAGCCTTCGCCTTTCTCTATGACGCGCCCGAACCGCCGACGCTGAAGGCGATGCTCGAGCATGTCGCCGGTCGCCTCGGCAACACCCCGGCGATCGCGCGCAAGGCCTATGTCCACCCCGCGATGCTCGCCGCGGCGCAAGCGCGCGAAGACTTCGCCTCCGACGTCGGCAGCCTCCCGCGCGCGACACGCTATCTTTCGCGTTACGAACGCGGATTTTTGACCTATCTGGAGCGGGCGCCCGCGGCCGCGGTGCTGCTCCAATCCGCCTGATCCGAGCTAAAAGGACCCGACGTGACTTTCTCCCTGTTTGCCGCCGCGACCACCTCCGCCCCGAAAGCCGCGCCTGCAAAGGCCGCCGCGACCAATCCGCTCGACGATCTGCAGCGCTATTGGGATCTCAGCGTCGCGTGGGTGAACAGCCACTGGCTCCAGATCGGCATCGCGATCGGCGCGGGCCTGCTCATCTATTTTATCCTGTCGATGGCGCGCCGCTTCGCACTCAAGCACGCGCAGTCGGCCGAGGGCGAGATGACGCTGACCCACATCGCCGGGCGCGTGATCCACAAGACCAAATCGTCCGTGCTCGCGATTATCGCAATCCGCATGGTCGCGGGATATGCGCAGCCACCGGCCGTGATCATGCAGGTAATCCAGTTCGTCTTCACCGTTGCGGTCGTGCTGCAGGTCGCGATCTGGGCGCGCGAGATCGTGCTCGGGCTGATCCAGCGCCGCGCCGCCGAGGGCAATAATGAAACGCTCAGCAACGCGATGGGGATCATCCGCCTGCTGATCAGCGTCGCGCTGTTCGCGATCGCGACCATCGTCATCCTCGACAATATGGGCGTCAACGTCACCGGCCTGATCGCCGGCCTCGGCATCGGCGGTATCGCGATCGGCCTTGCCGCGCAGGGTATTTTCTCCGACCTCTTCGCCTCGCTGTCGATCATCTTCGACCGCCCGTTCCGCGTCGGCGAGACGATCAAATATGACTTGAGCACCGCGACGGTCGAGCGCATCGGGCTCAAGAGCACGCGACTGCGTTCGCTCAACGGCGAGTTGCTCGTGATTTCGAACACCAATTTGCTGAGCAAGGAGATCACCAATTTTGCGCATCTCCACCGCCGCCGGATCACCTTTAAGATCGGCGTCATCTATCAGACGACGCCCGAGATGCTGCGCGACCTGCCCGCCTTGCTCGAGGAGCAGGTTACAGCCGCTGGCCATGAATTCATCCGCTCGAGCTTCCTGAGTTTCGGCGCATCGAGCCTCGATTTCGAACTGCTCTTCGACGTGTTCAGCGACCAGTTCGACGAGGTTGCCGCAGCGAGGACCGAAGTCGGCATCCGGCTATTCGACGCGATGACGCGCGCCGGATACAGCTTTGCTTACCCCACCCAGACTGCCTTCACCGCAGCGCCCGACGGCACGATGATCATGCCCTATCCCGAGTCCCCGAAGCGCAAGGCCCCGGCGGCAAAGGCAGCCAAGCCCGCCTGACGCTACGGCGCCGTAGCGTAGCCGCTTGGCCCTTGTGCAACGCGTCAAGAGAGGCCTAGAACGCGCCCCGAACCAGCTATTGAGGGGATGATTATGGCCACCATCACGCCGCAGGAACTGCAAACCAAGGTCGGTGAGCATCTCGGCACGTCGGACTGGGTGCTCGTCGATCAGGACATGATCAACAAGTTCGCCGACGCGACGGGCGACCACCAGTTCATCCATATCGACGAGGAAAAGGCCAAGCTGACGCCGTTCGGCGGCACGATCGCCCACGGCTTCCTGACCCTGTCGCTGATGCCGATGCTCGGCCAGAGCACCGACGGCCCGAAGGTCGGCGGCGTCAAGATGGGCGTCAATTACGGCTGCAACAAGGTCCGCTTTCTGTCGCCCGTCCGCTCGGGCAAGCGCGTCCGCAGCCACATCAAGCTGCTCGAGCTTGAGGAAAAGCGCCCCGGCCAATGGCAGCAGACCAACGAAGTGACCGTCGAGATTGAAGGCGAGGAAAAGCCAGCGCTGATCGCCGAATGGATCAGCCAGTTCTTCGTCTAAAGCACAGGTTTTTCCGGCCGCCCTCCCCCGTTAAGATAACCGGACTCAGAAAGAAGGACCCCTATCATGCGTGACGCCGTCATCGTTTCCACCGCCCGCACCCCGTTGACCAAGGCGGCGCGCGGCTCGTTCAACAACACCCTCGCCCCGACGCTGGGCGCCCACGCGGTTCGCGCCGCGGTCGAGCGCGCCGGCATCGAAGGCGGCGAGATCGACGATGTGCTGTTCGGCGCCGCGATGCAGCAGGGTTCGCAGACGATGAACGTCGCGCGCCTGATCGCGCTGCGTTCGGGCCTGCCCGTCACCGTCCCCGGCATGTCGATCGACCGCCAATGCTCGTCGGGCCTGATGACGATCGCGACCGCCGCGAAGCAGATCATCGTCGACCGCCAGGACATTGCGGTTGCCGGCGGCATCGAGTCGATCTCGAAGGTCAGCGGCAGCGGCAAGGTGTTCATCGAGACCGACGCCGAGCTGATCGCGATGCACAAGGACACCTATATGCCGATGATCGGCACTGCAGAGGTCGTCGCCAAGCGCTACAACATCAGCCGCGAGCTGCAGGACGAATATTCGCTCCAGTCGCAGCAGCGCACCGCCGCGGCACAGGCTGCCGGCAAATATGACGACGAGATCGTCGCCTGCCCGGCCACCATGGCAGTCGTGAACAAGGAAATGAAGGAAGTCACCTTCAAGGACGTCGTCGCCGACAAGGACGAGTGCAACCGTCCCGACACGACGCTCGAAGGGCTGCTCAGCCTGAAGCCCGTGATGGGCGAAGGCTTCTCGATCACTGCGGGCAACGCCAGCCAGCTCGCCGACGGCGCATCGGCCGCGGTGCTGATGGAAGCCAAGGTTGCCGAGAAGAAGGGCCTCCAGCCGCTCGGCCGTTATGTCGGCATGGCGGTCGCGGGCACCGAGCCCGACGAAATGGGCATCGGCCCCGTCTTCGCGATCCCCAAGCTGCTCGAACGCTTCGACCTCAAGATGGAAGACATCGGCCTCTGGGAACTCAACGAAGCCTTTGCGGTGCAGGTCCTCTACTGCCGCGACAAGCTCGGCATCCCGAACGAGCTGCTCAACGTCAACGGCGGCTCGATCTCGATCGGCCACCCCTTCGGTATGACCGGCGCGCGCTGCGTCGGCCACGCGCTGATCGAAGGCAAGCGCCGCGGCGTGAAATATGCCGTCGTCACCATGTGCATCGGTGGCGGCCAAGGTGCAGCGGGCCTGTTCGAGGTCTTCTGATTTGCGCCTGAGCGCTCCGCGTATCGAGCCGGTCGATTTGGGCCGGCTCGATGCCGACCAGCGCGCCGCGCTCGAACCCTTCCTTGCCACCGATGGGGGCAAGGTCGGGGGCGGCAAGATCCTCAACATCTTCCGCACCCTTGCCCATGCGCCCAAGGCGCTCACCGCCTTCCTCGGCTGGGGCAATTATATCCTGTCGAAGCGAAATGCGCTGTCCCCACGCGACCGTGAACTCGTCATCCTGCGCACCGGCTATAACTGCCGCTCGGGTTATGAGTGGACGCAGCACAAGCGCATCGGGCTCGATTGCGGCCTGAGCGAAGACGAGATTGCGCGCATCAAGGCTGGCCCCGACGCGGCCGGCTGGAACGAGTTCGACCGCGCAATGCTCCGCGCGACCGACGAACTCACCACCAATCATTTTGTCAGCGACGCAAGCTGGGCCGCGCTCGCGCGGCTCGGCGACAAGGGCCGCATGGACCTCGTCATGACCGTCGGCCAGTACACGCAGGTATCGATGATTTTGAACAGCTTCGGCATACAGGTCGAGGACGGCTGGGACGTCGACCCCGACCTCAAAATCTGAAATTTAGGAGAGAGAGATGAGTGCAATCGGTGTGATCGCAACGCTGCGCGTCCAGCCCGGCAAGGAAGCCGAATTCGAAGGCGTTTTTGCCGAACTCGCCGCCGCGGTGAACGCCAATGAGGCGGGCAACAGCTATTACCGTCTGTTCAAGACGGGCGAGACGGGCGTCTACAAAGTGCTCGAATGTTATGACGATCAGGCGGCGCTCGACGCGCACCGCGCCTCGGACCATTTCCGCAGCATCGGCGCACGCCTCGGCCCCTGCCTCGCCGGAGCGCCCGAGATCGAGACGCTCAGCGCGGCCTGATCGGCCGGTTTCGACCGGTTGCGGACGTTAGAGATGTGAACCCCGGCGAAAGCCGGGGCCCAGAATTCCAACGCTAACCTCATCTGGTTCCGCACTGGGCCCCGGCTTTCGCCGGGGTGCACAAAGGTCAGCTCCCCACCCCATAGCCGTAGCCTATCACCCGACCTCGGCAATCTCGCCCGACCGATCGCCCAGCACATAGCGCGGCCCCGCACCGCGCTGCGCGGCTTTGTCCTCGCGGTTGTAGAGCCCGCATTTCTTTAAGGACAAGCACCCGCAGCCGATGCAGTTACCGAGCAGTTCGCGTGTGCGTTCGAGCGATGCGATCTGCGCGTCGATCCGCGCCTTGAGTCCGGTGCTGATCCGCGTCCAGTCGGCGCCATTGGGTGTTCGCCCCGCAGGAAGCCGCGCCAGCTCGGCGGCAATCTCCTCCAGGCTCAGCCCGAGTTGCTGCGCGATCAGGATGAACGAGACGCGGCGGATATCGGCGCGCAGAAAGCGCCTTTGCCCGCCGCCCGTGCGCAGCGCCTCGACCAGACCCTTCGCCTCGTAAAAGCGGATCGCCGACACCGCGACGCCCGTGCGCGCCGCGAGTTCGCCGATCGCGATCAGGTCGGTCCGATGCATCGCCTTCACTCCTCGATTTCCGCTTGATCTCAACCTGACTTGAGCTTTCATAAGCCGTGCGTCAACGCGAATCAGGAGAAGATAAGTGACGCATCCCTTCATCGAGCATGTGAATCTGACGGTCAGCGACCCCGATCGCACCGCTGGAATCCTCTCGGCGATCTTTGGCTGGCACGAACGCTGGCGCGGCCCCGCGCGCGATGGCGGGCGCACGATCCACCTCGGCAGCGACGCCGCCTATGTCGCGCTCTACACCGGTCCCGACGGCCATCACGCCGACGCGCAATATCCGAAAGGCGCCCCGCTCAACCATGTCGGGGTGCAGGTCGACGATCTCGACACGATCGAGATGCGCGTAAAGGCGGTCGGTCTGACGCCCTTCAACCACGGCGACTATGAACCCGGCCGCCGCTTCTATTTCTTTGACCCCGATGGCATCGAATATGAGGTCGTCAGTTACGCCGAGGCGCGACCGCGCTGAACTGCGCAACATCGCGGGAGCCGCCGCGTTGATCGATCATCGAGGGACGAAAGGAGACGTTCCGATGAGCGACGACATCAAGAAACAATTTTGGAAAGCGCTGGCCGACAGCCCTTATGTCATGGTCGGTGCGACCGGCGAGCGTGAACATCATATCCCGATGAATGCACAGCTCGACAAGGATGCGCACAGCGCCTTCTGGTTCTTCACCGCGACCGACAACCGCCTGTCCGGCGGCGGGCCTGCGATGGCGCAGTTCGCGGCAAAGGGCCATGACCTGTTCGCCTGCATTTCGGGCACGCTCGTCCATGAAAGTGATCGTGCGGTGCTCGACAAATTGTGGAACAACAGCATCGCGGCCTGGTACGAAGGCGGCAAGGACGATCCCAAGCTCGTCCTGCTCCGCTTCGACCTCGACAACGCCGAAATCTGGACCGCCGACCCGGGCATCAAAGGCTTGTTCAAGCTCGCGACGGGCATGACGATGAAGGAGGGCGAACTCGGCCAACATGCCGAAGTGGCGCTATAGCGTGTCTGGACACGCGCCCATGCTCGGCTAAAAACCAGGCATGGGCGCGTGGATCGAACGGCATTATACTTGGACTGGATTGGCAAGTCGCGACGAATATCGCCGCTGGTTGCCGCTCATCCTTGCCGTCGATGCTTTTCTGCTGTGGTTGCAATTTGAGTTTGGCGCTGGCGGCCGCATCGACTTCGGGCAATTCGGGTGGATCGGCGCCCCCTTGTTTCTGATCGGCCTCGTCTATTACATCGGTTGGTTTTTCCTCACGGCGCGAAGGCTACGCTCGGCCGATATCTCGCGAGCGTGGTTGCTCTTCGCCTTTTTCGCGATCAACATTCCGATCGGCGGCTATCACGTCAACTTCACGTCGATGGCTGCACTTTTGCTGACCGCGGTCGCCGCGCTGGCGCCCGACAACGATCCGTGGCCGACCGCCTAAAGCCCGATCCGCCCTTCGCGAAACTCGAACCCGCCCTCGCGGTCCCGCTCCAAAAGCGCGGGGCCGTCGAGGTCGACCCAGCGCGCGCGCTGCGCGAGCACGAACGCCGGCGCGATTGCGAGGCTCGTTGACAACATGCATCCCACCATGATCGATAGCCCTGCTGCGTCCGCCGCATCGGCGATGCGCAGCGCTTCGGTCAGCCCGCCGGCCTTGTCGAGCTTGATATTCACCCCATCGTAAAACGCCCCGATCCGCGCAACGTCGGCGGCGGTCTGGCAGCTTTCGTCTGCAACGAAGGGTATGGGCGCATAGATCGGATCGAGCAACGCGTCGGCGCCCACCGGCACCGGCTGTTCGATCATTTCGACCCCGAGGTCGGCGAGCGCCTCGGCCTCGCTCAAAATGTCGATGTCGCGCCAGCTTTCATTGGCATCGACGATCAGCCGCGCTTCGGGCGCGCCCTTGCGCACCGCCGCGACGCGGAGACGATCATCCTCGCCGGTCAGCTTGAGCTTCAACAGGCGATAGCCATCGGCCTCGGCCGTTGCGGCCTGCTCCGCCATCGCGCCGGGCGACCCGAGCGAGATGGTGAAGGCGGTGACGCGCGACGTCGGTGCACCGTCGCAACCCGCAAGCTGCCACAGCCGAAGGCCGCGCTGCCGGGCTTCGAGATCCCACAAGGCGCAGTCGAGCGCGTTGCGCGCCGCGCCCGCCGCCATCAGTTCCTGAACCGCGGCACGCGCACTCACGGCGTCCAGATCGGCGATGTGCGGCGCGGCGAGCAAGATTTGGTCGCGGCACCCCGCCGCATCCTCACCCAGATAATAGATCGGCGTTCCCTCGCCACGCCCGAGCATTCCCTCGCTTTCGATTTCGGCGACGACGACATCGACATGCGTCTTCGCCCCGCGGCTGATCACGAACGATCCTGCGACGGGCCAGCGCTCGACACGCGCGCTTTTCAGTTGGATAGCCATGAAGGAAGGCTAGTGTAGATCGCGATGACCGGCAAATCCCTTTCCGAACGCATCGGCGATCTCGGCCACCGTCTCGCGGTGGAGGCCCACGCCGCATGGCTCGCCGCGCGCGATCCGCGCGTGCCTTGGCCCGCACGCCTGCTGGCGATCGCGGTCGCCGCCTATGCGCTGTCGCCGATCGACCTGATCCCCGATTTCATCCCGCTGCTCGGTTGGCTCGACGATCTGCTGATCGTCCCGCTGGGCCTGTGGGTCGTCCGCCGCCTGATCCCCGATCCGCTCTGGACAGAACTCCATGCCGCCGCCGAAACCGCGAGCGAGCGCCCCTCGAGCCGCGCCGGACTGGTGTTCATCCTGCTGCTGTGGGCGACGCTTTTGTATCTCGTTTATTGGGCGGTCCGCACATCGCCCTGGCATTGACGCCGGGATATCTGCACTTCGTAGAACAGCTGTTGACATCGCCCGCGCCCCTGCAAAATTCCCCCATCGACCGGTTCATCCGGCTCAAATTTCAAAGGGGCATCTTCATGAAAGCATTTCCTTTTCTTGGCGCCGCCATGCTCGCGCTGGCGACGGCGACGGCCGCGAGCGCCCATACGGCCGTCGATCCGGCTGCGGCCGCCACGCAAGTCCCGCCGATCGCCTACAAGGAACGCATCCTGAAGAACGGCCTGCGCGTCCTGTCGCTACAGGACAATTCGACCGCCAATGTCATGGTGTCGGTGTGGTACGACGTCGGGTCGAAGCATGATCCCGAAAAACGATCGGGTTTCGCGCACTTGTTCGAACATATCCTCAGCCGCAAGACGGTGAACATGCCGTACAACATGATCAACCGGTTGACCGAGGATGTCGGCGGGGTGCGCAACGCGTCGACCAGCTTCGACCGCACCAACTATTATGAGACGGTCCCCGCGCAATATCTGGAAACCATGCTGTGGACGCACGCCGAACGCATGGCGCGCCCCGTCGTCGACAAGGAAGTGTTCGAGACCGAACGCAATGTCGTGAAGGAGGAGCTGCGTCTGCGCGTCCTCGCGCCGCCCTATGGCCGGCTCTTCTTCTTTGCATTGAGCGAAAACACCTTCGACGTCCTGCCGCACCGCCGCCCGGTGATCGGCACGATCGCCGACCTCGACGCCGCAACGCTCGATGACGCGCGCGCCTTTCACGAGGCCTTTTACGGCCCCGACACCGCGACGCTGATCGTCGCGGGCAATTTCGACGAAGCGCGCCTCCAGTCGCTCGTCGACAATTATTTCGGCGCGATCCCGAAACGCGCGAAGCCGATCCCGCTCGCGATCCCGGGCACCGAGCCGCCGATGGCGCCGCGCCGCGTCAATGCGACCGGCCCCAATGTCCCGCTGCCCGCGGTCGGCGCGATCTACAAGCTGCCCGGTGCCGGCCACGCCGACACCGCTGCGCTCGAAGTGATGAACGCGATCCTGTCGAGCGGCGAGAATTCGCGGCTGCACAAGGCGCTCGTTCGCACCGGGCTCGCGAGCGAGATCGACGCGAGCGTCGATTTCACCGAGGAAGCCGGCGGCATCACGCCCTTTGCGATCCTCAGCGACGGGCAGGATCCGGAGAAGGTCGCCGCCGCGCTCGATGCAGTGCTCGCCGAGATCGCCTCGGCGGAGGTCAGCGACGCCGAACTCACCGAAGCGAAGACCGAGCTGCTCGCCTCGACGCTCGAAGAACGCGAAACCTTCTCGGGCCGCGCCTTCGAACTGGGGGAAGCGCTCGTCCTGACCGGCGATCCCGCTGCCGCGAACAAGCGCCTCGATGCGATCGCACGCGTGACCAAGGCCGACGTCGCGCGCGTCGCAAAACATTATCTCGACCCCAAGGCGCGCGTCGAGCTGCGCTACGCGGCGGGCGACGGCGATCCCAAGAGCTGGGCGAACCCGAAGCCGATGCCCGTCTTCCCGAGCGTCCCCGCCGCGACCGGCACGGCGAACGAACTCGCCGCCGAAGCCGCGCGACAGGCACCGCCCGCGCCGACCGCCGCGCCTGCGGTGACCCCACCGAAGATCGCCGAAAGCCGCCTCGCCAACGGCATCCGCGTCGTCGCGGTCAAGACCGGCAGCGTCCCGCTGGCGACCTTGAGTGTCGTGATTGGCGGCGGTTCGTCGACCGACCCCAAAGGCCGTGCGGGCGTCGCGACGATGGCTGCCGATCTGGCAGCGAAGGGCACCGCGACACGCTCGGCCGAGGACATCGCCGCTGCGCTCGAAAGCCTCGGCGCGTCGATCAACGCGGGCGCAAACCCCGACGGCAGCATCTTTTCGGTCACCGCCCCCGCCGCGAACCTCGATGCGGTCGGAACGATTCTGGCCGACGTGATCCGCAATGCCAGCTACCCGCAGGCCGAGTTCGATCTTGAGCGCAAGCGCATGACCGACGGGCTTCGCGTGGCGCTGAACAATCCCGGCGCGATCGCCGCGATGGCCGCGCAGCCCCTGCTCTATGGCGACGCGCCCTATGGCGGCCAGAGCGGCGGCACGGTGAAGAGCCTTGCCGCGATCACCCGCGACGACCTTGTCGCCTATCGCCGCGCATGGTGGCACCCCGCAAACATGTCGGTCGTCATCACCGGCGGCGCCGATCCGGCAGCGGGCGCCGCGCTCGCAAAACGCCTGTTCGGCGACTGGAAGGCCGATGGCGCCGCGCCCGTTCTGCCCAAATCGCGCGCTGGCGCCGCGCTGCCGCCGCGAACGATCGTCGTCGACCTGCCCGGTGCGGGACAGGCCGCGGTGCTTGCCGCCGTGCGCGGGGTCAGCCGGTCGAGCGCCGATTACCCCTCGCTCCTTCTGGCCAATTCGGTACTCGGCGTCGGTTCGAACGGCCGCCTCTTCACCGAGGTGCGCAGCAAGCGGGCGCTGAGCTATGGCGCGTACAGCTCAATGCCCGCGCGCGCCGACACGCCGCTTTTGAGCGCAAGCGCGCAGACGAAGAATGAGAGCGCAACCGAGGTCGCCGAAATCTTCCTGAACGAGTTCAAGCGCCTCGGTGCCGAACCGATCACGCCCGACGCGCTCGCCAAGCGCCGCGCCTTCCTCGAGGGTGCCTATGGCCGCCAACAGGAAACCGGCGGCGGCTATGGCGCCATCGTCGCGGGCCTGATCCTGCAGGGGCTTCAGCCCGCCGACGCGCTCGATTATGCCGCGCGCCTCGGCGCGGTGAGCCCCGAAGCAGCCAACGCAATCGCAGCGAAAAATGTCACTCCCGAAAACGCGTCGCTGATCGTCGTCGGCGACTCCGCCAAATTCATCGACAAGCTGCGTGCGCTGCGCCCCGACCTCGTCGTCATCCCGGCAAGCAAGCTCGATCTGGAGTCGCCTACATTAGGGGCGACGCCCTAAAACCGAGGCGGCACCGGCCCGCTCCCCCGCCCGGCCTCCCCAACGATAGTAGCCTATGGGAGGCCGGGCGGGGGAGCGGGCCGGTGCCGAACCTTAGACTTTAAGATTCGGTAATCCGTCCATGATCGCGGTGAGCGCTAGAGCATTCTCGCGCTCCATCGCACTGTGCCCGGCGTTGGTGACAATATAGGTCGCGGGCTCGCTGCCCGCGTCGCGCAGCGCCTGGACCAGCCGCGAGGCCTGCGTCAGCGGGCACACCTCGTCGAACCGTCCATGCACGATATGCACCGGGATGCTCGCGAGGGTATCGATGTGATCGAAGAAATGCCCCGCCGGGATGAAAAGCTCGTTCGCGAAATAATGCGCCTCGATCTGCGCAAAGCTTAAAGCGAAATCGGCCTCGCCGAACTTGCCCGTGTCGGCAGTCTCGGGGATCATGTTCGAGATCACGCCTTCCCACAAAGACCAGGTCAGCGCCGCCTTGAGCTGGCGCTCCTTTTCGGCCTCGGTCGCGGGCACCATGTCGAAGATCGCCTTGTACGACTTCATCACGTCCTGCCGTTCGTCGGCGGTCAGCAGCGACAGCAGCTCGGCCCACTCTTCGGGATATTTCATATAAGCGCCGGGCTCGGTCAGCCCATAGGGATCCTGCTCCCACGTCGCGGCATTGCCCTGATAGAGATAGAGCAAGTCCTCGGGCGCGCCGAGGAAGATGCCGCGCAGGATCAAGCTCGCGGTATGCGCCGGATGCGCGATCGCATACGCCATCGCGAGCGTGCTGCCCCAGCTGCCGCCGAACACATGCATCGGCCCGCTGATCTCCAGCTGCTCACGCAATTTCTCGATATCGCCGATCAGGTCGGCGGTGGTGTTCTTGGCCAGCGCCACCGCGGGGCCCGCCGACGCCACCGTCGGCTCGCTCTTCCCGCACCCGCGCTGGTCGAACAGGATGACGCGATAGCGTTTGGGATCGAAAAAGCGCGCCATCACCGGCGCGCACGCGCCGCCGGGCCCGCCGTGGAGGAACATCACCGGCTCGCCCGCCGGATTGCCATATTCCTCCCAATAAATGCGGTGCACGGGATCGCGATCGACCTCGAGCCAGCCGAAATTCAGGCACGGCGGCTGCGGATAGACCCAGTTATCGCCGATCTTGCTCGTGGCCTGAAGCCGGGAAAAATCCATGATCGATGCCTTTCTTCGCTATCCCGCGTCGCCGACTTAACCTCCCGCGCCGCCATGTCCACCGCCTCTGTGCGGGCCCTGGCAATCTGCCGGTCAGGCCGTCGCTCAAAAACCACCCACGATCGCGGGATGAACGGGGAGGCATCGCTCCAGCATTTTGGGTTGAAGAAGTCGCGATAGTTTGCGACCCCTTGTACGCGGCTGGCCGATAGTGGGTACGGAGCAGACCGGGACAATCCAACAAGGGGCTGCTTTTTCATGCACAAACTCGCATTCCTCGGCGCGAGCCTTCTCGCGCTCATCCCGCAAACGAGCTTCGCACAGGAAGGGCCCGCACCCGCCGCAGAGACCGCCGCCCCCACCGCCCCCATGTCCGCCTCCGCCGCTGGCAGCGCACGCCTCAGCCCCGAGCGCCGCCTGACCGGCGCCGACCTCTTTGACCTGTCGATCGCCTCGGACCCGCAGATCAGCCCCGACGGCCGCCATATCGCCTATGTGCGCCGTTCGAACGACATCATGACCGACCGTGCGGTGAGCTCGATCTGGCTGATCGACACGGCGACCGGCGAGGAAACCCCCGTTGCGGGCCGCGGCGGCGGCGCCTTCGCGCCGCGCTGGTCGCCCGACGGCAAGCGCCTCGCCTTCGCCTCGACCGAGGGCGGCAGCGCGCAGCTCTGGGTGCGCTGGATGAACGGCGGCGAAGCCGTGCGCCTCACCGGCCTGCCGACCAGCCCGTCGAGCCTCGCCTGGTCGCCCGACGGCCGCTCGATCGCCTATACGATGCTCGTCAAGGATGAGGGCCCGAGCTTTGGTTCGGCGCCGAAGAACAAGCCCGAGGGCGCCAAATGGGCCGATCCGCTCGAGGTCCACGACCTTCTCGCCTATCGCGCCGACGGCGAGGGCTATCTCGAACCCGGCTTCGAGAAGATTTTCGTCGTGCCCGCAACCGGCGGCTCGCCGCGCCAGCTGACCTTCGGTCCCTATCATGACGGCGGCCCGCTTAGCTGGTCGCGCGATGGCCGCACCCTCTATTTCAGCGCGAACCGCAAACCCGACTGGGAGCGCGACCCTGTCGAAAGCGAAATCCACGCGCTCGACGTGACGAGCGGCACGGTCACCGCGCTGACCGATCGCAACGGTCCCGACAGCAATCCGCTCGTCTCGCCCGACGGCGGCAACATCGCCTATCTCGGCTTCGACGACAAATTGCGCGCCTATGAAAATACGCAGCTCTACATCATGAACCGCGACGGATCGGGCAAGCGCAGCCTGACGGCCAATTGGGATTATGGGGTCGATGCGATCCAGTGGGCGGCCGACGGCAAGTCGGTCTACGCGCAGTACGACGATCATGGCGAAACGAAAGTGGCGCGCATCGGGCTCGACGGATCGGTACGCACCGCCGCGACCGGGCTTTCGGGCGGCGGGCTCGACCGGCCTTACACGGGCGGCAGCTTCACCGTGTCGGACGGCGGCGCGATCGCCTTCACCGGCGGCACCGCGACCCGCCCGGCCGAGGTTCAACTCAATCGGGGCGGAAGCGCGCGCATCCTCACCGACCTCAACCGTTCGCTTCGCGAAGTGAAGTCGCTCGGCGAGGTGCGCAAGATCACCGTGGCATCGAGCCACGACGGCAAGACGATCGAGGGCTGGCTGACGCTCCCGCCCGGCTATCGCGACGGTCAGCGCGTGCCGCTGATCCTCGAAATCCACGGCGGACCTTTCGCGGCTTACGGCGGCCATTTCTCGACCGACAACCAGCTTTATGCAGCCAGCGGTTATGCCGTCCTCTCGGCGAACCCGCGCGGTTCGACCAGCTATGGCGCCGCCTTCGCGAACGAGATCGACAAGCAATATCCGGGCAACGACTATTTCGACCTCATCAGCATCGTCGACCGCGCGATCGAACTCGGCGTCGCCGATCCGAACGCGCTCTTCGTCACCGGCGGTTCGGGCGGCGGCGTGCTCACCAGCTGGATCGTCGGCAAGACGAACCGCTTCAAGGCCGCAGTCACGCAAAAGCCGGTGATCAACTGGACGACGCAGGCGCTCACCGCCGACGGCCCCGGCTTCTTCGGCCCCTATTGGCTCGGCGCCGAGCCGTGGGAAAAGCCCGAACTCTTCTGGTCGCGCTCGCCGCTCTCGCTCGTCGGCAATGTCGAAACCCCGACGCTCGTGATCGTCGGCGCCGAGGATTACCGCACTCCGGTCAGCGAATCCGAACAATATTACACCGCACTCCGCCTCCGCGGCGTGCCCAGCGCGCTGATCAAGGTGCCCGGTGCCAGCCATGGCGGTATCGCCGCGCGCCCCTCACAATCGGCCGCCAAGGCTTCGGCGATTTTGGCATGGTTCGAGAAATATAAGAAAGGCTGGACACGCCCGGCGGCGGATGCGGCGGGGAAATAGCCTTCTCACCTTGGGGTAGGACGCGAACGCAATCCAATTTTCTCTCGTCATCCCGCACTTGATCCGGAATCCATAGCTGCGCCGCCATTGTGGACGCCGGATCAAGTCCAGAGTGGCGATGATGGACAGGGTGGACTCCGGTCCAAAAGAGCCGCTCGGGCACCCCAAAAGATAGAAAACACCATCCGCCGCCAAATTATATAAACCCGATTCCAATATGTTATAATTAGATCGTGCCCGATCTAATCGGATACGCTTGACTATGCCGCAGGCCTCACCTAATTAACTCGCATCCGATCTAAACGGATGCGATCACAACCCCCCGAAAGGAACCTGAAATGGCTGACAAAATTATCTTCACCGGAACGACCCACGTCAAAGGCGGCGCCGAAGGCTATGCCCGCAGCACCAACGGCGTCCTCGATCTCGCGCTGCCCCAGCCGCACCCCGCCGCCGAAAATCTCTTCGCCGCCGCCTGGTCGGCCTGCTTCATCGGCGCGCTCGAACTCGCCGCGTCGCAGAAGAAGATCAAGCTGCCCGCCAGCCCCGAGGCTGACACCACGATCGAAGTTCTGATGAACGATGGCGGCTTCTTCCTCCGCGCCCGCCTTGACATCGCGGTCCCCGGCATCGACCCCGTCACCGCCCGCGAGTTGATCGACACCGCGCACAAGATCTGCCCCTATTCGAAGGCGGTCGAAGGCAATATCGACATCGAACTCAACCTCGTCTGATGTCTCCGCCGGGCGGCGCCTCTCTCTCTCTCTCTCTCTCTCTCTCTCCCTTGGCAGGCGCCGCCCGGTTGACACCCCCGGATTCCGATTTCATCGTATGCGCTTGAATTATCGGATATCGACCAAGGAAAGCCCATGACGAAATCGCCTGCCCCCGACCGGCCCAAACTCGGCGAATTCCTCTGCTTCGCGGTCTATTCGGCGAACCTCGCCTTCGGCCGCGCCTATCGCCCGATCCTCGACAAGCTCGGCCTCACCTACACCCAATATGTCGCGCTCGTCGCCCTGTGGGAACAGGACGACCAGACCGTCGGCGAGCTGGGCGAAAAGATGTTCCTCGAATCGAACACGCTCACCCCGATCCTCAAGAAGCTCGAACAATCGGGCTTCATCGAGCGTCGGCGCGACCCCGCCGACGAACGCCAGGTGCGTATCCGGCTGACCGCCAAGGGCAGCGAGCTGCGCAGTCACGAGATCGGCAACGAACTCTTCGACGCGACCGGCCTCGGCGACAGCTTTGTCGACGTCCAGCAATCGGTCGCCAAGCTCCGCGACAATCTGATGCGCTCGCTGGACGATTGAAAAAGCTCAAGCGGCGTCATGGAAGATGACGCCGAGCGTATGCCGCCGTCCCGACCGGATTTCGCTCACACCATGGCGCATCGCGACGCGATAGTCGCCGCGCGCGCCCTGCACCGGCCGCACATTCACCGCAAACACCACCGCATCCCCCTTCGCCAGCGGCACAACAGCGGCCCTTGATTGCATCCGCGGCCTTTGTTCGGTCAGCACGAACTCGCCACCGGTAAAATCCGCGCCCGGCGCCGACAGCAGCACCGCGACCTGCAACGGGAAGACATGCTCGCCATAGAGGTCCTGATGCAGGCAATTATAGTCACCCGCGCCATATTGCAGCAGCAGGGGCGTCGGCCGCCGCTGCCCCGCCTCGTGGCATCGCGCCAGAAACGCTCCATGCTCGCAGGGAAAGCGCGCCGCCAGCCCCATCCGTTCGTGCCAGCGGTTCGCGACTGGCGCGAGACGCGGATATAATCCACCGCGCAGATCCGCGACCAGCGGCGGCAACGGATAAGCAAAATAACGATACTCCCCGCGCCCGAACGCATGCCGCGCCATATGGACATGGCTGCGAAAGCCCGCCTCCTCGGCATAAAGCGCGGCGACGTCGTCGCACGCCGCGACGTCTAGCAATCGGGGCAGCACCGCCCAGCCCTCGCGGTCGAGCGTCGCGGCAACGGCGTCCCAATCCAGCGCAGCGATCTTCGTTTCAATAGTCTCTGTCATACCGCGACCCTGCCAGCGTGCGCCCGTCCGCACGCCCCGTTTCTTGCTGTCAAATCATTGGCGACGCGGCGCGGGCGCATGCTAGGCGTATCGAAACCAAAAAACAGGAACCCCCGCTCCATGTCCTTGCGCCTTGCCTCCGCCCTTCTCCTCGCCGCCGTCGCAGCCCCCGCGCTCGCGCAAAACGCGCCCTCCATCGACGCCGCGAACCTCACCCAGACCGTGCGCACGCTGGCGTCGGACCAATTCCAGGGCCGCGCCCCCGGCACGATCGGCGAGGAGCGCACGATCGGCTATCTGATCGGCCGGCTGCAGGCGCTCGGGCTCGAACCCGCGGGCACCGACGGCGGCTGGACGCAGCCCGTGCCTTTGCTCCACACGCGCCTCGGCACCCCCACGACACTCGCCTTCGACCGCAAGGGCAGTGCGACCCCGCTAACTTTCGGCACCGACATCTATCTGTCGACGCTCCAGCCGAAGGACCAAGCGGTCGTCCAGAACGCCCCGCTCGTCTTCGTCGGCTATGGCGTCAGCGCGCCCGAACGCGGCTGGGACGATTTCAAGGGGCAGGACCTGAAGGGCAAGGTCGCAGTCTTCCTGATCAACGACCCCGATTTCGTCGCCGCAAAAGGGGAGGACAGCTTCGGCAAGTTCGGCGGCCGCACGATGACCTATTACGGCCGCTGGACCTACAAGTTCGAGGAAGCCGCGCGCCGCGGCGCAATCGGCGCGCTGATCGTCCATGACACCGAGGGCGTCGGCTATGGCTGGAATGTCGTCAAAGCGCCGGGGGGCGAAAATTACGGCCTCGTCATGCCGCCTGAAAAGGTGACGAGCCTCGCGCTGCAAGGCTGGATTTCGGGCGAGACCGCGACAAAGCTCTTCACCGATGCCGGACAGGATCTGGAAAAGCTGCGCACCGCTGCGCGGCGCAAGGACTTCAGGTCCATCGACCTCGGCACCAGCTTCAACGCCGCGATCCCGGTGACGCAGGAGGTTGTGCAGAGCCAGAATGTCCTCGCCAAAATCCCCGGCGCCAAGCGCCCCGACGAGGTCGTCATCTATGGCGCGCACTGGGATGCCTATGGCGAGGGCGCGCCCGACGAAAAGGGCCGTATCTACCGCGCCGGCGCCAACGACGATGCGCTCGGCGTCGCGGGACTGTTCGAAATTGCGCGGCTGTTCAAGGCAGCGCCCGCCCCCGACCGCACGATCGCCTTCGCCTTCTGGACCGCCGAGGAACGCGGGCTGCTCGGCTCCGAAGCCTATGCGCAGAAGCCGGTCTTCGCCGCCGAAAAGACCGTCGCCAACTTCGGCCTCGACATCCTGCAGACCGCCGGCAAGGCAAAGGATGTGATCCTCGTCGGCAAAGGACAGAGCAGCCTCGAGGATGATCTCGCGCGCGTCGCCAAGGCGCAGGGCCGCACCGTCAGTGTCGAAAGCCTCCCCGAACGCGGGCTCTTCTACCGCGCAGACCATTTCAGCCTCGCCAAGCGCGGCGTTCCCGTCCTGTTGATGATGGGCATCGCGGGCGCCTCCGATCTGGTCGAGGGCGGCAAGCCCGCGGGGCAAGCATGGGTCGATGCCTATACCGGCAAATGCTATCATCAGGCGTGCGACGCGTGGGACGAAAGCTGGAACCTCGACGGCGCGGTTCAGGATATCGCGGTCTTCTACACCATCGGCGACGAACTCGCCCGCTCGGCCAAATGGCCGGGCTGGAAGGACGGTAGCGAATTCAAGGCGATCCGCGACAAGAGCACCGCGTTGCGGAAATAGATGAGCGGGGGTGACAGGTATCGACCGAAGGCGGTCGTTAGAGAAGTGAACCCCGGCGAAAGCCGAGGCCCAGAGCGGCACTAGCATAGGCTGGCTTTCTAAAGCCCTGGGCCCCGGCTTTCGCCGGGGTGCACAAAGGACAGCATTCCACCCCAAAGCTACCCTTGGCGCTGCACACAGACGAACCGAACTGAAATAATATTGCGCCCGGCCCGGCACTGCGCAACAAGCCCCTCATTCGATAGGAGAATGAGATGCGCTTTGCCGTTGCCCTGATGCTGCTACCCGTCCTGCCCTTCGCGCCGATGACCGCGCCGGCCTTTGCGCAGGCCGCGCCGCAAGCCGGCGTGCAGGACCAGGCCCTTCTCCAATTCCTCGATCAGGCCTTCGACGAACGGCTCGCCCTCAGCCCCGAATCACAGACCCAACTCGGCCTCAAGACCAATTACGCGAAGCTCGACGATTACACCGACGCCGCATCGCTGCGCGAGCAGGAACTCATGGAGCGCCAGCTCAAGGACATGCGCGCGCGCTTCAAGCCTGACCAGCTCGGCGAAAGCGCGCGCGTCAGCTTCCGCCTGTTCGAATATGAAGTCGAACGCGGCCGCGAATCGCTACGTTTCCGCAAGCTGCGCTTCCCCGTCTCGACCAACGGCAGCCCTGCGGGCGCGATCCCCGTCTTGCTCATCAACAATCACAAGATCGACAGCGTCGCCGATGCCGAGGCCTATATCGCCCGCCTGCGCGACACCGACCGCGTGATGACCGAAGTTGCCGCGACGATGCGCGAACAGGCCGCCGCAGGGATCGTCCCCAACAAGGTCAATTTCGCCCCCGCGCGCGCCGACGCGCTCAAGGTGATCACCGGTGCGCCTTTCGGCAGCGGTGCCGATTCGACGCTGCTGGCCGACTTCCGAAAAAAAGTCGAGGCGCTGGGCGCCCCGGCAGCCACGAAGGCCAAGCTGCTCGCCGACGCCAGCGCCGCGCTGACCGGACCGTTTAAGCATGGCTATGACACGCTGATCGCCGCGATCGATGAGATCGAGCCCAAATCGAAAGGCAATTTCGGCGCGTGGAGCCTCCCCGACGGCGCCGCTTACTATGCCGACCGGCTGAAAAGCTCGACGACCACCAGCCTCACCGCCGACCAGATCCACGACCTCGGCCTCGCGCAGGTCGCGGCAATCCGCGGCGAGATGGAGGCGATCAAGCGCGAGGTCGGCTTCACCGGCACGCTCGAACAATTTTTCGACCACATCCGCACCGACCCGCAGTTCAAATATCCGAACACCGAGGCCGGCCGCGAAACCTATCTCGCCGACGCGCGCGCGGTGATCGCATCGGTGATGGATTCCGCGCCGCGCTATTTTCGCGTGTTGCCCAAGGCGCCGCTTGAGGTGCGCGCGGTCGAAAAATGGCGCGAGGGCACGGCGTCGACCGCCTTCTATAACCCGCCCTCGGCCGACGGCTCGCGTCCCGGCATCTATTACGTCAACCTCGTCGACATGAACCAGACGCAAAAGGTGCAGGTCGCCGGCATCGCCGCGCACGAAGGAGCGCCGGGCCATCATTTTCAGATCGCCCGCCAGCAGGAACTCACCGACATCCCGAAGTTCCGCAAGTTCGGCGGTTACGGTGCCTATATGGAGGGCTGGGGGCTCTATTCGGAGCGGCTTGCGAACGAGATGGGCGTCTACAAGACCCCCTACGACCGCTTCGGCATGCTCTCGCTGCAGGTGTGGCGCGCGATCCGGTTGGTGCTCGACACCGGCATCCATTCGAAACGCTGGACGCGCGAACAGGCGATCGCCTACTTCAAGGCGAACAGCTCGGTATCGGACACCGACATCGCACGCGAGGTCGACCGCTATTTCAACTGGCCGGGGCAGGCGACGAGCTACATGGTGGGCCAGCTCAAGATTGCAGAGCTGCGCAAACGCGCCGAAAGCGAGCTCGGCCCGCGCTTCGACATTCGCGATTTCCACGAAGCGGTGCTGAGCGAAGGCGCGCTACCGCTCGACATTCTCGAAGAACAGGTGACGCGCTACATCGCAGCGAAGAAGAAGTGATGCGGCGACGCTGACGTCCCGCTTGGAGTGGTGACCGGCCCTCCTCGTGAACCCCGGCGAAAGCCGGGGCCCAGTGCGGACAAGCGCCAGGTCAGTGTGGAAATTCCGGGCCCCGGCTTTCGCCGGGGTTCACATGTCGATCGGCAGCAATCGGTCGTCAGCCGCCGTGCGCGCGGATCCATTTTTCAACCACCGGCGCGATCTCGTCGCGCCATTTGCGGCCGTTGAAGATGCCGTAGTGGCCGACACCCTTCGCCATCAGATATTTCTTCTTCTCGGCGGGTAGCGACTTCGCGATTGTCAGCGCGGCCTTGGTCTGACCGATCCCCGAAATATCGTCGCGCTCGCCCTCGATTGCGAGGATCGCGATATCCTCGATCACGCCGACATCGACCGCCTCGCCGCGGTGCGTCATCTCGCCCTTGGGCAGCAAGTGGCGCTGGAACACGACGTCGACCGTCTGCAGATAGAATTCGGCCGTCATGTCGCACACCGCGCGATATTCGTCGTAGAATTCCTTGGTCTTGTCGGCGCTCTCGCCGTCGCCGTCGACCAGATGTTTGAACATCTCCCAATGGCTCATCATATGATTGCCAAGGTTCATCGACATGAAGCCGGCGAGCTGCAGGAAGCCCGGATAGACGCGGCGCCCGGCGCCCGGATAATAGGCCGGGACGGTCGCGATCACATTTTCCTGGAACCAGGCGTGCGGCCGCGTCATCGCATGTTCGTTCACCGCGGTCGGCGCCTTACGCGTGTCGATCGGCCCGCCCATCATCGTCAGCGTCTTCGGGCGGCACTTATGCTTGTTCGCCGCCATGATCGCCGCGGCGGCGAGGCTCGGCACCGACGGCTGGCACACCGCGAGCATATGCGCGCCGGGGCCGATATGTTCGAGCCACGCGATCAGATAATCGACATAATCGTCGAGGTCGAACTTCCCGGCTTCGAGCGGAACATTGCGCGCGTCGCGCCAGTCGGTGATCCACACATCATGGCCGGGCAGCATGCGTTCGACCGTGCCGCGCAGCAATGTCGCATAATGGCCCGACATCGGCGCGACGATCAACAGCTTGGGCGCGTCTTTCGTGCCCTTATGCTTGAAATGCTTGAGCTGGCCGAACGGCTTGCGCGCCTCGACCGCTTCGGTCACGCGCACCGTCTCGCCGTCAACGACGGTTTCATAGAGCTCGAACCCCGGCTTGCCGCGCGGCGCCGCCGCATGCGCGAACACCTCGAGCGCCGAGGCGAACATCGGGCTGCCGCTGAAATAACCGAGCGGATTCGCCGGATGCTGCATCACCTGGGCGCCCGCGGTGGCGAGCGCGCTCGCGCCCGCGAGCCAGTTCTTCTGCATGTCAAAGGCGTGATAAAGCATATCCAAATCGTTCCTTGCGTGACCCCGGCGGCGCTCTTCGGCGCCTGCTCGTTAATTAGCAGTCTAGGGGCTCAGTCTCATTGTGCAATGCATCAAAATCATTGCGAGGCGTGCCGAAGTCGAATATTCTGCACCGAGCGGCGCATGATGCGCCGATGGAGTGAATATGTCTGAGATTGCGGGCAACCGCTAACATCCCGGCGGTATCGGGATGTGCGCAGCGTACGGACCAGCGGGTTCGTGCGCCTTTGTTGCTTGATAATCCCGGACAATATCATGAATATTTCGAAAGCGGAGCAGCGTATGCTCCATGTGCTGGCGCAAGGCGGCATGATCCGCCATCGGCGCGGCGAAAACGGCCATATCATCGAAGCTTTGTGTTTCACCCGCGACGGTTTCGTCCTCGCGGACACCGGCCTGTCGTTGTTCAACCGGCTGCGGCGGCGCGGTTTCATCGGCTCGCTGAACGGCGCACCGTACCGCATCACGCAGGCGGGCCTCCGCGCGGTGCGCGCGCAGCTCGACAACCGCTGACAAAGGGGGAGCGCGGCGGCATACCGCGCTCCCTTACAGCCCTGCTTCAAAGTGCTTGAAGCAGGGGCGCATTCTGCGTCGTTGAGCCCGGTCCCCGGCGCTGCTAGGGCCGATGCGATGGCCAGCCAACCCGACCTGCCCGCCGCGAAGGCGACCGCCGAACCCCGCCGCAAACTCGGCAGCCTGCGCATGGTATGGCATTATGCCAGCAACTATCCGCTCCAGCTGATCATCGCGGCGATCGCGCTGGGGATCGCGGCCCTCGCGACGCTCGCCATTCCCTATCAGTTCAAGGCAATGATCGACAGCGGCTTCATCGCCGGCGGCGGTGACGTCGCGCCGCATTTCCGGCTTTTTTACGCCATCTGCATCGCGCTCGCGCTCGCGACCGCGCTTCGTTTCTATTTCGTGAGCTGGCTCGGCGAACGCACCGTCGCCGACATAAGGCAGGCGGTGCAGCAGAATCTGCTGCGTCTCGCCCCCGGCTTCTTCGAGGAAAACCGTCCGTCCGAAATCGCCTCGCGCATGACGTCGGATACCGCGATCATCGAACAGGTCGTCGGCACCACCGTCTCGGTCGCGTTGCGCAACACGGTGATGGGGATCGGCGGCATCATCTATCTGTTCAGCCTGTCGCCGAAACTCACCGCGGGCATATTGCTTGGCATCCCCGTCATCATCCTGCCGATCGTCCTTCTCGGCCGCCGGCTCCAGAAAGTCTCGCGCACCAGTCAGGACCGCGTCGCCGACATCGGCGCAACCACCGCCGAGCAAATGGGCGCGATGAAGATCGTCCAGGCCTTCGGACAGGAAGCCCGCGAGGCTGATCGTTTCGCGACTGCGGTCGAGGCCAATTTCGCGACCGCCAAACGCCGCATCCGCATCCGCGCAATCATCACCGCGACGGTCATCGGCCTCCTGTTCGGCGCGATCACCACGCTGCTCTGGTATGGTGCCGAAGGCGTCGCGGCCGGTACGATCACCGGCGGCACGATCGCCGCCTTCGTGCTCACCGGCGGGCTCGTCGCGGGCGCGTTCGGCGCGCTCACCGAAGTCTATGGCGACCTTCTCCGTGCCGCAGGTGCCGCCGAGCGGCTCAGCGAGCTGCTCAACGCCGAGGCGAGCATCGCGCCGCCGGCGAAACCCCTTCTCTTCCCCGAGCCGCCCATCGGGACGCTCGAGTTCGCCAATGTCGAATTCCACTATCCGACGCGCCCCGATGCTCCGGCGCTGCACAATTTCTCGCTCGCGATCCACCCGCGCGAGACGGTCGCGATCGTCGGCCCCTCGGGCGCCGGCAAGTCGACCCTCTTCCAACTCGCCGAGCGCTTCTACGACCCGCAGGGCGGACAGATCCTCCTGGACGGCATCCCGCTCACCGAAGCCGATCCCGCCGACATCCGCGCGCGTATCGCGATGGTGCCGCAGGAAACGGTGATCTTCGCCGCGTCGGCGCGCGACAATCTACGTTACGGCAATTGGGCCGCGAGCGACGAAGAACTCTGGGAAGCCGCACGCGCCGCCAATGCCGAGGAGTTCCTCCGCAAGCTGCCCGACGGGCTCGACACCTTCATGGGCGAAGGCGGCGCCCGCCTTTCGGGCGGCCAGCGCCAACGCGTCGCGATCGCGCGCGCGCTGCTCCGCCGTGCGCCGCTGCTGCTGCTCGACGAAGCAACCTCGGCGCTCGATGCCGAATCCGAAAAGCTCGTCCAGGACGCGCTCGAAACGCTGATGCACGACCGCACGACGATCGTCATCGCGCACCGGCTCGCGACCGTGCGCGCCGCCGACCGCATCATCGTGATGGACGACGGCCGTATCGTCGAGGAAGGCAAGCATGACGCGCTCGTCGCCGCCGACGGCCTCTACGCCCGCCTCGCGCGGCTTCAGTTCCAGGACAATCTCGCCGCGGCCTGACTACGGAAGGATAAGATAATGCTCTATGACCTGACCGTGCCGGCCTATCAGAACGGCCTGAAGGCCTTGTCGGCGGAGCTTTCCCGCGCGCTCGCATGGGGAAGCGAGAATGGCATCGGCGAATTGCAGTTCGCGGTCGCCCGCCTCGCGCCCGACATGTTCCCGCTCGCCTCGCAGATCCGCTTCACCTGCACGCAGGCACTCCAGCCGTTGGCCCGCCTCGGCGTTTCCAATATCCCCGAATTCGCCGAAGATGCGGTCGATTTTGCCGGCATGCAGGATCAGATTGCCCGCACGCTGGCGTTTCTCGATACGATAGGCCGCGAGAGGCTCGGCGACGCCTTGGACCAATCGGTCAGCTTCACGCTTCCCAACGGCATGACCTTTGACATGACCGCGCTCGACTATCTTCGCGACTGGGCCCAGCCGCAATTCTATTTCCACCGGGTCGCTGCCTATGCCGTGCTGCGCCATATGGGCGTCCCGCTCGGCAAGGCCGACTATGTCAGCTATATGATGCGCTATCTCCGCCCCGGAACGGCTCCCGCCGCCTGAGGCAGCGGGAACCGTCAAAAGGATCAGATCAGGCCGGCGTAATTCCGGATGCCGGGAAAGGCGAGCTTCGACCCGCCGTTGCGCCGGATGGCGCCAATCGCCTCATCGACGCGCAGGTAACGCGCCCGCGCATCGGGTTCGAGCAGGATCGCGGCGGGTTCGGGCCGGTCAGCCGCCTCCTTCACCAGCATCCCGAGCTGCGCCAGATCGACAGTCTCGCTGTTCCAGCGGATCACATCGGACGTGTCGATCGTCACGCGATTTTCGTCGAGCACCGCCACGCCCGGCGGCGTCCCGGGCAGCGTGACATCGACGCTATGCGTCGGCGGGGGGCTGGTGATGATGAACATTACCAGCATCACCAGCATCACGTCGATCAGCGGCGTGGTATTGATGTCGGGATCGCCATTGGGGTCGGCGCGAAAAATGCTGCGATGGAACATGCTGCGACGTTTGCGCATCGTGTCTCTCCCGTTCGGGAGTGAAGCCCGCGATCGACGGGCGCCCACCCCTCGTCAAGGGCCCAAGACCATCTCGCGCCCTCGACGTAATGGTATATCATAATATCAATCGAGCAAGATAAATCTGGGACAGAGTAAGGATGCGGGTCGCCGCGGAAAAAACCCATAAAGAAAGGGCGGCACCTTGCGGTACCGCCCTCCTTTTTCGTTCCGTCCCTGTCGGGATGGAAACCGGTCTTACATGCCCGAGTTCGGACCGTAAGTGATTTCCACACGACGGTTCTGGTCGTTGCGGACGCCGTCGGCGGTTGCAACGGCCGGACGGGTTTCGCCGAACGCCTGCGCGCTGATCGAGCCATCCGAGATACCGCGAGCGGTGAGATAGCTGCGAACCGCGGTGTTGCGGCGTTCCGACAAGCCGACGTTGTACTTGGCCGAACCCGAACGGTCAGCGTGACCGGCGAGCATGACCTGCGTACCCGTGCAACCACGGTTATAGGCGCTGATCGCGTTGTCGAGCGTCGAAGCCGCTTCCGGCGTGATGTTCGACTGATCCCAGTCGAAGTACACGATATACGGTCCGGGTGCGCATTCCACGACCGGCGGCGGCGGCGGAGGCGGCGGGGGAGGCGGCGGCGGGGGCGGCGGCGGCGGCGGAGCCACCGGTTCCGGCGCCGGAGCACCACCGAAGTTGAACGTCAGCGTACCCAGGATCGAGTGCGAACGGAAGCGCGTCGAAACGTCGCGACCGACCTGGTCAACCAGATCGATGTTGTCGGCGTTGAAGAAACGATACTTCAGGCCAACATCGATGTTGTCGCTCAGCGGAGCGCGGACGCCCGCGATCGCCTGCCAGGCAAAGCCCGTGTCCGAATCGTCGATGAAGTTACCGGCAAAGACCGGTTCGACCGAAACGCGAGCGACACCGGCACCACCGCCGACAAAGCCCTGAAGGCCGTCGTCGTCACCGAAATCGAGCATACCGTTGACCATGAAGCTCAGCGCGTTGGTGTCGCCAGCCAGATCGGTCGAGCCCGTGTAGAGCGGACCTGCGCCCGAGGGCGACTGCGGAATACCCGGGGTGGTGAAGCGACCCGACTTGATGTCGGCTTCACGGAAACCGACTTCGACTTCTGCACGGAAACCGCCGAAGTCATAGCCGACGGTGCCTTCGGCATCATAGCCAGCGCGATGATCAAGCGTACCGGCATTGTTGAACGTGCCGATGTCGAGATCGAGGTCCTCGACGAGCATTGCGCCAGCACCCACACCAACATACCAAGAGTTGTCGCGCGCCAGAACCGGCGACGCCAGGGTGGTGGAGGCCAACGCCAGAGCGACGGCAAGCTTCCTCATAATAATTCCCCTTTCAATTGAGATATACGTCTCGAGGACGTCCTACTCGCCGCTTTGGTTCCGTGCAAGCTAACAAATCGTCAATCTGTTGCCAAAAAGTCGCACTTGCGATGCCAATGAACTGAAATTCAGGCTGATATCAGAAGACCCTGCGCGGCAAGGTGAAGGATCAGTGTTGAGAGCACGCTACGCGCTTGAGTGTCGACTGTCGCCCCGCCCGATGGTGGCGCGATTGTCTCCGGTGCCGTCCATGCGGCGCCATCGAAACGCAGCTGCGCGCCGTCAGTCAGGCGCGTCGCCCGCATTCCCTCACGCGCCGCCGCAAATCGCCATCCGCCCCCGGCCCGTATTGCAATCGCATTTCCCTGTCCTGCCCAAGCGCCCGTCGGTACCGTTCCGACGATCCAGCATTGCCCATCGATGGGACTTGCGGGCGGCGCGGCAAGCGGCCCGGCTTCGACCGCCGCGTGAATCAACGCGTCGAGCAGGATCAAAGCTTCGTTGTGCGTTACCTCTTTCTGGGCCTGTGCCACGGCAAGTAACGGTAACGCGAAGCGCGGCGTGATCGGCATGTCGGTCATGGCTCATCCTTTACGTCAATGGCAGGGACAGGGGCGGCGACAGCGCAAAATCCCCCACCTGCCGGATTTCGATCGTGCAACCGGGCGGCAACATTGCGAGGTCGGTGGCGCCGATATGCAACGTCGGCGACACGCTCGCCCACGGCCCGATCCCCGGAACGGGCGGCGCCAGCACGATGCGCCACGCCTCGCTTGCTTCGCCAAGCGGCTGATCGACTTGGTCGCGCCACCCCGTGTCGGCGCGGCTGCGCCGAACCCAGTCGATCGTCACGCCGCCGGCTCCGTCGGCGCGGACCTGCCCGTGCACCGGCGTCAGCGGCCGCAGCGCCCGCCCCGGTGCCGGCATCTCGATCTCGGCCAGCATGGTCCCGCCCCGCGGTGCCCATTCGAGGGTCGCCGCACCGCCCTCTGCCAGCGCCGCGAGGGTTTCGGGCAGCATCAACAGCGCCGGATCATCGATCAGAACGAACGGCGCCCCAGCCAGATGGGTCATTTCGTTCTCGGTCCCGGCCTGCCCGCGCAGCAATCGCGTGAGACGCCAGCGACCAGGTTCAACCTCCTCGGCGGCGCCGAACTGCAGCTGCTCGCCTCCGACCATCGCCCGGTTCGCGCCGCCCAGCAGCGCGGCATCCCCGACCGATTCCAGGGTCATGGACGGATTGACCAGCTGGACCTCGACATCGTTGGAGAGATCGAACAGGCCCACGCTCGCGGCGGCGAGCGGCTCGACAAGCGCGCCCAGTGCTGCAGCCGGACGTATGGTACCGACCGAAATCGGCTCGGCACCAGTCAACGCGACGAACCAGCAATCGGCGCCGCGCCAGCCGTCGTTGCTGCCGGCGCCCGCGATCAGGATTCGCGGCGCCACCGCTGCCGGACTACCCATATTGGGAAGGTCGAACAGTCGAACCGTACCCACGGCGTCGGGCCAATCTGGCGCACCGACCGGAACCCCCGGTTCGGCTGGAAGCTCGGCGGCGGGCAATGGCGCGTAACGCCTCAGTTCCAGCAAGATGTCGCTCCCGCGGACCGTCCGCGCCGCCAGCCGCCAGCGGCTTCCATCGTCCAGCACAACCACATGCCCCACCGTCAGCGCCAGCGCCGCCAGATCGGCGCGCCAAATCAATGTTTCGCGCCCATCCGCCGCCGCAGCCGCCAGCCGCTGCGCCAGCGCGCGCGCTGACGTCGCCGGCAACACGGCGGGCAAGTCGATCCGCTCTTCGCGCACGCCGCCTCCTGCGACTTGGCTCGTCTGCTGGCCCAGCTGATAGTCGCGTTCGGGCTCATAATGGCGCAGCCGGATCGATCCCGGCAGCGACGACAGCGGCGCGCGGCGTTGTTCGGCCCGGTCGCCCGGCGCGTAGCCGCGCCCCGCCTCGCGAAAATCGTCCAACGCGAGCGGCGCCCCCACCAAGCTCGCCGGCGCAAATCGCCATCCCCCCGGTCCGCTGAGCAGCCGCACGCCGTCGACCCCGCACAGCGGCGCGAGCGCATCGCGCACCCGATCGCCCGATGCCGCATAGCCCGCGAAGGGCCATTCGCCATCGCAACGGGCAGCCTCGCCCAACAGGCCGTTGCCGACCAACCCGACGTCAACGGCTGCAGCATCCGCCTCGACCTCGAAAGTCAGCGACGGGATTCGGTTCCCGAAGGCGCCGAGTTCCAATTCTTCAAAAACCGCATAGGCGCAGCCGCGAAACGCGCTCGCAGAACCGATCCCCAACGCCGACGCGATCAGCGGATCGACCGCTTGGTCCTCGCCGCCGTTGTGCCAGCGAAAGATGCAGCGTTCCTGGAACGTCCCGCTCGATCCGCGGAGCAGATTGCCGTCGGCCCAGATGCGTCCGATGCCCCGGATCGGCCGCGACGACAGCGCGACCGCCAGCGACACGGCATAGCTATATTCGGTCGTCGACGGCCGCCCCTTGCCCCCACCCCGCTTATTGCGCCGTTCGATCAGGTCGGTCGCCCAGATCACGCTGCCCGCGACGCGCATCTTCCCGAACAATTGCGGGATCTGCTGGCCATAGGTCGACGCCAGAACCTTCAGATCGGCCAGCCGCGGCCCCTCGCGCCCCTTGGGCTTGAAAATCTCCGCGTCGATCTGCTGGCCCACTGCGGCCCCGATCGCGGCGCCCACCGGCCCCCCGACAATCCCGCCGACCACCGTCAGCACCAAAGTCGCCATTGCCGTCCCCTCTTATGAAAGCCGCCAGCGCGCCGCCGTGCGGGTCGCCGCGTCGAACGGCGTCTCCACGACCCGGCGGAGCCCGGCATGCGCGTGAATCGATGTCTCCGGGCCCAGCAGCGCAAGATGATATTGCCGCGCCGGATGCGCGATCAGTGCGACATCGCCCTCACGCATCTGGTCATCGACGAGCGCGAACCCGGCCGCCGCCAGCGCCGTCTCGATCCGCGCGAGCGGCCACCCGCGCAGCGGATATCCGATCGGGCGTACCAGCCGCTTTCCGGCCGCCGCATAAGCCGCCCACACCAGCCCCACGCAATCGAGCCCCGTCGCCGGATCGCGCCCCTGCGGCCTGAACGTAACGCCCACCATCGCCCGCGCCGCCGCAAAGGCGCGCGCACCAACCTCAGCCACCGGGGTAACGCGTCAGCAAATCATTGCCGGGCAAATGCGCCTCGCCGCGAAAATTTGTCGCGTTTGCAAAGCGGTCGCGGCACGTCGCAAGCTGCTTGTCGCACCCTTCGGTGAGCCGCACGCGCACCGGCCCCGCGACCGCAAACGCTGGCGCTTCGGCCAAATGTAGCACCGCCGTCTCGACCGCGATCACCGGACTCGCCAATCCGCAATTGGCGCCCTCGATCCACAGAAGCTCGCCGAACGCCATCCCCGGCACCGCGGCATCGAGCGTCACCATGCGCCCATCGACCGCGACGACCCGGCGGACATGCGTCAGCGGCGTCAGGTCGACCCGGCACGCCCGGTCGCCAAGCATCGCGCGGCACGACGGCGACGTCGCCGGGCACACCGGCCGGTCGAGCACCCGGGTAACCCCCTGCAACTCCACCGCAAAGGCCGGCCCGCGCCGCTCGATCGCGCCCAGCGATCCACGCGCCACCGTGACCGGCGTGACGTCGGGCGCGCTCCAGTCGGTGACGAACAGCTCCAGCTCCGCGCCATCCCAGCGCCCCGCGTCCAGATCGCGCGCCGCAATCGCATCGCTGGTGACTGTGCCCTCCAGATCCATCGTCGATACGTCGAGGCTGTCGCTGGTCTCGAGCGCCGAAGGCTTCATCCCCGGCGCCGCGCGGTACAATATTCCGCCGATCATCAGGTCGCGGTCGTGCGAGGTCAGCCCGATGACCACCCCGTCGCGCCGCGCCAGCCGCCAGCACCACGCCAGCGTCACCAGCTCCTCGCGCAACCATCCCGGCGCTTCCGTCATCACCATGGCGCGCGCACCTCGACGAGCGGCACGCTCGCCACCTCGCCCGCCAGGAAGGTCGCACGGCTCACCTCCAGCCGATCATCGGCAAAGCGCACCGGCACGTCGAACAGGAAGCCCGCCCGCACAGCGACCCCAGCCGCCGGTGCAACATCGAGCAACACCTCGCCGTCTTCTGTCACCAGAAACGCCGCCGTCTCCAGCCCGTCGATCGATACGCGCACACTGCCTTCGATGGGCAGCCGAACGTTACGCACCTGCTCCGCGTCACCGGCACCATAACGCTTCACCAACGCGAACTGCCGCCGCACACCATCGCCGACGCCCAGCATCTGATCGCCCGCCGTCGGCAGCCCGCCATCGGCCGCCGAGCTGCGATCAAACGGATCGCGAAAGCGGAACCCCCGCGCCGCCCCGCGCCGCGCACGAAAGAAATCGACCAGCGCCCGCACATCGGCCTCGGACCGGATGCCCGGCCCTGCGTCATAGCGCATTCGCGCCTCGGCCCACTCGCTCGCGCGCTGCTCGTGCCCCGACGGCGCGCTCACGATCTGCGTCGAAAATTCGGTCGCGACCATCGCCTCGCGCCCGATCGCCAGCGGGAAATCCACCGCATCAAATGCCCGCACCTCATCCTCCCCATCGAATGCCACAAAGCCGTCGCGCGCCACCTGCGGCAGCGCCCAGATGAAGGCCCGCGCCACCCCCGCGCGCCGCGCGCCATCGGCCGCCTCAGCGATCGCCGCCCATTGCGCGCGATCCTCAGCCGCCAGCACAAAGCCCGAAAAATAATGTTGCTCTGCAATTGGATAACCTAGTCGCAACGTCATCACCGCGCGCGCGCCAGCCGTCTCGGCCCCACGCCCACCCGTCACCCAGTCATAGTCCTCGAGCTGCAGCACATCGAACGCCGGCGCGGCCCATCCGAGCGGCACATTCGCACGCCGCACAGCGGGCGCGGCGGGATCGAGCACGGTCGGCAGATAGACGAGCAAATGGCTCACCAGCCCCGCCGCCCCCGCTTCGTCGCGCGCCGCCGCGACCAGCGCCGCGGTCGACCCCGCCAGCAAAGCTCCCAAGGCATCGAGCATCGCCAACTGCGGCGGCGTCAACGCGCTGCGCACATCGGCAATCGGCACGCTCGCTGGCCCCAATGCCGCCGTCGTCGCCGCATCATAAGCGCAGATCCGCCCGCCGCTCGCGAGCCACCACCAAGGCTCGCCAACCTGGAATTTCAGCGCCAGCCCTGCCCCCGTCCCGATCGCGACAAACGCCCGCGCGACGAGCTGCAAATAGCCCATCGCCGCCGCACTCGCCGGCGACAGCAAGGTCGATGGCGGCGTCCACCCCGTCAGCGCGGGCGAACCGTCGCTCGCACGCTGCTTCCAGTCGTTCCAGCAATAGGCGTCGAACAGCTCGTAAGAGAGCGACCAGATCACCCCCAGCCCCGCGGCGTCGCACGCCCCCGCGAAACCCGCATGCCACGCCGTGCACGGCGCGTTGAGCACGCCCCCCGCCAGGCTGATGTAAAAGCCGCCACTCAGGGCCTCGAGCCGCATATAATGGCTCATCCCGACATAATGGACGACATCGCCGCGATATCCGAGCTGAACGATCTGCCGTACCACCCGCGCCGGGGTCAGATGATAACAATCGTCATAGCCGTTGGTCATCCCCAGCGCATGCTCGGGCATGACGACATCGCCGATCGCCAGCACCGAGCCCGAGCCCGACACCGCCATCTCGCTCATCTCGGCCCAACCCGCGGCCGGGGCGCCCAGCACACCCTCGCTACCGTCATAGGTGGGCGGCACCAGCGAAATGAACATCCGGTCGATATCGCCCGCCCACACCGGGTCGGACTCTCCCGGGAACAGGAAGCCACCGTCGAGCGCATCGAAATCAAGGCTGACGACCGCATCCTCGCCCGCGCCCACCGCATAATTCCATAGCCGGACATACCAGGCGCGCGGCGCCCCAGCGGCATCGCGCCCCTCGATCGTCAGCGTCGGCCCGTGCAGCGCATCAAGCGGCTTCACCCCGCCCGACCGCCAGCGAAACCTCAGCTGGGTATGCCGGAAATCGCGCTTCGTCTCATAGGCGAGCAAAGGATGATCCCAGCGATCCTCGGCCTCCCAGATCAGCCCCGCCAGATCCTGTTTCCGATAGAACACCGCCTCGACGCGCAGCGCCCCCGGCGCATCGCTCGTCACGCTCGCCATCATCGGCCGCGCGAAATCGACCGTCCAGAACCGCGGATCGAACCGTTTGAGCCAACCCTTCCGATGATGCGGCTCGGCCGCCGCGACCAAAGCCCAGCCCATCAATCGTCCCCCGCTGCCACCGCACGCCGCACCGCACGCGCCAATTGCCGCCCCGTCTGTGCCAACCGCTGCGGCTCGCTCCCCGCCTCACCGCGCACATTGACCGTGATCGCTATGTTGCGCGTCACCCCGCCCGCCGCCTCGACCCGCCCGCTCGCGGTCGGCACGAACAGCTCGGGCCCGCGCTCGCCGACACGGTACGCGCGCCCCGCGCTCACCGGCCCGCCGGTTGCCCGCCCCGGCGCCCCGAACAGCGCCATCGCGATCGAGGTGCCAAGCGAGACCAGATTGCCGCTCCCGCCGCTGCCACCCGAACCGCCGCCGCCCATCGCCGCGCCGATCCCGTTCGAAATCGCCGCGCGCGCAATATCCGCCATCACCGACAGTGCGAGCCGCTTCAGATCCTCGAACCCCATCTTGCCGCTGACAATCGCGCGCGACAGTGCGCGCTCGATCGCGCGCCCCGCCTGATCGGCCTCGGCAACCAGCTGCCCGCCGAGTTCGGCACGCAGCGCCGCAATGTCGCGGCGGAACGCGCCCGTGTCGGCGCGTACCGCGACCACCATTTCGTCGACCTCGTCACCCATCGGGAAACCTCTCCATCATCGCCGCCAGCGCCGCGCCGTCGAAGGACGCCTTGGCATCGGCCTCGACCCAGCCCGCGAGCACCGCGCGCACATCGGCCGGTGTCGCCGCCCAGAACTCGCTCGGCCGCCACCCGGCGACACGCGCCATCACGCCCGCAAGCTTGATCGCCGCAGGCCCCAGCCGATCATCCGCCACCTCATCGTCCCTGCAAGATCTGCCCCAGCAGCACGCGCAGCGCCGGCGTCACCGTCGCCAGCCCTTGCTCGACGACGGCTTCGCCCACCGCCTCGCGCGTCAGCGCCTCGGGGCGCTCCTTCACACAGTGCCAGAACAGCGCGGCAAGTTCGCCCAGCGCCAGCCGCCCGTCCGCTGCGCGCTCGACCAGCGCGAACAGCGGCCCCAGCTCGGCTTCCGCTGCGACCAGCGCGGCAAAGCTCGGGCGCAGTATGAACACCCGCTCGTCAACGCGCAGCTCCGCTTCGCCGCGCAACGCGTTCGCCCCGCTCACAGGCTCGCCACCACGCCGCTCGATTCCAGGTTCAGCGTGTAATTGCGCTCGCCATTATAATCGCCGGCATAGTCGAGCCGCGTCACCAGGAAACGCCCGCGCATCCGCTCGCCGCTCTCGAAGCGCAGTTCATAATCGTCGATGACGCCCGCCAGCGCATGACTGCGGAGCCGCACCTCGGCGTCCGACCCGGTAAAAATACCCGCCGCGCTCACCGAAACCGATCGCACCCCGGCCCCCGACAGAAGCTCGCGCCAGCCGCCCGAATCCTTGGTCGTGACGTTCACCGCCTCGCCGTTCACCGACATTTGCGTCGTGCGCAGCCCCGCGACCGTCTGATATGTCGGCGGCGCTTCACCGTCGCCGATCTTGAGCAGAAAATCGCTCCCATTTTCAATTGCCATCGTCTAATCTCCTTAAGGGAAAAAACACTGCTAACGGGGAGTCGCAGGATGCTTTTGATCACGACATTGATTTTGGCCGCCATGGTGCAGTCGCCCTCGGCGACGGTCGACACGACGCGCGCCGCGTTCACCAAATGCCTGCGCGCCGACATGAAGAAAGCGCTCGAGGCCAAGGTCGAAGAGTCCGAATATGAAATGTCGGTGAAGTCGAACTGCGCGACCGAACGCGACGCCTTCCGCAAGGCGGTGATCGCTCTCGGCCGGTCGGGCGGCGATTCCGAAAAGGTCGCGAGCGAAGACGCCGATATGCAGATCGACGATTACCACGCCAATTTCACCGACAAGTTCAAGGACTATAAGTCGACGAACACGATGCCGGGCGAATAGGGGCTACGCCGCGAGGCAGCGACACCGAACCAGGATTTCGTGCCGCCAGCCGCCGTCGCGCGCAAAGCTAAAGCGCGTGCGGATCGTCCGTGCGCCGACGACCGACCAGACACCCGCGGCGCCGCGCAAGGCTGTGACGACGGCCTCGACGCGCGCCGCGGCCCGATCGTCGGCCCCACTTCCGACACCGACCAAAGTCAGCGTCAGGCGCACCTCGCGTCCGGGCCGGTCCTTGGTTCCCCAATCGACACCTTCGGCCGCCCCGACCGTGACATAGGGCCCACTGGCGCGCGGCGGCGTTCCATCGAATATGCCGTGTACCATCGCAGCCAGCGCATCATCGCGCGCGAGCAGGTCCAGCGCGCGCGCACGCACCGCGCCTTCCGCCCCGGTCATCGCCCGCCGCCCAACGTCAACCGCCGCCACGGCTGCCACAGCGCCGCGATCGCCGCCGGGGGGCCGGCCCCCGCACCATCGCGTGCCTCGTGCAGATGCTGCGTCATGCGGACGATACCCTGGCGGATTGCTTCGGGAATGCCGTTCATCCCCTCGGCGATCCCCGCGCGATAGGCGATGCGCACCCGCGCCGCGCCGCCCGGGTCGTCGACCGTCACCCGCGCCGTACCATCGCTGCCGATCACCGCACGATAATCGCCGTCCGCCAGTGCAGCCTCTTCACCGTCCGGAAACAACAAGGTCACGCCGTCGATCCCGATCACCGGCCGCGCGCCAGGTTGAACGCCTCCATTTTTCAGTGGCAGGACCTCCTCGGCCGCGCGGATCACCAGCCATTGGCCGATAAAGGCCTCGCAAATATTCGTCGCGGCACGGACCAGCCCGGCCACCACCGCATCGTCAACCGTCGCGCCCAGCCGCAACCAGCTGCGCGCTTCGTTCAGACTCACCGCAGCCTCGCCCGGCACCAGACTTTCCGCCATCACCGTTCCTCCACCCGCACCGTCATCGATCGTTCGTCGATCTGGCCGTCGCTCATCGTCGCGCGGTTGGTGACGCGATAGACATGCCCGGCAATACCGCTCGCGAGCGTCGCGGTGGTCTGCACCAGGTCAAATGCCGCACCGGCAACGATAACCCCACCCGGCTCGTCGGGCGCGACGGTCCAGTCGCTTGCTGTCACCGCCTGCCCGTCGGGATAGGCCGTGCTCCAGTCGAACTCGAAATCGATCCGCGCACCCGGATCCTTCACCACGATCGTCATATCCCCTCCTCTTCCCCTCAGGGTTTGCGAACGGCGACGCGCCGCGCCGCCTGTCTTTCGATCGCGACGCCTTGCATCGCATCGCGCACGGCAGCGGGCTCGGGTCCGCCCCATTCGCTCGCCAGCCCGCGCCGCGCGACATCGCCGATCGCTCGCGATGCCATCGCCGATCCCAAAGTCATGCGGCCGCCTCCAGCGTCGACAGGCGCGCTTCCTGTGCGGCAATCAGAAACAGCGAAAGCTGGTCGGGACGGATGCCGAAACGGTCGCGGCGCGCCGCGGTCGCTTCATCCTCCCATTCGTCCCAGCACAGGAAAGCATAAGGGGTAAGGCCGGGGCGCCCCTCGCCGTCCAGCGGATCGATCAACCCTTCGTCGGCCATGATCGCCCACACCGCCTGCGCGCGGACGCCGAAATGGCGGCGCGCGCGATCGTCGCCCTTGTCGGCGACGGCGCTATGCCATTGGTAAAATCCCAGTTCGGCGCCGATCCGCCGCGCCGCGCGCAATTCCGCATCGCTGGCCGGCCCCTGCCAAAGCTTGTCGCGCGCGTCGGACGTGTTGATCGTACCGGTTCCCGCAAAAAGCGTGTCGAAGCGAAAAGCCGGGGCACCAATATCCTGCACATTGTCGGTCAGCGGCTCCAGCGTGTCGCCGACCCGCACCGCCCCGCCGAGCGGATTGAGCATCAGCGGATATAACGCCCCGCCGCCGTCCGCCCGCTGCGCCTGCATCGTCGCAGCACCCGACCCTGCAATGTTGATCGCCAGGCCATAGTTGGGATCATTATTGGTCAGGAACAGCGATACCGCGGCCCCCACGCTGCCCGCCACCGGCATATTGGCAAAGGACGCGGCCGTAACCTGGGCGCGGCCGCGCGGCTGAACCGTCCCGATGCCGACCTGCCCGCCATTCGTGATGCGCAGCCGCTCGGCGCCGCCCGTCGCGACGCCGATCTGGTCCGCCGCCGGCCGAAAGAGGCCGGTGGCGCTGTCCGCTGCAAAGCCGATCGAAGGCGTGGCGGCGGCGCCATCTTGCGCCGCCAGTCCGCCGCCCAGCTCATAGCGTCCGTCCGCGCCGCGAAAGGCCAGCGCGGACAGCGGAACATTGACCCAGCCGCTGCCGCGCCGCACCGTTACAAGGTCGCCCGCCATTCCTGCCGCGACTGCTATATGCGTCGTCGACAAAGGCTGTTTTCCGCCCAATGCCGTCGCCAGCCCGGCCAGATCCTCGCTCCATTGCGCTATGTCACCGGCAAGACTGGCCGTCGTCGCATACCAGTCCGCGCCCACCGTCAGCGCCAGCGTCTTCAGTCCCGGCGCAAAGTCGACCACATCGCCGCCGTTCGACGACGATGCCACCGTGTCGCGGACCAGCCGCCCGCTACCGTCGATATGGCCGACACCCACCTCCCACTGCGCTGGCTGGGCGATGCCCGCGATTGCATAATGAAATGGGGTGTTGATCGGCACGGCGCCGGCAAAACGGCGGTGGCCGGGCACCGCGCCGGTCGGCGTCAGCGGTCCGGTCCCGCCGTCCTGACACATCTCGCGCACCAGGTCGGCGAAAAAGGGAGTCGGCATGGCAGGGCCATCCTTTCCTGATATCTTAGAGAAAAAATTGGCGCCCGGCCCGCCCGAAAGGGGAGAGCATGGCCGAGCGCCCATCGCGCCAGATCAGCTGGCGGCGAATTTCATCAGCTTGATGGCCTGTGAATCGATGATCGCACCGCCCACCCTTTTGGTTGCATAGAAATGCACGAAGGGCTTGTTGCTGAACGGATCGCGCAGGATCCGCGTCTCGCCGCGGTCGGCGACGAGGTAGCCGGCGCGGAAATTGCCGAACGCGATCGACAGGCTGTTCGCGCCGACGTCGGGCATATCCTCGGCCTCGACCACCGGATAGCCCAGCAACGTCGCCGCCTGCCCCTCGACCATCCCCGGCTGCCAGATGAAGGCACCGTCGGTCGTCTTGAACTTGCGGATGCGGCTCAGCGTATCCGAATTCATCACCCAGCACGCGCCCTGGCGATAGGGGGCCTTCAGCGAGTGCACCAGCTCGACCAGCTTGTCCTGCGGGTTCGACGCCGGAAAGGCGCCCGCCGTCCCCGTCGCGAGATATTGCAGCGACCCGAACGCCCGCACGCTGTCGATCTCGTTCGTCGCGGTATAGGTCAGGAAGCCCTTGGGCCGGTTCGTACCATTGCCGTTCACAAACGCGCTGCCCTCCGCGACCGCAAACTCGCGCCCCAATTGCTCGGCCAGCCAGTCCTCGACATTGAACATCGCATCGTCGAGCATCGCCTGGCTCGCCGCCGGATTGGCGTAGAGCTCGCCCGACGGCGGTACGATCTCGGCAAAGCTGCGCGTCGCGGTCTCGGGCCGCGCCGCGGTCTCGCCGACCCAGCCCGTCCCCATCGATCCCGTCGCGACCAGCTTGCGATAGCCGCTCGTCCCCGTCTGCACGACCGTCGCGATCGACCGGATCGGCGACAGCGTCTTCAGCGTCGCTGCGATGCTGCCGTCGATCTCGCGCGGCACGGCGAAGCCGCCCTCGGCCGCCGTCGCCCCCGACAGGCTCTTCATCTCGACACCTGCGTCGATCCCGCGGCGCAGATAGCGTTCGACGAACGCATCACGCGCCGGGTCGGCCGCCTTCGCCCCGTCGAGCGGCAGCCGCGACGCTGCCACCGCCTGCGCATCCACCTGTGCCTTGAGCGCCGCGACCGACGCCTTCAGCTCGTCGACCGCCTCGGCCGCCAGCACCGCATCGAACGCCCCGTCGAGCGCATCGGCCTTCACTTCCATATCGTCCATGCGTTTCACTCCTTCACCACCTGAATCACCCGCGCCAGCGGCTGCATCGGCGCCGCCACCAAACTCACCTCGGCAAGGTCGAGCGCCGTCAGCTCGCGCGGATTCTCCCCGCGCGCACCCTGCACCCGATAACCAAAGGACAGTCCCGTCAGCGCCCCGCGCGCGACGAGCTTCGCCGCCGCCGGATGCGTCACCCGCGCCACGACGCGCAGCCCGCGCGCATCCTCCGCCAGAGTCTCGATCGAACCGACGACCGCGCCCGGCCGATGCTGCCAAAGCAAGGGCACGGCGCGCCCCGCCTTCAAACTCGCTGCAAAGGCCCCGGCGCGCACGACATCGCCGCCGCGGTCGACCCGATCGAACACCGATGCATAGCCCGCGAAGCGCACGCTCATTTAAGCAGCCCCGCAAAGCCCAGCTTCATCGCCAGCCCGACAACCAGCAGCGCCAGCATCCCGCGCACCGCCCAGTCGACCACCGCCGCCCACACGCTCTTCTTCGCGTCGCGCCACGCGCCGAGCAGCTGCCGCAAATCGCCGATATCGTCGCGCGCCGCCTCGTCGGCGAGCCCCAGCCGCGCCAGCGCCCGCCGCGCGCCCAGCTCGCTCGCCTCTTCGACCACTGCGCGCAGCAGGGCCGCATCGGGCGCACTCGTCCCCGCCAGCGCGATCAACCGCGCCAACGCCTCTTCCTCATCCATTTGTGTAGCTCCTTCGTCATCCCGGACTTGATCCGGGATCCACAGCAGCGCCGAAGTCATGGACCCCGGATCAGGTCCGGGGTGACGAGGATGGCTAAGCCACCCCCAACAGCGCCTTCTTCTCGTCCGCCGTCAGCCAGTCCGCCGCCGACACCTCGCGCCACAGCGCCATCCGGTCCTCGGCCAACGCGGGCACACGATCGAGGTCGACGCGCAGCTCTGCGCCGTCGAACCACCCCGAAAGCCCCTGCGCAATCGCCCCCAAAATCTTCGCGCAAAGCGGCAGCACCGTCAGCCGCCACAGCGCGCGATTGGCCTCGCGATAATTGGCATAGGTCGCGTCCCCCGGCAGCCCGAGCAGCATCGGCGGCACCCCGAACGCCATCGCAATCTCGCGCGCGCTCGAATCCTTCAGCGCCAGGAAATCCATCTCCGCCGGCGACAGCGACAGCGCCTGCCACTTCAGCCCGCCTTCGAGCAGCAATGGCCGCCCCGCATTCGCTCCCCCCGCAAAACTCTCCGCCAGTTCCTCGCGCAATCGGTCGACCTGCTCGGCCGACAAGGGCATCCCCTTGTCGCCCGGATCATGCACCAGCGCCCCCGAAGGCCGCGCCGCATTGTCGAGCAAAGCCGCATTCCACTTCGCCGCCGCATTATGCGCCTCGATCGCCCCCGCCGCGGCGCCCAGGCACCCCGCGCCATAATGGTCGTCGAGCGGATGCAGCGCCTTCACATGCACCACCGCCACCCGCCCCGCGCCATCCTCGGCGGGCAGCACCGCCGCCGACCCGCCGGCCTTGTACCGATAGGCCACCGGCCACCCGCGGCTATCCGCCTCGACGGTCACCCGCTCGGGCCGCAGCGCAAACAGCTCCGCCGGCGCCCCCGCCCCATCGGTCAAAATCTGCACATAGCCATTGCCGTGCAACAGCAGCTGCGACGCCAGCGTCTCGACCAACCCCTGCCCGCCCGATGTCGCGCCGACCATCGCCCCCAGCGCCGGATCGCTCGCCACCACCGGCGCACTGCCAGCGGCCTCGGCAACAAGCCGCACCGCCCGCTGCACGATCGCATTGGACAGATAGCCCTCACGAACCTGCGCCTCCCAACTCATCGGAGCAGGCGCGCTCCACGTCCCATAGACACGCGACAAAGCGGGCCGCGCAGCCACCTGCGCGGCCTTACGGCCAAACCAGTTCATGATGTTCTCCTGCAATCGCGATCGGTCGAATAGGGTCCACTAAAGAGTGGAAAGCGGCCACGCGGACCGATAGAGTTTCCGGATGGACTTCTCGGTCGTCCTCATCCTTCCCCTTGCGGCGATCGTCGCATTTGTGACGCTGCTCGCCATCGCCGCCTTGAAACGACCAACGCCAAGGCTGATGTGGCCGTTCGCCATCTCCACCCTCGCCGCCATCTCGATATTTCTTCGCCTTCCCCAACCGGGAACGCAGACCGCCTAGATATTCTCAGTCCTCATGCTCGCCGTCTGGGCAGCCTTCGGAACGATCGTCGGCGCGGTCGTCGCAAAACTGGTCATCGCCGCCGCAAGCTCGCTTCGACAACGCTAGACGACCCGCACCCCCGGCTCCCGCCCTTTCTTCAGCCCGTCCAGCAAAGCCGCCAGCGCCCAAACGCACGCATCCGCCCGATCCGGCGAACGCCCCGGCCCCGCATAGCCGCCGCCCACCTGCAACCCGCAAAGCTGGTCCTCGAGGCTCGCAAACACCCCCGCATGCACCACGCGCCCGCGCTCATAGGCGATCGCGACCGGTTCCGCACGGCGCGCCTTGCCGACGCTCGCATGCACCGGCACCACTGGCAGCGCCAACTCGGCCTGACGCAGCGTATTTTCGACCATCTCGCCGCCCATATTGCTCTCGGCCACCACCCGGTCGGCGCCCCAGCGCGCCGCCGCGCTTGCCACCGCCTGCGCCCACACGCCCGGCGGCGCCCGCTCGACGCTCGCATCCTCGATCACCGCCAGCCGCCCGTCGCGCAGCAACGCCGCGACGACGATCCCGCACGCATCGCCATGCGCCGTCGCCGGCGGATCGACCCCGATCACCACACGTGCCGGCTTGCCGATCCCGTCCGCATCGACCCGGCACCGCTCGACCAGCCCGCGCGTCCACAACGCGCCCTCGACATCCTCGAACAGCTCGCCGTCCAGCTCCTGCCGCCCCAGCCGTGTGCCGCCATAGATCGCCTTCATCGTCGCCAGCCACTGCCCCGACAGATTGTGGCGGTTGTGTCGCGTACTCCCGCCGGTCGTCGCCACACCCCGCTCTTTCACCAACCGCCGCACCAGCGGCACGCCGCGCGGCGTCGTCGTGGCGACCACGCGCGGGCGGTCCCCAATCCGCATCGTCAGCATCAGATTGTCCCACGCCGCCTCGCCCTGCGGCCATTTGGCGATCTCGTCGCACCAGGCCGCCGAATGTTCCGGGCCGCGCAAACTCTCAGGCTCGGCCGCCGAATAAAGCGTTGCAACCGCACCATTCGGCCAGGTTAGCCGCCGGAGGCTGCTTTCATAGTCCGGCCGGTGATCGTCAGGGGCAATCGCCAGCAAGCCGCTCTCGCCTTCCACCATCACCTGCCGCGCTTCGTGCAACGACGCCGCAACCAGTGCGATCCGCGCGCCTGCATGCGCTTCGGCATAGCCGCGCACCCATTCCGCGCCCGTCCGCGTCTTGCCGAAGCCGCGTCCGGCGAGCAGCATCCAGACGTGCCAGTCACCCGCCGGCGCACATTGGTCGCTGCGCCGCCACCAGTTCCAGTCTGTCAGCAGCGTCGCCGCCCTGTCGTCGCGCACCCTGCGCCCCCATGCCGCAAAGTCGGCCGGCGACATCGCCCGCAGTTCGGCAAGGCTTTTCAAAGGCTGCCATCCTCTGCGCCGATCCCCTCTGGGCCGCTCTCTTTCTCTGCGGCATCCTGCGCCCGTATCGCGGTCAGCTTCGCGATCAGCTTCGCCTTGGCACTTCCTTTCGGCGCATCCGCGGCCGCCGGAAGTTTCGCACCGCGGACTGCCGCGCGATGCGCCGCGAGCAGCGACAGTCCGAGACGATATTTTTGTGCCCGCGATTTCAGCGTCGACTCCTTCACATTCCCCGTCGGCGCGATCAGCGCCTCGGCCAACAACTCGGCCTCAAGCCGGGCGAAGCCTTCGCAGAGCGCCTCGTGCCAGCGCGCCGCGAAGCCCGGATTGCGACGACGCTCGCGATACATGGCATTTGCCGAAATCCCGGTCGCACGCGCCGAAGCGGCTACGTTCGAGGATTCGGCAAGCGCGTCGAGGAAGCTATCCATCTGCTGGCGGCCGGGGCGCGCCTCCCCGACGCCGCCCGCCGCCTTGCCGATCTGTGCCATCCCCAATCTCCCAAAAGCAGACGGGCCGGATCACCCCTCCGCATCGGAAGAGGCACCGGCCCGACTCGCAATTCTTCATGATGTGATACTTGTGCCATATCAGCGTGACGATGTCAATAGAAAATAACCTATTTGGTTCTTACTGATAAACCGGCCCATCGTGTCCGGCTTGCGTGCCGCGAGCGCAGCCTTTACACCAGCCCCTCAACCGGAGACTTTCGCCATGGATCAATACCTGCCCGCAACGCCCCGCCTTGCCGCCAGGAAAGTCCATGTCCATGCCCGCCATCACAATCGCCAATCTCAGCTGGTCCACGCCTGACGGCCGCGCCGTCCTTTCGGACCTCGACCTCAATTTCCAGTCCGAACGCACCGGCATCGTCGGGCGCAACGGTGTCGGCAAATCGACGCTGCTGCGCCTCTTGACCGGAGAACTGACGCCCGCATCGGGCAGCATCGCGATCGACGGCAGCATCGCGATGCTCCGCCAGACGGTGCAGGTCGCACCGCACGAGACGATCGCCGATCTGTTCGGCGCCCGCACCGCCCTCGCCCTGCTCCGCAAGGCCGAATCCGGCGACGCCAGCGTCGAGGAGATCGGCGACGCCGACTGGACGCTCGAAGCGCGGATCGACGAGGCGCTCGCAGCGGTCGGCCTGCCGCTGCCTGCCGACACCCCGCTTGCACAGCTCTCGGGCGGCCAGCGCACGCGCGCGGCGCTCGCCGGAGCGATGTTCGCCGCGCCCGATTTCTTGCTCCTCGACGAGCCCACCAACAATCTTGACCGCGCGGGCCGCGACGCGGTGCGCGACCTGCTCGCCCGCTGGCGCGGCGGCGCGATCGTCGTCAGCCACGACCGCGAACTGCTCGAGGAAATGGATGCGATCGTCGAGCTGACCGGCCTGGGCGGCGCGCGCTATGGCGGCGGCTGGAGCGCCTACCGCGCGCGCAAGGATATCGAGCAGGCGGCGGTCGAGGCCGAACTCGCGGGCGCCGAAAAGCGCGCCGATGCCGCACAGCGGCAGGCGCAGGTGGCGACCGAAAAGCAGGACCGGCGCGATTCGCGCGGCCGCGCCAAGGCGGCGCGCGGCGACATGCCCAAAATCCTGATCGGCGGCCTCAAGCGCCGCGCCGAGGAAACCCGCGCGGCGGGAAGCCGCCTCGCCGAACGCCAGCGCGGCGAAGCCGAAGAGCAGCTTGCCGCAGCCCGCGCAAAGATCGAGGTGATCGATCCCTTGTCGGTCGGCCTGCCTTCGGCCGGCCTCTCCGCGTCGCGGACCGTACTCGCCCTCGACCATGTTACCGCAGGCTATGCCGAAGGCCGCCCGGTGATCGAAAATCTGTCGCTGACCATCACCGGCCCCGAACGTGTCGCAGTCACCGGCCCCAATGGCTCGGGCAAATCGACGCTGCTCGCGCTGATCGCGGGCACGCTCCAGCCTTGGTCAGGACAGGTGCGGGTCGCTGTCCCCTTCGCGCTGTTCGACCAACGCGTCAGCCTGCTCGATCCCGCGCGCTCGATTGCCGACAATTTCCTCGCGCTCAACCCGGGCACGACGAACAATCAGTGCCGCGCCGCGCTCGCGCGCTTCCGCTTCCGCGCCGACGCCGCTGACCGGATCGTCGGCACCTTGAGCGGGGGACAGATGCTCCGCGCCGGGCTCGCCTGCATCCTCGGCGCGCCGCGGCCGCCGCAACTGCTGATTCTCGACGAACCCGGCAACCATCTCGATATCGATTCGCTGACCGCGATCGAAACCGGCCTCGCCGCCTATGACGGCGCGCTGATCGTCGTCAGTCACGACACGGCGTTTCTGGATGCGATCGGAATCACGCGTACGATCGAATTGGGGTAGCCGGTTCGTTAAGACGGGTCCGCATCATGACAAGAAGGGCTCCCCCTCGCGGCGGAACCCTTCCGTCCTCTTGAATATGGCTACGCAAGAGGAACCCCCTCGGCCATCCTGGGTCGCGAGTCTGGCGTCAGTGCGCCGATGATTAACGCCCCCGCGCAGCTCGACCCGCAACATAGGTTAACCCCGCCCGACTAAATTACGCGCCAACCGCCGTGCGTTTTTTGCACCGGCGCGCCGTGTTTCGGCGCTTCCGCTAACCTTCTTTTAACCGGCGAACTCCAACAACCGGCTATGCCTATTTACGGACATTTTCTGCCATCGGCGCCCGGCGCCGACAAACGTATCGATGCGCGCCGCAAACTCAGCCTTCTTGCGTCGGGCTTGCGGCATGACGGCACCGACATCGAGGTGCAGATCCACAATATCTCGGGAACCGGGCTGCTTCTCGAAAGCGACGTCAAGCTGGCGGCCGGCGACCGCATCGACATCGAGCTTCCGCACGCCGGCGACATAACGGCGGTCGTCATCTGGGCCAGCGGACGGCTCTTCGGATGCCGGTTCGAAGGCCCCGTATCGCCGGCAACGCTGAGCGCCGTCGAACTCAAAAGTGCCATCGACGCGCCTCCCGATATCGAGCCGGTGCCGACCATCGAAGAAGAGCAAGCCGAACCGGCAGTCGACCAGGCCCTGACCATGCAGGAAATTCAGCATGTGATCGACCGCAGCCGCGAACAGCTTGCGCGCGACCTCGGCATCAGCGCCGACCGGGTCCGGATCGCAGTCGAATTCTAGCTCGCCAGCACCCGCGCGATCAGCCGTTCTTCCTTGGCGATCCACGGCGCCATGCTCGGCCGCGACAGGATCGCCTCGCTCCACGCGGCAATCTTCGGATGCACCGCCGCATCGATGCACGCGCCGCAATGGCGGAGGTTCATCAGCGGCGAGGCAACCGCCAGGTCTGCGAGCGTCAACCGGTCGCCGACGAGAAAGCCCGACGCCGGGATCGCGCTTTCCAGGTAAGCGAGCAGCTTGGGCAATTCCTCGCCCTCGGCCAGCGCTGCGGCGGCCAGGTCGCCCTCGCGCCCCAGGAATTTCGGCGCGACGATGCGGTTGAAGAACATCTTGCCGCTGCACGCGGCGAACACCGTATCGCCAAATTCCTCCCACCAGATCACGCGCCCGCGTTCCTGCGGATCCGCGGGGATCAGTTCGGGCGAAGGATGCTTGGCCTCCAGATATTGGATGATCGCGCTGGAATCGGCGAGCAGGAAGCCGTCGTCGTCCATCGCCGGCATCTTGCCGAGCGGCGACGCGGCGCGAAACCCCGGATCGGGATCGCCGATCCCGACGCCCTTCAGCTCGAATTCGATCCCTTTCTCGCCCAGAAAGCCCAGCAATTTGCGAACGAACGGCGACACCAGCGAGCCATAGACAATCATCCTGCTTCTCCCTTTATTTCGCGCCAGCATAGGCGAAAGGTTGCGGGTCGCAACCCGCTGGACGCCGCCGGATCGGCACGAAATAAACTTGCTATCAGCTGCCTGCCATGAAACATCCGGGGACAGAGGGGGGCGCTGCCGCGGCAGCCATCAGGCAGGATATAACAATGCGCCCTTCGTCATGGGCAGATCGGCTGTTGGCGCTGCTCGTCCGGTTCGTCGGGCTGGTGATCTTGCTGGCGACCATCGTCGCCGCGAGCGCCAGTTTCCTCTATAATCAGGCCGAAGAAGCCGATCAGGCCGAGCGGGTCGCGGCGCAGTTCAACATGCGGCTCCGCGATCATGTCGCCATCCTCGAAGGGGTGCGCGCGCTCTACCAGTCCGACGCCGCGGCCAGCGGCCCCGGCATTCGCTCCTATCTCGCCGCGCTCCAGCCGCAGGTCCAGGCACCGGGGATGGAGGGCATCGGCATCGCGGCTGCGATGCGGGCGGGCGATCCGGCGGGGATCGAGGCGCGGCTCCGGGAAAATTATGGCCAGGACATCAAGGTGTGGGGCATGACCGACCAGCCGGTCGGCTTCGCCGTCGCGCTGGTCGAACCCTATACGCCGCGCCGCCATGTTGCGCTCGGTTTCGATATGTATGGCGAGCCCGTGCGCCGCGAAGCTATGCGCCGTGCCTGGCAGACCGGCCGCCCCGCCGCGAGCGGAATCGTCCATCTCGCGCAGGAACGCGCTGCGAAGGTCAAACAACCCGGATTCCTTATCTATCTTCCCGTCTATGCCCGGGGAATGGCGAGCGAAGCCGCCGCCGGCACGGTCGCAACAGCGCCGGGCGTCCGGCCGATCGAGGCGTTCATCTACGCCCCCTTCCGTGTCAACGACATGATGAAGGCTGTGCTCGGGCCGCAGCTCGGCCAGATCAACGGACTCGAAATCCGCGCGGGGGCTGGCCCCTCCGCGCCCGTCATCTTCCGACATGGCAAAATGGGCTGGGACGCGCAGGAACAGGTGCTGCGCATCGCCGACCGGCAATGGACAATGCGCATCTCCTACGGCCGCCTGCTCGAACGCCTCGGCCGCCCGCTCGGCATCTTCCTGTTCGGCCTCGCGCTGGCCTTGCTCGCGACTCAGCTTCACCGCGTCCAGCAGCGCCGCGTCGGCGAGGCGCGGGCGCTTGCCGAGGAAAAGGCGCGCCACGCCGAGGACCGCGAACTGATGATCGGCGAAATGGCGCACCGAATGAAGAACGCCTTCGCCCGCATCGGCGCACTGGCGCGCATCACGCTCCGCGAATCCACCTCGCTCGAAGAGTTCGAAAACAAGTTTGACGGGCGCATGCGCGCGCTGTCGGACGCCAAACAGATGCTCGTCACCGGCGCGGTCGACAGCGTCGAGCTCGGCCAGATCGTCCGCCGCGAACTCGAACTCGCGGGGGTATCCGCCGAACAGCTCGCCGCCATCGCTGGCCCCGAGGTCCGTCTGGGCGACGAAGGGGCGCAGGCGATCTCGCTCGCGCTCCACGAATTCGTCACCAACAGCATCAAATATGGTGCACTCGCGGGCAAGGGCCGCCTTGCGGTCGGCTGGCACCGCGACGGCGGCGACATCGAACTCAACTGGTCGGAAACCGGCCTTGCCGAAACCCCGCATATCGAAAGCGAAAGCTTCGGCACCCGCTTCATTCGTTCGATGATCGAACGCCAGCTGAAGGGCAGCTGGACACGCACCGCGGTTGACAACAGTCTCGCCATCGTCATTCGCTGGCCCGACAATGGCACCCCCGACTAACGAGCGCTGGCACATCTGGATCGACCGCGGCGGCACCTTCACCGATGTCGTCGCACGCAGCCCCGCGGGCGCGGTCGTCACCACCAAATATTTGAGCGAAGATCCCGCACGCCCCGGCGATGCGGCGGTCAATGCGATCCGCGACCTCACCGGCGCCGGCAGCGGCGCACTGCCTCCGCTCGCGATCCGCATGGGTTCGACCGTCGCGACCAATGCGCTCCTCGAACGCAAGGGTGAGCCGACCCTGCTCGCGATCACGCAGGGTTTCGGCGACGCGCTCACCATCGGCTATCAGGACCGCCCCGAGCTGTTCGCGCGCAAACTCGACCGCATCCCGCCGCCGCACGCCGAGGTCGCCGAAATCGCCGAGCGCATCGGACCCGATGGCGCCGTCCTGACCGCGCTAGACGAGCAAGCCGCCCGCGCATCGCTGCAAGCCGCCCGCGACCGCGGCATCACCGCCGTCGCGATCGTGCTGATGCACGGCTACCGCTACCCGGCGCACGAGCTGCGCCTCGCCGAAATCGCACGCGAAGTCGGCTTTACCCAAATCTCGACCAGCCACGATGTCAGCGCGCTGATCAAGCTCGTCGGCCGCGGCGACACGACGCTCGCCGACGCCTATCTCTCGCCCGTGCTCCGCCACTATGTCGACCAGTTCGTCGGCCAACTCGGCGCTGGATCAGAGGGGGGCATCGATCCGCAATTCATGAAAAGCTCGGGCGGCCTCGCCTCCGCATCGGCCTTCCACGGCCGCGACGCGATCCTCTCCGGCCCCGCAGGCGGCATCGTCGGCATGGTCGGCAGCGCCGCGCCGCTGGGCAAGGATCGGCTGATCGGCTTCGACATGGGCGGCACCTCCACCGACGTCAGCCATTATGCCGGCCGCCTAGAGCGCGACAATGAGACCATCGTCGCGGGCACGCGCATCCGCGCCCCGATGCTGCGCATCCACACCGTTGCCGCGGGCGGCGGTTCGATCTGCCGCTGGGACGGCGCACGCCTGCTCGTCGGCCCCGAAAGCGCCGGCGCCAACCCCGGCCCCGCCGCCTATGGCCGCGGCGGACCGCTCACCGTCACCGACTGCAATGTGCTGCTCGGCAAGATCCAGCCGGAACACTTTCCCAAACTTTTCGGCCCGAACGGCGACCAGCCGCTCGACCGCGATATCGTCGTGCAGAAATTCGCTGCCATGGCGGCCGAGGTCGGAAATATCACCCCCGAAGCGCTCGCCGAAGGCCTGCTCGCCATCGCGGTCCAGCAGATGGCGAACGCGATCAAGCGCATCACTATCGCGCGCGGCCACGATCTGACGCAGGGCTACAGCCTTGTCGGCTTCGGCGGCGCCGCGGGGCAGCATGTCTGCCTCGTCGCCGATGCCCTGGGTGTGGACGAAATCCTGCTTCACCCACTCGCCGGAGTGCTCTCGGCCTATGGCATGGGCCTCGCGCGCCCCTCGGCGATCCGCGAGCGCACGCTCAGCCTCAAACTCGATGCCGACTGCGCCGCCGCGCTCGCCGCGGTCGAAACCGAACTGTCGCAGCAAGCCCGCGCCGACCTTGCCCCCGACGCCGACACGGCCCGCGAGACCCTGCTCTTCGTCCGGCTCGCCGACAGCGACAATGCGATCGAACTCCCGCTCGCGCCACCCGCCGACGTCGCGACCGCCTTCGCGGCCGCCTTCCGCCAGCGCTTCGGCTACGCCCCGCACGCCAACCTTGTCGTCGACCGCATCCGCGTCGAACTGACCGAGGCCGGCGATGCGCCCGCCGCGCTGCCCCCGCCCGCCGGGTCAGCCGAAACCGCCCCCGAAACCGTCACCGCCTGGCTCGCTGGCGCCCCGCACACCGTCCCGCTCCACCAGCGCGGCGCGCTCGCCCCCGGCCGCAGCATCGCTGGCCCCGCGATCATCATCGACGCGCTGTCGACGACGGTGGTCGAACCGGGCTGGAGCGCAATCGTCGAGCATGAAGGGACGTTGCGGCTCCAAAAAAGCCCCTCCCCTTCGGGGGAGGGGTTGGGGTGGGGGCCCGAAGCATCGCGCAATGCTGCTGCCCCCCACCCGCTGCGACTAGGCCCGGCTTCGCCGAGCCAAGTCTCGCTTCCCTCCCCTGAAGGAGAGGGCGAAGGCGCCGCCCCCGACCCGATCCGCCTCGAAATCTTCAACAGCCTGTTCATGGCAATCGCCGAGGAAATGGGCGGCGCGCTCCAGCACAGCGCCTCGTCGATCAACATCCGCGAGCGGCTCGACTTCTCCTGCGCGATCTTCGACGGCGAAGGTCGCCTCGTCGCCAATGCGCCGCACATGCCCGTGCATCTCGGCTCGATGGGCGAAAGCGTGCGCACCATCCTGCGCCAGCGCGCGGGCGACGGTCGCGGCATCAAACGCGGCGACGCCTACGCCCTCAACGCGCCCTACGACGGCGGCACGCACCTCCCCGACATCACCGTCATCATGCCGGTGTTCGTCGAGGGCAATGCGCCGAGCTTCTTCGTCGCCGCGCGCGGCCACCACGCCGACCTCGGCGGCATTGCCCCCGGCTCGATGCCCCCGGACAGCAAGAGCATCGCCGACGAAGGCATCCTGTTCGACAATGTCCTGATCGTCGACGACGGAAACTTCCTCGACGCCGATGTCCACGCGCATCTGACCGCCGGCGAGTGGCCCGCACGCAACCCGGCGCTCAACATCGCCGACCTCAAGGCCCAGGTCGCCGCCTGCCAGCGCGGCGCCAGCGCGCTCGCCGACCTCTCGGCCGCGCACGGCACCGGCACCGTCGCCGCCTATATGGCGCACGGCCAGCGCCAGGCCGAGGCCGCGGTGCGCCAGCTCATCGCGCGCCTCGACGATGGCGCCTTTACCTATGCGATGGACAATGGCGCCAAGGTCGCCGTCGCGGTGAAAGTCGACCGCAAGGCCCGCCACGTGACCGTCGACTTTACCGGCTCGTCGGCGACGCTCGCCGACAATTTCAACGCGCCGACGCCCGTCGTCCGTGCCGCCGTGCTTTACGTCCTGCGCACGATGCTCGACGACCCGATCCCGATGAACGAAGGCTGCCTCGCCCCCGTCACGCTGATCGTGCCCGAAGACTCGATGCTCTCCCCGCGCTATCCCGCCGCGGTCGTCGCGGGCAATGTCGAGACGAGCCAGGTCATCACCGACGCGCTCTTCATCGCCTTCGGCGCGATGGCCGGCGCACAGGGCACAATGAACAATTTCACCTTCGGGAACGACGCCCACCAATATTATGAGACGATCGCCGGCGGCTCGGGCGCGGGTCCGGGCTTCGACGGCTCCTCCGTGATCCAGACGCACATGACGAACAGCCGTATGACCGACCCCGAAGTGATGGAAACGCGCTTCCCCGTGATCGTCGAGGAGTTTTCGATCCGCAAAGGCTCGGGCGGTGCGGGCCAATGGCACGGCGGCGACGGCGCCACCCGCCGCATCCGCTTCTGCGAACCGATGGCCGCGAACATCCTCGCGAACCGGCGCGAGATCGCCCCCAGCGGTCTCGCGGGCGGCAGCGATGCCGCACCCGGCCGCAATTGGGTCGAACGCGCCGACGGCTCCGTTGAAATGCTCGCCGCCACCGGCAGCGCCGACCTCGCCGCGGGCGACGCCTTCGTGATCGAAACGCCGGGCGGCGGCGGTTACGGGAAATCAGGGGAGAAATAATTTGGCGACAACGCGGTCTACCCCACGCGGGGACGACGGGATGGACGCAATCCTTCTTCCCCCTCGATGGGGGAAGGATACGCAGCCTTATCGCAAAGCGATTAGGCGAAGTTGGATGGGGGTGACGGCGCGTCATCGCACCGCCGCTTCAGACCGAAACCGCACCCCCACCGCTGCGACTAGCCAGCAAGCTGGCAAGTCTCGCCGCCTCCCCCATCAAGGGGGAGAACGATAGATATGCTCGTCCTGATCGGCATCCTCATCATCATCGCGGGCTTCCTGCTCCGCTTCAATCCACTGCTCGTCATCATGGCTTCGGCGCTCGCGACCGGGCTCGCCGCCGGGCTCGACATCGCCGCGATCATCGCCGCCTTCGGCAAGGCGTTCAACGACACGCGCTACGTCTCGATCATCTGGATCGTCCTCCCCGTCATCGGCCTGCTCGAAGCCTATGGCCTGCAACAACATGCCCGCAACATCATCGGCAGGTTGAAGGGCGCAACCCTCGGCCGCCTGCTGACCGGCTATCTTTTCCTGCGCCAGGCCTTTGCTGCGGTCGGTCTTACCTCGGTCGCGGGCCACGCCCAGACCGTGCGCCCGCTCGTCGCGCCGATGGCCGAGGCCGCGGCCGAGGCGCAGAGCCCGGCGCTCACCGACAATGAGCGTGAGGAAGTAAAAGCCTATGCCGCCGCGACCGACAATGTCGGGGTCTTCTTCGGCGAAGACATCTTCCTCGCCTTTGGTTCCATCCTGCTAATGCGCGGCATCCTCGAAGGCTATGGCTATCAGATCGAGCCGCTCCACCTCTCGCTCTGGGCGATCCCCACTGCGATCGCCGCCTTCCTGATCCACGGCTTCCGCCTCCGGCGCCTCGACCGAAGAATTCGCCCGACCGGGGAGCGCGGCGCATGATCACGCTCGGCCATGTCTATCTCTTCGCGGGCACCATCTTCGCGCTCTTCGCGCTGCTTGGCCTCCTCGACCGCAGCAATCCCAAGCGCTTCGGCAACGCGGCCTTCTGGGGACTTGTCGCGACCTCGATGATCGCCGGCGATTATCTCGGCGACTTCGGCAACGGTCTGCTCGTCCTCGCGCTCGTCGCAATCGCAGGCACCGGCCAGATCGGCCGCGCCCCCGGCGGCGAGGTCGCGCCCGAGATTCAAGCCGAACGCGCCGCGACCCACGGCAATTTCCTGCTGCTCGTCGCGCTGATCATCCCCGCCGCCGCGCTCGCGGGCACCTTCCTCTTCAAATGGGTCCCCGGCCTCGCCGACCCCAAGCAGGCGACCTTGATCTCGCTCGCGCTCGGCGTGCTCATCGCGCTCGCGGTCGGCATGGCCCGCCTCAAACCGCCAGCGCTGCTCCCGCTCCAGCAAGGCCGCCGTCTGCTCGACTCGGTCGGCTGGGCCGCCATCCTGCCGCAGATGCTCGCCAGCCTCGGCGCCGTGTTCGCGCTCGCCGGAGTGGGCGAAGTCGTTGGCGATCTCATCGGCACCACGATCCCCGAGGGCAGCCTGTTCGGCGCGGTGCTCGCCTTCGGGCTCGGCATGGCGCTCTTCACCATGGTGATGGGCAATGCCTTCGCCGCCTTCCCGGTGATGCTCGCGGCGGTCGGCATGCCTCTGCTCATCAAGCAATATGACGGCGACCCCGCGGTGGTCGCGGCAATCGGCATGCTCGCGGGCTTCTGCGGAACGCTGATGACCCCGATGGCGGCGAACTTCAATCTCGTCCCCGCGGCGCTGCTCGAACTCAAAAACCCCTATGGCGTGATCAAGGCACAGATCGGCACCGCGCTGCCCTTGCTCGCGGTGAACATCCTCTTCATCTGGCTGTTCGCCTTCTAAAGTCCGCCCCAAATCCCGTTCGTGCTGAGCTTGTCGAAGCACTGTTCTTTTCTTCAAAGTCGGAAGGAAGAACGGCCCCCTTCGACTGACTTGTCAGTCGCTCAAGACAGGCTTCGACAAGCTCAGGGCGAACGGATAGGGAAAAGCGCATGACAAGCCTCACCCCCGACCACGCCACACGCTTCGCGACCGCGACCCTCTCGCACCTCGGCCGCGAATATCCCTACAAGATGGACCTCGTGCTGAACGGCCCCGAGGATGCGAAGCCTCCGCGCGAACATCACCCGATCTTCCACGGCAGCTTCGACTGGCACAGCTGCGTCCACGGATGGTGGCAGATTCTCCGCCTCGCGCGGCGCTTCCCCGACCTTCCCGTCGCCACCGAAATCCGCGCCCGCGCCGACGACATGATCGTCCCCGAAAAGGTCGCGGGCGAACTCGCCTTTCTCGATCGCCCCTGGTCGGCTGCGTTCGAACGCCCCTATGGCTGGGCCTGGCTCCTCGCGCTCCACGCCGAGGCCGAACGCCATGACGCCCCCTGGGCGGCCGCGCTCGAACCGCTCGCGCTCGCCTTCGCCGCGCGCTTCCACGCCTTCCTGCCGAAGCTCACCTATCCGCTGCGCGTCGGCACCCATTTCAACATCGGCTTCGCGCTCCTCCTCGCGCGCCATTGGGCCGAAACCCGCGACCCCGCCCTCGCCCGGCTGATCGACACCCGCGCCCGCGACTGGTTCGGCGGCGACCGCGACTGTCAGGCGTGGGAGCCCGGCGGTGACGAATTTCTCTCCTCGGCGCTCACCGAGGCGCATCTGATGGCGGTCATCCTCGGCGACGATTTCCCGCGCTGGTTCGACGCCTTCCTTCCCCGCGCCGCCAGTGAACAGCCCGCGACGCTCTTCACCCCCGCGACCGTGTCCGACCGCAGCGACGGCAAGATCGCGCATCTCGACGGCCTCAATCTCAGCCGCGCGTGGAGCTGGCGCGCCATCGCGTCGGCGCTCGGCCCCGCGCACCCCGTCGCCCCGGTCGCCGAAGCCGCGGCGCAGCGCCATCTCGCCGCCGCACTCCCCCACGTCACCGGCGACTATATGGGCGAGCACTGGCTCGCCAGCTTCGCGCTGCTGGCGCTCGACGGCCTTTGAATTTGCTTCATCTATCTTCGTCACCCCGGACTTGATCCGGGGTCCATAGCGATGGCGCGCGAATGGATGCCGGATCAAGTCCGGCATGACGAAGTGTGGACGCTACCCGCCGACATTGACAAGCCCGCCCGGCGCAGCAACAGACGGCGCTAGGGGGAGAAGTCAGAGGTGAACGGAAAGATGCTGCGTCCCACATCGTTCGACGTTGCCGAGCGTGCCGGCGTGTCGCAATCGACCGTTTCGCGGGCGCTCCGCAACAGTCCCGGCGTCAACGCCGAAACGCGTGCACGCGTCTCCGCCGCCGCGCGCGAACTAGGCTATGTCGTCGACCGCCACGCCTCGTCGCTGCGCCTGAAAAGCAGCGAGACGATCGCGCTCGTCACCATCTGCCGCCCCGGCGAGGATCGCAGCGCGATCAACCCCTTCTATTTCGCACTCCTCGGCAGCATCGCCGCCGCGACCTCGGCGCGCGGGTTCAACCTGCTCGTCTCGTTCCAGGAGAATGCCGACAATTTCCGCGCCGATTTCGTCGCCTCGGGACTCGCCGACGCGATGATCGTCATCGGCACGACCAGCAATCGCCCGGCGTGGGACTATTTCGCGCAGGCGCAGGCGTCGGGGCTCGATTTCGTCTGCTGGGGCAGCCCGGGCAGCCCCTTCCACTGGATGCGCAGCGAGAATGATCTTGGCGGCCAGCTCGCCGCCGAACATTTCGTGAAGAGCGGCCGCCGCCACATCGCCTTCGTCGGGCCGCAGCAATCGCCGCAGCGCCAGTTCGACGAGCGCCGCGACGGCTTCACCGCCGCTCTCGCCGCGCATGGCATCACCCCCTTTGTCGCCGAACCGCCAGCCGCCGCCGACCGCCACGCGCAGGGCGTCGCCGCGGTCCACGCCCTGCTCGAAGCGCATCCCGAAACCGACGCGATCTTCGCGGCCTCCGACATGCTCGCCTTGGGCGTGCTGCAGGGGCTGAAGGACGCCGGGCGCCGCGTGCCCGAGGATGTGGCACTGATCGGCTTCGACGGTATCCGCGCCGGCACGCTCGCCGATCCCGCGCTCACGACGCTCGAGCCCGACCTCGACGCCGCGGGCGAGGCGCTTGTCGCGATGGCGCTCGAGGATGACGAACGCACGCGCAGCGGCACCCGCATCCCCGTCCAGCTCGTGGTGCGCGGCACCGCGTAGAGCCGCGTAACCGTGACTTAACTCCCCGAAAAGTAACACTTCGTTATCCAAGGCACGGCTACCCAGGGGCGGGAGCAGAAAGCGGTAGTGTGAACGGACAATTTTTCATCTCGCTGCTCAACCCGGGCATCGGCCTCCTGTTCGCCGCCGCCTTTTTGCTGCTGTGGCTGAACCGCCGCGAGCGCTACGTCGCCTATGCCGCTGCCGCCTACACCGCCTCCGCGATCGCCTTCCTGATCCTCGACGTCGGCCCGGTGCTGCCGATGGAGCTGCAGCGCCTGCCCGCCAATATCGGCTTCCTCGCAACCGGCATCTTCTTCGCCGCCGCGATCATCCAGCGCTACGCCCTCCCCGTCCCCTGGCGCGCGATGGGCTTCACCGCCGCCGCCGCGACCGCCGCCTTTACCTGGTTCCTGCTCGGCCACCCCAGCATCGCCGCGCGCATCCTGACGATCAGCATCGGCGCGGGCATCATCGCGATCATGGTCGTCGTCGTGCTCTGGCCCGTCGAAAAGCGCCACCTGATCGACCGCGTCCTCTTCTGGGTCGCCGCCTTTTCGGCGCTCAACCTCATCGTCCGCCCCGTCGTGCTGCTCTCGCTCACCGGCGGCTTCGACAATTATGTCGGCTTCCAACAGTCGATATACTGGACCACCGTCCAGTTCACGCAGGCGATGGTGTCGATCGCCGCGGCGATCAGCCTGATGGTCGCGGTCGCGATCGACCAGATTGCGGAGCTGCGCCGCGCCGCCGACGCCGACAATCTCTCGGGCCTGCTCAACCGCCGCGGGTTCGAGGCGCAGGCGGACGCCGCGCTTCGCCGCTGCATCGACGCCGAAACCCCCGTCGCGCTGATGATCGCCGACCTCGACCATTTCAAGCGCGTCAACGACAATCACGGCCACGCGGTCGGCGACGCGATCATCGCGGCGTTCGGTGCGCACGCCCGCGCCATCGGCCCCGCAAACATGGTCGCGGGGCGCATCGGCGGCGAGGAGTTCGCGCTGCTCGTCCCCGGCGCGAGCATCGAGTCCGCGCGCCAGCTCGCCGAGGCGGTCCGCACCGGCCTCGCCGCCGCCTGCGCCGACCGCATCCCCGCCCGGCTCTGCCCGACCGCCAGCTTCGGCATCGCGATCGGCGCCCCCGGCGCTACCCTCTCGGCGCTGATGGAGGAGGCCGACCAGGCGCTCTACGAAGCCAAGCGCACCGGCCGCAACCGCGTCCGCACCTTCACCCCCAAGCCGGTCCGCCTCGCCGCCGGGGCCTGAACCCGCCTGTGATCGCCGGCACTGCAACCAAAAGGCGCGTCTGCTGTTTTGAGAGCGATTCCAACGGGAAAGAAAGGAAGCCCGCGGTGCGGACAGCGATTTTTGCGAGCGTGATGATGATGGCGGCAGCGGCGACGGCTCCGCAGCTTCAGGCAAAGGAAGCCGCAGCCGACCTCGACGCCTATGTCGGCAAATATCCGTTCGACGTCGTGAACGGCCACCGCTTCCTCGATCATCCCGCGGTCAAGGCCGCGATCGCCGCCGCGGTCCCCGATGCGAAACAGCGCGCCGCGGTCAGGTTCGACGACAATGGCCTCGGCCTGCCGATCATGAAGGTCGCCGGCGGCCGGCTCCTCATCTGGGGCGGCGCATGGCGCGCCGAGGATCGCTACAATTGGTCGGTCGTCATCGCCCCCGACGGGTCAAAGCCCGAAGTCTGCATCTATGACGGCGTCGGTTATGGCGAGGATTTCCAGTCGGCGCAGTGGTTCGAACCGGGCAAGAAGAGCATCATGAAACAGGGCAGCTGCCCCTCCTCCGCCGAGGATTATCCCGCCGCCGATATCGCCGCGGCGTAAGGCCGGCGGCGCCTATTTCGCCGGGCGCCGCGCGACGACCTTGATCTCGACCACCGCGCTCGGCTCGTACAATCGCGACACGCCGATCGCGGTCCACGCCGGAAGGGGCGCCTTCACATAGCGGTTCTTCACCGCCGCAAAGCCGTCGATATGCGCGGCGAGGTCGGTGTGAAAGGTCGTGATGTCGACGACATCGTCCCAGCTCGCCCCCGCGCGCGCCAGCGTCGCCGCGATATGTTTGAAAGCGCGCTCATAGCCCGCGTCGAGCCCCGCCGCGCCCTCGCCCGCCGGCGCCGCGACCACGCCCGACAGGTAAATGGTGTCGCCCGCGATCACCGCATCGGCATAGCCCACCGCCTCCTGAAAGGCGCGCGCCTCGGCATTTTCGGACATCAGCACCTTGTCCGCCTCGCGCGCCGTCGCGGGCGCCGCGACCAGCCCGGCCGCCATCATCGCTATTATCGTCCACCGCATGATCCGCATCCCTCATTTTTCGGCCTGAAACGCCGCCAGCCTGACAGCGCGCGGGCGCGATGGCCAGCCCCTGCCGCCGGCCCGATCACACGCCCCGGTCCGCTCCACATTTATCTTCGCTTATCAGCGCATTAATCCTCTTCCGCAGGAAAAGCCGCAGCCCCGCCGCGCTATTCCCGCCCCGGGACCATGGACGGAACACAGAACAAGGGAACAGGAACATGCGGACCATCGGAACAGCAGACCTCCTCCGCGACGACCACGCGGCGGCGGCGATCGAATATGCGCTGATCGCCGCGCTGATCGCGCTCGCGTGCATCATCGCCTTCCAGTCGCTCGGGCTCAATCTCGCGACGATCTTCAACACGATCAACAATGCGCTGAGCTGAGCGCGGACCCCAGTGCTGACCTGAGTGCTGACCTGAGTGCTGACCTCGGCCGGCGGGGCTAGTCGTCCCGACCCGGGTGGATCGTCGCGCCGCATTCGTCGCACAGCATGCGCTCCCATCCGCGCTGCTTGCGCAGGATGGCGAGCCGCGCGACGATCGCCGCGTCGGTCTCCTCGGACGTCGGCCCCTGCACCTTGCCGCCGTCGCGCCCGTCAAAGGTGATGCCGCCGTAAAATTCGTCGACCGACAGAAAGCGGTGCGCGACCGCCGCGGGCAGCACATAGGCCGCGGCCTCCTCCGCCGTCAGATGCAGATTCTGCCCGCCTTTCAGGTCGCCGCGCTTGATCAGCAGCCCCAGCATCGAATCCGACGGCATGATCCGCCGCTCGACCTCGCGCCCGTCCCGAATGACGACCATCTCGCGCCCCGCAACCGCGCGTTCATAGGCAACCGCCTCCAGCCCGCGCAGCGCCCGCGCGATCGCCTCGCCGCACGCCGTGTCGAACGGGGGAAACAGCGCGCGCGATCGATTGACCGAGGTCGTGCTGACCCCCGCCACCCGCGCCGCGTCGGTGATGCACCCCGTGCGCCCCAGCGTCGCGAGGAACACCCGCGTCCGCGCCGCCGTCCAGCCGTCCGACCGCACGCGCAGCCCGGGCATGAAGGGATTCTCCCGCTCGCGAACCCCGGACTTGATCCGGGGCCCATCGCCGCCGCGCGCCTTGCTCCCCTCCCGCTTACGGGAGGGGGTGGTCGGAGACCCGTGGCTCCGACCACGGGAGGGCCTGTTCCGCTCCTCACCGCTGCCCGAAGCCGCAACCACACCCTCCGATTTCTCCCGCAAGCCCCGCGCCACCTTACGCCCCATAGCTCCACCTCCCGAATCACTTGGAATTAATCTGGATCATTTTGAACCCATTTGGAAAATTTAGGAAAGAGGCTTCGGGCTGCACGCGAAAAATATTCACGTTATGTTCTTGCTAACAGGGAGCATACACGCCACAGTGGCAAAAATCGCCCTAGGGAAACCCAAAATGCAAAACAACGCCGACACCGAGTTTTCTTTGCTACGTCAACGCGCAGGCATGTCGATAGACCAAGTGGCAGATGTTGCAGGCTTTTCCAAACGAACCGTTTATCGATGGGAGAATGGCGAAGCCGAACCAAGGAAGGCGGCCGTTCAGCTCCTGCACGACCGTTCGGAGAACTTCCGCCATGCTCCTGCCGAAGAACCGGCATTCCGCTTCATCGATTTGTTCGCCGGGATCGGCGGGCTTCGCCGGGGCTTCGAACCATTGGGTGGAAAATGCGTGTTCACGAGCGAATGGGACAAGCATTCGCAACGGACCTACCTGGCCAACTACGACTGCGATCACGATGTAAGAGGTGATATCACCGAGGTGCCGCTCGACGAAATTCCGGAGCACGACCTTCTATTGGCCGGCTTTCCGTGCCAGCCTTTTTCAATCGCCGGCGTTTCGAAGAAGAATGCCCTGAATCGGCCGCACGGCTTTCTCGATCAAACGCAGGGCACCCTGTTCTTCAATGTAGCGAAGATCATCGAACACCGTCGCCCGAAAGCGTTCTTGCTGGAAAATGTGAAGAACCTGGTGAACCACGACAAGGGGCGCACGTTCGAAGTCATATACAAAACACTGACCGAGGAACTCGGTTACAATGTCTACTGGAAAGTCATCAATTCAAAATCATTTGTCCCCCAGCAAAGGGAGAGGATTTTCATCGTCGGATTTCGCGAGAAAACCGATTTTTCGTTCGATGACCTCGAACTGCCCGACCCCTTTGCCGGGCCGAAGCTCGGAAGCATCCTCCACCCGGAAGACGGCAACGAGGCTCCCGAAGCACCGTACACGAGAGGAAACATCGGCTCCGTCTCCGAGAAATATACGCTGACGGATCACCTTTGGGGCTATTTGCAGGGCTACGCTGCAAAGCATAAAGCGGCAGGAAACGGCTTCGGTTTTGGCTTGGTGGGAGCCGAAGACATCGCCCGAACACTTTCTGCCCGTTACCATAAGGACGGGTCGGAAATTCTTGTGACACAGGACGGCCGAAACCCGCGGCGGTTGACTCCCCGCGAATGTTCGCGGCTGATGGGCTTTGACAAGCCGGACGGTCAGGACTTCATCATCCCTGTTTCGGATACCCAAGCCTATCGACAGTTTGGAAACGCGGTCGTTGTTCCGGTCGTTGAAGCGGTGGCGGCCCACATGAAGCCTTGGCTTGTCGCACCGGAGGGCGAAGCCGAATACCATGCGGACCGGGAAGAGATCGCGCTTGCCGGGTGACGTGGTTGATCCCGCGACCCGAAGCCGGATGATGGCGGGAATAAAGGCGGAGAACACCGGACCGGAACTTGCCGTTCGCCGTGCCCTTCATGCCCTCGGCTTTCGCTTCCGGCTTCACTCCCGAAATCTTCCGGGAAAGCCCGACATTGTTTTGCCAAGATGGAAGGCCGTGATTTTCGTGCATGGTTGCTTCTGGCACAGACATGATTGCTCGCTATTCAAACTGCCTTCCACCAGACGCGATTTCTGGAAAGCGAAGCTCGAACGAAATATGGAACGCGACAGGGAAGTTACGGCAATACTGGAAGCAACGGGATGGCGCATACTCAATGTCTGGGAGTGTGCACTCAAGGGTAAAGAGAAGCTGGGAATCGGGGCAGTCGCCGATCTTGCCGATCATTGGCTGCGGGAGGGGCAAGGCAACATGGATATCCGGGGAATAGCGCATGCCGATTGGTGACATCGTCGAATGGCTGGATGAGCATAGTGGCGCCGATTTCACATGGTATATCAAGCGCCTTTCAGGGAACGACACGCTCGCCAATGGGAGCCACCAAGCGGGGCCGTATTTTCCCCGCGAAGTCCTTTTTGACCTTTTTCCATCGCTCGCTCGCCAAGAAATAAAGAACCCGGACGTCCATTTCGATTTATACTTGGATTCCCATGCCGACCACCGGAACGTTCGGGCAATTTGGTACAACAATAAGTTTCACGGAAATGCCAAGGGGGGTCGAAACGAAACGAGATTGACGGGTTTCGGTGGCAGTGCGTCCGCATTGCTGGATCCTGAAAGCACAGGCGCACTGACGATATTCGCGTTCAAAGTGCCCTCCTCGTCCGAACAAGCTGTTTGCCACGCCTGGGTATGTCGGCACGAAACCGAGGAAGAAGTAGTGGAGGACCGCGTGGGTCCTGTAGAACCTGGGAGGTGGATGACTTGGCCGCCTCAGCAGGGGCATCTGTTCAATCAGCCTCCGGTTCGGGCCAGTTGCTGGCTTCAGAGCCACGAAATACCAGTCCCATGGCTGACCAAGTTTCCAAGTAGCCGCGACATCATCCACAAGGCTGTCGAACTCCGTTCAGATAGCACTCTCGACCCGGACCGAAGGCTGCTGCGCCGCCGAGAATGCGAGTACGAAATCTTCCTGAGCGTCGAAGAGGCGATCGAACTTCCGCTCATCAAAGCGGGCTTCCAGAATGTCGACAGCTTTGTCTCTCGCGCGCAAACCATTCTGCAACGTCGCAAGGCGAGATCGGGACGCTCGCTTGAACTGCATACGCGCGAGATTTTTATCGAAGAACGGCTGATCGAGGGGACCGATTTTGTTCATCAACCCGAATCTGAACCGGGGAAACGCCCCGACTTTCTGTTTCCCTCCGCCGAGGCTTATCACGACTCGACCTTTCCAAGCGAACGGTTGAAGATGCTCGCAGTCAAGACGACCTGCCGCGATAGATGGCGGCAGATACTCAACGAGGCGGACAGGATTCCTGCAAAGCACCTCCTCACGCTGCAAGAGGGTGTATCCGAAAGTCAGTTTCGGGAAATGACCGGAGCGGGTGTGCAACTCGTCGTGCCCGCCGGCTTGACGGAGAAGTTTCCTAAATCGGTTCAACCTCACCTCCAGTCACTCGAAAGCTTTATTGGAGATATGCGGCTTCTGAAGAAATGACTTCCGACGAGGAACCCGAACCTCCCCCACCCCCTTGCATTTCCCCGCCCCCGGCGTAAGGCGGCGCGGACATAAACCTGCGCGTGCGACTCCGCTTTGCCCCGCTCTCCCGAACGGGCATCGGCGTCATTTCCCCGCCGCGCCAACATGGGGACTGCAATCCTATGACCACCACCGGCCACGACACGCTGGGAACCCGCTCGACGCTCGACGTCGGCGGCAAGAGCTACGCCTATTATTCGCTCGACAAGGCTGCGGCCCAGCTCGGCGACGTTTCGCGCCTGCCCTTCTCGATGAAGGTGCTGCTCGAAAACCTCCTCCGCTTCGAGGATGGCGGCTTCACCGTGTCAAAGGATGATGTGCAGGCGCTGGTCGACTGGCAGAAGGACCCGCATTCGAACCGCGAGATTCAGTATCGCCCCGCGCGCGTGCTGCTGCAGGATTTCACCGGCGTTCCCTGCGTCGTCGATCTCGCCGCGATGCGCGATGCGATCGCGAAGCTCGGCGGCGACACGACGAAGATCAACCCGCTCGTCCCCGTCCACCTCGTCATCGACCACTCGGTCATGGTCGACGAATTCGGTCACCCCAAGGCGTTCGAACAGAATGTCGAAATCGAATATTATCGCAACGGCGAGCGTTACGACTTCCTGAAATGGGGTTCGAAATCGCTGTCGAACTTCAAGGCGGTTCCCCCGGGCACCGGCATCTGCCACCAGGTCAATCTGGAGCATATCGCGCAGGCGGTGTGGTCGAGCGAGGATGCCGACGGCGCGACCGTCGCTTACCCCGACACCTGCGTCGGCACCGACAGCCACACGACGATGATCAACGGCCTCGGCGTGCTCGGTTGGGGCGTCGGCGGGATTGAAGCGGAAGCGGCCATGCTCGGCCAGCCCGTGTCGATGCTCATCCCCGAAGTCGTCGGCTTCAAATTCACCGGCGCGCTGAAGGAAGGCGTCACCGCGACCGACCTCGTGCTCACCGCGACGCAGATGCTGCGCGCCAAGGGCGTCGTCGGCCGCTTCGTCGAATATTTCGGCCCCGGCCTCGCCTCGCTGTCGCTGGCCGACCGCGCGACGCTCGCGAATATGGCGCCCGAATATGGCGCGACGTGCGGCTTCTTCGGCGTCGACGACAAGACGCTCGACTACATGCGCCTGACCGGCCGCTCGGAAGAGAATATCGCGCTGGTCGAAGCCTATGCGAAGGCGCAGGGGCTGTGGATCGTCGATGGCGCCGCGGACCCCGTCTTCACCGACACGCTCGAACTCGACCTCGGCAGCGTCGTGCCGTCGCTCGCGGGGCCGAAGCGTCCGCAGGACCGCGTCTCGCTTCCCGAAGTCGACGATGTGTTCAACGCCGACATGGCGAACACCTATAAAAAGGCGCAGACGCGCGTTCCGGTCGCGGGCGAGGATTTCGACATCGGCGACGGCGACGTCACCATCGCCGCGATCACCAGCTGCACCAACACGTCGAACCCCGGCGTGCTCGTCGCCGCGGGTCTGGTCGCGAAGAAAGCCGACGCGCTGGGGCTGAAGCCCAAGCCGTGGGTCAAGACCTCGCTCGCGCCGGGGTCGCAGGTCGTCACCGACTATCTGGAGAAGGCCGGGCTGCAGAAGCATCTCGACAATATCGGCTTCAACCTCGTCGGCTATGGCTGCACGACCTGCATCGGCAATTCGGGCCCGCTGGCGGAACCGATTTCGAAGGCGATCAACGAAAACGGCCTCGTCGCCGCGGCCGTGATCTCGGGCAACCGCAACTTCGAAGGCCGCGTGTCGCCCGACGTGCGCGCGAACTTCCTGGCTTCCCCGCCGCTCGTCGTCGCCTATGCGCTGAAGGGCACGGTGATCGAGGATTTCACCACCACCCCGATCGGGCAGGACCAGTCGGGCAACGACGTGTTCCTCAAGGACATCTGGCCGACCAATCAGGAAGTCGCCGAGACGGTTCAGGGCGCGGTCGACCGCGACATGTTCGAGGCGCGTTACGCCCATGTCTACAAGGGCGACGAGCATTGGCAGAAGATTTCGGTCGAGGGCTCGGACACCTATCAGTGGCGCGCGGGCTCGACCTATGTCGCCAACCCGCCCTATTTCGAGGGCATGTCGATGACCCCGGCGCCGGTGTCGGATATCGTGAACGCCAAGCCGCTCGCGATCCTCGGCGACAGCATCACGACCGACCACATCAGCCCCGCGGGCTCGATCAAGGCGGACAGCCCGGCCGGAAAATGGCTTATGGAACATCAGGTTAGCAAGGCCGACTTCAACAGCTACGGCGCCCGCCGCGGCCACCACGACGTCATGATGCGCGGCACCTTCGCCAACATCCGCATCAAAAACGAAATGGTCCCCGGCATCGAAGGCGGCATGTCGCGCTACGGCGCCGAAGTCATGCCGATCTACGACGCCGCGATGCGCCACAAGGCCGACGGCACGCCCTTGGTGGTCATCGCCGGCAAGGAATATGGCACCGGCTCGTCGCGCGACTGGGCGGCGAAGGGCACCAATTTGCTCGGCGTCCGCGCGGTGATCGTCGAAAGCTTCGAGCGTATCCACCGCTCGAACCTCGTCGGCATGGGCGTGCTGCCGCTGCAGTTCCTCGACGGCCAGAGCCGCGAGACGCTGGGCCTGACCGGCGACGACCAGTTCACCATCACGGGCGTTGCGGACCTCAAGCCGCGCCAGACGGTCACCGTGAACGTCACCCGCGCCGACGGTTCGACCTTCAGCTTCGATACGCTCTGCCGCATCGATACCGCGAACGAGGTCGAATATTATATGAACGGCGGCATCCTGCATTACGTGCTGCGCAAGCTTGCGGCCTGACGTCGCACACAGCTGATGCTATGAGCGCCCGCCCCCTCACCGGGGCGGGCGTTTTCATTTGGAGAGGGAGCGCATGAGCGCGGAGATCATCGTCATCGAAGCCATCGGCTGGGCCGCCGCCGCCACCATCCTCGCCGCTTATGTCCTGCTGTCGATGGGCAGGCTCGAAGCGCGCGGCTATCTCTATCAGTGGATGAACGTTGTCGGCGCGGGCGGCTTCATCGTCAATTCGGGATACAATGGCGCGATCCCGTCGGCGGTCCTCAATGTCATCTGGGCCGGCATGGGCCTCTTCACCCTGTGGAGCGTGTGGCGCGCGCGGCAAGCGGCACGCGCGATCCTTCCTTAAGGCTTGGCCGCCGCATTCCACGCCGCGACCTTCGCCCGCGTGTCGGACAGCATCTTGTCGAGCGCGGCACGGTCCTGCACCGCGCCGCGTACGACCACCGCATCGATCGCGCGCGTCGCGGCGATGTCTTCGAGCGGGTTCTGCGTCAGCAGCACAAGGTCGGCCGCCATGCCGGGCTTCACCGCACCATAACGATCGAGCCAGCCGAACCACGCCGGGCCCGCGCGCGTTGCCGATGCCAGCGCTTGCGCGGGGGTCAGCCCCTTCTGCTGGAACAGCTCGACCTCGTCATGAAGGCCAAAGCCCGGATAATTATAGCTGTTGAGGAAACCCGCATCGGTTCCGGCGATGATCGGCACCCCGGCCTCGGCAAGCATCGGCAGGATCGTCGCGATATCGTCGATCTGCTTGTGCCGCGCAGCGATTGCCGCCGCGTCCGCTTTCGCCGCGCGCTCGATGCGCCAGTCGTAGGTCTTGCGCAGCTTCGGGCCGATATAGGCAAGCCCCGCGTCCTTCGAATGATCGTCACGGTCGAGATAGGCGATGATGCGGCTACCGTTCAACGTTGGGGTTACGAACACGCCCTTGGCGGCAAAGCGGCGATAGGCGGCCATCGCGGTGTCGCGATCGAAGCCCGCATCGAGCCGCCGGTTCGCCTCGGCGCGGTCGATGCGCTTCGCGGCGAAATCGGCTGCGATCGCCGCCTCGTCCTTCGCCCCGGCATTATAAGCATAGTCAAGATGCTCGATTGAACTGATCCCCGCATCGACCGCCTGATCGACCGTCAGCGCCATCGGGATATGCCCCGACGTCTTGAGGCCGAGCGCCTTGGCCCGGGTCAGCGCGTAGAGGAAGAGTTCGGGTTTCAACGTGCTGTCGGTGATCTTGACGAAATCGACCTTGTCGCGCGTCTTGAGGCGGTCCAGCGCGGCATCGACATCGACGGTGCTTCCGACCTCGATCGTGCCCTTCCACACCGGCGCGATCCCTTCGATCTTCGCGCCCGAGGTCAGCAGGCGCGGGCCGAACAGACTGCCGTTCGTGATTTCACTGCGCCACGCGAGCACCTGCTCGGGCAAATCCCCAGAACAGTCGCGAATCGTGGTGATGCCGTTCGCGATATAGAGCGGCAACAGCGCCGTATTCTCTTCGATCAGGTCGGGCCCGCCACCGAAATGGACATGCATGTCCCACAGGCCGGGGATAAGGAAGCGGCCCGTGCCGTCGACCTTCTGCTTCGCACGCCAGCCACGCGCGATGTCGGCGTCCGAACCGACCGCAACGATGTCGTCACCGTGCAGCACGACCGCCTGATCCGCCAGCGCCTTCGCCGCCTCGACATCGATCAGCGTGACGTGGCGGATGATGACATCGCCCTGCTTCTGCGCGGCGAGGACAGGTTGCCCCAGAACAAGCAAGGAGGAGGCAAGGACGGCAAGCAGGCGTTTCATCGCGGGGGAACCTTTCCAGACAGCACAGCCCCTTAACGCCGCGACGCCCCGTCCAACAAGGCTCGAAATACCGGCCGGTCCCCTCACTGTCCCGCACGAGATTGCAGGGCGGATGTCGCGTAGACATTCGCCCTGCAATCCGTTTCCAACCGCCAGAAAGGGAGGTTGGCGAACTAGCCGTCGATATCGAGCCCGAGCGCCAAACGGCCGCTCAATTCGCGCTGCGCGGGTTCCTGCAGCGGGTGGAAGCGCGCGCCCTGCACGTCACGGAACGCGCGTTCGACGATCGAGCCCGTGTAGAAGGCGCCGCCGCCGGCGACTTCCATCGCGAGTTCGGCGGTGCGGATCGCTGCGCGGCCCGCGACCGTCCGCCCGGTCATCACCGCGCTCGTCGTTTCGGGTCCGGGCGTGGCGCTTTGCGCCGTCGCAATCATCGCGGCGAGCGCGGTTTCGGCGGTCCAGAACGCATTCTGCATTTCGCCGGTCAGGGCGACGAGCCCGGCGTTCGCCGGCTTGCGCCGTGCGGTCTCGATCGCCGCATCGCGCGCGCCCTCGGCGACGCCGAGATAGGCCGAATAGATCAGCGGAAAGGCGATCATGCTGATGATGTGGAACAGCGGATGCCATTTGCCCTGCGGCCGGCGGCCCGACACCGCGGCGTCGGCAAGGAACACGTCCTTGATCTCGACATCGTGCGATCCGGTACCGCGCATTCCCATCGTGTCCCATGTGTCGAGGATCGTCACGCCCTCGGCCTTGAAGGGCAGACCGAAATGCAGGACGCTCGGCCCCGCTTCGGGATCATCATAGACGGCGCTCGTCATCAACAGGTCGCCCGCCTGGCAACCGCTCGAAAAGACCTTGCGCGCATTGATCAGGAAACCGCCCTCGACCTTTGTCGCGGTACCGCCGCCCTGCAGCCAGTCCGATCCGCCGCTCGACACGAGCAGCAGATTTTCCGCGGCCACGCGGCGGAGCAAGCCGTCGGTCGGCGCCTGCATATGCTGCCAGCGCCAGGCCGCGACCGCCACCTGATGGCAATGCATCGAAAAAGCGAGCGAGGTCGACCCGCAGCTTTTCCCGAGCCGGCGGACGATGCCGCACAGCGTCGCATAGTCGAGCCCGTCGCCGCCAAGTTCGACGGGCACTGCCGCGCCGATCAGCCCGGCTTCGCGAAGCAGATCGTAATTTTCGGCGACAAAGCTCTTGTCGCGGTCGTGTCCGGCGGCCGAAGCGCCAATCCGCTCGGCAATCCGGTCAGCAATCTCGTACCAATAATCCTGTGTCTTCGTTTGTGCTGCAATCAACATGTTCATCTCCTAAGCATTCCCTTGCTGGCGATGGTCATGACGGCTTGCCAAAGCGGCGGATAGTTCAGGAACTGAATCGACCCGATACAGAAACTGAACTCGCCTCCCCTGCGACTCATGCGATATATCGGCGCCGAGAGGAGTGTATCATGGCGAATGCCAGTTACGGTCAATTCTGCCCCGTCGCGATGGCGGCGGAGATATTGTGCACGCGCTGGACGATCGTCCTTGTCCGCGAACTCGCCGCGGGATCGACCCGTTTCAATGACTTGCGCCGCGGCGTGCCGCGCATGTCGCCCGCGCTCCTGTCGCAGCGGCTGAAGGATCTGGAGGCGGCGGGCATCGTTTTTCGCGCGCCCGTCGCGCGCGAATCGGGCGTGTTCGACTATCGGCTGACCCGCGCGGGGCTCGAATTGGCGCCGGTGGTCGAGGCGTTCGGCGTCTGGGGCAAGCGCTGGATCGACGGCGACCTTTCGCTCGAACAGCTCGATGTGCAGTTGTTGATGTGGGACATGCGCCGCGGGCTCGTCGTCGACCCGATGCCCGACCGCAAGGTGATCGTACAGTTCCGCTACGCCGAACTCCCCCCCGACCGGCGCTCATGGTGGCTGGTGGTCGAACCCGATCAGGAAACCCAGCTCTGTTCGGTCGATCCCGGGGCCGATGTCGATCTCTATGTCTCGACTGACCTCAAGACGATGACCGCAATCTGGATGGGTTACGACACGCTCGCCGAAGCGCTTGGCGATAGGCGGCTGCTGCTGACCGGCGATGACGCGCTCGCGAAAAGCATCGAATCGTGGCTTGGCCTCAGCCCCTTTGCCAAGACCCGGCCCGCACTGACCGCTGAAGCCGCCGAATAATGGTGGGCGATGACGGGCTCGAACCGCCGACCCTCTCGGTGTAAACGAGATGCTCTACCAACTGAGCTAATCGCCCCTTCCCATGTCGACAGGCGTCGCCATGTGTGGGAAGCGCGCCCTGCCATAAGCATCCGCCGCTGGCAAGCGCGTCCCGTCCGTCAGAGCCAGCCGATGTGCTTGAAGCGCCAAAAAACTAGCCCCGAACCGCCAAAGATCAGCGCGAGCGCGAACGGATAGCCGAAGGCCCAATCGAGTTCGGGCATGAATTCGAAGTTCATGCCATAGATACCGGCAATCGCGGTGGGCACCGCGAGGATCGCCGCCCAGGCAGCGAGCTGGCGCGTGATCACGCCCTGCCGCTGCTGCTCGAGCAACGAGTTGGTGTCGAGCACAGAGGCCGCAATATCGCGCAGGCTGGCGAGCCTGAATTCGGCGCGCGAGACATGGTCCCAGATATCGCGGAAAAACGGCCGGACTGCCGCATCGATATTGGGCAGATCGTCATCGGTGGCGAGGCGGTTGGCGACGTCCTTCATCAATCCGACGAGGCGCTGGAAACGGATGATCTCGTGCCGCTGGCGATAGAGATGGCGAATCTCATCCGCATCGAGCGGCGTGTCCATGACACTTTCCTCGACAATGAGCATCTGGTCCTCAATGGCGTCGATCACCGGAAAATAGCCGTCGATGATGAAATCGAGAATGGCATAGAGCACATAGTCGGGGCCGTGCGCGAGCTTGAGCGGCAAGCTTTCTAGCCGCTGGCGCACCGTTGTATGCGTGCGCGCCGAACCGTGGCGGACGGTGACGAGAAAATGCGGCCCCGCGAAGATCGCGGTTTCGCCGGGCTCGATCGTATCGCCATCCAGGTTGGCGGTGCGCGCGATGATGAAGAGCTGGTCGCCATATACCTCGACCTTCGGAAGCTGGTTCGCCTTCAGCGCATCTTCCACCGCGAGCAGATGGAGGCCGAACCGCTTGGCGATCCCCTCGAGTTCACCGGGGGTCGGTTCGTACAGGCCGAGCCAGAAGAAGTCGCCGGTGTCGCAATCGTCGGGGATGATCTCGTCGGGCCCGAGTTCGCGGACTAGCTGGCCATTGTTGTAATGACGCGCGGCCATGATCGGCATTGGCGCAAACTCCTTCGATCGGGGGTTCCCCATAATGCGCGGCGACCGCGAGGGAAATGGCGAAGACGCCGACTAGATATCGCGGCTGTCATACGCCCATTGCAGCAAGGCCTGTCGCTGTTTCGGCCGGCAAAAGGGATCGCCCGGCTCGCAATGTTTGCGCACTTGCGCGGCGTGGCGCCGAAACGCGCGCCAGCGCGCGATCTGGCGATGGTCTTCGCCCGGCATCCGCCGCCCCGAATAATATCGGCAATACCATTGGAACCAGCCGCGCGGATCGTCGGGATGGATCCATCCCTTCTGGACCCAGACATGCAGGGGCACGCTCGCCCGGATGCCGAAATAGTTGAGCGAGCAATCGGGGCGCTCGGGCGAAAGCTTTGCCTTCTTGAACCAGCTCGCCGGAAATTCGGCAGTGCAATCGGTCATATATTTGCCGCAGAACACACCGAGTTCCAGCATCTCGGCGGGCGTAAGTTCGGGTTCGAAATCGGGGTCGAACGCCTTCCCCATCGGGGCCGTCCGCGCGTAGCGATAGCCCTGTTGCATCCGGTCGTTCACGACCACTTCGATGGAATCCTTCATCGACCGCAGCCTAGGCGCATCGATCGGCGCGAGCCACGCCTATTCGTCCAGTGCCTCGAAATAACGGCCGAGCGCATCGCACGCACCCTCGGCGAGCGCGATGAAGATGCGGCGGCCGTCGTGCGGGTCGTCCTCGCGCAGGAACAGGCCGGCGTCGGTCATCGTCTTGATCCAGCGCAGCGCCGTCGTGGCGGGAACCGCGGCGGCGATGCACAGGCTCGACACCGATACCGGCTGACGCTCGAGCCGCGCGGCATAGAGGTCGAGCAGCATGTCCCATGCCGGATCGGCGAACAGATCGGCCGGGAAATATTGCTCGCGCATCCGTCGCTGGCGCAGCATCCGGCGCACCGCCTTGGCGCGCTGCCGGTCGAGCATGCGCTCTTCGGGAACGAAGCTGCGCGGCATCGCAGCAAAGTCGCGCGCCGGCGCACGCACCTGCCCCATATGGTCGGCCATATCGTCGCTTCGCGGCGCAAAGCCTGTGGGGGTGCCGGGAAGCCCGCCTCTTTGCCCGGCGAGGTCGCCGAGCAGACGCGAAATGCGTGCCACCTCTTCCTGCAACCGGTCGATCCGCTCCATTGCATCGTCGCGCGCGACATCATGGAGTATGCCGTGCCGCGTCCGCCGCGCCGCCGCCAAGGCGACGAGCCGGTCGGTCGCATCGGCATCGACGAGAAATTGCGCGGCAAGCGAAGCCGGAATCGTCGCGACCACGCGATCGAGCGCCGCGAGCGAGGTTTCGCAAACAAGGTTGCAGCCCTGCTCGCCTGCGGCCGCGCAGATATCGCCGAGCATTTCGCTTTCGATCGTGTCCGCCGCCGCCAGCCAGACGATATCGAGCGTGGGATTTTGCCGGATCGACCCCGCCGCGCGCGACGGCGGACGCGTCATGGCGAGCCGCACGTCCGGGAGCGATGTCGTGTCGGGCACATCGGCCGGCGCGCCAACGAACAGCAAGGGCGACGCGATACCATTGTGGGCCGGTCCGCCTATCGCGCGCCGCAGCCACGTCGGCTCCGCCCCGAATCCGCCCAGCAAAAGGGCCGACGTGTCGCGACCCATCGATGTTTCATGGTCCATCATGCTGCCTGTCCCCATTTCATCGCTCCACCCTGGCGTAACCATGCCGTCATTTCGGCGATATTCACCTTTTGTTCGTTCCTATTTGCCGCCAATCCGGACCCAAGCTTACCATCTGCATGAGTCGGCGTCTGTCAGCCGGAAGGGAATTGGTCCGATTTGGACATGATTTGTTCTCACCGTCAACAGATATTTCACCCTTGTCAATCCGCCGATGCCGCTTCAGTCGAGGCGCGATGGTTTCAGGACCCTCTTCGCTCACGCGCCTCCGCTGGCGCCGCCGTTTCCGGTCGCTGCTGGCGCTGCTGCTGCTCGCCGGACTCGCCTTTGTTGCATGGGGATGGTTGCCGGCGCCCGCCCCCGCTGTGCCGCTTGTCCACGTAATCGACGGCGACAGCCTGACGGTGCGGCAGGATGATGCTCCGCTGACAATCCGTCTGACGGGTATCGACGCGGTCGAATATCGGCAGGATTGCGCCCGCGGCACCACCCGCTGGCTGTGCGGGCGCGAAGCGCGCACCGCGCTCGAAAAGCTGGCGGGCCGCGGACCGCTCCATTGCGAGGTCGCGGCCAAGGATCATTACGACCGCACACTCGCAGTCTGCCGCACCGCGGCCTTTCCTGATGGCATCGATCTCGCCGCCGAAATGGTCCGGCAAGGCTGGGCTGTCGCGACGAGCAATGCCTATATGGTCGAGGAAGCCGAGGCGCAGGCCAAGCGGCGCGGCATCTGGCAAGGCGACTTCATCCGCCCCGAAAACTGGCGCGCGACGCATGAACGCCCGGCCACTGCGCTGGCGCCGCCCGACGCCTGAAAATGGCGCGCTATGCCTCGCGCCCGTTTCGGGCTAGGGCGAGCCATATGAACAGCCTGTTTCCCGTCATGATCGGCGGCGCGATCGGCGCCGGGACCCGCCATCTGGTCGGGCAGGCGATGCTCGCGCGGCTCGGTCCCGGCTTCCCGTGGTGGACGCTATCGATCAATATCGTCGGCAGCCTGCTGATGGGCCTGCTCGTCGGCTGGCTCGCGCGCAGCGGCGGCGGCGATACCACGCGGCTGTTCGTCGGCGTCGGGATTCTCGGCGGCTTCACCACCTTCTCCTCTTTCAGCATGGAATATTGGATGCTTTTCGAACGCGGCCAAAATGCTCAGGCAGCCGCCTATGTCCTTGCGTCGGTGATCGGCGCGATCGCCGCCTGCGGGCTCGGCCTGTTCCTCGTGCGGCAGGTGCCGGCATGAGCGAGCCCAAAACCAATCTCGACGGCGCGACCATCGCCGAGGAGGACGACGGCATCCGGCTCGACCGCTGGTTCAAGCGTCACCGCGAAGGCACGCCGCACGCGCTCCTCGCGCGCTGGGCGCGATCGGGACAGCTGACGCTCGACGGCAAAAAGGCCGATGTCTCGGACCGCATCGCGATGGGGCAGAAGCTGGTCATGCCGACCCCGCCGGTCGAGGCCGAAGCGCGTCCGGCGCGCAAGGGGCGCCCGCTCACCGACGCCGACATCGAACTGGCCACGGGAATGGTGATCCACCGCGACGCCAGCGCGATCGTGCTCAACAAACTGCCGGGGCTCGCGACGCAGGGCGGCACCAAGACCGAGCAGCATGTCGACGGCCTGCTCGACGCGCTCAAATATGATGGACCGGTCCGACCGAAACTCGTCCACCGGCTCGATAAGGACACGTCGGGCGCGCTGCTGATCGCGCGCACCCCGCGCGCCGCGGCCTATTTCGCCAAAAGCTTTTCGAACCGCAGCGCCAGAAAGACCTATTGGGCGATCATTGTCGGCGTGCCCGACATTCAACAGGGCGAAATCGACCTGCCGCTCGCCAAGCAGCCGGGGTCGGGCGGCGAAAAGATGCACGTCCATGACAGCGGCCTCGCGTCGAAAACGCGCTACCGCGTCATCGAACGCGCGGGGAACAGCGCCGCGTGGGTCGAGCTGCAACCGCTCACCGGGCGCACGCACCAACTGCGCGTCCATATGGCGGCGATCGGCCATCCGATCGTCGGCGACGGCAAATATGGCGGCAAGGGCGCGTTTCTCACCGGGACGATCAGCCGCAAGATGCACTTGCACAGCCGCCGGCTGCGCATCGATCATCCCGACGGCGGAGCGATCGACATCAGCGCCGAAGTGCCCGAGCATTTTGCCGCGAGCCTCGACGCGCTCGGTTTCGACCTGCTGCTCGGCGAGGTCGGGACCGACGATGTCGCCAAGGGCCCGCCGCCCAAGGCCGCTGCGAAAGCCGCCGCCAAGGCGCACAGCAAACAGATCCGCAAGGCACGGCGCGGCGAGCGGCGCGGACGCACCGCCGACAGCAAGCCCACCGATTTTGTCGGCAAGCCGAAACCCAAGGCGAAAGCGAAACCCGGCAAATCGGGCAAGCCGGCGTCCGGGAAACCCGTGGGCAAGAAACCGAGCGCGAAGAAGCGACCGGCGCGACCACCCAAAGCGAGCTGATGCACCCAAACTCCGCCTTCCGTCCGCGGCAGGACGATCTCGCCGAATTGCTCGTACGCGAGATCGGTTTTGCCGCGATCTTCGCGAGCACCCCCGACGGCCCGCGCGTCGCGCATGCGCCGGTGGTGCTGAGCGACGACCGGACGACGCTGCAATTCCACCTCGCGCGCGGCAATGCGCTCACGCGCCATCTGGCCGGTGCGAATGCGCTCGCCGTCGTGCAGGGCCCCGACGCCTATGTCAGCGCGAGTTGGTACGCCGACGCCGATCAGGTGCCGACGTGGAATTATGTCGCGATCGAGATGGAAGGGCTGACGCGCAAGCTCGACGACGCCGAACTGGTCGCACAGCTTGATACACTCTCCTCTCAGCACGAAGCACGCGTCGGCGCCAACCCGCCGTGGACGCGCGACAAGATGAACCCGGCGCTGTTCAGCAAGATGACGGGCGCGATCGTCGGTTTCGAAATGCGGATCGCCGCATGGCGCCCGACGATCAAGCTGTCGCAGAACAAGTCCGCCGACGAACGCGGGCGCGTGATCGAGGGGGTCGAGGCGACCGGCCATGGCGCGCTCGCGCAGTTGATGCGGCACCTCGGCGGCGATAGGGAGGGCGCATGAGCCAAGCCGACGACGCCCTCGCCAAAAAACGTTTCTTTGCCCTCTCGATCATGCGCCTGATGGGCGCAGCCTTCGTCGCGATCGGTTTCATCCTGATCGGTGGCGGTTTCGCGCTGGCCGGCCAACCGACGGACCGCTGGATCGGCGTCGCAATCGTGCTGGTCGGCGCGTTCGATTTCGCCGTGATGCCGCTGTTGCTCGCGCGCCGCTGGCGGTCGCCCAAAGAGCTGTGAAGCGCTTCTGGAAAGAGGTCGCCGTCGTCGCAGAGGACGGCGGCTGGGGCATCGCGCTCGACGGGCGTCCGGTGCGTACGCCGCAGCGCGCGCCGCTGGCCGTCGGAAGCCCGACGCTCGCCGAAGCCATCGCCGCCGAATGGCGCGACGTGGGCGAGACGATCGAGCCCGCAGCCATGCCGATGACCGGCCTGACCAACGCGGCGATCGATCTGGCGACACCCGACCTCGCCGCCTTTGCGGCACCGATCGCGGCTTATGCCGAGAGCGACCTGTTTTGCTATCGCGACGCGCGCGATGCCACGCTGCAGGCCGAACAGGCTGCGGTGTGGAATCCGCTGCTCGCCTGGGCCGAGGCGCGGTACGATATCGAATTTACGCTGACGCAGGGCGTGCTGCCCGTCGATCAGCCCGAAGCGACGATTGCGACGCTGCAGGACGTTGTTCTCGCGCAGGACGCGTGGCGGATCACCGCGCTGACGCCGATAGTGACGATCGGAGGATCGCTCGTCGCGGGCCTCGCCTTGCTCGAAAGCGCGTTCGACGCCGACGCCTTGTGGGACGCTGTCAGCCTCGACGATCTCTATCAGGAACGCCGTTGGGGCGCTGACAGCGAAGCGCAAAAGGCACGTGCCGCGCACAAGCGCGACTGGGACAATGCGGCGCGGTTTTTCACGCTGCTCTAATCGACGAAGTTCGGCTTCCGCTTCTGCATGCCGGCCATCACCGCCTCCATCTGGTTCGGCGTCCGTATCACCTTCACCTGTTCGTCGCTTTCGGCCTGAAGGATTTCGGCGTCGCTTGCATCGGCCAGCATGTTGCACAGCCGCTTCGCCCCGCGGATCGCGTGCGGATTTTTGTCGGCGATCACTTGCGCAAGTTCCATCGCCCGCGCCAGCGGATCGTCCGACACATGCGTCGCAAAGCCAAGCAGCTTCGCCTCCGACCCGTTGAATTCGCGGTTGGTGTAGATCAGCTCGCGCAACACATCGTCGGCAACCTGCGTACGCCACAGCGCCATGCCCGCGACGTCGGGGACGAGCCCCCAGCGCATTTCCATGATCGCGATGCGCGTGTCGGGGTGGACGATGCGAATGTCGGCGGCCGCCATGATCTGGCTGCCCGCGCCAAAGGCCACGCCGTGCACCGCGGCGATCACCGGCACCGGGATCTCGCGCCAGCCCCACGCCGCATATTGGGCGTTGTTCGCGATCCCGCGCGTGCGGTCGGACAGGCTGCCCCCCGCGCTGCTCGCTCCCGGATCGCGATCATTGCTGAGGCTCGACAGGTCGAGTCCGGCGCAGAAGGCGCGGCCCTCGCCCGACAGCACGACGACGCGGAGGCCCGCAGTCGCCTTCAACTGGTCGACCCCTTCGGCGAGCGCTTCCCACATGGCGGGATCAAGCGCGTTCATCTTGTCGGCGCGGATCAGCCGGACGTCGGCGATCCCGCCTTCGAGCATGGTGATCGAAATACGGTCTTTCACGGGAGAATCCTTTTCAGCGTGTGAGCGCGGCCTCGACCAGCGGAAACTGGTCGTTGCCGAAATACATGTCGTCGTGATCGACGAAGATCGTCGGCGAACCATAGCCGCCGCGGGCGATGACTTCATCGGTGTTCGTGCGCAGCCGTGCCTTCACCGTATCGCTGCCGGCCGCGGCAGCCAGCGCATTGCCATCGAGCCCCTCGGCATCCGCAACCGCCGCGAGAACCGCTGGATCGTCGAGATTTTCCTGCCGGTCGAAATAGCTGGCAAAGGCGCCGCGCGCGAAACGCACGAGCGCCGCCTGATCCTCTTCGAGCGCGCAGCAGAAGCGCATCGCGGTAATGCTCTTCGCGGGGTGCCACTGCGACGGGAAATTCATCGGCACGCCCGCGAGCCGCGCCCAGTCTTTCAGCACTTTCCAACTATGCTGCAGCCGCCGATTATCGACCTGCTCGCGCGCCGCATAGACGGCGGGATTGACCGCATTGAACACCCCGCCGACGAGGATCGGCCGGTAGACCGCCGACGCGCCCGTACGTTCGAGCACGCCCGGCAGATTATGGAACGCAAGACAGGTCCATGGCGAGGACAGGTCGAAGAAAAATTCGACGCGCGCGCCCATGTTCAAGCCTCCGCCTTCGCCTTCTCCCAATATTGGTCGCGAAGCAGGCGCTTGTAGAGCTTGCCGGTGTCGTGGCGCGGCAGCGCTTCGAGGAAGTCGATGCGGCGCGGGATCTTCACCCCCGACAGTTTCTCGCGCGCATAGGCGATCAACTCGTCGCGAAACGCCTCGGTCGCGTCCGCCATGTCGGCAGGCTGGATGACCGCGATCACTTCCTCGCCCATTTCGTCGTGTGGGCCGCCGACGACCGCGACGTCGGCGACCTTCGGGTGCGTGACGAGATGATTCTCGATTTCCTGCGGATAGATGTTCACCCCGCCCGAGATGATCATGAAGCTCTTGCGGTCGGTGAGGTAGAGGAAACCTTCTTCGTCGAGCTTGCCCACATCGCCCAGCGTCGACCAGCCTTTCGAGTTGCGGCTCGACGCGGTCTTCTCATTGTCACCGTGATATTCGAAGACATTCTCGCTTTCGAAAAAGACCGCGCCCTCCTCGTTCGGACCAAGCTCGGTCTCGTTGTCCTCGCCCATGACGTGCACCGTCCCGAGGATCGGGCGCCCGACGCTCCCCTTGTGCGTCAGCCAGTCGGGGCTGGAAATGAAGGTCATGCCATTGCCTTCGGACCCGGCATAATATTCGAAGAGCACGGGCCCCCACCAGTCGATCATCGCCTGTTTGACCGGCACCGGGCACGGCGCGGCGGCATGGATCGCGACCTTGAGCGACGACGTGTCGTAGCGCGCGCGGACCTCGTCGGGGAGCTTGAGCATCCGCACGAAATGCGTCGGGACCCACTGGCTCGAATTCACGCGATATTTTTCGATGTGCGAGAGCGCGGCCTCGGGATCGAACTTCTTCATCAATACGACGGTCCCGCCGAGGCGGTGGATCGTCATCGACCAGCGTAGCGGCGCGGCGTGATAGAGCGGCGCGGGCGAGAGATAGATGCTGTCAGAATTGATCTGGAACACCGCCGAGGCGAGCATGACGAGGCTGTTCACCGCATCGATCGCCGGATCTTCGGGCAGCGGTACGCGCACGCCCTTCGGCCGGCCGGTGGTGCCCGACGAATAGAGCATGTCGACCCCGGCGCGCTCGTCGGCGACCGGCATAGCGGGCATCGCGCCGACGGCATCTTCCCAGCTCTCATAGCCCGGGATCATCCCGCCCATCGCGAAGCGTTTGATACCGGTCGTGAGTTGCTGCGCGGCGCCCGCGAGGCTTGCCGAAACCACGAGGATCTGTGCACCCGAATTTTCGAGGATATAGTCGGTCTCGTCCTGCGTCAGTCGCGACGAGATGCAGACGTAACGCAGCCCTGCGCGCTGCGCGCCCCACGTCAGGCCATAATAATGCGGCGTGTTGTCGAGCATGAAGGCGACGACATCCTCATGCCCCAATCCATGCGAACGAAAAAGTTGCGCCGCGCGGTTCGACGCCGCGTCAAGCTCGCCATAGCTGATCGCCTCCCCCGTTTCGGCGACGATGATCGCGGCTTTGTCGGGGTTGCTGCGGGCGTGAACTGAGGGGTGCATCGGCTGGCTCTCCGGGAATCATTGCTTTCTTTATGTCCAAGATCAGTAGCAACCTGAAACTTTCGGTCAAGCAAGCTGGGACCGATGACAGGTTCGCGATCAAGAAGCGGCAAATTGCGCCGCAAGATCCGGCGATGCGACGTCTAATCGGGCCGCGAGCGCAGCGTGTAGCCCATGCCCTTCACCGTGTGCAGCATCGGCCAGTCGAACCCGCGATCGACCTTGGCGCGCAGCCGCGACATATGCACTTCGACCCGGTTGGTGCCGGGGTCGAAATCGAGCCGCCACACCGCGCGGAGCAGCGCGTCGCGCGACAGCGGCCGGTCGGGAACGCGAGCAAGATTGGCGAGTAGATCGAATTCGCGGAGCGGCAGGCGGATGACCTGCCCTGCGCGCTCGACCCGCCGATCGATCAGGTCAATGCGCAACTCGCCCTCGCCGAGTTGGCCCGCCGCGATACGGCTGCGGCGCAGCAGCCCGGCGATCCGCGCGAGTATTTCGGGCAAGTTGTCGGTCCAGCCAACCGCATCGTCTGCGCCTGCACCTATCGCTATCATTCGGTCGTCGAGCGAATCGCGGTCCGAAAGCACGATCAGCGGGCGACGGCCTATCGCCGACCGCGCCAACCGGATGAATTCGAAAGGCTCCTGCCAACCCAGGAACGGGTTGACGACCAGCAGGTCGAAGCAACTGTCCATCCAGGGACGAATCCCGTTCACATGCGGTGGCAGGAATTGCACCCCCATGCCTGCCGCGACGACCGCCGCACCAAGCGCCTCGGCTCGCGCCGGTACGGGATGATAGATGGCGACCAGCAATTTCCGGTCGTCCGTTTCTGCAATATCCGATGATGCCACCCGCATCCCCCGTCGTCGCCGCAACATGCTGTCGCGCCGCCGCCCCACCGGCATTGCACCGCCTTTCGGCTGTGCTAACCCATAGACATGACCAGTATCGAAATGCTCGACGGCGATTTCGCCACCCTTCCCGAACTCGTCCAAGCCCATGCCGCGGAACGTCCCGATGCCGTAGCGGCTGCCGACGCGGTGCGGCGGCTGAGCTGGTCCGAACTGGATCAATTGGTCGACCGAATCGCCGCGCGGCTGCAGCAGGATGGATTCGCGAAAGGCGACCGCACGGCGATCGCGGGCCTCAACAGCGTCGAGCAGATGGCCGTGATTATCGGCACGCTGCGCGCCGGCGGGGTTGCGGGGCTGATCACCAACAGTGCTACCGGCGAACAGATGGCCGCGATGATCGCCGACACCGGCGCGCGCCACCTGTTTCTCGATAGCGCAGCGAAGGCGAGCCTCGAAGGTCAAGTCATCACGGCAAGCGACCTGATCGCGATGGACGGCAGCGACGCGGGCACGCCGTTCGACGCATGGCTTTCACTGGCGGGCGCGAAGCCGCGGCCGGTCGAGATTTTGCCCGAGGACGGCTTCAATATCATCTATTCGTCGGGGACCACCGGCACACCGAAGGGCATCATCCACAGCCACGCGATGCGCTGGCAGCATATCATCCGCGGCGCCCCGGCCTATGGTCCACACGCGGTGACAATCCTGTCGACCCCGCTCTATTCGAACACCACGATGGCAAGCTTCATGCCCACCGTCGGGTCGGGGGGGCAGGTCGTCTTGATGAAGAAATTCGACGCGCGCGGTTTCCTCGAACTCGCGGCGCGCGAGCGCGCGACGAACACGATGCTGGTCCCGGTTCAGTATCGCCGGATCATGGCGCTGGAAGATTTCGGCGACTTCGATCTTTCCAGCTTCGTCGTCAAATATTGCACTTCGGCACCGTTTCCCGCCGCGCTCAAGGCCGATGTACTGCAACGCTGGCCGGGCGGGCTCGTCGAGATTTACGGCATGACCGAGGGCGGCGCGGCTTTCATCCTCGAAGCGCACCAATTCCCTGACAAGCTCCACACCGTCGGCAAGCCCGCGCCGGGGCATATCGCGAAAGTGATCGACGAAGAGGGCAATGAACTGCCGCAGGGTTCGGTCGGCGAAGTCGTCGGCCGTTCACCCGCGATGATGACAGGATATAACAACCGCCCCGACGCGACCAAGGCGATGCACTGGCACGATGCCGAAGGACATCTCTTCTATCGCCACGGCGATATCGGGCGCATCGACGAAGACGGGTTCCTGACATTGATGGACCGCGCCAAGGACATGATCATTTCGGGCGGGTTCAACATCTTTCCGAGCGACCTCGAGGCCATATTGATCGCCGACGACCGTGTCGTCGAAGCCGCGGTGGTCGGCATGCCGAGTGAGGAATGGGGCGAGACGCCGGTCGCGTTCGTCGTCCTGAAACCCGGCGCTGATGCCGAGGCGGTGCGCGCCGATTGCAACGCCAAGGTCGGCAAGACGCAGCGGTTGAGCGCCATCACGGTGGTGGAAGAACTGCCGCGCAGCCCGATTGGCAAGGTGTTGAAGCGTGAATTGCGGGATGCCTGCGCGCGGTAACTTCGGACTGTCGGCTTTCGACCGGAAGCTGCCCTATCCATCATCGTCACCCCGGACTTGATCCGGGGTCCATGACTTCGACGCTGACGTGGATCCCGGATCAAGTCCGGGATGACGAAAGAGGGTAAGTGAACGTCCGCTCCCCACCCCAATGCCGACACTCACCGTATCCGCAGATTAGCTCAGGCCAACCCGGCCGCCGCGATCACGGCCAGCGCGCTTTGCAACCGCGCATCGCCTTCGCCCCCGACCCATGCCCATTTGAGTTTGCGGCGGTCGAGTTCGCCGATCGCGACCTCCATGAATTGCACGCGCGCCAGCTCGCTGCCGAACAGGCGGGTGCCATCCTCCTCCCACGGCAAATCCATCGCGGGGACGAGGTAAAGGTCGGCGACTTCGTCCCACAGATCGATTTCGGGAAGGCGTCGGCCGAGCAGCATGATCGCCCACGCCTGCGTCATCAGCGCGTCGGTGTCGGACACCAGCCATTCGGGATGTTGCGCGAGCGCTTCGCGGGTTGCCGCTCGATGGCCGTCGAAGATCGCGAGCAGGTCGACCTCGTCGAGATTGGTGCCGTTCGCCTCGGCATAGGTGCGGCCATATTCGGGGACGACGAGCCCGCCGAGCTGGAGTGCGAGGCGCGGCGCGAGCGTCGACTTGCCGGTGCTTTCGGCGCCGTGGAGGCAGATATGGCGAGTCATATCGCCACCCTGCCCGTCGCCGCGGCGCGGCGCCACTGAAGCAAGCCGTCGATCGACAGGCCGAGCAGCACGACATAGACCGCACTGGTCGCATAAAGGCCGCGCCAGGCGAACAGTGGCACTGCGATCAGGTCGACCGCGATCCACAGCCACCAGCTTTCGACCCGGCGCCGCGCGAGCAGCCACTGTGCAGTGATGCTGAGCATCGCGATCGCGCCGTCGACCCACGGCGCGATCGCGTCGGTGTAGCGGTCCATCGCGAAACTCCATCCGGTCCAAGCGGCGATCGTGGCAAACGCCCAGCCCTGGCGCGCGCGGTCGGTCATCCAGCCCACGGGAATGCCGCTGTCGTCGCGGGCGCGCACCCACGCGGCCCAGCCGTATAGATTCAGTATGAAGAAGAAGCCCTGAAGCAGCATGTCGCTATACAGCTTCGCTTCGAAGAAGACGAAGGCATAGAGCGTGACCGCGACGAGCGCGAAGGGATAGTTCCACACGCTGCGCAGCGCGACGAGCGCGACATTGGTCAGCACGAAAGCCGCCGCGACCCATTCGAGATAGCTCATGCGTCCGCCCCGTGTCGCGGGCGCGTCCACAGCCCATCACGGCTGATCCGTCGCTGGGGCGGCCGGCGCAGCACCGACCAACCCGCGCGCGCGACCCAGCCCAGCTTGGCGAAGAGCGACGTCCCCGCGCGGTGATCCCATGCATGGTCGCCGCGCGCGCGGACCTCACGCGCGATGTCGCCATAGATGCCCGCAGCGGCGAGCACCGCCCAGCGGCTGCGCGGCCCGAGCTTGCGCGCGCCCCAGCGTGCCGACGCCTCATATTCCTCGGCCATTTCGGACAGCCATTTCGCCATCACCGACAGCCGCCCGCGAAAGGCGGGGTGCATGTGCTGGCCGGGCGGGATGTCGAGTTCGACCATCCATTCGACCGGCAAGTAGCAGCGGTCGGCGGCGGCATCCTCCGCCACATCGCGCGCGATATTGGCGAGCTGGAAGGCGATGCCGAGGTCGGAGGCACGGTCGAGGGTCGTTTCGTCGGCGGGGTCGATTCCCATGACCAGCGCCATCGCAACGCCGACCGCGCCCGCAACGTGATAGCTATATCGCAGCAGGTCGGCCTCGCTCCGCGGTCGCCAATCCTTGGCGTCGAGTTCGAATCCCGCGACGATGTCGTCGATCACCCAGCGCGGGATCGCGACTTCGGTGAGCAGGAAGCCGAGCGCGTCGAACGCCATCTCGCCCGTTGGCTCACCCGCAAAGGCCTTGTCGGTCTGCGCGCGGATATGCGCGACGGCGGCCGCGGGATCATAGCCCGGCTTCATCGCGCCGCCATGATCCTGCCCGTCGGTCAGATCGTCGGCGGCGCGGCACCAGGCATAGAGCAGCCAGACGCGCTCGCGTGTTTCGCGGTCGAAGAGCTGGCTGGCCAGCGCGAAGCTTTTCGATCCGCGCGCGATGCTGTCGTGCGCGAAACCGTGGAGGGCATGTGCGTCATAGGCCCCCTCTTCGATCATTACAGATTTTCGGCCTTCATCGCGAAGATCGTCTTGTGCGGGACATAGGCCGCCATCTTTTCGAGCAGGTCGTCGAGCCCGGCATCGACGATCATGATCCCGGCGTGCGCGGGCCGGATAAAGCCGACTTCGACCATGTTGCGGTTGAACGCGATGAGGTCGTTGTAGAAACCCGCGGCGTTGAGCAGGCCGACGGGCTTGCTGTGATAGCCAAGCTGCGCCCAGCTGATCGCTTCCCACAATTCGTCCATCGTGCCGACGCCGCCGGGGATGGTGAGGAAGCCGTCGGAGAGGTCGGTGAACATCTTCTTGCGTTCGTGCATGCCGCTGACGACGTGGAGTTCGGTGCAGCCGCGGTGCGCGACCTCGGCGCCGACGAGCGCTTCGGGGATGATGCCTATCACTTCGCCGCCGGCTTCCAATGCACTGTCGGCGACTGCGCCCATCAGCCCCAGCCGGCCGCCACCGTAAACGACGCCGATACCCCGCTCGGCGAGGGTACGGCCGACGTGGCGCGCGGTTTCGATATAGATCGGATCTTCGGGGGTTGCGGACCCGCAATAGACGGCCAGGCGTTTCATTTTTCTTCCAACATCAATTGGGCGGTCGCCTTGGCGCTGCCGACGACCCCCGGGATACCCGCGCCCGGATGCGTCCCCGCGCCGACGAAGTAAAGGTTCGAAATCACATCGTCGCGGTTGTGGGCGCGGAACCAGGCGCTTTGCCATAGCACGGGTTCAAGGCTGAACGCGCTGCCGAGATGCGCCGACAGGTCGCGGCCGAAATCGGCCGGGGTGTAGTGGAAGCGCGTGACGAGATCGGCGCGGAGACCGGGGGCCACGCGGCGCTCGACCTCTTCGAGGATCGCGTCGGCGAAGCGCGCGCCGAATTCGCCGTCCCAGTCGGCCTTCGCCTTCCCCAGATGCGCGACGGGGGCGAGCGCGTAGAAGGTCGAATGGCCGGGCGGCGCCATGCCGGGGTCGGTGATGCTCGGGTGGTGGAGGTAGAGCGAGAAATCGTCGGGGACGACGCCGCCGTAGATATCGTCGAGCAGCCCCTTGTAGCGCGGGCCGAAAAGGATGCTGTGATGCGCGATGTCGGGATAGCTGCCCTTCACGCCGAAATGGACGACGAACAGCGACGGCGACCAGCGTTTGCGCGCCAGGCTTTTGGCGATCCTTGGCCCGCGCGGGTGATCCAGCAGCGCCTTGTAGCTATGCATGAGATCGCCGTTGCACGCGACCATATCGGCGTCGGCATGCCAGCCGCTTTGCGTGGTGACGCCCGTCGCGCGGTCGCCTGTGGTCTCGATCTTTGCCACCGGATCGCCGAGCCGCAACGTCCCACCCAAACGCTCGAACAACCGCACCATGCCGCCGACGAGCGCATTGGTGCCGCCGCGCGCGAACCAGACGCCGCCGTCCTTTTCGATCGTGTGGATCAGCGCATAGATCGCGCTGGTCGTCATCGGATTGCCGCCGACGAGCAAAGTGTGAAACGACAAGGCCTGCCGCAGCCTTTCGTCCTGCACATAGGAGGCGACGATAGAATAGACGCTGCGCCACGCCTGATATTTCATCAGCGCGGGAGCCGCCCGGATCATCGCGGTGAAATCGAGGAAAGCGACCGCGCCGAGCTTCACATAGCCCTCTTCGTACACGCCCTTCGAATAGGTGAGGAAGCGGTCGTAACCGTCAATATCGGCAGGATGCAGCTTCGCGATTTCGGCGCGCAGCGCGGCCTCGTCGTTCGAATAGTCGAAATTGGTGCCGTCGGGCCAGTTCAGCCGGTAAAAAGGCATCACCGGGACCAGATCGACGTCGGCGGCCATATCCTGCCCGCTCAGCGCCCACAATTCTTCGAGACACGGCGGATCGGTGATGACGGTGGGTCCGGCATCGAAGGTGAAGCCGTCCTTGACCCAGTGGTAAGCGCGCCCGCCGGGCTTGTCGCGCGCCTCGACGACGGTTACGTCGACGCCCGCCGATTGCAGCCGGATCGCAAGCGCGAGCCCGCCAAATCCTGCACCGACGACAATCGCGCGGCGGTTCATTTCCAGTCGCGCTTCGCCAGCGCGGCGATCGCGCGGCCGATCGGCACCGGGGGCTTGCCCGACAGGATGCGCAGCTTGTCCGCCGTCGTCGACCGCCCGGCATAGAAGCGCGCGATCAGGCCGGCGGGAAGGCGATAGAAGCGTTCGAAGATGCGATAACGCAAGTCGGGCTCCGATGCGCGGAAGGCCATTGCACCGAGCATGCGATAGAAACGCTGGCGCCGCCATGACGCCGCGGCGCGGGCACGGAGGATGGCGGGAAGGTCGGGGCTTTCAACAAGGCCGGGCAGCGCCGATGCGGTGCGCACGGCGTCGGGCAAGGAATAGCCGGTCGTCGCGTGAAAGGCGCCCGCGCGCACCCCGATCCGTGCCGTGCGGTCCGATGCTGGCCACAGCCGGTCGAAATCGCCCGCGATCACCACGGGCAATACGCCGCTTTCCTCGCGCGTCGTCGCGGCGACATCCCAGCCCTGCGCCGCCGCATAGGCCGCGATCCGTTTGCGGACGATTCGGGTGTCGAGATCGGCATCGTCGCTGTAATAAGTGTCCTCGACGAACAATGTCTCGGCATCGAAGGGCAGCAGATAGACGAAGCGATAGCCGTCCAGCTGCTCGACCGTCGCGTCCATGACGACGGGCTGTTCAACGCCGTGCCCGCCCTTTACCGTCAGCGCCTGCCCGACGAACTTCTGCCAGCCGCAGTCAAGCGTCGGGAATTTGGTGGCACCGCGCGCATCGATCACATGCTTGGCCGACAGGCGCCCGCCGCGCGACAGCAGCAGGTGATCGGGGGCGACATGCTTGGCCTTGTCGGCGATGATGCGCCCCGCGGGCAGCGCCGCCATCACAGCGTCGGCGAGTGCTTCGCCGGTGATGCTCTTATATCCCATGCGTAGCGTGCGGGCGTGCGACGGAAAGCGCACATCATAATGCGGCCAGTGATGGCGAACGAGCGGCGCGACGAGCCACCGGTCCTTCTTCGCGATATCGCTGTCGAAAAAGGACCAGACATGATTGCCGCCGATGGAGCCCGGCTCGACCAGCCGCACATCGAGGTTGGGGCGCTTCGCCGCGAGCGCGAGCGCGGCGAGTCCGCCGGCGAGCCCGCCGCCGACGATCGCGATGTCGCATCTATCGTTGCTCTGCCCCGCCATTCCCCCGCCTTAGCCACGCAAACGCGCGGGCGCAAAGCCATTGCAACGCGGCGGCGAGCGGCTAGCCTTGTGCGATGACCGGCTGGCCGATCCTTTTTTCCGCGCTCGCGATGACCGCGATCGTCGGCGTGCGCTATCTGATCACCAGCGGAGCCTTCGCTTTTGCGACGCGGCTGAAGCGCCCCGGCCTCTATCGCGGGCTGGAAGGGCAGATGCGGCGCGAGGTAGGCTGGAGCCTCGCAAGCGCGGCGATTTACGGCGTTCCGGCCGGTGTCGTCGCCTGGGGCTGGCAGGCGCATGGCTGGACGCGCATCTATACCGACGTCCATGCCTTTCCGCTCTGGTATCTGCCGCTTAGCCTCTTCGCCTATCTGCTGGTCCACGATACATGGTTTTATTGGACGCACCGATGGATGCACCGGCCTCGCCTGTTCCGCATCGCGCATAGCGTCCATCACGAGAGCCGTCCGCCAACCGCCTGGGCGGCAATGAGTTTTCATCCCCTCGAGGCGATAACCGGCGCGGTCGTCATCCCGGCGCTGGTGTTCCTGATCCCGATCCATGTCGCCGTTCTGGGGCTGGTTCTGGCGATCATGACAATCATGGGCGTCGGCAATCATATGGGGTGGGAGATGTTTCCGCGTGCGCTTGTTCATGGACCCGCGGGCCGCTGGCTGATAACCGCGACGCACCATGAACAGCATCACGCCGCTTACCGGGGGAATTATGGGCTCTATTTCCGCTTCTGGGACAAGGCGTGCGGTACCGATCTTGGCCTTGGCCATTTCGGCCGCGCTGCTCACCGCCGCGAGCGTGCCGCCGCCGACAGTTGACGTTAGCGTCACAGGGCTGCGCAGCACGAAGGGGCAGGTGCTGGTGTGCCTGACGACCAATCCCAAGGCGTTTCCCGATTGCAGCAAGGACAAGGGATCGGTGCGGATGGCGGTGAAGGCGGCCGACGCCGGCGATTTCGCGGTGCATGCGCCCGCGGCGGGCACCTATGCGATCGCCGTCGTCCATGACGAGAACAGCAACAACAAATTGGACACCGCGATCTTCCTGCCCAAGGAAGGCTTCGGCTTTTCGCGCAACCCGACGATCACCGTCGGCCCGCCGAGCTTCAAATCGGCGAGCTTCGCCGTGTCAGGCGATATGCGCCAGTCGATCAAGATGAAATATATGCTCTAGTGAGGGCGCGGGCGGACGGCTAAAGCACGCGCGTGACCGCGCTCCTCCCCCGCATCGCCGCTTTCGCCGACCGCTGGCCAAAGCTTGTCGCCCTCCTGCTCGGTGCCGTTTCGGCGACGGGCTTCGCGCCGCTCCACCTCTGGCCGCTCACCTTGCTCGCGCTCGCGGGTTGGATGGCGCTGGTTTCACGTAGCCCGAAGGGCTCGCGCGCGCTCGGGATCGGCTGGGCGTTCGGGGTCGGCCATTTCGTCGTCGGCCTCAACTGGATCGCGACCGCCTTCACTTATCAGGCGGCGATGCCCGCCTGGCTTGGCTGGATCGCGGTCGTGCTGCTGTCGCTGTATTTGGCGGTCTATCCGGCGCTCGCGGCGTGGGGGGCTTGGATCATGAAGCCCAGGGCAGACGCGCATTTTGCGGCACCATCCTATCTGCTTGCCTTCGCCAGCCTCTGGGCGCTCACCGAATGGCTTCGCAGCTGGATTTTCACCGGCTTCGCGTGGAACCCCCTCGGCGTGATCGCCGTCCCGCATGCGGCCGCTCCAGCCGTCTGGATTGGCACATATGGCATGAGCGCGATCGTCTGCCTCCTCGCCGCCGTCCTGATACTGGCATGGTTTCACCGCCGCGTCGCCGCGGTCACGCTCTTCGTTAGCCTGATCGCGCTGTGGGGTGCGGCATTCCTGTCGCAAATGGGCAGCGTCGCCGACGCTGCCGTTCGGTCGAAAGGAGCCCAGCGCATCCCCATCACCGTCGTCCAGCCCAATGTCGGGCAGGAGGACAAATGGGAGGGCAGCAAAGCCGACGCCAATTTCGCCAAGCTCGCGCGGCTGACGACACCCAAGGACGACACCCCGCGCTTGATCCTGTGGCCCGAGGCGGCGGTGCCCGATTATCTCGAACCGGGCTATCCAGCGCCCTATTATGATCGCTCGCCTGTCGAGGCGCGTATGCGGCTGATCAAGCTGATGAACCCCGACGACCTGATGCTGCTCGGCGCGCTCAAGCTCGAGCTCGATCGTGACGGCGACGTCGTCGGTGCACGCAATGCGGTGATGACCGTTCACGCCGACGCCACGCTCGGCCCGCGCTACGACAAGGCGCATCTCGTCCCTTATGGCGAATATCTGCCGATGCGGCCGATCCTGTCGGCGATCGGCCTGTCACGGCTCGCGCCCGGCGATATCGATTTCTGGCCCGGCCCCGGCGCCCGCACCCTCGACCTCGGCGCTTTCGGCCGAGCGGGCCTCCAAATCTGCTACGAGATCATCTTCTCGGGCCAGGTGGTCGACCGCGCGCATCGCCCCGACTTCATCTTCAACCCGTCGAACGACGCCTGGTTTGGCGGCTGGGGCCCGCCGCAGCATCTGGCGCAGGCGCGGCTGCGCGCGATCGAGGAAGGACTACCCGTCGTGCGCGCCACCCCGACCGGAATCAGTGCGGTGATCGACGCCAACGGCCGCATCGTCGAATCGCTGCCGATGCATGCGGCGGGGCGCATCGACACCTTTGTTCCAAAAGCGCATGCCCCAACGCTGTTCGCCCGTTACGGCAATATCCTGCCCGTTGGCTTTGCGTTGTTGCTGCTCGCGCTGGCCATTGCCTTTCGCCGCCGCGGGCGTTAACAGCGCGCCCACATAAAGCTTCCTTTATATCCGATTCCCCTCTTACCCGTTCAAGAAGGTCTCCCATGCGCAACAGCTTCCTCTTCACCTCCGAAAGCGTGTCCGAAGGGCATCCCGACAAGGTGTCGGACCAGATCAGCGATTCGATCGTCGACCTGTTCCTGTCGAAAGACCCCGAAGCCCGTATCGCGTGCGAGACGCTGACCACGACGCAGCTTGTCGTCCTCGCGGGTGAAATCCGTTGCAAGGGCGTGTTCGAGAATGACGAATGGGCCCCCGGCGCGCTCGAAGAAATCGAAACCACGGTGCGCAATACGGTGCGCGAGATCGGTTATGAGCAGGACGGTTTCCACTGGGAAAGCTTCCGCTTCGAAAACAACCTCCACGGCCAGTCGGCACACATCGCGCAGGGCGTCGATGAAAGCGGCGACAAGGACGAAGGCGCCGGCGACCAGGGCATCATGTTCGGCTATGCGTCGGACGAAACCCCCGACCTGATGCCCGCGACGCTCGACTACAGCCACAAGATCCTCGAGCGCATGGCCGCCGACCGCAAGGCCGGCACCGCGCCCTTCCTCGAACCCGACACCAAGAGCCAGGTCACGCTGCGCTACGCCAACGAACGCCCGGTCGAGGCGACCGCGATCGTCGTGTCGACCCAGCATGCGCCGGGCTATTATTTCCACAATGGCGAAGGCGACGAAGCGAAATACACCGAGCTGCGCAAATATGTCCTCGGCGTGATCGCCGACGTGCTGCCCGCCGAGCTGTTGACCGCGAACACCGTCTATCACATCAACCCGACCGGCCGTTTCGAAATCGGCGGACCCGACGGCGACGCCGGACTTACCGGCCGCAAGATCATCGTCGACACCTATGGCGGCGCCAGCCCGCACGGCGGCGGCGCGTTCAGCGGCAAGGACCCGACGAAGGTCGACCGTTCGGCGGCCTATATCACGCGTTACCTCGCCAAGAATATCGTCGCCGCCGGCCTCGCGCGCCGCTGCACGATCCAGCTGAGCTATGCGATCGGCGTCGCCGAGCCGCTGTCGATCTATGTCGACCTGCACGGCACCGGCACCGTCGACGAAGGCAAGATCGAGGCGGTGATCCCGCAGCTCGTCAAGCTGACGCCGAAGGGCATCCGCACCCACCTCGGCCTCAACAAGCCGATCTACAAGCAGACCGCGGCCTATGGCCATTTCGGCCGCACCTCGGAAGGCGACAGCTTCCCGTGGGAACGCACCGACCTGGTCGACAAGCTCAAGGCCGCGCTCGCAAATTGAGCGCGTCGCTGCCGCTCAATGTCAATCTGACGGTCGAGCGGCCGACCTTTGTCACGCATCTCGAGTGCGGGTTGACCGGCGAACGGGTCGAGGCCGATGCCCTGCACGGTCTCTCGCCCGCCGGGCGCCCGCTGCTTGTCCGCTATGATCTAGGCGGCGTCGCGGCGGCGATCGACAAGGCAGAAATGGCCGCGCGGCCGCGCGACCTGTGGCGCTGGCGCGAGCTGCTGCCCGTGCGGCGCAGCGACAATATCATCAGCCTCGGCGAAGCCGACACGCCGGTCATTGCGCTCGACAAGGTCGCCGCGGCAGTGGGTGCCGGCGCGGGCACGCTCCTCGTCAAGGACGAGGGCCGCCTGCCGACCGGATCGTTCAAGGCGCGCGGGCTGGTGATGGCGATCAGCATGGCGAAGGAGCTGGGCGTCACCAGCATCGCGATGCCGACCAACGGCAATGCCGGGGCGGCCGCGGCCGCCTATGCGACGCAGGCGGGGATCGAGGCGATCATCTTCTGCCCCGACGACACGCCCGAGATCAACGTCCGCGAGATCGCGGCGCAGGGCGCGCGCGTCTATCGCGTCAACGGGCTGATCGACGATTGCGGCAAGCTGGTGCGCGAGGGCGCGGCGGCGAACGGCTGGTTCGACCTCTCGACGCTGAAGGAACCCTATCGGATCGAGGGCAAGAAGACGATGGGGCTCGAGCTGGCCGAACAGTTCGGCTGGGCGCTGCCCGATGTTATCTTCTACCCCACCGGCGGCGGCACCGGGCTGATCGGAATGTGGAAGGCGTTTGCCGAGTTACAGGCGATCGGCTGGATCACCGGCAAGCTGCCGCGCATGGTCGCGGTGCAGGCCGAAGGCTGCGCGCCGATGGTGCGCGCGTGGGAGGCGGGCGAGCGCCATGCGACACGCTGGGAAGATGCCGCGACCGTCGCGGCGGGGATCCGCGTCCCGCAGGCAGTGGGCGATTTCCTGATCCTCGACGCAGTGCGCGAATCGGGCGGCCGTGCGATGGCGGTGAGCGATACGGCGATCCAGCAAGCCGTCGATGACGCTGCGCGCAGCGACGGGCTGCTACTCTGCCCCGAAGGCGGCGCGACACTCGCGGCGTGGCGACAGGCCCGCGCCGAGGGCTGGGTGCAGGACGGCGAGACCGCTTTGCTCTTCAACTGCGCCACCGGGCTCAAATATCCGCTGCCCGACGCGTCGCAGACGCTCGACCGCCACGCGGCGATCGACTTCACGCGGCTCTGAGCGGCTTGCCGCCGCGCGGCCTTGGGGCTAACGCGCGCGCCATGACTGCTTACAAACCCGGCGACCCGACGACGATTAACCGCCTCTATGGCCGCTCGAAGGGCAAGCCCCTGCGCGCGGGCCAACAGGATCTGGTCGATACCCTGCTACCGCAGATCGCGGTGCCCGCCGAGGGCGAGGTCACCGCCGAAGCGCTGTTCGGCTACGACCGGCCGCTGCATTTCGAGATCGGCTTTGGCGGCGGCGAGCATATGGCGGGGCGCGCCGACATGCTGCCCGACCATGGCTTTATCGGCGCCGAACCTTTTCTCAACGGGGTCGCGCAGGCGCTGGTGCACGTTTCTGGCGATCATGGCGAACGTTTGCCGCTCGGCAATGTCCGCATCCATTTCGGCGATGCGCTGGAGGTGCTGCGGCGCATCCCCGACGGCGCGCTGAGCTTCGCCTATCTGCTCCATCCCGACCCTTGGCCCAAGGCACGTCATGCAAAGCGGCGGATGATGAACGACGGCCCGCTCGACCTGATCGCGGCGAAGCTAAAGCCCGGCGGCGAGTTCCGCTTCGGCACCGATCACCCCATCTATCTGCAGCACGCGTTGATGGTCATGCGCCGCCACCGCCACCAGTTCGAATGGCTCGCGCAGGACTGCAAGGATTTCCAGATTCGCCCGAATGGCTGGCCCGAAACGCGCTACGAAGCCAAGGCCCGCGCGCACGGGCATGAGGTCTGGTATTTCCGCTACCGGCGGATCTAGTCGCGGCCAAGGCCGCCATCGCGCGCAAACGAGCAATGGCGGCCTCGATCAACCGGTCGTTCAGCCTTGGATAAAGGCGAGGATGTCTGGATTGATCACTTCGGGATGCGTCGTGCACATGCCGTGTGGAAAACCCTCATAGCTCTTGAGCGTGCCGTTTTTCAGCAGCTTCGCCGAAAGCGGCGCCGAATCGGCATAAGGCACGATCTGGTCGTCGGTGCCGTGCATCACCAGCACGGGCACATCGATGGCTTTCAGATCGTCGGTGAAGTCGGTTTCCGAAAAGGCCTTGATGCAATCATAATGCGCCTTGGCGGCGCCCATCATGCCCTGACGCCACCAGTTGAGGATCGTCGCCTGCGAGATTTTCGCGCCCGGCCGGTTGAAGCCGTAGAAGGGGCCCGCCGCCAGATCGTGGAAGAATTGCGAGCGGTTGGCGTTTTGCGCCGCGCGCAGGTCGTCGAAGACCGCAATCGGCAGGCCGCCCGGATTTTTATCGGACTGGACCATCACCGGCGGCACCGCGCCGATGATCACCGCCTTGGCGACGCGGCCCGGCTTGGCGCGCGCGACATAATGAACGGCTTCGCCGCCGCCGGTCGAATGACCGATGTGGATCGCGCCCTTCAGATCGAGCGCGTCGGTCAGCTCGGCAACGTCGGCGGCATAAGTGTCCATCTCATTGCCCGTCCAGGTCTGGCTGGAACGGCCATGGCCGCGGCGGTCGTGTGCGATGACGCGGAAGCCCTTTTCGAGGAAGAACATCATCTGGTTGTCCCAGTCGTCCGCCGAAAGCGGCCAGCCGTGGTGAAAGACGATAGGGGTGGCGTCCTTCGGACCCCAATCCTTGTAAAAGATTTCGGTGCCGTCGGTCGTTTTGATGAAGCTCATGTCACTGCCTTTCGTTGCGCGGCAAGGAGGGGTGCCTTGATAGCGATACCGACTTTCGGCCACGGACGCGCTGGCTGGAATCATCCATAGGTTTAGGCGCCCTAACCCTCCGCAGGGGTCAAGGCAGCGCATTCGACGGTCATTTTGGTGACATTGCCGCCTGATATGGCGGCACAAAATAAGAGGGGCGGCCCATTTTGGTGCCGCCCCAGTTATGTGGATCCGTCGGGAGAGGGAGAGGACGGTCCGGAGATTGGTGTGTCAGGCTGTCTTAGCGCGACGCCATCTGGCTGTCGGTTTCGACTTCGGCGACGCCGGCGATCTTCAGCGCGGCGCGGAACTGCTTGGCAGCGGCGCGTTCGTTGCCCGCTTCGCACAGCTTCTTGCCGGTCGAAACAAAACGCTTGGCGTTCGACTGCTTGGCCCCTTCGACGCCGCTGGCGGCGACATGGGCCTGTTCGGCCAGACCGGCGCAGCGATAATCGCTACCCGACTGGGCATAGGCGGGGCTGGCGGTTGCCATCAAGCCGGTGAACGCGAGAGCCGAAGCGGCGACGATCGCGAAAGCGGCGGGAAAGCGGCGATAAGAGGAGAGCTGATAGGCCATGGGAGAGGTTTCCTTTCGTTTCGTTGTGCAACCTTTTTAGTCGCAGTTGCGCACATAGATAATCCTCTATAATCTGCAAGTGCTTTGAAGCAGGATTTAACAATCCCCCATGGGGTGCTCGACGGGATCGAAGCCTTCCTGCGTGTCGCGGAAAGGCGGAGCTTTTCCGCCGCGGCGGTGGACCTTGGCGTCTCCCCGTCGGCGATCAGCCAGATCATCAAGGGGCTGGAGGCGCGCGTCGGCGCGCCCTTGTTCATGCGTACCACGCGCAGCGTCGGGCTGACACAGGCGGGCGAAATGTTCCTGGAGCGCGCGGCACCCGCCTATGCCGGGCTCGGCGACGCCTATGAAGCTGCGCGCAACCTCGGCAACCGGCCCGCAGGGCGGCTCCGCATCAACCTCATGCGCGGCGCGGTCCAGCCGCTGTTCGAACCGATCATCGCGGGCTTTTGCGAAACCTATCCCGAGATCGAGCTCGAAATCTATGCCGAGGATGCGCTCGCCGATCTCAGCGCCGGGGGGTTCGACGCTGGTGTACGGATGGGCGAATCGCTCGACGCCGATGTGATCGCGGTCCGCCTGACCGGGCCGTTCCGCTTCGTCGCGGTCGCGACGCCAGGCTATCTGGAAAAGCACGGGCGCCCGGAAAGTCCCGACGACCTGCGCAACCACCGCTGCGTGCGCATGCGCCTGGGAAGCGGCGCGCTGATGCCCTGGACCTTCGAGAAGGGGAATCGCGAGATCGAGGTCGGGGTGACGGGCCCGGTCATCGTCAACGACTTTACCGCGATGATGGTCGCGGTGCACGCCGGGGTCGCGATGGGCATGACCGCCGAACCCGTGGTCAAGGCGCAGGTCGCTTCGGGACAGCTCGAACTGGTTTTGGACGATTTTTCATGTTCGACCTCGGGGCTGTTCCTTTATTACCCCAGCCGCAAGCAGGTGATGCCGAAACTGCGCGCCTTCATCGATTATGTGCGCGACTACCTCCCCAACGACGTCACCGGATAAACGATGCGCCGCCGTCTTCGACCGAACCGGGAAACAAATCCCTTCGCCCGCAGCAGAAAAATTGGGCTGGCGCCCGCTCCGGAATCCCGGCAGCAGGTTCTCAATTAAAAGGGTTGGGATGAATTTATGACTGAACTTGCGGCTATCGACTTTACCGCGCTCCTGCCGTTCATCCTTATCGGTTTCGCCGCCCAGCTCGTCGACGGCGCGCTCGGCATGGCGTTTGGCGTCATCTGCAATACCTTGCTCGTCGCCGTGCTCGGCGTCCCGCCCGCGACGGCGTCAGCGCGAATCCACGTTGTCGAGATATTCACGACCGGCGCGTCGGGGCTCAGCCATTTATTCCATCGCAACATCGACTGGCCGCTGTTCTGGCGGCTGCTGATCCCGGGCGTGGTCGGCGGTGTTCTCGGCGCTTATGTCCTCTCGTCGCTGCATGCCGACGTCGTGAAACCCTTCGTCCTCGGCTATCTCGTCCTGATCGGCGTGTGGCTGCTCATTCGCGGCCTGCTCTATCCGCCCAAGATCGCAAAGCCCAAGGTCGTCGCGCCGCTCGCGGTCGTCGGCGGCTTTCTCGACGCGGCGGGCGGCGGCGGCTGGGGTCCGGTCGTTACCTCCAACCTGCTTGTCCAGGGCGGCGAACCGCGCAAGGTCGTCGGCACGGTCAACAGCGTCGAATTCTTCCTCGCCGTTTCGGTGTCGGCCGCGTTCATCTGGAATCTCGGTTTTGCGGAGATACTGGGGCCGACGCTGGGGCTGATCATCGGCGGCGTAGCCGCCGCGCCGCTCGGCGCGATGATGGCCAAGCGCTTTTCGCCAAAGGTGATGCTGGTCATGGTCGGCATCGTGCTGACTGCAACGAGCGCCTTCGGGCTGTACCGGGCGGTGTTTTGATTTCGGCCTGACGGTGGATTTCGACCGCTTGCTGGCAAGAGAGATGTGAACCCCGGCGAAAGCCGGGGCCTAGAATTCCAACATGAACCTTGCGCCATTCCGCACTGGGCCCCGGCTTTCGCCGGGGGTTCACAAAGGGAAACGGCAGCTTCTCACCCCAAAGCGGGCGATTCAATTCGCGGGCTTGGTCTCGTCGACCTTCTCGACCCATTCGGGATAGAAGCTCGGCTCGCGCGCCGACCAGCCCGGAGCGGTCGCTGCGGCTTCGCTGATCGACTGGAGCAAAAGTTTGCGTTTGTCGGGATGGAGGTGCGGCAACGACGCCGCTGCGCAAAAGGCGCCGGGTAGCCACGGCCGCGCATGCGCGCCGAGCAACCGTTCATAGAGGAAACGATAGGGCGCGAAGGCGTGCAGGCGATCCTGCCCGAGATCGAAGGCTGACACCGCGATAAGCGGCGCCATGAAATGTTCGAGTGCATCGAGGCCGCTGTCGTCGGGAATATGCTCGCGGATGTCGTGCAAGCGCTGATAGACGCGGGCCTGGACGCGGATCGCGGTTTCCTCAACCATGTCGCGCGACCAGCGGGCGATCGCATCGTCGCGTTCGAGCCCTATGTCGAGCGAGCGGCGGATATACCGCTGCGTCGCAGCAGGAAAGCTCGCGAATTCCTTGATTTCCGATATCGACAGATCGCCTGCTGCCGGTCCCGAACGCGTCGCCATGGTCATGCTCCCGCACGGCGCCCGAGGAGCCATCCCCCCGGAGGCCTGCATCAAACAGTCTGCCACCAAAATGGTTAGTGGCGGGTTAACCATGACGTCGGGCATTGTTCAGCAAGCTGTGGGGCGTTGCGCGGCGTCGCGACGGAGCCTAATCAGCGTGTCTTGAAACTGTAAGACACATGAGAGCCACCATGTCGCATTCACCGCAGCCGGTCATTTCCGCAACCGGCCTCTTTACCCCCGCCGAACGCATCTCCAACGAAGAACTTGTTGCCAGTTTTAACGCTTATGTTGCGCTGCACAATAGGGAAAATGCAGCGGCGATCGCGGCGGGCGAAATCGCCGAACTGACTGACTCCAGTGTCGAATTTATCGAAAAGGCGAGCGGGATCGGGTCGCGCTTCGTTGTCGATAAGGCGGGCATTCTCGACCCCGAGCATATGGCGCCACGGATTGCCGATCGCGGCAACGATGAAATCTCGATCCTCGCGGAGATCGGTGTTGCGGCGGCAAAGGATGCGCTTGCGCGCGCTGGCCGTGATGCATCGCAGGTCGACGCGGTACTCTGTGCCGCATCGAATATGCAGCGCCCCTATCCCGCGATGGCGGTCGAAATTCAGGACGCGCTCGGCATCGACGGCTTCGGTTTCGACATGAATGTCGCCTGCTCGTCGGCGACCTTCGGTATCCAGACCGCCGCCGACTATATCCGCGCGGGGCATGCAAAAAGCGTGCTCGTGGTGAACCCGGAAATCTGTTCGGGGCATTTGAACTGGCGCGACCGCGACAGCCATTTCATCTTTGGCGACGTCGCAACCGCGATCCTGGTCGAGGACAAGGATATCGCCCCCGCAGGCCATTGGGACATTCTCGGCACCAAGCTGAAAACCCAGTTCAGCAACAACATCCGCAACAATTTCGGCTTTCTCAACCGCGGCCATGGCGGGATCGACCAGTCGGGCCCGAAGAGCGACAAGCTCTTCGTCCAGGAAGGCCGCAAGGTGTTCAAGGAGGTCGTGCCTTGGGTCGCCAATCTGATCGTCGAGCAAATGGAAGCGCTGAACCTCGAAGGCAGCGACATGCGCCGGCTGTGGCTGCATCAGGCGAACACCAATATGAACCGGCTGATCGCGCAGCGCGTGCTGGGGCATGAGGCGAGCGAGGACGAGAGCCCGACGGTGCTTGACACCTATGGCAACACATCGAGCGCGGGATCGATCATCGCCTTTCACCTGAACCATGAGGATATGGTCGCGGGCGATACCGGGCTGATCTGTTCGTTCGGCGCGGGCTATTCGGCAGGAACGGTATTCGTCCGCAAGACCTAGGGCACAAAGGTCGTGAACAGGTAGATCGCGAACAGCATCAGGTGGATTACCCCCTGCAGCACGGTGGTACGGCCGTTCGCGAGCGTCTGCGATGCGACGATCAGCGACAGGAACAGCAACACCGCCGACTTGGCGTCGAGCCCGAGGCTGATCGGCAGGTCGGTCATGATCGACAGGATCGCCACCGCGGGAATGGTGAGGCCGATCGTGGCGAGCGCCGATCCGAGCGCCAGGTTAAGGCTGGTCTGAAGGCGATCGGCCTTTGCCGCGCGGACTGCGGCGAGGCCTTCGGGCGCGAGGATCAGCGCCGCGATCAACACACCGAGCACCGCCGGCGGCGCGCCCCAGTCGGCGAGGAGCGCGCCCATGATCGGCGACAGATTTTTCGCGAGCAGCACGACCGCGAACAGGCTGGCGAGCAGCAGCGCGCCCGAAATCGCGGTACGCTGGACGCTCGGCGGTGCGGCGTGCGCGTCGGGCTCGCCATCGCCATCGGCATCGCCGTCGGGAAGAAAATAGTCGCGGTGGCGAACCGTCTGCACCAGCGCAAAGGTGCCATAGAGGATGAGCGAAACGGCCGCGACGAAGCCAAGCTGGGTCGCCGAATAAAAGGGCCCCGGTACGCTCGACGTGAAATTGGGCAGCACGAGCGTCACCACGGTCAGCACGGTGAGCGTCGCGAGCGCGGCACCGATGCCGGTGCGCTGGAACCGCTGCTCATGATGGCGGATCGCGCCGCTGAGCAGGCAGAGGCCCATCAGCAGGTTTAGGATCACCATCACCGCCGCGAACACCGTATCGCGGGCAAGCGTCTGCGCCTTTTCGGGTTCGGCCTGCATCAGCGTCAGGATCAGCCCGACCTCGATCACGGTCACCGCCAGCGCGAGGATCAGCGTGCCGAAGGGTTCGCCGACGCGGTGCGCTATCACCTCGGCATGGTGGACCGCCGCGACGACTGCGCCCATAAGGATGATCGCGACCAGCCAGGCATTGAGCGGCATGGCGAAGCTCGCGAGCGCGGCGACGAAGCCGAGGATCGGGAACAGATCGTTGGTGCGGTCGGCGAGGCGGAGCTTGGAGGTCATGGGACTTCTATTGCAGCCCCTTCCCCGCGTGACCACCCCGACGGCGCAATTAATGTGCGCGAACGGGCAATCCAGCGGCAGAAAGCCGCGTATGCGCTTCGGCGATCGTCGCTTCGCCAAAGTGGAAGATGCTGGCGGCGAGCACCGCGCTCGCCCCGCCTTCGATCACCCCGGCGACGAGATGGTCGAGATTGCCGACGCCGCCCGATGCGATCACCGGGACGCTGACCGCATCGGCGATCGCGCGCGTGAGCGTCAGGTCGTAGCCATCCTTCGTGCCGTCGCGGTCCATGCTGGTGACGAGCAATTCGCCCGCGCCGAGTTCGGCCAGCCGAACGGCATGGTCGAGCGCGTCGATCCCCGTCGGCTTGCGCCCGCCGTGGGTGAAGATTTCCCAGCGCCCCTCTGCGACGCGGCGTGCGTCGATGCTGCCGACCGCACACTGGCTGCCGAAACGGTCGGCGATGTCGGCAACCAACTCAGGACGCGCGACGGCGGCGCTGTTCACGGCCACCTTGTCGGCACCTGCGAGCAGCAGCGCGCGCGCATCGTCGGCGCTGCGCACCCCGCCGCCGACGGTCAGCGGCATGAAGCAGACCTCGGCAGTGCGAGCGACCATATCGAGCAAGGTGCCGCGGCCTTGGTGGCTGGCGCTGATATCGAGAAAGCAGAGCTCGTCGGCGCCCGCGGCGTCATAGGCGCGCGCTGCCTCGACCGGGTCGCCCGCATCGCGGAGGTCGACGAAATTGACCCCCTTCACGACGCGCCCGTCAGCGACGTCGAGGCAGGGGATGACGCGGACGCGAACGGTCATGCCGCCCCTGCCGCAATCGCTTCGGCGAGATCGAGCCGACCGTCGTAGAGCGCGCGGCCGGTGATGACGCCTTCGATACCGTTCGCGACATGCGGACGCAGCGCGTGAATGTCGTTGATGTCCGCGACGCCGCCGCTCGCGATCACGGGAATCGCGACCGCCTGCGCGAGCGCGACGGTCGCTTCGACGTTGCAACCCTTGAGCAGCCCGTCGCGGCCGACGTCGGTGAAGAGCAGCGCCGCGACGCCCGCATCTTCGAAGCGGCGCGCAAGATCCTCGACGCGCACGTCGGACACATCGGCCCAGCCCTCGGTCGCGACCATGCCGTCGCGGGCATCGACCCCGACGACGATCCGGCCGGGGAGGTCACGCGCGGCTGATTTGACGAATTCGGGGTCCTTCAGCGCCGCGGTGCCGATAATCACACGCTCGACGCCGAGCGCGAGCCAGCGGTCGACCCCTTCCCGATTACGGATGCCGCCGCCCACCTGCACCTTGCCCGGAAAGGCCGCGATGATGCTCTCGACCGCCGCACCGTTGACGCTCGCACCCGCGAAGGCCCCGTCGAGATCGACGACATGCAGGTGGATCGCGCCCGCGTCGGCGAACAATCGCGCCTGCGCCGCCGGATCGTCGCCATAGACGGTCGCGCGCGCCATATCGCCCTCGGCGAGCCGCACCACCTGCCCGCCCTTGAGATCGATCGCGGGGAAGATGGTCAGGGCCGCCACTTCAAAAACCTTTCGAGCGTCGCAAGGCCATAGGCCTGGCTTTTTTCGGGGTGATATTGGACGCCGACGATATTGTCCTTTGCCACAGCGGCGACGAAGCTTGCGCCGTGGCTGCTGGTCGCGGCGACATCGACCGCGCCCGCGAAATGATAGCCGTGGAGATAATAGGCCTCGCCCGCCGCGATCACCGGGTGCGCGAAGGTCGGCACGACGTCGTTCCAGCCCATGTGCGGGATGCGCAAGCCGGGCGCCGGGTCGAAAGCGCGCACGGTGCCCGAAATCCAGCCGAGTCCTTCATGCCGGCCATGCTCCTCGCCCGCATCGGCAAGCAATTGCATGCCGACACAGATGCCGAGGAAGGGCGCCCCCTCGCCGCGCACGCGCTGCTCCATCGCTTCGATCAATCCATCGATTGCCGAGAGCCCGTTCATGCAGGCGGCGAACGCGCCGACGCCGGGCAGCACGATGCGATCGGCCTTGGCGACGACACCGGGATCGGCGGTGACGGCGACATTGTCCGCGCCCGCCGCGACGAGCGCATTATGCACCGAGCGAAGATTGCCCGCGCCATAGTCGATCAGGGCAATAATGCTCATCGGACGGCCCTAAAGGACCCCCTTGGTCGAGGGGATGGCATCACCCTTGCGCGGGTCGATCTCGACCGCCTGCCGCAAAGCGCGCGCGAGCGCCTTGTACATGCTTTCGGCGATGTGATGGTTATTCTCGCCGTACAGCATCTCGATGTGCAGCGTGATGCCCGCGGTCTGCGCGAAGCTGTGGAACCAGTGCGGGAACATCTCGGTGTCCATCTCGCCCAACCGCGGCTGCGAGAAGCTGGATTTATAGACGCAGTGCGGGCGCCCCGAAATGTCGAGCACGCAGCGCGTCAGCGTTTCGTCCATCGGCGCGTGCGCCTCGCCGTAACGCGCGATGCCGCGCTTGTCGCCGAGCGCCTTGGCCACCGCTTCGCCGAGCGCAAGCGCCGAATCCTCGACCGTATGATGCTGGTCGATATGAAGGTCGCCCTTCACCTGCATCGAGATGTCGATCAGCGAGTGGCGCGACAATTGCTCGACCATATGGTCGAGGAAACCGATGCCGGTGGACACCGAATATTCGCCCGTTCCGTCAAGATTGACGGCGATCGCGATATCCGTTTCCTTGGTCGTGCGCTGGACGGTGGCGGTTCGCATGGCGCACGCCCTTAGAGCCTGTTTCATCCCTTGGGAAGCACCGTGACGGACGAGATTTGCTTTCCTGCAAGAAGAGAGGAGGGCGCGATGCGGTGCATCGTAACCGACGAACGACGCAGCAGGGGAGCAAATCTCGCCGCCGCGAAGCGGTCGGGGGTGGCAGCGGGCTGGCGGCGTCGCGCGATTTGCGCGGGCCACCAACCCGCGCTGCACCGCGCTCCTACCCAGCCCGCTGCCACCCGCGATCACGGTATTTCCCAAGGGGTGAGACAGGCTCTGGGAGCCTCATTTTCACGTTGCAAGGCGATTCTCCCCCCTTGACCGGCGCGCGGTGCGCGTTCATCCCCTCGCCCCATGAGTGACGATGTACGCGACAGCCTGATTCCCTATGACGAAATCGTGCAGGACGCGCTGCGCGCCGTGGTCGGCCGCGTGCTCAGCCAGATCGTCGGCTATGACAGCCTGCCCGGCGAACATCATTTCTACATCACCTTCAAGACGCAGGCGGTTGGGGTCGACATTCCCGCGCATCTGATCGCCAAATTCCCTGACGAAATGACGATCGTGCTCCAGAACCGCTTCTGGGACCTGAAGGTCGAAGACGATCATTTCAGCGTCGGCCTGTCGTTCAACCAGACGCCGTCGATCCTCACCATTCCCTATGCGTCGATCACCGCCTTCGTCGACCCGTCGGTCGATTTCGGACTGCAGTTCCAGGTCAGCGACGACGACGAAACCCAGCCCGAACCGCATGACGAAGCCGACAACGACCGCCCCGAGGTTACGACCGAGGACGGATCGAACGTCGTGACCGTGGATTTCGGCAAGAAAAGATAGCGCCGTGGCTCCGCCATGGCCCCCCAGTCGTTTCTGGCAATATTGGGCCCTCGCGGGCATGGTCGTCCTGACCGCCGCTTTCTGGTGGGGGGTGGAGGGCTATGCGCTGGCCCAAAGCAATATTCCGCGCGGACAGATAGCCGACGGGCTGCTGCGCTTTAGCGTGCTGATCCTGACCCCCGCGCTCGTTCTCGCATGGCTCGCCGCCGCATGGCTTCGCCGGCGCGTCGGCGAAAGTGGATATTGGCAGATGCTGGGGTTGGTCGCGATGATCTGGGCGGGCTCGGTTCTGGTAACGAGGATGCTGGTGATATGAGTGCAACGCGGACCGAAAGCGACAGTATCGGCAATATCGAGGTTGCAGCCGACGCCTATTGGGGGGCGCAGACCGAGCGCAGCCGCCATAATTTCGCCTTTCCTTCGCACGAACGAATGCCGATGCCGATCGTCCATGCGCTCGCGCGGATCAAGGGCGCCGCGGCGCGGGTCAACCGCAACCATGGTCTCGATGCAGGGCTTGCCGACGCGATCGTCGCGGCCGCCGAGGCCGTCGTCGCGGGCAAATTTGACGACCAGTTTCCCCTCGCGATCTGGCAGACGGGCAGCGGCACGCAGTCGAACATGAACGCGAACGAGGTGATCGCCGGAATCGCAAACGAAGAGCTAGCCGGCACGCGCGGCGGCAAGTCGCCCGTCCACCCCAACGACCATGTCAACATGGGCCAGTCGTCGAACGACAGCTTCCCGACCGCGCTGCACGTTGCGGTCGCGGTTGAAACGACGGCGCGGCTGCTACCGGCGCTGGCCACCCTGACCGATGCGCTCGAAGCCAAAGTGCGGGCGTGGAGCGATATCGTCAAGATCGGCCGCACCCATTTGCAGGACGCGACGCCGCTGACGCTCGGGCAGGAATTTTCGGGCTATGTTCAACAGCTCATCGCGTGCCGCGCGCGGATCGAAAGCGCGCTCGCACACAATATCTGCGAGCTCGCGCAGGGCGGCACCGCGGTCGGCACCGGGCTCAACGCGCCCGCCGGCTTCGATGTCGCGATGGCCGAAGAGCTGTCGAAAAGCACCGGCATCGCCTTCGAACCCGCGCCCAACAAGTTCGAGGCGCTCGCATCTAACGACGGCCTCGTCTTCTTCTCGGGCGCCTTGAACACGCTTGCCGTCGCGCTGACCAAGATCGCGAACGACATCCGCCTGCTCGGCTCGGGCCCGCGCGCGGGGCTTGGCGAACTCGACCTGCCCGCGAACGAGCCGGGCAGCTCGATCATGCCGGGCAAGGTCAACCCGACCCAATGCGAAATGCTGACCATGGTCGCAGCCCAAGTGATCGGCAACCATCAGGCAGCGACCGTCGGCGGGCTCCAAGGCCATCTTGAGCTCAACGTCTTCAAGCCGCTGATCGGATCGAATGTGCTGCGTTCGATCGAGCTGCTGGCGATCGGCATGGCGGGCTTCACCGAACATTGCGTTGTCGGGATCGAGCCCAATCGCGCGCGGATCGACGAGTTGATGAATCGCTCGCTGATGCTCGTCACCGCGCTCGCGCCCGAGATCGGCTATGACAAGGCCGCAAAGATCGCGAAGCACGCGCATGAAACCGGCAGCACGCTGAAGGAAGCCGCGCTCGACCTGGGCTATGTCGACAGCGAAACCTTCGACCGCGTCGTCGATCCACGCACGATGTTGGGCCCGGATAGCTGAAGGAACCCGCGGGGCCTTCCGGGAATTGATGGGGGGAAGGAGAGATGAAGATGATCGGTCGTATCGTAGGCGGCGTTCTCGGCAGCGCCATCGGACGCCAGAAGGGCAATCATCCCGTCGCCGGTGCCGTCATCGGCGCGGGCACGCTGTTCGCTGCGCGGCGGCTGTTCCCCCAGCGTTACGCTGTGCTCGCGGCGACAGTTGCCGGCGCCTATCTCACGAAGAAATGGGCCGAACGCGCCGAAGCGCGCAAGGCGGCCGAAGAGGCGCATGCGCTTGATCCGCAGCTATCGGCAGCGGGAGTCGTCGACACCTATGCCGGAACGGCGACAGTGCCGACCGACGGGCAGACGATCGGCGATGCCCTGCCGCCCGCGATCCCGGTCGAAGGCAATGCGCGGAGCAGTTCGCTACACTAGGCGCCCGCCTGCCATTCCTTGATCGCCTCGATCGGCGAGACGAGCATCAAGACGTTGAGCGTCAGATTGTCGCGGATCGTCCAGAGCGTGAACAATTCGAAGACGATCGCGAGCGCGACGGTGACCCACCAGCGAAGCCTGCTCGCGGCGATGAAGCCCAGCACCATGAACAAGGTGTCGCTCACCGAATTGAGCACCGAATCGCCCGAATAGCCGAACGCCATCGTGACCTCGCGATAACGGTCGATGATGATCGGCGAATTTTCGAGGATTTCCCAAGCGCCCTCGACCCCGATCGCAATCGCGAGCGGCACCCACAGCGGACGTTCGGGCATGATCCAGCGCAGCACGCCGTAAAAGATGAAGCCGTGGATGACATGGCTGAAACTGTACCAGTCCGAAATCTGCTGGCTGTTCTGGTTCGACTGGACGGTGCCGTGCCACAGGCTGACTGTGCCGCAGGGACAGATCGGCGGGCGGCCCATGCCGATCAGGATCGCGGCGAGCAACGCGACCAGCGCCGCGGCGACGAGCCATCCGCTTCGTGATATTCCCGCCATTCGCGCCCCCTTGACCGCTGCCCCTCGTCAGGCGAATAGCGCGCATGACCGAAAGCGTCCATCTGAACCGCCGCGGCGTGTTGTTCGTCCTTTCCTCGCCCTCGGGCGCGGGCAAGACCACCATTTCACGCATGATGCTCGAAGCCGACAAGGATATCGCGCTCTCGATCTCCGCGACCACGCGTCCGCCCCGCCCGGGCGAGGTCGACGGCGTCCACTATCATTTCGTCGACACCGACACGTTCAAGAAGATGGCCGCCGACGGCGAATTCCTCGAGTGGGCGCATGTCTTCGGCCATCGATACGGCACGCCCCGCGCGCCGGTCGAGGACATGCTTGCCGCAGGTAAGGACGTCCTGTTCGACATCGACTGGCAGGGCGCGCAGCAGCTCTATCAGGAAGCGGGTCCCGACGTCGTGCGCGTCTTCGTCCTGCCGCCGACGATGGAAGAACTCGAACGCCGCCTCCGTAGCCGGAACACCGACAGCGACGAGGTGATCGCCGCGCGCATGGAACGCGCCGCGAACGAGATCAGTCACTGGGACGGCTATGACTATGTGCTGATCAACGACAATGTCGAAGGCTGCTTCGACGAGGTTCGCGCAATCCTGCGCGCCGAGCGACTGAAGCGCCGCCGCCAGATCGGCCTGATCGGCTTTGCGCGCGATCTGATCCGCTCGGTCCCCGACGCCGACAAAAAGCTGTAGCGCGAACATAAACGAGCCGCGTTTCCCCGCGAAGGCGGGGATCCATCACCGGTCGGCTCAAACTCACGCCGTCTGGTGATGGGCACCCGCCTTCGCGGGTGCACACAGCCTTTCTAAGCCGCTCTCGCCAGCTTCTGCTCCAACTCGGCCACCATCTCCGCGCGGAGCGGCTTCGCCTGCCCGTCGGTGCGGCATACGACCACCGTATCGCAAGTCGCGATGCAACCGCCGTTCTGGAACATCGCCTGCACGATCGTCCAACTCGATGTGCCGAGCCGCCCGATGCCCGTCGCGATCAGCACCGGATCGGGGAAATTGCCCTCGGCGAGATAGTTGATCTCGACCGCAGCGACCATCGTGCGTTCGTTCGCCGGACGCTCTTCCCAAGGGCGGATTTCGCGGTTGAGCAACACCCGGCCGCTCTCGAACAGCGCGGCGAAGGCCACATTGTTGAGATGCCCGTTGATGTCCATGTCCTGAAAGCGCGTCTGCAACTCGATGCAGACGGGGTAGCTGGCGGCAACGAGCCGCCAGCTTTCCGGTTTCGGCATATTAGCGCGGGCCCATGCGAATGCCGCCGTCGAGACGCACATCCTCGCCGTTGAAATAGCCATTCTCGATCATCGCGAGCGCGAGCGCGGCATATTCGGGCGGATTGCCAAGGCGCTTCGGGTTGAGCACCGAAGCACCCAACGCGTCGCGGACATTCTGCGGCGCGCCGGCGAGCAGCGGGGTGTCGAAAATGCCGGGCAGGATCGTGTTGACGCGGATATTCTCGTTCGCGAGGTCGCGCGCGATGGGGAGCGTCATGCCGACGACGCCGCCCTTCGACGCCGAATAAGCCGCCTGGCCGATCTGGCCGTCTTCGGCTGCTACCGACGCGGTGTTGACGATCGCGCCGCGTTCGCCGTCTTCCATCGGGTCGAGTGTCAGCATGCCGGCCGCCGACTTGGCGATGCAGCGGAAGGTGCCGACGAGGTTGATCTGGATAATCCAGTTGAAGGCATCGAGCGGGAAATGCTTGATGCTGCCGTCTTCCTTCGAGCGGCTCGCGGTCTTGATCGCGTTGCCGGTGCCGGCGCAGTTCACGAGGATGCGTTCCTGCCCGATCGCAGCGCGCGACTTTTCAAAGGCGGCATCGACCGAGGCGTCGTCGGTGACGTTGCATTCGCAGAACACGCCGCCGAGTTCGTCGGCGAGGGCTTTGCCCTTTTCTTCCTGCAGGTCGAAGATCGCGACCTTCACGCCCTTCGACGCGAGCAGGCGCGCGGTCGCGGCGCCAAGGCCCGAGGCGCCGCCGGTGACGACGGCGGATACGGTGGAATCGAGTTTCATTTTTCTCTCCGTTTAAGCCCTCCCATTCAGGGGAGGGTTGGGTGGGGCGTGTCGGGGTGCGTGAGCCAACAGGCCCTCCCCCAACCCCTCCCGCGAGCGGGAGGGGAGATTTCGTTACAGCCGCTCGATGATCGTGACGTTGGCCTGACCACCGCCTTCGCACATCGTCTGCAGGCCATATTTGCCGCCGGTCGCATCGAGCACGCCGAGCAAAGTCGCCATCAGCTTGGTGCCCGAGGCGCCGAGCGGGTGGCCGAGCGCGATCGCGCCGCCGTGCTGGTTGATCCGCGCCGGGTCGGCGCCGAGATATTTGAGCCATGCCAGCGGCACGGGCGCGAACGCCTCGTTGACCTCATAGGCGTCGATGTCGGCGATTGACATGCCCGCCTTCTTGAGCGCGCGTTCGGTCGCGAAGAGCGGTTCTTCGAGCATGATCACCGGGTCGCCCGCAGTGACCGAGATATGGTGGATGCGCGCACGCGGGGTCAGGCCATGATCCTTCAGCGCCTGTTCCGACACGACGAGCGCGGCCGAGGCACCGTCGCAGATCTGGCTGGCCGACGCCGCGGTGATCGCGCCGCCTTCCTGAAGCAGCTTGACGCCGGCGATGCCCTCGAGCGTCGCGTCGAAGCGGATGCCCTCGTCAACCAGATGCATTTCGCGGCCTTCGGGGGTGTCGATCTCGACGCCGACGATCTCGCGCTTGAAATGGCCGGCTTCGGTCGCGGCCGCCCCGCGGCGGTGACTTTCGAGCGCATAGGCGTCGAGATCGTCCTTGGTCAGGCCATGCTTCTTGACGATCATTTCGGCGCCGGCGAACTGGCTGAACATGATGCCTGGGAATTTCTCCTCGAGCCGCTCGGACTTATAATGGCCGAGCCCTTCCTTCATGAAGAGCGTCGCGACACTGCCCATCGGGACGCGCGTCATGCTTTCGATGCCGCTGGCGAGGACGATGTCCTGCGTACCCGACATCACTGCCTGCGCCGCGAACTGGATCGCCTGCTGCGACGAGCCGCACTGGCGGTCGATCGTCACCGCGGGGATCGAGTCGGGCAGCTTCGAGGCGAGCACCGCGTTGCGGCCGACGTCCATCGTCTGCTGGCCGCCCTGCGACACGCAGCCGGTGATGACGTCGTCGATCGCCTTGGTGTCGAAATCATTGCGGTCGGCGATCGCGTCGAACACCGCGGCGCCGAGGTCGACGGGGTGGACGCCCGCGAGCCGGCCGCCGCGCTTGCCACCCGCGGTGCGGACAGCGTCGACGATATAAGCAGTAGCCATGCTTTTATCCTTTCAGTGAGGGTCAGATGGATGAAAAATGGAATGCCGCCACGGCATCGGCAACCGCCAGCACCGCGTCGATCACGAAAATCTTGAGCATCGGGCCCGAGAATACCGGCCAATAGGCTTGCCCGATCCGCCCGCCGCGGAGGGCAACGGGCACGTTGAACCAGAACTGGCTGAAGTTGGCGGCGGCGAAAAAGGCGAAGAGAACGACCTGCTGTTCCGTCGCCGCAAAGGCGGCAGGGCCGGCCGCGAGGTAGAAGGCGAACAATGCCAGCGCGAGGTTCATCCCGCCCAGAAAAGACACGCTCGCCTTGATCGTCGGCACGAGGGCGTTGTCGCGCGCCTCGCGCGGCACCAGAATTTTGACCGTATTCGTCTGCGCTATGCTGAACTGCACGAAGGCTGCGGTGAACCACAGCGCATTGAGCAGGGACAGCACCTGCCCCCAGGTCACAGTTTCCGTCCGATCAATTCCTTCATGATTTCGTTCGTGCCACCAAAGATGCGCGTCACGCGCGCGGCGCGCCAGGCGCGGGCGATCGGATATTCATTCATATAGCCCGCACCGCCGTGGAGCTGGAGGCATTTGTCCATCACTTCCCACTGCAGCTCGGTGTGCCACAGCTTCGCCGCGGCGCCCTCTTCGGGAGTCAGCTCTTTCTTGAGGTGCCGCGACAGCGCCCAGTCGAGATGCGCCCAGCCGACCTGCAGCTTGGTTTTCAAATCGGCGAGCACGAAGCGCGTGTTCTGGAAATCGAGGACGGGCTTGCCGAACGCCTTGCGGTCGCGGGTGAATTCGACCGTATCGTCGAATGCGCGCTGCGCCGATGCCTGCGCCGACACCGCGATCGAGAGGCGCTCCTGCGGCAGTTCGCTCATCAGATAGATGAAGCCCTTGCCCTCTTCGCCAAGGCAGTTGGTAATCGGCACGCGCACGTCGTTGAAGAACATTTCCGACGTATCGGCCTCGTCCTGCCCGATCTTGTCGAGGTTGCGGCCGCGCTCATACCCTTCGCGGTCGGCCTCGACGAGGACGATCGATACGCCCTTCCACGCCGGCTGCACCTCGGTGTCGGTCTTGACGCAGACGAGGATCAGATCGGCGTTCTGGCCATTGGTGATATAGGTTTTCGACCCGTTGATGACATAGTGATTGCCATCCTTCTTCGCGGTCGTGCGCATGCCCTGAAGGTCGGACCCGGTACCGGGTTCGGTCATCGCGATCGCGGTGATCACCTCGCCTGCGACCATCTTGGGCAGCCAGTGCTTCTTTTGCTCTTCGCTGCCATATTTGACGATATAGCTGGTGACGATGTCCGACTGGAGCGAGAAGCCCGTCGTCGCGCGGCCATAATAGGCGCTCTCTTCGTCAACGATGGCGTTATAGCCGAAATCGAGCCCGAGCCCGCCATATTCCTCGGGAACCGTCGGGCACAGCATGCCAAGCTCGCCCGCCTTCGGCCAGATGTCCTTCGGCACGATGCCATCCTCGGCCCATTTCGCGGCGTTCGGGGCGATTTCCTTTTCGAGAAACTGGCGGACGGTGGCGCGGAACGCCTCATGATCTTCGGAGTAGGCGGAGCGCGACAGATTATCGAGCGACATGGACATTCCTTTTCCCGGGACGCGGACGGACCATGAGGGGAGCCGGCCGCGCCAAAATGCCGCGCGCTTTCGCGTCGGCTTCGCAAAGCACCTGACCTTACGTTTACGTGCACGTCAAGTAGAAATGCCGCTACGGCAGCGAAGATGCGTCAAACGCGCGGAGAGCGGCGGTGCGACGAATAGGTTTGCAGTCGCTGGGCAGTATCGGCAGCGCGCGCTAAGACCCCGGCCCATGGTCCAACTGCTCCTCGATGCCGGCGCCTTGCTCGGCGAGTCGCCCTTCTGGCACGCCGCCGAAGCCCGCCTCTATTGGGTCGATATCGACAGCCACAAAATCCATCGCACCGATCCCGTCACCGGCGCCGACGAGACGATGACCCTCACCGAGCAGGTCGGCTGCATTGCGCCGCGCGCGGGCGGCGGCATCGTCGCCGCGCTCGAAAATGGCTGCGCGCTGATCGACAGCTGGGGCGCCGCTCCGCGCCCCTTCGGCCCTGCGGTTCTGGCCGCCAAGCCCGATCAGCGTTTCAACGACGGTCGCGTCGATGCTCGCGGCCGCCTCTGGGTCGGCAGCCTAACCAGCGACAAAGCGAACCCCGCGGCGACGCTCTACCGGATCGATCCCGACGGCTCGCTGACCGAAATCTTCGGCGGACTGACGACGAGCAACGGGGCGGCCTTCAGTCCCGACGGCCACACTTTCTATCACGCCGATACGCCGACACATGCGATCCGCGCCTATGATGTCGACGCGGCGGCCGGCACGTTGAGCAATGGGCGCATCTTCCATCAATTCGAATTCGGAAACGGCCGCCCCGATGGCGCAGCGGTCGATGCCGAGGGATGCTACTGGTCGGCGCTGTGGGACGGCTGGCGCATCGTGCGCTTCTCGCCCGCGGGCGAACTGCTCCAGACGGTCGAGCTGCCGGTGCAGCGCCCGACGATGATCGCGTTCGGCGGGCCCGACCTGCAGACCGCCTTCGTCACCAGCGCGGGCAAGAATCTGACCGACGAGGAGCGCTTGGGCCAGCCGCACGCGGGCGGCGTCTTCAGCTTCCGCGTCGATGTTCCCGGCCTGATCCAGCAGGATTTTGGCGCTTAGGCCGCTTGCACCCCGCTGTCATATAAGGTTAAGACCGCCCCCGACATGGTTTCGACCGAAACCTTATCCTCCGGGGAGATATGATTATGCCGCGCACCGCGCAGCCTTTTGCCCGTCATTTGTCGATCCTGCTTGCATCCACCGCGATGATGGTGGGTTATAGCCAGATGACCGCAACCGCCGCCGAACCGACCGCCGCCGCCACCGCCCCAGCCGGCGAAAACCCGATGCTCAAGCCTTGGACCGGCCCGTTCGAAGGGGTGCCGCCGTGGGACAAGATGGACCCCGAGCTGTTCCCCGACGCCTTTGCCAAGGCGATGGCCGAAACCAAGGCGCAGGTGCAGGCGGTGATCGACAATCCCGAAGCGCCGACCTTCGAGAACACGCATGTTCCGATGATGCTCGCGGGCGACACCGCCGACCGGGTGTTCGCACTGTGGGGCGTGCAGTCGTCGAACAAGTCGAACGACCGCGTCGAGGACATCGACGCCGAGTGGAGCCCCAAAATCTCCACCTTCTACACCGAACTGTTTTTGGAGCCCAAGCTCTTCGCGCGTTACAAGGCGGTGTACGACAAGCGCAATTCGAGCGGCCTCAATGCGCAGCAGATCCGCATCGTCGAGCGCAGCTATGACGAGATGGTGCGCGACGGCGCGAACCTGTCGCCCGAAAACAAGGCGAAGCTGGTCGCACTGAACGCCAAGCTCGAAGGCCTGTTCTCGAGCTTTTCGTCAAAGCTGCTCGGCGACGAAAAGCTCTATACCTTCGTCACCGACAAGGCCGAACTCGCGGGTCTCGAACCCGGCTTTATCGCCTCGCTTGCGTCGGCGGCCGAAGCCAATGGCAAGCCCGGCCAGTGGGCGATCAAGAACACGCGCTCGTCGGCGCAGCCGGTGCTGCAGAACGCGACCAACCGCGCGCTGCGCGAGAAGGTCTGGAAAGCCTTTGTCAGCCGCGGCGACAATGGCGACGTCAACGACACCAACGCAACGATCGCCGAAATATTGAAACTGCGCCAGCAGCGCGCCGAGCTGCTCGGCTTTGCGACGCACGCCAATTATCGCATGGCCGACACGATGGCGAAGACTCCCGAAAATGCGATGGGCCTGATGATGAAAGTCTGGCCCGCGGCGGTCGCGCGCGCGAAGGAAGAGGTCGCCGATATGCAGGCGATCGCCGACGCCGACGCCAAGGCCGGCAAGGGTCCAAAGCTGACGATTGAGCCGTGGGACTATCGCTATTATGCGGAAAAGGTCCGCAAGGCGAAATACGACCTCGATGAAAGCGAAGTGAAGCCGTACCTGCAGCTCGACAAGCTGACGCAGGCGATGTTCTGGTCGGCGGGTCAGCTCTATGACCTCGGCTTCCGCGAGAACACCGGCACCGTCCCCGTCTTCGACCCCAAGGTCAAAACCTTCGAGGTGTATAACCTCAAGACGAACGAGAATGTCGGGCTGATCTATCTCGACAATTTCGCGCGCGACGGCAAACGCTCGGGCGCGTGGATGACGACCTATCGCAGCCAGCAGACGCTGGGCGGCGAGCGCAATGTGCTCGCGTCAAACAACAATAATTTCACCGAAGGCGCGAAGGGCGAGCCGACGCTGATCAGCCTCGACGATGCGACGACTTTGTTCCACGAATTCGGCCACGGCATCCATTATCTGTTGCAGCACATTTATTATCCGGCGCTCGCCGGGGTGCCGCGCGATTTCGTCGAGTTCCCAAGCCAGGTGAACGAGAATTGGCTGATGACCCCCGAAGTGCTGTCGAAATATGCGACGCACTACAAGACGGGCGCGCCGATCCCGCAGGCGCTGGTCGACAAGATCCTCGCGTCGAACAAGTTCAACCAGGGCTTCGAGACGGTCGAATATCTGTCGAGCGCAATCGTCGACATGAAGATCCACGACCGCAAGGTTCCGGTGACCGACGTCGACAAGTTCGAGCGCGAAACGCTCAAGGAAATGGGCATGCCGAAGGAAATCGTCATGCGCCACCGCCTGCCGCAGTTCGGCCATCTGTTCAGCAGCGACGCCTATTCGGCGGGCTATTACAGCTATCTCTGGTCCGAAACGATGGACGCCGACACTTGGGCCGCCTTCACCGAAGCCGGCGGCCCATGGGACCGCAAGGTCGCCGACAAGTTCCGTACCATCCTGCTGATGACCGGCAACGAGACCGACCGCGCCGAAGCCTATCGCGCCTTCCGCGGCCGCGATCCCGACGTGAAGGCGCTGCTCAAGAAACGCGGTTTTCCGACCGAATAATCCGGACAGAACCGGGGAAGGCAAAGGGGGCGAATTTCGTCCCCTTTGTTTTGGGGATTTGCCCGGCCGGGCGAATGCCTGTTGGCTTTCAGTTGACCGGGACCGTCACCAGCGGTCCGGCGGCGCCACCGCTTGTATCAGCAAGCGAGAGCAGAATTTGTGCCACCAGGAAAGTGCGCTTCGAGGCGGCATCATCGCCATCGATCCAGAACCATCGGCCGCGGAAACGGACCGCGGCATGCGCATCGGAAGGGGACGCCGCCCCGCTCCGCACCCGAAGTAGCGGCGCGATATGCTCTGTGGCGGCGCCAGGATCGAGCGGCGTTCCGCCCTTTTCCAGCACGGGTGCGTCGACACCTTGCGCCAGTTCCGAAAAGATTTCGAACATCGACCGCGTCCGGATCGCAAGTTGATCCGGGTCGGACTGTGCGGCGGCGAATACGAGTTCGAATGTTTCCATCCGGTCGTCGGGCAATTTCAGTGCACGCACCAGGAACGCGATATCCTTCTGGTCCTGTGGACTCAGATTCTCGCCGATCTGACCATGGGCATGGAAATTATTGGCCTCATGCCGTTCGATATTGAGCACGAGCCCACGGCTGCGCTGGAGCCGGGCCAATGCCGCGACGACGAGCGGAAAGTCGCCGTCGCCCACCTCCGCGAACAGGGGATCGCGGCTGCCGTTGCGCAGACCGTTGACCGAACGCACGGCGAGCGGAAACAATATTTCCGCAGACCAACCCGATTCCATCATCGACAATAAGGAGGCGGGCGGGAGCGGCGACAAGAGGCTGCGAGCAAACCGGTCGCCCGACAGCGGCGTATAAGTAACGGTCGGCGTTTCGCGAATGACCACACCGCCCGCGACGCCGCCGTCCGAGCTACCGGGCGGCGGACCGAGCGTCAGATCGACGCCGACATTGGCTTCGCGCGAATATTGGCTGATGACGGAACTGACCTCGAGAAACAATGGTGCGTCGCCGTAGCGCATCGCGACAATGTTGAGCAGCAGTTGCTCCTTGTTCGCTTCCCTCAGGCGGTTGCCGTAGTCCGTGCGGTCGATGCCCATGCGTGCCACACCGATGTTCGCGCAGCCTCCGAGCAGCAACAGGCCCGCCGCAAGCGCTGCAGTGAACTGTTTCCGGTCCAACTTTGCCACCTCCGCAGACCTGCTAATTTACGCCAAATTCGGGGATGACGCAATTATCTGCCGCGAGGAGCTCGTCGCAGGAGAAATGCCTGCCAGCCGGCCCAAAGCCGCAATCTCCCGTAACGAATCCCGATTGACCGTCACCCAAAACGATATAAATATGATATCATCTTTATATCGAGTGATTCGGAGGGAAACATGGTCGAAACAGGGACACCGGCGCTAAATCGCAGCCGCGAGACGCGCGCGAATACGCAGAGCGGCTATCTGATGCTTTTTATCTGGCTGCTGCTCCTGGGCGTCGCCGCCTGGGCGGGAATTACCAATGCCAACGCCGAATATATGGTCGCGTGGAAATGGGCGGTCGTCGTCGTTTCGGCGGTCATCGGCACGATCATTCTCTGCGGTTTCTACCTGATCAATCCCAACGAGGCCGCGGCGATCCAGCTGTTCGGTGCCTATAAGGGCACCGACCGCGAGGAGGGGCTGCGCTGGGTCCTGCCCTGGCTGACGCGCAAGAAGATCGCGGTGCGCGCGAACAACGTCATCTCCGACAAGATCAAGGTCAATGACCTCCGCGGCAACCCGATCGAGATGGCGGCACAGGTCGTGTGGCGCGTCACCGACACCGCGCAGGCGCTGTTCGACGTCGAGGATTATAAGGAATTCGTCATGGCGCAGATCGAGGCCGCGGTGCGCTCGATCGGCTCGCGCTATCCCTATGACGATATCGAGCATCAGGAAGTCACGCTGCGCGGCAATCATGATGAGGTCGGGGTCGAACTGCGCAAGGCGCTGATCGAGCGGCTGGAAGTTGCCGGGATCACCGTCGACGAATGCGGCCTGACCCACCTCGCCTATGCGCAGGAAATCGCGGGCGCGATGCTCCGCCGCCAGCAGGCCGAAGCGGTCATCGCAGCGCGCAAGAAGCTGGTCGAAGGCGCGGTGACGATGGTCGAGATGGCGTTGACCCAATTGTCCGAAAAGGGCGTCGTCGACCTCGACGACGAGCGCAAGGCGGTGATGGTATCGAACCTCATGGTCGTGCTGTGCGGCGAACGCGACACGCAGCCGGTGGTAAACGCCGGATCGCTCTACTGAGTTCGCCCGGTGGCTGCGTCGTCCAAGAAAGCCTTTGCCCTCCGTCTCGATCCCGCACTGTATGCGGCGATCGAACGGTTGGCGGCCGACGAACTGCGCAGCGCCAATGCCGAAATCGAGGTCTTGCTGCGCGAGGCGCTGGCGCGGCGCGGGGTGAGCGTCAAACAGTCGGATACGCCGAAGCGCGGCCGGCCGCCGAAGCCGCGCGGCGAATAACACGGCGAGAGGGAGTTCAGGAATGCGCGACGAGGACAAGCCCTTCATCTGCTATCGCAACGGAAAATGGGCTATCCGGATCCAGCCGCGCAATGCGGCGGGCTGGAGAGCAATGGCGGTGTGGATCCTCGCGCTGGTTCCGGGCGTCGCCCTGTTCGCCACAACCATGGCGAACAGCTCCTCTGAAGGCACGAAGACAGTGGCTCTGCTTACATATGTGCTCTTCATGATCCTTTGGGCGGTCGCGGGATTTCGCTGGATGCTCGCGCGGAGCGAGATTGTCGATGTCGAAGCGCTCCTGGCAATCAAGCGCCGGCAGGATGCCGACAAGCGCTCAAGGAAGAATAGCGGATCATGATGCATCTGTTCATGCGCAAAGGCCCGTGGTTCCGCGCCAAAAGCCGCGGATATGGCACCGGCCTGCCGATGGTTTGGGAAGGCTGGTTCTTCCTCGCGCTGCACATCGCGATGATTGCCGGGCTAGCCGTGGTTCTGCAGGGCCGGCCGGTGCTGATGACGATCGCGGTTGTGCTCGCGGGGATCGCGCCGATGCCGATCTATCGCGCCAAGACCGAGGGCGGATGGCGCTGGCGATAGGTTGCCGCGACATTATTTGGGGATAGCTGCCAATAGCCGCGCCACTCGGCTTGCCCCCGACTCGCTAGATGGTTAAGGCCGATGGTCATGACCGCCGCCACCACTCCCGTCCGTATCGCCCCTTCGATCCTCAGCGCCGATTTCGCGCGGCTGGGCGAGGAAGTGCGCGCGATCGAAACCGCGGGTGCCGACTGGGTGCATATCGACGTGATGGACGGCCATTATGTCCCGAACCTGACGATCGGCCCGGCGGTGGTGAAGGCCTTGCGCCCGCATTCGACTTTGCCGTTCGACGTCCATCTGATGATTTCGCCGGTCGATCATTTCCTCGACGCCTTTGCCGCGGCGGGCGCCGACATCATCACCGTCCATCCCGAGGCGGGGCCGCACATCCACCGCACCGTCCAGCACATCAAGTCGCTGGGCAAACAGGCGGGCGTGTCGCTGAACCCTGCGACCCCGGCGAAGATGCTCGATTATCTGATCGACGACATCGACCTCGTGCTGATCATGAGCGTCAACCCGGGCTTTGGCGGCCAGAGCTTCATTTCGAGCCAGCTTCGCAAGATCGAGGCGGTGAAGAAGATGATCGACAAGAGCGGCCGCGACATCAGGCTCGAGGTCGATGGCGGGATCGATGCGGGCACGGCGCCGCTCGCGATATCGGCGGGCGCCGATGTGCTGGTTGCGGGGACCGCGACCTTCAAGGGCGGCCCCGACGCTTATGCCGACAACATCCGGCGGCTGCGCGGCGGCGCTTGATAATGGCGAGACCGGTGACCGCTCCTGCAGACGATGAACCGGAAGGCGCCGCCGCTGACGCCATCGACGACACGATCGAGCCCGGCAAGCGGCTGATCCGCCTGCCCGCCGACAAGGGCCTCTCGCTCGGCGATCGGGTCGCCAATGCCATCACGCGGCTGACCTGGCGCACCCCGCTTCACGCGCTGCGCCTGAAAGGCCGTTTCCCGCTCAAGCTGCTCGGCGTGCCGACCGACCCCGTGCCCGGCGACGCGCGCGCCGGCACCGCGATCCGCGCCGGCCATTTCCTGCACCGCGGGCTCAAACTGCCGCTCGGCGAACTCGACTTCGCCGCGCTGACCGTTGCGCCGACCTTTGCCGACTATCTGCACAGCTTCGCCTGGCTGCGCGACCTCGCCGCCACCGGCTCGCGCGCCGACAGCGCGCCGATTGCCGAGGCGGTCGTCCGCCACTGGCTGGGCACTCACGGCGAGACAGTGAGCGAACCCGCGTGGAAGGCCGACAATACCGCGTGGCGCATCCTGTTCTGGGCTGCGCACGCGCCGCTGATCCTGTCGTCGAGCGACCTCGTCTATCGCTCGGCGGTGCTCAACCATCTCGCGCGCGCCGCGCGCCACCTCGACCGCGTCGCCGACAAGACGCGCCCCGGCACCGGCCAGATGGTCGCGTGGGTCGGCATCGTCGCGGCATCGCTGCTTATGCCCGGGGGTGAACCGCGGCAGATATTCGGCGAAGCCGGGCTCCGCAGGGTGCTCGAGACGAGCTTCTACGCCGACGGCGGCAATATCTCGCGCTCGCCGCAGGCGCAGCTCGACGCGATCATGGCGCTGTCGATGCTCGCCCGCATCTATGACATGCGCCGCATGGAGGTGCCGCCCTTCATCCAGGAAGTGCTGGCGCGCGCGGTTCCGGCGCTGCTCGGCCTCGTCCACAGCGACGGCGGCATGGGCAGCTGGCAGGGCAGCGGCGCGACATCGGCCGCTTATGTGCAGGCGATCGTCGATGCCAGCGGCGTCCGTACGCGGCCGCTGAAGCAGGCGCGCGACTGGGGTTATCAGCGGCTCGTCGCGAACAAGGTCGTGCTGCTCGCCGACGCCGCACCGCCGCCGATCGCGCGCGTGACCGAAGCAGGCTGCGCCTCGACGCTCGCCTTCGAACTCAGCGACGGCGCCGAGCGCATCGTCGTCAATTGCGGCGGCGCCGCGCTGACCGGCGCGACGATCCCCGCCGACCTCGCGCGCGGGCTCCGCACCACCGCCGCGCATTCGACCCTGATCCTCGCTGACAGCAATTCGACCGCGATCCTTGCAAACGGGTCGCTCGGCAAAGGCGTGACCGAGGTCGAGCTCGACCGGCGCGAGACGCCGCAGGGCAGCCGCGTCGAGATGAGCCACGACGGCTATGCCCGCCGCCACGGACTGATCCACCGCCGCTTGCTGATCCTGTCGCCCAATGGCCGCGAACTGCGCGGCGAGGACATGCTGCTCCCCGCCCCGCGCTCGCGGCGCAAGGGCGACAAGGGTTTTGCGCTGCGGTTCCATCTTGGCCCGCATATTTCGGCCAGCCTGACCGCCGACAAATTGGGCGCGCTGCTGCGCATCAATGGCGGCCCGCTTTGGCAGTTCCGGACCTCGGAGGGCGGGCTCGACATCGAACAAAGCCTGTGGGTCGACGGCGAAGGCCGCCCGCACCCGACCGAGCAGCTCGTCGTCACCGGCACGGCACCCGCAGGCGGCGCCAGCATCGGCTGGATCTTCAAACATATCGGCTGACGGGCGGAGACGTCTTCTAGCGACCGGGAGTTGCTATAGGATCCTCCCTGTGCCGCAGGCATGGGGAGGTGGCAGCGCGAAGCGCTGACGGAGGGGCAAATGGCGAGGTAGCCGCCCCTCCACCATCGCCTGCGGCGACGGTCCCCCTCCCCACGGCTGCGCCGCAGGGAGGATTCTCAGGCTCGTCATCCCGGACTTGATCCGGGATCCACGACGACGGCGCAGCTATGGATCCCGGATCAAGCCCGGGATGACGAAAATGGAGGGGACGGCCGCTCTCCACCCCAAAACCGCACCCCTCGGCGCCTGTCGATCCCGCAGCCGGCGCCTGAGGGACCGGGCACCGGCTGGGTCGCGTTAGAAGGCGTAACGCGCGATGAGCTGGAAGACCGGTCCCGCTTTTTCGCTTTCGAGCTCATATTCGTCGAAGTTCCGACCGTCGCCGGTCGGAACGCCATCCGCGTCCAACCCAAGCTGGTCGTTACGATTGTCGAACTTGTTGAACGCCTCGCGCTTCGCGCCGTTGAGCAGGTTCGAACCCACTGCGCGGACCGTGAAGCTCTTGCCGAAGCGCTTTTCGACGAAGATTTCGAGGTCGCCGCCATAGGTGGTGCGGACCTCTTCGCCGATCACCCGGTCGAACGCCCCGCCCTGCTTGCGGTGCGTCGCGCCAAAGGCGACGCCCCATTGCGGCAGATCCTGAATGAAGCCCACGTTATAGACATAGTCCGACTGGCCGTTGAAGCGGCGCTTGCCAGCAAAGTCGGTGATCTCGCTGTCGAGCCACGACACGTTGCCGAAGATGCCGGTATTGGGCAGTCCGAGGAAGCCAAGATCGGTCGACAGGTCGAACTCGATGCCCCAAACCTTGCCGTCGCCGACATTCATTGGCGTATAAATGAAGGTGCGGTCGCCATCGGGATCGTCCTCGGATCCGGGCAGGCCGGTGTTGGTAAGCTCGATCAGGTCCTTTACGTCGCGGTAAAAGGCATTGATGCCGACGATGCCGCGGCTGCCGATGCGGCGCTCATAGCCGAGGTCGACGCCCCACGCCGTTTCGGGATTCAGCTGCGGGTTGCCCTGCAAATCATTGTCGGCGACTTCTTCTTCGAGCAGTGCGGGCGAGATGAAGTTGAAGTCGGGCCGGCGATTGGTGCGCGCAACCGACGCGGTGATGCGGTCACGCGAAGTCAGGTCGAACTTGATCGACGCCGACGGCAGCAGCTTTTCATATTTGTTGCTCTGCGTCGGGACGTCGGACGCTTCAGTGAAGTCGGTGACGTCGAGCTTCGTCGTTTCATAGCGGAGGCCCGCTTCCCAGGTCAGGCCGCCCGATTTGCCCTGAAGCAGCGCGAAGCCGTCGAGGCGCCGTTCCTTGATCCGGTTCACGCCGCCATCGGCCGCCTCGAACGCATCGGGGTCGAACGGCGTGAACAGGTCGTCGGGATTGTCGACGAATTGATTGTACGTCCCCTCAAGACCCGGGAACTCCGCGTCGTCCTCGGCTTCGAAAATCGACTGGCGGCGCTTCTTGTTCTGATAGAGACCGCCGACGACAAGCTGGATGTCGTTGCCGAGCTCGAATTCATGGTCGAGCTTCGCCGTAAACTCCTTGTCGGTGACATCGGTGTTGGTGAAAGCCTGTTCGAAGGCCGGATCATCACCCTCGTCGTTGAACTCGATCTGGTTTTCGCCTTCGCGCTGCTTGTCGTCGAAACGCGCGAATCCAACGCGCAGCGTCGTTTCGCCGAGCGACCAGCGATGCGACAGCTTGGCGTCGATGCTGTAATTTTCCTGGTCGATATTGTTGATGTTGCTGTTGTCGCTGCTCAGCGCGCCGGTCGGTAGCGGGCCGGTGTTCGCGGTCGCGTCGACATATTCGAAGCTGCGCTCGGTCTCGGTGCGGTCGGTGCGCACATAGAAGCCGCTGACCCGGAAATCGGTGGTCTCGCCGTCGATCTCATAGCTGGCGTTGGCCGAATAATCCTTGCCGTCGCGAACGTCGCTCTGGTCTTCGCGATTGTCGAAATCGTCGGTCGCAAAGTCGGGATTATTCTCGGGCGAATCGCCGTAGCGGAGCGAATATTTCTTTTTGGGGTTGTGACGTCCCTGGACGTTGACACCGACGAGCAAGCGGCCCGGACCGACCGCGCCGCCATAGACCGCGCCAAAGCTCGGTTCGAGTTCCTTGTCGTCATAATAGAGGCCACCCGCGCGGACATAGCCGCCGTCGAGTTCATAACCGTTGCGCAGCTGGATGTTGATCGTGCCCGCGACCGCATCGCCGGTGCGGCGCGCCGACGACGAGCGGACGATTTCGACCCGGTCGATCAATTCGGCGGGAATGCGGTCCATGAAGAAGCTGCGGTCGTCATTGTTACCCGGGACGCGTTCGCCGTTGATCAGTATCTGCGTATAGCCCGGCGGCAGGCCGCGCAGCCGCGCGCCGTCGCTTTCGATGACGTCCGACAGGAAAGTCACCGACGGCACGCGCTTCAGCGCGTCGCCCGCGGTCAGCGGTTCGAAACGCTGAAAGAATTCGCTGTCATAGGAGAGGACGGGTTCGGCTTCGTCGCTGCGGTCCCGATAACCGACGCTGCCGAGCACGACGATGTCCTGCGAGGTCGTGATCGGTCCATCGCCGCGATCCTCTTCGGCAGCCGGAATCGGCACATCCTGTGCCACAGCGGGGGCGGAGAGAAGCGCCGTCGCGAGCGCGAGCGCGGCAGCGGAATGCAGGCTGAAAGTTCGAATCATTATGTAAGCCCCCCTTTGTGGTTGCCGGGCCTCTAGGGGGGGCGTGTGACAGTTTGCGGCGAGCTGTGTGACGTATCGATGACGATTAAGTGACGGAAATATTGTCGTATTGACGCCATCCAACTTTGCTGGAACGGGGCGCGCGAACCGCATTTTTGCGTCATCGGGAACGGGGGAAATATCATGGCCACCATCGGCAAATGGAAGCTACTGACTTCGCTGGCTTTTGCGTCGACGCTCGGCGGATGCGCCGCGAGCGAGCCGATGATCTTCGGCCTGCCTCCCGTGCAGGTAACCGCGAGCGGCGAGACCGCACCCGTCGGTACCGGCCGCGCTGACGCCGCCGACGATCCGGCGATCTGGATCGATCCCGCCAATCCCAACCGCGCGCTGATCGTCGCGACCGACAAGAAGGCGGGTCTGCACGTCTATGACCTGACCGGCAAGGATATCGCCTTCACGCAGGCCGGCCTCGTCAACAATGTCGACGTCGTCGGCAACATCATCGTCGCAAGCGACCGCAACGACGGCGTGAACGCGCATCTCGCGGTCTTCCGCCTCGACGCCGACAGGCCAGCGATTGTCTCGCTCGGCCGCGCGGCGGCAGGCACGGGTGAGGCCTATGGCCTCTGCCTCAAGAAGACCGCGCCGGGCGCGCCGATCACCGCAGCGCTGATCGTCAAGGACGGCACGGTGCGCGTGGGCACGCTGACGGTCGATGGCTCGCCGGGCTTTACGGCCGAATGGGAATATAAGATCCCGACCCAGTCCGAAGGCTGTGTCTTCGACGGCGACACGCTCTATGTCGGCGAGGAAGACGCCGGGGTCTGGGAGCTGAAGCCGAACGGCAAGACCGCCACCGCACGCATCGTCGCGCCGGTGGACAAACAGCGCCTCGTCGCCGATGTCGAGGGCCTCGCGACGATCGATCATAAGGGCCAGCGCTATTTGCTCGTGTCGAGCCAGGGCGACAATGCCTATGCGGTCTTCAAGCTGCCTTCGATGGATTACGTCGGGCGTTTCGCCGTTGCGGCGGGCGCGTTCGGCGCGACGAGCGAAACCGACGGGATCGAGGCGGTCGCAGGCAATTTCGGTGCGGCTTATCCCGACGGCATCTTCCTCGCGCAGGACGGCGACAACGCCCCCAAGGCGCAGAATTTCAAACTGGTGCGCTGGGACCAGATCGCGGCAGCGCTGGGGCTCTAAAAGAGGCCGCAAGGCTTGCGATACGGGCGGCGCGCGCCTAGGGGGGCCGCGTCATCCCATCGCCAGCCGAGGCCCTCCCCCATGACCGACCTGATTCCCGTCCGCCGCGCCCTTCTGTCCGTCAGCGACAAGGCGGGGCTCGCCGAGCTTGCAGCCGCGCTCGTCAAACATGGCGTCGAGCTGGTATCGACCGGCGGCACCGCGAAGGCGCTGCGCGAAGCGGGCCACACGGTCCTCGACGTCTCCGACCTCACCGGCTTTCCCGAGATGATGGACGGGCGCGTCAAGACGCTGCACCCGACGGTCCATGGCGGCATCCTCGCCGTCCGCGACGACGCCGCGCATGTCGCATCGATGGAAGAACACGGCATCGGCGCGATCGATCTCGTCGTCGTCAACCTCTATCCCTTCGCCGCGACCGTCGCAAAGGGGGCGGCGCGCGACGAGATCATCGAGAATATCGACATCGGCGGCCCCGCGATGGTGCGCTCGTCAGCCAAGAATCATGCCTTCGTCGGCATCGTCACCGAGCCAGAGGATTATGCCGCGGTGATCGCCGAGATGGACGCCAATAGCGGCGCGACGACGCTGGCGCTGCGCAAGCGCCTCGCCGCGACCGCCTTTGCGCACACCGCAACCTATGACGGGATGATCGCAAGCTGGTTCGCCTTTGCCGACCAGGGCAAGCTGTTCCCCGACACGCTGCCGCTGACCGCCAAACTCGCGACCGAGCTGCGCTATGGCGAGAACCCGCACCAGCAGGCGGCGCTGTACCTGCCCACCGGACCCGCCGCGCGCGGGATCGCGCAGGCCGAACAGGTGCAGGGCAAGGAACTTAGCTACAACAATATCAACGACGCAGATGCGGCGCTCGAACTCGTCGCCGAATTCCGCGAGGCCGGCCCGACCTGCGTCATCGTCAAGCACGCCAACCCGTGCGGCGTCGCGACCGCGGCGACGATCGCCGAAGCCTATGACGCGGCGCTGAAGTGCGACGATGTCTCGGCCTTCGGCGGCATCATCGCGGTCAACCGGCCGCTCGACGGCGCGACGGCGGAACTCATCAGCGGCATCTTTACCGAGGTCGTCTGCGCCCCCGATGCCGACGCGGATGCGCGCGCGGTGTTCGCGAAGAAAAAGAACCTCCGCCTGCTGCTGACGGGCGAGCTGCCCGACCCGGCGCGCGGCGGGCTGATGATGAAGACGATCGCCGGCGGCTGGCTCGCGCAGAGCCGCGACAATGGCCGCATCACGCGCGCCGACCTGAAGGTTGTCACCGACCGCGCACCGACCGAAGAGGAACTCACCGACGCGCTGTTCGCGTGGACGATCGCCAAGCATGTGAAGTCGAACGCGATCGTCTATGCCAAGGGCGGCTCGACCGCAGGTATCGGCGCGGGTCAGATGAACCGCCGCGACAGCGCGCGCATCGCTGCGGTGAAAGCGCGCGAAGCCGCTGAATCGCACGGTTGGGCCGAGCCGCGCACGGTCGGCAGCGCGGTCGCCAGCGATGCTTTCTTCCCCTTCGCCGACGGCTTGCTGGCCGCGGTCGAAGCCGGCGCGACCTGCGTCATCCAGCCGGGCGGATCGATCCGCGACGATGAAGTGATCGCGGCGGCGAACGAAGCCGGCCTCGCGATGGTGTTCACCGGGATGCGGCACTTCCGCCACTGACGGCGCGCCCTAGGCGGACCAGCCGTTCGCTTTCGCTTTTGCAGTCGTACCGCAATCCGGGTTCGTTGCAGAAGTCGGGCCAGCGATCCTGACGCCGCCAGAAATCGACGAGGCCGATCCGCGCCATCTTGGCAAAAAACTGCGGCTCGCGCCGGAGCGGCGCGACCGACGGCCAATAGAGAAGCGCCCATTGCCCGTCGGTCTTGCGGATCGGTGCGCGCGCCAGCCACGATAGCGCCTTCGGCATATCGCCGAGCCGGGTAAAATGAGCCGCCATCGCGTAGGCAGCCGACGGATAGCGCGCAAACTCGGCTTCGGCCGCCGCATCCACTTCGCGCGATCCGATCGACGGATCGGCGAGTTGATGGACGAGCAGCATGTCGAATTCACGCCGCTCGCCGACCGCCGCGACGCGATAGACTTCGGCAGCCTCGGCTCGGCCCAGTTCGACCGCGAGGCGGCGGCGATGCTCGGCAAGGTCAGGATGCCCCGGCCAGATCGCCTCCACCGCCGCGAACTGCGCCATCGCCTCGCTCATTTCCCCGGCGGCTGCCAGGCGGCGCACGACACCAAGCGCCTTGTAGATCGAGGTCGGATCGGCGCGTGCAGCGCGCACCGCCGGGTCGACGCCCGCACGAACATAGCCCGCCATGAAGAGGCCCATGGCGTTGCTCATCAGGGCGGGCGGATATTCGGGGTTCATCGCAAGCGCGCGATCGAGAAGCGGCAACGCCTCGACCATGAACAATTCGCTTCGGCCCGTCTGCGACAATGCCGTCAGCGCGGCCGCGTTGCGGGGATCGATCGCCAGTGCCCGCCGCGCCGCGGCGATCGCCCTCGCCCTTTCGGCCTCGAATCGGGCGGGATCCCTGTCATCCGAAAATTGTTTGAGGCGGACCTGCGCCAGCATCCCGAGCGTGTCGGCATTGTCCGGCCAGCGGTCGACATATTGCTCCAACAGGCGGATCGCGCGCGTGCCGTCATGGGCGGTATCTGCGTCGCAGATAGCGAAGATAAGTGATTTGCGATCGGCGTCGGGGGACAGCGGCTGCCCCCGGCCGTTTAGCGTCAACGCACAATTGACCAACCCCGCAACGGCAAGCGCGGTTCGTTCGCGTAACCGGCTGAGGTCGCCGACCGGCGCGGTCAGTCGGCTCGACCACAGGATCGCCCCACTCAACGGGTCGACAACGCGGGGCTCGCTGGCGAACTCGTCGCCGTCGCGCTCGATCGCGACACGAACGACAAAATCGACGACGGGTCCGGGCGCCTTGCCATCAAGAACGCGAACGGCGCCCCCCGACGCCTTCGCAAAGCGGGCAAAGTCCCCCGCCAGCGCATCGGCAAACCGATCCTCGATGGCGTCACGCCCGCGCGCCTCGATCGGCTCGACCCGCACGGCGGGCGCGACCAGCGCAGCCGCCGGCGCCCCGGTGCGCCGCGCATCGGCACCGACAAGGGCCAAGGTCACTGCCGCCGCGCCGAGCCAGATCGCGCCGCGGAATGACAGGTTCGCCCCCGGGCTGGCCACCAACCGGCGGGGCGCTGCGGTCGGCGCGGCGTGCGGGCATTCCCGCTCGGACAGGCTCCGGTACAATCCGGCGGTTTCGACCGAAGGCCTGCCGTCGACGCCACGCGCGAGCGCATCCTCGATCCGCTGCCAGGCGTGGCGCACGCCATCGCTGTCGCCGGCGTCCCAACGCGCACGCATCACCAACCGCGCCGCATGCTCACTGCACGGGTCGAACCGCGTGACCCTGTCGGCCAACGCAAGCGCCTGTTCGACATCGCCCGCCTGCAGCCGCCGTTCGGCCATCGCGAGCACTTCGCGTACGATCGCCTCACCCTGACGCGTGCGTTCTACCGCCAGCCAGTCGTCCCACGCTTCGTCGATGCCGTCGAGATCGGCCAGTAGTCCAACGTCGTGCGCGGGCAGCCGGTCCAGAACCACGGCGACGTCGTCCGCCGCGCAGGCGGTGTGAAGCAGCGAAAGATCGTCGGCGACCCGCGTGCGATCGAGCGCGACGGTTTCACGATCAGCGTTCAGCAACGGCGGCGTCGCGCGCGTCCAGGCTTTCAGTTCGACAAGGCATTGCCGCAGGCTGGCATGCGCGTGCGCGTCCGGGCGGCGGCTCCACAGCAGCGCGCTGAGCCGGTCGCGCGCGAGCGGCGCGTCGGCCAGTACGAGCCGGGCCAGAAGCGCGCGCGCCTTGCGGCCGGTGGGCAACAGGCCCGCAGGCTCGACGGCGAAATCGCCGAGGAGCCGCAATATCGGCGTAGCGGCGACAATATACCGCTCGTTTTTGGCGAATGCAGAATTCACGGCGCGACCTCCTGAGTCGAGGGATGGCGGCCGTATGTTTTTCCCGATGACAGAAATAACATCTTTTTGACGCACAGACGAACGATAAATTTCAACATTCTGGATTTTGACGTATTTTTAATACCAGATTGACGATCTTCTCACGGCTGCCGACATGCACCACCGCTACTCCCTTCCTATCCCCAACGCGCCGTCCGGCTGGGGCATCATGAAAGGGAGAAATTTGATGCGTATCTTCATGGCTCTGCCCCTGTTGCTGCTCAGCGCAGCACCCGCATTTGCCCAGCCCATCGTCGCGACCGCGCCGGCAGGCGAAATCAAGGCCGTAAAGGTCAGCTATGCCGACCTCAATCTCGACACCGATGCGGGCTGGGCACGGCTCGACAGCCGGCTGCGCGCCGCGGCGCGCTCGGTGTGCGACGTCCGCCCCGAATTCGAATCGACCGTGCGCGAAATGGCCACCGGCCATTGCTTCCGGAGCGCGCTTTCGAGAGGCCGCGAAGCCGGCAAGGAGATCATCGCTGCACAGCGGACCGGCGTGCCGCTGACGCTGGCCAGCGCGATCACCATCTCGCGGCGATAACGCCCGCGCCACCATGTCCCTTGCTCCCGTCTCTGGTGGGAGCAACGCCGGAGCCGTCCCCAACGGTTCCGGCGTTTTTGATCACGGCATGACAGGCTCCGGCTCGACTTCGCGCGGCGCGGGCGGCATAGGGAGGGCGACATCGCCACCGCAAGGACCAGCATGACCGCCACACCGCGTAACAAGTCCATGATCCAGAATCTCTACAACTGGACCATGGAGAAATCCGCGCACCCGCACGCCGAGTTCTGGCTGGCGCTGGTGTCCTTCGTTGAAGCGAGCTTTTTCCCGATCCCGCCGCATCCGCTGCTGGGGCTGATGTGCCTTGCAAACCCGAAGAAGGCGGTGCGCTATGCCGTCATCTGCACGCTCGCATCGGTCGCGGGCGGCATGCTCGGCTACGGGATCGGCTTCTTCCTTTATGAAAGTGTCGGGCTGTGGCTGCTCGGGGTGCTCGGGCTGACCGATGCCTTCCCGCCGGCCGCCTGTTATTTGCGCGAATATGGCGCCGAGATCATCCTGATCAAAGGCGCGACGCCGATCCCGTTCAAGTTGCTGACGATCACCGCCGGCTTCATCCACATGAACTTCTGGACCTTCCTGTGGGCGAGCCTCGCGAGCCGGGCCTTTTCCTTCATGCTCGTCGGCATCCTGTTCCGGCTGTTCGGGGCGCCGATCAAGGCGTTCATCGACAAATATCTGATCTGGGTCACCGGCGCGTTCTTGGTCGCCGTGGTCGCGGGCTTCCTCGCGATCGGCGCGCTGTCGGGTGACGGCAAGACAAAGGAAGCCGACAAGTGCAGCGGCGCGACGCTGGAAAGCATCGGGCTGGACCGGAAGTAAACGGGGAACGAAAGGGGCAGGAATCCCTGCCCCTTTTTCTCGTCACCCCGGACTTGATCCGGGGTCCACGACTTCAGGCGTTGCAGTGGATCCCGGATCAAGTCCGGGATGACGATCAAAGAACGCGCCGCTTTTCGGCGATCCGCCTATTCGTTAGCCGCGGTGTGCAGCCAGTCGGCGTGACGCGGGGCCTTCTTGGTCTGGCTCCACTCCTCAAGCATCAGCGGCGCGACGCGCTTCAACTCGGCATATTGCTCGGCAGTGCCGATGTCGCACGCCAGTTCGACGCGGTGGCCATTGGGATCGAAGAAATAGATCGACTTGAAGATGCCGTGATGCGTCGGGCCGAGCACGTCGACGCCTTCGCTTTCCAGATGCGCCTTCGCGGCGACCAGTTCGTCGAAGCTGCCGACCTTGAACGCGAGATGCTGGACCCATGCGGGGGTATTTTCGTCGCGGCCCATGACGGGCTGGTTCGGCAGCTCGAAGAAAGCGAGGATGTTGCCGTTCCCCGCCTCGAGGAAGACGTGCATATAGGGGTCATATTCGCCGGTCGACGGCACATGGTCCTCGGCAAAGGCGGTCGTATAGGTCATGCCGAGCATGCGCTCGTACCAGTCGACCGTTTCCTTCGCATCCTTGCAGCGATAGGCGGCGTGGTGGACGCCGCCCAATTTGATCGGGCTCGTCATTCGGCGGGTTCCTCGACAGTCAGGGCTCCGCGGCGAATCTGGTCCATTTCCATCGACTTGAAAAGTGCGGTGAAATTGCCCTCGCCGAAGCCTTCATCCTTCTTGCGCTGGATGAATTCGAAGAAGACCGGGCCGATCACGGTCTGGCCGAAAATCTGGAGCAGCAGTCGCGGGTCGCCCTGTTCGGTCGATCCGTCGAGCAGGATGCCGCGCGACTGGAGCCCCTCGACCGACTCGCCGTGGCCCGGCAGGCGCTCTTCGAGCATCTCGTAATAGGTCGCCGGCGGCGCGGGGGCGAAGGGATTGCCGAGCGCCTTGAGCTTGTCCCAGGCGGCGTAGAGATCGTCGCAGCTGAACGCGATATGCTGGATGCCCTCGCCATTATAGGCGCGCAGATATTCCTCGATCTGCCCTTTGCCGCCCGCGCCCTCTTCGTTGAGCGGGATGCGGATCTTGCCGTCGGGGGCGGTCATCGCCTTCGAGGTCAGCCCGGTATATTCGCCCTTGATGTCGAAATAGCGGATTTCGCGGAAGCCCGCGATGCGCTCGTAGAAGGCCGCCCAGTGCGCCATGCGGCCGCCGTAGACATTGTGCGTCAGATGATCGATCAGTTGCATGCCCGCGCCGACCGGATGCCGATCGACGCCCTCTTCATAGATGAAGTCGATGTCGTAGATGCTGAGATCGTCGCCGTACCGGTCGATCAGGTAGATAATCGAACCGCCGATGCCGCGGATCGCGGGCAGGCGGAGTTCCATCGGCCCCGGCGTGACCTCGACCGGCTCGGCGCCGCGCGCGACGGCTTCGCTGTAGGCCTTAGCCGCGTCGCGCACGCGCCAGCCCATGCCGCAGGCCGACGGCCCATGTTCGGCGGCGAAATAGGCGGCGGGCGATTTGGGTTCATAATTGGCAATCAGGTTGATGCCGCCCTGGCGCCACAGCTGGACGTCCTTTGAGCGGTGGCGCGCGATCAGCGTAAAGCCCATCGCTTCGAACACGGGTTCGAGAATGCCCTTCTCGGGCGCCGAAAATTCGACGAATTCAAAGCCGTCGAGGCCCAGCGGATTATCGAAAAGGTCGGCCATGTCGCATTCCCATCTAGTTTCAATTGAAACTATTATGATGGATCGGGGGCGCAGAGTCAATGTAGGCCAGCCCACACAACTTCGTCATGCCGGACTTGATCCGGCATCCATGGCCGCTTTGGGCGTCTGGACCCCGGATCAAGTCCGGGGTGACGATTCAGTGACTGATAAACTAGGCGACCGCGCTTTCGAACGCCTCCAGCGCTTCGCTCGCCGCCATCCAGCGCGCCTCGGCGGCTTCCTGCGCAGCAACGATCTTGCCGCGGCGCTGCGACAGCTCGCTCATCGTCAGGCCCTTATACTCGTTCGCGGCGCCCTGCGGATCGAACATCGCGCGGTCGATCGCCGAGAGGATGACTTCATATTTGGCGAGGTCGGCCTCGGCGTCGCTGACTTCCTTCTTGACCTTCGCCGCCGCCTCGCGCGCCGCAGCGGCCGCCTTGCGATCTTCCTTCTTGTCGGCCTTCGACACCTTCTCCTTTGACGGGCCCTTGCCGAGGATCAGGTCGACATAATCGTCCATGCTGCCCAAATATTCGCGCGCTGTGCCGTCATCGACGAGCACGAGCCGGTCGGCGGTGAGTTCGAGCATGTGGCGGTCGTGGCTCACGAGCACGACCGCGCCGTCGAAGGCGTTAAGCGCCTGCACGAGCGCCTCGCGCGCATCGACGTCGAGGTGGTTGGTCGGTTCGTCGAGGATGAGGAGGTGCGGCGCGTCGCGCGTGATGAGCGCGAGCGCGAGCCGCGCGCGTTCGCCGCCCGACAGTTTGGCAACCTGGGTCGTCGCCTTATTCCCCGAGAAGCCGAAGCGGCCGAGCTGCGCGCGGATCGCGCCCTGCGTCTTGCCCTCCATCACGCGCGTCATATGCGCGAGCGGGGTGTCGCTGCCGTCGAGTTCCTCGACTTGATATTGCGTGAAATAGCCGACGCGCATCTTGCCCGACGCGGCCATCGCACCCGCCATCGGGCTGAGCTGCGCCGCGAGCAGGCGCGCGAGCGTCGTCTTGCCGTTGCCGTTGCGGCCGAGCAACGCGATCCGGTCGTCGGGATCGATGCGCAGGTTGAGCCGCTGCAACACCGGACGGTCGGCATAACCCACGCTCGCGAGGTCGAGCGTGATCAGCGGCGGCTTCAGCTCGTCGGGGCTCGGGAAATCGAACGCCAGCGTCTGATCCTCGGCGAGCGCCGCGATCGGCTGCATCTTCGCCAGCAGCTTCGCGCGCGACTGCGCCTGTTTCGCGGTCGAGGCGCGGGCGCTGTTGCGCGCGATATAGTCCTGGAGCTTCGCGCGCTGGGCATCCTGCGATGCCTTGGCGGCGGCGAGTTGCGCCGCGCGTTCGGCGCGCTGGCGTTCGAACGCGTCATAGCCGCCCGCATAGAGCGTCACCTTGCCGCCTTCGAGGTGGAGAATATTGTCGACGACATTGTTGAGCAGGTCGCGCTCATGGCTGATCACCACCAGCTGCCCCGGATAGGCGCGGAGGAAATTTTCGAGCCACAAGGTCGCTTCGAGGTCGAGGTGGTTCGACGGTTCGTCGAGCAGCAGCAGATCGGGTTCGGAGAACAGCAGCGCCGCGAGCGCGACGCGCATCTTCCACCCGCCCGAGAAGCTGTCGAGCGGCTGGCCCTGCATATCCTCGTCGAAGCCCAATCCGATCAGGATGCGCGCCGCACGCGCGGGCGCGGTATAGGCGTCAATGGCGATCAAGCGTTCGTGGATATCGCCGAGCTTGTCGGGATCCTGTTCGGTTTCCGATGCGGCAAGCAATTCGGCGCGTTCGACATCGGCCGCAAGCACCGTGTCGAACGGCGTCGCGGTGCCGCTCGGCGCTTCCTGCGCGATATAGCCGACCCGCGTCTTGCGCGGCATGTCGATGCTGCCCTCGTCGGCCTCGAGTTGGCCGATCATCACCTTCATCAGCGTCGATTTGCCCGCGCCGTTGCGCCCGATCAGTCCGACGCGGCTTTTCGCCGGCAGGCTCGCGGTGGCGCGTTCGAGGATGGCGCGCCCGCCAAGGCGTACAGTGATTCCATTGATTGTCAGCATGGCCGCGCGCCTAGCATGTTCGGCGCGCGAGCCCAAGTCCCGGACTGGCTTTCCGTGCCGGGGTGCGGCAAATAGGAAGCATGACCGGTTTTGCTCCCTTTCACATCGCCTTTCCCGTCGACGATCTGGACGCCGCGCGCCATTTCTATGGCCATGTCCTCGGCTGCGCAGAGGGGCGCAGTTCTGCCGACTGGATCGACTTCAACCTGTACGGACATCAGATCGTCGCGCACCGCGTCGACACGCCGCGGAGCGAGGCGGCGCATAATCCGGTCGACGGGCATGATGTGCCCGTACCGCATTTCGGCGTCGTGCTGCCGCCCGCCGAATGGCAGGCGCTCGCCGACCGGCTGAAGGCTGCTGGGACCCGCTTCGTGATCGAACCGCACACGCGCTTTCCGGGCCAGCCAGGCGAGCAGTCGACGATGTTCTTCTACGACCCTGCGGGCAATGCGCTCGAATTCAAGGCGTTCGCCGATATCGGACAATTGTTTGCTAAATAGGCGTTAGCGCGGGACCGGCTCGAAAAATGCTGCGTGTCCCCGCGAAGGCGGGGACCCATCTCCCGCCGGTTCAATATGGCGCCGTCGGGAGATGGGCTCCCGCCTTCGCGGGAGCACACGGTCTTTTCAATTGAAGTTAGTTTCGCTCAGTGCCCGCCACCCATCGAAATCTGCTTGGGGCGCGGCGCAAACCATACCGATATCGCGGCGATCACGAAGACGACTCCTGACGCGAGGAACAGGTGCAGCACCCCGAGCGTCGAGGCCTGCACCTCGACCAACCGCTCGATCGCGGCGCGCGCCTGTTCGAGCGTCAGCCCTGCGCTTTGCAGCGAGGTCATCGTCGCCTCGGGATTGTTGAGCGACGACACAAGTTCAGAGCGCGAGGTGCGGCTGGCGTCGTCCCACGCGGTCGTCGCGACCGCGGTGCCGATCGCGCCGCAGAGCGTGCGCAGGAAGCTCATCAAGCCCGCCGCCGACGTCTGGTGCTGCGCGGGCACGGAGCTCAGCGCGAGCGCGGTCAGCCCGACGAAGAAGAAGGGCATGCCGATCCCCTGCAATATATGCGGCAGCGCGAGGGTCCAGTAACCGACATCGGCGTTCCAGCTCGCGCGCAGGATCGACATGAACGCCATCCAGAGAATGCCGGCCGAGATGGTGATGCGGACATCGATCTTCGTGATCAGCCCAGCGGCGACCGGCGACAGGAGAACGGCGAACACGCCGAGCCAGGCGACGATGAAGCCCGTCTCGGTCGCGGTATAACCCGCGACCTGTTGCAGCCACAGCGGCGTCAGCACGACCTGCGCAAAGAAGGCGCCGAACCCCAGCGATATCGCCATCGTCGCGAAACTGAAGCCGCGGAAACGGAAGATACGCAGATTCACCACCGGATTGGCGTCGGTGAGCTCCCAGATAACGAAGGCGGCGAAACTGATGGCGGCGACGATGGCGAGCCCGACGATCCACGTCGATCCGAACCAGTCATGTTCGCGCCCGGTGTCGAGCATGATCTGGAACGCGCCGACGGAGACGACGAGCAGGATCAAGCCGATGACGTCGATGCGCGCCTTGGCGCGCTTCGTCTCGAACGGCGTGAGCAGCGTGAACACACCGAAGGCGCAGATCGCGACGACGGGCAGGTTGATGAAGAAGATCCACGGCCAGGTCCAATTGTCGCTGATCGTCCCGCCGAGGATCGGACCGAGGATCGGCGCGGTCGTGGTCGTCATCGCCCAGATCGCGAGGCCGATCCCTGCCTTTTCCTTGGGGAAGATGCGCAGCAGCAAGATTTGCGACAGCGGCATCAGCGGGCCGCCAGCGAGCCCCTGCAGCACGCGGAAGAGCACCAGCGCGTCGAGCGTGCGCGAGATGCCGCAGAGGAAGGAGAAGATGCCGAAGCCGATGATCGAGATCATGAACCAGCGCACCGTGCCGAAGCGCATCGCGAGCCAGCCGGTGAGCGGCACGCTGATCGCGTCGGCGACCGCATAGCTGGTGATCACCCATGTCCCCTGCGTCGGCGACACCGCGAGCCCGCCCGCGATATGCGGCACCGACACGTTCGCGATCGTGGTGTCGAGCACGACGACGAAATTGGCGAGCGCGAGCGCGAAGGCTGCGACGAGCAGCCGTACACCTGTCAGCGGTTGCGGCTCGGCGGGGATGGCGGATGCAGGGAGGGCGGCGGTTGCCATGTCAGGCGGCCGTTTCGGTATAAGAACGCGTCATTGCGAGCGAAGCGAAGCAATCCAGTGCGGCGCCAAACCGCCCCTGGATTGCCGCGTCGCCTTCGGCTCCTCGCAATGACGAATTTGGGCGGCCACGCATCACTTGCCGCCGCGCGTGTCGATCGTGGCTTCCATCGACAGTCCGACGCGCAGCGGATGCTCTTTCAGCTGCTTCGGGTCGACCGCGATGCGGACCGGCAGGCGCTGCACGACCTTCACCCAATTGCCTGTCGCATTCTGCGCAGGGATCAGCGAGAAAGCCGCGCCGGTGCCGCCGGCGATGCCGATCACCTTGCCGGTGTAGACGACATCGCCGCCATAATAGTCCGAAGTCAGCTCGACCGGCTGGCCGATGCGGATATCGCCGAACTGGCTTTCCTTGAAATTGGCGTCGACATAGGCGGTGCTGATCGGGACGATCACCATGATCGGCGCGCCCGCGGCGATCCGCTGGCCGACCTGAACCTGCCGGTTGGTGACGATGCCGTCGACGGGTGCGCGCAGCACCGTGCGCGCGAGGTCGAGCTTCGCCTTTTCGAGCCGCGCTTCGGCGGCGGCGACGTCGGGGGCGGTGTTGATCGTCGTGCCGCGCACCACGGCTTCGGCGGCACCAAGGTCGCCGCTCGCCGATCCGCGCGTCGCTTCGGCCGAGGCAATGCCGGCGGCGGCCAGATCGCGCGCGGCCGACGCCGATGCGAGCGCGGCACGCGCGGCGGTAAGCTCTTCGCCCGATACCGCGCCGGTGCCCGCGATGCTTTCGCGCCGCGCGAGTTCGGCGCGGGTTCGCGTGACCGCCGCATCGGCGTCACGAAGCCGCGCGCGCGCCTGTGCAATGTCGGCACCGCGTGCGGCAACGCGCGCGCGCGCCGCGTCGGCATTCGCGTCGGCCTGTCCGTAACGCTGACGCGCAAGGCGGAGTGCGGCTTCGGCGTCGGCGACCGCGATGCGCTGGTCGGCGTCGTCGAGGATGACGAGAATGTCGCCCTTCTTCACCGCCTGCGTCCCGCTGACGCGCACTTCCTTGACCGGGCCCGCGATGAGCGCCGTGACCTGCGCCGAATCGGCGCCGACATAGGCGTTGTCGGTGTGCACGCGTCCCGCCTGCGTCAGGAAATACCAAAGGCCCCACAGGATCGCGACGGTCACCACAACGATTGCGAGGATGCGGAGCAGCTTCGCGCGCTTCGCTCCGTTGGTTTCGGGAGCGGCTTCGAGAGCGGGGGTTTCGGCTGCAGCCGTTTCGTCGGCCATCATTCGTCTCCTGTTGAATTGCTGGCCCGGTAGCCGCCGCCAAGCGCGCGGATCAGGGCGATATCGAGGGTGAGCTGCCGCGCTTCGAGGTCAGCGACGGCGCGGCTCAACGCGACCATGCTGTCCTCGGCGGTGAGCTGGACGATCTGGTTCGAGAGGCCGGCGCGGTAGCGCAGGTCCGCGAGTTTCGAGGCTTCGGCGGCGGCGGTCAGCGCCTCACGGCGGCCGACAAGCTGGCGCTCCGCCGCGGCGCGCTGTGCGACGATATCGGCGACATCGCGCAGCGCGCCGATCAACGTGCGATCATAGGTCGCAACCGCGACATCATAGTCGGCGCGCGATCCGCGATAGCGCCCCTGAAGGCGCCCGCCCTCGAAGATCGGCAGGCTGATCGCGGCGCCGCCGTTGCCATATTCGGAGCCCGATTTGAACAGGTTGGAGAGGCCGAGCGACTGGAGCCCGACGAGCGCCGACAGGCTGATATTGGGGTAGAAATCGGCCCGCGCGACGTCGATGCGCTTGGCGGCAGCTTCGGAGCGCAGCCGCGCCGCGACGATATCGGGACGGCGGCCGATCAGGTCGATCCCGGCATCGCCCGGCAGCCCGAGCGCCGGACGCGCCATTTGCGGGCGCGCGATCGACAGGCCGCGGTCGGGGCCGGCGCCAACGAGCGCGGCAATCCGGTTGCGCGTCGTCGCGATCGCCTCTTCGAGCGCGACGACATCGGCCTTGGCCGAGGCAGCGCGGCTTTCGGCCTGCCGCTGGCTCGCCTGATTCTCGATCCCGGCGCGGGCGCGCTCGCCCGACAGGTCGGCGCTCGCGGTGCGCACGCGCACTGCGTCATTGGCGACGTCGAGCGCGTGATAATAGCCCGCGAGATCGGCGTAGGCCGACGCGATCCCGGTGGTGAGCATCAAACGCGCCTGCGCTTCGTCGACGCGAGCGGCTTCGGCTTCGGACGTCGCGGCGGCGAGCGCCGCGCGATTCTTGCCCCACAGGTCGAGATCGAAGCTGAAGGTCGCGGCGATATGGCCGGTATCCTGGATACCGTCGGGAACAAACTGCGGCGGGATGCCCAGATTCTTGCTCTGCTGGGTTCCGCCGACGCTGGCTTCGGCGCCGACACGCGGGAGCAGCGCTGCGCCCGCCTGCTGCGCCATCGCATCGGCGGCGCGGACGCGCGCGGCCGCGATCGCAACATCCGGCGAACCCGTCAGCCCCTCTGCGATCAGCGTATCGAGCTGCGCATCACCGAAGCCTTGCCACCAGCCCTCGGACGGCCATTGGCCTGTGGCGCCGGCGAAACTCGCGCGCGATTCCAGCGACTCGGCCGCCGCCGGAATGGGCTTGGGGCCCACTTCGGGAACGGTTGCACAGCCCGCAAGCAGGCCGAAAACAGCGGTTGTGGCAAAAATCAAACGGGGCATGGCTTCCCACGATACTAGATGGTATCATGGCCCAATGAGCCTCGGAGGATGCGTTGTCAATCGAAATGATACCAGATAGTACGGCACCCTTGGACGACGCCACGGCGATGCGGCGAAAGGCTTTTGTCGACGCCGCGCGCGAACTCTTCTTCGCCAACGGCTATGCGGGCACGACGATGTCGTCGATCGCAAGCAAGGTCGGCGGATCGAAAACAACGCTGTGGACCTATTTTCCGTCGAAAGAGGATCTGTTCGCGGCGGTCGTCGACGGCATCGTCGAGCAATATGGCGATGCGCTGACGATCGAACTCCCGCTGGACGAGCCGGTGCCCGACGTGCTGCAGCGGTTCGGGAAGGTGTTGATGACCAAGCTGACGGCGGAACCCTTGCTGTCGCTCTATCGTCTCGTCGTCGGCGAAGCCGATCGCTTTCCGCATCTCGCCGAAACATTCTATGACCGCGGCCCGCGCCGCGGGAAGGCGCGCATGGCCGAATGGATGGCCGAAAAGATGGTGCGCGGCGAAATCCGCATGGGCGATCCGATGCGCGCCATGCAGCAATTTTCGGGCCTGCTCCAGTCGGGCCTCTATCAGTTCGCGGTCCTCAATCTTCCCGAAAGCCGCAACCTCAGCCACCTGCAGGATGAAATCGACGCCGCGGTCGACACATTTTATCGCGCCTGGGGACCCAAAGCCTAGGAGCACGGCCCAAACTTGCTCACCCACTCTTCCTGTGCAATAGGCGCCGCCCCCAAAAGGGGAGCCCCAGCGACAGGAGCAAGTCATGGACAAGGCGGCCGCGAGCGCGCTCGGCCTCGATTTCGGCACGACGAACAGCGTCGTGGCGTTGGCCGATGGCCGGGGTGGCACAGAGCTGGTCGAATTCGGCGACGCGGGCGACGCGGTGTTCCGCTCGGCGCTCTGCTTCTGGGAAGAGGAACGCGGCTGGAACGGCATCGCGCATGAGGCGGGTCCGTGGGCGATCGACGAATATCTTCAGTCGCCACTCGACAGCCGCTTCATCCAGTCGTTCAAGAGCGTTGCCGCGAGCCCGTTGTTCGAGCGCGCGATGATCTTCAACAAGCCGTTTCGCTTCGAGGATATGGGGCGCCTGTTCCTCCAGCGCCTCGTCGCGCATGCGGGCGGCGCGCTCGACGAGCGGCCGCGCCGCATCATCGTCGGGCGCCCGGTCGAATATGCCGGGGCGCGACCCGATCCCGAACTCGCGCGCCAGCGTTATGACGCGATGCTCGCGGCGTTCGGCACCGAAATCCATTATGTCCACGAACCGCTCGGCGCTGCACACAGCTATGCCTCGCGCCTGACCGAGCCCGCGACGATCCTCGTCGCCGATTTCGGCGGCGGCACGACCGACTTTTCGATCGTCCGCGTCGCCGAGCCGGGGGCGCCGCGCCGCTGCGTGCCGCTGGCGTCATCCGGGATTGGAATCGCGGGCGACCGTTTCGACTACCGCATCGTCGACCGGCTGGTGCTGCCGCTGCTCGGCAAGGGCAGCAATTATCGGTCGTTCGATAAATTGCTCGAGATTCCGGGCGGCTATTTCGCCGATTTCGGCGACTGGTCGCGGCTGGCGATGATGCGTAACCGCCGCACGCTCGATGAGATCCGCCGTCTGCAACGCGATGCCGAGCGTCCCGATATGATCGAACGCATGATCGCACTGATCGAGCATGAGCAGGGTTTTCCTCTCTATGATGCGGTCGGCAAGCTCAAGCGCGCGCTATCGAGCAGCGATCATGCCGAGTTTCATTTCGCCGGCGGCGGCATCGAGATCGGTGCCGACGTCCGCCGCGCCGATTTTGAGCAATGGATCGCGGGCGACCTCAATCGCATCGAGGCCGCGATGGACCAGGCGCTGGGACGCGCAGACGTCCTGCCCGCGCAGATTGACCGCGTGTTCCTGACCGGCGGCTCGTCGTTGATCCCGGCGATCCGCACGATGTTCGACCGCCGCTTTGGCACCGAGCGCATCGCGACCGGCGGTGAATTGACCTCGATCGCGCATGGGCTCGCGCTGATTGGCGAGGAATCCAACCCCGCCGAATGGGCTGCCTGAGCCAAGCGGAGCGCGGCCCGTGATCCGGCTCTGAACGGGCGGATTGCTCCAAATGACGCACCGCATCCTTGCTCAGTAATTTGCCCCGGGCGGCTGGAGCGAGGCGTTCACGGGTTGGAAGTCCGCTCTCAGAATCCTGTCGAAGCTCAGGTTGACGAGTCTCGCGCGTTCGCTCGCGTCGACCCCGACACCCGGCCCCTGCCAGCCGCCGGCCCATTTCTCCCACATCCCGCCCGGCAGGTTAATCCACTTCCATCTGTCATCGAACAAGGTGACGTCCCTGAACTCGGTGGTCGGAAAGGAAGTCAGGAAGTCGCGATGGTAGGGGTGGACCGCCCCCGTCGCCGTTCGCGTCAGCTTGAATATCCCCCACTCCGGCGAGGGTGGACGCAACCGGTCATAGAGCGGCTGAATGATCGAATATTGCTCGATCTCGAGCAGCGCGCGGTTGCCCTCGGCAATCTGGTCCGCACTACCGTTGTGAATGCGGGTGAGGGCTTCGGCATAGCTGCGGCGCGCCGGGTGCACGAGATCCTGCGCACCGGCGAGCAAGATTGCGGCGGCGGGGTCATCGACATAGGCCTCGTGCAACCATGCCAGATCGTTGAAGATCGCCCGGCCGATTTCCACCATCACTTGCGTGATCGGGGTCGGATCGGAAAAAGGGAGCGACGTCATGAAATCCAGGCCGCCGACGACCGCGCCACCGGCCATTCTGCCGAGCCCCGCCCAGAGAAACCGGTCCGGCCGGTCGTTGAACACCGCGCGGTAATAATCATAGAGCTTCACGATGCGCGCACGGTTTGCCGCAAAGCCGGCGGCGGGTATCCAGCTCTCCCCATGGTCGCCAAACGCCCTCTGATAGGCACGGTCCCGATAGTCTTGCTGCGTCATCGGCATGCTGACAGCTCCCTTTTGCGCGCAAAGCGCATTCTCAATCGGTGCCGCCGCCCGGGCAACGGGCCTCAGATATCCCCCTGCCCCAGTGCGTGCGTCAGCATCGTCGCGGCGATCGTGTGATGCGCTTCCTGCCAATCGACGCTGTGGGGAAAGCCGGCATTCTTGGCGGTTTTTGTCCAGGACCCGGTATCGACGGCCGAAGCCGTCCGCCGCTTGTCCGGGGTGGTACGAACAAATGGCTCCTTGGGCGGCGCTTGCCCCAGCAGCTTTTTGTGCGCGTCGGTTGTCTTTCGCGAATAGAGCCGGATGCGTTTGTCGCGCTCGGGAGTACCGGCCCAGGCCAGTGCCGAGGCGATGCAATCATTGATCATGTTCGTCGGCGGATCGAGAAAATAGACTGCCTTGACGATCGTGGAGAGAAAGTCGCTGCTCCGGTTGGCAGTATCCTTGAGCCATTTGTTGAGGAACAGATTGCCCGAGCTGAAGGCGCCGATTGCGGTGTTGCCAACCGTCGCGGGCGGCTTCTGAACGCCCGCCCGCCAGAACATGAACGCCTGCAGCTCCTTCAGGATCTTGCCGGTTTCCTCCATGTCGGCGATGACCCCGAATTCGGGACCGACACCGTTGCAGGGGATGACCGTGACCGCCTTCGTCCCCGAGCGCGCGAGCTGATAGGGCACGCCCTTGGAACCCCAAAGCTGGAGCGGCGAGAAGGCCGAATAATGAAGATTCTGGAACAGACAGGTGTTCGCATAATCGAAATTGTCGGGATAGGCCGCAAGCTGGCCGCCCTTGAACAGGCCGATACCCACATTCTGTCCGGCGCCCTGCCGGATGAAGAGGAAGATGGGGGTAGGCGCCGCGTCGATCCGCGGCGCGATCGATTGCGGCCAGACAACCGCAAACAGCTTGGGTGCCTTGACGCCGGCCAGCCGCAAGACAACGCTTTCGCCCGCGAGATTCAGGGGCGGCGCAAGCGCAAAGTTCAGGGCGCCCGGAAGCTCGGGACTGGCCGGGTCGATATAATGGACGTGATTTGCCGGATGCAGCTTCCAGTCGGCCGGCGGAAAGCTTCCGTAAAGCCCTTGGTGATCCCGGATCTCGTCGACGGGCGCGCCCGATCGCACGGTCGGGGGATTGCTCAAGAGATTGAGGACCTCGCTCGTCGCGTCTTTGAACCGGCTGAGGTTGATCGTGAGGATGGTGACCTGCGTGCCCGCTTGGCTTGTCGTGCGGAGTTTGGTCCGGACCTGCGAAGCCGACGCCGCTGCAGGAACGCCGCTCGCTGGCAGGGTCAAGAAGACGCTGTGATCCCAATGCGCAGGTTTTTGCGGTTTTGCCGTCACATCGAGCGTGGTCGTGCCGGGCGGAATGAAGAATACCGGGGGATCGCCGCTCAGGGTAATCTGCACGCCATTGGCGGTTGCGGTGAAGTCGCACGGGACCCGCACGCCCTCGAAATTCCGAGCCACAGGGACGAGTATGTTCGACATCAGCTGAGCCCCGCCGTCATCGGGTCGGTCGGTTCGTCGGTCAGGTCCGGCACGTCCTCGACATCCATTGCGAGGCCTTCCGCCGCATCGCCCGAAGGGATGTCGGCAAGGAGCGCGTCGATGTCCGCCTGGGCAGCTCCCGCCGCAAGCAGCTCATTGAGGACATTCTGCAACTCGCTGACCGGGCTTGCGGCGGGACCGCCACCGCCGCCACCGCTGCCGGTCGCCGGTTTCGGGCCTACCGCGGGTGCCAGCCCCTTGCTGGTCGTGATCCGCCGATAGCCCAGCCCTTCGGCGATGACGACCTCCTCTTCGATGATCTGCACCAGGAGGATGACGGTGATTGCAAAACGCGTTCCGGCAGGATTGACCTTGTAGGCGTCTGCGCTGCTGATCGTCGTGACCAGCGCCGTGTCATCGACGTCGGCCACCGCGGCCGGCACACTCTTCACCGGGTCGCCATTGGAACGCGGCTTCACGCTTGCTGCGGCTTCGGCGGCTGACTGAGTCCCTGTCGGGAAAATGTCGACGCCTTCCTCAAAGAAGAAGGAGGGGCCTAGGGTTGTCGTCGCGGTGTTGGCCGCTGCTCCAAGAAGCGTCTTGAACTCGTCGCCGCCATTGAGCCCGATCTGGATCGCAATGCGCGCAAACTTGGTGTCCGCGTCCGCCACGAATGTAGTGCGGAAAGCCGGCCAGCCACCGGTCGGAGCGGCCTGACCGGCGGCAAGAAGCGGCGCCTTTCGGACCACCGACCAGGTCCGCGCCTGCCGGTACTTGACGGTCGTGCCGTCGAGCATGAAGACACCCATGCGTTTTGGCGCAAGCAGTTCGCCGGGGTCGCCGAACAGGCCCGACAACATTTTGAGGAACGCTTCGGTGCGGCCGACATCGCAGCCATAGATAACAATCTTGGTTTTGTCGGAGACGATGGCCGGCCCCGGGGGGGCAAGTGTCTTGTTGGCCAGCGCATCCTGAAGATCATCAACGGTCATCGTGCGCCGGCCGGAAGTCTGGCTGGCCCTCGTTATCGGACATTCCATCGACCCGAAACCCGAGGCGTGGCTCACCAGATTAATGACGCTCTGGTGCGCGCCGATCGCCCTCAGCCGGTCGAATATGCCCTCGAGCGTCTGGCCGCTGGCTGGCGCCTCCTCGATGGTCGATCCGGCCGCCTCGAAAAACTTCTTGGCGAAATGATAGAAGCGGTTTCCGCTGCCGGCCGGGTCGGCGTTCATCAGGAAGGTAAGCTCGGCCATCCGGGGCTACTCCATCGGCTCTGCGACGTCGAACCGCAGCCCGCTCGCCCCCTCGCCCCGGCCGCTGGAGACCGAGCGGGCCGCCCAGGCATGGCGTCCGCCATCTGCCGAACGCGCGAGAAACCAGCGCCGCCTGACGATGACGCCGGCGCTCGGCACTTCTTCCTCGGCAAGCCCGGGGAGACCTTTGAGCTCCTGAAGGACGCTCGATCGGGGCTCGGGGATTTCGACGTCGCCCATGCTGTTGGGACGCGGAAGCAGGGCTTCCACCAGAGCGACCTGGCGCTTTTCGGCATCCAGCTGGACGGGAATGAACGGGATCCAGTGATCGGGAACATCGGTCATCAGCCGGTAGCTGACGGCCGCATTGGGCTGCACCGACGTCTTGCGCTCGGGCTCGCGGATATATTCATCGATCAGGTGGCGTATGCTGCCATTGGCGTCGGTGACGATCTGTTCGACGCCCCAGACCAGATTGGCCATTTCATCGCGAAGGAAGCGGACTTCCTCGACCACCTCGCCCGCAAGCGGGGCAGCGGTCGCCGACAGCATCGCAAGCGCCGGATTGGCGGGCGACGAGCCCGCCGGCCGATACATCTCCCAGCTGGCGTCGGCCGCGGGCAAGATGAGCTCATGCCGCCCGAACGTGTCGCGGACGACGAGGTCCTTCACGGCCACGAGCGACCCATAAGTCACGGGTATCGGGAAAGTGAACCAGTCGTTCCCAAAGATGGTGCTGAACTCGACCAGGGCGAGCCGACCAAGGTCGGTCGTCGCCGCATCGATACGCGCGAGGGCAAGCGTTGCGTCCTCAAATTCCCAGAAACGGTTTCGGGGCTGGCCCGGAAATTCGATGATCGTCGGCACGCGCCGCCGTCGTTCGGACGGTGCGGCCGCCCAATCGGCCTCGGCTGCAACGTCGAAATCGTGCCAGTCGACCCGTTCGCGATTATGGGCCAGCGCCTTCAGCACCGAATTTTCCCCCGCCGTCAATTCGAACCGCCGCTCGAGCCGCTCGGCGATCCAACTGGCCGGTCCCGTCCCGAACGTGACGGCGCACCATCGCGCAAAGGCTTCGAGATCGGCGCGCGCCCGCCCTGTCTGGGTCGTGGTGAGGCCCAGTGTCACGCCAAGCTCTTCGTCGGTCGCTTCGGTAGCGGATGAAATGGCGGCGGCGGCATCGAGGCCATCGGCGAACCGCGCCGCCGCCCGGGCAATCAGCCGCGGCGCGTCTTCGCCTGGCGCAAGCGGGAAGGTCACGCGCAGCTTTGAATAGACCGTGTTGGGAACGGCCGCCGCCAAAGCCCGCCCCGCTTCCAGCCGGTCGAGCATGCTGTGCACCGGTCCGGCCGCCTCACCCGCGACCAGTGCTTCCAGAACGTCGGTTCGCGGTGAATAGGGCCGGACATCGCCGTCCAGCGCCTTCCAGCCATCAAGCGCCACCTCCATCTCCCGGAATTCGACCTGGACGGGCGAGCCCGCATCCTCGCCCGTCAGCTCGCCGAACTGGCGCTGCCTGGCGAGCATCCAGAAAGGATCCTGGACAGTGGCGGCGAGGCCTCGACCGGGATCGCCGCCGCGGGAAACGGGTTCGACGCGCGTCAAGGAATAGACCTTGGTCATGCGCCCCCCTTTGCAACCCAGCGGGTCGGGAAGAACTGCGCCGCGTTGATGAAATGTCGAAGGCCGAGATCATCCTCGTCAAATTCGGCGAGGTAGCAGGCGGGAAGGAGGGCCGGGACTCTCTTGGTCGAATCGAGATCGACCATCCGGCAGTCGGCAAGTTCAAGCGCCTCGTCGACCACGGACAACAAGGCTTCCTCGGTCCAGGGCTTTTCAGCGTCGGGCGGCACTGCCATCAGGATGAGGTTGGGCGCTCGGGCGTCGGGCGCCGAGAGATTGGCGGCAATCGCGGCCGTGCCCGTCGGGCTCGGCACAATCTCGGTCCAGCCGTCGAGTTCGATGCCGGTCACCGTGCCGCCAGGCTCATCGCCGACAATGAGGGCGCAGACGACCGGCGCCGGACCGAGCGCGTGCGGATGCGCCAGCCCTGCCCAGGACATGGCGAGCGCCGGGTCGACTCCCTCGTCATAGGGAGTCGCCGGGGATTGCGCGGCCCAGATGTCCGGCGCTTCGGCGCCGGCCAGGTCGCCCCGGAGCAGGGCCCCCGCCAGCGCCGCCGCCGCCGGGCGGACCCGCGCGCTGTCCTGTATCCAGCGGGCCAATGTGCCCTTTGGTCGTCCAAGGAGCTTTTCCTGTGAACCGATGCAGGTCTGAAGGTCGGCGGGAGGCGCGCCAAGCGTTCCTTCGACAATCGCGGGTCCGCCCATGAGCGCCGCGGCCTTTTCGATCGGATCACCGAGTGCGGCGGCGGCGGCGATCCGGGCCGCGGCAGAGGCCCTGGCTTCCTCTGCGTCCATCCCGCCGATGCCCCAGACGACGAGATCCGCCGCCGGGTTGGCAAGATCGCCCGCAAGTTCCTCCACGCGGGCGTTGAGCGCGCCAAATTGTTCAGGCGCATCGAGCGATGCACGAGCGGCAAAGGTGACTTCCGACAGCGGCTTTTTCGCGGCGAGCGTGCGCTGCCATGCAGCGGCATGGTCAAGCAGGTCGATCAGATCGGCATCCTGATCGAGGTCGAACCCGATATTCACCGCTTCGGCGACGCCGGCCGCCAGCAGCAGCCGGGCGATCCCCTGGCGGCCCGGATTTGAGTTCGGCGCGCTGGGCATGGTCGATGGTGACGTGATGCTGTTCAGCTGGATGGTCTCGAGCGACAGGTCGAGTGCTGCGAGGTCGAGCGCCGACAGCCCGAGCGCGGAAAGCTTGGGTGCGGCAACCTCCGTTCCCGACTTGTCGAGAAGACGCACCTTGAGGCCGGTGATCGGCCCGAGCTTGCTGGCGACAAAGGCATCGGCAGCCGGAGCGAGGCGCGCCCGCGGCGTGTCACTGGCAAAGCCCGCCGGCCGCACGGCACCACCAAGGCTGATGATCAGCCTCTGCTCGATACCGCGCCCGCCTCGCGGGGTGGTCATGGAATCGAAGCTGTCGGGCGGCGGCGCTGCGCGGCCCATCATGTCGCTCGCGGCCGCGGCACGCTCGTAATTGGCGCCCGCCAGCTGGTACATCGATTCGGCAAGACCCAGGTCGGCAAAGGAATCGAGTGTTGCGAGCAGGTCGAGCACCGCCTTCTGAACGGCGCTCTTTTCGGGGGTACCGAAGCGTGGCTGGGGCGGCGGCGGAGGCGGAACGACAATCGCCGCGACGACGCTGCCCGGGGTTTCGCGCTCGGCCTGGGCCAGCTTCCAGCCGTCGACGACAAGCCGCTCGGCGCTCGCCTGCGGCGCATTGTCGATCGTATCGACCTTGAGCGGATACTGGCGGCGTAGCTCGAACACCACCCAGTCGATTTCGATGCCCCCTGTCCCCGATGCATCATGGATCGCGCGTTCCAGCAGATAGCCAAGCAAGGCGCCCAGCGGCTGGCCATTGCGCATTCCTTCGGCGATGGTGAGCGCATCGCGTACCGCCTTGGAAGACAGCCCTGTCGCAAATGGGGCGAGTGCACCGTCGGTCCTCCCCCCGTGGGCAAGCCAGGCGGCGCGGAGGACGCCGGCCGAACTCGCCTGGCGCGGCGATGGTGCGATCACGAAGCCGCCGCTTTCGCCATCGGTTTCTGTGCCTTCGGGAAGGATGCCGGCCGAGGCGACGCTCTCAAGCTCGCGCCGCTCTATCCGGCTGACCGTTCCCCATGCCCCGAGCTGTACCCCTTGCTTGACCTTTCGCATCGCCTTCAGCCTGGCAGCGGCAAGCGAGGTCACCCAGGCGTCGTAGCGGTGCGACGCGCAATCGATGATTTCTCCGGCAAGGACCGCCCGGCGGCTGGTGGTGATGCTGCTGAGGGGGGCTAGCGCATCGCGGAACGCCGCCAGCGCATCGCTGTTGAAATAGCGGGTGAGGTCCGGAACGAACCGGGCAGGATCGGCAACAATGTCGGCGATCCGTTCGCCTATGGTGAACCGGTCACCGGAGGTATCGCGCCCGGCCGCAGCCGCCAGCACAGCGGGTGTCGTCACCGTGGCTTCGGCGGCAAAACCCTCGAGGACCGGTACGGCAAGCCCGGCTGCTGACGGAAAATTGGCGATCGGCATGACCATTGCCGCACGCCCGACCTCGGTTGCCATCACCTCGGCTTCGAGGCCGGCAAATTCGTTGGTGGCATTGGCGGCAATCCTCAGCGCAGAATTGCGCAGGAGCAGCCCAAGGACACTGTTCGCATCCTTGGGTGCTGGCGCGAGGATGTCGAATTCGGTGTCGCCGTCGGCCGTCATGGGCAGCCAGAGATTGGCCGCGCTTTTCGGAAAGACCTGGGTGAAGACCGAGGGCATGACATCGCCGAAGCCGATCTCCGCGAACATCGCCCGGCGGCTGACTTCGGGGCTGCCGTTGACGAGGGCATTGCCCGACCCGATCATATATTCGACAACTGAGCCCATATTTGTCGTGCGCAGACGGACGCGGGTCGACACCGGTTCCTGGGCGAAGAGTTCGGGCCCGGCCGGTGCGCTCGTCTGGCCCGACGTCCATAGCCGCCGGATACGCGGCAGGAAGCCTGCCAGCCACGTCAGGAACCGCCCTTCCGAAAGCGAAGTCCAGTCACCCTTCGCCATCACCGGAACGATGCCATAAGGCTGGCGACCGAAACGCACGCAGGGGAGCGGCCCCCCTCCGCGGACAAAGCCGGTGACATGACCATAGACCTCGGGCAGCAGGCTAAGGTCGAAGCCGGGCTGGCCCTGCTGGCGAAGATAGCTGCCCCAGGTTGCTTCAAACAGCGCCCGGCCCATCTGCGTTGCTTCCGCGAGTTCCTTGCCGCCCGCCCCCCGAATGGGGGTGAGCAGGGCGGGATCGAGACTCCATGCCTCGGCCAGAACCGCGGCGACCGACCCTTCGTCCGCGGCGACCCGTGCGGCCGGCAGCGGCTCGTCATCAGCCGAGTAGCCGCTTTCGGAATCGGCGAGATTGTTGGTTGGCGTTCCGGGCGGAATGAACGCCGCGCCATCGCTCAGACGGTGCGCTTCGATCAGCGAGCCAAGCGTTGCGGACGCATCGGCATCGCTGGTCCTGACGCCAACCACCGTGACATCATGGATGAAATTCGTGCCTGCCGGCAGGTCGATCTCGACCGCCATCCCGGCCGCCTTGGCTTCGTTGAAATCGACCATCCAGCGCATGGGCTCGTCAAGCACCAGCGAGGCTTCGGGATCGGTCGAGGCGGGCACGGGCACATCGCCCTCGACCGCGTCGCCGAACGATATGCCGACTTGAAGGCTCTCGGGCACGGTTTCGCCGCGGACCATTTGTTCGCCCCCGGGATGGCGGACCCGAACGATGAAATGGTCGGGCAGCGCCCGCGCGGCAGCGGCGATCCCGGCATTGCCGTCGACCGTTTCGACGTCGGGAAAGGCCAGCGATGCCCCGCTTCCGCTTGGGGAAAGAGCCTCGCGCACCCAGGTGGCGCGCCTCGGTCCTATATCCTTCACAAGCTGTTTCCACGCCTGCTCTTCACTCGTGCCTCGATCGACGCTTTCCCAGTATCGCTTCCCGCTCTCGACCTCAGCCTTCGTGAGCCGGGGATCATGATGATCGACATGGATATCGTCGGGATAGAGGCGGATCAGCAGCTTGGGCGCGCCCGGCCGGCCGTCAAACCGCGTCTCGATACGGACCGGCAGGAGCGTTACGGGAATTTTCGGATCAAGGCCGCCAATCACGCCCATCAGGCCCCTCCCGTTTTCGGCAGCAGCCTCGCCGCGCGCATGCCGCGGCGGAACGGATATTGAAGCAATATCCATGCAATATGCGAGCTCGTCCCATGCCAATCATAAAGCCGGCTCGGTCCCGCGCCCGGCCGCGTCTTGGGGATCTGCGCCGCCGGGAAGCTGTCCGGCCCCAGCCGGCCGGCGGCACCCACGGCGACATTGCCCCAGCTGGCATCGTTCCAGTCGGCAAAGGCGGGTACGATGCCGTCGGGCGCGACGTCGAAGCCGAACCGGGGCTCGGTGAAATGTTCGGCGAAGAAGAACCACCAGGCGCTGTTGTCGTCGCCATCCAGCGACCGCACTTCGCCGGCGCTCAGGCTGTTAAAGCCCACAAGCATGACATCGGGCTCAAGTCTGGCCGTGAAGCTTGGCTGCAGCTCGGTTGACGGGTCCAGATGCCGTGATCCCCCAGTCACCTTGGTCTTGGCCGCAGTCACCAGCACGCCCGGGTAGCGGCGCACCAGTTCCCCCTTGACGACAAGAACAAGTGGCGAAGCGGCATCGCCGGGCCCCAGACCAAGCTGTTCGAGGGTCAGGTCCGCCGCTTGATGGAGCTTGTGCTTCAGGTCGAACTGGTCGGCCGGATCGCCGCTATTCCGGTGCGTCCAGAACTGCCGGCTGTATGTTCCTCGCTGGTCGGTCGGATATTCGCGCCACAGCAGCTCGCGAGCCAGTTCATGGTTCATACCGACCAGAAATGCACTGATAAAGGTGCGGTTCGATTCGACGAGCGTAGTGGTGTCGCTTGGCAGCGTATCGATTCCGGGAAGCAGCCAGTCGTGCGAGATTTCGGCAAGCGCCTTGTAGGTCGGTTCCGAAAGGTCGGGCGCAGCCATGATGTCGTCGAGGCTTTCCGCCTGCTCGGCGCTGATGGCCGAAATACGGCTGTTGACCAGCTGTTTCATCGTTGCCCTGGGATCGAGCGCCGCAACGATGCTTTTGCGGATCGATTCATATCCCCCGGCGAGCCGGGTTTCGGGCGGGCTCAAGGCATCGCTTTCGACGATCTGACGGTCGATAATTCCGGTCGCCACATCCACCATCTCGCGCCTCAGCCGCGTTTTGACGGGCGCGGGTATCGAAAAGTCGTGAACGGCCAGTGGCGGTTCGGTGAAGGTGCCGGCGACCAGCTCGTCGAATACCGAGCGGGTAAAGGTCGAGGCCGCGCGCGAGTTTCGCGCCATCGCCGAGACATTTCGCCTGTTCACGGCCACGCCGCCAGGTCTGCGAACAACGAGATCGGGCTGATCGGCCAGCATTTCCAGAAGCAGATCGGTCGCCGGCATCAACGCCGCTCTTGCCGCAAATGGAGTGGCTTCGGCTCTGGCCGCCGCGACCGCCGCCGATTCCTCCGCGGCGGGCGCCACTTCGGGCGTCCCGGCCACCGCCGCAACCGGCAGCATTCCGGCTGCGCTCAGCACATGCGCGGGTTCGATCGCGTCGGCGCGCGCGGCCACTTCGCTCGCGCTCGCAAAACTGATCGGATGAATCTGGCTCAGCGAATCGAGCCGTGCGGCCGCTTCGGCTTCGGTCATGACCGCCGTGTCGAGGTCGGGGACGAGCCGCTTCAGGATGAGCGAGGCATCGGCCGCGCCCCAGACTTGGCTCGGCGCTTCGATCGTCTCGATTGAATCGAGCTTGGCCGCAAGCTTCAGCGGCTGGGCCTCGGCCGAACGCGACGCAAGCACCTTGGGCGAGACGGCCGCATGCCAAGCCGTGGCCGCGCCAAGCCTCCCTCTCGCGCGTGTGAGCCGGCGATATTCGACCGACGAGATGGCGGGCGGCAGCGGTGACCGCCTGAGGCGCCCGGTGATGGTCAGGCCCTGCTCGAGATGGACGCGTGAATGGACCGGCGATGTTGCGGTGATGAGGTCGCCGGCGTCGATCTTGGACAGCCAACGGCGGTGAAGCGTCAGGCTGGCGGCGAGCGAGAATTCGGCGCGGCGCCTGAGACTGTTGGCGGCAAGGACTTCGCCAACCTGGCGCCAGGCGTCTTCGACATAGCGGTCCTGATTGCGGCGCACGACCTCGGCGCCAAGTCCCGCCGCTGTACGCAAACGCGGATCAAGATTGGCTTCCCGGACCCAGGGCGGCGCAAGCGTGTCGAGGACGGCCGAACGCGCCGTCTCCCCGACGGCAAGCTGCCCATGAACCGGCGGCCCGACCATGGGTCCCGGCGCGTCGTCATCGCCAAGCAGCTTGATGTCATAGCCGGCATCGACCAGCCGGGACTTGAGAACGTCGAGATAATTGCCGCCGACAAGCGGCTCGATCTCGGCAACCGCGCTTTCGGGCGGACGAAGCGCCACATGCAGCTCGACGCTCGCCTCGGGCTGGGACGCAGGTAGTCCGCTCAGCGGATGGTCGAGGACCAATTCGCGCGCGCCGAGCCCCGGCGGCAGTGGGACGCCGCGAAGACGCCGCACCAGCGACTCGAAGTCGCCGCTGGCCCCGGTGCCGAACCGCCAGAAATGATAGACCGGAAGGACGACATCGGCATCATTGGTATTCCAGGCGAGGTCCATGCTCGTCCGTGCATCGCCGGGGTCGACACCGGTGCCGGCAATCGCCGCGGCCCTGAACACCGGGACGACGCAGGCGAGATAGCGGCGCCCGGGCTCCAGCTTGCGCGCGCCCACCAGCCGGGAGAGCGAGCGCGCCGGATCACCGGGGACCGTATCGGCGTCGAGCAATTGGCCGTGCGCCCACATCCAGCTATGCTCCGGATCGGGGAGTTCCGAAGCCTCGATCTTCAGCTGGGTGCCGACTGGCGTCGCCGACAAGGGGTCGGGGCGGTCCGTGACGTCGATGACGGCAAGCGTAATCCAGGGGAGGACGGGCCCCGTGGCGGGCTTGCGGCTGAACATCCACGGAAGATCGGGGGCATCAAACTCGATGGCGGCCAGATAATTCGGCTCAGCGTCGAGCACCCCGTTGACCGGCGTCGTGCGAATGACCTGCCGGGACGGGATACCGATCACATCCCCGCTGGTCATCATGGGCACCGGCTGAACGATCGGCTCTTTGCCCGCCACCGTCACCTTGACCTCAAGCGACGCATTCGCGTCGGCGAGGAACCCGCGGTGGATCATCGAGGCGAAGGTGAATTGCGCTTGGGCCATCAGCTCACTCTTCGAAGCTCGAAATCGGCAACGGCGATGGTATCGACCGAGCGGCGCGCCGAGGCCATCAGCGCCGATGCCGCGCCGCTCGAAACAACCTCGCCCGTCTCCGCATTGACGACGGAATATCGAGGCGCGGCGACCGCGACCTTGTCGATTACCGGCTTGGATATGCTACCCTGGGCGCGGCCGGCCGCGCCCATGTTCGCCCAGCCGAGCGCGACGACGTCCAGATTACGGAAATGCTTGGGTCCCGTGACTTGGTCCTCGCCGAGGCTTTCCTCATAAACGACTTCAGCGGTTTGCACATCGCTCACCGCCCAGGCCTCGCCCTCGAGCGTTCCGCCTGCGGTGAAGGGCAGAAAGGCGGGCTTGGAAAGCCGTTCTTCGTCACTCATTTCGAAGAATTGGGCGGTGGCGAACAGTTCTTCGGCAGCGGCAACCACGCCGCCTGTGGCTGCAATTTCAACAGTGACCGGGCCGGGAATCAGGACCGGACTCGTTCCATAGAAGGCGAGCGGGACCCCGAGCGGCGCGGCGGTCTGCGTGAGGCGCAGGAGCCCGAGCGGATGGAGCGCGGTCGCGCCGCTGCGCAGCTGCACCGAGCCCGCGCCGGTGGCCGGCAGCACATGCGTCCAGACCGAACTGGCCACCAAGGCTTCGCGCACCTTGTCGGCAACGTCGACGGGCGGGCCGAGCAGCACCGTTTCGCCTTGGCCCCACTCGAGCTCGAGGGTCCCCGAAATGCTGAAGAACAGGATGCTGATGCTGGCGTGCGCCCGCGCCCGCCAGCGCCCCGGCCCCTCGAGCAATATCCGAAGGCTCATCGAGGCGATGTCCTCGCCCGCGACGATGAGCTGGAATTCGCCGGAAATCGTGACGATGAAATGCAGCTTCGGTGCCGTACGGATCAGCGTGTCGAGGCTGACATGCCCTTTTGCGCCGATCGGCCCGAGCTTGGCTTCGAGATAGAGGCCTGCGCCAAATTGCAGCGAGCTGGCAGTGACCGCGAAATAGGCCTCGGCCCACATCTTCAGGAGCGGGCTCGGCGAGAGGGAGATGCTGATGCGACGGATAGTCGCGAGATCGGCCGGCGGGGTGAACAGCGGATGGAATCCCCCGACCGTGAACACAAAGCCCTGCGGCCCTGCTCGCAGGGCAAGATCGCCCGAAACGTCGAACAATCCGATCCGCGAGTTCGTGAGCGAGGCGTCGAACGAGACATCCCCCGTCGTCGCATTGATGATGCCGGCAAAACTCGCCCTGAGATCGATGATCGCGGCCTCCGGGGCGGGAATGGCGACGCGAAGCTGGCCGATGATGATAACCGCAACGGGCTTGGGGAAGGTGAAGAGGATACCGGCGGTCATCGTGACGATGGACACGGGTCGCCCCCACCCCAGCTGAAGCATCGGGCCGGCGACATATTGATCGCTCTTGGCCGGGAAGGTCGTTGCCACCGCCTTGAGGATTTCGGGCGCTCGGGCGACGAGGTCGTCGGGAATCAGCACGTCCTTGGCGCGCCCTTCGCGAACGAGCGACGTTAAGGCGGAGGTGTCGACCGTCCGCTGGAACCCGAAGACGCCGCCCACCGCATTAAGGGTCAGTCCCAAGAAGATTTCGATCGGCGGCGAGAAGGTCGCCGACATGATCACGATGAACGAGAGTTCGCCATTGATCTCTTCGATGATGCCAAAGGCCTGGATGGAAAGCTCCAGCGGCCCCAGCACCAGCGCGAGTTCGAGCGCGCCGGCAATCTCCGTTTCTGTGACGCGCAGGAAACCGCCGCCCTTGACGATTTTTGCGTCGAGGGCGACGCCCAGCCCGGTCGGTTTAGCGAAGCCGGGCGGCGGCAAATCGACGATGCCAAGATTGCCGGTGCCATCCGCCGTCAAGCGAAGCGGCAAGGTGATTCCAAACCCCTCCATCGTCACCGTCAGCGGCCCGAGCGAGACAAGGATAGTGCCGGTTGCTGAAACCGGGAAGTTTGACCCTTCAACCGCGATGCTGGTCTTGATTGTATGGATTGTGATGCCCGGGAGGCGCACGACATCGGGAAAGGCGATGCTCAGGCCCACCCCGCCATCGAAATGAAAGCCGCGCTGATCGACGGCGAAGAGAAGCTTGCCGCGAAGCGCGATGCCGCCGTCCGGAAGGAATATCCCGAGGATATCGCCGGCCTCAGATTTGGGGATCACCAGTTCCATGCGGGCGGCGCCGAGGGTAGCCCCCCAACCGTCCGCGGACGCGGTGGCTTCGAAAATCGGCTCGCCAAGATCGACGCGGATTCCGCCTTGCGACCCAAAGCGGAAAGTCCGGGGCGTATTGGCAGATAAGGTGATCTTCGGTGCGTTTCCGGCAACCTGCTGAACCGACCCGAAGCCCGTGAAGGCAAGCGCGAAAGGCGCATTGAAGGGGTCGAGCTTGAGCTTGAGCGCCGAGCCGATATTGAGCGGGGCAGCGATCGCGGGGACCGAAAGGACGCAGGCGGTGAAGTCTGGCGGTGCCGTGTCCGTCCCGACGATATCGAGCATGATCTCGGTCGGATCGTCATAGGTGTCGGCTGCCAGCTTGATGAGGACGCGCTGGAGAACGATCTTGTCGGCGCCAAAGGCCGCGATGGCCTCGGCGCCCAGGCCTTCATGGGACCCCAGCCTGGCGCTCGATGCCGAAATGATGCGGGGACCGGTCAGGAGGCCTGCTACCGACAAGGTGGTCAGCTGGCGAAACGCCTTGAAGCGCTCCCAGACATAAGCGAAGGGATCGTTGATCCCGTCCTGGACCGCCGACAGGATGCTCGCTCCCGGTCCCATGAAACCGGATGCCGACAGCCCCACCCAAAGCGCAGTGGCTTCTTCGCGCAAGATCTGGTCGGCGGCGCTCGTTATCAGTTGCCCGAGGATATCGCCGTTAAGACGGCCCGGCGCCATTGGCATATCGGCCGCGCTCAGTTGCGGGGCGTCCGATATGATGCCGGTAATGACCGCCCAGAGCTGTTTGACCGGGGCGATCAATGCAAACAGGTCGGGATCGCTGCTCCGCACTTCCTCGAGCAATTGCGGCAGCGCTTCGGAAACCGTCTCGATGTCATTCGCGCGGGCCGTCAGGAATGAACGGTATCGCGCCACGGCATCGTCGTTGAGACCCATTGCCCTCAGATTGACGAGCAGCAAATCGGGATCGGCGATGGAAGCCTCAAACCGCTCGATCACCCGCAACAGGAACCGGACGATTGCGCCGTCGATGGGTGTCGGCAGGTCAGTCATTCGCGCCCCGGAGCTCGCTCGTCAGGCGAGACTGCCAGATGCCCGGCCGCCGCATCTATCGGCGCAGCCCGGATGGCGTCACTTTTACAGCGGACAGAAAGTCGCGATGCCTCTTTGGAATTACAGAAGATCTCATGCGCAAATGACCTCCTGAGCACCCCCAAGGTGCTTGGGTCTTGCATTCCCGGTCCATGACAATCGTCGACACGCAGACAGACGAATTTATCTACCCATTGCGGCATGTCGGCAAGTGTGAATCGCACCCGCAACGAACATGCCGCGGCGGCATGCGTCTGCAATCGCCTTTGGCATTCGCAGAATCAGGGCAAAATGGGTGTCGCCCCTTGCGCCATGCGCTTGTTCAAAAACAAAAAAGCCTCCTGCGAGTTAACCGCGGAGGCCTTGCAAATTTGTGGCCGCGGGAGCAGGATTTGCGCGTTGTAGCACAATGCTGCGTGCTGCGGCCTAATCACGCGGACGTCCGAAATGCGGTGGAAAGCCGCCATCCCCCATTTTCGTCATCCCCGCGAAAGCGGGGACCCAGAGCGTTTGTCGGCTGGACTAGCCCTGAGTTCCCGCTTTCGCGCGAATGACGAGGTATCAAACGGCCAGTTGTGAGATTTCGCGCCTCGCCATAAAGAATGCGAATGTCGATCAATGCACCGCGACGCGAGAAAGCTGTCAGGGATCTCCGACACGTAGTGAATAAGCTCCAGTCGAGCATCTACGCAGAAACGCTCACCGGTTCGGAACTGATCCTCGGCTGCCGGCAAGTTCTGGCGTTGTGGATAGAAAGCGGCGGCTCGTCTTTGGACGATCCGGTGATCGGTTTCATGGGTATCGAAAGCCAGACGGATCATATTCTTGGCGGCCGGGTGAACTACGGGCGCGATGTCGACCGCATGCGCTTCGAACCGGGATCGATGGCTGAATATGCCGAAATCGAGGCGATCGGTTGTTTTTTCGATACAAGCTTCAAGCGGAACGTCGAAAAAATGGCCGCGTATTTGATCGCTCGCCAAGGCCTCCATTCCGGATGGTTCGGCCATGCGCAATCAAATGCCAGCCTCTAGACAACAAAAAGCCCGCTAACTCGTCGAGAAAGCGGGCTAAATATTGGTTGCGGGAGTAGGATTTGAACCTACGACCTTCAGGTTATGAGCCTGACGAGCTACCGGGCTGCTCCATCCCGCGCCACCATATTGCGGATATTCGCGCCCCCAAGGATTCAAGGCGGCGCGGCCCGCGAACAGCAAAAGGCCGGCATCGCTGCCGGCCTCTAACTTTGTGAATGGGTTTTCCGCGATTTCGTCCTCACGCCGGCCACAATGCCTGGCGACGTCCTACTCTTCCGTTGCTTAAGCAGCAGTACCATCGGCGCTGTCAGGTTTCACGGCCGAGTTCGAGATGGGATCGGGTGGGTCACTGACGCCATGGTCACCAAGCAATGAAGCCGGCGTGGGTCAAAAATCGGGTTTCAATCGATGTCCGTGCAATATTTTACTGACTTACAATCATCCACTTGTCGCGGACAACCCGTCAGGATTGTCGTTGATGGTGGGACTCTTAAGTGCGAATAGAGCAATTAGTATCGGTTAGCTCCACGCGTTACCGCGCTTCTACATCCGATCTATCAACGTGGTGGTCTTCCACGGCTCTATGAAATCTTATCTTGAGGGAGGCTTCCCGCTTAGATGCTTTCAGCGGTTATCCCGTCCATACATAGCTACCCTGCTGCGCGGCTGGCGCCACGACAGGTACACCAGAGGTATGTTCAACCCGGTCCTCTCGTACTAGGGTCAACTCCTCTCAAATTTCGACGCCCACGGCAGATAGGGACCAAACTGTCTCACGACGTTCTGAACCCAGCTCACGTACCACTTTAATTGGCGAACAGCCAAACCCTTGGGACCTGCTCCAGCCCCAGGATGTGATGAGCCGACATCGAGGTGCCAAACGATTCCGTCGATATGAGCTCTTGGGAATCATCAGCCTGTTATCCCCGGCGTACCTTTTATCCGTTGAGCGATGGCCCTTCCACTCGGGACCACCGGATCACTATGACCGACTTTCGTCTCTGCTCGACTCGTCAGTCTCGCAGTCAGGCAGGCTTATGCCATTGCACTCTCGCAGACGGTTTCCAACCGTCCTGAGCCTACCATCGCGCGCCTCCGTTACTCTTTAGGAGGCGACCGCCCCAGTCAAACTACCCGCCACAGAGGGTCCCTGATCCAGTTTCATGGATCGAGGTTAGACATCAGAAAACAACAGGGTGGTATTTCACCTATGGCTCCACACCGGCTGGCGCCAGTGCTTCAAAGCCTCCCACCTATGCTACACAGTTCTTTCCTAATGCCACTCTGAAGCTGCAGTAAAGGTGCACGGGGTCTTTCCGTCTAACCGCGGGTACTCCGCATCTTCACG